>PVML01017031.1_pt1 | contig 882541 bp, 855 predicted proteins | sample 1853371 | NCBI WGS metagenome assembly PVML01 (sample SAMN08533508, study PRJNA380276) | Human gut metagenome, whole genome shotgun sequencing project. | isolation source: participant 1, chromium library | host: Homo sapiens | collected 2017 | reverse complement strand
TTGCTAAAGAAATAAGAATGATTCCATTACCTGTAAGAAAAGAAAAATCAGGTTATTTATTAAATTCAATGCTTGTTCCTTTATTATTTTCAGGAATGGATCTCTATGTTAATGGTATAAGTGATCCTGAAAGTATTGATAAAGCTTGGACACTTGGTACAGGTGCTCCTAAAGGACCTTTCCAAATATTAGATACAGTAGGACTTACAACTGCATATAATATTGTTTCTATGTATTTGAAGGTTCCATCATTTTTAGCTCCTTATAATTTTAAAGGTATGGCTAAGATGTTAAAAAAATATATTGATGAAGGAAAATTAGGAATGTCTTCTGGAGAAGGTTTCTATAAATATTAGAAGAATCGTTTGATTCTTCTTTTTTTGTCAAAATAAGAATATTAAGTAGATTAATGGAATGAAATTTCCAATTTTTTTCCTTTTTTAACAAAAAAAGAAGAAAAAAGTAAAAAATAAACGATATATATAGTAGGAGGAACTACTTATGCAACAATTAAATCTTATAACAAGCTCTAATAAAACAATCATGTATGATCAGTATTGTAAAATACTGATAGGACATCCGTATATGCTTTCTAGAATCATTTCTTGTTTTGTTGAAGAAGCAAAACATCTTTCATTAGATGAAATAAAAAAGCTGATTAAAGGAGTTCGTATTGGTGATAAAATCGTCAATCCTCATTTTCATTTAATGGATAAAGAAGCTTTTATCAAGGATGAGGGCTTAATGTGCTATGATATTTATTTCTATATCGATTTACCACAAATAGTTCAATCAACCAAAAGAGTCTACATCAATATTGAAATCCAAAACAACCCTTATACAAAATATCATCTTGTCACAAGAAGCATTGCCTATAGTTCAAGAATGATTTCCAGTCAATGGGGAAGGGAATATGATGATAAAAACTATGATGGAATGAAAAAAGTGTATTCATTTTGGATTATTCCACAAGCTACAAAGAGTAAAGATGGCTGTATCAATCAATTAAAAATAGCAGAAAATCATTTAAGTGGAAATTATCAAGAAAAAAGAGAAAGTTATGATAAAGAAGAACAACTTATGATATACTTAAGCAAAGAACATAGTCCTAATGATAAGTATGAAAGCTATGATGAAATACTAATGCCTATAGGCGCATTATTGAATAATACATTGAATTATCAAGAAAAGAATGAAGTAATAAAAGAATATGGCTTAGAATATGAAGAATTTGAAGAAAGGATGAGAGATATGTGTAATTTAGGAGAAGCATTGGAATTAGAAGCAAGACAAGAAGCAAGCAAAAGAAAGAATATAGAATATGTAAGAAAAATGATGACAAAATTACAAATGACATTTAAAGAAGCAATTCAATTTTTAGAAATTCCTGAAGATGAAGAAAAAGAGATAGAAGAATATTTTAAATCATAGATTAAAAAAATTAAATATAATTCTTATTTTTTCAAATTATGAAATGAAAGAGTTCCTTGTTTACTAAGTGCTATAATACATTTAGAAAAATGGAGGTAGAGAAAATGAGTTTTCCAAAAGATTTTTTATGGGGTGGCGCTATCGCTGCTAATCAATATGAGGGTGCTTGGTTGGAAGATGGGAAACAACCAAACGTTACAGATGTACTTGTAGGTATTATGTCTAAAGATCCTGGTATTCAATGGAATGAAGATAAGAAAAAATATGAAATGAAATTAAATCCTGATAAAGTTTATTTATCACATGATGCCGTAGATGGGTATCATCGTTACCGTGAAGATTTAAAATTAATGAAAGGTATGGGATTCAATAGTTTTAGAACTTCTATTGCTTGGGGAAGAATTTTCCCTAATGGGGATGAACTTGAACCAAATGAAGCAGGTCTTGCTTATTATGATGATATGTTTGCATGCATGAATGAATTAGGAATGGAACCTGTCATTACTTTATCACATTATGAAACACCATTACATTTAATTACTGAATATGGTGGATGGTCTAATCCTCAATTAATTGATTTTTGGTTACGCTATGTAAAAACTGTTTTTACACGTTATAAAGGAAAAGTTAAATTCTGGCTTACATTTAATGAAGTCAATGCGTTATTTAGAATGCCGCTTGTTGCTGGTGGGGTTTTAACAATTAAAGATCCTAAAGATCCTAGTGATCCAATTGGTTCAACTACAAAACAAGATCAATGGGATGCTTATCATAATATTTTGATTGCTAATGCTAAAACAGTTCAATTAGGACATGAAATTAGTGAAGATTACCAAATTGGCTGTATGATGACAGCTTCATCAGTAGCTACTTATCCATATAACTGTGATCCTTTAAATGTTGTTGGAACTTTAGATGCTCAACGTATGAATATTTTCTTTATGGCAGATCCATTCTGCTTAGGTATTGTACCAACTTATTTAAAGAAAGTATGGAAAGAAGATCAAGTAAATGTAGAATTTAGTGATGAAGAATTAAAATTGATCAAAGAAAATACAGTTGATTTCTTATCATTTAGTTATTATCGTTCAACAACATTTGATCGTGATGTGAACTTAAAAGTAGATACAGGTGGACTTACGTGCCGTGATAATCCATATCTTAAAGATAAAGCACCTCAACCTTGGGGATGGGCTGTTGATCCGGTAGGATTACGTTATACTTTAAATGTTTTATATGATCGTTATCATTTACCATTATTAATTGTAGAAAATGGTGTTGGTTTAGATGAAAATATTGATGAAAAAGGTGAAATTCATGATGATTTCAGAGTTCATTATATTGAAGAACATTTAAAGAATGTTAATGATGCTATTGAAGATGGTGTTGATTGTCGAGGTTATTTATATTGGGGACCAATTGATGTTGTATCAGCTGGTACTGGTGAAATGAAAAAACGTTATGGTTTTGTTTATGTAGATCGTTTTAATGATGGACATGGTACGCTAGAAAGAAAATTAAAAGATTCTTATTATCGTTATAAAGAAATAATTGAATCTAATGGAGAAGTTTTATTAGAGGATGAATAAGGTGTGATTTTAAAAATCACATCTTTTTTTGATATTTTTTTAGTGTAATCATATATGATGATAAAGGGGTAAGCAAGATGGATAGCTATGTATAACTTATTGTATGAATGGTATCTTATTTATCATGACTTATGAAATGATTTCATTATTGCTTAATATTAATTGGTCATTTTTGAAAATCCTTTTCTTGAGTTTTTTAAGTAATATATCAGTTATTCTCATTTATATAGACTATTTGCCATATATAAGTTTTTTATACTGGCTTGTCCTTTTTTTATTTTTTTCTTAATTAACCATCTGACACATGTGCATAGTATGGTTCGGATAAATTGAGTACAGTAATAATTGCTTTTTTAGGACATGGATGTGATTTCAAAACATATTTCTGTATTTTGTTCATGAAGTTCTTTCCAGTATATCTATGGTTGAAACGCCATTCTTGTTCATTCAGAAACAAAGGAAAGTCACGTTTAGTTACTCCATGATATATACCAGTAATATTATTTTTTATATCACCAATTAATACATTAAGCCAATACAATCTATGATTTTCTTCATCATAGAGTATTTTTTTCTGATTTTAATGTTATTTTATCAGTTAATCCTAAAAAAAGTTGTTTTTCCATCAGTGTTTAGTGTTCTTTCTTTTGAAAGTATTGCTTTTTTGAGATGAATCTAACAATATTATTTGTACTATCTACAGCTACTGGCATTAATTTTAAAAAAATTGGATATTAATTTTCTTTATCTGTTGATAACATTACTAAAAAGGGGTGCTGTTCAGTAGCAACTCCTTGTTTGTGTTCTTCTTTACTTTTTGAGCCTATATAAGCAACGTCTGTTTCATAAAAAAGCTATCCAGAATTTTTTCACTGTTACTTTGGGACATAAGAATCCTACATTTTCTATAAAGTAATGGCGCTGTTTTATAATTTATTTCTAATTCATTAGCTAATTCAATCGCAGAAAGACCTTTATTTGCCGTAAAAAAGAGATACATTTCTAAAATTAATTTATAAAGATCTAGCTTATTATCTTGAAATATAGTATTAGAAAGTAGGTAATGTTGATGACCACATTCTTTACATTGAAAGACATCACCTCTTTTAATAGAATAGTAATGTGTACATCCACATTTATCACAGTAAAAGCCAACAGGCTATTTCATTTTGAAAAAGAATTTTACACATTCATCATGATTATTTGCATATTTTCTAGTTAAAGGAATTAAAGAATCCTTTTTTGATTTTTAGCCATAGTATCCACCTCTTTAAGACAAGTATATAATATTTTAAAGAAGTGATAGATGATACTCCTTGGTTTAAAGTGATAATAACGGTGTTAAATCAAAAAATGTGTCAGATGGTTAATTAAGTTTTTTAACAATGTAATTTCTTTTATTTTTGTTTTTGATAAGAATAAATTGATTTTTATTTAAGAAAAAATATAATAAACATCATAGACAAATCATGAACAGGTTTTTCTTCCTTAAATAATTTTTTGACAATAACATTCGGAAATTTGTACAAGACTTGTAGGAATTTATTTGAAGGCCATTTGGTCTTTTTTTTATCTTTTTTATAGGTTTGTGTTATAATTGATGAAAAGAGGTGAAAAAATGGAACACTCAATTAAAGCAGGACTTATGATTACAAGTGCCTCTGATTATAATATGGAAATATGCCGAGGAGCAAATGAAGCGTGTAAAGAACTGGGAATAGAACTTGTTATCTTTTTTGGTGGTTCAGTTGATCCAAATGTAAAGTTTGTACAATCTTCTGATTATCAAAAAGCAAATGTCTATGCTTTTGCAAATTATTTAGATTTAGATTTTTTAGTTATTCCCGCTTCAAGTATTTGTCGTACGGATCAAAAAACAAGAGAGGCTTTTCCAAAATATTTTCATATACCAGTAGTTACTTTAAATTCACAAATAAAAGATTATCCTTTTGTTGTCTATAATAACAAAAAAGCTGTTTATGATGCTGTAAGTTATATGATTGAAAAAAATCATTGTCAACATATTGGAATTATTACTGGTTATGATAGTGGGGTTACTGCAAAGCAAAGACTTGCAGGCTATCAAGAAGCCTTATCAAGTCATGATATGCTTTTTGAAGAAAAGTATATTTTATCGACACCTGGTTATAATATTGATTCAGGGAATTTAATGAATAAATGGCTTCAAGAAAATCCTGAATTAGATGGAATTATGTGCGTGACGGATGATATTGCTTATTATTTATATCGTGAATTAGAAAAAATAGGGAAACGTGTAGGTAAAGATATTATGGTGTCTGGTTTTGATGATAAACCAGAATCAACACATATGGTTCCACCGCTTGCTTCTTGTCATGCGGATGCTTCTTTTATTGCTTATTTAGGAATAAAACAAGGCTATGATCTTTATAAAAATGGTTCTACACAAAATCAATATATAGATGCCCATTTTATTCCTCGTCTTTCTGTTGATTGTGAAAACCATGAAGAAACTGAAATTGGTGAATTTATTCTTTTTTGTAGAGCTGAAAAAGAAAGTAATGAATATATAGCTCAAGGAATGACACAATATGTTTTTGATAATAAATTGGTTTATAGTTCCAATTATCAAAAAACTGTATGGAGTTTCTTTACTTATTTATTGGATCTTTCGGTAAAAGATTGTACGAAACATTACGTTTATCAACAAATAGGAGATTATATTAATTTGATTTTTAATGAAGATGATATTCGTTATTTGGATTTAGAAAGACTCTTTTTGTGTCTATCATTTTTAATAAATACTGAAAACTACCTCAACATGGAAGATAAAATAAAACTCCAGTCTTTTAAACAATATATTTATTTACAAATGATTAGTAGTTATAATTATCTTCTTTTGTTAAAAGAAAAGCGTTATACAAGGAGAATGAGAAGTATTGGACAAGTGAATAAAGGAATGTTGTTTGAATCTTTGAATGATGATATTTATGCTATTGCGGATAATATACCTTCTCTAGGTATTCATAATGCACAGCTTTATCTTTTTGAAACACCTGTTATGACTTATGAATTTAGACCATTTATCATGCCAAAAACAATGGAATTAATTATAAATGTAGAAAATGGCCAAAGACAGCCTATTAAAAATACACATGTGTTACTAAAAGATGTTTTAAATCTTGCAAAGCAACCTTATAAAATACTTACAAGCATTTACTCTAATGAAAATTTTTATGGCTTTTTGGTAACGGATTGTACATATTTTGATTTAGAAACACTTGAATATCTTTCTAATCAAATTGGGATATCTTTAAATGTCAATGCCATTGTTAGAGAACTAAATAGTATTTCTAATACAGATGAATTAACTCATATTTATAATCGACGAGGACTGATTCAAAATATTAAACTTCTTTATAAAGAATATAAAGAAGTTTCTAAAAATCTTTATTTCTTTATAGGAGATTTAGATAATTTAAAATATATCAATGATACATTTGGACATGACCAAGGAGATAAAGCAATTCAAACAGTATGTGAAATACTAAAAGATGTTTTTCAAACACATGCTGTTATTGGACGCTTAGGTGGCGATGAATTTGGTATTGCGTTTACTTGTAAAAATGAAGATTTTATTATTCATATTGATTCATTAATTCAAGAAAGAACACAATACTTTAATGAAAAATACCATTTACCTTATTATGTCAGTTTATCCTATGGAATAAGTGTCTTTGACTATAATAGCCCTTTTGATTTAAATCATACCATTAGATTGGCGGATTCATTAATGTACGAAAGAAAAAAGGAAAAACATTTACAAAGAGGAAAAAAGGATAAGGAGGAACTATTTTGAAAAAAAACAAAATAAATCTTTCAAGAGAACAATTGGAAGAAGCTATTCAATTATTTAATCGAAGTATGGATGATTATTTATATCTTTTTGATATTCAAAATGATTATTATAGTATTTCAAAACATGCCGTAAATCGTTTTTGTTTGCCAAATTATCATTTTTGTGATGCAACAAAAGCCCATAACTATTTTGTTTATGAAGACGATCTTCCTTTATTATTTGATGAGTTCAATAAAATTAAATCGGGAGAAATTACGGAGCATAGTTTACATTATCGTTGGTTAGATCGACAACATAATCCAGTTTGGATCGATTGTCGAGGTGATGTGATTTTAGATGAATTTAATAAACCTTTATACCTTATTGGTTGTGTTAATGAAATTGGAAAAAGACAAAAAGCAGATAATATTAGTGGACTTTTAAGAGAACCAAGTTTAGAGGAGTATGTTTCTTCTAAAAGTAAAAATAATATTACAGGTTATTTTATGCAAATTGGTATTGATGATTTTGAAGAAATCAATGGGCGTTTTGGTTTAAAGTGTGGAGATGAAATTTTAAAACAGTTTTCTAGGTGTATGCAATCGTGTATCAATGAAAATCAAAAGATTTATGAATTAGGAAATGGTCGTTTTATGATTATGGACTTAGTAAATCACTCAAAAGAAGATATCTTAGAACTTTATGATGAATTAAAAAAATCAATTGAGGTTGCTTTAGAAGAGAATGCCTATCGCATGGTTTACACGATTTCAGTAGGGATTGTTGAGATTGATAAAGAGATGCAAGACTATGATACACTTATTAAATATTCAGAATTTGCCTTAAACGAAGCTAAGAAAAAAGGAAAGAATAGTTGTTATTTCTTTACACAAGATAAATATAAACAATTCATTCGAAGAAGAGAAATTCGTGTTGAATTACAAAATGCAGTTGATCACAATTTTAAGAATTTTGATATTTATTACCAACCAATTATTGATATACATACAAGAAATCTTATAGGTGCAGAAGCTTTAATGCGTTTTAAAATGAAAAGAAATGAACAAATTGAATTTGTTTCACCAGCAGAGTTTATTTCTATTTTAGAAGAATCTGGTTTAATTATTCCTGCTGGTCGTTGGATTTTAAGACAAGCAGTTGCCTGTTGTAAAAAGTGGCAAGAATTTATTCCTGAATTTAAGATGAATGTTAATTTGTCCTATGTACAAATTATTAAAAGTAGTATTTTAGATGAAATTAAACAAGCTTTAAAAGATTATAACTTAAAACCTGCTTTGTTAGGGATTGAGGTAACTGAATCAGGTTATTTAGAAAATACATATCATTATAAAAAACTTTGGTCATCATTAAAAGAAGAAGGAATTACGCTTGTTTTGGATGATTATGGAACAGGTTATTCAAATGCATATCGTTTAAGCAATTTAACACCGCATTATATTAAAATAGATCGTGTTTTAACCCAAAAAGCACTTTCTTCAAATTATGAAAGAAGTATTTTGATTTATATTATTGAAATGGCACATTCTTTGAAATTGAATGTATGTATTGAAGGTGTTGAAACGGAAGAAGAGCTTCAAGAAATCAAAAAATTAAATCCAGATTATATTCAAGGTTATCTTTTTGGAAAACCAGTACCAGAAGATGAGTTTTACAATCGACAAATTAAGAAGAAATAATTCTTCTTTTTTGAATTTTACATAAACTTGATAGATGGTAGATTGTTGAAAGTATAAAATGTTTTTATATTAAATAAGAAAGAGTGTATAAATTATACATTGGGGGAATAAAAATGAACGTATGCCGAGAAAATAGAGAGTTATCATGGCTTAAATTTAACGATCGTGTTTTAATGCAAGCAAAAGATCCACAAGTACCACTTGCGGAAAAGCTAAGCTTTATTTCAATTTATCAAACAAATTTAGATGAGTTTTTTATGGTACGTATAGGATCACTTTATGATCAAATGTTATTTTATCCAGATTCCAAAGACAATAAAACAGGAATGACGGGTTTAGAACAATTAAAAGCATGTTTAAAAAAAGTCCATTATCTTAATAAAAAGAAAGATCGTATCTATGAAAATGTGATGTCGGAACTTGGACAATCAGGATGGTCAGTAATAAAATATAAAGATATTGAAAGCAAAGAAGACCGCCGTTATTTTGCTGATTATTTTGAAAGAGAATTACTACCACTTATCTCACCACAAGTTATTTCTAAAAGACAACCATTTCCATTTATCAATAATCGTGAAATGTATGTCGTTGTACGCCTTGAATCGAAAAAAGGTAAAAGAAAAATGGGAATTATTTCTTGTGCTAATGCGATGGATGAAAGACTAATTGCACTTCCCAGTCAACCACAAAAATTTATTTTAGTAGAAGATATTATTTTACATTTTGTTTCACGTATTTTTTCTAAATATACTGTAAAAGAAAAAGCGCTTATTCGTGTAACAAGAAGTGCGGATATTGATGAAGATGATCATTCATTAGAAGGACATGAAGATTATCGAGAAATGATGGAAAACTTAATTAAACAAAGAAGAAAACTTTCACCAATGCGTTTAGAAATGACACCAGGATTGGACGAACTTGAAGTACTTATGTTGATGAATTTCTTGAATTTAAAGAAAAATCAAGTTTTCATTAATAATTCACCTCTTGATTTTGGTTTTGTGGGTGAATTAAGAGAGCGTTTAAGATATATTTGTCCAAGTATGTTCTATAAACGTTTAGAAGCAAGAAATAACGCATTCGTTGAAAATAGAGTACCAATGATTAAACAAATTTTAAAAAGAGATTTATTACTTTCTTATCCATTTGAATCTATGTCACCATTTTTAAGACTTTTAGATGAAGCAAGTAATGATAAAAATGTGGTAAGTATTAAAATGACACTTTATCGTGTAGCAAAGAATTCTAAAATCGTAAAATCTTTAATTAAAGCAGCAGAAAATGGAAAAGAAGTTGTTGTTTTAGTTGAATTAAGAGCGCGTTTTGATGAAGAAAATAATATTGGTTGGTCGAAACGTTTAGAAGAGGCCGGATGTCGTGTGATTTATGGTTTAGATGGTTTAAAAGTGCATTCTAAATTATGTTTAATCACGTATAAAAATGAAAAAGGAATTCAATATATTAGTCAAATTGGTACGGGAAATTATAATGAAAAAACATCAAGACTTTATACGGATTTATCATTAATGACTTCTAAATATGAAATCGGAGAAGAAATTAATGGAGTCTTTAATCATTTATGTTTAGGTGAAACCGAAAATCATACAGATTTACTCATGGTAGCACCACATTGTATGATCAGTCATATCTTTAAGTATATCGATGAACAAATCGAACTTGCTAAACAAGGAAAAGAAGCCTATATTGGTTTTAAATGCAATTCGGTAACCAGTAAAAAGATGATTGATAAGCTTATTGAAGCAAGTCAAGCAGGGGTTCAAATTGATATGGTTGTAAGGGGAATTTGTTGTCTTATTCCTGGTGTTGAAGGAGCAACAGAAAATATTCGAGTTCTATCAATTGTTGGAAGATATTTGGAACATTCTAGAATTTATATTTTTGGTAAAAATAATCCAACTGTTTATATTTCTTCAGCTGATTTAATGACACGAAATCTTGAAAGACGTGTTGAAGTGGCAGCGCCTGTATTAGATGAAAAATTAAAACATAAGTTACTAACAATGTTTGATTGTATGCTTCGTGATAATGTAAAAGCATGTTCGTTAGAAAATAATGGTAAATACAAACGTATAAAAAATAAAAATAGAGAAATGAATAGTCAAGAATACTTTTTTAAAAATGATGTGAAATAGGAGGAGTTTTATGAGAGTTGGAATTCTTACAAGTGGTGGTGATTGTCAAGCACTTAATGCGACAATGCGTGGTTTAGTAAAAGCACTTTACCAACAAAGAAAAGATATTGAAATTATTGGCTTTTTAAAAGGTTATCAAGGATTGATGTATGAAAAATATAAAAAGATGTCTTTAAGTGATTTTGAAGATATTTTAAATGTTGGTGGAACGATTTTAGGTTCTTCACGTTGTCCTTTTAAAAAAATGCGTGTTATTGAAGATGGCTTTGACAAAGTTGAAGCAATGAAAAAAACATACAAAAAATTGAAACTTGATTGTCTTGTGGTTTTAGGGGGAAATGGTTCTTTAAAATCAGCGAACATGTTAGCACAAGAAGGTTTAAATGTGATAGGACTCCCTAAAACAATCGATAATGATACATGGGGTACAGATTATACTTTTGGTTTTCAAAGTGCGGTGGATATTGCGACAAACTATTTAAATGAAATTGAAACAACCGCTAAAAGCCATAGTCGCGTTTTCGTTGTAGAAATCATGGGACATAAAGTAGGACATATTTGCTTACAGGCAGGTATTGCAGCAGGAGTGGATGCGATTTTACTTCCAGAAATTCCTTATGATATTAAAGTGGTTGCGAAAAAAATTAAAGAAAATCAAAAAACAGGAAAAGAATATACAATCATTGCTTGTGCAGAAGGAGCTATTAGTGAAGAAGATAGTCTTTTATCGAAGAAAAAATACAAAGCAAAAGTTGCAAGTCGCCAAGGACGTTCGGTTGCTTATGAAATCGCTGAACAATTACAAGAGTTGATTCCTAATGAAATTCGTGTGGCGTTAGCTGGACATATTCAAAGAGGAGGCAATCCTTGTAGTTATGATCGTTTTATGGCAACACGCTTTGGGGTATATGGGGCAAATCTTCTTTTAAACAAAGATTTTGGAAAACTTGTTGTTTTTGATAAAAATGAAATCAAAGCGATTCCTTTAAGTGAAACAGCAGGTAAATTAAAATTTGTTGATCCTGAGTGTGAAGTTGTTTCGAGTGCTAAAAAAATGGGGATTACATTTGGCGAATAAATAGCATATAATGGTGTTTTTTCACATCGATAAATAGTGTATAATAAAGCTATGTTGATATGAATGAAGGTGTATTATGAGTAGTGAAATAATGAGTTTAGAAATGAATATTTTTTGTTTATTGTTATTGATTCGAATTTTATATCAAATGTATATCAATCGTGAACAAAATGATCATTGGAACTATTTTTATCATACCATTGCTTGGGCTTGTGTTTATTTGTTTATGGATGTAATTTGGATCATGAATGTAAAACATCTTCTTACTTTTAATAAGATTCAAAGTGGAATATTTAATAGCTTCTATTTTTGTTCACTAACAATGCTTGTTTGTTCTTGGTATATTTATGCCCAAAAAACATTTCATTTAACTGTTTTTGAGCATAAAAAACGCTTAGTGCTTACTTTTATTCCACTTATTTTTTTTATAGGATCTTCTTTGGTTTCTTATTGGACACATGGATTATTTATTATTGATCAAGCAGGAAACTATCATCGTGGAAAATTGTTACCATTCTATTTTTTAATTTTATTTGCTTATATCCTTTATCTTTCAATAAAAGCAGGATATTTATCTAAAAAAGCAAAAAATTACTTATATCAAAAGGAATATAAAGTGATTGCTCGTTTTTCTTTTCTTCCTTTTATTACTGCGTTAATTCAAATGACAGTAGATCATTTACTTATTTTTAATCTAGGACTCACATATTCAATTTTTATTGCTTATAATTATTTTCAACAAAACCTTATTTCATTAGATCCACTTACTAAAATCAATAATCGAGAACAATTGGATATTTATTTAACAACGAAAATGAAAGAAAATCATCAAAAAAAAGATCTTTATTTATTTTTATTAGATATTGATCAATTTAAAAAGATAAACGATGAACTTGGGCATGTTGTTGGAGATCAAATCATTTTAAAGATAACCGATATATTAAAACAAATTGCACATTTACATAATTGTTTTATTTCACGTTATGGTGGAGATGAGTTTATCATCGTATGTGAAAGAGATAAAAATGAAGAGATAATGCCTGTATTTAATGATTTACAAAGATTATTTCAGCAATCTCATGAAGGTTTACCAGATTTTAGTGTGAGTATTGGTTATGCTAAATATGATGAGTCATTAAATTCTATTCCAAAATTTATTGAAAAAGCAGATCGCTATATGTATCTAAATAAAAATGTGAAAAAGTGATAAAAATGAGTCATGGAAGGAGTATGTGTATGACAAAAAGAAAAGCAAAAATATTGATTGTTGATGATGCCCAGATTAATCGAATAATTTTATGCGAATTATTGAGGAATCAATATCAAATTTTAGAAGCAGAAGATGGAAAAAAAGCTTTAGAAATAATGAAAGAAGATAAAATGATTGATTTAGTCTTATTAGACATTGTAATGCCTAATATGGATGGTTATCAAGTTCTTGAAAAGATGAAGGAACAACGTTATTTAGAATATCTTCCGGTTATTATTATTTCTTCAGAAGGAAATACGACTTCTATGGAAAAGGCTTATGAACTTGGAGCGACTGATTATATCAGAAGACCTTTTGAAAGTTATATTATTAACCGAAGAATTAAAAACACTTTAATGCTTTATGAAAAACAAAAGAAACTGGTTCATTTAGTAGAACAACAAATTCAAAAAAGAGTAAACAATAATACGACATTAATCAATGTCTTAGGACATATCGTTGAATTTAGAAATGGCGAAAGTGGTTTACATATACAACATATTCAAACGATTACAAAAATGCTTTTACTACAATTGGGTAAAAAATCGCACGAATATAAGTTAAGTGATGCAGATATCTTACTTATTAGTACAGCTTCATCTTTACATGATATTGGAAAAATTTCGATTGATGAAAAGATTTTAAATAAACCGGGACGACTTACAAAAGATGAATTTGAAATCGTGAAACAACATTCTTCGATTGGCGCAGAAATGTTGAAAACAGTTCCTAACTACAATAATAATGATTTATTGAAGTATGCTTATCAAATATGTCGTTGGCATCATGAAAGATATGATGGACATGGCTATCCTGATGGATTAGTTGGTAATCAAATTCCTATTTCAGCACAAGTTGTTTCAATTGCGGATGTTTATGATGCTCTTACGAGTGAACGTTGCTATAAAAAAGCATATAGTCATGAACAAGCTATGAAAATGATTGTTGATGGGCAATGTGGGGTTTTTAATCCTCTGTTATTGGAATGTCTTTGTGATATTAGTGAAGAAATGAAAGCGTCTTTATTTGAAAATGAAAATTATGCAGATCAAGCAGTTGTTTCAAAGATGACAGATGAGCTAGTTATTAAACAATTTAGAAGTGAAATGCCTAAAGAAAAAAATAATGAGTCTCAAAACAGAAAATTTTTTCAGGAAATGACATTTGAATACGATGCATTTAAAGATGCTGTTTATATTTCTTCACAAGCAGCAAAAGATCTAGGAATTGATGAAATAATTTATCACCCAAAAAATCATGAATTTTCTTTTTTTAATAAATCAACAATTAAATTACTTAAGGATAAACTCAAAGAAACAACACATTTAAATCCAGAGGTTAATTTAAAGATTTATGCACAAATTGGAAAACAAAAACAATGGTATCATTTACAAGCAAGTACGCGATGGAATGGAAGTGTTTATAAAGGATTTGTTGGAAAACTTGTTAAAGACAACAATATTCAAGTTATACATAATATTCAAGAAAATATTTCTTTAAAATATACATATACTGAAATAAAAAATTTTATTGAATCCTTAAAAGATATTTTTACGGTTGTTCGTTTGATAGATTTTCAAAAACATCAATCCGCAAAAGCAGAGAATGATCAAATAGAAATTATTGAAGGCAATTGTTATGATTACTGGAAAAGAAAAGATGTTTGTGTCAATTGTATTTCTAAGCAAGCGTATATCAAAAAAGGGCAAGCTTTTAAATTAGAATTTGTTGATTATGACATTTATGCCATTATTGCGCAGTATGTAGAAGTGGATGAGCGTCCTTGGGTCTTAGAACTTGTTTATAAAACAAAAGAAGATATTATTTTAGGAGCTCATGGAAAAACACGATTCTTAGAAAATATCGTAACTTATAATAAAGAATACTATACAGATGTTTTGACTGGTGCTTATAGTCGACGTTATTATGAAGAATACGTTCAATACATCAATGATGTATCAGCAGTAGCAATGATTGATGCCGATAATTTCAAGGCAATTAATGATCAATATGGTCATAATGCTGGCGATCAAGCAATCAAAGCTGTTTCTAAAGCCATTCAATCATGCATTCGACCTGATGATATCTTTATACGTTATGGTGGGGATGAATTTATACTTATTTTCCAAGATATTCATTATGATGCTTTTACAACTCGATTGTATCAAATTAGTGAATGTGTAAAACGAACAAAAGTAGATGATTATGAAGATTTATCATTATCAATTACTATTGGGGGTATTTATGGAAATTCAAAAGTCAATGATGCAATTAAAAAAGCCGATAAATTGATGTATGAAGGAAAGAAATCAAAGCGTTCGGTCGTTGTAAAGAAAACAAGTGAGGTGGACTAAGGTTCACCTTTTGTATTTGTCAAGTAATTTTACAATACTGAAAAAGTAAGCGGTTTTTCAAAGAATAAGTTATAATGGATTTTGAAATTTTGTATATCAAAACAAGGAGGAAGAAAAATGAGTTTTCCAAAAGGATTTTATTGGGGTGGAGCAACAGCTGCTAACCAATTAGAAGGTGGCTGGCAAGAAGGTGGTAAAGGTATTTCTTGTCCAGATATTTGTACAGGAGGAACTGCTACAAAAAGTAAAAGAATTACACCAGTATTAGAAGAAGGGACATTCTATCCAAGTCATGATGCGATTGATCATTATCATCGCTTCAAAGAAGATATTGCGTTATTTGCGGAAATGGGATTTAAAATGTATCGTTTTTCTATTGCATGGACACGTATTTTCCCAAATGGTGATGAAGATAAACCTAATGAAGCAGGTTTAAAATTCTATGAAGAATTAATTGATGAATGTTTAAAATATGGTATTGAACCACTCATTACAATTTCTCACTATGAAGTACCATTTAACTTAACAAAAAAATGGAATTCATGGTTAGATCGTCGTATGATTGATTGTTACTTAAATTTCTGTAGAGCTATTTTTACTCGCTATAAGGGAAAAGTAAAATATTGGCTAACATTTAATGAAATCAATAGTGCAACAACAGCAATAGGAGCATTTTTAGGACAAGGTATCTTAAATGAAATTAAAGAAATGGAATTTATGGATCAAGTAGACGTTCCTCAAAATCGTTTCCAAGGATTACATCATCAATTTATAGCAAGTGCTTTAGCAGTGAAAATGGCACATGAAATTGATCCAAACTATCAAGTAGGATGTATGCAAATCATGGCCACAAGTTATGGTCTTACATGTAATCCAGATGATCAAATTGAAAATCAACAAAAAAATCATTTAATGAACTGGTTCTGTAGTGATGTTCAATGCCGTGGTAAATACCCAAATTATATGAAAAGATATTTTAAAGAAAATAATATTGAAATTAAAATGGAAGAAGGCGATGAAGAAATTCTTGCTGCAGGTCCAGTAGATTTCTATACATGTTCTTATTATATGTCAAACTGTCAAACTGCTGATAAATCAAAAGAAGGTGGAAAAGGAAATATCTTAGGTGGAGTTCCTAATCCATACTTAAAAGCTTCTGACTGGGGATGGCAAATTGATCCAGTTGGTTTAAGATATTCTTTAAATGAAATCTATGATCGTTATCAATTACCGATCTTTGTTGTAGAAAATGGGTTAGGTGCTTATGATACAATTGATGAAGATGGTAAAGTAAGAGATAGCTATCGTATTGATTATTTAAGAAGTCATATTGAACAAATGCATGAAGCTGTTTTAGATGGTGTTGATTTAAAAGGATATACACCTTGGGGATGTATTGACTTAGTATCAGCTTCAACTGGAGAAATGGCAAAACGTTATGGATTTATCTTTGTAGAAAGATATGATGATGGTACAGGTGATTTTGCTAGAAGAAGAAAAGAATCTTTCTATTGGTATAAAAAAGTTATCGAAACAAATGGAGAAGATTTAAAATAATAGTAAAAGAGCTCAATTGAGCTCTTTTATTACTTTGTTATTACTATTGTGGTAAAGTATCTTTGTATTTAGGATAATCATTTTTTACAACATTAGCATAAGCTTTATAAGCCTCTTCAAGTGTATTGTATTGGTCTTTTCCATTTATGTATGATTTATATTGACTAGAACCACCACTACCGGTTGGAGCGATCGCTATATATGGTTTATGAGCACTATCTTTTCGCTTTCGTGCAGTCGTTGATGATGAAATGTAGAATTTTCCATCAGCTGTACTAATAATGACAGGAATTTGTGTGTTAGCATTGATTTTATCTGTATCAACTGAAGTCCAAAATAAATATCTTTCAGTTTTTTCTTGTGGATTTCCATAATAGGCCCATGTACCATGGTTTAATAAACTCTTATTTTCAATCTGTTCTATTAATTTTGGAACCATTGTTGAACCATCACATTTCGAATCAATTTCAAAAAAAGATTTCTTTTTAAGATCATTTTCTAATAAACCGCTATTATTTAATGCACTATGTAAATTCGATGAAAAATCAATAGTGGATTCTGCTGTCTTACTTCCTTTCCAATTAAAAACAACAGTATTCTTTTCTTTGTTGTATGAGATTTCACAAACCCCATCGGCTTTAGGAATTCCTTTCCAGTTATCAGTGTCACCATCTGATTTCTTGTGCGTAATACCAGCAATAGTTACAGGGTCAAAAGCTTGCCAATCATCTTTTTTTTGTGTAAGTTCTACTTCTCTTACAATATCTGTTTTGTATCCTGTTTTTCCCATCGCAATGATATCTGTACAAGCAGTACGAATGTTGAAGAGGTCACGCGATTCGCGACTTTCTTCAATGTATCCTTGACAAGCTGGAATAGCGATAGCTGCAAGAATGGCGATGATTAGAAGAACTACTATTATTTCTACAAGAGTAAATCCTTTATTTTTTCTTTTCATAGGCACCCCTTCTTTAATGAATGATTTATTTTACTTTATCATATTTTTATTAATTTGTGAGCATTTATGAGCTTTTTTTTATTTCTTCTTCTAATACTTTTAAAAAATATTGTGCAGGTTTAGAAAGAACACGATATTTTTTCCAAATAAAGGCAAGTGATGAAGTAATTTGTGGATCAAGGGGCCTAAAACACAAAGAACTTTCATTACTTGTATCAATGAGGTTTTTTAAAGAAATCACAGCTCCATTACATTCCTTTGTTAGAATACTGGCATTATAAATTAAATTATAGGTTGCAATAATATGATATTTATAAAAATAAGAATTGGCCCAATTTTCTATTTGTTTATATTTTAATTCTTGTGAGGAACAAAGAAGAGGAACATCAATTAAATCTTGAGGAGTAATCGATTCTTTTAAAGCAAGAGGATGATCCTTTTTTATATAGATTCCCCATAAGTCTTGATAAGGTAAAGATAAATGATTGTATTTATAAATATTGGCAGGTTCAATAATGATACCAAAATCAATCAGACCTTTTTCAAGACGATCTGTCACATCTTGTTCATTACCACTAAATAAATGGAATTGGATACGTGGATAATCTTCTTGTACACGTTGAATGGCTTTACAAACGATTTCGATGCCTAACGTTTCTCCGCTGCCAATACATACTTCACCACTTAAAGTTTCATCGAATAACATAATTTCACTTTCTGTTTTTTCAACCAAACTGACAATTTCTTCAGCACGTTGGCGAAGTAAAATACCTTCTTCAGTTAAAGTAATCTTACGATTACCACGAATGAAAAGCTGTTTTTGTAAATGATCTTCAAGTTCTTTCATTTGTCTTGATAAAGTGGGCTGAGTCACGTTTAAGCTTTCAGCCGCTTTTAAAATTGTTTCCTCTCTTGCAATTGCAAGAAAATATTGTAGAAGTCTAAATTCCATGATTTCACATCCTTTATTTTTATTTTAAAGTTCTTTGTTATGCCTTACAAGTATAGAAATATATTTGTTATAGGTATTTGATAATACAAGGACAAAGAATTACAATAATAAAGGAAAGTGGTGAGAGTTTTGGGAAAAGAAGTAATTGAAGAATTAATTATGAATTTAAAAGATGCAGGATGTGATGAAGAACTTATTACAAAGTGTATTAAAAAATATAATAATGATGATTTGAAGATGTTGATAAAATCATTACAGTGTCATCGTTGTTGTTTATTAGATAAATTGCATGAGGAACAAAAGAAAATAGATTGTTTAGATTATTTAATATATACGTTAAAGAAACAAATGAAGGAGGATTAAGATGGAATTAGTTAAACAAGCTTATTTAAAAGGTGAAAGAGCTTTATTTAAAAGTCATGATTTAAAAGTTGAAGATAGTATTTTTGCAGATGGAGAATCGCCTTTAAAAGAAAGTGATCATATAGATATTAGTGGAAGTATTTTTAAGTGGAAATATCCACTATGGTATTGTAATCATATCAATGTAGAAAACAGTACCTTACTTGAAACTGCTAGATCAGGTATTTGGTATACTCATCATATTAATATTAAAGATAGCGTGATTGATGCGCCTAAAACATTTAGAAGAGGGACACATATTTTTTTAGAAAATGTTAATATGGTCAATGCTCAAGAAACCTTATGGAAATGTAGTGATATTAAGTTACATAATGTGGTTGCTAAAGGTGATTACTTTGGAATGAATAGTGAAAATATTGAAATTGATGGTTTGAATTTATCAGGAAATTATTGCTTTGATGGTGGTAAGAATATTATTGTTAGAAATTCAAAACTTGTTTCAAAAGATGCTTTTTGGAATTGTGAAAATGTAACGGTTTATGATTCAGTAATTATTGGTGAATATCTTGCATGGAATACGAAAAATATTACTTTTGTGAATTGTACAATTGAAAGTTTACAAGGATTATGTTATATCGAAGGATTAAAGATGGTAAATTGTAAATTAATTAATACCACTCTAGCTTTTGAATTCTGCAAAGATATTGATGCACAAATTGTAAGTCATATTGATAGTATTACAAATCCTATTTCTGGTAAAATTAGTGCACAGAGTATTGGTGAAATGATTATTGATGATCAAATCATTGATCCAAGTCAAACAAAGATTCAATTAAAGGAGATGTAAAGATGTACGATTTTTCAAAGATGACCAATCGTTTTAATACAAATTCATATAAATGGGATGTTAAAGAAAATGAACTTCCTATGTGGGTAGCTGATATGGACTTTGAAACAGCTCCAGCTATTATAGATGCTTTACATAATAGGGTAGATCATAAAATCTTTGGTTATAATACGGTACCTGATGATTATTTTGAAGCTTATCAAAAGTGGTGGGAAAGAAGACATCATTTTCATATGGAAAAAGATTGGATGATGTTTGTTACAGGAGTTGTTCCTGCTATTTCTTCGGTAGTTAGAAAGGTGACAACAGTAGGTGAAAATGTGTTGATTATGTCACCGGTTTATAATATTTTTTATAATTCTATTTTAAATAATGGAAGACATGTTTTATCAAGTGACCTTGTTTTTGATGGAAAAGAATATCATATTGATTTTGAAGATTTAGAAAGAAAACTTTCTTTAAGTCAAACAACATTAATGATTTTCTGTAATCCCCATAATCCAATAGGTAAAATTTGGTATAAAGAAACTTTACAAAGAATTGGTGATTTGTGTGCGAAACATCATGTTATTGTTTTAAGTGATGAAATTCATTGTGATATTACCAATCCTCAAAAAGAATATATCCCTTTTGCTTCCGTTTCAAAAACAAATTTAGAAAATACAATTATGTGTATTGCACCAACCAAAGCCTTTAATATGGCAGGGATGCAAACAGCCTGTATTGTTGTAGCTAATGAGGTATTAAGACATAAAGTTAATCGTGGAATTAATACAGATGAAGTAGCAGAACCAAATAGTTTTGCAATTTGTGCCACAAAGGCAGCTTTTAATCAAAGTGAAGATTGGCTTAATGAATTAAATCAATATATTCAAAATAATAAAGATTATGCGATTTCATTTATTCAAAAAGAAATCAAAGATGTTTATGTAGTGACTACAGAAGCAACTTATCTTTTATGGATCGATTGTCATAAGGTATGTTTAGATAGTGTTGAACTCACTTCTTTTATAAGAAAGAAAACAGGTCTTTATGTAAGTGATGGTCTAGAATATGGTGAAAATGGAAAAGCTTTTATTCGTATGAATGTAGCTTGCCCATTTGAAAGATTAAAAGATGGTTTAAATCGTTTTAAAGAAGGAATTTATTTGTATCCAAACAAATAAATCCTTTTTTTTTAAAGAAAAACGTATGAAAAAATACAATATAAATAATAGGAGGATCAAAAGATGAAAGAGAAGATAACCATACCATTTTATAATGACCTATTATTTAAGTATTTTGTTTATGATAATGAAGATGAAGGATGCCAGTATATTCTAAAAAAGATTATTGAAGAAATAACACCTATTCGCTGTAAAGAACTTTATGTTATTAATTCAGAGTTAATGACACATCACTATCGGGAAAAAAGATCTATTTTAGATGTTAGAGTAAAAACACAAGAAGGAGAGTATATTAATATTGAAGTACAATCAGCAGGTTTATTTGAAAGTTTGCATCGAAGATTTCAATATTATGCTTTTAAAAATATTGCTTTACAAATAAAAAGTGGGGATGAATATCGAAAGTTGCAACCGGTATATCAAATAATTCTTTATCATGAAGAAGATAAGGAATATCATGAATTAATAAGAAAATTTAGTATTATGGATAATAAATATCATGATGATAAAGGAAGTTTAATACATATTTATTATGTGTTTTTAAAAGAAATTGAAAAAATAGTTAAAGAAAAGGGAAAAGATCATTTAAATGAATTAGAAGAGCTTTGTTATGTCATTGAAAAAGGTAATGAATGTGATAGAATAAAGATGACAAGGGTGGGACAAATCATGAAAGAAAAATATGATAAGTTTATGGAAGATATGAATTTAAGAGAAGAAGCCTGGGCTTATGAAAAAGCTGAATTTGATAAGATGGCTCATTATGTCGATGGAGAAGCTAAAGGCAAAGTAGAAAAGTCAAAATCGCATGTCATAAAATTCTATAAAATGAAATATCCAAATGAAGATATAAGTTGGTTAGAAAATCTCACAGAAAAACAATATGATGAAATCTTTGATATGTTATTAAATAATGAAGATTTAGAAGTAATAAAGAGAATAATAGGAAAGTAAAGTACGAGAAATCGTGCTTTTCTTTTGGACAATTCGTCCAATGAAAAAGAAAGTGGATTTTGTTATGATTTTTAAACGAGGAGGTTAAATGATGAATAGAGATGATAAATTTTGGCATGATTTAAATGAAAGAGAAGAAGCCTGGGCTTATGAAAAGGCTGAATTTGATAAGATAGCTCATTATGTCGATGGAGAAGCTAAAGGAAAGGCTGAAGGAAGAGCTGAAGGAAAAAAAGAAAAATCGAAATCGCATGTCATAAAGTTCTATAAAATGAAATATCCAAATGAAGATATAAGTTGGTTAGAAAATCTCACAGAAAAACAATATGATGAAATCTTTGATATGTTATTAAATAATGAAGATTTAGAAGTAATAAAGAGAATAATAGGGAAGTAAGGTACGAAAAATCGTACTTTTCTTTTGCTTTAATATTGAAAAATAAATTATATTTCTTTAATATATTTTTGAAGAAAAAGGGGAGAAGTGAATGATTAAATTAATAGCAACAGATATGGATGGAACTTTTTTAGATTCTTCTAAAAGATTTTCAATGGAATTTTTTGATATTTTTGAGGAACTTAGAAAAAAAGGAATTAAGTTTGTCATTGCTTCAGGAAATCAATATTTCCGTTTGTATCAAAAATTTTTACCGATTTCTAATGAAATGTATTTCATAGGAGAAAATGGAAGTTATATTGCTAAGGGGGTAAAATTGATTGCGACAAATACGTTAAAAAAAGAACAAGTACAAGCGGTGATTCAATTAGTAGAATCTCATCCAGAATTGAATATGATTTTATGTGGGGTTAAAAGTGCTTATTGTTTAAATGAATTTAAACATTTAGAACCAGTGGTACGTACGTATTATTGTAATTACCAATTCGTAGAAAGTTATGATGATATTGATGATGAAATTATGAAGATTGCTATTTATGATCCAAATCATCAAATCATTCGTTATGCAGACGATATTGCTTGTGGTTTAGATAAAGGTGTTAAGGCAACAACTTCAGGTAATGAATGGATCGATATTCAAAATGAAGATATTAATAAAGGTGTTGCCATAAAACGCTTACAAAGAGAATTGAATATTAAACCAGAAGAATGTATGGCGTTTGGTGATCAAATGAATGATTATACTTTATTAAAATCTGTCAAATATAGTTATGCTATGGCCAATGCTGTTCCACGTATTAAAGATATTGCTTATGGCATTGCTAAAAGTAATGATCATCAAGGTGTATTAGAAGTTATAAAAAAAGAAGTTTTGAATCAAAAATAAAGTGTAAACTCTTACATTGAAAATTGTTTTTGACATATTAAAATAAATAATGACAATTGAAATTATTGTGATATAATGAGGAAGTTATTGAAGGGAGAGTAGCGTATGAATATTAGAAATATAGCGATTATTGCCCATGTAGACCATGGAAAAACAACATTAGTAGACCAATTATTAAAGCTATCTGGAACATTAGAAGACCGTGAACAAATTAGTGAACGTGCGATGGATAGCAATGCCCTTGAAAGAGAAAGAGGAATTACAATTCTTGCTAAAAATACAGCAATTAATTATAAAGATTATCGAATCAATATCATGGATACACCAGGTCATGCTGACTTTGGTGGAGAAGTAGAACGTATCATGAACATGGTAGATGGTGTTTTATTAGTAGTAGATGCTTATGAAGGAACAATGCCACAAACACGTTTTGTTTTAAAGAAAGCTTTAGCTGCTAAAGTAAAACCTATCGTAGTTATTAATAAAGTAGATAGACCTGTAACACGTATTGATGAAGTTATGGATGAAGTCTTAGAATTATTTATGGAATTAGGCGCAGATGATGACCAATTAGAATTCCCAACAATCTATACTTCAGCTTTACAAGGAACATCAAGTCTAGATCCTGATATTTCAACACAAGTACCAAATATGGATTGTTTATTTGATATGATTATCAAAGAAATACCTGAACCATTAGTAGATGTTGATGGACCTTTACAATTCCAACCAGCTTTATTAGACTATAATGATTATGTAGGACGTATTGGAATCGGACGTATTCAAAGAGGCAAGATTCATGTTAATGAATCAGTCACTTGTGTAAGAGCTGATGGAAGCCATAGTCAATTTAGAATTCAAAAATTATATGGATTTATTGGATTACACCGTATTGAAATTGAAGAAGCCAGTGCAGGAGATATCGTTGCTATTGCTGGTCTTGCTGATATCGGTGTAGGTGAAACTGTTTGTACAACAGGTCAAGAAGAAGCTTTACCATTATTACATGTCGATGAACCAACAATCCAAATGGTTTTTGGTACAAATACCTCACCATTTGCTGGACAAGATGGTAAATTTGTGACTGCTAGACAAATTGAAGAAAGATTATTTAAAGAAACAAATAGAGACGTTTCATTAAAAATTGAAAGAATCCAAAATAAAGAAGAATGGATCGTTTCTGGACGTGGAGAATTACACTTATCTATTTTAATTGAAAATATGAGACGTGAAGGTTATGAATTACAAGTTTCTAAACCTAAAGCAATCATGAAAGAAATCGATGGTGTTTTATGTGAACCATATGAAGAAGTAACTATTGAAGCACCTGATGATTGTATTGGAGCGGTTATTGAATCACTTGGATATCGTCGAGGTGTCTTAGAAACAATGGATTCTCGTGATGGACAAACACGTGTTGTTTATACAATTCCGTCAAGAGGTTTATTTGGATTTATGACAAATTTCTTAACAATGACAAAAGGATATGGAATTATTTCTCACTCATTTATTGATTACCGTCCAATGGAAGGTGAAACAGTTGGTAAGAGAAACTTAGGTGTTTTAATTTCAATTGATAGTGGACAAACAACAGCTTATTCACTTGGAAGTGTTGAAGACCGTGGAGTAATGTTTGTTGGGCCTGGTGTGGATGTTTATGAAGGTATGATCGTTGGTGAACACAGTAGAGATAATGATTTAACAGTTAATGTTACTAAAGGAAAACAAATGACAAATACTCGTTCATCATCCAAAGATTCAACAGTTGTTTTAAAAAGACCTCGTCAATTTAATCTAGAATCTTGTTTAGATTATATTAATGAAGATGAACTTGTTGAAGTAACACCTGAAAATATTCGTTTAAGAAAACGCTATTTAACTGAAAACGAAAGAAGACAACAATATAGGAAAAATAATGCATAAGAGCTCTTTTAGAGCTCTTTTTTAAATTTGACACTAATTTGTGTAATATAGTTTTGAGGATTTGCTTCAGTAAGTTCATCAATCAAGCTTTCATCATAGGCAATATCATCTAATATGAGATGATTTTTTTTAGCATAATCTAAAAAAAGATGATAGGATTGATAAGATGTTTCATAAGTTCCTTTATGATAAATAACTAAATAATTACCAGAAGGTATAATATCATAATTTTCATCTTCTAGTTGATTATCTAAAATTGTGTAATAATATTGATAAAATGTTTTCTTTCTTTTTGACTTTAACATTTTTTTCCATTCAACCATTCCACTAATAGCATGTCCTAAGGAATGGTTTTGTTTTTTTCTATATTTAATATGTTCTCCTAAAATTTTATACTGATTGATTTCTTTACTATTAAAAGGAATATAATCACTTTTAATAATTTTAATCTCATCTCGATATTCGATATATACCATATCTGTCAATATTTGATTAGCTTTGGTAATAAGTTGACATTTTGTTTCCATCATATTGATCATTTTATGATAGGTAGTAATAATCTCTTTTAAAGTATTAATCTTATTAGAAAATAATTCATACGTACTTTGAGCGTTACGATGTTCAATATAATCTTTGATTTCTTCTAAAGAAAGTCCTATTTTTTGAAGAGACTGTATAGTAGCTATAATGTCTAATTGGGACATTAAATAAAATCTATAGCCTTTTTCATTTTTATATGCAGGTAAAAAGATACCTTTTTTTTCATAAAAAATTAAAGTTTGACGACTCACTCCTGAAATACTTGCAAATTCTGTTGGTGAAACATAAATATTATCCATTTTTTAGCCAATCCTTTCCTAAATTAAAAAATTCACAAATAATACTTGATTGTATAGTTACAATATATCATAAAATAAATGTAGAGTTAAGAAACAGGAGGAAAATATGTTAGAAGTCAATAATTTTTTTCATGGAACACGTATTGTTGAAGGATATGGTGTTTTAAATGAAACAGGGAATGAAGTAAAAACATTGGGATTTAAAAAGGTGTTGATTGTTACAGATGATTTTTTATCTAAATCAGCTCATTATCAAGTATTAAAAGAAAGTTTAGAAAAAGAAGGAATTGAATATTTATTAGAAACGAATGTAAAACCTAATCCAAGGGCTGAAGATTGTGATGCAATGGCAAAAATTGCTATTGAAGAAAAGGTAGATGCCATCATTGCTTTAGGTGGAGGGTCAGCAATGGACCAAGCAAAAACAGTTGCTGCAATTGTTACAAACGGAAAAACAACTGTTGAATGGGGTGATGTTGAATTAGAACATTCAATTTTACCACTTATTTGTATTCCTTCAACTGCTGGAACTGGAAGTGAAGTTACATGGTGTGCAGTCATTACAGATACAGCAAGAATGTATAAAATGACAGTTGGAGATCCTATTCATATGATTCCAACACTTGCAATTTGTGATCCAACAATTACTTTAGATTTACCACAATCACTTACAGCATCTTGTGGAGTGGATGCTTTAACACATTGTATAGAAGCTTACACAGTTAAAGGCGCTTGCTTTAAAAGGAATTTCATTAATTGCTCAAAATTTAGAAAAAGCTTATGTAAATGGTCATGATAAAGATGCAAGAAGAAATATGATGATAGCAAGTACAATAGGTGGAATGTCTTTTATTAGTTCTAATGTTGGGGCTGTTCATGCTTTTGCTGAAACTGTTGGAGCATGGTTTGATACACCACATGGTGTTGCTAATTCATTATTTTTACCTTATATCATGGAATACAATATTCCAGCATGTATGGATAGATTTATAGATATTGCTCAAGCATTAGGAATTGAAAGAAATGGTATGAATGATCAAGAGTATGCATATAGTGCAGTTCAATATGTAAAAGATTTAAATAGAAGATTAAATATTCCTACTATTAAAGAAATAAAAGGAATTACTGAAGATAAGTTTGATGCAATTGCTCAAAGATCAGCAGATAATGTTTTATCAAATGATAATGCAAGAGAAATTCATAAAGAAGATTACTTAGAATTATTAAAAAAAGCTTATAAAGATGAAGGAGAAAAAGAAAATGCATAAGATTAAAAAAATTGTTGATTTATCATGGGAATTTACAGCTGATACACCAATTTATCCAGGAGATCCTGAGCCATCAGTTACTGTAGCAACAACTTTAGAAAATGAAGGTTATAATTTATCAACATTAGTAATGGGAACACAAACAGGTTCACATGTAGATGCCCCTTATCATTTTTCTAATGAAGGAGCAACAATTGACCAAATGGAGTTGGATTTCTTTTTAGGAGATGCTATTGTTGTAAGAGTCACTGATAAAAAAGCTGAAGAAGCAATTACAATGGAAGATATTGAACCTTATAAAGAACAAATTATACCTGGTAAAATTGTTTTATTTAATACAAATTGGTATAAAAAAAGAGGAACAGAAGAATTTTTCCATCATCCTTATGTTAATGGAGAAGTTGCTCATTATTTAGTAGAACAAGGTGTTAGATTTATTGGAATTGATACAATTAATGCTGATCAAACAGGTGGAACAGAATTCCCAGTTCATGATTTATTTTCTGAAAAACGCTTAATGATTGGAGAAAACTGGGCTTATTTTGATCGAATTGATTTTGAAAATCCTTATATTATTGCTATTCCAATGAAAGTTGTAGGTTGTGATGGTTCACCAGTAAGAGCAATTGCAGTTGAGTGGGAGGATTAATGATGGATAAAAAGATTATTCTAGGATATACACGTAGATTACTTGCAATTATTCCTTCTATTTTCTTTTGTGCTCTAGGGGTCGCTTTACTTGTTTCACCAGAATGGGGAAGCGATCCTCTTACTACTTTTGAAATAGGACTATCTAATGTTTTTCATGTTCAATTAGGAACAGCAGCACTTGTTTTTGAAGGAATTGTTTTTTTTGTATTTTTAATTATTAGAAGAGATTTAGTACATTTAGGAACATTAGCTTGGTGCTTTTTAATAGGTCCATTTGAAAATGTTTGGTTAGATTTTTTAGCACCAATATTACCACCTGTAGATGCGATGTCATTTGGTTTAAAAGTAGGTTGCATTATTGCTGGATCTTTAATCATTATCCTTACTCTAGCCTACTATATTCCTATTGGTCTTGGATATCAATCGAGTGATATTTTTGCTTTTGCAATGGCTGATTTATTACATAAGAGTTATGGTATAGGTTTATCAGTTTCTTATTGTATTTTATTTGCCTTGGGAGTTTTTATGGGAGCTTCTTGGGGGATAGGAACACTGATTGCAGTTTTTGTTTATGGACCAGTTATTGATCGCTTATTACCTTATTTTAAACCTTATACTTATAAGATAGCTGGGATGACAGATGAAAAAGATGACTAAAAAACAAATGTATTTGTATGGCTTACCTGGTCTTGCAACATTGTTTACATTTACAATGTTTACGACTTATGGTTTATATTTCTTTACAGATGTTGTAGGACTTTCAGGAAGTTTTGCAGGTTTTATTATGACTATTGGGACTGTTTGGGATGCCATTACAGATCCTCTAGTAGGAATGATTTCTGATGCAAGAGATCCTCAAAAAGGACGAAGAAGACCATTTTTAATTGCTTTTGCTATTCCTTTTGGAATTGTTACATGGCTTTTATTTACGTCATGGAATTTTGTAGAAACTACACAAAAGATTTATTTTATTGTTGTTGCCATTTTATTTTATACATTTCAAACATTAATAGATATTCCTTATACATCTTTAAGTGGTGAAGTTACAAATGATTATGATACAAGAAGTCGATTAGCCACTATTAGAACATTTTGGGCTATCGTAGGGGTTGCTTTAGGAAGTGGTATCATGGCATATACTTCTTTTTTAGCTCCTTTTGTAGGAAGTATAAAGAATGCTTGGTCTGTTTGTTTTGCTATTTTTGGTTTTATTTGTACAATCAGTATTTTACTTGGTTGGAAAGTTTCTAAAGGTTATGAAAATCAAGAAGACATCATTAAAGAAAAAGTAACTTTTAAAGATTTATTAAATGGACCATTAAGAAATAAAGCTTTTTTACATTTAACAGCAGCATTTATTTTTGCTATTTTAGCACAAGCTGTATTTTTAGGCGTATTAGTTTATTACCTTACTTATAATTTACAATTAAATAATATGCAAGTGTCGATGGTCAATATTATTATGTGGATTGTTGCTTTGTTTTGGGTGTTTCCTATTAATAAATGGTCCATCAAATACTCTAAAGCTAAAGCTTGGTGTATTTCGATGGGAATTTGGTTTGTATGTATGATTGTATTTCCTCTATTTATCTTAAAACCAAAATCAGCTATTGGTCCTGTTATCATGACAAGTATTTTAGTAGTTGGACTTAATGCTTTATATCAAGTGATTTATGCAATGATTAGTGATTGCGTAGAAGTTGATTGTTTGGTAAATAAGGTTAGAAAAGATGGTATTTTTTATTCAATGGCTACTGTTTCACAAAAAATAGCAGCAGCTATTGGGGTAAGTATCTTAGGAAACTGTATGGATAAAATTGGTTATAATGGTCAATTAGCAACCCAAAGTTTAGCAACACAACATGGAATTGCTCTTTTATTTATAGGTGTGACGTGTATGTGTTTACTTTTATCTATTATTTGTATGATGACAAATCCACTTACGAAAAAAAGATATCAAGATGTTTTAGAAGCTTTAAAGAAAAAAGAACAAGGTCAAGAAATTAATATTGAAGAATTTAAAGATTTGTTAATAATAAAGATGAAAAGATAGATTTTGAATAAAAATCTATCTTTTCTTTATAAAATAGAAAACATCAAGTATAATATGTTTGAAGAAAGTAGGGGATAAAATGATAGCAGGTATAGAAGTTAATCTATCATTAATTTTAAACATTATTCGTACAATTATTGATTTATTATTAGTGTGGTATATTTTATATTTAGGAATTAGTATGTTTAAACAAAATATGAGAACGATGCAGTTATTTAAAGGGGTTCTCATTATTTTGTTAATTAAATTAGTAACAAGTGTTTTAGGACTTTCAACAATGTCTTATTTAGTAGATACGGTTTTGACTTGGGGAATTATTGCGGTAATTGTAATCTTTCAACCAGAAATTCGTTCATTACTTGAAAAAATGGGACAAACTAAAAGAGATTATCATATGGAACGTTTATCAAATGATCAAAAGGAACATTTGTTAGATGAAATTGTTGATTCAGTGACAAAGTTATCAGAAACACAAACAGGGGCCTTGATTACTTTTGAAAGAGGACAATCTTTAATAGATTATATTAATACAGGAACTAAAATCAATGCCGATATTAAATCAGAATTATTTAATACAATCTTTTGGGAAGGAACACCTTTACATGATGGGGCAGTTATTATTAAAGATGACCGTGTTGTTTGTGCAGCTGCCTTTTTCCCACCAACTCAAAAGGATCTTTCACCTATTTATGGGGCAAGACATCGTGCTGCTATAGGAATAAGTGAAATTACTGATTCATTAACAGTTGTAGTTTCTGAAGAAACAGGAACGATTTCTTTTGCTATCAAAGGAGAACTTATTAAAATTCCAAGAAAGGAATTAAGAGCAAGCTTAGTTAATGAACTAGGTTGGTTTAAATCAGAAGATGAAGAAGGTGATGAAGATGAGTAAAAATAATCAAGAACATCGTGATTCAACAACTGATTTTTTCTTAAATTTTATTTCAAAAGAAAAAGAAAAACCAAAAACAGAAGAAAAACATATCACTCCTCAATCAATTAATGATGAAATAGATTCAAGGGGAAGAGCTTTTGTAAATGGTGCTATTAAAGTGATGAATTTTATTAATTCTACTTTAGATAGAATGTTACAATCAGGATTATCTTTAAAAATATTATCATTTATTTTAGCAACGATTTTACTATTTACAGTTAATGGAGGTAATTTTGAAAATGTATTTTCAACACCTAATTCAGGAGATTATATTCAACAAGTCCCTGTGAAAATAGAAAATTTACAAGATGATTTTGTTGTTGCTGGAATGCCAGAGACTGTAAGTGTAGGCTTAGTTGGTCCTTCTATTGATATTTATAATGCTAAATTGATGAAAAATTATGAAATATATGCTGATTTTTCGGGAATAGGGGAAGGTGAACAGACAGTAGAATTGAAATCAAGAAATTTCTCTAATGATTTAGAAGTTCTCATTGTTCCTCAAACAGTAACGGTAACAGTTTCACAAAAGGTAACTAAAACGTTTAGTTTAGGATATCGTTTTAAAAATGAAGATAGCTTAAAGGATAAACATTCTGTTTCAGTAGATAGTATTGAACATAGTGAAGTAGAAGTAAGGGGTTCACAAGATAATATTGATAATGTTTATTCTGTTGAAGCAGTTATTGATTTAAAGGGAGTGACAGATTCGTTTACTCAAGAATGTAAAGTAAAGGCTTTTGATCGAAGTGGAAAAGCTTTAAATGTAAGTGTTATTCCTTCAACTGTTAAAGTGGATTGTTCATTGTCTAATTATAGTAAGACAGTTCCACTTGTACCTGAATATACAGGAAATGTGGCTAATGGATATGCAATCGATCAAATGACTTTTTCAAAAGATAAAGTAAAGATTTATGGTGATGAAAGTAAATTAAAGGATATTAATAATATTAAAGTTAAAGTGGATGTAAGTGATTTGGAAGAAGGTCGTACATTTAAAGACTTAAAATTGTTAAGTGTTTCAGGAGTTAATAAGATGTCATTTACTAAAGTGGATGGAACAATTACGCTTGTTCCTTCTGAACAAAGACAATTTACAGATATACCAATTCAAATAAAAAATGGCAAAGAAAACAATGTTTCTATGTCAAGCGGTACATGCAATTTAACAGTTATTGGTACAAGTGATCGTATTAATGCTCTTACAAATGATGACATTAAGGTCTATGTAGATGTCGTTGGGTTAAAAAAGGGTCGACATAATGTGAAATTAGAAGTAGAATTAAGTGACGAAACTTTAACATATCGTTTAGATAGCGATGAACAGATTCGCGTAAATATAAAGAAATAGGAGAGATTTGAAATGGGAAAATATTTCGGAACAGATGGCTTTCGTGGGGAAGCTAATAAAGATTTAACAGTTGAACATGCTTATAAAGTAGGAAGATACATTGGGTGGTATTTTGGAAGAAATAAAGATCATGCTCAAGTTGTTATTGGGAAAGATACAAGAAGAAGTTCTTATATGTTAGAATATGCACTTGTTGCTGGACTTACAGCAAGTGGTGCTGATGTTTCTTTAATGCATGTAACAACAACACCAAGTGTTGCTTATATTACAAGAACAGATGGCTTTGATTGTGGAATTATGATTTCTGCTTCACATAATCCATATTATGATAATGGTATTAAGGTTTTAGATTGTAATGGTCATAAAATGGATGCGAAGGTTGAAAATTTAATTGAACAATACATTGATGGTGAAGTAGATGAAATTCCATTTGCTACAAAAGATGAAATTGGATGTGCAACAGATTATTCAGTAGGTAGAAATAGATATTTAGGATATTTAATGTCAATTCCTACACGTGCTTTTAAAAATATTCGTGTTGGTTTAGATTGTGCAAATGGTGCAAGTTCTAATCTTGCTAAAAGTGTTTTCGATGCTTTAGGAGCAAAAACTTATGTGATTCATAGTGAACCAGATGGTTTAAATATTAATACAAACTGTGGTTCTACACATATTGAATCATTACAAGAACTAGTAAAATCTAAAGGATTAGATATTGGTTTTGCTTATGATGGTGATGCTGATCGTTGTTTAGCTGTTGATGAATTTGGAAGAGTTATTGATGGTGATTTAATTCTTTATGTTTGTGGTAAATATTTAAAAGAACATGGTGAATTATCTAATGATACAATTGTTACAACAGTTATGTCTAACTTAGGTTTATATAAAGCGTTAGATAAAGAAGGTATTAAATATGAAAAAACAGCTGTTGGAGATAAATATGTTAATGAAAACATGGTGAAAAATGGTCATTGTATTGGTGGAGAACAATCAGGACATATCATTTTCTCTAAACATGCCACAACAGGAGATGGTATTTTAACATCTTTAAAAATTATGGAAGCAGTTATTGAAAGCAAAAAAACATTAGCTCAATTAGTTGAACCTGTAACAATTTATCCTCAATTAATGAAAAATGTATATGTAAGAGATAAAAAAGAAGCTCAAAATGATGTTGAAGTACAAAAAGTCATTAAAGAAGTTGAAGATAAGTTAGGTGATGAAGGACGTGTTCTTGTTCGTGAATCAGGAACAGAACCAGTTGTACGTGTTATGGTTGAAGCGGATACAAATGAAAAATGTTTACAATCTGTAGATTATATCATTACTAAAATGAAAGAACGCGGATTTGTTATTGAAAGATAAAATCACATATTATCACAAAATATTGCCATATATTATGGCAATATTTTAACTATAATAGGTCATAATAGAATAGGATACAAATGAGGTGAAGAAGATGTTATTTAAAATTAATATTATAGATGATGAAAAAAATCTAAATGATTTGGTAAGAACTTATTTAGAAAAAGAAGGCTATAGTGTTTGCTCATTTTATACGTATGATGAAGCTTTACTTCATAAAGATGATGATGTACATCTATGGCTTATAGATATTATGTTAGATAAGGCAAGTGGTTTTGAATTGTTTAATGAAATAAAGGCAAGTAAGCCTAAAATGCCAATTATATTTATGTCAGCTAGAGATCAAGAATTTGATCGTATTATTGGTTTAGAAAAAGGCTCAGATGACTATATTACAAAACCATTTAATATTAAAGAAGTTATTTTAAGAATTAATAATTTATTAAAACGTGCTTATGATAATCCATCTAAGATACAAATAGATGGTTATGATATTGATTTAGAAAAAAGAAGAGTCTTCTATAACAATAATGAAATCATTTTAACAACAAAAGAATATGATCTACTTGTTTACTTTTTAAATAACAAAGGATTAGCTATTTCAAGAGAACAAGTTTTATCAAAAGTATGGGACGAAAATTATTTTGGTAGTGATCGTGTCGTTGATGATACACTTCGAAGATTGCGTAAAAAAATGCCAGAAATTAATATTCGTACGATTTATGGATTTGGATATCGTTTAGACTAATGCTTACGAAATATTCTTTACAAAAACAACTTGTTATTATTTTTTCAATTATTGCAATAGGTGTTTTAGCAATTCTATTGCCTATTATTGATAACAACTTAACACATGTTATTGATAATGAAATGTATGATGTTTTGACACGCTCACAAAATGATTTTTACTCATATGATTTTTCTCCTGATTATGCAGGTTCAGATAAACAAATTTATCACTTTACTTATAACATTAATGAAGATACGCTTACAACAGCGCAAAATATTTCTGCTAAGAAATATCAAATATTAGATTATGTTTTTCAAAATGATCTTTATAAGATGGTTAAGAAAAATAAAAAGAAATTACAAGAAAAGGTTAAAATGCAAGACCAAACAGTATATTATCAAATTGTAAAAGCGGATGATTCTAATTATATTATTTCACTTGTTTATAGTGATTATTCTAAAACATTGATTAATAATCTAAAGGATCAAGTTATTGATATCTTTTATATTGCTTTTTTTATTATTGGACTTGCTTTGTTTATTTGGGTTTCATCTTTAATAAAACCATTGAAACTTATTAAAAATTATATAGATGATATAAAAAATGATAAAGAAAGTGAATTGCATATTCAAAGAGAAGATGAGATAGGTGTTTTATCTTCTTCGTTAATAGAAATGAAAGAAGAGATAGATCGACAAAATGAAATTAAAGAAGAAATGATTCATAACATTTCTCATGATTTAAAAACACCTATTGCTTTAATTCAAACATATGCTCAAAGTATTAAGGATGATATTTATCCTTATGGAGATAAAGATTCATCAGTGGATGTTATTTTAGAAAATACAGATCGGTTAGAAAAGAAAGTAAAAAGTTTACTATATTTAAATCGATTAGATTACATAAGTGGACAAATTGGAGATGAAACATGTTCAATGAAAGAATTGATTGAACATATTGTTTTCCAATTAACAGCTATGCATACACAAATAGAAATTCTTACAGATTTACAAGATTCCTCTTTTAAAGGAAAAGATGATTATTGGCGTATTTGTATTGAAAATATTATAGAAAATGCTGCTCGTTATGTACACCATGAAATTAAAATTATTTTAAAAGATCAATATTTAGAAATATTTAATGATGGTGAACCTATAGATAATTCAAATCCTGAATCTTTATTTCAACCTTATGAAATAGGTCATAAAGGACAATTTGGTTTAGGATTATCTATTGTTTATAAAACAGTAACAATGTATGGATATAAAGTTGAAGCTGTTAATAGAGTTGATGGTGTAAGTTTTATTATTCAAAAGAAAGATTAGTCGAATGATTAATCTTTTTTTAAAAAGTGTTGCTTTTTTTGATAAAGAGTGGCACTATTTTAGAGTTATCAATTCTCAAAAATAGAGAAAAAGAGTATAATAAACTTTAAGGAGTGAGTAAAGATGAAAGTTGTTGTTGCTGCAGGAGGAACAGGTGGACATTTATACCCTGCTCTTGCATTAGTTGAATATATAAAAAAACAAGAACCAAATTCAAAATTTTTATTTATTGGAACAAAGGATCGTTTGGAATCTCAAGTTGTTCCCCAACTTGGATATGATTATGTTGGTTTAAATGTTAAAGGATTAGCGGGTAATCCTTTAAAGAAAGCTCATGCAGCTTTGTTATTTGTTAAATCTATTGGAAAAGCAAAAAAAGTTATAAAAAAATTTAATCCTGATATTGTTGTTGGTTTTGGTGGATATCCAAGTGCTTCAGCTTTAGAAGCTGCTGCAAGTTTAAAAATTAAAACGATGATTCATGAACAAAACTCAATTATTGGTTTAACAAATAAAATTCTTATAAAAAAAGTAGATAAGATCATTTGTTGTTACCAAAAAGCGTATGAAGAATTTCCTCAAGAAAAAACACTATTGCTTGGAAATCCTCGTGCAAGTGTTGTCAGCCATGAAGTTCCTAAAGATATTTATGATAAATATGGTTTAGATAGAAATAAAAAAGTTGTTACGATTGTTATGGGATCATTAGGATCACAAACAGTTAATCAAACAATGAAGGAATCGATGAATCAATTTGTTGGTAAAGAATATCAAGTACTTTATGTTACTGGGAAACCTTATTATGAATCAATGAAAGATTATGAAAATGAAAACGTAAAAATCATCTCTTATGTTGATGATATGCCTTCTTTAATGCATGCGACAGATCTTATTGTTTCACGTGCAGGAGCCAGTACTCTTGCTGAATTAACAGCTTTAGGCGTACCAGCTATTTTGATTCCTAGTCCTTATGTAGCAGCAAATCATCAAGAATATAATGCACGTGAATTAGAAAATAATCATGCTGCTAAAATGATTCTTGAAAAAGATTTAACAGGAGAAAAATTGATTTCTACAATTGATAGTGTTATTAATGATCAAACTGCACTTCAAATTTTAACAGAAAACGCTAAAAAGTTAGGAAAGCCAAATGCAGTTGAAGACATGTATCAAGAAATTATTTCGATGTTAGGAGACTAATGATGAAGTTTGAAAAATATTATGAAGAACTTAAACAATTAGATGTTGGAACAGTTCTTAAAGATGAACCGTTATATAAACATACAACTTATCGTGTAGGTGGGCCAGCAAAATTATTTATAAAAGCTCAAAATGTCGATGAGTTGATTGAAGTGATAAAGTATTGTCGTAAGCATCGTATTCAACTTTTTGTTATTGGAAGAGGTTCAAATTTATTGTTTTCAGATAAAAGTTTTGAAGGAATTATTATTTCCCTTGAAGATATGAATCAATATCATGTTAATGGGAGCGAAGTAACTGCCCAATGTGGTGTTACAATGATTAAACTTGCTTATGATTGTGCTAAAATTGGTTTGAGTGGTTTTGAATTTATGGGAGGAATTCCTGGAAATATCGGTGGTGGTATTTTTATGAATGCAGGGGCCTATAAATCATGTTTAAGTAAAGTTGTTAAATCAGTAAAAGTATTAGATGAACATTTAAAAGTGGTTGAATTATCTAAAGATGAAATGGATTTTTCATATCGACATTCCATCATTCAAGACCATCCTAAATGGATTGTCTTGGAAGCTACTTTTGTTTTGGAAAATAAAAGTGTTGAAGAAATTAATGAAACTTTAGATAAAAGAAAAGAAAGAAGAATGTCTACGCAACCTTGGAATAAACCAAGTGCAGGAAGTGTTTTTAGAAATCCAGAAGGTGCAGCTGCATGGAAATATATTGATGATGCAGGTCTTAGAGGTTATGAAATTGGTGGAGCACAAGTTTCTCCAAAACATTCTAACTTTATTGTAAATAATGGTTATGCTTCTGCTAAGGATATTCATGATTTGATTTTTTATGTCCAAAAAACAGTTCAAGAAAAGTATGGTGTTTTATTAAAACCAGAAGTACGTTTTATTAATTGGGAGTCTTAAGATGACAACGTATGTATATAATGAACATGATGAAAATCAAGTGTTAACAATGAGAAATAAATTAAAAAAGAAAAAAAGAAAAAGAAGAATTAATTTTGTGCTTATTGTTTTGTTTTTGATATTTTTAGTGATTTTTTTCTTTGGAGATATGTCTAAAGTAAAAAAAATAACTATTTCAGGATGTCATTTGACTTCTGCTGAAGAGATTATTGAACGATTACCGGTTAAATCAAAAAAAACTTATTTTTTTAAAGTAAATAAAAAACAGGTTGAAACAGAGGTTGAAAAAATGATCTTTGTTGAAAAAGCAACTGTAACGAAAGATTTGATAGGGAATATAAAGATAAGAATTAAAGAAAACAATGCTTCTTTATATGGCTATATTAATAATATTTTATATGTTGCAGATCAAGATGGCATTTTTGAACAAGATCAACAACAAAAATGGATTTCTTATGTACAACGTTGTCCACAAATGATGAATTTTGACGAAGAACATTTTCGATCATTTGTGAAAGCATATGTCAAATTACCATCAGTTGTTCAAAATCAAATCTCTAGTATTGTCTTTGAACCTGATGAAAAAGATCAAACCAAATGTAAGTTGGAACTTAATGATGGTAAGGTTTTTTATGTACGTATTGAAGACATGGAAAAACAACTTACATCAACAAATTATTACTTGGTTATTCAAAGTTATCCTGATTATAAATACTATGATTATTTAGGAAAAAATGTCTATGTATACAATTAAATAGTGTATGAAAAAGCTACGTGTTTGAAACTAAAACCTTTAAATATCGTAGCTTTTATGATAATATAATGGTATATGTAGTAAGGGGAGATAGACATGAATGAAGTTTATGCAGTATTGGATATAGGTAGTGCTTCAATTGAATTGTTAGTTGGTGAAATTATCAATTCTAATTTACATGTTCTTTTTTCTAAAAAGGTCCCTAGTCATGGTGTAAAAAAAGGCATCATTGAAGATGAAAATTTATTAGTAAATGATATCAAAGGAGTTGTTCAAGAAGCTAATGATTTTCTAGATGGAGAAATCAAAGCAGTTGGTCTTACAATCCCTACTATTCGTTCTAAACTTTATCAAAGTAATAGTAGTGTATCACTTAGTGATCATGATAAGATTTCTAAGGATGATATTGTAAGAGGTTTGAAACTTTCTACTAAATTCAAAAAATCTCATGAAGAAGAGGTGGTTTGTGTAATACCAGTTCGCTTTAATGGTGATTTTGGAATTAGTCAAGTACCTCCTATAGGAGAAGCTTCAAGAAATTTAATTATTGATACATTGATTATTACTTCACAAAAACAGATTTTATATCCATATATTATGGCTGTTGAAAAGGCAGGTTTAGAAGTTATGGATATTTGTATCAATGCCTTTGCGTGTGCAAAGGAAGCTTTTGATGCGTTTTATCTTCAAGAAGGTGCATTGATTATTGATATGGGATATAAAACGTCAACAATATCTTTCTACAAAGATGGATATTTAAAATATTTAACAGTATGTTCAGTTGGGGGCTATAATTTGACTAGAGCAATTGCTCAACATTTACAAATTTCTATGAATCAAGCTGAAACATATAAAGTCAAATATGGTTCTTTGGATTATACTGTTGGGCAAGAGGATACTATTCATACAACTGAGCTTCCAGATGGTCGTAAAGATTATACACAAAAAGATTTTGCGGGTATTTTAGAAGAAGCTGCAGTTGATATGTTAAATGTTATTAAAGAAAAAATGGGTGTTATCGATAATGGACAACATTATGAAACACTGATTGTTGGTGGCGGAGGAGAACTTGAGCTACTAGATAAAGTTGCTGGTCGTGTTTTAGAAGGTCCAGTGAGAGTTTATCGTCCAGATATTATTGGCATTAGAGATATGGCATTTGTTTCTTCTGTAGGAATGATTTTTTATATGTCTGATCGTGCTAAATATCTAGGTCCTTATGAAACATCTGTTGTTTTACCGGATATTTCTAATACAATGGCTGTGAGATTTAAAGGACTTACGAAAGTAAAAGATACAAAAGAGAAAACTGGAAGATTTAGTAGATTACTAGATACTTTCTTTGGTGAAGAAGAATAGATAAAAGAGAGGGTAAATCATGAACGAAGAATTAGATTTTGAACAAGTTGCAAAAATAAAAGTAATCGGTGTTGGTGGCGGAGGAAACAACGCTGTTAACCGCATGGTTGAAGAAGGCGTTAGAGGAGTAGAATTCTTTGTCGCAAATACAGATGTACAAGTATTACGTCGTTCGCCTGTAGAAAATAAAATTGTTTTAGGAAAGGATTTAACAAAAGGTTTAGGAGCAGGAGGTAATCCAGAAGTAGGAAAGAAAGCTGCTTTAGAATCTGAAGGAGATATTAGAACTGCCCTTGAAGGTGCAGATATGGTTTTCATTGCTGCTGGTATGGGTGGTGGAACTGGTACTGGTGCAGCACCTGTTTTCGCTAAGATTGCTCGTGAATTAGGAGCGTTAACAGTTGGTGTTATTACTAAACCATTTACTTTTGAAGGAATGAAACGTAAAAAACAAGCAATCGAAGGTATTGATGAATTACGCGCCAATGTAGATAGTATTATTGTGGTTTCAAATGATCGTTTATTACAATTAATTGGTGGTCGTCCAATGCAAGAAGCTTTTAGAGAAGCAGACAATGTATTAAGACAAGGTGTTCAAACAATTACTGATTTAATTGCTGTTCCTGCATTTATCAACCTTGACTTTGCAGATATCTGTGCAGTTATGAAAAATAGAGGAAATGCGTTAATTGGTATTGGTATGTCATCAGGAGATGATAAAGCAAAAGAAGCTGCAAAACGTGCAATTTCTTCACCTTTATTAGAAGTTTCCGTAGCAGGTGCTAAAGACGCTATTATTAACGTTACAGGTGGACCTAATATTTCATTGTATGATGCAAATATTGCACTTGAAACAATTACTCAAGAAGTTGGAGATGACATTAATACTTATTTAGGTATTGCTATTAATGAAAACTTAGATGATGAAATTATTGTTACTGTTATCGCAACAGGATTCGAAGAAGAAAAGGAAGAAGTAACTGTCCAACCTTCAGTTGCAAGACCTTTAGGTGAAGAACCTCAAACTTTTGAATCATATGATGATGACGAAGATGATGATGATGGTTTTCCACCAGCATTTATCAAAAATAGAAGAATTTAATAAGATGAGCTAACGATGTTAGCTCATTTTTATAAAGGGGGAAATTTAAATGAAAATTGGATTTATAGGATTAGGGAATATGGCGGGGACAATTTGCCAAGGTCTTATTAAAAGTGATTTTGTTGATGGTAGTGAGGTATATGGATATGATATAAATAGTCAACAGCTGATGATGTTTGAACAAGATTTTGGTATTCATGTATGTTCAAGTGAACAAGACGTTGTTAAAAATTGTGATTATTTGGTGATGGGGGTTAAACCAAATGTCGTAGAAAGTGTCATTTCAAAAATAAAATCAGTCATTGACCAACAAGTGATTGTTTCAATTGTTGCTGGTTATGGAAATGATAAATATGAAGAATTATTACCGGGAACACATCACTTAACAATTATGCCAAACACACCAGCTAAGGTATTAGAAGGAACGACTTTATTTGAAAAAGACAATACTTTAACAGCTGAAGAATTAAATTATGTACAAACAATGTTTGAAAGCATTGGTGAGGTTTATCTTATTGAAAATTATCAAATGGTTGCCGGTGGTGCTTTAAGTGGTTGTGGACCAGCTTTTGTTTATATGTTTATTGAAGCTTTAGCAGATGGTGCAGTTTTAAATGGTTTGCCTCGTGATTTGGCTTATAAGCTTGCCAGCCAAACTGTTTTAGGAAGTGCAAAAATGGTTAAAGAGACGCAATTACATCCAGGCATTTTAAAAGATCAAGTTTGTTCTCCAGGTGGTATTACGATTCAAGGTGTTAAGGCTTTAGAAGAAAATAATTTTAGAAACGCTGTAATGGAAGCAATCGATCGTTCAAAAAAATAATGTGTAGAAAGTATGGATTTTTGACCATACTTTTTTAAATGTCCAATCTTTTTTGACATCTTTTTTACTTGTCATCATATATGATGATAAAGGGGTAAGCAAGATGGAGGTCTATGTTGAATTAACTTATTGTATGAATGGTATTTTATTTATCATGACTTATGAAATGATTTCATTATTGCTTAATATTAATTGGTCATTTTTGAAAATCCTTTTCTTGAGTTTTTTAAGTAATATATCGGTTGTTCTCATTTATATAGACTATTTACCATATATAAGTTTTTTATACTGGATTGTCCTTTTTTTATTTATTTTTAAAAAACAATTTTTCTTATATTTTCCAGTTTTTTTAATTGTTTATTTTTCAATACTATTCTTTATCAATACCCTAATAAAAGAATCATTTATATACAACGGAATCTTGATTACTCCCATAAATTATAAAGATATAGTTATTGTTGTTATGACATGTGTTTTTTTTATCATTGAAACAATTTATTTAATTTATACAAAAAGAAAAATAAAACAAAAAGATGATCTATATGATGTAACACTTATTTTTAATAATAAGATTTATCATCTTTCAGGTTTTTTAGATAGTGGTAATCATGCAAACTATCTAGGTTATCCACTTATTTTTATTAAAAAAAGTAAAATTGATACTTATCAACAATTAGATACATTGATTATTGATGGCTTAAAAAAAAGAAAAATAGATATTATTTTAGTTGATCAAGTTTTAGTAAATAAGCAATCTTTAAGAAATGTTTATATAGGTGTATTGGATGAATTAGATTATGATTGTTTATTAAATAAAGAATTGATGGGAGGGATTATTTGATGTGGCAAATGATTAGACAGTTTTTAAATACAAAACAGTATCTTTATTATATAGGAAGACATGATATTTTACCGCCTCCTTTAAAAGGTCAACAAGAAAAGGAAATAATTGAAAAAGCAGTTTCTGGGGATCAAAAAGCAAGAGATTTATTGATTGAACATAATTTAAGATTGGTTGTTTATGTTGCTAAAAGATATGACAATAGCGCCAATTGTCCTTTGGAAGATTTAATTAGTATTGGCACAATTGGTTTAGTAAAAGCAATCAATACTTTTAAGGCAGATAAAAATATTAAACTTGCTACGTATGCTTCAAGGTGTATTGAAAATGAAATACTTATGTACTTAAGAAAAAATAATAAGATTCGTTATGAGATTTCTTTAGATGAACCTTTAAATATTGATTATGATGGTAATGAGTTATTATTAGGAGATATCGTAGGAACTGATGATGATCTTGTTGAACAAGAAATGTTGAAAAGTGATCAAAAGAAAATTTTTTATGAAGCTTTAAAAGAATTGAATGAAAGAGAAAAAGAAATATTGATTTTAAGATATGGTTTATCTAATAATGATGAATTGACACAAAAGGATGTTGCTGATTTATTAGGTATTTCACAATCTTATATTTCTAGATTAGAAAAAAAGATTATAAAAAAATTAAGAAGTCAATTAAATTATGATGAAGTGAAATAGTATATTTTTATCAAAAAAAGCCACACTAATTTTGGTGATTATTGTGGAAAAAGAAAGTTTTATGAGCGCTATCCCTATTCAAAAAACACTTTCTAAAGAAGAATTATATATTTTGATTCAAAATTATCAAAAGAATCATGATCAAAAAAGTAAAGAAATGATTATTCTTTCTAATACAAAATTAGTGTTATCTTTAATGAAAAGATTTTACCAAAAATCAAATCATTATGAAGATCTGTTTCAAGTAGGCATCGTTGGTCTAATAAAAGCAGTCGACCATTTTGATACCAATTATCAATTACAGTTTTCAACGTATGCAGTTCCTTTGATCATTGGTGAAATGAAACGTTATTTAAGAGATAATACACAAGTTAAGATTTCTAGACCAATCAAGGATTTAGCTTATGCTATTTTAAAAGAAAAGGAAAAATATTTAAATCAATATCAAAGAGAACCAACGATTCAAGAATTATCACAAAATTTAAATATTGAAAAACAAAATATTATAGAGGCAATGCAATCTACTCAAAGCATTGCTTCTTTCCAAGATGTTGTAGGAAATGATAATCAAAATGAATTATCATTATCAGATATTGTCTCACTTGATCCAGAAACATTGAAACATTATCATGATCACCTTGATTTAAAAAATGCCTTTGATTGTTTAAATCAAAGAGAAAAGAAAGTAATTCAAGAAAGATACTATCAGGGTTATTCGCAATGTGAAATAGCAGATGAGCTTTTTGTATCACAAGCGCAAATTTCTCGAATTGAAAAAAAAGCTTTAGAAAAATTACATAAAAAATTAGTCTAAAGCATATTTTATAGGGGTGATCGTATGAGATTTGTATCATTACAATCAAAAGATGTGATTAATGTTTATGATGGTAAAAAAATAGGGTATATTGCGGATATTGAATTAGATTGGTGTCAAAAGTGTATACGTGCTTTAATTGTCGAAAAAATGAATTTTTTTCATTTTTTTTGTTTTTTTAAAGAGCCTCCTGTCTTAGTTATTCCGATTGAATGTGTGATTTCTTTAAAAGGCGATGTGATTTTAGTGAATATTGAACAGGTTTAGCTAGATTTCCTTGTTGATACCTTTGATAATCAATAAATGTATGGTATAATATTGAGGAAATAAAAGGAGGATGACTTCATGGGTTACGGTGAAAAAGTAAAAAAATGGTTTTTCGATGAAGATGGGGATGGAGAAGATATTGCTGAAGATTATGATGCTGTAGAGGTTGATACTGTACCTAAAACAAGCTTATTTGAACAAGCAAAACTTTCTAAAACAAGCGAAGCTGTGAAATCATTAAATATGAATAAAGATAGTCATTTAGTTTTATTTGAACCACGTTCATTTGGAGAAACTCAAGATATTGCAAATTATTTAAAAACAAAAAAAGCAACAGTTGTTAATTTACATCGTTTACAAAAAGATCAAGCTAAACGTGTTGTTGATTTCTTAAGTGGTGTTATTTACGCTATTGAAGGTGACATTCAAAGAATAGGACCAAAAATTTTCTTATGTACACCTCGTAATATTTCTGTTGCAGGAACAATTGATCTAGATGAAGATGAACAAGAAGATTAAAAAGTATGGTTTCCATACTTTTTTAAGTTATGTTTGAACATTTTAAAGGGGAAGAAGTCTTTGTAAAAAAGGTACTTGATTATTTGGATCAAGTACAATATAAACAAAGACTTATTTTAACGCAATTTTTAGATCCGTATCATCAATCAATTGTTAAAAGTGTTATTGGGCATCAAGATGAAGTTCAAGTTTTAGAAAATGGTGGTTTTATTCATAGTGAAAGTCAAAGAATAATTATTGCTCCTTATTTTTATGAAATAGAAAAGGAAGATTTTGAAATCGTTGTTTGTAAGATTATTTATGCAAAAAATTTTGAAAAATTAACACATCGAGATATTTTAGGTGCTTTAATGTCTTTAGGAATTAAAAGAGAGTTATTTGGAGATATTGTTGAAAAAGACAAAGATTTTTATTTAGCTGTTGATCGACATATTTATGAATATTTAAAAGATCATTTATCAATGATTAAAAGAAGTAAAGTAAAGTTTGTTGAATGGGATGAAGAAATAGAAGTAAAAAATGATTATTTAGTAAAATCATTTATTGTATCTTCATTTCGATTAGATAAGATCATTTCTTCTTTTTATAAAATTTCAAGACAAAAAGCAGCAGAATTTATTCGTGCTGGTCATGTAAAAGTTAATCATAAACCGGTTGAACAAATAAATTATTTATGTAATAATAAAGACATAATATCATTCAAAAAACATGGTAGAGTGATGTTTGTTGATTGTAATAAACAAACACGCTCTGATAATTATGTGGTTGAAGGGTATTTTTATAAGTAGGGAGTGAACATGATGTCATTGAAAAAACAAGTATTTGGTTATAATAAGTCACAAGTTGATGAATTGATCAATGAAAAAGATAATGAAATAAAACAGTTGAATGATCAAATTAAAAAATTACAAGAAGATTATCAACAATTAGAACATCAAAAATCATTATTACAGCATCGTGTAAACATCCAAGAACAAACAAATGAAGAAATTGCACGTCTTGCATTAAAAGAAGCAAGCGAACTTATTGACAAAGCGAAAAAGAATGCTAATATGATACTGAGCGAATCGCTAGAGTATGTTCGTTCGTTGTCTGGTGAGATGAGCGACTTTAAGGCGCAAGCTGTTAAATTTAGAGCTTCAGTGGAAAAAATGTCAAAAGATATCCTTGAGTCTATTGATCAATCTGAAGTTTATAATTTAATTAATGAAGATAAATACGATGAAGGAGACAGTTTATAATTAGAGTTTTAAGAGAGCTGATGGCTGGTGTAAATCAGTAACAAAGATTATAATGTATCACTCTGGAGTAGCCCTTTGAATTAAGTAGGAGGAGACGTTAATCGCGTTAAGATTTCAAGAGCGTATGTAAATACGAATTAAGGTGGTACCGCGATCACATCGTCCTTAGGATGATGTGTTTTTTATTTTTTAAGAGAGGAAAGAAAGAAATGAATTACAAAGACACATTATTAATGCCAAAAACTGACTTTGAAATGCGTGGAAACTTACCAAAAAAAGAACCTAAGTATGTAGAACGTTGGCAAGAAAACGACATGTATAACAAAGTTATCCAACAAAACGAAGGAAAAGACAGCTTTGTCTTCCATGATGGTCCTCCATATGCTAATGGAAATATGCACATGGGGCATATGTTAAACAAAGTCATCAAAGACGTTATTTGTCGTTATAAAAATATGAATGGTTTCTATACACCATATATTCCTGGATGGGATACTCATGGTTTACCGATTGAAAATGCTATTCAAAAATTAGGTGTTAATCGTAAAGAAATGCCTACAGCTAAGTTTAGAGAAAAATGTGAAGCTTATGCACATGAACAAGTAAATAAACAAATGTCTCAATTAATTCGTATGGGAACATTTGCGGATTATAAACATCCATATTTAACATTACAACATGAATTTGAAGCAAGACAAATTGAAGTTTTTGCTAAAATGGCAATGGATGGATTGATTTTCAAAGGATTAAAACCAGTTTACTGGTCACCATCAAGTGAATCTGCTTTAGCAGAAGCTGAAGTTGAATATCATGATATTAAATCTCCAACTATCTTTGTTAAATTCCAAGTTAAAGATGGTAAAGAAATTTTAGATAATGATGTTAACTTTGTTATTTGGACAACAACTCCTTGGACAATTCCTGCTAACTTAGCAATCTGCTTAAATGCTTCTTATAACTATGCATTAGTTGAAACAGAAAAAGGAAAATTAATTGTCTTAGATACTTTAGTTGATGAATTAATGGCTAAATTTGAAATCACAGATTACAAAGTTGTTAATCATTATAAAGGATCTGAATTAGAATACATTACATGCCAACATCCGTTATATGATAGAGAATCATTAGTTATCTTAGGAGATCACGTAACAGCTGATTCTGGTACTGGATGTGTTCATACTGCACCTGGATTTGGGGCAGACGACTTCTTTGTAGGTCAAAAATATAACTTACCAGCTTATTGTAACGTTGATGAACATGGTTGTATGATGGAAGATTGTGGTGAATGGTTAGCTGGTCAATATGTTGATGACGCTAATAAAACAGTAACTATGAAATTAGATGAAATTGGAGCTTTATTAAAACTTGAATTCATCACACACAGTTACCCACATGATTGGCGTACTAAAAAACCTATTATCTTTAGAGCAACTGATCAATGGTTCTGTTCATTAGATAAAATCAGAGATAAATTATTAAGTGAAATTGATAATGTTAACTGGTTAAATGAATGGGGACACATCAGAATCTATAACATGATTAGAGATCGTGGAGACTGGTGTATTTCACGTCAACGTACTTGGGGTGTACCAATTCCTATTTTCTATTGTGAAGATGGAACTCCAATTATTGAACAAGAAGTATTTGATCATATTTCTGAATTATTTAGAGAACATGGTTCAAATGTTTGGTTTGAAAGAGATGAAAAAGATTTATTACCTGAAGGATATACAAATGAACATTCACCAAATGGTATCTTCAAAAAAGAAAAAGATATCATGGATGTATGGTTTGACTCAGGAAGTTCACATACAGGTGTGATGGTAGAAAGAGGATTTAATTATCCAGTAGATCTTTATTTTGAAGGTAGTGACCAATATCGTGGATGGTTCAACTCATCATTAATTATCGGTGTTGCTGCTCATGGTAAAGCTCCTTATAAAACTGTCTTATCACATGGTTTCGTATTAGATGGTAAAGGAAATAAAATGTCTAAGTCATTAGGAAATACAGTAGATCCTATTAAACTTGTTAACCAATATGGTGCTGATATCGTAAGATTATGGGCTACTTCTGTTGCTTATCAACAAGATGTTCGTATTTCTGATGAAATCATGAAACAAGTTGCTGAAGGTTATCGTAAAATCCGTAATACAATGAGATTCGTTTTAGGTAACTTAAATGATTTCAAAGCAAGTGATTTAGTAGAAATCAAAGATTTACCTGGTGTTGATCAATATATGTTAGCTAAATTAAATGAATTAATGAAAGCTTATGATGAAGCTTATGCAAATTATGACTTTGCTACAGCTAACCAAGAAATCTTAAATTACTTTACAAATACTTTAAGTTCATTCTATATGGATTTCACAAAAGATATCTTATATATTGAAGATGCAAATTCTCCACGTAGAAGACAAGTTCAAACTGTTTTATATCATCATGCTAAAACAATGATGAAATTATTATCAACAGTACTTGTATTTACTGCTGAAGAATTACATGATCATTTCCATTGTGATGAAAATAAAGCAGAATCTATCTTCTTAGAACCAAAATATGAATTATTTGATATTGAAAATGAAGAAGAAGTTTTAGCTTATTTCTCTAAATTTATGGAAGTAAGAAAAGATGTTTTAAAATCTATGGAAGGTTTAAGAAATGAAAAATTAATTAAATCGAACATGGAAACAAAAGTAACATTATCTTTAAAAGATGAATATAAAGATATCGCTAACTTAGAAGATGATTTAAAACAATTATTTATTGTGGCTAAAGTTGAATTAGTTGATGATACAACTTTAGAAGAATATGAAACTAGCTACATTAAAGTTGAAAAATTCAACGGTGTACAATGTCCAAGATGTTGGAACTATTTCGATGAAGATGAAATGAATGGTGAATTATGTTCACGTTGTGCAAGTGTAGCTCATCGTGTAGCTGAATAGCAGATAACAGGATGTATCGAAAGATACATCCTTTTCTTTTTAAAAAACAATTTTGTAATGAAAAATAAAGCGAACTGTGTTATTATTTACGAGATTGTAGGTGAGGGAGTATATGAAAAAAGAAATATTAGGTAAATGTATGCTATTAATGTCTGCTCTTATTTGGGGAAGTTCTTTTATTGTGATGAAAAATGCTGTGGATTTTATTTCTCCATTTACGCTATTATGTATACGTTTTGTGTTAAGTACAATTTTCATTTCTATTTTATTTTTTAATAAAATAAAAAAAATCAAAAAACAAGATCTATTAGGTGGTTTTTTAGCAGGTCTAGCCTTATTTAGTGCTTTTTCAATTCAAACATTTGGTTTGCAATTGACAACACCTGGTAAAAATGCTTTTTTAACAGCCGTTTATTGTACGATTGTTCCTTTATTAAGTTGGCTTTATTTTAAAAAGAAACCCGATAAAGCACAAATATTTGCGGCTATCCTTTGTTTTATTGGAGTTGGTTTTGTTTCTTTAGATAGTTCCTTAAAGGTGAATTTAGGTGATCTTTATACTTTGATTGGTGGTTTTTTATATGCTGTTCATATTATTGTGTGTGAAAAAGCAATGAAAAAGACATCTCCAATTATTATTACTGCCTTACAATTTGCATTTGCTTCTATTTTTTCATTTATAGCAGCCTCTTTATTTGAAGATATTTCAGTTGTTTTCCATATTGATTCAAGTATTTATCTTCAAATCTTATATTTGGCATTCTTTGCCACTACATTATGTTATTTATTTCAAAATGTGGGACAAAAATTTGTTAATGAAAATATAGCAGCATTATTATTAAGCTTAGAATCTGTTTTTGGAGTTTTCTTTTCCATATTATTTGGACAAGAAATAATGACACTTCAAATTGGATTAGGATTTATGATTATTTTTATTTCGGTTTTGATATCAGAAACAAAGTTATCTTTTTTACATAGGGGGAGGAAAACAATGATTAAAAAATTATTTACAATAACTTTATCATTGATGATGATTTTTACATCATTCGTACCAGTTTTCGCTGAAGGGGAAGAAGTCAATATTGTAGGACAATATGGAATTGTCATCGATAAAGATACCGGACAAGTTTTATACAATAAAAATGCCCATGATAAAATGTATCCAGCAAGTATTACAAAAATTTTAACATGTATTGTTGCTATTGAAATGTTAGATGATCTAGATAAAACAGCTACGATTACGCAAAGTGATATCGATACAGTTTGGGAAACAGGAGCTACTTCTGCAGACTTTACTGTCGGAGAAGTTGTCACTTATAGAGATATGTTGATGGGAGCAATGTTACCTTCAGGTGCAGATGCTTGTCGTGCTCTAGCTAATAATACGTGTGGTAGTCAAGAAAAGTTCGTTGAAAAAATGAATCAACTGGTAAAAAAATTAGGATTAAAAGATTCTCATTTTGTAAATACAACAGGAATTCATGATGATGATCATTATACAACGGCATATGATATGGCTAAAATTACCCAATATGCTTTAAAGAATAAAAAATTTGTTGAAGTCTTTGATAGATATCAATATACGTCAAGTGATGGTCAACATCAATGGGTCAAAAAAGTTATTTATAAAAGTAAAAGAGACCATATTGATACATCAATGATTGAAGGATGCAAAAGTGGTTATACAAGCAAAGCTCAAAGTACTTTATCAAGTTTATTGAATATCAATGATCATCATTATGTTTGTGTTGTTGGCTTTTCTAAAAATAGTGATGGCTATAATCATTGTACCGTAAATGATACCCTTGCTTTAGGTAATTATGTAAAAGATCATTATTCAGTTGCGAATATTATTAAAAAAGATACGAAAATGAATTCTGTTAAAATAAAAAATGGTCAAACAAATAAAGTTGATGTCATCACAGAAAAAGATATCGAAGCTGTTTTACCAAATAATTACAATCCATCTGATATAAAATATAAATATCATTTAAAAGATTTAACAGCTCCTGTTAAAAAAGATCAAAAAGCAGGAACAATGGATGTTTACTATCGAGATACAAAATTAGAAACAATTTCACTTAATACAACACAAGCAGTAGATGAAAGTGGTTCTGTTGTTTTTATGAGAAAAATGAAGAATGTTGTTTTACCATGTGTAATGGCAGTTGTCATCATTCTTGTGGTTTTATTATTAGTAAGAAAAATCATGATTAAACAAAGACGTAAAAAAAGACGTCAACAAAGAAATCGTAAAAAGTAGGTAAACCTACTTTTTTTACTTACATATGCTTAATTATTATACGTATATATAAGTAGATACATTGACATATACTTATATATACGTATAATATAAGCAAGAGGTGAGAAATATGGCTTATAAATGCGTATTTAGTGATATTGATGGAACATTATTGAATTCAAAACATCAAATAAGTGAAAAAACAAAAAAGAAAGTACAACAGTTAGCTATACAAAATATTCCTTTTGTCCTTGTTTCGGCAAGAATGCCTAAAGGAATGCATTATTTTTTAGATGAATTACAAATAAAAGCACCTATGGTAAGTTATAGTGGAGGTTTGATTTTAGATGAAAATCAAAAAGTAATCTATTCAAAAGGATTTTCAGTAGAAATGGCGAAAAGACTTTATGAATATATTAAATATTATTATCAAATTCCTGTTAATTTTTATGTTGAGAATCATTGGATGGTTGATGAAATAGATGAAGGAATTGAAGAGGAAAGCATTATTACAGGGTTGAAACCTGAAAAATTGGATTTAAATGGAATTAAAAAGGTTCATAAACTATTAGTGATTGCTGAATCAGGAATTGTTGATCGTTTAGAAATGAGCTTAAAAGAAAAATTTAGTGGTTTAAAGATTTATAAATCAAAAGATACTTATTTAGAAATTATGGATGAATCGGTATCAAAATCCAGTGCAATTCAATTTTTATGTGATAAAATGAAAATAGGTCTTCATCAAACAGTTTCTTTTGGAGATAACTATAATGATTTAGATATGCTTCTTTTAACAGGAAAAGGATTTGCGATGGCTAATGGAGCGCAAGGTGTTTTAGAAAGTATTCCAACACATACGCTTTCTAATGATGAAGATGGAATCGTTTATGCATTAGATAATTTAGTAGGTGAATAAGGTGTATCAAGAAGAAAGAATTTATAAAATATTAGAAATATTAAAAGCTAAAAAGACAATGACCAATCAAGAAATTATGGATCAATTTCATATTTCTAGAGATACAGCAAGAAGAGATATTGTTCGTCTTGTAAATGAAAATTTGGCAGTTAGAACACATGGTGGTATTACATTAAATGATGTACATCAAATTGGAAGTTATCAAACAAGAAAACAAGAAAATGAAGAGATAAAAAATGAAATTGGAAAAATAGCTGTTTCTTTGAGTGAGAACAATAAAGTAATCTTTTTTGATACTTCAACAACGGTGGCTGCTTTATGTCAATATGTAGAAGGTAATATAGAAGCTTATACTCATTCTTTAGATAATATTGAAATATTATCGAATCATTGTTTATGTCAGATGATTGGTGGAACTTACTTTAAAAAGAATCGTTATATGTATGGAAGTCAAACGTTGAATATGATTGATCAAATTTATTTTGATTTAGCTTATGTAGCAGCAGCAGCTGTGATGGAAGATGGTATTTATGTTGAAGAATTTGAAGATGCTATGGTTAAAAAAAAGGTAGCAAGTCGGAGTCAAAAAGTTTGCTTAGTTGTAGATCATAGTAAATTTAATAAAAAAAGTTCTTATAAAGCTTTAGCTTTTCAAGATATTGATGTTCTTGTTGTTGATTGGTTACCTGATACTTATCGAGAAAAGATAGAAAAAGCAGAATGTCAAATAATATATACAAAAGAAAAGTAGATTCGCATGAATCTACTTTTTAGCAAGCATTTTATCAAAAAAATAACCAATTACTCTGAAAATCATGGCTAAACCAAAGATAGATAAAGCACCAATTGTTTCATATTTATGGAAAAGGAATGTACATAAAAAATATGTAATGATTCCTAATGCTGCTCCTAAACCTGTTAATAATGTCATGAAAACATCTTTTTGTTGTTTCATAATTTCACCTCAAGAACTATTCTAACATAACAAAAACTAATAAACAATAAATAGAAGTTGTGCTATAATCTAGATAAAGTGAAAGGGGAAGTCTATGTATAATACGTTGATTTTTGATTTAGATGGAACACTTGTAGATTCAATAGAAGATTTAGCTTTATCTACAAATATATTAATGGAAGAAAATCATTTTCCTACCTATGATTTAGATACATATAAACAATTTGTAGGAAATGGTGTTGATAAATTAATAGAGCGTGCTTTACCTGAAAAATATAAAAAAGATGTGAGAAAATATCGTGCACGTTTTGATGAAATTTATAAAGAAAATTGTTTAAAACATACAAAACCTTATTCAGGAATGAAAGAATTAATTGATGAACTTTATCATCAAGGGTATAAATTAGCAGTTGTAACGAATAAACCAAAAGTAAATGCAGTAACAATTGTAAATCATTTATTTCCTAATAAATTTATGTATGTTTTCGGAAATACGGTTTATCAACCAAAAAAACCACATCCTTGTTTAGTACAACTAGCTATGCAGTTAATGGAAAGTAATAAAAATGAAACATTGATGATTGGTGATAGTAATGTAGATATTGAAACAGCCATCAATGCTAAAATTAAATCTGTAGGGTGTGAATGGGGCTTTAGAGGAAAAGAAGAACTTGTTCAAGCTGGAGCAACTTATACTGTTTCTAAACCAAGTGATATTAAGGACATTCTAAAATGATTGCAGTATCGAGATGTTTAATTGGTGAAAATTGTACATATGCTGGAAAGAATAATCTTTGTAAGGAAATAAAGGAACTTTATGATCAAGGTTTAGCGTTACCACTTTGTCCAGAAGTCTTAGGTGGTTTACCAATTCCTAGAACACCTTGTGAAGTTACTGGGGAAAAAGTGATTGATCAAAAAGGAATTGATCGTACAAAAGAATATACACAAGGTGCTAAAATTGCTTTAGATAAATGTTTAGAAAAAAATATTAAAATAGCTGTTTTAAAAGCTAAAAGTCCAAGCTGTGGAAAAAATCATATTTATGATGGAACATTTTCACATCAACTTGTTGAAGGTGATGGTATTTTTGTACAGATGTTAAAAGAAAAAGGAATTGCAGTTTATAGTGAAAATGAAGTAACAGAGGTTTTAAAATTAATAAATGGAGGAAAGTAAAAATGGGACATATTTTATGGGTAGAACCTGTATTTAAAGAAATGATTTGGGGAGGAAACCAACTTAAAGAAAAGTATGGTTATGCTATTCCAAGTGATCAAACAGGAGAATGCTGGGCACCTTCAGCTCATCCAAATGGTGATAATAAAATCATAGAAGGTGAATTCAAAGGACAAACACTGTCAAAAGTTTTTGATGAACATCGTGAACTTTTTGGAAATATCAAAGATAAACAATTTCCATTGCTTGTAAAGATCATCGATGCTTGTAATGATTTATCTGTACAAGTCCATCCAAATGATGAATATGCAGCTCTTCATGAAAATTCATTAGGAAAGACAGAATGCTGGTATGTATTAGATTGTAAAGAAGATACAAAGATGGTCATGGGACATCATGCTAAAACCAAAGAAGAACTTGTAAAAGCTATCGAAAACGATGATTATGATCATTTATTAAATAAGTTTGATATCAAAAAAGGAGATTTCTTCTATATTCCAAGTGGAACAATTCATGCTATCTGTAAAGGTTCATTGATCTATGAAGCACAACAATCATCAGATATCACATACCGTGTTTATGATTATCATCGAAAAGATAAAGATGGAAATGAAAGACAACTTCATGTAAAACAATCCATCGATGTGACAACAGTGCCCTATAAACCATATGATCTAGCTAAACAAGTAGAAGAAACAATTGAAAATGGAACAAGAAAAGAGCTTGTATCATCTAACTATTTAACATTAAATAAATATGATATGACAGGATATAATAAAGTCATCAATGATAAACCATTCCAACTTGTATCAATCATTGAAGGACAAGGAACAGTAGAAGGAAAAGAAGTGAGAAAAGGAGATCATTTTGTTGTATGTTCGGATCAAAAAGAAGTTGATTTTGATGGAACAATGACAGTCATGATTTGTACATTATAATGAGATGTTATCATTGTAGTCATGAAATAAAAGATTCTGCTTTTGCTTATAAGGGTAGACAAGAATGTAAAGAATGTCATAGTATTTATCAAATCCATTTTCCTTCAGGAGTAGGATTTATTCCTATTGTGATTGCCTTTATACCGGCTTTATATATGGTAACAATTTTAAGATATGCATTTATTGTTGGACTTGCGGTCTTTGTTATCTTTTATTGGGCCATTGATATTATTATGAATAATATTTTAATTTATTTAGGTAAATATGAAATTGAAGAAATTGAATAAAACTTGTATTTAAAAAAATAAAGAGTATCATTAAATATGTAAATAGAAACAGGGGAGCTTGTATGCAGGCTGAGAGGAAGTCATCAAACTTCGACCCTTTAACCTGATATGGATAATGCCATCGTAGGAAGTCAACATTTCGATTTTTTTACAGGAGCATGTCTCCTGTTTTTTATTTAAAAAGAAGTATCCACATATATGGCGGATTGAAGGGGAGCGCCTTGAATCTTGTATTAAGCGAAGGGAAGCTGTGTTCCAGCGTGAGAGGATACCACAAAGTATCGACCGAACTACCATAAAGTTATTTCATAAACGAAGTTTATGTTTTTGATGATGGGTAAGTTTGGTCATCTTCATATTTATGAAATAACTTGTAAAAAACAAGGAGAGAAAATATGTTAGAAGAAATGTTAAAAAATGTTAGAGAAAAAAGTCCACTCATTCACAATATTACAAATTATGTTACAGTCAATGATTGTGCTAATGTCGTTCTTGCATGTGGAGCATCACCAATTATGGCAGATGATCAAAAAGAAGTTGCTGAAATTACTTCGATTTGTACAGGACTTAATATTAATATTGGAACACTTAATACGCGAACGATTGAATCAATGGTCATTGCTGGGAAAAAAGCTAATGAACTTCATCATCCAGTTGTATTAGATCCTGTAGGAGTTGGAGCATCTACGTTAAGAACTCAAACAGCTTTAAAATTATTAAAAGAAATTCAGTTTTCAGTTATTCGTGGAAATATTTCAGAAATCAAAACTTTAGCTTTAGGAAGTGGTACAACGAAGGGTGTTGATGCTAATCTTGCAGATAAAGTGACAGCAGAAAATATCCATGAAGTTGTCAGTTTTGCTCAAGAGTTTTCTAAAAAAACAGGGGCAGTTATCGCTATTACAGGAGCTATTGACTTAGTATGCAATGAAAATATTGCTTATGCAATTTATAATGGTCATGAAATGATGTCTTCGATTACAGGAACAGGATGTCAATTATCAGCACTTACGGCTTCGTTTATTTCTGCAAATCCTGATTATTTACTTGAATCAACAGTTGCTGCAGTATGTACCATGGGTCTTGCTGGAGAAATCGCACATGAAAGATTAACACCATTAGATGGTAATGCAAGTTATCGAAATTATATTATTGATGCTATTTATAATATGACTCCTAAGCAATTACAAGAAGGATCTCAATATAAAAAAATCTAACTAGATATGTGATTACTCTAAAATAATGAAAAGAGGAAGATTATGAAAACAACAGATAAGATGTTAGAAGCAACAAAAGAACTATGGAAATCTTATAATGAACATCCTTTTGTTAAAGGAATACAAGATGGTTCATTAGCTAAAGATAAATTTAAATATTATATTATGCAAGATTATCTTTATTTAAAAGAATACGCTAAAGTTTTTGCGATTGGAGTTGCTAAAGCAAAAACTTTAGAAACAGCGAATCTTTTTGCTAAATATATTGCTGTAATGAATGGCGAATTAGATGTTCATAGTGGTTATATGGGAAAATTTAATGTAAGCCAAGAAGAAATAGATGATATGAAACCATCACTTGATAATTTATCTTATACCTCTTATATGCTACGTGTTGCCTATGAAGAAGGAGAAGTAGAAATCTTGGCAGCTATATTATCTTGTGCTTATAGTTATGAAGTTATTGCGAAAAAGATTGTTGAAAATAATCCAAATTCAATCAATGATGAATTTTATGGGGATTGGATCAAAGGCTATGCTTCTAATGAATATGCTAGTGGTAATATTATTTTAATAGAAACAATGAATCAACTTACTAAAGATTATACAGAAAAACAAATTCAACATCTTATTGATATCTTTGTAGCATGTTCAAGATATGAACTTGCATTTTGGAAAATGTCATGGGATAAAAGTTGTTAGTAAATAAAAAAATGAAAGAGACAAAACATCTTTCATTTTTTCATTATAAAGAAAAAGAAGGAGAATTATTCTCCTTCATAATTTTCAACGTTATGGTAGATTTTATCTACATCGTCACAAGCATTTAAAAGATTCATTAATCTTTCAAATAATTCCATATCTTCACCTTCAAGAGATACATATTCTTGAGGTGTTGTAGCGATTTCTTCTACATCAAATTCAGCATTAGGACAAGCTGCTTCAATAGCATCTTTCATTTTATATAAATCAGTTGGTGCACCAGTTAATTCAATTGAACCATCTTCATGAGTTTCAATTTCTTGACAATCAGCTTCACCTTCCATTAAAGCTTCTAAAGTTTGTTCTTCATCTAATCCTTTAAAAGTTAAAATAGAATATGTATCATATAAATAAGATACTGAACCTTCATTTCCTAATTTAGCTTTAGATTTTGTAAATGCAGGACGTACTTGAGAAATAGTACGATTAATATTATCAGTTAAGCATTTAACAATAACAGTTGAACCACTTGGACCATATCCTTCAAATGTTTTTTCTTGATAATCTTCAGTAGCTCCACTTTTTACTTTATCAACTGCACGTTTAATAACGTCAGCAGGAACTTGTTCTTTTTTAGCTTTAGCAATAATTCTTCTTAATGCTAAGTTACCATCTGGATCAGTACCACCAGCTTTAGCAGCTAAATAGATTTCTTTTCCATAACGAGAATATAATTTTGCTTTTGCTGCAGCAGTTTTTGCCATAGCAACTTTACGCACTTCATGTGCTCTACCCATAAAAAAGCCTCCTTAATTGTATGTAATCTCAATACTTGGTTATTATAGCGAATACATCGAGGTTTTTCAAGGTTTAATATAAATGACAAACGAGTTTTGTTCATGTATAATGAAAAAGCAAATGAGGGATAAAGATGGAAACAATTGTTATTATTGGAGCAGGTGCAAGTGGACTTGCATGTATGAATGAATTAGTAAAAACAAATAAATATAATATTATTGTCTTGGAACAATCTAATAAAGCAGCTAGAAAAATACTTGCTAGCGGTAATGGAAGATGTAATGTTTCAAATTTGAATATGGATATTAAGTACTATAATCATCAAGACCCTTTAATAGAAAAATTAATTAAAGAATTTGATGTCGTCAATTTTTTTAAACAACTTTCTTTAAAACTACGTTATGAAAAGAACCTTGTTTATCCATATTCACTTTCAAGTTTATCTGTTAAAAATGTTTTAATGAAAAATATGGATAATGTATCGTATATCGATAATTGTGAGGTTCTAGCAATAAAAAAAGCTAAAACATATGAAATTATTACGACTAATGGTCATTATCAAGCGGATAAAATAGTCATTGCGACAGGATCACCAGCCAGTCATTTATCAGGACAAAATAATTTAAAAATGTTAGAAAAAATGCATATTTCCATGATTCCATTTACACCAAGTCTTGTTCAAGTAAAAACAAAACCCGTTTTTAAAGCTTTAAAAGGACAAAGAGTAAAGGGAATTGCAATGCTTTATGATCAAAATCAATTGATTGAAAAACAAACAGGAGAAATCATGTTTACAGATTATGGTCTATCAGGTATTTGTGTTATGCAATTATCTAGATATTTAGAGCATTTAAAAAATCCAAAACTTGTTTTAAATTTATTGCCTGATATTGAAAAAGAAGAATTTCAACACTATGGTTTGGAAGGATTCTTTCATGAAAAAATCGTTCAGGCTTTTAAAGAAAAAAATATTGATCCTCAACATATAGAAATAAAGATTCTTGATACCATGTCAATTGAAAAAGCACAAGTTTGTCATGGAGGCGTTTCTTTAAAAGAAGTAGATGAAAATTTACAACTTAAGAAATATCCAGGCATTTATGTTTGTGGAGAAGCTTTGGATGTTGATGGTGATTGTGGAGGTTACAATTTACATTTTGCTTTTGCAAGTGGTGTACATGTGGCAAAATCTTTTATAGAAGATAAGTAGTTTAGTAATCTTAGGTGACTAATAGGGTGAACGATACAATGAATAAGATACTAGAATCCCTATATGATGATCCTGGATATACAATTACCGAACTTGCAAATATTATGAAAATGAGTAGAAAGAGTATTTCAAATAATATTAAAAAGTTAAAGGATTTAGGAATTATTGAAAGAGTTGGAAATAACAAAAAAGGATATTGGAAAATAAAGAGATAGGAGAAGGTATGTTAAAAGTAAGTAATATTGCAGTTTCTTTAGATGAAAAAGATTACGCTAAAGTTATTGCGAATACATTAAATATAAGAAAATCACAAGTAAAGAATGTAAAGATTGCTAAAAAGGCAGTTGATGCAAGAAGAAAGAATAAAGTACATTTTAATATGGGCTTTACTTTTGAATATGTCGATGAAGATCAATTATTAAAAACACATAGTAAACAAGTAAGTAAAGTTAAAGAATATCATTATGACAAGTTAACACCAAATAATCAAACAATCATGGTTGTTGGAAGTGGGCCAGCAGGATTATTCTGCGCCTATAATTTAGCGCGTAGTGGGCAAAAGGTAATCTTGATTGAACAAGGTAAATGTGTTGATGAAAGAAAAAAAGATATCGATACTTATTTAGAAACAGGTAAGTTAAATACTCAAAGTAATGTTCAATTTGGAGAAGGAGGAGCAGGAACGTTCTCTGATGGAAAGTTGACGACAGGTATTAAGGATTATCGTAAACAATTTGTATTGAATACTTTTTATGAACATGGTGCAAGTGAAGATATTCTTTACTTAAATAAACCACATTTAGGAACAGATGTTTTAATTAATGTGGTTAAAAATATTAGAAAAGATATTGAAAAATGTGGAGATGTTCGTTTTGAAACAAAATTGGTAGATATTATTATTGAAGATAATCAATTAAAAGAAGTTGTTTTAGAAAATAATGAAGGAACATATAAAGAAAAAGTAGATCAACTGGTATTGGCTATTGGTCATAGTGCGAGAAAAACATATGAAATGCTTTATCAAAAACAATTAGAAATTTCTCAAAAAGCTTTTGCAGTGGGAATGCGTATTGAACATAGTCAAGAATTTATTAATAAAAGCCAATATGGAAAATTCTATGATCATCCTGCATTAAATGCGGCTGATTATAAATTGGCGGTGCATACAAGTCAAAAAAGAGGAGTCTATACTTTCTGTATGTGTCCTGGTGGTTATGTCATGAATGCAGCCAGTGAAGAAAAAAGACTGGTTGTTAATGGTATGTCTAATTACAAACGTGATAATAAATACGCTAATAGTGCTATCTTAGTCAATGTGACACCTGATGATTTTGGTAGTTCACATCCTCTTGCTGGGATGTATTTTCAAAGAAAATTGGAAGAAAAAGCTTTTGAACTCGGTGGAAGTGATTATTCGATACCTGTTCAAAAAGTAGAAGATTATTTAGAAAATAAAGAAGGTATTGAAAATATTGAAACAAGTTTAAAAAGAGTTAAAAATGCTCAATTGAATGCATTACTTCCTGAAATCCTGAATATAAATTTAAAAGAAGGACTTCTTTTAATGAATAATAAGATTAATGGTTTTACAAGTGATGCCACATTACTCGGAGTAGAATCAAGAAGTTCAGCACCAATTCGTTTTTATCGTGATGACAATATGGAAAGTAATATTAAAGGGATTTATCCAATTGGTGAAGGTGCAGGATATGCAGGTGGTATTATGTCAAGTGCAATTGATGGTTTGAAATGTAGTGAGGTATTACTCAAAGGAGAGAGATAATGTGTCATTATTTGAACTTGTTGTTATTTCAATTTCATTAGCGATGGATGCTTTTACTGTTTCGATGATGTATGGTATTTCTATGCCAAAAGGAAACATCAAGAAACAAAGCTTCATCGCTTTTTATTTTGGCTTTTTTCAGGCATTGATGCCTTTTTTAGGATATCATTTAGGATGTGTATTTTCAAAAAAGATACAAGCCTATGATCATTATATCGCTTTTATCTTTTTAATGATTGTTGGCGTCAATATGTTAAAAGATGCTTTTAGTGAAGAAGAAACAAATTATAATTTTAAATTATTAGATTTAACAATTCTTGCTTTTGCAACAAGTATTGATGCTTTTGCTATTGGTATGACTTTTGCTTTTTTAGAAGTAGCTATTTATCAAGCTTTATTGATTATAGGAATTATTACTTTTCTATTATGTTTGTTTGCTTTACAAATTGGACGTTATTTAAACAATAAGTTTCAAAATAAGGCACTTATTTTTGGGGGCGTTGTTTTGATTTTAATTGCTTTTAAAACATTGTTGGAGCATCTCTTTTGAAAAAAGTATATAATGAAATAGGTGACAAGTATGAAAGAAGAAGAAAAAATTATAAAAAATACTATAAAGAGAACAAAAGAATATGATCGAACACTTTCTCCCTATGCTTGTAAAACAAGTGAATGTCAAAAATTAAGAAAAGAAGAAAGTGAACATGAAGAGTTTGATATTCGTTGGCCTTTTGAAGAAGATATTGATCGTATTTTATATTGTAAATCTTATCAACGTTACACAGATAAAACACAGGCTCTTTCATTTTTTCAAAGTGCCCATATTTCTAAACGTTCAATCCATGTTCAATGGGTTTCACGTATTGCCAGACAAATAGGAAAAGGTTTGAATTTAAATTTAGATTTAATTGAAGCGGCTGCTTTAGGACATGATTTAGGACATGCTCCTTATGGTCATGTAGGAGAAAGAGCGTTGAATGAAAAACTCCAAGAAAAAGGTTTTGGATATTTTTGTCATAATGCTAATAGTGTACGAAATATTCTTTATTTAGAAAGAAATGGGAAAGGCTATAATGTTTCTTTACAAGTCTTAGATGCTATTTTGTGTCATAATGGTGAAATGCTTTCTAAAAAATATGAACCAGATCGTAAAAAAACAAAAGAACAATTCTTACAAGAGTATCATGATTGTTGGCATAAAGAAAATGCCAGTCTTGAATTAAAACCAATGACTTTAGAAGGATGTGTGGTTCGTATTTCAGATGTTATTTCTTATATTGGAAAAGATATTGAAGATGCTATGAGTGTAGGTATCTTACAAAAGAAAGCTCTTCCTGAAAATGTAGTAAAAGTATTAGGAGATAATAATAAATCAATTATGAATAAATTAATTGGTGATTTGATGATTCATAGTTATCAAAAACCATATTTACGTTTTTCTCATGAAGTCTTTGAAGCATTATCATCCCTACTCTTCTTTTTAGGAGAAAAAGTCCATCATCATCCAGTTTTGGAAAAAGAAAATGCTAAACTTTCAAGAATGGTCAAAGAACTCTTTGATGTTTATTTAGAAGAATTAGAAAATAATGATCAAGATTCAAATATTGTTAAGTTTAAAAATAAGATGGTAGAAAATTATCAAAAGACGCCCAATCCACTGATTGTCTCTGATTATTTATCAATGATGACAGATACTTATGTTTTAAATGATTATGAAAGAAAATTTTTACCAATTCTTCATGGCGAAAAACTTTAATAATTATTTTATTTGGTGTAAAATATAAATATACAGGAGGGATGGCTTATGAAATTAATTATTGCTATCGTAAATTCTGATGATAGTTCATCAGTACAAGCCGCACTTACAGAAGAAGGATACTTCGTTACAAAATTATCAACAACAGGTGGATTTTTAAAGAAAGGAAATACAACATTCTTTATTGGAACAAATGATGATAAAGTTGAACATGCTGTAGGTATTATTAAAGAAAATTCTAAAAAACGTGTAGAAAAAGAACCTACTGTTCCACCTACTGAAATGGGAGAATTTTTTACTCCAATCATGGTAGATGTACTTGTTGGTGGAGCAACAGTTTTTGTATTAGATATTGAACAATTTGAAAAATTTTAGAAAAAGGACATTGTCCTTTTTTTTTAATCCTTTATAATATTTGTGGGTGAAATTATGTCTATCAAATTATTAAATGAAAAAAGAATGGATGAATTAATACAATTTATCCATCAAGAAGAAATAACAAAAGAATATTTAAAACAAAATCAAAAGATTATTTATGTCAATGAAAATCAAAATATCAATGGGGTTATTATTTTTGATGTTATCAAAAATGAAATAGAACTTTGTTTAGGAACTGATGAAATTAAACAACAATTAATAGCAGTCATTAAAAAAATAGCTCTAAAAGATATCATTTATCAAAATAAAATCATACAAATAAAAACAAAAAAACAATTTAAACACTATGAAGAAGTCTATGAATTTATTCATCAACAAAAAGATCGTGTCTATAGTTTAGATAACTTTAAAAAATATATGCAAGAATTTTATAATATCCAACATGCTTTAAAATGTATCCATGTTTGTGGAACAAATGGGAAAGGTTCGACTGTTAATTACATGAAAGAAGTTTTAAAAAAACAGGGATATACTGTAGGAACTTTTACTTCACCAGCACTTATTTCTAGGTTAGATGTCGTACGTATCAATGATGAATGGATCAAGGAACAATTTATTGTTGATGTTGCTAATAGATATGTGGATAATTGGTTAAAGTATGAGATTTCTTTATTTGAAATAGAAGTCTTTATTTCAATTCTTTACTTTATTTATCAAGGTGTTGACTATGCTATTTATGAAGTTGGTTTAGGTGGAGAGTTAGATGCAACGAATATTATTTTACCAATGGTTTGCGTCAATACGAATATTGGTTTAGATCATATGGATTATTTAGGTGATAGCTATGAAAGTATTGCTAGAGCGAAAGCGGGAATTATTAAAGAGCATGTTGATTTTATTACCGGAGAACATAAACAAGAATGTGTTGATATTTTTAGAGATACTTGTGAAAAGCATCATAGTCATTTGATACGTTTAGATCGTATACATGATTTACAAGATGGTGAAAATGTTAAATATACATATAAGGATTATAATGTTGTTTTAAATACACCAGCTCTTTATCAAATTGAAAATAGTGCTTTAGCATTAGAAACCTTATTATATTTAAAGGAACATCATTTTATTGAATTAGATGAATCTTCAATTGTTGAAGGTTTATTTGAAGCTAAGTGGGCAGGACGTTTTGAAATCATAAGTGAAAAACCACTGATTATTTTAGATGGGGCCCATAATCGAGAAGGTGTTGATGAACTCTATCGTTCTGCACGTAAATTACATAATTTAAAAATCATCTTTTCAGCATTAAGAGATAAAGATACGGACTATATGATTGAAAGATTATTAGATTTGACGTATGATATAACCGTCTGTGAATTTAAACATCCACGTAGTCAAAGTGCAAAATTATTAGCAGGGGACTATCCGGTAAAAATTGAACCGGATTTTAGAAAAGCTTTAGACGATATTTATTTACAAGAAGGAACATTTTTGATTACGGGATCATTGTATTTTATTTCTGAAGTAAGGAAATACTTATTACAAAAGATTCATAGCAAATAATAAAGAAGGAGGAGTCTACTTTTAGTAGCAATTGTGTACGGTTTTATATCGGAATTAACGCCCGTGGACTAGCAAGAGGACGAAGCGGGAAAGCATATGTACGGTTTTATATCGGAATTAACGCCCATGGACTAGAAAGAGGACGAAGTGGGAAAAAACATATGTACGGTTTCTTACCGGAATTAACGCCTGTGGACTTATAAGAGGACGAAGCAGGAACAATTGGTTTTTTTAAGTAGCAATCAAACGATGATTCAAATTATTTTAGGGGTTATTATTGTTTCGATTGGGATATTTGTTTTTTATAAATATCCAATGAAAAGCGATGTGCGACAAGTGACATTGGGGGCTTTATTTGTCATTCTAGCTATTATTTTAAAAAGGTTAGCTGTGATGGTACCTTTTCTTGGCTTTCCAAGTTTAAAAATTACATTAGAGGTATTACCTTTAATCGTTGCTGGTTTAACATTACAACCAGGGTATTGTTTTATAGTTTCTATTGCCACAGATTTTCTAGGTCTTGTTCTAGCAAATGCTGGAGGATTTCCATTTTTAGGATTTACTTTAAATGCGGTTTTACAAACTGAAATACCATGTCTATTAAAGATTTATTTAAATGAAAAAAATGAAAGATTATTAGAAAGAATTGTAAAAATAGTAATGGTCATTATTTCGTTACTAGGATGTCTTTATGTTTTTAAAATCAATGAAGTTAATATTTCAGGATCAATGTATCAAGTCACATTACCAATTAAATTTACAATCTTTGTCATCATTGCCGCAATGCTTGTAATTCTCTTTATTTTTATAAGATATTATAAAAATAAACTCAAAGAAAAAGATTTATGCTTATTTCATTTAAGTATTCTATCAGTTGTGGCTATTGAACTAACAGTAACGATGTTTTTAACACCATATTGGTTACAAACAATGTATGGAATACCATTCTTTGCATCACAATTTGTAAGAATTTTAAAATCATGTGTGATGATACCTGTAGGTATTATCATTGTATATACAATGAATCGAATGATTCAAAAAGTTATTAGATAAAGTTTTGGATATTGTCCAAAGCTTTTTCTTTTTATGTGACAAATAATCCAATAGAAATAAAGTATTATATCATGGTATAATACTACTAGTGAATAATAATACACATAAGAAAGTGAGTTGATTATATGAAGCTAATACCTACAGGAATAGAAAACTTTAAAGAATTAATAGATAAAGATTACTATTATGTTGATAAAACAAATCTTATTGTAAATATTATCAATGAAAAAGTTGTTTTATATACAAGACCTCGAAGATTTGGTAAGACACTTAATATGTCCATGCTTTATTATTTCTTTTCCATTAAAGAAAAGAAAAATTCTTATTTATTTAATCATTTAAATATTTCAAAAAACATAGATGCTTTAAAACATCAAAATAAGTATCCAACAATATTTATTTCTTTAAAAGATATGAAAGTACCAAGCATGGAGAATCAACTATTAAATTTTTCATCTATAATTGCACGTCTTTTAGATCAATTTGAGGATATACTTGATTATGATATTTTCAATGATAGAGAAAAGACGCTTTTAAATAAATATCATATGGGAATTGCTTCTAAAAATGAACTTGCTGAATCTTTATTAAATATTTCTATATGCTTAGAAAAATATTATCATCAAAAAGTGATTATCCTTATTGATGAATATGATGTTCCTTTACAATCAGCCTATCAAAATAATTATTATGACGAAATGGTCGATTTTCTAAGAAGTGTCTTTTCTTCAGCACTTAAAACAAATGATGCTTTAGAAAAAGGAATCATGACAGGATGTCTTCGTATTTCTAAAGAAAGTATCTTTACTGGTTTAAATAATTTTACTTCTTATTCTATATTAAATAATATAGGTAATGAATATTTTGGCTTTAATGAAAATGAAGTCAAACAGTTATTAGAAGATTATCAATTATCATCTTATATGAATGAAGTCAAAGAATGGTATGATGGCTATTTATTTGGAAATATAGAAATCTATAATCCTTGGAGTACACTGATGTATGTAGATTCTAAACTTGATAATGTTACTAACCAGCCTGTTTCCTTTTGGGCAAATACCAGTGGTAATGGTCTTGTAGTCAATTATATCCAAAATGGAAGTGATGAACTTCATGAAGAATTTGAACAACTCATTCAAGGTCAATCTTTAGAAAAATACATCAAACCAGAACTTACTTATCGAGAAATGGATAATATCAATAATATCTATAGTTTTCTTTTACTTACAGGTTACTTAAGAGTTATTGAAGATTTAGGAGAAAACAAATATAAACTGGTTATTCCAAATAAAGAAGTCTATGAAATCTATAAACAATCTTTTATGAGTTATTTTGAAGATTATACTTTTGTAAGAAAAGAAGACCTTTATCAATGTCTTGTTAAAGAAGATGTAGATCAAGCTAATGAAATATTAGGAGATATCTTATCAAGAAGTATCAGTTACTTTGATAATCAAGAATCTTTCTATCATGGATTTTTAGTAGGACTCTTTAGTGGTAAGAAGATCAAATCAAATAGAGAAGCTATGCATGGAAGATTTGATTTATGTATTTTACCTAAACAAATCTTTCAAACAGCGCTTATCTTAGAATGTAAACATTCTAAGAGTGTTAAAGAACTCGTAAGTGACGCAAAAGAAGGAGCAAAGCAAATCATTGATAATAAATATGAAGATGAAATTATCAATGATGGTTATTTACATGTAAAAGGATACGGGATTTCTTTTTATAAAAAATATTGTTATATAGTAAAAGTGTAGCTATGAGCTTTGGAATTTTGGCGCTCTAAATAATAGGGTGCTTTAACAAAAATCGCTCTAAATTATCGAGGGGTATATTGGTGTGAAATCACTATATCCTCTAAAATATTTGGTGCTTTTCAAGAGGAAAATTAGGATGATGTCTAGTCCTGATTTTCCTCCTTTTATTTATTTTGTATTTTTCTTATAGGATCCTCTAGGGTTACCTATACGTTTGATTCTATCTGTATGCTCATTCATGGTATAAGTTTCATATTTGTTTTGAGAATACAAAATTCTATTTCTTGCACGTTGAAAATTGGACATGCCATTTGCATTGGATAAAATTTTCTTTACATAGTTGTTTTTACCTTCACATGGTCCATTGGATACTCGTCTGTCATTTATCCATGTAAATGAATTGAGTATTTCTTCTTTCCAGTTATCAAGTGTTTCAGCAACACTGATACTTTCTTCAACTTGTGTATGTCTGAATCTTTTGATTACATCGTCAAGTTCTTTTCTTTTATCTGATTTGTTGACTTCTTTTTTTGAAACCTGATCAAAAATCAAATATTCTTCTTTAGCGTTGTATGCTTGTCTAAGTTCATTGTCAAAGCTTAATAATGTTTCTAGTACTTTACTTTCAGTTGAATGATAACCAAGAATCTTATCATATTTGAATGTTTCATGATCGACTTTATTTTTGGATTTCAACAGTATCTTATATCTGTGTTTCAAGAGTCTGTATTCTAGAGATTTTTTATTTTTAGCATATTTACGCATAATTCTTTTTCGAGTATGATTGAGATGATCATTTATTAATTTGGTAACGTGAAAATGATCAACAAGCAAGGTCGAATTTGGAAAATATGTCTTTAGTAAAGGTTTGAATATAAAGCTCATATCAGTACATATGTATTCGACCTTTTTTCTTTCTTCTAAATTGATTTTAAAGAAATAATCGGACAAGATATCATGTGTTCTAGATTCAACGATATCAATGATTAAATTGTTTTCAAAATTCATAAGAATCGTAGGATATTTGTATTTTGTATTATTGGAAAAATGAAATTCATCAATCAATAGGACTTTAGGAAGAGCATGTCTTTTAACTCTAACAAAAGTATCAAAAATTTCCATGATTCTAGTAGAAGAAACACCGAATGTTCTGGCAATAGAAGCATAAGTAGCATTGTAAGGTTTCAACCTGTTTAGAATAGATATGATAGCTGTTCTAGTAAAGGACCAATCCTCATAGGAAATAGGATTAACATCTGAAAATGAAGTATCACAATCAAAACATCTATATCTTTTGACATAGGTACTCATTTTTACAGGTTTATCATTGACAGGTACGGATACAAGGGATCTTTTTCTATTACCTTTATTGATAAAATGAGTGCTGCCACAATTGGGGCAATATAACCTGGAAGGTTTAAATCTAATATTAATCTCATAATTAGAATCGTTATTATCAACAGTAAAAGTATCAACAACATCATCCTTAATATCAAATAGTTTTAGTAATTCATTGTTCATCGTATAAAATTAAGCAGGACTAGACTGTAAAATTGTATCAAAAAAGGAGATGATTCACATCCCCACGATAATTTAGAGGGTCATCCTCCAAATAATTTAGAGCGACACCCTAAGCTTCAGATAATTTAGTATACCGGAATTTTCCAAAGCTTTTTTCTTGACTTTTTTTCTTTATATGAATATTGTTAGTATGCTAATAGTTAGGATACTAACATAGGAGGTATTATGAAGACACCATTTTATTTGATGTTGTTTAAAACACAACATGCTCAAAGTAAAAAGAATCGAGAAACGATGGATGAGTATCATCTATCACCAGGACAACCTAAGGTTTTGAGGTATTTAAATGTTCATCAAGACTGTAAATTAAAAGATATTGCGGATGAATGCGATATTGAAAGTGCTACTGTCAGTAAGATGATTGATAACTTAGAGAAAAAGGAAATGTTGACAAGAAAGATCAATCCTAAAAATAAAAGAGCTTATCAATTAAATATTACAGAATATGGAAAAGAGTCTTTAAAAAAATGGAATGCTCACTGTATTGAAATTGAAAATATTTCTTTGAAAGATTTTAGTGAGGAAGAAAAGGAACAATTTGAAGATTTTTTAAATCGTATGTATAAAAATCTGACAAATAAAGAATTATAGGGGGGAGTTATTTTATGATTAAACGTTTAATACCATTTGCAAAAAAATATAAAAAAGCGTTTATTCTAGCGTTTTTATGTGTTGTAGGAGAAACGGTCTTTGAATTAGTGATACCAGTATTGATGGCTAATATTATTGATATTGGAGTAGCTCAAAAAGATCAACATTATATTATTATGCAAGGTGTTTTAATGGCAGTTTGCGCTTTAATTGCTTTAGTATTAGGAATACTTTATTCACGTTATGCGGCTGTTGCTGGTCAAGGGGTTGGTTTTGAAATAAGAAAAACTGAATTTGAAAAAGTACAAAACTTTTCTTTTTCAAATACAGATCATTTTTCAACATCCTCTTTAATTACACGACTTACAAGTGATGTGACGATTATTCAAAATGCTATTTGTAATGGTTTTAGACCACTTGTAAGAGCACCATTTATGTTTTCAATGGCTTTATTTTTATCAATTAAGATGAATGCCAAACTTGCTTTGATTTTTATTGTCGTTGCACCTATTTTAGGAATTGGTTTATTTTTTATTGTTAAAACAGTCGGACCATTATTTCGCTTTATGCAAAGTAATGTCGATGAAGTCAATACAGTTGTTCAAGAAAACTTAATTGCGATTCGTACAGTAAAAGCTTATGTTAAAGGTGATTATGAAAACGAAAAGTTTGAAAAAATCAATCAAGAACTTAGAACTCATAGTGAAAAAGCTTTTCGTTATTCAGTACTCAACATGCCTTTATTTCAATATATGATGTATACCACAATCGTTTGTATTCTTTTCTTTGGAAGTCAAATGATCTTTGCTGGTGAAATGCAAGTTGGGCAACTTACCGGATTTTTAAGTTATGTCTTACAAATTCTAAATGCATTAATGATGATTTCAAATGTTTTCTTAATGTTGACTCGTTCACTTGCAAGTTGTAAACGTATTGTAGATGTTTTAGATGAAGTGAATAATTTACATGATCCAATTGATCCAATTACAGAAATGAATCAAGGTGAAATTGAATTTAAAAATATTTCATTTAAATATAAAGAAAGTGCTCAAGAAAATGTTTTAAGTAATATTAATTTACATATTGAACCAGGTTCTACAGTTGGTATCTTAGGAGGAACAGGTTCTGCTAAAACAAGTTTAGTTCAATTGATTGATCGTCTTTATGATGTAAGTGAAGGAGAAATATTGATTGATGGACATAATGTCAAAGATTATTCGTTAGAGTATTTAAGAGATCAAGTAGGCATGGTCTTACAAAAAAATACTTTATTTTCTGGAACAGTGAAAGAAAATCTTTTATGGGGAAATAAAGAAGCCAGTGATGAAGAAATTAAATGGGCTTGTAAACAAGCTTGTGTGGATGAATTTATTGAAAACTTTCCAGAAGGTTATGATACGTATCTAGAACAAGGTGGTGTCAATGTTTCCGGGGGACAAAAACAACGTTTATGTATTGCTAGAGCATTATTGAAACATCCTAAAATTCTTATTTTAGATGATTCAACAAGTGCAGTTGATACAGCGACAGAAGCAAGTATTAAAGAAGCTTTAGCTTCTTTAAAAGGAACAACAAAGATTATTATTGCTCAACGTATTTCTTCACTTCAACATGCTAATCAAATCATTATCTTAGATAATGGAAAAATTCATGCAATTGGAAATCATGAAGAGTTATTAAAGAATGATGAAATTTATCAAGAAATCTATGATTCTCAATTGAAAGGAGTTGATTTATAATGGCTAGACAACTTACAAATGCGAAACCAAAAAATATGAAAAAGACGCTTTCATCTTTTAAGAAATATATTGGTAATCATAAATACGCTTTTGTTTTTATTGGATTGCTTGTTATTCTTTCGACTTCGATTAGTTTATGGGGAACTTATCAAATTAAAACAGTCGTTAATCGTTATGTTTTAAAAAATGATTATCATGGACTCGTTTCATTTATTATTTTCATGGCAATTGTTTATTTTATAGGAGCTACTGCTACAGCTATCTATAAGCAATTAATGGTACATACAGCTCAAAGTATTGTCCAAGAATTAAGAAATGATTTATTTGCGAAAATGCAAAAATTACCTATTTCTTATTTTGATGGACATCCTCATGGAGAAATCATGAGTCGTTTTACCAACGATTTAGATACCATTCAAGATGCTTTAAATAACTGTTTTGATACATTGATTCAAAGCTTTATTATGATTGTTGGAACACTTATTTTAATCTTTGTATTAAGTTGGAAATTATCACTGATTGTTTTTGCGTGTATGATCTTAATGTATTTTTTAATTCAATATTTAAGTCAAAGAAGTAAAAAATACTTTAAGAAACAACAAAATGCGATGGGTTATTTAAATGGTTTCATTGAAGAAATGGTTGATGGTATCAAAGTTGTTAAAGTCTTTAATCATGAAAAAGAAAACTCAATTGAATTTGATTATCGAAACCAAGAACTTTATGATTCAGCAGTAGAAGCATTAACTTATTCAGGAAGAACAATACCAACTGTTGTTTCTATTTCTTATTTCAACTATGCTCTTGTCGCAAGTATCGGTGGTTTATTTGCTATTAATGGAATTATGGATTTAGGAAGTTTATCATCTTATCTTGTCTTTGTAAGACAAACAGCGATGCCTATTAACCAATTTACTCAACAACTTAACTTTATTCTTGCGGCGATGGCAGGTGCCGAAAGAATCTTTGATTTAATGAATGAAAGTGAAGAAATCGATGAAGGAAAAGTAACTTTAACACAAGTAGAAATCAAAGAAGACGGTTCAATGCAAGAAAGTAATCATTATACAGGACATTGGGCTTGGAGACATCCAAGAGACAATGGCATTGAACTTGTTGAATTAAAAGGAGATGTTCGTTTCCATGATGTTGTTTTTGGTTACAATGAAACACATCCGATTTTAAAAGATATTAATCTTTTTGCAAAACCGGGACAAAAAATTGCTTTTGTTGGAAGTACAGGGGCTGGGAAAACAACGATCATTAACTTAATTAATCGTTTCTATGATATTACGAAAGGGTCAATTACTTATGATGGTATTGATGTAAAATTAATTAAAAAAGATGATTTAAGAAAATCGATTTCTATTGTTTTACAGGACACTCATTTATTTACGGGAACCATTGCGGATAATATTCGTTATGGAAAACTTGATGCAAGTGATGAAGAAGTTATTGAAGCCGCTAAACTAGCTAATGCAGATAGCTTTATTAGAAGATTACCAAATGGTTATCAAACAATACTTTCTAGTGATGGAACAAATCTTTCACAAGGGCAAAGACAACTCTTAGCGATTGCTAGAGCAGCTATTTGTAATCCACCTGTATTGATTTTAGATGAAGCAACAAGTTCGATTGATACCCGTACTGAAAAGTTGATTGAAAAAGGAATGGATCGTTTAATGGAAAATAGAACAGTTTTCGTGATTGCTCATCGTCTATCTACAGTTAGAAATTCTGATGCCATCATGGTCTTAGATCATGGACAAATTATTGAACGTGGTAGTCATGATGAATTGCTTGAAAAGAAAGGACGTTATTATCAACTTTATACAGGACAATTTGAATTAGATTAAAAAATTCTTACATCATTTTTGATTTTTTGTTATAATGCTTTTGTAAAAATGATGTGTAGCTTAATGCGTAAGTCCAATCTGTTGGAGATTGGTACTTGCGCATTTTTTTATACAAAAAAGGAGGAAATGATGGAAAAAAATAAGATGGCCGTAGTGCCTTTAAAAAAATTATTTTTGAAAATGGGATTACCAATGATCATATCAATGGTTTTACAAGCTCTTTATAATGTTATAGATAGTGTATTTATAACAAACATGGGAAGTGATGGAGTTATTGCTAATCAAGCCTTAACTTTAGCTTTTCCTATTCAATTATTAATTATCGCTATTGGTGTAGGAACCGGTGTTGGTATTAATGCTTTATTATCTAAAAGTTTAGGTGAACAAAATAAAGATAAAGTTAATAAAATTGCCGGAACAGGAATCTTTTTAAGTATTTGTATTTATGTTGTTTTCTTAGTGTTTGGATTATTTGGATCAGAAAAATTTATAAGATTGTTTGCTGGAAGTAATCAAAAGGTTATTGAAATGGGAACAACCTATCTTAAAATTTGTTGTTGTTTTTCTTATGGTTCTATTGGCTTTACCGTCTATGAAAGATTTCTACAATCAACAGGTAAAACACACTTTTCAACAATTGCTCAAATATCAGGAGCACTTACAAATATTATTTTAGATTATATCTTTATTTATCCTATGAAAATGGGCGTTGCGGGAGCCGCTTTAGCAACAATTATTGGACAATTTGTTTCTTTGTTTGTAGCAATGTATTTTCATTATTATAAAAATAAAGAAATTAATGGAAATATTTGTTATATCAAAGCGAATGCTTCTCTAATTAAAGGAATCTATATGATTGGTGCTTCAGCTGCTTTAATGCAATGTTTACTTGCAGTGATGGTGGCAGGAATGAATGCTATATTAGGATTAGCTCAAGTTGATCCAGCTATTTTAATTGGTTCTTTTGGTATTTACTATAAGATCCAACAAATTGCTTTATTTTCAGCATTTGGATTGTCTAATACAATTATTTCCATTTTATCTTTTAATTATGGAATGAAAGATAGAAAAAGAATAGATGAATGTATTAAGTTTGGTATTGTTGATACAATCATTGTTTCTTTAATGATTACTTTATTATTTGAACTTCTTGCTCATCCATTATCACAATTATTTGGATTATCAGGAAGTACACAAGAAATGATTGATATTTGTAGTACAGCTTTACATATAGCAAGTCTGGGATTTGTTTTTATGGGTATTTCTGTCGCGATTCAAGGTGTTTTACAATCTATTGGTTATGCCATTAGACCTTTAATTATTGCTTTACTTCGCTTGGTTATTTTTGTATTTCCAATAGCCTACTTCTTTACTTTAACAGAAAATGTAACAACGCTTGTTTGGTGGACATTTCCAATTTCTGAATTGTTGACAGTTATTGTTTCACTTATTATCTTGAAAAAATCATATAATGAAAGAATAAGCCCTATTAAAAATGAAAGTATAACAAATAATTTAGTAATTGCTATTTCAAGAGAACATGGCACAAATGGAAAAGAAATTGCGAGACAAGTCGCTAAAGAATTAAACATTGAATTTTATGATAAAGAAAGAATCAAAGAATTTGCTCTTAAACATGGATTTGTAAGTAATAAAGAAAGTGAAGATTATATTTATAGTCAATTCTTATCATTAGACATCAATAAAAATTCAATTATTCTTTTATCAAATGTTATTAAAGAAATTGCTAAGAAAGGAAATTGTGTTATTGTTGGAAGAGCTGCAGATTATATTTTAAAAGAAGATGAAAAATTAGTAAGAATCTTCTTATATGCTCCTTTAGAATATCGTCTAAATAAAGTAATGGAAATTTATCATGATAGTCATGAGGATGCTCTTCGATATATTCATAAATCGGATCATTCTAGAAAAAGTTATTATGAAGTTATTTCTAATAAAATATGGGGTGATAAATCAAACTATGATTTATGTTTAGATTGTAAATTAGGGAATGAAACAATCAAAGATATTATTTGTAACTATGTTAAATCTTTAAATAAATAAAGAAGTCTTTCAAAAAATGAAAAGACTTCTTTTCTTTTAAAGATATTCTATATAATGTCTTTTACATAGGGAGGGCTTATATGAGTAAATTAAGAGATCATTATTTATTTCATGCAGGTATTTCATGTTTTTTTTATTTAGGGTATGGTGCCTTTACAGTTGTTTTATCAATGTATTGTCAAGATATAGGAATGTCAGCCTCACAAATTGCTTACATTGTATCCTTTGCACCACTTTTATCTATTGCAACTCAACCATTTTTTGGATACTTGGCAGATAAGTGGCAATCACCAAGAAAAGTATCTATTTTATTATCATTTGCAAATATTGTTTGCATGTTTATTTTTGCAATTAGTCGTAATTTTTGGATTTTACTTTTATCATCAGGTCTAGCAGTATCTTTTATGAATGCTGTTACTCCTTTAACAGATCGTATTGGTGTTTCTTCACCTTATCAATTTGGTAAGATTCGTTTATGGGGTTCTGTAGGTTATGCCATTATGGCACAAGTCAGTGGACTTTTATATCAATATATTTCACCATTTGCGAACTTCATAGCTGGTATTTTAGGAACATTAATTACCATTATTTGTATTTATATGGTTTCTGATCCAAAGCTTTCAGAAGTTCCTGAAAAAGAAGAAAATAAATTATCGACAGTTGTTGTTATGAAAGAGCTTGTTCATAATATACCATTTATGCTCTTTCTGGTGATTTCCTTTTTCTTTTGGGGAGCATGCTCCACAAACTTTAACTATTTATCATTATTTATTAAATCTCAAGGTGGAACAGCTTCACAAGTAGGAACCTACCAACTTTTTGCGACATTATTTGAAATTCCGATGATTCTAGCAACAGACTATATCATTAAAAAGATACCTTATCGTTATATCATGATGTTTGCGATTATCATGTCAATGATCAATTTTGCATGGTATGCAACTTTACCTTCTGTTAATATGATTATTTATGTTTTTGTATTTAAAGGTTTTTCTACTGTACTCTTTACGATGATTACTGTAAGATTAGTAATGGTTTTAGTAAAAGAAGAATATGTCTCTACAGCCTATGGAATTCAAGCTATGCTTGGTAAAGGCGTAGGTGCAATGCTTTTCCAATTAATTGGAGGTAGAATTATTGATTCCATAGGAATGAATGGTTTCTATTTATTCTTATTTGCAGGAATTACGATTGCTTTTGTAGTGACACTTTTCTTTAGAATGCCTAAGAAAGTGAGAGTGTAGTATGTTAGAATTAAATGCTGTTATTTTTGATATGGATGGTTTGATGATTGATACAGAACCTGTAGGAAAGATGTTAGTGAAAACATCTCATGAAAGGTTTGGTTATGAAATTACTGAAGATATGTTTTATCATTTGATTGGTACAAATGAAAAGACATCAAAAGCTTATTATCATAGTGTTTTTGGTGACGATTATCCTTATCAAAAGATTAAAGATTATCGAGATCAATTAAGAAAAGAATATTTTAATAGTCATCCTTTAGAAGTAAAAAAAGGTTTATATGATTTATTAGAAGATTTAAAAAAGAAAAATATTAAAATGGCAGTGGCTTCTTCAACATGTTATGAACGTGTTTTATCTAATTTAAAGAGTATTAAAGTTGATCATTATTTTGATGCCATTATTGGTGGTGACCAAATCCAACATGGGAAGCCAGCCCCAGATATTTTTTTAAAAGCAGTTGAGTTACTAGGGGTAAGTAAAGAAGATGCCCTTGTTTTAGAAGATAGTAAAAATGGAATTTTAGCAGCACATGCAGGAAATATTCCTGTTATTTGTATTCCTGATTTGATTCATCATTCTAAAGATATTCTTGATTTAACTGTAGGATGTTATGATTCTCTTGATCAATTAATAGATGTTATTGTTAAAAAAGATGACAAAGCATAATATAGAACCCGTTTATAATCAAGATTCTAGGATTCTTATTCTAGGATCTTTTCCATCTGTTAAATCAAGAGAAGCTAAGTTTTTTTATCATCATCCTCAAAATCGTTTTTGGAAAGTTTTAGCTGCTTTATTTCAAGAAGAAGTTCCACAAACAATTGAAGAGAAAAAAACTTTTTTACTTAGAAATCATCTTGCTTTATGGGATGTTATTGAAAGTTGTGAAATTAAAGGATCAAGTGATGCGAGTATTACGAATGTTAAAGTCAATGATTTAGATTTAATTGTTAAAAATTGTCCTGTTGAAAAAATCATTACTAATGGCAAAGCTGCCAATCGTTATTATCATCAATATTTTGATTATAATTTACCCGTTATTCAATTACCTTCTACTTCACCAGCGAATGCCATGTATTCACTTGAAAAATTAATTGAGAAATGGAAGGTGATTTTATGGAAAGAGATTTAACTCAAGGAAAGATAGGAAAATCTATTTTATTATTTTCTATTTCGATGATTTTAGGAAATTTATTACAACAATTTTATAATATAGTTGATACTTATTATGGTATAAAAATAGAAAAATGGTTCAAGTAAAAAATACTGCTTTTGCAGTATTTTTTATTAGCTATTTTGACTAGACAAGTGTATAATAATCTTTACCGTATGTGTCTGCTTAGCATTATTTGGTATGATACGTAAGCGTTTACTAAAGGAGTTCGCTATGAAATATTTACAAAGATTAGGTAAATCACTCATGTTACCTGTTTCAATCATGCCCATAGCAGCACTACTTAAAGGAATTGGGTATTGGATTGATCCTACTGGATGGGGTATACATAACCCAATTGCTGCTTTACTCATTGCTGCTGGTGGAGCAATTATAGATAACCTTCCTATTTTATTTGCGATAGCTGTTGCCATGGAAATGTCTAAAAAAAGAGATACAGCAATAGTGTTAAGTGCTCTTGCTTGTTATATGATGATGACAACAATTCTATCATCTAAATGCATCGCATTAATTTTGCAAATTCCAGAATATGCTGTGGATTTAGCTTTTCATAATACGCAAAGTGCTTTTATTGGTATTTTGGTAGGTTTGATTGTGGCTGTTTCTTTTCAAAAGTTTGATCAAAAAAGATTACCTCAGTTTTTAGCTTTTTTTGATGGAAAGAGATTTGCTTCCATTATTTCTATAGGAATTACACTTTTGATATCTTTAATATTTATTGATATTTGGCCAATGTGTTATCACTTTTTTATTTGGTTTGGAAAAGAAATCGCTAATTTTGGACCTATAAGTGCAGGAATCTATGGTGTTTTAAATCGTTTATTGATTCCAACAGGCTTACATCATGCCCTCAATTCTGTATTTTGGTTTGATGTTACTGGTATTAATGATATTGGAAAATTCTGGGGAACAATTTCCGGTGGTGTTAAAGGTGTAACAGGAATGTATCAAGCGGGATTTTTCCCAGTAATGATGTTTGGTCTTCCTGGAGCTGCTCTAGCTATGTATCGTTGTGCTAGAAAAGAGAATAAGAAAAAAGTAGGTGCTATCTTATTTTCAGCTGCTTTGGCTTCATTTTTTACAGGTGTGACTGAACCTCTTGAGTTTGCTTTTATGTTTGTAGCACCAACACTTTATTTGATCCATGCTTTACTTACAGGATTGATGCTTTTTATTGCAGCAACTTTTAAATGGATGGCAGGGTTTGGTTTTTCTGCAGGACTTATAGATTATGTTTTAAGTTTTAAATCACCATTTGCTAATAATATTTTATTTTTAATTCCTTTAGGAATTCTATGCGGATTGATTTATTACATTGTTTTTAGAGTATTGATTACACGTTATAATATTATGACACCTGGAAGAGAAGAGAATGAGGTAAAGAAAGTAGAGAAAGTCGAAAATAATTTTGATGAAATTGCTATTCAATTATTTGAAGCATTAGGTGGTAAAAAGAATATTATAAGTGTTGATCATTGTATTACGCGTTTACGTGTAGAAGTTAAAGATATCTCACTAATAGATAAACAGACTCTATCAAAGATGAATTTTTCTCATATTGTTGAATCAAGTGAGCATGAAATACAAATCATTATAGGAACTGAAGTTCAATTTATTGCTGAAATATTAAATGAAATACTAATGTAGGAGAAATGAAATTGAAGATTATAAAAATATTTAATAATAATAGTATTGCTGCTTTATCTGATGAATTAGGGGATATTATTTTAACAGGATCAGGAATCGGCTTTCAAAAAAAGATAGGTGATTTAGTTGATGAATCACGGATTGAAAAAACGTATATCTTTAAAGAAAAAGTTGAAAAGCGTATACGTAGAGGAATCAATGATATTGAACCTATTTATTATGAGATTACTAGTTTATTAGTAAGCAAAGCAACAGAACAATTGAATACCCAATTTTATGGGGAAATCTTTCTAGCAATTAGTGATCATATTGCTTTTGCTATTAAACGAAAAAAAGAAAATATTGATTTGCCAAATGTAGTTTTATCTGAAACAAAAGCTCTCTATAAAAAAGAATATCAGTTGGGTTTATGGATTATAAAAATGATTAAAGAAAAAACAGATATTCAATTAGAAGAGGCAGAAGCAGGGTATATTGCATTACATTTAGTTAATTTTTCTACTAAAAACAACGCACAAAATACTTCTAAAATTGTTAATTTTGTAAAAGATGTTTTTGATATTATTGAAAAAACAATGTGCATTAAATTAGAATTAGATTCTATCGATTATGCAAGATTATCTACACATCTTAAGTTTTTAGCTGAAAGAGTTTTTCGACATGATATAGGAAATACAATAGATACAACAGAAAATATAAGAGATATGTTAAAAGAAAATATTCGGTTATCTCTTTGTGTTAATCGGATAAAAAAATTAATTCAAAAAAAATATCATTATACATTAACACCAGATGAACAAACATATTTATGTATACATATCAAAAAGAATTGTCACATTTAATGTAAGCGCTTGACAAAAAGTAATGCTATTTGTTATTGTATAGACAAGGATTGTTACTTTAAGTAGGCAAGACCAAATATATTGACGGCATTTTAGAAATGTTGTTTTTATGTTTGGTCTTTTCTTTTTAAAGAGAAGGGAGAAAAATATGAAATTGAAAAAGAAAAGTGTTGTAGCTGTATTAACATTATCGATGTCAATGGGTTCAGTATTATCGATGGTACCAGTTTTTGCAGAAACATCTCAACAAAATTTAGCGTTAAACAAAACAGCTTATGTTTCAGCTGAATATGGCACAATGCCTAGAAAAAATTTAACTGATGGTAATGAAAAAACACGTTGGTCAACAGAAAGTGGACCTACTCAATGGGCATATATTGATTTAGGACAAGAATATGAAATGAATAAGTTTCAAATGTTTTGGGAAAATGAATCGACTTATGCCTCAGCTTATAATATTTATGTTTCTAATGATCTTAATTCTTGGGGTGAACCAGTACTTTCAAGAACAGATAATAAAAATGTTGTCAGTGAAGAATTATTAGGTAGTAAAGTAAGTGGTCGATATGTTAAGTTAGAAGTTACAGAAATGAAGGGGTATCCTAATGTTTCATGTTATGAATTTAAAATTTTTAATACAGATGAAAAAGTACAAGATCCAAATACAAATGTTGCATTAAAGAAAACAGCAATCGCAAGTTCTGAAGAAGCAGCGAGTGTTAAAGCAGCAAATGCAGTAGATGGAAATACATCATCACATAGTTCTCGTTGGGGAAGTAATATTGGTAATGGTCCAGATTGGATCTATGTTGATTTAGGTGAAAGAATGAATGTTAATACTGTTAAGGTATTCTGGGAAACACGTAAAGCAACAGCTTATAAGATTCAAATTGCTGATACTGAATCTACGCCTCAAGAAAGTGATTGGCAAACAGTTAAAGAATTTAAAGATCGTCCAAAATCTTTAACAGAAAAAATTGTTTTAGATCAAATCTATAAAGCAAGATATGTGCGTTTATATGTTGATTCACATACTTCAGAAGATCCAGATGGTGGTATCGCTTGGAATACGATTTCTATTTATGAATTAGAAGTTTATGGTGGAAATCCTGATGAAAAAATGTCAATGAGTGATGTTTTAAATGGAATTCAAGTAGAAACACCAAAAACTGGAGATAAAAAGTTAAAAGTCACTTTACCAGAAGTTGAAGGTTATACTGTTGAATATAATGGTACTGATTTTGAACAAGTCATTGATGAAGATTTAACAATTTATCAACCTATTAGTGATAAAAATGTTAAAGTATCATTCAAGATTACAGATAATGATACAAATGATTATAAATTCAAAGAAATTGCTGTTACAGTTCCAGGTAGTCAAAAAAATGATGAAACAGCGAATAAAGCACCAAATGTTTTACCAGAATTAGCTGAATGGAATGGTGGACATGGAAACTATACAGTTTCTAAAGGGGCAAGAATTGTTTATAAAGATAGTTCACTTCAAAAAACTGCAGAAGCACTTGCTAATGATTATGAAGATATTACTGGAAAAAGTATTGCTGTTGTAAAAGGTGAAAGCAAAACAGGAGATATTACTTTAGCTCTTACAAAAGATAAATCATTAGGGTTACAAGATGAAGGATATTTAATGGATATTGATGATTCAATCAATATTAAAGCTGAAACAACAACAGGGGCTTATTGGGCAACCAGAACGATTTTACAAAGTATTAAACAATCAGGAAATGTTCCTTGTGGGACAACAAGAGATTATCCACTTTATAAAGTAAGAAGTTTTATTTTAGATGTTGGACGTAAAACATTTACAATGGATTATTTAAAACAAATCGTTAAACAAATGTCATGGTATAAAATGAACGATTTCCAAGTTCACTTAAATGATAATTTAATTTCAATTGAAAGTTTAGCTGATCCAATGACAGGTTATTCAGCATTTAGATTAGAATCAGATGTTAAAAAAGGTGGAAACAATGGTTTAAATCAACAAGATTTAACAAGTACAGATTTATTCTATACAAAAAAAGAATTTAAAGATTTTATTAAGGATTCAAGAGATTATGGTGTAAGTATTGTTCCTGAAATTGATACACCAGCACATTCATTAGCACTTACTAAAGTAAGACCTGATTTAAGACATGGAACAAATGGACGAGAAAATGATCATCTAGCTTTAAGAGATAAATATGATGAATCATTAGGATTTGTACAAAGTATATTTGATGAATATATGAAAACAAGTGATCCTGTTTTCGATGAACAAACTACAGTCCATGTTGGTGCAGATGAATATAATGCAGATAAAGAAGCTTATCGTCGATTCTCAGATGATATGTTGAAATATGTACAAGATTCAGGAAGAACAGCACGTATTTGGGGAAGTTTAACTCAATGTTCAGGAAAAACTCCGGTTAGAAGTAAAGATGTTCAAATGAATTTATGGAACTTTGGTTATGCGAATATGGATCAAATGTATGAACAAGGTTATGATTTAATTAACTGTAATGATGGTCATTATTATATTGTTCCTAATGCTGGATATTACTATGATTATTTAAATAACAATATTTTATATAATCAAGCAATCAACTCGATTAGTGGTGTCACAATTCCTGCAGGTGATGAACAAATGCTAGGTGGCGCTATTGCTGTATGGAACGATATGACAGACTATTTAGAAAATGGTATTAGTGAATATGATGTTTATGATCGTTTACAAAATGCAATTCCATTATTTGGTGCTAAATTATGGGGTAAAGGAGATAAAACATTAGATCAAGCTAATAGTTTAAGAACAACATTAGGAGATGCTCCAGGTACAAATTTTGGTTATGAAGCAGCTAAAGATGAAAATGGTGTAATTGCACATTACAATTTAGATGAATTAAATCAATTAAATAATCACGAAAATGTTGAACTTGCTTCATTAGATAGTCATGATGCATTACGTTTGTTAGGAAATAAAAGTTATGCTACTACATCATTTAGTACTGTTGGTTTGAATAATGATTTACGTGTAAAAGTTAAACGTGAATCTTCAAGTGAAGAGGAACAAATTTTATTTGAAAGTAGCTATGGATCAATTAAAGCTGTTCAAAAAGAAACAGGAAAAGTTGGATTAAGTAGAGAAAATCATGATTATTCATTTAATTATGAATTACCAGTTAACCAATGGGTTGAATTAGAATTCAAAAATAGAAAAGAAGTTATTGATTTATATGTAAATGGTCAATTAGTAGATACTCTTGGTGATGATGAACAAGTAAGTGGTAGACCATTAAAAGCAACAATGATGATACCGTTTGAAAGAATTGGAAGTAAGAAACATGCTTTTAAAGGATATGTTGATGATATTCGTTTAGGTACACAAAAAACATATGCTTCAACAATGGAATTGGATTATTTAGTAACAAGTGCAAGTTATATAGCAGATGAATCACAAAATAAACAATTACAAGAAAAAATAAAAGAAGCAAAAGTAATTTTAAAAGAATATGATCCAAATGAACAAACAATTTCAACACTTACAAATGAAATTAAAGAGTTAGTAAATGGAATTGATTACAAAAAAGCAAATTATACAAGAGTAGATCACTATTTAAATTCAATTCCAAAAGATTTATCTATTTATACAGAAGATTCTGTTAAAAACTTACAATTTGTTATTGATATGATTCAAAGAGAATTACCTAAATCAATGCAAGATACAGTCGATCAATATGAAGTAGAACTTACAAAAGCACTTACTAAACTACAATTAAAATCACAAGTTAATGTAAATTACATTGATAACAGCAAACTTACAGCAACTGCTTCATCTTATCAACATGATGGATCAGATCCTAAAAATGTATTAGATGATAATCCATCAACAATGTGGCATACAGATTGGAATTTATCAACACCTCATTGGATTGCTTTTGAAAATAAAGAAGAAATGAGTGTCAATGGTTTAACATATGTTCCTCGTCAAACTGGTAAAAATGGAAATGTTACAAAATATCGTATTGAAACAAGTGATGATGGTATTAATTGGAAAACAGTTAAAGAAGGTAATTTATCAAGTGATTCATCTACAAAAGTCATTGAATTTGATACAGTAAAAACAAAACATCTTCGTTTATACTACGTAGAAGCTGTTAATAATAACGGAAGTGCTGCAGAAATTAAATTACATCGTGCAGATATACCGGCAGATGTTGATGGTTTAAAAGATGTTATCAATAAAGCTAAAGCTATGGAAGATATTGGATATTTATCTACTTCATGGAATCATTTACAGGATACAATTAAAGCTGCTGAAGGTTTAGTCAATGCAGAAAATCCTGACGCTAATGAAATTGAAATTATGAAACGTCAATTAACAGATGCAATGGTAAAACTTGTATTATCTGTTGATAATGAACAATTAAAATCATTCGTTGATGATTTATCAAATCTTGAACAAAAAGATTATACAAAGGATTCATGGAAACAATTCCAAACTGTTCTTAAAGAAGCACAGGATGTTATAAGTAATCATGATGCAACAAAAGATGAAATCAATGATATGTATCAAAAATTATTAGATGCTTATAATGGACTTGTTACACTTAATGATAAATCTGGATTAACTGATTTGATTAGTAAAGCTGATCAACTTCAAGAAAAAGATTATACAAAAGATTCATGGAAACAACTGGTAGAAGCATTAACTCAAGCAAAAGAAGTATCTGCTAAAGAAGATGCTACAAAAGAAGAAATCAACGAAGCTATTTTTAATCTAGAAAAAACTATGAATGCTCTTAAAAAAGTAGATTCATCTACTAAAGATGATAATACTTCAAAAGGAAATACTTCATCTAAAGATAATCAAGTAATTACTTCTACTACTAAAAATGATAAAAAACAATCTTCAACTGCTAAAACAGGTGATGAAACAAATATTATTTTATTTGTATTAATGGCTTTCATGTCATGGTTAGGTATTAAAAAAGTAAAAAAAGAAGAATTATAAAAATAGATGCCACTATTAAGTAGTGGTATTTATTTTGTCTAGACAAATTTATTGTAAGCCCTTGCATAGACAAAGAGTGTATGTTACAATACAGGATGTAAATACGGATTGTTACTTTAAGTAGGCAAGACCAAACAACTTACATTTTTTTAGTGTATCTTATTTGGTCTTTATTTTTTGGTTTGTATTTGCAAATTAAGATTACATTATTCATTTAAGGGAGCAGTAATGTAAATAAGAAAGGAAGAAGAATATGAAAGAAAAGGTAAAGAGAATTGTTTCTCTAGCACTTGCATTTTTAATGTCAATTGGATGTATTCACTCTTATCCAATCGTCAGTGCTTTGGAAAATGATTATGAAGTCTATCCAAATCCTCATATGATGGATTATCAAGATGGTTCATTTGATATGACATCTACTGTCAATGTTGTCTATGAAGATGGTATTGATGAATATACAAAGGATAGAATGAATGAAGTATTAGCTATTAAAAATATAAAAGCAAGTACTTCTGAAGAAGTAAAAGAAGGCCAAACAAACATTTTAGTAGGTATTAAAGATTCAAATCAATATGTTGATCAATATGTTGGTGAACATTATTCAGTAAAAACAACCCAATTATTTGATCAATTAGATTCATACTTATTAAAGGTTGATAATGGAACAATTACAGTATTAGGTAAAGATACAGATGCGGCTTTTTATGGTCTTACAAGTTTGTATCATATCTTTAAACAATTAGACGGAACAAATATCCGTAATTTTACAATAGAAGATTATGCTAATGTTGCTAGTCGTGGATTTATTGAAGGTTATTATGGAAATCCATGGTCAACTGAGGATCGTAAGAAATTAATGGAATGGGGAGGATACTACAAGTTGAATTCTTATTTCTATGCTCCTAAAGATGATCCTAAACATAACTCTAAATGGCGTGAACTTTATACAGATGAAGAAATTGAAACAAAAATCAAACCTCTTGCTGAAGCAGGAAATAAATCAAAATGTCGTTTTGTATTTGCATTACATCCATATATGTATAATGCCATCAGGTATAATAGTGAAGAAAACTATCAAGCAGACTTAAAAGTATTACAAGCTAAATTTGAACAAGTTATTAAAGCAGGTGTTCGTCAAATTGCTATTTTAGCAGATGATGCTGGAAATGTTGGTGGTGCTAACTATACAAAAACATTAACTGATATGACAGCATGGTTAAAAGAAATGCAAAAAACATATCCTGATTTAAAATTAACATTACCATTCTGTACACAAGAATATATGTCTAATGGACAAAGTTATTATCGTAATTTCCCAGCAAATATTCAAATCGTTATGACTGGTGGTAGAGTATGGGGAGAAGTTACAAATAACTTCACAACAACTTTTACAAATAATGCAGGGCGTGGCCCTTATATGTGGATCAACTGGCCATGTACAGATAACTCTAAAAAACACTTAATTATGGGTGGCTATACAACATTTTTACACCCTGGTGTAGATCCAAATAAGATTCAAGGAATCGTTTTAAATCCAATGCAACAATCTGAGCCAAGTAAAGTTGCAATTTTTGGGAATGCATGTTACTCATGGAATATTTGGCAAAGTGAAGAAGAAGCTCAAAAATGCTGGACTGCTTCATTTAAATATGTCGATCATAATAGTGCTATTGAAACTCAAGCATCAGCTGCTTTAAGAGAACTTTCAAAACATATGATCAATCAAAATATGGATGGTCGTGTAACAGCATTACAAGAATCAGTAGATTTAAAAGATCGTTTAACAAGCTTCAAAGAAGCTCTTACAAATGGAACAACAATCAGTGATGAACAATTTGAAGATTTGATCAATGAATTTACAATCTTAAAAAATGCGAGTGCTACATATAGAGCACAAGCAGGTGATACAAGAATAAAAGATCAAATTGTATATTGGTTAAACTGTTGGGATGATACAGCAGATGCAGCAATAAATTATCTTAAAGCTGTTAAAGCTGTACAAGATGAAGAAGCTAATGATAAGATTTGGGATCTATATTCTACTGGACAAGCTGCTTTTGAAAAATCAAAAACATATGGATTCAATTATGTTGATCATTTAGAATATGCAGAAGTAGGAGTACAACATATCGTACCATTTATTAAAGCAATGGATTCTTATTTAGGAGATATTGCTTCTACAATTGTAAATCCAAATAAACAAGTTACTAAATTTATTACAAATCGTAGTGATAGTCCAACAGGTAATATTGATAATGTATTCGATAATAAAGCCAATACAGAAATCGTTTATAAAACACCAAATACAATTAGTAAAGGAACTTATGTAGGCGTTAGTTATTCAAAAGCAATTGATATTGATAGAGTGACTTTTAGATTAGGAACAAATTCAAATTCAAAAGATACTTTTTCTAAAGCTAAAGTGCAATATACAACAGATGGTAAAAAATGGGTTGATTTAGATAATCAAGAATATACTTTACCAAATGATGTAGCTTTAACTGACTTAAATTTAAAAGGGGTTAAAGGTATTCGCATGATTGCTACTGAAGATAAAGCGAATACTTGGTTAGGTATTAGAGATATTGCTGTTAATGCAGATGAAGTAGTAACTGAAGAAGATCCAGGTACATTATCTGTCGATAAATTGACACTTAAAGGTGGTTCTTTAAATAATTTATTAGATGACAGTAATGCTACTTATGCTCATTTTGCTGAAAGTCCTTATAAAGGTGGAGAAATTAAAGATTATTTACCAGTTGATGCAAGTATTACATTAACTTTCAAAAAAGCAAAAACATTAGGTACAATTTATTTTGGACAAGATGCAGGAACAGATAAATCAACAAAATATGTCATCGAATATACAACGGATGGACAAACATGGAAAGTATTAAAAGAATATAATGGTGATGCTTCTGTTGAATTAGATGTATCAAGTCAAAATATTAAAGCAAAAGCAGTTCGTATTAGAAACTTAGAATTAAATTTAAAAAGTAATACAGCAGGATATTGGTGGAAAGTCAATACATTTAAAATGGCTGATCCAGGACAAATGAATGCAACATTTATGTATACAGATACATGGGGAATTTATCAAGGAACAGTAGATAATTTAACAGATGGTGATAGTTCAACAGCATTAGATTTTAGAACCTCAGGTGATAGAACAAGAAAAGGTGATTATATTGGTTGGGATTTAGGTAAAGAAACAGCTATTGGTAAAATTCATGCAGTTATCGGTGGAGACCGCAGTGCAGGAGATAAATGGGAAAAATATAGTTTACAATACTCTAATGACAACCAAAACTGGACTACTTATAAAACATATCAAGGTGTAGCTAGTGGTAAAGATACAGTTGAAGAAAACTTCTATGGTTTAAAAGCACGTTATGTACGTTTAGTGAATGAAGAAGAGAGAGCTGTATGGGTTATTTTCTCTGAATTCTCTGTAAAAGCTTATAATCCAGATGAAGATTTCAATAATGCTAATGTTTATACAAATACAGATTATAGATTAGCTTCACAAAGTGAAGAAGCACTTACAGAATTGATCTATAATCAAGAAATTACTTTAGAAAAAGGTCAATACGTTGGTGTTGATTTATCAAGAATCAAAGATTTAAGTACATTCAATATTGATTATGAAAATGGTCAAGGAGCAACTTTACAAGTTTCAAAAAATGGTGTTGAATGGACAACTGTAACAGGTCAAGAAAAAGAACTTCCAGATGGAAGATATGTAAGATTAATTAATAAAACAGACAAAGCTATTAAATTGACAATTAATCATTTTGAAGTACATTCAAATGAAATTACAGCACCATATTTATATAAAGCAACTATGAATATTAATCCTTCATGGGGTGTTGGTGAAGATACTAGAAATAATGGTGCTGCTTTTGATGGTAATATCGATTCAACAACAGAATTTGGTGATTTTCCACAAAAAGGACAATATATTATTTATGATTTAGGACAAGAAAGAACAATTTCTAAAATTCAAATGTATTGCCAAGATAGTGCAGTTAACTATATTAGAGATGCTGATATTTTAGTATCGGATGATTTAAAAAATTGGACAAAAGTTGTAACTATTGGAGATGGTAATGAAAATACAAATGATGCTGGGGTTAAATGTATTGATTCAGATGCGGGTTATAAAGCATCAAGCACATATCCAAATAAAGTCTATGTAGAAGGAACTGCTAATAATATTAAAGCACGTTACTTAAAGATCTTAATGACAGCAACAAATAATAATAGAGCTGTTGTTTTCAATGAAATTGTTATCAATGATGGAGAATATGTACCAGTTTCAAATGATCCAACATATACTTCTTCAACTGTAGAAGCAAATGGATTTATTCCTCAATATATGTTTGATGGAGATTTATCTACAGCTTATAGACCAGGTTCTAAAGAAGCTGGAAGCATTACTTATACATTATCAAGTGATTTAGATGTTAAGAAAATGCATATTATTCAAAAAGGTGAAATTTCAAATGCAAGAGTATCTGTTCTTGTAGATGGTGAAAATGGAAAGAAATGGGTTCAAGTTGGAACTCTTAAAAAATCATTAAATGAATTCTATATGCCTGAAGGAAACGTTTATGAATTAAAGATTGAATGGGATGAAAATAAAATTCCAACAATTTCAGAAGTTATTATGTTAAATGATGATGAATATGCTTCAACAGCAGCTAATGATTTACAAAAATATATTAATTCTTTAGATGTTAAAGAAAATAAATATACAGCAGATTCTTATAAAGAATTTGAAAAGGCATTAAAACAAGCTCAAAAAGTTTTAGATAAACAAGCGGGTGAATTAGATGCTATTACAAATGCAAAAGCTAAATTAGAAGTTGCTTATGCAAATCTTGTTACACGTGGAAATATTCAAAGTGTTAAAGATGAACTTGATACAATTAACAAGTTAAAAGAAAAAGATTATACAAGTGAAACATGGACTATTTTACAAGATCAAGTGAAACTTGCTCAAGAATTCATTAAAAAGGATGAAGCAACAATTACTGAAAAAGAAGTTATTGATATGGTAGATGCTTTACAAAAAGCAAAAGCTCAATTAGTAACAAAAGTATCAGTAAGTAAAAAAGAGTTAAAAGATTATATTGCATCAAATGAATTAGATAAGTTAGATACAAATAAATATTTAACATCTACTGCTGATTCATTTAAAGAAGCATTAAAGAATGCACAAACATTAATCGAACAAGAAGATGCAACAAAAGAACAATTAGATGAAGCTTTAAAACAATTACAAGATGCAAGAACACAATTAGTTTTAAAAGCAACAGATGATGAAGTAAATGCATTAAAAGCATTAATGGATCAATATCAAGAAAAAGATTATACAGCATCATCATGGAAAGAATTTGAAAAAGTTTACAATGATGTAAAAGATGCTTTAGAAAATGAAAACACAAGTGATAACGTTCAAGCATTAACTAATACTTTAAAAGAAGCTGCTCAAAAACTTGTTAAACGTGGTAATTTAGATGGTATCCATGGTTTATTAGATCAAATTAAACAATTAGATAGTAAAAAATATACAGAAGCATCTTATTCTAAATTAATAGATGTTGTTACTGAAATTTCTAAGAAATTAGAAAATTCATCAGAAATGACACAAGAAGAAGTCGATGCCCTTGTAGGTGAATTACAAAACGCTATTAATGCATTAGAAAAAGCACCAACAATCACTACAGATACAAATGAACCTGCTCATAAACCTCAAGTTGTAACAAATAACAAAGTAAAAACAGGTGATTCAACATCTGTATGGACATTTGCAACATTTGCATTAATGGCAGCAATCGTTTATGTATCTTTAAGAAAAAGAACAAAAGAAGACTAAAACAAAAGGTTTCTATTTTCAAGATTAAGAAAATAGAACCTTTTCATTTTAAAACTAAAAAAGATAGCGTTTTCATAAGCGAAGACGCTTTTTTTATGGTATATTTAAAGAAGAGGTGAAAATCATGAAATTAAAAGCACTTGATCAAAGACAAGCTGGTATTTTGTTACCGTTATTTAGTTTACCAGGAAAACATGGAATAGGGGATTTAGGAAAAGAAGCTTATGAATTTGTTGACTTATCTGCTCAAGCAGGTTTTTCTATTTGGCAAATTTTACCATTAAATCCATCAAGCTCCGGGAATTCACCCTATACTCCTTATTCATCTTTTGCTGGTGATGAAATATATATTTCTTTAGAACTTTTAAAAGATTGGCATTTGTTAGATGAAGTTCCTAACTATTTACAAGATTTAAAAAGAGTTGATTATAAACGCGTACGTTTATTTAAAGATCGTTATTTAAGAAAAGCTTATCAAGTTTTCTTAAAAGATAAAGAATTAAAGAAAGAATATCGTACTTTTGTTAAAGGAACATTTTGGTTAAAAAAATATGCGCGTTTTATGGCTTTAAATAAAGCAAACGAAGGTTTACCTTGGGTAGATTGGAATGATGAAGATCAAAATATTAAAGGAAGTAATGAAGGATTAGAAGCAGAAATTGATTATATTCAATTTCTTCAATACATTTTTGTAAAACAATTTAATTTATTAAAAATACATGCACATCAAAAAGGAATATCTATCATGGGAGATTTACCTTTATATGTAGGTGATGATTCTGCGGATGTTTATGAGTATCGTAAATGTTTTCAATTAGATGATAAATTTTATCCTAAATTCGTATCTGGAGCATCACCTGATTATTTTTCAAAAGATGGCCAACTATGGGGACATCCTTTATATGATTGGGATTATTTAAAGAAAACAAGATATAATTTTTGGATCAAAAGATTAAAATGGAATAATGAAATTTTTGATATTTTAAGAGTTGATCATTTTAGGGCTTTTGATACATATTGGTCAGTTCCTTATGGAAGTGCTACAGCAAGAGAAGGAAAATGGATAGAAGGACCAAGTTATCATTTTTTAGATTCAGTTTATAAACAATTGCCTAAACTTAATATGATTGTTGAAGATTTAGGAGAATTACGTCCACAAGTACATGAACTGAGAGATCATTATGATTTATTAGGAATGAAAGTTATGCAATTCTCTTTTGGAGAAGATGAAAGAAAAGTTAAATATAAAATTCCTCAACATTGTGTTGTTTATACAGGAACACATGATAATGCTACTCTTAAACAATGGTATGAAGAATTAGATGATAAAGAAAGAATGAAAGAAATTATGAAGGGGCTAGGATATATAGGAGAAAATCTTGTGGAAGATATGCTTGCATATACACTTGAATGTGATGCAGTGATTTCTATTGTTCCTTTACAAGATCTACTTGGCTATGGCAAAGAAGCTCGTATTAATTTACCAGGGACAGTAGGTCCACATAACTGGTCTTATAAACTTACTTCATTTGATGATTATCAAAATCAAATACAAATAATTCAAAAAATGTTAAAGAAAGCTAAAAGATAAATACCATACTTATTATTTATATATCCTAAAAAACCGTGATAAAAGCGGTTTTTTTTTAATTTTAGGAGATGTAATCGCTTTTATTTATTAAATTATGACAATAAAATTGATTTTTAAAAAGAAAAAAATATAATAAGTTTCGTAGACAAGTCATGAACAGGTTTTTCTTCCTTAAATATTTTTTTGACAACAACATTCTAAATTTGTACATAGACTTGAAGTTAAGACCGAATGGTCTTTTTTTATTTCTATATGAAATAATTGTAGAAATAAATACCATACTTATTATTTATATATCCTAAAAAATAGCGATAAAAACTACTTTTTTTAAATTTTAGGAGATGTAATCGCTTTTATTTTTTAAATTATGACAATAAAATTGATTTTTAAAAAGAAAAAAATATAATAAGTTTCGTAGACAAGTCATGAACAGGTTTTTCTTCCTTAAATATTTTTTTGACAACAACATTCTAAATTTGTACATGGACTTGAAGTAAAGACCAAAAGGTCTTTTTTTATTTTATAAAATAAAATTTGATTGAATAAAGAAAAGGATGATGTTTTACCATTAATTTAAAATATATATTTTTCTTATTTCATTATATAATAAGAAAAAGAGGAGAAAATTATGAGGACAATACAAATAGAAAAAGTATTAAAAGAGGCAGATTATGTTTTAAAAGACAATCCCCAATTATTAAAAATGTTTAAACAATGTTTTGTTTAAACAATTGAAACAACTTTAAAAAAGATGAATGATGATGAAACTTTTATCATTACAGGAGACATTCCCGCCTGTGGTTAAGAGATTCTTCAGCTCAAGTGAATCACTATTTACCTTTTGTAGCTCAAGATTAAGAATTATCAGATCTAATTGCTGGACTTATTAATAAATAAGTTCAATGTTATGGAATTTATTTACATCCTCAGTTTGGAAAAATATACGCTTATGAAACGGATGGCTTCGGTAATTATTGTTTGATGGATGATGCTAACGTACCATCTTTACTTTCTATGCCTTATTTAGGCTATTGTAAAAAGGAGGATACACTTTATCAACATACACGATCATTTATTTTAAGTCATCATAATCCTTATTATTATCAAGGAACCTGTGCAAGTGGTATCGGTAGTCCACATACTCCTAAAAATTATATTTGGCATATTGCTTTATCAATGCAAGGATTAACAGGGACTAAAGAAGAAGCTAAAAAAATGATTAATTTGATTTTAGAAACAAGTAATAATGAAGGATTATGTCATGAGGGATTTAATAAGGATGAACCAAGATCTTGGTTTGCATGGGCTAATTCATTGTTTGCAGAATTGGTATATCAAACATATTTTGTAAAATAAAAGGATATGCCTAAGTGTACAAAAAATAAAACATTATTTAATAATGTTGACTTTATTTTTAAAACCGATTTATAATACATACAATAAGTGAAACCGATGAAGTGGAGATAAAAATAGAACGTGCACTTATAGAGAGTTTGGATGGTGGAAGCAAACAGAACGCAGTCTATTAAGTGGACCACTGAGGGCAAAAGGAAAGGCATTAGCTGAGTATTCTTTGACGTAAGGCTTACGTAAGTAGTCATAGATGTGATAGCATCTAGTAAAGTGCATGAGTGTATCATGAATCAAGGTGGCACCGCGGACATAACCGTCCTTGAAAGTTTAACTTTCAAGACGGTTTTTTTAATTATTAGGGGGAATTATATGTATTATCCAAGTTTAGAAATGTTAGAAGAAATGGATCTTAGTCAGTATGATTTAGTTCCAATAAAAAAAGAAATCTATAGTGATATGATTACACCTATAGAATTAATGAGAAAATTAAAACAATATTCTAAACATGTTTATATGTTAGAAAGTCATGAAGATAAAAATAAATGGGGAAGATATACTTTTATAGGATTTGATCCTAAAAGCGAAATTACTTGTTATAACAAGATGATGAAAGTGGATGATAAGATTTTTAAAGTGACACATCCCAAAGAATATATTAGAAAAGTTTTAAATGAACATCGTAGTTTAAAATTAGAGGGTTTTCCTACTTTTACAGGAGGCTTAGTTGGCTATTTTAGTTTTGATTATTTCAAATATAGCGAACCTTCAATTATTAAAAATCAAAAAGATAATGGTTTTAATGATGTTGATTTAATGTTATTTGATAAAGTTATTTGTTTTGATCATTTTAAGCAAAAGTTGATTTTAATTGTTAATATTGGAACAAATGATTTACAAAAGAATTATAAAAAAGGAATCAAAGAATTAGATGAATTAGATTATATTATTAGAAAACATGTTAAAACACTTGTTCAACCATTAAAATTATTAGAAGATTTTAAACCAGTTCTCTCTAAAGAAGAATATTGTCAAATGGTTGAAAAAGGTATTGATTATATTAAAGAAGGTGATATCTTCCAAGTTGTTTTATCAAATAGACTTTATGCAAAAGCAACAGGTTCATTATTTGATAGCTATCGTGTTTTAAGAACAACGAATCCATCACCTTATATGTTCTATTTTGCAAGTGATAATATTGAAGTAGCTGGAGCTTCTCCAGAAACTTTAATTAAATTGGAGGAAACAAAGTTAACAACTTTTCCAATTGCTGGAACGAGAAAAAGAGGAAAAGATGATCAAGAAGATCAACAATTAATAGATGATTTATTAAAAGATGAAAAAGAATTAGCTGAACATAATATGCTCGTTGATTTAGGAAGAAATGATTTAGGAAGAATTTCTAAATTCAATAGTGTACATGTGGTATCTTATATGGATATCTTAAAGTTTTCAAAAGTTATCCATATAGCAAGTGTTGTTAGCAGTGAAATTAAAGAAGAATATGATGCTTTAGATGCAGTTGATGCTTTACTTCCTGCAGGTACTTTATCAGGAGCACCAAAGATCAGGGCATGTCAAATCATTAATCAATTAGAACAAAATAAAAGAGGTATTTATGGAGGAGCGATTGGTTATTTAGATTTTACAGGAAATATGGATCTATGTATTGGTATTCGTTTAGCTTATAAAAGAAATAATGAAATTTCTATTTGTAGTGGTGCAGGAATTGTTTATGACAGTGTTCCTGAAAATGAATATCAAGAATGTTTAAATAAAGCAGGTGCGGTTGTTGAAGCAATCAAGATGGCAGATGGAGGTATTGATTATGATTCTACTCATTGATAATTATGATAGTTTTGCTTATAACCTTTATCAATTGATAGGTTCAATCGATGAAGATATCAAGGTTATAAGAAATGATGAAATGACAGTTGAAGAAATAGAAGAACTTCAGCCATCATGTATTATTATTTCACCAGGTCCAGGGAAACCGAGTGAAGCGGGTATTATTGAAGAAGTTGTTCAAAAATGTTATACGAAATATCCTATTTTGGGAGTTTGTTTAGGGCATCAAGCAATTGTTGAAGCTTTTGGAGGAACAGTAAGTTATGCTCAAAGCGTCATGCATGGAAAGTCTTCAATAATTAAAGTAGATACTACAAATCCAATTTTTAAGGGAATCGGGGAAAAGACAGCAGTGGCTAGATATCATAGCTTAGCTGCTAAAAAAGAAAATTTACCAGAATGTTTGAAGATTATAGGGGAAAGCGATGATGGTGAAATCATGGCAATCAGTCATAAAAACTATCCTGTTTATGGGTTACAGTTTCATCCGGAGTCGATTTTAACAAAAGAAGGTAAAAAAATAGTTGAAAATTTTTTAAAGGAGATACAAAATGATTAGGGAAGCAATTATTAAATTATCAAAAAAAGAAGATTTAACATATCAAGAAGCTTATGAATGTATGAATGAGATCATGGATGATCAAGCTTCTGATATTCAAAAGGCTGCTTATTTAACAGCACTTTCATTAAAAGGTGAAACAATTGATGAAATAACTGCAAGTGCTAAAGGAATGAGAGAACATTGTGTGAAGTTATTGAATGATCAAGATGTTCTTGAAATTGTAGGAACTGGAGGAGATGGATCAAATTCTTTCAATATTTCTACAACTTCATCTATTGTGATTGCTAGTGGTGGTGTTAAAGTTGCTAAGCATGGAAATCGTGCGGCAAGTTCAAAAAGTGGCGCAGCAGATTGTTTAGAAGCTCTTGGAGTGGATATTACAATCAATGAAAAAAGAAGTAAGGAATTATTAAACGATATTAATATTTGTTTCTTATTTGCTCAAAACTATCATTTAGCGATGAAATATGTTGCACCAGTAAGAAAAGAACTAGGTATTCGTACAGTCTTTAATATTTTAGGGCCACTTACGAATCCAGCAGGAGCGACTTATCAAGTAATGGGAGTTTATGATGGATCATTAGTTGAACCACTTGCTCAAGTTTTAAGTAATTTAGGGGTTAAAAGAGCTATGGTGGTTTATGGAAGAGATGGTTTAGATGAAATCTCAGCATCTAATGAAACTTTTGTTTGTGAAATTAATGAGAAACAATTTAAAACATATACAATTTCACCTGAACAATTTGGTTTACAAAGATGTTTAAAAGATGAACTTGTTGGAGGAACTCCAAAAGAAAACGCTCAAATTACACGAGATGTTTTAAATGGTAAACAAGGTGGACCTAGAACAGCTGTCTTAATGAATGCGGGGGCAGGTTTATATATTGGTGGTAAAGTTGATTCTTTACAAGCAGGAATTGATTTAGCAGCAAAGTTAATTGATAGTGGAAAGGCAAATGAAAAACTAGAAGAGTTTATAAAAGAATCAAACAAATAGGAGCGTATATTATGATTTTAGAAGATATTGTTGAAAGTACAAAAGAACGTGTTGAAACAAATAAAAAACGTCATTCAATTTATGAATTAAAAGAAAAAGCCTTTGCAATGCCTATTGACCAAAGTTTTCCTTTTAAAAAAGCTTTAGAAAAAGATGGAATGTCTTATATTTTAGAAGTTAAAAGACATTCACCATCAAAAGGACAAATTGTTTCTACTTTTGATTTTAAAGCAATTGCGAAAGAATATGAAATGATTGGAGCAGATGCTATTTCAGTAGTAACTGAACCTGATTATTTTAAAGGGGATGATGATTTTTTAAGAGAAATCAAACGTATTGTGAAAATTCCTGTTTTAAGAAAAGATTTTGTTGTAGATGAATATATGGTTTATGAATCTAAAATCTTAGGAGCAGATGCAATTTTATTAATTGCAGGTGTTTTAGATGAAATTACATTAATGCGTTGTGTTAATTTAGCGCATAATTTAGGTATGTCAGCAATTGTTGAAACACATAGTTCAATGCAAGTAAAAAAAGCATTGCGTGTAGGCGCTAAAATTATTGGTGTAAATAACAGAGATTTAAGAGATTTCAGTGTTGATTTAAATACAACATTAAAATTAAGAGATATGGTCGATGATGATGTTATCTTTGTCTCTGAAAGTGGTATTAAAACAAGAGAAGATATTGAATTATTAGAAAAATATCATGTAAATGCTGTCTTAATTGGTGAAGCTATGATGAAAAGCCATGATAAAAGACATACATTAGAAGTTTTAAAAGGTATTGATGAAGAAGATTAAAATTTGTGGTTTAAAAAGAAGCGAAGATGTTGATTATGTAAATACATATCAACCTGATTATGTTGGCTTTGTTTTTGCGGGGAAAAAAAGAAAGATTACTTATGATCAGGCAAAAGAATTAAAAAAAGGTCTTTTATCTTCGATTCAAGTTGTAGGTGTTTTTGTAAATGAGGATATTTCTTTTGTTGAAAAATTAGTTAAAAATGATGTTATTGATCTTGTACAATTGCATGGTCAAGAAACAAATGAATATATAAAGGTTTTAAAACAAAAAATAGATGTTCCAATTATTAAAGCAATTCAAATTAAAAATGATGATTCTTTCAATGTAGACTATGACGTTGATTATTATCTTTTCGATCATGGTTCTGGAGGAACTGGGGAAAGTTTTGATTGGTCTATGTTGAAAGAAGTCAATAAACCTGTATTTTTGGCAGGGGGAATCAATCTTTCTAATATTGATGAAGCTTTAAAAATGAATGTTTATGGATTAGATGTTTCAAGTGGTGTTGAAACAGATGGTTTTAAAGATAGGGAAAAAATTAAGGAAATCGTAAGGAGAGTTAGAAATGAAAGGTAGATATGGGATACATGGGGGACAGTACATCCCTGAAACTTTAATGAGTGAAATTCATAAAATTGAAGAGGCTTATGAATTTTATAAAAATGATCAAGCATTTAATGATGAACTTAATACATTATTAAAAGAATATGCTGGTAGACCATCTTTATTATATTATGCGAAAAAGATGACAGAAGATTTAGGTGGCGCTAAAATCTATTTAAAAAGAGAAGATTTAAACCATACAGGTTCTCATAAAATCAACAATGTATTAGGACAAGCTTTAATGGCTAAAAAAATGGGAAAAACAAGAATTATTGCTGAAACTGGTGCTGGACAACATGGTGTGGCTACAGCTACAGCAGCAGCCTTGCTTGGACTTGAATGTGAAATTTTTATGGGAAAAGAAGATACAGATCGTCAAGCTTTAAATGTTTATCGTATGGAACTTTTAGGAGCTAAAGTACATCCTGTAACTACAGGGACAATGACTTTAAAAGATGCGGTCAATGAAGCAATGAGAGAATGGACAAAACGTGTGGATGATACGATGTATGTTTTAGGTTCTGTGATGGGACCTCATCCATTTCCAATGATGGTGAGAGATTTCCAAAGTGTGATTTCTAAAGAAGCAAGAGAACAAATTATTGAATATGAAGGTAAACTTCCTACAGCTGTGATGGCTTGTGTTGGTGGTGGAAGTAATGCGATGGGAATGTTCTATAATTTTATCAATGATAAAGATGTAAAACTTATTGGTTGTGAAGCCGCTGGTAAAGGTGTCGATACAGCTTTAACAGCAGCAACAATTGCGACAGGATCATTAGGTGTCTTCCATGGAATGAAATCTTACTTCTGTCAAGATAAATACGGTCAAATTGCACCTGTTTATTCTATTTCAGCCGGTTTAGATTACCCAGGTATTGGACCTGAACATGCTTATTTACATGATACAAAACGTGCACAATATGTACCAGTTACAGATGATGAAGCAGTGGATGCTTTTGAATACATTGCAAAAACTGAAGGAATTATTTGTGCAATTGAAAGTGCACATGCGATTGCACATGCAATCAAAATAGCACCAACTATGAAAAAGGATGATATTATTATTATTTGTCTTTCAGGTAGAGGAGATAAGGATGTTGCAGCGATTGCAAGATATAGGGGGAAAGAAATCTATGAATAGAATATATAAAGCTTTTGAAAATAAAAAAGCCTTCATTGGTTTTTTAACAGCAGGAGATCCTGTAATAGATAAAACAGTAGACTATATTTTAGATATGGAACAAGCAGGGGCTAGTTTGATTGAAATTGGTATTCCCTTTTCTGATCCTATTGCTGAAGGACCAACCATTCAAGAAGCAAATGTACGTGCTTTAAAAAATAAAGTAACAACAGATGATGTTTTTGAAATGGTTAAAAAAGTAAGAGAAAAAAGTGATATTCCTTTATGTTTTATGACTTATTTAAATGTTGTTTTCCATTACGGTTATGATGAATTCTTTAAAAAATGTCAAGAAGTTGGCATTGATGGTATTATTCTTCCAGATTTACCTTATGAAGAAAGCCAAGAAGTCAAAGATGTTTGTTATAATTATGATGTTACTTTAATTTCAATGATTGCCCCAACAAGTAAAGATCGTGTTGAAATGATTGCAAAAGAAGCAAAAGGATTTATCTATCTTGTATCGTCAATGGGTGTTACAGGGACAAGAGATAATACTTCATTTGCTAATAATCTTGAAGAAATTATTGGACATATTCGTCAAGTAACAAATACACCAGTAGCTATTGGTTTTGGAATTAATAAACCAGAACAAGTAAAAGAGTTTAAACAATATGCTGATGGTGTCATTGTTGGTAGCGCAATTGTTAATATTATTAAAGAACATGGAAATCATGCAGATCTACCTTTAAAAGAATATATCCAATCACTTACTGAACAATTATAAATACAGGTAAACAAACCTGTATTTTTTTTTATCTTATTATCGAATATCGATAATGTAATTTATGATTCTTAGGTCTAATTTAAATGTAACTAGATAAAAAAGTGCAGACTCGACTTGCACTTTTGAGTTAGTAATTAATTTGAGTAACAAAATAATGTTCTTATAAATTTAGATTATCCAATTTCTTAAACAATCTGTTGATTTTTTAGCTATTTGCTCAACAGACCATGGTCTATTTTCTTTAATCCACCATTCTAATAATCCAATGCTGATTGAAACATAATAATGTGTTTCAAAACTTAACTCTATATTAGAAAAATTATTTATAGATTTTAGTTTTTCTTGAAATGATTGTTTTGAAATGGTTTCTAAATCTTGATGGAATGGAGTTGTTCTATCAATTAATAAAAGATAAATGTTATCAAAATGTTCATCAAGTTGGGCATAAGCATTGTAGAATAATCGATAAATTTCTTCGTCTGAACTATTAAAATCAAGTTTTTTTTCTAATAATATAAAAGCTTCTAATTGTTTATATAAATACTTTTGAAACCAATCATATTTATCAATAAAATAATTATAAAAGGTAACGCGATTAATATCTGCTGTTTTACTTACTTCATTGATTGTAATTTTATCAAAGCTTTTCTTTTTTAAAAGTTGAATAAAAGCATTATCTATAGATTTAATTGTTTTTTTTGTTCTTCGATCCATTTTTTTACACTTTCTAAAATATGTAGTATAAGCTACATATTCATTTTTTTGATGATTGAATGATAATAAATTCACATGTAAATTAATTATAGGATGTTGAAATTAAAAAAGCAATAAATGTTTTTCGGAAAAAGGAGGAGCTTATAAATGAAACATAATAAATATCCAAAATTATTTGAAAAAGGTTATATAGGAAATCTTAAAGTAAAAAATAGAATTATTCGTAATTCTATGGGAACTTATTTAGCAGATGGGAATATGTATGTAGGAGATCGTACTATTAAAGCAGGTGCAGAAGCCGCTAGTGGTGGTGCAGGTGTTGTTTTTATGGACAACTGTACAATTAAAGAAATGTATCATATGGGACTTTGTGCAGCAAATGATACTTACATTCCTGGATTAAGCATGTTAGCAGAAGCGATTAAAGATCATGGGGCACTTGCTGGAATGCAACTATCACATCCAGGACGTGATACAGGATTTGTCGGTGGGACAGAAGTCGTAGCTGCTTCAAGTGTGACATTTGAACCATGGTATGAAGCTGGAGCTGCACTTCCTAAACCATTAACTATTGATGAAATTCATGATTTGGTTGATAAATATGGACAAGCAGCATTAAGATGTAAAAAAGCTGGTTTTGACTTAGTTGAAGTGCATGGTGCAGGAGGATGTTTACCAACAAATTTCTTATCACCAAATGATAATCAAAGGAATGATATGTATGGGGGATCTTTACATAATCGTATGAGATTCTTAGTTGAAATTGTTAGAAGTATTAAGAAATACTGTGGAAATAATTATCCTATTTCTATTAAACTTTCAATTGATGATTGCGAACCTAATGGTATTAGAGTAGAAGAAACTGTTGAAGTTGCTAAAGTTTTAGAAAAAGAAGGCGTTAGTATGTTAAATCTTATGATGGGAACACATGCTGTTGTTTACCCTTCAACTGGTTTTTATGATATTAATATTTATTTAAGTCAAGCAAAACAAATAAAAGATGCTGTTCAAATTCCTTGTATGGTTGGTTTAGGTGTACAAACTGCATCATTAGCTGAAAGCATATTAGAAAGTGGACAAGGTGATTTTATTGCTTTAGCTAAACAAGAAATTGCGGATTGTAATTGGCCAAATAAAGTTAAAAATAATCAAGAAGATGATATTAGACCATGTATCAAATGTCTTGTTGGATGTACAGATAATGGTATTATTGGACATCATCCGATTCGTTGTGCAGTAAATCCTACAGTTTATAAATACTATGAAGATAAATATCCACAAGCTAAAGTAGTTAAAAATGTTGCTGTTATTGGCGCTGGACCAGCTGGTATGGAAGCAGCTTTAACATTAGTAAAAAGAGGACATAAAGTTACTGTTTATGAAAAGCGTAAAATAGGTGGAACACTTCATGAAGCAAGTAGTGCAGATTATAAAAAAGATATAAAACTATTTATTAATTATTATGAAAAACAAGCACAAAAATATCATTTGAATATTATTCAAGAAGAAGCTACTTATGATACTATTGTAAATGGTGGTTATGATGCTTGTATTATAGCTACCGGAGGAAAACCTAGAACATTAGATGTAAATGGATTAGAAACTGGAAAAGTGACTTATGCTTTAAATTATTTAAATGGTGAAGTAAAATTTGATGGTGAAAATGCCCTTGTTATTGGTGGAGGAATTACAGGAGCAGAAGTTGCAGTAGAACTTGCTAAAGAGGGCAAAAAAGTAACTATTATAGAAGTAATGGATCAATTCTTAGCGTTACCATCAGCTGTTATTCCAGCTTATCAAATGGCTGTAGAACAAGCTGGAGTTAAAGTGATTACAGGACATCGTTTAGATTATGTTGATCATGATCAAGCAATTATTGTAGATCGTTTTGGAAATAAAAAAGAATTGAAAGCTGATGGTGGTATTGTGATTAGCGCTGGATTTATGCCACAATTAGAACTTCAAGAAAAACTTGAAGAAGAAACAGATATTGAAGTTTATACTGTTGGTGATGCTAAAAAAGTAAGACAAATCATTGATGCTACTCATGAAGGATATGCTGTAGCAAGAATGATTTAAAATAAATTTTATATTTTGAAAAAGTCCTAATCAAGGACTTTTTTTGTATATTTATTTATTTTTTAAATAAGTTATATATATTTATATAGTTTTAAATTCTCTTTTTCTAATAAAGTATTGTGTTTTCTAACATTTTTAAATATTCTGATGATAAAAAATATTTAAACTCATATTATTTTGAAAATAAATATTTAATTCGAAATATAATATATAGAAAAATTGTATGTTTTTTTAAAGTGTTTTTTGTTTATATTCATTATTTTTGTCTATCCTTAAAATATGGAGGTAAAATGATGAATATTAAAAGATATAATGAAATTGCGGATAAGAATAAACCTCAAAAACAAGTATTAAAGCATATATTAAGTGCTTTTTTAGTTGGAGGAATAATTGGAATGATTGGAGAATTCTTTTTAAATCTTTACCAAAAATTATTCTCTTTTAGTGAAAAAGAAGCAACCCCTATTATGCTTATTACCCTTATACTCATTGCAGCTATTTTAACAGGATTAGGTCTTTATGATCGTTTAGGAAACTTTGCTGGAGCTGGGTCTTTTATTCCTATTACAGGTTTTTCTAATGCAATGACTTCTAGTGCTTTAGAAGCTAGAACTGAAGGTTTAGTAACAGGTATAGGTGCTAATATTTTTAAATTAGGTGGTGCAGTAATTACTTTTGGAATAGTTGCATCATTTATTGTAGGAGGACTTAGATATGTCATCAGCTATTTTTGGTAATAGTTTTGTTTTTGAAAATGTCTATATTCAAAGTGTTGGTACAACAGCAGGAATTGTTGAACATCAAGGACCTTTAGGACATTATTTTGATAAGCATTATCCTGATCATTATCATCATCAAAAAAGTTATGAACAGGCAGAGATAGAGATGTTGAAAGATGCTATTTTGCTTTGTTTAAAAAAAGGAAAAGTCAAAAAAGAAGACATTGATTTGTATTTTGGTGGAGATTTAAATAATCAAATTACAGCCTGTTATTATTATGCAAGTCATTTATATAAACCATTTATAGGCTTATATAGTGCTTGTAGTACGATTGGACTAGCCATCGCTAATGCAAGTATAATGATAGAAAATCATAATATTCAAAATGCGATTGCTTGCACTGTTTCTCATAATGCAACTGCGGAAAGACAGTTTAGATATCCTATTGAATATGGTATTCAAAGAAAAGAAACCATGACTTTTACTGCTACAGGAAGTTGTGCGGTTTATTTATCTTGTAATGTTAGTAAAGTAAAAATAGAATCTATTACTTTAGGAAAAGTGATTGATTATGATCAATATGATGCCAATGACATGGGACGAGCAATGGCTCCAGCAGCCTTAGATACGTATTTACAACATATGAAAGATTTAAAAAGAGATGGTACTTATTATGATTTGATTTTAACAGGAGATCTTTCCAATTATGGAAAAAAGATTATGAAAGATTTATTAAAAGAAGAAAATCAAAAATATAATGAATATGATGATTGTGGATGTCTTTTATATGATGTTACCCAAAATGTTTATCAAGGTGGAAGTGGACCGGTTTGTAATGCTTTAGTAAGTTTTGGATATATTTATCAAATGATTTTAAAAGGTAAATATAAAAGAGTATTGGTTCTAGCAACAGGAGCATTGTTAAATCCAGTAATGACAAATCAAAAATTATCTATTCCTTGTGTTTGTCATGGTTATGTATTGGAGGGTGTTTCATGAATTATTTATTATCATTTTTATTTTGTGGTTTTGTTTGTGTTATAGCACAATTAATCTATGAATATACAAAATTAACTCCGGGACATATTACTTGTAGTTTTGTTGTCCTTGGAGCACTATTAGATTTATTTCATATTTATGATCGTTTAATTAAAATATTTCATGCAGGAGCAATGCTTCCTATTACAAGCTTTGGACATTCACTAATGCATGGCGCTATGGCAATGACAAAAGAATATGGTGTTTTTGGATTGGCTATGGGGATGTTTGATTTAACAGCAGCCGGAATTGCTTCAGCTATTTTATTTGCTTTTTTAGTCGCAATCTTTTTTAAACCAAAATCGTGAATAATAATTCATTTGATATCAATGTTAGAACACTTGATTTTCATAATCGAAAAATAGAAATCAATTATGTTTCAAGTCTCTGTTCTGATGAATTAATTGCTTATTTAGTTGAAGGAATTACGAATGCTAAAGGAAAAACATTAAAAGATTGCTTAAATAATGGTGATGTCCAAGAAGAAATAGATGCTACCAAATATAAATATGCCATGCTTACAGGATGTGCTATTGTAAAAGATTTAGAAAAACAAAAAGTCTATGTTTTAGATACTCGTCATTTTCCTTCTCGTTCTATTGATGAACCTGATACAGAAAAAACAGTAAGAGGAAGTAAAGATGGTTTTAATGAAAATTTATTAAATTGTGCTGGATTAATTAGAAGACGTATTCGTACATTAGATTTAGTAATGGAAAAAGTAACGGTAGGAAAAACAAATAAATTGGATATTTGTTTATGTTATCTGCAAAGTAAAATAGACAAAACAATGTTAAAAAGTATTAAAGAAAGATTACAAGAAATTAAAAATGAAGATTTAATTATGACAGATCGAGCTTTAGAAGAACTGATCTTTGATCAAGGTTATAATCCTTTTCCACTTGTAAGATATAGCGAACGGCCAGATGTTGTGTCAACACATATTTATCATGGCTATCTTGCCATCATTTGTGATACTTCAAGTTCGGTTATGATGTTGCCCACAACTCTATTTGAAATTTTAGAACACGTAGAAGAACATCGCCAAACACCTATTATTGGAACTTTTATTCGTTTAATTCGTTTTAGTGCCGTTTTTCTTTCTATCTATTTAGTTCCTTTATGGATGCTGATTAAAAATCAAGGAAGTATCAGTTTTAAAACACTCTTTTCTATTATTTTGGTAGAACTGGCTGTAGAACTTTTAAGAATTGCGACTATTCATACGCCTGATTCTATTTCAAATACGATGGGGATGATTGCTGCAGTTTTATTAGGTGAATTTGCGATTGAACTGGGTTTCTTTTCAGGTGAGATATTGTTATTTGTATCTATAGGAAATGTTTGTGGTTTTGCAACTCCTAATTATGAACTCTCACTAACGAATAAATATGTAAAAATCTTTATGATTCTATTTTCAGGGTTATTTGGCTGGTTAGGTTTTATTGCGTATCAGGTTATTTTATATATGTATTTAATATCATTAAAACCTTTTGGTTTTTCTTATCTTTATCCGTTGATTCCTTTTAATGGAAAAGATTTACTTCAATTCATTATTAGAAAACCTAAGAAGTAGTGTATAAATTGTACATAAATCTTTTAAAATATATGTACGATTTATACATTTTTTATAAAACAAAAAAACAGAAGTTATCTCCCGTTTTAAAATAATGTAAATAAAATAAAACTACATGTAGCAATAGCAACAGCTGGTGGATCAATATGTGTTCCACAATCTGTGTTAAGCACCATGCCAAAAATCAACCCAATAAAATGAGCAATGACTCCAAAAATAACAGCAATCAAAATATTACCTGTTTGTGCCATGGCATAACCTACAACAAGAGTTGTATGGTGTGTAGCAGGAAAAGCAGGATCACTTAAAGCAAAGATAAGTGTTAAAGCACTAATTGAAAAACCAATTGTATAAAGACCTGTTTCTTTAGCAAAATAAGCCATGACAGTTGAAACTGCAATTCCTATAAGTAATTGGAATAACCAAAAAGAATTAGGTGCTGTTTCTAAAAAATCTAAATTCTTTTGATTATATGTATTTTCTCTATTAAATAAACTTCTACCTAAAACACCTACTAAAATAACAGAGACTGCTCCAGTATCTACCGGAAATGAAAAATAATTTTCAAAGGCAAAAATCAAATAACCTAAAACACCACCGATAGCTCCTACGAGTAAAACCTTTGGATCATTGGTAAAAGCAAGTGATCTTGATGTTTCAACACCTCTTATGTTATGTTTTGTTCCTGCATAGGCAGTTGCAAGTCCTGCAGCGTTAAAGATAATACATGGTAAAAATAAATTATTTGATAAAACTTCATTTAAAAATGTGGTATCAACACCAACATGTTCTAATAAAAATATAAGGAGACCGACAAAGCCTGTACAAATAAAGGTTTGTGTTCCACCAATTAGTGCTCCTAAAATTCCTGCAAAAAAAGCTAAAATAATAGATAATAATGAAAACATTTTATAACCCCTTTCAGGCGTATTATATAGGAAATAATCAACATAATAAATACAAAATATAAATTTATGTTATAATACCTAAGAGGTGAAACAATGGAATATCAAGTTATATTAGATGATTTTCAAGGCCCTTTAGATTTATTGTTACATTTAATTAAAGAAAAAGAGATGGATCTACAAACACTTGAACTATCAGTTATTACAGATCAATATTTACAATATATACATATGATGGAATCATCACAACTTGAAGTGATGTCTGAATATTTAGTCATGGCTGCACAGCTTATTGAAATGAAAAGTAAAATGCTTTTACCTAAAGAAAAAGTACAAATTGAAGATGAGTATCAAGAGGATCCAAGAGAAGCACTCATTAGAAGACTTATTGAATATAAAAGATATAAAGATGTTTTAGACGAGATTCAAGAAAAATATGAAAAAAGACAATTTATGTTGATTAAACCCTCTCATAATATGGAAGAATATGTCATTGATACTTCAACAATGATTCCAGAGGGGTTAGAAGTATATGATTTAATGAAGGCTATGCAAAAAATGTATCAGAGAAAAATGTTATCACGACCATTAGATACACATATTTCTAAAAAAGATATTTCCATTGAACAAAGAAGTGATCAAATTAGAAATTATTTCAAAGTAAGAGTTAATAAAAGGGTAAAATTAGATGAATTATTTGATAGAGGGGATCGCTATTATTTTATCGTGACATTTTTATCGATTTTAGTTTTAGCTAATGATAAAGAAGTTGAAATTATCCAAGAAGGATTGTTTGATGATATTTATGTAGAGGGGAAAGAGTAATGGAAGATTATAATAATATTATAGAAGGTATCCTTTATCTAAAAGGTGATGAAGGTATTGATATAAAAGAATTATCACTGATTTTAGAAATTTCTAAAAAAGAAGCTGTGGAAGCTATGGATCATTTTATAGAAGCTTATTCAAAAAGAGGCTTTGATGGCCTACAAATTGTTGATTTTGGTGGTAAATATAAACTTGCAACGAATCCTCAATATTTTCCTTATTATCAAAAAATGGTAGAACAATCAAAAACAACACTTTCTCAAGCAGCTTTAGAAACACTCGCTATTATTGCTTATAATCAACCAATTACTCGTGCTAAAGTTGAAGATATTAGAGGAGTTGGTTGTGATGGCATGATTAGAAAACTCATTGCTAAAGCACTTATTAAAGAAGTAGGCAGAGAAGAAAGTCCAGGACTTCCTATTTTATATGGGGTGACAGATGAATTTATGGATGCTTTTTCTTTAGCGTCTTTAGATGAACTTCCAGAACTTGGTGATGTTGTAGAGACAGAAAGTGATGAAGATATATTTGCGACAAGATATCAAGAAGGTGATTTAAGTGAAACTGATTAATCATTTGAAAACAATTAATAAACATAAATACTATGTGACAATGCTTTGTTTTAAATGTGGTTTATATAAACAAGGATTACTACATGATTTATCAAAATATTCGCCAACTGAACTAAAAACAGGTGCTAAATATTGGGTAGGGACGCGTTCACCTAATTCAATTGAAAGAGAAACGATTGGTTATTCTACTGCCTGGTTACACCATAAAGGAAGAAATAAACATCATTGGGAATATTGGATTGATTTTTCAAGAGAAGGGGTTGTTCCTGCCAAAATGCCTACAAGGTATGTTGTGGAAATGTTTTGTGATCGAGTAGCAGCAACAATAGTTTACCGTGGAGAAAATTTTGATGTATCGGCTCCTTTAGATTATTATAATAAGACACATGGTTATTATGTCATTCATCAAGAAACAGATGCAATGATTAAAGATATGTTAGTTCATTTATCTAAAAGTAATTTAGAAGAAACAATTGATTATATTAAAGAAACTTATTTATAAATTCTATGTTTTGCATAGAATTTTTTTATAGAAATGATATAATAGCTATATTATATTTAAGGAGCTTGAAGATGAATTTTTTACATTTAAAATATTTAATAGAAGTTGAAAAATATGAATCTATTTCTAAAGCAGCACAGCATCTCTATATTAATCAACCACGTTTATCTAAAATTATTAAAGAAATAGAAGAAGAAGCTAATATAAAAATCTTTGAAAGACATAATAAAGGGGTTGTTCCAACAACTAAAGGAAGAGAATTTTTATCACAGGCTAAAAAAATTGTTCAAGAAGTAGATTATTTAAAAAATATGTATCAGGATGATCCTCATAAATTGAATTTAGATATTTGTGTCCCTCGTTCAAGTTACATCTCAGAAGCTTTTATTGAATATTTAAAAATGGATAATAATATGAAAAAGAAATTGAATCTAAATTATCGAGAAACGAATTCAATTGATACGATTCAAAATGTTTATGATGGAGAAAATAATTTAGGAATTGTACGTTTTCCTTTAAGAGATCAAGATTATTATTTCAATATTTTAAATTTAAAAGAATTGACTTATGAAAAACTATTTACTTTTGATTATCAAATACTTATTTCAAAAGATAATCCTCTTAAAGATAAAGATATCTATATGAAAGATTTAAAGAAACAAATTGAATTAAAACATGGAGATATTCATATTCAAGAAGATCATCATAATCATAAGCATATGAACATTTATGAAAGAGGAATACAATTTGAACTTTTAAATGAGATTCCAGAAACTTATATGTGGGTTGCCCCAATGCCTAAAAAGCTTTTAAAACAAAATGATTTTGTTTTAAAAACATGTAAAGATAAGAAAATACCATATGTTGATTATTTAATTTATCGAAAAGGATATATTTTATCAAAAGAAGATCAAAATTTTATAGAATGTTTGAAAAATGTAATCGAACAAGTGAAGTGAAAAATGCACATGTAATGTGAAAAAAATAACTTGATATATAAAAAAAGGCATATCACTATGCCTTTTTAGTATCTAACCAAAAATAAATGTAAGTGCTATCATTAGAGATAGGAAAAGAGGAGAATAAGTTATGCAAAGATTTACATTACCTAGAGATTTATATCATGGAAAAGGTGCTTTAGAAGCCCTTAAAACATTAGAAGGAAAAAAAGCTATTGTATGTGTTGGTGGAGGATCAATGAAACGTAATGGTTTTTTAGATCGTGCTGTTAACTATTTACAAGAAGCTGGAATGGAAGTTAAATTATTTGAAGGTATTGAACCAGATCCATCAGTTGAAACTGTTATGAAAGGTGCAGCTGTTATGGAAGAATTTAATCCAGATTGGATTGTTGCCATGGGTGGAGGTTCACCAATTGATGCAGCAAAAGCTATGTGGATTAAATATGAATATCCAGATATCACATTTGAAGATATGTGCAAAGTATTTGGTATTCCAAAATTACGTAAAAAAGCTCATTTCTGTGCTATCCCATCTACTAGTGGTACAGCAACAGAAGTTACTGCTTTCTCAATTATTACAGACTATAATAAAGGAATTAAATATCCTATCGCTGACTTTGAAATTACACCAGATGTTGCTATCGTTGATCCTGATTTAGCTGAAACAATGCCAGTTAAATTAGTTGCTCATACTGGTATGGATGCAATGACTCATGCTATTGAAGCATATGTTTCTACAGCAAACTGTAATTATACAGATCCACTTGCTATTCATGCAATTGAATTAATTCAAGCTAACTTAGTAAAATCATATAATGGAGATATGGCAGCAAGAGATACAATGCATGATGCTCAATGTTTAGCTGGTCAATCATTCTCTAACGCTTTATTAGGTATCGTTCACTCAATGGCACATAAAACAGGTGCTGCTTTCGTTGATCAAGGTGGACATATTATTCATGGTGCAGCTAATGCAATGTATTTACCAAAAGTTATTGCTTTCAACGCAAAAGATCCAACAGCTAAAAAACGTTATGGTGTCATCGCTGATTACATGCATTTAGGTGGAGCAGATGATGATGAAAAAGTTGCTTTATTAATTAAATATTTAAGAGGTATGAATGATGAATTAAATATTCCTCATGGAATCAATAAATATGGTGCAGACGGTATGCCAGCTGAAACTGGATTTGTTCCAGAAGATATCTTCTTAGCACGTGTTGATGAAATTGCTGATAATGCAATTGCTGATGCATGTACAGGATCAAACCCACGTATTCCAAACCATGATGAAATGGTTGCTTTATTAAAAGCTTGCTACTATGATACAGAAGTAGATTTCTAATAGAATAAATGAGGTCCTAAATAAAGGACCTCTATTTTTATGTGTATATACTATAAATACGTTTTTTAGGTGTTTAATACATACTTATGAAAACAATATTTCTTTTATTTATCTATAATAAAGATAGATAAAGGGGGTAGCTATTATGAAGTATGCAATATTAGATGGAAAATTAACTCATATTTCTAAAGTGAAAAAAGGAACAATTGCCAGAGTTTTTGGATACAGTGATGATTTAGTAATAGCTGTAGGTGGTAGGGAAAGAAAATATTGGAAATATTTAGATGTGAAACGTACAAGAATGTATCAAGGATTATAGGAATAACATTGTTTATTCCTTTTTTTGTATGTATAATAGAATTATTGGAGGTTATAGGATGAAATATGGAAATGAGATAAAAAATATATGTCATCTTGCATGGCCTGCTATTATTCAAGAAGCAATGAATACGGTAGTAACTTATGTAGATACAGGGATGGTTGGTTCTATGGGAGCAACAGCTTCTGCAGCAGTTGGTTTAACATCTACTGTTACTTGGCTGTTAGGAAGTATTTCGGTTGCCTTTGGAGTAGGTGTCTTAGCCGTATGTGCTCAGTCAGATGGCGCTAAAGATTATAAAAAAGTACAGATTGCGGGTCAACAAGCCTTATTTATTTCTTTTATTATAGGATTGATAACAACTATTATTAGTATCATAATTGCTCCATTTTTACCTGGTTGGCTCAATGGTGCCAAAGAAATAAGGCATGATGCTTTTTTATATTTTTTAATTGTATCAGCACCATTTATATTTAGAACATTTATTATTATTCTCTCTTCAACTTTAAGAGCTGTTAAAGATATGAAAACACCAATGATGATCAATGTTTATATGAATATAATCAATATCGTTTTAAATTTCTTTTTAATTTATCCGACAAGAAAGATATTTGGTATAACTGTTTATGGAGCTGGTTTATCCGTAGCCGGAGCAGCGATAGCTTCAGCTATTTCTTATATTGTTGGAGGAATTTTGATTTTTAGACATTATTATCAAAATAAAATCTTTGATTTTAAACATACAGGATTTCATTTTCATAAACCAGTATGTTTAGAATGTTTAAAAATTTCTATTCCTGTTGTTATGGAAAGAAGTGTTATTTGTTTAGGACATGTTACTTTTGCTTCGTTGATTGCTAAATTAGGAGTTGTTTCTTTGGCAACACATTCGATAGCAATTCAAGCAGAACAAGCGTTTTATGCACCGGGGTATGGTTTCCAATCAGCAGCAAGTACACTTGTAGGAAATGCTGTTGGTGAAAAAGATGAATCTAAAGTTAAAAGAATGACGTATCTTACATGTGCAATTACTTTAAGTATCATGGTTATTGCTGGTGTTTTATTATTCATAAATGCTCAAAATATTATGTCGATTTTTACTCCTGATCAAAAAGTTATCGCTTTAGGAACTAGGGTATTAAGGATTGTTTCTATTAGTGAACCAATCTATGGTATCTTGATTATTTTAGAAGGAACTTTTAATGGAATGGGGGATACCAAAGCACCATTTGTATTTTCTTTGATTACGATGTGGGGAATAAGGATTTTTGGTTCAATGCTCATGATCAATGTCTTTTCATTTGGACTTGAAAGTGTTTGGATCATGATGGTTTTAGATAATATTTCTAGATGTTTATTATTATCAACACGTTTTTTGAAAGGAAAATGGAAATATCGGGTTTATCAATAGGAGGAAAGAAAATGAAATATAAAAAATTTGAAAATACAATTATCGCAAGAATTGATAAGGGTGAAGATATTGTTGAACAAGTTAAAAATATTGCTTTAAAAGAAAATATCAAACTTGCAAGTATTCAAGCTTTAGGTGCAATTAATGATTTTACAGTCGGTGTTTTTAAAACAAAGGAAAAGAAATATTATGCTAATGAATTTAAAGGTGATTATGAAATTGTATCTCTTACGGGAACTATTAATACAATGAATGGTGAATATTATAGTCATATGCATCTATCTGCTGGAAATGATCAAGGAGAAGTTTTTGGTGGTCATTTAAATAAAGCAATTGTTTCAGCAACATGTGAAATGGTTATTCAAGTCATCAATGGACAAGTAGATCGTTATTTTGATGAAGAAATTGGATTAAATTTATTAAAATTATAAAGGAGCTAACTATGGAATATTTAACATTACCACAAACGGATTTAAAGGTATCAAAGATTGCTTTAGGATGTATGAGAATTGCTGATAAAAGCATTGAAGAAGTGGAAGAACTTGTCAAAACTGCTCTAGAATCAGGAATTAATTTTTTTGATCATGCAGATATTTATGGTGGAGGAAAATCAGAAGAATTATTTGGTGAAGTATTAAAAAGACATCCTGAATATAGAAAACAGATGATTATTCAAACAAAGTGTGGTATTATTCCTGGAAAAAGATATGATTTTTCTAAGGAACATATCTTAAAATGTGTCAATGAATCATTAGAAAGATTACATACAGATTATGTAGATATTCTTTTGCTTCATAGACCAGATGCTTTATGTGATCCTCAAGAAGTTGCTGAAACTTTTAATGAGTTATATGAAGCTGGAAAAGTTCATTATTTTGGTGTTTCTAACCATACACCTTTACAAATAGAATTATTAAAGAAATATTTAAAATATCCAATTATTATTAATCAATTACAATTATCAATCGTTCATTCAGTAATGATTGATTCAGGATTAAATATGAATATGAAAGAAGCATTTGCACAAGATAAAGATGGTGGTGTTTTAGATTATTGTCGTTTAAATGATATTACGATCCAACCATGGAGTTCAATCCAAGCTTCTTGGGCGGAAGGAACTTTTATTGATCATCCAAATTATCAAAAATTAAATGATGTCATGCAACAATTAGCTCATAAATATCAAGTAACTAAACCAGCAATAGCGATTGCTTGGTTACTTCGTCATCCTGCACATATGCAACCAATCGTAGGAACAACATCCTCTCAACATTTAAAAGAAACAATTAAAGCATGTGATTTTACGCTTACAAGACAAGAATGGTATGATCTCTATCTTGCAAGTGAAAAACCACTACCATAGAAAGTTGCTTAGGCAACTTTTTATATACTTTATAATAAAAATAATATTTATTGAATAAATATAATATATTGATATAATAAAGATGGGTGATGTTTATGAAATATAAAAGAATATCTACAAAAGATTATTTAGTAAATGAAGATCAATTTATTGAATTATTAGAAAATAAAGCTTTAGAAGGTTGGTTTTTAAGAAATATAAGTCTAAATTTTTTAACATTTGAAAAAAGAACACCACAAAGAAAGCATTATAAAATATATTATAAACAAATAAATAAAGATATAAAAGAAGCAGGATGCCGTATTATTGTTAATTATTTTGGATTACAAGTAGTAGAAGTTGAAGATCTTTTTGCTCAACCTTTAAAACAAGATGTAGGTGATAAAAAAGAAATCTTATCAACGATTTATAATTTTACAACTCATTATTTTTTAATGATCATGGCCATTGTTTTATTAATTGCTTATCAACCTTTTAAAATACATGGGTTGCCAAGTTTACCTTATTTGACTTTTTATTTTGGTACTTATTTATTTTATACTGCTGTAAGTCTTATAAGCCTCTCTTTGTTCTTTTTTGGCTTATGTAATCTATCACATTTAAAAAAAGTAATGAAAAATAAGCCCTTTTATTTAGAAAATATTTTTAATACTTTATCTAAAATAAATCTTTATGTTGGGATTATTTTGATTTTATTAGATTTATTAAAACAAAATGGTTTCAAATCATTTCTGATTTTACTTGTTTCTTGGTTAATTGGTTATCTTGGACATCTTTATAAAGAAAAACATCAAAAATCTAATGCGATTGTTTATCTTTGTGTTATTGCTACAATTGCTTTAAGTTTGTATGACCATCCAGCAGATGGCGATCCTTATAGCACTATTGAACCTGTTCAAAGCTTACAACAACCTTATAGCTATGAAGATGGTGGAATGTTATATCAAGGATATTCTATTGAAGGGGATCATGGAATGATGGAAGGCTATTATAAAGGATTTACGGCAGCTATTTCAAAAGGTATTTTTGAATATCAAGTAGAAAATATTTTTAAAAATAAAATAGCTTATAAAAAAATTATTCAGCAATATCCTCTGATAACTCAAAAAGATAGTGATTTATGTTTTAAATATAAACAAAAATATGTTGTATTAAAGGGTCAAGAAGTTTTTTATATCAATAACAAAGAAGGATTACCACTTTCTAAATATATTAAATATTATCAACGATTAAAGATCTAAGAATTTCTTAGTTCTTTTTTTGTATTAAAATAATAAAAATAATATTGATATACAAATAATATAATAATATAATAAAAGTAAGAAAAAGATAAATTACACCTCTAGGCAAATAAAGTATTTATTAGAATATATGTAGAAAGGAATGTGAGATTTATATGAAGATAATAGATAAAGTATGGGTCTTTGATTATTTAATGGAAATTTTTATGATCATGACCATGGTTTGTGGTCAAAGTTTACTTACAAATTCTTTAGGATATATTAGTATTCATATTAGTTTTATTATTTATTGTTTATTTTATTTTTTACCTATTTTATATTTTATTGCCTTATGGAATAGTGATGTCATAGATTATCGAAAAAATATAATTCTACTTATTATCTTATTTATCTTTAATAAATTATTTCATGGAAATCAAGTTCAACTTTCTTTTCCATTACCTGCTATAGATTTTTATGTAGTTATTTGTTTAATTATAACGATAGTATTTTATATAAGGAGAAAAAATGATGAAAGTAAAACTTATTTTAAGTCTTGATGAATTAGAAAAAGCATATAAGGAATATAAAAAAGCCTTTCGTTTTTCTGGGTTATTCTTTGGTACTCATCAAGAAATAATGGAAGATAAAGATTTTGAAAAATATTTATATTTTTCAAGTGATAAAGTTGAATGTTATGATATAGAAAAACATAAGCTTTTTGAAATAGACTATGATGATTTTTATGAAATTGATCTGTCTTTAAAACAAAAGGTAGTTTGTATGTTAGTAACAACAAGAAATCAACAATATTCTTTTGAATGTAAACAAGATACACGTTTTTTACAAATAATTGATCTTTTTGAACAAAAGAAAATAAGATATATAGATAGAAATCATTTTATTTCAATCAAGCGATAATCATTGAAAGAAGGGAAATTTACCCTTCTTTTTCATTTAATGAATAAATCTTAATAGAATGAAAACAGGAGGGATAAAATGATTTATTCGCTTATTGTACTAACAGCAGGCTTTTTTGTTTTAGTGAAAGGAGCAGATTGGTTTGTAGATGGAGCATCTTCACTAGCAAGTATTTTTCATGTTTCTCAATTAGTTATTGGATTGACGATTTGCGCGATGGGAACCAGTTTGCCAGAGGCAGCTGTTTCATTAGTAGCAGGGTTAAAAGGAAATTCAGGAATTACCATTGGGAATGTTGTTGGAAGTAATATTTTAAATATTTTGATTGTTTTAGGAATGAGCGCTTTGATTACAAAAATAAAGATTGAAAAATCAACATTGTTCATTGAAATTCCTTATATGTTGCTTTCAAGTCTTGTTTTACTTGTTATGGGAAAAAGTCAACAAGTTGTATCGTTTCAAGAAGGACTTATTTTAATAGGTATGTTTATCATTTATTTACTTTATTTGTTTTGGTTGTCACAAAAAGAAAGTGAGGAGGAAGTCTCTTCACAATACTCTTTTATAGGATGTGTGTTGTTGATTGGTTTAGGCATCTTTTTTGTCATGATTGGTAGTCAACTGGTTGTTAAAGCAGCCACTCAAATAGCTTATTGGTTACATTTTTCTCAAAGATTCATCGGTTTAACGATTGTTGCTTTTGGAACATCATTGCCTGAATTAGTAACCTCTTTACAGGCAGCTAGAAAAGATCATGCGGGTATTGCAATTGGAAATATTGTCGGAAGTAATATTTTTAATATTTTATTTATTGCTGGAGGTGTTTCTTTAATTTGTCCAGTACCTTTTGAAAGTAAATTTATTGTAGATATGTTTGTAGCTATAGGAAGTGGTTGTTTATTATGGCTTTTAACGATTTATCGACATGAATTAAATAGAATAGGTGGTCTTTTGATGTTACTTTCCTATGTAGTGTATTTAATCTATTTGTGTTAAATGGAAAGAAGAAACATAGAATGATATAGGTGATATAATGAAATTGTTGATTAGTTTTTTGATGATTTTTCAAATGATTTGTACCAATGTCGAGTTTTATGGAAAGAGTTATATTGTATATGATAGTTTAAATCAATATGTTGTAGAAGGCAGAAATATAGATTATTTACAAAGTGTTGCTTCAATTTCTAAAATTATGACTGCCATCGTTGTTATTGAAAATAGTCGCTTAGATAAAAAGATTACGGTTGATGAAACGATTAATAAAGCCTATGGGAGTTGCGTCTATATACATATAAAAGATCGAATTACGATTCAAGATCTTTTATATGGTTTAATGCTTCGAAGTGGGAATGACTGTGCTTTAATGCTGGCTAAAAGTATTGGTGGAAGTGTTGAACGTTTTGTGGAAATGATGAATGAAAAAGCTAGAGATATAGGAATGAAACAGACACATTTTTCTAATCCTTCAGGTTTAGATGAAGAAGATGAGGGAAATTTATCAACAGTTAAAGAAATGGCGATACTTTATCGTTATTGTTGCCAAAATCCTCTTTTTAATAAAATTGTTAAAACAAAAGAGTATAAAAGACTAGATGGAAAAGGTTATTGGCATAATAAAAATCGCCTTTTAAAAGAATATCCTTATTGTGTTGGTGGTAAAACAGGTTATACAAAAAAAGCCAAAAGAACATTGATTACACGAGCTATAAAAAAACAAGTTGATTTAATTATTGTTACTTTTAATTGTGGAAATGATTTTGAGTTTCATCAAAAAAAGTATGAGGAATGTTTTAAAAATTATGAAAAACTTGTGTTGTTTGATAAAGGGGTTAGAAATATTGAAGGAAACTGGTACTTGTTTGAAAATGATTTGTTGATGTCAAAAGAAAAGGATGAAAGTGTAAGTTATTTGATTCATAATGAAGAAATGTTTATTTATAGAAATCAAACGTATATTAAAAAAATTAAATTAAAGAGATATCGGTTTAGAGATTTTTATTTAATGATCTTAAAGGATCTAGTTTATGAATAAGATTTTTCATTATGGGATTATTCTTTTTATTATTGTTGGTTTGATTTTTAATAAACAAGAAGCCATGTTAAAAGCTCTTTTACAAACACCTTTTGATGTCTTTGAACTTTGTAAAACACTTATTTTAAGTATTTGTTTATGGAATGGTTTATTAAAAATCATTCAGGCTTCAAATATGATGAATCATTTAAATTTTCTATTTAAACCACTATTACGTTGGATCTATGGACGATGTATTCAAGATGAACAAATCTATCAAGCACTATCTTCAAATTTGATTGCTAATCTATTAGGACTTGGAACACTTGCTACAATGAGTGGTTTACAAGCAATTTCTAAATTAAAAGAAAAGAATTATCCTCTTCAAATAAAAATACTAGTAGTAATCAATACGGCAGGTTTTTCTATTTTACCAACTACCATGATGACAATTAGACAAAATTATCATAGTCAAAATATTTTAGCTTTTTATCCTTATAGTTTATTTATTGGTTTTTCAATTACAATTATAGGAATTGTTATTATTAAGGTGATTGAACATGTCTAATTTAATTCTACTTATTATTTTATGGAGTTTTTTAGAATGTGCTTATAAAAAAATACCTATTTATGAAGAATTTATTACAGGAGTCAAAGAAGGAATGCATTATTTAATGATTCTTTTTCCTTCTATAATGCTTCTTACTTTATGGGTCAATCTTTTTTTAAGTAGTGGTTTTATCTCTTTAATAGGTACTTTCTTTATTCGATTTTTTTCAATTCCCCTTGATTTATTATTAATGGCTTTTACAAGACCAATAAGTAGTCAAACTTCTCTTATTATTTTAAAAAGAATTTATGATCATTATGGAATAGATCATCTTTATAGTTTAATGGGATCTATTTTACAAACAGGAAGTGATACAACTTTATATGTTGTTTCTTTATATTATGGAAGTATTCATTTAAAGAAGTATAGCTATACATTATGGTTAGGCTTTTTCTTAGATTTTCTTTCATTTGTTTTTATGCTTTGTTTTTATTATTTAGGAATGATTTCGTAAGTTTTTAATATATTGGAATAAAAGGAGTTATGATAATGGAAACGAAACAAATTCTTAAAGATATTGGTAAAAGATGTCAAGGTGAAATTTATTTAGGAATCGTTGGACCTGTAAGAAGTGGGAAATCGACTTTTATTAAAAGATTTATGGAAATGGCGGTTATTCCTTATATTGAAGATCCTGATGTAAAGATAAGAACGATCGATGAACTTCCACAATCAGGAAAAGGCAAAATGATTATGACTGTAGAACCTAAGTTTATACCGAATCAAGCCGTTAAGATAGATTTACAAGATGATTTTAAAATCAATGTACGTTTAGTTGATTGTGTAGGATATGTGATTGAAGGGGCAAGTGGTTATCAAGATGACAGTGGGATACGTCTTGTTAAAACACCATGGTATAATGAAAGTATACCTTTTGATCAAGCAGCTAAAATTGGAACAAAAAAGGTTATTCAAGATCATTCAACGATTGGAATCGTTGTTACTAGTGATGGTAGTTTTCTAGATATTGATGAACAAAGTTATCACAGTGCAACAAAAGAAATCATTCAAGAGTTGCAAGATATAGGGAAACCATTTATTGTGATTGTCAATAGTAAAGATCCTTCAAGTTCAAAGTGTCAAAATGTTGTTGAAAGTTATCAAAAAGAATACGATGTACCAATCATTGCTATTGATACAACCAACATGTTAGAAACTCAAATCGTGCATCTTTTACAAGAAGCACTTAATGAATTTGGAATTCATGAAGTGAAAATTGAAGTTCCACGTTATATTGCAATGTTAAATCAAAAACATTGGTTAAAACAAACATTAGATGAAGCACTAAAAAATTCATTAGTAGAAATCAAAAAAATAAAAGATGTCAAACATCTTACAGAAGGTATTGAATCGTATGACTTTGTTAAAAGAGCTTATTTAAAAAGTGTCGATACATCTCATTCTTCAGCGACGATTCGCATTGAAGAAAGAAATGGTTTATATGATGAATTACTAACAAATATTGTTGGTTATGAAGTAGATCGTTCTTCTATTCTTGCCTTGTTACAAGAATTGATGACTATCAAGGATGAATATGATGGTATTTCGAATGCCCTTAGTATGGTAAGACAAACAGGTTATGGTTATGCGATTCCTCGTTTAGAAGAAATAGAATTATCAAAACCAGAAATTATTAAACAAGGTTCTAGATATGGAATGAAGTTAAAAAGTAAAGCAGCAACCACTTATATGATTAAAATTGATATTGAAAGTACATTTGAACCAATTATTGGTTCAAAGCAACAAGCGGAAAGCTTTATTGATTATTTAAATCATAATGGAAATGATAAGGAAGCTATTTTTTCATGTGATGTTTTTGGTAGGAAATTAGGTGATTTAATAGAAGAGGGGATGTATTATAAATTGAATATGATCCCAGAAAACGCAAGTTTAAAAATACATGATATATTGTCAAAAATTGTAAATAAAGGTAAATCAAATGTGATCGCAATTGTTTTATAATTTTTTAAAAAAGTTCTTTAAAAATCTCTTGAAACAACGTTTTTTAGATGCTATACTAACCTAGTATTTTTATTATTGCGGGGTGTGAAAATGAATAAGAAAGAATTAGTTGAATCAGTTTCAATAGAACGTAATTTAACAAAAAAAGAAGCAGAACTACTTGTAGATACTGTGTTTAATACGATTACTAGAAGCGTTGTTGAAGGAGATAAGGTACTTATTTCTGGATTTGGTACTTTTAAAGTCAATGATCGTAAAGCTAGAAAAGGAATTTCTCCTAAAACTCAAGAAGAAATGATTATTCCTGCTAGTAAAACAGTGACATTTAAACCTAGTAACAGATTAAAAGATGCTATGAATTAAGCATCTTTTTCATTTTCTGTTCATAATAGAAGTGTAAACTATAAATTGAGGTGAATAAAATGTTTAATTATTACTATTATACAAATTCTTATTATATGTTAGGGAATATACTTGTTCTAGTTGGTGTTGCTTTGATGGCACTTGCACAAATGAAAGTTTCAAGTGCTTATAATAAATATTCAAAGGTTCAAAATAGCAGACATTTAACGGGCTATGATGTAGCGCGAGAAATTCTTGATCAACATGGTTTGTCTTCTGTTCAAATCTTTGAAGTTCAAGGACGTTTAAGTGATCACTATAATCCAAGTAATCAAACATTACATCTATCTCGTGAGATTTATCATGGGACAAGTATTGCTTCACTTGCGGTAGCTGCTCACGAATGTGGACATGCACTTCAACATCAAGAAGGTTATAGACCATTGACATTTAGAAATGCTATCGTTCCTGTATGTAACTTTTCTTATAATTTAGGATGGGTTGCCATTATGATTGGTCTTTTTATGGGAAGAACATCTATTGCTTGGATTGGTGTTTTACTTACAAGCTTAATGTTATTATTTCAAATTGTTACCCTTCCAGTTGAATTTGATGCATCTTCTAGAGCTTTGAGTATTTTAAATGATCGTTATTTAGTTCAAGATGAATATTTTGGAGCAAAAAAAATGTTAACAGCTGCAGCGCTAACCTATGTTGCAGGAATGTTATCAACCCTTCTTTCATTACTTAGAATTGTCTTAGTTGTTTTAGGAAATGATCGAGGAAGAGACTAAGCCAAAAGGCTTTTTCTTTTTGTTTAAAAAGGTTATAATAAGGTGGCATGGAGGAATAATGTATGAAAGCTTTTTTTAGAAAACATCGTTTTAAAATCGTGTTAACATTTTTAGTTATTGTTTTTGTATATATATGTTTTTACATGCTTTGGGTACATGTTCCTTACACAAAGCATAAAAATGATTTAGTAAGTATACAAGAAGAAATATGTAGTCAATATCATTATGACTATGATGACTATTTTAATGCTTATCAAAATAAGAAAATAAATTATATTGTTAAAGTAAAAAATAAAAAGAAAACAATGTATGTTGTATGTAATAAAAAATTAAAAAAGGTAGATACTTTTGAAGGTGAAACTATTTCTAAAAAAGAAGTGAAGAATGCTTTTGTTCAAAAATATCAAGTAAATCCAACAAAAGTAGAGATAGGATATGAAAATGATCAATTTGTTTATTGTTTAACTTATAAAGGAAAGGATACTTTATTATATGCGTTTTATTCTTTAGATAATGGAGAATTTTTGAAAGCATATAAATTATAAAAAGATATGATTAAATATTTAAAAGATTTAGAATGTATAAATTTAGAAAGATTATTACTTTTAAGAGGGAAAGAACTCTCTTTGACAGATGAAGAATGTCATATATTACTATTGATTGATACTTTTGTTACGTTGCATAAAAAAATGATTACACCTTCATTATTATTAAAATATTCGTCACTTACTCCTCATGAAATGGATCATATTTTAGATTCTCTTTTAAAGAAAAAATGGATTTTTAATAAAAATGGAGCGATATGTTTAAATCATTTTGAAGAAAAACTTTTAGAAAATAAAGAAGCTCCAGTAGAAGAAAAAATGAATATGATTGATGTTTTTGAAGAACAATTTGGTAGACCATTAACACCGATGGAATTTGATAGTATTAAAGAGTGGGTTCAAAGCGGTTATAGTGAAGAAATGATTTTAAAAGCTTTAAAAGAAGCTGTTAAAAGTCAAGTTTTAACTTTAAGATATATTGAAGGTATTTTAATTAATTGGGCTCAAAATGGAGTTAAAGAAAGATATATTGATGAAAAACCACAAGAAAGAAAAGTAAAAGAAAGTCATTATCATTGGTGGGAAGATGAATAAAGAAAAAACAAACAAAGTATTAGATTACTTTGAAGAACTCTTTCCTGATGCTCATTGTGAACTCAATCATCAAAATGTCTTTGAACTTTTAGTAGCTGTCATGCTTTCAGCACAAACAACTGATAAAAAAGTCAATCAAGTGACGGCTTCACTTTTTAAAAAGTATCCTACTGTTGAATCTTTTGCTTTAGCATCTTTGGAAGATCTACAAAATGATATTAAAATAATTGGACTTTATAGAAATAAAGCTAAAAATTTAAAGAAAATGGCACAGGTTTTACTTGAAGAATACAATGGTGAAGTGCCAAAAACAAGAAAAGAATTAGAAAGTTTACCAGGAGTAGGTAGAAAAACAACGAATGTTGTTTTATCTGTTGGTTTTGATGAACCTGCATTTGCTGTTGATACACATGTTGAACGGATTTCTAAAAGATTAGGCTTTGCTAAAAAAGATGATACAGTAAATGATGTTGAAAGAAAGGTTTGTCGTTCTATTCCTAGAGATAGATGGAATAAAGCACATCATCAGTTCATATTTTTTGGTAGATATTTTTGTAAAGCACAAAATCCAAATTGTAAAGAATGTCATTTATATGATATGTGTAAAGATAAAATAAAAGAATCGAAAAGATAACTATGGATCAAAATATTCAAAAAATATTAGAAATAAAAAATAAAAAAATGCAAAAAGCATTTAATCAAAATCATATTGAATTACTTTTTTTAGATAACAAACAAGAATTATTAAATTATTTAGATTCTTTACTTAAAGATGATCAAACAGTAGGTGTTGGTGGTTCAATGACTTTATTTGAAACAGGAGTTATTAATTATTTAAGAAATAAACCCGTTCGTTTTTTAGATCGTTATCAAGAAGGTCTTTCTAGAGATGAAATTGAAGATGTTTTTCATCAATCATTACTCGCTGATGTTTATTTAACAAGTTCAAATGCAATCGATAGAAATGGAAATCTTTATAATATTGATGGAAATGGAAATCGAGTAGCAGCAATGATTTATGGTCCTAAAAAAGTGATTGTGATTGTTGGCATGAATAAGATTTTTGATGATGAAGATTCAGCTATTCAACATATTAAAAACATATCATGTCCAGCTAATGCATTACGTTTACATAAGAACACACCATGTGTTCAAGTTGGAAAATGCGTAGATTGTCAAAGTGACGATCGTATATGTAGTGCTTATGTGAAGATTGCAAGGCAACCGTTAAGTAGAATGACGGTGCTTGTTATAAATGAAGAATTAGGATATTAGGGGGTAATACTATGTTTGAAAAAGTAAATATTCAAGATTTAAAGTTTAATCCTTTTGATGAAATTAGTAATCATTGGGTACTTATTTCAGCTAAAAAAGATGGAGTTGTTAATACAATGACAGCAAGTTGGGGACAACTTGGACATTTATGGGGTAAAAATGTAATGACTGTTTATATTCGACCTCAAAGATATACGAAAGAATTTGTAGATGCCGGAGATTATTTTACTGTTACTCTATTTGATGGTTATAAAAAGGAACTAGGTGTTTTAGGTTCTAAATCTGGTAGAGATGGCGATAAAATTGCTGAAGTTTCTTTTGATATAGAGGAAGTAGAAAATCAACCAACTTTTAAACAAGGTAAGATGGTATTTGTATGTAAGAAAATTTATAGTGATATGATTGATCCAAAATGTTTTTTAGATGCCTCTTTAGATGAAAGATGGTATCCTCAAAAAGATTATCATCAAAGATATATTGGTGAAATTATTGCTGTTTATGAAAATAAATAAGAGTTAAAAGAGGTTCGAATGAACCTCTTTTATGCGTCTGAACGTTCAAATTTATTTTTCATTGAAAGACTTAATTCGTTTAAAACAAGTGAAATTGTTTTATTTGTTTCTTCTTTTAACATATCAGCTATTTCTTGATTGGCTTGATGTTTAAGTTGAAGTTGTTTATTTAAATCGTTTTCTTTTTGTAAAAGTTCATCATAGGTGTTTATTAAGTGATGCCCTTTAGCCATAACATTTTTTTGATAACGTTCAATATGAATAGATGATTTTTTATAAGAAGCATCTGCCATAGCAGCAATTAAACGACTTGACCAATAGAAATTATCTGTAGAAACAGTATCTGTTGTATTAGATAAATAATCTGGTGTTTCACTGATACTTCCATAGAAAGGAACCAATGCGTTAAAGACATTTGATGCATAGGCAATCCATTCAATTGCTTGGAAAGACTTAGGTACATCATTCCTTAATTGAATAACTGATAAAAAGTCATTACGATTAATTCCTATAGGACGGTACATTCCTTTTTTTGATAAATCTCCATATGTTTTATAAGGGTCAAAATCAGTTCCTTGGAAATGTAAAGATAAAACATATTTAACATCTTCTACTGTAATTTTCTTTTCTGGTACTTGTGACCATGGAATATCATCATCAAATGGTTGATGATTAAATGTATGTGGATTAAAATATCTTTCAATATCATAAGCACGTGGTGTATTGTAAATATGATCAGAATCATCATGACTTCCAAATGTGTCACGAGCATTAAATTTAGAATTTAAAGAAAGATCTAGATAATATTTTTCTATGAATTCTTTCATATCTGAAGAACACATATGATTTTTCTTGGAAGTAAGTGCATCTTCTAAATCAAAATTATCAATACCAAATTGATTAGGCATTGCTACATAATGATCATCAGGAACTCTTTTAGCCATCCAATGATGCCCACCAATTGTTTCTAACCACCATATTTCATTTTGATCTTGAAAAGCAATTCCATTCATTTCATAGGTACCATATTTCTCTAATAGTTGACCTAATCTTTCAACACCTTCACGGGCACTATGAATATAAGGTAAAACAATATAAACAATATCTTCTTCTCCAATTCCACCAGGAATATTGTTTTCTTGATCATATTCTACTAATGGATCAGCCCCTAATACTCTTGGATTTGAGGTAATTGTTTCTGTTGCTGTCATCGCAATATTTTCTTCATTAATACCGCTGGCAGCCCAAATTCCTTTTCCTTTAACCGCATTAGGCATTGCTGTATAAGACATAGGATGATCTGGTAAATCAATTTCTAAATGTGAAAGAACTGTTTTATATTTTCTTTTTTGTTCTTTTGAAGAAATGACAATAAATTTTTTAGGTGTAAAACCATTAGCTCCAGAATCATCATTTCTAGCAATCATTGTAGAACCATCATAGGATGCATTTTTTCCTACTAATAATGTTGTACAAGACATAAAATTCCCCCTTTATGTTTTTATATTATAATACAAAAAAAGGGAAATGCATCCCTTATGATTGATATTTAATGGTAAATTGACTTCTACCATTTCTTTTAGAATGATAAAGAGCCTCATCAGCTTCTTTAAAAGCTTCATCAAAAGTTAATGATGTATTAAATGCATAAATACCCATACTCATAGAAAAACGAAGACGATTATGAGATAAAGTAATTTCATCTAAATGATTCATTAATTCTTTACATAAATAATTTAAATCATTTTGAATATTTTTCACAAAGATAACAAATTCATCTCCACCCAATCTAATTACAATATCATCTTGATTTGTATAAAACAATAAATACTTAGCTAGTGAAATTAATAATTCATTTCCTGATAAATGACCATAAGTATCATTAACTTCTTTAAAATGATCAATATCTAAAACAATTAAAGCATTTTTTTGACCAGGATGATGCTTAATATATTCATTAACAATATATTTTCCAGCTTCTAAATTATATAAATGAGTAAGAGAATCTCTTTGAGCTCTTTGTTTTAAAGTATTTTGTTCATGCCAACGATGCGTAATATCTGAAGCTGTTGCTAGTATGATTTCAGGGTCATGGTTTGAATTATAAATAGTAGTAGCATCTAATGATTTAACATAATAATCTTTTGAATTTCTTTGATGTTCTCTAAAAATAATTGGTCCTTTACTTTTTTGAGTAAATAAATCAACTATTTTTTGTTTATCTTCTTCAAAGACAGTAGACTTTGAAGAAGTAACATAATCTAAATAATGATCATAAACTCTTTTTTTAGATTGATCTAAAATATCAATAATCATACGATCTTCATGAATATGATATTCTAATATAGAAATAGAATTATCTTTTAATGCCATTTGATATTTTTCTTTTTCAATTAATGAATTTAATTCTCTATTTTTAATAGGCGTAATATCACTTATACAACTTTGAACAAGCACATTTTTTTGTAAATTAAAAATAAATTGTCCTTGATCATAAACCCATAAATAACTATGATCTTTTCTTCTAATACGATACTCTAATTGATGTCTTTCAAGAGAAGAGACGTCTTTTGAAAGTGTTTCAATGACATGATAAACATCATTTTTATGAATACAATTAATCCACTGATTTTGTACATCGTTTAAAAATTCTTCTTTACTATGATATAAAAGTAGATTTAATAAATGATCATTTACATCGATAATTGTTAGATTTTTATCTAATTTAAAAGAACATATAGGTAATGAAAAAGATTCTTCTTTTTCATGAGATATGTTATTTCCTATAGAAGTATGAAGAAGTTCTATTTGATTATTTTTAAGTACAATACTATAAAAATATTGAGTTGTTGCTTGATATTCTTCCATATGAAGAATAAAACTACCTTCAATTACACATACTGAATCATTTTGATAAATAATATTTGTATTAAATTCATCAATAAAGAATGTAAATTGATTAGATTTGTATTGCTTTAAATGATTAATAATATCATCATATGTTAATACACCTTCTGTATTTAAACCCATGGCTTTGATATTTTTAGATAAATAGGGTAGTAATTGTTCAATATCTTGATTATTAAAAATCATTTCTAGAATATTTTTTGTATATGTTTCATAATTTTCAATAGCCATTTTCTTTTTCCTCGCTATCTTATTATAACATTATCTAAAATAAAAACCATTCATTTGTTTAAATGAATGGTTTTTCGTTAAGATACTGTAAAATGAATGGTTTTTTCAACAGATGCTGAACCATTAGATTCTAAGAATTTAATAGAATATGAACGTCCATGACTTAAATTAGAAAATGTAGCGCTATGATGGTTAACAGATGAAAGTACATTTCCATTTTGATCATATAAAGCAATTGTCACACTATGACCTTGACCCTGAACTGAAATGCTTGCTTGAATAGAGGTTGATGAAATGGTTGCCCCATCATTTATTTGACCACTATCACAAGAAAGTGATGCATTTACTGTTGATAAATTAATAGATAAATCTTTTTCTATTTGATTAGATGTACGTTCTGGTGCTCTTTCATAACTATAGAAACCAATTACTTTTACATTTTGATTGACTGTATAGTTCAGTGTTCCACTTGAAGTAGAGAAGTTTTCTCGATGAAGTTCTTGACCATTTTGATCTTGAACGACAACTGTATAAACAACTTTACCAAATGTTTTCGTTGCATCATTAGCGTTTTCATCGGTAACGGCGTTTTCAGGATTATATGGAGCAAAGTTAAAGGTAATACTTTGACCACTTAAACTTACATCAAATGAAGAAAGTCCAGCTAAATTAAAGACATCACTATCAACGCTTTGAGTAGGGGCAGTTCCTTTTTTAAACCAAGCTTGAATAATCATATCTTCGCTCATTCCTTCACTTGGTGAAACATATGGATAAATACCTTTGACCATCGCTGCTTGTTCAACATCATCTGGTTGATCAGGATAAGATTTTTGACTTCCTTTACTTTGTAAATGATTTAAAAGTGTTTGAACAACTTTACCAGGATAAGCTTTATATTGACTCGTTGTTTTACCTTTATCAATACCTTCTTTACCAAATCCCATCCATACAGAACAGATATAGTCAGATGTATAAGCTGACATCCATAAATCACGGCTTTTTCCAGCCATACCATTTTTAGCACTGCTTGACCAGTTAGATGTTCCCGTTTTAGCCCCGACATTATTAATACCAGAAACGTAAGCATAATTACCACTACCATTTTTTGTATAATCAAGCATGACTTGTCTTACCATAAAAGCACTTGCTTTTGAATAAGCACTTTGTTTTGCATTATTTTGGATTTCTTCATCGATATTAAAGGTTTCTCCAGTTTGTACAACCTCTACATAATTGATTGTATGACTTTCTGTGTAAAGACCATTATTAGAAATAGTAGCGTAAGCTCCTGCCATTTCAAGTGGGGAAATACCATAAGACCAACCACCAATGGCACTTGCTAGACCAATGTTTTCTTTTTCCATTGAAATACCAATAGATTCCATGGCTTCTTTGATTTTATCACTACCAATTTTTTGTTGAACTTCATCAAATGTTTTAATAGCTGGTATATTCCATGAATTTTCAAGAGCGTTTTCAACTGTTACTAAGCCATGGAACTGACGATCCCAGTTTTTAAATTTACCATTATAGTAATCATCATCATTAATTGAATGTCCTGTAGACCAATCAAGATTTTCAAAAGCAAGTCCATAATCCAAAAATGGTTTTACAGATGAACCAGGTTGTTGTTTTTGTGTAGCATAATTATAATTACCAAAGTTATAATTACGTCCACCAATGACAGCGACAATACGACCATCTTGGCTTGATTGAACAGCACCACCCATGCGCATATCTTCATCACTATAATCATATTTTTCACCATTACCAATAGCAGCAGCAAGTGCTTGGGTTTCACTATTACAATATGTATAGATATTCATTTGTGTTTTTAAAGGATCTAATCCTGTTCTTTTCTTTACTTCATCTGTTACGATATCTACATAAGCTGCATTAACGGAACTGTTTGTAATTTTAGATGAGCATAACATGTTTTCAACCTTCACATTTTTGGCGTCATCACATTCTTTTTGAGTGATATAACCATGCTTCACCATAAGATTTAAAATTGTATTACGTCTTTCCGTAGCGTTATTTAAACAATAATAAGGATCATAGTTGTATGGTGAATTTAAACTTCCTGCAAGCATAGCTGCTTCTGGTAGGGTCAATTCACTAACATCTTTATCAAAATAATAACGAGAAGCAGAAGAAATACCAATTGAACGTGTACTTCTACCAAAATAGATCTTATTTAAATAAAGTGTTAAAATTTCCTCTTTACTTAAAGCTTTATCCGCTTGGATAGCAAGAATAATTTCACTAAACTTTCTCGTATATGTTTTTTCAGCATTAGGGAAGTAAGCTTTTTTAATCAATTGTTGGGTGATTGTAGAACCTCCACCTCTAATACCTCCGGCTACTAAATTAGACATAGCTGCTTTAGCAATACGTGGTAAGTCAAAACCATTATGTTCAAAAAAACGTGAATCTTCAGCAGCGACAACAGCATCAACTAATACTTGTGGTAAATCTTCATAAGTAATATTTTCCCTTGTTCCGTTTTCTTCACTACCATAAGTATAAAGAACTTGTCCTTGATCATCGTACATCACACTTGCACCGGATGATAAAAGTTTCTTTGCATCAAAGGTTTCTGTATCTTTATAGACACCATAGGCTAGAACACTCACACCACCAATTAAAGCAACTAAGATACATATAGTAAGAGCGATAAATACTTTCTTTTTATTTATTTTCTTTTGAGTTTTATTTTTTTTCGAAGACATAAGATACCTCCATGTTTTTCTTATACAAGTATACCTTATTTTGTATATTAAAAGCAAATTTTAGCCAAAAATAAAAGCCAACATTGTTGACTTTTATTGATTCGTATTTGGATTTGGTTGACTACTTTCACCACTTGAGCTACTACTATTACCACCAGAAGAACCACCGCTTGTATTACCTCCAGTAGTACCACTAGAAGTACCACTATTATCTGTTGAGGTTCCATTATTAGAAGAACCATTATTTTCAGTATTTGTATTTGAATTGTTGTTTTGATTATTTGAATTGTTATTAGTTTCAGAAGATTGATTTTCATTTGTATCAGTTTGATTTTCTTCTGTTTGTGTTTCTTCAGTTGTTTCTTCGCTTATTGCAGCATGTCCTTCATGCTTAGTTCCTTTTTTATAATAATCATCTCCATCTTTTACAACAGTAGAAGGTTGTGAAGGATATGATTTATCTCCTTTTTTACTTTGTAGATGCTTTAATAAAGTTTGTACTACTTTACCAGGATAAGCTTTATAACGACTGGTTGTTTTTCCTTTTTCAATACCTTCTTGACCAAATCCCATCCATACAGAACAAATATAATTAGAATTATAAGCAGTCATCCATAAATCACGACTCTTACCAGCCATGCCTTTTTTAGCACTGCTGCCCCAGTTAGAAGTACCTGTTTTAGCACCGACATTAGAAAGACCAGATAAGTATGCATAGTTACCACTACCATTTTTAGTATAATCTAACATCACTTGTCTTACCATATAAGCACTCGCTTTGGAATAGTCACTTTGTTTAGCATTGTTTTGAATTTCTTTATCAATCTCATATCTTTCACCAGTTTGAACAACTTCAATATAATTGATTGTATGACTTTCAGTATATAAGCCATTATTAGAAATCGTTGCATAGGCACTTGCCATTTCAACTGGAGAAATTCCTTTATTCCATCCACCAATAGCATAAGATAAATTGGTTACATTACTTTCACTGGACATATCAATACCAATTGATTCCATTGCGGAAGTAACGCCTGATTTACCGATTTCTTTAGTCACTTCTTCATAAGTTTTAATGGCTGGGATATTCCAAGAATTTTCTAGAGCACTTGTAAGTGTAACAGTTCCATGGAATTTTCTATCCCAGTTTTTAGGAGTAAATTTACCTTTAGAATAAGGTGTATCCTCTAATGTTTTACCAGTACACCAATCTAAGTTTTCAAAAGCTAAACCATAATCTAAAAACGGTTTTACAGAAGAACCGGGTTGTTGCTTACTTGTTGCATAGCTGTAATTTCCAAAGTTATAATTACGACCACCAATAACAGCGACGATACGACCATCTTGACTTGATTGAACAGATCCACCCATACGCATATCTTCATCACTATAACTATATTTTTCACCATTACCTAAAGCACTCGCAAGTGTTTGAGTATCAACATCACAATAAGTATAGATATTCATTTGGGTTTTTAAAGGATCAAGTTTTGTTCTTTTTTTTACTTCAGCTGTTACCATATCAACATAAGCAGCAAGTGTGTTATTATTGGTTGTAGGTGAAGCACAAAGTGTATTTTCAATCTTTGTATTAACTGCTTCGTCATATTCACTTTGAGTAATATAACCATGTTTAACCATGAGTTTTAAAATAGTATTACGTCTTTTTGTAGCGTTATTTAAACAATAATAAGGATCATAGTTATAAGGTGAATTTAAGCTACCTGCAAGCATGGCTGCTTCTGGAAGTGTTAATTCACTTACATCCTTATTAAAATAATATTTTGTAGCAGCAGCAATCCCAATTGAGCTTGTACTTCTACCAAAATAAATCTTATTTAAATAAAGAGTTAAGATTTCTTCTTTACTTAAAGCTTTATCTGCTTGAATAGCAAGAATAATTTCACTAAATTTACGTGAGTAAGTTCTTTGAGCATCAGGGAAATATGTTTTCTTGATTAACTGTTGAGTAATGGTAGAACCACCACCTGTAATATCTCCCGCTTTTAAGTTAGATAATGCTGCTTTAACAATACGTGGTAAATCAAAACCATTATGTTCAAAGAAACGAGAATCTTCAGCAGCTACAATGGCATCTACTAAAACTTGTGGTAAGTCATCATAGGTCACATTTTTTCGTGTACCGTTTTCTTGACTACCATAAGTGTACATAATATCACCATTACTGTCATACATGACACTTGCCCCAGAGGATAACAGTTTTTTAGAATCAAAAGTAGCTGTATCCTTATATACACTATAACCAAATATACATGCAAAAACTAAGATTAAACAAAGAATAAGCATTGTTACTACTTGAATGATTTTTTTTGAATTTAATTTTTTTGTTTGTCTTTTCATTTAAATACCTCACAATAATATTGATCAATAATTTCTAAATAATGAAGACGAGGAAGAAATCCTTGCCTTATCAAATGACCTTTTTCTTTTATTGTTTCATAACGAAGGGATTTACGATCGTTTTTTCTATATGCTTCTACCATAAAAGAAGCATCTAAGAGATAAACTTCATTCACTTTTGTAAAGGCGATAATTAAAAAAGCAATTCCTCCATGATGAATGACTTTATCGAGATGATTAATTTGATGTAAAGAAATGTTCGTAAAGGGAAAAGATAATGTTTTTGTTTCTTTTGCTTCAAAATCAATATATTTTCCTTTATAAATACCATTATAATCTGTTGTTGAAGGGGTTCTAAAATAAGCTTCTACTATTTTTGCTGAACTTCTTTCTGGATAAGAAACCTTGACAATTTGAATAGGGGTAGGTTTTTTATGAATAACTGCAATATCATGTGATAAATAATATTCATTTGTTAAGTTAATATCTTCTTCTAAGTTCATTCCACGGTGAGCAGTATTATGTTTACCTTCAATCATAGATGTATAATGATTATTTTTTTTCTTATTTGGATAATTAACCATAGAAACTCCTTTTTATTTGCATATATATGGGTATTATAACACATATTTTTTTTGTGATAACAACTCTTTAGTAAGAAATTATTTTTTATCTTGAAAAAAGGAAATAAATTGGTACAATGAGGTAAAGGAGTTGAAAAGCATGGAATATAAAGTCGTATTAAGTCCAAAAAAAATTGTCAGTAAAGAATTTAAAGTTGATTTTAAAGGGTACAATGCGGATGAGGTTGATCACTTCTTAGATCAAGTTGTAAAAGATTATGAAGCTTTTGCTGGACTATTGAACAATTCTTATGATAGAATAGAACAGCTTGAAAGACGTCTTGCTGATCAAAAAGCTATGATAGCTCGATTAGAAAGAGAAAAAGCTTTACAAGATGATAACTTAAGAGCATTAGAAGATAATGTTTCTTCCAATGTAGATATCTTAAAAAGATTATCATTATTAGAAAAAGCAGTATTTCAAAATAAATAACAAATGACAGATAATCGCTGCTTCATTGAAGTAGAGGAAAGTCCAGGCTGCCACAATCTGCGATGATTGTAGTGTTTGTGCCTCACGAATCAATAAGTGAGGGTAGTGTAAACTAACGACAGAAGGAAAACCTAAGGGCAACTATGGTAGAACTTCATAAATGGCTCCACAGAGACAATTCCATAGGAAACTATGGCTGAAAAGAGGAAAGCTCCGCAAGGCAGAAACCCAAATTTGGTAGGGGAACCTTTAAAACGGAATTGAACGGGATAGAGGACGTGTAAACGTAGATAAATGATTATCTAATACAGAACTTGGCTTATTATCATTTGTTTTAAATTGGCATGGAAACATGTCTTTTTTTAATAGAACTGAGGGGAAAATATGCAAAGAAAAACACTTCATAAACAATATAAAAAACTAGGTATATCAGCAGTTAGAAGAATTGGTTTTAGCTTTTTTGCGGTTATTTTAATAGGATCGATTTTATTAAGTTTACCAATGAGTCATAGTGTTCATTCAACAAGTAGTTATTTAGATCATCTATTTGTTGCAACTTCAGCAACCTGTGTAACAGGCTTAGTGACTCATGTAACAGCTAGTGAATATACGTTTTTTGGACAAATAGTCATTATTTTATTGATTCAAATAGGTGGGTTAGGATTTTTAACACTGATGTCGATGTTCTTTGTTCTTTTAAAAAGAAAACTAACCTACGCTAATAAGATTGTCATGCAGGAAGCTTTAAATAGAAATTCATTAAATGAAACAGGTATTTATATTAAAAGAGTTATTAAATATACAGTTTGTTTTGAACTTATTGGAGCAATTTGTCTTGCTTTTGTTTTTATTCCACAATTTGGAATCCTTAAAGGAATTTATTATAGTTTATTTCATGCAATTTCAGCATTTTGTAATGCTGGATTTGATATTTTAGGAAATAATTCAATGGTTCCTTATGTAGGCAATGTTTGGATCAATTTAGTTATTTGTGGTTTGATTATTGCTGGTGGTTTAGGTTTTGTTGTGTGGATCGATTTACGTTTATCTTTGATTCATTATAGAGAACATTTTAAGTATTTTAAAATGAAAAGGTATTTAGAATCTTTATCTTTACATACAAAGATTGCATTGATTTCTACATTTGTTTTAATTTTTGGAGGAATGACCGTTATTTTCATATTAGAATTTCAAAATCCGCTAACATTAAAATCTTTACCATTTTCACAAAAGATACTCGCAAGTTTTTTTCAATCAGTAACACTTAGAACAGCTGGATTTGCGACAGTAGATATGGCTTCTTTACATCAAGCAACGAAGTTTTTTATGTCTATTATTATGTTTATCGGTGGTTCTCCTGCAGGAACTGCTGGTGGTGTTAAAACGGTAACTTTTGTTATTGGATTGTTATACGTCCGTGCATTAATGCGTGGTGATGAAAATATTCATGTTTTTAAAAGAACAATTGATGATCAAATTGTTAAAAGAGCATTAACAATTATGTTGATTAGTTTTGCGATTGCTTTAACAGGTTTATTTATTTTATCAATAAGTGAGCAGGCAGATTTTATTGATCTACTTTTTGAAGTTTTTTCTGCTTTTGCGACAGTAGGATTAACAGCGGGTCTTACACCAACACTGACATTTGTTGGAAAAATTGTTATAATTATTTTGATGTATATAGGACGTATTGGTCCTATTACGATGGTTTTGATTTTTGTAAGAAAATATAACGCTAAGAAAGGAAAAGATGTGAACTATATAAAAGAACATATCTTAATAGGATAATGAGATGGAAAAACAATTTGTTGTATTAGGGCTTGGAATTTTTGGCTCTACACTTGTAAAGACACTTTCTCAATATGGTAGAGAAGTCATTGCAATTGATAAAAATCCTGAAAATGTACAAAGAGTGGCAGATTTTGCGACAAAAGCAGTTATTGGTGATGTCACAGATTTTCAATTTTTATCAGATTTAGGATTAGATGATATGGATGTAGGAATTGTTGCTATTGGAGATCGATTAGAAGATAGTATTTTAGCTACAATGAATCTAAAAGAACTGGGAGTACCTTATGTTATTGTTAAAGCTAAAAACAAACGTTTTAAAGTTGTTTTAGAAAAAATAGGTGCTGATTATGTTGTCCGTCCTGAAAAAGAAATGGGAGAAAAAGTAGCAAGAACATTACTTCGAAAAAATATTAAAGATTTAATTGAATTAGATGAAGAAAATTGTATTGTTGAAATGAAAGTACCTCAAGCATGGGTAGGAAAAACATTATCACAACTAGATTTAAGAAAACTTTATAGTATCAATGTTTTAGGTAAACGAAATCCTCATACACATAAGTTAGAAGTTCCTGTAGATCCTAATTTAGAAATAGAATTAAATGATACTTTCCTTGTTTTAGCACAAACTGATGAAATAGAAAAATATGATTATTTATTATAGAGGTTTATTATGAAAAACGAAGAAACTTTATTTTTGTTTGCTAAAGCAATCAAAAGCTTAATAAAAAAACAGCCTTTAGATAAAATTACTGTAACAGATATTGTTTCAACAGCAGGAAAAACCAGACAAACATTTTATCGACATTTTCAAGATAAATATGATTTAGTTAATTGGTATTTTGAAAAATTAGTTTTAAAATCATTTGAAGAAATGAATCAAGGTGGTTCGTTACAAGAAGCCTTAAATTTAAAGTTTGCTTTTATTGAACAAGAACATCCATTCTTCAAAGAAGCTTTTAAATCTAATGATTATAATAATCTTATTCATTATGATTTTTGTTGTATTTATGATTTTTATAAAGAATATATACATAAAAATACAGGAAAAACATTATCTTCTGATATAGATTTTTTACTTAAAATGTATTGTAGAGGTTCTGTAGATATGACTGTAGAATGGGTTTTAAATGATATGCCTATTTCTAAAGAAGATATTGTTACTTATCTAATAGAAGCTATACCTGATAAACTAAAAGAATGTATGATGTAAATAGATAAGATAAAATTGTTTAAGAGAAGAGATAAACTGGATGAAGTTAAAACGAAGTAAAAATAAAATGATTGAAAGATTTTTACAAGGTTTTTTAATTATAATTTTAGTAATTTTGACTATTTTTATGATGAATGATGTTAATAAGATACAAGGAAATGCAAGAGTTATTAACTATGCAGGCATTATTCGAGGAGCGACACAAAGAGAAATTAAGTTAGAAATATCAGGTAATAAGAATAATAGTTTAATAAGGTATTTAGATAATATTTTTGATGGTTTGATGGATGGTGGAGGAAAATATCAACTCACAAAGTTAAATGATCAAAAATATCAAAAGAAATTAGTTGAATTGAATAAATCATGGATTTCTTTAAAAGAAGAAATTCAAAAAGTAAGAGAAGACGGTTATGAAAATACAAATATTATTGAAATGAGTGAGAATTATTTTTATCTTGCTGATGAAACAGTAGATGCTGCTGAAGAGTATTCTCAATATTGTGCTTCTCAACTTGATATGATTGAAAAAGGACTTATTGTTACTTGTACATTAATAATTTGTATTATTATCAGAGAGTCTATTTCTGCGGTTGTTCTCATGAAAAAGAATAAAGAACTTAATAAGTTAGCTTATATTGATTTACATACAGGACTTCCAAATAGAAGTCGTGTGGAAGAACTTTTAATAGAATATCATCAATTTGAAAAGCCAACAGCAATGATTATTTTTGATTTAAATGATTTAAAAGAAGTAAATGATACATTAGGTCATATTGCTGGAGATACACTTATTATGAATTTTGCTCATATTATAAGAACATCTATTCCAGAAAAGTATTTTGTAGGAAGATATGGTGGAGATGAGTTTATTGCTTTATTAAATGATGTAAGTGAAGATGAAGTGAAATCTATTATTAAAAAGGTTCAAGATGAAGCAAATCGTTATAATGAATTTAGTAAACAAATATATATTGAATTTGCTTATGGGTATGCACTTTCTATCAATTATCAAGAAACTAATTTAAAAGTATTATTGAATCAAGCAGATAAAAATATGTATGAATGTAAAACACGTATGAAACAAGCTAAACAAAACTTGAAAAAGTAGGTTCAAAATGAACCTATTTTTTTGTAAATAACTTTTGAGACAAAAAGATAGCTGAAGTATGTTATAAATCAAGCGTAGTAAAAATAAGCAAAAAAGGAAGAAAGAATAGTATGATTCATAGTGGGATGACAAGTGATATAGCAGCTAGAACACTGCTTAGAGATAATGAAGTATTTGCTTCTAGTGTTCTTTGATGGAGAAGAAGTCATAGCTTATAAAACGTTAGTCTCTTATGAAAATGATCAATCGGTATTAATAGATCATCAAGATATTAAAAGAAGAAGAGATATTGTAAAAAAAGCAAGATGGGATGAGTTAGCTCGCTATGATGATATGAAAAAAGAGTTAGATGCTCAACTTGCTGAAGCAAAGATGAAAGCAGCAGAAGCCAAAGCAAAGGCGGCAGCAGAAGCTGAGACAAAAGCTAAAGCTGAATTTGTATTAAAGCTTTTCAAAAGCAAATATTTAAATGAAGAAACAAAATGGCTTGAAGATCTTACCGAATATCAATATGATCAAATATTTAAGAAGTTAATAGAAGATGCTAGTCTAGAAGAAATAAAGAAAATAATAGGTGATTAAAGTACGAGAAATCGTATTTTTTTTATATATTTAATAAAAGGGATTGTTTTTTATGAAAAATCATGTATAATGTTGGCAATTTGGGGATTTTTAGGAGGACGATTATGAAACAAAATAGTGGAAAGCAATTAGCAAAAAAAATGCTGATTGCATTAGTGTGTGGTTTAATTGCTGGATTTGGATGCATTATATTTAGAGAGCATTTAAATTCAAGTGGTCAAGGAGAATTATGGAAAACAATTAATAATATCTTATTTCAAGATATTACAGCAGAAGGTGCAACAAGTGCGATTGGTATTTTCTATATAATCGGTCAGTTATTTGTAAATGCATTACAATTAATTATTGTACCAATGGTGTTTGTTTCTATTACACTTGCGATTTGTACAATTACCGATACAAAGAAATTAGGAAGAATATCTTCTAAGACAATTTTAACTTTCTTTACAACAACAGTTTGCGCTTTAATTTTTGCAGGGGTTGTAAGTACTGTTGTTTATCATTTAGGTTTATTTAATGCTGTTGATGCAGGAAAGATTACTGTTCAACAAGGAACAGCAGGTTCTAATCCATTAAATATTATTGTATCAATTATACCTAATAATTTTATTAGTGCTTTTACAACAAATGGTAATGTACTTGCTATTGTCTTTTTAGCAGTTGTAACAGGTTTATCAATGAATGCTTTAGAAGAACAAACTAAAACATTGAAAAAAGTATTTGAAGAAGTATCTAAAATTATTAGTTTATTTTTAACATTTGTTATTAATAAGTTTGCTCCATTTGCAATCTTTTGTTTACTAACAAGAACTTTTGCTATTTATGGAATTGATTCATTAAAACCAGCATTAGCTTATGTTGTTACCGTTATTATTGCTTTATTTGTTTATTTATTTGTTGCTTATCCAATTTATTTAATGACAATGGCTAGAGTAAATCTTAAACCATTTATGAAAAAAGCTGCAAAAGTTGCCTTATTTGGATTTTCAACATCATCATCTGCAGCTTCACTTCCATTAAATAGAAAAACAACAGTAGAAGAATTAGGAGTTCATGATCAAATAGCATCTTTTGTTTTACCATTAGGTATGACAGTAAATATGGATGGTACAGCCATTATGCAAGTTATTGCTGCAATGTTTGTAGCAGTAAGTTCAGGATATAAAGTAACATTTATGTCTATGGCGATTATCGCTATTTTAGCTTTAATTGCTTCTATTGGAACACCAGCTGCACCAGGAGCAGGTGCTATTATTCTCTTTACAATTCTAACAGGAATGGGTTATACAAATGATGCTGCATTACTTGCTTATTCATTAATTCTAGCAATCAATAGACCAATTGAAATGTTAGTCACTTCGATCAATGTTACAGGAGATGCTGCTACTTCAGTGATTGTTGCTAAAAAAGAAAATATGTTGGATGAAGAGATTTATCATAGTTAATAAAGAATGATTACGAAACGATGTTTCGTAATTTTTTTTTACTTTTTTAAATAAAAAAGAAGAAAAAAGATAAAAAAATGACGATATACATAGTGGAGGTAAAACCATGGATACTATAATAAAAGATACACTTAGTCAGCATAAAATCATGTTGGATCAAAATTGTAAATTGATGATCAGTCATGAAGAAATGTTATCAAGAATCATCAAAGAATTTGTAGAAGAAGCAAAACATTTAAGTATTGAAGAGATTATCAAAATTGTACAAGATGAGCATCGTTTTCAAAGATTGAATAATGAAAATTCGATACCAGGATATGGAACAGTCAGGTTTGATTTCTTTGGATGTATTGATTTACCACAACCAGATCATACAATTAAAAGAATCTATTTAAATGTAGAAATACAAAATGATGCCTATCCCAAATATTCTCTCATAACAAGAGGAGATGCATATTTATCAAGAATACAGACAACACAATGGGGAAAGGAATATAATGATCAAAACTATGATGGGATGAAAAAAGTCTATTTAATATGGATACTCCCACAAGCAGCAAAAAAAAGAGATGGACAAGTAAGTATTTGTAAAACAGATGAAGAAAAGCAACTAGAAAAGGTAGAAAGCTATGACAAAAGAGAACAAATCGTGATATACTTGGATAAAGAACATGATACTAGTAAAAAGTATCAAGAGTATGATGAAATATTAACACCATTAGTAGTATTCTTGAATAATATATTAGATTATCAAGGAAAAATAAGAATCATGAAAGAATATGGATTTAAGGAAATAGAAAAGGAGGTCAGAGATGTGTGTGATTATGCAAATATACTAGAAAAAGAATATTTAAATAAAGGAATTGGAATTGGTGTTGAAAAAGGAACACAAAAAAAGAATATAGAACATGTAAGAAAATTAATGACAAAGCTAAAAATGACATTTAAAGAAGCTATTCAATTTTTAGATATACCTGAAGATGAAGTGAAAGAGATAGAAAAATATTTTAAATTATAATGTTTATAAGGATAATGGTTCAACATTATCCTTTTTATATCGATACATTCTTAACAAATGTTCTTTAAATGTGTATAATGACACAGGGTTTATAGAAGGGGGATTTTATGTTTAAAGATTATATAAATGACTTGAAAAATGAGTTTAGAGGTTATAACGTACAAACTCTTTTACAGGATATTTTAGCTGGATTAACAGTAGCAGCTGTTGCTTTACCACTAGCTCTGGCTTTTGGAGTAAGTAGTGGTGCTGATGCAGGTGCTGGGTTAATTACAGCAATTATTGCTGGTCTAGTGATTGGTGTTTTATCGGGAGCGAGTTACCAAATTTCTGGACCAACAGGTGCAATGTCTGCTATTTTAATTGGACTTTCAACAACATATGGTTTACAAGGTGTCTTCATCGCAAGCTTTTTATCTGGATGTATGTTGATTATTGCTTCATTATTTAAGTTTGGAAAAATTGTTTCTTTTATTCCAACTAGTGTTATTACTGGTTTTACAAGTGGGATTGCGATTATTATCGCATTAGGACAAATCGATAATTTCTTTGGAACAACTTCTGTTGGTTCAAGTGCTTTAGAAAAACTATTTTCATATTTAAAATTAGGTTTTCCTGTATCACTTCCAACTGTTTTCTTTGGAATTTTAGTGGTTGTGATCATGCTTGTTTGGCCTAAAAAATGGGGAGAATATTGTCCTTCCTCACTAGCTGGAATTATCATTGCTTTAATTTGTCAATTATGTATGAATTTACCAGTTCATGAAGTTGGTACAATTCCAAGTACTTTATTTCCAGAAGCAAGATTATCTTTTTCTTCACTTCAACTTGGGACAATTACACAATTAATGTTACCTGCTTTAAGTATTGCTGCACTTGGAATGATTGAATCACTTTTATGTGGAGCAAGTGCTGGTAAAATGAAAAATGAAAAACTAAATGCTGATCGTGAATTAATGGCTCAAGGTATTGGAAATATGTTGATTCCTTTATTTGGTGGCGTTCCTGCTACAGCTGCAATTGCTAGAACATCTGTAGCTATTAAAGCAGGTGGAAAAACAAGATTAGTCAGTGTCTTCCATTCAATTGTTATTTTGATTTCGATGTTTTTACTTGGTTCACTTATGTCACGTATACCTTTATCTGCACTTGCTGGTGTTTTAATGGTTACTGCTTGGCGTATGAACGATTGGCAAGAAATTAAAACATTATTTCATAATAGAGTTAAAACAAATATTTCACAATATTTAATTACAATGTGTGCGACTGTTGTTTTTGATTTAACTGTTGCGATTGTTATTGGAGTCATGGTTTCAATTATTTTATTTGTTTTAAATAATTCTCATTTACATATAGAAGTACGTGATATTGATAAAGATCGTGTAGGAAAAGATTTAAAACATCATCATCAAAAAACAAGAATTATGTATTTAAGTGGACCTATTTTCTTTGGAACACAAGAACAAATGACACAAGTTCTAGATAGTTTAGATAATTCTTTAGAAGCAATTATTTTTTCTATGAGGGGAGTTCCTTCAATAGATGATTCAGGTATTCATGAATTCTTTGAAATTGTTGATCGTTTAAAAGAACAAAATTGTAAAATTAAATTTAGTGGTATTCAAGAAGAAGTGATGATTCAATTTAAACGTAATCATTTTGATGAATATGTTGGAAAAGATAGTTTTTGTTGGGATGCTATTATGGCTTTAGAAGCTTTGGATCAAGAATTAATTTTTGCATAAAAGAATTGACAAAAAATTAAATATTTATTAATATAAACAAGCAAATTAAATATTGCTTAGGTAAGCTATAGATTTCTCTATTTCTGATCATAAATAGACATCTATAGCTTTTTTTATGGAAAGGAGACTTATATGGAAAGTAGAAACCCAATGGAATACAAGCCTGTATTTCCTTTATTAATGTCAATGGCGATTCCGCCAATGATTTCAATGTTGATTCAATCATTATACAATATTATAGATAGTATCTTTGTTTCTCAACTTGGAGAAGAAGCTTTAACAGCAGTATCATTGATTTTCCCTTTACAAAATTTATCATTAGCCATTTCTTGTGGAATAGGGATTGCGATGAATGCCTTTATTGCAAGACATTTAGGAGCTAAAGATGATAATAAGGCATCTTATTATGCAACTCAAGGAATTGTGATGTCACTTGCACATTCTTTATTATTTTTAATTATTGGTTTATTTTTTATTCGACCATTTTTAAATATGTTTACAACAAATCAAAATGTAATTAACTATGGAATGCAATATGGAATAATTGTTGTCTCATTAGTTATTGGTCAATTTATTCATCTAGCTATTGAAAAGATGTTTCAAGCAACTGGAAACATGATGATGCCCATGATCATGCAAATCTTTGGAGCTGTTATTAATATTATTTTAGATCCAATCTTGATTTTTGGTTATTTTGGATTACCTGCTTTTGGTGTTGCTGGAGCAGCTATTGCGACAGTAATTGGTCAATTTTCAGCAGCTTCTTTAGCATTTGTCTTATTTAAAAAATACAATACACATCTTCATATTTCATTTAAGAAATTCAGAGTAGATTTTCATGTTATTTCTCAACTTTATAGTATAGCTATTCCTTCAAGTGTGATGATGTGCTTACCATCTATTCTTGTTTCTTTATTAAATGGCATACTTTCATCTATTTCACAAAGTGCAGTTGCTTTCTTCGGGGTTTATTATAAGTTACAAACATTTATTTATATGCCAACATCAGGAATTGTACAAGGAATGAGACCTTTAATGAGTTATAATTATGGAGCTAAGTTAAAAGAAAGAATGCATCAAATTTTAAAAGTATCTGGTTTGGTCATTGCTGCTATTTTAGGAGCAGGAACATTATTATTCTTTATAGTTCCAAATGTTTTACTTTCTTTATTTAATGCAAGTAGTGGCATGTTAGAAATAGGAGAAACAGGGCTTAGAATTTTATCTTTAAGTTTTATTGTTTCATCTTTTGGAGTTTTAATGTCAGGTGTTTTTGAAGCTCTAGGTTTAGGAAAATATTCTTTAATAGTTTCTTTACTTAGACAATTATTGATTACAGTACCATTAGCATACATTTTATTAAATGTCATGGGGATTGAAGGTATTTGGTTATCATTTGTTATTGCTGAAGCAATTGCAAGTATTGTAGCTTATATCTTATATCGTAAAAAATTTAAAACCATATAAAAAAGAGGCTGTATGAAATTAAATAATTAATTTCAAACAGCCTTTTCTTTTGTAAAATAAAAATATATTAAAATTATTTTACTATAAGAAGCAATTGTTTCTAATTACAATAATTCCTCAAACGTTATCGTTGAGAAATTAATTAGTAGGAAATAAATATCATTGATAAGATATCAATATCTTATTTTTAGTTAGAAATTATAACAAAAAAATTATTTTTTATACTATTTCTTTTCTATTGATTTTATTGATTTACCACCTTTAACGCAATTTAATTTTCCATTATAAATAGTAACCATATAATTATCTCTCGCAAAATTTATAGCTTCTATCTTCCCTTGTTGGTTATAGAATATATTAATAGCAAATCCATTGAATTTACTAGGCTTATAATCGTTAAGGGATTGACCGTTGAGGCAGTCAGTTTGTACTTTGTATTTATAAATAGCTGAATTTTTATTTTCACTTTGTAAAAAATGTAATACATTTTTTACAATTTCTTTATCGATATATGATGCGCCAGAATAGCTATCACTAAGATACTTGTCAGGCTCTTTTTGTCCATAACTCATTAAAGAATCAGACACTCTTCCAACTGGATTTGTTGTTGTCTTTTTATAAGGAAAATCTGCAGGTAATGTGTAGTTATATTTAAAAATTGATTGTTTTTTAAATTCATCTTCATCTGTTGCATAGCATTTTGTAGCAGCAATTTGCGCTGCTTCATAAATCCCATGTGCTTCTTGTATAATACCTGCTTTTTTTGCTTCATCTACATATCCTAAAACGGATGGAATAGCCACAGCAGCTAAAATTGCAAGAATGACAAGAACAACTATTATTTCAACAAGCGTAAAACCATGTTTATTTCTAATTTTTTTAGTATCTATCATTTCTTTTCTCCTAATTATTTGATTAAGTAAGATAATATTTTTATTACTATTTTAATATGTTAATCTTTATTTAGCAATGATTAAAAGTAGATTGCCATGATACTTTTTGTATATGATTCTATTTTTATATTATTATCCAATAAAACCTTGAAATAGGTTTCTATTTAAAAAAATAGAAAAGAAAAAATATAAATTTATGATATACTTGTACTCCAAGGAGGAACTATGATGAAAAAACTCTATTTATTATTACTTTCATTATTGATGACATTTACTTTAACAGGATGTAATCAACAAGTAGAAAAAGCATCTTCTAAGCAAAGTGTAACACTTTCTTTAGAACAAACAAGTAGTCAGGATGTAGATGTTTATGTTGATCAAGATCAAATTGATACTTTAAAAAGTCAAGGTGCAGGAACTTATGAGTTAAAGTTAACTAAAGGAAATCATGAGTTAAAAGTTGTACAAGATGGTGAAGAAACTCAAAAATCGTTTTATGTAGACTCTAAAGAAACCTTACATTATCAAATTACAAATATAGAAAACCAATTACAAATAGAAACAGATCAGGTTTCTTTTGATGAAAATAATGTTCAAGATATTTTAAATCAAATAGAAGAATATAATGGACAACCATATATTGAAATCAATAACAATATTCCTACTTTTAAAGAAAATGAATATACTACAAAAACATATATTCAATTAAATGATTTAGATGAATATGGACGTACTCAAAAAGATCAAGCTTGTTTAGGTCCTGAAACACTTCCAACAAATAAAAGGGAATCTATTGGAATGGTTAAACCGTCAGGATGGAAAACACAAAGATATGATGATTTGATTTCTACAAAATATTTATATAATCGTTGTCATCAAATTGGTTTTGCTTTAAGTGGTTTAAATGCTGAAGAAAGAAATTTAATGACGGGAACACGTTATTTTAATGTTACAGGTATGTTGCCTTTTGAAGAAGAGGTTAGAGATTATATTAAAAATACGAATCATCATGTTTTATATGAAGCTATTCCTGCATATAAAGATGATGAATTAGTAGCAAGAGGTTTGATCTTACAAGCAGCTTCTATTGAAGATGAAACGATTCGTTTCTGTGTTTATATTTATAATGTACAACCGGGTGTTACTATTGATTATCAAAATGGAACTTCAAGAAAAGCCAAAGAAGGAGAACCAACTTATGGCATCAAAGAAGCAAAAGATCCATTTGATTATCATAATAAGTCAAGTAATAAAAGTAAAAAGTATGTTATTAATATAAAAAATAAAAAATATCATGATCCAAATTGTTCAAGTGTTTCAAAAATGAGCGAACAAAATAAAGAAGTAGTTACTTCAACTTCAAAAAAATTACAACAACAAGGATACAGTCCTTGTGGCATCTGTCAAAAATAAAAAAGTGTTGCGATAACCGCAACATTTTTTTATAAATTGTAAAATTATGTAATAAATTAAACATTTAAAGTAAGCGGTACAAATAATGTATAATATGTCCAAGGAGGAGATATTATGAAAAAAAATATTTAAATTTGTTATGACGGTTGTTGTTTTTTATGTTTATCATTTTCTTTTTCAATACCTGTTTTTGCTAGTGAAAGTGGCGAAACTGATATTATTAATGAAATGATTAGCTATTACAGTACTTATCAAAGTACAGCAAAAACAGATATTCAAAGATTAGTTGAAAAATTAAAAGCTCTTAATTCAACTAAAGGGGAAGAATGGGAAAAAATCATGAAATATGGGGATTATGTCAATACTGATATGAATGTCAATGTTGATGTTTTACCAGATGGTTTACCAAATGATGATAGTTTATGTATTACTGTTTTAGGGTTTGCTTTAAATGATGTTGGTACAATGAAAGATGAACTTGTTGGAAGATTGCAAACGGACTTGCAAGTGCTCAAAAATATCCAAATGCTTATGTAGCTGTTACAGGTGGTGGAACTGCTAAAAATAATCCAAATGCAACTGAAGCAGATCAAATGGCAGCATGAATAATTGCAAATGGATTAGATGAAAATAGACTTATTGTTGAAAATAAATCTAAATCTACAGTTCAAAATGCTCAATTTACTGGCATGTATTTTGATTTAGAAATATATTCAAAATGGTTCATATTTTAATCCTCTTATTTTTTATGCCATTTAAAACAAAAAGTTTTAAATCATTATATTATAAATCTAAGTATAAACATATGCAATAAAAAAGTGAGATGTTTCCATCTCACAAATTAAATATGATCAATAATTTCATCTAAATCAATACCTAATTGAAATCCTAAAGAGAAATAGTCATCAATTGTATTTTGGTAATCTTGACTAGAATAAGTTGATGAAACATTCATCATTGATTGATAAATTTTTAAAAATAAGTCTTCTAAAGATAAACGATTAGGAATTTCAGTATGATTTTTAATAGTATCAATTCTTAATTCATAACCAATAGACATTAACATTTTTAAACCATCTAAATAATGTTCTAATAGTTCATCGTGATGAATAGCTTCTTCTTTTTCCCAAAAGATAAAACATCTTGAATCCTGACAAACTTCTCCTAAATCATGTAAGAAAGATAATGTTTTTTGCTTAAGTCGAGCGACATTTAAAATTTCATTTTTGTTTACTTGTAATTCTTTATTTACGTAAACTTGATACATTTTAGATAAATCATTCATAAAAATCACCTCAATACTATTATATCACGAAATATGAACTAGGTTTGAATTTGACATCAAATAATCCTCTAGATATAATATTCAAGATTTAAAGGAGGATGAAATTATGCGAAAAATTTGGATATGCGGTGCTAAAGGACAAATTGGACAAGCAATCAATGAAATTATTGATAAACTTGAATTCAAAGTTCTTGATACTGACATAGACGATTTGGATATTACAGACACAGATGAGGTCTTACGTTTTGGGGAAATGAATAGACCAGATATTATTATTAACTGTGCAGGACTCACAAATATAGAGGAATGTGAAAATGATATTTCTAAAGCTTATAAAGTTAATGCTTTAGGTGCTAGAAATTTATCTATTATTGCTAGAAAATTAGAAGCTAAATTGGTTCATATTTCTACAGATGATGTTTTTGATGGGAAAAGTGATCAACCTTATAATGAGTTTGATCAAACAAGACCACAAACAGCTTATGGTAAATCTAAATTAGCTGGAGAACAATATGTTAAAGAATTTACTTATAAGCATTTTATTATTAGAAGTACATGGGTCTATGGTTTGGGAAATAATTTTATTAATGATTTATTAGAAAAAGTAAATAAAGGTGAATCTCTAGCAATTGCCTCTGATCAATTTGGATCACCTACAAGTGCTAAAGAACTTGCACGTTTTATTTTACATTTGATTGATACAAATGAATATGGAACATATCATGCGACAAATAAAGGGGTATGTAGTCGATATGAATTCGCTCATGAGATTTTAAAACTTACAGGAAAAGAAGCTCAAATGAAGGCAGTACCTACTCATTTATCTGATTTTTCTAAAGTTAGACCAGCTTATTGTGTTTTAGATAATTTTATTATGTCAATGACTCCAGTTTATACTTTTCCTTCATGGAAAGAATCTTTAAAAGAATATTTTAAAGAAAGGGGTCTATATAATGAAAAATAAAAAGAAGTTAGGTTTAACAACTTTGATTTTTATAGCACTTATTGCAGGTGCGATTACAGGAATTATTATTAATTATTGTATTCCTAGTAATAAAATCGTTGATGATTTTATTGTTAGTGGTTTATTTTATGTTGTAGGACAAGGATTTATACGTTTAATGCGTATGTTAGTTGTACCACTTGTCTTTTGTTCAATTGTTTGTGGAAGTATGGCAGTAGGAGATACTAAAAAATTAGGAGCTGTAGGACTTAAAACAATGCTTTTTTATCTATGTACGACAGCACTTGCCGTTGTTGTTGCTTTATGTATCGCTAATGTTATTAATCCAGGTATTGGTTTAGATATGTCAGCAATTAAAATCACTTCAAAAGTAACAGAGTCAACACAAGCAACAAGTGTGACAGAAACATTGTTAAATATTATTCCAACAAATATTTTTGAATCACTTGCAAATGGAACAATGTTACAAATTATCTTGTTTGCGCTTATTTTAGGTGTTATTCTTGCAAATATGTCAGATCGTGTAGATATTGTTAAAAACTTCTTTAGTCAATTTAATGATATTATGATGGAAATGACAATGGCTGTTATGAAGTTAGCACCAATAGGTGTTTTCTGTTTGATTTCTAAAACATTTGCAGAAATAGGTTTTGATGTTTTCATCCCATTATTAAAATATATGTTCTGTGTATTGCTTGCTTTAGGTGTTCAATGTTTTGGGGTTTATATGTCAATGTTAAAGATTTTTTCAGGATTAAATCCTATTATCTTTATTAAAAACTTTTTCCCAGTAATGGCTTTTGCCTTTTCAACATCAACATCCAATGCAACAATTCCAATGAATATTGATACTTTAGCTGAAAAAATGGGTGTCTCTAAAAAGATTTCATCCTTTACAATTCCATTAGGAGCAACAATCAATATGGATGGAACATCCATCATGCAAGGTGTTGCGGTTGTCTTTACAGCTCAAGCCTTTGGAATTCATCTATCTATGATGGATTATGCAACAGTTATTGGAACAGCAACGCTTGCTTCAATAGGAACAGCAGGGGTACCAAGTGTTGGATTAATTACACTTACCATGGTCTTTAATTCCGTTGGCTTACCAGTAGAAGGAATTGCTTTAATTATGGGAATTGACCGTATCTTAGATATGACAAGAACAGCTGTTAATATTACTGGAGATGCAGTATGTACAACAGTTGTTGCTTCAATGAATAAAGCAGTTGATCGAGATATTTATTATGGTAGAAAATAATTAAAAATTAATTAAATGAACCAAATAGGTTAAACTAATAACTTATTTGGTTCATTTTTTTGTTATAAGTTATAAAGAGTTACATTACATGAGTTATTTCAAAAATTAAATTTAAATGATAAAATATATACATATATAATAAATATTTTGTAATTAATGAGGAAGGTGTTATTTATGAAAGGATCAGAATTAAGATTAATAGAATACATGGAAGGATCTAAAAAAAGATTTATTATTCCAGTATATCAACGTAATTACGATTGGAAAATTGAAAATTGCAAGCAGCTCTATGATGATCTTATTCAAGTAATAAAAAATAATAGTAAAACACATTTTTTTGGAAGTATAGTTTCAGTATATGAACCATCGGGAAGAAATACAGAATTTCTTATTATCGATGGGCAGCAGCGTTTAACAACAATGTCACTGCTTTTTTTGGCTATGTATAACCTTCTTGAAGAAAAAATAATAATTTCCGAGGATGAGTCTTTAAAAGATCAGATATATGAAGATTTTCTGGTAGATAAATATCAACCTCAAGAAAAAAGAATGAAACTAAAGCCTATTAAAAATGATCAAAAAGCATTTAGTAAGCTTTTTAATAGTAAAGATGATTATATTAAAGATTCAAATTTAACGATAAATTATAGTTACTTTTACGAAAGAATTCAAAAACAAGAGATTACGATTGATGAACTTTTTGATGCAATTTGTCGCTTAGAAATTATTAATATTACATTAAATAATGAAGATAATCCACAGTTGATATTTGAAAGTTTAAACTCCACAGGGCTTGACTTAAGTGAAGGAGATAAAATTAGAAATTATATATTAATGGGTCTTCCAAAACAAAAGCAAGATGAGTATTATGAAAAATATTGGAATTGTATAGAAAAATGTACTAAATATGATGTTAGTTCTTTCATTAGAGATTATCTTAGTGTTAAACAACTTGTTATACCCTCACAAAAAAAAGTTTATATAAATTTCAAAAAATATGTTGAGGATTCTTCTTTAAAAATTATTGAAATATTAGAAGATTTACTTAGTTATGCAAAAAGATATAATATTTTGTTATGTGGGAAAACAAGTAGTAAAGAACTAAATTCTTGTATTAATAGACTAAATCGTTTGGAAACTACTGTAACGAGACCGTTTTTTCTAGAAGTATTAAGGCTTTATGATGAAAATCAAATAAATTTGAATGAAGTCGCAGAAGCATTTTCTATAACAGAAAGTTATTTATTTAGAAGAACAATATGCGATTTGCCTACAAACGCATTAAATAAAATATTTCTTTTACTTAATAGAGAAATTATGAGATATGATGGTACGGATAGTAATTACATAGAAAAGCTAAAATTTGCTTTGTTATCAAAAAAAGATAGAGCTAGATTTCCAAATGATGATGACTTTTCTTTAATGTTCACAGAAAAACCGATTTATCAAATGAATAGTAAAAATAAAATTTATATTTTAGAAAGATTAGAAAATTTTGGAACATTAGAAGATAAAGACATATACAGACATTATGATGAAGGAGAATATTCTATTGAACATATTATGCCACAACATCTTACACCTGCTTGGATTAAAGAATTAGGTGATAGCTATGAGGAAATTCATGATACTTGGCTTCATAGAATAGCTAATTTAACGTTAACAGCATATAATTCAAAGTACAGCAATAGTACGTTTGTAGAAAAAAAGACAATGAAGAATGGATTTGAAGATAGTGGGATTCGTCTAAATACATATGTTTCTAAAAAGGATAAATGGACATTAGCTGAATTACGAGATAGGAATGATTATTTGTTGAAAAGAGCGCTAGATATTTGGGCATTTCCATCAACAAATTATAAACCGCAAGAAAAACAATTGGATTCTTATACATTAGATGATGAAGCATCTTTTTTAAGTGGTAGACAGATTGCAAAATTTGTATATAAAGGAACTGAACAACCGGTTGTAAGTTGGGTTGAAATGTATACGAAAGTTTTAAGAGCTTTATATTTAGAGGATAAAACGATTATTGCCAAGATTGCATTATCAACAGGTGATGATTTATCTATTCATTTTTCAACTAATAAAAGGATTTTTAAAAAATGTGATGAAATAGGGGATAATGTTTATGTGCAAATTAATACAAATACACAAAGTAAATTATCTGTTCTAAATAGATTGTATAAGTTATATGGTATGGATCCAACTGATTTAGTTTTTTATTTGCGAGATTCTAATGATAAAGAAGATGAAAAAGGAACGAGATTTGAAATACGTCGAAGATATTGGGAGTACGCTTTAAAATTTATAAAAGAAGAAAATTTTGATAATAAATCTTTTGATAATGTAAATACTTCAAAGGAAAATTGGATAAATGGTACTTTTGGTATAGGTGGTTTTGCTATATGTTGTATTGCTAATTATGACTTTGCAAGAGTAGATGTATATTTTGGAAAGACTAATGCTAATGAAAATAAAATTGCATTTGATAATGTTATGTTACATAAATTAGAAATAGAATCAAATTTGGGTGTTAATTTAGAGTGGGATAGAGGAGATGACGTAAAAAGATCAATAATTTCGTATAGATTGGAAAATGTAAGTATTTATAATGAAAATGATTGGTTACAAATAGCTAAATTTCATGCAAAATGGAGTAAGAAATTTATAGATGCTATTGTTCCTTATTTAAAATAGGAGAGAAATATTCTAATATTAAGGAATAATTTATAATGATAGACTCTTTATAAATTATTCCTTTTAATAAAATGATATGTTATAACAACTTTCGACAAAAGTTGATGAAAGTTAAGCGATAGTATGTCAAAAGTAAATGATTTAAAACAAGAAAACGAAATAAAAATAAGAGAATGCCTTTATGATGGACGAATTTGGACAAAAAATGACTTAGCGTATAAAACAAGTCTTTCATTGGCGACAACTACTAATATTTTACAAGAAATGTTGAAAAATCATGAAATTGAATATGTAAGTGATTCTAAGTCAACGGGTGGTAGAAAGTCTAAAGAATATCAGTTATATAAGGATTATAAGCATCTGTTAAAAATAGTTTTAAAGAAGAATAAGAAGAGTTATGAATTTATTTTTGAAATCATAGATTTATATGATCAAATTGTTTATCAAAAAAATTATTCTTCTTTAAAAGGAACAGTTGAAGAGTTTTTAAAGATGTTAAAAGAGGTATTAAAGAAAGGTCAAGAAATTGCTGTCATTTGTTTATCACTGCCAGGGGTTTGTGATCAGGGAATGATTGATTTGTGTGATTTTGAAGATTTTCAAAATAAAAATATATTAGAAATTTTAAAAAAAGAAATAAAACAAAAAATAATCATTGAAAATGATGTCAATTGTGCCAGCATTGGTTTTTATCATCAATATTCACACTATCAAAATAGTGCTTTGATTTATCAGCCTGCGGTTGATTATGTAGGCTGTGGAATGATCATTCAAGGGAAACTTTATAATGGTTTTAGTCATTTTGCGGGAGAACTTCGATGCTTACCTTTTTATGATCATTTACAACAAGAGCGCTTATTAAAAGATGCTCCTCAAGAATTATTAGAAAAACAGATTGTTACTTTATGTTGTGTCTTAAATCCAGAAGCTATTGGTATTTGTAGTGATGTTTTAAAAGACATACAAATATCTTTACCAACGATTCCTTTAAAACATCAACCTCAAATAATTAAAATTAATCAACTATATAAATTAATTAAAGAAGGACTTTTTCAAATAGGAAAGAATCAAATGATAGGAGAGATGAATAATGAATAAAAGTTATATTGATTTACTTGTGGAAGTGATTTTCATGGTAAAACGAAATCAGCAATTCATCTAGGTGAAAATGGATGTGTTTCACCAGATGAAATTAAAGAACTTTTAATTAAATACCAATTAATAAGAGGCTAATTTAGCCTCTTAAGTATTTTTTTAAGTTTTCTAATTGGTTATTACAATCACTTACACCTAAGTCATACATTTGTTGAATGACTTCTTTGTCTTTTTCAAGTCGTCCAATAGGGATGAGTTGACTAGGTCTTAAAACAAAAATCTTCTTTTCTTTTTCTAATTTTGTAATCAAATCTAAAGACGCATTATAATTTAAATAACGATTATTTAAGGTTTCTACAAAATGAGGATATTGATGATAAAAGAGTTTATTAAGATGTTTATTGGATGGCTTTTTACGATAATCTAAGGGCCTTGTTAAAACGACAATGATTTTATCAACATCCATCTCTAACATTTTTTTAATAGGAATACTGTCACTACAGCCACCATCTAAATATTCATGACCATTGACTTGAATGATATGAGATACAAAAGGCATTGAACCTGATGCTCTTAAATATTCAACTTGATCATAATTATCTAAAGTATCCAACAACTTATATTCTGCTTTTCCTGTTTGTAAATTTGTCACAACGGCATAAAAATCAACAGGAGATTCTTGATAACTTTGATAATCAATTGGATCTAAATCATCAATCAGTTTTTCAAAACAAAATTCTTCATTCATGACATTTCCTGTTTTTAAAAAAGAATAAACACCCATATAATCTTTATTTCCAGCGTAAGCTTTATTATATCTCAAAACACGTCCTATTTGTTTTGATTTATAATTCATTCCAAATAAAGCTCCTGCTGAAACACCAATAATTGTATCAACATCAATCTTTTCTTTTAAAAATGTATCGATGACACCCGCTGTGTATAAACCACGCATAGCGCCACCTTCTAATACTAAACCAACTTTCATTTATATCACCGAGGGTATTATATCATAAAATTTGAACATCAAAGCAAAAAAGAAGATGTTTGAATAAAATATATATTTTGCGTATAATACGATTAGGTGATTAAAAATGGAAAAAGGCAAAATACGTATGCTCGCCAATTTAATAGAGCTAAATAAAATAGAAGTAAGACTTTCAAAAAAATATTATGGGGGAATTTCTCCAAAATTTTATTTGAGAGATTTAAATAAAGAAACACTTGTAGAAATTCCTGTTGCTGAAACATGTGAAGATGATATTTGTGTTAAATATTATTTTAAAAATGTTCATATTGATTTAACGCATCATTATGAGATGGTAGATAATTATGGTTTAAGTGCTATTTTACAATATGTAAGACTTTCTGAATTGGATGATTTTGATGAATTATTTTATTATGATGGAAAATTAGGACCTCTTTATCAAAAAGAAAAGACAACTTTCAAAGTATGGGCGCCTACGGCTTTAGAAGTCATGGTTAAAGTAGGAAATGAAGCTTATCAAATGGAAAGAAAAGAAAAAGGGGTTTTTGAAGTAACGATCAAAGGAGATTTGGATAATCAAGAATATAATTATTTGATTCGTCATCATAAAAGTTTTCATGAAACATTAGATCTTTATGCTTATGCTTCTAATGCTAATAGTAATAGTAATATTGTCATTGATGTTGATAAAATCAATGAACCACTTTATTTAGAAAACTTACCACATATGAAAAGAAAAACAGAAGCGATCATTTATGAATTAAGTGTTCGTGATTTTACTATGTCTAAAACAATTAGCGCAACACATCCAGGAACTTTTATGTCTTTAGTAGAAAGTGGTTTAGTTACACCACAAGGTAATAAAGCAGGGTTTGATTATCTTGTAGATTTAGGTGTCACTCATGTTCAAATCATGCCAATGTATGATTTTGCGACAGTAGATGAACTTCATCCTACAGTGATGTATAACTGGGGTTATGATCCAATTCAATACAATGTTCCTGAAGGAAGTTATGCTTTAGATCCTCAAGATGGTTATTCGCGAGTTAAAGAATGTCGTCATATGGTTTCAACATTTCATCAAAAAGGTTTAAGAGTGGTGATGGATGTTGTTTATAATCATATGTATGATTATTATACAAGTGCGTTTGAAAGAACAGTACCGGGGTATTATTTTAGAAAGAATCAATATGGAGAAATGTCTAATGGTTCTTGGTGTGGAAATGATTTGGAATCAAGACATCAAATGGTAAGACGATATATTAAAGATATGTGTTTGCGTTGGCAAAAACTTTATGGAGTAGATGGTTTTAGATTTGATTTAATGGGTATTATTGATATTGAAACCTTAAATCAAGTTTATGATCAAGCTTCAAAAATAGATGATAGTTTTATTATGTATGGCGAAGGATGGAATATGCCTACAGCTATGGATGATCATGAAAAAGGAATGCAAGATAATCATCGTAAGATGTTAAATATTGGCTTCTTTAATGATTATTATCGTGAAACTTTAAAGGGTGGTAGTGGAGATTCTGCTTTAAAGGATAAAGGTTATTTTGCGGGGAATATGTATAATTGTGAAATTGGTGGTGAATGTATGAAAAATACAAATCGCTACAGCTATGTTGATCAAAGTATTAATTATGTTGAATGCCATGATAATGCGACAACATTTGATAAATTCGCAATTAGTAATGGAGATGAACCACTTGAAACCCGTAAGAAAAGACAATTGATGTTGAATGTTGCACTTATTTTATCACAAGGAATTCCTTTTATTCATTGTGGTCAAGAGTTCTATCGTAGTAAAGATGGACTTGGAAATACGTATAATACATTAGATCATATTAATGCAGTCAATTGGTCTTTAGTTGATGAAAATCAAGAGGATATTGAAACTCTTAAACAAATGATTCAACTTAGAAAAGAAAATGGTGGATTTAAGTATGAAACAATTCAAGAAGTAAATGAATATGTAGGTACAAATCATTTTGATTATCGTATTTTAAGATATTGTGTGAAACAAAATAAAGGAAAATATCAAGAGATTGTTGCATATTTTAATCCTTCGTATTATGATTTTGAAATAAATGATATGGATGAATATGAAGTGATTTATAATGATCATGAATCACGCACATATTTAGCTCCTATTTCGATGAAAATATTTGGATTAAAGAGGTAAAAAATGAAATTAATTATTGGTTTAGGTAATCCTGGGAAAGAATATGAAAATACAAGGCATAATACAGGATTTATGGTATTAGATCGTTTAAGTGAAAAATTAAATATTGAAATGACACAAAACAAATTTAAAGGACTTTATGGAAAAAGTAAATATAAAGGTGAAGATGTGATTTTATTAAAACCACAAACTTATATGAATTTATCTGGAGAATCTGTTAGACAAGTTATGGATTTCTTTAAAATCAATCAAGAAGATATCTTAGTTATTTATGATGATTTAGATATGCCAGTAGGGAAGCTTCGTTTAAGACAAAGTGGTAGTGCTGGTGGACATAATGGTATTAAAAATATTATCTTGCATACTGGAAGTCAAAATTTCAATCGTATTCGTGTAGGTATTGATCGTAGTAAATATATAAAAGTTGTTGATTATGTTTTATCACGTTTTACAAAAGATGAACAAGATGCTATCAATCAAGGGATTGAAAATGCCAGTGATGCAGTCGTTGATTATTTGGATCATGGATTTAACCATGCAATGAATCGTTTTAATTAGAGGCACATATGAAAAAGATACTACATTTATTAAAAGATAATAAAGCATTTAATGCTTTATTGAATAAACAAAATATCGTTGTCAATTCTTCCAACAGCGAAGCGCTACTGATTGCTAGCGCATTTTTGACTTTAAAAAAAGATATGCTGATTGTTAAATCAAATCAATATGAAGCTAATCTTCTTTATAAACAAGTTTCTCAAATGATTGATGAAGCTCTTTATTTTCCTGTAGATGAATCTTATCGTATTGAAAGTTTAGCTGCTTCAGGAGAATTATTAGGACAAAGATTAGGAACGATGTATCAACTTACACGACCTGGTCCACATCTTTTGATTAGTCATGGTCATAGTGTGATGCGATATGTTCCAACTGTTGATGTTTTTAAGAAAAACTGTATGACTTTAAAAGTAGGAGATCATATTGATGTTTATGATTTACAAAGATTTTTAGCGCAAGCAGGTTATATGCATACAACACGTGTTGATCAACCTTTCTATTTTTCTAAACGTGGGGGAGTCGTTGATATTTTTTCAATGCAATATGACCATCCTATTCGTATCGATTTCTTTGATGATGAAATTGATTATATTAAATTTTTTGATGAAAAAACACAAAGAACGATTGAAAAAGTGGATGAAATTGAAATTATTCCAGCTACCGATCTTCTTTATTTAGATCAAGAAGTAGGTTCAGTTGTTACACAAATCAAAGATTCTTTTGAAGAACAATATCAAAAGATGGATGATTTATTTAAAGATGATTTTGAAGAAAAAATCATGATCGATATTGAAAACTTAAAAGCACATGCTACAGGTAGTAGTCAATATGCGTATTATCATCTCTTTAAAAATGTGACGAGTATTAAAGATTATTTAGATGCTCCAATTACTATTTTATGTCAAGAAGAAGATATTCATTTTCAAATCAAAAACTATATTTCAGAAAACTTCTATTATTATCAAGAATTAAGCCAAAGTGGACGCTTTTTAAAAGATAATCAACTTTATCAAGACTTTGATAGCATTATTAAAGATAACTATCAAGCCATTAATACCTTTACAACAAATAAAGATGATGTTGTCTTTTTAAGTCACGATGTGATGTTTAATCGAGATGATGAAAAACGTGTCATCCAACAAATCAATGATTATTTAAAGAATAGTCAAATTTTAATTTCTCTAGAAAATAAACATCAACTTCAATTGATGGTGGAACTTTTTGATCGTCATGAAATGAAATATACACTTGTAGGAATTGATGAAGTAATTTATCCAGGTATTAATCTTTATGTAGGAAAACTTGCATCAGGATTGGAACTTATTGAAGAAAAAGTAGTTATTTTAACAGCCCATGAATTATTTGGAGAAGTCAATGTTTCTAAAACAAAATATTTTAGATTTAAAGATGCTAAAACATTACGTAACTTCCAAGAATTAAATGTTGGTGATTATGTTGTTCATGATAGCTATGGAATAGGGCAATATTTAGGAATTAAAACACTTGATGTTAAAGGATATCATAAAGATTATTTATATGTGGCTTATGCTGGAGATGATACGCTTTATATTCCAGTTGAACAATTTAAAATGATTCGTAAGTATGCAAGTGCTGATGGTAAAGTACCAATGATCCATGCTCTTGGAAGTAGCAAATGGACAAAAGCTAAACAAAAGGCTAAAAATAAAATTGATGATATTGCTGATCGATTAATAGAATTATATGCTAAAAGAATGTCTTCACCAGGGTTTGCTTTTTCTAAGGATAATGAATTACAAATCGATTTTGAAAATCAATTTGGTTATGCTTTAACTGCTGATCAACAAAGAAGTGTTGATGAGATTAAATTGGATATGGAAAAACCTCAACCAATGGATCGTCTTTTATGTGGAGATGTTGGTTTTGGTAAAACTGAAGTGGCCTTACGTGGTGCTTTTAAAGCAATTTTAGATCATAAACAAGTAGCTTTTCTTTGTCCAACAACTATTTTATCAATGCAACATTTTAAAACAGCCACCGAACGTTTTAAAAATTTTCCTGTAGAAATTGCTTTACTCAATCGTTTCACTTCTTCTAAAGAAAAGAAACGTATTTTAAAAGAAGTTAAAGAAGGTAAAATTGATTTATTAATAGGAACACATCGTATTTTATCAAAAGATGTCGCGTTTAATGATTTAGGGTTACTTGTTATCGATGAAGAACAACGTTTTGGTGTTAAACAAAAAGAAAAAATCAAAGAATACCGTGAAACCATTGATGTTCTTTCTCTTTCAGCTACACCAATTCCTCGTACATTACAAATGTCTTTAATGGGAATTAGAGGATTATCGAAAATCGATACACCACCTAAAAATAGATTACCTGTACAAACTTATGTTGTTGAAAAAAATAATACGTTAATTAAACAAGTTATTGAAAGAGAACTCGCTAGGGATGGACAAGTTTTCTATCTTTATAATCGAACAGATCAAATCGCTAATGTCGCTTATAAAATTTCTTCTACTGTTCCTAATGCAAAAGTAGCTATAGGACATGGTCAAATGGATAAAAATGAACTAGAAGATGTTATGCTTCGTTTTATGAATAAAGAATTTAATGTTCTTATTTGTACAACAATTATTGAAACAGGAATTGATATTCCTAATGCTAATACGATGATTGTTGAAGATGCTGATAAATTTGGTTTAGCCCAACTTTATCAAATTAGAGGACGTGTAGGTCGTAGTGAAAGAGGCGCTTATGCTTATCTTCTTTATAAAAAGGATAAGTCTATTCAAGATGATGCATTAAAACGTTTAAAAGCGATTAAAGAATTTACTGAACTTGGTAGTGGTTATAAAATTGCCATGCGTGATTTATCAATTCGTGGTTCAGGAGATATTCTTGGGGGTAAACAAGCTGGGTTTATTGATGATATTGGTTTTGAAATGTATATGAAGATCTTACAAGATGCCATCAATGTAAGAATGCATAAAGATGAAAAGCCTGAAGAAGAGGTTAAAAACTTAAATGTGAGTGTAGATGGTTATATTCCTGATGACTATGTAGAAAGTGATTATGAAAAACTTGAATTGTATCAAAGATTAGATAAAGCAAAAACAATGAGTGAACTTAATAGTTTAAAAGCGGAATTTGATGATTATTATGGAAATTTACCAGAAGCTATTTTAACATTGATTGAAAAGAGAAAACTTGAAATTCTTTCACATTATTCTATTATTGAAGATATTAAAGATTCTGGTAAACAACTAGAAATTATCTTTTCACCAAACGCTTTTGAAACAATTTCAGGTGATAAATTATTCTTGCTTGCTAATCAACTTTTTACAAAGCCAGCCTTTAAATCTTTAGATAATAAAATAACAATTAAAATCAATAAACATGATCAATGGCTTAATCGTTTAAATGAGTTTATTGAAACGTTATCAAAAAAATAAACGAAAGAAAAGTACGACAAAACCGTACTTTTCTTTTTTATAAAAAAAGCAAGCCAAATAAAATGCCTTGCTTTTTCTTGTTTATATATTAACTTATTAATTAATGATTTTTAAAACGTCATCTTCGTTTGTGATAGCAAAAATTGAAAGTGTTAATGTATTAAGTTTTTCAATTGAATTATTTTGTATTGCTTGTTCGAGTTGATTTGATACATTTCCTAATTTTACTTTCAATAATGGTAATACAGTTTTCTTTTCTCGTTTTTCGTCTTCTTTCCGTTCCTTCACACATATCGATTTCATCTCCTTCTGGTAAGTCTCTAATTAAATCTAAACTTCCTGTAATGATGGCTGCATAAATAAAGTTATCTCTATTCATCTTTATTCTTCGATGTAATCCCTCATAGTTTCCTTTATACATCTCTTGGATGGCTTCTTGTTTGTTCATCTTTGATCTTACTGGTATCTATTTCTTTGACATCGGCAACTTTGATTTTCCAATCATTAACATATTCTTTTAATTCTTCTGGTATATCAAAGTAATCATTTAATTCTAAAGGGGTATTCCATTTCTTATCTCCTGTATAAAAAACAATCATAACTTGAGGAACTAATCTTTTAAGTTTTTTGTTTTTTAATTGTTTTAAATACTCCGTCATTTCATAGTTGCCATATCGAATCACCATATTCTTATAGATCGTACTTTGGTGTTCGATACTGAAGAGACAATAGACACCATCAACATCTGTTTTTACGACAATGTCCCTTCTTCTTTTTTTATTATTTTATCTTTCCTTTTTTCTTCTTTCAATGGACGGATAGTCCATTGAATAATTGTTTCTTATACAATAAAGGCCTATCAACAAATTATTTTGTCAACAGGCTAAATACATATTTATTTTACAGGAACATATTCTTTTTTTATAAATTCTTTACTGTAACGATTACTTGTTAAATCTTGAATTGTATCAAAGAAAGATAAATCATCAATATAAAGACGATAAGTGACTTGTTCATCGTATTCTTTATTTATACAATCAATGTCATTTACTTTTAATAGATGCTCAAATTTTTTAGTAAAACTATAATCAAGAGAAACATCATAGACATCGATTAAATGTTTTTCAACAATATTAGCTTCTTTTAAAGCATCAGCCACAGCTTGACTATAGGCGCGTGTTAAACCTCCAGCCCCTAATTTAATGCCTCCAAAATATCTTGTAACAATTGCAATAATATTACTGAGTTCTTGTTTTTTTAAAACATTGAGCATTGGAAGACCTGCAGTACCTGATGGTTCTCCATCATCATTGGCTCTTTCTTTTGTACCTACAAGATAGGCAACACAATTATGTGTAGCATCTTTATATTTTTCTTTATAATAATCAATAGTTTCATTGATTTTTTCTTCATCATTTAAAGGAATGAGCGTACAAATAAACTCTGATTTTTTAATGACTAATGTGTGTTCAGTTATTTCCTCAATAGATTTCATTTTTTCACCTTCCGACTTTTATGATAACATAAAACTTTAAAAATAATCCATAATTTGTTATATTATATGAGGAAGAGGTGGAGAGTATGGAAAAAATTGCTATATTAGCGGATAGTGGATGTCAAATTCCTGTAGGTTCAAGAGAAAATGAAGGAATATTTATTGCACCACTAACAATCACTATGGAAGGTAAAAGTTATTTAGATGATATTGAAATTCATAGTATAGATGTTTTTGAACGTATGGAAAAAGACGATATTATGGTGATGACTTCTCAACCATCAACAGGTTCACTGCAAGAAGCAGTTCAAAAAATCAAAGATCAAGGATATAGTCATGTTATTGGTTTACCTATCGCTACAGGACTTTCTTCAACCATGAATGGAATGAAGCTTGCGTGTGATATGTTAGAAATGCCAGTAACATTAGTGGATACAAAAGGAACAGCAAGTAATCAAAAATATCTTGTAGAAGTTGCAGCAAAGCTTGCTCGTGAGGGAAAATCACCAGAAGAAATAAAAGAGATTCTAGAAAAACTTGTAGAAGATTCAGCAACGATTATTATGGTTCCTAATTTAGATCATTTAAAAAAGGGAGGACGTATTACTCCTGCTGTTGCAGCGTTAGCTGGACTTTTAAAAATTGTACCAATTATGAAATTAAACTATAGTTTAGGTGGTAAAATTGATAGTTTTGGTAAAGTAAGAACAGCTAAAAAAGCAAATTTAAAAATTATTGATCACATGGTCAATGAATGTAAGGTTAACAATAAGAATTATGTTTTTGCAATCGAACATGTTTTAAGTGAAGAACTAGCATTAGAAATGAAACAAAAATTGATTGAACAAATTGGAGAATGTGAAATACTTGTAAGAGAATTACCAGCTGTGGTTGGAGCTCATATGGGTATTGGTGGTATTGGTTATCAATATATTAGAAAATACGAAGGGTAATAAGGAGAAAAAGATGACACAAAGAGTAGATACGATAGAAACAGTTGTTGATGTTTTTAATATTGCGATGGATATACAGGAATTATATTTAAAACAAGGACCTTTTAAACAACTTTCGATGTCTGAAATGCATGTTTTAGAAGCTGTTGATAAAGAATCAAGTCCCTCAATGTCAGCTGTTGCAAATCATTTGAATGTAACACTTGGAACTCTTACGACAGCTGTTAAAAAAATTGTAGAAAAAGGTTTTCTTATTAAAGAAAAATCTACTCAAGATCAACGTATTTATTACTTAAGATTAACAAATCAAGGAAAAGAAGCTTTGAAAGTTCATGAACAATTTCATCATGAATTAGACTCTATTTATAGAAATCGTATTCCTGATGAAAGAGTAGAATGGGTTTTTTCAACATTAAGTGATATTTATAAAGATCTCGTTGTTTATCGAAATGAATTATTAAGAAGAAAAGATCAAAATAAGTAAAGTCAACATTACAAGTTGACTTTTTTGATGTTATAAAAAGATTGGATCATAAAATTCTATACATAATGAAAAGGAAATATCATAGCTTATAATAGGTGATAGAATGCTTTGTATACAAAAAAATAGAATTTTAATTAAACATTATCAGTTGATTATTACATTAGAATCAACGATTTTTGAATGTAAAATGAATCAACAAATTATTTCAATAAAAGGAAAAAATATTGAAATACGTTACTATAGTCAAGATGAAATTATGTTAATGGGTGAGTTTACATCAATTATCTTTTCATGAATTTAGGCTATGATTATATTGTTATTGAAACAAATGATATTGTTTCATTTTTAAAAGAAACCAAAAAACATCAGCTCACACTTTTCCATTTACATCAACTTGATGCATTACGTTATTCATTTTACGTTCCTATTTATCAAAGATATATCACATCTTCTATGCATTTACCCATTCAAAAAAGTATAGGTCTACTTCATTATTTATTTCTTATCTTTAAATTTCCACAAATCATTTTTACACTCGCTTTTATAAGCACACTTTTTATTTTACCACATTATATTTATGACTATAAAATAACAGGCTCTCTTTCTATCGTGAACAATCAACTTCAAAAAGACCTCAATAAACAAATACAAATGATGCATCCTAAATTGACTTATCCTCAAATCAATAAACTTTATGATCATTTAAAAAGAAAATATCAAAGCGAAATTGATTATTTAAATGTTTATCAAAAGGGAAGTGTTTTACATGTTGAATATACACCCGCTAGTCATAATCAAAAGACGGTCTTAAAATATCAAGATTATATCGCTAAAAAAGATGGGATTATTCGTCAATTGGATGTCAAACAAGGAAATGTTTTAGTTAAAGTGAATCAGTATGTAAAAAAAGGAGATGTTTTGATTTCACATCAAATTGAAGATACGAAGCAACAAATAAAAATGATTCCCACTTTAGGAAGTGTAGAAGCTTATACTTATCAATATATAGAGGCTTCATCATCAAATGTTAAAGATAAAGATATATTTGCATATTTGCTTTTTAAAATAAGAGGTCAATTACCAAAGGATGTAAAAATTGACAGGGAAAAAGTACTATCATATGATATAATAGAGAAGAAATATGTATTAAAGATGCAATATGTTTTTATAGAGAATATTGCAATTAGGGAGGATTCATGAAAGAAATTGTTAAGTTAGAAGCTTATAACATTGAACAACTTGTTAATTTATCTGGAGTAAAAGATGAAAATTTAGAAGTTTTAGAAGATCATTTTCAAGTTGAAATTTCTTTAAGAGGAGATGAAATGTCAATTGTTGGAAGTCAACAACAAATTGAAAAAACTAAAAAAGTCATTTATTCTTTGTTAAAACTGATTGTTTCAGGGGTTTCTATTTCAAGAAGAGATGTTATCTATGCTCAAAAACTTGTAGAAAAAGATAAGTTGGATCAATTATCTGAACTTTATCATATAAAAATAGCTAGAACATATAATGGAAAACTTATTTATCCTAAAACATTAGGACAAAAGAGTTATTATTATGCTTTAAAAAATAACGATGTGGTTTTTGGAATAGGACCTGCGGGAACAGGAAAAACTTATTTAGCTGTTGTTTTTGCAGTAGCAGCTTTAAAAAATAATGAAGTAAAAAAAATAATTTTAACAAGACCAGCTGTTGAGGCAGGAGAAAATTTGGGATTTTTACCAGGAGATTTAAAAGAAAAAGTAGATCCTTATTTACGCCCTTTATATGATGCTTTATACGATATGTTAGGTGTTGAACAAACTGAAAAGCTTATGGAAAAAGGTGTTATTGAAATTGCACCTCTTGCTTATATGAGAGGTCGTACTTTAGAAGATGCTTATGTTATTTTAGATGAAGCGCAAAATACAACAGATAATCAAATGAAAATGTTTTTAACACGTTTAGGATTCAGATCAAAAATGATTGTAACAGGAGATATTTCACAAATCGATTTACCAAGAAATACAACTTCTGGACTTATTCGTGCATTAGATATTTTAGAAGGGGTCAAAGGGATTTCATTTATTCATTTATCAGCGATGGATGTCGTAAGACACCCTGTTGTTCAAAGAATAATAGAAAGATACGATGGGAATAATGAATAATATATTATTAATTGAAGATGATATGTCCATCAATAAGATACTTGCCTATGAACTTAGAAAAAAAGGTTATTTAGTAGATAGTTTATATGATGGAAAAGAGGCTGTTTCGAAGATTTTAGAAAATGATTATGATCTTGTTTTGATTGATTGGATGCTTCCATATAAAGATGGTGTCTCTATTATTAAAGAAGTAAGACAAAATGATTATGTTAAACCACTTATTTTATTAACGGCACGCAGTGAACAAGAAGATATTATTAAAGGATTAGAAGCAGGAGCAGATGATTATTTAACAAAACCATTTCAATCAGCAGTTTTAATAGCGCGAATTGAAGCTCATTTAAGAAGACATCATAAACATTTTTTAGATGAAATTAAATTTGAAGATGTTATGATGAATACTAAAAATCGAGAAGTGACAATTGATGATCATGTTATTGTTCTAACAAAAGTAGAATATGATTTATTAAAAATGTTTATGGAACATCCTAAAGAAGCTGTTTCTCGAGAAACTTTATTACAATCTATTTGGGGATTTCAATATGATGGAGATACACGTATTGTTGATGTTCATGTTTTTAAATTAAAAGGAAAGTTAAAAGAAAGTCGAGTTTCTTTTAAATCTGTAAGGGGAGTTGGATATAAGTTGGTGAAAAAAGATGACTAAAAGTTATTTGAAAGTTGTATTGATGGGAGTTGTTACTTTATTACTTTGTTATTTTAATAAGGCTTACAGTCTTTATATCATGCTTCTTTTTATCTTTGTATGTGCAATCAATGCTTATCAATTAGAAAGTCATTATCAACGAATGGGACGTTTTTTTCAAAGAGAAAAGGATAATGAAATAAAGGAAGTAGAAATTGAAAATAAATATCATGAAAAGATATTAAGTCAATTGATTCGATCAATGAATTTACCGATGTTATTTATTGATAAAGAAGGGAAAATAGCTTTTACCAATCAAAGTTTTAGAAAAGGCTTTGAAATACCACATTTAAAAGGAAGATATTATAAAGATATATTTGTAGGTGAGATGCTTGATTTAGTAGATCAATGTTATGTTTTTGAAAGACCATTATCGTCGGTTGTAAAAATACAGTCGAGATATTATCAAGTAGAATCTTCACCTGTTTTTTCTGATAAAGAACATCTTATTTTTGATGGAACGATTGTTTTATTTACAGACGTTTCTAAAATGAAAGAAATTGAAGATATGCAAAAACAATTTTTATCAGATGTTTCTCATGAACTTAAAACACCGATGTCAGCTATTATTGGAAGTGTAGAAATATTAAAGAGGGATGGTTTAGATTCACCAGAAATATTTCAAGAGTTTATGGATATTTTGTTGAAAGAAAGTTATCGTATGCAAAATATCATTAATGATATTTTAGAATTATCACGATTAGATCAAACAAGAGTTAAATTGGATTTTAAAGAATTAGATGTCAAAGCTGTTGTCAAAGAAAGTATTGATTTATTTGAGCCAATGGCTAAAGAAAAACATATTTCTCTTATTTATCATAATAAAATAGAAAAAACTGTTATTTTAGATTATTCAACGGTTAAAACAATTTTAAGTAATTTTATTTCTAATGCAATTAAATACTCTAATGATGGTGTTATTACAATTAAAACTGAAAAAGAAAATAATATGTTTGTTTTAAGTGTACAAGATGAAGGAATGGGTATACCTAAAAATAAGCTGAATTATATTTATGATCGTTTTTATCAAGTAGATAAATCAAGAAGTTCAAAGATATCAACGGGACTTGGTTTAAGTATTGTTAAAAAAATCGTCGAATTGAATCAAGGAACGATCGATGTTGAAAGTACTTTAGGGATAGGTTCGACTTTTACTGTTAAGTTGCCTATAAATCCCAAAGTTTCCCACAATGAGGATACAATTTAGACATATTTATTATTTATGATAATAGCATCAAAAGGAGGAAATATTATGAACGAAGATAATAAAAATAATTTTATATTAGTTGATGAAGATAAACCTAAAGAAAAGAAATGGAAAAAAATAGTAAAAATTTTATTAGTAGTTGCTATTGTCTGTTCCTTTGTAATGAATGGCTATGTTTTTTATAATATGATGTCATCATCGAATGATAGTACAACGACCGTTACAAATAAAGGAACTGTAAAACAAGTCAATTATGATGTTAAAACAGATACAACAAGTGTTGTAGAAAAAGCGAGTGATAGTGTTGTAGGAGTTGTTGTTTATCAAAATACAACAAATAATGCTTTTGGATTTGGTGATAATTCAAGTTCTTCGAGTGAAACACAATCTGGAAGTGGTAGTGGGGTCGTTTATGATCAAACTGGTAAATATACCTATATTATTACGAACCACCATGTTATTGATGGTGCAAATAAAGTACAAGTTGTATTTTCAAATAATGAATATGTAGATGCAGAAGTTGTAGGTAGTGATGAATATAGTGATGTCGCTATTTTAAGATGTCAACCAAGCTTTGATGTAAGTGTTATTGATTTAGGAGATTCTAATTTACTAGATAAAGGAGAAACAGTTTTAGCGATTGGTTCACCATTAGGAATTCAATATTCAGGAACTGTTACTCAAGGTATTGTTTCAGCAACAGATCGTACAGTTTCTGTTGATTTAAATGATGATAAAGTTGATGATTGGGATATGAATGTTATCCAAACAGATGCAGCTATCAATCCAGGTAATAGTGGTGGAGCGCTTGTTAATATGAAAGGTGAACTTGTAGGTATTACGAACATGAAGTTCTCTGATGAAAGCGTTGAAGGTATGGGATTTGCGATTCCTATTAATGATGTTATTACAGTTGCAGAACAAATTCGTACAAATGGTAAAGTATCTCATCCAGTTATCGGTATTTCAGGTGTTTCTTTAAATGATTATTCTTCATATGAACTTCAAAGATATGGTGTTAAAGTATCTGTTGATGAAGGTATCTATGTTGTTAAACTAACAAGTGATGGTGCTGCAAGTAAAGCTGGAATCCAACAAGGTGATGTTATTGTTAAATTAGATGGTAAAGATATTACTACTTATAAATCGTTCTTAACAGCACTTTACTCGCATAAAGCAGGAGATAAAGTAAAAGTTGTTGTTAATCGTAGTGGCACAGAAAAAACAATTGAAGTTACGCTTCAAGAAAAATAGATATTGCTTAACGCAATATCTTTTTTTATAATTAATGTAGAATGATTGAAAGAGGAATTATATGAAAATAGGTATTTTTGATTCAGGAATAGGTGGCTTATCAGTATTATATGAAGCAATGCAACTTTTACCTCATGAACAATTTATATATTATGCTGATGAAAAACATGTTCCTTATGGGGAAAAAACAAGAGAAGAGATCATTGGCTATGTAGATGAAATTATTCAATTTATGATTGATCATGATTGTAAGGCCATTGTCATTGCTTGTAATACAGCAACCAGTGCAGCAGTTGCTTTAATGAGAAAAAAATATGATATTCCTATCATTGGAATGGAACCTGCAGTAAAAAAAGCAGTTGATTTATATGGAAATCAAAAGGTATTGGTGTGTGCGACACCAATTACAGTTAAAGGTAAAAAGATGTTGGACTTGGTAGAAAGAGTTGATAAAGATCATTTAGTTGATTTGGTTGCTTTACCAAAACTTGTCCGCTTTGCTGAAAAACAAGAGTTTAATAGTGATGAAGTACTTGCTTATTTAAAAGAGGCACTTTCGAAATTTAATTTTAAAGAGTATGGTTCTCTTGTTTTAGGATGTACACATTTTAATTATTTTAAAGATAGTTTTCATCAATTATTACCGCATGTCCATTTATTAGATGGTAATAGAGGAACAATTAATTATTTAATGAAAAATATTGAATTAGAAAATTTGGAAAGTTCTGTTGAATATTATTATTCTGCTAAAAGAGTAAGCGGTGAAGAATTAAAACGTATTGAACGCTATTTGGAACGTTTAAAAAATATGAAAGATATAGGTATATAATATGGTAAAAGCAATTTTTTTTGATATCGATGGAACACTTGTTAGTTTTAAAAATCATCAGATTCCTAAATCTACATTTGATGCTTTATATAAGTTAAAAGAAAAGGGAATCAAGCTTTTTATAGCAACAGGAAGAGGAAAAGATGGATTAGATGTTTTAAATGATTTTCCTTTTGATGGTTATATTACGTTAAATGGACAATATTGTTATACAAATAATCAAATTATTTATTCAAATACAATCAAAAAAGAAGATCTACAAGCTTTATTAGATTATTTAAAAGATCATCAAGTTCCTTGTGGCTTTACAGAAGAAAATACAAAATACTTCAACTATCGTGATGAGCGTGTTGATGCAATTCACGCTATTACTCATAATGATGATCATCCTGCAGGAGATTGTAGTCATGTCATTGATAAACATATTTATCAAATTATGTGTTTTGTAGATGAAAATGAAGAAAAAGAAATCTTAAGTCATATGCCCCATTGTATTTCAGCAAGATGGCATCCAACTTTTTGTGATATTTCACCAATAGGTGGAACAAAACAATTAGGAATTGATAAATTTTTAGAATATTATGGTCTTGATTTAAAAGATACGATGGCTTTTGGTGATGGGGGAAATGACATGCAAATGTTAAAGCATGTAAATACTGCTATAGCAATGGGAAATGCGGGAGATGAGTTAAAAAGCATTGCTGATTTTGTGACAAAAGATGTGGATGATGAAGGTATTGCCTATGCATTAAAACATTATGGTTTGATAGACCTTTAAAAATAAGAAAAATTATTATATAATAAAGAAGCAATAAAATAATACTTCAGGGCAGAGCGAAATTCTCTACTGGCGGTAAACTCCGCGAGCCAAAGATGGCCGAACTGGTGAAATTCCAGTAGCAACAGTTATAGTCTGGATGAAAGAAGTGTTTTTTGTAATACTTTTTATATACAAAAACGTACCTAGAAGATTATTTTAGGTGCGTTTTCTTTGTTAAAGGAGGTATATAAAATGAGTACAAAGAAAATAACAACAGTAGGGATGCTTTGTGCCATGGCAATGATCGTTAATGTATTTATTTCATTTCCCATTGTTCCAGCGGTATCTTTTTTAAGGTATGATCCCAAGGATATTTTAATTGTTATTGGGGGATTTATTTATGGACCAATGACATCATTATTAATGAGTTTTATTTGTTCGATTTTTGAAATCATGTTAAAGGGAGGCAATATTTTAGATGTCTTGATGAATATGGTTTCAACGTGTTCTTTTGCTTGTATGGCAGCTTTTGTCTATAAAAAAGTACATAATCAAAAAGGAGCTGTTTTAGGACTTATTCTAGGTGTTATGTGTACAACAATATCTATGCTTATTTGGAATTATATCATTACACCTATTTATTATGGAATGCCAAGAAGTGCTATTGTACCAATGTTGCTTCCAGGAATATTACCTTTTAATTTAATTAAAGCAACGATGAATGCTGCCATTGTCTTTTTCTTATATAAACCAGTGGTTCAAATATTAAGAAGAAGTCATTTAGTGGAGAAATCTGATCGACAAGGAAGTGTTTATAAAGGTTATGTCTTTGTCGTAGGTGTTGTTTTAGTGACAATGATTTTGTTTGTTTTAGGATATCAAGGAATTATATAGGGAGGAAATAAGATGGAATTTTTAGAAGCTAAAGAAATCATGAAACAAAAAATGGGAGATTGGAAAATTATGGCACTTGCCAGTTGCGAGGATAATTATCCGATGGTGAGAAATGTCAGTTGTCTTTTTTATAATGATAAAATCTATTTTAAGACAGATAAGAACTTTAGAAAGACACAGCAGTTGTTTAAAAATAATCGTGTTGCAATGTGTTTTAATGGAACACAAGTTGAAGGGATTGCTGTTAATAAAGGATTGGTCGTTGATGAACCAGGAAGAGTTTTTGAAAAGAAATATAAAGAGTATTTATGGCAAAGTTATAATGCTTATTCTCACGTTGATAGTGAAATTTTAATAGAAGTGACTCCTGAGTTTGTGGAAATTTGGGATGAAGATGAAGATCGAAAGGCTTTTCAATTGTTTATTGATTTTAAAAAGAAAACAGTTGAATATAAACCTTACGATTAAAGAAATCATATGATTTGATTTCTTTTTTTTGAAGTGCTAATATATATACGAAAAGAAAGTCTTCAGGGCAGGGTGAAATTCCCGACCGGTGGTGATAGTCCACGAGCAGATGCAGAAAAGGTGCAATTCCTTTACCGATAGTGAGAGTCTAGATGGAAGAAAGACATTTTTTTAATATAATGTTTTTAGTCATGGAGATTAGTATTTTCATGATATTTTTTATTTTAAAGGAGAATTATTATGGAAAGTACTAAGACACAAAAAATGGTTTTAGCAGCAATGCTGGCTGCACTTGGGATGATTTTAAATCTCATTGAGATTCCTTATCCCTTTGCTCCTTGGTTAAATCTTGATTTATCAGAAATTGTTGTTCTTGTAGCAATTTCAACTTTAGGATTTATACCAGCGTTGTTTGTTTGTATTTGTAAATTTGTTGTTTCTATTTTGTTTAAAGGACCTGTAGGACCAATGGCTATTGGACAAATTGCAGCATTGATTGCATCGTTATCAATTTGTGTAACATATTCATTGCTTGCTCGAAAAATTGATCCAGAAAAGAATTTAAAGAATTATTTTTTAGATATGGTTTTAACGATGCTTGTTTTTGCTTTTATTATGTTTGTCATCAATTATTTCTTTGTGACACCTACTTATTTAATGCAAAAACCGACATGGTATACAAATCTACCTTTTGCAGTTGATATTCAAGCATTTAATCAACAATATGGTTCAAATATTTCAATTCCGAAATTTTTATCTTTTTTATCACCTTATGGACAAGCTATTTTTATTATTTATTTTCCTTTTAATTTTATTAAAGGAATTATTACAGGAATTGTTTATTATCTTGTAAGACCGGTTGAAAAAAGATTTAAAAGTAAATATATTAAAGAAGCTTAGGCTTCTTTTATTTTTTTATAGTGATTATTATGTTATAATGGCGAGGGATGGTGGGAAAATGACGTATTCAAGAGTAAAAAAATACCAAGAATTAAGAGATGGACTTAAGGAAGAAGTTGGCATTTCTAAAGAAAAGTATGTAGAACCAGTTCAAAATGATGATGACGATGATGATTTTTTGTCATTTATGAAAAAGGATAAAGAAGAAAAAGAAGTAAATTTAGAAGATACTTTAACAGAAACTAAAACATTTGAACAAATGAGAGAAGAAGGCTCAGCTGAACTTGATAAAGCTCTTAAAAGTGCGAAAGAAAGTGTTGGTAAACAAGATCAATATAATACAAGAATGGATATTTTAAGTAAAATTAGAGAACCTGAAAAAAATACAATTAAGATAGATTCAGTTGAAAGCTATGCTACACAAGAATTTGCTAAAGGAATGTTTGTAAATAATAAAGTTGAAGAAGAGCCAAAAGAAAAAATGACTTTTATGGAAAAATTAGCTGCGATGTCACCAGAAGAAGATGTGAAAAAAGCAGAAGAATTTTTACAACAAGAATCTGAAGAAGTAGAAGAAAAACAAGCTGAAGAAATAACAGAAACGAAAGAAATCGTTGAAACGATAGAAGAAAATCCAGTAGAAGATATTGAAAAAAATGATACTTTTATTGAAGATGAAGAAGAGATTATTGAAAATAAAGGTGAAAGTAAAGTTGTTAAGGTCATGAATGTCATTATTGTTATTTTAGTCATTATTTTCATTGCTTTACTTGGAGTTATCTTATATCAAAGTTTTTTTTAACTAAGGAAGACCTTAGTTTTTTAGGAGGGTGTTTATTTTATGAAGAAAAAAATTTCAATTGCAATAGATGGGCCTAGTGCTGCAGGAAAAAGTACAATTGCAAAAATGGTTGCTAAAAAGGAAAATTTCATTTATATTGATACGGGTGCAATGTATCGATCTGTTGCATTTTATTGTATAAAAAATCACATTGACTTAAATGATGAACAAGCTGTTGAACAAGCAATTTCAAATATTCAAATACGTCTTACAGCTGATAATAAAGTTTATTTAAATGATGAAGATGTTAGCCTTCAAATTAGAACAGATGAAGTTTCACTTGGAGCTAGCTGTGTTTCTAAATATCAAGCGGTAAGAACATTTTTAGTTGATGAGCAAAGAAAAATGGCTGAAACTGGGAATGTTATTTTGGATGGAAGAGATATTGGAACAGTTGTTTTACCACATGCAGATTTAAAAATTTATCAAATAGCAAGTGTAGAAACACGTGCGAAGAGACGTTATTTAGAAAATAAAGAAAGAGGCTTAGAGGCTGATTTAGAAACAATCAAAAAAGAAATTGAACAAAGAGATTATCAAGATATGCATCGTGCTATTTCGCCACTTAAAAAAGCGGATGATGCAATTGAACTTGATACGTCGAATATGACGTTAGAAGAAGTTGTTGATCAAGTGTTAACTTTAATTAATAAAACAAGGGAGGAATAATATGGCAGGTGTAGTTGCAATTGTTGGTCGTGCTAATGTTGGAAAATCAACAATCTTTAACCGTATGGTTGGAGAAAGAATTTCAATTGTTGAAGATGTTGCAGGTGTAACAAGAGACCGTATCTATGCTAAAGCTTCATGGCTTACAAAAGAGTTTAGTGTAATTGATACAGGAGGTATTGAATTAGAAAATGCTTCTTTTACAACACAAATTAAAATGCAAGCAGAAATTGCAATTGAAGAAGCAGATGTTATTGTATTTGTTGTTAATGGTCGAGAAGGTATTACTAAAGAAGATGAGTATGTAGCACGTCTTTTACAAAAATCAAGAAAACCAATTATTTTAGTTGTTAATAAAATTGATGATAATCAATTTAGAGATTATATATATGAATTTTATGCATTAGGTGTTGGTGATCCTATTCCTGTTTCTGGTTCACATGGGATTGGAATTGGAGATTTATTAGATCAAATTATTAATCAATTAGATTTACAAGATGAAGAAACTAATGAAGATGAAATCAGTTTTTCAATTATTGGAAGACCAAATGTTGGTAAATCATCTCTTACAAATGCTATTTTAGGTGAAGAACGTGTTATTGTTTCTAATATTGAAGGAACAACACGTGATGCCATTGATACACCTTTTGTGAAAGATGGACAAAAATATCGTGTTGTAGATACAGCGGGAATGAGAAAAAAAGGTAAAGTTTATGAAAATATTGAAAAATATTCAATTTTAAGAGCTTTGACATCAATTGAAAAAAGTGATGTTATTCTTGTTGTCATTGACGGTGAAACAGGAATTAGAGAACAAGATAAGCATGTTGCTGGATATGCCCATGAAGCAGGTAAAGGCGTTGTCATTGTTTATAATAAATGGGACCTAGTTGATAAAGATGAAAAAACAATGCAAAAGAAACAAAAAGAAATCTATGAACAATTTAAATATTTAGATTATGCACGTATTGTTTTTACTTCAGCTAAAACAGGTCAAAGAGTGGATCAAATTTTCCCATTAATTCAAGAATCTTATGAAAATTCAAGAAAACGAGTGCAAACGAGCGTTTTAAATGATGTTTTAGTGGATGCACAATTAATGAATCCAACAACGACATTTAATGGTGGAAGATTAAAAATCTTCTATGCTAATCAAGTAGCAGTTTGCCCACCGACATTTGTTTTATTTTCAAATGATCCACAATATTTACACTTTAGTTATAAACGTTACTTAGAAAATAGATTAAGAGAAGCATTTGGGTTTGAAGGAACACCAATTCATATCATTTGTAGAAAAAGAGACTAAGTCTCTTTTTTTAACATTTATTTATTTTTTTCATAGTATATAGTGGTGATATTATGAAAGATAAAGATTTACTCGTAGATCGTGTATCTAAAAAAACAAATGTGAAAAAAGAAGATATTTTTAAATTAGCAAACGATTTACAAAAGAAAGATTTGAATAATGAAAAAGATATGAGAGATTTTATTCAAACGGTTGCAAAAGTAACAAATCAATCTTTAGATCAAAGAAAGATTGATAAATTGATTAAAATTATGCAAAATAAAGATGTTTTAAATGATGTTGAAAAAATGATTTAAAATAGTGTTGATTTAGTTAAAGTTTTTGTTATAATGGAGAAGAACTTCATTAAAAAGTGAAAAATGTTGTTTTAGGCCATTTTTAGATTGACTTATGATGTGAGTTTCTATATAATAGATTTTGCGGTTATGGAAAGGTGATTAATATGAAGTATAGTTTGCAGTGGATTATTAAACACAAAGGAACATTTGATTTTGAAGAAGAAATAACTTTTCCATGTGAAATGTTTGAAAAGTATGCCCATATTAACGGCCTTAAAGACGTCATCGTCTCAGGTACCGGGAATCTTGATACAAGAGATAAACGATTATATGTTGATTTAAATATTAAGGGAACAATGATTCTTCCGTGTGCGTTAACGTTGGAAGATGTTGATTATCCATTTGATATCGATTCGACGGAAGTATTTTCATTTGAAAAGCCTGATCCGCTTGAAGACGTTCATGAAGCAAAGAAAGATGTTGTTGATTTTACGCCTGTCGTATTTTCAAATATCATGTTAGAAGTGCCTATGAGGGTCGTAAAAGATGATGCTAACATCAAGGAATCAGGTAAGGGTTGGAAGATACTCGATGGTCAAGAGGATAATGATGAAGAATACATTGATCCAAGGTTAGCAAAATTGAAAGATTATTTTAAACAATAGGAGGATATAAAGATGGCAGTACCATTTAGAAGAGTTTCTAGTACAAGAAGAAATAAAAGAAGAACACATGATAAATTATCTGCACCAACTTTAGTTGTATGTCCAGAATGTGGAGAATACAAAATGTCTCATAGAGTTTGTAAACATTGTGGAACTTACAAAGGTGTAAAAGTAAAATAAGAAGATCACCCCAAAGGGTGATTTTTTTTTACCTTTTTTTAGTTCACAAGAAATGTGAACTTCTATATTTTATTCACATCTATTTATTGAACAAGTGATTTAAAAAGTATATAATGGTGGTATAAAGTGGTAAAAGTGAATATAAAAGTGGTAAAAAGTGGGTGATAGTGATGTTCATGGGTGAATTTAAGCATTCAATTGATGCAAAAGGACGTTTGACGATTCCATCTAAAATTAGGAATCAATGTCAAGGTTCTATTTATGTTGCCCGTGGATTTGATGGATGCCTTGCTTTTTATACAAAAGAAGAATGGGATCCGTTTTGTGCGAAACTCCTTTCTTTACCTTCTAATAAAAAAGAAGTTCGAAAAGCAATTCGTTTTACCATTTCAAGTGCATGTGAGTGCGAATTTGATAAATTAGGAAGAATTAACATTCCTACAAATTTACGCGCTTTAGCACATTTAGAAAAAGAATGTGTCATTATTGGGGCAGGAAACCATGGTGAAATATGGTCACAAGAAAAATGGAATCAATACTATAATGACAATCAGGATAGTTATGATGATATTTTAGAATCTTTAGATGATTTTAGTTTATAGGAGGATTTTGAATGTTCAACCATGTTACAGTTTTATTAAATGAAGCAGTTGAAGGATTGAATGTCAAACCAGATGGTATCTATGTAGACTGTACACTTGGAGGAGCTGGTCATTCAAGTTTGATTTTAAAACAGTTAACAACCGGCCATTTATATTGTTTTGATCAAGATATTCATGCGATTGAAGCTGCAAGAGAAAGGTTGGAGAAAATTGGTAATCAATTTACAATTATCCAATCCAATTTTAAGAATTTAAAAAGTGAACTCCATCTTCGTGGTGTAGAACATGTAGATGGAATTTTATTTGATTTGGGTGTTTCATCACCTCAATTTGATGATGGGGCTCGAGGTTTTAGTTATAACTATGATGCTCGATTAGATATGAGAATGAATCAAGAGGCATCTTTGGATGCACATTATATTGTTAATCATTATAGTTATGAACAACTTGTAGAAATTTTATATAAATATGCGGATGAAAAATTTGCAAAACAGATTGCTCGAAAAATTGAAAAGGAAAGAGAAATACATCCTATTGATACAACTTTTCAACTTGTAGATATTATTAAAGAAGCAATTCCTGCTTATGCTAGAAGAAAAGGTGGACATCCAGCAAAACGTACTTTTCAAGCACTTCGAATTGCGGTTAATGATGAATTAAATGTTTTTGATATTGCTTTAAAAGATGCATTGGATCTTTTAAATTTAAATGGAAGAATCTCGGTTATTACTTTCCATAGTTTAGAAGATAAAATATGTAAATATACATTTAATGAAGTTTCAAAATTAAAAGATGTTCCTAAAGGATTACCAGTTATTCCTTTAGAAATGCAACCTAAATTTAAATTGGTTAATAGAAAACCGATTATAGCATCGGATGATGAATTAACTCATAATCATCGTGCACATTCAGCTAAATTAAGAGTTATAGAGAGGGTTATTTTATGAAAAAGAGAAAGACAGGATTTGAATCTTTTGCACAAGTGTTTTTAATTGTAACAATTGTTGTTTTTGTTTTTGGAATTATTATGGTTAAATCAGTTGAATCTTCATATAATAGAACCATTCAAAAATTACAAAATGAAATAGACACACTTGAATCAGATATAGATAGTTTACAAATGCAAAAACAAGAATTAGTTTCATTCAATCGTGTTGCTGAAGTTGCAACTTCTAAAGGATATACTTATCAAAATGATGCAACAGCATCAACAACAGGAGCTCAGCAATAATGAAGAAATACAAAAGTGCAAAGGTAACGGGTATTATTTTTGCAGTTCTTATTTTTTCATTGGTAGTTAATATTTTATACTTAGGGGCAACGGGAAAACACTCGATCAGTGGAGAGAACATTGCCTCTTTTGCGAAAAATAGAAGTAAGAAAGAAGTTGTTGAATATGCTCAAAGAGGGCAAATTTATACATGTGACCATGAAAAAGTAGCTATTAATGTTAAAAAGTATAAAATTATTTTGGTGCTTTCATCTCAAAGAACAGGCTATGGTAAAAAGCTTGCTTATGTTAAAGATGTTAATAAAACAGCTAGTCAACTAGGTCCTATTTTAGAAATAGATGTCAATGAATTAACATCTAAATTACAAACAGCAAAGGATGAAGGACGTTATCAAATTGAACTTGGGACAAAAGGAAATAATTTATCAGCGTCAGTAAAAAAACAAATAGAAGATTGTAATCTTACGGGAATAGAGTTTGTAGAGTCTAATTCGAGATATTATCCATTGGGTGATTTTTGTAGCTATGTTGTGGGGTATGCAAAAAGTTATAATGATCAAAGTGTTAAGAAAATGGTTGGAGAAATGGGACTTGAACTTTCTTATGATAAACAATTAAAAGGTAAAAATGGTTATAAGGTTTATCAAACAGATGCTAATGGATATGCTTTAGTAGATGGAACTTTAAGAGAGAAAGATCCAACCAATGGAAATGACCTTTATTTAACGATTGATAGTGGTCTTCAAAGAAATTTAGATTATTTGATGTCTAATGCTTATAGTGAAAGTGGTGCTGAAGTTGTGACTGCTGGAGTGATGGAAATTAAAACAGGAAAGATTCTAGCAATGTCAACCTATCCATCTTTTAATCCTAATGAAAGAAATATATCAACATTCAACAATTATTTTTTAGAAGGAACAATTGAATGTGGATCTGTTTTTAAACCATTTATTTATGCTGATTCTATTGAAGAAGGTAAATATGATCATAGTGCTTATTATAATTCAGGAAGTTATAATGTTTATTATGGAAATAAATTAGTTGCCACAATTAAAGATCATAATGGTGGTCAAGGTTGGGGTACAATTACTTATGATCAAGGATTGTATCATTCAAGTAACGTAGCTATTTGTAATTTATTGGATCAAGGTTATGTTACAAAAGATGTTTTAACAGAGAAATTAAATGATTTAGGCTTTTTCCAAGGTGATACAATGGATGGACTTACATGTTCATCATCAATCAATGCTTATACAAGAAAAAATGCTGGAAGACTTGAATATTTAACGACAGGATTTGGTCAAGGTTCTACGGTCACTCCTTATCAACTTTTAAAAGCATATAGTGTTTTTGGAAATGATGGGAAAACGGTTCAACCACATATTGTAGATAAAGTTGTCAATCCTGAAACAAATAAAGTTGTCTATCAAGCAACACCGAAATATTCAAAACAAATCTTTTCAACAAATACAATCAGTCAAGTAAAAGATTTAATGTTAGGTGTTATTGAAGATGAACAAGGGACAGGGAAGACTTATCGTTTAGATAATGATGTTCGTATGATTGGTAAAACAGGGACAGGACAAGTTGTTGAAAATGGTGGTTATAGTACAACTTTATATATGCATTCATTTGTAGGAATTGCTCCTTATGATGATCCTCAAGTCGTGATGTTTTTAACTTTTAAATCAGGAGATTCATATGCTCAATATATGCCAAATATTGTTAAACAAACAATGAATGAAGCACTTCAAGTAGTAAATCGCTATAATGCTAAAAATACGACAGCAGTTGATCAAAGCTATACTTTAGATTCCTATACAAATCAATCTGTTAATTATGTAAAATCTAAATTAGAATCAAAATCATTAAGTGTTCAAATTATCGGTAATGGAAGTTCTGTTATTGAACAATATCCACTTGCTAAAAGCAAAGTGACAAGTGGTGATAAAGTATTTATCAAAACAGAAGGAAAAGATATAACACTTCCTAATTTAATAGGATGGTCTAAAAAAGAAGTACAAACTTATGCTTCACTTGCTGGTATTCAATTAACGATTGATGGCACAAGTGGACATGTAACTGCTCAAAGTGTTGGCGAGAATACAGTTGTTCATAGCGGTGATAATTTAACTGTAGCAATATCTTAAAAGAGGAATGATTCCTCTTTTTTTTCATAGTTTATAATGGTGAGATTTATGTTGTTTCAACAATCTGTTAATAAGATCAAAATCATTAAAATATGTATTTATCTCATTGTTTTAGCGCTTATTTTTAAAGTGGGGTATATTCAAATCATTGATCGTAAAAATATTTATGATAAAGCATTAGAATCTTGGCAAAGGTCTTTTCCTGTACAAGCTAATAGAGGGAAAATATATGATCGAAGTGGAAATGTACTGGCAACAGATCTTACAACAGCTTCTTTGGTTGTTGTACCGAGTCAAATAAAGGATCAAGCAACAACAGCTTTAGAATTAAGTAAAATTTTAAATGTAGATGTCAATGTTTTGAAAGAAAAATTAAATAAAAAGGTGTCGATTCAAAGAATTTCTCCAGAAGGAAGACAACTTGATAATCAAGTTGCAAGTAAAATACAAAGATTGCATTTATCAGGTGTTTATTTGATTAAAGATACAAAAAGATATTATCCGGGAAATAATTATTTAAGTCATTGTTTAGGCTTTGTTGGAATTGATAATCAAGGATTATTAGGATTGGAGTTAGAATATGATTCGTTTTTAAAAGGAAAAAACGGTTCGATTGATTATTATATGGATGCTAAAAGTCATAATTTAAAAATGTATCCAAGTCATTATACGTATAGTCAAAGTGGAATGAATATCACTTTGACCATAGATAAAAGAGTTCAAGATGTCATTGAAAGAGAATTATCAAATGCTTATGATATGTATCATCCAGATGGTATTTGGGCACTAGCGATGAATCCTAAAAATGGAGAGATTTTAGGAATCGCCAGTTATCCTAACTTTAATCCTAATGATTATCAAAATGAGGATAAAGATATTTATAATCAAAATATTCCAATTTGGAAAACTTATGAACCGGGATCAACCTTTAAAATCATAACTTTTTCAAGTGCTTTAAATGAAAATTTATTTGATATGGATAAAGATACTTATTATGATAAAGGGTATGAATATGTTTCAGGCGCAAGAATCAAATCATGGAAAAAAGGAGGGCATGGCCTACAGACTTTTAGAGAAGTTTTACAAAATTCATCCAATCCAGGATTTGTAGAAATTGGTAGGAGATTAGGAAAAAAGAGATTGTATCAATATGTTCAAAATTTTGGCTTAACTGAAAAAACGGGAATTGATTTACCTGGAGAATCATGTGGGATTATGTTTGATTATAAAAACTTTCATGAACTTGAACAAGCGACCGTTGCTTTTGGACAAGGCATATCTGTAACGCCCTTACAATTGGTAACTGCTATTTGTGCTTGCGTCAATGGTGGCTATTTGTTACAACCACATATTTTAAAAGAAATCAGTAACAGTTCAAATAATGAAATTGTTGAACAAGTTAAAAAGAAAGTAAAAAGACAGGTTATTAAAGAAGAAACATCTAAAAAAGTAAGAGATGCGCTAGAAAGTGTCGTGACTGATGGTGGAGGTAGAAATGCTTATATAAACGGTTATCGTATTGGTGGTAAAACAGGAACGGCGCAAAAGGCGGTTAATGGAAGCTATGTTGGAAGTGGTTATATTCTCTCTTTTGTTGGCGTTGCTCCTATTGATGATCCACAAATTGTTTTGTATGTGGCAATGGATAATCCAAAAAACTGTATTCAATATGGTGGAACAACAGTTGCTCCTATCGCTAGAAAGATGTTTGTTGATATTTTACCTGCTTTAAATGTCAAAAAAGTAAAATCTCAAAGACAAAAATCATATTCTATAATGGATAAAAGAACAATCAAAGTAGAAAATTATATCGGTAAAAAAAGAAGTGAAGTTCAAAATATTTCTTTACGTTTTACTTTTGTTGGTAAAGGAAATAAGGTCATTGATCAATTACCAAGAAAAGGTGAGTATGTTGAAGAAGGAGATACGATTGTTATTATGTTAGGGGAATAATATGTTTTGAGATTTGTAGATTCATATGATGATATGGGATATAATTTAAATATAAAATAACAAGTGTAAAGGAATTTAGGTGATAGTAATGAATTATGATAAATTTCCAGAAATAAATATAAGTGGATATGAAAATGAAGCTTGTACAGACAAAACAGAAATAAAAAATATTTAGAAAATCTAGGACAAGAAGAAAATTATTGTTTAACTGTAGATTGTTATCCTAGTGTCGATGACGAAATCCTTGATTTAATTAAAGAAATTTATAAACCTGATTTCGTGATTAAAAGTGAAGATGTATTTTATGAAAAAGATGAGCTTAATAAAATGATGAACCCTTTTTTAACAGAAAATCGTGTAAGAGGAATCATGTATTATGGAAAGATGGATGATTTTATTGATGATATAAAATTGGCTCAATATTAATTACTTGCTAGTCATAAAGGCAGGGCTTTGATTTATGGTGTTAGAGCGAGTTACATTCATAAAGGTGATACTTTGATTTATTGTGATCTTGCTCGTTGGAAAATTCAATTGAGATATCGAAAATGTACGCCTAATTTTAAACAAGATAATGATGATGAAGATGTTTTAAAGAAGATAAAGAGAGGTTTCTTTATTGAAAGTCCTAAAATGAATTTGAACCTTATACAGTACATTATGCAGAAACATTTATTGTTCCTGCAAATGTTAAAGAATATACAATTAGACCTTTAAATGATGAAACAATAAAAGTTATTAAAGCATATGTTAGAAATTAAGCGGGCAAAAGTCCGCTTTTATATTGCTTTTATTATCGAATATCGATATAATGGGATTGAAATATTTATCGATATTCGATAAAAGAGGTGAGAAAATGGCGAGAAAAGAATTTGAAACATTAACTCCACAAATGTTTTATATTTTACTTTCATTATATGAGCCTATATGTGGTTTAGAAATTATGGAAAAAGTAAATGAAATGACGGAAGGTGATGTTAGAGTTGGTGCTGGAACACTTTATGCATTGTTGCCACGTTTTGAAAATATAGGATATATTCAATTATTAAAAGAAGAAAATAAAAGAAAAATATACATAATTACTCAAAAAGGAAAAGAAAGACTTGAATTAGAAAAGGAAAAGATGCAAAAACAAGTTATTTTGTTTATGAAAAAGGATTATGAAGATGAAATATAAGTATACATTTTTAAAAAATAGATTGTTTTATGATGAAATATTAATTCCTTATCTAGATAAAATGTCTAAAAAAGGATGGAATCTTGTATCAGTTAATTCATTTTTTAAGTTTGAAAAATCCTCACAAGTTTATAAATATCAAGTCGATTATAATCCATTAACAGATGACTATTTAGAAACTTTAGACCATTTAGGATATGAACATGTTTGTTGTATGCAAGATATGCATATTTATCGAAATGTTAATTTAGATGCGGAAGATTTATCAAGTGATGAAGATGTTTTATGTGAGGCAAAATTGAAAATGTTTAAACCATGGGCAATTGCTATGTGCATTCTTGCAACTATGATCTTTTATGGTTTTACAAGTTTCTTTTCTTGGTTGTACCGTTTTTCTTGGGGTTCGATATTTTTAAATTTAAATATTTGTTTTAGTTTGTTTCTTATTTATGTAGGCTGTTTTTTATGGCTATTTGCAGCATTGTTTATTTATTTAAAGAGACGTGCTTTAAAGAAAAGAACGTATTCTTATCAAAAGTTTAAATATTTAGATGGTTTTGTTCGCATTGTTATAGATATTTTAGCTATTTTGATGATTGGAATGTTATTTGTCTTGAAAATGAATAACTTAAGTTCACTTTTAAGCTTTTTGGGTTATTTTATATTAATTACATTATTTGCGACAATTATTAATACAAAAATTCCTTTAATTAAAAATCCAATCAAAAAGAAAATAGCAGTGATTGTTTCTGTTGCTGTTTTTGTAGGTGTTTACTTTTTGTATAATGAAATTGATTTTTCAAAATTAGATAAACAAGAAATGACGATCACTTTGCCAAAAAATAAAAGGATAGATGAAAATAATTCAAATCTACTTGTTGATACGACAACTTTTATTCAAAAAATCGGTAAAGATAAAGATGATGGAGAAGCAATTTATTCTTTTGAGGGTTATTATCAATGTTTAAATACTTTTGTTTCAAAAAATATTTTCAAAGAATTGGTTCTTGAACATGAAAGACAAACAAGAATGCCAAGTGATAAAGAGATTGACCAAATCGTTGAAGAAAAAGGTTCATGGCGTAGTGATGAAATTGGATATAATACATATCAAAATGTTTTAAAGAAATTTAAAAAAAGAAAATCAATGTATTTTGATCAAGTTGTTGAAATTGGCCATTATCAATTAGGGATCAAAGGTAAAAAAGTGTTAGTTGTATATGATGAGGATATTGATGATTTTTATCATCATTACATAAACTATATACAAAAATAATGGAATATTGACAAATTTTTGTAATTATACTATTATAATTTTCAATAATAGAATCAAAGGAGAAATGTAAAAGTGGATTCTGCCCAGATAATGAATATCATATCATTAATCATTTTATTAATTTTATCATCGTTGTTTTCTTGTAGTGAAACAGCTTTTTTATCGGTAAGTAAAATTAAAATACGTACACTTGCTGAAGAAGGAAATAAAAAAGCAAAATTAGTAGAGTCTTTATTAGATAATCAAGATCGTTTATTAAGTGCTATTTTAGTAGGAAACAACCTAGTAAATATCGGTGCTTCGTCACTTACAACAGCAACGATTATGGCTATTTTTGGAGATGGTGCACAAACAGTTGCAATTGCAACAGGTGTTGTAACATTGTGTATTTTGATTTTTGGTGAAATCACACCTAAATCTCTTGCTACTCAAAATGCTGATAAATTAGTTTTTGCTTTAGCACCATTTATTCGTTTTGTTTGTATAATTACTAAACCAGTTGTTTTTGTGTTGAATATTATTACAGGATTTATTATTAAACTTTTAGGTGGTAATCAAGAACATGGCCCTAGTTTAACTGAAGAAGAATTGAAAACAATTGTAACAGTTGGACATGAAGAAGGTGTTCTAGAAAAAGAAGAAAAAGAAATGATACATAATGTTTTTGAATTTGGTGAAACTGAAATCAAAGAGATTATGACACCACGTATTCATGTTGAAAGTTTACCGGAAGATTGTACATATGATGAATTAATGAATGTTTATCATGATGCACAGTATTCTAGATATCCTATTCATGATGAGTCTTTTGATGAAATTATAGGTGTTTTAAATATGAAAGATTTGTTGTTTATCGATATTGATAAAGAACATTTTGATGTTAAAAAGTATATGAGAGAGACTTTTGTGGTCTATGAATTTAATCAAGTCAATGATGTTTTTGCTTCAATGAGAAAGGAACATGCAACACTTGCTATTGTATTAGATGAATATGGTGTTATGAGTGGAATTGTTACTTTTGAGGATATTGTTGAAGAAATCGTTGGTGAAATTGATGATGAATATGATGATACAAGTGATGATATTGTTAAAATCAATGATCATGAGTATTTAGTAGATGGTAGTTTAAATTTAAATGAGGTCAATGATGAAATTGATACTCATTTTGAATCGGAAGATTTTGAATCAATCGGTGGTCTTGTTTTAGGAGAGTTTAGTGGTGTTCCTAAAATAAAAGATAAAATTGAATTTCCAGGAGTTACAATTATTATCGAAAAGATGCATAAGAATCGAATTGAACTTCTTAGATTAATAATACATGAAATGAAAGAAGAGGAAGAAGGAGAGGAAAAACATCAATAAGATGCTTTTCCTTTTTTAAGGAGGCTATATGAAAACAACAGTTGAAATTAAAAAAATGGGAATCAATGGAGAAGGTATTGGTTACATTAATCGTAAAATTGTCTTTATTAAAGGGGCATTATTAAATGAAGAAGTAGAAATTGATGCCAAACAATACAATAATAAAAATTATTATTTTGGTGATTTAATTAGAGTCATTAAACCTTCACCAATGCGTGTTAAAAATCCATGTCGTGCGAATAAAGAATGTATGGGGTGTAATTTATTACATTATGCTTACCCAGCACAATTAAAACATAAAAAAGATTTAATTAAAGAATCTTTAAAGAAGTATACAGAATTAGATCGTTCACAAATTAAGATTGATCAAATTATTGGGATGAATCAAAAAAATGGTTTCCTTACACAAGCTAATTTACCAATTGTAGATTTTAAAGGAAAAGTTACTTTTGGGATTTATCAAAGAGAAACAAAATATTTAACAGTGATGACAGGGTGTATGAAACAACATCCATTAATTAATCAAACATTATTACAATTAGAAGAAGTTTTTAATAATCATCAATGCAAAACATATAATGATAAATTTAGAACAGGTTTAAGATTTATTAAATTACGTGTTTTCCAAGATAAAGTACAAGTCATCATTATTACAGGGAAAGACGGTTTAAAAGATGAAGTGGTAAGTGATATTAAAAAATTAAAACAAGTCAATGGTTTATTTATGTCAATTAATACTTCTAAATATCAAGATTTTGAAAGTCAAGGTTATAAGAAGATTTTTGGAAATACAAAAGAAGAATTTATTTGTGATGGTAAAAAATATATTATGTCTGTTAAAACAACTTTACCAGATCATTTAGAATCTTTTGAAATTAGAAATAAGATTGTTAAAACAATGGTCAAAGGAAGTAAAAAGATTATTTCTATTAATTGTGAAAATGGTATTTTAGAAATGAATTTAGATCAAGAAGTTGTTGCTATTGATGAAAAGAAAGATAATATTGAAAGTGCTACTTATAATGCTAAATTATTAGGAAAAGAAAATATTAAATTTGTTTATGGTCAACCAATTAAAAAAATGGTTACTTTTGCAAAAAAGAAAGTGTATGATACAGTGATTATTCAAGGAGTCAATGGGATTTCTAATGAATTAAAGGATACTTTAAGACTTGGAAAAGTACAAACAGTCATTTATATGAATTCTTCAACATCTATGCTTGCAAAAGATTTGCAAGAATTATCAAAATATTATAAAGTAGAAGAGATCAAAGCAGTAGATAGTCATATGTATCAATCATATGTGACATCAATTGCTAAACTTACAAAAAAATAGGAGAAAGGAATAAAAATGGAATACGATTATACACCAAGAGGTGTCTGTTCAAGAAATATCCATGTAGAAGTTGAAGATGGGATTGTTAAAAATGTTATCTTTACAGGTGGATGTTCAGGAAATACTCAAGGAGTTGCTGCACTAGCAAAGGGTATGAAAGTTGATGAAGTTATTGAACGTTTAAAAGACATCAAATGTGGAGCAAAACCAACAAGTTGTCCAGCACAGCTTGCAAAAAGTTTACAAGAGCATGCTAAATAAGTGCTCTTTTTTTGTTTCTTTCATAAAATAAAATGGTGGTGTTATGTTAATTAGAATCAAAAAAATGCAGTTTCTAGTAGGGATTTGTTTGATTTTGCAAATTATTTTGTCTTCGTTATTTTTACCTTTTCATTTTATAGCGATGTTTTTATCTATTGTCATTATCATTTGGCAAAGAAGATTTTGTGTTTTACAGATTCGTTATCATTACTATACAGTTATTTTATATATCTATAGGTTGTTTGTTATGCTTGTTTTAACGTATTCTTTTTTTGAAATGCTGTATTTATTTTTAACTTTATATGTTGGTTTGATTTTAATTTTATTATCTTTGAAAACATTTTTGTAATTCTTTTAATCAAGGATGATTTAGCGTATAATATGGAAAAAGGTGGTGGCAACATGATTGGTGAATTGAATATCTATAGTTGTTATAGTTTTCAAAATAGTACGATTTTGATTCAAGATTTATGTAAAAGAGCGAAAGAATTGCATATGGAAGCATTGGCTTTAACAGATATCAATAATATGTATGGTGCGATTGAATTTTCTAATGCTTGTCATCATTATGACATCAAACCTATTTTTGGAATGCAAGGGGATGTACTTATTGATCAAGAAGTTTATCCTTTTTTATTCTATGCAAAAGATCAAATTGGTTATCATGATTTAATGAAAATATGTAGTGATATTAATTTAAGTGAACATAAAGCGATTGAATTAGAAAAATTATCTTTATATCGTGAACATCTTTTTATTCTTTCTGGATGTAAAGAAGGAATTGTTGAAAGGCTTGTTTTAAAAGAGTTAGAATCTGAGGCTTTAAAATATATTGCATTGTTTAAAAAGATGTTTAAAGATAATTATTATATTTGTATTCAAGATCATCATTTAAAAATGCAATCATTTTTAAATGAACGTTTAAAAGCACTTGCCACTTTACAAGAAGTGAAGGTTTGTGCTTCGAATGAAGTACGTTATTTATATCCACAAGATGCTATAGCGGTTGATTTAATGCAAGCAAGTATCCATGGCGAAAAAATTGATCGAAATTATAAAGTACAAACAAATCAGATGTATTTAAAAGATGCTTATGAGATGTCTTTATTGTTTGATCGCGAGATTATAGAAAATACAAATGATTTGTTAAGAAGATGCAATGTCACTATCGAAACCAATCAAATGCATTTACCACACTATCCTTTACCTGAAAATGTGACGAGCCAAAATTATTTACAGCAACTCTGTATTGTTGGTTTAAAGAAAAGATTTAAAGGAAAAGAAGTTCCTAGAACTTATATAGAACGTTTAAAAAAAGAATTAAAAGTCATTGCTAAAATGGGCTTCAATGATTATTTTTTGATTGTTTTTGATTATGTAAGATTTGCGAAAACACATGATATTCAAGTCGGTCCAGGAAGAGGAAGTGCTGCTGGAAGTTTAGTGAGTTATGTTTTAGGAATCACGAATATTGATCCTTTAAAATATGATTTATTATTTGAACGTTTTTTAAATGAAGAGCGTGTTTCAATGCCTGATATTGATATTGATTTTCAAGATGATAAAAGAGATGAAGTTGTTAAATATGTTACAGAAAAGTATGGACAAGAACATGTTGGACAAATTGTTACTTTTGCCACCTATGGGCCTAAGGTTGCTTTAAGAGATTTAGGAAAAGTCGTTTCAGTTTCTTTACCTAAATTAGAAATGATGTCAAAGTATATTCCAACACAAGGAAAAAATCGAAAAACAGTAAAAGAAGTTTATGAATCTTCCTATGCTTTTGCAAGTATGGTCAATCAAGAAGAAATGTTACGAAAGATTTTACCGGCAATCTATCTTGTAGAACGTTTACCACGTAATATTTCAATGCATGCTGCAGGGGTCGTTTTATCAGGAGATTGTTTAAATGAAGTGGTTCCTCTAACAAAAGGTCCTAATCAAAATGTATTGACACAGTATTCTAAAAATTATATTGAAAGTGTTGGTTTATTAAAAATGGATTTTTTAGGATTGAAGAATTTAACTGTAATTTCTGATATTTTAAAAAATATTGAAAAGTATGAAGGTGTTCATTTAAATTTAAATACGATTCCTTTAAATGATGAAAAAACATTTAAGATGTTATCAAATGGAGATACGTTAGGTGTTTTTCAATTAGAATCACCAGGGATGAAGAATTTATTTAGAAAATTAAAGCCCAGCAGTATTGAAGATATTGGAGCTGCCAATGCTTTATATAGACCAGGACCTATGTCACAAATTCCTCATTATATTGCTCGAAAATTTCATCAAGAAAAAGTGGAATACCCACATGATGATTTAAAAGATATTTTAAAATCAACGTATGGTATTATTATTTATCAAGAACAATTAATGCAAGTAGCACAAAAAATTGCTGGTTTTTCACTTGCCAAAGCAGATATATTAAGACAAGCAACTTCTAAAAAGACACTTGGGTTAATGGAATCAATGAAAGAGGAATTTATAAGTGGTGCTTTAAAAAAGGGTTATGAAAAAAATCAGGCAGAATATATCTTTGGATTAATTGAAAAGTTTGCAGATTATGGCTTTAATAAAGCTCATGCAATTGCCTATGGTTTAATTGGTTATCAACTTGCGTATTTAAAAGCTAATTATCCCTTATCTTTTTATGGAGCAATTCTTTCTAATGAACAAAATAGTGATGTTCATAAAATGGAATATATTGCAGAAGCTAAAAAATATCAAATTAGAATTTTACCGCCATCCATTAATTATTCTGAACATTATTTTAAACAAGTAGAAGGTGATTTACGTTTTTCTTTATTAGCTATTAAAAATGTAGGACAGGCAGGTTATCTAGCAATTGTTGAAGAAAGACAAAAGAATGGCTTGTTTAAAGATATTTTTGATTTTGTTTCGCGAATGGAAGGAAAGAAAATCACGAGTTTAATGTTAGAAAGTTTAATTGATGCGGGTACTTTTGATGAATTTGGACTTAATCGTGCGACTTTAAAAGCTAATTTAGAAAAGATTACAGAGTATGCACATTTAAAAAATATGATTGGTATTGATGAACCACCTATTTTAGAAATTATTAAAGAAAATAAAATGGTGCGTTTAGAATTAGAAAAGAAAGCGTTAGGTGTGTATTTAACACAACATCCTTTAGCTTATATGAAACAAAAAATCAATCAACCAATTCTTGCAGTCGCAAATTTAAATGAGTATGTCTCAAAAAATGTGAGAGTATTATTATCTTTATTAAGGGTCAAAGTGATCGTTGATAAAAAAGGAAATGAAATGTGTTTTATTGAAGGATTTGATGAAACAGGAAATGTTGAGGGAGTCGTTTTTTCTTCAACGTATCAAAGATATAAGACATTATTAGAAAAAAATAAGATTGTATGTATTGAAGGAAAGATGAATTATCGAGATAAGCTTTCTTTAGTGGTACAAAATGTTAAAGAAGTAAATGAGGTATAAAATGGAAAAATTAGTTGTAATAGATGGGAATTTTTGGTTATTTAGTTGTTATTATGCAACAGCTGCTATGGGAAATTTAATGGTCAATAAAGATGGTGTACCAACCAATGCAGTTTATGGTTTTGCTAATAGGTTAGAAAGTTTATTGAAACAAAATCCTGAGTATATTGTGGTTGCTTTTGATGCAAAAGGGAAGACTTTTAGAAGTGAGCTATTGGAAGAATATAAAGGGACAAGAAAGCCAACACCGAATGAACTTGTTTGTCAGTTTTCAATGATTAGAGAATATTTAGAAGCTCATCATATTCCTTATATTGAAAAAGAAGGATATGAAGGTGATGATATTATTGGAACGATTTCTAAAAAAGCGTCAAGTCAAGGCATGGAAGTAGCTGTTTATACAAATGATAAAGATATGATGCAATTGATCGATTCAAATGTTAAACAATACAAAAAGCCTCAAAAGACCAATGATTATGAAGTTATTACAGTTGAAAGTTTTAAAGAAAAATATAATTTAGAACCTGATCAAATGAGAGATCTTTTAGGTCTTATGGGAGACAGTGCTGATAATATTCCAGGAATTCCAGGAATTGGTGAAAAAACGGCTTTGAAGTTATTAAATCAATATGGGACAATAGAAAATCTAAAGGAACATATGGATGAATTAAAAGGTAAAATGGGTGAGAAAGTTAGAACGAATATTGAATTGGGCCTTTTATCTAAAAAGATTGCCACAATTATAACAGATGCACCTGTTGAATTAGATTTAGATGCTTGGAAATATGAAGGACAAGAATATAATGATGATCTTGCAGAGTTTTACAGACGTTATGATATGAACTCTTTACTTAAAAGAATGTCTCTTTCTACAGAAACAAAGCAAAGTAAACCTTTAGAATATAAAATTGTTGAAACTTTACCAAATATTAAAAAGAATACAGCTTTAATTGCAGGAGTCTATGATACGAATTATCATAAATCGGCTATTTTGGGATTTGGTCTTTATAATAAAGATGAAGCCTATTATATTACTTTAGAAAATGCTATGCATGATGAAAACTTTAAGTCTTTCTTAAAAGATGAAAAGATTGAAAAATATGGTTATGATATAAAAAAATGTATCAATGCTTGTCGTTGGCATGGATTAGAAGTTAAAGGGTATACTTTTGATTTACAGCTTGCTTCTTATATTTTAAATCCTTCTTTAAAAGATGAAATTAAAATCGTTTGTGATTATTATCAATATTTTGATTTACAATTTGATGAGGAAGTTTTTGGAAAAGGTGCTAAAAAACATGTTCCTGAAGAAGATGTCTTATCGAAACATTATGTTTTACAAGCTAAAGCAATTTATGAATTAAAAAATGAAGCAGAACAAAGATTGAAAAAAGATCAACAATTTGATTTATACAAAAATGTTGAAATGCCTGTAGCGTATATTTTAGCGGATATGGAATTTCAAGGAGCTAAAATGGATAAAGATGTTTTAAAACAATTAGGAGATACTTTTAAAGGACAAATTGATCAATTAGAAAAAGAAATTTATTTATTGGCACATAAAGAATTTAATATTTCATCTCCTAAACAATTAGGAGAAGTTCTTTTTGAGGATTTAGGATTACCTAATGGTAAGAAAACAAAAACAGGTTATTCCACATCAGTAGATGTTTTAAATAAATTAAAAAATGTTCATCCAATTATTGATAAAGTTCTAAATTATCGTACATTAAGTAAACTTTATTCAACTTATATTATTGGGTTACAAGAACAAATCTTTATTGATGGAAAGACACATACTATTTATAATCAAGCTTTAACTCAAACAGGACGTTTATCATCAACAGATCCTAACTTACAAAATATACCAGTCAAAACAGAAGAAGGAAAACTTATTAGAAAAGCGTTTGTTCCTGAATATGATTATTTAATATCTTTTGATTATTCGCAAATTGAATTACGTGTACTTGCTCATCTAGCCAATGTCACAAGTTTAATAGATGCCTTTAATCATGATAAAGATATTCATCGTCATACCGCAAGTGTTGTTTTTGGTGTAAGTGAAGAAGAGGTTACATCAACAATGAGACGAAATGCAAAAGCTGTTAACTTTGGAATTATTTATGGAATGTCTGATTATGGTTTGGCTGAACAATTAGGTGTCACTGTTAAAGAAGCTAAATCATTTATTGAAAAATATTTTGAAAAATATGCTGAGATTAAAGACTATATGAATAAAAGCATTGCTTTTGGAAAAGAAAATGGTTATGTTTCAACTGTCTTAAATAGAAAAAGATATATTCCAGAAATCAATGAAAAGAATTATATGAGACAAGAATTTGGAAAAAGATTAGCGATGAATTCTCCAATTCAAGGATCAGCCGCTGATATTATCAAGCTTGCAATGATCAAAGTGGATCAATTATTAAAAGAAAATCATATGAAATCAAAAATGATTTTACAAGTACACGATGAGTTGATTTTTGATGTTTATCAAGATGAATTGGATAAAATGATGAAACTTGTAAAAGAAGGAATGGAAAGTGCTTATCAAATGAAAGTGGAATTAAAAGCGGAAGGAACATACGCTAAAAATTGGTATGAGTTAAAGTAGGTGAAAAAATGCCAGAATTACCAGAAGTTGAAACGGTTCGACGAACATTAGAAAATTTTATTTTAAATAAAAAAATTGAAGATATAAAAATTTTATATCCTAAAATCATTGATGATGATCAAGAAGAATTTGTGCAAACTTTAAAAAATAAGACTTTTACAGAGATTGATCGTGTAGGGAAATATTTAATTTTTAAATTGGAGGATGTTGCCTTTATTTCTCATCTTAGAATGGAAGGAAAGTATCAAATATGTAAAAAAGGGGATATACTTTCTAAACATGACCATGTTATCTTTGTATTAGATGAGGGTATGGAGTTAAGATATAATGATGTTAGAAAGTTTGGAAGAATGAAGTTGGTGGATCATGATGATTATAAAAATCAACTGCCTTTAAGTAAATTAGGCCCTGAACCTTTTGAAATAGGTTACTTAGAGCTTTATCAAAAGCTTAAAAAGAAAAATAAAGCGATTAAAACAGTTCTTCTAGATCAAAGTATTATGACAGGGATAGGAAATATTTATGCAAATGAAATTTGTTATCAAATGCATTTAAATCCTTATACTAAAGCCAATGTTTTAAGTAAAAAGAGAGTTAAAGAATTAGTGGATGTTGCTTGTGAGATTTTAAATAAGGCTATTTTACAAGGTGGAACGACAATTCATTCTTTTAGTGCTAATGGAATTGATGGTTTGTTTCAAGTGCAATTAAAAGTGCATATGCAAAAGCATTGTCCATTAGGACATGAGATAAAAAAAGTAATGATTAATGAAAGAGGAACATATTATTGTCCAATATGTCAAAAGGCAAAACGATGAAAGTATACGGAATAACAGGAAGTATTGCATGTGGGAAATCGACAGTCACACATTATTTAATAGAAAGAGGTTATCTTGTTGTTGATGCGGATTTGATTTCAAGAAATGCTCTAACAATTGATCAAGAATGTATTTTGAAGGTTCAAGAGTTATTTGGATGTGTTAAAGATGGAATTGTTGATCGAAAGGCATTAGGAAGAATTGTTTTTCATGATAAAAATGCTAAAAAACAGTTAGAGGCTATTATACATCCTTATGTGATTTTTAAAATGAAGGAAGAAATTGAAAAAAATAAAGAGAGAGATTGTATCTTTTTAGATATTCCTTTATTATATGAGTCTCATTTAGAATATTTGTGTGATGAAATTATTGTTGTTTATTTAGATGAACAAAGACAAGTTCAAAGATTGATGGCAAGAGATCATATTGATGAAAGTTATGCTTATACAATTATCAATAACCAAATTTCCTCTTTAAAGAAAAGAGAAATGGCCGATATTGTTTTTGATAACAATCAAGGGATAGAAGAGTTATATAAACAAATTGATGAATTTATAGAAAGGATCAGTCATGAAGAAATTATTAACGAGTGATGTTTATCAAGTAAGAAGTAGTTATATGCTTGATTTAACAGGTTATAAAACAGTTTTACAACTTTATCAACCATTGATTGGGATGGAAGCTACTGCTCTTTATCTAACACTCAATAGTGAATTGGATCAAATGACACTTACAAAAAGTCCTTCTTTGATTTCTAGATTATGTAAATTATCAGGATTTTCATTAAATTCTTTACAGGAATCTTTTGATAAGTTAGAAGCTGTAGGACTTGTATGTTCATATGTTAAACAAACGAATGATAATCGTTATCTTTTTGATTTGAAAATGCCGTTATCACCTCAAGAATTTATTAATCATCAAATTCTTGACCGTTTATTGAAAGATAGATTGAAAGATGAATATGAAAAAACAATAGCGATTTTTCAAACGTATAATGTTAATTTAAATGATTATCAAGAAATGACAGCATCGTTTACAGATGTTTTTGAAATTCATCATCATGAAAAAAATATATTAAAAGAAAAAAAATATAAACAAAAAATACAAAATTCTATTGAAAATAGTTACGATCTAACGTTGTTTTATCAAGGCATTGAAAATTTACAATTATCTAAGAAAATGTTTGATCAAGAAGATGAAAAAATAATTCAACAATTAGGAATCTTATATCATATCAATGCTTTAGATATGCAAGATCTTGTCAAACAATCAATGATTGAAAATCATTTAAATAGTCGGTTATTGGCTCAAAACTGCCGAAACTATTATGATTTAAAAATGCCGGAAAAATTTACAGAGGTATTTCATAAGCAATCCCCTTTGCTTCAAAGTGAAAAACAGGGAGAATCTTCTTTACAAAAACATATTTATTATTTAGAAAATATTTCACCTTATGATTTATTAAAAGATAAAACGGGTGGTAAAGAACCATTAAAAAGAGATCTTCAAGTTGTCGAATCTGTTTTAACAACGTTACAATTAGAGCCAGGAGTTGTCAATGTTTTAATAGAAACAACACTTCAAAAGTGTAATCAATCATTACCTAAAAATTTTATAGAAGCTTTAGGAAGTCAATGGAAAAGAAAAAAAATAAAAACGGTTCAAGAAGCGATAGAAGAAGGAAAAGCTTATTTGAAATATCAAAATCAACAACATCATGACTGGGATGATTTTACAAAAGATATTCAAATTGTTTCTCAAGAAAAATCAACAGCAGATAATATTGATGAAGATGCTCTTGCAATGTTAGAAAAATATGACTAGGAGGAGAAAAAATGCAAAGTTTACAAGATTTACATTTATTTGATGATGATCAAAATTTTCAAAAACAAAAAGAAGAAAGTATCAATGAACTTATAAAGGATCCGTACATAATGAAAGTTTTATCTGATGGACAAGTAGGACGAGATTTTATAGAAGAAAATTGGGTTGAATTTTTAGATTTTCAAGAAGATGTGCAAAAATGTAAAGATTGTATGGGACTTTATCAATGTCATAAAGTTTCTAAAGGAATGAAGCAAGCGGTTCATGTTGAAAATCATCATTTAAAAACAATACTTGTCCCTTGTAAGTATGGAAAAGAAATATTAGAAAAGCAAAATATTTTAAGTCATATTACTGTTTCAAATGTGAGTGATGATTTATTATTATCTGATTTAAAATCAATTAAAGATATTATGAACAAAGAACTTGCAAGTACAATTGATCATTTTTTATCGAATACGTCAAAAAAAGGTTTATTTATTTGTGGGCCATCTGGTTGTGGAAAATCAACATTAGCTGGTTTTTTAACAAGATCACTTGCTAAACAAGGGTATCATTTAGGATATGTGCATTTTCCTACATATTTAATCGATTTAAAGAATTCTTTTAATGAATTTGGAAATGATAATAATATAGAGGAACTTCGTAATGTAGATTATTTAGTGATTGATGATCTAGGTGGAGAAAATGTAACAGGCTGGTCAAGAGATGAAGTTTTAGCAGCTGTATTGACATATCGTAATCAAAATAAAAAGATAACGCTATTTACCAGTCAATACACCCAAGATGATTTAATTAAAATCTATACTTTGAAAAAAGATGCGCGTGAAAAAATAAAAGTAGAGCGCTTACTTAACACAATATTTACAATGAGTATGCCAATTATGATAAAACAATAAGATTTAGCATAATAAATGTGTAAAAATTCTTGTAGAAAAGTCATGATTTGTGCTAAAATCACTATGTATGAAATGTTATGAAATAGGGAGTGAACATTATGGTTAAATGTATAGGAGTTTTAACTTCTGGAGGAGATGCTCCAGGAATGAACGCTGCTGTAAGAGCAGTAGCGCGTACATGCTTAAATAAAGGAATTGAAGTATATGGTGTAAAACTTGGTTATAAAGGATTACACGATGGAGAATTTATTAAGTTTGATCGTCATAGTACTCGTAACATCATTAATATTGGTGGTACTATGTTAAAGTCAGCAAGATTCCCTGAATTCAAAGATCCTGAAGTTAGAAAAGAAGCAATTGAAAAAATGAAAGAAGTAGGAATGGAAGCTTTAGTTGTTATCGGTGGAGACGGAAGCTACAATGGTGCCTTAAAATTAACTGAAATGGGTATCAACTGTATTGGTATTCCAGGAACAATTGATAATGATATTCCTGATACTGATCATACAATTGGATTTGATACTGCATTAAATACAATTGTAGATGCTTTAGACAAATTAAGAGATACATCAAGTTCTCATCAAAGATGTACAATTCTTGAAGTTATGGGACGTAGATGTGGAGATTTAGCTATCAATGCCGGTATCGCTGATGGAGCTGAAATTGTTATTACTAGTGAAATTGGTTATGATGAAAATAAAATCATCGAAACTTTAAAAGCTTCAAAAGCTTCTGATAAAAAACATGCAATCGTTGTAATTACTGAACATATTACAGACGTACATGAATTAGCTAAAAAAGTTGAAGCAGCAACTGGTTTTGAAACTCGTGCAAACGTTTTAGGACATATGCAACGTGGTGGTAGACCATCAGCAAGAGATAGAGTTCTTGCTTCAAGAATGGGTGTTTATGCCGTTGAATTACTTGAAGCTGGAAAAGGTGGTTTATGTGTAAGTGAAGTAAATGGTCAAATCAAAGGATTACCAATTACTGAAGTATTAGGACATAAACGTGAAACTGATTTTAGTATTTACGAAGATGCTATTAAACTTCGTTAATATAAACTTAAATGAAAATATGATTGTGAGGATATTAGGATGGTATTAGAAAAAGAAAGAAAAAAGAAAACACGTATTGTGTGTACAATTGGACCAGCTTCTGAAGATAAAAAAGTCTTAACTAAATTAGTTCAAGCTGGTATGAACGTAATGAGATTAAACTTCTCTCATGGTGATTTTGAAGAACATGGTGGAAGAATTAAAACTTTAAGAGAAATCAATAAAGAATTAAACAAAAACGTAGCTATCTTATTAGATACTAAAGGACCTGAAATTAGAACTGGTGATTTCGTTGGTGGAAAAACTGAATTCAAAAAAGGTCAAGTTTCTACTATCTGTGTAGAAGATATCGAAGGTACAAGTGAAAAATTTACAATCACTTATAAAGATTTATATAAAGATGTTAAACCAGGTGGTTTCATCTTAGTAAACGATGGTCAAGTAGAATTATTAGTTGATCATGTTGAAGGTACTGATATCGTATGTATCTGTGCTAACGATGGTGTTGTTAAAAACAAACGTGGAATCAACGTTCCAGGAATCAAATTAGGATTCGATTACTTATCAGAAAAAGATATCGGAGATTTAACTTTTGGTTGTCAACAAGGTGTTGATTTCATCGCTGCATCTTTCGTAAGACGTCCACAAGATGTTTTAGATGTTAAAAAATTATTAATTGAAAATGGTCGTCCTGAAATTCAAATCATCGCTAAAATCGAAAACAGCGAAGGTGTTGAAAACATGGATGAAATCTTAAAAGTTGCTGATGGTATCATGGTTGCTCGTGGTGACTTAGGTGTAGAAATTCCTGCTGAAGATGTACCATTAATTCAAAAAGAATTAATCAATAAATGTCGTGCTGCAGGTAAAATCGTTATCACTGCTACTCAAATGTTAGATAGTATGCAAGAAAACCCAAGACCAACACGTGCTGAAGTATCTGACGTTGCTAACGCAATCTATGATGGTACTGATGCAATCATGTTATCTGGTGAATCTGCTCAAGGTAAATATCCAGTAGAAGCTGTTGAAACTATGACTAAAATTGCTTTAAAAACTGAAGGAACTTTAGATTATGCTTCATTACAAAGAAAAGCAATCAGAACTGCTCCATTAGATCAAAGTGAAGCTATCTGTATGTCAGTTGCTGAAATCGCATCTAAATTCAATGTTGCTGCAATCGTTGCATTCACTGATTCAGGATTTACAGCTAGAAAAATGTCTAGATATCGTACTAAATCTATGATTATTGCTGCTACTCCAAATGAACAAACTACAAGAGCATTAGCTATCAACTGGGGTGTTAAATCAGTATTATGTAAACAAATGGATACAAGAGCTGCTATGATTGAATATGCTCAAGTTATCGCTAAAGAAAACTTAGTTGAACCAGGTGAACAAATCATTGTTACTGCTGGTACACCAGGTGTTGCTGGAACTACTTCTTATTTAGAATTAATTACAGTAAAATAATTAAAATTAATAAAAAAACTCCGTTTCATTTAAAACGGAGTTTTAATTTTAGTTTCTTTTAGAAATAACAAGGGCAAGTTTTCCAATGATTTTAAATTCATGATAATTATATTCATTAATAATAATTGGAGAATATTTATCATTTGCAGGTTGTAAAATTATACAGTTTTGTTTAGAATCATTAAAATATTTTTTACATGTTGCAATATTATCTTCAATGCCAAAACATCCCACATCACCATTATTAAGTTGCTGTGTCTTTTCAAAAATAATAAGATCCCCAGATTGAATATTTTCATCAATCATACTATCTCCATCAGCATATTGACAAAAGTAATCCTTTCGAGAACTTAATAGAGATTCAGGTAAAGAAATATATTCTTCAATATTGTCTTCAACAAAAATACCATCTCCACAACAAACATCACTATATAAGGGAATATCTATATTATGACTATGTCCATGATAGGCTGGCTCATCAATACCTAATAAATAATTAGGAGTAACATTAAATATTTCTGCAAGTCGGGAAAGTGTTTCCTTTTTTAAATTAGGAACACGTCCGTTTTCATATTTTGCAATTGCTGATTTTTGAACACCAAGCATTTCTCCTAGTTGTTGTTGAGTTAAACCCTTTTCTTTTCTTAATTTTTTAATACGTTCACCTGTCATCTAATCACTCCTTGTGTCTTAATATTACCATATTATAGACTATGTAGTAAACAAAATATCTAAAAAAGACACAAAAGCATTGACGAAACTTAGAGATGGAGTTATATTATAAGTGTCTTAAAAAGATACATTGATAAAAATAAATTTTAAAAGTTGAAATTAAAGAAACAAAAGGAGGAACTATTATGGAAAAATTATCAAATAAGGGATTAGTTACAATCATTTTAGGAGCATTAATGATGGGATCAGTAGTAGTTCAATGTGTTTCGCATATCATTGATGCGATACTTATTTTTTAAAAATCTTGCTTTTTATATACAAATAGTTATAATAAGTTCCATTAGTATGAAGTTCAAAATAATTTTAAGGAGATACAAATGGAAAAAATTGCAATTATAACAGATTCATGTAGTGATATAAAAAAAGAATATAGAGAGTTATATGATATACATGTTTTACCAATACAAATTCAATATGATGGAAAGAGCTATAGAGATGGTGTAGATATTACTTCTAATGATATTTATGCGATTCAAGATGAAAAAGTAATTAAAACTTCTTCACCAGTTGGAAAAGATTTGTTTAATTTATTAGATCAACTAAAAGATAAAGAATATACTCATGTTATTGGTTTATTTTTATCTAGTGGTATATCTGGGACAGGTAATCAAATGAGGTTATTTTGTCAAACTTATGAGAAATTAAAATGTCATATTGTTGATAGTCAAAGTGCATCAGTGGGATTAGGAGTTATTGCTGTTAGTCTTGCTAAGTATAGAGAAGAAGGAAAGTCTTTTGATGAATTAATTGAAATTGCAGATTTTTTGTGCTATCAAAATTATGCTTATTTTTCAATAGATGATTTAAATTATTTACAAAAAGGTGGACGCATTGGCAAGGCTTCGGCATTTTTAGGAACAACACTAAAGATTAAACCAATTCTTTCTTTTGAAAAAGAAAATGGAGAAATTTATGTTCCAGCTAAAGTGAGAGGTTCAAAGAAAGTGAAATCAAAATTGATAGATTTAATAGAAAGTCATCTTGAAGAAAATCCACATCAAAAATTTGCATTGGCTATTGCAGATGCTAATAATTTGGAAGAAAGAAATATTTTGGAAGGAATGTTAAAAGAAAGGTTTCCTCAATTTACATATATAATTGATGGTCATGTTGGTGCTGCTTTATCTTGCTATCTTGGTTCAGGACTTTTAGGAGTAGCAATTCAATTTTTACCAGAATAAAAAATATTCAGGGTGTCCTGAATATTTTTTATATTATTTCCATAATTTTCCGTTTTGATAAACTTTAACAATTAATTGAGCGATTTCATCAATTCCCATATCACTATTAATACATAAATCATAGTCTTTCATATTTGCCCATGTATTTGTTGTGTAATAATTATAATAACTCTTTCTTTGTTTATCTCTTTTTTGAACATATTTTTTAGTATTTTCGTGTTCTTCTTTATAATCTTTTTCAACACGTTCAATTCTAGATTCTAAAGGAGCATACACAAATATTCTTAAAACATGGGGATAGTCTTCTAAAATATAGTTTGCACATCCATTAACAATAATACAATCTTCTTTTTCAGCAAGATGTTTAATGATTTTGGCTTGTGTAGCATAAACTTGGTCATTAATTGGTAAAACAAGAGGACCATTATTAAGTGAATAAGCAAAACTTGATGATTTTTCTTGAGATGCTTTACGAATTGTATCAATATCAATACCTAATTGGCGCGCTGTTTCATCAATAAGTTCATTATCATAGAAAGCAATATTTAAGGCTTCAGCTACTTTTTTAGCAATCAATCTTCCTCCAGAACCATATTCTCTTGTAATAGTAATAATTTTTTGAGTCATAATAAGAACCTCCTTATATATAGTATATTATATCATATTTTTTAAATAACTCTAACTAAATAGTGTATAATAATAGATAGATGTATAAGGAGGCTTTTTATAATGTGGTTTAATGAAAGTGTATTTTATCAAATTTATACTCTTAATTTTTGTGGGGCTCCTCGTGATAATGATGGAATTGTGGAACACCGTATTTTAAGATTGAATGATTTTATGGATTATTTTGAAGATTTAGGAATAAATGCTATTTATTTTAATCCTGTGTTTTCAAGTGATCATCATGGTTATGATACAAGAGATTATTGTAAAATTGATGAACGTTTAGGAACAAATGAAGATTTTATTGAAATTTGTAAAAATTTACATGATAGAGGGATGCGTGTTGTTTTAGATGGTGTTTTTAATCATGTAGGAAGAGGCTTCTTTGCTTTTCAAGATGTTTTAAATACTAGAGAAAATAGTCAATATAAAGATTGGTTTAGAATTGATTTTAACGGCAATTCACCTTATGATGATGGTTTTTATTATGAGGGATGGGAAGGACATTATGAATTAGTTAAATTAAATTTAGATCATCCAGATGTTCAAAATTATTTATTAAGTGCTATTGATTATTGGATTGATGCCTTTGATATTGATGGTATTCGTTTAGATGTTGCCTATAGTTTACCAAGATGGTTTATGGCAATGTTAAAAGATCATTGTAGACAAAAAAAGGCGGATTTTTTCTTGTTAGGTGAAGTTTTAGGTGATAATGCAGGATATATGTTTAGTGAAGCACATTTAGATAGTATTACAGATTATCCTGGTTTTAAAGGACTTTGGTCTTCGTTTAATTCATTAAATATGTTTGAAATGGCTCATACAATAAAACGTAATTATGGAGAAATGTATAGAGGACAAACATTATTTAGTTTTGTTGATAATCATGATGTAGAAAGAATAGCATCTAAATTAACAGATTTAGAAAAATTACCACTTATTTATGGTATGTTATTTTCTTTACCAGGAATACCATGTATCTATTATGGAAGTGAATGGGGACAAACCGGAAAGAAAGAACAAGGAAGTGATGATTCTTTAAGACCAGAGTTTACCAAACCATTGCCTAATGATTTAACAAAATATATAAAAAAATTGATTTCTATTAGAAATCAATCATCTGCTTTACAAAAAGGTGAGTTTAAAGAATTGGTTTTAACAAATAAACAATTTGTTTTTGAAAGAAATGATCAACAAGAAAGAATTATTGTAGCATTAAATTTAGATGATCAAGAATTTACCATTTCTTTAAATGAAAATCTTATTTCTTTAATTGATCAACAAGAAATTGAAAATCAAGGACAAATAGTATTAAAGCCCAAAACAATTCATTATTTTAAAGTAAAATAAAAGGTTCGAAAGAACCTTTTATTTATTCAATAACCATAGCATTTTCGATTGGTACTAATGGATATTCTTTATTAATATGATCATAGTATAAAACACCATCAAAATGATCAAGTTCATGTTGTAAACAAATAGCTAAAAATCCTCGAGCAACAATTTTTACATCTTTGTTTGTAAGTACGTCAAATCCTTCAACAGTGATTTTAGCATGGCGTGGAACATAACCTTTTACATCTTCAGGAACTGATAAACATGCTTCTCCAGTTTTTAAATAAGATTGTTTAGGTGTATAAGAAACAATCTTAGGATTCGCTAAAGCATAATCAGTAGATTTTGTTACATTTCCTTCTTCATCATAATCTAAAACATGGATGGCACACATTCTTTTTGGAATACCAAGTTGAATAGCTGCAATACCTACTGCAGGTCTTAAATCATATTTTTCAGAAAGTTCTTCATCTTGGCTTGCAACTAAAAATTCATGCATTTTCATGAGTAAATCATGATTTTCTTTGGATAGAGGAAGTTCAACCTCTTTTGACACTGTTCTAATTAATTCGTTTGAATCATCTATAATATCTTTCATTAATAACATTTATTTCACCTCATTCGTGGTTATTATAACATATTTTGAGGTGATTGAAATATCTAAGGTCTAATTCTTGAATTACCACAAATGATTAATAATAAGAAAACAACTAAAACAATTGCAAACCAACTACATCCTGTATTGTTGCAACCAAAGCCACCCATAATAGGTGTATAGCCGCATGTGTTACATCCACCACAGCCAAATGGATTATTGACATATCCATTGCAGTTATAATCACAGTTCATTGTTTATCCCTCCTTTACTATTACCATATTATGATTTCAAATAATTGTATGGGGGATTTATCATAAGTCATTTATTTTTATACTTTTTTAAGTTATAATATTTTACTGAAATGAGGTGTAAATGATGGACTATAATTATCCACTAGACTATACATGGTCAACAGAAGATATTATTGATGTTATGTCTTTATATAATGCAGTAGAAAAAGCATATGAAGAAGGAATAAGTAAAACAGATTTTTTAAATGCTTATAGAAAATTTAAAAATGTTGTTGGGACAAAGAGTGAAGAAAAGCAAATTGATAAAGAATTCCAAGATGTTTCTGGATATTCTATTTATAAAGTTTTTAAAGCAAGTCAAGAAAATGATTGGATCAAATTATAATGACAAAAAGAATAAAAGCTTTTTTTAGAAAAAAAGGGGCAGATAAGCCTATCTTTTTTGCAGTTTTTGTATTGATTTGTTTAGGAATTGTAATGATTGGTTCAGCATCAATTGGAGCGGTCTCTTCAAAAGGAACGGCATTTGCAATAAAAAATATGATTACACAATCTATTTATGTAGCAATAGGTGTTTTTATTATGATGGTTCTTACAAAGGGTTTTAAATTGAAAATGATTAATTACAGAAGTTCAATGGCTGTATATATTATGGGAATCATCTCAATGTGTGGTTGTGTTTTTTGGACGACCAAAGGCTCACATGCTTGGATTCATTTAGGTCCTTTTACAGTACAGCCAGCAGAATTTATGAAAATTGGTATGGTTCTTATTTTATCTTATATGCTTACAGAAACTGATTCAGCATTTGTAGTAAAAGGAAAATTTAGAACTGCTGAATTAAAAAGTAAATTTTATAAAGATAAATTTAACAAATGTGTTTTGTTCCCTTTAGCTCTTATGGTTTTTGCATTTGGAATAGGAGTTATTGTACAAAAGGATTTAGGAAGTTCTCTTATTCTAGCAGCAATTTGTTTTATTTGTTTTATGTCAACACCAAGAGATTATTATAAAAAATATAAAAAACTCGTTTGGATTGCTTTAGCTGTAGCGGTTATTATTTTAGGATTCTTAATCACAGCTGTTTTACAGGGATATCAATTACAACGTATTGATTCTTGGTTAAAACCATTAAAAATAGAAAATATTTATGATAGTTCATGGCAACTTGTCAATTCTTTGATTGCTTTTACAGATGGTGGTATTTTTGGACTTGGATTAGGAAATTCTATTCAAAAATATGATTATATTCCAGAGGCACATAATGATTTTATAGGGGCAATTATTTATGAAGAACTTGGTATTTTTGGGTTGGCTTTAATGATTATTCCAACAGCTATTATTATTTTTAGATTATTAAAATATGCAGATCAAATTCAAAATAATAAATCAAGAGTTATTTTGATAGGAATAGCTTCTTATTTTATGTTACATTTATTTGTTAATTTAGGTGGCGTTTCAGGATTGATTCCAATGACAGGTGTTCCATTATTATTAGTATCATCTGGGGGATCTTCAACGATTGCTGCTTTAATAGCAATAGGTATTGCCCAAGCAATTATTTCCAAGTTCAACAAAGAACAACTAGAAAAAACAGACACACAATTATAAATGTTTCATATGATATATTAGGTGATTTGATGGATAATTTAAAAGAGTTTAAAGCTTTTTTAAAGACAATACCAAGTATTAAAGAAGATGTATTAAATCATCGCTATACTTGGCAAGAAATATATGAAATCTACACAATGTATGGAGAAGATGATCATTTTTTCAAACCGTATAAGGAACATCCGCTAGAAAATATGAATGTTTTAGAAATTATCAAAAATGTCGATTTGGAAGCATTATCTTCTTCTTTGCAATCAATTGAAAAAGTTTTAGGAATTGTTTCTAATCTTTTAGATAAAAATAAAGAAGGTAAATAATGAAAGAAGATGTTTTAGATTATATACGTAAGCATCCTGTTTGGTATGTTACATTATGTCATTATCCAGAAAAATATGATGATTTATTAGATGAAATACATCAAAAAAAACAAAGTACAGTTTTAGAAAAGCTAGAAAGAATATCAATACTAATGAGTATGTTGGAGATGTTACAATGAATGAAACAATATATGATTTAATAGATGCTATCAAAGAAGATAAGCGCTATCTACAATTTAAAGAGCAATCTTTAAAATTATTAAATCAAGAAACAAAAGAATTATTAGATAATTATCAAAATCTTTTACAAGAATTAGATGATTTGAAAAAGTTTGAAAAATATATTGATTTGACACAGAAAAGACAAGAATTAAATGAAGTAAGAAAAAGAATGTCACAAAATGAAAACATTCAAAAATATTATCAAAGTTATTATAAAATCAATGAATTACTCGATGAAGTAACAAAAATTGTTTTTAAAGATATTAGTGATTCATTAGATACATCAGGGTATAAATTATGAGAGTGATTGCAGGAAAGTATAAAAAAAGACAATTAAAAGTTCCTAAGAGTCAATTAACAAGACCGACAACAGATAAAAATAAGGAAAACCTTTTTAATATGATTGGACCATATTTTCAAGGAGGAACGGTATTAGATTTATTTGGAGGTAGTGGTGGACTTGGAATAGAAGCTATTTCTAGAGGATGTGATACACTTTATAGTGTGGATCATCAATACGAAGCTTTTAAAACAATTAAAGAAAATTTTTCTCTTTTAAAATTGGAAAATTGTTTTCCCTTGAAAATGGATTATAAAAAAGCTTTAAAATATTTGTATGAAAAAGGTATAAAGTTTGATTATGTTTTTTTAGATCCACCTTATGGAAAAGGTCTTGTTGATGATATTCTTCAATATTTAGTTGATCATCAAATGTTGAATCCACAAGCGTGTATTGTAGTAGAAGAATTAAAAGAAGTTGAGTTTAAAGAAATAGAAGGAATTGAGTTAAATAAAAGAAAAGAGTATGGAATTACAGCTCTTAATATTTTTTATTATGAGGATTAAATCATGAAGAAAATTGCTGTATATAATGGATCGTTTGATCCAGTTACAAATGGACATTTAGATATTATTGAACGTGCTGCAAAGATATTTGACATATTATATGTAACGGTAGCTATTCATCCAACAAAAGTAGGTTTGTTTACGATTGAACAAAGAAAAGAACTTTTAAAAAAAGCAACAGCTCATTTAAAAAATGTAATTGTTGATTCAACAGATGAACTTTTTATGGATTATGTAAAAAAAGTCAATGGACAAGTGCTTATCCGTGGCTTACGTTCAACAACAGATTTCGATTATGAATTACAATATGCACAATCTAATCAATATTTAAATAGTCAAATAGAAATAATGTATTTAATGACAAAGCCATCACATTCTTTTATCTCATCATCTGTCGTTAAAGAAATAGCTAGTTATCATAAGCCACTTACAGGCTTAGTGCCAGAGTGTGTTGAAGATGCATTAAAAAAAGTATATCAAGATCAATAAATCGCTTCGGCGATTTTTTTAGTCCAATTTGTTCTAAAATCATAGAGTAGATTGTAAATAATATACACTGATAAAGAGGTGATCAAATGAATATTTTTATTGGAGAAAATAATTTAAAAGATTATGTTTTTTTAAAATCGATTATTGAAAAATGGGGTATAGAAAGACAACAAGAAATCTATTTTCATTGGTATAAACAGCTTTATTATCAATTACCAAAATGTTTAAAAAACTGTAATCTTGTATTTTTAGAATTAGATATGAAACATATCAATGGTTTTGAATTTGCAAAGATCTTAAGAAAAAAGGATTTATCAATACCGATTGTTTTTCAAACAAAAAATACACATTATGGGATAGCAAGTTATCAAGTACAAGCGATGCACTACTTATTAAAGCCACTTGATCAACAAGAAATATATAAAATACTTGATTGCGTTTTATTACATCAACATTCTAAGACATTTATTTATCAGTTTAAAAAAGAAGTTTACAAAATACCTTATGAAGACATTATTTATATAGAAGCTTATCAACACCATGTTATGATTCATCAAAATGATATGACAAAAAGAAATTATCTCAGTTTAAAAGAAATAGCTTTACAATTAGATGATTCTTTTTGTCGTTGTCATCGAAGCTATATTGTTAATTTAAAATATGTTGAGAGAATAGAAGGAATGAATTGTATCACTAAAAATAAACAAGTTATTCCTATTTCTAAGAAATACAAAAATGATTTTATTGAAAAAATCGTGAGACAAATGTGAAACAAATTTGAGACAAAAATGAGACAAATTTGAAACAAATTCGAGACGAATTATTTTGTAAAATGTATTAAAATAGATGTAGGTGAAGAAGATGAAATGTTCGAGATGTCAAAATGAAGATGTTCAATATTTTTTTGAAAACAATGGGCGTATTTATTGTAGAAAATGTATTGCTTTTTCTACAAAGACAGTTAACTTAAAATCTGTTAAAAATGAAAAGAAAATATACTATCATTTAAATTATTCATTAAACTTAGAACAAGAAAGAACTTCAAAATTATTAATAGAAAGATATCAAAATCATCAAAATACAGTATTAAAAGCAGTAACAGGAGCAGGTAAGACGGAAATGATTTATGGTGTCATTGAATATGCATTGAATTTAGGACATCATGTTTGTTTGACGATGCCAAGAAAAGAATTGGTTATAGAATTAGCAAAGAGAATTCAAAAACAATTTTTTAATATTCAGCCCATTCTTGTTTATGGAGGACATACAGAGTGTTTAGAAGGACAATTTATTATTTGTACAACACATCAGCTGTATCGGTATCCACGAATGTTTGATTTATTGATTTTAGATGAGTATGATGCTTTTCCATATCGTGATAATGAAGTTTTGGAAAATATATTAATGAATAGTATAAAGGGAAATTATGTGTTTATGTCTGCAACGATTGAAAGTGGAGATGTACAAGTCTTACAAAGGTTTCATCATCAACCATTACCAATTCCTACTTGTAAGGTAATGGGAAACTTTATGATGTTGTGTCATCTTGTTTATCAATTAAAAAAGTATCAAAAAGATAAAAAACCGGTATTTCTTTTTGTACCACATATTGAAATGACAAGACAAGTACAAAAATTTCTTAAATTCTTTTCTATTAAAAGTCACTGTGCTACGTCAAAAGAAAAAAATATTCATCAATCATTAGAAATGATTAAATCCCATGAAATAGATGTTATTGTATGTACAACAGTTTTAGAAAGAGGAATGACTGTTGAAAATGTGCAAGTTATTATTTTACATGGTGAACATCCCCTTTTTGATAAAGAAACACTTATTCAAATAGCAGGGCGAACAGGGCGAAAAGTACCCTATACAAATGGAGATATTATCATTTATACAAATAGACAAACGAAGGCTATTAAAGAATGTATCAAGGATCTTCAACAAAGCAATGCCTTATCTGCCATAAAGAGTTAAATCAACAACAAGATCTTTTTCACTTGGTGAATAATTCTTCTCTTTGTTTAAGCTGTATAAGAAAATTTAAAATAATAAATAGTGATATAAGGATTCAAGGATATCATGTCAAGGTTTTATATGAATACAATGATTTTTTTAGACAACTCCTTTTTCAATATAAAGCATTAGATGATTATGCTTTAAAAGATTGTTTTATAGAATCATTTCAAGAATTAAAAAGGACCTACAAAAATTATATCATTGTTGTTATTCCTAGTAGTCAAAAAGATAATAAACGACGTGGCTTTTGTCCTAATGTTGAAATTGTTAAGACATTTTCTCAACATATTTTTACAGGTTTGTATAAAAAAGAAGACTACAAGCAGACAAAACAAAAAGATCGAAGCCAAGTAAAGAAAATATTATCTATTAAAGAGGGAAATCTTCTTTATAAGAAGAATGTTTTAGTATTTGATGATGTCATAACATCATCAAATACTTTACAAGCAGCATTTCAGCAAGTAGAAAAATATCACCCTAAACAAATAAAAGCATTAGTATTGGCTTGCCCTCATATTGATTATTTTAAAAAATAATCAATTCTATTGTAGACACTAAGAAAACCACTAACCAATAGTAAGGGTAAGCTTTATGCTTTTGCTAGAAATGTTTTTTATTGTTTTTTCAACAAATATGTAAAATAGTGTGAACCATTTGACAATAGAGATGACATTTTTTTGTTATAAATGACACGTAAAATTTATTTGTCGAATGAAAATGATAACTTTTTTATAAAATATTAAATATACTGAAATAGACAAGGAAAGGATGATGAAAGTGCAAGGAAGAGTCAAATGGTTTAATGCCGAAAAGGGATTTGGATTTATTGATCGAGGAGAAGGAAAAGATGTCTTTGTTCATTATAGCCAAATTGTTCAAAATGGATATAAAACACTTAATGAAGGCGAATTGGTTGAGTTTGAATTATATCAAAGCGAACGCGGTATGCAGGCAAAACATGTCGTAAAAATCTAGAGACAATCTCTAGATTTTTATTTTAAGTAGGTATATTTAAATTTTGCTTTTAATAATCACAATTATTTGATATAATTAAAATTGATTACAAGCGTAAAAGGAGCGTGTATGTATGGCTAGTAGAAAGCAAGAAATAAGAAAAGAAATTAAAAAGAAAAACGCTAAATTAGGAATCGATGTTGAAGCAGCTAAAAATATTGTTGATTTACAAGATCAACAAGGTGAAGATATACATGTAGAAGATTTTAAAAATGAAGAATATACAGGAGATGTTATTCCATTTTCTACAACACCACAAAAAACAAAAAAAGGCTTTGTTTCAAAAATTAAAGGTGTTTTCGATGATGAAAGAAAACAACTTAAAAAATTAGATAAGATTGCTCAAGAAATTATTTCTTTAGAAGATAAGTATAGTGCTTTGTCTGATGAAGAATTAGCAAATCAAACAAATGTATTAAAAGAAAAATTAAATAGCGGTAGTGAATTAGATGATATTTTAGTTGATGCTTTTGCAGTTGCAAGAGAAGCTGCATGGCGTCAAATTCATTTAAAAGCTTTTAAAGTTCAATTAATGGGTGGTATTGCATTACATAATGGTGATATTGCTGAAATGAAAACAGGTGAAGGTAAAACATTAACTTCTATTTTCCCAGTTTATTTAAATGCATTAACTGGAAAAGGAGTTCATGTTATTACTGTTAATGACTATTTGGCTGAACGTGATGCTAGAAATAATGGTAAAGTATTAGAATTTTTAGGATTAACAGTTGGATTAAATAAAAGAGAATTAACACCTCAACAAAAACAAGAAGCACATGGTTGTGATGTTACTTATACAACAAATGCTGAATTAGGTTTTGACTATTTAAGAGATAATATGGTTACTTCAATGGAAGATAAAGTATTAGTTAAAGGACTTAATTATGCTTTGATCGACGAAGTTGACTCTATTTTAATTGATGAATCAAGAACACCATTGATTATTTCAGGTGGTAAGAAAAATACAGCTGCTTTATATTTACAAGCAGATCGTTTTGTTAAATCATTAATTGCTGAAAAAGATTATGAAGTTGATATCGAAACAAAAACTGTTTCATTAACTCCAAAAGGAATCGAAAAAGCAGAAAAAGGATTTAAGATTGATAACTTATATGATATTCAACATACTTCATTAGTTCATCATATCAATCAAGCATTAAAAGCAAACTATGCGATGACTCGTGATGTTGAATATATGATTGCGACAGAAGATGGTACAAGAGATATTCGTAATGCAAAAATTATGATCATTGATCAATTTACTGGACGTGTTATGCCAGGTCGTGCTTATTCTGATGGGTTACATCAAGCAATTGAAGCTAAAGAAGGTGTTCCAATTAAAGAAGAAACAGAAACAAGAGCAACAATCACATATCAAAATTTCTTCAGACTATTTAATAAATTAGCAGGGATGACTGGTACTGCAAAAACAGAAGAAGAAGAATTTATGATGATCTATAACATGCGTGTTATTGAAATTCCAACAAATAAACCGGTTATTCGTGATGACCGTAATGATAAGATCTATTCTACAAAAACAAATAAATTTAAAGCATTATGTGATGAAGTTGTTGCAAGACATGCTTATGGTCAACCAATTCTAATTGGGACTGTATCGGTTGAAACTTCAGAAATTTTATCAAAAATGTTAGATAAAAGAGGAATTAAACATAATACATTAAATGCGAAAAACCATGCTAAAGAAGCTGAAATCATTGCAAGAGCAGGTCAAAAAGGTGCGGTGACAATCGCTACAAACATGGCTGGTCGTGGTACTGACATTAAACTTGGTAAAGGTGTACCTGAAATTGGTGGTTTAGCAGTTATTGGTTCTGAAAGACATGAATCTAGACGTATTGATAATCAGTTACGTGGACGTTCTGGACGTCAAGGTGACCCAGGATATTCTGTATTCTATGTTTCGTTTGATGATGAATTAATGCAAAGATTTGCTGGTGAAAAATTACAATCATTTAGTAATTATTTAGATGATGATATGGCTATTGAAAATAAAATGGTTTCAAAAGCTATCGAAAATGCACAAAAACGTGTTGAAGGTCAAAACTTTGATTCACGTAAACATATTCTTGAATATGATGATGTTATGAGACAACAACGTGAAATTATGTATAAAGAACGTGATGAAATCATGTCATTAGATAATTTAGATGATATTATCAAAGGTATGTTCAATCAAGCAATTGAAATGACAATTAATAGATGTACAACTCATGGTAAACATGATGAAGTTGATGTGGATGCTGTTTTAGATTTTGTAGCTAAAAATTATATGTTACTTGCTGAAATTGATGCTAAGAATAAAGATGTTGTTAAAAATGATCCTAAGAAATTATTAGAAACTTTAACAGAAATTTGCTTCTCTCAATATCAAATGAGATTAAATAAAGATATTGATCATGCAAAAATCGTTAATTATGAAAGAAGTGTTTTATTAGGAGTTATTGATTATACTTGGATCAATCATATTGATGCAATGACTAAACTTAGAAATGGTATTTATTTACGTGCGTATGCACAAAAGAATCCACTTTCTGAATATACAGAAGAAGCGTTCTATATGTTTGAACAAATGAAACTTTCTATTGTTGATATGATTTCTAAAAATATTGTGCATATGGGTATTCGTCCTGGTAGTTCAGCAGAAGAAAATATTCCTCATTTAAAATTAGAAGTAGAATTTAAATAATGGAATTATATGAAATAAAAAATGGGCTTGATAAAGCCCATTTATTAATAGACGAATATAGAAAATCTGCACAAATTGATGAAAAATTAAGAGAAATAGAAGGTCTTTCATATCAAACAATGCAAGATGGCTTTTGGGATGATCCAACAAAAGCTAAAAAAATCTATGACGAATTAAATGATATGAAAAAAATTACTGATGAATATGAAAGTCTTTGTCAATCATTAAATTCATTAGATGAAACATATACATTAGTTAAAGAAACGGATGATCAAGAATTTCAAACTATTTTAGAAAGTGATTATCAAGATTTTGAACAAAGAATGAGTGAATTTGAAAAAATATTACTTTTATCTGGAAAGTATGATAGTGCTAATGCCATCGTAGAAATTCATCCAGGTGCAGGAGGGACAGAAAGCCAAGATTGGGCAGAAATGTTGTATCGTATGTACCAAAGATATTGTTCATCGAAAGATTTTAAAATAGAAGTTTTAGATTATTTAGATGGAGATGTTGCAGGTATTAAATCAGTTACTTTCTTGGTTAAAGGAAAATATGCTTATGGACATTTAAAGGCTGAAAAAGGTGTTCATCGACTTGTTAGAATATCTCCATTTGATTCTTCCAAAAGACGTCATACTTCATTTGCATCCATTGATGTTATTCCTGAATTAGATGATACAATTGAAATTGACATTAAACCAGAAGATTTAAGAATTGATACTTATCGTGCAAGTGGAGCAGGTGGACAACATATTAATAAAACAGATTCAGCAGTTAGGATTACCCATATTCCTACAGGAACAGTCGTTACTTGTCAAAGTCAAAGAAGCCAAATTCAAAATAGAGAACAAGCGATGATGATGTTAAAAAGTAAGTTATTTGCTTTAATGGAAGAAAAACAAGCAAAAGAATTAAAAGAAATACAAGGTGAGCAGAAGGAAATTGCTTGGGGTTCACAAATTCGTTCTTATGTTTTACATCCATATTCTTTAGTAAAAGATAATCGTTCATTATATGAGTCTAATAATCCTAAAGATGTTTTAGATGGAAACTTAGATGATTTTATTTATGCATATTTGAAATCTCGTATACAGGAGGGTGGTCATGAAGAATAAATTTTTAAAAAAATGTTTAGAAATTGCTGTGATTGTTATTGGTAATGCTATTCTAGCATTTGGAATTTGTGCTTTCATTACCCCTCACGGGATTATTGTTGGTGGCGCTTCTGGGTTAGGATTAATTGTCAAACAAATAACAGGAATTCCTTTATCGCTTGTTGTTTATGTAATCAATATTATTATGTTTATTGCAGGCTATTTTTTTCTAGGAAAATCTTTTGCAGCTAAAACATTATTAAGTACAATTATTTTCCCAACATTTTTAACAATATTTGAAAATACTCCGGGGGTTACACATCTTACAAATGATTTACTCTTATCCTCTGTTTATGCAGGAATTTTTGTAGGTGGAGGATTAGGACTTGTTTTAAGAATAGGAGCAAGTACCGGAGGAATGGATATACCACCATTAGTTCTAAATAAAAAAACAGGTATTTCTACGACTGTACTTATTAATGGCTTTGATTGTATTATCCTAGCTTTACAAGTTCCTTTTTCAAATGTTGAACAAGTTCTTTATGGTATTTTAGTTGTTTTGATTACTGCTTTGGTCATGGATAAAATGATTTTATTAGGTGAATCTAAAATTCAAGTATTGGTCATTTCACCAAAATGGAATGAGATTCAAAGTATGCTTTATGATCAAATAGATCGAGGATGCACGCTTATGAATATTACCACAGGTTATAAAAAACAAGATATGTATGCAGTGATGTCTGTTGTCAGCCGCCGAGAATTAGTGACACTTACCAATGAAATTTTAAAAATTGATGAGGCAGCATTTATTATTACAAATGAGACACATAATGTAAGAGGAAGAGGATTTACATTACCTAATATAGATTTATAAAAAAAGTGCTATTTTCTTAGCACTTTTTTTAGTAAATGTGTTTTACGTAAAGTTTTTTTACGTTTTCTTTTTTTATCGTTTTGTATATGTGATTGATAAATAAGAGATTCAAGTTTTCTTTTTTTATCTAGAATTTCTTTTTCTTCAGTCTTTTTTCTTTCTAATTCTATGTGTTGATGATAATCAATCGCATATTGTCTTACAGTTTGTCTTAAAGAATTTAAATCATCATCCTTTTTTAAATGTTGATTTTGATGATCGACATCAACATAAAGTTCTACATAACCACATTTAGGACAGTAACATGATTTAATTTCTTTATGTTCTTTATTGAATTGATCTTTTTTTATAATTAATTCTAGATAGCTTAAAGTATTGATTCCTTTATCTTTTACATAACAATTTATAGATAGTTCATTATTGCATCTAGGGCATATTCTTTTCATTTAGCCACTCCTTCAATAAACATATTATAACATGAAAAAACATAATTAATAGACTCAATATTCAAACAAAACTTACAAATTGTGCTATAATACTCCTGGGAGCTGAATAGAAATGATAAAACTAACAAATGTTACAAAAATTTATAAAACAGGAGTAAGAGCACTTAATGATGTAAATCTTACAATTGAACCTGGAGAATTTGTATATGTTATCGGTACAACTGGTGCAGGAAAATCTACTTTTATTAAGTTATTATATCGTGAAGAAAAACCAACTTCAGGAAAAGTTGAAGTTGTAGGACAAGATGTTTCTAAAATTAAAAATAGTAAAGTACCTTATTTTAGAAGAAATATAGGTGTTGTTTTTCAAAATTTTAGATTATTACCTAAAAAAACAGTTTTTGAAAATGTTGCCTATGCCTTAGAAGTTATTGATACACCACGTGTAGAAATTAGAAGACGTGTAAGAGCAACATTAGAGCTTGTTGGTTTGGAAGATAAGGTCAATGCTTTCCCTCATGAATTATCAGGTGGTCAACAACAAAGAGTTGCAATTGCTAGAGCAATTGTAAATCGTCCAAAAGTTTTAATTGCTGATGAACCAACAGGAAACTTGGATCCAGAAACTTCAAAAGAAATTATTAATGTATTAATGCGTATTAATGAAGAACAAGGGACAACTGTGTTAGTTGTAACTCACGATCAAAAGATTGTACAAGAACATAAAAAGCGTACAATTTTAATGGAAGATGGTTGCATTAATGCTGATACATCTTTAGGAGGATATGATTTATAATGAAAGAATTAATAAGTTGTATAAAAAATTTACCAAAACATTTTAAAGAATCATTGGTTAATTTATGGAGAAATGGTGCAATGTCTTTTTCTTCAATTTTTGCTGTAACAATTACTTTATTACTTATTGGTGTTATTAGTGTTTTAGCACTTAATGTTCAAGATATTTCAGCAAATATTGAAGATGGTGTGCGTATTTATGTTAAATTAGAAAGATCGATTGATGAAAATGCTGAAAAAGAAGTAGGGAATCAAATCAAAAAACTTAAAGGTGTTGGATCTGTTACATATTCATCAAAAGATGAAGAGTTGAATAAACTTATCGATAAACAAGGTAAAGATGGTAAGGAGTTATTTGAGTCTTATCGTGAAGATAATCCTTTAGGTTCTGCTTATGAAGTAGAAGCAAAAGATCCAACAAAACTTGCAAGTTTAGCTAAAAAAATTCAAGATATTCCTAATGTAAATTCTGTTAATTATGGTGGTGATTCTACACAAAGTATGGTCACAACATTGAATACAATACAAAAAGCTGGATCAGTTTTTATTGTTGGTTTAGTTATTGTCGCCTTATTCATGATATCTAATACAATTAAAATTACAATTACAGCAAGATCTACTGAAATTTCAATTATGAGAATGGTTGGAGCAAGTAACTGGTACATTCGTATTCCATTTATGTTAGAAGGTATGCTCATTGGATTGTTTGGAGCAATTATTCCAATTCTTGTTCTTGTTTATGGTTATGGAGCATTATATAACTATACAGGTGGTTCATTAATGTCATCAATGCTTGTATTAAAAGCCCCAATGCCATTTATTAGAGATTTCTCATTTATTTTAGCTGGCTTAGGTGCTGGAGTAGGTTTAATTGGAAGTTTTGTTTCAATGAGAAGATTCTTAAAATTCTAAAAGATTATCGAAAGATAATCTTTTTCTTTATCTTTTTTTTTAATTTTTATATAATAAAAAAGCGAGGTATAAAAATGTCAAAAAATAGTTTTTTAAAAGAAGCAATGTATGAAAATCATCCTCAATATCAACAAGCAATTTCAAGAAATGAAGCACTTTATCAAAGAAAAAATGATTTAAGAAGTCCTTTTTCTAGAGATTATAATCGTATTATTTTTTCTCTTGCTTATCGTAGATTGAAACATAAGACACAAGTTTTTTTTGCAGTTGAAGATGATCATGTTTGTACAAGAAGTGAGCATGTAAATCTTGTAGATTCAGTAAGTTATACCATTGCTCATTATTTAGGATTAAATACAGAACTTACAAGAGCAATTGCTGTTGGACATGATTTAGGACATGCACCTTTTGGACATGGTGGAGAAAAGATTATTAATCAGATTTCTAAAGAACATGGTCTACAAGATTTTTGGCATGAAAAAAATAGTTTATATTTTGTAGATCAAATTGAAACTTTGGAAGATGATCATCATGTTCGTAGAAATTTAAATTTAACGTATGCTGTAAGAGATGGAATTATTTCTCATTGTGGAGAAATGAATCAAAAAGCAATTATTAAAAGGAATGAATCTATTGATTTAAAAGATTATTTATATCCTGGGCAATACAATCCTTATACTTGGGAAGGCTGTGTTGTTAAAATGTCAGATAAAATTGCTTATCTTGCTAGGGATATTGAAGATGCTTTACGATTAAATATTATTGATGAACAGCTTGTAGAAGATTTAAGAAATCATCTAAATCAATTAACAAACTCTCATTTTGATGCTATTAATAATGGAACAATTGTTAATTATTTTATATTAGATGTTTGTCAAAATTCTTCTATAGAGAAAGGAATATGCTTATCAGATGAAGCTTTTGAAGTCATGAAGTATATTATGAAATTCAATTATCAAAATATTTATCTAATTGATCGTATAGAAGTCCACACAAATTATGTACAACTTATTTTAAATTCTATTTTTCAATTTTTATATAAATATGATAAGATAGCAAATGATAAACAAATAAATGTTTTAGAAGCTTTAAAGAAAGATCAAAAAAAATATCCTGTAACTATTCAAGGATATATGCATTGGTTAGAAAAGTATAGTCAAATGAAGTATTTTAATAGAAATCCATTATATCAAAATCATATTATTTATGATTTTGAACACGATAAAAATGCAATGGCTAAAAGTATTATAGATTATTTATCAGGAATGTCAGATGCTTATATATTAAAAATATTCAATGAATTTATTTCATTTTCATAGAGAGGAAGTTACATATGCCAATAAAAATACCAAATGATTTACCAGCAAGTAAAATATTAAAAGAAGAAAATATCTTTGTTATGGATGAAACAAGAGCTTTATCACAAAGAATTCGTCCATTAAAATTAATTATTGTTAATATTATGCCAACTAAAATCGTGACAGAAACACAGCTATTAAGATTGCTTTCTAATACACCTTTACAAATTGAAGTAGATTGGTTATGTATGGAAAGTCATAATTCTAAAAATACACCACAAGAACATTTAATGGAATTTTATAAAACTTTTAATGAAATTAAAGATAATAAGTATGATGGTTTAATTGTAACAGGTGCTCCTGTTGAAAAATTAAAATTTGAGGATGTAGATTATTGGGATGAACTTACAAAAATTTTTGATTGGGCCAATACAAATGTCTTTTCTTCATTCTTTATTTGTTGGGCTTCTCAAGCATCTTTATATTATTATTATGGTGTTGAAAAATATCAATTGAAAGAAAAATTAACAGGTGTTTATCATCATCATACAAATCCAGAAAAGATGAGAAGAAGAATTCTAAGAGGTTTTGATTATCAATTTTATGCACCCCATTCAAGATATACTTCTGTTAAAAAAGAAGATATTGAAAAAATTGATTCATTAGATATTTTAGCTTCCTCAAACGATGCGGGTGTTTATTTGGTAGCAGAAAAGGACGGGTCAAGATTTTTTGTTACAGGACATCCAGAATATGATCCAGATACATTAGATAAGGAATATCATCGTGATTTAGCTAAAGGTGGGGATTGTGTAATGCCTAAAAACTATTATAAAAATGATGATGTCAATGATGAAATCTTAGTTAAGTGGCGTAGTCATGCCTATTTATTATTTTCAAATTGGCTTAACTATTATGTATATCAAAATACACCATATAACTTAGATGATTTATTAAAAATGAAGACGACTAACAAATAGTCGTCTTGTTTTTATCTTCAAAATGTGGTAAATTAAATATGTTAGATGCGGCCGTGGTGAAATTGGTATACACGTAGGTTTGAGGGACCTATGGCTTATGTCGTGCCGGTTCAAGTCCGGTCGGCCGCACCATAGAGTTGATAAGCTTATCTTTAAAGATAAGTTTTTTTGTATAAAAAAAGAATAGAGATTTCTATTCTTTAATTAAATCATAAATTGCTTTAGCAAAGATTTCTGTTGATTTTAATAATGAGTCAATCTTTATGTTTTCATTGTTACCATGAATTGCGTTATCTTCATCTTTGAATTCACATCCAAAAGCTACACAATTTGGCATTGATTTAGCATAAGTTCCTCCACCAATTGCTTGTGGTTGACTTTCTGTATCACCTGAAACTTCAACATAAGCTTTATGAAGTTTTTGAACAAGTTCACTGTTTGGATCGATATAAAGTGGTTCATGAATATCACTTTCTAAATTTAATCCAAGAGACTGACATAATTCTTTTACACCATCACACATTTTCTTTAAATCAATTTCATGAGGACAACGTAAGTCTAATTCAATATCAGCATCTTCTTTAACATATTTGACAACACCTAAATTCATTGTTAATTTACCCATTAATCCTTCATGATTAATTTGTAAACCTTTTCCATAATAATCATTTAAATACGTTGCAATAAAATGTACAAGTTTATTATTAATAACAGTATCTAAATAAGTTGCAAGTAAACTTACAGCGTTAATTCCTTCTTCTGGTAAAGAAGCATGTGCGCTTTTTCCTTTTAAGACAAGCTTTGTACAATTTCCTTCTTCTTCAATGATACCAGTTACATGATGATCACTTAAAAACTGTTTAAACGATTCTTCATATTGTTTATGATTCCCTTCGATAATTGCTTCACATTCACCAGGAACAATATTTACACGATCACCAGCTACCATTGCAATCAATCCATCTTTTTTTACATTTCCTGTTATATGGAAACGAACAATTCCTTTTTCACCATAAACAACAGGGAATTCAGCATCAGGAGTAAATCCCATAGATGGATATGGATTCTTAGTAAAGTAATGTTCAACGCAAGAAGATCCACGTTCTTCATCACAACCAAAAATAACACGAATTTTCTTTTTAACAGGTAAATCTAAATCATGAATGATTTTAGCAGCATAATATCCAGCAAGTAAAGGTCCTTTATCATCAGCAACACCTCTACCATAAAGTTTACCATTAGCTTGAACTACTTTAAATGGATCGCTGTCCCATCCTCTTGCATCAACAGGAACAACATCCAAATGTCCTAAAATACCAAAACTTTCTTCTTGATCACCAATATCTATATGTCCAGCATAACCATTTTCATCATGTACAACAAAACCATCTCTTTTTCCAATTGCTAACATAGCATCAAGAGCTTGTCTACATTCACTTCCATAAGGTTGGTTTTCACCGATTGTTTTTTCATTATAAACGGAAGGAATTGCACATAATGTTTCAATATCTTGAATAAGCTGTTCCTTTCTCTTTTCGACTTCTTCTTTAAAGTTAATCATATTAAAATCACCTCGACATATATTATACATTTTTCATAATAATTTTTAAACACATTTGATAAAATAATGTTATGATAAAGACAGTATAGGGGGAAATATCAATGGAAAATATAAGATTTCATATTACAGTAAAAGGAATTGTTGTTTTTAAACAAAAAGTATTATTAATGAAAAGAGTTAGACCATCTAGTGATGGACTAGGATATTGGGAGCTTCCTGGGGGCGGTTTAGAATATGGGGAAACACCGAATGAAGCTTTAAAAAGAGAATTGAAAGAAGAAACGGGTTTAACGATCGATGTTGTTAAACCAGCATATACTTTCACCAAAATAAGAAAGGATTATCAAACAGTAGGTATTGGTTATTTAGCATCTACAGATGATGATCATGTTTCTATTTCTTTTGAACATACGGATTATAAATGGTGTTCAATTGATGAATTAAAAGATTATTTATGTGATGAAATTTACCAAGATATTATCTATACGTTAAAAGAATATACAAGTATTTAAAGAGGTTTATATGAATCAAGAAATTATTAAAACAATTAGTGAAGAATTAAATGTAAGAGTACATCAAATTGAAGCAGTGTTATCTTTATTAGAAGAAGGTAATACAGTTCCTTTTATAGCACGTTATCGAAAAGAAAAGACGGGTGCTTTAGATGAAGATCAAATACGTACAATTGATAAATATTATCAATATCAAGTGAATTTATTAAAAAGAAAAGAAGATGTTATTCGTTTAATTGATGAAAAAGGAATGTTAAATGAAAAATTAAAAACAGATATTTTAAAAGCTACACAATTAAGTGAAGTTGAAGATCTTTATCGTCCTTATAAAGAAAAAAGAAAAACAAAAGCAACAGCCGCTAAAGCAAAAGGATTAGAACCTTTAGCTAAATGGATCTTAGCTTTAAATAAAGGAGATATTTTAGTAGAAGCTAAAAAATATTTAAATGATGATGTTTTAAATGTAGAAGATGCCATTCAAGGAGCTTTAGATATTATTGCTGAAGATATTGCTGATGATATTAAATATCGTAAGTTTTTAAAAGATATGCTATATAAAGGTGGTATTTTAAAAACAAGTGAAAAGAAAAAACATGATGATGAAAATAAAGTTTATGAAATGTATTATAACTATCAAGAAAAAGTAAAAACTTTAGTATCACATCGTATTTTAGCAATCAATCGAGCTGAAAAAGAAAAAGTAATCAATGTAAATATAGAAGGAGATAAAGATTATTATTTACAATACATTACAAGAGGTGTTACAAAAAATAGAGAAACAAATCTTTTACCATATATTCAAAAAGCAGTAGAAGACAGCTATCAAAGATTATTATTCCCTTCTATTGAAAGAGAAATAAGAAAAGAATTAACAGAAAAAGCTAATGAACAAGCATTAAAAGTCTTTTCAGTCAATTTAGAAAATCTATTATTACAAGCACCATTAAAAAATAAAATGGTCTTAGGTGTTGATCCTGCTTATCGAACAGGATGTAAATTAGCAGTTGTTGATCAAACAGGTAAAGTCTTACACATTGATAAAGTCTTTATTACTTTACCTAAAGATAATTATGATAAAGATATTAAAACTTTATTAGATATTATTTCAAAATATAAAATTGAAATTATTGCTATTGGAAATGGAACTGCTTCAAGAGAATCAGAAGCCTTTATTGCCAAACTTATTCAAGAACATCATTTGAATGTAGAATTTGCTATTATTTCTGAAGCAGGTGCTTCTGTTTATTCAGCGAGTCAAATTGCTAAAGAAGAATTTCCAGATTATCATGTAGAAGAAAGATCTGCAGTATCAATTGCAAGACGTTTACAAGATCCACTTGCTGAACTTGTTAAAATTGAACCCAAAGCAATTTCAGTTGGACAATATCAACATGATATTCCTGAAAAAGATTTAGAAGAACAATTGGATTTCGTTGTTGAAAAAACAGTAAATAATGTAGGTGTTGATATTAATACAGCTTCTAAGTCATTACTTAAATATGTTGCAGGATTAAATGCTGGTGTAGCACAACAAATTGTTTTATATCGAAATGAACATGGTAAATTTCATAATCGAAATGAAATAAAAAATGTAAAAAAATTAGGAGCCAAAACATATACACAAGCAATAGGTTTTTTACGTATCTTAGATGGTGATCATCCATTAGATGCTACTGCTATTCATCCTGAAAATTATCAACAAGCTTTAGATTTATTAAATTTATGTCAATTATCATTAGCTGATTTAGGAACAGTGGAACTTAAAGATAATTTATTAAAAATTAATAAAAAAGAAGTTATAGAAACTTTAAAAATTGACCAATATACATTAGATGATATTATTGATTGTTTAATTAAACCAAATCGTTCAATTAGAGATCAATATCAAACACCACTTTTAAAAAAAGATATTCTTCATATAGAAGACCTAAAACCAGGAATGGTTTTAGAAGGAACTGTTAGAAATGTTGTTGATTTTGGAGCTTTTGTGGATATTGGCTTAAAAAATGATGGTTTAGTGCATATATCAAAAATGTCAAAACAAAGAATTAAACATCCATTAGATGTTTTAAGTATAGGGGATATTGTAGAAGTCAATGTCATAGATGTTGATTTAAATAAAAAAAGAGTAAGTTTAAGTATGATCTAGGTGATGATGTGTATAGAATATATGCTTTGATATTATGTTTATGTCTTGTGGGATGTACACAAAAAAAAGATATCGAGGTATCAACTCAAAAGGAAAATTTTAGTTATGAAGAGGTTTCAGAAAATTTTTCAAAGTTGCAATGTGGGGATATTATTAATATTGAAAATAGCCATTATATTTCAAATATTGCGATTCCTGGTAGGTGGAAACATACACTTATCTATTTAGGAAGTTTAAAACAAGTTCAAGAACTTTTGGATACTTCTTTTCCATATTATGAAAAAATCGTGAAGATGTATAAAACGCAAAAGGAAATACTTGTTTTAGATGCAAATGTTGGAGGTGTACAGATACGTACCTTTGATCAAATGGCTAATTTAAAAAATGAGTCATATTTAAAAGCCATGACATGTTTTCGTTTTTTAAAAGAGAATACTTTTATTAAAGATTTTTTGAAAAATGCTTTAGATTATTTAAATTATCCTTATGATTATCAAATGGATTTATCAAGTGATCAAGAATTATATTGTAGTGAGCTGGTGGTTTGTTCATTAAAAAAAATGAATATCACTCTTTCTAAACAAACACAAGTTTTTAAATATCGTATTATTTCACCAACAGATTTAATAGAAGAACTTGTAGAAAAAAAATTGGTGAAAAATGTTTTAATTTTAGAATAATGTAGTTGTCTAGATAAGCAATATGATGTAGAATATTAAGTAGATAAAAAAGAAGGAGAAGAAGTGTTCATGGCTATTGGTATTGTAAAGAATTTTAACAAAGATAAAGGTTTTGGATTTATCAACATGGAAGGTGAAGAAAGAGATATTTTCTTCCACTATTCACAACTTGTTCAAGAAGGATTTAAAACAATTGATCCTGGACAAAAGGTTGAGTTTGAATTAGTTGAAGGAGATCGTGGTCTTCAAGCACATCAAGTTGTTAAAATTACTGAATAAGGACAGTGTCCTTATTCTTTTGTTTTAAGGGGGTATTTTATGAACGATACAAAAAAAGGAATGTTATTTATTATAATGGCAGCGTTCTTTTTTGCAAGTATGAATGTTTTTGTTAAGTTATCAGGTGATTTATCATCTATTCAAAAAAGTTTTTTTCGTAATTTAATTGCAGCACTTTTTGCATTTATTATTCTAATTAAAAGTAAAGAAGGTTTTACCTATCAAAAGAAGGATATACCGATGTTGCTTTTACGTTCTACTTTTGGAACGTTAGGTATCTTATGTAATTTTTATGCAGTAGATCATTTATTAGTAAGTGATGCATCTATGCTTAATAAGTTATCACCATTTTTCGTTATTATCTTTTCTTCATTATTTTTAAAAGAAAAAGCAAATACGATTCAAAAAGTAACAGTTGTGATTGCTTTTATAGGAAGTTTATTTGTAATTAAACCTTCTATTCATTTTGTAAGTAATATCAATTCGTTTATTGGAGTTTTAGGAGCGATGGGAGCAGGGATTGCTTATACATGTGTTAGAAAATTAGGACAACAAGGTGTTGCTGGAGCAAAAATTGTTTTCTTTTTCTCATTATTTTCATGTTTATCTGTTGTACCTTATTTAATTTTTCATTTTCAACCTATGACACTTCAACAAATTGGTTGTTTACTCATGGCAGGATTAATGGCAGCAGGAGGACAATTTTCAATTACGAATGCTTATACATATGCACCTGCTAAAGAAATATCGATATATGATTACACGCAAGTTATTTTTGCAGCTGTACTTGGCTTTTTCTTATTAAATCAAGTACCTGATGTTTATAGTGTAATCGGTTATATAATTATCATTGGAGTTGCTTTTTGGAATTTTATGAAACAAAAAAGATGCGTTTAGTGACGCATCTTTTGTCCTAATTGGATACTTCTTGCAAGCCTAAAAGCAGCTTTATAAACATTTTCACTGGCGTTTTCTAAAGCATTTTCTAAAGAGCAGCAATGATCAATACAACTTTCAATCGTTGTAATACAATTATAAATATCACCAACATTTTCTCCAATAGAGCCAACAATACAAACTGTGTCAACACCATATTTTTTTGCTCTTTGACTCACTCCAGTAGGTACTTTTCCATACATTGATTGATGATCAATACGTCCTTCACCGCTAATAACAAGATCACAATCTTTGACGTATTCATCAAAATGAACAACATCTAAAACAGTTTCAATTCCACTTTGTAGTTTAGCATTTAAAAACGTCATTAAACCAAATCCCAAACCACCAGCAGCTCCAGAACCAGTTTCTTCACTATAATCTTGATAGCCTTTTTTAATACATATTTCTACAAGATGTTTTAATCCTTGATCTAAAAATTGAATATCCTTTTCATTAGCTCCTTTTTGAGGGCCATAGATAGTACTGGCACCTGTTTTACCACAAAGTGGATTTGTTACATCACACATGACGATGATTTGTGTATCTTTTATTCGAGAATCAAGTTGATGAGTATCAATATCTTCAATGAAAGGTAAGTTTTCAGGAATAGGTTCTAAAACTTGGTGATTTTTATCTAAAAAACGAATTCCTAAATGATGAGCCATTCCAATCCCACCATCATTGGTAGCTGAACCACCAATTCCAAGATAGATTTTTTGACAATGACGATCTAGTGCATCTTTAATAAGTTCACCAGTTCCTTTTGTATTTGCTTCTCTAATTTTCTTTTCTTTAACAAGAGGCAGTCCAGAAGCACTTGCCATTTCAATAATAGCTCCTTGACTAGTGATACCATAGCTTGCTTGAATAAGCTCTTGTAAGGCATTATGACAGTCAATTGTTATATATTGACCATTTAAGGATTCAACAATAGCTTGTGTTGTTCCTTCTCCTCCATCAGCCATTGATAGCGTTTTAAAAGAAACATCTTCAAAAACTTCTTTAAATCCTTTTTGAATACTTTTAGATATTTCTAAAGAAGATAAACTTCCTTTATAAGAATCACTTGCAATTAATATTTTCATAGAAACCTCCTAAAGTGTAACATAACGATGAATGTGTAAATAATAAACAATAGCTTCCACTTCTTTATTTGGAAACATTTGCTTCATAATCTTTTTATAATAATACATTTGACCTTGATGAAGTTCTTTTAAGAGTTCATCAGAACTATTTTTAGCTAATGTATCTGTCTTATAATCAATGATTGTTATTTTATCTTCGTTAATACATAAAACGTCAAAAATACCATGAATAATTTGTTTATTTTCATTTAAAAATGAAAATTCTTTTTCTTTATAACAATATGAACTTTTTAACATCAATTGATAAATATCACTTTCAATAAAGCTTTCTAAATGAACCTTATATTGATTTAAAAGAGTTCTTGCTTCTTCATTAAATAAAGATCTTTGTATAATATTTTGAAAACACTCTTCAAAATTTAATTCTTTATCTAAAGGATACAATTCTAAAAATAAATGAACAAGAGTTCCTCGATCAGTTGCTTTCATTGATGATTCATTTTCTTCATCATCTCTTTCAAAAAAACGATTTCCATCATCAATAATAGAAGTAACTGCTACTGTTTTATCAAAAGGTGCTTTGTTTTGATAATTAAATTGACTATTTTTTAAATAAAGTTCTCGATCATTATTTTCTATTTGACTTGTTGGATAGATATATTCATCAATTGTATGAACATCAATAATTGATGTATGAAATTTAGAATGACATGTATTAAGTTGCATCTTGTTTTCTTGATAAAGTTTTAATTGTAAAGCGTTATTTTTTACTTGATCCAAATCATAATAATTTTTAATTTTTTCATCAAATAATGATAAATCAATACATTGTTGAATAAAATCAGGATGACGTATTAAAGCAAGCATGATCCAATTCAACATTTGATTTGATTTACGAATCGTTGCAGGTAAAAGATGACATGAAGCATCCAGCGCGTAATCGATGACTTGCTTTTGCCATTTTTCAATCATATTAATCTCTTTTAAACCACCCGTTAAAACCAACTTTTGAGATGCTCTTGTAAGAGCTACATAAAGAATACGCATTTCTTCATTAATGGTTTCATTATCAAGAACTGTTGAAAAGATACCACGTAAAGGATGTGGATATTCAATAAGGACATTTTGAAAATCTCCTAAATTTTGTTTTTGATGAGGATTTAAAATGATTCCTAAATTTTTATCTTGAATTAAAGGTGCTTTTCCATCAGCAAAATTAAATTGATGGTTCATTTGATTAACGATTACGATAGGAAATTCAAGTCCCTTTGATTGATGGATCGTCATAAAAGTAACAGCATCACCATCACTTGAAAGAGTAGCAGGTTTATAATCAATTCCTAAAGTCATTGTTTGTTCAAATTTATGAACGATTTGATATAAAGAAAGACCTTCATCTGCTTTCAACATTTCAATTAAAAGTTGAACATTGGCATAGCGTTGTTTACCATTATAAAGAGAACTGATAAATAGATCATATTCGTTTTCTTTAATAAATTTTTCTAAAACTTCATATACTGGATGATTTCTAGCAAATTCTTGCATTTCATGATAATAGTTTAAAAAATCAATCGCTTCTTGATCGGCTGCTTGTTTTAAAGATTCATACATAGATGTATTTTCTATTTTATGAAGGTAAAGCCAGTTTTCATCAAAGCGTGTTTTTTTATAATTTCCTTTAAGTAATGAAATAAGTGCCAAATCATCTAAACAATTATCTAATGCTTTTAAAAAGTAAACACAATCTAAAATTTCATTACTTTCAAAAAATCCTTTAGTAAGAACAATTAAATTAGGAATAGAAATAGCATCAAAGACCTTTTTATAAGTTATAAAATTAGCAACATTTCTCATCAAAACAACAACATCTTGATACTTTGCCAAACGATTTCCAGTATAAAAATCAAGTTCAAGATGACCAACCATCTCATGAATTTTTTTACCAATCATTTTTGCTTCATATTCAATCATATCCACTGTTTCATCTTCGGGTTTTAAAACCAGCATGATTTCACTATCGAAACGTTTTTCTTGATCGTAACGTAACATGGCTTTTTGTAATTTTTCATCAGTATCACATTTTTCTTTTCGTAAAAAGTCGTAATTTAGTTGTGCATGAGGATCATTGTCGTATTCCAAACCACCATAACGACGATCCATAATCGCATTAAAGATATAGTTAATACTATCTAAAACAATTTTATTTGAACGATAATTGAATTTTAAATCGATTCTTTGATTATTATCTTCAAGACCATAAGTGAGATATTTTTCATTAAAAATATCTAAATCTGCTTTTCTAAAACGATAAATCGATTGTTTCATATCCCCAACCATAAAACGATTAATTTCAGGTTCTTGAAAACGAGAAATTAATAAAATCAAATTTTCTTGAATTTCATTTGTATCTTGGTATTCATCAATCATAATTTCATGAAATTGTTGATAAAGAGTTTGAGCAACTCCTTGATTTTCACTTAATAATTGAAGGGTATATTGTTCAAGGTCATTAAAATCTAAATAAGAAAGAGATTTTTTATAAGCTTGGTATTTTTTTTGAAATTCTTTAAGATATTTTAAATAGATTTCTAAATGGCGATAAGAAACTTTTAAAACCTCACTTAATTCTTCAATCGAAGAAGGCATACATTTTTGATAAGCTTTACTAAAAGTGTTTTTAGTTTGATCTAATAAGGATTTATATGTTTCTTTGATTGAATCATCAACATCTTTATAACTAGCCGCACGATGTTTTTCAATTTCTATACCCATTGAAAAATATTTTCCTTGATTAAAACATTCTTTTAAATTTTGAAAATAATTTTCTAAAACAGTATGTGGTGCAGGTAATTTCTTTGTTTCTTCAAAGTAAAAACCTAAACCATATGTTTGACAATAATCTTCAAGCTTTAAATAACTATCATAGGCTTCTTGAAAAGCTTCGTGTAATAATTTTTTTAATGGTTTTTCAAAAGGCGTATCTTCAATTGTTTGATCATTGATGACACGATCATAAAGTTTTATTTTCACTTGATCTAAATAATCATCAAAATGATAAACAGTATGTGATAAATTATCTAATTGAAAAAGAATTTCTTTAAAAGAATTAAATTGATAACCAGTATAATTTTCTTGATAAAAATCATAAAATTCTTTTTCTTGAACCCATTTTTCAAGACATTGGTTTAAAATATTTTCTTTAATTAAAGTAGGATTTTCAAGAATTTCAAATTTAGAATCCAAATGAATTGTATAACCATATTGACTTAATAAATCACTACAAAAAGAATGGAAATTTGTAATATAAGCATCATTTAATAATATCTTTTGTTTTTCTAAATGTACTTTTAAAGAATCATCAACAACATGAATTCTTTTATTTAAACTTTCTACGAGTCTTTGTTTCATTTCTAAAGCAGCTGCTTTCGTAAAAGTTAAAACAAGTAAAGAATCTACACTTACATGATCATCTTCAATTAAAGACATCATACGATTAACAAGAATTTTTGTTTTTCCAGAGCCAGCAGGTGCTGAAACTAAAATAGAACTTCCACGACTATAAACAGCGAGATTTTGTTCATCATTTAAACTTTTATCTTTCTTCATTTTGACCTCCTAATTCAATTTGATGATCTTCATTATAAAAAATATCATAATTACAAATGGCTTTATAATGACAAAAACGACAAGGATTAATATGCATATCAATGTTTGGATTATCACTACGTGTTGGATAAATACGAATATCTCCAGTAATCATTTGTTGGTAAAGACTTTGAATGTGTAAAGTGATTTCTTGTAAAAGGATATCTAATTCATCATGAGAAATAATTTTAGCGTTACTATAAGGACTACCATCTTTTTTAAGTTTGATCTTGATAATATCACTTTCTTGTTCCATTTCATGATCAATTTCTAAATAAGTGTCATCTACACAATAGCCATCCATTTTATAAAGTTTAAAAAAACTTTCAGGATCTTGTTTTTCTAAAATAGAACTCTCACTTTTTAACATTCTTTTCTTTGTATTAAAATACAAAACAGCGCCTTTATCATAGTTTTTATTCTTTGATAACATTTCTAAATAAATCAACATTTGCATATTAAATCCTAAACGTGCTAGTTCTAAATTCAATTCTTTATTCGAAGATTTATAATCAATGACTTTTAAATAATTTTGATATAAATCTACACGATCAATAAAACCTTTAAGTTCAATATCTTGGATCTTATCATAAACTCTTTCTTCACAAGCAGAGAGTTCAAATAAACCATGTTGCATCTGTTTTGCTAGAACAATAATTGTATTATATAAATCATCTTCAATCAGTCTTAAAAAGAATTGATTTTTTTTCAAAGCATATTTCTTTAACATATGAGTCTTTAAATAGTTTTGAATACTTAAATGAATATCTTCTTTTAAGGAATCAAAGTTTTTAGCTTGATAGTTATTGAAATAATGATGATTTTTTTCTAAAACATAATGAACTAAAGTACCGATTTCATTACTTTGTATTAAAGAATTATTTATAGAATCTACTTTTAATATATATTGTAGATAGTATTTATAAGGGCATTGGTTATAGACCTCTAATTTACTTGCGGAAAGAGGATTATGTTGATGATTGATATGCATTGGTAATACTTGATGATGGGATTGTTTGTAAACCAATAGATGATGATTTAAAACAGATAATGAATCATCTTGATGTCCTTTTAAATAATAATCTTCTTTTAATGAAGGATGAATAAGTATATGTTTTTTAAAAGTTGGTATCGTAAATAATTTCGTTAATTTTTGAATAATCGATGAAACAACCAAATCTCCACCATTTAAATCTCTTAATGCATAACTTAAAATGATTTTTTGATGATGACAAGAAAAAAGATGTCTTAAAGTATTTTGATGTTTATTTAGTGTATCATAGGTTGTAGGATACTTTAATGCAAGTGCTTCTTGATTTAAAAGTAAATTGGTATTTTTAAATTCTTGAGGAATAATTGTTTCATTTAAACCTAAACAATAAACATATTTTGTTTGTAAGAGTTCACTGTAAGGTTGATTGTAATTAAGTAAATAAAGACTGTCATAGCTTTCTTTAAGAGAATGTGTTTTTTTAGAAAACATTTCTTGAAGTAAACTTAAATATTCTTTTAAAGAAAGAGGTTCAGTTCCTTCAAGTTTTAAACTTGAAAGTAAAGCATAAACAAGTTCATTTTTACAAAAAGAGTGTTCAATAAAATCAATCAAAGATAAAGAATAGGATGATAAATCATGACCTTGAATCTTTAAAACTGCTTTTTTTAATGCTAGATAATTTTCATCATCAATAAAACCTTGTAAAGTATATAAATTTTTTAAATAAGATACATATTGATGATCTTGAAAATTTAATAAATATAAAGAACTGATTGCATCTAAAAGATAGGTTTCATCTTTACTTAGGCAATATTGTAAAAGCATATTAACGACTTGAAAAGCTTGATTAGTGATTGTTTCTTTTCGATTATATGCAAGGTTAAATTGATCTAAAATACGACAAAGATGACGATAATAATCATCATTTGGGTAATAAATCACAAAATCACGTAAAGCATTTTCTTTAAGTAATGTATTAATATCAAAAATAATTTGTTTGACTTCTTCTTGAATCGTTGATGCTTTTAAGATTTGATAAGGATGTTCAAAGTCACTTTTTGTATGTGATGAATCAAATAAATGATTTGTGACGTAACCTGTATAATCAAGAATTTCATTTTCTTTTGTATCTTGATAAATAAAAACATGACCATATTGATCAAGCTTTTGAATAAGTGCTTGATTTTTAGGAATTGTTATTTGATTTGTTAGAAAATAATAATAATTGTGGCACTTTTCATCAATAAGTGAATAAATAAGATCATGTTCTAAAAAATGAGTTTGATCAAATTGATGATATAAATTGAAAAGTGTTTTAATTTTTTCTTTTGATAAATTTGGTAACTCTTTTGTTGTTTCTTGAATATTATAAAGATAGAAATTTTTAAAAATATCTAATATTTGTTTAGCTGTTAAAACATGATTAGCGCTTAAATGAAATAAAGAAGAGGTATCTTCTTTATTCATTTTAATAATTTCTAAAAGATTTTGAATATCTGTCTTTTTTCTAAAATCTTGATGATATATTTGTAGAAGCTTTTGATAAAACGACGATAATGTCATGAGTTCAATATTAAAAATGGTATCTGTATGTTTTAAGAAAATTTCTTCGTAATATTTAGGATCATCAACAATGACGTAATGAATAGCAAAAGGATTTTCTTTTGCAGAGTGTAAACAATCATTTATGATTTGTTTTATTGTTGAACTGTAGTGATTTGAGTTATAAATATGCATAATTTCACCTCTTGCTTTATTTTATCATAGATGGATTTAAATATTTAGTGAAAACTCTTATTAAAAGGATAAAATAAGGAGTTAATAAAAAAAGAACTGCAAGCAGTTCTAAATTTTTTCTACTTCATCAAGCCATATTTGAACATTGGCATCACTTGGCATACGCCAATCACCACGTGGGGATAAAGCGACAGATCCAACTTTTGGACCATCGGGGATACAACTACGTTTAAATTGTTGACTAAAGAAACGCCAGTAGAATAAACGTAACCATTTTTTAATTGTATCTTTATCATATTTATCTTTGAAGGCAAGTTTTGTCTTTTTATAAAGTTTACGAGGTTCATCACCAAAACGTACCATATGATAAATAAAGAAATCATGAAGTTCATAAGGACCAACAATATCTTCTGTCTTTTGAACAATTTTGTCATCTTCTTGAGGAAGAAGTTCAGGAGATACAGGTGTATCTAAAACATCTTGTAAAATTGTTTCAAGAACTTGACCTTTATAAAGAGAAGAAACATAGTCTACAAGATAGCGTACAAGTGTTTTAGGAACTGAAACATTGACAGCGTACATGGACATATGATCACCATTATAAGTTGACCAACCTAAAGCAACTTCGCTTAAATCACCTGTTCCAATGACAAGTCCACCAATTTGATTTGCTTTATTCATTAAGATTTCAGTACGTTCACGGGCTTGAACATTTTCATAAGTAACATCATGTACATTTTCATCTTGATCAATATTTTTAAATTGCATTCTTACAACTTCAGCAATATTGACAGTTTGACTTGTCACTCCAAGTTCTTCCATGAGACCTAAAGCGTTATTTTTTGTACGTGATGTTGTTCCAAAACAAGGCATGGTAATTGCATAAATATTCTTTTTATCATAACCTAATTTTTCAAATGCCATGACACAAACAAGGAGTGCAAGTGTTGAATCTAAGCCACCTGAAATACCAATTACGACTTTATTTATATGAGTAGCTTTTAATCTTTGCATTAAACCTCTTGTTTGAATTTCAAAGACTTCTTTACAACGTAATTCACGAAGTGCAGGATTACTTGGAACAAAAGGATGAGGATCATAATAATGATTTGTTTCAATATCAATCAAATCCATATCAAAGTAAACATAGTCATAATCATGATGAGATTGATAAGTTGTCATCTTTCTTCTTTCACTAATAAGTTTTTCAACATCTAAATCACCATAAATCACTTCAGCATCAAAACCAGTACTTTCATTAATAATCGTTCCATTTTCACAAATTAAATGATGCCCAGAGAAAACTACATCGGTTGTACTTTCTCCACTTCCTGCATTACTATAGATATAACCAGAAACAAGTTTTGCTGATTGCATTGAAACAAGGTTTCTTCGATAATCTTTTTTAGCAGTTAATTCATTGCTGGCAGATGTATTGCAAATGACCGTTGCTCCATTTAAAGCAAGTTCATTACTTGGCGCATTTGGAAGCCATAAATCTTCACAAATTTCTACACCTAATGTAAAACTTGGTAAATTTTGACAAGCAAAAACTACTTTACGACCAAATAAAACAATTTGTCCAAAAAGCTCAATTTCAATATTATCTTCAAAACAAGGTGTAAAACGTCTGCCTTCGTAATATTCATTATAATTTGGAATATGATATTTAGGAACAATTCCTAAAATATTTCCATCATATAAAACAGCAGATACATTATATAAATTATTTTGATAATGAAAAGGTAAACCAATAACGACAATTTGTTGGTGTCCTTTTGTATCATGCATAATTTCTTCTAATTGAACAAGACATTCATTTAAAAGACGATTTTGTAAAAATAAATCTTCTAAAGTATAACCACTTAAAACAAGTTCAGGAAAAACAACCACTTGTGCTTTCTTTTCTCTTGTTTCTTTTAAGACCTTTTTAATTTCATTAGCATTATGTTTAACATTGCCAATAAGTGTATCAATTGATGCACTGGCAACTCTTATATATCCATCTTTCATAAAATTCCTCCATTTGTCCTTATTATAACAAAAACATAATTATTTTAGCATATCATTATGCAAAATATTCAAAATCTTTATAATAAAAGAAGAAGGAGGATTTATGAATACAATACTTTATCCATTACTTGGAACCTTATTTACATTTTTAATGACTACTTTAGGAAGTGCGTTGGTTTTTTTCTTTAAAGATGAAATCAAAGATTTTTATCAACAACTTTTTTTAGGATTTGCGGCAGGAATTATGATTGCGGCCTCTGTTTGGTCTTTATTGATTCCTTCCATGGAAATGGCGGAAGCCAATGGTCAAAATAGTGCCCTTATTTTAGGTGGAGGATTTATCATTGGAGCCTTATTCTTGCTTTTTTTAGATCATGTGATTCCTCATCAACACTTAAATGAAGACAAGCCGGAAGGACCTAAAAGTATGTTGGGGAAAAATACGATGCTTGTTTTAGCAGTCACTTTACATAATATTCCTGAAGGATTTGCGGTAGGTTTGACTTTTGCGATTGCTGCAAGTAATTCAAGTATTACATTTGCTTCTGCACTTGCTTTAGCTCTTGGAATTGGACTTCAAAACTTACCTGAAGGAGCAGCTATTTCTCTTCCTTTAAAACAGGAAGGAATGTCACGTACAAAGGCTTTTGTTTATGGAAGTCTTTCAGGAATTGTTGAACCCATTGCAGGAGTTATTGCTGGTTTTACAATTCATATTATGCAAACGATTTTACCCGTTTGTTTATCCTTTGCTGCAGGAGCGATGATGTATGTTGTAGTAGAAGAACTCATTCCAGAAGCACAGCTTGGTAAACATAGTCATGTCGGAACTTTTGGTGTTTTGAGTGGTTTTGTGATCATGATGTTAATGGATGTTTTTTTAGGATAAGAGGAGATTAAAATGTTCTATTTTTTATTTATGATTTTGATGTTTTACATTTTTGGGAAATTATTTTTCTTTGGCTTAAAGGCAGCTTGGGGACTTTCAAAATTTATTTTAACGATTATTTTATTGCCGATTACTTTAATGGTGATGGTCTCATGTGGTTTGCTTTATTTTGCCTTTGTTTTATTAATTGTTGTAGGAATTATAAGCTTTTTTAAAACAAATATCTAAATGTCAACTGATAGTTGACAAAGTGAAAAGTAGAGTTGGTAGTACTTTTTGGATAATTGTTCTAAGATAGAAACAGGAGGGAAGTTATGAATTTATCAGAAAAAATAATGATGTTAAGAAAAAAAGAAGGGTGGTCACAAGAAGAACTGGCTAACCATCTTCAAATCTCAAGACAAGCTGTTTCAAAATGGGAGTCAGGTCAATCGATGCCTGATACCGATAAAATTATTCAACTTAGCCAACTCTTTCATGTAACGACAGATTATCTATTATTAGATCAGGAAAATGAAGGAAACATTCAAACAGGGATTTATTTATCTTTGACACAAGTACAAGAATATTTAAAGATTAGAAAACAATCATCTTTAAAAATTGCCTTTGCAACCTTTTTATGTGTGATTTCACCTATTCCATTAATTGGTTTTACAACGCTATGTCAGTACCAACGATTTCATATGGCAGAAAATTTAGCAATAAGTATAGGTCTTAGTTTTTTAATTATTTGTATTACGATAGCAGTTATCTTATTTTGTTTATGTGCTTTTAAAGTTAAAAAATATGATTTTTTAGAAAAAGAAGATTTTTCTCTTGAAAATAGTGTAAAAGAATACGCAGTTAAAGAAAAAGAAGCTTATCAAGATCACTATCACCGTTATCAAATTCTAGGCATTGCTCTATGTATTTTATCAGTTTTACCTATTTTTATCTTTTTAAATTATGAATTTTTAGAAAGTATTGCTGTTTGTTTTCTTTTATTGTTTGTAAGTATTGGTTGTTTTTTTCTTGTTTTAGCAGGAACTTATCAAAATGCTTTAGATAAGATTTTACAAACAGGGGATTATACACCTGAACAAAAAAAGAAAAATGCTTTAAAATCAAAAATAAGTACCATCTATTGGCTTGTTGTTACTGCTATTTTTCTTTATTATACTTTTGGTGAAAATGGTAATGGACAAATACAATATAGTTGGATTATTTGGGCAATAGCTGGTGTTTTATATGGTGTCGTGATGATCATTATAGATTTAATAAGTAGAAGAAGGAATTAAGATGCAAATAGTAGGATATATGATTTTGCTTGTCTTTTATCTTTGTTATTTTATAAAGATATTTCAACAAAGAAAACAAGGAATTCAAACAGATCATATGGGGAAAGGAAAACAAGGAATTCAAAAGAAGATAGAAATAATGATGAAAGGAACAACGATAGCTACTTTTATCATAGAAATACTAAGTATTTATTTAAATACAATGACTTTTCCATTGATAATTCGCATCATGGGAATATTTTTAGGAATCATAGGAGATATTGTTTTTATTGCTTCTGTTTTAACAATGAAAGATAGTTGGCGTGCAGGAGTGAGCTATGAAGAAAAAACAGATTTGATTACAAATGGTATTTACCAAATGAGTCGTAATCCAGCCTTTCTAGGTTTTGATCTTGTTTATCTAGGAATGTGTTTAATGTTTTTTAATACAATTTTATTGATTATTTCATTGCTTGCAATGATGATGTTTCATCTTCAAATCAAATATGTTGAAGAGCCTTTTTTAAAACAAGAATTCAAAGAACAATACCTTCAATATTATCAACAAGTTAATTGTTATATAGGAAAAAGGACAGGTTTTAAATAACTTGTCCTTTATATGTTTTCTTCAATAAAATGTTCATATTGATTCCAATATTTTTGATAAATCCGTTTCTTTCCATCAAGATTTATTTGATACATTCTAAAAATAACAGGTCTGTTTTTAGGCATCCATTGTTCCTTATAAGAATAACAATAATGCATACCAACCTTTTTCATGACATTTCCACTATGAATATTTTTAATATCATGGGTTGCAGTCAAATAACAAAGATTATCCTTTTTTGCTTGTTGAATAACAGCTTCAACGGCTTCACTAACAATTCCTTGATGCCAATATTCTTTTTTAAACCATAACCTAAATCATGACTATCATCTAAATCAATATTGACATAATCAATAGGAAGATTATTTTCTTTTAAACAAATAGCGTAAGCATATCTTTGTTCTTTTTGATAAATAGAAGCGTATCTTTCTTGATAAAAGTCTTTTGCTTCTTTTAAATTTTTTACAGGAAACCAAGGAAGATAAAGATTAACTTCCTTGTCAGAAAAGATGTCATAAAATGCTTTTTAAATCATTTTCATTAAATTTTCTTAAAATAAGTCTATTTGTTTCTAATTTTGGAGTATTCATACAGTCTCCTTACATTTTTGTTGAAGTTTTCTACCAATAGTCAACCACATTGTAATATAACAAGCGCCACCACCAATGAAATTACTGATTGCTTCAGCGATAAAGACACCATTGATGCCAATAAATTTTGGTAAGATAACAGTTAAAGGTGCAACAATGATTACTTTTCTAAAGATAGAAAAGAAGATGGCTTGTTTTGATTTTCCTAAACCAACGGCAGTTGATTGTCCGACCATTTGAAAAGTCATCATAAAGAATCCAAAGAAATAAAGATGTAAAGAAGTAACACCATGAGTTATTATTTTTTGATTATGCGTAAAGATTTGAATGAAAAATTCAGGGAATAGGGTAATTGCTAGCCAAATAACAAACATCATTATAAAAGAAACAATAGTTACAAATTTAATTCCTGATAAAACACGTTTATATTCTTTGGCTCCATAATTGTATCCTAAAACAGGTTGACAAGCATTAGCCATTCCTTGTCCAGGAAGTTGAGCAATTTCACGAATGGAGTTAATAATAGTCATGATGGCGATATAAAGATCTCCACCATAAGCTTGTAGCGTAGAATTACAAACAATAGTTACAATCGAATTGGTAATACCCATCATAAAACCAGCAGTTCCTAGTGAAAAAATACGTTTGACATAATAGAAATTAAGTTTAAAATATTTTTTTCTAAGTTTTAAAATAGTTTGTTTTCCTGTTAAAAACTGTAAGGTCCATAAAGCAGAAATTCCTTGAGAAATCACAGTTGCTATAGCAGCTCCTTTAACATTCATATGTAAAACAAAAATAAACAAAGGGTCTAATAGAATATTTAAAACAGCACCAATAAGAACAGTCATCATTCCTACTTTCGCAAATCCTTGACTATTAATAAAACTATTCATTCCTAGACTGACTAAAACAAAAATCGTTCCAATTAAATAAATTGATAGATAGTCTAAAGCATAACTAATGGTATGTTTACTGGCACCAAAAGCCCATAAAATATCTTCTTTAAAGATAAAACCAATAATGGTCAAAATAATTCCAAAAATGACAAGCAACGCAAAAGAATTCCCCATGATTTCTTCAGCGTCATCATTTTTACCTTGACCTCTAGCAATTGAACAAAGAGGGGAACCACCCATACCAAAGAGGTTTGCAAAAGCCATGACAATGGAAATAATTGGTAAACAAATTCCTAGACCACCCATAGCAAGGGTCGCTACATGAGGAATACGTCCAATATAAATACGATCAATAACATTATATAAAACATTAATGAGTTGAGCAACAATCATTGGTCCAGCAATTGACATAATATGTTTAGGAATACTTCCTATCGCAAAGTTATTTTGTGTTTCCATGTGTATCCTCCTTTTCTAAGGTATTATTCATTTGTTTAAGCAAATGAATGATTTCTCGTTGTTCTTTCTTAGAAAGTCCTTGTAAAATAAATTGGTTGCTTTCTAAACAAACTTGTTTGACAAGTTTTGCTTTTTCTTTTCCAAGTTTTGTTAGATGAATTAGAATAGAACGCTTATCATGATTTTGATTTTTCTTTTCAATATAATTCATCTTTTCCATTTTATTCAGTAAAGAGGTTGTTGTAGATTTATCTACAATACATAGTTTTCCTATTTCTTTAGGAGACAAGGGACCATGCTCATCTAAACATTGAAGGACTTTACTTTGTCCTGGTAAAACATCGATTTGTATTGTTCTTTGATTGATCCATCTTTTTTGATGATTAAAACATTTAAGTAATTGAAAATGAAATTGATCTTCTAACATACGTACCTCCTATATAGTTTGAATTCAAACTATATTTTATACTTCTTTTTTTAGAAGTCAAGACTATGTTATAATAAATCAAACAGGAGAAATATGTATGAAAAAGATAATCACAATACTATCAATATTTTTAATAATCACTCTATTATTTACGGGAAGCTGTTACGCTAGAGCCGGTGGTGGAAGTGGCTCTGGTAGTAGTGGTGGAGGTTCTTCAAGTTCTAGAGGAAATAGCTATCACGACCATTATTATGGAAGAAGAGGACGTTCCAATCCTATAGAAGGTATCGTTATGACCGTTGTGGTTGTTTCAGGAATTTATGGATTAAATGCTTCACAAAGAAGACGTAAAGCACGCTTACTTCATCAAAAAACTAAAAAACAATTGGATATTTTAGATGATGTAGATGCTTTTTGGAATGAAGAGAGAATAAAAAAAGAAGTGAGTAAGAATTATTTTATTATTCAAGAAGCATGGTCGAAAAAAGATTTAGAGACTTTAAAAGACTATTTAACACCACAACTCTTAGATGCTTGGCAAACAAAAATGAATTGGTATGAGTTTCAAGGAAAAAGAAATGAACTTGCAAATATTAAGCTTATAAAACAACATGTCGTTAATGTTTATGATAGTGAAAATAATGATGAAGATTATTTTTGGGTCTATATTGAAGGAATGATGGAAGATCTTACAATTGATGAGCAAAATCAAGTGATTGAAAGTTATGATGGTGTTTTTGTGGAATATTGGAAGTTTAAACGATCAGGGAATCGTATTTTATTAGATGAAATTAGACAACAAGATGAATATGAAAACTAAAGGAAATAAAGATGAATAAGAAAACAAAAATAATAGGAGTTATAGTTGTAAATGTTGTTTTAGGAGTTTTTATTTTAGAGTGTGTAAAAGAAAAAGTAGATGATTTTAATCAAAGTCCTATAAAACAAATGTGGGATCTTTATAATGAAAGCGAAAAGATTTCTAAAACACCTTTAAAAGAACTCTTAAACAAAGAAATAACCAATACAACCATTGATGAAGTGTATCTTCGTTTATGTGATTTATGTGAATATGGTTATGAATTAGATCAAATCAATGATTATCAAAGAAATTTCTGGCTTGTTTATAATTTTAATGGTGAAACAGGAAATGGTGGTGTTGAACAATTCCTTTACAATTGCCATGATCAAGTCGATATTACTTTACAAACTTTACAAGATGTTCATTTGGAAAACAGTACACGCTATCTAGCTGAGTCAAAAGAGATTTGTCCTGAAAAAATAGAGATGTATAGTAATGATGAAATTACAGAAAAACTCAATCAAAAAGATGATACTTATTATGATGAAAGTGAAAGGGAATGTAATACGTTTTTGCTTCAATATTTAAAAGAAAATAAAGAACATTTTATGAAAGATAGTTAAAAGCAGATGGCATCAACTTTCCAAGCAACAGTCAAGAACTTTATTTAGGAGATGTAAAGTTAGAATCTTTGTTGGAAGAATTAAATAAACGACATGCGATTTGTAATATTCATCCGCATCGTTCTAAGCCTATCAATGAAAATATTTTTACCGCTGGACCTGTTCCTTTATTTGAATTTATCGCAAATACTACGCGAGCAGTTTTAAATTTAATAGGAAATGATGTTATTTTGCGTTCCCCAAATATTACGTGGATCATTCCTCATTGTGGGCCTTTTTTACCGAATATTTATGAGAAATTTATGGGAATGTCAAAAATATTAATACCACAAAAAATGATAAAAGAAGTAGATGTTGAAGCAAGCTTTAAAAAGCTTTACTTTGATATTGCGGGAAATCCTGCACCACATCTTTTAAAATGATTACTTACAATTACAACAGCTATGGGAGTGATTTTCCATTTACTTCTTCAAAACAAATTAAAACGAATTTAGAGGTATTGCTAAAGATGTTAGATGAAGAAGATATAAAACAATATAAAGAAATGATTTTATTTAAAAATGCGCAACAAATGTTTTTTTAAGCGACTCAAAAGTCGTTTTTAAAATAGAAAAGCATTTTTTCTACTTCTTTTAAATTATCATTTTTATTTTTTTCTATAATCCAAGTTTCATTATGATAGGGAATAATAAGTTTGTTGGTTTTTGAAGTAGCATTTTTTAAATAGGATGAAGGAATTTGTACAAGTTGGTTTCCTTTACAATCATAGATGACTAGACCAGATTTCCAATAAGCTATTAAATACATTTTGTTGACTCTTTTATAAGTAGCATAAAGTAAGAAAATGATTAAAATGCAACATAAAGCAACCATATCAAAATGATGTACTTGAAATTGAATGAAAATGCATAATAATAAAACGATTATTAAAATAGGACATGCGAATAAAAAAGCATAAGCTTGATAATAACCAGATACAAAAAGATGAGGTTTATTAAAGATCACTTCTTCTTGTTGTATCTTTTTTTGTGATTTTTTTGTAATGATTTTTTCTGTTTGCTTTTCAATCGCTTTGGTTATTAATTCTTGAATTATATGATTCAACATAAAATCACCTTATCTATAAAGTAACATAAAAATAAAGCAATAAAAACAATGGAAGAGGTTACATTTATATATTTTTTATGTTATTGTAAGAAACGGAGGAAATTTTATGGATTACGAATTATTAGAGAAAGCTGCCATGACAAAATATGAAATGTCTAAAAAAGATCCGTTTCGTTTTTTTATGAGAAGTATTGTAGCAGGACTTTATTTAGGGCTTGCAACGATTTTATCTTATACTTTAGCAGTTTTATTAATTGGACATCATGTGATTGCATCTAAAATTGCATTTGCAGGAGCATTTGGAATAGGACTCGTTATTATTGTATTACTTGGTTCAGAGTTATTTACAGGAAATTGTTTTACCACAATGTTTCCAGTTTATCATAAAAAACTAAGATTTTTTGATATTTTACCGATGTGGGGGATTTGTTATGTAGGTAATTTTGTTGGTATTGTCTTGATTTGTTTTTTGTTTATTAAAAGTGGTGTTAATCATGAGGCAATGAATCAATATCTTGCAAGTGTTGTTTCTAATAAGTTAAATTTTGATTATTTAGAACTTTTTATTAAAGGAATCTTATGTAATTTCATTGTTTGTGCAGCAGCATTTGTAGGAATGAAGCTAAAGGAAGAAACAGCTAAAACATTTATTATGATGATTATTGTTATGACTTTTGTTTTACCAGGATTTGAACATAGTATTGCCAATATGGGAACATTTTCGATGACTTTTACAGCTCTTGGTACAGGAATTTCTTGGAGTGGTGTGTGGTTACATATGTTACTTTCAACTTTAGGAAATATTATAGGTGGAAGTATTTTACTTGGATTACCAATTTATTTAATGATTAGACCTAAAAAAATCTAGCTAATTGCTAGATTTTTTCTATGTCTTGATAATTAATGAGTTCAATCTTTTTTGTCATTTCTTTTGCTTTTTGGCTACATATAATATCTAATTCATGAGCGCGTCTTAAATTATAAGAAGATATTTGATAAAGTTTCCAATCAATCATCGCAGGATGACACATTAATTCATAATTTTTAACATCTTTATGTAAAATCGTATCAATCATTTCAAATGTAGCATCTTGGTTATAGAAAAGTTCTTCAAAATAAACAGGTTCAAAATCTTTTTGTAAGTATGTTTCTTGACGAATAGGTAAATCATATTCATGAGCTAGCTTTAATGCAACATCAATATTACTATTAAGTAAATGAACATGATGATGAGAATCTAGATGGGTTGGTTTATGGCCCATGATTTTAATAAATTTTTCAATTTGAGCTTTCCATTCTTGATAAAGCTCTTCTTGAGATACGATAGCTTCTCTATTTGTATAAGTATCTCTTGATTTAAAATTTCCTTTTTCATCAACAAAACTTACATTTGTTAAAGGTTTTCCTACTGTAATATTCAAATGAACACCTAAGCCTAAATTTGGATAGTCTTTTGTCATTTCTAAATATTTTTCAATGTTTTCCATATTCATCATACAAGTAGTTGAAGTTAAAATACCATCTCTATGCGCTTTTAAAATACCTAAACAAACACCTTCAGATAAACCATAATCATCTGCGTTTACAATTAATCTTTTAATCATAGTAAACCTCCTAGTTATATTATAAAGAAAATAAGTGAACTATGATACAAAAAATGCTAAAATACATACAAAGAAAGAGAGATGAAAATATGAAAGAACTCATAGTGGCGACAACCAATCAAGGAAAAGTCAAAGAAATTCAAGCAATGTTAAAGGATTTAAATATTGAAGTCAAATCTTTAAAAGATGTTTATGATGATGTTCCAGATATTGTTGAAGATGGAAAAACATTTAAAGAAAATGCTTTGATTAAAGCGAAATATGTTGCTGATGATTTACATAAAATTGTTTTAGCGGATGATAGTGGCATTGAAATCGATGCTTTTGGAAAGCTTCCAGGAATCTATTCTGCTCGCTTTTTAGGAAAAGATACCCCTTATCCAATTATCAATCAAGCAATCATTGATGCAATTGAAGGTAAAGAAAGAACATGCCGCTTTGTGTGTGCTCTAGCTTTATGTATTCCAGATCAAGAACCTATCTTGATTCAAGAAACATTTGAAGGTGAAATTCATGATCATATTGCCGGGGTCAATGGTTTTGGCTATGATCCAATTTTCTATTTCCCACCTTGTCAAAAAACAAGTGCAGAGATGACTTTAGAAGAAAAAAATAAGTACTCACATCGAGCTAAAGCGCTCAAAAAATTATATACGATTTTAAAAGAATTATAGAAGGAGAAAAAAATGAACCATATTGTATTAGTACATCCAGCGATTCCTCAAAATACTGGAAATATCATGAGAACATGTGTTGCAACCAACACATCACTTCATATTATTAAACCAATGTCATTTGAATTAGATGATAAAAAAATGAAAAGAGCAGGACTTGATTATATTAAAGATCTAGATTTACATGTTTATGAATCTTATGAAGAATTCAAAGCTAAAAACCCAGGAGAATATCATTTCTTTACACGTTATTCAAAACTTTGTTATACGGATCAAGATTATAGTGATAGTTCTAAGGAACATTATTTATTCTTTGGACATGAACATGATGGAATTCCTAAAGAAATTTTAAAAGAAAATTTAGATCGTTGTGTACGTATTCCAATGTCTGACAAAGTAAGAAGTCTTAATTTATCTAACTGTGCAGCGCTTACGATTTATGAAGTTTTAAGACAACAAGATTATCCAAACCTTTCTAAAGTAGAAGTTCAAAAAGGTGAAGAATTTTTATATGACTTATAGTAAAAAAGATATACTGACAAGTATATCTTTCATGCTATTTATCATTTCTTTTTCTGTTGTTTTTGTTGTCTTTTTTAAACCACTTTATTATTTTGATATTCATCATTTAAAACTTGTTGAAAATACACATTATACATATCAACAAATTAAAGAAAATTATCAAATCTTAATACATTATCAATCTATCTTTTATCAAGGAAAACTTGTTTTTAAAGATTTTATCATGTCAAAAGGTGGACTTATTCATTTTGAAGAAGTGAAACGCATTTTTGAAATGATTCAAATAGTATGTTTGCTTACTTTTTTTACAACTTCTTATTTGGTTTATAGACAAATTAAACAAAAAGAATATCGCTTTTTTAAATTGACAGCCATTTTAACGATTGTCATTCCTTTGATTTTAGGCTTCTTTGCTTTTGTTGATTTTGATCGTTTATTTGTGATGTTTCATCAATTGGTGTTTAGTAATGATTATTGGCTTTTTAATCCTCATTTAGATCCAATTATTAATATTTTGCCTGAAAACTTTTTTATGCATTGTTTTATGTCGATTGTTTTTATTGTTTTATTCAGTGCATTTATTTGTTATAAAATCTATCAACATTATCAAAAAACGATTCTAGCTATTGATAATCATGAATCGTATACTCTTTAATTTGATTATATTTTTTATAACGTAATGTTTTAAAAAACATATAAATAAGTAAAAGAAGATGAAAAAGACAGAGACTCAAATAAATAAGATCACGCAATTGTAAGTATATATAGTAAAAAAAGCCAATAATGAAGATATCAACAATATAACAATAAAAAGGTATTTGACTAGAAAAGAGTTTGGATTTTTTAAGCATTTTTAAAAGCTTTTGACGATCAATTAATAAAATATCATTGATAGCAGCTAATTGATAAGCGGCTTCTGTAAAATAAGAATTGGTAATAACGATTGCTCGATCTAAATGATAGTAAGAAATACCACCATATGCTTGTTGAATAGCGCTGACACCAATATTTTTTTGATATCTTTTACATTGAAATCCATAAAAAACATGCTTCTTTTTTGCAAGAATATCAATTCCATAATCACCACTTGCTTGAGTGATTTTTACATCATGATAACCGCTTTTAATCAAAAGTTTTTGAACGAGTAATTCAAATTCAAAACCAGAAAGTTGATCAATTTTATTTTCATTGATATGTAAACAAAAAATATTTTTATAAAATTGTAAAATCCAATGGATGATTGTTTTTATAAACCAATAGGGATATAAAAGAAAAAAATTATAAATAAAAGACATAAATTCACCTCTTTGAGATTATAACATAAGGAGCATTCTATGAAAAAATTACTTTTTAAAATGATTATAATATTATTAGTTATTATTACTGGTTTTTGTGGGTACTATGGTTATTTAGGCTATCAAATTTACCAAGATAAAATCCAAGAACAATCTTTATCTGAAAGAGTCCATCAACTAAAGAGTAAAGAAGATTATGTCACGCTTGATCAAATTTCACCGATATATAAAGAAGCAGTATTAGAAAGCGAAGATCGACGTTTTTATCAACATGGTCCTGTAGATTATTATGGTTTAGCACGTGCGATGTTGACAAACCTTACAACCTTTTCTTTTAAAGAGGGTGGATCGACCATTACTCAACAGCTCTCAAAAAATCTATGTCTTTCTTTTGAAAAAGATCTTTCCCGTAAATTTGCGGAGGTCTTTATCGCTAGGGATTTAGAAAAAATGTATAGTAAAGATGAAATATTAGAGATGTATTTAAATATTACTTATTTAGGTGAAGGAAATTATGGGATTCAAGCAGCAAGTCAATATTATTATCATATTGATGCAATAGATTTAAATAAGCAACAAAGTGATATACTAGTTAAAACTTTAAAAAGACCAAGTGTTTATAATCCATCTAAAGTGAATTAAAAGACAGCAATTAAGCTGCCTTTTTTTCTAAACATTTTTCACAGATACCTGACATATTGATATCAATAACATCAATATGATGCTTGTACGTTTTTTCAAATTGTTTAATAATTTTTTCATCATTATTATCAAGATCATAGATTGTTTGGCAACAGTTACACATAAAGTGCATATGTGGTTGAATATTGCCATCATAGTGAACCATGGTATCTCCTAAATCGAGTTTCTTGATTTGTTTTGTTTCAACAAGTTGATTTAAATTACGATATACTGTTCCTAAGCTTAAATGGGGATAATCTACTTTTAAGTCCTGATAAATCATTTCTGCAGTAGGGTGATCATATCTATGTTTTAAATTGTTGAAAATGAGTTCTCTTTGTTTAGAGTATCGAATCTTAATTTCTTTCATAAGTATCTCCTAATAGTAATGGTTACTATTATTATAAATAAATACCATATATCTGTCAAATCAATCCAAATTGAAGAAATAGTAAACAAAGAATAAAAGAAAGAATTCCATGATAGAGACGAGAAAGAAAATATTTTTTAAAAGAATAGGGAATAGCTTCTAAGAGATTATCAGCTTGCATCATAACGGAAAAACCACTAAAAGAGAGAAAGAAACATACAAAAGGAAGCATTTTTTTGGACTGATGAATGATCTTTAAAGAGCCACTACTAAATTCTAAAATTCCTTTAAGATAATCAAAAGAAAATTGAGGAAAAACATCTTGTAAAAAAGAAACAAAAAATTGGAAAATCAACATATATCCTAAAATAAAGAGGAAAGCATAGACACTGGAAAGAACACTTTTTTTAAAGGCTTTTACAAAAGAAAGATGTGGTTGTTTTAGAGTTTGTCGTACTTGTTTAAAGGTAAGTTTTTTTTGAGGATGGTGATAAAATAAGGCAAGTATGAGACTTGGTAGAAGGTGACAAATAAAAATTAAAAGAGAATAGGGTGTGTTTAAGGAAACAAAAATAAAAGAGATGGAACTAAAAGAAGCAATGGAGAGAAGATGTTGAAGTTCATCAAGGTCAATATAATTTAATTCATAAGCTTCTTTAATGATTTTTACATTGGTTGGATAGCCACAAAAAAAGGAAACAAAATAAAGAGAGGACATCATTGGTGTCAATGAAAATAAATTATAAAAAGGAATTTGTAAAAAATAAGCAAGGATATCTAAAATACCTAGATTTAAACAAAGTGAAACAAGAATCATAAACGGAAGTAAAGAGGGTAGAAGATTTTTAAAGACAATGGTAATGACATCATGGCTGACATCAACAATTGTTGACATATGAAAAAAAGAAAAAAGTGTTAAAAATGTGACAAAGAGTAAAGTAAAATAGTCATTATATCTTTTCATAGCGTCTCCTAATTGGTAGAATACTTAAAGAGGTGAAAGAATGAAAGCAATCTTAGTATTAACATCAACAAATCCTTTTTATGAAGAAGAATTAAAATCTTTATGTGAGGCGTGTCATATTGAAGTGGTAGATGTGGTGATTCAAAAATTAGAAAAAATAAATCCAGCAACGTATATTGGTAAAGGTAAAATTGAAGAAATTAAATTAAAACTTCAAGATGAAATGGTTATCTTTGATAATGAACTTACACCATTACAAGTAAAGAATTTAACAGATCTTCTAGAAACAGAAGTAACAGATCGTACAGATTTAATTTTACGTATATTTGATGAACGAGCCAAAACAAAAGAGGCTAAACTACAGGTAGAAATTGCTCGTGATCAGTATTTATTACCACGTCTTGTGGGAATGCAAGAACATATGTCTCATCAACAAGGAGGTTCAGGTTTTAGGGGTTCAGGTGAAAAACAAATTGAACTTGATCGAAGAATCATTGCAAGAAAGCTTGCACGTTCTCGAAAAGAACTTGCTGAAATCGTCAAACAAAGACAAGTACAAAGACAAAGAAGAAAGAATAATCAAATTCCTGTTATTGCTTTAGTAGGCTATACAAATAGTGGCAAATCGACCTTATTGAATACTTTATGCCAGGATAAACAAAAGAAAGTCTTTGAAAAAGATATGTTATTTGCGACTCTAGAAACATCCACAAGACATATTAAAATGAAAAATCATGATTGTTTGCTTACGGATACGGTTGGTTTTATTGAAAGATTGCCACATCATTTAATTCAAGCTTTTCGCTCTACTTTAGAAGAAGTCAAAGAAGCAGATTTATTTTTACATGTTGTAGATACAAGTTTTGAAGACTATCAAATGCAAGTAGAAACAACTAATGAGGTTTTAAAATCATTAGGGGTTGAAAATACACCAATGATTTATGTTTATAATAAAATTGATTTAAATAAGTATGCTTTTATTCAACCACAAAGTCCTTATGTTTTTATTTCTGCAAAATATAAAAGAGGTTTTGATTTATTAGAAGATGAAATCTCACATCTGCTCTTTAAAGATTATGAAGTATTTGAACTCTCTATTCCTTATAGTCAAGGAGAAGATTTTAAATATTTACATCAACATTGTTATGTAAAAGAAATAGAATACTTAGAAAAGAGTATTTATTTAAAAATAGAAGCAAGAAGACAAGAAATAAAGAACTATTTACATTATTGTTTAAAACATTAAAAAAATAAGCCAAAATTGGCTTATTTTTGATATATACGATTAAATTGGAATTTATCTTCTGAAGTTAAACGGATACCTAAACGTTTTAAAGTATCAATATCAGTTTCAGATAAGATAACAGATGAATGAGCTTCGCAGTATTGTAATTGTTCAATACAAGATAAAGCTTTTTTAGCATTTTCATTATTATTTGCAGAAATAGATAATGAAAGTAAAACTTCATCTGTATGTAAACGAGGATTCTTATTCTTTAAGATTCCTTTTTTTAGTTTAGATACGGGTTCAATAACTTCAGGTTCAATAAGCAAAATATCATCATCAATATTGGCAAGATATTTTAATGCATTTAATAAACATGCTGAAGCACTTCCAAGTAAAGATGTTGTTTTACCAGTAATAATATGTCCATCATTAAGTTCAATCGCAAATCCTGGTTCATTGGTTTGTTCTTCGATTTCTAATGCAGGATTGACACATTTACGATCTGTAGCTTTTAAAGCTAAAGAAAGCATGATGGCTTCGATTTTAGAAATAGCTGATTTATCAACAAGACCACGTTTAAAATCAAGTTTTGTTTGATAATAACGACGAATAATTTCTTGTTTACTTGCTTCTTTACATGCTTCATCATCAATAATTGCATTTCCAGCCATATTTACACCCATATCAGTAGGTGATTTATAAGGACAAGTTGACATGATTTTTTTGAATGTTGATTCTAAAACCGGAAAGATTTCAACATCTCTATTATAGTTGACAGTTGTTTCGTTATAAGCTTCTAAATGGAATGGGTCAATCATATTGACGTCATTTAAATCTGCAGTTGCTGCTTCATAAGCTAAATTGACTGGATGTTTTAAAGGAATATTCCAAATAGGGAATGTTTCAAACTTCGCATATCCTGCTTTAATACCATGAGTATATTCATGATAAAGTTGTGATAAACAAGTCGCCATTTTTCCACTTCCTGGACCAGGTGCTGTTACGACAACAAGTGGTTTTGTTGTTTCAATGTAATCATTGATTCCAAATCCTTCTTCTGAGACGATTTTTTCAATATCATTTGGATAACCTGCAATAGGGTAATGTCTAAAGACTTTAATACCCAAGTTTTCTAGTTTCTTTTGAAAAGCAATGGCATGTACTTGGTTTTCAAAACGGGTAATTGTGACACTTCCAACATAAAGTCCAATGTTTTGGAAAGCATCAATCAATCTTAAAACTTCTAAATCATAAGTGATTCCTAAATCACCACGCATTTTATTGTTTTCAATGTCATTGGCGTTAATGACAATAATAATTTCTGCATCTTGTTTCAATTCTAATAACATTTTTAATTTACTATCTGGTTCAAATCCAGGTAAAACACGAGATGCATGGTGGTCATCAAATAATTTACCACCAAATTCTAAGTAAAGTTTGTTATCAAATTGTTTGATACGTTCTTTAATATGTTTTGATTGTAATTCAATATATTTTTCGTTACTAAATCCAATTTTTCTCATCTTTTATTTTCTCCCCGCTCCTTATTATATATAAATTGTTTGATTTTTAAACAAAATAATAATTATTTATCAATATTGAAGAAATATCAGTAATTTGATAGAATAGATACTATTAAAAGGGGGATTACTATGAATCTTAAAAATAGACATTTTTTAACATTAAAAGATTATTCTAAAGAAGAAATTAGATATTTATTAGATTTAGCACATCAATTAAAAGCAGATAAAAAAGCAGGGAAAATTGGACAATATTTATTAGGGAAAAATGTATGTTTGATTTTTGAAAAAACATCAACAAGAACACGTTGTTCATTTGAAGTGGCTGTTTTAGATGAAGGTGGACATGCTACTTTTTTAAGTAACTCACAAATGGGGAAAAAAGAATCCATTGAAGATACAGCTAAAGTATTAGGTAGAATGTATGATGGTATTGAATTTAGAGGATTTAAACAAGAAACAGTAGAAGCACTAGCAAAATATTCAGGAGTACCTGTATGGAATGGTTTAACAGATGTCGATCATCCAACTCAAACACTTGCTGATTTTCTAACAATCGAAGAACATTTAGATAAACCATTAGAAGATATTAAATTTGTCTTTACTGGAGATATTCGTAACAATGTTTGTTATGGTTTGATGTATGGAGCAGTCAAAATGGGAATGCATTTTGTTTGTCTAGGTCCAAAATCATTACATATCGATCCAGAAGTTTTAGCTTATTGTAAAGAAGAAGCTAAAAAATCAGGTGGAACAATTGAAGTGACAGATAATGTTGATGAAGCAGTTAAAGAAGCTGATGTTATTTATACAGATATTTGGGTAAGTATGGGGGAAGATGAAAGCTTATATAAACCAAGAGTAGAAATGTTATCACCATATAAAGTAACTCAAGAAATGATGAGTAAAACAGGTAAGGATTCGACTTTATTTATGCATTGTTTACCTTCATTCCATGATTTTGAAACAACTGTAGCAAAAACAAAACATGAAGAAGGTATTGATATTCGAGAAGTTGAAGATGAAGTCTTTAGATCAAAAAATTCTGTAGTTTTTGATGAAGCTGAAAATAGAATGCATACAATTAAAGCTGTCATGGTCGCAACAATTGGAAAAGATGCTTAGGCATCTTTTTTAAATTTGTTTCTTTTTTAAGCAAATTATTTAATTTTGTGCTATGATAATTTTAGGTGATCAATATGAAAGGTAAGACATATGTACTTTCTGATATTCATGGTAATTTTGAAATATTTAAAAGAATGTTAGAAAAAATACAATTTAATAGTCATGATCAACTTTATATACTTGGAGATATTTGTGATCGCGGACCTTGCAGTTTAGATATCTATTTTTATATTCAAAAGTTTGATAATATTACTTTACTTAAAGGCAATCATGAATATATGATGCAAGAAGCTTTAAAAGAAGCAATTGATCATAATGATTTTGATTTTCCTAGTTGTGAATTTAAATTATGGGCACAAAATGGTGGAGAAAAAACAATAGAAAATATTCGAAATTATTTATGTAAAAAGAATTTGTATCATTGTGATTATACAATTGTAAGAAATGTCTTTTTGAGAAATCTTTATAATTATCTTAAAAACTTACCTTTATATATTGAACTTACTGTTAATCATAAAGATTATGTATTAGTACATGCAGGAATAGATCCCGAAAATTCATTAGAAGATCAAGAAGAAGATACGCTTTTATGGATTCGAGATTATTTCTTTTTAAGTGAATGTGACTTAAAAAAGACATATATTTTTGGACATACACCACTTTGTTTTATTAATAGAGATCAAAGTTTTAATGTTTGGTATGATGATGAATTTCATAATAAGATAGGTATAGATGGTGGTCTTGCTTTAGGAGAAAGAGGACAACTGAATTGTATATGTTTAGATGATGATAAAGTTTTTGTAATCAAAATGAGTGAGGTTAATCATGCGTAGTGCTTTTTATAATTTAATTAATTTTATTAATACGGCTAAAGTAGATGATGTTTATGCAAATGCAGCTAAAAAGATATTAGAAAATATTAATAAAATACCAGAGTTAAATATTACAGATGTTGCAGAAATGTGTTTTGTTTCTACAGCAACAATTTCAAGACTATGTCGAAAACTTAATTATGAAAGCTTCAGTGATTTTAAAATGGATGTGACCATGAATTTACGTTATTTTAATCATGATTCAATGCGTATGCAATTTGACCATCAACTTCCTGTTTTACCAGTTGCAGGAAAAACAACTAAAGATTTATTTAATGATCATTTTGAAAATATTGTACAAAACTTAAGATCAACTTATGAAATGATCGAATTTGAAGAATTAGAAAAACTGGTAGATCTTATTTATCAAAGTAATGAAATTTGTTTTGCGGGTAACTATTTTACCCAATCTGTTTCCATGCAACTACAAATTGAATTATCCTATTTAGGAAAGAAATGTACAGGAATGTATCCTTTACAAAGTCAAAAAGAAGTGGTTCGTGATTTAACAGGAAATGATTTGATTATTGTTTCTTCGATTGCAGGAGGTTATTGGCAAGATCATCCAGATATGTTAAGAGAGATTGCAAAAAGTAGAGCACATAAAATATGTATTACTCAAGTAGAAAATATACCATATCAAGAGCAATTTGATATGATTGTTCAAGTAGGAACAGATCATTTATCTTTAATAGGTAAGTTTTCTATTACCTATATTTTTGAATTATTAGAAGCGCTTTATCATATAAAATATGGAAGAGCATAAGAAAAAGGGCAAACGCCCTTTTTAAAATTGTTTTAAGTATTCTTCATTTAAAGCAATAACTTTTTTCATCATCTCTTGACCACATGCACCTATAGTATTTCTTTTGTTAACGCACGTATTAACATCAATAGCTTGATAAACATCTTCTTCAAAAACATCAGAAATATTTTTAAATTCTTCTAAAGTTAATTCATCAAGATCTTTATTTTGACTAATTGCATATAAAACAAGTTGACCAATAATACCATGAGCATCTCTAAATGGTACACCTTTATTGACAAGGTAATCAGCAGCATCAGTAGCGTTTGTAAAACCACCAGTTGCTGATTTTTTCATTTTTTCTTTATTAAATGTTGTTGTTTTTAACATATCACTTAATAATTGAAGACAACCTTTAGTAGTATTTAAAGCATCAAAATACATTTCTTTATCTTCTTGCATATCTTTATTATAAGCAAGAGGTAAACCTTTCATTGTTGTTAAAAATCCCATTAAAGCACCATAAACACGTCCTGTTTTTCCTCTAATTAACTCGCAAATATCAGGGTTTTTCTTTTGTGGCATAATAGAAGAACCAGTAGAGAAAGTATCATCTAGATCAATGAATTGATATTCGTTGGTATTCCAAATAATCATTTCTTCAGATAAACGAGACATATGCATCATCATAGTAGACATCGCACTTAAAAGTTCAATTAAATAATCACGATCTGAAACACCATCAATACTATTTAAACAAGGTCCTTTAAATCCTAAGATTTCAGCACTGTATTCTCTATCTAGAGGATATGTTGTTCCAGCTAAGGCACCTGAACCTAATGGACAATAATCCATTCTTTCATAGATATCATGTAAACGTGATTGATCACGCTTAAACATTTCAAAATAGGCTCCCATATGATGAGCTAAAGTGATTGGTTGAGCTTTTTGTAAGTGGGTAAAACCTGGCATGATGGTATCTACGTGTTCTTTCATAATATCATGAATTGTTTTTAATAAATCAACAAGTAAAGTATTCAACATTTCAATTTGGTCTTTAGTATAAAGTCTCATATCTAAAGCAACTTGGTCATTTCTACTTCTACCAGTATGTAATTTTTTACCAGTATCACCAATACGATCAATCAATGTTGATTCAACAAAGCTATGAATGTCTTCAAAGCTTTCATCAATTTCTAATGTTCCATTTTCAACTTCATTTAAAATTTCTTTTAAAGTTTTTTCAATGAGTTGACCTTCTTCTTGTGTTAAGATTTCTTGTTTTGTTAACATTTTTACATGACCAATGCTTCCTTTGATATCTTGACTGGCAAAAGTCTTATCAAATTTAATAGAAGCATTAAAATCATAAACAAGTTGGTTTGTAGGTTTAGTGAATCTTCCACCCCATAAATTCATAAATTTCCTCCTTTAAATAAAAAGAGCAGTGGGCTCTTTTTATTTTTTGTTATTTAATTTCATTGCACGTACTTTAGTTGAAAGACCATATAAAGTAATGAATCCTTCAGCATCATGATGATCGTATAAATCACCAGTTTTAAATGAAGCGATATCTTCATCATATAATGAATAAGGAGAAGTTGTACCTTCTTTAATAATATTTCCTTTATATAATCTAAAGTTTGTTGTACCTGTTACATATTCTTGAGTCTTATCAACAAAAGCAGTTAATGCTTCTCTAAGTGGTGAGAACCATTTAGCAGCATAAACAAGTTCAGCAAATTCAACAGAAACAAGACGTTTATATTTAAGTGTTTCTCTATCTAAGATAAGTTCTTCTAATTGTTGATGTGCTTCCATTAAGATAGTACCACCTGGTGTTTCATAAACACCTCTTGATTTCATACCAACAACACGGTTTTCTACGATGTCAATAATACCAATACCATGTTGACCACCGATTTCATTTAATTTTTCTAAGATTTCTCTTTGTGATAATTTTTCACCATTTAAAGCAACAGGAACACCTTTTTCCCAATCAATTGATAAGTGAACATCTTCTTCTGGAGCTTTTTCTGGAGAATTTGATAATACTAATAAGTGATCATAATTTGGAGCACATGATGGATCTTCTAATTCTAATCCTTCATGAGAAATATGCCAAATATTTCTATCACGAGAATAGCTATTATCAGCAGAGAAAGGTAAATTAATACCATGAGCTCTACAGTATTCAATTTCAGATTCACGAGAATCCATTGTCCATTTAGGATCACGCCAAGCAGCGATAATCTTTAAATCTGGAGCTAAAGCTTTAATTCCTAATTCAAAACGAATTTGGTCGTTCCCTTTACCAGTAGCACCATGACAAATAGCAACAGCACCTTCTTTACGAGCAACATCAACTAATACTTTCGCGATTAATGGACGAGCAGTTGCAGTCCCTAATAAGTATTTGTATTCAAATACAGCATCTGCTTGAACAGTAGGCATAATGTAATTTTCTACGTATTCATCAACCACATTTTCAATATAAAGTTTACTTGCTCCACAAGCTTTTGCACGTTCTTCTAGGCCATCTAATTCTTCTTTTTGACCAACGTCAATACAGCAACAAATAACTTCATAATCATAGTTTTCTTTTAGCCATGGAATGATTGCAGTTGTATCTAATCCGCCAGAATAAGCTAAAACAACTTTTTCTTTCATTTATAGTTTCCCCCTTGTTTTTATATTATAAATTATTATTATCATAAACTACTTTTTTTAAATATGCAATATCCTTGTCGAAATGTTGGATGTTAAAAAATGTAAACGTATCTTTATTATATATAAAAATTTTTTTCTTAATAAATCATTATTGACAAAATGGAAATTTGTCATATAATGATTTTAAACTCGAGGACTAAAAGAGTAGTCTTTATGGAAATCAAAGCGATCCTATGTTGATGGAAGATAGGAATGGAAGTAAAGATGAAACGCATTTACGAGAGGAAAGATGGAAATTAAGTATATCTTTTGGTAGATCTGCCTTAAAGATGAAAGAGGTTGTAAGGTCAACTTACAACAATTAGAGTGGTAACGCGATTAGTCGTCTCTATTTATAGAGACGACTTTTTATTTTTTTTATAGGGGGAAAGTAAGAAATGATTAATGTAGGTATTGTTGGTTCAACTGGTTATGGAGGATGTGAACTTGTTAGATTTTTATTAACACATCCAAATGTCAATATTGAATGGGTTTCTTCTAGAACTTATAGTGATCAAGAATATAGTGATGTTTATAAGGGGTATTTCACTTTATTAGATCAAAAATGTGTAGATGAAAATCTTGAAAAATATTTAGATAATGTAGATGTGGTTTTCTTTGCTACACCTCAAGGGGTTTGCGCTAAGATGGTAAGTGAAGAAGTTTTAAAGAAAGTGAAAGTAATTGATCTATCTGCAGATTATCGTATTAAAGATGTAGAAACATATGAGTCATGGTATGGAATTAAGCATGCTTCACCTGAATTTATTCAAGAAGCTGTTTATGGATTATGTGAAATCAATAGAGAAGATGTTAAAAATGCAAGACTGATTGCTAATCCAGGATGTTATCCAACATGTTCAATTTTATCTATTTATCCACTTGCTAAAGCAGGGCTTATTGATATGAATACATTGATTATTGATGCTAAAAGTGGAACAAGTGGTGCAGGTAGAGGTGCTAAAGTACAAAACTTATATTGTGAAGTGAATGAAAGTATTAAAGCTTATGGAGTAGCGAGTCATCGTCATACTCCTGAAATTGAAGAACAATTAGGGTATGCTTCTTCATCAAAGGTTTTACTTAACTTTACACCACATTTAATTCCAATGAATAGAGGTATTCTAATTACTGCTTATGCTTCATTAAAAGATGGTGTAAGTGAAGAAGATGTTAAAAATGCTTATGATATATATAAGGATGAATATTTTGTACGTGTTTTAAAAGAAGGAAATGTTCCTGAAGTCAGAAATGTTAAATGTTCAAATTTTGTTGATGTAGCTTATAAAGTAGATCCTCGTACACATAGAGTTATTATGATGGGGGCTATGGATAATCTTGTTAAAGGAGCTGCTGGTCAAGCTATTCAAAATATGAATATTATGTTTGGTTTAGATGAAAAAACAGGGCTTATGTTAGCACCTGCTATGTTATAAGGGGAAAAGAGTATGAAAGTAATAGAAAATGGTACAGTAACAAATCCAAAAGGATATCAAGGGGCTGGATTACATATTGGTATTAAAAAGAGAAATAAAGATTTTGCTTTAATTGTTTCTGATGTTGAAGCAAAAGCAGTAGGAACTTTTACAACAAATATGGTAAAAGCGGCTCCTGTTTTATGGGATAAACAAGTTGTAGAAAACGGTGATACAGTAAAGGCTATTGCGATTAACAGTGGGATTGCCAATGCTTGTACTGGAAAACTTGGTGAAGAAGCAAATGAAAAATTCGCAAATATTGTCGGAAATGCTTTAAATGTAAAAAAAGAAAAAGTTTTGATTTGTTCAACAGGAGTCATTGGTAAACAATTATCTACTGATCCAATTGAAAAAGGAATTGATGAAGCTTTAAAACAATTAAAAGATGATCATCAAGCAGGAATTGATGTAGCTACTTCAATTATGACAACAGATACAAAACCAAAACATTTAGCTGTTGAAATTGAGGTAAAAGGAAAAACGGTAACTATTGGAGCATGTTGTAAAGGTTCAGGGATGATTCATCCAAATATGGCAACAATGCTTGGATTTATTACAACTGATTTAAATATTTCTAAAGAATTATTAAATAAAGCATTAAAATCAGTTATTCCAGATACTTTTAATATGATTTCTGTAGATAGAGATACTTCAACAAATGATACTGTTTTATTACTCGCTAATGGTTTAGCTGGTAATGATGAAATTGTAAAAGAAGATGAAGATTATCAAACATTTAAAGAAGCTTTATATTATGTTAATGAATACTTAGCTAAATGTATTGCAAGTGATGGAGAAGGGGCTACTAAATTATTAGAAGTAAATGTAAATGGTGCAAAAGATGTTAAACAAGCAAAAGTAGTTGCTAAAAGTGTTTGTACATCACCACTTGTTAAAACAGCAATCTTTGGAAATGATGCAAACTGGGGAAGACTTTTATGTGCAATGGGATATTCTGGAGAAGAATTTGATCCTTATCAAGTTGATTTGTATATTGAAAGTGAGTTTGGTAATTTAAAACTTGTAGAAAATGGGATGGCTACTGATTATAGTGAAGAAAAAGCAACACAAATTTTATCAAGTGATTATGTTAAGACAAATATTGATATGAAAATGGGAAATGAAAAAGCAACTGCCTGGGGTTGTGATTTGACTTATGATTATGTCAAAATCAATGCTGATTATCGTTCGTAGGGGGAAATATAATGCAACAAGAGTTTACAAAAGAAATTAATAAAGCGGAAATATTAGTTGAAGCTTTAGGGTATATGCAAAAATATGAAGGTGATATTGTTGTCATCAAATATGGTGGAAGTGCCATGACAAATGAAATCATCAAAAAAAGCGTTTTAAAAGATATTGCTGTTTTGAAATCTGTAGGGTTAAAACCAATTATTGTACATGGTGGTGGTAAAGACATTAATAGAATGTTAGATCGTGTACAAATTAAAAGTGAATTTAAAAATGGTTTAAGAGTTACAGATTGTGATATCTTAGAAATAGCTGAGATGGTTTTATCTGGAAAGGTTAATAAAGGATTAGTGACACATCTTGAACAAATTGGGACACATGCTGTTGGTTTATCTGGTAAAGATGGAAATATGATTACGGTAGAAAAAGTAATGCCTCAAGGTGAAGATATTGGTTACGTTGGTAAAATTACTAAAGTAGATACAACACTTATTAATGCTTTATTAGAACAAGGATATACACCAATTATTTCAACTATTGGATTAGATGAAAAATATCATGCTTATAATATTAATGCAGATGATGTAGCTACAGCGATTGCTCGTGCTGTTAAAGCAAGTAAACTTGTTTTCTTAACAGATATTGAAGGTGTTTTACAAGATCCAAATAATCCAAATACATTGATTTCAAAGATTGATACAGCATCTGCTAAAGAATTATTTGAAAATGGTGTTATTACTGGAGGAATGATTCCAAAATTGAAGAATTGTTTAGAGGCAGTACAAAATGATGTTAAACGTGTTCATATTTTAGATGGAAGATTAGAACATAGTTTACTTATTGAAATCTTTACTAAAAAAGGTGTTGGAACAATGATTAAAAAATAGAACTCAAATATGAGTTCTATTTTTTTAGCTTTATAATATTGATTTCATCATATGTCATAAAACGATGTTGATCATTTGATTCTTTATGAAAACCATTAGAAATGAGAAGGGTAGTTCCATTATTAGTATGTTTACCACTTACATATTTTTTACCCATTTCTTTTGTTTCTAATCCGCCAATAAAAGGAATCTTATAGTATCCACCTAAAGTATGACCAGATAATTGAAGTTGGACAGAACTTTCTTTAATTTGTGTAAAATAATCAGGTTGATGAATTAAAGCAATTTTATAATGATCCTTATTGTCTTCGCTGATTAAACCTGAACAATCACCGGAATTTTCTAATCCTAATAAATCAATAATAGAACCTTTATAATAAATATAACGTAATTCATTATGCAAAACTTCAAATCCAGCTTCAGTTAATAAATTTGTGTTATTAGTAGAATCACCTTGATCTTTTTCTCCTAAAACAGCAAATTTACCATAACGAGAGTGGATATTTTTTAATATTTGACTTACTTGATCAGTTTCAAATGAATCATTACTATAAATATCTCCACCAAATAAAATTAAATCAACATCTTTTTTATTTAAATCTTTAACAGCTTCTTTTAAATGATTTAAATCTTCTTTTGTAGAAAGATTTAAATCAGAAAGATAACCAATCGTAAAACCATTAAATTCCTTAGGTAATGTCTTTTGAGTATAAGTAACACTTTTAAAACGATAAGTATCTTTACTTTGAATATACCATTGATAAAGACATAAAACTAAGAAAAGAGATAGGATACATAAAATGATTTTTTTTATTTTTTTCATTATTTTTTATTCATTATAACTGGAATAATCATTGGATTTCTTTTTGTTTTACGATAAAAATATTGAGAAAGAACATCTCTTGTTGTATTTTTGATTTCACCAAAAGTTGTTTTTCCAGCAAGCAATTGACTTAAAGCTTGGCCTACTAAATTTTCTGCTTCACGAATCATTGGAAAACTATCTTTCATATAGACAAATCCACGAGAAATAATCACAGGTTTTGTAAGTAACTTTCCTTCATGTGAATCCATAGTAATTAAAACAGAAACCATACCATCTTCAGATAAGATTTGACGATCCCTTAAAACAGCAGTTGATAAACCTGAAAGATCATTACCATCAACATAAATATCATCTACATGAATTCTTGGTCCTAAACGAGCAGTTCCTTTATTAAGTAAAATTGTATCTCCATTACTTAAAACAAATGTATTTTCTTTAGGAACACCTACTTCTTGAGAAAGTTCAGCATGAATTTTCAACATACGATATTCACCATGTACTGGGAAAAAGTATTTAGGTTTTGTAAGTAATAACATCAACTTTTGTTCTTCTTGACTAGCATGTCCCGAAGTATGCAAGTTATTGAATGCTGTATTGACTAAAACTTTGGCACCTGCTCTAAATAAGCGGTTAACAACAACATTGATACTTGATGCATTTCCTGGAATTGGACTTGATGAAAAGACAACAGTATCTCCAGGTTTGATTTTAACGAATTTATGTGTTCCATTAGCAATACGACTTAACGCAGCCAAAGCTTCTCCTTGACTTCCTGTACATAGAATTAAGATTTCATTATCAGGTAATTTTTTTGCTTCATTATTACTGATAAAGAAAGAATCAGGTGCTTTAATATAACCCATTTGTCTTGATACTTGGATGTTATTTTCCATTGAACGACCAAAAACAAGAATTTTACGATTAAATTTAACTGCTGCTTCTACGATTTGTTGGACACGGTGAACATTGGAAGCAAAAGTTGCTACAATTAAACGTCCTTCAGTTTTTCTAAATTCTTCTTGAACAGCATATGCTACTTGCTTTTCACTTTTAGAAAAAGTAGGAACTTCAGCATTGGTAGAATCGCTTAATAATAAAGTAACACCAGTTTCACCTAAAAACGACATTTTTTGGAAATCAGCAGGATCTCCTACAGGTGTTAAATCAAACTTAAAGTCACCTGTTGAAACAATTCGTCCGTTAGGAGAATTAATAATAATTCCTAAACTTTCAGGAATAGAATGATTGGTTTTAAAAAAACCAATATTAAAATATTTAGTTTTTATTTGATATTCATCATCGATACGAATCAAGTGCGTTGCATTTGTTAAACGCTTTTCCTCTAACTTTCTTGTAATCATCGCACAAGCAAGGGGAGAAGCATAAATGAATGGTATTTTTACAACTTGTAGTAAAAAAGGAATTCCTCCAATATGATCTTCATGACCATGAGTAATCAATAATCCTCTGATTTTGTTTTCATTACGTTTTAAATAACTATAATCTGGAATGACATAATCAATACCAGGTAAACCTTCTTCAGCAAATTTTACCCCAGCATCAATAATGATAATTTCATTATCGTGTTCAACACAATACATATTTTTTCCAATTTCATTTAAACCACCTAAAGCATAAACTTTAGTATCGATTGTTTTATTATGTTTTGTATTTTTATAGTTTTTATGTGTTGATCTATGACGATTAAAATTTTTATTTTTTGTATTTTTATTGCCATTATATTTATTATGGATTGGCTTTTCTTGCATAAATGACCTCCTTATATTTTTTTGTTTTATTATAGCATAAACTTAAAATGTATTATAGACTATCAAAATGAAAAAAGTCAAATTATTATACCCAAAAATAAAAAAGATTCTCAAACGAGAATCTTAAATTTTTTTACATATAGCAATTGCTAGAGAATGAGGTCCAATATGACAAGAAACACTTAATGATAAAGGATCACAAATAATATTTTCACCTGGATAAAGTTCTTCAAGTTCTTTTTTTAATTCTAAAGCGGGTGCTTCATCATAAGTATAAGCGACACAAATATGCACGTTATGATAGTCATCGCCAAAGCGTTCTTTAATATCTTTAGTGATTGCTTCTTTCATGATTTTAGTTCCTCTAGCCATTGTTCTAGTTTTAGCGAAAGAATCTAATTTTTCACCTTGTATTTGTAAAATAGGTTTAATCTTTAACATCCCACCCAATAAAGCAGCGGCAGGGGTAATACGACCACCTTTTTTTAAATAATCAAGTGTATTAACAGTAATATAAATAGAAGCATTTAATTTATTTTCAGTTAAAATATCACTAATTTCTTGTCCTGATTTTCCTTGATCAGCTAATCTTTTAGCATCAATGACATCGTATTTTTGAGTAACAGAAATACGTTGACTGTCTACGACAAAAACACGATTATCGTATTCTTGTGCTAGCATCATAGCTGTTTGGCACGAACCACTTAATCCACTAGACATTGGAATATGAACGATTTCATCATAATCTTTTAAAATTTGATCCCATAATTCTTTAACGTTTCCTACAACAGGTTGAGAAGTAAAGATTTCTGCACCATTTAATTGTTTTTCAAAGAATTCTTCATGAGTTAAATTTATATCTTCATAGTATGTTTGATCATCAATAGTAAAAGGCATTGGCAAAACAAAAATACCAAGTTCTTTTGCTTCTTTTTGACGAATACCTGCATTACTATCAGTCACAACTGCGACTTTTTTCATAATACCACTCCATTTCTAGTATAATCACAAGCACATAATAACAGTTATAGCGATAAAATTCAAATAATATAAGCATATCACTTGTAAAAAAAAAGAGTTTTGGCATAATATAATGGAGGTGAAATTATGGAAGTTATTACAAATGTACAATTTGATGAAGTTATTTCTAAAGGTGTTGTTGTGATTGATTTCTTTGCTAATTGGTGTGGACCATGCAAAATGTTAGCTCCTGTTTTAGAAGAAGTTGCTCAAGAGTTACCAACAGTTACATTTGCAAAAGTAGATGTTGATCAAGATCCTTCATTAGCAGGAAGATATGGAATTCAATCTATTCCACATTTGATTCTTTTTAAAGATGGTCAAGCCGTTGATCAAATTAGTGGTTTTGTTGGAAAAAATGTTATCTTAGAAAAACTTAATCCTTTATTATAATAGGCAGTTTGCCTATTTTTTACATATGATAAAAAATATTGTTTTAGATATGGGAAATGTTTGTTGTAAATGGGATGTTTCCTATATTGCAAGTCAGCTTGCATCTTCTTTAGAAGAAAAAGATTATATTATTAAACATTTATTCCAAACAAAACAATGGGCACAACTTGATCAAGGGGTTCTTTCTTTACAAGATGCCAAAAAACAATTAATTGAACAAATTCCTGATAAAAAAAGAGATTTAATTGTGTATGCTTTTGAACATTGGTTTGATTATTTTGATCAGTTTGATGAAATGGAAGAATTTATTAAAAGATATAAGGGTAAAGGATATCAATTTTATTTGTTGTCTAATTGTTCAATGCAATTTTATCAATATTATCAATCAAAATCTATTTTTCAACATTTTAAAGAGCTTTATACATCTGCAAAATATCAAAAAATAAAACCAAATTTAGATATTTATCAAGATTTTTTAAGTCGTTATCATCTAAAAGCTAATGAATGCCTTTTTGTTGATGATTTAAAAGAAAATATAGACGCAGCTATAAAAGTTGGTATGAAAGGCTTTGTTTATCATCAAAATATACAAGAGTTAGAAAAATATATAGAAAATATCTTATAAAAGTATGGATTATCATTTTTTATGATAAATACCATACTTTTTCTTTACCTATAAATATTTTGTGATAAAATAGGTGCGGAAATGTAAGAGAGGGAGAATATTTATGACAAAAAAGAAGAATAATTGGTATTCAAATCATAAAAAGCCTGTTTTAATTTGCGGAATCGTTGTTTTGGTTCTTCTTATTGTTTATTTAGCAGGAATGCTATATTACAATGATAAGTTTTTAAATGGAACAATGGTCAATGGGAGTGATGTTGGAGGAATGACATTACAAAAAGCAAATGATCAATTATCTAAGAAAGTAAATGGACAATCATTAAAATTGATTTTTAATGATGGACAAAGTGAAGTATTACAATCAGCTCAATTAGGTGTATCTTATAATAAAGATAATTCATTGAATCAATTAATGAAAAATCAAAATAAATGGGCTTGGTTTATAGGATTCTTTAAAAATGAAAAAAATACTTTAACTGATTTAATACAAATCAGTGATGAAAACTTAACAAATGGTATAGCATCAATGGAACATGCTAAAGAAGAAAATCAAATTGCACCAACAGATGCCTATATTCAATATAAAGATGGAAGTTTTTCAATTATTGAAGAAACGTTAGGATCAAAATTTAATACTGAAGAATTAGTTAAAAATATCAAGGTAGCTTTAAGTGAAGGAAAACAACAATTAGATGTTACAAAAGCAAATGGTTATGTTAAACCTCAAGTTTACAAAGATGATCAAGATTTGAATAATCAATTAAAGGCAGCAAATGAATATTGTTTATCAGCAATTACATATACAACACCTAAAGGAAAAGAAATTGCTTTAGATGGAAGTACACTTATTACTTGGTTAAGTAAACAAGATGATGGAAGTTATACAAAAGATGAAAGTGTTTTTAAAGAAAAATTAACTGCCTTTGTTAAAGAACTTGCAAGTCAATATAATTCCATTGGCGCAACAAGAACGTTTACTGGAAAAGATGGACAAAGTCACACAGTCAGTGGAGGAACTTATGGATTTAGAGTTTCTACTGATAGTGAAGTAAGTGCATTATTAAAAATGATCAATGAAAATAAAAGTGAAAATAATAGAACACCTGAACATACAGGACAACTTCCATCAGGAGAAAATGGTGGACTAGGAACGACATATTTAGAAATCAATATTACAAAACAACATTTATGGCTTGTTAAAGATGGAGCGGTTGCTCTAGAAAGTGATTTTGTAAGTGGTAAAGAAAGTGATCCTTCAAGACTTACACCAAATGGTACATATTATATTTATAATAAGGAAAGAAATAGAGTTTTAAGAGGAACAAAACAACCAAATGGGAAATATGAATACGAATCACCAGTTTCATATTGGATGCCATTTAATAAAGGTATTGGATTACATGATGCTTCATGGAGAAGTACATTTGGTGGAAATATTTATATTAATAGCGGTTCACATGGATGTATTAACTTACCAACAGGATTTGCTGGAAGCTTATATTCACAAATTTATGTTAATTTACCAGTCGTTGTTTATAGATAAAAAAAAGAGATTGCATCAGCAATCTCTTTTCTGTACATTATTTTACAACAACGTTTTGTGCTTGTGGACCACGATCAGTTTCTACTACATCATAGTCAACAGTTTGACCTTCTTCTAATGTTTTGTATCCATCAGCTTGAATTGCAGAGAAGTGAACGAAAATATCTTTTCCTTCTTCACTAGTGATGAATCCGAATCCTTTTTCGGCATTAAACCATTTTACTTTTCCGACAGCCATGTCTGGTACCTCCTATAAAAATTACAAATGGAAATACTCTATGTATAAAATCGCAAATATGAGATTGTGTACATAAAGTGAAATACAACTTCCTCATATTTGAGATATTTTGGAAAATCATATAAAACCTTTGCATATCTATTATATCATTACAAAAAATGTTTTGTAAACAGTTTCAATTTATTTTTTTAATGATAAAATAGAAAGAAGAGGAGGAATTATTATGCCATATATATCATTTAAAACAAATCATAAATTAACCTTAAGACAAGAAAATACAATTAAATCAAAATCGGGGGAACTTATTTCACTTATTCCTGGTAAAACAGAAAAAGCTTTGATGATTCATATGGAAGATGATCAAATTATGTATTTTAAAGGGGAAGAAACTCTTTGTATGATGATTGAAATTAATCTTTATAAAAGTGCAGAATTTGATGATAAGAAAAAATTAACAGAAGCGATGATTCAAATGATTCATGAAACAACGAAAATCGAAGCTGATAATATTTATGTTATTTTCCATGAATTTGATCATTGGGGACTTAATCAAACATTGATTTAAAATAAGAGCAGGTTATCCTGCTCTTATTTGCTTACGTGACCACTATTTAAACCTTCATCTTTTTTATTTAAAGGAAGCCAATCTAAAATTTTTAAAATATAACGATCCCAAAAATCCCATTCATGATTTCCAGGTCCTTCTTCATAAGTTAAATCTACTTTTTCTTCAAGTAAAAAGTCACGATATTTACGATTTGTGGCAAGTAAAAAATCATCCGTTCCAATACACATATACATTTTAGGAAGTTGATCATGAGGGATTTTCTTTACTAAAGCATAGTAATCTTTATCACTCTCTTTTAATTTTGTTATATCGCCAAATAAACTTTCATAATATTTTTTAGCGTCAACCCCTTGAATGATAGGAAGTTTACAATCTACCCAATCATCTAACATCAAAGCGCTTGAAAGGCCGGCAATAAAACCAAAAGTATTGTAATACTTTAAACCATTGACAATAGCACCATAGCCTCCCATTGAAAGACCAGCAATAAAAGTATCTTCTTTTCTATGAGAAAGAGGAAACGTTGCACGTGTCATTTCTACAAGTTCTTCTCCAATAAATTGACTATATAAATTATGTGTATTTTCTTGATCAACGTAGAACATATTTTCTCCACTTGGCATCACGACACATAATCCTCTTTCACTCGCAAATCTTTGAATACGGGTACCATAAAGCCAATCATTTTGATCACCAAAGATACCATGTAATAAATAAAGTGTTTTATATTCCTTCTTTTGATTATATGTCATTGTATCCATATCTAATGTATCTGTTGGTAAAACAACAGTAACATCAACAGTTCTAAGTAATGCTTTTGATAAATAATTTAATTTAATAATTGCCATAACTACACCTTCCTTAATATATCTAAAGTATGAGAACTTGCGCCAATCATATCTAATCTTTCACAAGTAGATAAATGGTATTGCATAAAAAGTTCAAATGTTTCGTCATCCATTTTATTTAAAATAGGACGCATATAATCTGCTGGTCCATCAGCAGCAATAATCTTAATTCTTTTTAAATTCAAATCTTGATTTAATTGATTGATCAGTTCGATTCTGACATAACTATAAAGATCATCGATATTGGTTTTTGTTTGAAAATGTTCATCAATTTTCCCACTTTTTAAAGCTTCCTTGATATGACCATCTCTAAAGCCATGAACAAGTACACTATAATCATTCATGACATAAGCAACTAAAATAACTCCTCCTGTTTTAGTTACACGTTTAGCTTCAGACAATGCTTTAAGTTTATCTTCGTAACTAAAAAGGTGATACATTGGTCCAAATAAAAGTGTTAAATCAAAAGTTTCATCTTGATAGCGTGATAAATCTAAAGCAGTTCCTTGATAGGCTTTCACATTACTTTTCTTTGCTTTTAACATTCCAAGATTATATTTCACAAGTTCAATAGCGTCTACTTCATAACCTTCTTGACTTAAAGCGACAGAATATCTTCCTGTACCAGCACCGATATCTAAAATGCGATCACCAGTTTTTAAATAATCATGAATATATTTCATAGAAGTACGATATTCTACTTGTCCATGTTTTCTTAAAAGACGTTTGTCTTCGCAAAATTTTCCATAATAATTTTCTAATTCATTCATACACTTATCCTTTTCATTATTATATTCTTTTTTATTGTATAATAAATCTTAAAAAGAATGTAGATATTTTTGTAAAAAATACTTTACAAAATTCATGAAATAGTGTAAATTAATACATGCAGTTGATACGGCGGACGTGGCGAAGTGGTTAACGCACCGGATTGTGGCTCCGGCACTCGTGAGTTCGATTCTCATCGTCCGCCCCATTTTTTAACTGTATAATAATAGTCCATGGCGGACGTGGCGAAGTGGTTAACGCACCGGATTGTGGCTCCGGCATTCGTGAGTTCGATTCTCATCGTCCGCCCCATTAGTGAAGATAAAGTCCTTAATAAAGGATTTTTTTGTTTATGGAGAAGAATATGATTAAATTAGTACAACCACAAATAACAGATTTAAAATATAGAAAAAAATTATTAAAAGATAAAAAGACAATGGCTTTTAATAAAATCAATGGGGGAACTGTTGATTTTAATAAAAAAATATGGAAGTCTTGGTATCAGTTATGGATGAATGATACTAAACATTATTATGCTTATGTTTATGATGATGAAATAAAAAAATATATTGGAGAAGTATCTTATTATTTTGAAGAAGAATATCGAGAATATGTTTTAAATGTTATCATTGAATATCCTTATAGACATTTAGGAAAAGGAAAAGTTGCTTTAGAACTTTTATGTAAACAAGCTAAAGATAATGGTTTACGCTTTTTATGTGATGATATAGAAACAAATAATCCTGCCAAAAAACTTTTTCTTGATTTAGGTTTTATAGAAGTTTGGGCAAGAGAAAATATTACTATGTTGAAAAAACGCCTTTAGAACCAGTTTGGTTCTTTTTTCACAAGATTTACACATCCTTTTTGTATACTTAAAACTATAGAAAGGATGAAGTCTTATGAAAAAGAAGTTAGATACGTATCTCATTTATTTAATTTATATTTTTGAATTTATTTATACAATAAGTTCACTCTATTTGAATGGTCATGCCATCTCTATAAGTGAAATGATAAAGAAAATGTCTATCTTTGATAATATTTTTCAAATAGCTTATTGTATGATTTTTATAGTAGGTATTCTTTATGTTTTATTTCTTCTTTATAAAATAGGACAACATAAAATCATTGATTTAAAGAAAAATACAGGTTTATTGTTTGGAATTATTTTTATGGATTTGGCATTATATAGATGTTTTATTATTCCGATGTTGATCGTTTCACCAGCAATGAAAGTTGTTTGTATATGTTTTTTAGTTCATTTACTTATTTATATTAAAAATCGAAAAATTTATATTTTAGGAAGATGAAAGTTTGGGCGCTCTAAATAATAGGGTGCTTTAACAAAAATCGCTCTAAATTATCGAGGGGTATATTGGTGTGAAATCACTATATCCTCTAAAATATTTGGTGCTTTTCAAGAGGAAAATTAGGATGATGTCTAGTCCTGATTTTCCTCCTTTTATTTATTTTGTATTTTTCTTATAGGATCCTCTAGGGTTACCTATACGTTTGATTCTATCTGTATGCTCATTCATGGTATAAGTTTCATATTTGTTTTGAGAATACAAAATTCTATTTCTTGCACGTTGAAAATTGGACATGCCATTTGCATTGGATAAAATTTTCTTTACATAGTTGTTTTTACCTTCACATGGTCCATTGGATACTCGTCTGTCATTTATCCATGTAAATGAGTTGAGTATTTCTTCTTTCCAGTTATCAAGTGTTTCAGCAACACTGATACTTTCTTCAACTTGTGTATGTCTGAATCTTTTGATTACATCGTCAAGTTCTTTTCTTTTATCTGATTTGTTGACTTCTTCTTTTGAAACTTGATCGAATATCAAATATCCTTCTTTGGCATTATAGGTCTGTCTAAGTTCATCATCAAAGCTTAATAATGTTTCTAGTACTTTACTTTCAGTTGAATGATAACCAAGAATCTTATCATATTTGAATGTTTCATGATCGACTTTATTTTTGGATTTCAACAGTATCTTATATCTGTGTTTCAAGAGTCTGTATTCTAGAGACTTTTTATTTTTAGCATATTTACGCATAATTCTTTTTCGAGTATGATTGAGATGATCATTTATTAATTTGGTAACGTGAAAATGATCAACAAGCAAGGTCGAATTTGGAAAATATGTCTTTAGTAAAGGTTTGAATATAAAGCTCATATCAGTACATATGTATTCGACCTTTTTTCTTTCTTCTAAATTGATTTTAAAGAAATAATCGGACAAGATATCATGTGTTCTAGATTCAACGATATCAATGATTAAATTGTTTTCGAAATTCATAAGAATCGTAGGATATTTGTATTTTGTATTATTGGAAAAATGAAATTCATCAATCAATAGGACTTTAGGAAGAGCATGTCTTTTAACTCTAACAAAAGTATCAAAAATTTCCATGATTCTAGTAGAAGAAACACCGAATGATCTGGCAATAGAAGCATAAGTAGCATTGTAAGGTTTCAACCTGTTTAGAATAGATATGATAGCTGTTCTAGTAAAGGACCAATCCTCATAGGAAATAGGATTAACATCTGAAAATGAAGTATCACAATCAAAACATCTATATCTTTTGACATAGGTACTCATTTTTACAGGTTTATCATTGACAGGTACGGATACAAGGGATCTTTTTCTATTACCTTTATTGATAAAATGAGTGCTGCCACAATTGGGGCAATATAACCTGGAAGGTTTAAATCTAATATTAATCTCATAATTAGAATTGTTATTATCAACAGTAAAAGTATCAACAACATCATCCTTAATATCAAATAGTTTTAGTAATTCATTGTTCATCGTATAAAATTAAGCAGGACTAGACTGTAAAATTGTATCAAAAAAGGAGATGATAAACATCCCCATGATAATTTAGAGGGTCATCCTCCAAATAATTTAGAGCGACACCCTAAGCTTCAGATAATTTAGTATACCAAAGTTTGTACTTTCATCTTTTTTTCATTTATTCATGATATGATAAAAGCGGTGATAGTTGTGAAAAAAATATTAATTGTAGAAGATGATCAAAGTATTGCATCTTCTTTAAAAGAAATGTTAGAGAAGAAAGGATATTTTATAGAGATTGCTGAATCTAAAAAAGAAACTTTAAAAAAAGTTAATGAATATGTTGATTTAATTCTTTTAGATATCCAACTTCCTGATGGTAATGGAATTGATTTATGTAAAGAGATTAAAGAAAAATATGAGATGCCAATTATTTTTTTAAGTTGTTTAAATGATGAAGAAACAATTGTAAGGGGATTAAACGAAGGTGGCGATGATTATGTATGTAAGCCTTTTGGTATTAAAGAACTTTGTGCCAGAATTGAATGTAACCTTAGAAAAGTAACGAAGCAACAAGGGGTTTACTATATAGATGATTTAATTATTGATACGTTAAAACATAAAGTTTTTCAAGATAATAAGGAATTAGAATTGAGTACGATTACTTTTGCTTTATTAATGGCTCTGGTAGAAGGACATGGAAGGGTACTTACCAGAGATTATTTATTAATGTTGATTGAAGATATAACCGGGCATGTAGTGGAAGATAATACGTTAACAGCTCATTTAAAAAGATTAAGAAAAACATTAGGAGAATATCAAAATCGAAAATATATTGAAACATTAAGGGGTGTAGGGTATCGATGGAAAATATAAAAAAAGAAAAGAATAATCATGTTTGCTTGATTATTTCATTTGTATTAATGATTGTTGTAGAAATCTATTCTTTTTTGGTAAGTAATATTTTTAATGTATTTATTATTGCAAGTATTCTTTTTTATTTTTTGGAACAAAAAAATAAAAAGAAACAAATGAATTATTTAATACAATGTTGTGATGCTATTATTGAACAAAAAGATTTTTCGATTATTGATGGTGAATCTAAAGAAAGTCTATTATCTAATAAATTATATTTGCTTAATAAAAGATATCATCAATCATTAAAAGCTATTAAAAAAGAACAACTCAAATTAAAAGACTATATTGAAGATATCTCTCATCAACTAAAAACACCGATTACCTCTATTCGCATACAAACAGAATTATTACTTGAAGAAAACCAAAATAAAAAGTTGTATTCTATAGAACATCAAATTCAAAGAATACAGCATTTAGTTAATGATTTGCAAACAATTGCCTTAATTGATTCTCATAATATCCAATATTGTTTTAAAGAATATGATTTACAAACGCTTATTGATGAAATAGAAGAAGATCTAGACTACCTAAATCCGCAAATTCATTTAAATAAAAATATAAAAGTATTATGTGATGAAAAATGGTTTATAGAAGCATTAGAAAATATTATTAAGAATTGTTTAGAAAAAAATTCTACATCCCTTTCTATTTTTGCTTATAAAAATGAAACAACTTTAAAAATGATGATTCAAGATCAAGGAAATGGTTTTAAGGAAAAAGATCTTCCTTTTTTATTTCAAAGATTTTATCGTGGGAAAATTCAAAAGGGACAGGATTAGGGCTTTATATAGCTAAAGAAATAATAGAGGCTCATCACGGTTTTATGAAAGCTTATAATCAACAAGGTGCTTGCTTTGAAATTGTACTTCCTCAAATGAAAATGAAGAAAAAAATCTAATTTCACTTAGTTTTCACGATTGAACTATAAGATAAAGTTAGAGGAGGAAAGAATATGTCACATACGATCAATATGCTCGCAAAAAGAAATATTCAAAAGTATAAAAAGCATTATCTTATTGTTTTAATCGTTCTTTTAATTGTTTCTACTTTTATTTTTTCAAGTTTTTTTATTGTTGATAATCTGTATCAAATGAAAAAGAACTATCATATTTCAACCTATGGTTCTTGGTATACACGAATAGAAAATATTGATGAACAAACTCAAAAAGGAATTGAAATCTACAGCAAAGACTATTTTAAAGATATTATTAAATACGGTTATGTAGATTTTCAAGGAAAATATGATAATTACCAAGTAGGTCATATTGAAAAGAATATTTATTCATTGTGTCGAGTAAAAATTATTAAAGGGAGAAAAATACAAAATGATCAAGAAATTTTAATCAATCAAAAAGTTTCTAAAAAGTATAAACTTTATGATCAAATAGAAATAGAAGGAAAAAATTATACGATAGTTGGTATTATACAAACCGCCAATAAAAACTTACCTGATATTTATACAAACTTGGAGACGTATCAAACAAAAGATTATTATTCGAATATATCTGTTTTATCAGATAATCATTATATTCAATTTAATGATGGAAATAACTATCAAGAAATAGAAATTCATTATGATTATAATCCTTATGGTTATGATCATAATGAAATTCATAATCAAGTAGAAAAAGCAACCAATCAGCTCCAACAAACGTTTGAATTTATTATAATTACACTTTTTGTTTTATTCGCTTTAACTTCTACTTCCCTAAAGAAGAGAATGAAAGAAATGGCTCTTTATCGAGGAATAGGAATGACAACGAATCAATTAATGATGATGGTCATGCAAGAAAACATACTGATTTCTTTTCTTTCTATTTTAATAGGATTGTTAATAGGTGTATGTGTATCTTTAGGTTATCTCTATCTTCAAAGTAAAACCTATCATACATTTATTTATCAAATTTCATTTAAAGAAATATTATTTTTAGTATTGGTATTGATGAGTTGTATTTTTATAACGGTTCTCATTCCCATTTATTCAAGCTCTAAGAATGCTTTGGCAGGTACTTTTGATAGCAAAAAGTTTAATTATATTCAAGTAAGATATAAAAAATTAAAAAAACAAACACTTGCTTCCTTAGCTACGAGAGAGTTATGGGCAAATAAAAGAATGAATATCTGTTTTTATGTATTTGTTTTAATACTTTCTTTATATGGACTTGTTTATTTCTATCAAGGACATCCCATTCAAACAAAAAATCAAAATGAACAAAGTCAGGTAGAACTTATGATGGCAACTCAAAAAGAAGCAAATTTATTTTTAAAAGAATTTTCTCAAAATGACATTATTATTAATCATCATTATATTGATGAAGGAATAACTATGACTTATCGAGAAATTCCTCAATCTGTTTATAAACTTTGCCAACTTTATTATTATCAAAGTAATAAAGATGATTTAAAAGGAAGATTTCCTCAAAAAAGTCATGAAATTGTCGTAGGCAATCATTTTAATCATGTTATTCTTTCAAAAGAACGGTATCCAAATCTTAAAGTTGAAGCGAATCAAGTAACTTTTAAAGGGAAAAAATATCAAGTAGAAAGTTCAACACCTTCTCATGGTGATCAAGGAAATTATTTAGGAGATGACAATTATGAGATTGCTCTTGATGAAGTAAAACTCAATGAAAAAGTGATAATTGCAGGTGAAGAATATACCATTGTTGGAATCAATGAAAATGAATATTATAATGATTCAATGATTTATATGCTTGAAGATGATTTAAAACGATTCAATACAAGTGATGAATATTATTCAGGATATCATTGGTATCCAATAAAAGATGTTATAAAAGTAGAAAAGTTCATGAAAAAACATTATAAAGCAAGAGTTTATGAAATGGTAACAAGTGATGAACTTTCAGTAAGTTTGTTTTCTACATTAAATATTCCTAAACATCTTTTAATACTTGCATTAGCTGTAGGTTTTATTTTAATGATGTTTTTAAATTACAATCATATTGAAAATAATTATCAAGATTATCTTATGTATCATATTATAGGTTTAAGTTATCGAGAAATTAAAATAAAACAAGTATGGAAATCAATAAAAATGTTTTTATATACACTTATTCCTTGTGGTTTTTATGAGTTGATTTTATTAAGAGGAAGTATCAATCATTATTTTCCAATAGCGCAATTAATACTTTTAGTAGGGATTATTTTTCTAGTTTATTTATGTGTTTATAATATTCCTTTATTAATTGTTTTAAAAGCACATCAAAATGAAGAAATAAGAAAGGAAGATGACTAATATGAATGTTATTTTAGAAGCAAAAGATATTGTTAAAACATATGGCTATGAAGATAATAAAATCTATGCAACCAATCATATTGATTTACAAATAGAAGAAGGCTCTTTTGTAGCCATTGTTGGAAGAAGTGGAAGTGGAAAAAGTACACTTCTTCATATCTTGGCAGGTTTAGTAAAACCAACAAAAGGAGAAGTTTATTTAGAAGGAAAGTCTCTTTATGAAATGAATGATCATACTTTAACGCGTTTTAGACGAAGAAGAATGGGTTTTGTCTTTCAATTCTTCAATCTTATTTCCACACAAAATGTTTTAGAGAATATAGTTTTACCAATTCATTTAGATGATGGCGAGATTGATGATGATTATTTAAATGAAATTATTAATTTATTAGGTCTAGAAGAAAAGAAGAATTCTTTTATTTATGAACTTTCAGGAGGACAACAACAAAGAGTTGCCCTTGCAAGAGCCCTTGCAAGTAAACCAGCGATTATTTTCGCGGATGAACCTACGGGAAACCTCGATGCTAAAAGTTCTAAAGAAGTTGTTGATTTATTAAAAATCGCCCAAAGAAAATATCATGAAACGGTTATTTTAGTAACTCATGATCAAGAAATTGCCTCTATTGCTGATCGTGTTATTACGATTGAAGATGGAAAAATTATTCAAGATACAAATCATATTTAAATACGTTTATTTGTGGTTTAACTAAAGATAAAAACATCTTTAATATTTTCTTTTTGTTAGAGTAGAGCTATGGAGGAAAATTATGGATGATTTAACGATTTATGAAACAGAAATAATTGTCGTAAAAATGGACGAAGAGTCCATTTTTTTGATAGAATAGAGAAAAGGAGAGAATAATTATGGAAGTAACAATTAATGGTGTAAAAAAAGAAGTCAGTAAAGAAGAGATGAAAGATCGTGTGATAGGTTATTATGATGCAGTAGGGATCAAACATTTTTATTTAGAAGTTGATGAAATGGATGATGAAGAATTAAAGGCTTTATATGTAAATTCATTTGCGAGAGAATAATTGTATGAAATTAATTAGGAAAGATCAGGCGATTCATGTAGATAAAACAAACGGCACAAAGGTGGACTATTATTTATTAAATGATGCTGAAATTCATTATAATAAAATTAATCCTCGTACATTGCAAGAATGGCATAGACATCATCGTATTTCAGAAAATATTTTTATTTTAAAAGGAGAGCTTGTTTATCGTTATTTAGATGAAACAAATAAGGAACAATCTTTAAAATTAAAACAGGGGGATTTGCTTTCTGTTGATAAAGATATTCATACTTTTGAAAATCAAACAGATGAAGTTGTAGAATTTATTGTGTTTCGGTACCTTCCTTCTTATAAAAATCAAAGTGAAATGATTAAAAATGATAAAGAAATAATTGAAAGGTAATACGGAAGTATTATCTTTTTTTACTAAAAATACATTTTATTAACTAATATTTAGTAAAATATATTGATAAAGTTTACTAAAGTGATAAAATGAGATTGAGAAAGAATGGGGGATAGAAAATGAATCATCAAATTAATCGACTTATTTATTTTGGTTTACAACATCATTTAATTAGCGAAGATGATGAAATTTATGCAGTAAACTTATTATTAGATTTATTTCATTTAGATCATTTTACTAAAGAAGAAATGAGTGAAGAATTAGAAGTGGCGACAGATATTTTAGAAGAAATGTTAGATTATGCTTGTCAAGAAGGCTTCATTGAAAATAATATTACAGAACGAGATCTTTTTGATACGCGCATTATGAATTGTTTAATGCCTCGTCCAAGTGAAGTGATTCAAACATTTAAAGAGTATTATAAAGAAGATTCTAAAAAAGCAACAAAGTATTTCTATGATTTATCTATTGCATCGAATTATATTCGAAAAACAAGAACAGATAAAAATATTCGTTTCAAACAATTTTATAAATATGGTGATATTGAAATTACCATTAATTTATCTAAACCAGAAAAAGATCCAAAAGAAATCATGAAGGCAAAAACAATCAAAGCCAGTGGTTATCCCAAATGTCTTTTATGTAAAGAAAATGTGGGTTTTGCAGGAAACTTTAATCATCCCGCAAGGCAAAATCATCGTATTATTCCATTAACGTTAAATGGACATCGCTATTACATGCAATATTCACCTTATGTTTATTATAATGAGCATTGCATTATTTTTAATGAAAACCATCAACCAATGGTCATTAATGAAAATACGTTTAGATCATTATTTTCATTTGTTAAACAATTTCCACATTATATGCTAGGTTCAAATGCGGATTTACCAATTGTAGGAGGATCTATTTTAACACACGATCATTTTCAAGGAGGACATTATAACTTCCCAATAGAAGAAGCAACGGTTGTTAAAGATATATCTTTAGACAAATATCCTGATTTACAAATCAGTGTTTTGAATTGGCCTTTATCAACCATTCGTGTACGTTCAACAAATGATGAACAAATGATTCGATTTGCCTTAGATACTTTAAATAAATGGATCAATTATTCTCATGAAAAATTGGATATTATCGCTTATAGTGAAAAAACAAGACATAATACCATTACTCCAATTGTAAGAAAGAAAAATGGATTGTATGAAATGGATCTTGTTTTAAGAAATAATCGAACAAGTGAAAAATATCCTGATGGTATTTTCCATCCTCATCAAAACTTACATCATATTAAAAAAGAAAATATTGGTTTAATTGAAGTGATGGGACTTGCGGTTTTACCGGCAAGATTAAAAGATGAATTAGAAGTTTTAAAAGAATGTTTATTAGGAAAAAAGAATATTTTAGAAATTTCAAATATGAAAAAGCATGTGGCATGGTATAATGAATTAAAGAGCCATGATTTTAATGAAGATACAGTGGATCAATTACTAAAAGAAGAATTAACACATAAATTCGTTAATGTATTAGAAGATGCAGGTGTCTTTAAAATGAATGAAGAAGGAAAAGAAGCTTTTATTAAATTTGTAGAAATGGTAGGAGAAAAATAATGAAAAAAGCAAGTTTAGTGATTAAAGAAATTCAAGAAGGAAGTTATAATGATATTTTAAAAGTAGTCTATATTGATGAAAATCGTATTGAAAAACAACCTCAAAGATATGTAGAAGCCATTGAAAAATTTATTTCACTTTATGGAGATCAAGAAATTGAAATCTATAGTACACCAGGAAGAAGTGAAGTGAGCGGAAATCATACGGATCATCAAAATGGTGAAGTTTTAGCGGCAGCTATCAATTTAGACATTATTGCGGTTGTTTCTAAAAATGATGTGGTGAAAGTTTTATCAGATGATTATGATTTAAAACCTATTTCTTTAGATGATTTATCGAAAAATGAAAATGAAGTAGGAACATCTGAAGGACTAATGAGAGGCGTTCTTGCTCGTTTTAAAGAATTAGGTTATGACATTGGTGGATTTAACGGCTATATGACAAGTGATGTTTTACAAGGCTCAGGGTTATCTTCATCAGCAGCCTTTGAAGTCATGATTGGAACTATTCTTTCAGGTCTTTATAATGAAATGAAAGTCGATCCTGTCGTGATTGGACAAGTGGGACAATATAGTGAAAATGTATATTTTGGAAAACCATGTGGTTTAATGGATCAAAGTGCTTGTTCAGTAGGAAGTTTGATTCATATTGATTTTAAGGATAATAGTAAACCTGTTGTCGAAAAAGTAGATGTTGAGTTTTCTTCATTTAAACATAGTTTATGTATCGTAGATGTCCATGCCTCTCATGCAGATTTAACAGATGATTATGCAGCTGTTCCTTATGAAATGAAAAAAGTAGCTCAATTCTTTGGCAAAGAAGTTTTAAGAGAAGTAGATGAAAAAGATTTTTATAATCAATTAGTAGAAGTAAGAAAAGAAGTGGGAGATCGTGCGATTTTAAGAGCAATTCATTTATTTAATGAAAATAAACGTGTGGAAAAAGCAGTATCTTCTTTAAAAAATAATGATTTTGATACGTTTAAACAAGTTATTAAAGATTCAGGAGATTCTTCATATAAATACTTACAAAACGTTTATTCAAATAAATATCCAGATAATCAAGCTGTTTCTTTGGCCCTTGCTTTATCAGAAGGTATTTTAGAAAATCATGGTGTATGTCGTGTTCATGGAGGTGGATTTGCGGGAACAATCCAAGCCTTTGTAGAAGATGAATACGTTGATCATTATAAAGAAGAAATTGAAAAGTATTTTGGTGAAGGTTCTTGTCATGTTTTAAAAGTAAGAAAATTTGGTGGAATGAAGGTACTTTAAGATGATTAAAATTGAGAAAGTAGAAAATGATATTGATTTAATTACAATCAAAAATGATGAATTAGAAGTTGTTGTTTCTAATTATGGATGTACGCTTGTTAAAGTGTTGATGAAAGATCAAGCAGGAAATGTTGATGATGTGGTTTTAGGATATGATGATTTTAAATCTTATCAAACATTAGATGCCTATATTGGGGCGCTTGTTGGAAGAGTTGCTAATCGTATTAAAAAAGGAATTTTTGAATTAAACGGTCAAACTTATCATTTACCAATTAATAATGGACCTAACTCCTTACATGGAGGAATCAAAGGCTTTTCTTATCAAGTATTTGATTATCAAGTGCTTGATGAAACAAGTGTTGAATTCCATTATGTTTCTAAAGATGGGGAAGAAGGATATCCTGGTGAGTTAGATTTTAAAGCAATTTATTCACTTGAAGGAGATACACTTACCATGCATTATCATGCAACTACTTCGAAAGATACGCTTATTAATATTACGAATCATTCGTATTTTAACTTATCTGGCAAAAAAGAAAATATATATCAACATTTATTAAAAGTTCATGCTGATTGTTTTGCTTGCATTGATCCTGATGGACTTCCTACAGGTGAAATAAAAGATGTCAAAGGAACATCCTTTGATTTCAATGAATTTGCTTATATTGGAGATCGTGTCGATAATGATGATGAACAACTACAACTTGGTAAAGGATTTGATCATCCAATGATCTTTAATACAAAAGAAAACCAAGTTGAATTGGTTCATGAAAAGACAGGAAGAAAATTAACCGTTTCAACGACTTTACCACAAGCACAAATCTATACAGCGAATTATTTAGATGGTCGTCTTGGTAAATATGGACAACATTACAATGCCCGTGATGCCATTTGTATTGAAACACAAAATATGCCGGATGCGATTCATTTAGAAGAAAACCCAAGTACGATTTTAAAAGCAGGCGACACTTATGATGAAAAAACATCTTATAAATTTGAAGTTATAAAAAATCTCTAGAGAAAAATCTAGGGATTTTTAAATACACGAATTTCTTTCGATTAAAAAACAAGGTAAAAGAATTTTGATTGGTGAAATATTTTCATTATGTTTAAAAGCATCAAAGAGTTGTCTAGCTGCCATAAAGCCCATATCAAATGTTGGCGCAAAGACTGTTGTAAGCGGTGGATCGGTATAATTGGTTGTTTCAATATTATCAAAACCAATAATCGATACCTCCTCTGGTATTTTGATGTCATATTGTTTTAAAGCACGCATGGCGCCAATAGCGATAGGATCGCTTGCTGCAAAAATAGCGGAAGGAAGTTTCTTGTTTTTAATAAGTTCATAAGTCATATTAAAACCAGATTCAATTGAAAACGTTTCTTCGCTTATGAAATAATCAATGTTGTATTCTTTACAATAGTGTTCAAAATATTCTTTTCTTTGATCATGATAGAGCTTATCATGAATTATTTCTTTACCACCTAAATAGGCAATTGAAGTATGTTTTTGACTTAAATAAGAAACCACATCTTTAACTGCATTTTTAAAATCAAGTAAAATACAACATTCATGAATAGGATCAATATTCATATCTAAAAAAATAACATTTGAACATATCTTTTTATATGTTTCAATATCTTCTTGACTATATTTTCCAATACAAACTAAACCTTGAATATCTTCTAATTGATTTAAATAATCAATATCTGTCTTAAAAACACGTTTGATAGCAATCTTGTTTTTAAAACAATATTCTTCTACTCCTTGACGAATACTTAAATAATAAGGATCATTGGATTCTTCGATAGGAGATATCCATTGAATGATTCCTAATGTCATCACTGTATCATAGATTTTTTTATTTTTCTTTTTATAACCAAGCTGATTAGCTGCATCAAGAACACGTTGTCTTGTTTCTTTAGGAACAGACAAAGTAGGATCATTATTTAAAATACGTGAAACACTGGCGCTTGATACTTTCGCTAATTCAGCAATATCTTTTATTGTTGCCATAAAAACCTCCAATCTATAGTTATTTTATCATTTAGTAAATTTGAAATCAATGTTTACTAAAATATCGTCTTCGTTTACAAAATGTCTATTCAAAGGTAAAATAAGGTGTAAAGAAATGAGGTAGTACAATGAAAATAAATGAATCAAAATATGGCTTTGTCGTTAAAAAAAGGGCAGAAGTCAGTGAACTTAATGCAACAATGTATGAAATGGAACATATAAAAACCCATTTAAAACTTGCTTGGTTAAAACGTGATGAAGAAAATAAAACATTTGGTATTGCGTTTAAAACCTTACCAAGTGATGATAGTGGGGTTTTTCATATTTTAGAACATTCGGTCTTATGTGGTTCTAAAAAATACCCTGTTAAAGAACCTTTTGTAGAATTAATGAAAAGTTCAATGAGCACTTTTTTAAATGCCTTGACTTTTGAAGATAAAACCTTTTATCCTATTTCATCTAGAAATAATCAAGATTTTATGAATCTAACAAAAGTTTATTTAGATGCAGTTTTTAATCCTTTGATTTTAAATAAAAAAGAAATCTTTTTACAAGAAGGCTGGCATATTGAAGCTACAGAAAAACCAACTTATAAAGGGGTTGTTTTAAATGAAATGAAAGGGGCTTTTTCAAGTCCTCGTGAAATTATGATGAATGCGTTGAATCGAGCTTTATTTAAAGACAACTGTTATCAATATGTTTCAGGAGGTGATCCTGAAGCTATTACCGGTTTAACCTATGAACAATTTATCCAAACTTATCAAAAATATTATCATCCTTCGAATGCCTTTGTCTTTTTAGATGGAGATGTCCCACTTGATGATGTTTTAGAACTTTTAAATCAAGAATATCTTTCATCAATGGAAGCTAATTTACCAATAGAAGGACCAATTTATCAACAACCTGTTCAAGTTTCTAGACGAGTGGTAGATTATGAAATAGGGGAAGAAGAAAACGCTGAAAATAAATATCGCATGGCATGGGGAAATGTGATTGGAAGTTATCAAGACTATGAAAAAGTTATTGCAATGCAAGTATTAAGTGATGTTTTATGTGGTGATAACCAGGCAGTTTTAAATAAAGTGCTTTTAGAAAAAGGACTTGCTGAAAATGTTTATCTAGCAATTAATGATGGTGAATTACAAAATTGGTGTCAATTAGAAGTTGATCATATAAAAGAAGAAAACTTAGATCAAGTTAAAGAAATTGTTTTTGATACGCTTCAAACATTGATTAAGGAAGGTATTGATCGTCAACAACTTGAAGCCACGCTTGCTTATTTAGAATTAAATTTAAAAGAAAGAAATTTTGGTGGTTATCCTCAAGGAATTATTTTTGGTTTCCAAGTATTAGAAAGTTGGCTCTATGGAGGAAAACCAGAAGCCCATTTAGAATATGGAAAGATCTTTGATGATTTGAAAAAGAAAGTAAATGAAGGGTATTTTGAAAATCTTATCAAAGAAGTTCTTTTAGAAAATAATCATAGTTGTGAAATTGTTTTAAAACCTTCAAAAGAGTTAGGAAAGATTCGTCGTGAAAAAGAAGAAAAGACATTAACAAATGTTTTAAATTCTATGACAGATGTTCAAAAACAACAATTACAAATAGAACAAAAACAATTAGATGCTTTCCAACAAGCACCAGACACTTTAGAAAACTTAAATACTTTACCAAAATTAAATCTTGAAGATATTGAAGCAAAAGTACAAAAGATTCCTTCAAAGTTGATAGATTTAGAAGGATGCAAAGTTTTAAAACATCCAACAGAAACTAATGATATTTATTATTATGCTCTTTATTTTAATATAGATCATTTAGATTTAGATCAAATTAGTACCTTATCTTTTATATGTTCCTTATTAGGAAATGTCGCTACAACAAAACATAGTGCTAAAGATCTTTCTACAAAGATTCGTCTTCTTTGTGGAACAATGAATTATTCTATTAATACATATGAAACAACTAATAAAGAAAATCAAGTTTACTTCAAAGCTTCATTTTCTACTTTAGAAGAAAATGAAAAAGGAGCTTTACAACTTCTTGTTGAAATCTTACAAGAATCTGTTTTTGATCAAGAAAAAATGATTCGTGATATTTTAAAACAACGTATTATTTCCTTAAAACAAGCGATTACTATGTCAGGACATAGTTTATCTATGAAAAGAGTTTTAGCGATGGTAAGTTCTTCGGGTGTTATTGATGAATATAGTAGTGGAATTGCTTATTATAAATGGTTAAAAGAATTAGATGATCATTTTGATTTTGTTGCTTTAAAACAAAAATTAGAAAGTGTTTATCAAAATGTTTGTTTCTATAATCGTTTAACTTTATCTTTTACTGGAAATGATGATACAAACTTAGAAAAACAAGCTCTTTATTTAAAAGAAACATTAAAAATCTCTGATGCTTTAGAAAAAGCAATCATCAAACCTTTTTCTATTAAAAAAGAAGGAATTATTATTCCTTCAGATATTGCCTATGCCTCTAAAGGAGGTTATCTATTAGAGACTTCTAAAATAACACCACTTGCTTCAAACATTATTTCTTTAGCGTATTTATGGAATGTAGTAAGAGTACAAGGAGGTGCTTATGGTACAGGTTTAGTATCGCGTGCTTCAGGATTTACATGTTGTTATTCTTATCGTGATCCTAGTGGTCAGGAATCTTTAAAGAAATATGAAAAATGTGGAACATTTTTAAAAGACTATTTAAAGGAAAATCATGATTTAACGGGATTTATCATTGGCACACTTTCAGGATTAATGCCACTTATGATGCCTTATAATATTGGTAAATATGGTGATTTGTATTATTTTAATCAAAAAGATGAAAAAGCAAGACAAGAACAATTGGAAGCTATTTTAAATGTAGATAAGGATGAGCTATTAGAAATTGCGAAAGCAATCGATGAAACTTTAGAAAAAGGTGGAATATGTATTATTGGTGGTAAAAATCAAATAGATCAATGTGATCTTGATGAAGTTATTTCATTATAAAAGAGGTGTTTTCAATGTTAGAGAAATATGATGTTTATTTAAGACCATTTAACTGTCAAAGAACATTGCATATTTATTTACCTAATGATTATTATCAAAGTGATGAAAGATATCCGGTTGTTTATATGTTTGATGGACATAATTTGTTTTTAGATAGTGATGCTACTTATGGTAAATCATGGGGCTTAGCTGATTTTTTAGATCATTATGATAAGAAATTGATTATTGTAGGGATTGAATGTAATCATGAAGGAAATGAAAGATTAAGTGAGTATTGTCCTTATAGCTTAAATAGTCGTTATTTTGGACGTGTTCAAGGAAAAGGTATTCAAACATTAGATTGGCTTGTTTATGAATTAAAACCTATGATTGATCAAAAATATAGAACATATCCTTTTAGAGAATGTACAGCCATTGCAGGAAGTTCTATGGGTGGTTTGATGGCATTTTATGGAGTTATCAAATACAACCAATATATTTCTAAAGCTGCTTGTTTGTCACCAGCCTTTGGCTTATGTAAAAAACGTTTAGAAAGAGATCTTCCTCAAAATTTAAATCCTGATACACGTATTTATATGTCTTTAGGAACGGAAGAATTTAAAAGACCACAACGCTTTATTAAAAATATTCAAGAGTTTAATGATTATATTGTATCTCAAGGTGCAACAAGCTATATCAATATTATTCCTGGAGGTCATCATAATGAAGCTGAGTGGGAAAAACAAAATGAGTTGTATATGAATGTGATGTGGAAATAAGGAGATAAAAAATGATTAAACCTCAACGTTTAAAAAAAGGAGATAAAGTAGCTATTGTAAGTTTATCGGCAGGAACTTTAGGAGAAAAATGGGCTATTCATCGTTATTATATCGCGAAAGAAAGATTAGAAAATGATTTTGGTTTAAAAGTGGTTGTTATGGAAAATACGTTGAAGGGTATTAAATATCTTGATGAACATCCAGAAGCAAGAGCAAAAGATTTAATGGATGCTTTTAAAGATGATTCTATAAAAGCTGTTTTTAATGCGATTGGTGGAGATGATACGATTCGTTTACTTCCATATATTGATTTTGAAGTTATAAGAAATCATCCTAAAGTATTTACAGGATATTCTGATACAACAATTAATCATTTGATGATGTATAAAGCAGGGTTGGTTTCTTATTATGGATTAGCGGTGCTAACAACTTTATCTGAATATGTCAAAATGGATGATTATTCATTGGAAATGATGAGAAAAACATTATTCGAACCAGTACAACAATTGGAAATATACAAAGCACCTTATTACTACGATGACGATGATGAAATGATTCGATGGGATGAAAACAATATAAATGTTTTACGACAATATCATAAAGATGAAAATGGATATGAGGTCATTCAAGGAAATGGTGTTGTTGAAGGTGAATTGTTAGGTGGCTGTTTGGATACTTTTATAGAGGTTTTAGGAACAGAGTTATGGCCGGATAAAGAAAAATGGAAAGGTAAAATTATGTTTTTAGAAACAAGTGAAGTAGATATGTCAGAATATCAATTAGCTTGGATATTAAGAAATTTCATGGCACAAGGTCTTTTTGATGTGATAAATGGTATTGTTGTTGGTAAACCATCACGAAGAAAAAAATATGAAATTTATAAAAAAGTTTATCAAAGGGTTATTGGGATAGAAGCGCATCATCCAGAGCTACCAATTTTATATAATGCTAATATAGGGCATGCACTTCCTATAGCTGTCATCCCTTACGGAGTGCGTTGCCGTTTAGATTTAGATAAAAAGACATTTACACTATTAGAACCTGCATGTAATCTTTAAAAGATTGAGAAAGTGAATCGTTTTACGATGATAAATATAAAATGAATGTGATGTGGAAATAAGGAGATAAAAAGTGAAACCATTTTGGGAAGATGAATATTTAAATAAAGAAAAATCAACATTTGGAAATCCAAGTAAAGAGGTTAAAGAATTTGTTCCGTATTTAAAGAAAGATGCAAAGATACTTGATGTGGGTTGTGGCGATGGAAGACATGCTTTATACCTTGCAAGCTTGGGTTTTCAAGTAGATGCATTTGATTTATCAAAAAATGCGATTGAAAAAATAGATTATTTAAAACAAAAGAATAATTTAAATATTCATACATGGGTATGTGATGTGTTAGATTATCCCTTTAGATATTCCTATGATTTAATCATTGTTCATGGTGTTTTACAATTTATTGATAAAACAAAACAACCACAAGTAATAGAGTTGTTAAAGAAATGGACAAATGTAAATGGATATCATGTTATTGCTTTATTTACAGATGAAGAACCTATTCCAGATGATTTAAAAGATGTTATGGTAGGTGTCTTTAAAAACGAAGAAATTAAAGATTATTATACAAACTGGAAAACCCTAATGTTTGAAAATAAAAAATTTCATGATGAACATGAAAATGGTATTAAGCATCTTCATGCTATGAATAAATTAGTGGTAAAGAAAATAGGGTAAGCAAATATGAAAATAAGATGCTTTGAAGAAAATGATATAAAACCTATTTATGAATTATTAAAAAATGAATTAGGGTATGAAGTTGATTATAGTTTGTTTGTTTTAAGAGTACAAGAAATGATTAAAAATAATTATTTGATTTATGTTGCTTGTATAGAAAATAAAGTTGTTGGTTTTATTGGAATAGAAGTAAGTTATGTCTTTGAACTTCCAAAACAAATAATGAGGGTAAATGCTCTTGCTGTTGATAAAAACTATCAAAACAAAGGAATTGGAAAACAACTTATACAAAAGGTTGAAAAATATGCCAAAATAAATAATTTAGCTGCGATTACTTTGAATAGTGGGATTTCTAGAAAAACAGCACATATTTTTTATGAAAAACAAGGGTATTCTAAAAAAGGTTATAGCTTTATTAAATATCTAAAATAGGAGTATAAAATGAATATTGGATTATGCGATAAAATCAAAAATCTTTATTTAAAATATCATAAAGAAAAAACATGGAATCATGTAGAGGATGTAGCCAAAGAAGCAAAAAAGCTTGCAATTCAATATCATCTAGATATTGAAAAATGTATGATAGCTGCTTTGTTACATGATATCAGTGCAATCCTTTCACCGGATGATATGTATAAATATGCTAAAGAATTAGGGTATCAAATAGATCCAAGTGAAGAAAAATATCATTTCTTATTGCATCAAAGAATTTCTAAGGAAATAGCACGTAACTATTTTCATATTGAAGATGAAGATATTTTATCAGCAATTGAATGTCATACAACTTTGAAAAAAGAAATAAATGATTATAATAAAATTATTTTCTTAGCGGATAAGCTTGCATGGAATCAAGGAGGAATACCGCCTTATTATCAGCCATTAAAAGAAGCGATCAATATTTCTTTAGATAAAGGATGCTATTGGTTTATAAGTTATCAATTTGAAACACATCAACTTCTTATGCCTCATACTTGGTTATTAGAAGCTTATGAAAAATTAAAACAGACAAATGAAGGCAAATAGTATCGGGAAGAAATCTTTTTTCTTAACTATAATACAAGTACAGTAGAGAAAAGGAGAGAAAACATGGATTGGGTAAATGCAATTGAAAAAGCAATTCAATATATTGAAGATCACTTAATAGAAGATATAACAATAAAAGATGTTGCAAAATATGTTCATGTTTCTGAATTTTATTTTCAAAAAGGATTTGCTATGTTATGTGGATTTACTATTAGTGAATATATTCGTAAAAGAAGATTATCGCTTGCGGGTAATGAAATTGCAGGAAGTGACATAAAAATTATTGATATTGCCATAAAATATGGATATGATTCGCCAGATAGTTTTACCAAAGCTTTTACACGTTTTCATGGTGTAACACCAACAGTTGCTCGTAAGAAGCATACAACTTTGAAATCCTTTGCTCCACTGAAATTAACAATAGCTTTAGAAGGAGGATATCTTATGGATTACAAGATTGAAAGAAAAAAAGCGTTTAAAGTTATCGCAAATGAAAAAACGTTTGCTTATGAAAATGCTAAAAAAGTCATTCCTGATTTTTGGAAAGAGCATTATCAAACAGGCAAAGGAAAAGTTGTTAGAGGAGTTTATGGAATTAACATTGACAAACAAATGGGGCAAGAAAACTTTGATTATTTAATTGCAGATCCTTATCAAGAACAAGTTATTCCAGAAAGCTTTGTGTTAGAAACTATTCCTGAATTTGAATGGGCAATTTTTCCATGTGTTGGCGCAATGCCTAAAGCCTTGCAAGATGTAAATATTAAAATATTTACAGAGTGGTTACCGGCATTAAAAGATTATGAATTTGCTGCTGGATATTGTGTAGAATATTATGATGATCCAACAAAATATCTTAAAGGTACATTGGATGAAAATTATTATTGTGAAATTTGGATTCCTATTAAAAAAAGATAAAAGAAATCTCTAATAGAGTTATTTTCTATTAGAGATTTTTATTAGATAAGATATCAATTAAAAATGGAACAACTTTTTCATCAGACATTTCATCTAGAGAAGAAATAAGACGGTATTCACTATGTTCTTCAGGATCTAATTGAATTACATAATCATTTGTATTTTTTAAAGTACAAATATAAACAAGTCGAGTAAACATCGTATTTTTACCTTTATCAAAATTACTGTCTTCATGAATGATTTGTTTTACTTCAACATCTAAATTAACTTCTTCTTTGGCTTCTCTAATTAAAGCTTCTACAGGTGTTTCAAAGTCTTCTACAGAACCTCCAGGGATATCCCAATATTCAGGATATACATTTGGTTTTCCTCTTTTGATAATACTTCTTTTAATGATAAGGTATTTATCATTGATTTTCATTAAACCGTGTACAATAAGTTTGTTTTGAAATTCTTTCATCTGATTTTCCTCCTTATGGGTAAGTTTTATTATAAATCTTTTTTCAATAAAAATGCAATGAGAAAATTTGATACAATAAAGCTTAGAAAAATTGCAATTGAAGATAGAAAAAACATAATTAACCAATTTATGCGTATAAGACATTTGACACTCCCCATGTCTAAAGACAGGGGGAGTGTCAAGTTTAATAAAAAGGATAGGTATTATTTATATTTTTCCTTGTGGGGCTAATAAGAATTCATGATTATTTAAAATCAAAAAAATAAACTTTTTTATATGAAGTCATTCAATGAAGTAACCTCTTAATCATTAAATCATACCTGTTGAACAAGTTGAATTTACTCTAAAAAACCTCTTTTATATAATGAAATTACATTATTAAAGGAGGTTTTATTTATGTTGAGCTTGAATAATATTACAAAAAGATATGGTGAAAAAGTTATCTTTGAAAATATGAATATTCAATTTGATAATACTAATGAAATTAATGGAATTATAGGAAAAAGTGGAAGTGGTAAATCTACATTGTTTAATATTCTTTTTGGTTTAGATACAGATTATGAAGGAACATATAAAATAGAAAATAAAGATGTTAAATCTTTTAATAATAATCAATGGGATAAAATAAGGAAAGAGGATATTCATATTGTTTTTCAAGATTTTAAATTAATTGATAATTTTACAGTATTAGAAAATTTATTACTTACTTTTAATTGTAAAGAGGATATAGCAAGAAGTGCATTAAAAAAACTAGATATTTTAAAATTAGAAAATACAAAAGTAAAAAATATAAGTGGTGGTGAAAAACAACGACTTGCACTTGCAAGAGCAATTATAGGAAATCCTAAAGTATTATTATTAGATGAACCAACTGGAAATTTGGATGATGTACATGCAAATATGATTATGGAGTGTATACAGTCATTAAAAAATGAACGTATGATGATTTTTATTGTAACGCATGATCATCGCATTATTGATTATTGTGATAATATTTATATTTTAGAAAATCATAATATTCATTTGAAAAAGAAAATAACTCAATCTAATGATAGTTTATTAGAAAACAAAATGGATATTTATTCTAAAAAGAAAAGCAATTGGCGATATGTATTTAAATCTATTCAAAGAAACATAAAGGATCTAGTTGTTAATTATATTCCAGTTTCTATTATTTTTATGTTATTTATTACCATTTTTTTATTTCTTTACAGTATTTCTATTAATGATCTTTATGAATTTTATTCAGGGATTGATAATAAAACAATTTATGTATCAACAACGCATTATACAAAAAAATACTTAAATGAATGTTCAAAAAATAATTATGTTATTATTTCAAATGATGGTAAAAGAATTAGTTTTTCAAACAAAGATTTAGAAGATGTAAAAAATATTTCAGGAGTTAAAGAGGCTAAATTATATAACGGTAATGTCGAAACAAGTAACGATAGTAAAGGAAACGGACTTAATCTTATTTTAGATAAGAATTCATTTTCAAATAAAATTAAAAAAACCAAAAGCTATATGCATTTTCCAGATAAAATTCAAATGGAATTTAAAACATTGACGGTTCCTTATCCTTATATCAAACATTATAATCCAAAGCGTGTAGAACTTCTTTATGGGAATTATCCAATAAAAAATGAAATTCTAGTTCCTGATTTTCTTGCTTATAATTATCTGAAAAATGAAAAGATAAATACACTTGTTGGTCAATCAATTGAATTACCAATTATTAACGAAAAAAGAAATCAAGAAAATCAAAAATACAAAGTGTCAGGTATTTATAAAACGAATTATGAAAATAATCTTGGATTAACAGAATATATTTATACAAGTTATCAAAATTATGATTTCCTAGAACTTTTTCAAACACAAGAAAGTTACAATAACCAAGTAAATGATTTTAACCAAGAAAATAGAACACATGATATTAATAAAACAGTTTTTAAAGATTATAATTCTTATTTAGAAGCAGTAGGAACAGGACTTGATGACATGGTGATTGTTTGTAAAGAAACAAAGGATATAAAGAATGTAACAAAGCAATTAAACAAATTGTTTCCGCATCTTCGTTTAATGTCACAATATGAATTCAAAAACGGTGAGTTTAGAGATTCATATATCCAAACTGTCTTAATTAATGTTGGAATTATGATTCTAGTCGTAGGTATATTAGGTATTATTATTTTGTTTTTAAATAAGGGATATATTAGAAAGCGTAATAAAGAACTTGCTATTTTATATGCTTTAGGTAGAAGCAAAAAAGATGTGATAGTTATTATTCTATTAGAACATTTATTGATTTCAACAATTTCTTTTATTATTGGATATCTTTGTTTATGGATGATAAGAATGTCTTATTTGAAATATATTTCAACATTCAATTTTTTATCATTGATGTTTAATGGAAATGTTATTTTCTATATTTATTTATATGTTATTTTAATGACTTTTATCTCTGTTATTTTTTCTATTCATGGTATTAATAGAAAAAAACTCAATGAGTATTTAAAATAGTCTACAAACATCTAGAGTTATAAAACAACGCTAGATGTTTTTGTATTGTACACATAAAAGATCCCTTATATAATAAGGGTTAAGAGGATAAATTATGAAATTGAAAAACAAATTATTTATTATATTCATTATGACTCTATTGATTTTCTTTTTAAGAATCATTAATGTATTACAGTATGAAAATGAACTAGCCAATCCATTTGTAATGGCAAGCATGATTGCTTTTTTTAGTTTTATTACTATTTCCATTCAAGAAAACATAGATCATAATTATCAACAACAAAAAGTCTATTATCAAAATTTGAATATTTTAAAATACATATTATCTATTTTGGTCATTATTTTACATTTAAGACCATTTCTTCATTATTCCAATGAATTAGACTTGGCTTTTAATAATATTGTATCAAGGATCTGTGTTCCTATGTTTTTTATTATCACAGGTTATTTTGTGGCAAAAAAGGAAAAAGAGAAAAGACATTATATTGATACTTACATCAAACGTACAATACCGCTTTATTTAACATGGAGCTTGATTTATTTACCTGTTATTTTAATGACAGCTATTCAATATTTACCAATAATTAATGAATATCTAATAAAAATAAATGTTCCTATACTATTACTTATTTTGTTAGTGATTGTATTATTGCCGATTCTATTGATTATTACGTTATGTTATAGTGGTGTTTATTATCATTTATGGTATTTTCCAGCCGTGATGTTATCTTTACTTGTACTAAAAAAATGGAAAGAAAAATATAAATTAAATTATTTATTCATCATTTCTTTCTTTTTATTGTTGTTTGGGGCGACGGAGACGTATTATGGTGTGTTGCCGCTATCGATTAAAGAACTCGTTACATATTATTATAATATCTTTTTTACAACACGTAACTTTTTATTTTTTGGATTGTTTTATGTTGTACTAGGATACAAAATGGGTTCAAAAGAGAAAACGTATACAAAGAATTGTTTTGTTAAATTAATTATATCTTGTTTTTTCTTGGCCTTTGAAGCTATTATCTTACATGATTTTCATAGATTAGATAGTAATATATTGCTTTCGTGTATACCAGTTACTTATTATTTGTTTATTTCTACAATTTATATAACAAATCATATAAATTTAAAAATAAAATGGAATCAGTATTCTAAATATTATTATTTGTTTCATCCTATGATTATTTTTATTGTTTCATTGATTTTTAAGGGAGTTAACCAATTTCCAATACTAAATATAGGTATTGTTTTAATGCTGACACATATTTTATCATTAGTAATGATAAAATATAATCAGAAAAAGTATGTAAGTAAAAAGTAGTCAAATTTGATTGACTACTTTTTCAATGCAAGAAAGATACTAGTATATTTTGAATTTATACTTTTTATTTTTAATGAAAAGGAAGTTCTTTTTAAAATATGATTTAAAACATTTTGAATGCTTTCTTCATCAAGCTTTGAACAAGGGAATACAACCTTCAATAAAGAATATTCTTGATTTTGTTTAGCGTTAACAAGAATGTATTTATTTTGTGTTTGGTTGTTTATACAATTTTTAATTGATAAATCTAATAAGTATTCAAAGAGTTCAAATTGTACTTGTAAGTCTAATATATCAAAATTTGTTTCAACATTTGTTTTAATATCTATATTATTTTCGATAAGTGTATGAAGATGATTGTTGATGACATAATTTAAAACGATAGAATTACTATAAATAGCATTGAATTCTTTGAAAGTTTTATGAGTCAGATGCTCTAAAGTTTCTTTTGCTTCTAAATAGTTGTCATTGTTAAGTTGAGTATTAAGTACATTACATGTATGAAGCAAGTCATGTAAAAAATTAAAATTATATTTATAATGTTGTTCTAGTAATTGGTAATTTGAATTCATTATTTTTTCTTTTTGTAATGCATAGAGATAGTTGATAAGAAGTAAAGACATCACAAAAAATAATAAGTTTAATAATGTTAAGGAAATAAAATAAATGATTTCATCAAATGTTATAGAGCCTATAAATTTATAATTAATATCAGCAGATAAATAAATCGTAATTAAAGGAAAAATAAAAATGAAATAGGTATATTTTGACAAATAGATTTGTTTTATGCGTTTTATAATAAAAATATAAGAATGAATGAACAAAGCAATAAATAAAACAAATAAGATAATTTCAATAATATCAAGTGTTGTAACTGTTGAATGATACAAAGTAAAACAATAGGTTATAAGAATTTCTAATAATATTTGAATGATATAATAGGGAATAATTATAATTAATTTTTGAATACATTGGCCTTTATATAAAATAAAAATAGAGAGCACATATAGTATCAAAATAAAAAAATAGTTAAGATTATAAGTAATAAAAATTAGTAAAATGACTACTATGATTGAAAATGTCAAAGTTTTATTTTTGCTATACCTCGCATTAAAAAAAGAATTTGTTAAAGTTATTAGTATTAAAAAAGAAAGAATATTAAAAATTATCATAATGTATCTTGTAAAAAATCTAGATATTTTGTTTCAAATTCTTTCTTATAATGTCTCGATAGTGGAACTATATCATCATTGATCATTTTTATATCATTTTTGTATAACGCTACAACATATTCTAAATTAACTAAAAATGCCTTGTAGGAATAAGCAAAAGTAAGAGAATTAAGTTTTTCATACCAATATTTTAATGTACAATTAGTATCTATTTTTTTACCATTTATTTGATGAATTACTGATTTTCTATTAATGAATTCAATATAAATAATATCTTTAACATAGATTTTGTAATTACATATATTTTTATCAAAAAAGTAAATATTATCTTTATTGTATTTGTTTATGACAAAATCTATTTCAATATTAAATTCTTGTTGATTGATAGGTTTGATAAAATATCGATCAGCATTAATTTTATAACCATCAATAGCGTATTTAGCGTAGTTTGTTGTAATCATGATGCGACAATCATGATTGCTTTTCTTTAATTCCATTCCTAAATCAATACCATTATCTTCATCTAATTCTATATCTAAAAAGAGTAGATTATATTGTTGAATTGTTTTTAACAACTCTTCTTTGTTTTTACATCTATGAATATGATAATCAATATTCTCTTTTGTAAAATAGTTTTTTATACAAGAAGTTAGATGATTGAAATCATCATCATTATTTTCAAAAATAAGAATATTCATAAAGAAAACCTCCTTTTAATTATTCTAACAAATAAAAAAATGAATAGATAGATGTAGAAATATATAACTTTAAATATTTTCAAACATTTCAACTATAAATATGTGATATAATTTTACTAAGTTAGGGAGATGATTTAAATGAAAATAATTGCATTTACAGGAGCAGGAATATCAAAACAAAGTAATATACCAACATTTATGGAAAGACCAGATGTAAGAGAAAAACTGTTTAGAAGTTATGCAAATACTCATCATGAAGAATATAATGAAGTAATCAAACAACTTAAAGCCAATATGAATGGAGCAAAACCAAATGATGGTCACTATGCATTAGCTGAGTATCATATACCAATTATTACCATGAATATTGATGGTTTGCATAAACTTGCAGGAAGTGATGCATTAGAATTACATGGTGGTTTACCAGAAGATGATGAAATGGATATTGCGTATTCTTTATATAATAAACCGGTACTTTATGGTGATCCAGCTCCAAATTATCAAAAAGCTTATGAAATGGTTTATACATTACAACCAGGAGATATCTTTTTGGTAGTAGGATGTTCATTTCATACAGGAATATCTGTTGATTTAAGAGAAGTTGCGAAAGCTAGAGGAGCAAGAATTATCGAAATACAAGAAGATGCTGCTCATAATGTAAGAAAAGTATTAGAAGAATTATTAAATAATAATTAACTTTTAATGTAGAATAAAAGGAATGGAGGAAATTATTGATATGCAAATGCCGGTATTATTATGTGCGATTTTATTAATAGTTATTTCTATTCCTTTATATTTTGGAAAAGGTTCAAATATGATTGCTGGATATAATGATTTGAGCCAAGTTGATAAAGAAAAAATAAATAGGTTGAGATTATGCAGGGTGTTGGCAATAACACTTGATATGACAGTTATCATTTTAATATTAGGTGCGTATTCTATTATTAGTATAAATGATACAATGATTTTAGGTATTATCCTACTAATTGTAGGAGTTGTATTGAGCAATGTTGTTTCCAAAAATAAGTGAATCAATTGCTATAAAAAATATTAGAAGAATTAATGAAAGGAAGATTAATTAATGAACTCAATTTTAATTAAACCACATCATTTTATTGATATTATTAAATTATATGGATCTGGGATAGACAGATTTGTTCCTGATGAAAAAATGGGACATGATTTTTATAAGGTTGCTAATGAAATAATCGATAACCCATCTATTGATTTAAAACTAACAATTGATGGAGATGACATTTGTAAACCTTGTAAAAAGTATCATGAACAATGTATAGATCCATTAACACATATACAAGGATATACAAGTAAAGATGTTTATAATAAAACTTTAGATAAAAGAATTATAAAACTATATAACTTAAATGATGATTATTATACGGCAAAACAATTATGCTCTATAATTCAAAATAATAAAGAATATATCTTTGAAGTCTGGGATGAAGAAGATAATGAGGTAACACAAAAAAGATATGAATTATTTTTGCAAGGGGCTCATAAATTTTTAGATAACATTTAAAGAAGAGGTGATAGAATTGTCAAAAAAGGAAAAAGCTTATTTTCATTTACCGGGATTATTTGAGTTTTATGAATTGTATAAAGTCTTTTTACCATTATTCTATCATCATCGTGAATATTTTTATGATTGGTGTGAAATAGGTTCTATTTATGGAAGTCCTGAAGATTGTTTATGGGGTGGAGGACGTCTTGGTGAAGGAAATCAAAATCCTTATGAAGTTCTTTCACTTATGAATCAATATCATATTTCTTCGCGACTTACTTTCAGTAATTCATTACTTCAAGAAAAACATCTTCAAGATAAAAGATGTAATGATCTTTGTGCTTTATTTGAAAAAAGTGAGGTTCAAAGTGGGATTATCATTCATTCTGATTTGTTACTAGAATATTTAAAAAAACAATATCCACGTTTTTATTTTGTTTCTTCAACAACGAAAGTTCTTACAAAATTTGAACAATTAGTAGATGAATTAAAGAGAGATGACTTTTTATATGTTGTTCCTGATTTTCGTTTAAATAAAGTTCAACAATTAGAAAATCTTTTACAAAAAGATAAGGATAAAGTTGAATTTTTATGTAATGAATGCTGTTTTATAGGCTGCCTTGAACGAAAGAAATGTTATGAAACGGTTAGCCGTCAAAATCTAGGAGAAGATTGTTTAGATCATGTATGCAAAGCTATGAATTCTCATGAAGGGTATCGTTTTTCTAAAGCTATGCAAAATTCGAGTTTTATCAGTGTTGAAGATATTCAAAATAATTATCTACCAAAAGGCTTTTCTCAATTTAAAATAGAAGGTAGAAGTTTAGGAAGTGCTTTAGTGTTAGAATTTTTACTTTATTATATGGTAAAACCTGAATATCAAATACATGTAAGAGAAGCTATTTATTTAGATAATATGTTAGATTTGTTTTAAAAAATAAGAAGGATAAAACATGTAAAGTGTATAAATTATTAAAGAAATAAAAAGGAGAACATATATGAAAATAGAATATAAAGAAGGTCTTATTGTTTTAAAAGATCAGGATGAAGAAGTCGGTTATATTAAATATGTTAGAAAAGAAGAAAATGTGATTGATGTTATTTCAACAGTTGTTCATGAAAAATATCAAGGTCAAGGGATGGCAGGAAAGCTTTTTGATGCTTTGATGGGCTATGTAAAAGACAATTCTTTGAAAATAATTCCATCTTGTAGTTATATTGAAAAGAAGTTGATAAAACTACCAAATTCTAGTGATTTTTTGCATAAATAGGGCAAAAAAGGATATTATACGCAAAAAATTAATATTTATACTTAAAAATAACAATATTTTCTTGCAATTAGGAAAGATTATCTATATAATACTTTTGTAAATTAAGAGTCAAAGGGGGGAATCATCATGGCAAAAACTGTAGTAAGAGAAAACGAATCTTTAGATGACGCTTTACGTCGTTTTAAAAGACAAGTATCTAGAACAGGTACCCTTGCTGAAGCTCGTAAAAGAGAATTCTATGTTAAACCAGGATTAAAAAGAAAATTAAAATCTGAAGCAGCAAGAAAAAATAATAAAAAAAGATAATAAAAATACAGCCTTCTTGGCTGTTTTTTTATGCCGTTTTTTCATTGAAAAAATAAGTATCATTTAGTATACTTTATATGATAAAAATAAAGATGTTTTTAATCGAAAAAGGGAGAAACTATGAAAACTGTATTAAAAAATGGAAATGTTTTTTACCAAAATAAAATTCAAAAATTAGATGTAGAAATTGATGGTGAAACAATTAGTCAAATAGGTCATGATTTAGATGGTGAAAATATAATTGATTGTGCAGATCTTTTAGTAACACCAGGTTTTGTTGATCTTCATGTTCATTTACGTGAACCAGGATTTGAACATAAAGGAACTATTAAAACAGAAACTTTATCTGCTAAATATGGAGGATATACGCATATTGTAGCGATGGCTAATACAAATCCATGTATGGATGATAAAGAGACTATTGAAGATTTTATTCAAAGAGTTCAAAAAGATAGCTCTATTCATACATATACTTATAGTGCTATTACGAAAGATTTAAAAGGACAAGAGCTTGTTGATTTTAAAGAAAATAATGCTTTTGATATTGTACAAGGATTTTCTGATGATGGAAAAGGTGTTCAAAGTAAAGAAATGATGGCAAAAGCCATGAAAGAAGCAAAAGCAATCAATAGTATTATTGTTGCTCATTGTGAAGATGAAGGAGAACTTGAAAAAGGAGCATGTATTAACTTAGGACGTGTTTCTAAAGAAAATGGTCTTGTAGGAATCAATAATGCTTCAGAATATAATCATGCTTTACGTGATTTACAATTATCTAAAGAAATTGGTAATCGTTATCATATTTGTCATATTTCTACTAAAGAAACTGTGGCAGGATTAAGAGAATATCGAAAACAAGGACTTCCTGTTTCAGGAGAAGCTTGTCCACATCATTTGATTTTAACAGATGAAAATATTAAAAACTTAAATCCAAATTATAAAATGAATCCACCACTTCGAAGTAAAGAAGATTTAGATGCTTTAATTGAAGGACTTAAAGATGGAACAGTGACATGTATCTCAACAGATCATGCACCTCATAGTGATGAAGAAAAATTAAAACCAATTGATCAAGCACCATTTGGTATTATTGGTAATCAACATGCTTTTAGTCTTGTTTATACATATTTAGTTAAGAAGAATTTGTTAGATTTAGAAACTGTTTTAAAATGTATGACAGTCAATCCAAGTCAAGTAATTGGATTGGATCATGATATGGCTGTTGGTAAAAAAGCTAATATTGCTATCATTGATTTAAATGAAGAATATACGATTACGAGAGATAATATTTATTCAAAAGCAAAGAATACACCATTTTTAGATACAAAATGTTTTGGTTTAGTGAAGTATCATATTTTAGATGGAAAAATAGAAAAATTATAGGAGGAATTTATGAACTATCAAGGGTTAATGGAAATTACAAAAATTGAAAACATTGCAGATGATGTTTATGAAATGACTTTAAAGGGAGAAGGGGCTAAATATATTAGTCAACCTGGTCAATTTATAAACATTAAGATCAATGAAAGTTTACAACCTTATCTTAGAAGACCAATGTCTATTTCTGATTATGATGAAAATACAATTGTGATTGTTTTTAAAGTTGTTGGTCAAGGAACAGAAATTTTAAAGAATAAACAAATTGGAGATCAATTGGATTGTTTAATTGGTTTAGGGAATGGTTTTACTGTTCAAGAAGGAAAAGCTTTACTTATTGGTGGAGGACTTGGAACACCACCTCTTTATAACTTAGGTAAAAAATTAAAAGAAAAAGGAATTGAAGTGACAACTGTTTTAGGTTTTTCTTCTAAAAAAGATGTTTTCTATATTGATAAATTCCAAGAATTTGGAGATGTATTAATTGCGACAATGGATGGTTCTTTAGGTGTTAAAGGAACAGTTATTGATGTTATTAAAAAAGCTAATTTAACATTTGATCATTATTATACATGTGGACCTGAACCAATGTTAGATGCGCTTGCTTTAAATTATCCAGAAAACGGACAACTTTCTTTTGAAGCAAGAATGGGATGTGGTTTTGGAGCTTGTATGGGATGTTCATGTAAAGTGAAAACAAAACCTTATAAACGTATTTGTGTAGAAGGACCAATTTTATTAAGTGAGGAGGTTATTGTAAATGGTTAATTTAAAAGTTAAACTTCCAGGTTTAGAAATGAAAAATCCAGTGATTCCAGCATCAGGTACTTTTGGATTTGGTTATGAATTTACAAGATTCTATGATATTAATGTTTTAGGAAGTATCATGATTAAAGGAACAACACTTGAACCACGTTATGGAAATCCTTTACCACGTATTGCGGAAGGGCCAAGTGGAATGCTTAATGCAATTGGACTCCAAAATCCCGGTGTTGATGCGGTCATGTCTCATGAGCTAGAAGAACTTCGTAAATGTTATAATGATAAAGTCATTGCGAATATCGGAGGAAGCTGTGTTGATGATTATGTTGAAACTGCAAAACGTATTTCAACACATGATATGGTAGGAGCGTTAGAACTTAATATTTCTTGTCCAAATGTTCATAGTGGAGGTATTCAATTTGGTACAAATCCACAAATGGCTGCGGATGTTACACGTAAAGTAAAAGCCGTTTCCCAAAAACCGGTTTATGTTAAACTTTCTCCTAATGTAACAGATATCGTTGAAATGGCAAAGGCTGTAGAAGAAGCTGGAGCTGATGGAATTACAATGATCAATACTTTAGTAGGTATGCGTTTTAATATCAAAACTGGAAAACCGATTATCGCTAATGGAACAGGTGGTTATTCAGGACCAGCTATTTTCCCAGTAGCTTTACGTATGGTTCATCAAGTAAGTAAAGCTGTTAAGATTCCAGTAATTGGTATGGGTGGTATTTCAAGTGCCCATGATGTTATTGAAATGATGGTTGCAGGCGCCAGTGCGGTGGCGATTGGTTGTCAAAACCTTGTTGATCCATATGCTTGTTATAAAATTATTCAAGATTTACCAAAGGAACTTGAAAAATTAGGTGTTGAAGATATTAATGATATTGTTGGCTTATCACATCAATAAAAAGAGAAATGAAAGATTTCTCTTTTTCTATCATTATCCATGTAATATAATAAGATAAATAGGGGTGAAATAAATGGATTTAGATACATTGTTAAATAAAAATCAAAAAGAAGCAGCAACGTATTTAGATAGTCACTTAAGAATTATTGCGGGGGCAGGTTCTGGAAAAACAAGAGTCGTGACTTATCGTATTGCACATTTAATACAGGATGTAGGAATTGATCCTCGTTCTATTTTGGCAATTACTTTTACCAATAAAGCTGCTAACGAGATGAAAGAAAGGGTGAATGAAGTTGTAGGTATTCATGGAAGTGGAACACTTATTTGTACGATTCATTCTTTATGTGTGAGATTTTTAAGACAACATATTAATGTTTTAAATTATCCAAGTAATTTTACAATTATGGATGAAGAAGATCAAAAAGCACTTATTAAAAAGCTTTATACACAATTAGAAATAGATGCAAAAGTTATTTCTATTAAAAGCATGATCAATACAATTTCTTCATATAAAACAGCGAGAGTTTCTCCACAAAGAGCTATTGAATTAGCTGGACAATTTTCAGGAGAACTCAAAAAAGCAAAAGTCTATGAAGCCTATGAAAACTATAAAGAGGATCATTTCTTATTAGATTTTGATGATTTATTATTAAAAGCAGTTTATATTTTGGATAATTATCCAGATATATTAGAAAAATGGCAAAGAAAATTCCAATATATTCATGTAGATGAATTCCAAGATGTAGGTGAAATTGAATATCATTTAGTTCAATTATTATCAAAATATGCCATTGTTTGTGTCGTTGGAGATCCTGATCAAACAATTTATAGCTTTAGAGGAGCAGATGTTCATTTTATTTTAGATTTTGATAAAGATTTCAAACCTAATAAAACAATTATTCTTGATCAAAACTATCGTTCAACTGGAAATATATTAAAAGTATCAAATAATTTAATTCGTAAAAATAGTCAACGTTTAGAAAAGAATCTTTTTACTAAACAAACAGGTGGGGAAGATGTGATTCACCATGTTGCTAAAAGTGAAGAAGAGGAAGCTAATTGGATTGCTAATAAAATCGAAGATATTGTAAATAATCAAGATGGGGTTAATTATCGTGATATTGCAATTTTATATCGTGCAAACTATTTATCACGTACGATTGAACAAGTATTGATTCGTAAAGGAATTGATTATCGTATTTTTGGGGGGTTAAAATTCTTTAATCGTAAAGAAGTTAAAGATGCTTTAAGCTATTTAAGACTTGTTTGTAATCAAGAAGATTTAGCGTTTGAAAGAATTATTAATACACCAGCTAGAGGTATTGGTAAAAAAACATTAGAAAATATTCAATTAGTAGCACTTAATCATCAAATTTCACTTTATGATGCTTTAACGCTTCATAGTGATGAAATTAGACTATCTAATAAATCTAAAAAAGAAGTGCGAATTTTAGTTGAAGCAATTGAAAAAGCAAAACGTTCAACTTTACCATTACATGAAATGTTTGAACAATTAATGATTGATGTAGGCTACATTGATATGTTAAAAAATGATTTAGAAGATAATCGAATTGATAATATTCATGAATTACAACGTTCTATTTATGATTTCCAAGCTTCCCATGAAGATGCACCAACTTTAGAAAATTATCTACAAGATATTTCTTTATATACAGATAATGATTCTATTGATCAAGGGCAATATGTTTCTTTAATGTCTATTCATATGGCTAAAGGTCTAGAATTTGATTATGTCTTTGTTTTAGGCTTATCTGAAGGAATTTTCCCAAGCTTTAGAAGTTTAGCTGAAGATGGAGATGATGGTCTTGAAGAAGAAAGAAGACTCGCATATGTAGCCTTTACAAGAGCGAGAAAACAGCTTTTCTTAACAGATAGTGAAGGATTTAGTTTTGTAACAGATTCACCTAAAATTTCTAGTCGTTTCATTGATGAAGTAGGAAATGAAGGAATTGTTCATAGCGGAAGTAAGCCTCGTTTTAAAACAACAGATTATATACCTAAACAAACAGTGTCTAAAGCAGAATTAATTGGAGATAATAAAGTTGATGATTGGAAAGTAGGAGACCTTGTAAATCATGATATTTTTGGTAAGGGTGTTGTTGTTAAGGTCAATAAGAATATTTTAGATATTGCTTTTGAGCTTCCAGCAGGACTGAAGTCTTTAATGGCCAATCATAAAGCATTAAAAAAACTTACAAATTAGAGAATTCTTAGAATTCTCTTTTTAGTATTATTTTGTTATAATAAAAAAGATTTTAAAAAGGAGTAAGAATATGGATGATTTAAAAAGATATGAAGAATTAGTAAAAACAATTGAATATCATAATGATCGTTATTATAACCAAGACGATCCAAAAATAAGTGATTATGAATATGATATGATGATGAAAGAACTTAAAAAAATAGAAAAGGATCATCCTGAATTTGTCACACCAAATTCACCAACACAACATGTTGGAGGAAGTGCTAAAAGAGAAGCAGGAGTTTTAGTAAGACACCGTGTTCCTATGCTTTCTTTACAAGATGTTTTTTCTAAAGAAGAAGTCCAAGACTTCGTAAAATCAATGCAAGAAACATTAGTTGATCCTGTGTTTGTTGTTGAATATAAAATTGATGGTCTTTCAATGGCTTTAAGATATGAAAATGGTCTTTTAACAACGGCTATTACTCGTGGAGATGGAATCATTCAAGGAGAAGATGTAACCGTTAATGCTAAAGTAATCAAAGATGTTAAAAATAAATTAAAGGAACCTATTGAATATCTTGAAGTACGTGGTGAAGTTTATATGACAAATGAGGCCTTTGATAAAGTAAATGAAATTCAAGAGCTTAATAATAAAAAAACTTTCGCAAATCCTAGAAACTGTGCGGCAGGAACATTACGTCAATTAGATAGTCGTATTACAAAACAAAGAAATCTTTCTATGTTTATTTTTAATATTCAAGATATTCGAGGAAAAGAAATTACGAGTCATAGTCAAGGTTATGAATATTTGAAAAAACAAGGAATGAAAGTCATTGATAATTATCAAATTTGTCATAGCTTTGAAGAAGTATGGAAAGCTATTGAGATGATTGGTGAAAGTAGAGATCAATTAGGCTATGATATTGATGGAGCAGTTGTTAAAATTGATAGCTATGAACAAAGACAACAATTAGGGCAAACAGCCAAAGTGCCTCGTTGGGCCGTGGCTTATAAATATCCGCCAGAAGAAAAAGAAACAAAGCTTTTAGATATAGAACTTTCAGTTGGAAGAACAGGTAGAATTACACCAACAGCTATCTTTGAACCAGTCCGTTTATGTGGAACAACGGTTTCAAGAGCAACGCTTCATAATCAAGATTTTATTGATAGTTTAGATGTACGTCTTGGCGATACAATCATTGTTTATAAATCAGGAGAAATCATTCCTAAAGTAAAAGGTGTCAATAAAGATAAAAGACCTGCAGGAAGTGTTCCTTATCAAATAGGAAATACGTGTCCTGTATGTGGGGCACCAACGTATCAAGAAGAGGGGACAGTTGATATTAAATGTTCTAATCCTACATGTCCAAGTAAACTAGTTAGAAATGTTGTTAATTTTGTAGGAAGAGATGCCATGGATATTAAAGGTTTTGGTTTATCGTATGTTGAAACTTTAATAGATCAAGGGTATATTCATGATGTCAGTGATATTTATATTTTAAAAGATAAAAGACAAGAACTTTTAGATAAAAAGGTAATTGGTCTTGTTAAAAGTACAGATAATTTATTAAATGCCATTGAAAAAAGTAAAGAAAATGATGCAACGAAGGTTTTAACTGCTTTAGGTATTTCAAATATTGGTAAATCGGCTGCAAAATCTTTAATGAAGAAATTTAAAACAATGGATCAATTGATGAATGCTTCTTATGAACAACTTATTGAAGTCAATGATATTGGTGATACCAGTGCACAAATTTTAATTGATTATTTTAAAGATGAAAAGAATAAAGAAATCATTCATAAATTAGAGCACTATGGATTAAAGATGGAAATTGAAGATACTCAAAGTTCATCTATATTAGAAAATATGACTTTTGTTGTTACAGGAACACTTCCTACATTATCTAGAAAAGAAGCAGCTACTTTAATAGAAAATAATGGTGGTAAAGTTTCTGGATCCGTTTCTAAAAAGACAACCTATTTATTAGCAGGGGAAAATGCAGGTAGTAAGCTTACAAAAGCACAATCTTTAAATATTCCAGTTTTAACGGAAGAAATGTTTATGGAAATGATAAAATCATAATTTTATGCTATAATGTGCCAAAAAAGGAGGGTGCTCATGAAAAAACTATTTACAGTTATATTATGTTTACTTCTTTGTACAGGATGTACGTCAAAAACAAGTAAAAAAGAAACAAAAAGTAGCCAAGATACATCATCTACTGATTCTTTAGATGATTCATTTTATCCTATTGTTAATTTAGGAACGAATCTTGTAAGAGAAACTTTTTATCAAGATTTTTCTTCCTCTGAAGATTTTCAAACAATAGGAAGAGAATTACAAGCTTTATCGACAGATTATTTCTCTACTTCAGATTATTATATGTCTGAGGGTCTACAACTTGTTCAAAATGATAAAAATCAACTTTTAAAGAAAGAAAAATATTCTTTACAACCATTAAATGGAGAATTAGTTGATGGTCAAGAAATTAATAAGATGGTAGAAAATATTAGTGAACAAGATTATTATGAAAAAAGTGGAGATAAGTATACTTTAAAAGGAATGTCTATAGCGATTATTCTAGATCCAAAAGGTGGAACGAATGCAACTTTATCTGAAGGAAGTATAGACAGTTACGCAAAAGAAACGATTTCTAGATTGTATAAGTACTTACAAACAAAAAAATCTGTGAAAGATATTCCTACTTTTATTGCTGTTTATCGTCAAAATGACAGTGAAGAAAATAGTTATAATGGACGCTTTATTTATAGTAGTTATTGTCAAAATGGAAAAGTTGGAAATATTAAAGCTTTAGATTATGCTACTTATATTTTTACAAGTGATGAAGCAAATAAAGCAGATGAAGCTCTATATTCACAATTTTCGGTTTTTAAAAACAATGTAAAAAATGCTTCAACTGAAGCTGTTGGTGTTGTAGGTTATGGGAAATATAAAGATGGTTCAATTCAAAGTTTAAAAATTCAAATTACTGCGAGTGTAAAAAGTTATACAGAACTTATTTATGTAGTAGAAACAGTTGCAGACCAAATGGATAATCATTTTTCTGGATTTGATAGTTATGCAGTGATTAATGATCAAGATGGATTGAAAGCTGTTGTGATTAAAAATGCTGGAAAGGATGCACAAAGTACATTGTTGTATTAATGATAGACATTTGATACAATGATAGAAGAGAAGGTGAAAGAATGGCAAGAGAAAGATTTTCTTTTGATGATACAATCGAATTTGATAAAGATGAATTAAAACCAAATAATGATATTCATGCAAATCATACAGGGAAATTTACATTTGATGATGAAGTAAAGGAGAAAAAGGTGGTTAAACCAAAAAAGAAAAAGAGAAAGCTTAAAATATGGCATGTTGTTTTAACTTTATTTGTTGTTGCAGTAGTTGCTTTTTTCCTTTATATTTTTGTTTTTTCAGGAAATAATAATGGACCTGTTTATGGAGAAAGATGTGTGAAATTATTATCTGTTGATAAAAATGCAATTACTCAAGTTGAATCACAAATAGAACAAGATGAAAATATTCAAGATGTTGCAATTAAAGTTAGTTGTCGTACAATTAAGCTTACTTATCAATTATCAGATAATATTCAAGTTGATACTGCTAAATCTTTAGTTGAAAATTCTTTACATACTTTTGATGATGCAATGGGACAAAGTAAAGAAGATGGTGCTGCATGGTCACAACTTTTAAATAAAGCAAATGGACGTTTACAATATGATTTAGAAATTATTGTAAAATCTAATGGTGAAAGTGATTTCCCATTATTTGGAACAAAACATGCAGGTGTTGATGCAATTACCTATACAGGTCAAAATGTTAAAGATCAAGCATCAGCAGATAAAGCAATTCAAAGACAAGCAGAAGTCGATGCAGCAAATAAAGCTGCCGCAAATAATAATCAATAAACGAGCTCAGCTCGTTTTTTTGGAGGAAAAAATGAAGAAAAATGATTATTTTATAGGAGAATGTGTTGATCAATCTCATGATGGAAAAGGAATCGTTAAATATGAAGGATTTACTTATTTTGTAAATGGCATGATTACAGGGGAAGTTGGACAAATTAAATGTATTAAAATGTTAAAAAATTATGGGGTAGGACGCTTAATTGAATTACAAAAACCTTCACCTGAAAGAGTGAATCCTAAATGTCATATTTATCAAGGATGCGGTGGATGTCATTTAATGCATTTATCAAGTAAGGGACAACAAGCTTTTAAAACTAAACGTGTAAAAGATTGTATGGAAAGAATTGGACATCTTGATGTGGATGTTCAACCTTGTTTAATGCAAGAAAATCCATGGTATTATCGTAATAAAGTACAAATGCCTTTAGGCTATGATAAAAATGGACAACTTGTTACAGGTTTTTATAAACAAAGAACAAACGATATTATTGCTTGTGATGAATGTCTTATTCAAAATAAAGAATCAAATGCAGTGATTCAAAGAGTGAAAGAACTCTTTGTAAAATATGATATTAAACCTTATGATAAAGTAACACATCGAGGAAATATTAAACATATTCTTACAAAAAAAGGCTATCATAGTGAAGAATTCATGCTTTGTTTTATTACCTATCAAAAAACAATCAAGCATATTGATCAAATTGTTGAAACACTTGTTAAAGAATTTCCACATATTAAAACCATTATTCAAAATATCAATGAAAGACATGATAATGTTATTTTAGGTGATGAAGAAAAGATACTTTATGGAAAAGGTTATATTTATGATACATTATTAGACAATCAATATAAAATTTCCTTAAAGTCATTCTATCAAATCAATCCTATTCAAGTAGAAAAACTTTATCAAACAGCGATTGATTTAGCACATCTTACAAAAGAATCAACTGTTTTAGATGCGTATTGTGGAATTGGAACCATTACCCTTTCACTTGCAAAACATGTAAAGAAAGTCTATGGAGTCGAAGTTGTTCCTCAAGCTATAGAGGATGCTAAAAATAATGCTTTACTTAATAAAATAGATAATGCAGAATTTGTCTGTGATGATGCTGGAAAATATATGGTTGAACTTGTTAAGAAAAATACCCATTTAGATGTTGTTTTTGTTGATCCACCACGAAAAGGATGTTCAGAAGAATTCTTAGAACATTTATTACAGGCAAATCCTAAAGAAATTATTTATATTTCATGTGATGTAGCCACTCAAGCAAGAGATGCTAAGTATTTAAATGAACACGGGTATACAATTACACATTGCCAACCAGTAGATATGTTCCCACATACTTTCCATGTGGAGACTGTATGTTTGCTGTCAAGAAAATAAAATTAAGTGCTGAAAAGTAGCGCATTTCCGGGCTTTTTGTAAGGTTGGTATCATCGTAAGAAGCCTTGTGGAAAGCTCGGTTTTCTTATATGGAAACATATCTACTTTTCTGCCTGGCTGGAGAAAAATTGAGTAGTTGGAGAATAGCGGTAGGGTTTAGGCTGTAGATTAGATATCAGAGGTTGTGGCACTAGGAATGTTGCCAGAGTCGACCGCAGTTCAAGCCACTCGATACTAAGTGGCATACTTGGCAGTGGAATAGATGACAGGAGGGTTTTGATATGGCAGAAAAACATACAGACGAGAAACTTTATAGAGTAGTTCGTAAAGATGGCAGTCACTTAAATACAAAGGTGAATCCGGATGGTACGAAATCTGCATTGCAATTCACCGATGATAATAATGATTTAAATGGTCCTGTTGATTTGCTGGAAGTGGATGAAAAAGAATTAATAAGAACCGAATACATTTCTGTCCCACAAGCGGAGCGTTCTCTTGGAGAACGACTTATTGATGAAGTTGTTGTTCCCGTGATTAGAGATGCAACCACTCAGCTACTTGAGTGTGGAACTGAAAAAGCGGGGATATGGATAGAAGAGAAAGTAGTTCCAGTGGCAAAATCAAAAGTGAAGGCTGGGTGGGAAAATCTCAAATTGTTCATATCTGCAATAAAGGATTTTGATAAACCCATAAAAGCCACTCAAATCGTCACTGAACAGAAAAACACCTTTAAGGCAAGTGAGATTGAAGTTGTTAACAAGGTTGAAAATCAGGAAGAGAAGAAATATGCGCTCTCCCTAGAGGAAGTAGAACTCTTATTAGATACAGCAAGGCGGAGCGCATTAATGATAGCGGCAAGTTTAAGTATTCTCAATAATTCAGTTGTAATGGATGGATAGGTTACATGGATAGGTTACACTTTATTGGACAATTCTAAAGAGAACTGTTTATAATAAATAAAAATGAAATGAGGTAACCAAAATGTCAAGAGAAAGAAGAGTGCAATTGTGGAGGCATTGAAGCATTTTAAGATGAATAGTTAATAAAGGGAGGTGCAGATGCTATGCCAGGTATACTCGTGGTTGAAGATGATGAAAATTTAAATCGTGGAATTACATTCTCACTGAAAAAATCCGGATATGAGGTTTTTTCAGCAGAATCAGTGAAAAAAGCGAAAAGAATTGCAAGTGATCATAATGTGGATGTTACCATTTGTGATGTGAATCTTCCGGATGGGAATGGACTGGAATTTGTAAGGTGGATGAGATGCAATTATAATACATACATTATTTGTCTTACAGCACTAGATCAGGAGATGGATCAGGTCATGGGATATGAAGCAGGGGCAGATGATTATATTACAAAGCCGTTTAGTCTTTCGGTACTTCTTTTGAAAATAGAAGCATATTTCCGCCGCAGACAGGAGAAAACGGAAGCCGGAAAGATAATTTCGGGAGATATCGCATTTATCGCAGGAGAAATGAAAGTCCTGATAAAGAGTCGTGAAATCAGTCTGACAAAAACGGAGTTGAAAATGCTGACTTTTTTTCTTCAGAATCCGAAACAGATTCTTTCAAAAACACAAATATTGGAAAATGTGTTTGATCTGGAAGGGAATTTTGTGGATGAAAATACAATCGCTGTCAATATCAGAAGACTCCGTAAGAAAATTGAAGACAATCCGGCTGCACCGGTCTATATAAAGAATATCAGGGGTCTTGGGTATATATGGAATCAGGAGGTAAGGCAGTGACAAAGAGATATCGTAAGAAGATCACAGTAGTGCTCTCTGTGGTATTGCCTGTCATAATATTGTTTGCAATATTAAATTGCTTTACCACGTATGTGTTTTATGAAGATTATAAATATAAAATGAATCTTATGACAGAGATTGTTGCAAAGGAAGAATTTTCCGGGCTGGATGCTGTTTCGGAATTGCTTAAGGATAAGGATATTGAAACTAGCGAACAGGGAAGGCAATTATTGGAGCAATATGGATACTGGGGAAATAAAGGGAATGCATTTTATTCGCAATTCCAGCATCAGGTTATGGTGACCGGTGCTGTAAGCACTGTGATATGCGTGCTTCTTTTTACTTTTTTACTTTATTGGAAGAAAAAAGAAGATGCGTGTCATCAGAAAATTTTAGACCAGTTGGAAGAAATTCTGATCAGATTCCGTGAAAATAAATTTGATGATTTACTGAAAACGGAAAATCACACAGAACTGGAAAATTTGAATGATCAACTTGAAGCAATCGGACATCATATTCAGTTGCTAAAGGAAGAAGCACGGGAAGAAAAAGAGAGCACGAAAGAAATGGTTTCTGATATTTCTCACCAGTTAAAGACACCGGTTGCAGCTTTAGATATATGCTTTAGTGTGCTGATGCAGAATGACTTAAGTGCCACAGAACAGGAGGAGTTTCGTGTCCGTTGTCGGAGTGCTCTGGATGGCCTGGAGACATTATTGCAGTCGCTTCTTGAAATATCCAAGATGGAAACTGGACTGATTCAGATGAATAAGAAAAAACTTCCGCTTATGGATACTGTCATATCTGCTGTGAACCGTACTTATCCCAAAGCGGATGAAAAAGAGATAGAATTCGTTTTTGACTATGAAAAAGAGCTGGAAACATGCACGATTATGCAGGATAAAAGGTGGCTTGGTGAAGCTGTGATCAACGTTCTGGATAATGCAGTCAAGTACAGTCCGTGTGGTTCAAAAATTTTTATTCGGTTGCAAAAAAGAAACAATCTTGTAAGAATGGAAATTGAGGATCAGGGAATTGGTATTCCGCAGAATGAGTATCACAAAATTTTTCAACGATTTTACAGAGGAAGTTCCAGGGAGGTCATGGAAAAGAGTGGTACAGGAATCGGACTTTTTCTATCGAGAGAAATTATCGAAAAACACGCAGGTACGATTACGGTAACCTCCAGCAAAAAGAAAAAAGGAAGCACGTTTGTAATTCAATTACCATATGTTGGTTAAATTTTAAGTGAGCAGAAATCTTACAATTCTGTAAGACTTCTGCTCGTTTTTTGAAAGTGAAATGAAAGATTGTCCTGATACAATTTGAATGTAGGATGAAAAGGAGGCAAAACACATGAGTGTGATATTAGAAACCAAGCAGCTTTGTAAGTTTTATGGCGCAGGTGAGAGTCAGGTCAAAGCGGTCAATCAGGTGGACATTCAGATTGAGCGAGGAGAATTTGTTGCAATTGTTGGAAAGTCAGGTTCCGGTAAAAGTACATTACTTCATATGCTTGGAGGGCTAGACACCCCGACAAAAGGCAATGTTACTTTAGCAGGGAAAGATTTATACAGGATGAAGGAAGATGCCCTTGCTGTTTTCCGCAGAAGAAAAATCGGATTTGTTTTTCAGGCATTTAATCTGGTTTCATCTGTTAATGTCTGGGAAAATATTGTACTGCCACTGGGGCTGGATGGAAGAAAAGTGGATGAAGCGTATGTAAATGATATTATTGCAACTCTGGGGATTGAAAACCGGATTTATAATCTGCCAAATCAGTTATCCGGAGGACAGCAGCAAAGAGTAGCAATTGCAAGAGCACTGGTGAATCGTCCGGAAATTATATTTGCAGATGAGCCGACCGGAAATCTTGATTCTAAGACCAGTGATGAGGTAATCGCTCTGCTTAAGATGACAGCAAAAAAATATGGACAGACAATTGTAATGATTACTCATGATGACGAAATTGCACAGGTCGCTGACCGTATTCTGGTGATTGAGGACGGACAGGTGGTGGATTTCAGATGAAGACAATAAGCAGGATTGCATATAGCAATGACAAAAAGAACAGGACAAGAAGTATACTGATCATGATAGCAATCTGTCTGACCACGATGCTGCTTGTGATTATCAGTACTGTGGGAAATGGAATGATCCGTTTGCAGAAAAGTCAGGCGGCAAGCTCATATGGAAGCAATTATGGTCTGTTTGTTTCCGCAGACGGATCGCAGTTAAAAGAAGTAAACCGCCGTGCGGAAATAGATGCTACAGGCACTATGTGCACCGAAGGTATCATAAAAGGCAATGAAAAAGGTGGGTTTGTCTGCATGGATGAGACTGCAAGAAAAATGCTTCATCAAAATAAAGAATATGAGTTGAAGGAAGGAAAGTATCCGGAAAAAATGCAGGAAATTGCCGCAGGAAGAGCATTTTTTCGTGCAATGGGGTATGGTGATGTAAAGATCGGAGATACGGTTACACTGGATTACCGCGCAGGGATGCAGTCAGAATATAAGCCGGAAGAATTTGTTGTCAGCGGAATCCTATATGATCGGGATGAGTATACCATCGAGGCATCTTATGTTGCTTTCGGGTCACAGGAGTTTTATGATGAGCACGTCGCAGAAAATGACAGACAGTATAATATTTATTTTACTTTAAATGATTCTGCAAATGTATCTATGAATAATATTGATTCGGTTATAAAGCAGATTGCAGTAGCTTGTGGGATCGAAGAAAAAAACGTTATAGTTAATGATCTCTATTTGCAATGGGTCTTGCAGCCGAGTTATGAAATGATTGCGGTATGTGGAATTCTGATTCTTGCAATTGTACTTTTCTCTGTTGTGGTCATTTATAATATTTTTCAGGTCGGTATTGCCAACAAGATACAGGAGTATGGAAAAATTAAGGCTCTGGGAGCGACAAAAAAGCAGATGAAACAACTGATCTTCAGAGAGGGCATTTTTTTGACAATTTTTTCAATACCAGTTGGATTGCTTTTTGGCTTTCTGATTGCAAAATGCGGTTTTAACTGGCTGGTAGAACAGGGAAACTTTGTATCAACCGGAACTGGCTCTATGGGAGTCCAAAATCAGCAGGTGCCACTATATTCCCTGCCTGTTATGCTTCTATGTATTTTCGTATCATTTCTTACCGTTGCTTTGGCACTGCGTAAACCAATGAAAATTGTTTCACGGATTTCACCTATCGAAGCAACACGGTATTTAGAAAATGCAGAAACACAAAAAAAGGGAAAGCGAATTGGCAGAAAAAATGTCACTGTGTTTTCTATGGCAATGGCAAATGTGACGGGTAATCCAAAAAGAACCATTGGTACTATCCTCACAATGGGGCTTTCTTGCACATTGTTTGTGATTATCTCTAATTATGTGGGAAATATTGACACGGAGCATGAAGCACGTCTTTCCGTTAATCATGGACAATTCGAACTGCAGCTTGACTATTCTGCTGAGTATGATGAAAGATATCCGGAGAATAATCTGGATACGATTCTGACGGACAATCCATTGAATGATTCGCTGATTGAAGAAATCAAAAGCATTCCGGGAGTGACAGATGTCATGACGAGAGAGATTGTCTCTGTAAATCTGAACGGAACGAGATTTCCGGGTGCTATTGTGAGTAAAAAGGATTTTGATTTTATGCGCCAAGACGGGGATATTGGCTCTATGGACTATGAACAGGCGGTAAAGAATGGTGATATTTTCTTTGGCTGGTCGACGTGGATGGAACAAGATGGATATGCTCCGGGAGAATCCATTGCATTTGACTTTGAGAATGGAAGTGGAACCTATACCTATCAGGGAAAGATTGCAGGATCCTTTGTAAGTGCGGACACTTATCTTGTCATTCCGGAAGGTGTATACCGTTCCATGAATCTGAGAGGAACAGCCTATGGCTATCTGTGGGTGGACTGTGATAAAAAAGATGTAGCATCTGTGGAACAGAGTCTGAATACTTTGATTTCTAATGCTTCGCATATAAAAATGGATACCTATCATGCACAGTTACAATCTGCAGAATTAGCAGCTCGCATGATGAAGCTTGGCTGTTATCTGTTTATGGCGGTTGTAGGACTCATCGGTTTTATGAATATGGCAAACACCATGATCATGAATATTACGACAAAAAAGCAGGAATATGGTGTATTACAGGCTGTGGGTATGACAAATAAACAATTAAATTTATGCCTGCAGTTACAGGGACTGATTTTTACGGTTGGCACCATATGCGTAGCTTTGATCATTGGTCTGCCGCTCGGCTATGCACTTTTTTCCTATGCAAAACATAATGGAATATTTGGAATGAATATCTATCATGTCCCAATTACACCAATTCTTGCTATGGTTTTGCTGGTCGGTCTTTTGCAGATTGTGCTTTCCCTCGTTTTAAGCAGTAATCTGAAAAAGGAAACGCTGGTTGAAAGAATAAGGTATGATGGATAGCAAGTATTGCTGGGATATCCTCAGTATCATAACAGGAATTAAAAGCACTTGGCTTCAAAAAGTTTTGTACTTTTGACAAAATGCAACCGATTTTTCATCAATTATAATAAATTTGATTAAGCAGCCTGTGTGTAATGAAGCATACAGGCTGCTTGCATTTTATAACTCTAATGAATCTTCTACATCTACCCACATCTGTAAATTGCCCTCAAGATATAATCTCGCATATTCAAGTGGTTCATCGACTGCAAGTGAAGTCAATGCACAGTCTGATCCGGGTGTGGTTTTTAAATCCTTTTCGGCTTCCCAGCAGTCAATGCGAAGCATATAGCCAACATTTGTATAAATGTCAATGCTGTTTCGTTGTGGATTGTATTCTGCAAATATTGTTCTCATCGTATCCCATCTCCTTATCATTTAATCAATCATTAGTAGCAAAAATTAAGAAGAATTTCAATCAGTCCACCATGTCACTTTTATTTTATGTTATACTGTTTTATATAATTTTTTTGCCCTTGTATTTGCCCTTATCAGAGTTCATAAACACTGATGGGACGATATAACACAAGGGAAAAAATAAGGGAAAGCTCACCTGCGACAAATCCATTGTTTTCAAGGGTTTGCGGAGAATTTAATAACAAAATATAACAGTTATTAAATCTCTTAAAACAGGTGAAATCTCAATCGGAATTTAACGAAATAATAAAACTTTTTAGGAGGTATTTTTGATGAAAACAGAGGAATTAGTTATTACACATGATTATCTCCGTATAGTGTCGGCATCATATGGTGAGTTCTATACGGAGTAAAACATCTCATTAATGCAGGCTTTGTATTTTCAAGAAATATAAAGGAGGATTTAGTTTATGTCAATGATTAAAATAGAAAATCTTATCTTTTCCTATCCGACTAGCTATGACAACATCTTTGAAGATGTAAACATTCAAATCGACACCGATTGGAAACTCGGCTTTGTAGGAAGAAACGGTAGGGGTAAAACAACGCTGCTAAATCTCTTGCTCGGCAAGTATGAGTATAGCGGTAAAATCCACACAACCGTGCAATTTGATTATTTCCCATATTCCGTAGCGGACAAATCGGAATTTAAGGAGGTCATATGAGTTTTACGATGTTATTGCTTCCCGCATACATAGTAATGGGTGTGGGAAGTTTTATCGCTTTTAAGCGAAAGCACAAAGCAATTGGTATAGCATTGCTGCTTGTAATAGTGCTTAGTATCTTGATTTTGGGATACATGTGGATTCATTCGCCAATGTAACAACTTCCAGTTTGTAGAAGTAAAGAAATCGGAATTTACTTCTACTTAGACATACAAACTGTTGACAGTAAAACTCCTATATAGTATTATTTGACAAAATACTATATAGGAGTTTTTGTATGAAAATGAATGGCGGATTTCTTATTACCAAAATAAAACAACTTGGAGATCGAATCTTTGAGAAGATTCTCAGCGAAAAGAATATTGATGCGTTTAACGGAGCCCAGGGGCGTATTCTTTATGTACTGTGGCAGGAAGATGGAATCTCAATCAGGTCACTCTCGATTAAATGTGGATTAGCGATAACTTCTCTTACTACGATGTTGGAAAGAATGGAAAATCAAGGGCTGATAAGACGCGTTCAGTCTGAAACGGACAAAAGGAAAACACTCCTGTTTCTGACTAAAAAAGCACATGCCTTAAAGGGCGAGTACGATTCTGTATCTGATGAGATGGGCAGTATTTACTACAAAGGTTTTTCGGAGGAAGAAATTACCCAGTTTGAGGAATACCTCGACCGTATCAGAAAGAATCTTGAGGAGTGGCAAAAATCATGAGTATTTGTATCAAAGATCAGATTCAAAACATGAATATCGTCATCGGATGTACAGTGGAGTGTGCATATTGCTATGCCCGCAATAATGTGAAACGCTGGCATATGATTGATGACTTTGCTGACCCTGAATTCTTTCCGAGTAAGCTCAAGATGATGGAAAAGAAACGTCCGCAGAACTTTCTTCTTACCGGCATGAGCGATCTTTCCGGCTGGAAGTCAGAATGGAGAGACGAGGTATTTGAAAAAATCCGAGAAAATCCACAGCATCAGTTCCTGTTCCTTACAAAGCGACCAGATCTGCTGGATTTTGATACAGATTTGGAAAACGCATGGTTTGGTGTTACGGTGACGAGAAAAGCAGAACTGTGGCGTATTGACGCACTACGGAAAAATGTCAGAGCAAAACACTATCATGTTACCTTTGAACCGCTATTCGACAATCCAGGTTCAGTTGATCTTTCCGGGATCAACTGGATCGTTGTCGGCACCATGACTGGAGTTCAGAGCAGGAAGGTTCATACGGAGTCGGAGTGGGCATGGTCTCTTACAGATCAGGCGCATATGCTTGACATTCCGGTATTTATGAAGGAAGATCTTGTCCCTATCATAGGGAATGAAAATATGATTCAGGAAATGCCAGATGAATTCAATAAAGTGTTGGAGGTACAGAGATCATGGCAGAAGTAATAAATGGAATCCTCATTAATGAGACGGAAACAAAGAACATCATGACCAAGTCCAGTCTGCCTGTAGGCGGTTACTCGGTCAATCCATATGTAGGCTGTACACACGCCTGCAAGTATTGCTATGCTTCTTTTATGAAGCGCTTTACCGGACACAAGGAGGAATGGGGCACTTTCCTTGATGTGAAGCATTGGCCGGAAATTAAGAATCCGAAGAAATATGCCGGACAGCGGGTGGTCATCGGTTCTGTGACAGATGGCTACAATCCACAGGAGGAGCAATTCGGGAATACCAGAAAACTTCTGGAGCAGCTGATCGGCAGTGACGCAGATATTCTGATCTGCACAAAGTCGGATCTTGTGGTACGAGATATTGATCTGCTGAAGAAGCTTGGACGAGTAACCGTTTCATGGTCGATCAACACACTAGATGAAAATTTCAAGAACGATATGGACTCTGCTTCTAGCATTGAGCGCCGTATCGCTGCTATGAAGCAGATATATGAAGCAGGTATCCGTACAGTTTGTTTCGTATCACCGGTATTCCCCGGTATCACGGATTTTGAAGCAATCTTTGAGTGGGTAAAGGATCAGTGCGATCTGTTCTGGCTTGAAAATCTCAATCTTCGAGGCGGTTTCAAAAAGACAATTATGGATTATATCGCCGGAAAATATCCTGATCTTGTACCACTTTACGACGAGATCTATAACAAGCATAACCGCAGCTACTTTGAAGCACTTGAAGTAAAAGCTGAGGAAATGGCTAAGAAGTATGATTGCCCATTTGTGGATAATGAAATGCCTTATGGCAGGGTCCCGCAGGGACATCCGGTGATCGTAGATTATTTCTATCATGAGGAAATCCGAGGAACAGAGAATACAGGAAAAAGAAATCGTTAATCTAATGGAAACATTAAATACCGGTTTGTCGAATTAAGAAAACCGGTATTTGTGGAGGAGGAATTCTGTAATGAAATTTTTTGAAAATACCCGTAAGCCACAAGGCTTCGGCGGAAAATTGATGACGAAGATGATGAACACCGGTCACGCCAAATTATCGCAATGGGGATTCTCAAATATCTCCGCGAAGTCTGATGCTGTAGTGCTGGACGTCGGCTGTGGTGGCGGAGCAAATATTGCGGTCTGGCTTGATAGATGTAGAAATGGCCACGTGACAGGAATGGATTATTCTGAGGTTAGTGTGGCAGAATCTCAAAAATTGAACGCCCTCGCCATTAAACAAGGGAAATGTAATGTAGTTCAAGGAGATGTATCTGCTATACCCTTTTCTGACGCGACTTTTGATTATGTTTCTGCCTTCGAAACAGTTTACTTTTGGCCAGGATTAGTAAAATGCTTTTCCGAGGTCAATCGTGTGCTGAAAAGCGAAGGCATATTCCTGATTTGTAACGAGAGTGACGGAACGAATGCCGCAGATGAAAAATGGACAAAGATGATCAATGGTATGAAGATTTACACATCTGAACAACTTGTTGCCGCTTTGAAAGAAACGGGTTTTACAGAAATCAAAACGTATTCAGATGCAAAAAATCATTGGATAAGTATTGTTGCAACGAAATAGCCAAATTCCAGTTTGTAGGGATGACATGAAAAATGAAGTTTAAGGAACAGAGCTTTACCCTGTTTGCCTATACAAATTATAGGGCAATTCAAGGTTATCACAGGCCCGAAACCCTAGTTTTTAAGGGAAAAGGTGCATTCCACCATTCCCCTGTACAATAGGGGTTGAGTATGTTTTTCGTTGAACAACCGAGCCATGTGGAGACGGTATGTTTGCTGTCAAGAAAAGATAAATAAGGACTGAAAAGTGGTGTATTTCCGGGCTTTTTGTAAGGTTGGTATCATCATAAGAAGCCTTGCGGAAAGCTCGGCTTTCTTGTATGGAAACATATCTACTTTTCGGCCTGGCTGGAGAAAAATTGAGTAGCCGGAGAATAGTGGTAGGGTTTAGGCTGCGGATTAGATGTCAGAGGTTGTGGCACCAAAATTGTTGTCAGAACCGACCGCAGTTTAGACCACTCGATACTAAGAGGCATACTTGGCAGTGGAATAGATAACAGAGAAGGAGAAACTTTCGTGGTCAAATATTTGATTTTAGTGAAATTGAAAAAAGTGAAAAGACAATTAGAAAAACTTGCTCAGAATTTCGAGACGCTTTAGCAAAGGGGCTGTTTACTTTTGATGAAGTTGAAAAAGCTAAAAGTTATACCTTTTTGAAGGTGTATGATGACTTGTTTCATCAACATTCAGGAATTGACCATAAAACAATAAAAATAAAAGACGTGGAAAGGTTTTTAGTTGGTAGAGGCACTATCTTAGGTGAAAAAGAAGTTCCTGATTATGAACGTTTTATTCCTAAAAAGGGGTTCATAAAAAAAGATAACCGATTTAGTCCTCCGGGAGTAGAATGGCTGCATTTAGCTCTCGGAAATGAATCAGATATACATCAATGTGCACAAGCTGAATGTAGAGCACATGTAGGGGATGAATTTGGGTTCTGCCATTTTTCTTTTAATGATAGTTCTTTTGAATTAAAGTTGGTTGATTTGACAATAGCCGATGATATTTCGTATGAAGAACTGAACTCACACTTAGAGGATTATGGTCAAACGCAAGTAAAAAAAGGAATAAAAGTGGCTAAGACCTTTGGGTATATTTCAAAGCACAATGTAAACGTAACTGAGTTCAAAAGGCTCTTTACAGAATGGGCTGTTTATACATATTCAAAACTGCTTTCAGAGCAGATATTTGAAGCTATAGATGATTCGGCTGATAAGGGTATAATGTACGCACTCTTTCAGACTATGACGCAGTACTATATTTCACTTGGATATTCTGGTATTATTTATGGAAGTACAGTATCGGAAGTTGGCAGAAATATTGTCCTTTTCGATAAGAAAATAGCGGAACCATGCGGCACAATTGAGAGGTATAAGATTTCTTAATTTGCGAAATTTACAAGACCTTAATAAAGACAAAACAAGGAGGACTTTCATATGGAGAATGAAGTGGTGCACATTTCACCAGAATGCATAGAGATTATAGATGCTTCTGAATATAGTGAAGACTTGACAAAACACTTCAGTGATATGCCAGATGTAGCACGACCACTCGTAAAAGTGGCGAAAGAGGCATTTTCAAAGATAGAACAGATGCTTTATTCTGCTCCGGCATTCATAAATCTTGTTAAAGCAAGTGTTCCTGAGCAGACTTTTCAAGCGATACTTACTGATGATCAGAAGGAAAAACTTGCAAGTGGTTCGTTAAAGCTGATGACAAAGAAAGACGGTTCATTGGTGGCTAATCTTGTGAACCCGGAGACTAACAAGATTGTTTCAACGATATCTCTTCAAAATGTTAATCTTTCACCTGCACTTTCACAAGCTATGACAAGCTATGCTTCACAGATGCAGATGGCACAAATTGCAGAGCAAATTCAGGTAGTGCAATTAGCAATAGAAGAAGTGCGTCAGGGTCAGGAATATGACAGATTGGCAATGGCATATAGTTGTCAGCAAAAACTTCTTCAGGCTATGGAAATCAGAAATCCTAAGTTAAAGGCGATGGCATTACTTCAAATTGCATCAGACGCAGAAGATAGTAGAAATCTTTTGATGCAAAGTCAAAATGCAAATTTATCTTTTATCAAAGACCAACCAGAGTCCTTCTTTGGGAAACTGTTATCTGGTGCAACACCTGAAAAAATAAGCCAAAGAATGAATGAGATTCGTGAAAGTTTAAGTGCAGTAAATATGGTTTCTTTGGCAGAAGCTATGGCTTACCAAGAAATGGATGAAAATGCTGCTGCAAGACGAAGTTTGCAGTATTATGCTGGATATATAGAAAAATCATATTTGAGTACAAAGGGGCTTGTCGAACGATTAGATTTGATAGACCCTGCTCCAGAAAACTACTGGACAAAAACATTACCGGATATAAAAAAGAAAATACAAGCGTTGCCATGTGTTGAAGAAGTAATGTTGCTGGAAGGAGAAAATGAAGATGGAAAATAAAGTTTGTAAAAACAAAAAGTGCTTAAAGCCACTTCCAGAGGGTTATAAGCATAAGTGTTGTGAAGCGTGTAGAAATCAGCAGGCACAAAAAGTGAAAAATGGTTTAAAGGCAGTGGCTGGTGTAGCTGGAAGTGTGGCATGTGTTGCAGTTACTATTGTTACTGCTGGAAAGGTTAATCCTAAGAAATAAAATGCAAAGGCTTCCCATCACCGGAGATTATCCAGTGGTGAGGAGCCTTCGTGCGTTTATGAAGTTATGCATCCACATCAATGCTGACGCCGAATTTCAGTTCAACTGTAATGTGGTCATCCCAGATGGTGATCTGCTTAATACAGCGTCGCACCAATGCTTCATCGAATTCTGTAAGATAGGTGGTTTGCTGCGAGATGTAATCTTGCAGATCATTGATTCGCTTTATCTGCTCGTCTCTTGTAGCAGTGTCTACGGTGGTCTGCTGGCGGAGTTCTCGAAGCCTGAATATTTCATCAGCAATCTCGTCATAGGCTTTTTTGCTGTGAGCCTTCTGGATGAGTTCCTGCTGCAAGACCATCAGCTTTTCGCCGATGTTCTCAACGGAAGTGGCCTGCGAAGCTCGGATAACTGAAGCAATGTTTAGCTGCAGTTGCGCTTGATAGCTGCTTTTGTCTCCGAGCATCTGGTTGATTGCCTTGACGACGGCATCCTGAAGGGCCAATTCGTTGATGGTTCTGGCGTGACATTCCAGTCCGGTGGATTCCAGCCTGCTGATGCAGCGTCAGACAATAGATTTAACTCCACGATTGTTCCAGTGGAGCCTTCGGAACATTTCGCCACATTCTCCGCAGATGACGATTTGGGAGAAGCAGTGATTGCAACTGTAGTTTCGTTTCTTGCCGTTGGCGCTGGTTTTTACGGTTTATCGTTATCTGAGATTCGAGAGGACAATTTATAATAAGAAGTAGAACCTCCAGTTTGTAGAATTCAAAAATTTAATATGAAATGTGAGATAGAGCGTATGGAAATAAACAAGACGTTCTATTTTTTTGCCTTTTTGAAAAAAAGTGATTAAAAAACTATTGGCATTTTGTTACTGGAGTTTGAAAACTATCACAATCAGATAAATCAAAGCAAGTTGAAACGCAAGTGTGCTCGTGATTTCATTGAAAGTCTATTAGGTGTTAGGCTTAAAAAATAGTTTTATAAAAATAGGGAGATGTGTTTTGGAACAGGAGGTAAGAGCTATCCTTGATAGATAAGGACAATGCGAAGAAATGGGTTGCTAAAGGGGGATTATCCGAACTTATAACATTTAACGATAACTTTTCAATCGTTAAATAATGTAGTAGATACGATTGACCATACGTACTTATCATATGTAAAAAGGGTAGACGTACTTGCAGTTATGTCGTTCCACATTGAAAATATTATAAGATTTGTGAAATCTTAGTGATTTCTTTTTTTATAGCAAGTTATACAAATAATTATTTGTCATATTATAAAGAGTGATTTACAATAAAAATAGGAGGAAAAAGGAAATGAAAGTATTATTAGTTAATGGTGGACCACATCCTAAAGGATGTACAAATCGTGCTTTAGAAGAAGTAGAAAAAGCATTAAAGGAAGAAGGAATAGAAACGCTTATTTATCATATTCCAAATGTTCCTTTACAAGATTGTATTGCTTGTGGATCATGCGCTAAAACAGGTAAATGTGTTTTTGATGATTGTGTCAATGAATTTGCCTCAATGGCAAAAGATGCTGATGGCTTTATCTTTGGAACACCTGTTTATTATGCACATCCAACAGGTAAAATTCAAAGCTTTATGGATCGTGTTTTTTATAGTGCTAAATCTGCATTTGTTCATAAACCAGCAGCTGTGATTTCTTCATCAAGAAGAGCAGGAAGTGTCACGAGTATGGATGTTTTAAACAAGCATTTAAGTATTTCTGAAATGCCTATTGTCACATCAAACTATTGGAATGAAGTGCATGGACATACACCAAGTGATGTTGAACAAGATAGAGAGGGATTAGATACAATGTATGCATTAGGTAAAAATATGGCTTGGATGTTAAAATGTATTGAAGCTGGTAAAAAAGCAGGAATTGAAGTTCCTCAAAATAAAAAGAGAACGACAAACTTTATTCGTTAAAATGAAAACACTGTATGTTTCTGATTTAGACGGGACGCTTTTAAATAGTCAACAACAAACATCAACTTATACTAATCAAACAATTAATAAGCTTGTTGATCAAGGAATGTTGTTTTCTTATGCAACCGCAAGATCTTATTATTCAGCCAAACCAGCAACCAAAGGCTTAAGTGCAAAAATTCCTTTGATTCTTTATAATGGCGCCTTTATTATTGATAATCAAAGCCAAGAAATTTTAGTATCTAATTTCTTTTTAAAAGAAGAAGTCAATGATTTAGCTCATTATTTTAATCAAAAAGACTTTTATCCTATTGTTTATGCTTTTATAAATGAACAAGAAAAATTTAGTTATATTCCTAGTAAATCAACCAAACAACAACTAGATTTTATAAGTACACGTAATGATAAAAGAAAAAATCCAGTTGAAAATAATCTCTTTCAAGGCGATGTTTTCTATGTTTCATGTATTGCTTCCAAAAAACAACTAGAAAGTTTTTATCATGATTTAAAAGATCGATATCAATGTTTATTTTCTAAAGATATTTATAGTCAAGATTGGTGGCTTGAAATCTTACCTAAAAAAGCAACCAAGGCGCATGCTATTTTACAATTAAAAGACTATCTAAAATGTGAGAAGGTTGTTGTGTTTGGCGATGGTTTAAATGATTTATCGATGTTTGAAATAGCGGATGAAAGCTATGCGGTAGAAAATGCCTGTAAAGAGCTTAAAGAAAAAGCAACAGGTGTTATTGGTCGTCACGACCAAGATGCGGTAGCACGTTGGTTAGAAGAAAATTATAAGGATTAGTATGAAAGATTTATATTATATTTTAATGTACAATAATTTAGGTAATGTTAAAGAATGTAAAACACTTATTAAACATGGTTTGATCCAAGTGAATGGTGTTGTTGAAACGAATTGTAAAAGAAAGATCCAAGAAGAGGATGTTCTTATTTATCAAGGAAAAATATTAAAGAGTCAACCATTTCATTATCTTATGCTCAATAAACCACAAGGTTATCTTTGTGCCAATAAAGATGAAAAGGAAAAATGTGTTGTTGATTTAATTGATTATCCAGATTGTTTTTGTTTAGGAAGATTAGATCGTGATACGACAGGACTTTTAATTCTTACCAATGATAAAAGTTTAAAGAAGCTTTTATTACCACAAAATCATGTAAAGAAAACCTATCTTGTTGAAACAAAAGAAAGACTTAAAAAGGAAGATCAAGAAGCTTTTAAAAGGGGAATCATCATTGATCAAAAGATTCAATGTTTACCAGCAAAACTTGAAATTATAGATGATTTTCATGGTTATGTGACAATAGAAGAAGGAAAATATCATCAAATCAAAAAGATGTTTTTATCATTGAAGAATGAAGTTGTTTCTTTAAAAAGAATTTCATTTGATGAAATTCTTTTGGATGAAAACTTATCAGAAGGTATGTCACGTCCTTTAAATAAAGAAGAAAGAAATAAGCTCATAAAAAAAGCGGCTCAATATTGAGTCGCTTAAACTTTTTCTGTCGTTAAAATAACAATAACAGCACCGACAATCGATAAGATGACACCAGCAAGTAAAACATGTCCAACACCTAAAGCATCAAGCATAATTCCACCTGCGAAGTTTGCAAATACGCCTGATAAAGTCATTGAAGTTGTAACAAGCGATTGTCCTTTAACACGATCGGCAACAGCAATTTTTTCATTAACATAATAAACAGAGGCTGGAACAAATAAAGCATAGGCAAACATTTGACATACTTGGGCAAGATAAATCATAATCATGTTTGTCGCAAAATATGTAAGTGCATGTTTTACACAGAACATTAAAATTGAAAATTTAATAAGTGTTCCACAATTAATTTTTTCAGACATCTTTGTAAAGAAAGCCATTGTTGGAAGTTCCAACATTGCTGCAACGAAAACAGCATTTCCCATATCAGCACTTGTTCCACCGATATTTGTAATAATTTGAATAAAGAAGTTATTGATAATTGTATGCGCAAAATAGACAAGTACAAAACCAACTAAAAATAAAATAAATTTTTTATATTTCATACAGAACTTACCAAAAGAAAGTTGTTCTGTTTCTTCTTGTTTTGTATCTTCTTTGACTACTTCTTTTTCATAACCTTTTGGTAAAACAAACATTTTAACAATAACAAATAATAAAGCTGTAAAAATAATATAGAATAGAGGTAAAATACCTGGTGAAAAACTTTCGACAACATGTCCTAAAACAAGAGAAGCGATTGCATAAGCTACAGAACCTAAACCTCTAGCAAGACCATAGTTGATTTCAATACCATGTTGTTCAAAAACAAAGGCAAGAGAATTCATTAGGGGCATGATTGATGACATGATTGAAAAAATAGTAACTACTAAAAATAAAACAAATAAAGCACTTCCTGGAATTAAATAAAGAATTGCGGATAAAGCAATGACTAATAAAACAATTGGTGCAATGATATTTCGCATTTCAATATTTTTATGATTGTCTGCAAAAGAAGCAAGCATTGGTTGTAATATAACAGCGATAATACTTGAAAGGGCAAGAGCAATACCAATTTGTGAGTTTGTACATCCTTTATCTAATAAAAAGACAGAAGCATAACCCATCATAGAAGCAAAAGCAGCAAAGTAGAAAATTTGGCTACCAGCATACTTCAAGTTTAAACTACGATTTTTTTTCATAAACATTTCCTTCCTTAAATAATAATCATATTGTATGTTTAAATATGTATAACTTATCTATATTCTATCATAAAAAGAATGATTGTAAGCGCTTTTTTATATTATGAAAAAAAGGAGAATATTTTGACTTGCTTCGAAAGAAACTTATAATAGAAGTGGTGATAAAAAATGAAAGAAATAATAATTGTAACTGGAGCAAGTTCAGGTATGGGAAGAGAATTTGCTATGCAAATTGAAAAGAAGTATCAAGTAGATGAAATATGGGTGATTGCTAGAAGAAAAGAAAGACTGGAAAGTCTAAAAGAAATATTAGAAACAAAAGTAAAAGTACTTGCTTTAGATTTAACACAAAAAGAATCATTTGAAATACTTCAGGAAGCTTTATTTAAAGAAAAACCAAGAGTGAAAGTTCTTGTTAATTGTTCAGGCTATGGAAAATTAGATCATTATGAAAATATGTCTTTAGAAACAATTGAAAATATGATGAATTTAAATATGCTGGCAGTTGTCAAAATGGTAAATACTGTTTTACCTTATATGCATAAAGAAAGTCATATTGTTAATTTTGCTTCATGTAGTGGCTACATGCCAATTCCTTATTTAAATATTTATGCTGCTTCTAAAGCTTTTGTCCTTAATTATTCAAGAGCATTAAATGAAGAATTGAAGTATCGAGGGATTCATGTATTAGCTATTTGTCCTTATTGGGTTGAAACGGAATTCTTTGATCGTGCTGTTGAAAAAGATAAAAAGCCCGTGGTTATCCGTTATGGAAAAGTATATCAAGCAAAAGATGTTATAAAAAAAGCGATTAAGGATATGGAAAGTTCTAAGGATGTTTCTTTATATGGAACAATCAATCGAATACAAATCTTAGGAATGAAGGTTTTGCCACATCGACTTGTTAAAAAGATTTGGATGGCTTATCAAAATTTAGATGGAACAAGGAAGATTAGATAGATTGTATTTAATTAAAAAAATCCTTAAAATTAGAGAATTTTTTATTAAAGTGTGATAAGATAAAATCAGTGAAATAGAGAGGTATGTATGATGAAAAAATTTATTAGACAAAATATAGATCATCAACCAATTGTTGATAATGTTTTTAAAATCGTAAGTTTAGCAAATGAAGCAATTGCTGAAAAAGGAAAAGAAAATATTGTCAATGCGACAATTGGTTCATTATATGATGAAGATGGTAATTTAGTAGCATTAGATACCGTATTTAATACGTATAATAGTTTAGATAATAGAACAAAAGCAAAATATGCTTCAAGTTTTAGTGGAAATCCTAACTTTAGACAACAAGTTTATAATTGGGTCGTACAAGATACAAAACTTGATTTATGTCATAGTGTTATCGGAACACCTGGAGGATCAGGAGCTGTTAGTTCTACTATTTTAAATGTTTTAGATGAAGGTCAAACTTTAATTATTCCTCATATTGCTTGGGGTAATTATAAATCAATGGCAACGATTGCTAATTGTAAAGTACAAGCCTATCAAATGTTTGACGGGGATGCTTTCAATATTACAAGCTTTAAAGAAACTTGTCGTGAAGTAATGGCAAGACAAGGTAAAGTTTTAGCGATTATCAATGATCCATGTCATAACCCAACAGGATATTCTATGACAGTTGAAGAATGGAATCAAGTGATTGATTTTTGTAATGAATTATCCAATGAAGGACCTGTTATTATCTTAGATGATATTGCTTATATTGATTATTCTTATAACTTAGAAAGATCAAGAGATTATATGAATGCCTTTAATCGTATGAATGATCAAGTCATGATTGTTGTAGCGTTCTCTTGTTCTAAAACACTTACATCTTATGGTTTAAGATGTGGGGGTGCTGTTATTTTAGCGAAAAATCAAGAAGATGTAAGATCGCTTGAAATCTTGATGGAAAAACATGCCAGAGCTTCTTGGTCAAATATTCCTAATGCAGCAATGGAAAACTTTGTTAAAGTTACAACTGAACATAAAGATGAATTTAATGCAGAAAAATCAAAATATGTAGATTTATTAAGACAAAGATGTGAAGTCTTTAAAAAAGAAGCAGATGAATGTGGTTTAACGTATTATCCATATAAAGAAGGTTTCTTTGTGACTTTAAAAGTAGAAGATGATGATTTATTAACACGTTTCCATGAAGCAATGCTTGCTCAAGATATTTATACAATTAAAGTCAATAAAGGTATTCGTGTTGCTTTATGTTCTTTATCAGTAGAAAAATGCCAAGGACTTGCCTTTAAAATGAAAGAAATTTTAGATAGTTTAAAATAATCGGGGAAACCGGTTATTTTTTATGGAAAGAAGAAAGTATTTATTTAAAGGCAGAGTTCAAGGTGTTGGTTTTCGTTTTCGTTGCTTTTCTATCGCAAATGAATTAAAATTAACGGGGTTTGTAAAAAATGAATATGATGGTTCGGTTTCTATGGAAGTTCAAGGAGAAGGAATGCAAATAGAAAGAATGATTGAAAAGCTCTATCAACAACCATTTATTGAAATAGAACAAATCCATTATCATTTATTAAATATAAAAGAGTATGAAAAATCTTTTGAAATACGATATTAAGGAGGAACTATGAAAACAATTGCTATTGTAGCAACAGGTGGTACAATTGCTGGTACTGGAAAAAAAGGGAAAACTGCAGCATATCATGCAGGAGAAATTGATATTGATTCAATTATTGAAACAATTCCAGAAATCAATGAAGTGGCGCATATTAAAGAATATCAATTAATGAATATTGATAGTAATGAAATGACTCATGAAAAATGGTTGATCTTAAAAAATAATATTGAAGAAATTTTGTCGGATGATACGATTGATGGTGCGGTTGTTACTCATGGAACAGATACTTTAGATGAAACAGCTTATTTTTTAACTTTAACATTAAATACCCCAAAACCTGTTGTTTTAACAGGAGCAATGCGTCCAGCAACAGCAACGAGCGCAGATGGTCCATTTAATCTTTATCAAGCTATTTGTTTAGCTTGTCATGGAGAATCTTATAACCGTGGGGTTCTTGCTTTATTTTCTAATACAATTTATTCAGGAAGAGATATTGAAAAAGTTAATAATTTTAAAATTGATGCCTTTGATCAAAGATCTCTTGGATGTTTAGGATATATGCAAGATCAAGAAGTCTATTTCTATACACAAACAAGTAAGATTCATACGATAAAATCACGTTTTAACAAACGTATTGATTCTATTAAAAGTGTAGCGATTGCTTTTTATTACAGTGGTGCGGATGCTAAAATCTTATATGATCTTGCAAGTGATCATGAAGGGATTGTTATTGCAGGGTCAGGAAGTGGAAATTATAGCCAAGCTTGGTTAAAAGCAATCGAAGAACTTTCTGAAAAGGGTACAATTTTTGTACGTTCTTCACGTATTTCACAAGGAATTGTTTTTGATGATGAAATCTTTGATCCACATCATTTATGTATTTCATCAAATACCTTATCGCCACAAAAAGCGAGAGTTTTATTAATGCTTGCTTTAACACAAACACATGATCGTGATGAAATCAGAGAAATCTTTTTACAATATTAGAAGGAGAAATCCTTCTTTTTTTTAAACATGTATGAAAAGAAGATAGATTTATGGTACACTCTACTTGCAATAGAAATCTGTTAATTGGGCTGGTCGTAAGACCAGGGTACCTCAATTTGCGGGTAAGACACCCGTTTTTTTTAGGAAAGAATAAATTTTGAGAGGCTTAAGTACAAAAATAATTTCAATGAAAAATATAAGAAGGAGAAAGAGTATGAAATTATATTATCCTGTCATTTTCTTAAAAGAAGATGATGGAAGATATTTGGTTTCATTTTCTGATGTTCCAGAAGCAATAACATGTGGGAATGATTTTGAAAATATTGATATAAAAGAAACTGTTGTAAAGATTGAATTGAATTTAACTGGATTAGATGACAAAAAAACTAATTTTATAATTATAAAAAAGAGTAATGAATCAGTAAAACTGAATCATTACTCTTTTACGTATACAGCAAAGATTTTATCCTCACAATAAAAATCACCGTAACCATCTTCATTTATAAGAACTCTTTGATAACCATTAAAGACATTGACATAATAACAATGACGATCTTCTTTACCAACATACATTGATTTAATACCACCAGTTGAATTCGTCATAATAATTGCCATTGCTTTTGTTTGGGTACGCCTAATCCAACCAATTAAATGAGGATGATTGAAATAATCTTCTTGATTTCCTTCGTTATATTGTTTTCTTAAAGAAAGGAGCTGTTGAAGCATTTCTTTTTTTGAAGAAATATTTTCATAATCAATACCTTCTAAATCACCATAGAAAACACAAGGATACCCTGCTTTTCTTAAAAGAGTTAAACAATAAGCATGTCCTTTAAACCAATCAGGAATGAAAGAAGCTAATGATTGACTTGGTTCCGTATCATGATTATCGACAAAAGTAACTGCATTTGAAGGATACATGGAAACAAGCGTTTGATCAAAAATATGAGAAAAATCATAATTTTCATTATGACTTGCATCGTAAAAATGATAGTGAAGAGGAACATCAAATAAAGACATTTCAAAATTGACTTCTTTTAAATACTTTTCTAAATGATACACATCTCCGTGCCAATACTCACCAACCGTAAATAATTCTTTATTAAAATCGTGATATATTTTTGGCAAGAGGTTTTTATAAAAAGAAGCGGGAATATGTTTAACAGCATCGAGACGTAAGCCATTGATTTTAGTTAAATTTATATACCAATAAAGCCATGAGGTAACTTCTTGAACGGTTTCTTCATTTCCAAAATCTAAATCCGCTCCCATTAAATAATCATAATTGCCATTTTCATCATCGACTTCTTGATCCCAACTTTTTTGATCAAAAAGGAAAATGGTATTACGATGGGTCTTTTCATCATAATCAATCCCATCAAAATGATACCAATGCCAAATAAAATCAGAATATTTTTTATTTCTACCAGGAAAAGTAAAAAGAGTATAGACTTTAATTTGTTCATCACCAGAAATGATTTCATTAGTATTTTGACGATTGACTTCTTTTGCGTTAACAATTTCAGTACCGTCAGCGCCCATTTTATGATTTAAGACAATATCTCCATAAACATCAATTCCTGCTTTTTGAAAAGCTTGAATACACGCTAAATAATCCACTTTTGTTCCATATTTTGTTTCAATACTTCCTTTTTGATTAAATTCTCCCAAATCATAAAGATCATAAACACCATAACCATTATCATTGATGCCACCAACGCCTTTATAAGCAGGTGGTAACCAAATAGCTGAAAAACCCATTTCTTTATAAGATTTTACTTTTTCTTGAAGTTGTTTCCAAAGTTTTTCTTCAGGTTTTATATACCAATGAAACCCTTGTAATAAAACACCATTTTCCATTTTTTTCACCTCATTGAAACTATTATACATCATTTTATTTCATTTTCCTAAAAGATGCGGTAAAATAAAGAAAATTAGGGGGATTATATATGTATGAATTAATATCAAACTTAATTCTTTATGGGAATTTACCAGAGGATGAAATTTTAGTACAACTTGCTAAGTTGTTATCAGATGATGAAAAATCAAATCATGAACTTCGTCAAGAAATTTACGGCCAAATAAAAAGATTATTAGAACTTGCAACTCAATATGGATTTAATGATAATTTATGGCATAATTATTTAACTTATTTATTAATGACAAATGAAAATCCATTTAGTATGACTTGTGAAAAACAAGGAGCAAGAGAAGGAACTGTTAATCATTTTGCTTTAAATGATTTTAAAGTATTTTATGATCTTTTCCATTATGATTTTAGGAGTATTGAAAAAGAATTAAATATTGATTGTTTTTCAACACTTGCTGATTATAAAGCTTTATCTAAACCAGAATTGATGTACAATAAGAATGTTTCTTTAAAAGTCCAAGAACTTTCTAAAAAATTAGAAGAAACAAAGAATGAACAAGAATTCTTTGATGTTGTAACGCAATTCTACAAAGATTATGGAGTAGGTATGTTTGGTTTAAATAAAGCCTTTAGAATTGCGACAAGTCATGAAAACTATGTAGAATTAAAACCAATTAATAATATGGATGAAGTTGTTTTAGATGATTTAGTTGGTTATGAAATTCAAAAGAAAAAGTTATTAGATAATACTGTAGCTTTTGTTGAAGGAAGAAAAGCAAATAATGTTTTACTTTATGGGGATAGTGGAACAGGTAAATCAACCAGTATTAAAGCAATCGTTAATGAATTTTATGATCAAGGTCTAAGAATGATTGAAATCTATAAACATCAGTTTAAAGATTTATCAAATATTATTGCGATGATTAAAAATAGAAATTATCGTTTTATTATCTATATGGATGATTTATCATTTGAAGAATTTGAAATTGAATATAAATTTTTAAAAGCGGTTATTGAAGGTGGTGTTGAAACTAAACCTGAAAATATTCTTATTTATGCAACAAGTAATAGAAGACATCTTATTAAAGAAAACTGGTCAGATCGTAATGATGTTGTTCAAGAAAATGGAATGCATCAATCAGATACGATGGAAGAAAAACTTTCTTTAGTTAATCGTTTTGGAGTTAAAATCAATTATTCTAAACCAATGAAAAAAGAATTCAATCATATTGTTTTAGAATTAGCTCATAAAAATAATATCCAAATGGATGAAAAAGAATTATTATTAGAAGCGAATAAATGGGAACTTTCTCATGGTGGAACATCAGGAAGAACTGCTCAACAATTTATCAATTATATTTTAGGATTGGAGGAATAAATATGGAAGCTATTCAAGCACTTACAACTCGAAGAAGCTGTCGTAGTTTTAAACAAGAACAAATCAAAGATGAAGAATTAAAAACTATCCTTGATTGTGGTTTAAATGCCCCAAGTGGTAAAAATAAACAATCAAGTAAAATTGTGGTTGTTCAAAAACAAGAAGAAATCAAAGAACTTTCAAAACTTAATGCGATTATTTTTGGAAAAGATGTTGATCCTTTTTATGGGGCACCAACAGTATGTTTTATCTTTGTCCCAAAAGATGAAAGTAATGGTATAAAAGATGGTTCATTAGTGATTGGTGCTATGCAAACAGGAGCATATGCATTAAACATAGGTTCTTGTTGGATCAATCGTTGCAAAGAAATGTTTGAATTACCTGAAGGAAAGAAATATTTAGAAAAATGGCATTTAGAAGACTATGAAGGAGTAGGTTGTTGTATTTTAGGGTATGTAGAAAAATCATTACCTGAAAAAGTGATTTTAGAAAATCGTGTAATTAAAGGATAGGTGATAAATATGGATGATAAAGTTTATGAATTTGTTGAAGATCAAACGATGACCATGCAACAATATATTAATAACATTTTTAAATGGATGGTGATTGGTGTTTTGACAACTTTTTTAACAGCATTTGCTTTAGAAAGAACCTCTTTTATGGCACATGCTGGTGTATTACCCTTACTTCTTGTAGTTTTTCAATTTGCGGTGGTCATTCGTTTAAGTAAACATTTAATGACTATGAAACCAGCAACAGCTAAAGCTCTTTATATAACATATTCTGTTATTACGGGCATTACTTTTTCTTATGTGATTTCTAGTTATACAGGATTTACAGTTTCTCTTGCTTTTTTAGTGGCGGCTATTTATTTTGGAGTTTTAGTTATTTTAGGAACGGTTGTTAAAATGGATCTTACAAGGATTGGAACATTATGTTTAACAGGATTATTTGTATATCTTATTTTTGCAATCATTGTAATGATTTTTAATCTTCCTGTAGGTTCATTAATTATGCCACTTATTTCACTTGCTTTATTTGCTGGTATTACAGCTTATGATATGCAAAAATCATTACAATTATATCACAGAGCTTCTTCTAATAAAGAAATGTTAGAAAAGATCAGTATTTATGGAGCTTTTAATCTTTATTTAGATTTTATGAATATTTTCTTAGATATTCTACAATTATTAGGTGATAATAACTAAAGAGCGAAAGCTCTTTTTTTTGATTTCTAAATCCCTTATAATAGTTTTCATATGGAGGGAATATGAAAAAACTTATTGGAAATAAAAACTTTTATAAAATGGTATTAGCGATTTGTATTCCTATTGTGATACAAAATGGTTTTACCAATCTGGCAAGTTTATTAGATAATATTATGATTGGTCAACTTGGAACACTTTCTATGTCAGGTGTTTCTATTACTAATCAATTGTTACAAGTGTTTAACGTAACAATTTTTGGAGCAATGTCAGGACCAGGTATTTTTATGGCACAATTTTATGGAAAGAAAAATAAAGAAGGGGTCGAAAATTGTTTTAGAATTAAGTTAATTATTGGTTTAATTATTACAATACTCGCTATTTTCTTATTTTATACTTTTGGTAGTCAGCTCATTTCTTTATATCTCAATGATAGTCCTAGTGATAGTTTAAAAACGTTAAACTATGGGATGAATTATCTAAAAGTCATGCTCATAGGACTTATACCTTTTGTCATAACACAAGTTTACTCTTCATCCCTTAGAGAAACAGGAAATACGGTTTTACCTATGATTGCCAGTGTAGTTGCAGTCATTGTTAATTTTTGTATTAACTACATATTAATCTTTGGACGATTTGGCTTTCCTCAATTAGGAGTTACTGGTGCAGCTATTGGTACTGTTGTTTCTCGTGTGGTTGAAATGTGTATTAATATTGTAGGCGGATATCGTAATGTCTATTTAAAAGAAGCGATGGTGTTAAAGAAAGTACCACTTTCTTCAACAAAAGAAATGTTGAAAAGAGGATTACCTCTTTTATGTAATGAAATTCTTTGGTCAATATCAATAGCTTTAATTTCCCAAAGTTATTCGACAAGAGGAATTATAGCGGTAGCTGCCATTAACATAACAACAACAGTAACAAACTTCTTTATGATCGTATGTTATGCTATGGGTAATTCTATTTCTATTGTAGTTGGTCAACAACTTGGAGCAGGAGAAATTGAAAAAGCCAAAGATTACGATTTAAAAATGTTATTTATGAATTTTGTGATGTGTTTGGCTATAGGTATTGTATTATTCAATGTTTCATCACTCATACCACAAATCTATAATACTTCATTAGAAGTAAAAGCTTTAGCCTCTCAACTTTTAAAAATTGCGGCATGTATGTTACCAATTATTTCTATTTATTATAGTAGTTATTTTACAATGCGAGCAGGAGGTAAAACTTTTCTAACCTTCTTATTTGATAGTGGTTATACTTTTGTTTTTACTTTCATGAGCGCTTTATTACTTACCCGTTTAACATCATTACCAATATTGACTATCTATCTACTAGTTCAATGTGTTGATATTCCTAAAGCAACACTTGGTCTTGTTCTTGTAAGAAAGGGTATATGGGTACATAATATTGTAAGTGATCTCTAAAATATTTTTTTTAAAATGAAAATATGATATATTTTCTTTAGAGAATCCATGCTTTAGTTGGATTAAATCGGAGAACCAGAGCCATAGTTGGATAAGCAGAGAGATTTCTCTGTTTTTTTATATAATAAAAGAGGACTGTTGAAGCTATAATTTAGCTTTTCAGTCCATTAAAATATGTTATTTTTTCACAATACGATAATAAGCTTTAGAAGTGATTAAATAAACAATCGTATAAATAATAATTAAACTTATAATACAACTGATTGTAGAAATAAAATAGACATTTTCATTACATAACAATAAACCGTTTAATACCTTTAAAATAAGCGGATAAGCAAATAATAAATGAATAATTGCAACAATTAATGGGACAAAGAAGAAAATAAGTACTTGAAACTGGATTGTTTGTTTAACTTCTTTTTGTGACATACCAACATTTTGTAAGATTTCAAATTTATTTTGATCTTCAAATCCTTCTGATATTTGTTTATTGTAGATAATGATAATGGCAGCTACTAAAAACATAATTGATAAGAAAATACCGATAAAGAGAATACTTCCATACATTTCATAGATAAGTTCTTGATCTTCAATCCCATTTTGAGTAGTAAAATAATAATTCTTTTCACCAAGTTGACTATAATCTATTTTTAAAAGTTGATTTGTAACATTCTTAACAACTTCTTTTGATGCATTGAAACCAATAAAGAATATTTGTGGTTTTAATTGATATTGATCAAGATTATTTTGATTCATAATAATAGTTATAGCATTAAAAGCATAACTATTACCAGTTTGAACTTGACGATTTTTGATTTGATCTTTAATGACATAAGAATTGCCATTTAAAGAAAGAGAACGGTAATTATATTTTCCATAACTATAGAGATAGATTTCATTTTTATCTAAAGAAAGGTTTTTATCAAAATAATGATTATAATCTTCTAAAGAAACAAGGTTGATGCAAGAAAGATATTTATAATCATAATCATCAAGTTTAGCATGATTCTTTTTTAAACTTCCAGAATACTCATAAACAGGTAAAGCATAAAGAGAATCATATTTTTCATTCTTCAATAATTCTTTTGTTTTATCAAAAACATAACTTGGATTTTTAAAGCCATTCAACTTAATATTACCAGCCATATAACATTGACGGTCTATACTATCTTGAATTCCATTATATAAACAGATTGTTGAAGAAAGAGTAACCAAAACACAAGTACATAAAATACAAATATTTGCTAGTCCGACCGCATTTTGTTTCATACGGTATAAAAGACCAGAAATAGAAGTAAAGTGTGTTGGTTGATAGTAAAAGTTTCTTCTTGATTTTAAGAATTTTAATAAAGCAATACTTCCTGCTGTAAATAAACTATAAGTTCCTAGCATGACTAAAATAACTGCAACAAAGAACAAAGTCATTGCTTTCATTGGATCAGTGATAGATAAGGCAAGGTAGTAACCAGCCCCTAAAGTAATCATTCCAAAAAGCGTTAAGATTATTTTTGTTTTAGGTTCTTTTTCACCAATGTTTTGTCCTTTTAAAAGTTCAATAGGATTACTTCTTACAACAATAGTAATATTGTATATTAAAGAAATTAAGAAAATGATACTAAAAATAATAATGGTTTGTATAAAAGCGTTCAATGAAAAGTTTAAAGAAAATTGAACACTTTTATGAATCAATCTTAAGATAATAACCGATGTTATTTGCGAAAGAAGAACACCTATTAAAATACCTGATGAAAGAGAAATGAGGGCAATAATGAGTGTTTCTAGAAACATCATCGAACGTATATTTCTTTTTTCCATCCCTAAGATATGATAAAGACTAATTTCTTTTTTTCTATTTTTTATAACAAAACTATTGGTATAAAGTAAAAATATAAAAGAGAAAATACTTATTACACCACTGCCTAATCCTAAAAACATCGTCATTTCTTGATGATTTTTTAAAGTAGGACTTTGTCCAATATTTCTAACAATAAAATATAAGGCAATAGAAAAGATTGTTGAAACAAAATATGATGTATAAAGCTTCTTATTCTTTTTAATGTTTCCTAAAGCCAATTTTAAATAAAATTTCATTTTATTGACCTCCCGAAAGAAGCATTGTTAGAGTATCGCTAATAGCTTGATACATTTCTTGATTAGACATATCTCCTTTATAAAGTTGATGGAAGATTTGTCCGTCTTTAATAAATAAGACACGACTGGCATAACTAGCTGCTTTACTACTATGAGTAACCATTAAAATTGTTTGTCCACTTTGATGAATTTGATCAAAAATAGATAAAAGTTGATCGGTTGATTTTGAATCAAGAGCACCTGTGGGTTCATCGGCTAAAATAATTTTAGGATGGGTAATTAAGGCTCTTGCAACCGCAACTCTTTGTTTTTGACCACCAGATATTTCGTAAGGATATTTTTCTAATAAATGATTAATTCCTAATGGTCTTGCAAGTTTTTCTAGTTTTGGTTTCATTAAAGCATAGGGTTCTTTTGATAAAACAAGAGGTAAATAGATATTGTCAGCGACATTAAAAGTATCTAATAAGTTAAAATCTTGAAAAACAAAGCCAAGATTATCTCGTCTAAAAGCTGAAATATGTTTATCAGAGATTTTTGTAAGATCTTTTCCATCTAATAAAACCTCTCCACTTGTTGGTTTATCTAATGAAGCAAGAATATTTAAGAGTGTTGTTTTTCCACTTCCAGATTCACCCATAATGGCGATATATTCTCCTTCTTCAACATCAAAAGAAACATCTTTTAAAGCTTCTACCTTTTGGCTTGAAAAACGCGTTGAATAAATTTTTTGTAAATGTTTAACGTTTAATAATGACATTTTTGTGTCCTCCTTTTTACACACTTATTGTATTCTACTTCTAAAATATGACCTATCGATTTATCTTACAAGTAAGTAAAATAATCTTACATTTTTGTAAGATTATTCAATAAATATTTCTTTTTTACTAAAATCAAGACAAACAGTTGTTCCTTGATTTACTTTTGATTCAATAGAAATCCAATGACCCAATTGATTAAAAATATTTTTACATAAATAAAGACCTAAACCACTGGCTTTTTTATCATTTCTTCCTTGAAAACCTGTAAATCCTTTTTCAAAAACACGTGGCAGATCACTTTCTTTAATACCAATACCACTGTCTTGAATATAAAGCTTTTCACCTTCATTATAAAAAGTAATACTTCCTTCTTTCGTATATTTTAAAGCATTAGAAAGAACTTGTTCAATGACAAAACCACTCCATTTTTCATCTGTTAAGATTTGTAAGTCTTTAATTTGATAATCTACTTTTAAATTTTTTTGAAAGAAAAAGAGTGATTGTTTTTTGATTTCTTGACTAACAAGATGATCTAAAGAAACTTTTTGAAAAGAAAGATCATGGTGAATAGAATCTAAACGTACATATTGTAAAGCCATATTGACATATTGTTCTATTTTTAAAAGTTCTACAAGCATTTTTTTATCTGGGTAATCATTTTGAATGATGAGTTTTAATCCAGCAATAGGAGTTTTGATTTGATGGACCCATTTTGTATAATAATCTATCGTGTTATTGTATTTTTGTTGATTTTCTTGTTTAAGTTGAAATATCTTTTTTTGCAATATTTGAAGCATTTCTTGATACGTTTTTTCTTCAAGATAGCTTTCTTGAGGTAAATTATCAAACAATTCAGGATTGTCTTTTAAATAAATCAAATATTGATGATGTTGTTTGTATTTTCTATAATCAAGTAAAAAATAAAGAAGGATGATAGAAAAATAGAGACTTAACATATAAATAATTAAATCTGAAATCATTTGACATATCATTAAAACAACAAAAGTACATAAGACAAACAACAAATAAAGAAGATAGACGGGATATGTTTTCTTTAAATAGTCTTTAAACATAATAAATAACCTAAGCCTTTCTTAGTATGAATAAAATCATGTAAACCAATATCTTCTAATTTCTTTCTTAAACGATTCATATTAACACTTAAAGTATTATCATCAACAAATTGGTGATCATCCCATAAATGATTCATTAAATCAATACGAGAAACAATCACTTCCGCATGTTCAAATAAATATTCTAAGATTTTTAATTCATTTTTAGTTAGAATAAGTTCCTTTTGTTGATAAGTGATTTTTCCAGCTAAGATATCTAAATGAACATCTTGATAAGTTAACAAATGAAAATCTTTAGAAAAACTATAAGTTCTTCTAAGAATCGCTTGTAATTTAGCTTGTACAACCTGTAAATCAAAAGGTTTATTAATAAAATCATCACCACCCATATTCATTGCTAAAACAATATTCATATTTTCATTAGCGGAAGAAATAAAAACAATAGGGACTTGTGAGATTTTCCGAATTTCTTGACACCAATAATAACCATCAAAAAAAGGAAGATGGATATCTAATAAAACAAGATCAGGTTGAAACTCTAAAAATTCATCTAAAACATGTTCAAAATCTTCTATATATTGAACATCATAATGATATTTTTCAAAATGTTTTTGTAAGCCTTTTGCGATAATAAAATCATCTTCAACAATTAATAATTTATACATAAGATCACCTTCTTTTAATATTATATAGAAAATCATGCAATTCGTCATCTTACATTTCTGTAAGATATGTTATAATGAAAAGCGATTGGGGGATATAAAAATGATTTTTGAATATGATGAAAATAATTTAGACAAATTTGAAAACTTTAAAGGTGGCGAAAAATACATTGAGGCAAAAATGTATTTTGATGGTTTGAATCGTTTTATGATTGGACATATTCCAACTGGTGGAAGTGTTGGAGAACATGTTCATGAAACAAACAGTGAGGTGATTTATGTCATCTCTGGTAATGGTTATGTTATTTATGATGGACAAAGAGAAGAACTTCATAAAGGAAGTGTTCATTATTGTCCTAAAGGTCATAAACATACAATGGTCAATGATCATGAAGAAGACCTTGTTTATTTCGCAGTTGTACCTGAACAATAATTCTTGATTATTATCAAGAATTTTAATTTTTGGATGAAAAAATGTATAATGAAAAAAGAGGTGAGGACGATGGATTCTTTTTTAAAAGAGATTGATACAGAACTTTTAAAGAGATGGCTGTTGAATCAAAATGAAGACGATTGGGATGTCAAAGAAGTAAATGATAATATTGTGATTGAAACAAAATATGGTTTAGGATTCATTAATTTTTATCCTGATTGTATTATTGAACTCGATGTTGAAAATAAGATGACTAAAGAAAAAGTCTTCTTTATTCATTTTCAAATGAATAATTTTCATCACGCTTTAGGTTTACTTTATGACATGCGTCTTTGTTTACAAAGGTTGACAACTTCTAAAAAAACAAAAGTACTTCTTTCGTGTACAAGTGGACTTACTACAGGTTTCTTTGCGGAAAAATTAAATGAGGGTGTACAGCTTCTAAATAAAGATTTTGAATTTAATGCTGTTTCTTATGGAAATCTTTATGACATGGCGAAAGATTATGATGTTATTCTACTAGCACCACAGGTATCATTTCGTTTATCTGAAGTAGAAGGAGTCTTAAAAAATAAGCGTGTTTATGCTTTATCACCTGCATTATTTGGAAAATATGATGTGGGAAATACGATTACTTTTTTAGAAGATGAACTTTATAAAGAAAAAGAAGTTCAAAGTCAACAAGAAAATCCTTTACCTATTAAACAAATGTTGAAAGCTCATCAACAAGTTTTAGCACTTGCTTTTATTCAATTAGATCAAAAAGTAAGACTTGTAAGTCGTCTTTATGATGAAAATAATATGATTTTAGAAGATTTTGAAGTCTATAAAAACACTATTTCAGTCGATGATATTGTTGATTTAATTAATACGATTTTATATGGATATCCTGATATAGAACTCATTAGTCTTTCACTACCTGGGGTTGTTTATAATGGGGTAGTAACTTTAAAAAAATATGGCTTGAATGAATGTCATTTACAAGCTTTTCTTGAAGAAAAATATAGTCAAAAGATTGTCATTAATAATGATGTTAATACAATTGTGATGGGATATTTTGCTTCACAAGATGACTATGAATCTGTTTCATTCCTTTATCAAGCACGTATTGGTGGAACGGGAGGAGTAGGACATATTCATCGAGGACATTTAATTAAAGGAAGGCATAATGTTGCGGGTGAAATTCAGTATTTACCGATTTCTTTTAGTGAGAATTATCAAGAAATCAAAAAAACTCCAGAAGGAGCTCTTGAATGGACAATGAAGTATTGTTTAGGGATTACTTCGATGGTGGCACCGGATGCAATCATTATTTATAATCGGTTGATTTCTAAAAGTGATGATGTAAAAAAAGAAATGGAAAAATATATGCCAAAGAGTTATATCCCTGATTTGATTAAGATTGAAAGCTTAAAGGAATATATGTTGATTGGATGTATTTTATTAGGGTTAAAAGAAATGTAAGAGGTATCTTTGAAAAAAGATATCTTTTTTATATTTATTTTTGACAACTGTCTTGTCAGGTGTAAACAAAAGGAGTATACTCTCCTCGAGAAAAGGGAGAAGTTATATGGATAATATAGAAAAAATTAAAAAGTTAAAAGAAGAAAAAAATGCGATTATTTTAGCACATTATTATGTAGATGAAGAAGTGCAAAAGATTGCTGATTATATTGGGGATTCATTTTATCTAGCCAAAGTAGCCAGCCAAACAGATGCTGATCGTATTGTTTTTGCAGGAGTTGAGTTTATGGGGGAAAGTGCAAAAATATTAAATCCTGAAAAAAAGGTATTTATGCCAGATGCTTTTGCAGATTGTCCAATGGCTCATATGATTACAATTAAAGAAATTAAAGAAATGAAAGAAAAATATGAAGATTTAGCGGTGGTATGTTATATCAATTCAACAGCTGAAATTAAACAATATGCAGATGTTTGTGTAACCTCATCAAATGCAGTTAAGATTGTTAAAGCATTACCACAAAAAAATATTTTCTTTATACCAGATCAAAACTTAGGAGATTTTGTAAGAAGACAAGTTCCTGAAAAAAATGTGATAACAAATTATGGACATTGTCCTCGTCATACAAATATTACTTTAGAAAAATTAAATGAAGCAAAAGAAAAATATCCAGAAGCAAAAGTGGCTGTTCATCCTGAATGTAAAAGAGAAATCGTTGAAGCTGCTGATTTTGTAGGAAGCACTTCTGCCATTATTGATTATGTTGTCCAAAGTGATGCAAAAGATTTTATCATTGGGACAGTAGATGGTGTTTTCGCAAAAATCAAAGAATTAGTACCAAATAAAGAGTTACATACAATTATGGATGTTCAAGTATGTCCAAATATGAAAAAAGTAACATTAGAAAAAATTCTAGACGTTTTAGAAAATGAAACAAATGAAGTTATTTTAAATGATGAATTTATGCAAAAGGCATTAAGTCCTTTAGAAAAAATGTTAGAACTTGCAAAGTAGGTAGAAAAAATGAAAACAGATGTATTAATAGTAGGTAGTGGATGTTCAGCTCTTTATATGGCTTTACATCTACCAGAAAATTTAAATATTTTAATGGTAACAAAAAAAGAAGCTGAATTAAGTGATTCCTTTCTAGCACAAGGTGGTATTTGTATGCTTAGAAATGAAGAAGATTATGATAGTTATTTTGAAGATACCATGAAAGCAGGTCATTATGAAAATGATGTGTATTCTGTAGAATTGATGATTAAATCTTCACCTGATGTTATTCAAGATTTAATAAGTTATGGTGTTGATTTTGAAAGAAATGAAGATGGAAGTCTTGCATTTACGCGAGAAGGAGCTCATAGTCATAAACGTATTTTGTATCATGAAGATATTACAGGAAAAGAAATTACGCGTCATTTATTAGAAAAAGTAAGACAAAAAAAGAACGTTACACTTTTAGAAAATACACCCCTTGTTGATTTGATTGTTAGAGGAAATGTTGCGCTTGGTGGTATCATTAAAAGAAATAATCAAGAAGAAAAAGTATACGCTAAAAAAGTCGTTTTAGCGACAGGTGGTATTGGCGGACTTTATAAACATTCTACAAATTATCCTCATTTAACAGGAGATGCCATTGAACTTTCTAAAAAATATCAAATTGAACTTAAGAATTTAGATTATGTACAAATTCATCCAACAACTTTATATACAACAGATCATGAAAGAAGCTTTTTGATTTCTGAATCTGTACGTGGGGAAGGGGCTATTCTTTTAGATAAAAATGGAAATCGTTTTGTTAATGAACTTCTTCCAAGAGATGTTGTGGCAGAAGCTATTTTTAAACAAATGGAAAAAGATCAAACAGATTATGTTTATGAAGATTTAAGACCAATTGGTAAAGAAGAAATCGAAAGTCATTTTCCTCACATTGTTGAACATTGTAAAGAAAAAGGATATGACGTTTTTAAAGAACCCATTCCTGTTGTACCTGCACAACATTATTTCATGGGTGGTATCAAAGTAGACTATGATAGTCATACCAGTATGAAACATTTATATGCTATTGGGGAAACAGCTTGTAATGGCGTTCATGGTAAAAATAGACTTGCAAGTAATTCATTATTAGAAAGTCTTGTTTTTGCTAAAAGAGCGGCTAAACGTATTGAAAAAAGTTTAAAGGAGAGAAATCATTATATGTTTGATCAAACAACATTAAAACTTAATGTAGATCCACTTATTATCAGTGCTTTAAAAGAAGATATTACTAGTGAAGATGTTTCTACTAATAGTGTGATGCCTTTTTCTAAAACAGGAGTTGTTGATTTGATTTGTAAAGAAGATGGTATCATTTGTGGCTTACAAATTTTTGAACGTACTTTTGAATTGTTAGATGAAGCTTGTGATGTTGAATTCTTTGCTAGTGATGGAGATCACGTAGAAAAAGGACAACTTTTAGGACGTGTTAAAGGCGATGTCCGTGTTTTACTAAGTGGGGAACGTGTTGCTTTAAATTATTTACAAAGAATGAGTGGAATTGCCACTTATACAGCGAATGTTCAAGAATATTTAAAAGATTCTTCTATTCGTTTATTAGATACTCGTAAGACAACACCAAATAATCGTATTTTTGAAAAATATGCAGTAAGAGTTGGTGGTGGACATAATCATCGATATAATTTAAGTGACGGTGTATTATTAAAAGATAATCATATTGGTGCTGCTGGTGGAGTCAAAGAAGCCATTATGCTTGCTAAAGAATATGCACCATTTGTTAGAAAAATTGAAATTGAAGTAGAAAATATGGAAATGGTCAAAGAAGCAGTAGAAGCAGGTGCAGACATTATCATGCTAGATAATATGGATGATGATATGTTAAAAGAAGCTATTGCTTATATTGATCATCGTGCTGAAATTGAAGTTTCAGGAAATGTCACAAAAGAAAACATTGCAAGACTTACAAATTTAGGAGTAGATTATGTTTCCAGTGGTGCTCTAACACATTCTGCACCAATATTAGACCTTTCATTGAAGAATTTACATGTGCTATAATATCAATTAAGGAGGGCGAGGTATGGATGGAAATAAAAGAAGACAAGCCATTATTGATATTTTAAAAAACAGTTTACAACCTGTATCAGGAACATATTTAGCGAAAACCCTCCAAGTAAGTCGACAAGTCATTGTTCAAGACATTGCTTTACTTCGTGCTGGTGATTATGATATTTATTCAACACATAAAGGATATGTTTTAAATACACAAAAAGTTTGTAAACGTATTTTTAAGGTACATCATGATGATAATGAAGTAGAAAAAGAACTTTCTTTAATTGTTGACTTAGGTGGTTATGTTGAAGATGTCTTTGTTTATCATAAAGTTTATAATATTGTAAAAGCAACATTAAATATTGCCTCAAGAAGAGATATTAAAAATTATATGACAAATCTACAAACAGGACATTCAAGCTTACTAAAAAATGTCACATCAGGATATCATTATCATACAGTTCATGCAGACAATGAAGAAATTCTCGATGAAATTCAAGAAGAACTTCAAAAAGCTGGATTTCTTGCACAGTTACAAGAATATGAACCTGTTGATTTTTGGAAAGATAAATAAAATAAAAAGCGTCAATAGTTGTGTAGTGCACTGAAATAGTTGGACTATAAAATTTAAGATAGGGATTGTTGTCTATAAGCTAATGGACTCAATCCTTTTCTTTTTACATTGATTCTTTTCTCATTGTAATATTTAATATATTCTTCAATTGCTTTCTTTAATTTAATAGAAATAATTTTCCTGTCTGAAACGAGTTCTTGACAAATAAGGGTTCTAATTCTTTCGTTTTCTACAAGCAAATGATGAAAATATAAATCATTTGAATATTTTATAAAATTTTCTCTATTTTTGTTCATATAGATTCCTTCCTATATATATTGTCTTTTTTTGAGGAGTTTTCTTCTTTTTAGTAAAAATAAATGATAAAATTTTAGAAATAGAAGCTTTGGAGGTAAAGTATGAATCAAAAGGTTAAAATGAAGCCATCTTATTTAAAAATTGCTTTTTTGGATAGAGATGGAACTATTATTAAGGATTATCCAGATGAAAAATGGAGAGAAATTAAAGAACCTGAATTTTTAGAAGGTTCAATAGAAGGACTCAAGAGATTAAAAGAGATGGGATATGATTTTATCATTATAACAAATCAATATCTTATTAATGATGGAATTATTTCATTGAATGATTATCAACAGTTTACAGGAAAATTTCTAAAAAAATTAAAAGAAGAAAATATAGATATTCTAAAAATCTACTTTTGTCCGCATAATGAAAAAGATCATTGTCACTGTAAAAAGCCAAAACCTGGGATGATAGAACAAGCTAAAAAAAATTTTTTAATTGATATGAATAACTCTATCTATATAGGGGATAGTCAAGTTGATTATTTACTAGCAAAACATTTTAATTTAACTTTTTATGGGATAAATTATAATGGTGATAATGTTAAAAGTTATCGTGGTATTTTAGAAATTTCCAAACAAATAAAAAAGATTCAAAATAAATGAATCTTTTATAAGTTTTCTAAAGCATATTCAATAGCTTCACTAACAGCTCCATCTTTACAACTTGAAACAACTTTATAAGCTTTTTCTTGAATAACTTTTTCAGCGTTGTTTGGCGCAAAAGAATAGGGGAAACGTTCAAAGAGAGTAATATCATTCATACCATCTCCTAAAACAATAACTTCTTCTTTTTTGATTTTTAATTGATCAATTACTTTTTCTAAAATCAATCCTTTTTGAGCATACTCGTTGGTAATTTCTACATTATCAGGATATGAAGATAAATAAGCAATATTTTTCATATCTTTAAAATAAGGTAGAACACGTTGTATTTCATCTGCATCATGAGAAAAAGCTTCAACTTTAATAACTTCTAAGTCTCTTTTAATAAATTCATCAATTGAATCAAATTGTTGAATTTGACAGGCAGGGGAATCACTCAGTGGACCTCCTGGTAAAAAATCTTCCATTTTATTGCCAAAGCGAACACTTCCTCGATAAGCAAAACGATCTCTAACTACTTCCGGTTTTAAAGTACTATAAAAACCATTTGTTGTAAAAATCATATAAGGGGTTTGATGTTCAATAAAAACAGGAAGTATTTCTTTAAGTTTTTCTTTATCCAAATAACAATTCATTAATACTTCTCCATTTTTATTACAATATTGGGCTCCATTTCCTAAAATCATTGAACATTTAATATCAAAAGGATCTAAAATACTTGTAACACCATAATAATCTCTTCCTGAAGCCACAACAAATTCAATTCCTTTTTCTTGTGCTTTTTTTATACTTTCAATACATTTAGGATGGATGTAACCATGAGATAATAAGGTTCCATCAACATCACTGACAATCATTTTAATCATATTCATTTCCTCCATAGTTCTATTATAAAAAAAATAGATGATAAGAAATGTTTTTTTCTTAAAAAGAAAAAGAGTCTAAACTCTTTCTAAAATTTGTTTATAATTTGGAAAATTAGTCTTTGATACTTTTTCTAAAATATCTTGTCCATATTTTTTTACTAAAAGACAACCAGCATCATTTGCAATAATATTAAAGCCTCTTGGTAAAGTGATTTCTAAGGAATCACACATGTTTTGATAATATTGAAGATAAGCATATTGTGATAAGATTTTTGCGCACATCATGGCTGGTGACATATCCTCTTTTTTAAATTCAAGGTGACGTACTACAATGGTTTTGTGTTTTAAATAACGATAGTATTTTTTAGGTGCTAAAAAAGCATCGATTGTTTTTATTGAAATAGGATGACTGATTCTTTGAATGACATTGATCATTGCTTGATTATAGAGATTTGCTTTCATACAAGAAAGTTTTTGTCCTTCACTAACATATTGATTATAATGGCTATTATCTAATAAAAGTAAACTATAAGTAAGTTTTTCTTTTAACACTTTTCCAAGCTGTATTATTTCTTTATTGCTTGTAACTTCTAAATTTAGCTTATTTAACCAAAATTCATCTTTTTGATCAACATAACAAGCCACAACGCATAATGGTCCAAAAAAATCGAGTGATCCTGTTTCATAACATCCAACGTGATTTTCCATATTATCCCTCCCATAATTTATTATAACATATCTTTTTTTAATTATTCACTAATCGAGTTTTGCTAGATAATGATTATAGAGTTTTTGACGTTCAAGTACTTGAATATGACCGTATTGAATATCAATGAGTCCTTCTTCTTTAAACTGATTAAGTACTTTAGTAACGGTCACTCGAGATATAGCTAAAGAATCAGCAATTTCTTGATGCGTATAAGGAATACGACCAAAAAGTAAATTTTTTTCTTTATTATTATCTTTTGATAAATCATAAAGAAAAGCGGCTACTTTTTCGTAACGATTATAGGTTTGAGCCCATTTTAATAATTGAGTTAAATGATTACAGTTATCATTAAACATCTTTAATAAAGAAATCGTTAAATCTAAAGAAGAAGATAAATAGGGGTATAGATCTTGTAAATGACAAGTAATAATTTCAACATCATTGATGGCGGAAACTGTAGTAGGACGATAAGCATTTTCATAAAGGGAAGACTCCCCAAAAATACGTCCTTTATCAAGAACATCGTAATTGATTTCATCCCCGTTTTTTGTAATATGGTAAACTCGTACTCTGCCTTTTAAAACAAGACATAATTCATCAGCACAATCATCTTGCATATAAATGACCTCATTTTTTTGATAGTGTTTAATCGTACCAGCTTGTTTAAAGTAGTCAAAGAGTTCTACATTAATTTTCATTTTTTCACCTTCTTTGTTAAATTGTAACATAGGTTACATTCTGATAAAAGAAAAACTGTTATTATTTCTTGCGAGGTGAGAGATATGAAAAAAGTGATTCAAATTATTATTGGAAATGTTTTAATGGCGTTTACGGTTAGCGCATTAATTTTAGATCATTCTATTGTGGCAGGAGGGGTTTCTGGTATTAGTACAGTTTTTCATTTTTATACAGGAATTTCTGTTTCTTTATGTGTCGCAATTATTAATATTGCTTTATTTTTAATAGGCCTTTATTTTTTAGGAAAGACATTTGCAATGAAAACATTGATTTCAACATTTTTATTTCCTGTTTTATTAGAGTTTTTTAATCAACAAACTTATTTACATGGTTTATTAGATGATCAACTTCTTGTTTGTATTTTAGGTGGTTTTTTATTAGGACTTGGGATTGGTCTTGTTTTAAAAGCTGGAGGATCAACGGGGGGATTTGATATTTTAGCGCTTATTGTTGAAAAACATTTTAAAGTTCCCGTAACTTTACTTGTTAATGGTATTGATGCGACAATTCTTATTTTACAAATTTCTTTCCATAGTGTTCCTGAAATTGTTTATGGGATTATGACAATTTTGATTACAGCTTATATGATGAATTATTTATTATCATCAGGTAAAGGTTGTGTTCAAGTTCTTGTCATGACAAAAGAAATTGAAAAGATGAAAATAATGATTTTAAATGATATGGATGCGGGAGTGACTTTATTAGATGGTAAAACAGGGTTTTTAAAAGAAAATACAGAAGTTGTTTTAACAATTTTACCATATCGTAAACTTCCTGATTTAAAAGATAAGATTAAAGAGATTGATGATAAAGCATTTATTATTGTTTCTCATGTAGAAGAAGTTAGTGGAAATGGTTTTACATATACAAAAGAAATGCGAGAAGCTTAATCTTAGATGTTCATTTAGGTGGACATCTTTTTTATTTTGATAGATAATAAGGAAAACGGGGGAATGAGTTATGAAAATTGAAATTGCATCTTTAGAAGATGCACAAGAATTAGTAGAGATTTATCGCTATTATGTTGAAAAAACAGCGATTACTTTTGAATATGAGGTACCATCTGCTGAAGAATTTAAACAAAGAATGATTCATGTTATGGAAAAATATCCCTATTTGATTGCTAAAGAGAATAATCAAATTGTCGGTTATGCTTATGCAAGTTGTTTTAAAAATAGGGCCGCTTATGATTGGTGTGTTGAGACATCAATTTATGTTAATTATGATTTAAAAAGATGTGGGATTGGTAAAAAACTTTATTTAGCCTTAGAAAAAGCATTAAAAGCACAACATATTACAAATTTAAATGCGTGTATTTCTTCACCTATTGAAAATGATGAATATTTGGATACTAATAGTATTGATTATCATCATCATTTGGGATATCAAATGGTAGGTAAGTTTCATCAATGTGGTTATAAATTTAATCGTTGGTATGATATGATATGGATGGAAAAATTTATAGGGGAACATTTAGAAAATCAATTACCAATTATTGAATTTAATAAAATCAAAGATCAAATAGATTTAAATGAGGAATAACAAATGGAATTAAAACAAGGCAGACCACAAGAAAAAAGAATATCTAAAGAAGAAAGAGTTTATGATTTGTTAGAAAAACTACATATTGATTATCAACGCATAGACCATGAAAAAGCAGATACGATGGAAATATGTTTAGAAATAGAAAAATCTTTACAAGCAACGATATGCAAAAATTTATTTTTAGTAAATTCCAATAAAAGCCAATATTATTTATTAATGTTAAAAGGACATAAAAAATTCAAAACAAAAAATATATCGAAACAAATCAACAGTTCCCGCCTTTCTTTTGGAAGTGATGAAAAAATGCAAGAATATTTAGATATTACACCTGGTTCTGTTAGTGTTTTAGGACTAATGAACGACGTTAAAAACAATGTTCAATTATTAATGGATCAAGATTTATTAGAAGATGAATACCTAGGTTGTCATCCATGCATTAATACAAGTAGTCTAAAAATTAAAATGAAAGATGTCTTTGATAAAATTTTACCAGCCATTAATCATCAAGCAATCTTTGTGGAGGTTCAAGATGGATAAAGAAGGAATCATGATTTATTTGTGCATGAAAGGACAAAATGAATGGCTAGAAGAAGTTAAAGCCTATTTTCAAAAAAGTTCTTATGTCTTAAAAGTAATTGAAATTGATGACTGGCAAAATGAACTTTCTTTAACAAATCAAAAAGGGGAAATTCTTTTAGAAAAAATCAAGCAAATACAATTAAAAAACAAATATTTAAAATGTTATATTAGCGGTTATTCTTTAGCAGGTTTATTTAGTCTTTATTCACTTCATGAACTTGATTTAGATGGGGCTATCAGTGTATCTGGGTCTTTATGGCAAGAAGGGTGGTTAGAGTATTTAAAGAATCATCCTATAAAAAACAAAAGAATCTATTTAAGTTTAGGAAGTAAGGAACATAAAACAAGAAATGCATTGATGAAAAATGTGTTGAAAAACACCTTAGAAGCTTATAAAATCTACCAAAAAGAAAATGATTGTTTCTTTCAAAAAAATAATGGAAATCATTTTTTTGAAAGTGAACTAAGAATGAAGAAAGGATGGGATTGGCTTTTTTATGAAAAATAAGAAATTAACAGAAAAAAGACTTTTACTTATTAAAAAAATACTATTTATATTAACGATTTTATTATTGATTTATCATGTAGGCTGGACAATTTTTATTATTGCTTTCCGCCATCATATTGGTGATACTTACATAAAATATGTAACAACAATGGCATTTCGTATTCTTCAATTTAGTGCGATGTTACTTGTATTATCAGCACCTAGAATTTTACAAAAATGGTTTAAGATGCAAGTACCTTTAACACTTTATATAGTTATTGCATTTTTTGCCTTTAATGCTTTAGTTTTAGGAGATGGACTTGATTTTTATGGAAGATATCCATGGTGGGATTCTTTTTTACATTTCCATTCGGGTATAATTTTATCTTTTGTAGCCTTATGGTTTATTCATGTGATGATGGCTGAAAAAAGCAAATATATTTATATGAATAAATATTTTACATGTTTATTTTTAGTTGTGTTTTCGCTAGGAATAGGGGCTTTTTGGGAATTATTAGAATATAGTTGTGATGGGCTCTTTCATACCAATGCTCAACAATATATGGCTTCTACAAAAGGAACACTTGTTTCTAAAAAAGATATTCCTTTAAAAGGGCATGAAGCTTTAAAGGATACGATGAAAGATTTAGCTCTTGATTTAGGAGGCTCTTTAATTGTAGCAACTTATGGTTTTATTAAACATGATGAAATATTAGAAAAAAGAAACGAGAGATAAATTATCTCTCGATGATATTTTGAGCTAGAGATTCTAAATGATTTTTAGAATCTTTTATTTTTTGAATTTCATCTGGCGAAGCTGTTTCATAATTGAATTTTCTAGTTATTTTCATTAAAGAAGCAAGTTCACCTTTAATTTGTTTTCTTAAAGCTTTATCCATTTCTTTTTTATGCGTTGCAAGACCATTTTGAACATTGATTATCAATGTTTCAACTTCATTTTTTAAAAGCATATTTTCTTTAGTAACTTGGTCTTGGCTTTCATACATTTTCGCTTGTTTAATAGCTTCTTCAATATCTGTATCAGACATTTTAGAAGAACCTTCAATTATCATACTTTGACTATTTCCAGAAGCTAAGTCTTTAGCAGAAACGTGAACAATACCATTACTATCAATATCAAAAGTAACTTCAATTTGTGGAACCCCACGCATCGCACGTTTGATTTTCTTAAGCTTAAATTTACCTAAAGATTGATTATCTTTAGCAAGTGGTCTTTCTCCTTGTAAAACATTGATTTCAACTTGTGTTTGAAAGTTTGCTGAGGTTGTAAAGACTTGGCTATGACTTGTTGGAATCGTTGTGTTTCTTGAAATTAATGGTGTAGCAACACCACCAACAGTTTCAATAGAAAGTGTTAAAGGTGTGACATCTAATAATAAAACATCATTATCTTCACCATATAAAACCATTTCACCGCTTAGTTTTCCTGCTTGGATAGCAGCTCCTAAAGCTACACATTCATCAGGATTTAAAGATTTACTTGGTTCCATTTGAGTAATTTCTTTTACTTTTTCTTGAACTGCTAAAATACGTGATGAACCTCCCACTAAAATGACTTTATTTAAGTCTTGTGGTGTTAATCTTGCATCATTTAAGGCTGTTTGCATTGGTAAAACAAGACGATCAATTAAAGATTTTGTCAGTTCATTCATTTTTTGTCTTGTTAAGGTGATTTCTAAATTTTTTGGACCATTTACATCTTGATAAATAAAAGGTAAATTAATGATGGTACTTGATTGACTTGAAAGTTCTATTTTAGCTTGTTCACTAGCTTCTAAAATACGAGATAAAGCAATTTGGTCTTTTCTTAAATCAATTCCTTCTTGTCTTGAAAAAGTATCAAGGACATAGTTACTAATAGCTTTATTAAAATCATCTCCACCTAAATGATTATCCCCAGCTGTTGATAAAACTTCAATAACACCACTACCAATTTCAATAATCGAAACATCAAAAGTTCCACCACCTAAGTCAAAAACCATTACCTTTTGACCATAAGCATTTTCTAAACCATAGGCAAGAGCAGCAGCTGTTGGTTCATTAATAATTCTTAATACTTCTAAACCAGCAATTCTTCCAGCATCTTTAGTTGCTTGCCTTTGTGCATCGTTAAAATAAGCAGGAACTGTGATAACGGCTTGTGTTACTTCTTCTTGTAAGTAAGCTTCTGCATCCGTTTTTAATTTTTGTAGAATCATAGAAGAAATGAGTTGAGGAGATAGTTGTTTACCATCGATTTCCACATGATAGTTATTTCCCATTTCTCTTTTAATAGAAGAAATTGTACGTTTTGGATTCATCGATTGTTGACGTTTAGCCAGTTCTCCTACAAGTTTCTTTCCATCTTTATCAAAAGCAACAATACTTGGTGTTGTTTTTTGATTTTCTTTATTTTCAATAATTTTAGCTTTTCCGTTTTCATAAAAAGCCATACAACTATTTGTTGTACCTAAATCAATTCCAATAACCTTTGCCATAATTTTCTCCTTCTAACAACATAAAATAGGATAATGATATCCGCTACCGCAACAACAAGACATCATACAATTTAATAACATAATTGAATAGCAACAATTCATCATACTTGCAGGATTTCCATATTGTTGGCTTGTTTGACGATATTGATTCGTATTTCCTTGTAATTGGTTCACTAAAAGAATATATTGCATATTCATAGGTTCCATTTGTAAGGCTGTTTGAGCATATTCTTGAGCACGTATATTATTTCCTAAACCATTTTCAGCAATGGCAGATAAATAAAACCACATACTTGATTTATTACGTATTTGATTTAAAACATTAAGTGCTTCTTGATAACGTCCGCCTTGAATAAATCCTTGAGCTTCTTGATAAGCGTCTTGATCATTACCTGTATATTGATAACCACCAGTTGTTTGACCACCGTAGTTTTGTTGTCTAAAGCCTTTTTTTCTTTCATCCATAATTGTTTTATAAGCAGTTTGGACTTCTTTAAATTTTTCTGTATATTCTGCTTGATGAGGATTTCCGATATTAGCGTCAGGATGATATTTTTTAGAAAGCGTACGATACGCTTTTTTTACTTCATCATCACTAGCACTAGGGGATATACCTAATATTTGATAGGGATTCATGATTGTTCCTCCATTCTTTTCTTTTTGATTAGTTCAAATTTTGTCCAAATACCACTATAAATAATATTTCTTAAAAGTTCAATATTTTTAATTAAAGGAAGTTTTTCAAAATAATAACTACTTCTAGAAATCATCATTTCTAATATTTTAAAACAATAATCCTGAAAATTATCTTCTTTAAATTGATCTTTAAAAGGATTGTATGTTTGTTTTTTTAAATCTTCTTCAACATCTTCAAAAGCATCTATTAAATAAATAAACTTACCTAAATAAAATCCCATTTGATATAAATCATCCTTGAAAATATCCTCTTGATAAACACATATTTCAGCCATAATATGGCCAAAATGACCAGCTATTTTATCTAAGTCCATACAATTCGTTTGTTCTAAATAATGGATTTGATCTAAGTGTTCTTTAATAGTTTCTACTTTTTGAGGATATTTATTTTTAACAATTTTAAATTTCTTTTTTATAAATTGAATAAGGGATTTACTTTTTAAAGAATTTTCATCTAGAATATCATCTTCTAATTTATAATAAGTTAATATAATGGTCATATCACTTACATAATCCATACATTCATTTGTACAAACTCTTTTTTTATGAAAAGGATGTATAGGACAATGGATAAAATAATGATTTTCATGAGGTTCATAAAGACTTGAAAGTAAAATACCTACAAAGTTTAAATCATAATTAAGAGTAAATTGACTTAATCTTCCATGATTCTTTTTTAAAGATTGACATAAACCACAATAATATTCTTGATATTGATCAAAATCTTTTATTTTTAATTCGGGTTTATTAATAACAACATAACCAAACATTTTTAAGTTCTCTTTTCAAATTTTTGATGGCAGCTTGGACAAGTCACAATAATTTTTCCTTTTCCTTTAGGAAGTCTTACCATTTGTTTACAAGACGGGCAACGATAATATTTATGACTTCTATCTGACAATCTTTTCTTTTGTAAATTAAACCATTGTTGAATAGGTTTAATGCTTTTTAGATACTTTTCATTTTCTTGATAACGTTTGTATGTTTGTCTAGAAAACATACGATAGATTACTAATAACCAAATTAAATAACCTAACCACATTATAATTCTATTGTTGAAAAATATATTGACGATAAATAAAGCAATCACTAGAAATAATGCGTGATTGTTTAATGTATCTATACCATATCTTCCTTGCATAAAGCGGATTAACTTTTCTTTCATAAAAACATCTCCTTCACTTTGATGAGGAGATTATATTATTGAATTGTGTATTAAACATGAACTCTAAAAAACATTATATTTTGATTTTCTATGACAGAATATGATGATAAAAAATAAATATTTTAAATGAAAATAGATTAGAAATTTTAAAAAGACATTAACTGACATATTTTATAACTTTTTCTTTCTATGGTAGTAGTGGAAAGGAGAAAGAAATGAAAAGATTAATATGTCTTTTAACAACATTTCTAAGCTTGTTTTTTATGATGAAACCTGTTGAAGCAACTGGTTTAAAATGGGAAATTTCTAAATCAAAAACAGCTACTCAACTAGATTCAAATTATCAAAGTCAAGTGGCGCTTTCACTACCTTCGAAAAGCGAAAACTTAGTTTCTGATGTTGTTTTTGTTTTAGATAAGTCAACTAGTGCACAAATTGAAAATCAAGCATTAGAAATGTTAGAACAACTTAAAGCACAGATTGAAAAAACAGATGCAAAGGTAAAAGTAGGAATTGTTATTTTTAATAAAACAGCACATGTATCTTCATGGTTTAATCTTACAAGTCAAATGTCTCAAATCAAAGAAGCAATTCAACAAGAAATTACTTCTGGAACAAATAGTCATGCAGGATTATTAGCTGGTAAGGAATTGTTGGATAATGACAAGGAAGTAGAAGCTCAAAGGAAATATATGGTTTTTGTAAGTGATGGTATTACTTATATGTATAATCAAGAACCAACAGTTACCGCTTGGTCTTTTGAAAATGATGGAAGTGTTTTAAATTGGGCAGGTCCTGATAATTTTAAATCTAAATATAGTGATTCCATTCCTGAATGGAACACATATTTTAAAAATGTAAAGAATCAATTAGAAAGTCAAGGTAATAAATATGATTATATTTATGGGCAAACACCAACAGTTTCAACACCTGTATTAGAATCGAATCAGTATTTAAATTCAGTTGATAAAGCACTTTATTATACGAATGATACGTATCAAAATATGAAAGAAGAAGGGTATCATTGTTATGTGATGAAGGCTAATGGTCAAAGTCATTATCCTTGGGCAACTTCTTTTATGGAATACTTATCAAATAATGAAGAAGTTTCTTTTGATGCTATTCAAAATGATATTTATTATTTATTAGATAAAGGAAGTTATGTTGAAGATTATATTGGTCAAGGAAAAGATCAATTTGGAAATGAATATAATTTTGATTTTGTTAATGAAGTTAATCAATTTTATATGATGGTTGGTCAAAAGAAATATACACCAGAAATGATAGAAGATGATACATGTTATCATTATGGATTTAATAAGCAAAATGATGGTTATGATTATGAACTTTACTATTATTCTGGAGTAGAGGAACATTTTATTTGGAAAATGAATGTTCCTGTTACACAATTTGATCCAGTTCAACTTATTTATACTGTTATACTAACAAATCCTCAAGAACAAGCAGGAGAATATGGTTACTATGATGAAGATGGTCATTTAAATAAAGATAATTTAAAGACGAATATTCGAGCTACTTTACATCCTGTAGATAGTAATGGAAATGCTTTAGAAATTGAAGATTTTTTAAATCCGACAGTAAGCTATAGTGTTCAAAATACAAAAATTCAAGAGAATCCTAAACAAGAAACAAAGATACAAACAGCTAAAAAAAGTGTAAAAACAGGGGATGAACAAATGATTTATCCTTATATAGTACTTTCTCTACTAACAATTTCAATTGTATCTGTGCTTAAAAGAAGATTAGAAGAATAATCTTCTTTTTTCTTTGATTTTATATCTTTATTGACAGTTGTTTTTAAGTTTTTCCATCGATTTTATAAATGAAAATGTATTTATTTTTAATAAGAAAAAATCCGACAAACTTTATAATATCTCCTTTTTATTATTTAAACAAAGAAGGAGGAAGATTATGAAAAAATTAATACAAATAAGTATTTGTTTGATGATTTTAATTTTAAATATGCATACAGTTAAAGCTATGAATTATCAAGCACAAATACAAGATCATTATTATGAATCATTTCAAGAAGCTATCAAGGATATTTTAGATGAAAAACAAAAAGGACCGATTTATTTATTAGATGATGTTATTTTAGATATAGGAACTATTAATAAAGATATTGAAATTATAGGAAATCATCATCAAATATCAGTTCCCTGTCAAAGTCAAACAAATGATAGTGAAAGTCAAGGACGTTTAAATATACAGGCACATTTAACATTTAATCAATGTGATGTACAATTTAATAATATGTATTCATCTGGAAATAATACATGGTCGGTTGTTATGTCTTCAACTGGTGTTTTAGATTTAATCAATCAATCGCATGTTTCTTTTGTAAATTATGGTATCTATGCGAGTAATGGTGCGATTATTAATGTAGATCATTCAGTAGTTTCATTAAAACAAATGAAGTATACTTCAATGATGGGTGAATCATATGGTATTTTAAATCTTAATAATAATGCTAAGTATAACATAGAGGATGCGATTGAACCAAATGGAATAACAGGTTTTCATATAAATGTAGATCATTCTAGTCTTGTTATTCAAAATTGTACAAATCAAGCTATTGTTAAAGGAAATTTAAATATTACAAATCAAGGAAGTGTATCACTTTTAAATAATGAAGTTGGTTATAATATGTATAGTGGTAATCAACTTTATGTAGATGAAACATCTTCATTAAAAATGAATGAAAATAAAAATTGTGCCCTTTTAAGTCAAGGTAAACAAAAACGTACAATGATTGTTAAAAAAGGAGGAAAGCTAGAAGCTCAATATAATGGAAGTCAGTATCAAGCAAGTGATGATGAATCTAAATATTATGCTCAAACATCTGCTTTAAATTTTGGAGTTTATGGATGGTATGAAAGAGCACAAAAAATATATCTTTATCCTAATTCAGATGATGTTATTTTTGAAGATGGTGCCAAAGTAAATATTTCTCATAATTATGTAAGAGGTATTTCTAATTATGGAAATCTTTATCTTGGTAATCAAACTATTATTACTTCAAATGGAGGTTATCAAAAAGGTAATCCACTTGATACATGTCGTGTAGGTAAAGGTGGAGGAATTTATAATGCTGGAAAGTTAACATTATCTAGTACAGTTTTATATAACAATCATGCACGTTTAGCTGGTGATGATCTTTATGGAGAAGAAACAGGCTCAGTTTATTTGAGTACGGTAGGTAATAATTGGATTTTAGATGATTGTAATCATAAAATAGATGGTTGGTATCAAGATACGTTACAACACAGATGGGATGGAGATCATTTAGATCGATTATATCTTGTAAATATAGAAAAGAATCAAACATATCATGCCTTAGAAGCTAAAGCCGCACATGGAATCATTAAAGAGGACATTAAAACAGAAATAACACCTACGGAATCAGTCAAGGTACAAGCTGTTAAAACAGGAGATACAACACCAATGGATTATTGGTATACACTTATAGGTCTTTCATTAACTGTTATGCTTTTATTCTTTATTAAATATGTGATGAAAAAACGCGATTAGTCGCGTTTTGTTTTTGTTTGTGGTATGATAGCGTGGGTGATGAAAATGTTAGTGTCGATGACAGATATAACAAAGTATAATGGAGAAAGATGTATTTTAGATCAAATAGAATTACATATTGAAGATAAAGATAAAATAGGAATCTTAGGAGTTAATGGGACTGGCAAATCAACGCTTTTGAAGATTATTTCAGGTATTGAAGATTATCAAGGGAAAATGACTTATCAAAAGGATTTACGTATTAATTATTTACCACAAACACCTTTGTATAATGAAATGGATACAATTATGGAAACAGTTTATAAACAAATTGATTCAAAAGATATTCATGATTTTGAAATAAAGGCTCAATTAGGTAAGTTTGGAATTTATGATGAAAATCAAAAAATCAAAGAACTTTCAGGAGGACAACTTAAAAGAGTAGCTTTAGCGATTGCTTTAATGAAGCCTTGTGATTTATTAATTTTAGATGAACCAACCAATCATTTAGATAATAGTATGATTGAATATTTAGAAAAGTTTTTAATAAAATGGTCAAAAGGATTATTAATGGTAACTCATGATCGTTATTTTTTAGAAAGAGTAGTAAATCGTATTGTTGAAATAGATCATGGACAAGTTTATAACTATGAAGCCAATTATTCAAAATATTTAGAACTGAAACAATTAAGATTAGAAACACAACTTTCTAGTCAAAGAAAAAGAAAACTCTTTTTAAAGAAAGAACTTGAATGGGTACGCGCTGGTGTACAAGCACGTACAACTAAAAGTAAAGACCGTCTGCAAAGATTTGAAGAATTATCAAAAGTAAAAGATATAGAAGTGAATGGGAAAATTGAAATGATTCATACGTTCTCTCGTCTTGGTAAAAAGACGATCGAACTTCATGAAATTTCTAAAAGTTTTGAACAAAAGAAACTCTTTGATGAATTTTCTTATATGTTTAAACAACATGATCGTATTGGAATATTAGGAGATAATGGAACAGGTAAATCAACATTATTAAATATTCTTACAGGAAGTTTAAAAAGTGATACAGGGTATGTTGAAATTGGAGAAACTGTACGTTTTGGTTATTTTAAACAAGGATATGATGATTTACCAATGAATAAAAAAGTCATTGATTATATTCAAGAAATTTCTAATGATTTTAAGGTGGATGGACAAGGATTATCAGCTAAAGATATGTTAGAAAGATTTTTGTTTGATGCTAGATTACAACATACACCAATTTCTCGTTTATCTGGTGGAGAAAGAAGAAGACTTTATTTATTACGTGTATTAATGATGATGCCAAATGTTCTTGTTTTAGATGAACCAACGAATGATTTAGATATTGATACACTTAATATATTAGAAGATTATTTAGATCATTTTGAAGGAATTATTATTACAGTTAGTCATGATCGTTACTTCTTAGATCGTATTTGTGATGGTTTATTTATTTTACAAAATCAACATTTAAGATATGTTAATGGGGGTTATAGTCAAAATCTAGATACTTCTACTAAAGAAGAAAAAGAAAAAGGACAAGGGGCTTTGGCTTATAAACAAAGTAAGCAAAATAAAATCAAAATGACATATATGGAAAAGAAAGAATTTGAAGGAATTGAAGATGTCATTATGGATTTAGAAACAAAATTAAATGAAGTTGAAGAAAAGATGAATGGTGTAACTGATTTTAAAGAAATTGATGAGCTTTCTAAACAAAGAGATGAAATTCAAAATCAAATTGATGAAAAGAATGAACGTTATCTTTATTTGTTAGAATTACAAGAACAAATTGAAAATCAATAATTGACCTTTGTATATACATGTAGGATAATAGAAATATGAAAAGGAAGGTTTGAGGAATGAAAAGATTATTAAGTTGTACAAGTAGTGAAATGTTGAAAATGGATGGTCAAGAATTAAAACAAGCAATTCTTGCTAGTGAAGGAAGAACTGTGATGACAGAAACAGTTGTTGCGATTGAACCTTTATTAGGAGATCTTACAAATGCTGAACTTGCTGTTTCATTTGGAAGTGACATGGTTTTATTAAATTGTTTTGATTGTAATAATCCAGAAATCAAAGGGTTACCAGAATGTGATAATCCTGTAGAAAAATTAAAAGAAATCGTTGGTCGTCCAATTGGATGTAATCTAGAACCAGTTGATTTAGAGGCTGAATTAATGGAAGAAAGACGTGTGATTTCTACAGGTAGACAAGCAAGAAAAGAAACTTATATTAAAGCTCAAGAATTAGGTTTCAACTTTATTTGTTTAACAGGAAATCCAGGAGTTGGAGTTTCAAATCATTCAATTTGCGAAGCAATCAAAGAAGCTAAAAAATATTTTAAAGGATTAATTATTGCAGGGAAAATGCATGCAGCTGGAATCGATGAACCAATCGTTGATATGGATAGTATCAAAGAGTTCATTGAAGCAGGGGCAGATGTTATTTTAATGCCAGCAGTTAATACAGTTCCAGGTTTATCTGAACAAGAAGTGACTGAAGCTTGTCGTTATATTAAAGCTCATGGGGCTTTATCATTAAGTGCGATTGGAACAAGCCAAGAAGGTGCAGATGAAGGAACAATTCGTGAAATTGCTTTATTAAATAAAAGATGTGGAATTGATATTCAACATATTGGGGATGCAGGATTCTGTGGTATTGCTTTACCTGAAAACATTATGGCATTATCAATTGCGATTCGTGGTAAAAGACATACATATCATAAGATTGCTTCATCTATTAATAGATAAAGTGTTATTTATGTTTGAAAGATGTCGTTTAAGTTGTAGATAATGAAAGAACGGTTGATTTATAATACATTAATCATAGATCAATCGTTTTTATATGGAGGTCATTATGAAAAAGGCTCTTATTATTGTATTTATAATGTGTTTATTAGGGATGATTTTTTTATCAGGAAGTATTGGGATATTTTATGAACCTGTGGAAGTTTCATTAGTAAGCATTCTTTTTGTTGTTTTAATTTTTCTTATCATCGCTTATAAGCTATATAAAAAGAAAAGAAGATAGTTGGGAGAGTGTCAAAGACATTCTCTTTTATGTTATAATGGATAAGGTGATAAACATGAAACATATCTTTATATTAAAACCAGATACTTCAAAGAGCTTGGTTAATTGTATTGTATCTTTGATGCAAGGAAAACGATACGAATTACGTTATACTAAAGATTTAGATGATGCAAGAAAGATTGCCTTATCTTATCAAGATGAAAAAGAAGTTTGTCGTTTATATGCGATAGGTGGCGATGGTTTTGTTCATAAGGTGGTCAATGGCATGGTAGGGTCTTTTCATGAACTTGTTGTCATTCCGCAAGGAACAGGAAATGATTTTGCTAGAAGTATCTACAAAAATTTAGATGCGATAAAGATTTTTAAAGAGTCATTAAATAAGCAAGCCAAAGCAATTGATGTGATTCAATGTCGAGATGATCTTTATTGTATCAATGTCTTTTGTTGTGGTTTAGATGCTGATGTTGGGAATTTAGTGAATACAAATCGTAAGACAACCTTATTCCCAAGAATTATGCAGTATAGTTTAACGATTTTAGATAAGATCTTTCATTTAAAATTTTATCCAACTGATATTTATACATATAATAAAGATATTTATCAAGGTAATGTTTTGATTTGTACCTTTTGTAATGGTCATTATTTTGGTGGTGGCTATCAAGCTGGTTATTATTCATCTTTAGAAGATGGTATGATTGATATGTCGGTGGTACCAGAAATATCTAAAAAAGAATTACCATATTATTTAAAAGGACTGATCACCAATACATTACATAAAACAAAAAAATTTCAACATTTTAAAGAAGATGATGTTTGGGTCAAAACCAATCAATATGTTAATATTGATGGTGAAAAATATGAACCAGGAACATATCACTTAAAATGTTTACATAAAAAAATTCAATTAGTTTATTAAGGAGATTACTATGGAAATAGATTTAAAAACAGATTCACGTAAGGTTAAACCAGGAGATACTTTTATTGCGATTAGAAATGTTAATCGTGATGGACATGATTATATTCCTCAAGCTATTAAAAACGGGGCAACAAAAGTCATTGTTGAAGAAGGAAATTATGATGTTGAAACTGTTGTTGTTGAAGATACAAGAGCATATTTAAAAGATTATTTGTATGAACATTATTACCCTTATTTCAAAGATATGAAATTAATTGGAGTTACTGGAACAAATGGTAAAACAACGATTGGTTATATGATGTATCAAATGATGACGATGCTTGATATTCCTTGTGCTTATATGGGGACTATAGGTTTTTATTATTGTGGGAACCTTATTAAAATGGTGAATACCACACCAGATGTTGATGTACTTTATGATTATTTTATTAAAGCAAAAGATGCCGGGTGTAAAGTATTAGTGATGGAAGTTTCTTCACATGCGCTTGCGAAAGATCGTATTCATGGCTTAGAATTTGATGAAGTTGCTTTTACAAATTTAACACAAGACCATTTAGATTTTCATAAAACATTAGAAAATTATGCGAATGCCAAACAACTCTTATTTAAAAAGACCAGAGGAAAGAAAATTGCTGTCATAAATGGTGATGATCCACATGCTTCACATTTTGAATTAGAAGGTAATCAAAATCTTTTGATTTCTGATCAAAAAGGTGATGTTCTCATTCAAAATATTGAATTTTCTCATTTAGGGACAACTTTTACTTTTAAATATCAAGAAAAAGAATATCAAACACATATTCAAATGGTAGGAAGATACAATGTTTATAACTATCTTACAGCGATGCTTTTAATTCATGAATTAGGATATGAAATTGATGCTATTTTAGCCTTAAATACAAAACTCAAAGCCCCTAAAGGAAGAATGGAACTTATTGTTTATGGAACAAATGGTATCTTTGTAGATTATGCCCATACCCCTGATGCCACTTTAAATGTTTTAGAAAGTGCTCAAGAATTTAAAAAAGGAAAAATTATTACAATTATTGGTTGTGGTGGAGATCGTGATACGACAAAACGTCCAATTATGGGTGAGATTGCCTGCAAACATAGTGACCACGTGATTATTACAGATGATAATCCGCGAACAGAAGATCCTCAAAAAATCATTAATGATATTTTAAAAGGGGTTAGTGGTGATTATGAAGTCATCAATGAGCGTCATCTCGCCATTGTTAAGGGAATGAGTTTATTGAAAGAAAATGACATTTTAATGATTTTAGGAAAAGGACATGAAGATTATCAAATTATTGGAACAGAAAAGATTCATTTTTCTGACCAAGAAGAAGTAGAAAAATATATTAAGGAGCATCAAGATGACTAAAATTGCTTTTTTTGATGTCGATGGCACATTGATTAATGTACCTCATCAATTATTAAAACCAACAAAAAGAACAATAGAAGCCTTAAAAGATTTTCAAAAACAAGGAAATTATATTGTCGTAGCAAGTGCTAGAGGAGCAATGCCAGATTGTTTAAAGAAAATTCCTTTTGATGGTTTTATTGGTTGTGATGGTGGATATATTGAATTTCATCAAGAAGTTTTACTCAATAATATCTTTACTGTTAAAGAGTTAAATCTACAAAATAGTGTCTATGAAGCAACAAATGGACAATATATTATCAGTGAAAGAAATCAAAGTTATTTCAGTGATATGAATGGTGAACTTATCAAAAAACATTTAAGGCTTTATACAGGAACAGATAAACTTCCTGATGATTATGATGATAACTGGCGCTTTCAAAATATCAAAGCCAATACAGTAACCGCTCTTTTCTATAATGCAAAAGACTTACATGAAGCCTTAGATATGTTACCAAAAGAATGGTCTATCAATACTTATGATACAGGACATATTCGTATGGATGTCCATCCTCAAGGTTACACAAAGGGGACAGCGTGTGAATATTTATATCAAAAATTAAATATTCCTAAAGAAAATACGTATGCTTTTGGTGATGGAGAAAATGATATTGAAATGTTGCATCTTGTAGGAACTTCTATTGCGATGGGTAATGCGGATGATGAAGTTAAAAAACATGCTTCTACAGTGACTTTAACAGTAGATGAAGATGGTATTGCTGATTTTTTTGAAAAGGAATTTAAAATCAAATGAGAATTAGAAAAATAAATTTTCAAGAAATAAATTTTGAGTATTGTCCTTATCCTCAATCAATGTATGATTCCATAAAAAGAATAGGACTTTCTTTTCCTATTAAAGTGAATATTATTGATGGTCAATATTATTGTAAAGATGGACATAAACGTCTTTCTATTATTCAAGATTTATTAAAAAATGAAGAAGGTTATGAAAAAAGAAGGGATGTTCCCTATATTATTTATAATGATGGAAGTTCTAGATCTAATGATTGTTGGCGTGATCGCAACATGCATTAGATCTTTTTTCATTTTTTGAAAGTGGAAAGTATGAAAATTTTAGAGGTATATAATAGCTTTGAGGAAGTGAAGTTATGTTATTTAGTAATCGAGATTTAAAAAAATTAATTATTCCGTTAGTGATTGAACAAGTTCTAGCATTAACAATTGGGATGTTTGATACCATGATGGTCTCTCAATGTGGTCAAAGTGCAGTATCAGGTGTCAGTATTGTTGATGGCTTGAATGTATTGATCATTAACATCTTTTCAGCCTTAGCAACAGGTGGAGCTGTTGTTTGTGCGCAGTATATTGGTAAAAAGGATAAAAAGATGGCAAGTCATAGTGCTAAACAACTTTTATTTACGATATTAGGTTTATCACTTGTTATTATGGGATTATGTATTTTATTGAATGGAAAGATTTTAAATTTGATTTTTGGACATATTGGTCATGATGTTATGGCTTATGCTAAAACGTATTTTTTCTTTTCTGCTTTGTCTTATCCTTTTATTGGTTTGTTTAATGGAGGAGCTGCTTTATTTAGATCGATGGGAAATAGTAAAGTAGCAATGACAAATTCATTTTATATGAATATTGGAAATATTGTTTTAAACTATATCTTTATTTTTATTTTAAATATGTCTGTTAAAGGGGCAGCTATTGCAACCTTACTTTCAAGAATGTTCTGTTCGTTTATTATTTTATATATGTTATTAAATAAGGAACATACAATTTATATTGATACATATTTTAAATATCATTTTGATTTTGCAACAGTGAAAAAGATTTTACAAATAGGGATTCCTAATGGTTTAGAAAATGGAATGTTTCAAATGGGGAAAATTCTTGTTCAAAGACTCGTTTCTACTTTTGGAACAGCAGCGATTGCAGCTCATGCGGTAGCGTTTAGTTTAACATCTATTGCAGTTGTTCCAGGAATGGCTTTAGGACTTGCTATTTTAACAGTGGTTGGACAATGTATAGGAGCTAATGATTATCAACAAGCTAAATATTATACAAAGAAACTGATGATTATTGCTTATTTATCAACAATCGTAGCAGCTGGTATTTTATTAGTGGGTGTAAGATACATATTAAAACTTTATGCCTTACCACAAGCAACAGCCAATCTTGCAGTTTCAATGGTTTCACTCCATTGTGTATTTGATTTCTTTATTTGGCCGATGGCATTTTCTTTCCCAAATGCCTTACGTGCAGCCAATGATGCCACTTATACAATGATTGTTTCTACATTTTCAATGTGGACATTCCGTTTTGCTTTAAGTTATGTCTTCGCACTTTATTTACATATGGGCGTTATTGGTGTCTGGTGGGCCATGATTGTTGACTGGATTTTTAGAGCTATTTGTTTTATGATTAGATATAAATCCAATAAATGGATGAATAGAACATTAGTATAGGGGAATATATATGGAAAAAGTAGAATATTATTTTAGAGAAATTTCAAAGATTCCAAGAGGATCTTACAATGAAAAAGCAATTTGTGATTATGTGGAAAACTTTGCTAAAGAAAGAAATATAAAATATGTAAGGGACAAAATGCATAATATCGTGCTTTTTAAAGAAGCAACAAAAGGCTATGAAGATCATGAAACAGTCATGTTAGAAGGACATATGGATATGGTCTGTGAAAAAAATAATGATAGTGATCATGATTTTTCAAAAGATTCCATTGAACTTATTGAAGAAGATGGTTTTTTACATGCCAATAAAACAACATTAGGAGCGGATGATGGTGTTGGTGTTTGTTATATGCTTGCTTTACTAGATGATGAAAGCTTAAAACATCCAGCTTTAGAATGTGTTTTTACCGTTCAAGAAGAAGTAGGACTTAATGGAGCAATGGGTCTTGATAAAAGTATTTTAAAAGCGAAAAAGATGATTGGACTTGATAGGGGGAAAGAAAAAATTATTACTGTAAGCTGTTCTGGAGGAAGAAGAGCTGTTGTTGAAAAAGAACTTTCTTATCTAAAAAACGAATCACCTTGTTATCAACTTTATGTGGGTGGCTTACAAGGTGGACATTCAGGAGGCGTTATTCATTTAGAAAGAGGAAACGCTAATGTGATTATGACACGTGTCTATTATCATCTTTCTTTAAATAACATTGAATTTTTATTAGGAAGTTTTAAAGGTGGTTTAAAAGATAATGCGATTCCTAGAGAATGTGTCAGTATCTTTGCTTCAAATGATGATTTTAAAAAAATCAAAGAAGTTGTTTTAAAAGTAGAAAATGATTTAAAAGAAGAATTAAAAGAAAGTGATGAACATGTATTTGTTCGTTTAGAAAAAGTAGATTCTTTAAATGAAGTGATTTCAGTTAAAGAAAGCCAAGATATTATTTCAATGATGTATTTAATGCCTAATGGCTTTATGCATAAATCTTTAAAAATGGATCTTACCAATATTTCTTTAAATATGGGTGTAGTGGAAATGAATGAAAAATTCAATATTTATTTTTCAATTCGTTCTCCAATGGAATCGGCTAAAGATGAATTATCAAACAAATTGAGTTTAATTGCATCAATGTTTCAGGCAAAATATGTTTTAGATAATAACTATCCAGGATGGAATTACGATGAAGGTTCAAAACTTAGAAAACAATATGTTGATTTTGTAAAAGAAACAGAAGGAGTTACTTTAAAAGAAGAAGGAACTCACAGTGGATTAGAAACAGGTATTTTTAAAGGAGCACTTGGTAATCTCGATATTATTACTTTAGGACCTGATATGTTTGATATTCATACACCTGATGAAAGATTAAATATGAATTCATTTTATAAATGTTATCAAAGATTAATTCATTTTTTAGAGAGATTATAAGATGTTAGAACTTATTAAAGTAAAATATGATCAAGATATCAAAAAACAATTAGAAAAAAGATTTATTGCTTTTGACGTAGAAACAACAGGTTTGAATCCAAAAGAGGAAAGAATTATTGAATTAGGAGCTGTTCTTTTTGAAAATGGACAAGCTGTTCAAAAATTTAATACACTTGTCAATGCTGAAGTAGAAGTCTCTGAGTTTATTTCTAATTTGACACATATTACCAATGAGATGTTAGAAAATCAACCACGAGAAGAAAAAGCATACGAGATGTTCCAAGAGTTTATGAAAGAGGCTCTTGAAGGCAAAGTGATTGTTTGTGCGCATAATGCGAAATTTGATATGTCGTTTTTAAGAGAAACTTTTTATAGATTAGACTTAGATGGAAAAATTTGTTATGTAGATACTTTACAACTTTCAAGAAAATATATCCATGGACCATATAATTATAAGCAAGGAACAATAGCTCATTATTTGCATATAAAAAATGAAAATGCACATCGTGCTTATGATGACGCTTATGTGTGTGGTCAAATATTAAACTATATACTAAAGGGAAGCAATTAAGCTTCCCTTATATAATATCATTTAATAAATTAACAGCAGCCATGGCATCTTTTGTATAGTAGTCAGCTTGGATATCTTGAGCGATATCTTCTGTTAAGACAGCACCACCAACAAAGATAGGACACATCTTTTCTTCTTGTTTTAAAAGATGAATAGTTTCTTCCATAGAAACAACAGTTGTTGTCATTAAAGCAGATAATCCAATGGCTTTAGGTTGATGTTTATGATAAGCTTCTAAGATTGTTTTAGAAGGAACATCTTTTCCTAAATCAATCACTTGATAACCATAACTTTCTAAAACAACTTTTACTATATTTTTTCCAATATCATGGATATCTCCATGAACAGTTGCAATTAAAACAGGGCCTTTAGAAGATTCAGTTGTTTTAAAAGTTTGTTTGATAACATCAAAAGCAATTTTACTTGCTTCTGCAGATTGAATAAGCTGAGGTAAAAAGATTTTACCTGTTTCATAATCTTTTCCTATTTGATCTAAAGCAGGAATAAGTATTTCATTGACGATTGCTAAACCATCTTGTTTTTCTAAAGCAAGTTCCGTTGCTTTTTTGACTTCATCTTTTAATCCATGTAAAACAACATCATTTAATGAAAATGAAGTAGTTTGTTTTGGTAATACAACTTGACTTTGAGCTTGTTTTTGAATGTAATTTGTTGCATCTTGATCATAATTATAAAGTACATTAAATGCATCAATTGTATTCATTAATTCTTGATCTAATGGGTTGATAATTGGTAAATCAAGTCCAGCAGACATAGCCATTGCTAAGAATGTTTTATTAAGTAAAGGACGATTTGGTAACCCAAAAGAAACGTTACTTACTCCTAAAACAGTATGGACACCCAATGTTTTAACCATAGAAACAGCTTTGATTGTTTCCATGACTTCTTTTTGTTGAGCAGAAGCGGTTAAAACAAGACAGTCAATAATGATATCTTTTTTGTCAATGCCATATTCTTTTGCTTTGTTAATAATCTTTTTAGCGATTTCAAATCTTTGCTCAGCCTTTGGAGGAATGCCATTTTCATCTAAGGCTAAGCCAATGACAACACCACCATATTTTTTTACAACAGGGAAGACGGCTTCCATGGTTTCATCTTTCCCGTTGACAGAGTTAATAAGTGGTTTTCCATTATAATAACGACAAGCTTCTTCAATTGCTTGGAAATTAGAACTATCAATTTGTAAAGGAGGTTGAATAACTTCTTGTAATAATTTAATAACATGCTTCATAACTTTTGGTTCATCAATACCAGGTAAACCGACATTGACATCTAAAACATGAGCTCCTGCTTGTTCTTGTTTGATGGCTTCTACAACAAGTTCATCATAACGTTCTTCTTTTAAAGCCGTTTTTAATTTTTTCTTTCCTGTTGGATTTAATCTTTCTCCACAAACAACAACATGTTTTCCAAATTCAACAGTTGTTGTTCCTGAAGAGACACGTGTCAACGAAGAAACTTCTCTTGGAGTCACTGTTGTTGGGCAGTTTTCTTTTAATTTTTGAATAAATTCAGGGGTTGTTCCACAACATCCACCAACGATAGCGATTCCTTTTTTGACAAGAGGAACGATTGCCTCAATAAATTCATCTGCTTTCATTGGATAAACGGTTTGTCCGTCTTCTAAAAGAGGGAGACCCGCATTTGGTTGAATCATCACAGGGAAAGAGGTACTTTCTAAAATATTTTCAATAATAGGAGCCATTTCATTTGGTCCTAAAGAACAGTTAATTCCTAAAGCGTCCACTTTTAATCCTTCTAAGACATTGACCATTGTAAGAGGATCACAGCCTGATAAACTACGACCATTTGTTTCAAAGGTCATTGTTGCAAAAACAGGAAGATCACTACATTCTTTGACAGCTAAAATACTCGCTTTTAATTCATAAATATCTGTCATGGTTTCAAATAAAACAACATCGATATCATCTTTTACAAGTTCTACCATTTGCTTAACGCTTTGATAAACTTCATCAAAAGTTAAAGTTCCCATCGGTTCCATCAGTTTTCCAATAGGACCAATATCTAAAGCAATATAAGCTTCTGGTTTGATTTTTTTAGCTTCTTTTGCATTTTGAATAGCCGCTAAAATCACTTCTTGATAACTATATTTATGTTGTTCTAATTTAAGGGGATTTGCGCCAAATGTATTGGTTGTAATAAAATCAGCTCCTGCTTTTAAATAACGATGATGGATATCAATAATTATTTTAGGATGTTCAATATTATAATATTCTGGAATTTCTCCAGCCTTCATTCCTAGTTCTTGAAGTTGTGAACCAAAACCACCATCAAAAATAAGAAGATCTTTATTTAATCTTTCGCGTAACATGTTTGACCTCTCTTTCTAAAATTACAATCTTTTATATGTAAACAATTCTGACATGTTTTTTCTTTTCTGTTATCACCTAAACCAATCAAACCAATCATTGATTTTTGTGGTAATAAAATATTACTTTCTTGGACAGTCAAACCAATTTTTTTAGAACTTTCGATAATGAAAGCAAGCTCTTTATTGAGTTCAATAGGGACACGACCATAACCAGGACAAAAACGAAACGTTCTTTTACCAATCAGTAGTTCATTTTCATATTCATCACATTTCACTTCTAAAAAACTACTTGCGACAGCATCAAAAATCGTCGCTTTGGTCATGTCAATATGACTGTAATAATGAGATCTTTTTTCTACCTGTAATCCTAAAGTACAGCCAATAATAACAACATCATGACAATTTTGAAATAAATCATTCAAGTCTGGATAATCGAGATTTAAAGAAATTTCATCAATTCTTAAAGGATGAAAAGAAAGAGGAAATTTACGATAAGTTACTCTAAAAGAACTCATTTTTTCAATTTCCTCTATGCATTCATCAATCAAAACATTCATTTTTTCATCAAGTATTTGATGATGATATCCTAAATACTTTAAAGCATTTTCTTTAATCTTTGAAAAATTCATCACGAATATATTCTGTTCTTTTTAAAATTTCTTTTGCAATCTCTGGTTTATTCATTGTATAAATATGTATTCCATCTACACCATGAGTCATTAAATCGATGATTTGATAAGTTGCATAGTGTAAACCAACTTCCCTTCCCGCTTTAGGATTTCCAGCAAAACGATCAATCATCGCTGCTAAATCAAACGGAACAGAACAATTTGACATTTTTGCGATATTTTTTAACTGTTTTGGATTATGAGCAGGCATAATTCCTGCAAGAATAGGGACATGAATTCCAATTTTTCTTGCTTCTCTGACTAGACGATAATAATATTGATTGTCATAAAAAATTTGTGTAACGAGGTATTTTGCACCAGCATCGACTTTTTTCTTTAGGTTTAAAAGATCTTCTTCAAAGTTTTTAGCTTCATAATGTGTTTCTGGATAACATCCACCAGATAAACAAAAATCATTAGGAAAGTTTTCTTCAATGAATTCATTTAATTCACTGGCATATTTAAAATCACCATGATTAATACCATCACTATCTTTAGGATAATCTCCTCGTAAAGAAAGGACATTTTCGATACCATTTTCTTTAAGTTCTTCTAGAATTTCTTTGATTTCATCCTTTGTATTATTCATACATGTTAAATGAGCTACAGATTCAATACCATATTTATTTTTAATGGTTGACGCAATCTTACATGTATTTTTAGATGTAGAACCATTTGCTCCATATGTAACAGAAATAAAATCTGGATTTAATTTTGCTAGTTCATCAATGGTTGCATAAATAGATGTGATATCATTTTCATTGTTTTTTGGTGGGAATATTTCAAAAGACAATGTAGGTCTTTTATTTAATAATTCATTAATTTTCATACAGCTACCTCACTTTTATTGATTATTATATTGAAAAAAGAATAAATAGTAAATGATTAAATAATTGTAGTTTGTTATAGCTTAAATCTATAACTATTTTTCTTCTATTATTGATTCAGCAATGTTGTTTAAAGAATAACTTAGTGTTGAAAGAGAAGCAATAAGTAAAAATAAATCATGATATTGATTTATATCTAATTGATAATCTTTAATTATTTGTTGAATCATTTTTTGCAGTTGTTGATTTATAGAATGTTTGATTTCAATAAAATGATCATATAACTTTGATAAATCAGTATTACTTTCATAAATAGGAATAAGTAAATCTTTAATTTCTTGAATGGATAGATTGTTTTTTAATTGATAAATCATTAACATTTGAATAATTTGTTCTTTAGTATATTTTTTTCCTTTAACTTGAGTAATAACTTTTGATTTAGAATAATTGTTAATCATTGTTTTAGTTAATAATTTATCATCTTCATTTTTCTTATTATTAGCTAAATGACTATCAAATAAAGTCATAATTTGATCCATATATAAATCTAAATCAGGGATATCTTTAGATGTAATAGAACTTTTTTGAACCTCTTTTTCTATAATGTTATTTAATATTTCTTGATTCATATTTTCACCTCATATTTATTTTATAGATTATCATATTTTTTTGCAATATAAACTATTTGAAATGGTTTTAAATACTACGTATTTAAAAAAGTCATACTAGGATTTTAAAAAGCTTTATTGTATAATGTCCTTGGTGATTAGATGAAAAATATAAGTAAGAAAAATTGGGTTTTATATATTGTTACTTTTTTGGTGGTTGTTATTGGAGATCAACTTACAAAAATATTAGTGTCTTCTTCGATGATGCTAGGGCAATCGCAAGCGATTATTGATAATTTCTTTTATTATACATATTCGCATAATCAAGGAGCAGCTTGGGGAATGTTATCAGGACATATTAGTTTGTTTGTAGTTGTTTCGCTTGCTGCAGCAATTTTTATGTTTTATTACTTTAGTAAGACAACCAAAGCTCAAAGATTAACACGTTATGGAATTGTTTTAACTTTTGCAGGTCTTGTTGGAAATCTAACAGATCGTCTTTATTTTGGATATGTGAGAGATTTTATTGATTTTATTATTTTTGGTTATGATTTTCCTATTTTTAATATTGCTGATATGGCAGTAGTAATAGGAGTAGGATTGATTATTTTAGAGATTATATTTGAGGATTATATTAATGGAAAAAAGAAAATTAGAGATTAATGAAGAAAATGTACGTTTAGATAAGTTTATTATGAATTCAATTTCTGATTTATCAAGAACACTTATTCAAGAATATATTAAAGAAGGGCATGTTCTTGTAAATGGAAAAATTGAAAAAGCAAGTTATAAAATTAAAATGAATGATGCTATTGAAATCACGATTCCTGATAATAAGGAGATGGATGTTTTACCAGAAGATATTCCTTTAGATATCGTTTATGAAGATCAAGATGTCATCGTTGTCAATAAACCTTCAGGGATGATCGTTCATCCAAGTGCGGGAATTTATAGTGGTACTTTAGTAAATGCTTTACTTTATCATTGTAAAGATTTATCAGGAATCAATGGTGTGAATCGTCCTGGTATTGTTCATCGTATAGATAAAGAAACAAGTGGTTTATTAATGGTAGCAAAAAATGATAAAGCTCATAAATCATTGAGTGAACAGTTAAAAGAACATAGTGTTACACGTCGTTATGTGGCTTTAGTTCATGGTGTTATTCCACATGTTCATGGTAAAGTCAATGCACCAATTGGTAGAGATGTCAATGATCGTCAAAAAATGGCTGTCACAAAAAACAACAGTAAAGAAGCAATTACTAATTTTACAGTATTAGAAAGATATGATGATATGTCTTTAATTGAATGTCGACTTGAAACAGGAAGAACGCATCAAATTAGGGTGCATATGTCTTATATTGGTTATCCAGTTTATGGAGATCCTAAGTATGGAAAGAAAAAAGATGATCAAAGTCATGGACAATTCTTACATGCTAAAAAATTAGGATTTATTCATCCTACAACAGGTGAATATTTAGAGTTTGAATGTCCTTTACCTGATTATTTTCAAGCAAAACTTGATGAATTGAAAGGAGAATAAAATGTCTAAAAAGATTATTAGTTGGCAACAATATTTTATGGGAGTTGCTAAGCTTTCAGCTTATCGTTCAAAAGATCCTAATACACAAGTAGGAGCGTGTATTGTTTCTCCAGAAAATAAGATCGTAGGAGTAGGATATAATGGACTTCCATGGGGATGCGAAGATGATCAGTTTCCATGGGCGGCAAGAGAAGGAGATTTGTATGATACAAAATATCCTTACGTTGTTCATGCAGAATTGAATGCCATCTTAAATAGTATTTCTCATTTACAAGGATGTACGATCTATGTTTCTTTATTTCCATGTCATGAATGTGTGAAAGCCATTATTCAAAGTGGTATTAAAGAAATTATTTATGAAGATGATAAATATAATGGAACAGACAGTGATCGTGCTGCAAAACGTATGTTAGATGCCGCAGGTGTCAAATACACAAAAATTCCAGCATTTGAATTAAATATTTTATAAAATAAAAAGGTCTTCTTTGGAAGACCTTAAATTACATCTTTAATACGCTTATAATTAGTCATATTAGTTTTTGTTACTTTAAGTAACATTTTTTTACCATACTTTTTAGCAATACTTACAGCAACATGATCGACAACTGAGCTTGTATTACCACGAGGCAATTTCACTTTCAAGCTTCTAGACATGTTATTAAAATATTGGTAAAAGGCATATTTTGAAAGAATAGACGAACACATAATTGCAAAGTATTGTTCTTCTCCTTTTTGTTCAAAAGATAAATCCTTAACAACGATTACTTCACTCTTTAAATAATTATAATACGTTTTAGGTGAAACAAATTGATTTACGACTTTTTTATCAACTTTCATTGCAACTTTTTGCATTACATTTGTAACGGCTTGATTATAAAGTTTTGCTTTAATGTTTGCTAGATTATTACCAGCAGCTGCCATTTGATTGTAGTGAGAATTATCAAGAATCAACAAACTATAAACAAGTCGATCTTTGATCTCTCTAGCGATTTCAATAACTTCTTGAGGTGTCATGAGTTTAGGATCACGAACATTTAAGCTCGCCAACCAATCATAATCACGTTCATCGATATAGCATGCAACAACACATAATGGTCCAAAAAAATCACCTGATCCTGTTTCATCACAACCAATGTGAGAATAAGGATAATATTGTTTTTCTTGGTTTGATGGACCACCATCACTTAAAGGGGCATAGTTTTCAACATGCATATCCATAATATTCATTGGTTTGTTATTATTTGCTACATTCATGTCATTTCTTTCCTCCTACCATATATACTAATTATAGCATATTTTTCAAATTTTGACACTATATTTTTGTTTTGATACAATAATTGCAAGGAGGTATTTATGGCTTTATTAAATAATCCCTACATAATCGATATAATTATAGGTCTATTCCTTATTATATATACATTTATTGGTTATCTAAAAGGATTCATTATTCGACTTTATGACTTTTTTAGTCTTTTTATAGCTTATTTTCTAACAATTAATTTTTCTTTTCCTTTATCTAAATTGATTACACTTTATCAATTAGAAGGTTTATTAGAACCAATTGGTATAAAGGTAAATCAATTGTTAGTTGCTGTTATTTTATTTATTGTTGGTTATTTCATTTTAAAGGGAATTGGTGTTTTATTAAAACCGTTTTTAAAGAAAATTGTTTCTTTATTAAAAATGACAAAATTATTAGATCGTTTATTAGGTTTGATTTTATCAATTATTGAAGGAATCATTATTGTATATTTTGTTATTTCAATGATTTTTATTCCTTTTATCAATCAAGGAAAAGAAACAATTGAACAAACGTATATAGGCTCTTTTATAATTGATACCATGCCTCATTATTTTTCATCTATTGCTGATTTTAAAGATTTAAATCAATTAACACATCTAGATGTTTCTTTATCTGATGAAAAACAAGTATCTATGGTGACAAATTTTATAGAAGAAGCAAGTCAAAATAAATGGTTAGATGATGAAACAATAAAAGATTTTATTTATAACTATTATAGTGAAATAGATTTACAAACAGTAGATCAAGAAGATTATCAAAGAATATCTTCTTTATGTCAAAATTATGATATTGATATCAATCTTTTAACGAAAGGACATTAGAAATGAAAAAGAGTTATCGAACATTGGAGTTTTCATTTATTCAAGATTATATTAAAAACTATTGTTTTAGTGAAATGGCTAAAAAGCGAATTGATCAAATACAGCCTTTTCAAGATATAGATGATTTAAAACTCTATCAAGATGATATTTCAAGTGCTATGAAAATCATCTATGCTTATGGACGTATTCCTTTAGCCCCTTATGAAGATATTAAAGAAATACTTCAAAAAGCACAAAAAGGTGGTGTTTGTTATCCTCAAGATTTATTAAAAATCGTACAAATATTAAAAAATGTACAAGAGGTACAAGCTTATTTGGATCAAGAAATTGAACAAAGTCATTTACTTGAAATACTTTCATTACTTTATTTACCTAAAGATTTATATAATGAAATTTTAAAATGCGTCGATCCAAGTGGAAATATTTATGATCATGCCAGTCATGAGCTTTATCGTTTAAGAAGACAAATTTCAGCGATTGAAGCCAATATGAGAAAGAAAATTGAAGCATTAAGAGCACAAAATAAAGATTATTTATCTCATGATGTTATTTCAACAAGAAATGATCATTTTGTTTTACCCGTCAATGTTTCTTATAAAACTCAAATCAAGGGAATTCATCATGGACATTCTTCTTCAGGAAGAACAACATATGTAGAACCAGAAGAAATTGTTTCTTACAACAATCAACTTTCACAAATTAAACAAGATGAACAACTAGAAATTCATCGTATTTTATTAGAACTAACAAAAAAGGTAAGAAGTTATGATCGTGTTTTAAATGAAGATTTAGAAATCATGATAGAAATGGATGCTGTTTTTGCTATTAGTGAATATGGCAAAAAGTTAGATATGGTGATGCCAGTTGTTGATGAAAATTGTCAGGAAATTGAGTTACTTAAAGCGAGACATCCTTTGATTGATCAAAAAGAAGTTGTTGCTAATGATATTGTTTTAAAGAAACCACAAGATATTTTACTCATTAGTGGAAGTAACACAGGAGGTAAAACAGTTGCTTTAAAAACAGCGGGTTTACTTTCTTTAATGGCTATTTGTGGACTTCCAATTCCTGTCATTCAAGCGAAACTTCCACTATTTGATGATGTTTTTGTAGATGTAGGAGATGAACAATCTATTGAACAATCGCTTTCTACTTTTTCATCGCATATGAAAAGATTGGTTTTTATTACGCAACATGCGACAAAAAATAGTTTAGTTATAATTGATGAAATTTGTTCAGGAACTGATCCTAAAGAAGGTGAAAGTTTAGCAGAAGCTATTTTAACTTATTTACATAAAAAAGGTGCTTATATTTTAGCTTCTACTCACTATAGTGCATTAAAAGAATTTGCGAAAGAATCAGATTATATTAAGATTGCTTCGGTTGAATTTGATCAAGAAAAAATGCAACCTACTTATCGTTTATTGGATGGTAGCGTAGGAAATTCTTATGCTATTGAAATTTCAAAACATTTAGGTTTAAATCAAGACATTATTCAACATGCTTTCATCATCAAAGATGAAAGTATGACAACATCACAAAAGTTATTAGAAAAATTACAATCAGAATTATCAGCTGTTTTACAAGAAAAAGAAGCTCTTGAAAAATTGCAAAAAGAAACAGCAGATAAAGAAAAGTATTATCAACAATTGATTGATAATTATCAATCTAAAAAAGAAAAAATGATTGAAGAGGCTCAAAGTGATGCGAATGAGATTCTTGAAGAAGCACAAAATAAAGCAGATGCAATTTTAAAAGAATTACAAGGACAAATTAAGCCGCATCAAGTTATTCAAGCTAAAAAACAATTAGGTGATTTAAAACATCAAAAGAAACAAGTAGAAAATCATGAAAATCATGATTATAAAATAGGAGATATTGTTAAAGTATTATCTGTCAATCGACAAGGAGAAGTTGTTGACATCAATAAAAAAGGAATGTTGACGATCTCAATGGGTGGTTTAAAATTGAATGCTAAAAAAACAGAAGTTCAATTCATGCATGAAAAAGTACCAGAAAAGAAAGAAACATCTAATATCCGTTCATTACGAAGAGCTAATAAACAAAGTTATGAACTTAATATTATTGGTATGCGTTATGAAGAAGCAATGAATGCAGTAGATAAATTTATTGATGGAGCACTCGTATCAAATTATTCAACAGTACGAATTATCCATGGAATGGGAACAGGTGTTTTAAGAAAAGGTGTTCGAAAGTTATTGGATAAAAATAAATATGTAAAATCTTATCAAGATGGTGGACCAAATGAAGGTGGATTAGGTGCAACAGTGGTATATTTTGAATAATGGATCTTCAATATATTAAAGATAAGTTATCACTTTTACCAATGCAACCAGGCTGTTATTTAATGAAAGATAAAGATGGTACGGTGATTTATGTTGGGAAAGCAAAAAAATTAAAAAATAGGGTTTCTTCTTATTTTGCAGGAAGTCATAATTATAAAACAACAAAGCTTGTTCAAGAAATTGTTGATTTTGAATATATTGTGACAGATAGTGAAAAGGAAGCCCTTTTATTAGAAATCAATCTAATTAAAGATTATGCACCTAAATACAATATTAGTTTTATGGATAATAAATATTATCCATATATCCAATTAACAAAAGAAAGACACCCACGTTTAAAAATCGTTCGAAACGCTAAGGATAAAAAACATAAACACTTTGGTCCTTTTCCAGATGGTACAGCAGCTAGAGAAACATTTAAATTATTAAATCGTCTGTATCCTCTAAGAAAATGTAATCACATTCCTAAAAAAACATGCCTTTACTATCAATTAAATCAATGTTTAGGGCCATGTGTCAATGAAGTAAATGAAGAAGAATATAAAAAAATAACCAAACAAATTACACAGTTTATTCAAGGAGATACCAAAGAAATCATCGATGATTTACAAAATAAAATGATGCAAGCTTCAGAAAGCTTAAATTTTGAACTTGCGAAAGAATACCGTGATTTGATCCAGCATATCAATCATGTTACAAGTAAACAACATGTTCAATTTGCAGATCAAATTGATCGAGATATTTTTGGCTATTATCAAGATAAAGGGTATCTTTCTTTACAACTTTTCTTTATGAGAAATGGAAAATTACTCGCAAGAGATTTAAATCTAGTACCTTTACAAGATGTCCATGAACAAATTACACAATTTATTGTTGGTTTTTATCAAGAAAATACATATCCTAAAGAGATTCTATTACCAGAGGATATTGATACAACTTTGTTAGAAGAAATAGTTGAATGCAAGATCATTAAACCTCAAAAAGGTCAAAAAGCAAAACTTGTAGAAATGGCAACAAATAATGCAAAAGAAGCTTTAGAAAAGAAATTTTTATTGATTGAAAAGAATCAAAAGGCAACGGTAGGTGCTATTAAACAATTGGGAGAAAAATTAAATATGATTACTCCTAGAAGAATTGAATTGTTTGATAACTCTAATATCCAAGGAGCTTATGCGGTTGCAGGAATGGTTTGCTTTGTTGATGGGGTAGCTTCTAAAAAAGATTATCGTAAATTTAAAATCAAAACAGTTGAAGGACCGGATGATTACGGTAGTATGAAAGAAGTTATTTATCGTCGATATTATCGAGTACTTGTAGAAGGATTAAAAAAACCAGACTTGATTATTGTTGATGGTGGTAAAGGACAGATTAAAGTTGCAAAAGAAGTCATTGATAGCTTAAATATTGGTATTAAAGTATGTGGGCTAGCCAAAGATGATCATCATTCAACTGCTGTTTTAATTGATAGTGACTTTAATGAAATTAGTATTGATAAAAAAAGTGAACTCTTCTTTTTACTAACACGTATGCAAGATGAAGTCCATCGCTATGCGATTTCATTTCATAAAAATGTTCGTTCTAAATCTTTATTTCAGTCTATTTTAGATGATGTTGAAGGTATTGGACCAAAACGTAAAAAAGAATTATTAAAACATTTTGGTTCTGTTAAAAAATTAAAAGAAGCGACGCTTGAACAATTAGAAGAAGTCTTACCTAAAGAAGTGGCAAAAAATTTATTTACTGTTTTACAAAACACCAAATAATATAATTTTCATATACTACTATTAAGGAAGTGGACTATGAATATTATATTAACCCCAAGAGAAAAAGAAATATTTCATTTATTAGTCAAGAATTATTCTACAAAAGATATTGCTAGAAAGTTAAATATTAGTGAAAAAACGGTGAGAAATCATATATCAAATGTAATTCAAAAATTAGGTGTAAAATCGCGTATACAAGCAGTATTTGAATTGATTAGGTTAAAGGAATTACAGCTTTAGCTAATTCCTTTATTTTTTTTCTATAATTCTATATAATAGGGATGGTGATGAAGATGAAATTAAAAAGCTGGCATCTTTATGTTCTAGCAACCTTATGTTTTCTATTTGCTTTTACATCATTAAATATGAAATATGATCGTTTTTATCGAGTAAATGGTATAGATAATGATAATCGATCTTTAATAGAAAAGTATTTAGATAAAGAAGAACAGGATTATTTAATTGATCATGGAATATCAGTAGATGAGTTTATTGATTATATTACATATGATCAATTTCATTTACAATATTATCAATATTATAATGAGTTAAAAGAAGCTAAAAAATATGATTCATTAGAAAATTTAATTAATGATGTCAATAGTGTTGTTGATCGTCTTACAGTAGAATTTGGAACGCAAACAGATACATATTTTAAAACACTAATTAAAAATGATTTATTTTATGCTTATCAAAAAAGTACGTATTTTGATTTTGATAACGTGCGTTATTATCAATTGTTAAGGACACTTTATAGTGATGATGATTATAGTTATATTATACTTACAAATAATTATGTAAATACTTTGGAAAATGAAAAAGATGATACATATAAGCTCTTTAAAGAAATGGTAAGTACGTATGATGCACAAGGTCTTTATATTTTGATGAATACAGAATTAAAAGCGAATGCTTCTCGACTATATAAAATAGATACAATGTCTCAAGTAATTGATGATACAACTTTTATTGGTGGTTATGAATCTAAACATATGACAATGATTGAAAATATTTCAAGATTATCTTATTCCATGTATTTAAATGAAGAAGCTTATAATGCTTTAAAACAAATGTATGATGATTTATATAAAAATACAAAAAAAAGATTTTTAGTGACAAGTGCTTATAAAAGCTATGATGTTTTAAATTTAGAAGAAAATACGTCACAAGCTGGATATAGTGAATTTCAATTAGGAACATCTGTTTCTTTAAAAGTAAATGGGATAAAAGATGTTGAATTTGTTTCAACAGATGTTTATCAATGGCTTTTAGAACATAGTTATGAATATGGATATGTTTTAAGGTATCCAAGTGATAAAGTAACAATTACACAAAAAGAAAGTTGTAATATTTTTAGGTATGTTGGCAAAGAAAATGCACAAAAGATGCATAATCAAAATTTATGCTTAGAAGAATTAAATAATCAATAATTATTAGATCGTTATTCTAATTTAAGGAGATACTTATGAATAAAAAGGGTTGGTATCTGGTACTAATATTAGGTTTTTTATTAGCAACAATATGGCTAGGTAAATGGATAGGTTTACAAAGTCAAATGGATTTTATTGATCTAGCATTAGGACTAATGACGGGAATAGGACTTATTGTTGCTGCAAGCATTAAAATCAAAAGAGAAAGATAAATTTTTATTGACAAGTGTATTTTAATAAATATAATGAACATGAATTGAATAAACAACGGTAGGTGAGGTTACCGCAGGGATTTGGATATCCTAAGATTACTGCCGCAAAATTGTGGAGACACAATGCGCTGGTTAGCAGATAAAGTCGCAAAGGCTTTGTTTAATGTAATTGATATGCCCTGTGATACTAAAGCTTGAACGGATGAAATGAAGAATAGAACATCGCTCAAGCAGCGATGTTTTTTTGTGAGAAGCTAACTATATGGACGAGGGTTGTCAAAGGCAAATTCAAAGAAGGAGGAAATATAAAAATGAAAAAAGAATTAATGCTAGAATTATTAAATACAAAACAATACAAACAATTACATACTTTATTAATGGAAAACAATGCTGTCGATATAGCTTATCTTTTACAACAAATAGAAATTGGTGATTGTGCTATTGCTTTTCGTTTACTTTCTAAAAAGAAAGCAGCACAAGTATTTTCAAATATGGATATTAAAACGCAAAGTCAACTTGTAGAATTGTTTAGTGAAAAAGAGTTAGAATCGTTGATTGAAAATCAATATATGGATGATCTTGTAGATTTAATCGAAGAATTACCTGCAAATTTAGTAACAAGACTTTTAAAACATGTTGATGAAAATCAAAGACAAGTCATCAATCAACTTTTGAGTTATCCTAAAGATAGTGCTGGAACAATTATGACTACTGAATTTCTTTCTTTAAAGAAAGAAACTCAACTTGAAGATGCTTTAAAATATATTAAACAAAATGGAAATCATTGTAAAAGCATTTATACAAGTTATGTTTGTCAAGATAAAAAATTAATAGGAATTGTTTCGACGAAAGATATTTTATTAAATGATGAAAATAAAAGTATTGAGGAAATTATGAAAGAAGATTTTCAATATGTTTATACTCATACAGATCAAGAAGAAGTTGTTAATATTTTTAGAAAATATGATTTAGTTGTTTTACCTGTTTTAGATGATGAAAAAATGCTTGTAGGAATTGTGACAGTTGATGATGTCATGGATGTTATGGTCGATGAAACAAGTGAAGATATTTCTAAAATGGCTGCTGTAGAACCACATGATAAAAGTTATTTTGAAACATCTGTTTTTGAACATGCTAAACATCGTATTATTTGGTTACTTGTATTGATGTTTTCTGCAACGCTTACAGGAAGTATTATTACAAGATATGAAAATGCTTTTCAAGCAGTACCTTTATTAGTCTCATTTATTCCTATGTTAATGGATACGGGAGGAAATTGTGGCTCTCAAAGTTCTACTTTAATTATTAGAGGGATTGCTTTAAATGAAATTCGTTTTAAAGAAATCTTTAAAGTGATGTTTAAAGAATTTAGAATTGCATTAGTAGTAGGAGTGATTTTAGCAATTGCGAATGGACTTAGAATTTATGTGATGTATCAAGACATTAATATTGCTTTTGTGATTGCTTTATCTTTAATTGTAACAGTTATTTTATCTAAATTAATTGGTTGTATTCTTCCTTTAGTTGCCAATCAAATTGGTTTAGATCCAGCAATTATGGCTTCACCACTTATTACAACAATTGTAGATACATGTTCTATTCTTGTTTATTTCAACATTGCAGTACACATTTTTAACTTATAAATTTTGTGCTACAATATAGAAAAATAAATGGGGGATGAAAAAATGGAAATAAAAACAGTTGCTGTTTTAGGTGCTGGAGCAGTAGGTTCATATATTATTTGGGGACTAGATAAAAAAGTAAAATTAGGTGTTATTGGCGAAGGGGAACGTGCTAAACGTTTACAAAAGGGATGTTTGATCAATGATCAAATGTATTATCCTGAAGTATGGTCACCGACAGAAGCACATGGAGTGGATTTACTGATTGTTTCTTTAAAATATTGTGCTTTAAAAGATGCCTTAAAATCTATTCAAACGATCGTTGATGATCATACAATTGTCATGTCTTTAATGAATGGCGTAGATAGTGAAGAAATCATTGGAGAAGCCATTGGAAAAGAACATCTTATGCCATCTTTAATTAAGATTGCTTCACGTAAAGAAAATGGTTATCGTTTTGATCCTGAAACAACTATTGGAATTGTTTTTGGAGAACTCCAAGCACCTTATCAAAGCAAACGTGTACAAGCAATAGAATCATTATTTGAAAATACAGGAATCCACTTTCGAGCAAGTGAATATATTCAAGAAGAAATTTGGAGTAAATTTCGTTTAAATGTTTGTAATAATTTACCTCAAGCTATTTTAGGCGCAGGAGTAGGTTGTTATCGAGATAGTGAACATATGAAATTTATTCAAGGTGGTTTACGTCATGAACTTGAAACTATTGCACACGCTAAAGGAATTGATTTAAGTAAAGCTGATTCTTCTTCATCGCGAGGAAGTGCTGTACCAGCAAGTGCTCGTTATTCAACATTGCAAGATTTAGATGCTAAACGTCATAGTGAAATTGATATGTTTTCTGGAGCGTTGATTAAAATGGGAAAGGAGCTTCATATTCCTACACCTTATAATGAATATACTTATCATATGATTAAAGCACTTGAAGAAAAGAATGATGGTTTGTTTGATTATGATCAAGAAAATCAAAGAAATATGTGTTCTAAATAAGAAGATACCAAATGTTATCTTCTTTTTTTATAAAATCAATCTTTTTATTATGTAAAAAATGATTTTTTTCTTTAAAAGTTTGAACATTATGATAAAATGAACAAGGTGGAGGTGGTAATAATGATAGTAGACCCGTTATCCGGTGGACATAATGGTAATAGTGAGGATCATTTACCACCGTCGGTAAAGTTCCTCTTTAAATAAGAGGGGGAAAATAAATGATAAAACAAATGACTTCTGAAGAATTAAAAAATTTAATTCTTCATGGGAATAAAGAAATAATTAAAGAAGTTTTAGAAAATATTCACCCGGCAGATATCCTTGATATTTTGCATGAAGATGAAGATTCATCAAAAGAAATCTTAGAACATTTACCAAATGAAGTTATTGGTGATATTTTAGATGAAGAAGATGATGAAGAACTTATCTTAGAATGGTTGAATTTATTTTCAAAATACAAACAAAAACAAATCTTAGATGAAGTAAGTCATGACGTTATTACGGATGTTATCGGATCAATCGAAGATGAAGATGAAAAAAATGCTTTTTTAGAGTTATTGGAAGATGACGATAAAGAAGATGTCAAACAGTTATTACAATATAACCCAGAAACTGCTGGGGGAATTATGACAACTGAATATTTAGATATTCATGCAAATAATACAGTCAAAGAAACATTGTTATTTTTGCAAACAACGGAAGAAGAACCTAGACATTATCTTTATGTTGTAGATAAAGAAAATGTATTAAAAGGGGTTGTTTCTTTAGGTGATATCGTTACAAGTACCTTTGATACACCAATGCTTGAGATTACAAATCAAAATGTTAAAGCTGTTTATTATTATGAAGACCAAGAAGAAGTTGCGAAGACTTTTAGTAAATATGGATATATTTTGATGCCTGTTATAGATGAACAACATCATTTATTAGGTGTTATTGATATCGATGATGTTATGGATGTCATCGAAGAAGAAACAACAGAAGACATGAACTTATTAGGAGGTGTTGGTTCTGAAGAACGTTTAGATTCAACACTTGTAGAATCTTTTAAAAACCGTATTCCTTGGTTGATTGTCAATCTTTTTACAGCAATTATGGCTTCAAGTGTTGTTAGTGTTTTTGAAGGAACAATTGCGAAAGTTGTTGCTCTTGCAACGATTAGCCCGATTATTACAGGAATGGGTGGTAATGCCGGAACACAAACTTTAACTATTGTTGTTCGTGGTTTATCACTAGGAGAATTAGATAAAGAAAATGCTCGCAAAGTTTTATTAAAAGAAATTGGACTTGGTATTTTAAATGGTGTTATCATTGGGGCATTAGTTTCAGTAGGGGCTTGGTTCTTTGCTGGTAATCCATGGTTTGGTGTTGTAGCTGGACTCGCCATGATTTGTAACATGATTGTTGCCACACTTGCAGGTTATTTTGTACCAGTTATTTTAGATAGATTTCATGTTGATCCAGCCCTTGCCAGTGGGGTTTTTGTAACAACATGTACAGATATGTTTGGCTTCTTTGCGTTTTTAGGACTTGCAACCATTTTAATGTCACATTTACTCTAATAAAAAAACATTGGAAAAAAAGCCAATGTTTTTTTATATAAGTTGATATTTTTTCATGGTTTTATAAATACCATCTTCAGCAATATCATCACATACTTCATCAGCAATTGCTTTTAAACCTTCTTTAGCGTTACCAACAGCGATACCGATATGGCAATACTCTAACATATCAGCGTCATTCATGCCATCGCCAAAGGCAAATGTATTTTCTTGAGGAATATTTAAATGATTGATAAGTGCTTCAATGGCGCTTGCTTTGTTAACACCAACAACGGATAATTCTCCTGAGTCATCTCCAAAAGAAGGAACGGTACAATGAATAACATTGAATGCATCAGAAAAGTTATCTATAATTGTTTGAAAAGGAATATCTTTATTTTCTAAAAAACAAATTTTATTGACATCACTACGATACATACTTTTTCCCTCTATTAAAGATGTAATAAAGTGACTTGGTTGTTCAGCTTTTCTCTTTCTAGCCTTTTCGTCATTTTCTAAATCGCCATAAATAATCATTTCTAAGCGAGGTACTAAATTTTCACTGGCAAATAATCCACCATTACTTTCAAGATAGTAGTCATAATCATTTTCTTCAAAGAAATCAACGACACGTTTTACATCTTTGTCAGATACTTTTTTATGATAAAGCATTTCATCACCAATGGTTACAAAGCCACCACCAGCACCAATGATGCCATCAAAACCGACATCTAAAATATGTGGGTAGATTTCAGCAAGCGATCTTCCTGTACATAAAAAACATAAATTTCCTTTTTTTCTTGTTTCTCTTACTGCTTTGATTGTTGATTCTGGTACATATTCTCTTGCAGGTCTAACATCAACGAGGGTACCATCAACATCAAAAAAGATAATTTTTTTACTCATAACTAACCTCCAACTTAATTTTAAATAAAAGACCACTTCTCACATAAACTGAAATCTATGCTAATTAAATAACATATGGTAATTTTATGAAAATGTACAAGCAAAATTATTGGTGAATAACAATCATGAGAAAGGTGGTCTTTCACTTAATTTTATTATAGCGAAAAGAATGTATTGAAATTATTTTTTTCATTTCGTGCAAATATTTTTGTTTTCAATAAAATAAGAGTAAAATTATAAATGGAAGGTGAATGTATGAAAGGAAATACACAGGATTTAACAAAAGGAAGTATTGTCAAAGCAATTATTTTGTTTTCAATTCCTTTATTAATAGGTAACTTATTTCAACAACTTTATAATGCAGTCGATTCTTATGTTGTAGGAAATTATGTTGGAAAAGTTGCTTTAGCGGCAGTTGGTGCAAGTACACCAATCATTAATATGTTGATTGGTTTTTTTATGGGAATTTCAACAGGGGCAGGAGTTGTTATTGCTCAATTCTTTGGAGCTGGTAATACTTGTAAAATGAAAAGAGCAATTCATAATAGTATCGCTTTAACTCTTGTTATGGGAGTTGTTTTAACGATTGTTGGTTTATTATTTAATGATCCAATTTTAAAAGCAATTGGTGTTCCTAGTGAAGTTTTTTCTGAAGCTTCAACTTATTTATCTATTTATTTTTGGAGTCTTATTTTTGTAATGGTCTATAATATGGGATCAGGTATCTTACGTTCGGTGGGAGATTCTAAAAGACCGCTTTATTTTTTGATTTTTTCAAGTGTTGTTAATATTATCCTAGACTTTTTATTTGTTAAATATTTTCATTTTGGTGTAGCAGGTGCAGGATATGCGACTTTAATTGCTCAAGCTATTTCAGCAATTATGGTCATGTATGTTTTAATGAAAACAGAGGATGATTATAAAGTTGTTTTAAAGGAAATTGGTTTTGACAAAGAAATTTTATTAAAAATTATAAAAATTGGTTTACCTACAGGTTTTCAACAAAGTATTGTTTCTTTATCAAATGTCATTGTTCAATCTTATATTAATGTTTATGGAGCCTCTGTTATAGCAGGTTATTCTGTAACGATTAAAATAGATGGTTTTGTTAACTTACCTTTACAAGCTTTTAATATGGCTATTACAACTTTTGTTGGTCAAAACATAGGAGCTAAACAGTATGATCGTGTAAAAAAAGGAGCTTATATTACAACAGCATTAGCAACACTTACCATTGCTTGTTTTGTAGTAATTATGTATTTCTTTGGTCGTGATTTTATTGCTTTATTTAATCAAGAAAAAGATGTGATTGATGCTGGAAGATTGATGCAGTTAACATTCTTACCATTCTATATTGTTTTACCAATCAATCAAGTTATCAATGGAGTTTTACGTGGAGCTGGACGTTCAGCTATTCCAATGTATGTGATGATATTCTCTTTTGTTTTCTTAAGACAAATTTATCTTTTCTTAATTACAAAAGTAACAAGTGATATTGTTTATGTCTTTTTAGGATGGCCTACAACATGGGTCGTATGTAGTTTGATTTTTATTATTTATTTTTTCAAAGTACAATGGTTACCACAAGAAAAAGATGCCTAGGCATCTTTTTGGTTTAATATTTTATTTTTATCAATGATAGGTTTTTGATATGTTTTAGAATCATTGATATCAAATTGTTTTAAATAATCAATTACTTGATTTGTAAGATATGTTGGTGTAGAAGCTCCTGAGCTTACAGCAGCATATCTTTTATTTTTTAACCATTCAATTTCTAAATCTTCAATACTTTCAATCATATAAACATCACATGTATGATAATCATGAGCAATACTTGCAAGTTTTCTTGTGTTGTTTGAATGAGGATCACCAACAATAAAGATAATATCAACATCATCTTCAATGTTTTTAATAGCTTCTTGACGTATTTTAGTAGCTGTGCATGTTTCTTTTTCAATTTCTACAAAAGGTAAAATTTCTTTTGCTTTTTCGCATAAATCATAAACATCATAAAGAGACATTGTTGTTTGATTAGTCATAACATATTTTTTAGTAGGATCTATTGTTTTTAAATCATCTATATTTGTTATTAAATGAATTCTTTTTTCATCAATTGAAATTGCACCTTCTGCTTCAGGATGTCCCTTTTTACCAATATACAAAATTTCATAACCTTCATTTAATTTATCTTGAATAAGATCATGAGTTTTAATTACATCTAAACAAGAGGCATCAATTACTTCTAAACCTTTTTCTTTCGCTTTATCAAATACTTTTTGACTTGCTCCATGAGCAGTAATAATGACTTTTCCTTCATTGATTTCATCTAATAGTTCTAATCGTGTTTTTTCTTTGATATCAATTGTTTGAATTCCTAAATCTTCTAAAGCATTTACAATATATTGATTATGTACAATCATTCCTAGAATATAAACAGGTGCTGTTTGGTGTGCTTGTTTTTTAGCTATTTCAATTGCACGAACAACGCCTTTACAATAACCTCTAGGAACAATACCTTTTACTAACATCTTTTATCACCTCAAAGATGATTATAACATATTTTCAAATATTTCATTGTTTTCTTTAGAAATTGGTTTTAATTCCTTTTCTATTTCATCAAAATCTATGTCATTTAAATGATTCATTGCTTTTAATAAAGTCAAACCTTGTTTGGTATTATCAATTAATGGTTTTACTTGATAGATAATAGGAATAACTTGATTTGCGATTTGAATACCTCGTATCGTTGTATGAAGAGTATGTTGTAAATTAAATTTTTTAGGCATTCTTTGAAAATAAGGATACATCTGAGGTTGATAGTAATAATAATTGGGGTTTTGATAAGGATACATAAAATCACCTACTATAAAATATGATGAAAAGATAAAAAAGTGAAACTTAAAAAGATAAGATAAAAATTACAAAAAAAATAAAAGCCCTTACATTGAAATGGAGGGTATGTTATACTAACAAATAGTGAGGTGTTTAAATGATTAGAATATTATTATGTTGTGGTGGGGGCTTTTCTTCAAGTGCTATTGCAACAAGGATGGAAAAAGAAATTAAAGAAAAAAATTTAGAAGATAAATACAGTATTGAATTTTTACCATTTGGTTTAGGATTAAAAGAATTAGACCGTTTTGATGTTGTTATTTTATGTCCACATTTGAAGGTAGAATTAGATAGAGCTTTAAAAAGTCAAACAATTGATAAACCACTTTATTTACTTCCACCTAAAATGTATGGACTCATGAAATTTGATGAAATCATTGTCGATATTGAAGATGTAATGAAAATGTATCAAGAAAATCCAGTTGTACCTGTGAAATTTCCTGGAGAAGATAATTTATTACGTATTACTAGAGGTGTTGCTTATCGCCACGCACATCCCTTAAAATAGGGAAAGTTGTCGATCAATATAAGAAACCTGTTTTGCTTCTTTAATAATATCGTCTTTTTGAAAGTCTCCAATTAAAAAAGGGGACTTTTTATTATGCATTTTAACATTTTTTAAAACAGTTACACGATCGTAATTGGCATAACAATAAAGGCAACCATGTAAACACGTATTATAAACGCCAATATCATTATTTAATAAACAACGGCATCCTTGTCTAGCTTCATTTATTTTAGGTAGTTTTAATGAATGACCTAGAGCTCTTTCAATAATTTGTTGATTCATACATCCACTTGTATAAACACCTGTTGTTTTTAAAGATTCATTTTCGTGACATGTATAGATTTCAATGTTATATTTTTTTCCAATTTCTACAAATTTTTGACAAAGATAGATTTGATCTTTTTGATTTACTTCTTGAACTTCTTTAAAATTCTTTTTTGTTTTTTGATATAAATCGATAAAACTAATGACACATTGATGAGTATATCCAGTTAGTTTTTGACACATTTTTTCAAAGATTCGAAGATGATATTCAATGGTATAATAATCATTTAAGAAGATAGGGTCATAACGCCAACCAACACAATGACTTCCTATTTTTTTAGATAGTTCAATGAAGCTACGAATAATTTCATTTTTATTGGGAACATAGGGTTCAATCGTTTGATTGTAAGGGGTGATTGTTACAAACCAGAATTGTTTATAGTCTTTGATTAAGTCTAGACGTGAAAGCATTGGTTTAGGATTTTTAGTACAAAAACAAATAATATCAATGACTTGAGGATCTAAAATATATTTTGTGACTTGATGAGGGAAATAGGGATTACGAACACAGACAAAACCTTCTTGAATACGATTAAAAAACCAGTCATTAAAAAAGGCAGGAATATCTGTACGATTACCAGTATTTAAGATCATCTAATCACCTCCAACAAGAATATTATAGAATAATTATAAAAATCCATCCATAATATTTGTTGAAATGTATCAAAAATGTGGTATAATAACGTGACTAAAAAAAGAAAAAAGGAGGATTTTATGGCAACTTTTCAAGATTTTAAATTACAAGAATATTGTAATCACGTAATTAAAGAGTTAGGTTTTAAAAAGCCAACCCCAATACAAGAAAAAGTCATTCCCCTTGTATTAAAAAAAAGAGATATTATCGGGATTTCACAAACAGGGACAGGTAAATCACATGCATTTTTATTACCAATCATGTCTCGTATTGATGTCAATAAAGATTGTGTGCAAGCTGTTATTACAGCACCAACAAGAGAACTTGCTTCTCAATTATTTAATAACGCTAAAACATTTACAAAATATTTACCAGAATTACGTGTTTCATTGATTGTTGGAGGAAGTGACCGTCAAAGAGCTGTTAATAAACTTTCAACACAACCACACGTGGTTATTGGAACACCAGGACGTATCAAAGATTTATCTTTAGATGCGCAAGCTTTACAAATTACAACAGCAAAAACTTTTGTAGTCGATGAAGCAGATATGACATTAGAATTTGGTTATTTAGAAGATATTGATGCTGTGGCAGGAAAAATGGCTGATGATCTACAAATGATGGTTTTCTCAGCAACGATTCCACAAAATCTAAGACCATTTTTAAAGAAATATATGCAAAGTCCAATTACTATTGAAATCGATAGTAAACTTGCTACAACAGCCAATGTTGAACATATTTTACTGGCAACGAAGCATCAAGATCGTTATGATGTTTTAAAGAAGATCATGGCAACAATTGATCCTTATATTTGTATTATTTTCGCGAATAAAAGAACAGAAGTATCAAAGATTACGCGACAATTAAGAGAAGATGGTTATAAAGTTGGAGAAATCCACGGAGATTTAGAACCTCGTGAAAGAAAGAAAATGATGCGACAAATCAATAACAATGAATATCAATACATTGTTGCGACAGATATTGCTGCACGTGGAATTGATATTGATGGTGTTTCTCATGTCATTAATATGCAATTTCCAACAGAACCTGATTTTTATATTCATCGAAGTGGACGTTCAGGGCGTGGAAACTATACAGGTATTTGTTATAGTATGTATGATACAACAGATGAAAAAAATATTGCAATTCTTGAAAGAAAAGGAATTGAATTTAAGAATATGCAACTTAAAAACGGACAATTTGTGGATTTAGGACAAAGAGAAAAACGTAAAAAACGTATTCGTCAACAAACTGAACTTGAAAAACAAGTTCAAATGATTATCCGTAAACCTAAAAAAGTAAAACCAGGATATAAAAAGAAACGTAAATATCAAGTTGAACAAGTTGTACGTAAACAAAAACGTGCGATGATTCGTGATGATATCCGTCGTCAAAAGAAAGAACGTGCCCGTCAAGCACAAATCGCTAAACGTATGGAGGAAGGCAATGATAATTGGTAGTCATGTCTCAATGTCTGGAAAAGACATGCTTTTAGGTTCAGTAAAAGAAGCTTTATCTTATGGTGCTAATACGTTTATGTTTTATACAGGTGCACCACAAAATACGAGAAGAAAAGCCATTAGTGAATTAAAGGTGGAAGAGGCAAAAGCTTTAATGAAGGAAAATAACATTGATTTAAAAAATGTTGTTGTTCATGCACCTTATATCATTAATCTTGCTAATACGGTTAAAGAAGAAACTTTTGAATTAGCTGTTAACTTCTTAAAACAAGAACTCCAAAGATGTCAAGATATTGGGACATCGATTCTTGTTTTACATCCTGGAAGTCATGTAAAAGCTGGAGAAGAAGTGGGTCTTCAACAAATCATTAAAGGTTTAAATGAAGTATTAAAAGATACACCTTATCAAGGAAAGATCGCCTTAGAAACAATGGCAGGAAAAGGCAGTGAGTTAGGAAAGACATTTGAAGAAATCAATTATTTGATTTCTCATTGTGATTATCCTGAAAAATTAGGGGTTTGTTTAGATACGTGTCATATTCATGACGCAGGATACGATTTATCAAATTTTGATGCAATTTTAGATGAATTTGATCGTATTATTGATTTAGATCGTTTACTTGTTGTTCATTTGAATGATTCTAAAAATGTTCAAGGAGCTCATAAAGATCGTCATGCAAATCTTGGCTTAGGTGAGATTGGTTTTGATATTTTAAATGGGATTGCTCATAATGAAAGAATAAAAGATGTTCCTAAGATTTTAGAAACACCTTATATTGATGGTAAAGCTCCTTATAAAGAAGAAATAGATATGTTGAAAAATCAAGAATTTAGAAATATTGAAGTATGATTTTGAAACAAAGATTTCAATTTTAAACTAGTGGCAACACTAGTTTTTTTCATAATTGATTGAAATAGAATAGGTAAATAATGTTCACTACAGAGTAAAAAACGGTTTTGATCTATCACTTGATAGATCACCTTCAAATCTTCTTCATTTAGCTCTAATGCTTGTATTTCCTTATTGCTTCTAAAATCTTCATACGATAAAAAATGTTCAATGAATAAATTTTCCATAGTTTTACGCCTCCATAGTTATATATATGAAAAAAAGATGGTTATTATGAATTAACCATCTTTAAAATTTCATCTTTGAGCGTTTGTACCATATCTTCTTGTTTAACTTTTTTAATAATTTTTCCTTTTTTGATCAATAATCCTTCTTTAACACCACCGGCAATACCAATATCGGCATTTTTGGCCTCACCTGGACCGTTAACTGCACAACCCATAATGGCTACGGTAATATCTTGATGGATATTATTTAAGAAATCTTCAATTTCTTTAGCGACTGGAATCAAATCATATTGAATTCTTCCACAAGTTGGACAAGATACAAGGGTAGGAACATTTTTAATTAACCCCAATTCTTTAAGCAATGTTTTTGCTACTTTAATTTCTTCTACAGGATAATCACTTAAAGAAACACGAATCGTATTTCCAATTCCTTGATATAATAAAGTACCAATACCTAAAGAAGATTTAATTGTTCCTCCAAGTTTTGTTCCTGCTTCTGTAACCCCTAAATGAAGGGGACAATCAAAGGTTTCACTAGCAAGTGTATAGGCCTCAATTGTAAGCATTGTATCGGAAGATTTTAAAGAAATACAATAATCATGGAAATCTAGACTTTCCAAAATATCAATATGTTTCTTTGCACTTTCAATCATTCCTTTAGCAGTAGGACGACCATATTTTTCTAAGATATCTTTTTCTAAAGAACCACTATTGACACCAATACGAATAGGAATATGATGTTCTTTACAAGATTCAACAACGGCTTTTACCTTTTCAATACTTCCAATATTTCCAGGATTGATACGAATTTTATCAATTCCTGATTCAATCGCAATCAAAGCTAAACGATAGTCAAAATGAATATCGGCAACTAAAGGAATATGCACTTGTTTTTTAATATCTGCTATCGCATATGCATCTTCTTTGTCAAAAACAGCCATTCTGACCATTTCACAACCGGCATCTTCCAATTCTTGAATTTGTTTAACGGTTGCTTCCACATTTTTAGTTTTGGTATTTGTCATGGATTGAATAATGACATGATTATTACCACCTAATGTTAAATTTCCTACTTGAAACGCTCTTGTTTCTTCTCTTTTCATTTCTATCACCTAATACTATTATAAATTATTTTACCAGCTTTTCAAATTCATTTAACAAATCTTCAAAATAATGGAAAGCATCATCATAAATAGCGTCATCTAAAGGATCAACACCCGCATGACTTAATAAGTCAACAGGAGATTCTTTTCCACCTGATTTTAAGAAGTTTAAATAACGTTCAACTTGTTGCGTGTCACCATTTAATATACGTTTAACGATAGCTAAAGCAACAGTCATTCCTAAAGTGTATTTATAAACATAATAATCATAATAGAAATGAGGAACATAATAACAAGACCAACCTACAAGTTCATCCATTTTTACATCTTCACCAAAGTATTCTTGATTCAATTTTGCATAAAGATCAGTCATGATTTTAGAAGACATGGGTTCATTGTTTTTAGCCATTTCATGAAGACGATGTTCAAAGTCCGCAAACATCGGTTGTCTAAAAATAAGACCAACACAGTTTTCTAATTGTTCATACATATAATAGGCTTTTTCTTCTTTTGATGAAGTATGATCCATCATATAGTTGATAAGTAAGGTTTCATTAACGGTTGAAGCGACTTCCGCTACAAAAATACGATAATTACTATTAATATAGTCTTGATTATGGCTTGATAAATACGTATGCACACTATGACCTAATTCATGGATCATTGTTGATAATGAATTATAGTCACCAATAAAGTTCATTAAGATATAAGGTTGTGTTAAATAGCTTCCACTACTATAAGCACCACCACGTTTACCAGTAGTAGGGTAGTAATCGATCCATCTTTCATCTTTAGCACGGTTAATAATAGCTAAATAATCTTTACCAAAAGGAGCTAAAGCTTGATTGATGATGTCAAAGCATTCTTCAATTGTAAATTTTTTAGAAACACTTTTTACAAGAGGAACTGATAAATCATAATTATAAAGTTCATCTAGCCCAAGAATTTCTTTTTTTAAATGATTATAGCGATGGAATAAATAACGATATTCATTATTTGCTTTATCTAAAATCTTAAAAAATAAATCGGTAGGAACATCATCATTAAAAACACTTGCCGCAAGGGGTGAATCAAAATGACGAATATCACTATAAAAAGCATCTTTTTTCATAACCCCTGAAAGAGTTGAGGCAAAGGTATTTTCAAAACGCTGATATTCTTTAAAGAAATGATGGTAGGCTTGTTTTCTAACGTCTCTATTTTTATTCTTTAAAAATTCATTAAGTGTCGCTTGATTTAATGTTTTCTTTTGACCATTGACTTCAACATCCTCAAATTCTAGACGTAAAGAATCAAAAACTTGTTCTGCTAATTCAGAGATATTGTCTACTTTTGCAACCAATTCTTCTTGTTCTTTATCTAATAAATGAGGTTTAAAAGCTAAAGCATTTTCTAAAGAATACCGATAAGATTTTAAACGTTCATCTTTTAAATATTCTCTTACCGTTTCATCGTTTTCAACGATTTCATTATCAACAAATACAAGTTTAACACTTGATTGTTGAATCAGTGACATCACTGTAGCAAGCATTTTTTGATATTCTTGTTCTTTAGGTTCTACATCACAGTTTAAATGCGCAAAACAGTAAGCTTTACTTACAAGCATTGACATTTCATCACGCTTTGATAAAAAACGTAAAAGGATATCAACGCTTTCGGTCATTTTTCCTTTAAATGAAGTCAATTCATCAAGTAATTGTTGACTGACTTCTATATCATGATAAAACTCTTGAGGATCTTGATAAATTTTAGAAAGATCCCAAGTATATTTTTCTTCTATATCTTTTCTTTCCATAAATACATCTCCTTGTAATGTAAAAATATTTTACTCTTATTTTATTTCAAAGTCTATTAACATTATAATCAAGAAAAGAAAGAATAAACAAAAAAACCAGACATTTGTCTGGTTTCAATGATTAGATTGAGTTAACTAATTTAGCTAATTTAGATTTTTGTCTAATAGCGTAATTTTTATGATGGATTCCTTTGTTTACATAAGAATCTAATTTGCTAGAAGCGATTACTAATGCTTTTTCAGCAGCTTCTTTATTTCCAGCTTCAACTTCAGCTCTTACGTTTTTGATTGCAGTTTTTAAAGCTGATTTATAAGAAGCGTTTTTAGCTCTTTTTTTGTTATCGTTTTTATAACGTTTAATTTGTTGTTTCATATTTGCCATGATTTTTCACCTCGCTTTGCAATTTGCCACTTCATTATATATAAAAAGTCAAGGAATTGCAACAATTTTGTGTAATTTGTTGGAAATAAGGGAATAATTATGCAGGTGAGAATATGAATAAGTATAATACACATAGTGATTTAGCGAAAGAATCATTGGATTTATTAAAAGAAGGAAAACATTATCAAAGAAAGATTGAAAAAAAGGAGGACTTTTCAATTGAAACGTATGAATTTTTAGAAGATACGGAGTATTTAAAAAAAGGAAAGTATATTGAATTTTTTTTTAAAGATCATATTTCTAATATCAGTGAACAAATAACAAAAATATTAAAAGAAATGATAGATCAAAATGAATATCCTCGTATTTTAGTTACAGGACTTGGTAATCCTTATTTAACCAGTGATGCGATTGGACCACGTACTTTAAGAGATATTCGCGTCACGCATTATTTAGATGATAGTCTTAAATTAGAAAATCATTATTATGATATTTTATCACTTACACCAGGTGTGATGTATCAAACAGGAGTAGAAACAGTTGAAGTGATCCAGGCAATGGTCGATCAGTTTCAAATAGATTTAGTGATAGTTATTGATGCATTATGTGCAAAAGATTATCAAAAATTAGGGCATGTTATCCAAATTAATAATGTCGGTATTCATCCTGGTAGTGGAATTGGTAATCACCGTCAAGCTATTCAAGAAGAAACCTTAGGATGTCCAGTCATTGCGATAGGGGTTCCGACTGTTATTTATGCCAGTTCAATTGTTAAAGATGTTTTTCAATTAATGAAAGATTATTTTGGAGATGCTATTGATATAAAAAATAGATTAAAAATTGGGAAAAGAGAAAAATATGAAGGGACTCTTTCATCAAGTCAACAACGTTATTTATTAGGTCATATTGGGAGTCTTGATCAAGAGGAATTAGAATCTTTATTACAAGAAATATTGACACCGATTGATCGTAATTTTGTGATGGCTGATAAACAAATTGATGAAACAGTTGAAAGGATGAGTGCTCTTCTAGCAAAGGCTCTGAATGACTTGAGGTATAATTATTGATTTGTCTCATATATTTGAATAAATACAAGGAGAGCGCCTATGAAAATAAAAGTATCTATTCAAATTATTTTCAAAATAATGATCATTGTTTTAATGATTATCTACTTACCTTCTTATAGTCATCAAAATGTGAAAGTTTTTAAAGCAATTTCTACTACCGAAGCCTTGCAAACGAGTGTACCGGTTACATCTAATAAAAAAGTACACATTTATAATACCCATCAAGGAGAAGAGTATGTTGGATATAATGTAAGAGATGGAGCGGGTTATTTAAAGGATTGTTTAAATAAAGAAGGCTATTTTTGTGATGTAGAACAAAATGATTTTGAAAATTATAAAAATTTGCACAGAATTGCATATAATCAATCTTATGTTGTTTCTAAAATGTATTTAGAAAATTCATTAAGAGAAAATGGACAATATGATTTAGTTATTGATTTCCATCGTGATAGTCTGGATAAAAAATACTCAACGCTTACGTATAATCAAAAAAGTTATGCTAAAATTATGTTTGTTGTTGGAAAAAGCAGTGGTAAGTTTGAAATGGTTAATCAATTATCTACTGAATTATCTAATAAAGCAAATGAAAAGGTACCAGGGTTATCAAGAGGTATTATGGTTAAAAAGAATCATTATAATCAAGGAATTTGTGATCATACGGTTTTAATTGAATTTGGTGGGCAAAGTAATACGAAAGAAGAAGTTCAAAATACAATAGAAGTCATTTCTCAAGTGATAAAGGAGTATTTACAATGAAAGAACTTTTAATTGATTTTACAATGGTTGGCTTGTTGTTATTTTGTTTAAATGGGTTATTTAATAACCATTATGTACAAAATGAATTGGTTTCTAAAAATATTATTACTTTTGAAGAAAATATAAAAAAGCAAAAAGAAATTAAAACAAATGAAGGTCTCTATGATAATCAAAAAGATAATACACTTTCTTTAATTGTTAAAAAAATAAGTGAGATATGTATCCAAATAATTCAAACAATTGTCTTGCTTATCTCTCAATTTATTAGTAATATCTTATAGAAGGATGTGAAAAAAATGAATCAATTAAAAATTGTATTTATGGGAACAGCTACATTTTCAGAAGCTGTTTTAAAAAGTTTAATTCAACACGATTACAATATCGTACAAGTTGTCTCACAACCAGATCGTCGTGTTGGTAGAAAAAAAGAATTAAAAATGCCAGAGGTCAAAGTGGTGGCTTTAGAACATGATATACCAGTCTTTCAACCACAACGTATTAAAGAAGATTATCAAGCTATTATCGATATGCAACCTGATTTAATTATTACAGCGGCTTATGGACAAATGATTCCTCAAGAAGTTTTAGATTGTCCACGCCTTGGATGTATTAATGTTCATGCTTCATTATTACCTAAATATCGTGGAGGAGCACCTGTTCATTATGCTATTTTAAATGGTGATGAAAAAACAGGGGTTACTATCATGTATATGGTTAAGAAAATGGATGCAGGAAATATTATTTATCAAAAAGAAACACCTATTTCTAATGATGAAACAGTAGGAGAACTTTATGATCGTTTATCTACTTTAGGTGCAGAAGCGATTATTGAAGCGTTACCTTCGATTATTGATGGAACAAATGCCTCAATACCTCAAGATGAAACTTTAGTGACTTATTCTCCAGTTATTTCTAGAGAACAAGAAAAGATCGATTTTGATAAACCTGCTCAAGAAGTTTATAACAAAGTTAGAGGATTAAATCCTTGGCCAGGAGCTTATACAACATATCTTGGAAAAACAGTAAAGATTTATCAAGGACTTGTACATAATTGTCCAAATGCTATGAGTCATCATGCACATCAAGCACCAGGAACAATTGTTAAGATTTTTAAAGATGCTATTGGTGTAAAGGTACAAGACGGTGTCTTTATTATTACTGAATTTCAATTAGAAGGTAAAAAACGTATGCTTGTTAAAGATTATTTAAATGGGCATAATATCTTTGAAGTTGATCAAAAGTTTGAATAATTAAAATAGCGCTGAGATGCGCTATTTTTTGTATGTGACAACTTTTCGATAACCGGTTTGAAAATCAACTTCGTTTTCCAAAGTTTCTTTATTTTTTAAATGTTCAATATTTCTTATAACAAGTTCTGTATAATAATTTCTAACACTTTGCCAAACAAAACCACCAGAACTATGAGGTGTGATTAAAACATTTTCAAATTTCCATAATGGTGAGGTATTAGATAACGGTTCTTCTTCAACCACATCTAAGCCAACACCATAGAGATGTTCTTGATTTAAAACCTCAATTAAATCATTTGTATCAATAGCACTTCCTCTGCCTACATTAATTAATACAGCATCTTTTTTCATTTTTAATAGTTTTTCTGTATTAAAAAGATGATAAGTTTCTTTACTTTGAGGTAAAGATAAAATAACAAAGTCCATGGTTGGTAGAAGCTTATCTAATTGATCTAAAGAAGATACTTCATCTACATAAGGAAGATCATCTTGGACTCTTCTTTTAATAGCAGTAATATGACAATCAAAAGTTTTCAACCTTCTAGCAATTTCATAACCGATATCACCATATCCCACAATGCAAACACGACTATGATAAATTTCTTTTCCTGTTTTTAAAGGATTCCAATTACCTTCATTCATTTGTAAGGCATAAGTTTTTAAATTCTTACAAAGCGTAATCATCATTCCTATGACTTGTTCACTAATAGCATTTCCATAACTACCAGAAGCATTGGTAAGTTTGGTATTTTCATTTAAAATACCTGTTTTAATATATTGATCACTACCAGCACTGTTTAGGAGTATTGCTTGTAGATGCTCTTGATTTAAGTTTAAATTAAGTTTTGGATTTCCTATAATAACATCCACTTGATCAATATTTTCTTGGGTTGGTTTTCTATTAATAATGAATATATCATTTTTAAAATGTTCTTGGATTTTTTTGATTTCAGCATCTTGTAATGGGGCACATATTAAGATTTTCATAAATCCACCTCCATAAACATTCTAACAAAAAAAGGATTAATTTTTCAAAAAAAGAAGATTTTTTTAATTATTATTGAAAAGATTTTATCGAACCAATGAAAGTGTTTTCAAATTAAAACAAAATATAGTAAAATAGAACTAGATTGAAATAAAGGGGAAAACAACAATGAGAATGGTTGATTTAATAGAATATAAAAAAAATAATGGTGAATTTAATCATCAACAAATTCAATTTATTATTGATGGTTATGTTGAAGGAAGTATTCCTGATTATCAAATGTCTGCTTTATTAATGGCTATTTGTTTTCAAGGTTTAACATTAAAGGAAACAGCCTTGCTAACAAAAGTTATGGAAGAAAGTGGGGATATTATAGATTTATCCAAAATAGAAGGGGTTAAAGTTGATAAACATTCAACAGGTGGTGTTGGTGATAAAACCTCACTTGTTTTAGGGCCTATTGTGGCTGCCTGTGGTGGTAAAATGGCTAAGATGTCAGGAAGAGGTTTAGGGCATACAGGTGGTACGCTTGATAAGCTTGAATCAATTCCAGGCTATCAAATTAATATTTCAGAAGAAGATTTTATTAATCAAGTCAATGAAATAGGACTAGCTATTATTGGTCAAAGTGCTTCACTTGTACCTGCTGATAAAAAGTTATATGCTTTGCGAGATGTTACAGGAACAGTTTCTTGTATACCTTTAATCGCTTCTTCTATTATGTCTAAAAAATTAGCGAGTGGGGCTGATACGATTTTATTAGATGTTAAATATGGAAATGGTGCATTTATGCAAACCATTGAAGAAGCTAAAGAACTTGCTCAAACAATGATTTCTATTGGAAAGCATTGTCATAAAAATACGAGAGCGACAATTTCAAGTATGTCACAGCCTTTAGGAAATGCAATTGGGAATAGTTTAGAAGTTATTGAAGCTATTGAAACCTTGAAAGGAAATGGCCCTGAAGATTTAAGAGAACTTTGTTTAAATGAAGGTAGTGAAATGCTTGTTCAAGCAAATCTTTATCCAAATAAAAAAGAAGCGTATCAAGCTTTACAAGAAGTGATGGATAATGGAAAAGCTTTAGAAAAATTTAAAGAAATGGTCAAAGCTCAAGGTGGAGATGTTTCATATATAGAAAATACTGAACTATTTGAAAAACCAAGTGCTATAATAGAATTAACTTCAAAGAAAACAGGTTATATTCAAGCATTAGAAGCAAAAAAATTAGGGATTGTTTCGATGAAACTTGGTGGTGGTCGTATGACAAAAGAAGAAGATATCGATCATGCAGTGGGACTTGTTTTAAATAAAAAAATAGGAGATCATGTAGATATTGGTGAAAAATTATTAACTGTTTATGCAAGAGATGATTTATCTCCAGAATTGTTAGATGAAATTTATCAAAGTTATACAATTGTTGATGAATTTGTTGAAAAACCTATTTTGATTGAAGAATTCATGAAGTAGAGGTAAGCACAATGAAATATGTATTTTTTGATATTGATGGAACAATTCGTGGTAAAAGTAGAGAGATTACTAAAAGAAATAGAGAAGCCATTTGTAAGCTAAGAGAAAATGGACATAAAGCTTTCTTATGTACGGGAAGAGCGCCTGTTTCAATTACTCAAGATATTTTAGATGTTGGCTTTGATGGAGTGATTTCAGCGGCTGGAAGCTTTATTCAAATTGATGGAAAATATATTTATGAAAACTTTTTAGATAGTAAACGTCTTCAACAAGCCATTGTTTTATTTTCTAATGCGCAGGTAGGTTTTACACTTGAAACCAAAGATGAACTTTTTCAATCAGGTTATGCTAGAGAATATATGGAAAGAAGACAAATCAAAGATACACAAGCCAATCCAGAACTTGCACGTTTCTTTGAAAAAAGAAATCAAGCTTTTAAACCAATTACAGAATATAATCCTGGTAAAGATAAAGTGACTAAAATTGTTTTTATTGCATATGATAAATATGCATTGCTTGATACAGTTCCTCATTTAAGTAAAGATTTTAATGTGGTTTTATTTTCAAAGCCAGAAGATGATTTTATTAATGGGGAAATTATTTCAAAGAATTGTACAAAAGCAGATGCTATTGAAAGAGTGATTGATTATTATCATGCAAGCATGGAAGATACGATTGCATTTGGAGATAGTATGAATGACTATCAAATGATAGAAAAAGTAAATAAAGGAATTGTTTTTGAAGGTGCTAAAGAAAAATTATTAGATATTTCTTATGATACTTTTATTGATCCAGATCAAGATGGGATAGCTTTAAGTCTTGAAAAACTAGGTTTAATAAAGAAAGGATAGGTACGTATGGGAAATGTACTTCTTGCAAGAATACTTGAATACTTTAATGGAACATTGTTTTTAGATGATAATTATCGTTTTTGTGTATTCTTTATTGAAAACTATATTGATTTTTATAAAATGACTTTAGAAGAAGTAGTTGAAAAATCAAAAATTTCTAAAGAAGCAATTTTAAACTTTTTAAAACATTTAGGATTTGATGACTATGCTTCTTTTCAAGATCAACTTTATGCTGATGTTATTTTAAGACAAGATCAAATCCGTTCAAGAATGTTGGGATTAAAGATGGATGATTTGTTTAAACAAATTCATTTATGTGATGATCAAGATAAATTTATTTGTGATTTGGATCATATTTGTCATGATATTTCTACTTCTAAAAGAGTGGTTATTATTGGGGCACTTTATCCAATATCGATTGCTGTTGAATTTCAAACAGACTTGATTACTTTTGGGAAACCAGTTTTCCAATATCATTCTTTTGATAATCAACTTATCTTAAATAAAGATGATTATGTCATTTTTGTTTCAGCAACAGGAAGAGCTTATGATGCGTTTATGGAGCAACATCAAGGTTTTGATATTAATCGTTCACAATTCTTACTGATTACCCAAAATAAAAAGTATAAAAGTCAAATTGGAGAAGAACGTGTGATATATGTAGCAAGTTCAAGATATGATAGTATTGATTTTAACTATCGCTTGATGTCAATCTTTGATATTATGCGTGTTACTTATTATAAAAAATATCATTTTATTTAAAGGAGGAGCTTATGAATATACTACTTTCTAGAATATTAAAATATTTAAATGGAACGTTATTTTTAGATGACGCTTATCGTTTTTGTGTATTCTTTATCCTTCATTATCAAGATTTTGACAGTTATACGATTGAAGAAATTGCTGATGAATTACAAACAACACCTGAAAGTATTTTAAACTTTTTAAAATACTTAGGTTTTGATAATTATCTTTCTTTTATAGAAATTTATCAACGACATAAACAAGTACGTTTTGAACAAATTCAAGAACGTATGAAAAATATACATGTTTCTTCCTATGTTGAACGTATTAAAGTTTCTAATGATAATGAAGCTTTCTTAAAGAAAATTGAAGAAGTATGTACAAAAATTCATGATTCAAAACGAGTAATTTTAGTAGGTGCTCTTTATCCGATGTCTATTGCGGTTGAATTTCAAACAGATATGATTTCTTTTGGTAAAACAGTACTCCAATATCATACGTATGATAAAGATATGATTTTTAATGAAAATGACTACGTTATCTTTATTTCTTCATCAGGAAGATCATTAGAAGGTTTTATGTATACGCGAACAAATCTCTCTTTACAAAATACAACTTCTTTACTTGTTACTCAAAATCCAACCTATGCAAGAAAGAAACTCACAACTGATACAATTCAAGTACCAGGAAGATTTGATGGCATTAATTTCAATTATCAAATAATGACAATTTTTGATTTAATACGCGTGATGTATTATCAAAAATATATTGAAAATGTACCAACAAATCACTAATTATCAACCTTATAATGAACAAGAAGAAAAAGACAAGGAACTTTTATTAAAAGTTCTTAAACAAAAAGATGTTCTTACAAGAGAAAATGAAGTAGGGCATTTTACAGTTTCTTGTTGGGTTTTAAATCAAAATCATGATAAGGTTTTAATGTGCTATCATAAAATTTATAATTCTTGGTCTTGGTTAGGTGGACACGTAGATGGTGAGAAGAATTTTAAAAAAGTTGCTTTAAAGGAAGTACAAGAGGAAAGTGGATTAGAAAATGTATCATTTATGAGTGATGATTTATTTTCTTTAGAAGTATTAACAGTTGATGGACATGTTAAAAGAGGGAAATATGTTTCAAGTCATCTTCATTATAATGTGACTTATTTAATGGAAGCAAATGATCAAGAAGAGTTAAAGATTAAAGAAGATGAAAATAAGGGACTTCGATGGTTTAGTTTTGAAGATGCTTTAAAAGCATCTACCGAACCATGGTTTGTTGAAAATATTTATTCTAAACTTAATAGTAAAGTAAAAGACTATCTTAAGCGATAGCCTTTTTTAGATTTTCAATATCATCATTATTTGGATGCTTGAGTGCTTCATAATAATTATCAATTAATAAATTTATATTATCTGGAGCATGATTTCCTTCTTTTAATTTTAAATATCTTTGTAAGACAGTTTCAGGCATCTTTCCTTGGCACATAAAGCTTCCTATAACTTCATTACTTTCATCAATACTTTCTTTAACTTTATCAATGATTTTTTTAAAATAATCATCGCTTTTACCAAAACCTGCAGTACCAAATAAGAAAATCTTTTGATGATGTAATGTTTTTAAATAATCTAAAGCTTCTTTATTAGCGTTACCTTTATCAGTCCAAAATCCTACATAGACAATATCTGAATTTTCAACATTCTTTTTAATAGCTTGAGCTAAAAGTTGAGTATTACCTGTTTGACTAAAATAAATCAACATATTTTATTTAACAACTCCTTCTACTCTTGTAATTGGCATAGCAAAAGCAATACCTGTGTTATGATTCTCTAAACCACCTAAAGCTTTATCAATGGTTTCAAAAACAAGATCAACTTGTTCGTCTTTAATAATGAAAAACATTGTTTTACTATCAGGACGAGCTTGTTCAAGAAAAAGTCTCAATGAACCTAAAATATAACTTTCATCACTTTCTTGAATATAAGAAATCATTCCTTGAGAATCAATGATTGTGCCACCACTTACTCCTGCTTTTTTTAGTTTAGTTAATAAATCTTGTAATAGTTCTGTTTTATGTAAAACAACAAATACAACTTGCATCATGGTCACCTCTTAATCTTATTTTACACTTATATTTCTTTTTGAAAAAGAATTATTTAAAAGTTTGAATATGTTGATAAAGAGCACCAATTAAATTTGCATCGTTTCTAAATTTACAAGCAACAATTTCAGGATGATAAACATCAAAACCTAAATGTTCATAGATTTCATCTAAATTTTTATTAATCAATTCAATTAATAAAGGTTGAGCAGAAATACCGCCACCAATAGCAACTTTTTCACAATCAAAAATAATATGCACATTAAAGATTTGCGTTGCAACTTCTCTAGCAAAAGCATTAATTCCTGCGATTACTTTTTCATTTCCATTATTAGCCATATCAAAAATTTCAATACCAGTGTATTCTTGATCAGTTTCTAAGCCTTCTTGAACACGTTCAAGTAATCCTTTGATTCCATTTCTTGTACACCAAGCATGATTCCAACTAATAGGGTCTAGATTATTGGTCTTAATAAAAGAAAATTCACCAGCAGAAAAATGTCTACCAGTATGAACTTTATGATCTTTAATCAAACATCCGCCAATACCTGTTCCTAAAATAACAACGGCCCCATCTTGAATATCTTGTAAACTACCAAAACCAATTTCTGCATTGGCAGCACATTTAGCGTCATTACCAATTGTAATATTTGTTGGACATCTTTTTTTCAAAACTTCTACTGTTTCTAATTTATCAATATAACGTAAAGCACCACCTGTATATTGATAACCTCTTTCAGGGTCAATAATACCAGGCATAGATAAAGCCATTCCTGCAATTTGATCTTGATATTGGTCATAGATTTGACCGATTGTTTCTATAAAATGATCAAGGGCATCCATAGGTGTAGGAACACTTGATTTTTCTAGAATCGTTAGATCTTCTTGTATTAATGCATATTTGATGGCACTACCACCAACATCTAATGTTAAATATGTTTTCATAAATTTCCTCCCATGCTTCTTTTATTATATAATAGGTGGAATGAAATGGCTATCATTTTCTCTTTTTCATATTTTTTAAAGAAGGTCCTTCTATGAGTTTCCCATAACAATCAAAAATGGATTGATGACAAGGACAATGCCATATTTGATGTTTTTCATCAAACATTAATAAACATTTTAAATGAGGACAATAAGGGGAAAAATAATGATATTTACCTTGTTTGTCTAAATAAACAGCTAAGAGATGATGATTGATTTTCATAAGTGTTCCTTGTCCTTTATTTAAATGTTTCTTTTTTATAAAATGAAGTTTAATATAGCCAAGATAAAGATGATGAATCATTTGTTTAAAATACATTTTAGAATAATTAAAAGAAAAATAATGACATGAAAATAAAGAAGTATAAGCATTTTCTTTATTTAAATAAAGATCTTTAATAATCTTTGAAGCTAAAAATGAATTGGTCATACCCCATTTTTGAAAACCATAAATAAAGTATTCATGTTCTTTATAACGACCAATATAAGGAAGACCTCTTAAAGGAATTGTATCTTGCCCAAACCAATCTTTACTATTAGAGTTGATGATAAGAGCATGATTTTTTAATGGACGATAACTTTGAATCAAATCAATAGAAAGATTACATTGATTATCTGTTTTTTGTTTTAAATCAATACTTTCTAAAGATTGAAACATCTTTAAAAAGTAAAGTCCTTTTTTAATAAAAGGATAACGTGTGGCATGAATAACATCTTTACAAATAATAGTATGATTATTGACTTTGACTTTAAAATAATCCTTGTGTCGAATAATTTGATGAACGAGACTATGTTCATAAAAATCAATATTTTCATTTTGACATTTTTTAACAAGGGCATAAAGATATTTTAAAGGATGGAAGAGGTATTGATTTTTTAATGAAATCATTTTTAAATGTTTGTTTTCTTCAAAAATATCTTCGCCAAAGAGTTTTAAATAATGGTATTCTTTGTCAAGTTTTGTCGCATTTTTTAAATCATCACTATATAAAGACATGACACATTCTTTAAAACAACACTCTATTTGTTCTTTATTTATTAAATCTTTTATACCTTGTATTGCTTCTTTTTGACTTTGATAGTATAGATAAGCAATTTCTATATTATAATATTTCACTAATTTTTGATAAATAAGTCCTTGTAGAAGAGTTATTTTAGCTGTGGTATGAACACTGGTGTGACTACCAAGAAGATCTTTTTCAACTACTGTAATTTTTTTAGAAGTATCTTTAAGTTGGTAAGCGCAAGAGATACCAGATAATCCACCACCAATAATAAGAATATCTGTTTTGATATCTTTGTTTAATTGTTTGAAGCAAGGATGCTTCGTTGTTTTTTGCCAATACGATTCATTCATAAAATCACCTTAATTATTATGCACAAATTTTTCCTTTTTATTCTTTAAAATGTTATAATAAAAACAATTGTAGGAGGAGTTTAATGAATATTACAGTTTATTTAGGTGCAAATACGGGAAATGATCCAAGATTAAGTGAAGCTGTTAAAGAATTGGGGACTTGGATTGGCCAAAATGGACATACACTTATTTATGGTGGCTCTAAATGTGGTTTAATGGGAGAACTTGCTGAAAGTGTATTAAATGCCAAGGGAAAAGTGATTGGTGTAGAACCACAGTTTTTTATTGATGCAGGATTTGATTATTCAGAAATCACACAGTTAATTGTTACAAAAGATATGACGGAAAGAAAAACAAAGATGATTGAACTAGGAGATGCATTTATTGCTTATCCTGGAGGAACAGGAACTTTGGAAGAAATTGCGGAAGTGATGTCTAAAGTTTCTTTAAAGCATTTAAATGCACCATGCATTCTTTATAATTTGAATGGTTATTATGATGATTTAAAGAATTTATTGAATAAGATGATCACATATGATTTATCTTCTAAAGATAAACAAGAGGATATTTATTTTGTGGAAAATTTAAGTGAAATTGTTAAAGTAGTGGAGGGTTATTATGAAAGTACTAGCAAGTGATTATGATGGAACATTATTATTTAATGAAAAATTTAAAGAAGGGGATTTAAAGAAAATCAAAGAGTTTCAAAAAGCGGGTAATTTATTTGGTTTATGTAGTGGAAGACCTTTTAAAGGCATCTATGAATTTTGTAAGCCTTATATTGATTTTGATTTCTATATTCTATGTACAGGAGCACTTGTTTTAAATAAAGAAAGAGAAGTTATTTATAAAAGTACGATTTCTAAACATTTATTACATGAATTTTATGATCGTTATCAAAAAGATTATGATATTTTTATTCAAGCCAATATGCAAATCTATACATTTTTAAAAGAAGACTTAGGTTCAATGGTTAGACAAGTTATTACTTCTTTAGATGAAGTAGAAGGAGATATTTATGGTTTATCCATGAATGCAAAAACAGATGAAAACGCTAAAAAAGTGTGTCTTGATATTGAAGAACATTTTCCTGAATTAACTGCACATCAAAATAAAGAATATATTGATATTACTGAAAAAGGATGTTCTAAAGGTTTAGGAATTTTAAAATTAAAAGAATTAATGCATTTAGAGGAAGTTGCCGGAATTGGGGATTCGTATAATGACATTCCTATGTTAGAAACAGTGGATCATTCTTTTACTTTTCCAACATCACCAGAAAGTTTAACATCGATTGTTGATGATGTAGTTGATAGTGTGGAAGAAGCGCTTGATATTTTAATGAAAGAATAATGAAAATATTACAACAACTTAAAGAAAATCATTATACCGAATCAGAACAACAAGTCATTGATTATTTATTAGATCATTTAGAAGATTTAACTTTACTTTCAATCAATGATCTGGCAAAAAAGAGCTATACTTCAAATGCCACGATTATTCGTTTATGTCATAAAGTAGGCTATCAAGGGTATCGACAATTTAAATTGGCTTTATTGCAGGAACTTGAAGCTAATAAATATATGGTAAGTCAAGTAGACTATACAATCCCATTTCAAGTCAATGAAACAAGTGAACAAATCATTCAAAACATGTTTTCTCTTTATCAAGAAAGTATTCAACAAGTCTATCATCATTTATCTATTGAGACCTTAAATAAAATAGCAACATTGATGGTACAAAAGAAAAGAATTTTTATTTATGGTTATGGCGATAGCCAAATAACAGCAGCAAACTTTATTAATAAACTTGCAAAGCTTAATTTATTTCCTGTCTTAGCAACTCAATATGGGGAAGAAATCTATATTTCCAAACAATTACAGCCAGGAGATTTTGCTTTGTTTATCTCTTATAGTGGAGAAAATACATCCCTTTTAGAATGTATGAAAATCTTAAATCAAAAAGGAATTCAAACAGCTTTGGTTACTGCTAATCTTCAAAGTCCACTTGTTGTTTATAGTCAATATCAGATTATGATTCCTGACTATGAAAAACAAAATAAAATTGCAACTTTCTATTCTCAACTTGCCTTTATGTACATCTTAAATAATTTACATGCGCTTATTTATCATCTTAAAAATAAGTGAACCAAAAGTTCAGTTTAACTGAGCTTTTTTTCATTTACCTTGAACCTTATTTCCATAATGAGATGCATCTCTTAAAAAGAGAAAGAAGATATGTTATAACAAAATTGAGGTGAAAGAGATGACAAAAGAAGAAGTCTTACAATTAGAAAAAGAACTTTCTTTTCAAGAATTCAATAATCATGATGCCTATCAATTAGGACAAATCATTGTAGATCATATTGAAAAGAATCATTTAAAAAATGTTAGAATCCGTATTGTTTTAGATAAAGATATTGTTTTTCAATATTTAATGGATGGTAAAAAAGGAGTCATTTGGCTTGATCGTAAACAAAAAACAGTTGAAAAATATGGACATAGTAGTTATTACATCTATTTAGAAAATGAAGAAAATGGAACGTATCAAGAAGATGAAAAAGATGAAAGTCTTGTTATTTGTGGGGGAGGTTTTCCTTTAATTATTCGTGGTGAATTAAGAGGAAGCATTCTTGTTTCAGGGCTCGTCCATGATGAAGATCATCAAGTCATTGTTGATTGCTTAAGGAAAATAAAAGATGAAGGCACTTGCAAGTGATATAGATGGCACACTTGTTTTTAATCAACAAATAAAAAAACAAGATAAAGAGGCTATTGAAAAGTATCAAAAAGAACATCTTTTTGGAGTATGTAGTGGAAGACCTCGATGTGCCCTGTTTGATTTAGAAAAGCTAAAATTAGATTTTTATATTCTTTCTTCAGGAGCAGAGATTTTAGATAAAGATTTAAATATCATTCAAGATTTTCCAATGAAAAAAGAAATCGTTCAACAAATCTTTAATGAATATCATCAACATGCACAAATCATCTTACAAACAGGAAATGCAGATGTTTTTTATACAACCCTTAAAGAAGATTATAATCCTAAATTAAAAGTCATTTCTTCTTTTAAAAAAGTAGAGCATGAAATAATTTATGGCATATCTCTTGTTTTTAAAGATGACAAAATAACCAAGAAAGCATGTTTTGAAATTAATCAAAAATATCAAGAAGTTGAAGGTTTTCAAAATAGAAATTCTGTTGATATTGTAAGAAAAGGATGTTCTAAAGGAACGGGAATTAAAATCATTAAAGATCATTACCGATTAGAAAAGATAGCAGGAATAGGGGATTCCTATAATGATTTACCGATGTTGAAAGTCGTAGATACAGCCTTTACTTTTAAAACATCCCCTCAAGAAATAAAAAAACAAGTACATTATTGTGTTAATGATATTGCAGAAGCAATAGCGTTATTGGAGGTAGAAAAATGAATTTTGGAATTATAGGTTATGGAAACATAGCGCGTAAGTTTGTTAAAAGTATTACTTATACAAGTGGGGGAAGAGTGCATGCCATTGCCTCACATTCTTTAGATGAAAACGATAGTTACTTACAAAGTCATCCTTTAGTTAAGCTTTACCGTGATTATGAAGAACTTTTAAAAGATGAAGATATTGAAGCCGTTTATATTGCAGTACCTCACTACGAACATAAAAAATGGATTATAGAAGCCATTAAACATCATAAAGCGGTTTTATGTGAAAAACCCCTTGTCTTAAAAAGTGAAGATATTGATGAAATTAATCAATATGTTAAAGAATATCAAGGCTATTGTTTAGAAGCTTTTAAAACAAAGTTTAATAATGGTTTTAATCATTTAAAAGAAGATTTAAAACTGATTGGAAAATTAAAATCAATTGAAACAAACTTTTGTTTTGATGGGACAGATAAAAAAGATTCTTACTTGTTTGATCCAAAACAAGGTGGGGCTTTAAATGATGTAGGAAGTTATGTCGTTGGTTTTGTCCTTGCTTTAGTGGATGCACCAGTTGAAAGTGTTGAATCTCATATTGAAAAAGAAAATGAGATTGAAATGAATTTTAAAGCAACTTTAAATTTTGAAAATGACATTCAAGGAAAGGTAGAAGGTTCAATTAATTATAATAAAGAACGTTATGCTTTAATTAAAGGAGAAAAGGGAGAAATCTATGTTCCAATGTTTAACCGTGTGGTTGAATATACAATTCATTTAGAAAATGAAGTTATGCAAAAAACATATCCAATTGAAGGAGACGATATGACTTTAGAAATACAATCAGTGATTAATCAAGATACTACAACACATACATTACAAGATTCAAAAAGAATACAAGAAACAATAGAAAGAATAAGAGAGGAAGCAAAATAATGAAACTAGGAATTTTAGGAACAGGAATGATTGTTAAAGATGTTCTTACCATGTATCACGAGCTAGGTGTTGAAAAGACTTATCTTTTTTCAACAAAAAAATCAAAATCACAAGCATTAGAACTTATGAAAAAATATCATTTAGATAAAGTTTATACAGATTATGATGAATTACTTCAAAGTGATGTTGATACAATTTATTGTGCTTTACCTAATCATCTACATTATTCGTTTTCTAAAAAAGCTTTAGAAAATGGGAAAAATGTTATTATTGAAAAACCAATTACTGCCAATAGTAAAGAATTAGAAGATTTAATTGAAATTGCTTCAAAAAATCATTTAATGATTTTTGAAGCGATGAATTTACATTATACACCTGCATTTCTTTCATTAAAAGAAGATTTAAATAAATTAGGAGACATTAAAATAGTATCTTTTAACTATTCTCAATATTCTTCTAGATATAATGCTTTTAAAAAAGGAACAATTTTACCTGCTTTTGACTATCATAAAGCAGGAGGGGCTCTTATGGATTTAAATGTTTATAATATCCATGCTTTAATCGATTTATTTGGTAAACCTGTTTACCATAAATATATGGCTAATATTGAAAAGAATATTGATACAAGCGGTATAATGATTTTTGATTTTGATCATTTTAAAGCTTTATGTGTTGGCGCAAAAGATTGTAAAGCACCTTTAATGAATACAATTCAAGGAAACTTAGGGGCTATTGTGGTTAAAAGTCCATTAAGTCAAATGACAGAATATGAAATTTGTTATAACGATGGAACAAGTGAAGTGAAATCATTTGAAAAGAAACATCGTTTAATTTATGAATTTAAAGCATTTATGAAAATGATGGAAGAAAAGGATTATAAAAAACAACAAGAAATGTTAGAACTTTCTTTATTGATTTCTAAATTAATGGAAGAAGGTAGAATGCAAGAAGGGATCGTGTTTGATAATGATAAATAATAAAATTGTTTTAGGATATATCGGTAATGGGAAAAGTACCAACCGTTATCACTTGCCTTTTGTCTTACAAAGAAAAGATAAGTTTATTGTGAAAACGATTTATAATCCTCATATTCATCATGATGTATGGGATAAAATAGAAGGTATTAACTACACAGAAAACCAAGATGATATCTTTTTAGATGATGAAATTGATATGGTTGTTGTTTGTACAGGACATCATTATCATTATGAATATACAAAAAAGGCTTTAGAACATAATAAACATTGTTTATGTGAAAAACCATTTATGGAAAATAGTAAACAAGCTAAAGAAATCTTTGCTTTAGCTAAAGAAAAAGGACTTTATTGTTCGGCTTATCAAAATAGAAGATATGACAGTGATTTTTTAACAGTACAAAAAGTGATTGAATCAGGAAAATTAGGGGATTTATTAGAACTTGAAATGCATTTTGATTACTATCGCCCTGAAATTCCAGAAAGTGTGGATCATTTTGATCCAGCAATGTCTTATTTATATGGACACGGTTGTCATACTTTGGATCAAGTCATTTCTTACTTTGGAAAACCTGATGATATTCACTATGATGTAAGACAATTATTAGGTAGTGGTCGTATGAATGATTATTTCGATTTAGATCTTTATTATGGAACATTAAAAGTATCCGTTAAATCAAGTTACTTTAGGGTAAAATCAAGACCTTCTTTTATCGTTTATGGTAAAAAGGGAATGTTTGAAAAATATAGTAAAGATCGTCAAGAAGAACACCTAAAACTTTTCCATATGCCAACGAACAGTGATTTTGGAAAAGATCTTCCTGAACATTATGGAACCCTTACTTATTATGATGATCATGGTATTTATCATGAAGAAAAAGTACCAACAGTTGACGGAGACTATGCAAGAGTTTATGATGGTATCTATGATAGTATTGTTTATGGTAAGGAACAAGTGATTCAACCATGGCAAACAATTCTACAAATGGAAATGTTAGAAACAGGAGTAAAGGGTTTAAAATAGTATGAAAAAATATTTTTTCTTTGATATTGATGGTACGCTTACAGATTTAAAAACACATCAAATTGTACCAAGTGCTAAGATTGCTTTAGAAAAGCTAAAACAAGCAGGACATTTTGTTTGTTTAAATACAGGAAGAGCTCATTATAAAGCAGAAAAAGCAAGATTAGAGTTTAATTTTGAACATATGGTTTGTAATGGTGGTAATGGGATTGTTCTTGATGGAAAGCTTGTTGAAAATATTCCGTTAGATAAACAAGGAGCTTTAAAAATCATAGAAGAAGCTAAAGAAAAAGGAATAGGGTATTTAGTTGCTATTAATGATAGTCAAGAAGTTTATGGGGAAAATGATTTATTTATTCAACAAGTAGGTTATCGTAAAGAACCGACAACGTATATTCTTGATAAGGAATTTGATTATAAACAAGTTGATAACTTTTATAAAATCTATCTTGCTTTAGATGAAAAAGAAGAAGCAGCTTTTAAAAACAAAGATCAACTTGGTTCCTTAAGATTTGAAAAAGAATATCTAATGTTCCAACCCGATAATAAAAAAGGCGGTATCTTAAAGATGATGGAAATTCTCCATGCTCCTTTACAAGATGTTGTCGTCTTTGGTGATGATTATAATGATTTAGATATGTTTGATAAAGACTTATGGACATGTGTTGCTATGGGGAATGCTTGTGATGCTTTAAAGGAAAAAGCAGCCTACATCACTGATAATAATGTTGATGATGGTATTTATCATATCTGTGAAAAAATGGGATGGTTTTAATTAAAAGACAAGTCGCTATGTGAAGTGACTTGTCTTTTATAATGCATTTAAATTAAATGATGAAACATGTATTACAATTGGGAAGAAGTATGCTGATGAATTTATGTTTCAGTATAAGGAGTATTTGATAACATGAGTTTATTTGATTTAGTTATAAATATTATTGAAAGTTCTATCATGTGTTATTTTATTTATAAGTATTTTGATTTTAAGCAGATAGAAAAATTATGGTTGTTTATTTTAATTGATTTTACCTCAATAACATTGTGTAATTCTTTTATTAATGAGAGTAGTGCACTTTTAATTATTGTAACAAGTGTTTTGATTGTTTGTTTAAAAATGTTTGGTGAAAAAATAAGAATTGAAAGTATTATTGTATGTTTTTTATCGTTAATTATAGATATTGTTTGTAATGTTGTTTCTTTGATTATTGGTCGAATTGCGAATTATTTTATAGGCACTCAATTTATTCAGATGCCTGCTATAATTGTTTTATCAAAGATATTGTATTTAATAGCTGTATTGGCTTTTTTAAAGAAAAAAGCATCTTATAAAAGCCAATTGAATTCTAAAAGATGGCTAACAATAATTATTGTTATTTCAATATTATTTATTGTTGCATATATTTTGGGTACAAGTTATGTTTTTAATAATGTTGATGCGCTTGTAAACTTATTTTGTACAGCTTTGATTTTTATAGCTATAATATTAATTCTTAATATCTATGGAAAAATTTTGGAAGAAAACGAAGAATCAACGCGTATTCGTTTAAAAAATGAAGAAATAAGATATAAAAAAGAAAATGAAAAAGTACTTTCTAAAATGTCTGAAGATATTTATCAATTAGAACATAATTTAAGATATATTTTGATGCAAGTTAAAATAAATGAAGAGAATAAAAAGTATGATGAAAATATTGAATTGATAGATCAGTATATTCGTAACTTTGGAAAGTTTAAAGCAATCATTAATACAGATAATCCTTATTTTGATTATTTCATGAATCAAAAAATCAATGATTTAAGTAATAATGGAATAGATGTTCATACATCTATTAATATTTCACATTCAGATTATTATTTAGATAGAGAATATGTAGAATACCTCATAAAAGTTATTAATTTATTTAAATTAGAAGCTACCCAAATAACAATCAATATCTATGAAAAACAGGAATTTAATATTATCGAAGTTCTGACTTCGAAAAATATGAAACTAACATTTGATAATTCTCTTAAACAGTTAGCACAACATTTAGATGCCCAATATAAAATTACTCAAGATGATAATATTTGTATTTTTAAAAGCATTCAATCAATGAAGTAGGTTCAAATGACCTGCTTTTTTATTTTCGTGCCATAAAAGTCACTTCCATTCCAAAAAGATATTAAATGTAGGAAAAATAAATAAAATAATAAGTGTAGAGAGGAAATATAGAAAATATTTCGAAAAATACTTGAGTATAAAGTGACTCTATAGTCTATGTTTAAGGTGTCAAGGGAGGAAAAGACTTATGGAAAAGAGTAAAAAGACTTTAAAAATGTTAGGAATTTGTATTATTGGACTTGTAATTGTGGTGGCAGTAAATATGTTGAGGAAACCAGAAGATCCGTTTGGAAATCCTAAAGATGTAGGGTTTAGATATCAACATATAGAAGAAAAGAATCTATTAAATAATTCTGAAAATGATACGTATTTTGTATACTTCTATGAAACAGGAAATGAACAATGTGAAGAAGTAAATGATGATATCAAGAAAACTTTAAGCGGACATTCAAATCTTTATTTTTTCAATATTGAAGATACTACATTAAAAGCAGGAAAGAATTTTGATTATAAAAATGTTACAGATTATAAAGATATCACAGTAAAACAAGTACCAATGTTGATTCATGTAGAAAACAAAAAGATTGATCATGTTTATTACAAAGCAAGTGATATTAAAAAAGCATTAGAATAGTAGGTGACAGTTATGTTTAAGTTCGCATTAGAAATGTTGTGGACGGAAAGAAAAAAAACTTATGGTTTAATTATTTCTATTGTTACAACACTTAGTATTTGTTTATTGTTTTTACATTTTATATTTAATCCTTTTTTAACCAAGAAAGTTAGTTATTTAGATATTAAAACTTTTAGTGAATCTTTCTGCATTATGTTGATGGGATTATTCATTTTAATGGTTTGTGTTTCATTGATTTGTTATTCATGTAACTATTATATGAAACTTCATGCTAGAGAAATAGGAATGCTTAAAATGGCAGGGCTTAGTCAAGGTAAAGTGATTTTTTATCAATTGATTCAAATGATGATGATTATGGTTATTTCAATTGTGATAACGTGTTGTTTATCATTCGTGACAACACCCATCTTTTTAACGATTGTTTATCGTTATTGTCACATTCATCAAAGTGTTTTCTATTTTAACTTTAAGTTGTTTAAGATGTTAGGAATTCTTGTTATTTGTATTTTAGTTGTTTTAATTGCTATGCAAATCAACTATATCAACAATAATTCATTATCATCTCTCATTAAAGATAAATATATTACGACACAAAAAGAAGATCATCGTGTATTTATTATTCCTGATTATATTTATATCTTAGGTTATTTCTTAGGACTTTATGCGATGTATGTAGGAGAAGAATTAGATGCAGGATTTGCGATTGCTTCTTGTATTGGTGCTATTAGTGCTTATGGTTTGTTCTATTATTTTATTCCGCATACTTTAAATGAAATGGTTGATTCATTGAATCTAAAAGGCGAAGATACGATTGTTTTAGGTGATTTAGCTCTATTTATGCAACAAAGTAAATTATTAATTGTTTTTATTATGCTTGCAGTGATTTTAATACCAACATTTATTTTTTCATCGATTCATATGAAGATGTTGCACATTGCTTTACACATTGGAGCTGTCTTAATTAATTTTGTTTTATGCTTAAGTGTGGTGAGTCGTTTTGATATCGATGCTTTAGAAAAGAAAGAACATTTTAAAAACTTATGTAAGATGGGACTTACAAATCAAGATGTTAAGAAAATATCTTATAAAGAAGGAAATGGATTTTATGTCGTTTTATGGATCTTTGCAGGTATTTATATTTTAAGTATTGCGTGTACTTTTTTAATTCGTGCATCGATTAATTTAGGACTTGTTGGTATTGTTTTACTTGAGTTTGTTGTTCCTTATGGAATGGCTGAATTGATTGTTTATTTAAAGAAAAGAGGTCAAAATTATGAGTTACATGGAAATTAGAAATTTAAAGAAAGTTTATAATCCTTATGGTATGCATCCTAAAGTGGCTTTAAATGGGTTAGACTTTAAAGTAGAAAAAGGTGATTTTATTTGTATTATGGGAGCATCAGGCTCTGGAAAAACAACACTTGTTAATATTTTATCGACGATTGATGAAGCAACAAAAGGACAAATTCTCTTTAATCAAAAAGATTTACTTTTATTATCGGAAAAAGAAAAAGCAAAATTAAGAAAAGAAGAAATTGGTTTTATCTTTCAAAATTATAATTTGATTGAATCACTTACAATTAAAAATAATATTTTATTTTCACCCAGACTCAATAAAGTCAATCAACAAACACAACTAGAAAGACTTCGTGAACTTACAAAAATGTTAAATATTGAAGAAATCATTGATAAATACCCATCTCAATGTTCAGGAGGACAACAACAAAGAGCAGCAATTGCTAGAGCGTTGATCAATGAACCAAAGATCATCTTTGCTGATGAACCAACAGGAAATCTTGATAGCTTAAATGCTAGAGAATTGATGGAATATCTTGTTAAAATTAATAAAGAAAAACATACAACGATTATTATGGTTACTCATGATAGTTTTGTGGCTTCTTATTCAAAGAAAGTTTATTATATGAAAGATGGTCACTTAGATTTATCGATTGATCGTCTTAATAAAACACAAGATGATTATTATAAAGAAATTGTTAAAGTAACAACTCAAATGCATTTATAGAAAACAGGAGCAATCCTGTTTTTTTGGACTAAACGTCCATTGAAATAGTAAAAAGTGAAAGATAAAATAAATATAAGAAATGAGACATTTGTGAGACAAATTTGAGACAAATATTGAGTACATACATGTTATAATCTACTTGTAATAAATCTAGATATGTTACTTTAAAAGAAAGTAAGTAATGTGTATGGAACCTCTAAATAAGTTAACAGCTGATGGTGCTTGTCGAACAGTATTCAGTAACGATGTCAGTTTTGCATCTTTTTATAATGCAGCTATATTTGAAGGAAAACAAATCATTCATCCTGAAAGACTAGTACGTTATGAAAATGATATTTCTTTTCTTATCAATGATTCAAAAAGAGCAGAAGATAAAAAAAGAAGAAGGGATATTGTCGTTAAAAGTGATATTAATGGAATCTATTGTTTACTAGGGATAGAGCATCAAAGTAGTATTGATGAAACGATGGTTATTCGTTGTGGAATCTATGAAATGTTGGAATATTTAAAACAGGCAGAAAATAAAGAGTATAAAAGATTAGTTCCTCAAATAATAGTAGTACTTTATACAGGAACAAAGAAATGGAATGGTCCTTTAAAACTCAGTGATTATTTTGAAATACCAGAAGAATTAAAGAAATACTTTAATGATTGGAAAATCATTCTTGTAGATGTTAAAGAAATGGATACAAGTAAGATCAGTGATGAACAAACTCGTTACTTTATAGAAGCTATCCAAGCAATGTATAAAGGAAGCTATGAAGATTTAAAAAGATTAAAGAGAATGAAAAAGGAAAACTTTCTCTATGCAGCCATTATTACAGGAAGTATAGATCAAGTTGAAAACGTTCTAGAAGGAGATGAGATTGATATGTGCGAAGGAATGGAAAGAATGGCAGAAGGATTTAGAAAAGAAGGAGAAGTTCGTGGAGTGATTAGAGGTAGATCTGAAGGAAAATTGGAAGAAAAACAAAATACGTTGTTAACACTTTTAACATGTAAGTTTGGAAATCTATCAAAAGAAACAGAAAATACGATTAGAAGTAGTACAATGGAAAAACTCAATAAACTTACATTATCAATTTTTGATATCCAAAGTGAAGAGGATGCATTAAGAATTATTAATTAGTGTAAAAGCCATAACAGGATTTAGATAGATTCTTATTGCTTGTTATGTCTTTTATATTTTATTTTCGAAGATGATTGTTTATAAGGAAAGATATATTAGGAATAATTTTCTAACTTTTTGAGTAAAAGTTGGATTTTTTTTAAGAAATATTTTCTATTTTTGTAAGAGCTTTCTTTAGTGGGAAGGATTATGGTAAAATAATGATAAAGGTGGGATTGAAATGGATGATTATTTAAGAGAGATACAAACAGCCATATTTAGAAAGTGGATCAGTAATCAAAAAAGAGATTATTATCATCTTTATCCAAGTGAAACGGATCCGGATGCGATTATTATCGAAAATGAATACTGTTATAGTTATGTGACTTTTAATCCACAATGTATCATTGAATTATGTGTAATGAATAAAAGAACAGATGAAATGGCTTTTTATCTTCATTTTCAATTCAAAACATTGAACCATGCTATTTCTTTATTTGAAGAAATGGATCAATGTATTCAAAAAATGGTTAATCAACCAATATGTCGTCTTTTACTTTGTTGTAGTGGCGGGATGACAACAGCATTTTTTGCAGATAAAATCAAAAATGGCATAAAAGTTTTAAATTTAAATATGGAAGTAGCTGCTACTTCATATCAAAAAATATATAATGTTGCTCAAAATTATGATGTCATCTTACTCGCTCCTCAAGTTTCTTATGTTAAATTACAAGTGGAAAAAGTATTTAAAAATAAATTGGTTTTAAAGATACCTACACAAATTTTTGCTTCTTATAATGTAGGAGCTTTGATTACTTTTGTTGAAGAATCTTTGAAAAATAAGGAAAAGAAATACGATAGTACAGTAGAACCTCTTGCATCAATGATGGAAATAAAAACAAAGAAAAATATTTTAGCGGTTTCTATTAACGCTAATGGGGAAAATAGTCATATTTCTTATCGTTTATATAATAATCTACAAGAAATTGTATTAGATAGTAATATCATTAAAAGTAATATCAAATTACATGATGTTCTGGATGCTTTAGATACAGTTGTTTTACAAAATGAAATGATTGATGTGATTTCTATTGCTTTACCAGGAGTGATGGTTGAAGGAAACGTTTATTCGGGGATTATTGAGGGTGGAAATCATCAACTTAAGGAATTGTTGGAGAAGAGATATGAAAAGGAAATTTATTTGATCAATGATGTTAATGCTGCTGTTGTAGGATATTACGCTTCACAAAATCAATATAAATCTATTGCTTTTTTATTCCAACCTATTGGACGTATGGCTGGAAGTGGAATTATTGTCAATGGTCAACTAGTAAGAGGAATGGATCATCTTGCCGGAGAAGTAGCATTATTACCTTTAAATCTTTCAGAAGATTATTTAACACTTGCGAATACACCAGAAGGCACATTGGAACTTGTTAGTAAAAATATTATGAGTATTATAGCGATCGTGGCACCAGAAGCTATTGTTGTTTATAGTGATTTGATTTTAGATGGTCAAGATGTGAGTGATGAAATAAAAAAATCATTAAGCCAATATTCATTAAAAGTGTATCCAAAAATTATAAAGGTTGAAAATATTTTAGAATATATATTATTAGGTGCAATGATTTTAAGTGCAAAGGAGTGATTGGATGAAAATTATTTGGTATGGACATTCTTGTTTTGAAATAACGGGAAATGACGGAACAGTTATTTTTGATCCCTATCAAGAAGGTTCTGTTCCAGGGTTAAATAAACTTCATTTAAAAGGAAATTTAGTTTTATGTTCCCATGATCACGATGATCATAATGCTAGAGATTGTGTAGACGTATTACCTAAAGAATTTGAAGTAGAAAAAATTGAAACGTATCATGATCATCATTTGGGTAGTCATCGTGGTAAAAATACGATTCATATTTTAACTTATGAAAATATGAAAGTCGTGCATATGGGAGATATTGGTTGTATGATTGATGATCTTTCAAAAATCAAAAATTGTGATGTTTTAATGATTCCTATTGGTGGTTATTATACAATAGATACTAAAGAAGCTTTAGAATATAACAATCAAATTCAACCACGTATTGTTATACCAATGCATTATCGTAGTGGAGATATGGGTTATGATGTTTTATCAACCAATGAAGAGTTTATAAAAAATAGAAAAGATATCTGTTATGTAAAAGATGTTATTGAAGTCGATCAAGAAACGCGAAAACAAACTGTTATATTTGAAAAACCAAGGAATTAATTTTCCTTGGTTTTCGTTACGATAAACAATAAAGCAAGACTGATAAGAATCATTACTAAAGCGATTATAAATGCATAAAGATAAGAGCCAAAGAAATCATAGATATAACCAACCATGGATAAAGAAATAGCAGCTCCTACATTAGAAGCAAAAGAAATTGTTGGAAAAGCTTTTGCATAATTTTCTGTTTTAAAGAAATATTTTGTAAGTAAAGGAACAGCGACGGCCCCTAATGAATAACAAGAACCAAACATAAAGGCCCCGATAATAAGTAGACTCATTGATTTTCCAATCATGAGTAAAATAATTCCTAAAATATTAACTCCAATCATCATAAGTGTTGCTTTCATTTCTCCAAAATGATCACTTAAACTACCAATAATCAATTTAGAAACAATATTTCCCATCATTCCAGCAGATAACAACACGGCACATGTTGTAAGTGGATACCCTAAAGATTCTCCATATCCTGGTAAATGTTGAGTTACACTTGTAATACAACTAATCAACATTCCAAAGATAAAGAAAGCAATAAATGAAACAGAGATAAAATGGAAAGAAGAAGTTGTTTGTTTTTGCATAGTTTCTTTTCTTTCTTGATAACCATAAGGAACAAGTCCTTCATCAAAGGCTGTCATTTTAAAAGGATAAATAAGAGCTGGTAGGCATAATAGTAAAATGACGACAGCTTTTAATAAATAGCCTATTTGCCAATTAAAAGAACTAATAATACTTGATAAAATAGGTGAACATATGGTTCCGCCTAAACCACTAAAACCAAAAGCAATACTTGTCGCAAGTCCATGTTTCTTTTCAAACCAACCATTAATAATGATTGTAATAGGTACGATGGAAAATAGACTTGTTGACATGCCTCGAACAGCTCCTAAAATATAAAATGTTAAAGCGTTTTTACCTAAAGCCATGGCCGCTGTTGATAGAACGGCAATCACAACACTTAAAGTTAAAACTTTTTTAAAAGCAAATTTTTCATAAATCTTTGGAACAAATAACGACATAATTGCGGTTGCAAGAGAAAATAATGTCATATGCATAGAAAATGTTCCTCTTAACATATGTAAATTCTTTGAAACAGGTGTATAGAAAACACCTGATGAATTAATAGAAATTCCAATAGATGAAGCGGCTAAACCACAACAACAAACTAATACCAACCAATGTTTTTTCATAAACATCTTCCTTCTTTTACTGGCTTTATTTTATAAATGCTTATTAATAATGTCTAATACTTATAATCAATCCAATATAATGCTTTATAAGCATTGTAAATAAAATAAGTATATTTCTTTTAATTTAAAATAAAACGTATTAAAATAAATGCAGTAGGGGGATTTAAAGATGAGATTAGAAAAAGTACTCAAAGAAATGCAAAAAAGACAATTAACGCATTTAATTATTAGTGATCCATCATCTATTGATTATTTAATTAATTATAAAAATAATCCAGGTGAAAGAATGTATTTACTCCTTTTATCAAGTGATGGACATCATAAATTATTTATGAATAATTTATTTTATTTAGATCATGAAATTGATATTGAACAAGTGTGGTATAGTGATACAGACAACTATCTTCAATTACTTGCTGATGAATTTGATGGAGCTTGTTCAATTGGAATCGATAAAAACTTTCCAGCTAGATTTTTAATGCCATTGATGGATTTAGTAGATGAATGTCATTTTGAACTTGGTTCTGAATGTGTTGATCGAGTAAGAATGGTTAAAGATGAAAAAGAACAACAATTAATGATAGAAGCTTCTAAAATTAATGATTTAGTAGTAGATGAAGTCATTAATATTTGTGCCAAAGGAAACTTAACTGAAAAAGAAGTTTCTGATCAACTAGCTGGCATTTATCAAAAACATGGTTGTACAGGAAATTCTTTTGAACCAATAGTTGCTTATGGTAAAAATGGCGCTGATAATCATCATAGTGGTGATGATTCTACTTTAAAACCAGGAGATAGCATTGTTATTGATATTGGTGGTTTATATAAAGGTTATTGTTCAGATATGACAAGAACTGTTTTTTATAAAGAAGTTTCACCAAAACAAAAAGCGGTTTATGAACTTGTTTTAAAAGCTCAAAAGGCAGCAGAAGCCATGATTAAACCAGGTGTTCGATTATGTGATATTGATAAATGTGCAAGAGATATTATTGCTGAGGGTGGTTATACTGTTGAATTTAATCATCGTTTAGGTCATTTTATTGGACGAGATGTTCATGAATGGGGCGACGTTTCGCAAAACTATGATATTGAAGTTCAAGAAGGTATGACTTTCTCTATTGAACCAGGTGTTTATTTACAAGGTGAATTTGGAGTAAGAATCGAAGATCTTGTTTTAGTAACAAAAGAAGGATGTAAAGTATTAAATAGTTATCCAAAAGATTTAAGAGTTATTGGTAATGATTAATAAAAATCATAGGTTAGAAATCTAATCTATGCTTTTTAAATACTCTAAAAATAAACAAGTGGTGATGAAGATTAAGTTGGCAGAAATAGTATTAAAGATGTTATGGTTCAGGTAATGTGTTTTGAAAATGCCGGTACGTTTCATACTTCTTATGGTGAAAACATTCATTTTTATTATGTAAAAAGTGATTTTAATATTTAAAATGTTAAAAGAGGGAAAGAAGTTGTTTTTATTTTTGTTATTGGCGTAGGAAGAATCAATGACGTTTTAAGTACAATTCGCTGTCAAGTTATGGATTTTGTAATCTTAGGAAGATAATTCACTTGTGAATTTTATTCCCTTGAAAAAGTTCAATAAGGAAGATTGGATGAAATCTTAACATGTATAAGATGTATGCAAAGATGTTTTTATACCAATATGTTTAAAGAAGATTATGAAACTTCTTGTATGATTAATCTATTTTATGTTGACACTCTTCATGTCTAGAGCCAGGGGATTTTTGATAGGTCCAAGATTGGGGCTAGGATAGTCTCCTCAATAGAGCTTAGTATATAAGAATTGTGAATGATATATAAATTGTAAACAAATAAAAAATGAAAAAATTAATTCGGGATAAAATAATTGATATTTTCATCTACTTTTTCAACCTTTTTGAAAAGGAGAAAACTCTTTCATTTCTTTTTCAAATTATGAAAATAGCAACATCTTTAAAAAATTATGTTAGAATGTATTCTACGATTAGGGAGGAAGAAATATGTCATTAAAAGCAAAATACAATTTTTTACATTTATTCTATTGGTTTACAGGATGTTGTATTAATGGTTTTATTGCCGTCTTTTTACAATCAAAAGGACTTACAAATACTGAGATAGGGATTGTTACAGGAGGTTCTTGTATAGCAACAATCTTTTTATCACCATTTATGTCATCACTCATTTCTAAAATAAAAGGAATGACTATTAAAAAATTAATGACAATTTTAATGTTAACAACAGTATGTTTATATATTGTCATGGCTTTTTTACCAATACCAGCCTTTTTAGTGATGGTTTTCTATGTTGTTATGTATGCTTTAAATATGTCAACAGTACCCATGCTTACGATGATTGCTATGAATTATATTAATGAAGGGACATATGTCAACTTTGGTTTAGCACGAGGAATTGGCTCAGCTTCATGGGCAACAAGTGCGCTTATTTTTGGACAAGTGGTTTCTTTTTTAGGAGCAAATGTTTTATCTATTGCTTATTGTGTCTTTGCTTTAGTGACATTATTTATTTTATATCATTTACCAGAATCAAAAATTACAGAAACAAAAGAAGAAGTTCAAGAAGAAGGATCTGTGATCACTGTTATTAAAAAATATAAAATTTTCTTTTTCTTGCTTTTAGGTTTTTGTTTTATGTTTTCAGGGGCAACAGCAATCGGTACTTATTTAATTAATATTGTTAAAAACTTAGGTGGAAATACTTCTTTGTATGGAGTAGCTATGTTTGCAATGGCTTTTAGTGAATTACCAGTTATGATGACAGTTCCTAAGTTAATGAAGAAATTTAATAGTGTAACACTTATTTTAGTTGCTTCTATTTTCTATCTTTGTCGAAATTATACAATTGGTTTAGCACCTAATTTAATTGTTTTAATTATTGGCATGATGTTCCAAGGTCTTTCTTATGGATTATTTACAGGAGTTATTACATATTATGTAACTTATAATCTAGAAACCCAAGATCAAATGTCAGGACAAACAATGATTGGGATTATGACATCAGGAATTGGTTCAACCTTAGGAAATGTTCTTGGTGGAGTTTTACAAGATACGATTGGATTGAATGCTTTATTTGTTTTTGTTTATTTAATGACAGCTATAGGAGCAATTATTATCTTTATTTGTAAATTTATGAGTATGAAAGTTAAAAAATAACTTGATTTATGTCGAGTACTTTGATACTATCAAGTTGTTGAATGAGGGAGTAGTACACGTCTTAGGACGCGGTTTGTCAACATCATGGCGTATAGCCTGGCAAATCTTAAAGAACGAGACTCATGCATATTTTTTATGCATGGGTCTCTTTTATTTTAAGGAGAAAGGAATTTGGTATGAGTTTATTTATTGAAATCTTTTTGATTGGAGTAGGTCTTTCCATGGATGCTTTTGCAGTATCAATTTGTAAAGGCTTATCAATGCAAAAAGTAAAGAAGAGAGATGTTTTTATCATCGCTTTATTTTTTGGTGGCTTTCAAGCATTAATGCCTTTTATTGGCTGGTTTTTAGGTAGAGGTTTTGAAAGTTATATTACAAGTATTGATCATTGGATTGCTTTTATTTTACTTAGTATTATTGGTGGTAAGATGTTGATTGATGGTATTAAAGCAGAAGACGATGAAGATGAAGGAGAATTTAAATTAGATTTAAAGGAATTGTTTTTATTGGCGATTGCGACATCTATTGATGCTTTAGCGGTAGGAATTACTTTTGCTTTTTTAAATTATCCAATAGTTGAATGTATGAGCATTATTGGTTGTACGACTTTTGTTATTTCTTTTATTGGTGTTTATATTGGTAAAGTTTTTGGGTCAAAATATGAACATAAGGCAGAGATTGCTGGTGGTATTATTTTAATTGTGATTGGTTTAAAAATTTTATTAGAACATTTAGGTCTATTTTAAAGGAGAGAAAGTTATGACAAATGTATTTGTATCATTATTAGTTCTTATTGTTGGTTTTATTTTATTAATGAAAGGAGCAGATTTCTTTGTAGAAGGAAGTTCTTCTATTGCTACAAGATTTCATATTCCTTCATTAATCATCGGTTTAACAATTGTGGCTATGGGAACAAGTTTACCTGAATGTGCTGTCAGTATTACAGCTTCGATGGAAGGAAATAACGCTTTAGCGGTAGCAAATGCCGTAGGTTCTAATATTTTTAATTTAATGGTTGTTTGTGGTATTTCTGCTTTATTTGTACCGATTGCAGTACAAGTAAATACGCTTAAAAGAGAATTTCCATTTTCTGTTTTATGTGCTATTTTGTTAATGATCTTAGGTTATTTTGGGATGATATTAGGACATATTGATGGAATTGTTCTTTTGATTTTATTTGTAGGATATATTGTTTACATGATTGTTTCGGCTAAAAAAGCCATGAATACATATCAAGAGGAAGAAGAAATTAAAGTTATTTCAATGGGATTAAGCTTGGTTTATATTGTTGGTGGAGCAATCGCTATTAAATTTGGTGGAGATTTTGTAGTAGATAGTGCTTCCAATATTGCTTTATCTTTAGGAATGTCACAAAACTTAGTCGGTCTTACCATTGTTGCTCTTGGAACTTCTTTACCAGAACTTGTTACTTCGATGGTAGCTGCTAAAAAAGGTGAAGTAGATATGGCTCTTGGAAATGTTATTGGTTCAAATGTTTTTAATATTTTATTTGTTTTAGGTATTGCAGCAACAATTAGTCCAATTACTTTTATCTTTGAAAATATTATTGATATTCTTGTTTTATCTGTATTTTCTCTTATTGTTTTATATTTTGGTTTTACAAAACATAAGATTGATAAAAAAGAAGGAATTATTATGTTACTTCTTTATGTAGGATATTTAATTTATATTATCGTACGTTAGAGAGCAAGGCTCTCTTTTTTTTGTTGCTAAAAGAAAGAAAAACAATTAGAATAAAAGCATTGAAAAAGGGGAAGAATAATGAAAAAAATAGTATTTTTAGATATAGATGGAACATTAGTCACACCAAATTATCCTTTATCAGATTTTGTAAAAAAAGGAATTAAAAAAGCAAGAGAAAATGGGCATTTGATTTTTTTATGTACAGGAAGAAATCGTGTCGGTATTGAAAGTATTATGTCAGATGATTTTGATGGTTGTATTTGTTCAGCGGGTGGTTATCTTGAAATTAAAGGGGAAATGATTGAAACAACTTATTTAGATAAAGAAGAAGTTGAACAAGCAAGAAAAGTTTTTGAGCAAAATCATATTCTTTATAATTTAGAATCAACTTATATGACTTTTGCGAGTGAAGAATTACGACATTACTTTGCACATGCTCTGTTAGGTGATGAAGGAACAAATTCAGAATTTGAAAGATTAAAAGAACAACAAAAGAAAGAATATCATATGGTTGATATAAGCAAATATCAAGATCAAGGAATTCATAAACTTTGTTTTATTGCTTTTAATAGAGAAGATATTGAAAAAACAAAAATACTCTTACCAAATTATCATTTTATTGTTCATGAAATGTTTAGCCAACATTCTATCAATGGTGAAATCATCAAAAAAGGAATTGATAAGGGACTTGCTATTAAAAAGGTCGTTGAAACACTTCATATGAAAATGGAAGATACGATTGCTTTTGGTGACAGTATGAATGATTATGAAATGTTACAAGTTTGCAATTATGGTGTAGCAATGAAAAATGCTTGCCAAGAATTAAAAGCAGGTGCTGATAACATTTGTGAAAGTGTTGAAAATGATGGTGTGTATTATGAAATGGAAAGGTTAGGATTGTTTGAATGTTTGGATTAGGAACAATTGTTAATACCATAGCTGTTGTTGCAGGTGGTATTATTGATCTGTTGTTTAAAAATGGTTTAAAAAATAGGTATCAAGAAACGATTATGCAAGGAATTGGTTTAGCGGTTTTGTTTGTTGGTATTTCAGGGGCGATGACAGGGATGTTAAAGATTTCTAAATCAATAATAGAGTCAACAGGATCTTTAATTCTTGTTTTGTCTTTATGTTTTGGTGCTTTAATAGGAGAATTTATTAATATTGAAAAAAGAATTGAACAATTTGGTTTTTATTTAAAAAGTAAAGTAAAAAGTAATGATTCTAAATTTATTGAAGGTTTTGTTTCAACTTCACTTGTTATATGTGTAGGAGCCATGGCTATTGTGGGTTCTTTTCAAGATGGTTTGTTACATGATCCAAGTGTTTTGATTTCAAAAGCCGTAATGGACTTTGCAATCGTTATGGTCTTTGCTTCAACACTTGGGGTGGGAACAATTTTTTCCGCAATTCCTATTTTTGTTTATCAAGGATTGCTGACAATCTGTGCTTCTTTTCTAGCACCTTATTTTACGACAACAATGATTTCTAATATTTCTTTTGTGGGTTCGGTTTTAATATTTGCGGTAGGGACAAATTTATGTTTTCATACAAAAATTAAAGTAGGCAATCTTTTACCAGCGGTATTTATGCCCTTGTTATTAGCACTTTTTATGTAAGTGCTTTTTTTGTTTGCTTGTCAATTGTCTAAAAATAATGTACGATAATAACGTTTGAAGAAGGGGGAAATTTATGTTAGACAAGCTTTTTAAATTAAGTGAAAAAGGCACTACAGTAAAAACTGAAATTTTAGCTGGTGTGACAACATTCTTAGCAATGGCTTATATTTTAGCAGTTAATCCAGCAATGCTTGGTGAAACGGGAATGTCTGTTCAAGGGGTATTCCTTGCAACTGCTATTGCTTCTGCTGTAGCTACCATTATTATGGGACTTGTTGCAAACTATCCAGTGGCTTTATCTGCAGGAATGGGGGTTAATGCTTTATTTACTTATACAATTTGTTTTGGAATGGGGTTATCTTACAAAGGAGCCTTAGCCTGTGTTTTTGTCTCAGGTATTATTTTCTTAGTTATTTCTATTACAGGAATTAGAACAATGATTATTAATGCTATTCCTGCACAACTTAAATTAGCAATTGGGGCAGGTATTGGTTTCTTTATTGCCTTCATTGGTCTAAAAAATGCAGGTATTATTGTCGCAAATGAATCAACATTTGTCGGTCTTGGTAACTTACAAGAACCAACAGTTATTTTAGCAGTAGTTGGTATTTTAATTACTTTATTACTTTTAACTAAAAATGTTCCTGGAGCTGTTTTCTATGGTTTAGTTGGTACAGCTGTTGTGGGAATTATTGTTGGAGTTTGTGGTGTTAAAGGAATGCCAGAAATTCCTACTGGAGTTATTTCATTTGACTTTGATTTTTCATTAGTAGGAGCATTTGCTTCAGGACTTGGAGAATTAACTTCACATCCACAATGTTATGTAGCCATCTTTTCATTATTATTTGTTGATTTCTTTGATACTGCGGGGACTTTAGTTGCTGTATGTAACAGAGCAAACTTAGTTGATGAAACTGGAAATCCAGAAAACGTAGATCGTGCTTTATTAGCTGATTCAATCGGTACAGTTATTGGTTCTATTGCTGGAACTTCAACTGTTACATCATTCGTTGAATCAACTTCAGGTGTTGAAGTAGGGGGAAGAACTGGTTTAACTGCGGTTACTACTGGGGTATGCTTCTTATTATCTGTTTTCTTTTCACCATTACTTTCATGCGTTACAAGTGCAGTGACAGCGCCTGCATTAATTATTGTTGGTATTTTAATGGCACAACAATTAAAAGGAATTGAATGGGATAATATTGTTTATGCAGCAAGTGGATTCATGACAGTTATTTTTATGATCTTAGCTTATTCTATTTCAAATGGTATTGCTATTGGATTTATTACATATACCGTTTCTATGATTGGTGTTGGTAAAATTAAAGAAATTAAGCCAATCGTATGGATCTTAGATATCTGTTTTGTAATCTTCTTAGTGTTCTTACCTAAATAGTGAAGAAGTGAGTTTTACGCTTAGGCGTAAGACTCTTTTTTTATTTAAATGAAAAGGATGTTTTGTACATCCTTTTCAATATGATAGGGTTAGAGTGTAAGCTTACATGCCTCCGGGACTGCGGAAAGTCATATGTGCTTGTGCTCTTGAAATTTCATAGTTGTCACTATGAACATCTCTGGATAAATCATGAAGTTCTTTTGTTTTTAAGTAAGTTTCTTTGTTTTCTTTACCTTTATTTTTTCTATCTTGGATGAATAAATAAAGATAAATTCCAATAATGATGATAATAATAAAAACTACTAAATAAATAAGCTTCATATAGATCACCTCTTATCTTTATTATATTATAACATTATTATGTGTAAATATTATGTACTTACAATTGAAAACACAAGATTTACACAAGTAAGTATTATAATTTATAAAAAAGGAGGGATTATGTATGTTTGATGTTCATCTTACGACAATTAAAGTGATTGATATTGAAAACAATAAAGTGGTGATTGATAGTACTTTTGGAGAAAAAGAATATGTTTTAGATAAGATTAAAAATGGAGTTAGATTTGAACTTCCTAAATACAAAAGTGCCTTACAATATCAAGAAAAAAACGATGTATGCTATGTATTCACAAACAACCAAGGTAAAAAGCTATTTACTGCTTTAGATTCAAAATTAACCCAAGAATTATTAAAAATAATATCATAATTTTAAGTAATAAAAAAGGAGCCACACTTGGCTCCATTATTATTATGCTTTACATTCAGCGTTTCCTAATTCATTACCTTCATTGAAGTTGCGTGCATTTTCCATTGTAACAACAGCGATTGCTTGTAAAGCTTCACGAGTAAAGAATGCTTGGTGACTTGTTAAAACAAGTTGAGGGAACATTTGTAAACGAGCTGTGATATCGTTTGTGATAGCAACATCACTTTTATCTGTATAAACGTTATTATCTTCACCTTCATATACATCTAAAGCAACAGCATGGAATTTACCTTGTTTTAATGCTCTGATTAATGCTTCAGGATCAATGATAGGTCCTCTGCTTGTATTAACTAACATAACTGTATCTTTCATTAAAGCGATTGTTTCATCGTTAATTAAATGATAAGTTCCATTATCTCCCATAATTAATGGACAGTGTAAAGAAATTAAATCAGCTCTCTTTAATAATTCTTCTTTACTTACATAAGTTAATAAACCTTCATCAACTAATGCTTGGTTAGGATAAGCATCCCATCCTAAAACTGTCATACCATAACCTTTACAAATTCTAGCCATACATTGACCGATTTTACCAGTACCCATGATACCAGCAACTTTATTATGTAGGTCTAAACCTAATAAACCACTTAAAGCAAAGTTATTATCTTTAACTTTTGTATAAGCTTTGTGTAAACGACGGTTTGCTTCTTGTAGAATTGCCATTGCATGTTCAGCAACTGCATATGGTGAATAAGCAGGAACACGTAAAACTGTAATTCCACATTCTTTTGCAGCTTGTAAATCAACATTGTTGAATCCAGCACAACGTAATAAGATTAATTTAACACCACATTCATGTAATTTTTCAACAACTGGTCTTGAAGCGTTATCGTTAACGAAGATACATACAGCATCATAACCTTGAGCTAAACCAGCAGTTTCAGGTCCTAATTGAGAATCAAAATATTTGATATCTGAATTGTAAGTTCCTTGACCTTTATCTTTTACTAATTCACTAAAGAAAGTTCTATCATAATCTTTAGTTCCAAAGAATGCAATTTTTAAAACATCTACAGGTTTCTTTTCTTCAAAAGCACCATGTAATAATTCTTCGATTGCTTTTGCTGCAACTTCTTCGTCATCACCATCGATATCAACTCTTAAAGTATCACCTTTTTTAGCACCTAATGCTAAGATTTGAAGAACGTTGTCTCCATCAGCCACTTTATCACCTAAGTGAATTCTTACTTGACTTTTGAAATTCACGCAACATTGAGCAAGCAATGCAGCAGGTCTTGCGTGAATACCTAATGTGTTATTAACTACATAACTAATTTCTTTCATTTTAAATCTCCTCCATTTTGCAAGACCATTTTAGCACAAAAAATATGAGAATAAAGAAGAAATTGAGAAAAATTACAAAAGTAATGGAAATTTTATAAAATATCACTATAATAGGTTTGTCAAGAGGGGGGAAAATAATGCTAATTATTAATTTTATTTTAGGTTTATTACCTATCATCTGGTTAGTAATCGCTTTATGTGGTTTAAAATGGCCAGGATATAAGGCTGCTTTAGGTGCCTTAATTATTGCTGCGGTTGAAGCATTAACATATTTTGGATTCTCAATGTCAGATACATTAACTTCTGTTTTAGAAGGTTTTGCATTTGCTATGTGGCCAATTGTTATCGTTATTATTGCAGCAGTTTTTACGTATAACTTATCTTTACGTACAGGATCAATCGATATGATTAAAAAATTACTTACAAGTGTATCCGCTGATAAACGTATCTTAGTTTTATTAATCGGATGGTCATTTGGTGGATTTATGGAAGCAATGGCTGGATTTGGTACAGCAGTTGCGATTCCAGCAAGTATGTTATGGGTTTTAGATTTTGATCCAATTCTAGCATGTCTTGTTTGTTTAGTTGCCAATGCAACACCAACACCATATGGTTCAATTGCTATTCCTACAGTAACACTTGCCACAAACTTAGGTTTAGAAAATAACTTAATCGCTTTTGCAACTTCTTGTGCTTTAAGTGTATTAATTATTTTAACACCATTTGTGATGGTTTATATTTTAGGAAAAAGTACAAAAGGAAAAGGTTCTGCCTTTAAAGGTATTGTACCAGTTGTTTTAGTTTCAGGATTATCTTTCTTAATTCCAGAAATGGTTGTTTCATATTTTGTCGGTGCTGAACTTGCGGGGGTTGCAGCTTCAGTTATCTCATTAGTATGTACAATTTTAGCTAGTATGAAATTTACAAATCCAGACGCTATTCCTGATGAATATCGTTTAGAAGTAAAAAAAGGAAGTCCTTTAAAAGTAGGAAAAACTTTACAAGCATTATCACCATTTATTTTAATCTTTGTTGTTTTATTACTTACAAGTAATTTAGTACCACCAATTCATGATGCGTTATCATCATTTGCGACAAGTGTAAAAATTTCTACATACAAAAATGCAAGTATGACAACATTTACATGGATCAATACACCAGGTGTCTTAATTATTTTATGTGCAATCGTTGGTGGATTTATCCAAAAAGCAAAAGTATCAGAAATGGTTGCTGTCTTTATTGCAACATTAAAACAAATGATGTTTACAATTTTAACAATGTTATTTATTTTAGCAACAGCTCGTGTTATGCAATATTCAGGAATGATTGCTGCCGTTGCCGCTTTATTTTCAGTATTTGGACCTGTTTATCCATTCTTTGCCCCAATGTTAGGAGCATTAGGTACATTCGTTACAGGATCAGGTACAAGTTCAAGTGCTTTATTTGGATCAGTTCAAATGTCAACTGCTGCAAGTATTGGTGCTAATAAATATTGGCTTGTTGCCGCAAACAGCTTAGGTGTTGCTACTGGTAAAATGATGGCACCACAAAGTATTGCTATTGGATTAGTCGCTGTTGATGAAGCGGGTAGAGATGGAGAATTACTTAAAAAAGTATTACCATACGCTGCTTTATTCATTATTATTAGTGCACTCGTATGTTTCTTTGGACAATACGTATGGGCAATCTTTGGAATTGCTTAAATTAAAAATAAATGATTTAGGAAGTGTCAGTAAAAAGATACTTCTTTTTCTTTAGGTAGATTTTAAATTATTATATGAAAAGAGAAATCACAGTAAATGATTTCTTTTTTAATTCATTATAAAAAGTAAATATGTATTAATTTCATAGAAAATCCTCGATAGAAAGGAGATTTTATGAGATAATAGGTGCCAAGAAGGTGGAAAAATATGAAAAAGGGAATTATGAGTAGTTTTATTATTTTAGGGGTTTTATTATCAGGATGCGGGAGTCAAAAAGAAGAACTTTATTCTTCATCAAATCCTGTTGATATTACAGTATGGACCTATTATAACGGAGATCAATTAAGTTCGTTTAATACGTTAGTTAAGAAATTTAATCGTACACAAGGGAAAGAAAATGGGATATATGTTGAAAGTGTTTCTTGTGGAACGGTAAATGACTTGGAAAAAAATCTTAAAGATTCTATTGAAAAGAAAGTAGGAGCAAGTGAGATTCCAGATATGTTTTCAGCCTATAATGACATTGCTTATACAATTGATCAAATGCATGGTATTGTTGATTTAAATAAATATTTTAGTGATGATGAACTTGATGAATATATTGAGGGATATGTTCAAGATGGGAATATTTTAAATAATGGAAAATTGAAAGTTTTTCCTGTTGCAAAATCAACAGAAATTTTAACAATCAATAAAACAGATTTTGATATTTTTGCAAAAGCAACCAATGTAAGTTCTAAAGATTTATCAACAATTGAAGGACTTGTAGAAGTTTCACAAAAATATTATGAATGGACGGATAGTTTAACACCAAAACCAAATGATGGAAAAGCGTTCTTTGGGCGTGATGCGATGGCAAACTATATTTTGGCGGGTTCTATGCAATTAGGACATGAAATTTTTAAAGTTAAAAATGGAAAAATGAAACTTGATTATAATGAAAAAGTGGCACGTAAATTATGGGATAATTATTATATTCCTTATATTAAAGGTTATTTTACTGCTTCTGGTGTCTTTAGAACAGATGACATTAAAACAGGAAATATTATTGGTTATGTTGGCTCAAGTTCTTCAGCAACTTATTTTCCTAAAACCGTAACAAATAGTAATGATGAAACATATTCAATTAAAATGGAAACCTTACCATGTCCTCAATTTAAAGATAGTAAAAATTATGCGATTCAACAAGGTGCAGGAATGGCTGTAATGAAAACAACAAAAACAAAACAACAAGCTGCTGTGGAATTTTTAAAATGGTTAACAGATACTAAACAAAACGTACAATTTTCTAAAGAAACAGGATATCTTCCTGTTAAAAAAGAAGCCAATAAAGTAGAACCTCTTGTTGATAATAACAACAATATGGATACTCAAAAAGTTGTAGAAGTTTCAATTGACACAGTTAAAGAAAATACAATGTATTCTCCAAAAGCTTTTAAACAAGGAACAACAGCAAGATTCTACTTACAATCAATGATGTCAGATAAAGCAACTGAAGACCGTCAAGTTGTTGAAACCAATTTAAAAAATGGGCAAGATCTTGATCAAGCAACAGCCTCATTTACTAGTGATGAATACTTTGAACACTGGTATCAAGAAACAAAAATGCAATTACAAACATATGAAGATTAATAGGAGATTATCGTTATGAATAAGATGGGAAATTCTAAAACGGTATATCGGACGATTTTAAGGCCACTTTTAATAGTGCTTCTTGTTGAAATTGTCTTAATGACAGGGAGTTATTGGCTTTTGGGGATTAATGGCCAGCTTAATAAAAATGCTAGAGATATTTTGATACAACAAACAGAAAATAGAAAAAGTTATCTACAAAATGAAATGATTCAAAAGTGGTCTAATTTATCAACGATTTCACAAACAATCAATGAACGTACCCAACAACTTATTGATCAAGATGTCATTTCTTTACAAACATTGGATTCTTCAAGTAAAGCAAGTACACCGCTTTTAAATGAGATTTCTAAGGAACTGATTTCAACGCTTTATAGTAAAGAAACAACAGGAATTTTTGTTATCTTAAATACACATGATTTAAGAGAAAATAAAGATAATAAACCAGGAATTTATATTCGAAACAATGATCCTAATACGTTTTCTGTAAAAGAGTATGGAGATTTACTTTTAGAAAAAGCACCTGTGGAAGTTGTTCGTTCTCTTAATATTTCAACGGATACGCATTGGGAATCGACCTTTGATCTTTCAACAGAAGAAAACACTTTACTCTATAAACCTTTTGAAAAAGCATATCATGATAAAATAAAGATGGAAGCAAAGGAATATGGTTATTGGAATGAAAAAAGCTATCATTTAAAAAATAATGAGGATTCTGCAATCTCTTATTCAATGCCACTTATTTTACCAGATGGAACCGTTTATGGAGTGGTGGGTGTTGAACTTCTTACTTCTTATTTAGAAAATTTAATGCCGATTGATGAACTTAAAAATGATAATCAAGGAAGCTATGTCCTTTCTGTAGAAATGAATGATCAACACAATTCTTTAGTTGTTTCCTCGGCATCAGTAAAGCGTAAGCAATTAAAAAAATTCTATTTAACAGAAGATAATGATAAAAATAATTTTGTATATTTAAATGGGAAAGAATATTATGCAGCAGTTCAAAATTTGAATATTTATAATAGTAATGGTCCTTTCTCTAAACACCAATGGCAATTGGTATCACTTGTTGAACGAAATCAGCTTTATACATTCTCTAATCATATTTTTTACCTACAAATTTCAATGATTGTATTAGTAGGAATTGTTTCATTAATTGGAATCTTTTATGTGTCTAGAAAAATATCTGGACCAATCAGTCGTCTTTCTAAAGAAGTGGATAATTCAAGACTAGTAAAAGAAATACCAGAATTACACGCGACAGGTATTCAAGAAATTGATCAGTTTTCATCCGCAATTATTGATTTAAGTCAGGAAGTTTTGGAAACGTCGACAAAATTCTTAAACATTATGAATATGGCAAGTATTGATATTGGTGGTTATGAAATTAAAAAGGGAAGTGAAAATGTTTATGTCACAGACAATTTCTTCTTGTTGCTTGGTATTGATAAGGTCACTCTTCCTTTAACTTATGAGCAATTTAAAGAATTATTTAAAGAAGTAGAAAGAGATTATCAAGTTGAAATTGAAAATGAAAACGAACGTATTTACTGTATAAAAAAATATGTAGGCTTACGTTATGTACGTTTGAAAATGAGAAAAGAAGCAGATCGTGAAATTGGTATTGCCGAAGATATTACGACAAGTTATTTAGAAAGACAACGTATTGAACATGAACGTGATTATGATGTTTTAACAGGATTATATAATCGTTTTTCTTTCCAAAGACACATGGATTATCTATTTGAACACTCTGAACAACTAAAAATTGCTGCCTTGGCGATGATTGATTTAGATAACTTGAAAAAAATCAATGATGCTTTTGGACATGATTGGGGCGATAACTATATTCGCCAATGTGGAAAATGTTTCCAAGAAAATGTTCCTGAAAAAACAATTTGTGCGCGTGTTTCAGGAGATGAGTTCTATTTATTCTTATATGGTTATGACAACCAAGAAGAAATACGACAAAGACTTATTTCAATGACATCAATTATGCAACATAGAACAGTTTTATTACCTAATGGTAATAAAATGAATTTAAGTGCCTCTATTGGGATCTCTTGGTATCCTCAAGATAGTATTTATTTTGACTTTTTGAAAAAATATGCAGATTTTTCAATGTACCAAGTTAAGAAATCTACAAAGGGAAACCTTGCAGAATTTGATAAGGCCCTTTATGAAGATGAAAAACATGATCGACAAATGCATTTAGAATTCTATCAATTAATTGAAAAGGAGCAATTAACATATCATTTCCAACCGATTCTTTCCGCAAAAAATGGAGAAATTATTGCTTATGAAGCTTTAATGCGTAGTCAACTTGCTACTTTGAAAAATCCTGAAATAATTTTAAAAATTGCACGTGAGGAAAATAAACTGGAAGATGTAGAAAGAATTTGTATTTTTAAATCAACAGAAACTTTTGATCAATTAAGAAAAAATAAATTAGTTAAAGAAGATGCTTTATTATTTATTAATTCTATTGCATCGGTGTCTTTAAATGATGAAGACCGTGAACGCTTCCATCGCTATTTTAGTCATATTCAATCACAAATCGTCGTAGAAGTAACAGAAGAAGAAAATATGTCAGAAGAAGCTTTGATTCGTAAAAGAGAAACCGAAGGTTTTTCAGGAATGTTTGCATTGGATGATTATGGTAGTGGTTATAATACAGAAATTAATTTATTAAATTTAAATCCAAAATACATAAAAATTGATCTTACTATTGTAAGAGATATTGATAAAGATTTTGATAAGCAACAAATTGTTTCAAATATTGTTGAGTATGCACATCAAAGAGATGCTTATATTATTGCTGAGGGTATTGAAACGAAAGAAGAACTTCTAAAAGTCTTAGAGTTAGGGGTGGATTATTTACAAGGTTATTACTTATCTTATCCTCAATCAAACCCTCAAGAAGTTTTTGATGAATCTATACAAACAATTGAAAATTATTGGAAGAAAAGATGATGAAAAATCATCTTTTCTTTGTTATAATTGTTAGCATTTGATAACAGGAGAATAGAAATGAGCAGACATACAAGAAAATGTCAATGTAAAAAGTACATTGTTAGAGTATCATGAAACGATTGAATGTATCGAGGTGGCATTAGATGCTAAAAGTCCTTATACGGCAGGACTTTCAAAAAGCGTAAGTGATATGGTAGAAATTCTTTGTAGATTACTTGGTTTAAATCGGATGATGCATATTGCTTCCCATTTGCATGATATTGGTAAAATAGGAATTGATGATGCGATTTTAAATAAAGAAGGAAAATTAGATGAACAAGAATGGGAAATGATGAAGACACACCCTCAAATAGGTGCAAATATTCTTGATAAATCACATTTGTTAGCACATTTTAGTAAAATTGTTTTACATCATCATGAACGATATGGCCTCAACGGGAAAGAAATTCCTTTAGGATTACGTATTATTGCTTTATGTGATTCAATTGATACGATGACATAAAAAATTATCGAGATATATAGACAATTGATTTTTGTTATCGTGAAATTAAAAAAATCTAGGGAAAAGTAGTTTTCTCTTTTTTTTCGTTTTTATCAAGAAAATGACAAAAAAACATACAATGTCATGAGGTGGTTTTACATGTTAAAAAAAGGATTATGTTTATTAATAGGGATCATGATGCTTTTTTGTCAAATCAATGTTGTTCATGCAACAAATCTTGCAAGTGGGGCAGAAAGCGCAATTTTGATTGATGCAAATAGTCAACAAGTTTTATATCATAAAAATGAAACGAAAAGATTATATCCTGCATCTACGACAAAAATTATGACAATGATTTTATTATTTGAAGCTATTAAAGAAAAAAGGATTAATTGGAATGATACACTTAGTTGTTCAGCCTATGCTGCAAGTATGGGAGGAAGTCAAGTTTATTTAGAAGAAAATGAAAAAATGAGTGTTAATGAACTTTTTAAATGTGTGGCGATTGCTTCTGCAAATGATGCATCTGTTTTAATTGGAGAAGGAATTGCTGGCAGTCATCAAGAGTTCGTTAAAATGATGAATGAAAAGGCTAAACAATTGAAACTGGTGAATACACATTTTAAAAATTGCACAGGACTTCATGACGTTGAACATTACACATGTGCTAAAGATTTAGCAACCATGGGAGCGTATTTAATTAAAATAGGTGGGAAAAAACTGTTTTCAGTAACATCGTTATATGATAGTTACATTCGTGAAAAAAATCATCAAAAATTTTGGCTTGTTAATACAAATAAACTTTTAAAACAATATCAAGGGGTCGATGGCTTAAAAACAGGTTATACCAAAGAAGCAGGGTATTGTATTGTAACAACGTGTAAAAAAGATAATCTACGTTTAATAGGTGTTTTAATGAATGAAGATAAGCCCCAAACACGGAATGAAGATATGAAAGGTTTATTGAATTATGGTTATTCTAAGTATCAACAAATAAAACTCTATTCTAAAGGAGAAGTGTTAGATACGTTAAAGATCAAAGATTTGGTTGATCAAGAAGTCAAAGTTATTACACCTAAAGATATTTATTATTTAAATGATAGAGCAAGTAAGGGAGAAGTGAAAACGAAAATCAAATATAATCAAATAGAACTTCCTGTTTTTAAAAATCAGAAAATAGGAGAATTAGTAGTGAAAAAACAAAATAAGACAATTGCAAGTTATTCTTTATATTTAGAAAAAGATGTCAAAAAAATGAATTTTTTAGATAAATTATTGAGAGTCTATAAATCGTTGATTTAGACTCTTTTTTTGTCATTATTTCTAGTTTTGTCGAATCTATTTTTTTTCTTTTTAAGATGAGCTAAGATGCATTTAAGGAGATGAAAAAATGGAAAATAAAATGGAACATGAAATTGAAAATGGACAACTGATTATTTCATTTTACGGAGAAATAGATGGTTATAATGTTGCGTATTATCGAAATAAATTAAATGTACTTCTAGCGATTAATGATGATGATGTCATTTTTGATTTTAAACATACGACTTTTATCGATAGTGCAGGGGTAGGGTTGGTTTTAGGCAGGTATCAACAATTATCTAAAGAAGGAAGAAAATTATCACTTAGAAGATTGTCTAATACAGCTTATAAGGTTTTTGAGTTAAGTGGATTATTTGAAATTATGGAATATTTAAAGGAGGCGCAAATATGACAAATGAAATGTCATTATCTTTTAGTGCAACTTTGGAAAATGAACCTTTTGTAAGAACATGTATTGCCTCTTTTGTGGTTTGTTTAAATCCTACGGTAGATGAAATTGTAGAAATTAAAACGATTGTAGGAGAGGCTGTTTCTAATGCCATCATTCATGGTTATAACGGTGATAAAGGCTGTCTTGTAAAGGTTAAAGCTTATATCGAAGATGATTTGCTTACAATCTATGTCATTGATAAAGGACAAGGTATTCAAGATATTGAAAAAGCAAGGCAACCGATGTTTACTTCTAAAAAAGAATTAGAACATGCTGGAATGGGACTTAGTATTATTGAAGCATTATGTGATGAAATGACAATCGAATCTTCTTTAGAATTAGGAACTCAACTAATAATGAAAAAAAGAATTGTTCATGAATAAAGAAGCTATTTTAAACAATATTCAATTAGCACAACAAGGGGATGAAACAGCTAAGGAATTAATTGTAAAAAATAATTTAGGTTTAGTTTGGTCGATTGTTCATCGCTTTAAGAATAATTATTATGATAAAGAAGATCTTTTTCAAATTGGTTGTATTGGATTAATGAAAGCTATCAATAATTTTGATGTTCATTATGGTGTTCAATTTTCAACGTATGCGGTGCCTATTATTATGGGAGAAATCAAACGCTATTTTAGGGATGATGGGACAATCAAGGTTTCTCGTTCACTTAAGGAATTAAATATCAAAATTAACAAAGCAAAAGAAAAATTAATTACACTTTATGGTTATGAACCGACAGTTCAAGAAATAGCAAAGGAACTGGAAGTAGATGTCATGGATGTTGTAGAAGCTATAGATGCTTCTTATTATCCAACTTCACTTTCTGAACCGATATATGAAAAAGATGGATCTACAATTTCAATGGAAGAAAGAATAGAAGATAAACATCATACAATGTGGTTTGAAAAAATTGCATTGAAATTAGAAATAGAAAAACTTGATGAAAAAGAAAGACTTATTTTATATATGAGATATCAATTGGATTTCAATCAAGAAAAAGTGGCGCAAAGATTAAATATTTCTCAAGTACAAGTATCTAGATTAGAAAAGAAAATCATTACAAAATTAAGAAAACATTTGAATGAATCTCATTAAGTGATATAATTCATTCAGGTGATTTTATGAATGAAAGAAAAGAAAGTACGACTTCAATTATATTGGAATATGTAAGAGTCATTGTTTTAACAGTTATTGCAACTTTTATATTTTTACAGTTTGTGCAAATATCAAGAGTTAATGGTTCAAGTATGGAAAATACTTATTTTCAAAATAATATTGTTTTGATTGATAAAGTTTTTTATAAACATAGTCAACCTAAAAGAAATGATATTATTATTGTAGATTATGATGATGGTTTAGATGATACGCTTATTATTAAACGAGTTATTGCTGTTGGTGGGGATCATCTAGATATTAAAAATAATGAAGTGTATATTAATGGTAAAAAGATAAAAGAAAGTTACATTAAAGAGAATATGAATACAGAAGATCTTTCTATTGATATTCCTAAAGGAAAAGTGTTTGTCATGGGGGATAATCGTAATCATTCTTTAGATTCTAGAAAATTAGGCTATTTTGATTTTGATAATGATGTCATTGGTAAAGTCTTTTTTAAGATTCCTTTATAGGGGTCTTTTTTTGTATAGATATGTAATAAAAAAATATCTATATGATAAACAAGCCTTAATTGTATAATTTTAAGCAAAAAAATCGAAAAATAAATCATATTTTTACTGTTTTTATTTTGCTTGTGAAAAAAATTATGGTAAGATAATGTCAATCAATAAGGCGATTTATGGGGAATCTTATTGGTGGAAAGGATGATAAAATGTCATATAAATTTAAAATTACTAGAGGAAATGCAATTCTTAACTTTTCAGAAGAATACTGTCAATCACGTTGTGAGTTGATTGAAAGCGAATCTTTTGCGCGTGTACTTAAAGGGTATGTACACGATATCAAAAGAAAGAAAACAACAGCTTATGAATACTTGAGAGAAGTTCAAAAAGAAAGTATTGATATTGTTGAAGATTTAAGAACGGTTTTTAGATTATTACTCGTTATGGATCCTAAGGAATTAGCTTCAATTTATCCTAAATTTGCTCCATATTTTAGAGATATGGATGAATTTACACAAGTAATTGAAGATGTCTATTTATTCTGGCGTCGTTTACAACGTTATAGTGTGGTTTATAATGAAGAATCAAGAGGGGGATATCAAAACGTTCAATTCGCTGATGCACAAGTTAACTTTGAAGCGCTTGTTTTATCAGTATATCGATCAATTAAAAATAAATGTATTGGACAAAGTGAAAATGTTTTACGTCAAATTACTGCAGGTGTCAATGCAGGGTTACGTGTTTCAAATATGCGTTCATTTTTACCATATGAATATCGTTGTTTAGACAATATTCCATTTATTGAATCAGTTATTATTCATCCACCTTTTATTACATATTCAAAACGTAATAAAAGAGATGGTGTTTTCCCTGAAACAAAGAAAAACCCACTTGAAGATTTAAAATTTGATCCAGATCAATGGTTCTGTTATCCTGCGAAAGTAGGAGATCTATTATGTTTTGTTTATTTCAATGTCGCTTATATGGCACAAGGTGTTACTTTATGTAACTTATTCCAATTAGCAACTGAAGAAGAATATCGTAATAGAAAACCAGATATGATTTATGTTTATGGATATGAAGATGGTAAAAAACATCAATATTTCTATCAAGATGATGAAAATGATATGATGGTTGCTTTACTTTCAGCAAACGATGAATTTGATTATTTCGGTTATATGAAGAAAATGATGCTTACATTACACAATGTAAGAAAAATCAATAAAAAACAACTTCCAATCCATGGGGCAATGGTTCAAATCACTTTACAAAGTGGAGAAACAAAAAATATCGTTGTTATGGGTGATAGTGGAGCTGGTAAATCTGAAACAATTGAACAAATTAAAGTTTATGGAGCAGCTTATATCAGAGATTTAATCACTGTTTATGATGACATGGGGTTATTATCATTAGACGAAAAAGGAACTGTTAAAACATCAGGTACAGAAATTGGGGCTTTCGTAAGACTTGATGATTTAGATGCAGGTTATAGTTTTAAAGAATTAGATAGGTCTGTTTTCATGAATCCTGATAAAGTCAATGCGCGTATCGTTATTCCAATTACAGAATATAAAGATGTAGTTGCTAAGCATGATGTTGATATGTTCTTATATGCAAACAATTATGAAGAAAATGGAGATTCATTAAGTTTCTTTGATAATGTCGATGATGCTTTAAAAGTCTTTAGAGCTGGTAATCGTATGGCTAAAGGAACAACAACGGAATATGGTTTAGTAGGAAGCTACTTTGCAAATCCATTTGGACCTGTACAAAGACAAGAACAATGTGAACCTTTATTACAAGATTATTTCCAACGTATGTTTGATCAAGGAGTTAAGGTTGGACAATTACGTACTCGTTTAGGAATTAAAGGTAATGAACATAATGGTCCTAAAGAAGCAGCTACTGAAATCTTAAAATATATTACAGGTGAAAAAGAATTAAAAATGTTAGAAGATGATGAATAATCATCTTCTTTTTTTATATTTTATACTATGGAAAAGAAAAAACGTTGGTTAATTAATTTTTTATATTATGGAATTATTTTTAGTATAGGATGTTTGATAGTTTATATTTTATTAAAAAAATGTCTGATTGTCGTTTTAAGTTATTTATCCGCTATTTTATTAAAACCTTTTATTGACTTGATATTAGAAAAATTGCATATAAAAAATAAAGTTTTTTCAATAATTATGACAATCATCATTTTTATTCTTTTGTATTCTTGTTTCTTTCTCTTTATTTTCTTTTCATGTCTTTTTTTTATTAAAACACTTTCTTTTCTACCGAGCTTTATAGAAACGGTTTATCAAGAACTTCTTAGCCATCAATATCTCATTTCTTTTTTTACGCAATTTTATCAACAAATTCAAACTCTCATTCAAAATATTCTTTCAACAAGTATTCATTATGTATTATCGCTTGCGATGAATATGGTTCATTTTATTGCTTGTCTGTTTATTCATTTCTTTCTAACAATGCTTTTTTTATTTCATCAACCACTTATTCAAAGAAAAAAAGAAAGTCTTTATACGACCCTTATATCTTCTTTTACAGAGACGTTTATTATCATTATAAAAACATATAGTATTTTATTTGTTATCACATTTATAGGGCTTTTTTTAGGCTTTCAAGTGATAGGAATCAAACAAGCATTGAATTTTTCTTTTTTTATTGCCTTCTTTGACTTTTTTCCAGTATTAGGAATTGAGATGATTATGTTTCCTTGGATCATTACTCTTGCTTTATTAAATCAAATATCTCTATCATTAAAACTATTAATTCTTTATGGGATCATTGCTCTGATAAGGAATATTTTAGAACCACATCTTTTATCTAAAAAAATCAAAATACCAGCTCTCTATATGTTTGTTGCTATGTATCTGTTTATGAAATTGATGGGTATTTGGGGGGTTATGGTTGCACCTTTTGTTTTGTTAGTTTTAAATAATTTTAGACAAAAAAATAATTTTCAAGAGATTTACAAAATAATTAAAAAAAGTCTTTGAAATTTATATATGTTTTGTTATAATAGTTGTGCAACAATGTCTAGGATATGCGAATACTCAACGTATAGCTTGGATATTGCCAAGAAATTAACATATGGAGGATAAAAGAAATGTTAACAAAACAAGAAAAACAAGCTATCATGAAAGAATATGCTACTAAAGAAGGAGATACTGGTTCTCCAGAAGTACAAATCGCTGTATTAACTGCAGATATCAACAAATTAAATGGTCATTTCAAACAACATCCAAAAGATAAACACTCAAATAGAGGTTTATTAAAGAAAATTGGTAGAAGAAGAGATTTATTAAAATACTTAAAAAATAAAGATATCGAAAGATATGCTTCTTTAGTACAAAGATTAGGATTAAGAAGATAGTTAAAAAAGCGCCTAAGCGCTTTTTTTGTTAAAAGAATAAAAGGATAAAAAAACTCTATGAAATAGGAATCATAGAGTTTTCTTTTTATTCAACTGTAACTGATTTAGCTAGGTTACGTGGTTTATCAACATCACAACCTTTAAGACCGGCTGCATAGTAAGCAATCAGTTGTAAAGGTACAGCAACTAAAACAGGTTGTAAGATTGGATCAACGTCAGGTAAGATATATGTTTCTTTAACATTTCCTACTTCTTGTCCATCGATTGTAAATAAGATAACATTAGCACCACGAGCAATTGTTTCTTGAATGTTAGAAATTGTTTTAGCAGCAATATTTGGTTGTGTTGCTACAGCAATCACTAAACTTCCTTGTTCAATTAATGCAATTGGACCATGTTTTAACTCACCTGCAATATAGGCATCAGCATGGACATATGAAACTTCTTTTAATTTTAAAGCTCCTTCTAAAACAGTAGCATAATCTAAACTTCTACCAATATAATAAGTATCTTTTAAATCTTTTAAATAAGATGCATAATGTTCAAATGTTTTTTCATCTTTTAAGATGTTTTCAATATGTTGAGGTAATGAAGCAATACCTTCAATAATACGTTTATAATCTTCATTTTCATTTCCTAAAGCTTGAGAAATATACATACCAAGTAATAATAAGACAATTAATTGTGTTGTATAAGCTTTTGTTGAAGCAACAGCAATTTCAGGACCAGCACATGTATAAATTGTATGATCAGCTTCACGAGAAATAGATGATCCTAAAACGTTTGCAACTGCAATTGTTGTACATCCTTTTTCTTTAGCTAAACGTAAAGCAGCCATTGTATCAGCTGTTTCTCCTGATTGAGAAACAAAGACACACATTGTTTTTTCATCAACGATAGGGTCACAATATCTAAATTCACTGGCAACTTGAGTAAAAGTAGGGATTCCTGTTAATCTTTCTAAAATGTTTGCTCCTGAAAGACAAGCGTGATAAGCAGTTCCACAAGCAACAAAGTAAGCTTTGTTGAAAGTTTTGAATTTATCATGAATGGCATCAAGTTCAGGTAAAATGATACGATCTGTTCCTTCAACACGTCCTCTTAAAGTTTCAGCAATAGCATATGGTTGTTCATGAATTTCTTTTAACATGAATGTATCATACCCACCTTTTTGAGCAGCTTCATTATCATAAGGAATAGTAGTGATTTCTTTTTCAATAGGATTTCCGTATTGATCAAAGAAAGAAACATTTCCTTTATTTAAAATAGCGATTTCATAATCTTCTAAGAAATAAACATCTTTTGTATAATCTAAAATAGCTGGAATATCACTGGCAGCGACAGAAGCATCAGCTGTTTTTCCAATAACTAATGGACTGTCTTTTTTAGCAATAAAGACTTTATCAGGCTCAATTGTTGAAACAATACATAAAGCATAGCTTCCTTCAATTCTTGTAATAACTCTTTCTAATGCTTTTTGTAAATTTTTTTCTTTTTTATAGTAATAATCCATCATATGAACAACAACTTCACTATCTGTTTCAGAATGAAATTGGTATCCTTGTAAAATTAAGATTTCTTTAAGTTCTCTATAATTTTCAATAATTCCATTATGAACTAAAGAAATAGTCTCATCATTATTAGTATGAGGATGAGAGTTTAAATTTGATGGGATTCCATGAGTAGCCCATCTAGTATGACCAATCCCAACATGACCTAAAACATTTTCATCTTTTAATAAATCTTTTAAATTTTGAAGACGACCTTTAGCTTTTTTTGTAAATAAATGATTCCCTTCAATTGTTGTAATACCCGCTGAATCATATCCACGGTATTCTAGTTTTTCTAGCCCTTGAAGTAAGAATGGTAGGGCTTCTTTGTTTGCACTAATGGCAGTAATTCCACACATAAAAAATCCTCCTTTATATATTTATATGTGTGGTTATAAAAAAGAGGATACCAGATGAATTTGTTTTACAATCACTTGTAGTTTTTGTTCATCGTTTAGGTAGTATCATACCTCTAGACCATCCGCCGAATTTTTCGATAAGTCTAGTCCTCGTCAACTGCAATGCAGTCCTGGCGCTCTATTTTCAAATCTCATTTTATAACCGCATCTATTATATAGAGTACTTATTTATAAATCAACTACAAATTTTTTAAAAAAAAGAAGAAAAAATGATTTTTTTGGGCGATATAATAATGGAGGTATTTTTATGGAAAATAAAAAAAGTGAGATGTCTGTAGAATATAATATGGACGAAATGAAAAAATCATTAAAAAATTTGAAAGAAACAGAATGCTATGATGTAGAAAAGTATACCTATTCTTTATTGCATCAAACAAGACAATTAGAGTATTTTTATTGTCAATTAGTTGAAGAAGAGAATCCAGAACCTGATCAAACTTATTATCATGTTTCTCGTCGACCTATGGTTCACCAAATGGCCTATTTTAATATTGGTAGAGGATTCCCTAAAGAATTGATGGATGGGCATTGGTGCTACGTTTTAAAAGATTTTGGATCGAAAATGCTCGTTATTCCCTGTACATCTATTAAAGAAGATTCGCCAGAAGCAACTGAATATGAATTAGATATTCGTGCAAAAATAAGAAAATATCCAATAAGGAGTCGTATGCAGTTGAGTGATATGCGTGTTGTTGATCTTCAAAGATTAGATATTAGAAAAAGATTTTGCAATGTAATTACGGATAAAAAAGAAATAGAAAATCACATAAAACATATTATTTTTGATGAAGATGATGAATATTAAAAGGTCTCACGAGGGAGACCTTTCTTTTATCTTATAAATTTAACAATCTCTTAGTATCTCTAGCGATAACTAATTCTTCGTTTGTTGGAATAACGTAAACTTTAACTTTACTATTTGGCGTAGAAATTAAACGATCACCTTTACCATTAACGTTTGCATCATCATCAATTTCAATACCTAAAGCTTCAGCTAATAAATTACAAATTTCTTTTCTTGCAAAGAATGAGTTTTCTCCAATACCTGCTGTAAAGCAAATAGCATCAACTCCACCTAAAGCAATGAAGTAACGACCAATATAAGCAATAACTCTTCTAAAGAAAATATCTAAGGCAAGTTGCGCTCTTTCATTACCGTTGGCAGCAGCTTCTTGTACATCTCTAAAGTCACTTGATACACCAGAAACACCAAGTAATCCAGATTCTTTATTAAGCATCTTGATGACTTCTTTCATATCTAAACCAACTTCTTCGATTAAATAATCGATAACTGAAGGATCAACATCTCCAGAACGTGTTCCCATCATAATACCAGCAAGAGGTGTAAATCCCATAGATGTATTGATTGATTTACCATCTTTAACAGCAGTTAAAGAACCACCAGCTCCAAGGTGAGCAACGATAATACGTGAGTGTTCAGGGTTTCCCATCATTTCACGACAACGAGATGAAACATAGAAATGGCTTGTTCCATGAGCACCGTATTTACGTACTTTGTTTTCTACATAATATTTGTAAGGAATTGGATAAATATAACTTTTTGGTTCTAGTGTTTGATGGAAGGCTGTATCAAATACAGCAACAGCTCCAGCATTAGGAATAGCTTCTTTAAAAGCATAATATCCAGTTAAGTGAGCAGGGTTGTGTAAAGGGGCTAATGATTTTAATTCATCAATTTTAGCAACTACATCATCATCAATAATGACTGATTGATCAAAATAAGCTCCACCTTGAACTACACGATGACCTACACCTTTGATTTCGTCTAAATCTTTAACAATTTCTTTTTTGATTAAAGTGTCTAATAAAAGTTGAACAGCAACTTTATGGTTTTCGATTGGTAAAGTTGTGACATCTTTTTCTCCATTATACTTAATAGTAAAAATAGAATCTTCTAAACCAATTCTTTCAATAACACCAGAAGTAATAACAGTTTCATCATCCATTTCAAATAATTGGAATTTTAAAGATGAACTTCCAGCGTTTACGGAAATAATTTTTGACATAACATTCAAGTCCTCCTTATTAATACTTTTTCATTATAACACCGACAAGGAAGAAAAAACTATAAAAAGATTGAAAAAAGAAGAGATTGATTTATAATAAGACTTGCCAGGGGCGCAAATGCTGAGAAAGGTGATAGCCTTGTCCCTTATAATCTGAACTAGGTAATGCTAGCGTAGAGAGTGCAAAATAGTTTATTTGCCTTTTTGCGTATGTAAAAAGGTTTTTATTTTGCCTCATTTAAAGGAGGATGACTATGGAAGTTAAATTAACTACGAAGAATATGGCTTATATGGCAATGTTTGCGGCAATGCAAGTTGTTTTAGAATATTGCACAAAATTTTATGAGATGCCAAAAGGTGGTAACTGTGCTTTTTCGCTTGTTGCAATTATTTTATGTGGCTATTTGATGAATTGGGGTTACAGTTTGATTGTTTCACTTGTTTGTTTAGGTCTACATTTTGCTTTAGGACTTGCAACATTTTATGGTCCTTTATCGGTAATCTTTGATTATTTATTACCAATGGTTTTAATTGGACTTACACCACTTATTCCTTTATTAAAGGTGGGTAAGTATGAATTACCTGTTGGAATTATCGTAATGGGTGTTTTAAAAACGATTTGTCATTTGATTTCAGGATGGTATGCTTTCCAAACACCATTACAAGCAAACTTAACTTATAACTTACCTTATAATATTGCAACAATCATTGCTTGCTTTATTTTGTTTGTGATTTTATATCCAAGACTTAAAAAAGCAGTTCATTTATAAGACTCGTTTCGAGTCTTTTTTTCTTTGAAAGAAAGATGAATTTGTGTATAATGTAAATGTTAATAAGGAGTCGTTTGTTGTGGAAGATATTGTAGGAAAGAAAATCTTAATACATGGATATAAACATAATGGTAAAATACATAGATGTTGGTCAAAGGGACTTGTTTTACAAGAAACGGATGATCATTACATTGTTATTAATAATCGGACATTGGTGACAGAATCAGATGGCAGAATGTGGCATACACGTGAACCTGCTATTTGGTATATGCCCAAACATAAATGGTACAATGTCATTTGTATGATTAGAAAAACTGGAGTGTATTATTATAGTAATATTGCTTCACCAACTTTATATGATGGAGAGGCTTTAAAATATATTGATTATGATTTAGATTTAAAAGTATTTCCAGATGGAAACTATCGTATTTTAGATCAAGAAGAATATCGTCAACATGCTCGTGAAATGGGCTATAGTGATGAATTAGACAAAATTTTAAAGAAACAACTAGATGTTTTGATTGATTTAGCAGTAAAAAAGGGAGGACCATTTGATCAGAATTTTACTAAGAAATGGTATAGTTTTTATCAAGATTTAAAAGAGGGTTATTATGGAAAAAGTGATTACTATAAATAATAGAGATGAAACATTAGCTTTTGGTGAATATTTAGGAAAATTACTAAAACCACATATGTTATTGACACTTAATGGTGATTTGGGTGCAGGCAAAACAACCTTTACTAAAGGAATAGGAAAGGGTTTAGGAATTAAAAGAATTATTAATTCACCAACTTTTACAATTTTAAAACAATATCAAGGAAATTATCAATTATCTCATTTTGATGCTTATCGTTTAGAAGGACAAAGTGAAGATTTAGGCTTTGAAGAAATTTTTGATAGTGATGATATTTGTGTGGTTGAATGGCCAGAATTTTTAGAAGATATTTTACCTCAAGAACGTTTAGCAATGACGATAAAAAGAATCGATGACGATCATAGAGAATTTATTTTAAAACCAATTGGTAAAAAATACGAAGAACTTGTAAAGGAGATTGAATATGAAAACAATTGTCATGGATAGTGCTAATAAGTATTTAGTAGTAGCTTTATATGAAGATCAAAAATGTTTAGCTTCTTTACAAGAAGAAGGAAATCGAAAGCAATCTGAGTATGCAATCGTTTATTTACAAAAGTTATTACAAGAAAATTATTTAAAAATGAGCGATTTTGATGAAATGGTCATTACTATTGGACCGGGTTCTTATACCGGTGTACGTGTTGCTTTAACGATTGCGAAAACATTAAATGCAACGATGAATATTAAGGTAAAAACTGTTTCTTCTTTAAAGGCGATGGCAGGAATGAAAAAAGCTATTTCTATTTTAGATGCAAGAAGCCATAAATTATTTCTAGGAATTTACAATGAAGGAAAGGTTATTGTTGATGATTGTTTAATAAATATTGATGAATTTGAAAATTATCAAAAACAATATAGTGATTATGAAATTGTTGGTGATACACATTTAGTAGGAATACCTGAAAAAGAAGTGGATCTTGCCAATCATATTTATACACTTTCTACTTTAGAAAAAGAAATAGAAAATGTTGATGGTCTTGTTCCAAGATATATTAAGGAAGTTGAGGCTAAAAAAATATGTCAATAAGAGAAATGAAAGTTGATGATTTAAAAAAAATTGTAGAATTAGAAAAAGATCTTTTTTTATCACCATGGAATGAAGAAGATTTTATACATGAATTAAAAGAGAATCCTATGGCGGGTTATTATATTCTTGAAAAAGAAAATCAAATTATTGGATACATAGGATTATGGTTTTTAGGTGATCAATGTCAAATTACAACAATTGCGACAGATCGACATTTTCAAGGACAAGGGTATGCAAGCCAACTGATGGAATACGCTCTTGAAAAAAGTGAAGAATTACATTATCAAAATGTTAATTTAGAAGTACGTGTTTCAAATGTAAAAGCAATTGCTTTATATCAAAAATTTGGGTTTAAAAATGTTGCTGTTAGAAAAAGATACTATAGCAATGGTGAAGATGCGTATTTAATGATCAAGGAATTGGAGGGATAGAGATGTCATTATTACTAGCAATTGAATCGAGTTGTGATGAAATGGCGATGGCTGTCTTAAAGGATCAAAGAGAATTTTTGAGTAGTGTCGTGGCAAGTCAAATCGACATACATGCAATGTATGGTGGTGTTGTCCCTGAAATTGCCAGCCGTAAGCATGTTGAATGTGTATCTGTTGTTTTAAAAGAAACGTTAAAACAAGCAAATATAAAAATGGAAGACCTTGATGCTATTTGTGTAACAAAAGGTCCAGGACTTGTTGGCTCTTTACATATTGGTTTACAAGTTGCTAAAACACTTTCTTTGGCTTATGATAAACCATTAATTGGGATTCACCATATTGCAGGGCATATTTATGCAAATAATTATGAAAAAGATATTGTTTATCCAGCACTATGTCTTGTAGTCAGTGGTGGGCATACAGAACTTGTCTTGATGAAACATCCTTATTCTTTTGAAGTGATTGGTGAAACTTTAGATGATGCTGTTGGAGAAGCATATGATAAAGTGGGAAGAGTTTTAAATTTACCTTATCCTGGAGGGCCTGTTTTAGATAAGATGGCACATTTAGGAAAGGCAAGTTATGCTTTACCTAAACCATTAGATGATGATAGTTATAATTTTAGTTTTAGTGGGTTAAAATCAGCGGTTATTAATTTAGCACATAATCATAAACAAAAAGGATTAGAAATCAATCAAAATGATTTAGCAACGTCTTTTCAAAATGTTGTCGTTGATGTTTTAGTCGATAAAACGATTCGAGCGGCTAAAGAATATGGTGTTAAAGAAATTATGTTAGCTGGTGGGGTTTCTGCTAATAGGGGTTTAAGAGAAAAGATGAAAGAGCAAGTTGCCATGTTAGAAGACGTACAATTGTCTCTTCCACCAATGAAATGTTGTACAGATAATGCAATGATGATTGCTTTAGCAGGAAAAGTTATGTATGATAATAATAAGTTTAGTGATTTATCGCTTGGCATTAAACCACATCTTGATTTAGAATTAGAATCAATAGGAGGGGATTAGTGTGGAGAAAAAAATATCAAAAGCGACAATGTCCCGTTTTCCTGTTTATTTAAAAGCACTTAGAAAAATGCAACATGAAGGAAAAGAAACATGTTTATCGAGTGAATTGTTTGAAATTACAGGAATACAAGATACAACAATTAGGCGTGATTTTACATATTTATCAAAAACGGATAATTTTGGTAGACGTGGAAGAGGCTATGATGTTAAACATCTTATAGATGGTTTAAGTGAAGTTTTAGGTTTAGGATTAGATGAACCTATTATTTTAATTGGGGTTGGTAATTTAGGAAGTGCCATTTTAAAATATAATCGTTGGCAATATACAGTAGGTAAGATTGTTTGTGGTTATGATATGGATAAAAATAAAGAAGGGGAAAGATTTGGTGTGAAAATTTGTCATATTGACAAGTTGGAAGAAACTTTTCCAAGTGATTGTAAAATTGCTATTTTGGCGATTTCAGAAAATGTTCAAGAAACAGTGGATCGTTTAATGAAATTAGGCATTAAAGGAATTGTAGATTTTACGCATAGTCATTTTATGGTTCAAGAAGGCGTTGAAGTCCAAACAGTAGATGTTGTGGTAGCTATTCAAGAATTAGTAATTAAAATGAAATCAAATGATCAAGAATAGGGAGAGAAAAATGTTTGAATTTATTACAGTAAGAGAATTATACGAATTATATATCAATGATAGAAATCAATTAGATGGTATTGAATATGTTGAATTACAAGGATGGATCCGTACAAATAGAAATAGTGGGAAAGTCGGATTTTTAGCTTTAAATGATGGAACATATTTTAAAAATGTACAAGTTGTTTATTTAGATGAAATTATTGATAATTATGAAGAAGCTTCTCATATTTCTACAGGAAGTGCTGTTAAAGTAACTGGTAAATTAAAATTGACACCAGATGGAAAACAACCTTTTGAAATTGAAGCAACACATTTAGTGGTTGAAGGAACTTGTGATGAAGATTTCCCATTACAAAAGAAAAGACATTCTTTTGAATACATGAGAGAAATTCCTCACTTAAGACCAAGAGCAAATACTTTTTATGCAATCTTTAGATTAAGATCTGTTTTATCAATGGCTATTCATGAATTCTTCCAAAACCAAGGATTCGTTTATGTCCATACACCAATCATTACTTCAAATGATGGTGAAGGTGCTGGAGAAATGTTTAGAGCAACAACAATCGATAATACAGAATTTGATAAAGATTTCTTTGGAAAAGAAGCTTATCTTACAGTTACAGGACAATTACATGTTGAAGCTTTTGCTTTAACATATCGAGATGTTTATACATTTGGACCTGCCTTTAGAGCGGAAAATTCAAATACTTCAAGACATGCTAGTGAATTCTGGATGATTGAACCTGAAATTGCTTTTGCTGACTTAGAAGATGATATGGATTTAATTGAAGATATGGTTAAATACTGTATTGATTATGTCTTAGATAATGCACCAGAAGAAATGAAATTCTTTGAAAGCATGATTGATAAAGAATGTATCAAACGTATCAAAGCAGTTAGAGATAGTGATTTTAAACGTATGACTTATACAGAAGCAATCGATTATTTATTAAAAGCAGATGTTAAATTTGAAAATAAAGTAGAATGGGGTATGGATTTAAATTCAGAACACGAACGTTATATCTGTGAAAAAATTGTTGGTGGACCAGTATTTTTAACAGATTACCCTAAAGAAATCAAAGCATTCTATATGCGTTTAAATGATGATGGTAAAACAGTAGCTGCTTGTGATTTACTTGTTCCAGGAATTGGTGAACTTGTTGGTGGATCACAACGTGAAGAAAGATATGATGTCTTAGAAAAAATTATGGATGAAAAAGGAATGGCCAAAGAAGGATTACAATGGTACATGGATCTACGTCGTTTTGGTGGATGTAAACATGCTGGATTTGGTTTAGGATTCGATCGTTTCTTAATGTATTTAACAGGTATGCAAAATATTAGAGATGTTGAACCATTCCCAAGAACTCCAAGAAATTTAAAATTCTAAAAGCCTATTCGTTAGGCTTTTTTTTGTGTATAATATGTGGGAGGTGACACACATGAATGAATATGATTTAATGAATCTCTATTTTAATTTTATTTTTAAAGACGGTAATAAGTCATTTAGGGATGTGTATGCAAGTTACGAACAACTTGGAGAATTTAAAAATTGGTTAACAAAACAAAATATAAAATTTCCATTTGTACATCAAATTCAAAAAAATGAATGTGAGTTACTTTTTAGAAGTAAAAACTTTGAAACCTATGATACGGCTTTTAAAACAAGTTATGCACATGATTTTCATAAATATATAGCAAAGGAAAAAGAAAAATATCAAGTCATTTTATTATTGGGAATCGATCAGCAATTCTTTGAAAATTTTGATAATAGTTATAATCATGATTTGATGCGCGTTTTTCGTATAAAAAAGGCATTGAAAGAAGATATCTCTTTATATGGACCTTTTCATCTGTTTTTAAATGCTCTTTATCAAATAGATCGTTGGCCTGGTGTTTTTATATTTAAAGGAGAGCAAAGTTTTTTTTATCCTGTAAAAAACATAGAGGAAGTAAAAGAATGTTTTAGACTAATAGAAACAAATAAGATTTTTGAAAAGAAATGTCAAACAAATGAAGATCAATATTTTATACAACTAAGTGATCTTCATTTAGGAACAAAGAAAACAGACAATGGACTTATTGTATTACAAGATAGTCTAGATGAACTTTATCATATGCTTCCTCATGATCATCAACTTAAATTTTTGATTACGGGTGATCTAATGAATTCGCCTAATCGTAAAAATATGTATGCAGCCTCTCATTTTATGAATCGTTTAAAAAGGAAATATCATAGTGATGTAACGTTTGTTTTAGGAAATCATGACGTCATTGTTTATGGCTTGAATCTTTTAAAAAAACAAAAGACAAAAGTGGTAGCTTATTTGCTAGGAGAAAATATTAAAGTTTATCCGGATGTTAAAATGATTGTGATCAAAATAGATTCTACTTCTCAAGGAAATCTAGCAAGGGGAATGGTCGGGCAAAGACTTTTACAAGAAATTGAAGATGAGTTATTATCTATTAATCATTTAGAGGATTATACTTTGATTGCTATGATGCATCATCATTTAATGCCACTTAGAAAAGATGATTTTTTGAAAATAAAATGGAATGAAAAACTATTCATGGGGAAAATTGCTGACTCGACAAAAGCCCTTGTGGATGCTCAAGATGTAATGTATTGGTTAGAAAAACATCATGTACGTTATATTTTCCATGGACACAAACATATTCCTTGTGTTGTAAAAAAAGGAAATACATATATTATGGCAGGAGGTTCTTCTTGTGGAGGAGGTACCAGAGAAAGAAAAAGCAGTTATTTAAGTTATAATTTATTGAAATATAATCGTAAAGATCAAGCGTTTAAGTATTGTTTTGTATTCTATGATGATCTTACAAAACAAGAAAGACATCGTGTAAAAATAAAATTATTTATGGAGGATCAAAATGAAGTTAGTAGATAAGATGAAAGATGAAAATTTAGGACTTGCAATCCTATATAACTTTACAAAAGGGTATGGGCATGTTCCAATGAGTGTTTATGATGTAGTTTTACCATTTCTTTATCATGATGGTTTTAGAAATCATTTATTTGAAGGGGTTGAAGTAGAAGAAGCCCTTACTAAATGCGTTCAAGAGGATGCTTCTTTTATTCAAAATATATTAGATACAATTGAAAAAGATAAAGAAATGACATCAAGAGCATTAGGAATTTGTCTTTTAAATAAATATTTAAGTTTTGAATTTGAAGATAATGAAATGAAAGGGATTTATCATGAAAGCTCTATTTTAGATATTAATGAAGCAATCAATTTAGGAAAATTCTTTTCAGGAAAATCTTATGAAGATATTTTAAATATTTTAAAAAAAAAGAGTTCTAGCGTTGTCTTTTTAGATAGTGTTTGTTTAGGAGATGATGTTGATCTTTCTAAGTTGAATCAATTTGGACAAGTAACGATTTATAAACAAAGTAATCCAGAAGAAGTCATTGAACGTATTAAAGAAGCAGATATCATTATTACGAATAAATGTTTACTTACCGAAGAAGTCTTACAATATGCTTCTAAAGTAAAACTTATTTGTATTACAGCAACAGGTGTCAATAATGTTGATTTAGATTATTGTCATCGCCGTGGTATTACGGTATGCAATGTGGCAGGGTATTCTTCTTTAAGTGTTGCGCAACATACTTTTGCTTTAGCTTTAGAACTTTTACATAAAAATAGTTATTATCATCATTATGTTCAAAGTGGTCAATATAGTGAAAGTAGTATGTTTAGTCATATTGGACCTCGTTTTTACGAATTACATGAAAAAACATGGGGGATTATTGGTATGGGAAATATTGGACGTACGGTTGCTAAAATTGCTGAAGCTTTTGGTTGCCAAGTTCAGTATTATTCAACAAGTGGAAAAAATACGAAGCAAGATTATCTCTCAGTTGATTTAGAAACATTATTAAAAACAAGTGATATTGTTTCTATTCATTGTCCTTTAAATGAACAAACTAAAGGATTAATTGGTGAAGAATCATTTAAGTTAATGAAAAAAGAAGCGATTTTAATTAATGTAGGACGTGGTGGTATTGTTGATGAAGAAGCGCTGGTTGAAGCTTTACAAAATAATGAAATTGCTGGAGCAGGACTCGATGTTTTTGAAAGAGAACCACTTGCAAAAGAAAGTCCTTTACTACAAATTAATGATGCTTCAAAACTTTTAATGACACCTCATATTGCATGGGCAACAGTAGAAGCAAGAAATCGTTTGTTTGATTTAGTCGTTGATAATATTCAAGGTTTTTTAAAGGGTGATTTAAAGAATGTATGTTAATGCATTCTTTTTTTGCATTTTAAAATGAATTATGTTATACTCGAAAAACTTGAGGAGAAAATGAATGAATAAATTTGAAAAATTAGGATTAAGTGAAGAATTATTAAAATCAATCAACGAATTAGGTTTTGAAAAACCAACACCTATTCAAGAAAATATTATCCCTGTTATTTTGGAAGGTTATGATGTCATTGGACAAGCACAAACAGGAACAGGAAAAACTTTGGCGTTTTCAAGTATTTTACTTACAAATTTAAAAGAAAGAAAAAAGAAACCACAAGCGTATATTTTATCACCAACAAGAGAACTTACCATGCAAATTCATGAAGAATTAAAAAAACTTGGAAAATACAGTTCTTTACGTTTTGCTTGTGTTTATGGTGGTAGTGGTATTGAAAAACAAATTAAATCGATTAAAAAAGGTGTTGATATTGTCGTAGGAACACCGGGAAGAATGATGGATTTAATGAGACGTAAAGTACTTCAACTAGATGAAGTTTCTTACGTGGTTTTAGATGAAGCTGATGAAATGTTGAATATGGGATTTGTAGAAGATATTGAAACGATTATTTCTAAGACAAATCCAGAACATACAACGATGTTGTTTTCTGCAACGATGCCAGAAGGTATTAAAAAAATTGCGAAAAATTATATGAAACCAGATTATAAGCATATTCAAGTTAAACAAAAAACAGTGACAGCTAATACAGTTAAACAATATTATTTTGAAGTTAAACAAAAAGACCGTTTTGAAACATTATGTCGTATTATTGATAGTGAAACTGTACAATCAGGAATTATTTTCTGTCGTACTAAAAGAAGCGTTGATGAAGTAACGGAACAAATGCAAAAGGCCAATTATAATGTAGAAGCGATGCATGGTGATTTAAATCAAGATCATCGTATGAGAACTTTAAAGAAATTCAAAGAGGGAACAATTCATTATTTAATTGCGACAGATGTTGCCGCTAGAGGAATTGATGTAGAAAATATTAGTCATGTTATCAACTATGAATTACCTCAAGAAGTAGATCTTTATGTACATCGTATTGGACGTACAGGGCGTGCGAATCGTGAAGGAAAAGCCTATACAATTGTTGTAGGAAAAGAAGAACGCTATTTAAAAGAGATTGAAAGAAAAACAAAATCTCATATTGAAAAATTAGAAGTACCAACATTAACACAAATTCACCAACATAAAGTAACAGAATTAATGTATAAATTAGAAGATATGATTTTACATGGAGAACATAAACCAATGAAAGATTTGGTAAATCAAATTGAAAATCATATGTTAAAAGATGTAACGGCAGCTTTAATAGAATTATCTTTAAATCAAGAAATTGGTTTTCCTTATACGAAAGAAAAACTTGAATCTTCATCAAAACGTAAAAAAGGTGCAAGTAAAGGTTATACACGTTTATTTTTAACGGTAGGATCTATGGATAAAGCAAAGAAAAAAGATATTATTCATTTCTTGGTCTCAAAGGCAAATATTAGAGAAAGTGATATTCAAGGAATTGATATTAAAAGAAAGTTTACGTTTGTAAATATTAATGATAAAGCTGTAAAAAAAGTAATGAGACATTGTCAAAAAGAAAAATTAAATGGACGAAAAGTAGAAATAGAGCAAGCAAATAGCCGTTAGGCTGTTTCTTGTTCTATTTTTGTAAAAAAAATTAAAGGCGATAAAATCAACATAATTAATAAAATTTTATGAAAGCGGTATCAATTTACACTTGAATGTAAGGGCTATCATGTGTATAATTATATTAGTTGATTAATTAGGAGGATTGATTGAAATGAAACAATATGTTTACTCATTCAAAGAAGGAAATAAAGATATGAGAGTCATCCTTGGAGGTAAAGGTGCAAACTTAGCTGAAATGACAAGCATTGGTTTACCTGTTCCACAAGGATTTACTGTATCAACAGAAGCTTGTACTGCTTATTATGAAGATGGAAAACAAATTTCGCCTGAAATTTGTGCGCAAATTGATAATAAATTAGCTGAATTAGAAGCTGAAACTGGAAAAAAATTAGGAGATCCAACAAATCCATTGTTAGTATCTGTTCGTTCTGGAGCAAGAGAATCAATGCCAGGTATGATGGATACTGTTTTAAACTTAGGTTTAAATGATGAAGTAGCTGCTGGTTTTACTAAAATTACAAATAACGAAAGATTCGTATATGATAGTTATAGAAGATTCATTCAAATGTTCGCAGATGTTGTTATGGGATTCCCAAAAAGCTCATTTGAAAGAAAATTTGATGATATCAAAGAAGAAAAAGGAGTTGAATTTGATACAGATTTAACTGCTGAAGATTTAAAAGAAGTCGTTGCTATTTATAAAGAAGAATACAAAAAACATGCGGGAGTTGAATTCCCACAAGATCCAAAAGTTCAATTAATGGAAGCTATTAAAGCTGTATTCCGTTCATGGAACAATGACCGTGCAATCACTTATAGACGTTTAAATGATATTCCTGGTTCATGGGGAACTGCTGTAAACGTTCAACAAATGGTTTATGGTAATACAGGAGATACTTCTGGTACAGGTGTTGCCTTCACTCGTAACCCTGCAACTGGTGAAAAGAAATTATTCGGTGAATACTTAATGAATGCACAAGGTGAAGACGTTGTTGCTGGTATTCGTACACCTCAACCAATTGCAACATTAAATGATGTTATGCCAGAATGTTATGAACAATTCTGTAAAGTATGTGACATTCTTGAAGAACATTATAGAGATATGCAAGATATGGAATTTACTATTGAAAATGGTAAATTATTCATGTTACAAACTCGTAATGGTAAAAGAACTGCACAAGCCGCTTTGAAAATTGCAGTTGATTTAGTAAATGAAGGAATGATTACTAAAGAACAAGCCTTATTAAAAGTAGAACCAAGACAATTAGATCAATTATTACATCCAAACTTTGAAGAAACTTCATTGAAATGTGCTCAAGTTGTAGCTACAGGATTAGCTGCTTCTCCAGGTGCTGCAACAGGACGTATTTATTTCACTGCAGAAGATGTTATTGAAGCTCATAAAAATGGTGTTCAAGATATCTTATTAGTTCGTCTTGAAACTTCACCAGAAGATATCGAAGGTATGAATATTGCTCATGGTATCTTAACTATCCGTGGGGGTATGACATCACATGCAGCTGTAGTTGCTCGTGGTATGGGTACTTGCTGTGTGTGTGGATGCGGAAGCTTAAGAGTTGATGAAGAAGCTAAAGTATTAATGACACCAGATGGTAAAAAATATCATGAAGGTGACTATATGTCATTAGATGGAAGTACAGGTAATGTTTACGGTGAAAGAATTAAAACTGTAGAACCTGAAATCAGTGGTGACTTTGAAACATTTATGTCATGGGCTGATGATGTACGTACATTAAAAGTTAGAACAAACGCTGATACTCCAAGAGATGCTTTACAAGCTCGTAAATTTGGGGCAGAAGGTATTGGTTTATGTAGAACAGAACATATGTTCTTCGAAGAAGAAAGAATTTTCAACTTCAGACGTATGATTACTGCTGAAACAGTAGAAGCAAGAAAAGAAGCATTAGAAAAAATCTTACCATATCAAAGATCTGACTTTAAAGAATTATTTAAAGCAATGGAAATCTATCCAGTAACAATTCGTTTCTTGGATCCACCTTTACATGAATTTTTACCACATACAGATGAAGAAATCAGACCTTTAGCTGAAAGTTTAGGTATGACATTTGATGCGTTAAAAGCACGTGTTGAATCATTAAAAGAATTCAACCCAATGATGGGTCATCGTGGATGTCGTTTAGCAGTAACTTATCCAGAAATTGCTGAAATGCAAACAAGAGCTGTTATTGAAGCTGCAATTGCTGTTAATAAAGAAGGACAAAACGTTGTTCCAGAAATTATGATTCCATTAGTTGGAGATATTAAAGAATTAAAATATGTTAAAGATGTCGTATGTAAAACTGCTGATGCAATTATCGAAGAAGCAGGTGTTGAATTACCATATAAAGTTGGTACAATGATTGAAATTCCTCGTGCTGCATTAACTGCAGATGAAATCGCAAAAGAAGCTGAATTCTTCTCATTTGGTACAAATGACTTAACTCAAATGACTTATGGATTCTCTCGTGATGATGCTGCTAAATTCTTAAATGAATATTATACTAAGAACATCTTTGAATCTGATCCATTTGCTCACATTGATGAAAATGGTGTTGGACAATTAATGCAAATTGCTATTAATAAAGCTAAACCAGTTCGTCCAGATATTAAATTAGGTATCTGTGGTGAACATGGTGGAGATCCTAGAACTGTTGAATTCTGTCATAGAATTGGTTTAACTTATGTTTCATGTTCTCCATACCGTGTACCATTAGCACGTTTAGCTGCTGCTCAAGCTGCTGTTAAAGAAAAAATGGGTAAATAGTTTATAAGGAGGGTAGTGAAAACTACTCTCTTTTTATTTGTGTGAAATTCAATTATTGAAGTTTTCTTTTTTTAGTGAAATAATAAAAATTAGGAGATGATAAAATGACGTATGAAGAAATGATAGAAGATGAAACTTTTATTGAGGGAATGCAAACACGTATCATGTCTGATCAAGAAATGGATACTATGTATATTCCGGATGTTGAATATATGAATATTGATGGAATCAGTCGTGTTTTACAAATATTAGTACCTCGTAAAAGGGTAATGGAAAATGAAAAATATCCACTAATTGTCTATGTTCAAGGGTCTGCTTGGCATAAACAAAATGTTTATCAACATGTAGGACAACTTAATTATTTATGTAAACAAGGTTTTGTTGTAGCTATTGTACAATATCGTGAAAGTGATTTAGCGCCTTTTCCAGCACAAATAGAGGATACCAAAACAGCAATTCGTTTTTTAAGAAAACATCATGAAGAATATTTTATTGATGAACAAAATGTTTTTTTATTTGGTGATTCATCAGGTGGACATGTAGCTTTAGTAAGTGGACTTACAAGTAAATTACCATTATTTAACGGTAATTTATATTCTGAATATTCTAATGAAGTACGTGCTATTATTGATTTTTATGGTGTGGTTGATATTACGATGGAAGATGGTTTCCCAACAACAGAAAATCATCAACAACCCGATAGTCCAGAAGGATATTTAATTGGAAGAAAAAATGTTTTAGAACATTTAGATATCGCTCGCCAAACAAGTCCAATGACATATTTAGATGGTGATATTCCACCTATTTTAATTGCTCATGGAACAAAGGATCGTTTAGTTGCGTTTAAACAAGGTGTTAAACTTTATAAGGCTTTAAAAGATAAAAATAAAGAAGTTATTTTTTATCGTATGAAAGGGGCAGATCATGGTGGACCTATGTTCTTTTGTGAAGAAATGCTTGATGAAGTAATTAAATTTATAAAAAAGAGCATAGCTCATGATTAATAAATAGGAATATGGTAAAACATTAGTACAAAATGAAGCGTTAAGTGTAACTTTTTCTTTTGATAAAAGAGAATCAATTGTAATGCCTGCTGGGTTACCACATGCAGTCTATGGAAAAGAACAATTTAAAATGTTATTAGTTGTTGTCTTTTGATGATTGCTATGATGAAATATCATCATAGCTTTTTTTTATGTTAAGATTGGTCTATAATAATTATAAAGGTGAGTATTATGGAAAAAATAATGTTGAATTTAAATAGTTTGGCAACGATGTTATGTACATGTGATTTATATGCGTATGATGAAGCTGCTTTAACAAATGACGAATGGTTGGAAGTCGAAAAAAATTTAAAAGTTCATGGGTTAAATGGTCCAAGCAGTCTTTTTGGGTTAAATAGTGATGAATTAATGGACATATTAGATATTTCTGAATATAGTGCATATAAAATTGTGCGACGAATGAAATCGATACAGTTTTTTTTAAAAAAATTGCATGAATATGAACAACAAGGAATTCGTATTATTACTAAATATGATGAAGAGTATCCTCAAAATCTAATCAAGAAAATGAAAAAGAGTGCACCCCTTTGCTTATTTATTGCAGGAACATTACCGGTGAAATTTGAAGGTATTTCTATTACGGGGTTGCAAACAGTTTCTAAAAAAGAAAAAGGATATGTTAAACGACTTGTTGATAAGATCAATAATGAAGATAAATGGTTGATTTCTAATGATTGTAAAGGAATTGATCAAGAAGCCTTTCATTATGGATTGCATCATCATAGTCAAATAATTTGCTTTGTTTGTGAAAATATGCTAAATAAAATACAAGAATATAAAAAGAGTATTAGAATGGGGAAGGTTGTTTTTTTAAGTGCTGTTGATCCTGCTAAAAGATTTACTGTTACTCATGCTATTGATAGAAATAGTTATGTATGTGCTTTGTCAATGTTTCAAATTGTTGTTTCAAGTAAAATAAATAGTGGTGCTACTTGGTTTACAATCATGCATAATATGCATCATAATTGGACTGTTTCATTGGTTCTTGATAATGATTGTTTTGGAAATCAAAGACTACTAGAAATGAAAACAGTACCGATTTATATAAAAAATATTGTTTCAGATACAAGTTTTGAAATGATTTATGAACTTAATAAAAAAGAAAATATAGAAGAAGTTAATATTGATCAAATGTCAATATTTGAATTTATAGGAGATACGAATGAATCGAGAATATAAAATATATAAAATTACATACTTTTTGATGGCTGTGAATGTTATTACATATCTATATACTTCGTTAAAATATGGTTTATCAATGTCTGCTATGCAAGGGATACAAGTTGGAGGTTTTAATCCTTTGTATGTTTATTACTATCATGAATATTACCGAATGATTACAGCTAATTTTATTCATTTTGGTTTAATGCATATTTTTTGTAATGTTTATTCTTTATATAATTTAGGAATGTTAATGGAAAAAATATTAAAAGAGAAAAAATATATTATCGTTATTGTAGTTTCGATGATTTCGACAACATTATTTTCTTATTTGTTATTTTTATTATTTAATATTGGTACAAATAGTGTGATGGGTGGTATTTCCGGTGTTGTTTTTGGACTTATTGGTTCGCTTTTAGCACTATCTGTTTTATATGGTGATGTGTATAGCTATTTGTTTAAACAAATTGTTTCTAGTGTTGTATTGATGCTTTTTATTTCGGTGGCTGTTCCTTCGATTTCTTTAGTGGGTCATTTGGGCGGAATGATTGGTGGATTTGTTGCAACGTTTGTTTTAGAAAAGATCGATTCAAAAAAAGAAAGAATAATAAATTAGGGGGGGAATATAATGAATTTACAAGAAAAATACAATGAATATAAACAAAGGCAAGAGGCCAAAAAGTTTTTTAATCAAAATAATGATTATCATTTATCAATAAGTGATTATATAAAAATGTTTGTTGTTGGTACAGTAATTGCTATTTTTTCAACAATTGCTTTTGATTTTATTAGTTTACAAATAGGGTGGAGCTTTTCATATTTTGATATTTTAACAGGTTATTTTACAGGCTTTATTGTTTTAAAAATAGCACGTTATGGAAGCGAAAAAGTTGGAATCATTTCAGTGATATGCTATCTACTTGGAACGCTGTTTACACCGATATTGACATATTATGCTTTTTGGGGTCAATCTCTTACTTTGATGATAGCTATTCAATTAGCAATAGGACAGTTTAGCAATCTTTTTTCTATAGTTTTTATAGCTATTGGAGCAATGACAGCGTTTATAACAAGTAAAAATTAGTAGGACTATAAGGTCCTATTTTTTATTTTTGATAGAAATAGTAAGCGAATTCATGAATTCGTGTAGTCAAAATGTTTGGAAAGTAGTATAATAATAGAAGCAAAAGGAGGAATTTTTTAATTATGGCTAAGAAATATTTGTCAATGGATGGGAACCAAGCTGCTGCTCATGTTGCATATGCATTTTCTGAAGTAGCAAGTATCTATCCAATCACACCTTCATCTCCAATGGCTGAACATGCTGAAGCATGGGCTGCAAATGGAATGAAGAATATCTTTGGGTCTCCTGTGAATGTTATTGAAATGCAATCAGAAGCAGGTGCTGCAGGTGCAGTTCATGGGGCTTTACAAGGTGGTGCTCTAGCAACTACATTTACTGCATCTCAAGGATTGTTATTAATGATCCCAAACCTTTATAAAATTGTTGGTGAAAATTTACCAGGTGTATTCCATGTTGCTGCACGTGCTTTAGCAACTCGTTCACTTAATATCTTTGGGGATCATCAAGACGTGTATGCTTGTCGTCAAACAGGTATTCCAATGATTTGTTCACACTCAGTACAAGAAGTAATGGATTTAGGGGGAGTTGCTCACTTAACAGCAATTAAAGGGTCTGTTCCAGTAATGCACTTCTTTGATGGATTTAGAACATCTCATGAAATTCAAAAAGTAGAAGTTATGGACTATGATGTATTAGAAAGCTTATTAGATAAAGAAGCTTTAGCTAAATTTAAAGCAAATGCATTAAATCCTCATACAAATCCAATTGAACGTGGGGGAGCTGAAAACGATGATATCTACTTCCAAGGTAGAGAAGCTCAAAATAAACATATCGATGCAGTTGTAGAAATCGCTGCTGATTACATGAAAAAAATCTCAGAAGTAACAGGTAGAGAATATGCACCATTTACTTATTATGGTGATCCAAATGCTGATAGAGTTATTATCGCTATGGGTTCTGTTACTGAAACAATTAAAGATACAATTGATGAAATGGCTAAATCTGGAGAAAAAGTTGGTTTAGTTAAAGTTCATTTATATCGTCCATTCTCAGCAAAATACTTATTAAAAGTATTACCTGCTTCAGCTAAGAAAATTGCGGTATTAGATCGTACAAAAGAACCAGGATCTGCTGGTGAACCATTATACTTAGATGTATGCAGTGTTGTAAAAGATGCGGATGTTTTAATTGGTGGACGTTATGGTATGGGTTCTAAAGATACAAACCCTGCTCAAATTAAAGCTGTTTATGATCATTTGAATTCTGATAATCCATTCAATAGTTTTACTATTGGTATTGTTGATGATGTTACTCATTTATCATTACCAACTGAAGAATTTAATGTAACAGGTGACTATACAGAATGTCTATTCTATGGTTTAGGATCAGATGGTACTGTATCAGCTAATAAATCATCTATTAAAATTATTGGTGATCATACAGATTTATATTCTCAAGCTTACTTTGCTTATGATAGTAAAAAAGCAGGTGGAACAACTCGTTCTAACTTAAGATTTGGGGCTTCACCAATTCGTGCTACATATTATGTAAATAATGCAGACTTTATCTCATGCTCATTAGATAATTATGTATTAAAATATGATATGTTGAAAAACTTAAAGAAAAATGGTTCATTCTTATTAAATACAGAATTCTCTAAAGAAGAAGTTGCTGACTATTTACCAAATAGAGTGAAAAAACAATTAGCTACAAAGAATGCTAAATTCTATATTATTAATGCTAATAAGATTGCTATGGAAATTGGGATGGGACGTCGTACAAATACTATTTTACAATCTGCATTCTTTGCATTAAACCCACAAATTTTACCAATTGATAAAGCTGTTGAATATATGAAAGAAATGGCTAAAAAATCTTATAGTAAAAAAGGTGATGCCATTGTTCAATTAAACTACAAAGCAATTGATGCTGGTAAAGATGCAATTGAAGAAGTAACAGTTGATCCAAAATGGGCTGATTTAGAAATCCAAGAAACTAAGAAATTAACAGGTGATGATCATTTTGATAATTTCGTTTCTGTGATCAACGCATTAGATGGTAATGATTTACCAGTTTCAGCATTCATGGATAAATTAGATGGTTCTATGAAATCTGGAATGGCTTATATGGAAAAACGTGGAATTGCGACTATGGTCCCTCAATGGAATAAAGATGACTGTATCCAATGTAATAACTGTGTTATGGTTTGTCCTCATGCTACAATTCGTGCGTTCTTAATGACTGATGAAGAAATTGCTAATGCACCAGAAGATATCTCTAATGATGTTTTAAAACCTATGGGTAAAGGTGTTGACGGATTATCTTATAGAATTCAAGTTTCACCAGATAACTGTGTTGGATGCGGTTTATGTGTTGAACAATGTTTAGGAAATAAAAAAGGAGAAGCTTTAAAAATGGTTAATGTTCATGAAGAGTTAGAACATGCTCCATTAGCTGATTATATCTATAAAGAAGTAGAATATCGTGATGATAAATATCCTACAACTACTGTAAAAGGTGTTGGATTCAAGAGACCATACTTTGAAGTATCTGGTGCTTGTCCAGGATGTGGAGAAACTCCATATTATAGATTAGCAACTCAATTATTTGGATCAGATATGATGATTGCAAATGCTACAGGATGTAGTTCAATTTATTCTGGTTCTACACCATCTACACCATTTACAACTGATAAAAATGGTCAAGGTCCAGCATGGTGTAACTCATTATTTGAAGATAATGCTGAATTTGGTTATGGTATGAAATTAGCTCAAAACTATAATGAAGCTCATATGATTCAAGTAATGGAAGAAGCTAAAGATGCTTGTGAACCCGAATTAAAAGAAACTATTGAAAAATACTTATCTGTAAAAGGGCAAAGAAGCGAAGAAAAAGCAATTGTTCCAGAATTATTAAAATTAGTTGAAGCATCTTCAAATGATGCGATTAAAGAAGTTTTAGATAATAAAGGTAACTTAGTTTCTAAATCTCAATGGATTGTTGGTGGAGATGGATGGGCTTATGACATCGGTTATGGTGGATTAGATCATGTTATCGCTAATAATGAAAATGTTAATATTTTAGTATTGGATACTGAAGTATATTCAAATACAGGTGGACAATCTTCTAAATCATCTCAAGCTGGTTCAATCGCTAAATTTACTGCTGGTGGTAAAACAGGAGCTAAGAAAGATTTAGCACAAATCGCTATGGCTTATGGTCATGTTTATGTTGCACAAATTGCTATGGGTGCAAATCCTGCACAAACAATTAAAGCAATGAAAGAAGCTGAAAGCTATGATGGACCATCATTAATTATTGCTTATGCTCCATGTCAAGCACATGGTATTAAAGGTGGTTTAGCAAATCATCAAGCTGAACAAAAACGTGCAATTGATTGTGGATATTTCAACTTATTAAGATATGATCCAAGATTAGAAGAACAAGGAAAGAATCCATTACAATTAGATTCTAAGACTCCAAACTTTGATGGATTTAAAGATTACTTATTAGGTGAAAACAGATTCTCACAATTATTAAAAGTAAATCCAGAACATGCAGAACAATTAATGTCTAAATGTCAAGCTGATGCACAAAAACGTCGTGCTCGTCTAGAAAAAATGGCTCAATAATTAAAATGAAATCCATTTGGTTAATTCCAAATGGATTTTTTTGTAGTTATTAAATATAAAATAATTGATTTTTAGAAGTGATAAATTCATTCTTTAGTATCTAAAATACTCTATAAACACCAAATCATAAAAAAGCATCAAAAAAGATCAATGGGAAAAACGTTGATATAAAGGCAGAAAAAGAGGGGAATAGAGAAAAAAATAAAAAAAGAACAAGAAAAAGCTTTACAAAAGGGAGAGAGGATGGTAATATAAATGGGCACTCGACGAGAGAGACGAGTGAGAGGACATTGAAAACTGAACAGGAAAGAATAAAACACAACGTCAATTAAGTTTAAGAAATAAAAAAGAGCTAAACAGACCAAAGTTGTCTGAAGAGATAGAAGGACAATGGAGAGTTTGATCCTGGCTCAGGATGAACGCTGGCGGCGTGCCTAATACATGCAAGTCGAACGCTTCACTTCGGTGAAGAGTGGCGAACGGGTGAGTAATACATAAGTAACCTGGCATCTACAGGGGGATAACTGATGGAAACGTCAGCTAAGACCGCATAGGTGTAGAGATCGCATGAACTCTATATGAAAAGTGCTACGGGACTGGTAGATGATGGACTTATGGCGCATTAGCTAGTTGGTAGGGTAACGGCCTACCAAGGCGACGATGCGTAGCCGACCTGAGAGGGTGACCGGCCACACTGGGACTGAGACACGGCCCAGACTCCTACGGGAGGCAGCAGTAGGGAATTTTCGGCAATGGGGGAAACCCTGACCGAGCAACGCCGCGTGAAGGAAGAAGTAATTCGTTATGTAAACTTCTGTCATAGAGGAAGAACGGTGGATATAGGGAATGATATCCAAGTGACGGTACTCTATAAGAAAGCCACGGCTAACTACGTGCCAGCAGCCGCGGTAATACGTAGGTGGCGAGCGTTATCCGGAATTATTGGGCGTAAAGAGGGAGCAGGCGGCACTAAGGGTCTGTGGTGAAAGATCGAAGCTTAACTTCGGTAAGCCATGGAAACCGTAGAGCTAGAGTGTGTGAGAGGATCGTGGAATTCCATGTGTAGCGGTGAAATGCGTAGATATATGGAGGAACACCAGTGGCGAAGGCGACGATCTGGCGCATAACTGACGCTCAGTCCCGAAAGCGTGGGGAGCAAATAGGATTAGATACCCTAGTAGTCCACGCCGTAAACGATGAGTACTAAGTGTTGGGAGTCAAATCTCAGTGCTGCAGTTAACGCAATAAGTACTCCGCCTGAGTAGTACGTTCGCAAGAATGAAACTCAAAGGAATTGACGGGGGCCCGCACAAGCGGTGGAGCATGTGGTTTAATTCGAAGCAACGCGAAGAACCTTACCAGGTCTTGACATCGATCTAAAGGCTCCAGAGATGGAGAGATAGCTATAGAGAAGACAGGTGGTGCATGGTTGTCGTCAGCTCGTGTCGTGAGATGTTGGGTTAAGTCCCGCAACGAGCGCAACCCCTGTTGCCAGTTGCCAGCATTAAGTTGGGGACTCTGGCGAGACTGCCGGTGACAAGCCGGAGGAAGGCGGGGATGACGTCAAATCATCATGCCCCTTATGACCTGGGCTACACACGTGCTACAATGGACAGAGCAGAGGGAAGCGAAGCCGCGAGGTGGAGCGAAACCCATAAAACTGTTCTCAGTTCGGACTGCAGTCTGCAACTCGACTGCACGAAGATGGAATCGCTAGTAATCGCGAATCAGCATGTCGCGGTGAATACGTTCTCGGGCCTTGTACACACCGCCCGTCACACCATGAGAGTCGGTAACACCCGAAGCCGGTGGCCTAACCGCAAGGAAGGAGCTGTCTAAGGTGGGACTGATGATTGGGGTGAAGTCGTAACAAGGTATCCCTACGGGAACGTGGGGATGGATCACCTCCTTTCTAGGGAGAGAAAGTTGTGCTTTCTTGTTTGGTTTTGAATGTCCATGACATTCAAGAGGACATTGAAAACTGGATAGTAGTAAAAAAAATTGCGAAAACGATAAAGAAGAGATTAGACATTAAAGAAAAAATAAGGTCTAGTACGAAAAGTCGAAAGTAACTAAGATTTTACAGCAAGTGTAAACGAAAAAAAGTTCAAGCAAGCAAACCTAGAAGGTAAAGCAAGAAAGGGCGTATGGGGAATGCCTAGGCACACTCCGGCGAAGAAGGACGCAGCAAACAGCGAAATGCGACGGTGAGCGGTAAGCACGTGAAGAGCCGTCGATATCCGAATGGGGGAACCCACACGGAGTCATATCCGTGTATCACATGTCGAATACATAGACATGATGAGGCGAGACGCAGGGAACTGAAACATCTAAGTACCTGCAGGAAGAGAAAATAAGAATGATTTTCTGAGTAGCGGCGAGCGAAAGGGAAAGAGCCCAAACCGATTTTAGGATCGGGGTAGTAGGATCATCGAGGAATCTGACAGAGGATCATAGAGGAATCACATGGGAAGGTGAGCGAGAGAGGGTGAGAGCCCCGTACTCGAAATGAGAGACTGGAGAGAGATGACACCTGAGTAGGGCGGGACACGAGAAATCCTGTCTGAATCAGCCGGGACCATCCGGCAAGGCTAAATACGAGAGAGTGACCGATAGTGAACCAGTACCGTGAGGGAAAGGTGAAAAGAACCCCGGGAGGGGAGTGAAAGAGAACCTGAAACCATATGCCTACAAGAAGTCAGAGCCCGTTAAAGGGTGATGGCGTGCCTTTTGTAGAATGAACCGGCGAGTTACTGTATGGAGCGAGGTTAAGCAGGATATGCGGAGCCGAAGCGAAAGCGAGTCTTAAGAGGGCGCGAGTTGCATGCAGTAGACCCGAAACCGGGTGATCTAGCCATGACCAGGTTGAAGTTGGGGTAAAACCCGATGGAGGACCGAACCGACCCCCGTTGAAACGTTGGCGGATGAGTTGTGGCTAGGGGTGAAATTCCAATCGAACCCGGAGATAGCTGGTTCTCCCCGAAATAGCTTTAGGGCTAGCGTCGAGAGAAGAGTTGCGTGAAGGTAGAGCACTGAATATGTGATGGCCCCATCTCGGGGTACTGAGCATAATCAAACTGCGAATGTCACGCCAACATGCTCGGCAGTCAGACAGCGGGTGATAAGGTCCGTTGTCAAGAGGGAAACAGCCCAGACCATCAGCTAAGGTCCCAAAATGTATGCTAAGTGGAAAAGGATGTGGAGATGTACAGACAACTAGGAGGTTGGCTCAGAAGCAGCCATCCTTTAAAGAGTGCGTAACAGCTCACTAGTCGAATGACTCTGCGCCGATAATTTACCGGGGCTAAGCATACTACCGAAGCTATGGATCCCAAGGGATGGTAGGGGAGCGTTCCATGAACGGAGAAGTACGACCGAAAGGACGTGTGGAGATCATGGAAGAGAGAATGCCGGTGTGAGTAGCGGAACGTGGGTGAGAATCCCACGCACCGAAAACCCAAGGTTTCCAGAGGAAGGTTCGTCCGCTCTGGGTAAGTCGGGACCTAAGGCGAGGCCGAAAGGCGTAGTCGATGGACAACAGGTAGAGATTCCTGTACCCGTATATATGTGAAGGAATGACGGAGAGAGGAAGCTGCAGCCAGCGGCTGGAAGAGCTGGTGCAAGCGAGATATCGGGATGGCAGGCAAATCCACCATCCGAAACGAGAAGGCGTGAAGCGTACGGAAAGCTACGGCGAGTACGGAAGGCAGTGGAGGAACTTCCAAGAAAAGTTTCTAACGTTAAGTATATATGGCCCGTACCGAAAATGGACACACATGGGTGAGGAGAGAATCCTAAGGTGAGCGAGAGAACTATAGCTAAGGAACTCTGCAAAATGACTCCGTAACTTAGGGAGAAGGAGTGCTCATAGAGATATGAGCCGCAGTGAAACGGCCCAAGCGACTGTTTACCAAAAACACAGCTCTCTGCTAAGCCGCAAGGCGAAGTATAGGGGGTGACGCCTGCCCGGTGCTGGAAGGTTAAGGGGAGGGGTTAACGCAAGTGAAGCCCTGAACTGAAGCCCCAGTAAACGGCGGCCGTAACTATAACGGTCCTAAGGTAGCGAAATTCCTTGTCAGGTAAGTTCTGACCCGCACGAAAGGCGTAACGATTTGGGCGCTGTCTCAGCTGTAGACTCGGTGAAGTCTTAGTACCTGTGAAGATGCAGGTTACCCGCGACTAGACGGAAAGACCCCATGGAGCTTCACTGCAGGTTGATATTGGGATTTGATGCAGCATGTACAGGATAGGTAGGAGGCAAAGAGATGGATACGCCAGTATTCAAGGAGCCGCTGTTGGGATACTACCCCTGTTGTATTGGATTTCTAACCGGACGACGTAGAGCCGTTGACGGGACAGTGTCAGTCGGGCAGTTTGACTGGGGCGGTCGCCTCCCAAAGAGTAACGGAGGCGCCCAAAGATACCCTCAGCTTGGATGGAAACCAAGCGCAGAGTGCAAAGGCAAAAGGGTGTTTGACTGCGAGACCTACAAGTCGAGCAGGGACGAAAGTCGGGCTTAGTGATCCGGCGGTGCTGAATGGAAAGGCCGTCGCTCAACGGATAAAAGCTACCCTGGGGATAACAGGCTGATCTCCCCCAAGAGTTCACATCGACGGGGAGGTTTGGCACCTCGATGTCGGCTCATCGCATCCTGGAGCTGAAGTCGGTTCCAAGGGTTGGGCTGTTCGCCCATTAAAGCGGTACGCGAGCTGGGTTCAGAACGTCGTGAGACAGTTCGGTCCCTATCTGTCGTGGGCGCAGGAAATTTGAGAAGAGCTGTCCTCAGTACGAGAGGACCGGGATGGACGCATCAATGGTGGACCAGTTGTCACGCCAGTGGCATAGCTGGGTAGCTAAATGCGGAAGGGATAAACGCTGAAGGCATCTAAGTGTGAAACCCACTTCAAGATGAGATTTCCCATTGCGCAAGCAAGTAAGACCCCTTAAAGACGATAAGGTAGATAGGTCAGGAGTGTAAGCATGGTGACATGTTAAGCGGACTGATACTAATAGGTCGAGGGCTTGACCGAAAAGGCAAGCGAGCTTGAAAGAAGAAAAACTACTGTCTGGTTTTGAGTGTCCTGAAGACACTTGACAAGAAGAATCTGGTAATGATAGCATGATGGACACACCTGTACCCATTCCGAACACAGAAGTTAAGCATCATCGCGGCGAAGATAGTACATTGTGCGAAAATAGCTCGTTGCCAGTTCCTTCTTTTTTTTATGTTTTTACATACTATCAATAATAAGTTCAAATTTGAATGCTATTATTTTATTGTTTTTTGTGGCTAGCTAATAGGGTAAAATTCTTGATTATATAGTTTCAAAAATAAAAATATGTTATAATAGATTGGGTGATGTTTTATATGAAAATTAAATTATATTTTGGAATGGAAAATGCTATTAAGAAGTCTGGAATAGGTCGTGCGTTTTACCACCAAAAGAAAGCTTTAACATTAAATAATATTGAATTTACGACTGATAAAAATGATTTGGATTATGATATTTTACATATTAATACAATCTATCCTGATAGTATTTCAATGATTAAACAGGCAAGAGAAAATAATAAGAAGATCATTTATCATGCACATAGTACAGAAGAAGATTTTAAAAATTCTTTTATGTTTTCTAATACCTTTGCTGGTCTTTATAAAAAATGGCTTGTGTATCTTTATAATTCAGCTGATGTTATTATTACACCAACGCCATATTCTAAATGCTTATTAGAGTCATATGATTTAAATAAGGAAATATATGCGATTTCTAATGGTGTAGATGTTGCACAGTTTAATCCAACATCTAAACAAATTAATGAGTTTACGCAACAGTTTCATATTTCTGAAGAGGATAAACTTGTTATATCTGTAGGATGGCTTTTTGAAAGAAAAGGATTTGATACTTTTGTAGAAGTTGCAAGAGAAATGCCTCATGTAAAATTTATGTGGTTTGGAGATGTTAGATTATCCAATCCAACATCTAAGATAAAAAAATTACTCAAAGAATTACCAAAAAATTTAATATTACCAGGATATGTTAGTGGAGATATTATTAAAGGTGCTTATGGTAGAGCAGATGTTTTTTTCTTTCCATCACGTGAAGAAACAGAAGGAATTGTTGTTTTAGAAGCTTTAGCTTGCAAAACACAAATATTATTAAGGGATATTCCTGCTTTTGATCCATGGATGCAAGACCAAGTTAATTGTTATAAGGGGAAAACAAATCAAGACTTTATTGATTATATTAATAAAATTATTAATCACGAATTACCTTCGACAGTAGAAGAAGGTTATAAAGTTGCTAAAGAAAGAGATTTATTACTAATAGGAAAACAATTAAAAGAGGTATATGAAAAAGTTGAATCTCTTTAGAGGATAATATTATGGATAAAAAAAATATAAAAAAATACATACTAAATGTAGCTATTATTCTAATAGTTGGTGGATTATCAATTTATTTTTCAATTGGTAATCAATTAGAAGGAACGATTAAATCGTTAAAACATTGTCATTTAGGGTGGCTATTGGTTGTTGCTATTTTAATGTGTATTTTTTATTTAATCAATGCAATGAATTTGACACTTTTTGCTAAAGTATATAAAAAAGATTATACCTTAAAACAAGGAATCGTAAATGCAATGGCTGGTATTTTCTTTAATGGAATCACGCCAATGGCCTCTGGTGGACAATTTTATCAAGTATATGCTTTTAATAAACAAGGAATCAAAGCAACTTATTCGTCTAGTATTTTATTAATGATTTTTATTGTCTATCAAAGTGTATTGGTTGTGTATACATCTATCATTATGCTTTTAAAATTTGTTTATTTTAGTAAATTGTATTCTGGTTTTTTTTCACTAGCATTTGTTGGATTTATTATTAATTTAGTGGTTATTTCTACTTTATTTTTAGGAGCTAAGTCTGAAAAACTTCAAAATTTTTTAAGTAATAATGTTGTTAAAGTATTAGCAAAATTACATATAGTGAAAAGCTATGAAGAGGTAAGTTCTCAAATTGAAAGAAAATTAGAAAACTTTAGAATCGAACTTAATTTATTACAAAAAAACAAACCAATATTACTTAAATCAATAGGATTAAATGTATTAAAATTGACAATTCTTTATAGTATTCCATTTTTTTGTTCTCTTGCAATGAATGTTCCTCTTTCTTGGAGACATTTCTTTGACTTAATTGGAATTACTGCTTTTGTTTATTTGATTTCAGATTTTGTACCATTACCAGGAGCAAGTGGAGGTAGTGAAGGTTCGTTTTATATTTTACTTCGTTACTTTTTAAAAGGAGCTACATCAGCAACTTTACTTGTTTGGAGATTTGCTACTTATTATGCTGGTCTTATTCTTGGAGGTCTTACAATGTCATTTAGTAGAGAACTTAATTTTGCAACAAAAAATGATAAAAAAGAAATTACAGAAAATGATCAAACAATTGTTATAGAAGATATAGAAGAAATTGAATTTGATGATTTTAAAAAATAGGAGGTCTTTATGAAAATAGCACTTTTTTCAGATACATACACACCTGATATTAATGGTGTTGCTACATCAACAAATATTTTACGAAATAAACTTGTAAATTTAGGACATGACGTTTTAGTTGTAACAAGTGAACTTCCAAGTGATACAACTTATGATGAAAGCCTAGATGATCAAGTTTTAAGAGTGCCAGGATTAGAAATACAAGCTCTTTATGGCTACAGGGCATGTAATATTTTTTCTTTTAAGGGTATGAAAGAAATTAAAAGATTTAATCCAGAGGTCATTCATGTTCAAACAGAATTTGGTATTGGTATTTTTGGAAGAATTGCTGCAGAATATTTAGATATTCCTGTTGTTTATACGTATCATACTATGTGGACAGATTATTCACATTATATTAATCCAATCAATTCTGAAACAGTAGATACTGTCGTCAAAAAAGTAATTACAAAAATTAGTAAATTTTATGGAAATAGTTGCCAAGGATTAATTGTTCCTTCAAATAAAACAAAAGATGCTTTAATCCATTATGGTTTAAAACAAAAAAATATTTATACGATTCCTACGGGATTAGAACTTGAACGTTTTTCAGTTAATAATAAAAACAACGAATTATGTCAAAGTTTAATAGAAAAATATCATTTACAAAATCATTTTGTTCTTACATTTTTGGGAAGAATTGCTCCTGAAAAAAGCATTACGGTTATCATAGATGCTTTAAAAAAAGTTGTCGCTATTAATGATAATATTCGTTTTTTAATTGTTGGGGGTGGACCACAATTAGAAGAGTTAAAAGAATATGTAAAAAATGATCATATTGAACCATATGTTATTTTTACAGGGCCTCAAAGTGGTGAAATGGTTCCAGCTCATTACCATATTTCTAATATGTTTATTTCAGCATCTTTATCTGAAACACAGGGATTGACTTATATTGAAGCAATGGCGTCTTCTATTTCTGTTATTGCTCGTTATGATGATCAACTTGTAGATGTTATTGATGATGGAAAAAATGGTTTTTTCTTTAAAAATGAAGATGAATTACCAAAACTTATATTAAATGCTATGGAAATGGATTTAGATGTTTTAAAAGAAAATGCATTAAAAAAAGCAAATGAGTATAGTGGAGAAACATTTGCTAAGAAAGTATTAGAAGTTTATAAGCAAGCCATTCTTATTAAAGAATATACTTATACAGTTGTTTCGATATTTCCCATAAAGAATAATAAAAATGAGGTTTCATTTACTTATGATGAAAATGAAAGTGCTGTAACATTAGAATTATCAGATAAAGTAATAGATCAATATGAACTGTATCGAGGGAAAACAATTGATAGAAATCAGTTTAATACACTTAAAGATCACGAACAAATCAGTAGGGCATATAACAAAGCCTTGAAGTATTTATCTATTAAAGATTATACTGAACAACAAATGAGAAAGAAATTAATGGATTCTGGAGATTATGATGATGCTCAACTTGATACTACTATTCAACTTTTATCAGAAAAAAATTTAATTAATGATAAAATGTACGCAATGAATTATTTTAAAAGATGTACACGTTTGGGAATAGGACATAACAAAGCAATTTATAATTTAAGAAATTATGGTGTTGATACTGAGATAATAGATACATGTTTAGAAGAACTTGATGATGATGAAGAATATCAAGCAGCGATGCTTTTAATCAATAATTATTACCAAAGAAACAGCACGATTTCTTATCGTAACATTCAAAGAAAAATTAAAGAAAAATTATTTTTAAAGGGATTTACGAATGATGTTATTGATAAAGCAATGGCAGAGTATGATTTTGAATATGATTTAGAGAAAGAAAAATTAGCTTTGGAAAAAGACTATTTAAAAGCATCTCATCGCTATGAAAAAAAATTAGAGGGAAAAGATTTAAGAAACAAAATAATTGATACATTGTTAAAAAAAGGATATAATTACGAAGATATTAAGAATATTCTAGAAGTTAAGGAGAATAATGATGAATAAAATAGCAAGTTTAAAACCTGGTGATGATGGTGTTTTAATTGAAGCATTAATTAATCATGTTGTATCAGGAAAAACCAATGGAGCACATCGCTCAACGTATTTATCTATGACATTACAAGATGATACAGGATCTATTGATGCTAAGTTATGGAATGCTAGTGAAGAACAAGTACAAACTTTAGCAAAAGGTTCAGTTGTTCAAATAAAAGGTGATGTTATAAAATATAATGAAGATAGACAAATGAAGATTGTAAAGATTCATTTAGCGTCACAAGATGATAAAGAACGTATTAAATTTTTAAAACAAGCACCATTGGATAGTCAATTTATGATCAATGAAATTAAAAAGTTTATTGATCAAATAGATAATTTAAAATTACATCAATTAGTAAAAACATTATTTGAAGAAAATATTGAAAAATTATCTTATTATCCAGCAGCTAGCAAAAATCATCATGAATATGTTTCAGGATTGGCTTATCATACGTATGGAATGTTAAAAGTTGCAGAATCATTTTGCACTTTATATCCAACGCTTAATAAAGATCTATTATATTCTGGAATCACATTACATGATTTAGGAAAAACAATTGAATTAAGTGGTCCTGTTGTTCCAGAATATACGTTAGAAGGAAAACTATTAGGTCATATTTCTATTTCAAATGCAATGATTAAAGAAACTGCTGATAAACTTCATATTGAAGGAGAAGAAGTAACTTTATTACAACATATGATTTTAGCACATCATGGAAAAAATGAATATGGTTCACCTGTTCTTCCGCAAATCAAAGAAGCAGAGATTTTATATTTAATTGATAATATAGATGCTCGTATGGCGATGATGGATAAAGCTTTAGAAACCGTTGAATATGGAAAATTTACAAAACGTGTATTCTCATTAGAAAATAGAGCGTTATATAAACCAAAGATGTATGAAAAGTAGCAAATGCTGCTTTTTATATTTTTTCAAAATTTGAAAAAAGAAATTTGTATTTTTATAGAAAAAAAATTAAAAAAGAATATAATTATGTCAGTAATTTATTATTAAAAAGTGAGGTAGTATAATATGTATAAGATTTTATTATGTTGTGTATCAGGGGTTACAACAAACAAATTAGTAAATGCAGTGAAAGAATCTGCTAAACAAAAAGATATTAAAGTAATGTGTTGGGCAGTTGGATCTAAATCTGTAGGTTTATCATGGGCAGATGCTGATTGTGTTTTATTAGCGCCACAATCTGCTTCAGAATTATCTAAAATTGAAGAAATGGTTCACGGGGTTATTCCATGCGCTTTAATTAATGATGGTGATTTTGCAAGTATGAACGGAGATGCTGTTTTAAATCAAGCATTAGATTTAATTAAAAAATAAACATCCTAAGCGATGTTTTTTTTTGCTATAATAAAATTCAGGAGGAATCAAAATGGCTGAAATTATGATCAAGGCAGCAGGTTTTGTTTTTGTAATTATAATAGCGTTTATTTTAAAACAAGTGCATGTTTTAGAAAAAAGAGATGGTTTAACAATTGCAACAATTATTATGAATGTAACATTACCTTGTGCTTTACTTACAAATGCAAGTGGCGTAACAATTGATCAATCAATGCTCATTTTATTATTAATAGGATTAGCATCAAATATTATCATGCTTTTCATTTCTTTTATACTTTCAAGAAAAGAGGAAAACATTTTAAAAGGATATTATATGATCAATTGTTCTGGATATAATATAGGAAACTTTGTTATGCCGTTTGTACAAAGCTTTTTCCCAGGCATGGGAGTTGCTTATTTATGCATGTTTGATGTAGGAAATTCAATTATGTGTTTAGGAGGAAGTTATGCGTTAGCAGGAAGCGTAGCAAGCAGTAATCAAAAATTGACTCCTAAAACAGTAATCAAAAAATTATTTTCATCAATTCCATTTGATGTATATCTTTTAATTTTTGTTTTAGCACTTTTTAAAATTTCAATACCTCAACCAATTTTATCAGTGGCTTCTTTTATAGGAGCAGGAAATGGATTTTTAGCGATGTTTATGATTGGACTTTTATTAGAAGTTAAAATAAATCCTTCGGAAATGAAAATAGTTTTAAAAACACTTTTGATTCGTGTGCTTTTTGGTGCTATCTTAATGAGTATTGTTTATTTTATTGTTCCAATTCCAATGCTTGCTAAAAAAATTGTTATTTTAGCAATGGCTGCGCCTATTACAACTGTTTCAGCTGTTTTTTCAAAAAATATTGGTTATCATCGTGATGCACCAGCTATTTCGAGCTCACTTTCAATTATTATCAGTATTGCTGTTTTGGTCGTTTTAATTATCATGTTTGCGTAGGTGAGTGTATGGAGTATGATTTAAAAGTTTTAAAAATAAATAAAAATAAAATAGAACAGTTAAATGAATTATCTATTTATACTGTAAAAGATTTAGTACAACATTATCCTTATCGCTTTGAAGAAATGTTAGAAACACCATTACATGATGAATCGAAGGTCATTATTGAAGCACAGCTTATTGATGAACCTAAAATCTTTTATAAAGGAAGATTTTCAAGATTGACTTTTCATGTTAATTATCATGAAGAGCCATTAACAATTACGATTTTTAATCGTCATTTTTTGAAAAAGAATATGCAAGTAGGAATGATGCTTACTATTATTGGTAAATACAGTGCTTCTAAAAAAGCAATTACAGCTAGTGACTTAAAACTAAAGAACTTAAAAGAAATTTCTGGAATAACACCAGTATATTCTTTAAAAGAAGGACTCACTCAAAAAAGTTTTCAGGGTTATGTCAATAAAGCACTTAATTTTTATAAAGGACATATTGCTAATACTATTCCTTTATATTTATGTCAAAAATATCATTTGATAGATAAAGAAGATGCTTTGTTTAAAATACATCAACCGCAAACACGCAGTGATGTTATTAGTGCACTTAGATACTTAAAATATGAAGAATTTTTTAAATTTCAAATGACAATGCAATATATAAAACAAAATCGCACACAAAATATAGGTATCTCAAAATTAATAGACAAAGAAAAAGTGACTCACTTTATTGAAAAGCTCCCTTTTCAATTAACAGATGACCAAAAAAAAGTCGTTGATGATATATTAATAGATTTAACAAGTCAAAAATTAATGTATCGCTTTGTTCAAGGTGATGTTGGTAGTGGAAAGACAGTTGTTGCAGCAATTAGTTTATATGCTAATTATTTAGCAGGTTATCAAGGAGCTATGATGGCACCAACAGAAATACTAGCGCTTCAGCATTATCAGTCTTTAAAAAAAATGTTTAAAAAATATAAAATAAATATCGCATTACTTACAGGTCATCTTTCACAAAAAGAAAAAAATGAAATCTATCAGCAATTAGAAAATGGACAAATTGATATTATTATTGGAACACATGCTTTATTTCAAGAAAAAGTACAATATAATCAATTAGGTCTGGTTATTACTGATGAACAGCATCGCTTTGGTGTTGAACAAAGAAAAGCGTTAAAAGACAAAGGAAATAAAGTTGACTTTTTAGTAATGACAGCAACACCGATTCCTAGAACACTTGCTATTTCTTTATATGGAGATATGGATGTTTCAACGATTAAAACACTTCCTAACGGGAGAAAAAAAGTTATTACAAAGTTTATTAAAGGAACATCGATGAAGCCTATATTAAAAGATTTGAAAGATTATCTTTTAAAGGGAGGACAATGCTATGTTGTCTGTCCTCTTGTAAATGAAAGTGAAGCAATCACTGGAAGAAATGCAAGTGATATTTCAAAAGCAATGGCACAATATTTCAAAGGACAATACGAAGTTGGATTAGTTCATGGACAAATGAGTGATGAAGAAAAAAATAAAATCATGAATGCATTTAAAGAAAATAAAATACAGATTCTTGTTTCAACAACAGTAATCGAAGTGGGAGTTGATGTAAGTAATGCAAATATGATGGTTATTTATAATGCAGAAAGATTTGGTTTATCTCAACTTCATCAATTGAGAGGAAGAGTAGGAAGATCAAAGGAACAAGGATATTGTTATCTTTTATCAGAGGCAACACATTCTGAACAAAAGGAAAGATTAGAATTTTTAGAAAATCATCATGATGGATTTGAAGTCTCTGAATATGATTTAAAAATAAGAGGACCTGGAGATTTGTTGGGTCAAAAGCAAAGTGGTTTACCAACTTTTATGATAGGAGATATTTTTAAAGATTATCATATTTTAGAAATTACAAGAAAAGATGCTTTTGAAGCGATGAATCAACATCAAGATGATGAAAAAATTATAAAATTGTTATTAGAAATAAAAAACAATTTAATAAAGAATAATGAATATATTGATTAATGTGTTATAATGCTAAAAGAGGTGAGAACATGAAATTAGCGATAGACGCCATGAGTGGTGATTTAGGTAGCTCTATTGTTGTAGAAGCCTGCCAATCATTTTTAAATAAAAATAAAACAGATGAGCTTTATGTTGTAGGAAAAATTGAAGAATTAGAAGCATTGAAAGATCATCCTCAAGTAACTTTAATAGATGCTAGAGAAATCTTTGAAATGACAGAAAATATTTTAGCAATCCGTAGAAAAAAAGAATCAAGTTTAGTAAAAGCTATGATGTTAGTAAGAAATAACGAAGTTGATGCTGTATTATCTTGTGGAAATACAGGAGCCTATTATGCATGTGCAATGTTGTTTTTAAAACGTATTAAAGGAATTGAAAAATCATGTTTAATGGCAACAATTCCCACTTTAAATGATAAAGGTGTTTGCATGTTAGATGTAGGGGCAAATGCTGAAAATACAGTAGATCAACTCGTTCAGTTTGCAATTATGGGAAATGTTTATGCTAAAAATGTTAGACATATTCAAAAACCTAAAGTTGCCCTGTTAAATATTGGAAGTGAAGAACATAAAGGTGATGAGATCCATAAAGAAACATATCAATCTTTGAGTACACTTGAACAAATTGATTTTGTTGGAAACATTGAAGGAAAAGAAATCTTAAGAGGTGATGTGGATGTCATTGTAACGGATGGATTTACAGGAAATGTTACATTAAAAACAATTGAAGGTGTTGCATTATCTATGATGTCTGCATTAAAAGATGGTTTTATGGCATCAACACGTAATAAATTAGGGGCAGTTATTTCTAAACCAGTTTTAAAAGGATTAAAAACAAAATTTGATCCTGCAGGTGTAGGTGGTGCCCTGATGATGGGATTTGTAAAACCAGTTGTTAAAGCACATGGTGCAAGTGACGCGAAAGCTTTTGAAAGTGCAATGAATTTAGCTTTTGAAATGGTTGAAGTAAATGTAGTAGAAAAAATGAAAGTAGGTCTAGATGAAAGTGGAATTAGGTAAGTTTTTAGAAGTAATGGGCATTCCTTATAAAGATATTCATTTATTTAAAGAAGCTTTTACACATCCTTCTTATACAAATGAAAACAAAGGAAAAAATTACGAACGATTAGAATTTTTAGGTGATTCAGTTTTACAATATTATGTATCAAAGTTTATTTATGAAAAATATCCTGAAAAGCCAGAAGGAGAATTGACACTTTTACGTTCTAAACTAGTAAGAGAAGAATCACTTGCTCGTTTTTCTCGTGAATTAGGATTAGGTGCACAAATTTTCTTAGGTGCAGGTGAAGAACATAATGGTGGCAGAGATCGTAATAGTGTTTTAGCTGATATTTTTGAAGCCTTTATTGGGGCAATAAGCGAAGATTGTGGTATCGAATATGTTTTAAAAATATTAGATATGACAATCTATAAACATGTTGAAGATGTCAACTATGATGATATCACAGATTTTAAAACAAAATTACAAGAATTGATTCAAGCGGATCAAAGAAAGACAGTCACATATTCATTACTTTCAACAACAGGTCCAGCGAATGCACCTGAATTTGAAGTGGCAGTCATGATGGATGATATGATCCTAGGAACTGGAAAAGGTTCTAGTAAAAAAAGAGCAGAACAAAAGGCTGCAAAGGATGCGTTGAAAAAATTAGCCAGATAGATAGCAAATGCTATCTATTTTTTTGCCTAAACATTTTTTATTTTAAAACATATTTTAAAATGAAGGAGGCAAAATATGTTTGATGAAGAATATGAAAGAGTCATTCATCCCCGTAGAGTGGGTGATATCTATCTCTATACAGTAAGACCGGGAGATAATGTTTATCGGATAGCAAGAAATTTTAATACTAAAATAGAATGGATCGCTTGTATGAATAAACTTGATCAACAAATGATGATTTACCCAGATCAACAATTATATATTCCTTTTATTCCTCAAGGACCAATGCCAATGGTACAATCAAGAGATTCTTATGAATTATATTTTTAATGGACTAGATTTTTCTTAAAAAAAAGCTTATTATATTCGTAAAAATAACAATGAAGGAGAATTTTATGAATAGACATGCAGGAAGTGAAAGAAATCTAACTCTTGTAATGGATTTATATGAGTTGACAATGGCATATAATTATTTTAAACAAGGAAATAAAGATCAACTTGTTTATTTTGATATGTTTTATAGAAAAAACCCAGATAATGGAGGGTTCGCAGTTTTTGCAGGATTACAACAATTAATTGAATGTATAAAGAATTTACATTTTAGTGAAGGAGATATTGAATATCTCCGTTCACTTCAAAAATTTGATGAAAACTTTTTAGATTATTTATTAGATTTTAAATTTACAGGTTCTATTTATGCAATGAAAGAAGGTACACCAGTCTTTCCTAATGAACCATTGATTACTGTAAAAGCTAAATTTATCGAAGCACAAATTATCGAAACGATGTTATTAGTAACAGTTAATCATCAATCTTTAATTGCTACTAAAGCACATCGTGTTGTTCAAGAAGCCAAAGGAAGACCCGTTATGGAATTTGGAGCAAGACGTGCTCAAGGATATGATAGTGCAACTTATGGAGCTCGTGCAGCTTATATTGGAGGGGTAGCAGGAACGGCTACAGTTTCAGCAGGTGAGATGTTTGATATTCCTGTAGTAGGAACAATGGCACATTCTTTTGTGCAATCATTTGATAGTGAATATGAAGCTTTTAAAGCTTATGCACTTACATATCCAGATGATTGTGTTTTATTGGTTGATACGTATGATACTTTAAAAAGTGGAGTACCTAATGCCATTGAAATTGCTAAAGAAGTATTAGAACCAATGGGTAAAAAGCTAAAAGGTATTCGTTTAGATAGTGGGGATATTTCATATTTATCAAAACGTGCAAGAGCTATGCTAGATGTTGCAGGTTTAACTTATGTAAGTATTTCAGCATCAAACTCATTAGATGAATATTTAATTCGTTCTTTATTAAATCAAGGAGCGCAACTTGATTCATTTGGAGTTGGAGAAAATTTAATTGTATCAAAATCATCTCCAGTATTTGGAGGAGTTTATAAATTAGTAGCTATTGAAAAAAATGGGCAAATTATTCCTAAAATTAAAATTTCAGAAAATACTGAAAAGATTACCAATCCAGGTTATAAACGTGTATATCGTTTGTTTGAAAATGAAACTGGAAAAGCAATGGCGGATTTAATTGCTTTTTATGATGAAGAAATTGATTGTACAAAAGATTTAACGATTTATCATCAATCTGATATTTGGAAATTTAAAACAATTGAAGCTAATACGTATACAGTAGAAGAATTACAAGTTCCTATATTTGAAGATGGAAAATTTGTTTATCAAGAACTGTCTGTAAAAGAAATTAGAGATTATTCAATGAAAGAAAAAGCACGCTTATGGGATGAAATATTTAGATTAGAGTTCCCACATAACTATTATGTGGATCTTACTAAGAGTTTATTAGATTTTAAAATTAAAATGTTAGAAGAAAAGAGAAAATAAAAGTGGCAAGATTTGATAGAAAAGTAGAAAGAACAAAGAAAAGTTTTGAATTTACACAAAAAGAGAAAATTGTTGAAACAAACCAAGATGTCTTTAAAAAGAATTTTACTTTTAAATGGGTCCAATTAAATATTAAAACAGTATGTGTTTTTCTTGTTGATTTTTTACTTGTAACATTATTGATTATTCCATTTATGATGCAATATTTAAATGCAACTTTAGCGTTTGTTTTAGGGCATGGAATTATTACAAGTTTAGTGATTGTTTTTACAGGATTTTTAATTAATAAAGAAAAAATAAAAGCAGTTCCATTTATTTCTAGATTCTTATTTATGTTTATTCTATTAGGTGCATCTTCTGCACTTTCGATGGCAATTACATCATGGCTGAATTAGTTTGTTTAACTGCTTTAGGGGTTGTTTCATTATTTACAGGAATTGTATCATTAGGAAACAGTGATGCTTTTATGGGAATGTTTACTTTTATGATCTTATTTGTAAGTTATGCATTGATTATCCTTACTTTTAGAAAAAGAAGAATGCTTTTTAAAGCGAAAGAAGTTATTTATACAGGATATGAAATTTATTTGTATATATTATCATATGTTGTTTTAATGACTTCTTGTTTATTGATATATCTTCATGTTGTTCAAGTTGCTTCAATGACATCACCATTAATTATGGTGACATGGCTTGTACCACTTGTTGCTTATTTAACGTATGAATCGGTATTGATTTTTGAAAAAGATGAATTAAATATAAATGGGAAGAAAGTATTATATGGAAGTATCAAAAAAGTTCAAATTATAGAAAATAAAAATAAGTATCATTTAATAATTAGAGCGAAAGGAAATGAATATCTATACAAGACAAATCAAAAAAATAGTCAACATGTTTTAGAATGTTTAAAAAAATATTGTCCGCGTATAGATAAAAATAGGGATTAAATATGGTTATAACAGTTGTTGGTCTTGGTGTTGTTGGGGGAAGCTTTGTAAAAGCTTTAAAAGGTCAAGGACACGAAGTTTATGGTGTTGATGTAGATGAAGAAACACTTGCAAGAGCGAAAGCAGATGGATGTATAAAAGAAGGGTTTGTAGATGGTCGAGAAGTCATCAAAAAATCGGATATGACGATTATCTGTTTATATCCATCATTAGTTTTAGATTATATAAAAAACCATGAATTTAAAAAGGGGAGTATCATTACGGATGCTGTAGGTGTTAAAACTCATTTTTTAAATGAAGCAATGGATCTTTTGAAAGATAAAGATGTTGAATTTGTTTCAGGGCATCCTATGGCAGGAAGAGAAAATAAAGGCTATCTTTATGCAAGTAAAGAAGTTTTTCAAGGTGCTAATTATATTTTAATTCAACATGAAGAAAATAGTAAAAGCGCCATTGCTATGATGGAACAATTTGTTTCTAATTTAGGATTTCATTCTGTTAAAATTATGTCACCACAGGCACATGATGAAATTATTTCATTTACTTCTCAATTGCCACATGTCATTGCTGTTTCATTGATTGATAGTGATAATCAAAAATATGATACAGGTAAATATATTGGAGATTCTTATCGTGATTTAACACGTATTGCTAATATTAATGAGGATTTATGGACTGAATTATTCTTTACTAATAAAAATAATCTTTTGAAAAGTATCCAAGGTTTTGAAGATCAATTGGATATTTTGAAAAAAGCTATTAAAGAAGAAGATGCAGATACTTTGAAAGCAATGTTTATTGAATCTTCTAAAAGAAGAAGAAATCTTGAGAAATAGCGTTAGGCTATTTCTTTTTTTTGTATCGTGTTTAAAATATTAAACTTTTTGTTTAAAAAGGTATTGAACTTAACATAATTATTAGTATAATAGTCTTGTTTAATAAATAAAACAAAAAGTTTTTTTAAATAAACAGGAGGTTTTATGGATATTGGTGCAAAAATTAAAAGAATACGTTTATCAAATCAATTGACGTTAGAAGAACTTGCTAATCGTAGTGAATTGACAAAGGGTTTTTTATCACAGTTAGAAAGGGATTTAACGTCACCAAGTGTTGCCACATTAGAAAATATTTTAGAAGCATTAGGGACAAATTTAAAAGATTTTTTTTCAGAAGATGAAGATGAACAAATTGTTTTTAGTAAAGACGATTTTTTTGAAAATATACAAGATGATTATAAAATTTCTTATATTATTCCAAATGCTCAAAAAAATGAAATGGAACCTATTTTAATTGAACTTAAAAAAGGAAAGAATTCAATGGAAATTGATCCACATGATGGTGAAGAATTTGGATATGTTATTCATGGAAAAATTACATTAATGAATGGTGATGAAGAATATGAGGTAAAAAAGGGAGAAACATTTTATTTAAAAGGAAATTTACCACATTACATAGTCAATAAACATGATACTCTAGCGAAAGTGATTTGGGTATCAACACCACCAATATTTTAAAAGGGGAGAAAAATGATGGAAGAAAAGGTACTCATTAAATTTAGAAACATTGTTAAAGAATTTGATGGAACAATTGTTTTAAAAGGGATTAACTTAGATATTTATGAAAATGAATTTGTTACACTGCTTGGACCAAGTGGTTGTGGAAAAACAACGTTACTTCGTATTTTAGGTGGCTTTTTAGAAGCAGATGAAGGGGCTGTTATCTTTGATGATGAAGATATAAAGGAATTACCACCCTATAAAAGAGAATTAAATACAGTCTTTCAAAAGTATGCATTATTTCCACATATGAATGTTTACGATAACATTGCTTTTGGCTTAAAAATAAAAAAGATGTCAAAAGATGTTATTGATCAAAAAGTCATGAGAATGTTAAAACTTATTGGTTTAGAAGGTTTTGAAAATAAAAATGTAACAACATTGTCAGGTGGGCAACAACAACGTATTGCCATTGCTAGAGCTTTAGTAAATGAACCAAAAGTTTTATTATTAGATGAACCATTAGGTGCTTTAGATTTAAAACTTAGAAAAGAAATGCAATATGAATTAAAAAGAATTCAACAAGAAGTAGGAATTACTTTTATTTATGTAACACACGATCAAGAAGAAGCGTTAACAATGTCTGATAAAATCGTTATTATGAAAAGCGGAGAAATTCAACAAGTAGGGACTCCTCAAGAAATATACAATGAACCTGTTAATAAATATGTTGCAAATTTCATTGGTGAAAGTAATGTTATTTCAGGGGTAATGATTGAAGATTATAAAGTTAAATTTGATGATCAAATCTTTGATTGTGTTGATTTTGGTTTTAAACCAAATGAAAAAGTTGATGTTGTTTTAAGACCAGAAGATATTGATATAGTGCCTTTAGAACAAGGAAAAATCACAGGAGAAGTTTTAAGTGTTTTATTTAAGGGAGTTTGGAATGAAGCAATGGTAGAAACTGTTCCAGGAACGACTGTTAAAGTGAACATGAACGTTATTAAAAACCATGATGTTGAAAGTGAATATAGTGATGAAAGAATTTCAGCAAATGATTTTTATGTAGATATTGAAGAAGTAGCTTCTTTAGATGATAACGATATTATTGCTAGAGCAGATGCTCAATCATGGAAAGAAAGTGATGACTCTTATATTTCTATTAGTAAAATTGAACATGATTTAAAAGAAGAATTAGGAGAATATACAGTTACTTTCCAAACATCATCAGGTTTATCTACAACAAGAAAAATCATTGTTGTTGACCAAAAATATGTAAGAAATGAAAAAGCAAACGAAGCAGTGAGTGCTTTTAACTTCTTTAAAACAGTTGATGAAATTAAGGAGTCTGTTGCTTTAGATACAGATTTAAAGACATGGGCCAATGCTATTGGTTGGAAATTATCTAATGAAGATGAAGCAGTGGATATTTATGTAGATTATGATTTTGATCCTGAAAATATTCAAGAAGGAATTTATCAAGTTACTTTCTCTACAGAAGGTAGAGAATTAAAAGTACATACAACAGATTATGTAGAAGAAGGTCAAGAGGTCGGATTGACTTTTGAAGTAGAAGATATTCATGTAATGGAAAAGATGGGATTTTAGATGAAAAAATTTTCTCAACTAGCTTTACCTTATATTATTTGGAGTATTATTATTCTACTTTTGCCAGTATTACTTATTGCTTTTTATGCAGTAACTGATAGTGGAAATACTGTTGTTAATTTTAGTTTTACTTTACAAAATTTTGCTAAGTTTTTTACCGATCATGATTTCTTACTTATTTTATGGAGATCGCTTTCAATTGCATTTAAAACAACAATTATTTGTATTTTGTTAGGATATCCAATTGCTTATTTTATTTCTCAATGTAAAGATCGTACAAGAAATATTCTTGTATTATTAATTACACTTCCAATGTGGATCAATATGCTTGTTCGTACGTATGCATGGATTGGTATTTTATCTGATGGAGGTATATTACAATCCTTATTAAATTTATTAGGATTTAAATCAACACAACTTCTTTATACAGAAGGAGCTGTATTATTAGGGATGGTTTATAACTTTATTCCATTTATGATTTTACAAATTAATACATCACTTTCTAAAATGGATAAATCTTTATTAGAAGCAAGCTCTGATTTAGGAGCAAACCGTTTTCAAACTTTTTGGAAAGTTACATTTCCACTTTCTATTCCAGGAGTCATTAGTGGTATCGCACTTGTCTTTTTACCTGCGGTAAGTTCATTCTTTATTCCTAAATTATTAGGTGGGGGACAATATTTCTTAATAGGTAATGTAATAGAAAATCAATTTATTACTGTAGGAGAATGGAATTTTGGTTCTGCTATTTCAGTCATTATGGCATTTGTAATGATGGCTATTATGTATTTAGTAAGATATGTTGAAAAACGTAATTCAGGTAATAGAAAGGAGAAAAAAGCATGAAAAAAGAAAAACGTTCATTTTTAAAGATATTAATGGGATTAATGCTTTTATTTTTCTATTTACCAATTGGTTTTATGATTGTATTTTCATTTAATTCTAGTAAATCATTAACGCATTTTACAGGATTTTCAATGCAATGGTATACAAAAATGTTATCTGATGCATCAATGATGGAATCATTGTATATAACGATTTTAGTAGCTGTTATTGCAACAGTTATATCAACTGTGGTAGGAACGATTAGTGCGATAGGTTTATCAAAATCTAAAAAAGTCGTTCATGATTTGATTATGCAAATCAACGATTTTCCACTTATGAATCCAGATATTGTTACAGCAATTGGTTTAATGTTATTCTTTATTACTTTTAATATTGAAAAAGGTTTAATAACATTACTTATTGCACACATTGCTTTTTGTATTCCTTATGTTATTTTATCTGTTATGCCTAAAATTCGTTCATTAGATCCCAATTTAGCTGATGCAGCAATGGATTTAGGGTGTACACCATGGATGGCATTGATTAAAGTGATTGTTCCTCAAATTATGCCAGGAATTATTTCAGGAGCGTTAATTGCCTTTACAATGTCATTTGATGATTTCATTATTTCGTATTTTGTTACTGGTAAAGGAATTAAAAACTTAAGTATTATGGTTTATACAATGTCTAAACGTGTAAATCCTAGTATTAATGCTATTTCTACTTTAATCGTTATCTTTATTACTATTGTTTTAATTATTGTTAATGTTATGCCTATGATTAAAGAAAAAAGAAAAACAAAAGCAGTAGAAATTCAACCTAAAAGTAAAGCGCCAAGAATTATTGCAGGAGTTGTTGCAGCTTGTGTATGTATAGGATTGGTTTTTGTTCAAAAATCAACAATTTCCAATAAAAAATATGCTGGACAAACTTTACATGTTTATAATGCTGGGGAATATACAGGAGAAAATTTGATTTCAAATTTTGAGAAGAAAACTGGTTGTAAAGTTGTAATGGATTTATTTGATTCTAATGAACAAATGTATATTAAAGTAGCTAATGGTGAAGCATATGATATTTTAATACCAAGTGATTATATGATTGAAAGATTAAAACAAGAAAAATTAATTCAACCATTAGATCAAGATAAAATCACTTGTCTTGATGATATTAATGATGCTGTTAAGAATTTATCTTATGATCCAAATAATGAATATTCTGTTCCATATTTTTGGGGTAGTGTAGGAATTGTTTATGATAAGACAAAAGTAAGTGAAAAAGATTTAAAGGAACAAGGATTTAATATTTTCTTAAATCAAAAATATAAAGGAGATATTTATCTTTATGATTCAGAACGAGATTCATTTATGATGGCATTAAAAGCCTTAGGATACTCTATGAATACTGATAATGAAAAAGAACTTGAGGAAGCTTATAATTGGCTTTTAGGGTGTGTTAATACTATGTCTCCGGAAATTGTTACTGATGAAATTATTGATAATATGGCTCAAGCTAGAAAAGCTTTTGGATTAATATATTCAGGGGATGCAGCATATGCCATGTCAGAAAATGAAAATGTTGGTTATTACATGCCAAATAAAGGGACAAATATATGGTGTGATGCCATGGTTATTCCACAAAGTTCAAAACATGTAGATTTAGCACATGAATTCATTAATTATGTTTCAAGTTATGAAGCAGCCTATGATAATTCATCTTATGTAGGTTATACTTCTCCTAATACGGAAGTAATGAATGACTTACAACAAAATGATTTTAAAGGAATTAATGCTTATAATCCAATTAGAAATAATAAATATGATGAAGTATTTAATTATAATGCTGAAACAAGAAAAATCATGGCTAATTATTGGTCAAAAGTAAAAATTGCAGCATCAAATGCAAATAATCAATAAATAAAAACCTATGAAAGTAAAATTCATAGGTTTTTTAAAAAAAAATCAACTAAAAAAACATTGAATATATGCAATAAAATTAGAAATTTAAAAACAAATTAACAAAAAATGGTAAAAAACTATTGCAAAATAAAAAAAATTAACATATAATAATGGGGCAGCGTGATAAGAGACACGAAGTAAAACAAAAGAATGGTTCCTTGGCCAAGTTGGTAAGGCAACAGACTGCAACTCTGTCATCATCGGTTCGAGTCCGGTAGGAACCTCCATTAATGAATGCCCAGGTGGCGAAATTGGTAGACGCACAGGACTTAAAATCCTGCGGACCTTAAAATCCGTGCCGGTTCGACTCCGGCCCTGGGCACCATTGATATGCGCTAGTAGCTCAACTGGATAGAGTGCTTGACTACGGATCAAGAGGTTGTGGGTTCGATTCCTGCCTAGCGCGCCATTAAACGGGAAGTAGCACAGCTTGGTAGTGCACCTGGTTTGGGACCAGGGGGTCGCAGGTTCAAATCCTGTCTTCCCGACCATTTATAAAAATTGGGGCCATAGCTCAGCTGGGAGAGCACCTGCCTTGCACGCAGGGGGTCAGCGGTTCGATCCCGCTTGGCTCCACCAATTAATTAAATACTTTTATTCAATATTATGGCGGGATAGCTCAGCTGGCTAGAGCATTCGGTTCATACCCGGAGGGTCGAGGGTTCGAATCCCCCTCCCGCTACCATTTTTATTTAAGGTGCCTATAGGGCATATACTGCGGACCCTTAGCTCAGTTGGTTAGAGCTATCGGCTCATAACCGATCGGTCGTAGGTTCGAGTCCTACAGGGTCCACCATTAAAATGCGGAGATTTACCCAAGTCTGGCTGAAGGGACTGGTCTTGAAAACCAGCAGAGGATTAACGTCCTGCGGGGGTTCGAATCCCTCAATCTCCGCCATTTATTAAAAAACTTAATATCGCGGGATGGAGCAGTCTGGTAGCTCGTCGGGCTCATAACCCGAAGGTCGTTGGTTCAAATCCTTCTCCCGCAACCAAAATGGTCTGGTAGTTCAGTTGGTTAGAATGCCGCCCTGTCACGGCGGAGGTCGCGGGTTCGAGTCCCGTCCAGACCGCCAAATGATGGTTCCGTAGCTCAGTCGGTAGAGCAGAGGACTGAAAATCCTCGTGTCGGTGGTTCGATTCCGCCCGGAACCACCATTTTTTTATTTAAATAAATGTCGTATTATTATACAATTATCTTAAGAAAGGTTTCAATTTTTTTGATACTTTTCTTTTTTTATACAGAAAGGAGATATAAATGTACAAAAAACTAAATGATCAAGAAGTAAAGATTAAAAAGATAGTTGTTAATAGTTTAAGAAAATATTACAAATTGCAAGATGAAAAAGATGATTTAACTGTAGAAATGACTGCTGTTTCTACTTCGTTACTTAAAATATCCCAAGATATACATTATTTAAAACCTGACAAATATTTTATATCTGCTGTTTTAGAAAAGGAAGAAAAAGAAACGTTTGTATCAAATTATTCATCGTATATTAATATGCTTGACAAATATAACCATGAATTAAAAGAATTGATTGAATTTAAATATAAACTTAATTATTCTAGAGAAAAAATATCATTACAGACTTATAAAAGCCTTACAAGACTTTCTTACTATTTAAATATTGCTGTCCTTTTATTAGCTGTTTTGGATCATAATATTGATTATACTATCGATAACTATATTGAATACTTTAATCAATATACACTCAATTATCAAATAAAAGAACATGTTAAAGTGCTTTGTGTGCAAGAAGAGGGTGATACTCAAGAAGTATTTGATCAAATATCTAAAATATTTAATATTAGAAAAGAAGAATTTTTATCAATAATTCTTAATGATAATTTAAAATCAAGCAGGTACATATTAAAGTTGTTTTATACATTTGCATTTTTACATCCTAATATCGATTTTAATCTTCAGAATTTTAAAATTAAAGCTAAAAACACAAAAATTACAAATAAAGAAATGAAAACTATTTTAAATTTTAAAAATAAGTAATTGTGTATTATGTTTTAATTGATTAAACTTGTGCTTTTTATAAGAGATGTTATAATTTGACTAATAAAAAAAGAAAGAGAGTTTTGATATGTTTAAATATAAAGATTTAAGAATGTTTGTTTTTTCTTTGTTTCTTATAGGATTATGTGTGTTCAGTGGAGTTTATTTTAGACATGATCGTATGAAATTAGTGGTTGTGCTATTATTAGCCTTTAGTGTTATTCCAACATTACTTATTCGTTATAATGCTTCTGTTTTTGAAGATGGGATGTTGATTTATACTTTTAGGGGAATTGGTATTTTACCACAAATGATTGAGTTTAAAGATTTAACAGCGTATGAATTGATTTCTAAACATAAACTTCAATTAGGTTTTAAAAATAAAACAAAAAAGATTTATTTGCTTGATGCTAAAACGTTTTATCAAGAACTTGATAAAAAATATCAAAGATATAAAAAAGGACAAGAGGTTTAATTTTCTTGTCCTTTATTTGTTATTAATAGATTCCTTGAGAAATCATAGCTTCTACTACTTTTTCAAAACCAGCAATATTAGCACCTTTGATTAAGTCAAATCCTAATCCGTATTTTTCAGCAGCAGCAACAGAGTTATTGAAAATTGATTTCATGATATTATGCAATTTTTCATCAACTTCTTCACTTGTCCAGTTATATCTCATAGAGTTTTGAGACATTTCTAATGCTGAAACAGCAACACCACCAGCGTTAGCAGCTTTAGCAGGTCCTAAAGTACCACCATTTGCTGTAAAGTAAGCTATTGCTTCAGGTGTACTTGGCATGTTTGCACCTTCGATAATATATTTACATCCATTAGCGATTAATTGTTTAGCTTCTTCTTCACCGATTTCATTTTGTGTAGCACATGGGAAAGCCATATCTACTTTTAATCCCCATGGTTTTTCACCAGCATGGAATTCACATCCGAATTTTTCAGCATAGTCTTTTAATTTAACGTTATTTGATGAACGGATTTGTAATAAGAAATCAATTTTTTCATCAGTAGTGATTCCTTCTGGATCATATACATAACCATCTCTACCAGAGATAGAAACAACTTTAGCTCCATATTCTCTTGCTTTAAGACATACACCCCAAGCAACGTTACCATATCCAGAAACAGCAATTGTTTTTCCTTCATAAGTATCATTGAAGTGAGCTAATACTTCTTTACCATAATAAACAGCACCAAATCCAGTAGCTTCTGGTCTAATTAAAGAACCACCATAAGTCATTCCTTTACCAGTTAAAACACCATTTTCATAAGCATCTTTGATACGTTTATATTGACCGAATAAATATCCGATTTCACGACCACCAACACCGATATCTCCAGCAGGTACGTCTACGCTAGGTCCAATATGACGATATAATTCAGTCATAAATGATTGACAGAATCTCATAACTTCAGCATCTGATTTACCTTGTGGGTCGAAATCAGAGCCACCTTTACCACCACCGATAGGAAGTGTAGTTAATGAGTTCTTGAAAATTTGTTCGAATCCTAAGAATTTAATAATTCCAAGATTAACAGAAGGGTGGAATCTTAAACCACCTTTATAAGGTCCAATTGCACTAGAGAATTGAATACGATATCCTCTGTTTACTTGAACTTTACCTTGATCATCCATCCAAGGTACTTTAAACATTAAAGTTCTTTCTGGTTCAGTTAATCTTTCTAAAATAGCCATATCTTCATACTCAGGATGAGCTTTGATTACTGGTTCTAAGCTTTCTAATACTTCTTCAACAGCTTGGATAAATTCAGGTTGATCAGTATTTTTAGCTTTTAAGTTTGTTAATACTCTTTCAATATATTCCATTGTTATATCCTCCTAGGGCTATCATACATCTTTAATAATAATAAATGAATAAATTAAGAAAAAATTATTACATAAATAAGTTATCATGATAATAAAAATAAATCACATACTCTTTTATCACGATAAAAGTTGTATACAATTCATTATCATTAAAAACTGCATACAATCAAAGATAGAAATAAAAGTAAAATATTATAAAAAACGATATTTTTCTTTTTTTTGTATACAATCTATGTTAGAATAAAGCACAACAAGAGGTGATTACTATGAAAAAAGCTAAATATTTACAATTACATCACCATCATTGGAATCAATAGGGTTATATCATTTTTTGATACAGCCCATTTTGTCTATCGCAAATAAGCTGTATCTAATGATGTTAAACGAGTCATTAGATGACTCGTTTTTTTATAAGGGGGATTTTTATGGAAGAGTTTAAATATTTAATACCAGAAGAGAGTATTGATGCAATTATTACCAATGTTGAAAAATTAAGGGAAATTGAAAATCATCTACGACATGTTTTTTCAAATCATGGATACAATGAAGTATTAATGCCATCATTTGAATATGTTGATTTATATACAAAACTAGATTGTGGTTTTACTGTTGATAAGATGTTTCAATATATCAATCACGAAGCTAAAAACGTTGCCATGCGTTTAGATTTCACAATACCACTAGCTAGATTATATGCCAATAGTGCCAATACAGGTGAAGCACGCTATAGTTATTTTGGAAAAGTTTATCGTAAAGAAACAATGCATAAAGGAAGAAGTAGTGAGTTTTTCCAAGGTGGTGTAGAGTTAATGAATAAACCTGGGCTTCAAGGAGATAAGGAAGTCATGACAATGGTTCAAGAATCATTACCAGGAATTTCTTTAAAAAATATTCTTTTGGAATTAGGTTCTGCTAAATTCTATAATCGTTTATTAGAATTAGTTGGAAACCAAAGAAATGAACTTGAAGATATTTTAAGATTAAGAGATATTAGTGAGATGAAACGTTTTGTTTCTAAAAATGATTTTGAAGAAAGCTTGAATCAATTACTATTATCTTTACCAACATGCTTTGGAAATGTTGATTTACTTCATCAAATGATGGATAAATGTCAAGATTCTGTTTTGCTAGGGGCATTACAAGAATTAAAAGATCTTTATGAATCATTAGATAGTAAAGAAGGAATTATTTTTGATCTAGGAATGGTTCCAACCATGAAATATTATACTGGTTTTATGATTAAAGGATACAGTGATCAAAGTGCTCAACCTATTTTATCTGGGGGACGATATGATGATTTACTTCCAAGATTTAATGTCAATAAAACAGCAGTTGGTTTTTGTTTTCATATGAATCATATTTTAAAAGCCATTGAAAAAGAAGGAGAGTAACATGATTAAAATAGCTATTACTAAGGGAAGAATCGAAAAGCAAGTATGTAAAATGCTTGCTGAAGCAGGATTTGATATGGATCCGATTTTTAATAAAGATAGGGAATTATTAATTGAAACAAAAGATGGTATATCTATGATTTTTGGCAAGCCAAATGATGTTGTAACATTCTTGGAACATGGAATTGTAGATATTGGTTTTGTAGGAAAAGATACTTTAGATGATGTAGACTTTGAAGATTATTATGAATTATTAGATTTAGAGATAGGAAAGTGTTATTTTGCGGTAGCTGCTTATCCAGAATATCGTCATAAAGTCTTTAATCGTCGTAAAAAGATTGCCAGTAAATATACTAATGTTGCTAAAAAATATTTTGCATCAAAACAAGAAGATGTTGAAATTATTAAATTAGAAGGTTCTGTTGAACTTGGTCCAGTAACTGGTATTTCAGATGCCATTGTCGATATTGTAGAAACAGGTTCTACACTTAAAGCAAATGGTTTAGAAGTAATTGAAAAAGTAAGTGATATTTCTACAAGATTAATTGTTAATAAGGTTGCTTTTAAATTTAAAAAAGATGAAATTATGCATATTGTTAATCAATTAGAAAAGGTTATAGGGGGAAAATAAAATGCTTAAAGTAATTGAATATGATGGGAATTTAAAAGAGATTGCTCAAAAATTAAATAATCGTAAAGAAGAAATTTCAATCGAAGTTAATAATGCTGTAAATGATATTATTAATGATATTAGAAAAAATGGGAATCAAGCTTTAATTCAATATTGTCAAAAATTTGATGGTTATCAAATTAAAGGTGAAAAAGATTTTATTGTATCCCAAGAAGAAAAAGCAGAAGCTTTAAAACAAGTAGATCAAGATTACATAAGAATCCTAGAAAGAACAAAACAACAAATTACAGAATTCCATAAAAATCAAATTGATAAATCATGGTCATTATATAAAGATAATGGAGTTATTATGGGTCAAATGGTTAGACCGATTGAAAGAGTGGCTTTATATGTTCCAGGAGGAACAGCCGCTTATCCTTCAACTGTTTTAATGAATGCTATTCCTGCTAAACTTGCTGGAGTTAAAGATTTAGTCATTATTACACCGGTTAAAGCAGATGGCAAAGTTAATCCTGTAATTATCGCAGCTGCTAAAGTATCAGGAGTAGATACTATTTATAAATTTGGGGGAGCACAAGGGGTTGCTGCGATTGCTAATGGAACGGAAACAATAGAAAAAGTTGATAAAATTGTAGGTCCAGGAAATATCTTTGTTGCTACTGCAAAGAAATTAAGTTATGGAGTTGTTGATATTGATATGGTAGCAGGACCAAGTGAAGTTTTAGTAATTGCTGATGAAAATGCCAATCCTAAATATATTGCTGCTGATTTAATGTCACAAGCAGAACATGATAAACTTGCTAGTGCCATGCTTGTTACAACAAGTAGAGAACTTGTTGAAAAAGTTAATGTTGAATTAAAAAGACAAATGGCTTATTTGTCTCGTAAAGTAATTATTGAAGAATCACTTCAAAACTATGGAGGAGCTATTGTTGTTAAAGATTTAAAAGAAGCTTTTGAAGTATCTAATTATTTAGCGCCAGAACATTTAGAAGTTTTAGTTGAAAATCCAGTTAATACACTTCCTTATATTAAAAATGCAGGTTCTATTTTCCTTGGAGAATATTCCCCAGAACCTTTAGGTGATTATATGTCAGGAACAAACCATGTTTTACCAACAGGAGGAACAGCTAAATTCTATTCAGCTCTAGGTGTTTATGATTTCGTTAAATATTCATCATATAGTTATTATCCAAGAGAAATTTTAGAAACATTTAAAGATGATGTCCAAACTTTTGCTAGAAGTGAAGGGTTAGACGGACATGCTAATAGTATTGCTGTTCGTTTTGAGGAGGAATAACAATGAGAAAAGCCAAATTAGAAAGAAATACGAATGAAACACAAATTTCTTTAGAACTTAATTTAGATGGTACAGGAAAAGCTGATATTCAAACAGGAATAGGTTTTTTTGATCATATGCTCACACTTCTTGCTTTTCATAGTGAAATAGATCTTAAAATGATTTGTCATGGTGATTTAGAGGTAGATAGTCATCATAGTGTTGAAGATATGGGAATTGCTTTAGGAAAGGCTATTTTAGAAGCATTAGGAGATAAAAAGGGGATTTTAAGATATGGTCATTTTACAATTCCCATGGATGAAGCGTTAGTAACATGTGATTTAGATATCTCAGGAAGAAGTTTTCTTGTATTCAATGTAGATATTCCTAAAGTTAATTTAGGAAATTATGAAAGTGAAATGACAGAAGAGTTTTTTAGAGCTGTAGCTTATAATATGAATGCGACACTTCATTTAAATGAAGCTTATGGAAAGAATGTACATCATATTATTGAAGCTTGTTTTAAATCATTTGGACGTGCTTTAAAACAAGCAGTTTCAATTGATGAAAAGAATAAAGATAAGATTGTTTCTTCTAAAGGAGTTTTATAGATGATAGTAATTATTGATTATAATGTAGGAAATTTAAAAAGTGTTTTAGGTGCTTTTAAAAGAATTGGTTTAGATGCTGTTGTTTCTCGTGATGAAAAGATAATTAAAGAGGCAAAAGGAATTGTTTTACCAGGAGTAGGAACATTTCCTACAGCCATGAAAAATTTAGAAAAATATCATTTAGTTGAACTTTTAAAAGAAAGAAAAGAAGCAGGTATTCCTATTTTAGGTATTTGTTTAGGAATGCAAATTCTTTTTGAAAAAGGATATGAAGTTGAAGAAACAAAGGGATTAGGATTTATTCCTGGAACTGTTTGTTATATGGATATTGATGAAAAAGTACCCCATATGGGATGGAATCAATTACATAAAACACAAGATCATCCTTTACTTAAATATGTTCATGAAAATGAAGATGTTTATTTTGTTCATTCTTATATGGCACATGTAAATGATGAAAACTTAGTGGCTTATAGCGATTATGGTTCAACAAAAGTAACAGCTCTTGTACAAAATAAAAATGTAATGGGTTGTCAATTCCATCCTGAAAAGTCAGGAATGGTCGGACAAAATATATTACGTGCATTTAAGGAGATGATAGAATGTTAGTGATTCCAGCAATAGATTTAAAAGATGGTCAAGCAGTACGCTTGTTTAAAGGTGATTATAGTCAAAAAACAGTTTATAGTGATCATCCAGAAGAACTTGCTCAAACTTTTGAAAAAGCAGGAGCTACATATTTACATGTTGTGGATTTAGATGGTGCTAAGGATGGTTTAGCAAAGAATTTAGAAACAATAAAAGCGATTAGAAAAAGTACACAGATGAAAATAGAACTTGGTGGAGGAATACGTGATTTAAAAACGGTTCAACTCTATTTAGATGAAGTAGGTATTGATCGTGTTATTTTAGGAACAGCGGCTTTAAAAGATCCACAATTTTTAAAGGATGTGTTAAAGCAATATGGAAATGAAAAAATTGTGGTAGGAGTAGATGTTAAAAATGGTTATGTTTCTACTGCTGGATGGTTAGAAACAAGTCAAACGCCATATTTAGAATTTATTCAATATTTACAATCTATTGGTGTTAAATATATTGTGGCGACTGATATTTCTAAAGATGGTACTTTAACAGGACCTAATTTTGAAATGTATGATCAAATAGCAAAATCAAGTTCTATTCAGTTTGTTGTTTCTGGAGGAATTAAGGATTTTGATAATATTAAAAAAGTTGCTGAAAAAGGATACTATGCATGTATCGTAGGAAAAGCTTATTATGAAAAGAAAATTGATTTAAAGGAGACAATACAATGCTTACAAAACGTATAATTCCTTGTTTAGATATTAAAGATGGTAAAGTTGTTAAAGGAATCAATTTTGTTGGTTTAAAAGATGTTGGTGATCCTATTGAACTTGCTAAAAAATATGACGTACAATGTGCAGATGAAGTAGTCTTTTTAGATATTACAGCTTCTTATGAAGATAGAGGAATCATGAAAGATATTATTGAACGTGGAGCCTCAGAACTAACAATTCCTCTAGCAGTAGGAGGTGGAATTAGAACATTAGATGATTTTAGAATGATTCTAGCCTCAGGAGCAGATAAAGTTTCTGTTAATTCTGCAGCAATTGCTCATCCGCAATTAATTAAAGAAGCAGCTGATGAATTTGGTGTTCAATGTGTAGTCATTGCCATTGATGCTAAAAAAAGAGATGATCAAAGTGGCTGGGATGTTTATGTTAAAGGTGGAAGAGAAAATACAGGTTTAGATTTAATTGAATGGGTTAAAAAATGTGAAAGTTTAGGTGCAGGAGAAGTCTTATTAACTTCGATGGATGCCGATGGTACAAAAGCAGGATATGATCTTGAAATGTTAAATGCAGTATGCGATACAGTAGACATTCCAGTAATTGCTTCAGGAGGTTGTGGAAGCATTCAAGATATTATTGATGTTTTTGAAAAGACAAATGTAGATGCAGCTTTAGTAGCTTCACTTTTCCATTTTAATGAAGCAACTGTAGAAGATGTTAGAAATGAATGTAAAAAACATGGTATAAATGTAAGGAGAACAAGATAATGAGACCAGATTTTAATAAGATGGAATTAATTCCAGCGATTGTACAAGATTATCAAACTAAAGAAGTATTGATGTTAGCTTATGTAAATGAAGAAGCTTATGATCAAATGTTAGAGATGAATCAAACTGTTTTTTATTCAAGAAGTAGAAAAAAATTATGGCATAAAGGAGAAGAATCAGGACATTTTCAAGATATTAAGGGAATGTATTTAGATTGTGATTTAGATACGCTACTTATTTATGTCAAACAAACAGGGGTAGCTTGTCACACAGGAGCTTATTCATGTTTCTTTAATGAGGTACAACCTTATGATGCTAGAGATATTTTTAGAGAATTAGAAAAGACAATTGCTGATCGAAGAGTACATCCAGTTGAAAAATCTTATACGAATTATTTATTAAATGAAGGTGTGGATAAGATATGTAAAAAAGTTGGAGAAGAAGCAAGTGAAACAATAATTGCTGCTAAAAACAATGATAAAGAAGAGTTAGTAGGTGAAATATCTGATTTATTATTCCATACTTTTGTTTTAATGAATGATCGAGGAGTAAGTTTAGATGATATTGAAAATAAGCTTAAAGAAAGACATCAAGTAACTGGTAATAAAAAAGAATTTCATACAAGAGGAGATTATTAATCTCCTTTTTTGTGTTTCAAAATGTGAAAAAATGAAAACAAATACATTTTATTGATTATAATAAAAGAAGTTACAAGGAGGAATTCAAATGGGATTTAAAGAAGGATTTTTTTGGGGTGGAGCAACAGCTGCAAACCAATATGAAGGTGGATGGAATGAAGGTGGACGTGGTCCAGCTTTAACAGATTTTACTACAGGTGGTAGTGTTAAAGAATCAAGAAAAGTAACTTGGATTGATAAAGAAGGGAAGGCACATGCTACACCACAAGTACATTTTGATGATGCTTTACCTGAAGGTGGAGATCATTATGCTTGTTTAGATGGTTATTTATATCCAAACCATGAAGGTACAGATTTCTATCATCATTATAAAGAAGATATTAAATTATTTGCAGATATGGGATTTAAGATGTTTAGAATGTCAATTTCTTGGTCAAGAATTTATCCTCGTGGGGATGAAGAACAACCTAATCAAGAAGGTATTGAATTCTATCGTAATGTGTTTAAAGAATTAAGAAAATATAACATTGAACCATTAGTCACAATTCATCATTTTGATACACCAATTTATTTAGTAGAAAAATATGGTGATTGGCAAGATCGTATCTATATTGACTATTTTGTTAAATACTGTAAAACAGTTTTCACTGAATATAAAGGACTTGTTAAATATTGGTTAACATTTAACGAAATTAATAACACATTAAATGTTATTAATATGTTTGGTAATGGTACAACTGATGAAGATTACAAAAAACGTTTAACGCACTTACATTATCAATTTGTGGCAAGTGCAAAAGCCGTTAAATTAGGACATGAAATTGATCCTGAAAACAAAATTGGTTGTATGTTAGGTGGAGCAATCACTTATCCTCATACATGTGATCCAAAAGATGTTTTATTAAATCAACAAACAATGGAAGAAAACTTCTGGTATTGTGGAGATGTTCAATGCTTTGGTAGCTATTCACCATATGCTAAAAGAATTTGGAGAGAACATAATATTACAGATTTAGATATTACAGAAGAAGATTTAAAAGTCTTAAAAGAAGGAACAGTAGATATGTTTACATATAGTTATTATATGACAAACAATGTCACTACTCATGAAACAGATGATACTGTTCAAGGAAACTTTGCTGCAGGTATCCGTAATCCTTATTTAACTTATTCTGATTGGGGATGGGCTTTAGACCCTCTTGGACTTCAATATTCATTAGAAAAAATCTATGACCGTTATAGAATTCCACTAATGGTCGTAGAAAATGGTTTAGGAGCTTATGATACAGTAGAAGAAGATGGTTCTATTCATGATGATTATCGTATTGATTACTATAGACCACATATTGAAGCAATGTCAGCTGCCTGTGATAATGGAGTAGATTTAATTGCATATACTACTTGGGGATGTATTGATTTAGTTTCTGCGGGAACTGGAGAAATGAGAAAACGTTATGGTTTCATTTATGTAGATAAACATGACGATGGAACTGGAGATTTATCAAGAAGACCAAAAGATTCATTTTATTGGTATAAAAAAGTAATTGAAAGCAACGGTACCGATTTAGATTAATTATAAATATAATTTATCAGAAAGAGAAAATGGCCTTATTTTCTCTTTTTTGTTATAATAACAAAAAATGGAGGATATTTATGAGAACAATAGATTATCATATGCATACATATTTCTCAGGAGATAGTGAAGCAAATCCAAGAGAACATGTTTTAAAAGCAATAGAAATGAATTTGGATGAAATTTGTTTTACAGATCATCGTGATTTTGATTATCCGATAGATTCATTTGAATTAGATGTTGAAAAATATTATCAAGAAATTCAAGGTTTGAAAGAAGAATTTAAAAATCAAATTATTATAAAATGGGGTATTGAAATGGGATTGGATTTAGATCATCAAGAAGAAATAGAAAATTTAATTCAACAATATCCATTTGACTTTGTTATTGGATCTATTCATGTGATTCATCATACAGAATTTTATTATGGTGAATTTTTTAAAGGAAAAACCAAGGAACAAGCACATCGTGAATTTTTTGAAGAAACATTAAAATGTGTAAAAGCTTTCGATTGTTTTAATGTTTTAGGCCATTTAGATTATATTGTAAGATATGGACCTTATGAGGATAAAACTGTTGATCATCAAAAATATCAAGATATTATAGATGAAATCTTTAAAACACTTATTCAAAAAGGAAAAGGTATTGAAGTCAATACATCGGGATATCGAGATTTAAAAACATGTGGATTTCCTAATTTCGAACAGGTACACCGTTACTATGATTTAGGAGGACGTATTATTACCATTGGTACTGATAGTCATACAAGTGATCGTGTTGGTGAAAATTGTTTAAATGTAGCAAAAAAATATCAGGAAATTGGTTTTGACGATGTCAGTACATTTACGCAAAGAAAAAGAGATTAACACAATGTTCTTTTTTTCTAGATATGGTATAATATAGAAACAAAAGGAGTGAAGAAGTATGGAATTATATACTAAAGAAAGTTTAAAAGAAGTTATTGAAAAATCAAAGGATGAATTTTATATGCCAAAGGCATTATTTGATCATTATAAAAGTTTAAGATTAGAAACAAAACTTGCTTATGTTTCAATTCTAGAAACAATGAAAAATAAAGCGGGTTACACAACTGAAAATACAGCTTATATTAAAGTGGATAATCCCCAAATTCAAGTAAATCTTGCAATACTTGCTAATAAAGAAGTTGATCAAGAAAAAGTAAATAAATATTTAAAAGAATTAGAAGAAGTTGAATTAATAAAGGTAGATAAACAAAATATTTTTGTTTATGATGTTTTATCATGATTCATTTTTTAACACAAAGATTTATTGAAAATTATGATGATTATAAAGATCAAAAAGTAAGACAAGCTTATGGAACGTTATGTTCCGTTTTGTCCATTATATGCAATATTGTTTTAGTTATTTTTAAAATAACAATTGGTTTAATTGTTCATTCGGTTGCTATCCAAGCAGATGGTTTAAATAACTTATCGGATGTAGGAAGTAATTTAGCTTCTTTGTTTGGTTTTAAACTTGCTAATAAACATCCTGATAAAGATCATCCCTATGGTCATGGACGTTATGAATATATTGCAGGAATGGTGATTGCTTTTTTAATTTTAGTAGTAGGTATTCAATCTTTAAAAGAATCAGTTATTAAGATTTTTAATCCTGAAAAAGTTATGTTTTCATTTGTTGCAGTAGTGATTTTAATATTTTCTATTTTAGTGAAGTTATGGATGTATTATTTTAATAATCAAATTGGTAAAAAAATTGATTCATCATCTTTAAAAGCTGCAGGACAAGATAGTTTAAATGATGTTGTAACAACATTTGCAACACTTGTTTCTTTAATACTTACATTGATAACTGATTTACCGGTTGATGGAATTATTGGGACAATTGTTTCTTTAATTGTTATTTTTGCAGGAATTAATGTATTTAAAGATACAATCAATCCTTTATTAGGATTGGCACCTGATAAAGCCTTGATAGATGACATTGAAAATTTTATTATGTCATATGATAAACCTTTAGGTATTCATGATTTAATGATGCATGATTATGGACCAGGAAGAATGTTTATGACACTTCATGTGGAAGTAGATTGTCAAGAAGATGTTATGAAAATTCATGAAGAAATCGATGATATTGAAAGAGCAATTCAAGAAAAATATCATATTCATACGACCATTCATTATGATCCAGTGGATGTGCATAATCCAAGGTTATTAGCTTTAAAACAACAAGTTTTAGAAATTGTAAAAGGAATAGATGAACATTATTCGATTCATGATTTTAGAATGGTTCCAGGAAAAAATCATACAAATTTAATATTTGATGTTTTAATACCAGCTAATGATCAAATTAGTCATCAAATTTTAAAGAATAAAATAAGTGCAGAAGTCAAACAAATCAGTGACGAATATCATTGTGTCATTGAAATTGATCATGCTTTTGTTTAAAGAGGAGAAATCCTCTTTTTATTTATCGTGATACTTGTATATACATGATAAAATAATGTTTATGAAAAAAGTAATGTTAGGTGTTTCTTTATATCCAGAACAAGAAACATTAGAAGAAATTGATGCCTATTAAAAAAAAGCATCGACTTATGGTTTTAAAAAAGTATTTACAGGCATGTTTTCAGTATCAGGGACAAAAGAAGAAATTATTGCTTATTTTAAAGATTTTACAAAAATCGTTCATAAATATGGCATGATTGTTTCTGGTGACTGTAATAGTGAATTATTTCATAGATTAGAAGCAACAGAAACAGACCTTTCGGTTTTTAAAGATATTGGGGTAGATATTTTAAGAATGGATTTTAGTTTTAACGATAAAAGAGATGCCACTCTTATTAATAATAAAGAAGGTATTAAAATTGAAATGTCTACAAGTTTTATTGATGTCATTGAAACAGCTATTAAAAATGGAGTTAAACCAGAAAATATTTCTACGTGTCATAATTTCTATCCAGAAAGATATACGGCTCCAAGTTTAGAAGCTATTAATGATATTAATAATTATTGGAAAGCTAAAAATATTCCAGTAGCTATCTTTATTTCAAGTTTAGTTAAAGGAAGTCATGGACCATGGCCAGTGAGTGATGGTCTTCCAACCATTGAAGAACATCGAGATATGCCTATAGAAATTCAATTAAAACACTGTTTAGCTTTAGACAATGTAGATGAAATAATCATTGGAAATGCCTATGCTAGTGATGAAGAATTTAAAGCAATCGATCAAGTAATGAAACAAGTGTATGTAGATATTCCTAAAAATGAATCTTTAGGGTTTTTAGCAGATTTTGTGCCCCATGGTTTAACTAAAAGAATACCTTTTAAGATTCATTTAGATAAGGGTATTACTGCTTTGGGAAAAGAAATTTTATTTAATTATCCAAGTCATAGTGATTTAGGTGATTGTATGAATTATATGTTACGTTTACGTTGGGCAAGAATGATTTATAAAGGAAAAGAAATTCCATGTCGTCCTTGTGATAAAGCATACTATACAAGGGGTGATGTTGTAATTGTCAATGACAATCTTGTACATTATCGAGGAGAAATTCAAATCGTTTTAAAAGAAAGAAATGAAGGCAGATGGTCAAAGAAATTTACTAGGACATATTGATGAAAATGAAATCTTTATTTTAGAACATATTAAAGCAAAAGATGTTTTTACCTTTGTTGAATAAAGCAGATAGAAATCTACTTTTTCTTTTGTTTTTATAGCTAAAAAGAAGAAAATATGACATAATGGTTGAGGTGATATTATGGAAAATACAAAAAAAGAAAAGAAAGAATATACAAAAGATTCATTAGATGATGGAGTCATTACAACAGGTTTTTTAGAAGTATTACCTGATGGATTTGGTTTTATTAGAAATGCAAATTATTTATCAGATCCTCATGATGTCTATGTCTCTCAATCACAAATTTATAAATTTAAATTAAAAACAGGTGATTTTATTACAGGTGTTGTTAGGGAACCAAAAGCATCTGAAAAGTTTAGATCTCTTTTACATATTCAAAAAATCAATCATTATGATTTAGAAACAGCAATGAAAAGAAAATCCTTTGAAAGCTTAACACCAATTTTTCCAAATGAAAAAATTAGTGTTGGCAAAAGTGGAAAAATAGCAATGAGAATGATAGATTTACTTGCTCCTATTGGTAAAGGTCAAAGAGGAATTATTGTTTCTCCTCCAAAAGCAGGGAAAACAACACTTTTAAAAGATATAGCTTTAGCTGTTAAAGAAAATAATAAAGATATACATATTTTAATTTTATTAATTGATGAAAGACCAGAAGAAGTAACGGATATTAAAGAAGCTGTTGAAGGAGATAATGTAGAAGTTCTTTATTCAACATTTGATGAAACACCAGATCGACATAAAAAAGTATCAGAAATGGTCATTGAAAGAGCAAAACGTCTTGTTGAACATGGTCAAGATGTAATGATTTTATTAGATAGTATAACACGTTTAACACGTTCTTATAATTTGATTTGTTCGCCATCAGGAAGAACACTTTCAGGGGGATTAGATCCAAACTGTCTTTATATGCCAAAGAGATTTTTTGGTGCAGCTAGAAATATGAGAGAAGGGGGAAGTTTGACGATTCTTGCAACTGCTCTTGTAGATACAGGAAGTCGTATGGATGATGTTATTTATGAAGAGTTTAAAGGAACAGGAAACATGGAACTTGTATTATCTCGTGCAATGCAAGAAAAACGCATTTTCCCAGCAATCGACATAGCTAAATCTGGAACAAGAAGAGAAGATTTATTATTAAGTGAAAAAGAACTACAAGTGAACCATATGATTCATTATTCATTAAATGGGACACGTGCGAGTCAAAATTTAGATGATGCGCTTTTATTATTTAGAAATACTAAAAATAATGATGAACTTATTGAAACAATGTTAAAAAGAAAGTAGGATAGAATTTCTATCCTTTTTAAATAGGTGATATATGATAGAAATAAGACATGAAAAACTTAATATAGAAAAACCTTATAGATGTATTGTTGTTTCTGATATTCATAGTCATTTAGATCGTTTCAAACAGCTTTTAAAAGAAGCACGATATACTACACAAGACTATTTGATTATTGATGGAGATTTTGTGGAAAAGGGAACACAAGCCATAGAAACAGTACACTATCTTCAATATTTACAACAAAAGAGCCAAAGGGTATATGTTTTACTAGGTAATTGTGAATATGCGTTAGATGCATTGATTAATGATGATGATCTTTGTCAAGAAATGTTACATTACTTACGTAAAATTGGTAAAAGTGGAATGATTGATCAAATTGTTTCTCGAAAACATTTAGATTTGAAGAAAGAAAAACCACAAATTTTACAAAAAATTGTAAGAGAATCTTTACAAGAAGAACTTAATTATATAGCGAGTTTGCCTACTTCAATAGAAACCGATGATTTTTTATGTATTCATGCTGGAATTGAAAACAAAAATGATTGGCAAAATGCACCGCTTTCTTCATTTATCGAAAAAAGAGATTTTCAAAAAGTAGGTCATTGTTTAAAAAAATATGTCATAGTAGGTCATTTGCCAACGTCAAATTTTTATCAAAATCAAATTAAAAATGATGTTTTGATGGATTTTGATAAAAAAATAATTAGTATTGATGGCGGAACAGGGGTTAAATTTATCAGTCAATTGAATGCACTTATTATTGAAAATGATGGTATGAATTTAAATTTTAAGAATCATTTTGTACAACCTTTACCAATCTATAGAATAAAACAAGACAAATTTGTAGAAAACAAGGAAAATCATAAGGTTTCCTGGCCAAATTTTGAAATAGAAATTTTAGAAAAAAGAGAAGAATTTTCATTTTGTAAAGTTATTCATACAAACCAAATGTTATGGATCAAAAATGAATTTATTTATTTGAAAAATAAACACTTTTATTGTTTAGATGATTATATTGATCATTTTATAACGGTTCATGAAAATGAAGATGTTAAAGTAATAGGATTATATGGAAAATTTGCCTATATTATCAAAAATAAAGAAATAGGATGGATAGAAAGCGGATATTTAGAAAAAATATAATTCTTTAGAAATCTTTAGAATAATTTAGATTTTTTTTAAGAAATATGGGTTAAAATAAAAAGGAAGGTAAAAATCATGGAACTTAGAATACTTCAGTATTTTTTGATGGTTGCGCGTGAGGAAAATATTACGCGTGCAGCTAAGCAACTACATATGACACAACCTACATTATCAAGACAATTAATGCAGTTGGAAGATGAATTAGGAAAGCCTTTATTTATTCGAGGAAAAAGAAAAATAGAACTCACAGATGAGGGTGTTTTACTTAGAAGAAGAGCAGAAGAAATTTTATCACTTGTTAATAAAACAGAACAAGAGATTACTCAAAGTGAAGAAGAAATGGTTGGTCAAATTATGATAGGAACGGGTATTTTTTCATCTTCACAAACGGTTCTTTCGCAAGTGATTGAAGAGTTTCATGATGAATACCCTCTTGTAAAATTTGATATCTATGTAGGAAATGCGGATTTGATTAAAGAAAGAGTTGATCAAGGATTAGTAGATATTGGGATTTTGTTAGAACCAGTAGATATTTCAAAATATAATCATTTACGTATACCGCTTCAAGAAAAATGGGGAATCATTGTTTCAAAAACTAATTCTTTGGCTCATAAGCCCTATGTTAAAAAAGAGGATTTAAAAGAATTACCATTGTTTTTAACAAATAGAGAAATTGTTCAAAGTGAAATTTCTAATTGGTTAAAAGGGGATGTTTCGTTGCACAGCATGTTTTCTTATAATTTTGCTTCAGCAATTCTTCCTTTTATTCAAGATGATCAAGGAGCAGCGATTACAGTAGAAGGAGCCTATCAGGTGTTAAATCAAAAGAATATTTGTTTCATTCCTTTTTATCCAGAACTATCAACAAATACCGTTTTTATATGGAAGAAATATACACGTCTTTCACCAGTTATTGATAGGTTTATTAAAAAAGTACAAGAATATTTAGAAAAGAGTAGGAGTCTATATGAAAAATAGAAAAAAATTAGTGATTACTTTGATTGGAGTAATCGTCTTAGGAATAGGTTTATTTGTTTATCAAACATTTATAAAAAAACAACTGCATTTTAAAGAAAATTTGACAGTAGAAATTAATGGAAAATTTAATCCCAATAGTTATATTAGTGAAGTTGAACATGGAAGTGTTAAAGATGTAGCATGTCAAAGCAAAAATTTAAATATTAAAAAGCTAGGAAAATATGAAGTGACATATACATATAAAAATAGAGAATATACAACAACGATTCAAGTTGTTGATACAACAAAACCTGTATTTAAGGGATTGGATGATTTGACGGTTTCTTTAAATACAACACCTGATTTAAAAGCTGGTGTGGAAGTAAGTGATAATAGTTTAGAAGAAATTAAATACAAAATAGATGATAAAAAAATAGATACCTCAAAAGAAGGCACATATGAAGTTACTTATAGTGCAAAAGATAGTTCAGGTAACAAAACAATAGCCAAAAGAAAAATAGAAGTTATTAAAAAAATCGGAAGTGAGCAACAATCAAATGAAAAAGTGGTTTATTTAACATTTGATGATGGTCCATCAGAAAATACTAAAAAAATCATGGATATACTTGCAAAATATGACGCTAAAGCAACATTTTTTGTAACAGGAAGAAATCAAGATTATAATTATTTGATTAAAGATGCTTATAATGCAGGACATACGATTGCTCTTCATACGTATAGTCATGAATATTCAACTGTCTATGCTTCAGTTGATGCTTATTTTGATGATTTAAATAAAGTAGGTCAAATGGTAAAAAAAGAAATCGGTTTTGTACCACATTATATTCGTTTCCCAGGTGGAAGTTCAAATACAGTATCAAGAAGATATTGTCAAGGAATTATGTCAACTCTTACAAAAGAAGTTGTTGAAAAAGGATATCAATATTATGATTGGAATGGAGATTCAACAGATGCTTCAGGAAATCATGTAGCTGTAGATAAGTTGATTAGAAACGGGACATCATGTCATGATAATAATGTCATGATTTTATGCCACGATACACAAGCTAAGGATACCACTGTTCAAGCCTTACCTGCTATTATTGAACACTATAAAAATTTAGGATATACTTTTAAAGGAATTGATGATGCGACATATGCCCCACATCAAAGTGTTAATAATTAATAAAAGTAATGTTCATTTTTGGACATTACTTTTCATTTTATTAATTTCTACTTTTATTTTTTCAATACTTTTTTCTAATAAATCATAATCATTTTGATTTTGTTTAGAAAGGGAATTTTGATCTTGTAAATAAGAGATATAAGCACTGTTTAAAGAGAGCATATCTCCTAGAGTTGTTAAAAAAGCGCCAATAATGGCCTGTTCATCATTTGAAAAACATTCATTAAATGATTGTGAAATGATGACAATCATCTGATTAAGTAAAACAGTATTCATGTAAGGTAGAGACATATAATCACCAATATATTATATGTATCAAAAAATGAGTTGACTGAACGAAATAAATATTTATTGATAAAAAATATAGTTATTAAAATAAAAAACTATTGACAAACAAAAAAAGAGGTATAGTATATAAGCATACATATAAATGAGCGATGAACAAGATACGATTTTACATCCGCTTCCTATAGAGAACATTCGGTTGGTGGAAAGAATGTAGGTAATGATATAAGACCATCACTTGTGAGCTATTTTCTTGAAATAAAAGTAGGGGAATCGTAATTTCTGCGTTAAAGGAATAGCATTATAAAAAGATGTGAAGGGGCGATTAAATATCGCAATCTAAGTGGTACCGCGGAACAAGGTTTTCGTCTTAGCGTAAAGTTAAGCGAAAACCTTTTTATATGTGATGATTGATTTAAAAGAGGGGGATTCATTTATGAATGGTTTACTATTACTTGGATTAAGTGCTTTAATTTTAGTAGTGGCTTATTTATTCTATGGTCGTTACTTAGTTAAAACATGGGGAATTGATCCAAAAGCAACAACACCTGCTGTTGCAAAAGAAGATGGGACAGACTTTGTACCTACAAACAAATGGTCAGTCTTTGCTCATCAATTCTCATCTATTGCAGGAGCTGGACCTGTAACTGGACCAGTTATGGCAATGATGTTTGGTTGGCTACCAGCTTTTTTATGGGTTATCGTTGGTGGTGTATTCTTTGGTGCTGTACAAGATTTTGGAGCACTTTATGCTTCTGTTAAAACAGAAGGAAAATCAATGGGACAAATCATTGAAAAATATATTGGACGTAAAGGTAAAAAATTATTTTTCTTATTCTGTTGGATTTTTACTTTAATTGTTATTGCAGCTTTCGCTGATATGGTTGCAGGAACATTTAATGGAATTAGTGCTGATGGAGCTAAACTTGCTCCTAATGCAAGTGCTGCTTCAATTTCAATTTTATATGTCTTTGTAGCAATGGCCTTTGGTTTATTCTTGAAAAAAGTTAAACTAGAAGGTTTACCAAAAGTGATTCTTGGTATTGCTTTAATTATTGCTATGTTAGCACTTGGAATTATGTTTCCAGTATATGCTACTAAAACAACTTGGATCTATGTTGTCTTTGTATATATTTTCTTTGCTTCAGTTACACCTATGTGGTTACTTAAAACACCACGTGATTATTTAACAACATTCTTATTCATTGGAATGATCGTTGCTGCTGTTATTGGTGTATTTGTAAGCAATCCAACAATTACAACACCTGCTTTTGTAGGATTTAAATCTGCTTCAGGAAGTTATATCTTCCCAACATTATTTGTTACAATTGCTTGTGGTGCCGTTTCTGGTTTCCATTCACTTGTCTCATCTGAAACAAGTTCAAAATTAGTAGAAAACGAAAAAGATATGTTACAAGTTGGTTATGGTTCTATGTTACTTGAATCATTACTTGCTATCTTAGTTATCGTTATTGTTGGTGCTTTACCAAACTTAAAAGCATCGGGTGTCTTAGATAGTACACTTGCTAATATGGCTTTAGCTGATACAGCAACACCATTTACTAAATTCTCAGCTGGTGTTACTGGTTTAGTTGCTCAACTTGGTTTACCTCAATCATGGGGATTATGCATTATGACAATGTTTGTTTCAGCTCTTGCTTTAACTTCATTAGATGCTGTTGCAAGAATTTCAAGAATGTCTTTCCAAGAATTCTTTGAAGTAGAAGAAGGACAAGAACCAAGTGGTTTAGTTAAAGTTTTAACTAATAAATACGTTTCAACAATTATTTCTTTAGTTTGTGGATATTTATTAAGTTTAGGTGGATATGTTAATATTTGGCCATTATTTGGATCAGCTAACCAATTATTAGCTGCAATGGTTTTAATTTCATTAGCTGTTTTCTTAAAAGTTACTGGAAGAAAAGGATTTATGTTATATATCCCAATGGTATTAATGTTCATTGTTACAATGACAGCATTAGTACAAGCTATCTATGGAATCGTTATGAAATTATTTGTAACTGGTGGATTTGTCTTAATGGTTGATGGTTTACAATTAGTAGTCGCAATCTTACTTGTTGCATTAGGATTAATGATTGGTTTCAACTCAGGAAGTAAACTTGTTAAAGAAAAATAGACATATAAAAAGCTTCGATAATTGAAGCTTTTTTTGTGCTTTAATTCATATAAAAACCACTATTAACATTAATGCCTTAATCAAGAAAATACTACCAGCATTTCTTATAGTTTTTTATGCAATAAGAATAGCTTTTAATGATTGAATAAATTCTAAACGGACATCTTCTATTTGATGTAAGCACCATTGGATTCCACAACCAAAACATATATGCTCTAAAACATTATAAATGATTTGGGGAGAACTAGGATTCTTTATTTCTTTTGTTGTTTGTGCTTTTTCAATAAGTTCAACAACGATTTCTTTTAAATCATTGATTTGTGAAAAGGTTCCTTTATTTTCTTTTAAGTTTGAAATATAAAGTTGACAATAAAGTTCTTGTTTAAACTGAAGCATATGTTCAATGATTAAATCAAAAGCATCAATGATTTGTTGAACATAATTTTGATGAATTTTTGCATTTGTTCTTAACTCATCAATACGTTCATTAATATCATCAAAAAAATAAGAAAGTAATTCTTCTTTAGAATCAATATATCGATAAAAGGTTGTTTTTGTAATTGAACAAGCTTTACATATATCATTAACGGTTGTTTGATCATACCCATTTTCCATAAATAATTGATAAGAGGTATTAATAATATTATTTTTTAAATCTTTATACATTTATATCACCATCTATTACTATACCATAAAAGGAAATAAAAAAGATTGTGAAAAAATAAACATTGACAATAAAACGGTTACATACTAAAATGTTACCGAGGTAACAAAAAAGGAAAGAGGTAAAGAAATATGAGTTACGAAAAACTATTTACGCCATTTAAAATTGGTAAAATGGAAGTAAAAAACAGATTAGTAATGTCACCAATGGGAACAAACAGTGCTTTGGCTAATGGACGAAAAACAGACAACGAAATTGATTATTTCATTGAAAGAGCTAAAGGTGGAGTGGGAATGATTATTATGGGATGTCAACCACTTAATGAAAAGATTGCTCAAGGTTCAATGGAAGGATATATGGATAGCTTTACTGTTTTACCTTCACTTACAAGTGTTTGTGATGGAGTACATAAATATGGTGCTAAAATTGTATGTCAATTAACACCAGGTACAGGAAGAAATGCATTTCCTGATACATTAGGGAATCCACCAATGTCAGCATCAGAAATTCCTTCAGCATTTGATCCTAATTTAATGTGTCATGCATTAACTAAAGAAGAAATTTCTAAAATGATGGATGATTTCAAATTTGCGGCAGGTGTTGCTATGGATGCAGGATATGATGCAATTGAAATACATGCACATGCAGGTTATTTAATTGATCAATTCTTATCACCTGTATGGAATAAAAGAACAGACGAATATGGAGGATCACCTGAAAATAATACACGTTTTGCAAAAGATATCTATCATGCAATTCGTGAAGTAGTAGGTAAAGATGTACCTATTTTATTCCGTATTTCACTTGATCATCGTTTTAATGGTGGTAGAGATTTAGAATATAGTATGAAAATCCTAAAAGAATTAGAAAAAGAAGGTATTGATGCTTTTGATATTGATGCAGGATGTTATGAAACATTAGATTATATTTTCCCACCAGCATATTTAGGTGAATCTTGTATGTCATATGTATGTGAAGATGCAAGAAAAGTTGTTAATGTTCCATTGATTAATGCTGGTACACATAATCCTGAAAGTGCATTAGAATTAATTGAAAGTGGTAATGTTGATTTTGTTTCATTTGGTAGAGCATTGATTGCTGATCCAATGATGCCTAAAAAATTAATGAAAAATCATCGTGAAGATGTAAGACCTTGTTTAAGATGTAATGAATACTGTATTGGACGTATTTGGAATCATCATACAAAATTAGGATGTGCTGTTAATCCTCAAGCAATGGAAGAAGTAAGATTTAAATTAGAAAAAACAGAAGATCCACAAAATGTTGTTGTTATTGGAGCTGGTCCTGGGGGAATGGAAGCAGCAAGAGTTGCAGCTTTAGAAGGACATCATGTTACTTTATTTGAAAAAGAAGATCATCTAGGTGGTACAATGGGAGATATTTGTACAGCTAAGTTTAAAACAAATATCAAACAACTTACAAAATGGTATCAAGTTCAATTAGAAAAATTACCTATTGATATTCATTTAAATACAACAATTACTGGTGATGAGGAAATATTAAAAACATGTGATTATATTATTGTTTCTACAGGTGCTTTACCTTTTACACCAGCTATTCCTGGCATTGATGGAGATAATGTAGTTAATATTGTAGAAGCACATAGAAATGAATCACTTATTAAAGGAAATAAAATTGTTGTTTGTGGTGGTGGTGCCTCTGGATTAGATGGGGCTATTGAAATGGCAGAAGAAATGCATAAAGATGTGACTGTTGTTGAAATGCTTCCAGAAATGGGTAAAGATGTTTTCTTTATTAATAAGATTTCTTTATTTAATAAATTAGCTCAAAATCATGTACAATTAATGACAAATACAAAAGTAGTAGTTATTGATGAAACAGGATTAACTGTTGAAGAAAGCGGTGTAGAAAAACACTTAGAAGCTGATACAATTATTTCTGCTTTTGGAATGAGACCTAATACAAAACTTGCAGATCAATTAAAAGAAAAATATCCAATGAAAACAAGAGTGATTGGTGATTGTTATAAATTAGGTAAAATTGGAGAAGCAGTAAGAGAAGGTTTCTTTGCGGCAAGTTCTTTAGATTAATATTTAAACAATGTTTAGACTTTCTAAACATTGTTTTTTATTATATAATACTTTACAAAAAGGAAGTGTCAAAATGGAAAATAGATATGCTAGTAGAATAGAAAAAGTACAAATGTCATCTATTCGTGTGGTCATGGAAAAAGTTGAAAAATTAAGAAGCCAAGGAAAAAGTGTAGTTTCTTTATGTGCTGGAGAACCTGATTTTAATACGCCAGAAGGAATAAAAAAAGCAACGATAGAAGCGTTAAATGATAATCAAACACATTATAGTTCTAATCGAGGATATTTAGGTTTAAGAAAAAAAGTAGCTCATCTTTTAAAGGAACAAACAACGATTGATTATGATAGCGATACAGAAATTATTATGACTTGTGGTTGTAGTGAAGCAATTAATAATGTTTGCCAAGCATTTATTAATAAAGATGATGAAGTTATCATTTTTACCCCAGCTTTTGTATCTTATCAAAATACAGTTTTATTATGTCAAGGAATTCCTGTAGAAATTCCACTAAAACTAAGTCTAGGATTTCAAATTGATATTGAAGAAGTAAAAAATAAAATAACAAAGAAAACAAAAATGATTATTTTAAATAATCCAAATAATCCTACAGGAGCTGTTTATCAAAAAGAAACTTTAGAACAGTTATGTAAACTTGCTAGAGAAAACAATATATTAATTTTAGCAGATGAAATTTATAATCAATTAGATTATGAAAATCAATATGTATCCATTGCATCATTTGAAAATATGAAAGATTATACAATTATTGTTAATGGGTTTTCAAAAGCGTATGCAATGACTGGATGGCGAATGGGTTATATTGCTTCAAGCCAAAAACATATTGATCAAATATTAAAAGTACATCAATATACAACAACATCACAAATGACCTTTGCTCAAATAGGGATGGCAAATGCAATAGATCAAGAAGATGTAAAAAAAGAAGTTCAACATATGGTTGATACCTTTGCATTAAGAAGAACTTTTATTATGGAACAATTAGATCAATGTAAAAATCTTTTCTATATTAAACCTCATGGAGCATTTTATATTATGGTTGATGTCTCTAAAACAGGACTTAATGGACAAGAATTTGCAGATAAGTTACTAGAGTATGGAGTTGCTGTTGTTCCTGCAAATGGCTTTGGCAAAGATTTTAGTGATTTTATTCGTATTTCTTTTGCTTCATCAAAAGAAAATATTGCAGAAGCATTTGTTAGAATAAGAAAGTTATTAAATGACTTAAATAAAGAAGCTTGTTAAGCTTTTTTATTGAAAATAAAAAATAACACTGTTATAATAACAGTGTTATTTAATGATGGAGGTATCAATGAGACAAGAAACGCAAGGAGTAACAGAAACTCTTATAAAAAATGCAACTGAAGAATTTTTAGAATATGGTTTTACTAAAGCAAGTCTTCGTCGTATTGCCGGTTCAAGTGGTGTCAGTACAAATTCAATTTATACGCGTTTTAAAGATAAAGAAGGTCTTTTTAAAGCTATTGTGGATGACGCTGCTGATGGTTTGATGAATATTTATTTAGAAAGTATTCAAAAAGCAAAAGAAAGTACGAATCTTGATCAAGCGTGTCTTGAAGGTGGTCAAGGGACAAATTTTGTATTAGATTATGTTTATTAACATCTTCAAGAGTTTAAACTTATATTCTGTTGTTCTGCAGGAACAGAATATGAGGATTATTTAGATCGTTTAGGTGAAATTGAAGAATCGTATTATTTAGAATTTGTTAGAAAGTATGGTCAAGATAAAATGACAGTTGATCCATTTTTTATTCATGTGTTTTGTCGTGCGGGTTGGCAAACAATTTATGAAGTTGTCATGCACAATCGTACTTACAAAGAGGCTCAATCATTTATGGATAGCACGGTTTTGTTTAATAGAGCTGGTTGGAAAGCTGTTATGGGTATTGAAAAATAGACAGGGGAACCTGTCTTAAATCAAAATCCGCAGTTAGCTAAAGCTAACCAAAAGGAGGAAATTATGAAAGAGAAGAAAAAGAGTACTTTATCTAAATTGATGGTATTTGCAGGAAATCATAAATATTATGTATATGCTTCCTGTATTTTAGCGACTATAAGTGCATTCATGGCTTTAGTTCCTTTTTATGATATATGGCGTATCATTAAAGAAGTGCTAGAAGTAAGACCACATTTTAATGAAGCAGTTCATATTAAAAATTATGGAGGACATGCTGTTTTATTTGCACTCCTTTCTATGATATTCTATATTGTTGCTTTAATGTGTTCACATAAAGCTGCTTTTAGAGTACAAGCAACAATGAGAACAAAAATGATGGAACATATTATGAAACTTCCTTTAGGGTATGTTGAAAGTCAAGGGAGTGGAAAGATTAGAAAAATCGTTATGGAATCAAGTAGTGCTACAGAAACTTTCTTGGCACATAATGTTCCAGATAAAGTTATTTCTAAAGCAACACCTATTGGGTTACTTTTGATGATGGTATTTTTTGATTGGCGTTTAGGTTTAATCAGTTTAATTCCAGCAATCATTGCTTTTATTTTAATGTTTACAGCAATGATGGGTCCTAAAATGGCAGAAGATATGAAACAATATCAAAATGCTTTAGAAACGATGTCATCAGAAGCAGTTGAATATGTAAGAGGTGTCCCTGTTGTTAAAACCTTTGGACAAACAATATTTTCTTTTAAAAGATTTAAAGAAGCTATTGATGAATATGAAAAATGGACTTTAGATTATACAAAAAGTATGATGAAACCAATGGTTTGTTTTACAACTTTTGCGAATGCTATTTTTGCTGCACTTATTATTGCTGCTTATCTATTTGTAGGGAATCAAATTACTGATCAATTTATTTTAAACTTATTTTTCTATATTTTAATTACATCTATTTTAACAACTACTTTAATGAAAATCGCTTATGCAGGTGAATCACAAATGATGGTAGAAGATGCTTTAAATCGAATGGATCTCATTATGAATGTACAACCCTTACCAGAAAGTAAAGAAGTAAAAGTACCAAGTGATGCCTCAATTGATATAGAAAATATTAGTTTTTCATATCAAAATACTTCAACTAAAGCAATTGACCATTTAAATATGCATATTCAAGCAGGTCAACATATTGCTTTAGTTGGACCAAGTGGAGGAGGTAAAACAACTGTAGCTTCTTTAATTTGTCGTTTCTTCGATGTAAATGAAGGGAGCATTAAAATTGGTCATGTAAATGTTAAAGACATTGAACAAAAAGAATTAATGAATCAAGTGTCTTATGTTTTTCAAGATAGCCGATTACTAAAGATGAGTATTTTAGAAAATATTCGTATGTCTAGGCCTGAAGCTAGTGATGAAGAGGTAATACAAGCTTTAAAAGATGCACAGTGTCAAGATATTATTGATAAGTTTCCTGAGGGTATTCATACGATTATTGGTTCAAAGGGTGTTTATGTTTCAGGTGGAGAGAGTCAAAGATTATCTATTGCTAGAGCATTTTTAAAGAATGCACCTATTCTTATTTTAGATGAAGCAACTGCTTTTGCTGATCCAGATAATGAAGTATTGGTTCAAAAGGCTTTTGAGAAACTTTCAAAAAATAAAACGGTCATTATGATTGCCCATCGTTTATCAACGATTACTCATGCAGATTGTATTTATGTATTAGAAAATGGACAGATTGTAGAAAGTGGTAAACATGAAGAATTATTGAAAATAAAAGGTGTTTATGAACATATGTGGCATCAATATAATCAATCTGTTAAATGGAAAGTACAAAAGGAGGATGAAGAATAATGATTGAAAAATTAAAACATAAATACGCTTTATCTTCTAAAGGGGCTAAAGATATGGTAAGAGCTTTTATAGCAGTAACACTTTCTAATCTTGTTTTAATGTTACCAGTAGGGTTACTTTATTTATTAGCATCTTATTTATTAGATAATCAATTACTGCAAGAAAAATTTGTTTTCTTTTTGATAGCTATTGTGGTTATTTTAATATGTATTGCTTTAACAACCGTTTTTCAATATCGTGCTACTTTTTTATCAACTTATGTTGAAAGTGGTGTAAGACGTCGTACACTAGCTGAAAAACTTAGAAAATTACCATTATCATATTTTGGTAAAAAAGATTTAGCTGATCTTACAAATACGATTATGTCTGATTGTGCTCTTTTAGAAACAGCAAGTTCACATTGGATTCCTGAATTAATAGGAGCTATGATTTCAACAACTATTATTGTTATCAGTTTATTGTTTTTTGATTTTCGTATGGCACTTGCAGCAATTTGGGTGATGCCAATTGCTTTTGCAATTGTTCTTTATTCAAGAAAAGCGATGCGTCATACACATAAAAAAACAAATGAATATCGTATTGATTGTTTAGATGGCATTCAAGAAGGGTTAGAAACATTAAGAGATCTAAGAGCAAATAATATGTGTGATCAATATATGGAAACACTTAATAAAAAAATCAAAGCTGTTGAAAAGCATGCTATTTTTGCAGAATTTACAAATGCAGCATTTGTTTGTAGTGCCCAAATGATCTTAAAGCTTGGTATGGGGACGGTTGCTGTAGTTGGAAGTTATCTATTAGTAAAGGGAGAAATTACAGTTTTAACATTCTTTATGTTTTTGCTTGTTGTGACACGTATGTATGAGCCATTACAAATATCTTTACAAAATTTATCAGCAATGATTAGTTTAGATACAAATTGTAAACGTATGGATGAAATTTTATCTCATGATGAACAAACAGGAAATGATACGCTTACAAATGAGGGTTATGATATTGTTTTTGATCATGTGGCTTTTGCTTATAATCAAAAAGAACAAGTATTGTCTGATGTTTCATTTACTGCTAAACAAGGTGAAGTAACAGCTTTAATTGGACCAAGTGGTGGTGGTAAAACAACGATTTCTCGTTTAGCTGCACGTTTTTATGATATTGATAGTGGAAAGATTATAGTTGGTGGGATGGATATTTCAAAGATTAATCCGGAAAAATTATTAGAGCTTTATTCAATTGTTTTTCAAGATGTAACACTTTTTAATAATACAATTATGGAAAATATTCGTATTGGTAAAAAAGATGCAACAGATCAAGAAGTGATGGCAGCAGCAAAACTTGCTCATTGTGATGAGTTTGTTGAAAATATGCCAGATCAATGGAATACAATGATTGGTGAAAATGGTTCTGAATTATCAGGAGGACAAAGACAAAGAATTTCAATTGCGAGAGCATTTTTAAAAGATGCTCCAATTATCTTAATGGATGAAGCGACTGCTTCTTTAGATGTAGATAATGAATCAATGATTCAAGAGTCTATTTCTAAGTTAATAGAAAATAAAACAGTATTAATTATTGCACATCGTATGAGAACAGTTGATGGCGTTGACCAAATTGTTGTTTTAAAAGATGGAGTAGTCTTTGAACAAGGTAAACCACAAGATTTAAAACAACAAAATGGTATTTATAAACATATGGTAGAGATGCAAATGCAATCTCATAATTGGAAATATGAATAATTGATTACCAAGATATTTTAAAGTTTTCAGGAAACATTTGATATAAAAGATGACCTGCTTGTTTAGGTGATAAATCATATTTACCTAGAATATAGTGTTGATACATGATTGAAGCACCACCACAAAAGACATCCAATAAAAGAAGATCTTTATCTTCAAAGTGGATGTTTTTTGTTTTACACATCTCAATAACGGTATTATAAGAATATTGATAAATAAAATCACCTAAAGAATTAATTCCTGTATAATCAAAGGCATTTTTTAAATAATGAAGTTCTTTACTCATCGTGAATAAATTAATAAAAACATCTTCATAATTATGATTTTGTTTACTATTAATATATTGATCTAAAATCCTCTTATAATTATCATTCATAACATCATATTTATCTTTATAATGACGATAAAATGAAGATGTTGAAACATTCGCTTTTTGACATATTTCTAAAACAGTAATATCATCAAAAGATTTTGTTTGAATAAGTTTATTAAAAGCATTAAATATTTTGTTATATGTTTTCATTTGGATCATCTTTTTTATTTTATCTATTTTGGGACATATTTTCAATATTGTCCCACTTTTTTTTAGATAACACCTGATAAAATAAAAAAGGAGGGAATGCAAATGGCTAAAAAGTTAACTGAGGGAGAAAAACGATGTTTAGAGGATTATAATGCTTATAAAAAAGAAAATCCTAAACCTAGAAAAAATTTAATAAAACTTGTAAAACATATGAATATGTTAAATCTTACAGCAAATGAAAATTCATGGGAATACATATTCTTTGATCGACAATTAACAAATGAACAAATTGATTTATTGTTAAAAATGAAATTAAGAAAACCTTATTATGTAAAGGATCTTACAAAATTAACAGGTAAAGATTTAGTAGCAACAGCTAAATTAGTTGATGATATTTGTCATGTTGGTATTTTAGAATATTGTAGTGCACCAGATGGTGAAGATATGGTACAACTACCAGTATTTGCTCCTGGAGCAATGGAAACAACTGTTATGACAAAAGAAAGATCAGATGCTTTTCCAGAAATGGCACCAGCATTTTTAAATTATGTTTTAGATTTACAAAAGAAGATTTCTAGTGTAGTTCCAATGGGAAATGCATTAATGAGAGCAATTCCTGTTGAAAAAGCAATAGAACATGAAACAAGAAAAGTAAAATATGAAGAAATATCTTATTGGTTAGATAAAGCAGGTAAGAGTATTGCAGTTGCACCTTGTGAATGTCGTAAATTAAGAGTCATGGTTGATGAAGGGACAGGAGATCTTGAAGGAGATTATTGTATCAATTTAGGACATTATGCTGAAAGCTGTATTCGTATGGGTAAAGCGAGACGTATTACAAGAGAAGAAGCTGAAGAAATTATTAAAACAGCTGAAAAACGTGGAGCTGTTCATCAACTTTCTAATATTGATGGAAAAGATTTTTCATTATTTATTTGTAATTGTAAATGGGATACATGTATGGCTTTAAAGACATCTTGGTATACACAATCACCTAATCTTTCATCTTCAAATTATGTAGCACATGTTAATAAAGAAAAATGTGTAGCATGTGGAGGCTGTGTAGAAGTTTGTCCACAAAATGCAGTTAAATTAGGACAAAAGTTATGTGAAAAGAATGTAACAAAAATACATAATAAAGAAATTCCTAATAATCATTTAGTATTTGGTCCAAAGCATTGGCAAAAAGATTTTCTTACAAATCGTGATAATGTTGTAAATGAAACAGGAACTTCACCATGTAAAACAAATTGTCCTGCCCATGTGAGTGTTCAAGGTTATTTGAAAAAAGCCGCTCAAGGAAAATATGATGAAGCACTAGCAATTATTAAGAAAGAAAATCCATTTCCAGCAATTTGTGGACGTGTTTGTTCTAGATATTGTGAAGATGTTTGTACTAGAGGAAATATTGATTCACCAGTAGCAATTGATGAAGTGAAACGTTTTATTGCTGAAAGAGAATTAAATAAGGAAAATCGCTATATTCCTGAATTCTATTATGAAAAAGGGAGTGGTCAAAAGATTGCGATTATTGGTGGGGGACCAGCTGGTTTATCATGTGCTTATTATCTTGCTGTTTATGGTCATCAAGTAACTGTTTTTGATAAAAATCCTCTTCCTGGAGGAATGATGCAATATGGTATTCCATCATTTAGACTTGAAAAAGAAATTGTTCAAGCTGAAATTGATGTTTTAAAACAAATGGGTGTAGAATTTAAATGTAATGTTAATGTAGGTAAAGATGTTACTTTAGATCAATTAAGAAATCAAGGATATAAAGGATTTTATGTAGCTATTGGGGCTCAAGGATCTAGAAGACTTCAAGTTGAAGGAGAAGATGCTAAGGGTGTTTATGCGGGTGTTGATTTCTTAAATAAACAACCAAAAGGTTTAGGAAGAGTTGTTGTCATTGGTGGAGGAAATGTAGCAGTAGACTGTGCTAGAGTTGCTATTAGAAATGCCGCAAGTACAACAATGATTTCTCTTGAAAAAAGAAATGAACTTCCTGCTAGTGAAGAAGAAGTGGAAGAAGCACTTCATGATGGTGTTACAACAAATTGTGGTTGGGGTCCAAAAGAAATCTTAGCACAAGATGGTAAAGTAACGGGTATTGTTTTAAAGAAATGTTTACAAGTAAAAAATAAAGTTGGTAAGTTTAATCCTATCTATGATGAAGAAAAAACAATAACAATTGAATGTGATACAATTGTTACAGCTATTGGACAATGTATTGAATGGGGAGATTTATTAAAAGGATCTCATGTAGAAGTCTTACCTAATGGTACAGCAAAAGCAGATCATTGGACTTATCAAACAAATCAAGATGATATCTTTGTTGGTGGGGATGTCTATACAGGACCACGTTTTGCTATCGATGCAATTGCTGCAGGTAAAGAAGGAGCAGAAAGTTTGCATCGTTTTGTAAATAAGGGACATTCTTTAACATTAGGTAGAGTAAAAAGAGATAATTTTAAATATTTAGATAAAGATAATATTGCTTTTGGAGAATATGATCATCATCCTCGTCAACGTGTTAAAATAGACGAAACAAAATACAAAACAGACAAAGATGAAAGAGGTATTCTAACTGAAGAACAAGTTAAAATAGAAACATCAAGATGCTTAGGATGTGGAGCAGCTAGAGTAGATGAAAATATTTGTATAGGTTGTGGTCTATGTACAACAAGATGTCACTTTGATGCTATTTCATTAAGTAGAGATCATGATGCCTTTGGAGCAACTTATGAACAACTTGTTCCTGCTGTTTTAAAAGAAGTAGGACGTAAAACAGGTAAATCTCTTATTTCTAAATTAAAGAAGGATTAATTATGCATGAAATAGGAGCTTTAAAAAAAGCAGTTGATTTATGTAATCAAATTGCTTTAGATAATAAAATAGAATCAATTAAAACAATTACTTTAGAAGTAGGAGAACTTACAGGATATTTACCAATCTTCTTTGAAAAATATTATCCTGTTGTTAAAGAAGATTATCCTATTTTAAAAGAGAGTACGCTTAAATGTATTGTTGTTAAAGGACAAGCTACATGTAATGATTGTGATGCTTTCTATAATGTTATGAAATGTCAAGGTATCTGTCCAAAATGTGGAAGTCGAAATAAAACGATTATTTCAGGACAACAATTTCTTGTAAAAAATATAGAATATTAAAATATAAAAAATCTTATTCTAATTTTTATAGAAGTAAAAAAGGAAAAAGAAAGACCACTTTTTTCATAAATAAACTTAGTAAAATGAAAATACTAAATTTTCAATATATGAGAGAAATAGTCATTTATTAAACGAAAAAAGAAAAAAACATTAATAATCTTAGAAAAAGATATCAAAAAGCAAAGAAGCCAAAGGCGGTGTTAAAATCAACAACAAAGAACAACGTATCATGAAAGATATAGATCATAAGCTAAGTCGTGAAATTGTAAATACAGCAAAAGCACATGATATCTCAGTAATCAAATTAGAGCGACTACAAAACATCCGCTCAACGACAAGAGCAAGTCGAAAAAACAATCATAGCCTGCATACATGGTCGTTCTATAGACTAGCTACATTTATAGAATACAAAGCAAAACTGGCAGGCATAGAAGTTGAGTATGTAGATCCAGCATATACAAGTCAGATCTGTCCGATATGTGGAAGAATCCAACATGCAAAAGACAGGAATTATATATGCAGATGTGGGTATCATACACACAGGGATCTGCTAGGTGCAATAAATATAAGCCACTCAATTGAGCATATTGGTAACAGATATACTGCCTAGAGAACTATAGGTTCTGCTCTAGGAAGGGTAATGGCATACCCCTAACTTGCACTGCGACCTATCAGAAATGAACTGGTCAGCCAACAATGTTGGCAGGTAGCAAGAATCCCCTGTCTTTAGACATGGGGAGTGTCAAGTGTTGTTCCTTATGAAGATGATCATGTACATATTATGGAAGTATTTCAATCTATTGGAACAAAGTTTGATTTTTTAATTGGTTCATTTAATCCAAGACAGATGAATGCTTTTACTATCTATAAGCCTTTAGGCTTTTATAATCTTTGTGTAGCAGTTCCTAAAACACATTCCTTAGCAAAAAAGAAAAGATTAGAAATAACAGATTTATATCATGAAAGACTTTTATGTGTAAGTGGTGGAAACTGTTTAAATATTGATGATTTTAGAAAAGATGTTCAAACACTTTATCCACAAATTATATTAGAGGATGCAGGTTACTTTTATGATCTTGATACTTTTAATCGTTGTGAAGAACAAGGGTGTCTATTATTAACATTAGATGTTTGGGATCATATTCATCCATTTTTAATTACATTACCTGTTTCTTGGCATTATCAAATGCCTTATGGTTTGCTTTATCAAAAGAATCCTTCTAAACAAGTAAAAGCTTGTCTTAAAGAGATAGAAAAGTATTATAAAGATAGGTGAGAATATTAAGTTATAATCTAATTAAATTACTAGCGAAATTAAAGGAGGTGTTGGCAAATGTGCTATCTAATTGCGAAAAGATTTAAAAAATCAGGATGCATTGCACTAAAAGCAAAGCGTGGAAAAGAGTTGGCTGATTTTGCAACAAATTTACAAAAGAAGCTAGGATACGATATTCAAATTGTAGCAATCACTAGACCTACTGCTTATGGAGAATATGAACCTTATCATTTTGTTAATAGTTTTGAAGAATTTAGTAAAGAAGCAAGTCTATTATAGTATTACAAGCAATCTACGGATTGCTTTTTTAATGTAAGTCATAAAAAAATATAGTATGATTAATATAGAATATCTTGAAAAGGGGTAGGTGAAAATATGACAAATAGAACTAAATTACAATTAGAAGATGCTTTTAAAAAGCTTTTATTAGAAAAGCTATTTCATAAAATAACCATTAAAAATTTAACAAATGCTTGTTATTTAAGCAGGATGTCTTTTTATTATCATTTTTAAGATTTATATGATTTAACAGAATGGATTTTAATTGAAGATGCTAAAAAAGCACTTAATGAAAAGAAAGATTATGCTCATTGGAAAGAAGGATTAGAAAATATCTTTGAAGCTGTTTATAAAAATAAACCTTTTATTTTAAATGTTTATCATGATATTTCTAAAAATCAGATAGAAAAAGTATTATTTAAACTTGTTCATGGATTGATTGAATCAATTGTTGAAGAAAGAAGTATTGAAACAAATTTAAATGAACAACAAAAGAATTTTATTGCTTATTTTTATAAATATGGTTTTGTAGGGATTATGCTTGATTGGATAGAAAAAGGAATGGATGAAAATTATAATGAAATTGTTGATGATTTAGAAAAGACAGTTCATGGAACAATAGATTTATCAATTAAAAACTTTACAGATAAAAAGAAATGATAAAAATTAAATCATTTCTTTTTTATTGTAAATTTTAATTCAAGAGGGGAATGATAAAATTAAGGTATCAAAGAAAGGTGGAACCTATATGAAAAGAAGTATCAAAATAGCAGCAACAACTGCTGTAGCTGTTTCATCAGCTATGCTTGTTAAAAAAGCAAAAGAAAATAAAGTAGAAGAAAAAGAAAATACGTATCGTAATACTGAACTTGGTAAACATGATAAAAACTCTAAAGGAATTTATTATACAAATGGTAACTATGAAGCATTTGCTAGACCTAAAAAACCTGAAGGTGTAGAAAATAAACAAGCTTATTTGGTAGGTAGTGGACTTGCTTCATTAGCTGCAGCATGTTTTTTAGTAAGAGATGGACAAATGCCAGGAAAGAATATTCATATTTTAGAAGCAATGGATATTGCTGGTGGGGCATGTGATGGTATTTTTGATCCTTCAAGAGGATATATCATGCGTGGTGGTAGAGAAATGGAAAACCACTTTGAATGTTTATGGGATTTATTTAGAAGTATTCCTTCTTTAGAAATTAAAGATGCGAGTGTTTTAGATGAATTTTATTGGTTAAATAAAGAAGATCCTAACTACTCATTATGTAGAGCAACAGTGAATCGTGGACAAGATGCTAAGACTAATAATCAATTTGGTTTAAGTCAAAAAGGGTGTATGGAAATTATGAAACTCTTTATGACTAAAGATGAAGATCTTTATGATAAAACAATTGAAGATGTCTTTGATGAAGAAGTCTTTAATTCAACATTTTGGATGTATTGGCGTACGATGTTTGCTTTTGAAAACTGGCATAGTGCCTTAGAAATGAAACTTTATTTCCAAAGATTTATACATCATATTTCTGGTTTACCAGATTTTAGTGCTTTAAAATTTACAAGATATAATCAATATGAATCCTTAATCTTACCAATGCAAAAATACTTAGAAAAACATGGTGTTGATTTTCAATTTAACAGCGAAGTAACAAATGTTATATTTGAAACATCTCCTGATAAAAAAGTAGCTAAAGTTATAGAATGTCTTGTTAATGGAAAAGAAAAAGGTATTACTTTAAGTGAAAATGATTTAGTCTTTATTACAAATGGTAGTTGTACAGAAGGAACAATCTATGGAGATCAAAATCATGCACCTAATGGAGATAGTGAAGTACGTGTGAGTGGATGTTGGAATTTATGGAAAAATATAGCAAAACAAGATCCTGCTTTTGGACATCCTGAAAAATTCTGTAGTGATATTGAAAAAACAAATTGGGAATCAGCTACAATTACAACCTTAGATGATAAAATTATTCCTTATATTACAAATATCTGTAAAAGAGATCCACGTACTGGACATGTTGTAACAGGGGGGATTGTTAGTTGTAAAGATTCATCATGGCTTTTAAGTTGGACAATTAATCGACAAGGACAATTTAAACAACAAGATAAAGAAAAAGTATGTGTTTGGGTTTATGGTTTATTTACAGATGCAATTGGAGATTATGTGAAAAAACCAATGAAAGAATGTACAGGAAAAGAAATTACAATGGAATGGCTATATCATCTTGGTGTACCAGAAAAATACATTGAAGATTATGCGACAAACAGTGCAATCTGTATACCAACAATGATGCCATATATTACAGCTTTCTTTATGCCTAGAAGAAAAGAAGATCGACCAGATGTCATTGTAGATGGCGCAGTTAACTTTGCATTCTTAGGACAATTTGCTCATACACCTAGAGATACTGTTTTTACTACAGAATATTCTGTAAGAACAGCTATGGAAGCTGTTTATGGTTTATTAGGTGTAGATCGTGGTGTTCCTGAGGTATGGGGAAGTGTTTATGATATTAGAGAATTATTGGATAGTTCTGTTAAATTGATGGATGGTAAATCTCCTCTTGAAATAAACTTAGGTCCTTTAAATATATTTAAAAAGCCTCTTATTAAAACAGTTAAAGGAACAGCTATAGAGAAATTATTAAGAGATCATGAAGTATTAAAAGATAATATGTAATAATAAAGAGGCTGTAACCTTTCGAAAGTAGTTAAAAATCTACTTACTCGTTACAGCCCCTTATTTTTTAAATTATTGTTGATAGAAAAGGATAAAAGGGAAAATAAAAAAAGTCTTGAAAAATCAAGACTTTTTAATAAATTATTTACAAGCTTCTTCGATAGCAACAGCAACAGCAACAGTAGCTCCAACCATTGGGTTGTTACCCATACCGATTAATCCCATCATTTCTACGTGAGCAGGAACTGATGAAGAACCAGCGAATTGAGCATCACTATGCATACGTCCCATAGTATCAGTCATACCATATGAAGCAGGACCAGCAGCCATGTTATCAGGATGTAAAGTACGTCCAGTTCCACCACCAGATGCAACTGAGAAGTATTTTTTACCTTGTTCGATACATTCTTTTTTATATGTTCCAGCAACTGGATGTTGGAAACGAGTAGGGTTAGTAGAGTTACCAGTGATTGATACATCTACACCTTCTTTATGCATGATAGCAACACCTTCACGTACGTCATCTGCACCATAGCAGTTAACTTTAGCACGTGGACCATCACTATAAGCAGTTCTAGATACTTCTTTAACTTCTCCAGTGAAATAATCGAATTGAGTTTCTACATAAGTGAAACCATTGATTCTTGAGATGATTTTAGCAGCATCTTTTCCTAAACCATTTAAGATAACTCTTAATGGATTTTTTCTAACTTTGTTAGCTTTTTCAGCGATTTTGATTGCACCTTCAGCAGCAGCGAAAGATTCATGTCCAGCTAAGAAAGCGAAACATTGAGTATTTTCATTTAATAACATTGCTCCTAAGTTACCATGACCTAAACCTACTTTACGATCATCAGCAACAGATCCTGGAATACAGAATGATTGTAAACCAACACCGATTGTTTTAGCAGCATCTTCTGCTTTAGTATCACCATTTTTAATTGCCATAGCAGCACCAACTGTATATGCCCAACAAGCGTTTTCGAAACAAATTGGTTGTGTAGATTTTACGATATCATAAACGTTGATACCTTTTTCATCACAAATAGCTTTTGCTTCTTCGATTGATTTGATATCATATTTAGCTAATGCAGCGTTAATTTGATCAATTCTTCTTTCATAACTTTCAAATAATGCCATTTTTTCGTATCCTCCTATTATTCTTTTCTTGGATCGATGTATTTAGCAGCATCGTTGAATCTACCGTAGTTACCTTTAGCAGCTTCTAAAGCTTCATTAGCATCTTTTCCATCTTTAATCATTTCCATCATTCTACCTAAGTTAACGAATTCGTAACCGATAATTTCATCATTTGTATCTAAAGCGATACGAGTAATGTAACCTTCAGTTAATTCTAAGTAACGAGGTCCTTTTAATTTAGTAGAGTATGATGTACCTACCATTGATCTTAAACCTTTACCTAAGTCTTCAAGACCAGCACCTACAGGTAATCCACCTTCAGAGAATGCTGATTGAGTACGTCCATAAACGATTTGTAAGAATAATTCTCTCATAGCTGTGTTAATAGCGTCACAAACTAAGTCAGTATTTAAACCTTCTAATAAAGTTTTACCAACTAATGCTTCACTAGCCATAGCAGCAGAGTGAGTCATACCTGAGCATCCAACAGTTTCAATTAATGCTTCTTCAATGATACCTTCTTTAACATTTAAAGTAAGTTTACATGCACCTTGTTGTGGAGCACACCAACCAATACCATGTGTTAAACCAGAAATATCTTTGATTTCTCTTGAATATACCCATTTTCCTTCTTCAGGAATAGGAGCACATCCGTGTGATGCACCACGATTTACAGTGCACATTTCTTCAACTTCATGTGAATAAATCATTTTTTATTTTCTCCTTTCATCACATTAATGATCACAAACATTAAAAAAGAAATAACGTAAAACTACATAAATTTCTTCCTTCAGGTGAAGGAATTCACCTGAACAAATTATAAAGTGTCGATTAAAGAAAGTCAATGAAACAAGAAAGATAAATAAATGAAAAAAGGAATTTTTTTGTATCTATCAAAGAATATTTTATAAAAAAAGGAACAAAATAGTATTTGAAGTTGAAAAAAAGTAGTCAAAAAGGGTTGACACACAAGGTTAGTATATGCTAACTTATAGACAGTTAGTTGCAGCTAACTTCGTGTTAATAAATCATTTTTTATTGATACCAGATCACAAACCCAAACAAAACAAAAATGAAAGAAGGAAGTATTAAAATGGATTTAATTCAAAGTATTAAAGCACGCGAAGTATTAGACTCTCGTGGAAATCCAACTGTTGAAGTTGAAGTTAGAAGTGAATGTGGAGCTTTTGGTAGAGCAATCGTACCAAGTGGAGCTTCTACAGGAATTTATGAAGCAGTAGAATTAAGAGATGGAGACAAATCACGTTATTTAGGTAAAGGTGTTTTACAAGCTGTTAAAAATGTTAACGAAGTGATTGCTCCTGAATTAATAGGGTATGATGTTTTTGCTCAAAGAGAAATCGATCAAGCAATGATTGATTTAGATGGTACTGATAATAAAGGAAAATTAGGAGCAAATGCTATCTTAGGTGTTTCTCTTGCGGTTGCTAAATGTGCCGCTGATTCATTAGGTATGCCATTATATCGTTATATTGGTGGAGCAAATGCTCATATTATTCCTACACCAATGATGAATATTATCAATGGTGGGGCACATGCTGATAACAACATTGATTTCCAAGAATTTATGATTATGCCAGTTTCAGCTCCTACATTTAAAGAGGCAATTCGTATGGGGGCTGAAGTATTCCATAATTTAAAAGCTGTATTACATGATAAAGGATTAAATACTGCTGTAGGTGACGAAGGGGGATTTGCTCCTAACTTAAAATCAAATGAAGAAGCTATTCAAACTGTTATTGAAGCTATTGAAAAAGCAGGATATAAACCAGGCGTAGATGTTAAACTTGCAATGGATGTTGCTAGTTCAGAATTCTATAAAGATGGTCAATATATTTTACCAGGTGAAGGCAATAGAACATTTACTTCTAAAGAACTTGTTGATTTTTATGCAGAATTAGTTGAAAAATATCCAATTATTTCTATTGAAGATGGTCTTGATCAAGATGATTGGGATGGATGGAAATATTTAACTGAAAAATTAGGTAAAAAAGTACAATTAGTTGGAGATGATTTTTTTGTTACAAATACAAAACGTTTACAACAAGGTATTGAAAAGAAAACAGCTAACTCTATTTTAATTAAAGTTAACCAAATTGGTACTTTAACTGAAACATTAGAAGCTATTGAAATGGCTCAAAAAGCAAACTATACTGCTGTTGTTTCTCATAGATCTGGTGAAACTGAAGATACAACAATTGCTGATATTGCTGTAGCAACAAATGCTGGACAAATTAAAACAGGTTCTGCTTCAAGAACAGACCGTATTGCTAAATATAATCAATTATTAAGAATTGAAGATGAATTAGATAGACAAAGTGTTTATGGAGGAATTGATTCATTTTATCAATTAGATAAATAATTTTGGTATTAAAAGATAATGTTGTTATATCCCTTTTACGTATAAATCGTAACTTCCCAATTTTAGACTAAATCATATAATAAAATATTATCTTTTAATAATATAGATAAAGAGGATGATGCAAATCATCTTTTTTTGTAAATAAATTACATTATTTCTTTTAATAAATATAAATAATGTAATTTATTCTCTAAATCATTTGAAAGTCTATACAATTATATTCTTATATATAAAATAAAGGATGTCATTAACCTTGACAACTTCCATATTTTTTTGACAGTTAGAAATGACAGGAAAATCATTTGTATTAAACAGATGATTTTTTTGTATCATTAAATGTAAATAAATTACATCAATTAGAAAAAGAAAAAAGAAAAGTGAAAATAAAAAACAAAAAGGTATGAAAGCCTTTAACAAAGAAAAATGTCACGTTATGATAATCATGTCAAAATTAATTAAGGGAGGAAAAAATTATGGACAAAATGGCAGATGTCTTAGGTCGTGCTGGTGCATGGTGCGGTCAAAACAAATATTTATCTGCAATCAAAAATGCGTTCCAAAACTTCATGCCTTTAACAATCGCTGGGGCAATTGGGGTTTTATGGTGTAACGTATTGGTTAACGAAAGTACTGGGTTAGGTATGTTCTTCAAACCAATCATGGCTTTAGATTTCTTAAACCCAGCATTCCAAGCTGTTAACTTCTGTACTATCAGCTGTATCACAGTTGGTATCACTCTTGGTATCGCCCAAGAAATCGGTATTTGGAACATGGGAGCTGAAAAAGCTGGTTATATTCCAGGTTTAGTAGGTTTAGCTGCATGGTTATCAGTTACAAACACTTCACACATGGTAGACGGAGCTAAAGAAGCTTTCACTGGTATTGCTGGTAACGAATTAGGAGCTACTGGTTTATTCACTGGTATGATCATTGGTGTATTATCTGTAGAATTATTCTGCTTCTTCGAAAAACAAGATGCATTAAAAATTAAAATGCCAGAACAAGTTCCACCAGGAGTTGCTCGTGCATTCGAAGTTTTAGTACCAGCTACTTTAACTTTAATCATCACTGCTTGTATTGGATCTGCATGTTATAACTTAACTGGTTTATACTTAAATGATGTTATCAAAAATGGTATCCAAGGTCCTTTAGGAGCTGTAGGTGCTACAATCCCAGGTGTTATGATTATCTATTTAGTAATCATGTTATTCTGGTTAGTAGGTATTCATGGTAATAACATGTTATCTGCAGTAAAAGAAGCATTATTTACTCCATTAGCGCTTGAAAACGTTGAAGCTTTCAATAAACATCAAACTCCAAAAAATATCATCAACATGTATGCATTACAAATGTGGGGTGAATTTGGTGGTTCAGGTGTTACTATCGGTTTAGTAATCGCAATCATGATCTTTGGTAAACGTGAAGATAATAAAGCAATCGCTACATTATCATTAGTTCCAGGTTTATTCAACATCAATGAAACAGTTACATTTGGTATTCCAATGGTATTAAACCCAATCTTAGGTATTCCATTCGTAGTTGCTCCATTAATCACAATCATTATTGGTTATGTATTAACAGTTATCGGATTCTGTCCAGTTGCATGTTTAACAGTACCTTGGACAACTCCACCAATCTTATTTGGTTTCTTAACAACTGGAGCAAACATCATGGGTGGTGTTACTCAAGCTATCTTAATTGTAGTATCTACAGTTATTTATACACCATTCTTAATTGCTTACGAAAAATATCAAGCAAATCAAGCTGCAGAAGCTTAATGATGAAATTGACAAGGATATGTTGTATCCTTGTCTTTCATTGTATATAAAGGTAGAATGAAAATAGAGGTGAGAGTATGAGTTTATTATCAAGGATAGAATATCAAAGTGGATTTAGTGAGTTAGAAAAAAAGATTGCTGATTATCTTATTGAACATAAAGAAGATGTCATTCATATGAATTTAAAAGAACTAGCGAAAGCCACTTATACTTCAACAGCAACAATCAGTCGTTTTTGTAAGAAAGTAGGAGAAAAGAATTTTAATGATTTTCGTGTTCATTTTGCGGAAGTAACACAATCTCAATCTTTTGCGACTGTTAATTTTAATCGACCATTTTTACCAGATAGTTCAGTTGGAGAAATACAATATAATATCAGTGATATTTATAAACAAACAATAGATGGTACAAATCTGGTTTTAGATCTTAATGAATTAAATAGAGCAGTTGACTGTATTGATCAAACAAATATTATAGATATCTTTGGTTTTGGAGATTCATATTTAACTGCACAATTATTTGAACATAAAATGACTTATGTTAATAAGTATGTTAATTTAAAAGCAATTCCCACTGAACAAAATCAACAAGCTTTATATACAAATAAAGATACAGTGGCAATAGTTATTTCTTATTCAGGAGAAACAAATGAAATTAAACCGATTGTAGAACGTATTAAAATAAATGGTGGAACAATTATAGCAATTACATCACTTAATAATAGTTTTTTAAGAAAAAATGCGGATATTTGTTTAACCATGTGTTCAAAAGAAAATATTATTAATAAGATAGGTGTTTTTTCTTCTAAAATTAGTAGTGATTATATTATTGATTTAATTTATTCTATGATTTTTCAAAAACATTATCATGATTTAATGATTAATAAAGTATCAATGGGATATCGATGGGATTATCGAAGAAATGAAACAACACAAGAAAAAGGAAAGGAAGAATAAAATGGGACATATTTTATGGGTAGAACCTATATTTCATGAAAAAATATGGGGTGGTAAACGTTTAAAAGATGTATATGGTTATGATATACCAAGTGATCAAACAGGAGAATGTTGGGCACCATCAGCTCATCCAAGTGGAGATAATACAATTATTGAAGGAGAATTTAAAGGACAAACATTGTCAAAGGTGTTCAATGAACATCGAGAATTGTTTGGAAATATTAAAGATAAAGAATTTCCCTTACTTATTAAAATCATTGATGCTTGTGATGATTTATCAGTACAAGTACATCCAGGAGATGAATATGCACGCATTCATGAAAATTCTTTAGGAAAGACAGAATGTTGGTATGTTTTAGAAACAGAAGAAAATACGAAGATGGTCATGGGACATCATGCTAAGACAAAAGAAGAACTAGTACAAGCAATTGAAAATGATGATTATGATCATTTATTAAATAAGTTTGATATTCAAAAAGGAGATTTCTTTTATATACCAAGTGGAACGATTCATGCGATTTGTAAAGGGTCGTTAATTTATGAAGCACAACAATCATCAGATATCACTTATAGAGTCTATGATTATCATCGAAAAGATAAAGATGGAAATGAAAGAAAATTACATGTACAACAATCAATAGATGTTACAACGGTCCCTTATCAACCATATGATATAGAAAATCAAGTAGAAGAAACAATTGAAAATGGAAAGAGAAAAGAACTCGTATCATCAAATTATTTAACATTAAATAAATATGATATGACAGGATATAATAAAGTAAAAAATGATAAACCATTTCAATTAGTATCCATTATTGAAGGAAAAGGAACAGTAGAAGGAAAAGAAGTAAAAAAAGGAGATCATTTTGTTGTATGTTCTGATCAAAAAGAAGTTGATTTTGATGGATGTATGACAGTTATGATTTGTACATTATAATAAGGCAAAAGCCTTATTTTTTTGACTTGATTTTTATAGTTGTTTCAAGTATTCTAATTAGTATATTATTTAATAAAATGAAATAGGTGAGAATATGAAAGAATGGTTGATTTTAGCGTTTATCTTTTTTATAGGAAGTTTAGCTGGATGGCTTTTAGAACTTATTTTCCGTCGCTTTTTTTCCAAAGCAAATCCAACACGTAAATGGATCAATCCGGGTTTTTTAGTGGGTCCTTATTTACCGTTGTATGGTTTTAGTTTATGTGTGGTTTATTTATTAGCACATATAAACGTTTCTTTTATTCATGAAGTTTATTTAAGAAAAACAGTCTTATTTTTATTAATGGCTTTATCGGTTACTTTAATAGAATATTTTGCAGGACTTATTTTTATCAAAGGAATGCATGTCAAGCTTTGGGATTATAGTGATGAAAAGTTTAATATTCAAGGAATTATTTGTCCTAAGTTTACTTTCTTTTGGTATCTTTTAAGTGCCATCTATTATTTTTTAATTCATCCTAATATTATTCATTCTATTGAATGGTTAGCAGGAAATCTTTGGTTTTCTTTCTTTGTGGGATTATTTTATGGTGTATTCCTTATAGATGTATGTTATTCATTAAATATTTTAAATAATATTCAAAAATTTGCGAAAGAAAACGATATTATTGTCCAATATGAAGCATTTAGAAAACATATTGGTGAATTAAGAAATGATTTTAAAGAAAAAGAAAGATTTATTTTTTCTATGAAATTAGATCATATATCTATTAAAAAATCATTAAAAGCTTATTTTGATAAATATTACAAATAGGAGAAATTTATGGAATTACAATTAAAAAACATCAGTGAAACTGATATGCAACAAGTAAGTGAACTTTATTACAGTGCTTTTCCAGAAGATGAAAGAGCTCCATGGAAAGCCCTTATAGATAAGCATCATGAAGGTAAAGGAGAATTTTTATCAATCTATGATCATCATCAATGGGTAGGTCTAACTTATGTTATTACGTATCAAAATTTATCTTATATTCTCTATCTTGCAATTGATGAAAAACAAAGAGGACATGGCTATGGAAGTAGTGTCTTACAAATATTGAAAAAAAGATATCCTCATACCATTATGTTATGTATTGAAGAAGTAGATGAAAAATATGATAACTACAAACAACGTGTTCATCGTAAAAACTTTTATTTAAGAAATGGACTTTTAGAAATGGGTTTTAAATACGTAGAAAAAGGTGTAAAGTATGAAATGCTTTATGTAGGTGAGAAATTATCAAGTAAAGTTTATGATGAATTAATGCTTTATTATTGTGGAAATATTTATCATAAATATCGTGATAATAAAGATGATGAATTTTTTGATTAAACATCCTGTTGGATGTTTTTTTATTTGGTTGTATAATAAAGAAAATAGGAGGAAGAAAGAATGTTACACAAAAAATTAAAACCTTTTCCAAAGGATTTTCTTTGGGGAGCAAGTACATCAGCTTATCAAGTAGAAGGAGCTAACTTATCTCATGGTAAAGGACCTTCTGTTCAAGATGTTAAAGTAGTACCAGAAGGAACATCTGATTTAACAGTTTGTGCAGATTTTTATCATCGATATAAAGAAGATATTGCTTTAATGGCAGAAATGGGCTTTAAAGTTTATCGTTTTTCTATTTCATGGTCAAGAATTTTACCTCAAGGAACAGGTGAAGTAAATCAAGAAGGAATTGATTTCTACAATAATGTTATTAATGAATGTTTAAAATATAATATTATTCCATTAGTGACAATGTTTCACTTTGATATGCCTCAAGCTTTAGAAGAAAGAGGAGGTTGGGAAAAACGTGAATCGATTGATTGGTTTGTTAATTTCGCAAAAGTGATGTTTGAAAACTTTGGTGATCGTGTTAAATATTGGCTTACAATCAATGAACAAAACGTTTTAATTTTATCAGGAGATATTATTGGCACAACAACCCTTACAGGACCAGAAAAATATAAATCTTTATACCAACAAAACCATCATATGCTTGTTGCACAAGCAAAAGCCATGGCTTTATGTCATGAAATGGTTGAAGGAGGAAAAATTGGACCAGCACCAAATATTTCTCTTGCTTATCCAGCAAGTTGTAAACCAGAAGATCAATTAGCTGCTCAAAACTTAAATGCGATTAGAAACTGGCTTTATTTAGATATGGCAGTTTACGGTGAATACAACCATTTAGCATGGGCTTTTATGGAAAAAAGAAATGCTACACCACATATTGAAGAGGGAGACATGGAAATCTTAAAGAATGGACATCCTGATTTTATTGGTTTCAATTATTATTCAACTGCAACAGTGGCTTGGTGTGATGAAAATCAAGAAGAAACATTTGGACATGATCAACAAAAAACACGTATGGAAGAGGGCGTTTATTTAGGTGCATCCAATCCAAATTTACCACATACTGATTTTGGTTGGGAAATTGATCCATTTGGATTTAGAGCTACAATTCGAGAAATGTACTCTAGATATCGTTTGCCAATGATTGTTACTGAAAATGGACTTGGAGCTTATGATAAATTAACAGAAGATGGTAAAGTTCATGATCCATATCGTATTGAATATTTAAGAAAACATATTGAACAAATTCAATTAGCAATTACTGATGGGGCTGAAATGATGGGGTATTGTCCATGGTCTGCTATTGATTTAATTTCTACACATGAAGGTATGGTTAAACGTTATGGCTTTATTTATGTTGATCGTGATGAATTTGATTTAAAAACATTAGATCGTTATAGAAAAGATTCATTCTATTGGTATAAAAAAGTCATTGCTTCTAATGGAGAAGACCTTAGTGATTAAATCTTTAAAGATTTTTTCTTTTGTTAATGACAAGTTCATCTTTTTAAGGTTTAATAAAGATGAGGTGTTATAATGAAAACAAGTCAAAAAATTAAACAAAGTGTTGTTAATAATCTTGCAAAAACAACACTTTATGAAAATGTTACAGAACTATTGAGAATGCAACAAATCTATGAAGCAGGGATTAAAGAAGTACGTACAAAACTTGAAATTCTTGATGCTGAATTTAAAGTAAAACATGATCATAACCCAATTCATCATATAGAGTCCAGGCTTAAATCACCAGAAAGTATTTTAAAAAAAGCAATCAGTAAAGATATTCCGGTTACAGAACGTTCATTAGAAGAAAATATTCATGATATTGCGGGAATTAGAGTAATCTGTAATTATGTAGATGATGTTTATAAAGTAGCACAGCTACTTACAAATCAAGATGATATTCAACTTATTGAAATGAAAGATTATATTCAAAATCCTAAAGAAAGTGGCTATATGTCATTACATCTTGTTTTAGAAGTTCCTATCTTTTTATCTGAAGGACCTAAACCAATTCATGTAGAAGTTCAATTACGTACAATAGCCATGGATTTTTGGGCATCACTTGAACATAAGTTAAAATATAAAACAGATAATAATGTTTCTGATGATGTTAAAAAAGAACTTCAAGAATGTGCTAAATCAATTGCTGAAATTGATTTGAAAATGCAAAATATTCATAATCGTTTAAATTCAAAGAATATATAAAAAAACTGATACGAGTAAATTCGTACCAGTTTTTTAACTATGTTCTTTCTTTAATTTTTTCATTAAAATAACAAGTGTTGGAATCAAAATAATGATTGCTGCAAACCAAGCGATTGGATTAGCAAAACAAATAGCGTTATAACCAAATTTACCAACAAGAGCAAAAGCAACAAAAGTTCTTGCCACTAGTTCAGCGCCACCGGCAAGCATTGTAAGAGCTGACTTTCCTAAACCTTGAATTGTATTTCTAGAAACAAATAAAATACCTAAAACAAAGTAGAAAATACTATTACATGTTAAGAATTGTTGGGCATCATTGATTACACCCATTTCATTACCTGAAACGAATAATAAAGCAAGATATTTACCAAAGAAAATCATAAAGACACAAGCTATTATTCCATAACCAATAACAAGAAGTATAGATTCTTTAATTCCTTTAAAAATACGATCAATTTTACCAGCTCCTAAGTTTTGTCCAGAGAAGGTAGCCATTGTTGATCCCATCATATCCATTGGTTGCGTAAAGAACATAGATAATTTTTGGGCAGCAGCAATCGCTGCTACTTTGGCTGAACCTAATGTATTAACGGCACTTTGTAAGATAACAGCACCAACAGCTGTAATCGAATATTGAAGAGCCATAGGTACAGCAATATTTGTAAGTTTTTTAATAATTGGTAAACTTAACGCTCTTGCATTAGAATCAAAACGCAAGTTAGGATATTTTTTAGCCATATAAATAAAACATAAAATAGCTGAAACACCTTGAGCAATCACAGTAGCAAGGGCAGCCCCTTGAACACCCATATGAAAATTAATAATCATTGTTAAATCTAAAATAACATTCAAAACAGATGAAATAATTAAGAAAATAAGAGGTGTTTTACTGTCACCTAAAGCACGTGAAACACTTGCTAAAAAATTATATGCAATTGTACAAGTTAAACCATAAAAAATAATTGATATATAGTCATAAGATTGTTTAAAAATATTGGTTGGTGTTTGCATCCAAGTAAGCAATGTTTCTGTTGTAAAATGAGTTAAAACAGTTAAAAAAATCGAAAAGAAAATGCATAAATAGAAAGCATTCATAATAGTTTGTAACATTCTTTTTTCTTCCTTGGCACCAAAAGCTTGAGCAATAGGAATACCAAATCCAGCAGCAAGTCCTAAAACAAAACCAATAATAAGAAAGTTTAAAGAACCTGTTGATCCTACTGCTGCCAAAGCATCTACCCCTACAAAACGCCCAACAATCATCGTATCGACAACGTTATAAAGTTGTTGGAAAATAGCACCACCAATTAATGGAATACAAAATGAAATAATCAGTTTTAATGTATTTCCATGTGTTAAATCTTTTTCCATTCAATCCCCTCCTTAAATACTTTCCTTATTATAACATAGAATATTCCTAAATTATTTTTAAAATATGAAAAAGAAAATAACTATGGTATAATGCTACAAAAAGGAGTGAAAAAAATGACATTAGCTCAATTAAGATACGTAATTACCGTTGCTCAACTAGGAACACTTTCTAGTGCTGCAAAACGTTTATATATATCACAACCCTCTTTGACAAGTGCTATTAAGGAATTAGAAAAGGAACTTGGGATTACAATTTTTATTCGTACTAATAAAGGGGTTGTTTTATCAAGACAAGGGGAAGAATTTCTAGGTTATGCTAGACAGGTTATTGAACAAACGAATCTTATTGAAGAAAAGTATTTACAAGATCATAATGTAAAACATGAATTTTGTGTTTCTACACAACATTATTCTTTTGCTGTGGAAGCCTTTGTTTCTTTAATTAAAGAATATGGGGGAAGAGAATATGACTTTAGAATTAGAGAAACGCAAACTTATGAAATCATCGAAGATGTTGCTAAACTTAAAAGTGAGGTGGGAATTCTTTATTTAAATTCTTTTAATGAGGTTGTTATTAAAAAAACACTTAAAGAAAATGATTTATCTTTTCATCGCCTTTTTGTTGCCAAACCTCATGTCTTTCTTGGAAAAGACAATCCACTAGCTTCTAAAAAGAAAGTTACTTTAGAAGATTTAAAAGAATTACCGAGATTATCTTATGAACAAGGGGAGCATAATTCTTTCTATTTTTCTGAAGAAATTTTAAGTACTTTAGAAAGTCAAAAAGAAATAAAGGTATGTGATCGTGCAACTTTATTTAATTTGTTGATAGGCTTAAATGGTTATACAATATGCAGTGGAGTTATTAATGAACAACTTAATGGAAAAGATATTATCTCTGTTCCTTTAGATGTTGATGATTATATGGAAATAGGATATATTACACATAATAAAGCTGTTCTAGGTCGCTTTGGACAATATTACATTGGGATTTTAAAAGAGTATACTAAAAAAGATTCATAAGAATCTTTTTTAGTTTGAAAGAGATTTTTTAAAATGCATTAGATCAACAGCTTGCATTCCATTTTCATAAATTTCTTGAGGATAGTAATCAATAAAATAATTTTCAATTTTATGACTATAAGTATAACCAAGTTTTGTATAAATCAACATATTTGTCATAGAGCTATTGGCTGTGCCAATTAAATAAGTTGTTTTATTTTTATAAAGATTTTCAACATATTGAATTAATGCTTTAGCTAAACCATGTCCTCGATATTTTTCTAAAGTTAGAACATTTTTTATTTCAAGGGTAGTGTCATTTATTTCTTTGACTACAATAAAAGAAATTGGTTCATTGTTTTCAAAGTAAGCAAATAATCTACCATCTCTTAAATAATTTTCTACAAGATTGACATTAGGGTCACTTTCACAAAGTAAAGAGGCATAATCTTGTTTATTTTCTAATATTTCTTGAATCATGTGTATTCCTCCAATGGAAGTATTTTAACATATTTTGGAATATGTTAAAATAAGGTGAGGTGAATTAAATGAATAGTAAATTAAATAAAAAGAAGGTTGCTTTTGTTGGGGTTCTATTTTTTCTTATTATTATATTAGTTGTTATTTTAATAATTAATTTAAATAAACCGTCTCAAAAAGAACCTGTAAAAAAAGAACCAGTTGTTGAAAAGAAAGAAGAAAAGAAGAAAGAAGACCCAGAAGTCAATTTTACCATTTCTTTTGCTGGAGATTGTACCCTTGGAAACTATGCTGGACAAGCTAATGATGGTTCGTTTAATCAAGAATATCAAAGGCAAGGGGAAGATCCAACTTATTTTTTAAAGAAAGTTAAAGATGTTTTTGAAAAAGATGATTTAACGGTTGTTAATTTAGAAGGACCTCTTACAACAGCAAGTAACCATCTTGAAAAAGAATTTCCATTTAGTGGTAATCCTGAATATACAAAAATTTTAACATCTTCTTCTGTAGAAGCGGTCACTTTAGCGAATAATCATAGTGAAGATTATTATGAGGCAGGACTTCAAGATACTAAAAAGTATCTAGATGAAGCTTCTATTGGACATTTTGGTTATGATGAAAATTACATAAGAGAAATTAAAGGGATTAAATGCGGTTTTTTAGGATATCGTTCTCTTTCATTATCCATGAATAATGAAAAGGGAAGACAACAAATCCAAGAAGCAATTAATCATTTAAAAAATGATGAAAAGTGTCAACTTGTTTTTGTTTATTATCATTGGGGTATTGAAAGACAATATCAAGCCAATGATGATCAAAGATCACTTGCTAAATTTACTATTGATGCTGGGGCTGATGCCGTGATTGGCTCTCATCCTCATGTTGTTCAAGGAACAGAAACATATAATGGAAAACCAATCGTATATTCTTTAGGTAATTTCTGTTTTGGTGGTAATCGTAATCCTAGTGATACCGATACCATGATTTATCAATTATCTTATACTTTTAAAGGTACAAATCAATTAGATTATAAAGTACAAATTATTCCTTGTTCATTGACTTCATCAAGAGGAAGAAATGATTATCAACCTTATATTTTACAAGGTGATGAAGCTAATCGTGTGATGGAAAAGATTAAGAAATACAGTTATTAGGAGAACAAAAATGAATACTTTTCTAGAATTAATTCATAGTAGACATAGTTTTCGAGGAGAATATCAAGCAGTTCCAGTAAAAAGAGAGGACCTTATCAAAATAATGCAAGCAGGAATCGACGCTCCTTCTGGATGTAATAAACAAACAACAAGTTTTATTGCGATTGATGATCCACATATTTTAAAACAATTACTCAATGTTATAGATCCGCCAATAGGACAAAGTGCACCCGCTGCCATTTGTGTCCTCACTCAACGTATCTATGCGTACCGTGACAAATGTTTTGCTATACAGGATTATTCGGCAGCGATTGAAAATATGTTACTAGCAATCATTGCTTTAGGATATCAAAGCTGTTGGTATGAAGGGCATATTACCGATGAAGATCAAATCGGTAAGAAAATGGCACATATATTAAATGTGCCAGATGATTATGAATTAGTATGCTTTTTGCCAATTGGCATTCCAAAAGAGAAAAAAGTTATAAAAATAAAAAAGAAATCATTTGATGAGCGAGCTTGGTTTAATGGTTTTAAGAACTCTAAATAAAAAGAAATGGGAAATTTTTTCTCATTTCTTTCTTTTTTCTGCCTTTATATTACCACAAAATGGGCTTTTTTTCAAGACTAGTCATTTCTGTAAAAGTCTTGTATTAAATATATGGAGGTAATTTTATGGAACAAAATATGACAGCATTAGTAAGTTTGTTTGCAAGAGCATATCATCAAAAAAATAAGGATATTAAAATTTTTGATGATCTTCTTTCAACAAAATTAATTACAGAAAAAGAGTATGAAATGATAGGGTTAAATATGTCACAGGGAATTTCATTTTTTAATCCCACTTTTAAAGGAAGTAAAGAAGAAGCTTTAAAATGGATTGTTGATCATCAACTATCACCTTCTGTTTTAGTAAGAAGTGCTTTTTGTAAAGAAGCAATTGAAGAGATGAAAGAAAAGGGATGTCAACAATATTTAGATTTTGCATCGGGTTATGATTCGTTTGCATATTATTATCAAAATCAAATGCATGTTTTTGAAATTGATAAAAAAGAAGTAATTGAAAATAAAAGACAAAGATGTAAAGATGTTGATATTGAAAATATTCAATTCTTATCAATTGATTTAAGTCAAGAAAATTGGATTAATACTTTATTACAAAGTGATTATCAAGAAGACCAGCTTTCAATCAGTAGTATGTTAGGACTAAGCTATTATCTTACAAAAGATGAATTTAAAAAGATGTTAAAACAATTATCTAAATATCTTTTAAAAGGAAGTCATCTTGTTTTTGATTACCCAAGTATTCAAGAAAGTAAAGAAACAAAAATCAATGAAATGTTGGCGAAAGAAGCTGATGAATCAATGAAAGCAAAATACAGTTTTGCTGAACTTAAAGAGATACTCAATCAATGCCATCTTACAATCATTCAACATGAAAATCATCAAACAATGACAGAAAAATACATATCTAATTATAATGTCTATTATAAAGATGATCCTATAAAAGCACCTGAAGGTGTTTGTTATTGTGTAGTAGAGAAATAATTAAAATATGATAAAATAGGATTGCAAAGATAAAAACGCAATGTACAAATTGTACTAGAGCTGGTAGGTAGCCCAGCCGTCTATTTTAATAGGTAAGTAACCTGCCCCTCCGGGTTGTCCATTCTTTGTTTATTTATATAAAGGAGGGTAACTATGGATAAGACAAGTTGTAGATTAACTGTATTTTTTGAAAATCCTTTTTGGGTAGGCATTATAGAATGTAATGAAGATGGAAAATTAACTGCATCCAAAATAACATTTTATAAAGAACCTAAAGATTATGAAATAAGGGATTTTATTTTAAAAAAGTATAATCAATTAAACTTTAGTCCAGCTGTTGAAAATGTTGTAATTGAAAAACAGAAAAGTTATAAAAAAAAACAACGTGATGTTAGAAAACAAGTCCAATTACAAGGAATTGGAACAAAGTCTCAACAGGCATTAAAATTACAACATGCTCAAAGCAAATTAGAGCACATATTACAAAATAAAAAACAAAAAGAATTAGATAAAATGCGTTTGTTTGCTTTGAAACAACAAAAGAAAAAAGAAAAACATAAGGGACATTAAGGTTTCTTAGTTTTTCTTTTTTAGTTTATGCTAAAATGGATTTGTATTAAAAGTTCTATTGAATAAAAAATTAGAAGGAATGAAAAAGATGAAAGAATCAGTTAATGTAAAAATAATCTATCATTTTTATCATCATGTGGTAAAAGCTGAATTGAAAAGAAGAGACTTTCCAAAAGATGTAGTAAGAAAAATAGGTGAAGAACATCATAAAATTATTCAACGGGCAAAAGATATTGGAAATTCAAGATTATTAAGTTCATATATTATGGGAAGCTATTTTATCGCAATGAATCGAAGTACAGGGAAATCTGCAGAAGAAAACTATGAAATATTTCGTGATGGACTTTATGCCTCTGAATTATTTCATAAAGTAATGGGAGATGCCGATAGCTATTTAGATCCTAAAAAAATGGCAGGAAGATTACAATGGTCAAAAGAAAGTTATAAACACATTTATGAAAATGATTGGGTCGTTGATATTTTACCAGGTAATGATGAATATGATTTAGGATATGATTATCATGAGTGTGGTATATGTAAACTATGTAAAGATGAAGGATGTCCACAACTTGCAGTTTATTTATGTCAAATGGATTATGTATTGGCCGATATAACGCATATGAAATTAGTAAGAACAAAAACGATTGCGGAAGGGGATTCTTATTGTGATTTTAGATATAGCAAATATAAATAAATTGGAGATAAATTTATGAGTGAATGGAATGCAACAATGTATGATAATAAACATGATTTTGTAGCAGAATATGGAAAGGGACTTTTAGAATATATTCCACAAAATGAAAAACAAAGTATTTTAGATTTAGGGTGTGGAACAGGAACACTTACTGTTCAACTTAATAATTTAGCAAAAACAGTCATTGGTGTGGATCAATCTGAAAGTATGATTAAAAAGGCTCAAGAACAGTATTCCAATATAGAGTTTAGGGTATGTGATGCACTAGCGTTACCATTTGAAAGTCAATTTGATGTTGTTTTTTCAAATGCTGTATTTCATTGGATAAAAGATCATGAAAATTTATTAGATAATATCCATAAAGTACTAAAACCTAAAGGATTATTGGTTTGTGAATTTGGTGCGAGTGGTAATATTGCAACGATTGAAAATGCTTTTATAAAGGTTTGTCAAGATTTGGGATATGAATACAAACCAAAATTTAATTTTCCAACAACAAAACATTTTGCGGATTTATTAAAAAAGAAAGGATTTATTATTGATAAAATTTATGATTATGATCGACCAACACCCTTAAAAGACCATGAAAAAGGATTAGAAAATTGGATGAGACAATTCTTTGCTTCTGAATTGGAAGAAATGTCAAAAGATATCCAAAGTAAAATCATTAAAGAAGTAGAAGATTTAACAAAGGATAAACTTTGGAAAGAAAATGAATGGATTGCAGATTATCGTCGTTTAAGAGTGATTGCACATATATAAAGAGGGAAAAATAATATGATTGAAGATATCGTAAAAGTTATTGTTGATCGACCACTTGGTAGCCAACATCCTCAATATAAAGAAACATATTATCCTATAAATTATGGTTTTGTTGAAGGCATCATGGCGGAAGATGAAGAAGAACAAGATGCTTATATTTTAGGTGTTGACGTTCCTGTAAAAGAGTTTGTTGGGAAAATAATTGCTATTATTCATAGATATGATGATGTGGAAGAAAAATGGGTTGTTGTTCCTCGAAATATGTCATATACAAAAGAAGAAATAAAAAAGCAAGTTGAATTTCAAGAAAAATATTTTAAATCAAAAATCATTATGCAGGAGGGATAGGTAAATGATTTTTTGTTATTCAGGAACAGGAAATAGTTACTATATAGCACAAAGAATTGCGGATGAATTACACGAAAATATAATAGATTTAAATGAAAAAATTAAAACAAATAATTATTCGTCAATAGAAACAGGAAATACTATTATTCTTGTGGTTCCGACTTATGCTTGGCGTATACCAAGAATTGTTTCCAATTGGTTTTATAAAACAGAATTCGTTGGAGCAAAACGTATTTGGTTTGTTATGAATTGTGGTAGTGAAATTGGAAATGCCTCAAAGTATAATTCTATTCTTGCAAATGAAAAACACTTGAATTATATGGAAACAAAACAGATCCTTATGCCAGAAAACTATATTGCCATGTTTAATGCTCCACAATTAGAAGAGGCAAAAGAAATCGTAGAAAAAGCAGAAATCGATATAAAGGAAACTATTAAATATATTAAAGAAGGAAAATCTTTTTTGAAACCACGTCATAATCTTTATGATTGCTTTATGAGTGGATCTGTTAATTCTCTTTTTTATCATTTCTTTGTTAAAGCAGATGCTTTTAAAGTAAATAATACATGTATTGGTTGCAATCAATGTGTTAAGAAATGTCCATTGAATAATATTCAACTTATTGATGGAAAACCGGTTTGGGGAAAGAATTGTACACACTGTATGGCTTGTATTTGTTATTGTCCACAAGAGGCAATTGAATATGGAAAGAAAAGTGTTGGCAAAACACGTTATCATTTTGAACAATTAAAAATCAAGTAGTTTAAGCTTGTTGTAAAAATAAATTTAAAAGAAAGGAACCAATTTATGACAGGAGAAAAGATGTGGCAAGAGTATTGTCTTTTAACAAATATGGATATAAATACAAGACATGATTTATGGAAATTTTTTAATGGTGGCATTTTTGCTGATGAACTTGCAAATCTAATAATTGCAGATACAAAAAAGGCGACATCGAGTACAAAATTATCTTATGAAATAAATGAAGAAGAATTACCTCAAAGAGGTACTTATAGTGTTATTCTTTTTGATAATGATGAAGCGGCATGTATTATTCGAGATACAAAAGTATCTATTGTTCCTTTTTCAAAGGTAAGTGCTGCACATGCCTATAAAGAAGGTGAAGATGATCGTAGTTTAGAAAAATGGAGAGAGGTTCATTTTCGCACGTTTGCTTTAGATTATAAGGCGGCAGGACAAAGCTTTGATGAGAATTGTGACTGTGTCTTGGAAGAATTTGAAGTGGTATATCGGTAATCTAAGCTAAAAAAATGTTATATAAGTTAATGAATGGAGTGATTTATTATGAATGTGACAGTAATAGTAGTAGAACTTTTAATTATGTTTTTAGTGATTGGTTTACTTTTAATTAATCCAGTAACGTTTATTAGTGATTATCCACCAGAAATACAAGAGATCTATTATAAAAGTCAAAATAAAGAAGCAGAAAAAGAAAAATTAACAACGATGATGATCATTAAGAAAGTTGTTGTGCTTATTGTTTTTATGTTTTTATTTGCGTGGATGTTACATCTAGCGGGAGCAAAAACATTTATTCAAGGATTGTTGTTAACTTATACATATGCAATTGCATTATTTGCTTGGGATACTTTTTTTCTTGATTGGGTCTTATTCGCAAATATTAAAAAAATTAGACTTCCAGGTACAGAACATATGGATAAAGAATATCATCAAAAATGGTTTCATGTAAAAGTATGTATACCAATGATTCCTATATTTGCTATTGTGGGTGTTCTTAGTGCTTTAATTATGATTTGGATTTGGTAACTATTTATAAAAAATGGATGGAATGAAACAATGACAAAACTTATTATACTTAGAGGAAATTCTGGAAGTGGAAAGACAACAATAGCTAAAGAATTGCAAAAATTATTTGGTAAAAATACGATGCTTATTTCTCAAGATGTTATTCGAAGAGAAATGTTGAATGTGGATGATGGCGAAAATACAAAGGCATTACCGCTTTTAAAAGAACTTTTGAAGTATGGAAATGAACATAATGAAATTGTTATATTGGAAGGTATTTTACGTGCTAATTGGTATAATTCATTATTTGAACTAGCAATTGAATTGTATAATCAAAATATTTATGCTTATTATTTTGATATGTCTTTTGAAGAAACGCTCAAACGTCATCAAACAAGGGCGTGTCGAGATGAATTTGGTGAAAAAGAAATGAAAAGTTGGTGGCGAGAAAAAGACTTTGCCCCTATATTAAATGAAATAAGCATAACAGATGAAAAAGATATTCAAAGTATTGTAAGTCAGATTTATGAAACTGTTTTTGAAAATTAGAAATGTGTGGTGGTAAAATGTTGTCTAGAAGTTTTAGAATATTTGCAACTAAAGAAGATTTGATTAGAATTTTTTTAGATTTTCAGCATAATATTAAAATTCATTATTTCAAATGTGGACGCATATATGACTTGATAGAAACTGCTAATATAACAAATGGTGCTTTTTTAGGTATTAGCACAAAGGGCAATCATACTAACAATCGATGGCTTGTGTGTCATAAGGATGTGATTCCTTTGAAAAGAAAAAACAATATGTGTCAAGATAATAGTATTTTTTTCTTAGACCAAGAATTAAATGAGTCTTCTGTTGTTATAAATATAGGTGGTATTTACGAAGATAAAGCGCTATTTCCAACGGAGATAAGTACAATATGGTATGAAAATATAGAATCTAAAGAACTTTATACTATGTTAAAAAAATCGTGTGAAAAATATGTTGCCTGTACTAAAAATGGTTATTTAATAGGGAAAGATGCCTATTTGTATAAAAATCAATATCGTTTTTGTACGATAGGTATTGATAGTCCTCAAATATACGATTTAAAATTTGAATAGTTTTTAGGTAAGATATTGTTATACTAAGTGATATATAAAATATGGTTTGATTAAAAAAGTATGCGGTAGTTGAAATGACTGTAAAGAATTATTTTATAGTAGGTAATATGATTGAAAAATGATGTAGAAGGGAATAGAAAAAAATGAATATGTTACGAGGTGATATAAAAAAGGTGATTTGTTTACTTTTTTCAAATTTAGATTTTTACTTTGAAAAAAATGGTTTTAAGAGAAGAAAAAATGGGCTGATTTATGTTCACAAGATAGGAGAGACTGTTCAAAAAATTGAAATAGTATTTTTTTCAAATCCATCTTATTATCGAGGAGTAATAGCACATATCTATCCTCATATACAAATTTATTTTCCAAAAATAAATAATACGGCACAAGCATTCGCAAATCATTTAATTCCCCAAAATTGGATTAATAAATTCACCATTAGACAACCTATACAAGTATATTCAAAATCTAAAGATTTTCTTCTTAAAAACTCGCAACATTATGAGCCTTTAGAAAATGAAATTCTTTCATTTTTTGAAGAATATACAATGCCTTTACTTGATAATTTAACGCGTGATAAAGATTATTTAACACTTTATGAAAGCAATGACAAACGAATTGTATGGGATGATTATCAATATTTATATATTGCAAGTGCATACGTTAATGAATGTAAATTTAAAGAAGCATATCAAATCATTGAAAATAGATTTAATAAACCTGGTTTACAAGAAAAATATAAAGAGGTGTTTTCTTTTTTTGAGCACATTGATAATATTTAAGTATTTGAAATAGAGGGGAAATATAATGAAATTTGAAATTATAGGAAATTTAAATAATCCTTTGATTATGATGTTAACGGGTTCATTTTATCCAAGCAGTAGATTAAAATATTTATATGAAAAATTAAAAGATGATTATTGTTTGATTTTACCTGAATATAACGGTCACTATGAAAACAGTACATTTACAACAAGACAGAATGAAGCTAAAGAACTCATAGAATATATTCAAAAACAAAATGTACATACTATTAAGATGATTTATGGACAATCAATGGGCGCAGAAATTGCTATTGAATTATTTAAACAATTAGAAAAAACAAACATTAGCGTTGAGTATTGTTTTTTAGATGGGACACCATGTATTAAACTTCCTTATCTATATAAAAAATTCATGTATTTTAAATTTAACCAAATACTTAAAATGATGAAGAAAAAAGATGTTGATCAAATCTTAAATATGAAATTGATAAAAAAGATAGCAAGAGGAAATATAGAAAATCTTAGACCAATGATTGAACCCATGGCAGTTACTGCTCAGTTTCTTTCAAAAGAAAGTGTTAAAAATGAAACAGAATGTTGTTATACATTTGATTTTCCCTTATTTGATAAAGAAACTCAAAACAAAATGTATTTCTTTTATGGAAAAGAAGAAAAAGCGTATAAGACTTGTTATAGGGGTGTAAAAAAGGCCTATCCTCAATCAAACTCTATTTTTAAAGAAGGCGATGGACATTTAATGTATTTTAATGTATTCTATTAAAAAGACTGATGACTATATAGAAATATTAAAAGAAATTTGTAAAAAATAGAGTAGGTGAAGTGATGAGAAAACTAAATAGAAAACAAGTAATTATATTATTATTGATTGTTTTATTTATTTTTATAACGATTCTTTTCTTTAATGGTGAAAAGCTTTTGGGTGAAGGATGGTCATATATTCCTTCCACAGCAATTAGAATAGCCTTTATAATATGTTTTATTTGGCAAATTTTATTGATTGTATTTGCTTATAAATTACAAAAGAAATTAAAAGCCTTTTTAATGGGTTGGAAAAAGAAAGTTATAACACTTATTTCTGTTGTATTGACAACAGGAATTGTTTTAGACATAGGTAAAAGTTTTATAATGTATAGTTTTGATTTTGATGAAAAGGTAGAACAATATGATCAACATATTGCTCTCTATGTAGATAATACTTTTGCGAGAATACGTTTTCGCTATCCACATTATCAATATGAAGAAAATGTCTTACTTAAAAGAAATTTAAATGAAAAAGAATTAAAAGATGTTGTTCAAAAATATGGAGATCCAGATGATTATTATCAAGAATAAAATTGAAAGGAATAAAATATGAAAAAGTCTATTATTTTTGATTTAGATGGCACACTATGGGATTCAACGGGTTGTGTTTGTGCTATTTGGAATCGTGTATTAAATAAATATGAAGATATCTCTTTAATGATTACTCAATAAACCGTTTCAAAGATGATGGGGAAAACCATGAATGAAATAGGAAAAACGTTATTTCCAAACCTAACAGAAGAAAGACGGCAACAGATCATAGCTGATTTTGGCAATGAAGAAATCAATTATTTATCTCAAAAGGGTGCTATTTTATATGAGGGTTTGGAAGAAACTCTTAAAATATTATCTTTGGATTATAATCTTTATATTGTTAGCAATTGTCAAGATGGTTATGTAGAGGCTTTTTTACATGCACACCAATTAAAATCTTATTTTAAAGATTATGAAATGTCAGGAAGAACAGGATTAGATAAAGGACATAATATAAAATTGATTATGAAAAGAAATGTTATTGAGCAAGCTTTCTATGTAGGTGATACAGAAGGTGATGAAGAAGCGTCAAGATTTGCAGGTATTCCTTTCATTTATGCAAGTTATGGTTTTGGAAAAGCAAAGAATCCTGATATGATAATACATTCAATTAAAGAATTACCTAAAGTTTTATTAGAAATGAAATGATGGAGGCTATGTTTGTAGTCTTTTTTAAGTATGTTAAAATAAAGTTGTAAGAAATGAGGTGGCTTTTTAGATGAAAAGATATGGTGCTTTGCTTAGGGAAATTAATATTAGTGGTAAAAATAAAGTAGTGATGGCGGAGTTAAAAAAAGAAATAGAAAGTTTGATGTTTGAAAATGTTAAAACTTATTTAAATAGTGGAAATGTTATTTTTTCAAGTCGAGAAAATATTGAAAAGATTACAAAACAAATTGAAGAAATGTTAAAGAAAAACTATGATTTTAAAATACCTGTTTTTGTTTTAGAACAAGAAAAGCTAAAAGATATTTTAGAACATGCACCAATTTGGTGGGGCAGTGATGATAAAATGATTTATGATAATTTAATATTTATGATTCCTCCAATCACTTTTAAAGAAGTTTTTGAGGAAATTGGTGAAGCTAAAGAAGGATTGGAAAAAATTCAAAATTATAAAGATGTTATTTTTTGGTCATTTAGTCGAAAAGATTATCAGAAAACAAACTGGTGGCCCAAAACAGCAAATACAAATGTTAGTAAAAAAATAACAATTAGAACAGCTAATACGATTAGAAAAATTGTAAAAATATAAAATAAAAGTTTTGAAAAATTATTAAATGATTAAAAAGAATGATAGATTGTTGGAAAATTGATTTTTAGGTAAAATAAAAAACATTTTGGTGTTGATTAAAGAGTCATTTTTTGATATTATGCAGTTAAGTTATACGACTGACGGAAGTGGAATAAACCACAGGGAGTATAATCGTGTAAAAGAGTCGACCGTCTGGGCTAAGAATAGTCTGGATGAGTGGGCTCTTTTTTTGGTTGATAGATAAAATAACTAGTTTCATATATTGTCTTGTAATATAATGAAAGTGGTTAAAAGAATCAATCAAAAAGAAAAAAAGAAAGGATGAACGACAATGTTAACTGATGTAGAAATTGCACAAAGTGCAGAGATGAAACCGATTGTTGAAATTGCTCAAAAAGTTGGTTTGGATGAGGATGATTTAGAATTATATGGAAAATATAAAGCAAAGATTTCCCTTGAAGCCATTAAAAAATTAGATCAAAACGAAGATGGAAAATTGATCTTAGTAACAGCAATTAATCCAACACCTGCAGGTGAAGGGAAAACCACAACAATGATTGGATTATCACAAGCACTTAACAAATTAGGAAAGAAATCTGTAGTTGCAATGCGTGAGCCATCGCTTGGTCCATGTTTTGGAATCAAAGGTGGAGCTGCTGGTGGAGGATATGCGCAAGTTGTTCCAATGGAAGATATCAACCTTCATTTTACAGGAGATATTCATGCAATCACTGCTGCAAATAACTTAATTGCAGCAATGCTTGATAATTCGATTCATCAAGGAAATCCCTTGAATATTGATGTAAGACAAATCGTTTGGAAACGTGTCGTTGATTTAAATGATCGTGCTTTACGACATACTGTATGTGGACTTGGTGGTAAAGTCAATGGGGTACCTCGTGAAGATGGATTTGATATTACCGTTGCAAGTGAAGTGATGGCTATTCTTTGTTTAGCTACTTCTTTAGAAGATTTAAAACAAAGAGCTGCAAAAATGATTGTTGCTTATACTTACGATGGAAAACCAGTAACTGTTGATGATATTGAAGCAACAGGAGCTGTTACACTTTTATTAAAAGATGCGATTAAACCGAATTTAGTTCAAACTTTAGACCATACACCGGTCTTTGTTCATGGTGGTCCATTTGCAAATATTGCTCATGGATGCAACTCAGTTATGGCTACCCAACTTGCTGTCAAGTTAGGGGATTATGCAATTACTGAAGCAGGATTTGGAGCTGATTTAGGAGCTGAAAAGTTCTTAGATATTAAATGTCGTCAAGCAAATTTAAATCCTGAAGCAGTTGTTATTGTTGCAACTGTTCGAGCTTTAAAAATGCATGGTGGTGTTGCTAAAAAAGATTTAGGAAATGAAAATTTGGAAGCTTTAAAAGCTGGTTTAGGAAACTTAGAAAAGCATATTGAAAACATTGCAAAATTCGATTTACCTTGTATCGTTGCTATTAATGCTTTTCCAACAGACACAGAAGCGGAACTTCAATTATTAAATGAATGTTGCAAGAAACTTGGTGTTGAAGTAGCTATTAGTAAAGTTTGGGAAAAAGGTGCTGATGGTGGAATCGAACTTGCTGAAAAGTTATTAAATATTTTAGAAACAAAAGAAGCTAATTATCATCCACTTTATGATTTAGATTTATCAATTGAAGAAAAGATTGAAACAATTGTTAAAGAAATCTATGGTGGAGATGGTGTTGAATTTACAAAGAAAGCAAAAAATAAAATTAAAAAATATACAGAACAAGGATTAAGTCAATTACCAATTTGTGTTGCTAAAACACAATACTCATTATCTGACCAAGCATCCTTACTTGGTCGACCAACTGGATTTACTGTTAAAATCAATGATATTATTCCATCTGCTGGAGCAGGATTCTTGGTTGCTATTTCAGGTGATATTATGCGTATGCCTGGACTTCCAAAACGCCCTGCTGCAGTAAATATGGATATTGATGAAAATGGAAAAATTATTGGATTATTCTAAAAGGAGAAGAAGATGAAAGTTGCTATTATCATGGGTTCAACTTCTGATTTACCTAAAGTTGAACCAGCTATTTCAATTTTAAAAAATTATGGTGTTGAAGTGAATGTTCGTTGTTTATCTGCTCATAGAGCACATTTAGGACTTTCTAGTTTTATTAAAGAAACAGAAACGGATGGAACAGAAGTTATTATTACAGCTGCAGGAATGGCAGCAGCCCTTCCAGGTGTGGTGGCTAGTCAAACAGTTTTACCAGTTATTGGTGTTCCGATTGCAGGAAGTAATTTAGATGGAATGGATGCTTTATTATCCATTGTTCAAATGCCTTCGGGTATTCCAGTAGCAACTGTTGCTATTAATGGAAGTAAAAATGCAGCTTATTTAGCACTTCAAATTATGGCTATTAAACATAGTGAAATCAAAGAAGGGCTACTTAAAGAAAGAAAACAAATGGAAGCTGACGCAATGAAAGCTAACGATGAAGTCATAGAAAAATACAAATAGGGGGAAAAGAAAAATGGCAGAATTATTGTATGAAGGAAAAGCAAAACAAGTTTACAAAACAGAAAAGGAAGATGAATATTTAATTCATTATAAAGATGATGCAACAGCAGGTAATGGTGTTAAACATGATAAGTTTGAAGGTAAAGGTGTTTTAAACAATACAATCTCTTGTATTATCTTTGATATGTTAGAAGAAGCTGGAATTAAAACACATATGATTAAAAAATTAAATGAAAGAGATATTTTAGTTAAAAAAGTAGATATCTTCCCATTAGAAGTAATTGTTAGAAATATTACAACAGGATCTTTCTGTAGAAGACTTGGAGCTCCTGAAGGAATCGTTTTAGATGAACCAATCTTTGAAATGAGCTATAAAAATGATGAATATGGTGATCCATTAATCAATGATGATCACGCTGTTGCTTTAAAACTTGCAACTAGAGAAGAATTAGCATACATCAAAGAAACAACATTAAAAATCAATGAATTATTAAAAGAATTCTTTTTATCAATGAATTTAAAACTTGTTGATTTTAAAATTGAATTTGGTAAAACTGCAGATGGAACAATCTTATTAGCTGATGAAATTTCACCAGATTCATGTCGTTTATGGGATGTTGATACAAACCAAAAATATGATAAAGATGTATTTAGACAAGATATTGGAGATTTAATTGAAACTTATAAAGCAGTTCTAGCAAGAATGCAAAATAAATAATTAAGGAGAATAATGATGGATTACAAAAAAGCTGGAGTCGATATTGAAGCAGGTTATAAATCAGTAGAATTAATGAAAGAACATGTTAAAAAAACAATGCGCCCTGAAGTTTTAGGAGGACTTGGTGGTTTTGCTGGTGCCTTTGATTTAAGTGGTATTAAAAATATGGAAGAACCGGTTTTATTATCAGGAACAGATGGTTGTGGAACAAAAGTAAAACTTGCTTTTGTGATGGATAAACACGATACTATTGGAATTGATGCTGTTGCGATGTGTGTCAATGATATTGCTTGTTCAGGAGGAGAACCACTTTTCTTCTTAGATTATATTGCTTGTGGTAAAAACTATCCTGAAAAAATTGCTTCAATTGTAAGTGGTGTGGCTGAAGGATGTTTACAATCTGAATGTGCTTTAGTTGGTGGAGAAACTGCCGAACATCCAGGTTTAATGCCAGAAAATGATTATGATTTAGCAGGATTTGCGGTTGGTGTTGTTGATAAAAAAGATATTATTGATGGGTCAACAATTAAGTCAGGTGATACTTTAATTGGTATTGCTTCAAGTGGTGTTCATTCAAATGGTTTTTCACTTGTTAGAAAAGTGTTTGAAATGACAAAAGAATCATTAGATACATACTATGATGAATTAGGAAAAACTTTAGGAGAAGCTTTAATTGAACCAACACGTATTTATGTAAAAGCTTTAAAAAATGTAAAAAATGCGGGTGTTAGAATTAAAGGATGCTCTCATATTACAGGAGGAGGTTTCTTTGAAAATGTACCTAGAATGCTTCCTGAAAATGTAAGAGCAGTTATTAAAAAAGATAGTTATCCATTACCAGCTTTATTTGATTTAATTCAAAAAAATGGAAATATTGAAGAACATATGATGTATAATACATTCAATATGGGTCTTGGTATGGTAATTGCAGTTAATCCAAAAGATGTTGAAACAACAATGAAAGCTATTGAAGAAGCAGGAGATAAATGCTACGTTGTTGGAAATATCGTAGAAGGAGATAAGGGCGTGGATTTATGCTAAAATTTGCAGTCTTTGTCTCTGGTGGGGGAACAGATTTACAATCAATCATTGATGCTAAACAAGCGGGAAAAATCAATGGTGAGATTGCACTTGTGATTTCAAATCGTCAAAAGGCTTATGGCTTACAAAGAGCGAAAGATGCTGGTATTGAAACAGCAGTAGTAAAAAAAGATGATGCTTTGATTGTAAAGATGTTAAAAGAAAGAAATATTGATTTTATTGTATTGGCTGGTTATCTAGCAATTTTAACGGATGAGTTAATCGATGCATATCCAAATAAAATTATGAACATTCATCCTTCTCTTATTCCTTCTTTTTGTGGGCCGGGAATGTATGGAATGCATGTTCATGAAGCTGTATTACAACGTGGTGCAAAGGTTTCGGGGGCAACCGTGCACTTTGTTTCAAATATTGTCGATGGGGGACCGATTATTAAACAAGTTGCTTGTGATATATCGGATTTAGATACAGCGGATGATATTCAAAAAAGGGTGTTAGAGATTGAACATAAATTATTACCTGAAGTTGTAGGGTTATATTGTGATAATAAGATAAAAATTATTGATGGAAAGGCAAAGGTAATTTAAATGAAAAGAGCTTTAATTTCAGTTACAAATAAAGATGGGGTTGTTGATTTTGCTAAAGGATTAGTAGAATTAGGATTTGAAATTGTATCGACAGGAGGTACAATGAAAGTTTTACAAGAAAATGGGGTTTCTTGTATTGCAATTGATGATGTGACAGGATTTCCTGAAATGTTAGATGGACGTGTTAAAACACTTCATCCAATGGTTCATGGAGGACTTTTATATCGTCGTGATTTACCTAGTCATGTTGAAACAATTAAAAAACATGGTATTCATCCAATTGATTTAGTATGTGTCAACTTATATGAATTTGAAAAAGCTTTAAAAGCTGGTAAAGATTTACCAGATATGATTGAAAATATTGATATTGGTGGACCTTCAATGATTCGTTCAGCTGCTAAAAACTTTAAAGATGTTTTAATTGTAACTGATCCAAAAGATTATAATAATGTACTTGAAGCTATTAAAAATGATACAACTGATTTTGATTTCAGAATGAATCTTGCTTATAAAGCATTCTCTATGACAGGTGCTTATGATGCAATGATTTCAAGATACTTTGCAGATCAAGTTGGAGATCAATTCCCAGATACATTAAATCTTTCATTAAAGAAAGTAGAACATTTACGTTATGGCGAAAACTCTCAACAAGCAGCAAATAAATATGAAGATAGTTATGTTCAAAAATCTTTATTAGATTATGAACAACTTCATGGTAAAGAAATTTCATTTAACAATGTAAACGATTTATATGGAGCAGTTGCGCTTGTTAGAGAATTTGGTAATCAAATCGTTACAGCAGCCATCAAACATTCAACTCCTTGTGGTGTTGCTATTGGAAATACAGGTTATGATTCTTATATGAAAGCCTATGAAGCTGATCCTCAATCTATCTTTGGTGGAATCGTTGCTGTTAACTATAAAATCGATAAAGCAACAGCTGAACAAATGCATAAGATTTTCTTAGAAATCGTAGCTGCACCAGATTTTGATGATGATGCTTTAGAAATCTTAAAGAAAAAGAAAAACTTACGTATTTTAAAACTTAAAAACTTAGATGCACGTGGTGCTAAATATGATATTAAATATCTTGAAGGAAAAGTATTAGTTCAAGAATTAAATACAAAAATGATTGACGAAATGAAAGTTGTAACAAATGCACAACCTACAAAAGAACAACTTACAGATATGGAATTTGGTATGAAAGTTGTTAAATATGTAAAATCAAATGCGATCTGTATTGTTAAAAATGGTGTAACACTTGCTATTGGTGGAGGACAAACATCAAGAGTATGGGCTTTAGAAAATGCAATTCATAACAATCCTGATAAAGATTTCAATGGTTCAGTACTTGCTTCAGATGCTTTCTTCCCATTCAATGACTGTGTTCAAGTCGCTGCAGATGCAGGTGTTCAAGCAATTATTCAACCAGGTGGTTCAATTAGAGATCAAGATTCAATTGATTTATGTAATGAAAAAAATATCCCTATGGTATTTAGCGGATATAGACACTTTAGACACTAGGAGGCTTATATGAAAGTTCTTGTAATCGGTAGTGGTGGTCGTGAACATGCGATTGCTTATAAATTAAAACAAAGTCCAAAAGTATCTGAACTTTATGCAATTCCAGGAAACCCTGGGATTGCAAGTTTAGGTACGTGTGTACCAGGTTCAGTAGAAGATAATGAATTTATTGTTGATTTTATTCAAAAGAATCAAATCGATTTAACAGTTATTGGTCCAGAAGTTCCTTTATGTAATGGTCTTGCTGATGATATTGAAAAAGCAGGTTATAAAGCTTTTGGTCCTCAAAAAAAAGCAGCAACTTTAGAAGGAAGCAAAGCTTTCTCTAAAGATTTTATGATTAGACACCATATTCCTACAGCAAAATATGTTGAAGTCACAGACTTTGAAAAAGCTTGTAAAGAAGTTGATCACTTTGATTTTCCATTAGTAATCAAAGCAGATGGTTTAGCTGCTGGAAAAGGTGTTGTCATTGTTGAAAATAAAGAAGATGCCATTTCTACTTTAAAAGACATGATGGTTGATGGTGCTTTAGATGGTGCCGGAAGTAAAGTTGTATTAGAAGAATTCTTAACAGGATTTGAATGTTCTTTACTTTGTTTTACAGACGGTAAAACAATTGTACCAATGGTTTCAGCAAAAGATCATAAACAAATTTTTGATGGAAATAAAGGACCTAATACGGGTGGTATGGGAACTGTTTCTCCAAATCCATTTTTACCAGAAGGTATGGATGAAGTCTTAAAAAAAGATATTCTTGATCCATTTATGCAAGGACTTAAAGAAGATCAAATGGACTATCGTGGAGTTGTTTTCATTGGTTTAATGATTGAAAATAATCAAGCGAAAGTACTTGAATTTAATGTCCGTTTTGGTGATCCTGAAACACAATCAATCCTTCTTCGTTTAGAAAGTGATCTTTATGAAATTATGGATGCTTGTGCGACTTATACTTTAGATCAAGTTGAAGTTAAATGGTCAGATGACCACGTGGCTTGTCTTGTTCTAGCAAGTGGAGGTTATCCAGGAAAATACGATAAAGGAATTGAAATTAAAAACATTGACAAAGTAAGTGATGATATTGTTGTTTTCCATGCAGGAACAGCTTTAAAAGATGGTAAACTTGTCACAAATGGTGGACGTGTTTTAAATGTGTGTGCAAGAGGAGCAAATTTACAAGAAGCACTTGCGAAAGTCTATGAAACTGCTACAATTATTACATTCGATGGTATGTACTATCGTCATGATATTGGACTTAGATAGGAGAGAACTCTATGACAAATGTAAGAAGAATTTATGTAGAAAAAAGAAAAGAATACGCAACAGAAGCGCATGAAATTCAAACCAACCTCGTTGAACAATTAGGTTTAACGATTCATTCACTTCGTATTGTTCATCGTTATGATGTACAAGGAATTAGTGAAGAAATCTTACAACAAGGAATTAATACAATTCTTGCTGAACCAATGGTGGATCATGTTTATGATGAAACATTTCCAATGAGTGAAAAAGAATCTGTTTTCGCGATTGAATTTTTACCAGGTCAATATGATCAACGTGCTGATTCATGCGAACAATGTTTCCAAATTCTAACAGGAACATCTTCAACAAAAGTAAGATGTGCCAAACTTATTGTAGTAGACATTGATAAAAATGAAGATGTTTTAAATCAAATCAAACATTATTTAATTAATCCAGTTGATCAAAGAATTGCTTCTTTAGAAAAACCAGAACATTTAAATGATGAAACACCTGATATTAAACCTGTGCCAACTTTAATAGGATTTAATGATTTAGATGAAATAGGATTAAATCAATTCTTAAAAGATAATGGAATGGCTATGAATCTTGATGATTTAAAAGTAACTCAAGATTACTTTAAAAATGAAGAACATAGAGATCCTACTGAAACAGAAATCAAAGTGTTAGATACATATTGGTCTGATCATTGTCGTCATACAACATTTGCGACAGTTATTACAGATATCGATATTCAAAATGGTGCTTTTAAAGAAATCTTAGAAAAAGATATTGAAAGCTATAAAACAAGTAGACATGCAGTTTATGGGGTAAATACAACAAGACCTCTTACTTTAATGGATCTTGCAACTATTTCAATGAAAGAACTTCGTAAAAAAGGATATCTTGATGATATGGAAGTTTCTGAAGAAATTAATGCATGTTCTATTGAAATCACTGTTCATACAAATCAAGGAGATGAACAATGGTTATTAATGTTTAAAAATGAAACACATAACCATCCTACAGAAATCGAACCATTTGGGGGAGCTGCTACATGTTTAGGTGGAGCTATTCGTGACCCACTTTCAGGACGTGCTTATGTTTACCAATCAATGCGTATTACTGGAGCAGGTGATCCAAGAAAAACATTGGCAGAAACAACGCCAGGTAAATTACCACAAAGAAAAATTTGTCAAGAAGCTGCTCATGGTTTTTCAAGTTATGGTAACCAAATCGGGTTAACAACAGGTTATGTTCATGAAATTTACGATGAAGGTTATATCGCTAAACGTATGGAAGTAGGAGCTGTTGTGGCTGCTGCACCAAAAGAACAAGTAAAACGTTTAGAACCACAAAATGGACAAATCGTCTTATTAATTGGGGGACGCACAGGACGTGATGGGATTGGTGGTGCTACCGGTTCTTCAAAATCACATGACGTAAAATCTATTGAAACAGCAGGTGCTGAAGTTCAAAAAGGAAATCCTGTTGAAGAAAGAAAAATTCAAAGATTATTTAGAAATAAAGCGGTCTCAGAAAAAGTTGTTAGATGTAATGACTTTGGAGCTGGTGGAGTATGTGTTGCCGTTGGTGAACTTGCTCCAGGGCTTGATATTGATTTAGATGCTGTTTTGAAAAAATATGATGGTTTAACAGGTACAGAACTTGCTATTAGTGAATCACAAGAACGTATGGCTATTGTTGTCAATGACTATGATGTTGATTTCATTAAAGAAGAATGTGCAAAAGAAAACTTAGAAGTTGTTCAAGTGGCAACTGTTACAGATACAAATCGTTTAGTAATGAAGCACATGGGTAAAGATATTGTTAATATTTCTCGTGATTTCTTAGATGCTGCAGGGGCAAAACGTTATCAAAATATTGAAGTTGAATTACCAAACTTTGAAAGTACACCTTTTGATGAAGAAGAAAGAAATGATTTTGTTGGTACAACAAAAGAAGTATTATCAAGATTATCTGTTGCTTCACAAAAAGGTCTTGTTGAAAGATTTGACTCATCTATTGGAAATGGTACAGTTTTATCTCCTTATGGTGGACGTACATATCACACAGAAACAGAAGGGATGGCTGCTTTAATTCCTGTTTTAGGAAAAGAAACAACAACTGCTTCATTAATGGCTTATGGGTATAATCCTAAGATTTCTAAATGGTCACCATATCATGGAGCGATGTATGCTGTTGTTGAAAGTGTTGCTAAGATCGTTGCCATGGGTGGAAACTATCATACAATTCGTTTTTCATTCCAAGAATATTTTGAAAAATTATTAGATGATCCAAAACGTTGGGGTAAACCATTAGCTGCTTTACTTGGAGCTAATCGTGTTCAACAAGAATTAAAACTTCCATCAATTGGTGGTAAAGATTCAATGTCAGGAACATTTGAAAATATTTCAGTTCCACCAACACTTGTTTCTTTTGCTATTACAGCAAGTGATGTTCATGATGTTATGACACCAGAAGCAAAAGAAGCAGGACATATTTTAGCGGAAGTTCAAATTAAAAAAGATCAATTTAGAGTCTTTGATTTTGATCATTTACAAAAACAATATGATGCTATTCAAGATTTAATGAAACAAAAGAAAATTTATTCTGCATATACAGTTAAAGATGGTGGTGTAATCGAAGCTGTTTGTAAAATGGCTTTTGGTAATGGTTTAGGAGCTGCTTTCAATACAGATCATACTCTTGCTTCTTATGTTGAAAAGAATTATGGAAATATTATTGTTGAAGTGAAATCTGAAAAAGATTTAGTAGGTTTAGATTATAGAGTAGTGGCTACTTTAAATGATAGTGAAAAATTCTCTTATGGAATGGATACAATTTCTATTCAAGAAGCTTATGCAATCAATAAAGCACCATTAGAAAGTGTTTATCCAACAAGAGAAAAAGCACCTACACAAGATATTAAAGTTGCGGAATGTAAAACAAGATCGACTTTAAAAGCAAAACAATATATTGAAACACCATTAGTTGTTATTCCAGTGTTCCCAGGAACAAACTGCGAATATGATTCAAAACGTGCTTTTGAAAAAGCAGGGGCTAAGGTTGAACTTGTCTTAATTAGAAATAAAACAGAAGAAATGTTAAAAACATCGATTGATGAATTGGAAAATGCCATCAAACGTGCTAATATTGTGATGCTACCAGGAGGATTCTCTGCTGGTGATGAACCTGAAGGTTCAGGTAAATTTATTGCAACAGTTTTAAGAAATCCAAGATTAAAAGCAGCAATTAGTGATTTATTAGATAATAGAGATGGTTTAATGATTGGTATTTGTAATGGATTCCAAGCACTTATTAAATTAGGATTACTTCCATATGGTGAAATTAGAGATATGTCTGAAAATGACGCTACTCTTACATTCAATACGATTGGTCGTCACTTATCTCAATTTGTAGATACACGTATTGGTTCTGTTAAATCACCATGGCTTGCTAATGTTAATGTGGGAGATGTTCATGTTATTCCTATTTCTCATGGAGAAGGACGTTTTGTTGCTCCTAAAGAAGTTATTGATGAATTATTTGCTAATGGACAAGTATTCTCTCAATACGTTGATCCTAATCGTAAAGTCACAATGCAAACACCATACAATCCAAATGGTTCAATGTATGCTATTGAAGGTATTGTTTCTCGTGATGGTCGAGTTCTTGGTAAGATGGGACATAGTGAACGTCAAGGAGAAAACCGTTTTAAAAATGTTTATGGTGAAATGGATCAAAAATTATTTGAAGCTGGTGTAAATTATTTTAGAGGTGGTAAATAGAATGGATAAACAACAATTTGAATGTTTTACATTAAGTCCTTTAGATGGACGTTATGCAGGTATTAAAGATGCTTTAGGTGAATATTTTTCCGAATATGCTTTAGTGAAATATCGTGTTTTTGTTGAAATTCAATGGTTAAAATTTTTAATTGAAAATGTAGAAAGTAATGTTCTTTCTAAATTTGACAAAGATAACTTAGGACAAATCGAAGCTATTTCAAAAGATTTCAATTATGATTCTTTTAAAGCAATCAAAGATATTGAAGCTGTTACAAGACATGATGTTAAAGCAGTAGAATATTTCATTGGAAATCAATTAAAAGATATGGGTTATGATTATTTAATCAGTTTTGTTCATATTGGATGTACTTCAGAAGATATTAATAATACATCTTATGCTTGTATGATCAAACATGGTTTAAATGATGTTTGGTTAAAGAAAGCAAAAGAATTTACAGCAGTTATCAATCAATGGGCTGTTGAACATAAAAATGATGCGATGTTAGCTCATACTCATGGTCAACCTGCTACACCAACTACAATTGGTAAGGAATTTAAAGTTTATGCTTATCGTTTTACTTCAAGCATTGAAAATATTGAAAATATTAAAATTAAAGCTAAATTTAATGGAGCAACAGGTAACTATAGTGCTATTTTAACAGCATTTCCTCAATTAGATTGGCAGACTCTTAATAAAAAATTTGTAGAAGAATATTTAGGATTAACTTACAATCCCTTAACAACACAAATTGAAAGTCATGATTATACTTGTCATATTTTAGATGGTATTCGTCATTTCAATAACGTGTTAGTGGATTTTGATGTTGATATGTGGCTATACATTTCTATGGAATATTTCAAACAAATTCCTGTAAAAGGAGAAGTAGGAAGTAGTACAATGCCTCATAAAGTCAATCCAATTCGTTTTGAAAACTCAGAAGCAAATGTTGATATGTCTAATAATATTTGTGTTGGTTTATCAAATAAATTACCTAAATCACGTATGCAAAGAGATTTATCAGATAGTTCAAGTCAAAGAAATATTGGTTTAGCTTTTGGTTATTCTTTACAAGCAATTAGTGAAACAACAAATGGTTTAGCTAAATGTGTTGTTAATAAAGATAAACTTGCAGCTGACTTAAATGAAAAATGGGAAGTTCTTGCTGAACCAATTCAAACAATGCTTAGAAAATATGGTATTTCTGATGCCTATGATCAATTAAAAGAACTTACAAGAGGTAAAAATATTTCACAAGAAGCAATTATGGAATTTGCGAAAGGATTAGATGTTTTATCAGATGAAGATCGTCAAACTTTATTAGATATGACACCTGCAAGTTATATTGGATATGCTTCTAACTTATGTGATATTGATTTATAATGATTGATCGTCGTGCAATAAATATTTTATATAATGATCAAGTTGGCAAAAAGCTGGTAGAACATTTCTATCAGCTTCTTGTTGTTTATAGTCAAAATAAAAAAACAAAACCTGTTGAAAGTTATCTTTTAAAATTGAATGATATTGCTAGAAAGAAGAAAACACGTCTTGCTTATTATGATAACCATAGTTTAAAAGAAGATCTGTCACAATTTATTGTAGAAGAGTATCATCTTTCAAAAATGGAACAAAAATGAGACAAATTTGAGACATAAATGATTAAAAAACGTGGTATACTATAGATGCTAGAAATAGGAATTGATTTTTTAGTCATTATTTTATATAATCTTTATAATCCATTGAGCAAGATTAAATAGTGGAAATAGTTAGAGAGAAGATGGCTGGTGAAAATCTTTGTATGGAAGCTATGGGACACTTGTGAGGAATTACTTGAAAAGAGTAATCGTTAATCGCGTTAAGATGAAAGTGCGTATGAAAATACGAATTAAGGTGGTACCGCGTTGAAACGTCCTTAGAGGGGCGTTTTTATATTTTTAAGGAGGAAAAATAATGGGATATAGTGCACCAAGAGGTACGGTAGATATTTTACCTGGACAAAGTGAAAAATGGATTAAATTAGAACAATTGTTAAGAACAATTGCTGCTAATTATAATGTTAAAGAAATGAGAACACCAATTTTTGAACACGCTGAATTATTTAACAGAGCTGTGGGGGATACAAGTGATGTCGTTTCTAAAGAAATGTATACTTTCCAAGATAAAAAAGGAAGATATATTTCCCTCAGACCAGAAGGAACTGCAGGTATTGCAAGAGCTTATGTAGAAAATAAAATGTATGGTTTACCAGAAAAACTACAAAAAGTTTATTATATGGGACCAATGTTTAGATATGAAAGACCACAAAATGGTCGACAAAGACAATTCCACCAATTTGGTGTAGAAATGTTAGGTGTTGAATCACCTTATGTAGATGTTGAATGTATGCTTATGGCAGTGACAGTTGTAGAAGCATTAGGACTTCAAAATATCACACTTCATATCAACTCTTTAGGTGATAATGAATCAAGAGATGCTTATCGTGAAGCTTTAAAAGATCATTTTAGGGATCATTTAGATGAATTATGTGGAGATTGTAAAGCACGTTTTGAAAAGAATCCTTTACGTATTTTAGATTGCAAAGTGGATGCGAAACATCCAGCTATGAAAACAGCACCGAAAACAATTGATTATTTAAGCGAAAGTGCTAAAAATCATTTTGATAAAGTATGTTCTTTATTAGATGATTTAGAAATTGATTATGTCATCGATACAAACTTAGTAAGAGGATTAGATTATTATTCTCATACTGTTTTTGAAATTATTTCTGATGATCCAAAATTAGGTGCGGGAGCTACTGTTGGTGGTGGCGGACGCTACAATGGTTTAATTGAAGAAATTGGTGGACCAGCAACACCAGGTGTTGGTTTTGCCTTTGGTATGGAAAGACTTCTTCTTGCTTTAGATGATGAAGAAGATGAAGACGAAGATGGTTTAGATTGTTATATTATGCCTTTAGGCGAAGAAGCAAAAGATCTTGCTATGCAAATTATTGCGATGTTAAGAGCAAATGGCTTTACATGTGAAATGGATCATGTATCTCGTGGCTTAAAAGGGCAATTTAAATCAGCAGATCGTTTTAATGCACATTTCTCTATTATTTTAGGGGAAGAAGAAGTAAAAAATGAAGTGGTTAATATTAAATGTAATCATGATAAAGAACAAGTTGTAGTACCATTAGAAAATATTTTGGCACATATTGAAAATCATTTAAGTGGAGGACATGAACATGAATAGAACACATAATAACGGTGAACTTCGTTTAGAAAATGTTGGACAAACAGTTGAACTAAAAGGATGGGTTGCTAAAAAGAGAAATTTAGGAGCTCTTGTATTTATTGATTTAAGAGATCGTTATGGAATTACACAAATTATTATCAATGAAGAAATGGAAAACATTTCAAAAGATATTAAAAATGAATATATTTTATATGTTAAAGGAACTGTTGTAGAACGTTCTAGCAAAAATCCAAATATGCCTACAGGAGATATTGAAGTTGATGCATCAGAAATCAAAATCATCAATACAGCTAATACGACACCAATTATTGTTGCAGATGATACAGATGCTTTAGAAGAAACAAGAATGCAATATCGTTATCTTGATTTAAGAAGACCTGTTATGCAAAATAAAATTCTAACAAGACATAAAATTACAAGAAGTATTAGAGAATACTTAGATAGTCATGATTTTGTGGATATTGAAACACCTTATTTAAACAGATCAACTCCTGAAGGAGCAAGAGATTTCTTAGTACCTTCACGTGTACATCATGGTGATTTCTATGCTTTACCACAATCACCACAATTATTTAAACAATTATTAATGGTTGCTGGTTTTGAAAAATATTACCAAATTGCTCGTTGTTTCAGAGATGAAGATTTAAGAGCGGATCGTCAACCAGAATTTACTCAAGTCGATGTTGAAATGTCATTTATGACTACAGATGAAATCATCGAAGTTGGTGAAAATATGGTAGCTAAAGTCATTAAAGATGTAAAAGGTGTTGATGTTAAGTTACCGCTTCCACGTATGACGTGGCATGAAGCGATGGAAACATATGGTATTGATAAACCAGATATCCGTTTTGATATGAAACTTGTTAACTTAAATGAAGTTGTTAAAGATGTTGATTTTATGGTATTTAAATCAGCTTTAGAAAATAATGGATATGTTAAAGGGATTAATGTTAAAAATCATGCAAGTGATTATTCAAGAAAGAAAATTGATCAATTAACTGAACTTGCAAAAACTTATAAAGCAAAAGGTCTTGCTTGGTTAAAAGTAAATAATGGTGTTGGTGAAGGGCCAATTGCTAAATTCTTTAGCGAAGAACAAATGCAAAGATTAATTGAAGCTATGAATGGTGAAGATAACGACTTATTATTATTTGTTTCGGATACAAAATATATGGTTGTTTGTGATGCTTTAGCAGCTTTACGTAATCATTTAGGAAAAGAATTAAATCTTTATGATCCAAAAGAATTAGGATTATTATGGGTTGTTGATTTCCCAATGTTTGAATATGATGATGAAACTCAAAGATATTATGCAATGCATCATCCATTTACAAGACCTAAAGAATCAGATTTAGATAAAATAGATACAGATCCAGCAAATTGTCTTGCTGATGCCTATGATATTGTCTTAAATGGTTTTGAGCTTGGTGGAGGTTCTCAACGTATTTACGAACAAGACTTACAACAAAGAGCTTTCAAAGCTTTAAGTTTAACAGATGAACAAGTAAGAAATAAATTTGGTTGGTTTGTTGATGCATTAAAATATGGGACACCACCACATGGAGGATTTGCTTTAGGATTAGATCGTCTTGCCATGTTACTTACTGAAAGTGATTCTATTAGAGACGTTATTGCTTTCCCTAAAAATGCCAGTGCAACATGTCCAATGTCTAAAGCACCAAACAGTGTAGAAGAAGATCAATTAAAAGAATTAGGTATTGGAGTTTTAAAAGATGAATAACGATCGTATACAAGAAATACTTGATTTAATGGAAGAAGCAAGATTGGATTACTTTTTAATAAGTGATCCTCAATCAATTGCTTATTGTACAGGATACTATAATGATCCGCATGAAAGAATGTTTGTTTTCATGATTTCAAAACATGGAAATCATACCTTATTCATGAATGATTTATTTTATTTGGATCATGATTTAGATGTTAACATTGTTTGGCATAAAGATGGACAAGATGCTATTCAAACAATTGTTGATGAAATGCATTTTCCAGGAAGAATTGGAATTGATAAAAATTGGGCCTCACATTTCTTGTTAGATCTTATGAAAAAACTCCCAGATGCAAAGTATATCAATGCTTCACCATGTGTTGATCTCGTTCGCATGAAAAAAGATTTACAAGAACAAGTTTTAATGATTGAATCAAGTAAAATCAATGATGCTGTTATGGAAGAAATCATTCCATTCATTCAAGAAGGCGTGACAGAAAAACAACTTGCTAAAAAATTAGATGAATTATTTTTCAATCATCATTCTACTTGTTATGGTGCGATTGTTGCATTTGGTAAAAACGCTGCTGATCCACATCATGAAAATGATGATACACCACTTAGAAAAGGTGATTGTGTACTTATTGACATGGGATGTGTTTATAAAGGGTATTGTTCTGATATGACACGTACATTCTTTTATGAAGGTATTTTGGAAGAAGAAATTAAAGTTTATGAAATTGTAAAAAAAGCAAATGAAGCTGCAGAAGCAATGATCAAACCAGGAGTTAAATTATCAGATATTGATAAGTGTGCAAGAAAAGTCATCAGTGATGAAGGCTATGGAAAATATTTTACACATCGTTTAGGACATTTTATTGGTCGAGATGTTCATGAATATGGAGATGTCTCTTCGGTAAATGAAATGGAAGTTGAGGAAGGAATGATTTTTTCAATTGAACCAGGTATTTATTTAGAAGGAAATTTCGGAGTACGTGTAGAAGATCTAGTTATGGTGACAAAAGATGGATGTCAGGTTTTAAATTCATTTACAAAAGATATTTATATTATTTAAAAACGAGCTTGTGCTCGTTTTTTTGTATAAAAAAGAAAAAAATGAGTAAACTTTTAAAGTGAAAAAATATTTTAAAGCCTCTTTAAATAGACAAATTTTGTCAACAAGAAATTATATAATAATATCAAAAGAAAGGATGAATTATATGGAAGTAAAAAGAGGAGATTTGTTTTATGCTGATTTGAGTGTAGGTGTAGGAAGTGAACAATCTGGAATTCGACCTGTTGTTGTTATTCAAAATGATAGTGGGAATCGATTTAGTACAACTATTATTATTTCACCTTTGACATCATCTAAAAAGAAAAATATTCCTACCCATACATTTATTAAATCAAGAGATGATTTAAAAGAAAATTCAATTGCCTTGCTTGAACAAATGAGGACCATTGATAAATCACGGTTGATTAGAAAAATAGGGGAATTAACGCCATTAGAAATGGAACGTATTAATAAATGTATTCGTATTAGTTTAGGGGTTTAAACTTACATAGAATGTTTCAAAACGGGCTTTGCTCGTTTTTTTTAAAAAATATACTCTTAACAAAGAAAAAGAAATCAATTTGTGATAGAATAGTTAACGAGGTGACAAGTATGTATTATTTTATAGGAATTAAAGGGTCAGGAATGGCTCCACTAGCAACAATTTTATATGAATTAGGGAACGAAGTTGCTGGAAGTGATATTGATAAATATATATTTATTGAAGATGAATTGAGAAAAAGAAATATTCCAATTTATTCATTCAATAAAGATAATATAAAGGATGGTTATCACGTAATTATTGGTAATGCTTTTGATGAATCCAATGAAGAAGTCAAAGCAGCTTTAGAAAACCCAAATGTAAAGTGTACAAGATATTATGATTTCTTAGCTGATTTTATGGAACATTATGTTTCTATTGCTGTTGCAGGAACACATGGAAAAACAACAACAACAGGTATGGCTTACCATTTATTTGAAGATTTTGATAAAACATCTGTTTTAATTGGTGATGGAACTGGACATGGACAAGTAGGAAGTAAATATTTTATTTCAGAAACGTGTGAATTCCAAGATCATTTCTTACATTATCATCCAGATTATGCCATTATTAATAACATTGAATTAGACCATGTTGATTATTTTGGAAATCTTGAAAGATATATTCAATCTTTTGAACAATTTGCTAAACAAGTTAAGAAAACAGTTATTGTTTGGGGAGATGACCCTAACATTAAGAAAATTCATTTTGAAAAACATGTTTTAAGATTTGGTTTAGGTGAAAATAATGATGTTCGCGCTGTTAATGTTTTAGAAACACCACAAGGATTATCATTTGATGTTTATATTCATCAAGAATTATTTGGACATTTTAACATACCATTATTTGGAATGCATATGTTATATAATTCATTAGCTATTATTACTCTTGGTTATTTAGAAGATATGTCTTATGACTATATTTTAAGTAAACTTCAAACATTCAAAGGAACAAAACGTCGTTATACTGTAAAAACTCAAGGAAACAATGTTTTTGTTGACGATTATGCACATCATCCAACTGCAATCAGATATGTTATTGAAGCAACAAGAGTGAGATATCCAGGTAAGAAAATCGTTGCCATTTTCCAACCAGATCGTTTTTCAAGGGGAGCGCGTTTTGCTAAAGAATTTGCTCAAGAAATGGATAAAGCAGATTACCCATATTTCTGTCCATTCCCAGAAAATGCAAAACATGAAGACGGTATTGATATTGATATCTATGATATTTCAAAAAATAGTGCACGTGCTAAAGTCATTACTGAAGATGAAGCAGGTGTTAAAGAATTAATGCAATATGATAACTGTGTATTCTTATTTATGAGTAGTAAAGATATTTATAAATTTGAAGAAATGTTGATTGAAGCCAAAAAATCTATATAAAAAGAGTAAATTATGGTACAATTATTAATGAAAGTAGAGGGATGTTTATGACAACAATGGACATTTGTTACTGTGTTTTAATTTTAGCAGGTGCATTTTGTTTAGTTGCTTTAGGGGTGTTGTTTATTCGTACATCAACAGCAATTAAACAAACAGGGGATACTGTTGAAATGGCACAAGATACATTGAAAAGAGTTGATAAAGTCTTAGATGATGTCAATTACAAATTAGACTTATTAAATGCGCCTGTAGAAACAGTTGCAAAGTTCTTTGATCCTCAAAGACCAAAGTTTAATCCATTGAAAATGATGATGAGCTTTATTAAGAAAAAATAGAAAGGTGAGATAATATGAAATTAGGAAGATTTTTAACAACTTTAGGAATAGGTGCTCTTGTTGGGATGTTATTGGCACCAAAAAAAGGAAGCGAGTTAAGAGAAGAATTAAAAGATAAAGGAAAAGAAACTCTTGATAGTGCTAAAGAAATGACAGTTGAAGACTATCAAAAATTAATTAGTGAAACAATTGATAGTATTAAAAAAACAGTTGATGAATTTGATGTTGATGACTTTAAAGATAGTTCTTTAGCAAAATTAAATGAATTAAAAGATAAATTTGATGATGTTGTAACAAAATTACAAGATAGCGACCAATATTCTAAGTTAAAAGATCAAGTTGATAATGTTATTGTCCAAGTGAATGATAAAATTAATGATGTTAAAGAAAAAATGAGCGAACAAGAATTTGATGATTTTTCTGATTTAGAAGACGAAATTAATGACATTGAAGATGATTTAAATGTCATTATCGATGATTTAAAAGACTAATGAAAAAAGCAACGATTTATGATGTTGCAAGAGAAGCAGGTGTTTCTCTTGCAACTGTATCTCGTGTTATTAATGGATCATCAGTTGTTCGTGAAAAAACTAAAGAAAAGGTAATGAAGGTTATTGATGAACTAAACTTCAAACCTAATCAAATTGCTCGAGGTCTTGCGACAAACAAAACTACAACTATTGCAATTATCTTCCCACAATCATTATTTGCTCATGTAAAAGATATGATTGGTGGTATTGGTGATGCTGGTAGAACATTGGATTACAATATTACGATTTATACAACAGATGATATTGGAAATGGTCCAATGGACGACGTTATGGAAAAAGTCATTCGCACAAGAGCCGATGGAGTTATATTATTTAATAACGATAATATTGATCAACAAATTGAACTTGTTAAAAAACATAGTATTCCAGCGGTTGTTATTGGAATGCAAGTAAGTGATGAATCGATAGGTTCTGTTTATGTTGATGCACAAAAGATTACATATGATATTGTTAATAATTATTTAGAAAAAGGTAAAAATGATATTATTTTTGTAAGTCCTCAACAAAATCTTATTCGTACAGTTGATTTGATTGAAGGAATGAAAAAAGCTTATCAAGATCATCAATTATCATTTGATGAGTCAACACAGGTTATTAATACTTCTACTCACTATGAAGAAAGCTATACACAATTTGTTGAACATTTTAGAAATCATAAACATGATTTAGTTTTTGCAAGTTATGATAAAGAAGGGGTTGCAGTTGTTAATGCAGCAATCGATAATAACATAAACATTCCAGATGATATGGAAGTTATGGCTATGATGGATACAAGCTACTCACTTATTTGTAGACCATCACTATCAACGATTCATCTTCCAATTTATGATATGGGTGCGTTGGCTGTACGTTTACTTACTAAAATTTTAAATCAAGAAGAATTAGAAACAAAAGAAGTGTGCGTAGGCTATACAAATATTTATCGTAAATCAACTATTCAATAAACCACGAAAGTGGTTTATTTTTATATTCACTTGACTTTGAATATGAAATTTAATATGATGTATTTACAGCAATGAAGGAGATAAGTAATATTATTTAATTGTTATAGAGAGCTTGTGGTTGGTGGAAACAAGCCAAGAGATAATATGAATACACTCTGGAGCTTCTAAGTGCAAAGCTTAGACGGTGAAAGCCGTTATCTACTTGAGTGTATGTCTTTGACATGAATTTAGGATGGTACCGCGATCAACTCGTTCCTATGGGAATGAGTTTTTTATTTTAAGGAGGAAATTATGAAGATTTATGATGAATTAGTTTGGAGAGGATTAATTAAAGATGTCAGTTCTCCAGAAATTGAAGAAAAATTAAATAATGGAGGATTAACTTTCTATATTGGAACTGATCCAACAGGAGATAGTTTGCACATTGGGCACTTTTCATCATTTTTAATTAGTAAAAGATTAAAAGATGCCGGGCATAATCCAATTTTATTAGTTGGAGGAGCAACAGGATTAATCGGTGATCCTAAACCTGATACAGAAAGACCAATGATTACAAAGGAACAAGTTCAACATAACTTTGACTGTTTAAAAGCACAAGCTCAAAAGATTTTTGGTTTTGAAGTGGTTAATAACTATGATTGGTCAAAAAATTTAAACTTTATTGACTTTTTAAGAGATTATGGTAAATATTTCAATGTCAATTACATGTTGAATAAAGACATTGTAAAAAGAAGATTAGATTTAGGGATTACTTATACTGAATTTTCTTATATGATCATGCAAGCAATGGATTTCTACTGGTTACATGAAAATAAAAATTGTCAATTACAAGTTGCTGGGCAAGACCAATGGGGAAATATTACTGCTGGTATTGAATTAATTAGAAAGAAAACTGGAAAAGAAGCCTATGGTTTTACAATGCCACTTTTAACTAAAAGTGATGGAACAAAATTTGGTAAAACAAATGGTAAAGCGATTTGGTTAGATCGAGAAAAAACTTCTCCTTATGAAATGTATCAATTCTTTATTAATTCAGAAGATGATAAAGTTATTGATTACTTAAAATTCTTAACTTTCTTAACACCAGAAGAAATTATGGAATTAGAAGAAAAAAATAAAACACAACCTCATTTAAGAGAAGCACATAAAGCTTTAGCTAGAGAAGTTATTACATTCTTACATGGTAAAGAAGCTTATGAAGAAGCAGTTCAAGTTTCACAAACATTATTCTCTGGTCAAATTCAAAATTTAACTTTAGAACAAGTTGATGTTGCTTTTGAAGGTGTACCAACAGTTGAAACTGAAGAAAATGAAATGAATATTTTAGATGCTTTAATTTTAGTTGGAGCTGCTAAAAGTAAAAGAGAAGCGAGAGAATTTATTAATGGGGGATCTGTTTTAATCAATGGTGAACGTATTAAAGATTTAGAATTTACTGTTAAAAAAGAAGATGCTTTTGGGCAAAGCAAAACAGTTGTTCGTCGAGGAAAGAAAAATTATTTTGTATTAAAATATAATGGATAAAAGCTCTTAGGAGCTTTTTTTCATAAAGAATATGGTATACTATCTAATAAGGAGGGACGGCTATGGAAAAATTAAGAAGTATTTTTAATTTTATATACGGATATTATTTAGATTACCGCTATAAAGTACCACCTGCATCTGCTTTGTCTTTTGCTTATTATATGATACTTTCAATTATCCCAATATGTACATTATTAGCTTTTTTTACACCGTTTTTTCCTTTAGATATTAAAACAGCACAAGAAATTTTATCATATTATTTAAGACCGGATGTGACAAAAATGGTTATTCAACTGATAAAACCACGTTCTTTATCAATAACAACTATAACAACTTTAATAGCGTCTATCTTTGTTGTAAGTAGAGGTTTTTATCAGTTACATCGTATTTCTAAAAATATGTTTCCTAATGATAAAGAATATCCATTTTTCATTGATCAAGGAATTACTTTTTTAAAAACCATTCTTATCTTTATTTTAATACTTGCAGTAATTTCTTTATTGATTATTTTTCCGTTTTTTAAGATTATCTTTATTGATCAACATAATTTTATAACAAGAGTTTTATTCTTATTTATCATTATTTTTGTTATTTTATTTTTATTATATAAAATCATTCCTGATCAAAATGTAGAATTTTTAGATACAATTAAAGGAACAGTCGTTGCAACATTATTGATTGAATTGATTATAGGTATTTTATCTATTTATTTTTCTATTGTTGATTATAGCAACGTTTATGGTCCGTTAGCGGCGTTGGTTATGTTGATGTTTTCGATTGCTGTATGTTCAGAAGCTATTTATTTTGGTATGTATGTTATTTTTGAATGTCATATTCGAAGATTAATAAAAAAATTATAAAGGAGAAAAGTAATGTATCCTTATATCAATTTTGAAAAAACAGGCAAACAAATACAAAAGTATATGAATCAAGGTGGCTATTGTGTTCAAGATATTCAGACTTATCTAGGACTTTCTTGTAAACAAAGTGTTTATAAATGGCTAAAAGGAAAGTCATTACCTAATTTAGAACATTTATGTGCTTTAAGTTATTTGTTTCATTGTACGCTAGATGATTTAGTTGTTACACAAATGAATTATTATGTAATCAAAGAAACAATATGTCAGTATTCATTAGGAGATTGTTAATGATTTATTTAGTAATAATAAATGTATTAGGCTTTTTGACAATGAGTCTTGATAAAGCAAAAGCAAAAAAACAAAAATATCGTATTTCTGAAAATACTTTGCTTTTTGTGGCTTTGATGGGTGGAAGTTTAGGAAGCTATTTAGGTATGTATTGTTTTCATCATAAAACGAAACATGTGAAATTTTATATAGGTATGCCGTTGATTTTATTTATACAAATCTTGATTTATTGTTTTTATTTTTATACAAAATTCTAGACAAGAATTTTGTATATGCTATAATACAAACGTATTAATCGAATGCTTTGATCCACATTGTTGGGGAAAAAAACAGTGTGGTTTTTTTATGGAGGAATTTATGAAAACAAATAAAAAAGATATTATCAGTATATTACTTGGAAATACGTTACTTGCACTTGCGGTTATTTTATTTATTGTTCCAGGGCATTTATTAAGTGGAGGTACAACAGGTATTTCTTTATTTTTAAATCATTATTTTCATTTCCCTATTTCAATATTTACTTTTATTTTTAATTTTATTGTTTTTATTATTGGTGCACTTATTTTAGGAAAGAAATTTGCTTTACAAACACTTATTTCAACATTTTATTATCCATTTATTTTAGGTGTGTTTGAATTTTCTTTTCAAGGTTTTTATTTAACCGATGATATTTTAATTAACACACTTTTTGCAGGTGTTTTAGTTGGGGTTGCTATTGCTATTGTTATTAAAGCAGGGGCTTCAACAGGAGGTATGGATATTCCACCCCTTATTTTAAATAAATTATTTAAAATTCCTGTTTCTATTTCAATGTATTTTTTTGATACATTAATTGTGTTAGCGCAATTTGGTTTTTCTGATGTTAGACAATGTCTTTATGGAATCGTGTTAATTTTTATTTATACAATGGTTATTGATAAGATTTTAGTAATGGGTGCTCAAAAAATCGAAGTTAAAATTATTTCTTCGAAATATGAAGAAATTAGAAAGGCTATTTTAACGAACGTTGATCGTGGAGTAACAATGCTTCATGGACAAACAGGCTACTTATTAGAAAATACAGAAGTTTTAATTAATGTTATTTCGACAAGAGAACTTGTTCAAGTTGAAAGACTTGTAAAATCTATTGATGAAGATGCGTTTATGATTATCTCAAATGTTCATGAAGTTCAAGGAAGAGGATTTAACTTAGAAAAGGAATATATTGAAAAATAAGATGTATCATTTATCTTTGTATTTTGATGAAAAAACAAATCAAAAATTATCTTTTCTAAGTAAACAGATTGAAAAAGAACTTCATCAAAATTATTTAGAAAAACATCATATTCCTTTTCATCTCACTGTTGCGACTTATAAAGAAATAAAGGAAGATAAATTTATTGAATTGGCAAATGAGCTTTTTACAAAAGGAAAGAAGCAAGAACTTTATTTTGTTTCAATAGGGTGTTTTCAAAAATCAACGCTCTATTTATTACCTGTTTATAATGAGTTTTTAAATCAGTTGATTTTAAAAGTACATCATACTTTTGATGAAAATGTTTCCATTTCACAAAAGAATCGCTATTTACCGTATCACTTTGTACCCCATGTTTCTATAAGCAGAAAGTTAAATGAACAACAAACTAATCAAGCATTTAAAATATTAAATCATTATTTTGAACCTTTTCATGGAAAAGTTATTAAGATTGTTTTAGCAAAGACAAATCCGTATCAAGAAATAAAGATCTGGGATTTATGATGCTTGTTAAGCATGATATAAACTATAAAAGAAGCATTTAACATTTTATGCTTCTTTTTTTATAATGAAGACAAGGGGAGAAATGAAAAATGTTTTCTAATAAAGAATTAAGAAGCATGATCGTTACTTTGTTTTTTGAACAATTACTGGTTATGCTTGTAGGAATTGTCGATACTTTTGTCGTAAGTAGTTGTGGGGAAGCAGCAGTTTCCGGAGTATCACTTGTCAATCAATTCAATACAATTTTTATCTATTTATTTACAGCACTTGCTTCAGGTGGGGCAATCGTTGTTAGTCAATATATAATGCAGGAGCAGCGTTATATCGTTCGATGGCTAAAACAAAAGTAACGATGTATATTTCTTTTGTTGCTAATATCATCAATGTTATTGGAAATATTATCGGTGTTTATGTTTTAAAAGCAGGAGTTGCAGGGGTTGCGTATCCTTCACTTATTTCTCGTGTTTTTTCAGCAATTATTATCACTATTTTATGTTTTAATAAAAAATTGGAAGCTTACTATGATTCAAAAGATATCTTTAAATTCGATGGTAAGATGCTCAAACGTATTTTAAATATAGCAATTCCTAATGGGGTCGAAAATGGAATTTTCCAACTTGTAAAAGTGGCTTTAAGCTCAATTGTAGCGATGTTTGGAACCTATCAAATTGCAGCCAACGGGGTTGCACAAAGTATTTGGTCATTAGCGGCACTTATTGGTTCAGCAATGGGGCCTGTCTTTATTACTGTTATTGGACAATGTATGGGAGCAAAGGATGTTGATCAAGCAAAATTCTATTTCTCTAAACTTATTAAATGGTCGCTTGCTTTTTCAATTGTATGGAATGTACTTGTTTTAGCGATGACACCATTTATCTTACAATTCTATAATCTTGCGAATGAAACAAAACATTTAATTATTATTCTTGTTATTATTCATAATATTGCCAACACCGTTGTCTTCCCACTTTCTGGACCATTATCTCAAGGATTAAGAGCTACAGGAGATGTCAAATTTACGATGATTGTTTCAATTGCTTCAACAGTGGGTGGAAGACTTGTCTTATCTATTATTCTTGCTTTAGGACTTCATTTAGGTGTTATTGGAATTGCTCTTGCAATGTGCGGCGATTGGACAATTCGTGCGATTATTTTCTATTATCGTTATAAATCAAATGCTTGGACAAAATTTGAAGTTATTTAAAAAGAGGATTTTATGATATAATGTTTTCAAACTAAGAAAGGAGTATTTTTATGGCAATTGATATTAAAGAAATACTTGCAAATGGTTTGTTAGATTTATGCCACAAAAAAGACTTATCTCAAATAACAGTTAAAGATCTTCTGGAAGCAACAGGAGTCAGTAGACAAACATTTTATAATCATTTCTTAGACAAAAATGATTTAATCCAATATATTTATAATCATAAAATTATTAATCATTTTAATGGACAAAATCAAAATCTTAATTTTTATGAATCACTTATAGAATCTTTTGAACATATGAAACAATATCAAACCTTTTTAAAACAGGCTTGCTTAATGGATGGACAAAATTGTTTAAAGGAATACATTCCTAAACATTGTGAGGAATTTGATTTAAAATGGCATCAACAACTTTATGGTGAAAAACTAATGCCAGACGCCTTAAAATTTGCAACGATATATCATGCGAATGCTTCAAGTGCAATGACTTTGTCATGGATTTTATCGGATATGAAAGTCCCTGTAGAAGAAATGGCAAAAATGATTACCCAAATGCGAGGGCTTGGAATGGATGATTTATTTCAAGGAAGTGATTGTACAACAAATCCTTATAAAATTGACAAATAGTCTTTTTTGTCAATTTGTTGACAGAGTAATTTAATTATAAATTACTCTTTTTTATAAGCATGTTACAATAAAAGTGAAAGAAGGGAATTGTATGAAAAAGACACTTTATTTAATGCGACATGGACAAACATTATTCAATTTACAACATAAGATTCAAGGGTGGTGTGATTCGCCACTTACAGAATTAGGAATCAAACAAGCGAAAGTTGCGGGAAAATGGTTTAAAGATCACGATATTACTTTTGATCATGCTTATTCAAGTACGAGTGAAAGATGTTGTGATACATTAGAACTTGTGACAGATATGCCTTATGTACGTACTAAAGGCTTAAAAGAAAATTATTATGGGGAGTTAGAAGGAGAAAGTGAAAGATTAAATTCTCATTTAACACCTAAAGATTGTGAAACATTCTATTTACAATATAAAGGAGAATCCTCTAATACGACAAGAGACCGTATGGTAAAAACTTTAACAGAAATTATGAATAAAGAAGACCATCATAGTGTTTTAGCCGTGAGTCACAGTGGGGCTTGTTTTAACTTTTTAAGAGCTTTTCAAGATCCAATGGAAGAATTAAAAAAAGGATTTGGAAATTGTTGTATTTTTATTTATGAATTTGATAATGGAACATTTACATTAAAAGATGTGATTAGACATCAAATCTAGGAGGAAATATGGAATACGTTAATTTAGGTAAGACAGATATTAAAGTTTCAAAAGTATGTTTAGGATGTATGGGATTTGGTGATCCACAAGCAGGAATGCATTCTTGGACACTTCCTTATGAAGAATCTAAAAAAATCATTAAGCATGCCCTTGATCAAGGAATCAACTTTTTTGATACTGCTATGGGATATCAAGGAGGAACATCAGAAGAATATTTAGGACGTGCCATCAAAGAATTTTCAAAAAGAGAAGATGTTGTTATTGCGACTAAATTTATGCCACGTAGCCAAGAACAAATTAATCAAGGTATTAGCGCAAGAGAACATATTGAAACATGCTTAAATAATAGTTTAAAAAGATTACAAATGGATTATGTAGATCTTTATATTCTTCATCGTTGGGATAATATAACTCCTATTGAAGAAACAATGGAAATCTTAAATGATCTTGTTAAATCAAAAAAAGTAAGAGCCATTGGTGTTTCTAACTGTTTTGCTTGGCAAATTGCTAGAGCTAATGAAATTGCTAAAAACAATGGATGGGCAACCTTCCAATCAATTCAAGGACATTACAATCTAATCTTTAGAGAAGAAGAAAGAGAAATGAAACCTTATTGTGATTTAATGGGTGTTTCTATGACACCTTATAGTTCACTTGCTTCGGGAAGACTTTCAAGACATCCAGGGGAAACATCTAAAAGATTAAAAGAAGATACCTATGCTAAAGGTAAATATGATGAAAGCGAAAAAGAAGATCTTGTCATCATTCAAAGAGTTGAAGAACTTGCTAAAAAAAGAAATTGTTCGATGTCAGAAATTTCTTTAGCGTGGTTAATGTCTAAAGTAACTTCACCAGTTGTTGGTGCGACAAAACTTAGTCATATTGATACGGCTTGTAAGGCTTGTGATTTAAAATTAACAGTTGAGGAAATAAAATATTTAGAAGAATGTTATAAACCACATCCATTAGTGGGTGTCATGAAAGAAAATAATCAATAAAAACAAGAAAGATTCTTTTCTTGTTTTTTATTTTTTGTTATATTATAAAAGATGAACAAGAAAGAGAGTAGATAATATGGGTATTGTAGTAATTGGAGCAGTTTTTGTAGATATTAAAGGATTTCCACTAGATGCATATATTCCAACTGGAAGAAATGCAGGACATATTAAATATATTCATGGCGGTGTAAGTAGAAATGTGGTAGAAGATATAGCAAACATTGAATTACGTCCAACATTTTTATCAATTGTTGATGATAGTGCTTTGGGAGAAGATGTTATTCGTAAATTACAAAGACATAAAGTTAATACAGAATATGTTCAAAAAATTCCTGAGGGAATGGGAACATGGCTAGCTGTATTTGATAATGATGGTGATTTGGCAGGTTCTATTTCTCAACGTCCAAATTTAATGCCAATTTTGGATTTAATTAATGAAAAGGGCGATGAAATATTCAAAGATTGTGATTCAATTGTTTTAGAAGCTGATATTGATCCTGAAATTATAAAAACTGTTTTAGATTATTCAAAAAAATATAACAAAAAAGTATTTGGTGTTATTTCGAATATGACACTTGCAGTTGAAAGAAGAGACTTATTACAACAATTTGATTGTTTGGTATGCAATGAATTAGAGGCAGGTATTTTCTTTGCTGAAAATTATAGTAAAAAAAGTCCAAAAGATTTATGTGAAATCATTTATCAAAAAGTTTCTGCAGGAGCTATTAAATCAATGGTTGTTACAATGGGAAGCAAAGGAAGTATTTATGCCGACCATTTAGGAAATAAAGGAATCTGTCTTGCTAAAAAAGTAACTGTTAGAGATACAACAGGTGCTGGTGATGCTTTTTGTGCAGGGTTAACAATAGGACTTACTTATGGAAAAGAACTTTCTGATGCAGTTGAAATTGGAACAAAATTAGCAGCTTCTGTTATTACATCATCAGAAAATGTATGTCCACGTTTTTTACCACGTGAATTGGGATTGGATATGGATGTATCTGATTGTTAAAAATATCCTAGAGGATTAGGATATTTTTTTTGACAGTCTATAAATAAAGTTATAGAATATGTGCAAGTAGGTGAATTTTATGGATTTAAAGAAAATAAAAATAACAAAACAAGCTAAAATATGTTTGAGTCTCCTTATAGCCATTATCATGCTTCTTTTTATCATTATTATTTTGTATAATGATAAATTTTATCCAAATACCTCAATAGGTGGAATAGATGTTTCAAATATGACTTTGTCAGAAGCTAAAAATGCTGTTCAAACGGATTTGAAAAATCATGTTCTTGTTATTAAAGGCAGAAATAATGCAAAATATGAATTAAGAGGCGCGGATATTGATTTGAATGCTAATTATGAAAAACAAGTAGAAGATTGCTTTAAAAAGACACATGGATTATTTTCGTTTTATAAAATAATTTCAGGTGAAGATTTTGATGTAAATTTTGATGTTTCTTATAATAAAGAGGCCTTTAAAAATAATCTTTCTCAATCATTTTTAATAACAGGAGATAATTATAAAATTACAGCACCAGTAGATGCACATGTGGAATATGATAAGACTGCTAAAAGTGGTAAAGTTATTAAAGAAAAACAAGGAAATCAATTAGATCAAGATAAGTTTTATAGTTATGTTGAAAAGTCTATTCAACAATTAAAGACAAGAGTCAATTTAGATAAGGCAAATGTTTATTTAAAACCAAAATATGTACAAACTGATAAAGAGGTACTAAATGAGCTAAGCCAGTATAATAATTACTTATGTCGTTGGGTTCGTTTTGATATGGGTGAAAAACACTATGAAACAATTTCCCCTAAAGAAATTAAAGATTGGATAGTTATTGGTGATGACGCTTCTGTTTCAATTGATCAAGAAAAAATGGCACAATGGGTTGAAAAATTCTGTTTGAAATACAAAACAGTAGGAAAAACAAGAAAATTCAAGTCACATACTGGTGAAGTATTAGAAGTATCTGGTGGAGATTATGGATGGCAAATTGATTATAGTCAAACTGTTGATCAAGTTTATAAAGCGTTGACAGAAAATAATACGCAAAGTGATGTAGATGCATATGTAAAAAATAAAAGTAATACAAACAAGAAAAAACTACTTAAGAAGTTAGAACCTATTTATAAAAATAAAGCTTACAAAATGAACTTTGAAAATCCAACAGAAGATTATAATACTCAAACATATAGCGAAGTGGATATTTCAGAGCAAATGGTTTATGTCTTCCAAAATGGACAAGTTGTTTATAGTGCAAAATGTGTAACAGGACTTCCAAGTGATGTAACACGTTCTACTAAAACAGGATGCTGGTATATAAAAGATAAAAAACTCGAATATACTTTAAAAGGTGCGGATTATACAACACCAACTAAATATTGGGTTCGTATTACATGGACTGGAACAGGATATCATTATATGAATCGAAGTGATTGGGATAAATGGTCGCCTGAATTATATAAAACAAGAGGTTCTCATGGATGTATTAATTTACAATTAGAAGATGTTAAAAATATTTACAATCTTGTTTCTATGAGAGACATGGTATTTATACATGATTAGAAACCATCGAAAGATGGTTTTTTAATTTGCAAATGAATTGCATATTTATTGACATAATAAAAGAGGAATGCTAGAATCTAGGAAAATGCAAATGAATTGCAAATAAGAGGTGGTAATATGCGTTATAAAACGAAAACTTTTCAATTGATTGAAAATTACTTGAAAACGTGTTGTGATAAATGCTTTCGAGCACATGATGTTTACGATTATATCGTAGCAAATGAAATGAAAGTAAATATCTCAACTGTTTATAGGAATTTAGAACAGTTTGTTGATGCAGGACAATTAATTAAATATAAATCGGGGAATAATGATGTTTGGATGTATCGTCTCAATCAACAGTTTAGTCAATGTCATGAACATCTTCATTTACAATGTAAAGAATGTGGAAAAATTATTCATATAAAAAAAGAATCGATGGATTCTATCATCACAATGCTAGAAAAAGATTATAAATTCTTTTTAGACTGTGATATTTCTACTATTGGTGGTTTATGCAAAACATGTATGATGAAAAAGGAGTTAAAATGAACAAATTATTAAAATACACATTTATGTTATTATGCTGTTTTTTGCTGATGGGATGTTTACCTTTAGATAAAGAAACAGATAAAAAAAGTATTGTTTGTACAACGTATGCCCAATATAATTGGTTACAAGAAATTATTGGGGAGAATAATTCAACATTTGAACTTACTTTACTTATTAAAGATGGAGCTGATTTACATAGTTATCAGCCAACAATTAAAGATTTAGCAAAGGTATCATCTGCTGACTTATTTGTATATGTTGGTGGAGAATCCGACCAATGGGTAAGTGATGCGTTAAAAGAAGCAAAAAATAAAAATATGTTAGTTGTTGATATGATGGATGTTTTAAAAGAGAGAATCAAGGAAGAAGAACATGTGGAAGGAATGAAAGAAGATCACGACGAAAATGAAGATGAAAGTGAATATGATGAACATGTTTGGCTTTCACTTATTAATGCACATGAAGTGGTTCGCTATCTATCAAATGAAGTGCAAAAATTAGATGATGTCCACAAAAAAACATATGAAGAAAATACGATACGCTATTTAAATGATATTGATGATTTAAATCATCAATATGAACAAGTGGTAGAAAATGCCACTACTAAAACATTACTTTTTGCAGATCGTTTTCCATTTAGATATTTACTGGATGATTATGATCTTAATTATTATGCGGCTTTTCCTGGATGTTCTGCAGATGTCGAAGCAAGTTTTTATACGATTACTTTTCTAGCAAATAAAATAGATCAATTGGATTTAAAAAGTATTTTTGTTATTGATCAAACAAATTTAAAAATTGCACAAACAGTTAAAGATAATACACAAAAGAAAAATCAAAAAATTATGTATTTAGATTCTTTACAGTCAGTTGATGATCAGAAAATCAAGGATGGTTATAGTTATTTAAAGGCAATGAAATATAATTTAAAAGTGCTTAAAAAGGCATTATAGAATAAGGAGATATTATGTCATATATAAAGATAGAAGATTTATCATTGGGATATGATAGTGAAATTGTTTGTTCAAATATAAATTTTGAAATTAATAAAAATGACTATTTATGTATTATAGGAGAAAATGGGGCAGGGAAAAGTACCTTGATCAAGACAATTTTAGATTTAAAAGAAAAAAAAGCAGGTAAGATTTTATTTTCTGAAAATTTAAAAAAATCAGAAATAGGGTATCTTCCTCAACAAACAGTTGTTCAAAAAGATTTTCCAGCAACTGTCTATGAAGTTGTTTTATCAGGTATGTTGTCACAATTAAAATATCGCCCTTTTTATACAAAAAAAGAAAAAAAACATGCAAAACAAGAAATGGAAAAATTGGGAATTACGCATTTACAAAATAAAAGTTATCGCCAGTTATCTGGTGGACAACAACAACGTGTTTTATTAGCAAGAGCTTTATGTGCTTCAGATAAAATTATATTATTAGATGAACCAGTAACTGGTTTGGATCCTCAGGTTACACAAGAATTTTATGGCTTATTAAAATCATTAAATGAACAAGGAATGACTATTGTCATGGTTTCTCATGACTTATCTGTATTAAAATATGCAACACATGTTTTATATTTAAAGAAAAAAGTCCCCATTTTTATGGAGAAAGAAATGTTTATTGAAAGGTATGGAAAGGAGATTTATAATGACTAATTTTATTGCAACATTACAATATTATTTTTCTTATCCTTTTGTACAGTATGCTTTAATTGTTGGAGTTTTAATTGCTTTATGTTCTTCGTTATTAGGAGTAACACTTGTTTTAAAACGTTTTTCATTTATTGGGGATGGTCTTTCACATGTTGCCTTTGGGGCAATGGCTGTGGCGACGGTTTTACAGTTTACATCACAAACTTTATTTATCATGATTGTTACAGTTATTGCAGCTATTTTTCTTTTAAGGACGGGGCAAAATACTAAAATAAAAGGAGATTCGGCTATTGCTATGCTATCTGTAGGGGCTTTAGCTATCGGTTATTTAGTAATGAACATTTTTTCAACTTCAGCTAATGTTTCTGGAGATGTTTGTTCAACGCTTTTTGGGTCAACAACAATTTTAACTTTGACACATTTTGAAGTAATCGTTTGTATTGTTATGTCACTGCTTGTTGTGTTGTTTTATGTTTTATTTTATAACCGAATCTTTGCAGTTACTTTTGATGAAGAATTTATGAAGGCAACGGGTAAAAAAGTAGAATTATATAATTTGATTATTGCTGTTTTAACAGCCGTTATTATTGTTCTTGCGATGAATTTAGTAGGTTCATTATTAATTACAGCTTTACTTATTTTTCCAGCTTTGTCAGCAATGAAAATAATAAATAGTTTTAAAGGAGTCGTTATTTATTCTGCAATTTTATCAGTTATTGGAGCATTTGTAGGAATTATATTATCAATATTGTTTTCAACTCCTGTTGGAGCAACTGTTGTTTTTATTAATATTATGATCTTTATTATTAATTGGATAATTTCAATATTTAAATAAGTGATTGAAAATCCTTTCTTTTCAAAAAGAAAGGATTTTGTTAAAATATACGAGGTGATTATAAATGGATGGGATATTATTAATAAATAAACCTGCAGGCTATACAAGCCATGATATTGTAGGAATAGTAAGAAAAAAATTACATACAAAAAAAGTAGGACATTGTGGAACATTAGATCCTGATGCAACGGGTGTACTTGTTGTATGTGTCAATAAAGCAACAAAAGCAATTCAATTTTTGATGAGTGATACAAAAGTATACAGGGCAACTTTATCGCTAGGGAAAAGTACAGATACATATGATGCCAGTGGAAAAATATTAGAAGAAAAAGAAATTGGACAAATATCAAAAGCACAAGTTATTGATGTTTTAAATTCATTTTTAGGAAAATCTAAGCAAAAACCGCCAATTTATTCAGCAATTAAAGTAAATGGTAAAAAGCTTTATGAGTATGCAAGAAATGGTGAAGAAGTAGAAATTAAAGAACGTGATATAGAGATTATGATGATTGAATTAATTGATTTTTCAAATAATGAGATTGTTTTCGATGTTAAATGTTCTAAAGGAACCTATATTCGTTCTTTATGTGTTGATATTGCTAAAAAACTAGGGTATCCAGGACATATGTCTCATCTAGAAAGAAGACAGGCAGGGCGCTTTTTAATTACTGATTGTATTACTTTAGAACAGTTAGAAAATGATGATTATTCTTTACATTCAATAGATGACGCTTTGTGTGGTTTTCCTCAATTAAAATTAGATGATCCAACACCAGTTTATCATGGTAAACAAATTAAAAGTGATTTGACTGGTCAAGTAGCGATTTATGATAATCAAAATCGTTTATTAGCTATTTACGAAAGTACGGGACAAGGCTATTTGAAAAATGTTAGAGGTCTATGGTGATGGAAATCATTCATTTGTCAGTTGATACTCCCATGCAAGTTCATGATTCTGTTTGTGCACTAGGCTTTTTTGATGGTGTTCATTTAGGACATCAACAACTTTTAAAAGAGGTTGAACATATTGCTAAAGAAAAGGGACTAAAAAAAGCAATAATGACATTTTCTGTACATCCTAAACAAATTTTAGAAAATAATGATTATCATTATTTGATGTCATTATCTGAAAAAATAAATATTTTAAAACAATGGCAATTTGACTATTTTTATATTATTGATTTTGATCAAACTGTTGCAAATTTAAAACCCAATATTTTTTTACAAAATTATATTATAAATCATCAAATAAAACATGTTGTATGTGGTTTTGATTTTCATTTTGGAAAAAAAGGAATGGGTGATGTACATGTTTTACAAGAAAATAAATCATTTGATGTCACTGTCATAGAAGAGTACAGTGAAGATGCATTAAAAGTATCTTCATCGTACATAAAAAAGTTGTTGAATGAAGGAATTATTGAAAAAGCAAATCATTTATTGACACGATTTTATCGTGTCTCTGGACAGGTTATTTATGGTTTGCAAAATGGGAGAAAGATTGGTTTTCCTACGGCCAATATTGATTATGGACACTATGTTGTTTTAAAAAAAGGTGTTTATGGGGTCTATATAACTATTAAAGGAAAGCAATATAAAGGAATGGCTAATATTGGTTATAATCCTACAGTAGGGCTTATTGATAACTTATCTTTAGAAGTCAATATTTTTGATTTTGATCAAGATATTTATGGTGAAGATGTGGATGTAGATTTTGTGTTTAGGGTAAGAGATGAAAAGAAATTTAAATCTTTAAATCATTTAAAAGAACAATTACAAAAAGATAAAAAACATATTGATCAATTTCTGGATTAATATGTTTTTCTTTTGTCTAAAATATAAGAGGTGAAGAAAATTGCTTTATATTCATTTATTTCTAGCAAATTTAATATGGGGATTAAATGTGATTGTTACAAAATTAAATTATGATTCTTTTCATCCTCTTTTTTTAGCAATGATAAAGATACTTTTTTCTGTATTAGCGCTGCTGTTTTATATTTATTATAAAAAAATTTCTTTTGAAAAAGTATCTATAAAAAAATTAATAGTGCAAACAAATTTAATTAATGTTATTAACTTTTTGTTGACATATTATGGTATGCAATATGTAGAAGGGACGATGACAGCAACGATTAATTGTTTAGCACCAGTTATGATGTTTATTGTATCTGTTTCTTTGTGCAAATGGAATTGGAAAATTCTGGTCTCATTCATGATGAGTTTTTTAGGATTTTTATTAGCCATTCATTTTCGACTTTTTAATATAGGAAAGGGAATCTTTTTTTTAATAACGGCATTGTTTATTTACAATTTTGGTAATTATCGATTAAAAGATATTACACATAATCCATTCATTTATAACTTATATATGTTATTAATAGCTTTTTTTGAATTTATTGTTATTTTGTTGTTTCAAAAGAATGATTTATTTAAAACAGTAAACACTTTTTCTTTATGGTTATTTATTTTAACTTCTGGAATTGGATATGCTTATATTCAATGTGTTTATTTTTTATCAATTCATTCAATAGGTCCTTTAAAAACAAGTTTTTTTATGGCATTTAGTCCTGCTTTTACCTATTTTTTCTCTTTGATTTTATTAAAAGAAAAATTTGATTTTTTTGTTTTAATTGGATTTATAGTGATTTTTACAACTTCGTTTTATTTTATCTCAAAGAAAGAAAATTAGATTTAGACAAGTATATGACTTCATGATATACTTATATGTAGAAATGTGATTAAAAGAGGTTGTTAACATGAAATATTTGAATGAAATTATAAAAGTATTAGGAATGAAAACAATTATTATTATTTCGGTAAGTATTTTAGTTTTGATATTGGTTATTTTGACATATCGCTTGTTAAAATTAAAACATTATCGTAATGAAATTGTTGATTTAGAAAATAATATGAATGCAATTAAATCCTTACCTATTCAATATCGACTAGGGAGGGTAAAAGGAATTGCTAAAAATATGCCAGAATTGCAAGAAAAATATGAAACTTATGATGCAAAATTTGCTGAATTAACAGATCTTCAAAATGATGAAATCATTCCGCTTGTTAATGATATTGATGAAGCACTTTATTATCGAAAATTACGAGGTGTTCAAAAAAAGATGAACTCTTTAGAGGAAAAAGTGATTCATTATGCAAAGGAATCAAAACAACTTTTAAAAGATATAGAAGTTATTACAGAAATTGAAAATATTCAAAGATTAGAAATTATCAAAGTTAAAGAAAAATATCGTGCTACAAATGATAACTATGCACAGATTCGTTTTAAAGTTGAAGACTACGTTCCTAAAGTACAAGATGTATTTCATGATATTGATGAACGCTTTGTTGAATTAGAAAATTATATGAATAATCAACAATTTGAAGAAGCTAAGACATATACAGAAGATATTTCAAAATATATCGATGCTTTGGATCAACAGTTAAGTGATTTACCTACATATATTTCTGTTGTTCGTCAATATTTACCAAAACGCTTAAATGAACTAAAGTCAATTATGCAAGATATGCAAGAAAAAGATTTTGCTGTTGAAAGAATGAATGCTACGATCCGTATTTCTAAAATTGATAATGATTTACACGAGACAGAAAAAAATATAAAGAATTTAAAATTGGAAAACGTTGGACAAAATATAGAAGTCATGACGGATGAGTTAAATCTATTGTATTCTGATTTTGAAAAAGAAAAGAATGCATATGCACTCTACGAAGAAAAAAGAAATGAATGTTATAAATTCGTTAATAAGATAGAAAGTGGGCTTTTAGAAGCTAAAGAAAGTATTCATGAGTTAGAAAAAAACTATATTTTAGGTGATTATACGATTACAATAGAAGATGATTATAATCAATTTCAATCAATTGTTGATGATTTAGCGGAAATTACAAAGCTTATTGAAACTAAAGATTTTTCTTATATAGAAATGATTGATGATTTTTCAAGAATTGTTGAACAAAGTAAACCATATAATGATTCTTTGATTAAACATATTGAATTAGCAGAAACATTACGTATTCAAGAAAAGAGAGCTTTGGATGAGTTAGACAATATTAATATTGTTTTATTAGAAATTAAATCTGAAATTAGAAATAAACATTTACCAATGATTAGTGAATCTTATCAAGATTATATTGATGACTCTTATCAAAAAGCAGATTCCATCTTAAATTTTATTAGAAAAAGACCAATTGATTTAAAGAGTTTATCACTTCAAGTAGATGCTGCAAGAGATGTTATTTATAAATTGTATGATAATGTGCATAATTTGATTGTTACTGCTGAAATGGTAGAGGATGCAATTGTTTTTGGAAATAGATATCGTTCTTCATTTTTAGAAGTTAATACAGAACTTACAAAAGCGGAATTACTTTATAGAAATGGAGAATATACTAAAGCTTTATCCACAGCTGTTGATATTATTGAAAAAATAAAACCGGATTCTTATGAAATGTTGGTTAATAAAAAAAGTCCTAAGGCTGAATAGGACTTTTTTCATGAGGGTCATATGTTATCGGGAATTGAATAAAAATAAAATATGGAGGGAAATATGGTATATCTAGATTATGCTGCGACAACACCTTATAATAAGGATGTTTTAAAAACATATACACAACTGTTAGAAAAATATTTTTATAATGCTGATAGTATTTATAGTCAAGGAATTGAAGTGAATCGCTTATTAGAAAAATCGAGAGGTTTACTTGCTAAAATGTTAGATGTTGATGAAGAAGAAATGATTTTTACAAGTTGTGGAAGTGAAGCAAACAATATGGCTATTAAAGGAATTGCTTTTCAATATCAAAATAGAGGGAAACATATTATCACAACTTCGATAGAACATTCTTCAGTGTATGAAACATGTAAAGAATTAGAAGAAGTATTTGGATTTGAAGTAACTTATTTACCTGTTGATCATACGGGACATATTCAAATTGATGATTTAAAGAAAAGTATTCGAAATGATACGATTTTAGTGAGTGTCATGTGTATTAATAATGAAGTTGGATCTATTCAACCCATTGAGGAAATAAAAAATGTACTCAAAGATCATCCGCTTGTTAAGTTCCATGTTGATATGGTGCAAGCTTTAGGTAAGATAAAGATAGATTTAAAAGGTATCGACTGTGCATCGTTTTCTGCACATAAAATAAATGGTTTAAAGGGGAGCGGATTGCTTTTTAAAAGAAAATCTACTACTTTAGTACCACTTATTAATGGAGGACAGCAAGAGTTTGGTTTACGTGGAGGAACTAGTAATGCTTGCACGTATATTGTTCTTGCTAAAACTTTAAGATTAGCATTAGAAAATTTTGATCAAAAAGAAAAATATGTTTCGAAATTAAGTAAATATTTAATAAAAGAATTACAGACAATTCCAGATGTTATTATTAACACTGGAGGTAAAGTGTCAAGTCATATTGTTAATTTTTCATGTATTGGTTATAAACCAGAAGTTATTTTGCATGCTTTGGAGGAAAAAGATATTCTTATTTCTACAAGGAGTGCGTGTAGTTCTAAAACAAGTGATGTTTCTAGGGTGATGCAACAATTGCATTTGCCTGATGAAGTTGCAAAAAGTGCTTTGAGAGTAAGTATAAGTGATTTGACAAAAGAAGAAGAAATTGATAAATTTATTTATTGTTTGAAAGAAGTATTAGATTCAATAAAAAAACAGAGGTAAGATATGGAAGCAAATTATATTGTCGTTCGTTTTGGAGAACTTACAACAAAAGGTAAAAATAGAAAATTATTTACACAAAAATTATTAAAAAACACAAAAGAAATTCTTTTTGAATTTCCACAATTACAATATCAATTACAATATGATCGTTTATACATTTATCTAAATGGTGCAAATCATTTGTTAGTCAATGAAAAATTAAAAACAGTTTTTGGTATTCATTCTTTTTCAAATGCTTATAAATTTAAAAAAGATTTAGATGTTGTTAAAGATGCAATTGCTAAAATGATCAACGAAGATTCAAAAACAACGTTTAAAATTAACACAAAACGTAGTGATAAAACATTTCCTAAAAAGTCACAAGACATTAATAGAGAAATTGCAGGACATGTTTTTCATCATGTAGATAGACAGTTAAAAGTAGATGTTCATCATCCAGAAATGTTGGTTACAGTTGAGATTAGACATGACGCTATTTACGTTATGACAAATGTTATCAAAGGTGCAGGTGGATATCCTGTTGGTATTGGTGGAAAGGCATTGTTAATGTTATCGGGTGGAATTGATTCTCCTGTAGCAGGATACTTAACTTTAAAACGTGGTGTCGATATTGAATGTGTTCACTTTACAGCGCCACCATACACAAATGAATTTGCTAGAGAAAAAGTTTTTGATTTAGTAGATAAATTAAGACATTATACACATGGTCAAATTACAGTTCATGTTGTTAATTTTACAAAATTACAACTTGCAGTTTATGATCATTGTGACGAAAGTTATGCCATGACAGTTATGCGTAGAATGATGTATCGTATTGGAGAAAAACTTGCTATAAAAAATCATTGTTTAGCACTTGTTAACGGTGAAAGTATTGGACAAGTGGCTTCACAAACCTTAGATAGTATGAATGTAATCAATCAAGTTATTTCAATTCCAGTATTAAGACCTGTGTTATGTCTTGATAAATTAGAAATTATTGATATTGCTCAAAAAATAGATACTTATGATATTTCTATTAGACCACATGAAGATTGTTGTACAATTTTCACACCTAAAGCACCTGCTACAAAACCAAAAAGTTATAAGGCTGAAGCTTTTGAAGCAACTTTTGATTATGAAACATATGTTAATGAATGTGTAGAAAATGTTGAAACAATTGTTGTTGATGCAAACTATAAAAATGATGAAGATATTTTTTAAAAAAAGCGTATAGTTTTTTATTCCTGATGCAAAATAAAAGTGTCAGGAGGTGACACAACATGGCACAAAGTAATAATAGCAATAGATTAGTTGTACCAGGAGCTCAAAATGCGATCGACCAAATGAAATATGAAATTGCAAATGAATTTGGTGTTAATTTAGGTCCTGATACAACTGCTAGAGCGAATGGCTCTGTTGGTGGAGAAATTACTAAAAGATTAGTTAAAATGGGACAAGAACAAATGTCTCGTTCTTCATATAATAACAAATAGTAATATGAGAATAGTTTTCTTAATAAAAGAGGACTATTCTTTTTTTATGAGTGTTGAAAGAGCTTACATTTTTTTGATAATTTCACTTAGAAATATTGTTTTTGTGTACTAAATTATGTACAATATAATTATATTGCTAGGAGGTAAATTATGGTAAAAGTAATGGCGGTAAACGCAGGAAGTTCCTCTTTAAAATTCCAATTGATCAATATGCCAAGTGAAGAAGTTATCACTTCGGGATTAGTTGAAAGAATTGGACAAGAAGTTGGAAATTTTGTAATTAAAGTAAATGGAGAAAAAATACAAACACAAACACCAATTCCTGATCATCAAGTGGCAGTTGATTTATTATTAAATGCTCTTGTTGATCATCATATTGTTGAAAGTTTGGAAGAAATAGATGCAGTGGGACATCGTGTTGTACATGGAGGAGAAGATTTTGATGATTCTGTAGTCGTTGACGAAGAAGCAGTAAAAAAAGTTGCAGATTTAGCAGAGTTAGCTCCTTTACATAATCCAGCAAATATCATTGGTTATAAAGCATTTAAAGAAGCTTTGCCTGATCATGTAGGACATGTTTTTGTTTTTGATACGGCATTCCATCAAACATTAGATAAAGAAAGATATTTATATCCTTTACCACTTGAATATTATACAGATTTAAAAGTAAGAAAATATGGAGCACATGGGACAAGTCATAAATATGTTTCTCAACAAGCTATTGAAATGTTAGGAAATCCTAAAGAATCAAGAATTATCGTTTGTCATTTAGGAAATGGAGCAAGTGTTTCAGCTGTTCAAGATGGTAAATGTATTGATACATCTATGGGATTTACACCACTTGCAGGTGTAATGATGGGAACACGTTCTGGAGATGTTGATCCTTCAGTTATGCCTTATTTATGTAAAAAATTAAATAAAACAGCAGATGAAGTTTTAGAAATCTATAATAAAAAATCTGGAATGTTAGGAATTTCAGGCATTTCTTCTGATTCTAGAGATATTGAAAATGCCTTATTTAACGAAGGAAATGAACGTGCTTTATTAACTGGTTTATTATATGCACGTATTGTTTCAAAATATATTGGACAATATTACGCTGAATTAGGTGGTTGTGACGCTATTTGCTTTACAGCGGGAGTTGGTGAAAACGCTGCTTATTTAAGACGTTTAATTATTGACAATGTCTCAAGAGCATTTGGTGTTTTCTTAGATGAAGAGCTCAACAGCATTAGAAGTGATGAAAATCGTGTGATTTCACATCAGTATTCTCAAATTAAAGTGATGGTCATTCCAACAAATGAAGAAGTCATGATTGCAAGAGATACAGTTCGTTTGTTAGATTTATAAACCTGTGCAAACAGGTTTTTTCTTTGTTTAAGGTATGTTATTATAAAATAGGGTGAAAATTATGATAGAAAAGATTTTAAAAAAAATAGATGAATATGAATGTATTTGTTTATATCGTCATGTTAATCCGGATTATGATGCTTTTGGGAGTCAATTTGGAATGTATGATTTAATTCAAAATACTTTTGAAAATAAAGAAGTCTATTTTGCAGGTGATTTTTCTTCTGATTTAGTGGCTAAATATCAATTTAATGGAGAAATCAATGAACCGAATTTTGAAAAACCAACTTTAGGAATTGTTTTAGATACAGCTAATCAAGAAAGAATTGATGGTGATATTAGTTTATGTAAAGAAATTATAAAAATTGATCACCATATTGTTGTTGATTCTTATGGAAATTTAAATTTAGAAGATAGTACAGCTTCTTCATGTAGTCAAATAGTGGCTTTGTTTTTAAAAAATAAACGTGTAAAACTTTCAAGCTTTGGAGCTGCGGCTCTTTATATGGGAATTATAGGGGATACAAATAGATTTATGTATTCAGCTACTGATGAACGTACTTTTGAAGCGGCAATATATTTATATAATTATGATTTTGATATGCAAGCACTTTATGAAAGAATGTATATGAAGCATGTGAAAGATTTAAAAGTGAATGCTTTTATCCTAAATCATTATATTGAAGATGAGGGTGTTGCTTACTATGTTTTAAAAGATGAAGATTTAAAACATTTAAATATTTCAAGAGAAAGAGGCTCTGATTTTGTTAATTTATTAAGTTCAGTTGATGAATATAAAGTATGGTTAGCTATAACAGAAAATACAAAAGATCATAATTGGCGTGTTTCAATGAGATCGAGACATATTCCTGTTAATGAAATTGCGAATAAATATCGAGGTGGCGGACATGCGTTTGCTTCGGGGGCAACACTTTTATCTTTAGATGAATTATCTTTATTATTAAATGATATCAAGGAGAGAATAAATGAATAATTTTATACAAAGTATCATTGATGAAATAAAAAGACATTTTTCTTCATCTAAAATACAAACAACTAAAAAATGGAGCTATTTAATTCCATTGATTGTCGTTTGTCTTTTAGGTATTATAGGAGAGTATGTTTTATTACTACCAATTCATTATCAATCTCAAACATTTATTTTCCATTTAATTTTTTTAATTGTTATCTTTGTTATTTTACATGCGATATTATTAGGTACATTTGATAAAACATCTAAATATTTAATGTTTGTAGTCGTTGCCTTATTTGTTTATATAGGTGTTGGTTCGGTATATAGTTTGCCTATTTTTCATGCAAAAACATATCAAAATCAATTACAATTAAATAAAAAAGCTGATTTTTATAAAGATAATGAGACAATTTCTTATCAATCAATTCCTGTTGTAGATCGTGAAAGTGCTATTAAACTAGGTGATCGAAAGATGGGACAAATGATAGATTATGTTTCACAATTTGAAGTAGATGAATCTTATGAACAAATTAATTATCAAGATACTCCTTATCGAGTTACACCATTAGAATATAGTGATTTAATTAAATGGATAACAAATCGAAAAGAAGGCTTACCAGCTTATGTTAAAGTGAATATGGTAAGTCAAGAATCTGAAGTTGTTGAATTGAAAGAAGGCATGAAATATTCAAAATCTGAACATTTTGGTAGAAATATTAATCGTCATTTAAGGATGAATTATCCTACGAAAATGTTTGAAGAATTAGCTTTTGAAATTAACGATGAAGGTATTCCTTATTGGATTGCTCCTGTATTTGAATATAAAATAGGTCCCTTTGGTGGAAAAGATATTGTAGGAGCAGTTTTAGTAAACGCTGTTGATGGTAAGCATAAATATTATGATATTAAAAATGTTCCTAATTGGGTAGATCGTGTTTATCCAGCAGATTTAGTTATTCAACAGTTAGAAAATTATGGAAAATATACACATGGTTATATTAATTCTGTTTTCTCACAAAAAGGTGTGTTACAACCAACAGATGGATATAATTATATTGTTATTGATGATGATGTTTATTTGTACACAGGTCTTACAAGTGTTTCTAAAGATGCAAGTAATGTTGGATTTGCATTAATTAATTTACGTACAAAAGAAGGCAAATATTATCATATTTCTGGAGCAGAAGAATATTCGGCAATGTCTTCGGCAGAAGGAAAGGTACAAAACTTAAAATATAAAGCAACATTTCCAATTTTAGTCAATGCAGGAGGAGAGCCTACTTATTTCCTTTCTTTAAAAGATAGTAGTAATCTTGTTAAGATGTATGCTTTTGTCAGTGTTAAAAATTATCAAATTGTAGCAACAGGAAGTAGTGTATCTGAGGCTGAAAAAGCTTATTATGAGGTTTTATCTCAAAATGGTAAAAGTCATGAAGAATTTGAAGAAAATACTTTAACTGGAAAAATTTCTTCAATTAATAGTGCTGTTAAAGAAGGCAACAGTGTCTATTATTTTAAACTAGAGGGTGATGATCATATTTATATTGCGGATCTGTCCCTTTCTAATTCGTTACCGCTTGTACAAGCTGGCGATGAAGTTGAAATTCAATTTATTTCGAATGAACATCAAAGTGTGGTTATTAGTCAATTTAAAGCTAAATAATTTAAAATAGGAATACGAGTTATTCCTATTTTTTGCAATTTTATGAAATAATTATAATAAATAGAAAAAAAGAGTGTATTTTTTACAAATATTTATTATAATGATAAGGCATTTTAAAATAAGGGAGAGGTTTAAATAATGATTCAATTTTTCAAAAAAAATATCGAATCTAATAAAAAGCTAAGAACATTTGAAATAATTGTTTTATGTTTACTTATTTTTACTTCAATTGGTTCAGTTTTTTATGGTTTGATGCAAATTCATAAAGACGTAGGAGATCTACAATATGTTCAATCTGTCACGATGGATAGAGATAAAGATGAAGAAGATTATGATTCGGATAACAAAGTTTGTGATGTCATTTATCGAAAAGGTGATCAAAAACTTGTGGTATCTTATGATTATGAAGATTATGTTAATTTAAATAAAAATTCAATCAAAGCATATGAATTTAAAACAGAAAATGGACAAAATCTTTATTTTGATCATAAAGATGTAAGCCATCAAGAAGCAAGTCATACTTATAAAGAAATGATGGCAGAAGAAACATTATCTATTTTCAATTTAGCGAGTGCAACATTTATTTTAATGTTATCTGTTGCAATTATGATGTTATTCTCTAAACAATTTACAACATATGAAAAATCATGGTTTATTTCAATTATGGTATTAGCTACGATTTTATCTGTGTTATTCCCAGAAGATAGTGCCAATGGCGTAAACGGTATTATCATTATGATTCTTTATTTATTAGATACATTCTTAAATATTTTATGTGAACTACTGATATCTAAACAATCAAGGTATAATTTCCTGGTTTCTGTCTTGGTAGAAATTGTGGAAATTGTTTCTTCTGTTGTTTTAATGTATCGTTTCGCAACAATGGTAACAACTTTATTTTTCTGGTTACCTATTGATATTATTAGTTATATTAACTGGTCTAAACATCGCGATGATGAAGAAGATGAACTTACAATGGTAAGAAAGTTAAAAGGATATCAAGAAGTTTTAGTTATTATTGGTATTATTGTTTGGACAGTTGTTGTAGGTTATTTTATTAGTGGTTTAGATATCGCTACTGATTTTTATAACAATAAAACATTAGAAACAGCTATTATTTATATTGACGCTTGTGCATCAGCAGTTGGAATCGCCAACGGTCTCTTTATTTTCTTTAGATTAAGAGAACAATGGATTGCTTGGTATATATGTGCATTTTTAGAAGCAGTTATTAACATAATGTCAGGACAATATGTTTTACTTGCTTTAAAATTGGGTTATTTTACAAATACAACTTATGGATATATTAAATGGAGTAGATATATCAAAGAACACCAAAATAAAGAAAAAGTATCTTTATTTTAAAAAATAATTTAAAATAAAATATTTTCAAAGCACGAGGAGTTTTTCAGGAGTACTTGAGAATATTGATTTAAACTGCTACAATAGGACGTGTAAAAAATTATTAATAGGAGAGATAGTATATGGCAATTAGTGCAGGAGATTTTAGAACAGGATTAACTTTAATTATTGATGGTGATCCTTGCCAAGTGTTGGATTTCCAACATGTTAAACCTGGTAAAGGAGCAGCTATTTTAAAAACTAAAATGAGAAACTTGAAAACAGGAGCTATTCAAGAAAAGAACTTCAATGCTTCAACTAAATTTGATCAAGCTAATATTTCTAAAAAAGCAGCTCAATTTTCTTATGAAGCAGACAATACTTTTTACTTCATGGATATGGAAACATATGATACATATGAATTATCTGAAGAACAAGTTGGTTATAATAAATACTTTATTGTTGAAGGAACTGAAGTTTATTTAGTATTCTTTGAAGGATTATTATTAAACGTTTCTGTTTCTGAAAAAGTAGAATTAACTATTGTAGAAACAGATCCAGCTATCAAAGGGGCACCATCTAACCAAACAAAAGACGCTAAAACTGAAACAGGTTTAACTCTTAGAGTTCCTCAATTTATTGAACAAGGTGAAAAAATCGTTGTTTTTTCAGCTGATGGAAAATACGCAGGAAGAGCTTAATAAAGCTCTTTTTTATCATGGGTAAAGTTGTATTAATTACAGGTGGTGCCAAAGGTATTGGTAGAGCCATTGCTTTAGAGTTAGCGAAGAATCAATATGATATTGTTATTAATTATTTAACGTCAAATCAAGAAGCAGAATGTTTAAAAGAACATATTATTCAACAATATCATGTACGTTGTTTGGCTTTAAAAGCAGATGTTTCTAAAGAAGATCAAGTTGAAAAAATGATTCAAGAAATTGATGAACGTTTAGGTGGTGTTGATATTTTAATCAATAATGCAGGAATTGATTTATCTAATTTGTTTCATTTAAAAACGGCAGATGAATTTAGAAAGACTTTAGATGTTAATGTTGTAGGGGCTTATAATTGTAGTAGAAGTGTTTCAGCACATATGCTTAAACAAGACTATGGACGTATTATCAATATTTCCTCGACAAATGGCATGAATACATATTATCCTATGTGTATTGATTATGATGCTTCTAAAGCGGCGCTTATTTCTTTAACACACAATTTGGCGTTTGAGTTTGGACCCTATATTCATGTAAATTGTATTGCTCCAGGATTTATTGGTACAGAAAATGAACTTGATGGCTATGATGAAGAATTTTTAAAAGAAGAACAAGAAAAAATTATGGTTAAACGCTATGGCAAACCTGAAGAAGTGGCTTATTTAGTGAAGTTTTTGATTAGTGATGAAGCTGATTTTATAAATAATTCGATTATTCGAATTGATGGCGGACAAATAGGGAGTATGTAAAAAAGACTCAATTGTTGATTCAACAGTTGAGTCTTCTTTTTATTTGTTTTTCATTTGTGTTAAAGCAAGTAAGATGGAAAGTTTCCCATATTCAATTGATAAACCACCTTGCATATATAAAGTATAAGGTTCTTTTACAGGGGCATCCGCGCTTAATTCAATAGTACTTCCTTGAGTAAAACTTCCACTAGCCATAACTTCATCAAAAGGATAACCAGGCATTGGGGCAGGAAGAACACGTACAAAGGAATCAATTGGACTTGATGATTGGATTCCTTGAGTGAAATTCACTAATTTTTCCTTACTATGTAAATCTAATGTTTGGATAAGGTCTGTTCTTTTTTCGTTATAACGTGGTGATACATGTTCATATCCTAATTTTTCTAACATGTATGAAGAAAAAATAGCTGTTTTTAAAGCATTTTTTACAGCATTAGGAGCCATGAACACCCCTTTAAAGAAAGCATTGTTAAGATTAAAGTTAGCGCCTAAGTCTTTACCAATACCAGGGGCAGTAAGTCTTTGTGCGACTTCGTAAACTAAATCTTTTTTACCGGCAACATAACCACCTGTTGGAGCAATTCCACCACCTAAGTTTTTCATTAATGATCCTACAACAATGTCAGCGCCAATATCTCCAGGTTCTTTTGTTTCTACAAGTTCACCATAACAGTTATCAACCATAATGATGACTTCTTGATTAACTTCTCTAATTTTATGAATAATTGATTCTATTTTATCGATTGTAAGTGATAAACGTTGACTATACCCACGAGAACGTTGAATTTCAACAAGTTTTACATTTTTTTGTTGGAGTCTTTCAACAATACTTTCTTCATCAAATTCATTATCAATTAAATCGATTTGTTCGTAATTTACACCATAGGCTTTTAATGATTGATTCGAATCACCACTTATACCAATCATTTCTTGTAAAGAATCATAAGGTTCACCACTTATAGAAATCATGGTATCATCATGTTTTAATAAAGCAGAAAGAGTTAAATATAATGCATTTGTTCCTGACATGATTTGAGGTCTTACTAAAGCATCTTCACATCCTAAAATAGAAGCAAAAATTCTTTCTAGTTTATCTCTTCCTTCATCATAGTTACCATAACCATTAATATCGGTAAAATCACTATAAGAAACTTGATTTTCTATAAAAGCAGATAAAACTTTATTTGAATTAACAAGGCAAAGTTCATCTACTTGGGCATAAATGTCTTTTAAATCATTATCTGATTGTTTAGCTAAAGCTAATAAATCTTGGTCTATTTTTTCTAATATCATTTTTACATCTCCTTTAATCTTGATATATTATACAATAAAAATTTTTTTTGTGTATCTTTATCGACAAACTTCTTAGAAAGTAAATCCTAGTAGATTGTATTATTTTATTGTTTTATGATATAATTTTGAATTGAATTGAGGTGTATAAGATGAAACCAAGGGTTTTAGTTGTTGATGATGAACAAGATATTAGAGAATTGCTTAAATTTTATTTAAATAAAGAAGGCTATGAAGTGATTGAAGCGGCCAATGGTGAAGAAGCATTGACCATTTTTGAAAATGAATATATTGATTTAGGAATTATCGATGTCATGATGCCTAAAATGGATGGCTTTGAACTTGTTGAAAGTATGAAAGAGTTTAAAGATGTTCCTTGTATTATGCTTACTGCCAAGGGGGAAAGCAAGGATAAGTTACGTGGCTTTTCTTCAGGGGTTGATGACTATGTTGTTAAACCTTTTGATCCTAATGAATTAATGGCTAGAGTAAAAGCAATTATGAAAAGATATGATATTAATACATCGCATATTGTACGTTTAAATGAAGTTGAATTGGATGGGGATAAATATGAAATCAGATATAAAGATGAATGTATTCATTTGCCACTAAAACAATTTGAATTATTATTTGAACTTGCTAAACATCCTAACCAAATTTTTTCAAGGGAACAGTTGATTGAAAAGATTTGGGGTATGGATTACGATGGGTTTGATCGTACAGTAGATGTCCATATTAAAAGAATTAGAGAAAATATCGGGCATTTACCAGGTTTTAATGTTGTAACAGTTAGAGGATTAGGATACAAAGTTGAGGTAGAGTAGATGAAATCTATTTATTCAAAATTGATTTTTGGCTTTTTTATTACAATCGTAGCTTCCTTTTCAGTAGCAGGTTTTGTATCTTTAAGATTAAATGACCAACAAATTGAATCCACAGTAGAAGAAGATTTGATTACAACAAATGATTATGTTTCTAAAGTGATTTCAAATATTAATATTGAAAATAGGGATGATATTATTGATTTATATGCAAAAAGTAGTGAAATGGCCATAACATGTTATTCAAGCAGTGAAGGCTATGTTGCTTATGGAAACAAAAAATATAATCCAACACCTGAACAGATAATGGCAATGTTTAAAAGTACAAACAATGAGCTTTCCTTTAAGCATCATAATGAAGTGTTAGCGTATGGTACAAAGAATATGATCAATGGACAAGAGTATTATATCTATGTTCAAAAAGATACCAGTGGTCAAAAAAGTGCAATTGCTAATTCAGCAATTTTGATTTTGGGGTGTGTTTTTTTAACAGGAAGTATTGTATTTTTAGTAATTGCCGATATTATTGTTAAACCTTTAACACGTTTAACAAATGCAATCAAAGAACTGAGCAATGGGAATTATAATGTTCGTGTTGATAATGTTGGACAAGATGAAATTTCTAAATTAAATCAAGGATTTAATCAAATGGCGAGGCAACTTGCAAAACAAGATGAAACAAGGCAAAAGTTTATTTCAGATATTTCTCATGAATTTCAAACACCATTGACGTCTATTCAAGGATTTGCCAATATTTTAAAAGAAGAAGACTTGCCAAAAGAACAAAGAGTAAAATATGCGAATATTATTTTATATAATAGTAAAAGATTATCTTCTCTAGCAAAAAATATGTTACAATTGACCTTGCTTGATAGAGAAGAGATTGAATTAGAGTTAACAAATTATTCATTAGTTGAACAAATGAATCGAGTTATTTCTACTCAAGAAAATCAAGCAATGGAAAAAAATATAGAAATTGTCTTTGAGATGCCTAAAAAAGAAATATTTATAGAAGGAGACGAACAACGTTTAGAACAAGTTTGGACCAATATTATTTCAAATGCTATAAAGTATACAAATGAAGGTGGACTCATTACAATTACGATGAAAAAAAATTCTAAAGATATAGAAGTGTCTATAGAAGACACGGGTATTGGAATGTCTAAAGAAGTCGTTTCTCATATTTTTGAAAGATTTTATAGAGAAGATAAAGCAAGAAACGTTGAAGGAAATGGACTCGGCTTGGCAATTGTAAAATCTATTGTTGATTTACATCATGGGAAGATAGATATTTTATCTCAAGTAGATGTGGGTACAAATTTTATTGTAAGACTGCCAATTGAAAAACAAAAATTAATTGAAAGATTGAAAAGGTAAGGTAATTAGTATGTTAGAATTAAAAGAAAAGATTTTAAGTGATGGAGAAATTATTGAACCAGATATTTTAAAAGTAGATAGTTTTATTAATCATCAAATTGATCCAAAAACTTATAGATCAATTGCTAAAGAAATTAAAAGAAGATTTATGGGGGAAAAAATCGATAAGATTTTAACAATTGAAGCATCAGGAATTGCACTGGGATTAGCACTTAGCTATGAATTAAATGATATTCCTGTTGTTTTTGCTAAAAAAGGAACATCTAAAACAGTTAATGATGATTTATATACAAGTGAAGTATATTCATATACTAAAGGAACAAGATATATTGCTTGCGTTAAAAAGAAATATTTAAATGAAAATGAAAATGTGATACTTGTAGATGATTTCTTGGCTGATGGAAATGCAATGCTTGGATTAGTCGATATGTGTAATCAAGCAAAGGCACATATTGTTGGATGCGGTATTATTATTGAAAAAGGATTTCAAAAAGGACATCAAAAATTAGTTGATTTAGGTTATAGAGTAGAATCGCTTGCGATTATTGAATCGTTTGAAAATGGTAAAATAGTTTTCAAATAGGCTAGAAAGGAGCATCTATGTATTTAAAAAAAATAGAATTACATGGATTTAAATCATTTGCAGATAAAGTTAATATAGAATTTCAGCCGGGAATAACAGGAATTGTAGGGCCTAATGGATGTGGAAAATCTAATATTTCGGATTCAGTTAGATGGGTATTAGGTGAACAATCTGTAAAATCTTTACGTGGAAGTAATATGGCAGATGTTATTTTTGCTGGTTCTCAAGATCGCCGGGCACAAAATTTAGCTGAAGTTACTTTAATATTTGATAATAGTGATCGTATGCTCAATTATGACTATAATGAAGTTGAAATTACTAGACGTCTTTATCGACAAGGAAATGAGGCTGAATATCTTTTAAATCGGCAACAATGTCGTTTAAAAGATATTACAGATCTGCTTTTAGATACGGGACTTGGAAGAGATTCGCTTTCTATTATTTCTCAAGGAAATATTTCTAATTTTGCTGATAGTCGTCCTGAAGAAAGACGAGCTATTTTTGAAGAAGCTGCAGGAGTTTCTAAATATAAAAAAAGAAAAATTGAGGCTATTAGAAAATTAGAGAGAACAACGGATAATTTAAATCGTATAAAAGATATTGTTTATGAATTAGAAAAACAAATAGCACCATTAAAAAAACAAAAAGAAAAAGCAGAAGTATTTTTAACGTTGAAGGAAAAACTTACTTCAATCGAAGTAAATGTACTTGTTCATGAAGTTTCTGAATTAAAAAATCAACTAGATACGCTATCTTTACAATTAAAAGACCTTAATGAACGACATAGTTCATTAGATGCAGAAATTTTATTGAAAGAAAGTGCTGATGATGAGATAAAAAAGAAAATGTTTGTTTTAGATAATGAAATAAACTCTCTACAAAGTCAATTATTAGAATCGATGTCTGAAGTTTCAAGACTAGAAACAAGTAAAATAGAGGTTGATCAAAAAAGAAAACATGCTTTACAGTCTCAAAACAGTGATGATATAAAGAAGAAATTGGATAACTTAAAAGCTATTTTGACGGATTTGATTGAAGAATATAATGACCGTGTTGAACGATTAAAAACAACAGAAAAATCCCTTGAAGATTTATCCCAAGAACAAACGGTTTTAACATCCAAAATCAATCATAAACATCAATCTATTAATGATCTTAATCAAGAAATTACTAAAAATAAAAATAGACAAGAAATATTAGTGGATTTAGTAGAAAATAAATCCAATTATCATCATGGTGTCAAGGCTATTATGGAACTTGCTCATGATAATCCGGATATTATTGGTGTTTTTGGAGATTTACTAGAAAATGATTCGAAGTATGATTTAGCGGTTTCTGTTGCTTTAGGAAGTGCTTTGCAATTTATTGTTACGAAAGATAATTTACAAGCTAGATTAGCAATTAAGTTTTTAAAAGATAATAAGGCAGGGCGTGCTACTTTTTTACCTTTAGCGGATATGGAACCACGTTCTTTAAGAGAAGAACATGCTATTTTATGTCCAGCTTTAGAAGGTTATTTAGGTGTATTAAGTGATTTTGTTTCAAGTTCTAAAAATATAGATAATGTTATTTTGAATCAATTGGGAAATGTTATTTTAGCTGATGATATTGATCATGCTTATGAAATATCAAAGGCAACATATGCTCGATATAAAGTTGTTACTTTGGATGGAAATATTGTCAATGTTGGAGGTTCACTTACAGGTGGAACAGTTAATCGTCAACAATCATCCATTCTTCAAAAAAGAGAACTAGAAAAAGTTAAAGAAAAATTAGATGAATTAGAACAAAAACTTGTACGTGAAAAGAATGAATTACTTAAACTTGAAAACGATGCTAAAGAATTGGCACATACACTTCTACAAAAACAAATGTCGTATGCCAAGTTAGAAGTTGTTGTTCAAGGAAAAAAGGAAGAACTTGTAATTGCTAAAGGTGAATATGAAAGTTTATCGCATCAAAGCGTTGAATTGGATGAGTTTAAAAGTGGTAAAATTGATAATCAACTTGTTTTACAATTAAATGAAGCCATCAAGCATCGAGATGAATTAACAGAAAAAATAAAATCAAAAAGAGAATTAAGAATGTCCTATGTTAATGAAAATGAGCAATTAGAATCAAAATTGAAAGATTTAAGAAGGATGCTTAAAGACATTCAAGGACAAATTAATGAAAAAGCTATTTTATCTACTAAATATGAAGGATCATTAAATAATTATTTAAGTCGATTATCTAATGAATATTCCATGACTTATGAGTATGCAAGTGAAAATTATCATGATGAAGTAGATATTGAATTTGCTAGAGGAGAGGTTGCTACACTTAGAAATGAAATAGTAACACTTGGTCATGTTAATATTGATGCTATCGAAGAATATAAAGAAGTTTCATCGCGTTACGAAAATATGAATAGTCAACGACTTGACTTAACACAAGCTCAGGATAAAATAGTACAGGCAATTGATGAAATGGATCAAATTATGATTGAGAAATTTTCAACAACATTTGAAAAGATCAATAAAGAATTTAATAATGTTTTTAGAGAATTATTTGGTGGGGGAAGAGCACAAATCAAATATACTGATCCAGATAATATTTTAGAAACGGGAATTGATATAGATGTACAACCGCCAGGAAAAGCTGTGTCGAATATTACATTATTTTCTGGTGGAGAAAAAGCGTTGATTGCAATTTCATGTTTATTTGCTATTTTAAAAGTAAGACCTGTGCCAATGTGTATCTTAGATGAAGTTGAAGCAGCATTGGATATGGCTAATGTTGAAAGATTTGCAAAATTCTTAAGAGAATTTTCTAAACAAACACAATTTATTGTAGTAACACATCGTGAGGGAACGATGGAAGAATGTGATTTGTTATATGGTGCGACGATGCAACAAAAAGGTGTTACAAAACTTGTAAGTGTCAAACTTGAAGAGGCAATAGATTTTTCTAATGAAAATCGTAAGGGAGGTATTTAGATGGGATTTTTTACACAAATAAAAGAAAAATTAGTTGGAAAGTCAACTAAGCAAAATGAAAAATATGTTGTTGGTTTAGATAAATCTTCTGAAACATTTTCAGATCGTATTAATGAATTAGCTGCCCGATTTAGAGAAATCAATGATGAGTATTTTGAAGAATTAGAAAATATTTTAATTATGGCTGATGTTGGTGTTTCGATGGTCATGAAGATTGTATCTGAAATTAAAACAGAAGTAAGAATCAGAAATATAACTGATCCAAGAGAAATTAATGATATTATTGTTGATAAAATGTTCGTTATTTATGCTAATGAAAGTGTTATGTCAACTAAAATCAATTACGCAGCAGAAGGGTTGACTGTTATTTTAATGGTTGGTGTCAATGGTGCTGGAAAAACAACAACGATTGGGAAACTTGCTCATCGTATTGTTCATGATGAAGGTAAAAAAGTCGTTGTTGCTGCGGGTGATACATTTAGAGCAGGAGCAATTGATCAATTGGCAGTTTGGGCAGAAAGAGTTGGTGTGGATATCGTTAAAGGAAAAGAAGGAGGAGATCCTTCGGCCGTTGTTTTTGATGCTTTAAATAAAGCTAAAGAAACAGGAGCGGATGTTTTAATTTGTGATACAGCAGGTCGTTTACAAAATAAAGTGAATTTAATGAACGAATTGGAAAAAATGAATCGTATTATTAAGCGTGTTGTTCCTGAAGGACCACATGAAACACTTCTTGTCGTAGATGCAACAACAGGACAAAATGGTGTTTCACAAGCTATTGAATTTTCTAAAATTACTGATATTACAGGAATTGTTCTTACAAAAATGGATGGTACTGCTAAAGGTGGAATTGTTTTATCTATTAAAGATCAACTAAATATTCCTGTAAAATTTATTGGTTTAGGTGAACAAGTTGATGATTTACAAGAATTTGACTTAGAACAATATATTTATGGATTATGTAAGGGGTTAGTTGAGGAAGCATAATGGAAAATAGTTTAGAAAAAAAGCAAAGAGTAAACCTTTTGATGGATTTATATGAAGATTTATTAACTGAAAAACAAAGAGAGTATTTAGATTTGTATTATCATGAGGATTTGTCTTTGTCAGAGATATCTTTGATTAAAAATGTTTCTAAAAATGCAGTTTTTGACAATTTAAAAAAAGCTTGTTTACATTTAGAAAATTATGAAGAAAAATTAAATTTATTAGAAAAACATCAAAAAAGACTTGAAATTATAGATGATTTAGAAAAAGATATAAAAGAAGAACATAAAAATATTGAGGAACATTTACAAATGTTAAGAGATTTATAGGAGGTATATATGGCGTTTGATTCGTTATCTGAAAGATTGCAGTCAACTTTAAAAAAGGTATCTGGACAAGGTCAGTTGACTGAAAGTAATATGGAAGAGATGTTGACAGAAATTCGACTTGCTTTACTTGAAGCTGATGTCAACTATCAAGTTGTAAAAGAGTTTATTGCATCAACAAAAGAAAAAGCAATTGGTGCAGATGTCGTAGGTTCATTAAAACCTGGACAAGTTTTAGTTAAAATTGTACATGATGAATTAGTACATTTATTAGGTGATGAGGTTTCAGAAGTTGATTTTAGTAAAAAACCAACAGTTATTATGATGGTAGGGTTACAAGGTTCTGGGAAAACAACAACTTCTGGGAAAATTGCTAAATTAATTAAGACAAAATATGCTAAAAAACCATTATTGGTTGCTGGAGATATTTATCGTCCAGCAGCCGTTGATCAATTGGTAACATTAGGAAAGCAATTAGATGTGCCTGTTTATGAAAAAGGAACATCTGAAAGTGCTGAAAATATTGTTAAAGGTGCTATGAATTATGCGGCTTTAAATAATAATGATGTTATTATTATTGATACGGCAGGACGTTTGCACATTGACGAACCTTTAATGCAAGAACTAGCAAATGTTAAAGAAATTGCAAAACCTGATGAAATTTTACTTGTTGTAGATTCATTGACAGGTCAAGATATTGTCAATGTAGCTGCTTCATTTAATGAAAAATTAAGCATTACAGGAGCTGTGCTTACTAAATTAGATGGTGATTCTCGTGGTGGGGGAGCACTTTCTATTAGACATATTACGCATGTTCCAATTAAATTTATTGGTACAGGTGAAAAATTAGATGCTATTGATTTATTCTACCCAGATCGTATGGCAGATCGTATCTTAGGAATGGGTGATGTAGTCTCTTTAGTTGAAAAAGTTCAAGATGTCTATGATGAAAAAGAAACAATGAAAGCTATGAAAAAAATGCAATCTGGACGTTTTGGATTGGATGATATGCTTGATCAAATGCATCAATTAAAGAAGTTAGGTCCACTTTCAGGAATTTTGAAAATGATTCCTGGTATGCCATCTATGCCTAATTTAAACGATGAAACAACAGATAAGAGAATGAAAGAAACAGAGTCTATTATTTATTCTATGACTTTAGAAGAACGTCGTGATCCAAGTATTATTACATTATCTAGAAAACAACGTATTGCTAAAGGATGTGGTAAAGATTTAGCAGCTATTAATAGATTATTAAAACAATTTGAACAATCTAAACAAATGATGAAACAAATGTCAAATATGGATATGGCAACAGGACTTCCAAAAATGGGAGGAGGTCACTTTGTAGGTGGTCCAAATCGTAAAAAAGTACGCCATAAAAAGAAAAAGAAAAAATAATGAAAGGTGTCAAGTAAAAATGCTTGACACCTGTTTCTATCTATGTTAAATTATACAAGCAATAAGAAAACAAGGAGGAAATATAAATGGCAGTAAAATTAAGAATGACAAGAATGGGTGCTAAAAAAAGACCTTTCTATAGAATCGTAGCAGCTGATTCAAGATCACCAAGAGATGGTAGATTTATTGAATTATTAGGTACATATAATCCATGTACTAATCCAGCCCAAGTTAACTTAAAAGAAGAAGAAATCTTAAAATGGTTAAACGATGGTGCTCAACCATCTGATACAGTTAGAAACTTATTATCTAAACAAGGTATCATGAAAAAATTTGCTGATTCAAAACAAGGTAAATAATTATGGATTATGTAAAAACACTAAAAGATATAGCAATTGAATTAGTTGAGGATAAAGAACATTTAGAAGTAAGACAAATGCCTTCTTTAGATGAGAATGTTGTTGTTTTACATGTTTATTCAGCAAAAAATGACATTGCAAAATTAATCGGTCGTAAAGGTGTTATGGCTAATTCTATTCGTCAATTAATGTCTGTTGCAGGACGTCTTTCTGATAAAAAATTAGATATTAAATTCGAATCATATGAATAGATGTGTAAAACACATCTATTTTTTTTGGAGGTTGTATGGAAAAATTAAAAATTGGAAAAATTGTTGGAACGCATGCACTTAAAGGAGAACTTAAAATACGTTCTTTTAGTGATTTCAATGATCAAAGATTTGTTGTGGGACATAAGCTTTACTTAAATGAAATTGTAGACCCTTTTATTATTAAAACTGTAAGAGTTCATAAAGGAAATTATTTAATCAGTTTTGAGGGATTACAAGATATTAATCTAGTAGAAAAATATATTGGTTATAATGTTTATGGTTTAAAAGAAGATGTTGAATTAGATGATGATGAATATTTTTACGATGATTTAATTGGTTGTCAGATCATTAATAATGATCAAGAAATTGGAAAAGTAGAATCTGTTTATTTTAATGGTGCACATGATGTTTTAACTGTACAAACAGCAAATAAAAAGATTGCTATTCCATATGTTGATGCATTTATTGAAAATGAAGATATTGAAAATAAAAAAATATTTGTTCATTTGATTAAGGGAATGTATGATGAAGATTGATATTTTATCACTATTTCCAGAAATGTTTGAAGGTTTTTTAAATACCTCAATTATCAAAAGAGCTATAGATAAAGAAGTTGTTGATATTAAGATTCATAATTTTAGAGAATTCACTCAAGATAAGCATAAACATGTAGATGATTATCCTTATGGAGGAGGACAGGGAATGGTGTTGATGTGTCAACCAATCATTGATTGCTTAAAAACATTAACAACGGATGATTCACTTGTTATTTTAATGTCTCCTCAAGGGATTACTTTAAAGCATCAAGTAGCACAAAAGCTTTCATTAGAAAAGCATCTTATTATTATTTGTGGGCATTATGAAGGATTTGATGAAAGAATTCGTGATTATGTTGATTTAGAATTGTCTATTGGTGATTATGTACTAACTGGTGGTGAACTAGGAAGTATGGTTACTTGTGATGCGGTAATAAGATTACTTGAAGGAGCTATTCGTCAAGAAAGCCATGAAGATGATTCATTTGCAGATGGATTATTAGAATACCCACAATATACAAGACCAATAGAATATGATGGAAATAGAGTGCCTGACGTATTGATCTCTGGTCATCATGAAAATATTCGTAAATGGAGAAAATACCAATCTTTAAAGAAAACCTATTTAAAGAGACCAGATTTATTAGAAAATTATGAATTTGATGAAGAATCGGCAAATATGTTGACAAAAATTAAAAAAAAGAGTTGATATTTTTTTGAACGATGTTATAATAGCATAGGTCAATGTGACTGCATATGTTCCGCTGGTTAATCGAATGAACATACAAGACTATAAATGAAAAGGAGAAGAAAGATGAATTTAACATTAGTAGAACAAATTACTAAAAAACAATTAAAATCTGATATCCCTGTTTTCAAAGCTGGAGACACTTTAAAAGTTTATGTAAAAATTAAAGAAGGTAATAAATACCGTATCCAATTATTTGAAGGGGTTTGTATCGCAAGACAAGGTAAAGGAATTGCTGAAACTTTCACAGTTAGAAAAATTTCTTACCAAGTTGGTGTAGAAAGAACTTTCCCAGTTCATTCACCAATCATCGATAGAATCGAAGTTGCTAAAGTTGGTAAAGTACGTAGAGCTAAATTAAATTACTTACGTGGTTTATCTGGTAAAGCTGCTAGAATCAAAGAAATTAGAAAATAAGAAATGGGTAACCATTTCTTTTTTTCTACCATTAATTGTTGTATAATAGAACACGTCTATAAGATAAAGATAGGTGATGTCTATGAAATATAGTAAAAAAACAATGATGGCAATATTAGAATTTATTGTTGTTTGTTTAGCGATTGTTTTTGTTTTTAAAGGCATAATTATGCCGATCAAAGTTGATGGTTCTTCAATGTATCCAACATTACATGACGGAGATCTTGCCTTTATGTCTCGGCTTAATTTGAATTCAAAACAAATTAAAAGATTTGATGTTGTCACAATAGACTGTAAACAATTAGACAATGTAATTATTAAAAGAGTTATAGGGTTACCTGGAGAAAAAATTGTTTACAAAAATGATTGTTTGTATGTTAATGGAAAGTATATTAAAGAAAATTATCTTAATAAATCACATATAAAAGATGTAAAGAGTCGATATAATATTTCTTATTTTACTGATGATTTTGAAATTTCAGTTGGTAAAAATGAAATTTTCGTTTTAGGTGATAATAGAGTAAATTCACTTGATTCAAGAGAATTAGGATGTTTTAAAATTGAAGATGTTTTATCAAAAAAAGGAATTATACTATTTCCTTTTAATCATATGAAAGGAATGAACTAATATGGCACAAATACAATGGTTTCCTGGCCATATGGCTAAGGCAAAAAGAGAAATCGCTGATAAAATAAAATTAATAGATATTGTTGTTGAATTGGTGGATGCTAGAGCTCCATATTCAAGTAAAAATCCATTATTTAATAGTGTTGTTAATAATAAGCCAAGATTAATTGTAATGACAAAAGAAGATTTAGCAGATGATAAACTAACACAAAAATGGATAGATTTTTATAAAAGTAAAGGTTATTATGCTATAAGTGTTAATCTTAAGCAATTTAATGAATATAAAAAGATCATACAAGTTTGCAAAGAAATTTTGAAAGATAAAATGGCACGAGAAGCAAAGAAGGGATTGAAACCTCGTGCAATGCGAGCAATGGTTTTAGGTATTCCTAATGTTGGAAAATCTACTTTCATCAATCGCTTAGCAAAAAGAAAAGCAACTGTTACGGGGAATAAACCAGGTGTAACGAAAGCCCAACAAATTATTAAGGTAGATAAAGATTTTGAATTATTTGATACACCGGGTGTTTTATGGCCTAAATTCGAAAGTGAGGATATTGCTAGAAATATTGCTCTTATTGGCTCTATTAAACAGCAAATATTACCAAGGGAAGATTTATTTATTTATGCAGTTGAATATTTAGTAAAAAATTACCCTGGAACTTTAGAAAATCGTTATCAAATAGCTGTTGATTTACAAAGTGATTGGGTTGAAAAATGTTATGATGATATCGCATTTAATAAAAAAATAAAACCAGTAAGAGGGATTACTGATTATGAGCGTGTCATGGATATGTTTTTTACTGATTTATTTGATGGTGTTATTGCAAAAATAACATGGGAGCTTCCAAATGAGTAATTTATTAGAATATGAAAATAGATATTATGATTTAGGTTATGATTATATTATTGGTCTTGATGAAGCTGGAAGAGGACCAATGGCTGGCGAATTAGTTGTTGCAGGAGTCATTTTTCCTAAAGGTTTTTATGATGAACGTATTTTTGATTCAAAACAATTAACAGCAAAAAAAAGAGAAGCGATGTATCAAATAATTATAGAAAATGCATTAGCCTATCACATTGAAGTTATTTCTGTTGAAGATGTTGATCAATTAAATGTATATAGCGCAAGTCAAAAAGGAATGGAAAAATGTTGTCAAATTTTAAAGAGAGAAAAAATGTTTGCTTTAACAGATGCGATGCCTTTACATGATATTGAACATTTATCTATTATTAAAGGAGATACCCTTTCTATGTCTATTGCAGCAGCAAGTATATTAGCTAAGGTAACAAGAGATCATTTGATGATAGATTATGCAAAAAAATATCCACAATATGGTTTTGAAAAACATAAGGGCTATGTCACCAAGGCACATAAAGAGGCACTTAGAAAATATGGTCCATGCCCTATTCATAGGAAATCTTTTAAACCAGTACAAGAAGTAATGAAAGAACAAATATCTTTAAATTTAGATATTTAGTTCTTTTTTTATAAAAAAAAGAAGAAAAAACAAATTTAAATGTCTATATAAATAGTGAGGTGATAAATATGGAAGAAATCTTACTATTTTTTGCTTTGAAGTATCAAGGTGATTTTCAAAGTATTTTAAAAGCATTGCAAGCAAAAGAGAAAGTTTCTCAAGAAGAAAGGAGGGAAGCAGTTGCTAAAGTAAATTCAAAATATACAACGATTATTTCAAGTGATTATCCAGATACTTTAAAAGAAATATCTTGTCCACCATTTGTATTGTTTTATCATGGAAATTTGAATATTTTAAATGGTAAATGCATAGGTGTTATTGGTAAACGTGTTCCTAGTGAATATGGATCAAATATTACGGATAAAATTGTATGTGATTTAGTAAAAAATGAATATACGATTGTAAGTGGTATGGCATTAGGAATTGATACTCTCGCTCATAGAAGTGCATTAAAAAATAAAGGGAAAACAGTTGCAGTATTGGGAAGTGGAATTAATTATTGTTATCCAAAAAGAAATCAAGATTTATATGCTCAATTAAAAAGTAATCATCTTATTATTAGTGAAAAACCAGGTGATTATGTACCACAGGCTAAGGATTTTCCAAGTAGGAATCGGTTAATTGCTGGCTTAAGTGAATCTGTAGTTGTTACAGAAGCTGAAAAACGTTCAGGAACAATGATTACTGTAGGATATGCATTAGATCAAGGAAAAGATATCTATTGTATTCCATCAAGAATTGGGGATCCAATGGGGTGTAATTTATTGATTCAACAAGGGGCCAAGTTAGTATTGACTGTAAATGATATTATTGAAGATTAATGAAATGGAGTTGACAAAGTGAAAAAAAACAATAATAATAGTTTTTGCGATAAGGGGGTTATATTATGTATGATAAATTAGTCATTGTGGAATCTCCTTCTAAATCAAAAACAATAGAAAATTATTTAGGGAAGGAATATCATGTGACTTCTTCTAAAGGGCATATTAGAGATTTATCAACATCTGGTAAAGAAGGGCTAGGGATTGATCAAGAAGATCATTATAAGCCAAAATATGTTATTTCTAAGGATAAAAAAGATGTCGTTAAGGAATTGAAAGCAGCTGTTAAAGAGGCGAAAACAGTTTATCTTGCTACCGACCCTGACCGTGAAGGGGAAGCAATTTCATGGCATTTAGCAGATGTTTTAGGTTTAGATATGGATGATGATAATCGTATTGTTTTTAATGAGGTAACAAAAGATGCAGTTGTTGATGCATTGAATCATCCTCGTAAAATTGATCAAAATCTTGTAAAATCTCAAGAAACAAGAAGAGTATTGGATAGAATTATTGGATTTAAATTATCTAAATTATTACAAAGAAAAATTAAATCTAAATCAGCTGGTCGAGTTCAATCGGTTGCTTTAAGATTAATCGTTGAAAAAGAACGTGAAATCGAAGCCTTTGTTCCAGAAGAATACTGGAAAATCAAAGCACAATTTGAAAAAGATGAAATTGAATTTACAGGTGAACTTAATAAAAAAGGAACAAAGAAGTTAAAAATTTCAAATGAACAAGAAGCTTTAGAAATCTTTAATGCACTTTCTAAAGAATTTGTTATTGATAGTGTAAAAAAATCAAGTAAGAAAAGAGAATCAAAACCACCATTTATTACTTCAACATTACAACAAGAAGCGTCTTCTAAATTAGGCTTTAAAGCAAGAAAGACAATGATGATTGCTCAAAAGCTATATGAAGGAATTACTTTAGAAGATGAAACAGTAGGGCTTATTACTTATATGCGTACAGATTCGACAAGATTGTCAGATTTATTTGTAGAAAGTGCTACAGAATATATTAAAGAAAAATATGGTCAAAATTATGTTGGAAAAGTAAAAGTAAGTAAAAAGAAAGAAAATGTACAAGATGCTCACGAAGGAATTCGTCCAACAAGTGCAATGCGTACACCTGAGTCTGTTAAAGAATATTTAAGTGCGGATGAATTTAAATTGTATTCTTTAATTTATGCCAGAGCATTGTCATCATTAATGGCACCATCTCGTTTTGATGCAACAAGTGTAGTATTAGAAAATAATAACTATTATTTTAACGCAAGTGGTTCAGTATTAAAATTTGATGGTTATTTACGTTTATATAGCCCATATGAAAAACAAAAAGATGAAATTTTACCTGAATTAACTGAACAAGAAATTTTAGAAAGTCAAAATATTGAAAAAACACAACATTTTACAAAACCACCTGCTCGTTATAGTGAAGCAAAACTAATTAAAGAAATGGAAGAACTTGGAATTGGTAGACCAAGTACTTATGCGATGATTATTGATACGATTCAAACTAGAGGGTATGTGGAACTTGTTGATAAAACATTTAAACCTACTGAAAGTGGAATTTTAACAAGTGATCGACTAACACAATTTTTTAATGATATTATTAATGTCGAATATACTGCACAAATGGAAAAAGAACTAGACGATATTGCAGAAGGACAAGATGATTATTTTGATGCTATAGATACATTTATTAAAAAATTCCAACCTTTATTGGATGAAGCAAATGAAAAAATGGAAGTCATTTCACCTAAAAAAACAGGAGAGAAATGTCCTGAATGTGGACATGATCTTGTTGAAAGACATGGGCGTTATGGTAAATTTATAGCTTGTGAAAATTACCCTGAATGTAAATACATCAAAAAGGAAAAAGTTGAACCTGAATTTACAGGAGAAAACTGTCCTAAGTGTGGAAGCCCAATGGTTTTTAAAACCGGAAGATATGGTAAATTTGAAGCATGTTCAAATTATCCACAATGTAAATATATTAAAAATTCTAAAAAGAAAGCAGAACCTGTTATGACAGATGAAGTTTGTCCTAACTGTGGTTCTCCAGTGGTTATTAAAAAGGGACGTTGGGGAGAATTTAAGGCTTGTTCAAATTATCCAAAATGTAAAACAATTATTAAGTAGAACATTTGTTCTACTTTTTTAAAAAGGAGAAAATATGGAAAGTGAAAAAATAGTCAATGTAATTGGAGCTGGTCTTGCTGGAGTTGAGGCGGCTTATCAATTAGCAAAAAATAATATTAAAGTAAAGTTATATGAAATGAGACCTGTTAAAATGACACCGGCACATCATACATCATCATTTGCTGAACTTGTTTGTTCTAATTCGTTAAGAGGAGATAATTTCAATAATGCCGTAGGTGTATTAAAAAATGAAATGGAAAAACTAGATAGTGTTATTATTCGATTTGCTAGAAAAAATAGTGTTCCTGCTGGTGGAGCACTTGCAGTGGATCGTGAAAAGTTTTCTGCGGATGTTACTGAGTTTATAACAAATCATCCAAATATCGAAGTGATTCATGAAGAAGTTACAGAAATTTCCCAAGCACCAACAATTATTGCAAGTGGACCTTTAACAAGTGATGCTTTGTCTACGAAAATCAAAGAATTATTAGGAGAAGAGTATTTTTATTTTTTTGATGCTGCGGCTCCAATTGTTGAAAAAGATAGTATTGATTTTAATATTGCTTATTATAAATCAAGATATGACAAAGGAGAAAATGAATATATAAATTGTCCAATGAATGAGGAGCAATTTAATGTATTTTATGATGAATTAATGAAAGCAGAGGTTGTTAAACCAAAAGATTTTGAAGAAAAATTTTTTGAGGGATGTATGCCTTTTGAAGAAATGGCAAGAAGAGGAAAACAAACTTTATTGTTTGGGCCTATGAAACCGGTTGGGTTAACAAAACCTGATGGCACAAAACCATATGCCGTCGTACAGTTAAGACAAGATAACGTACAAGCTAGTTTATATAATATTGTTGGTTTTCAAACACATCTTACATGGCCTGAACAAAGAAGAATTATTCATTTAATTCCGGGATTAGAAAATGCAACATTTGTAAGATACGGTGTCATGCATCGAAATTCGTTTATTTGTTCTCCAAAATTTTTAAATCAAGATTACAGTTTAAAAAATCATTCTGGAATTTATTTTGCTGGACAAATGACAGGAGTTGAAGGATATGTTGAATCAGCTCAAAGTGGAATCGTTGCCGGAATGAACATGGTTCGTTATTTAAATAAACAAAAACCTGTTATTTTTCCACAGGAAACAATCATGGGGGCACTTGCATATTATATTACGCATTGTGATGAAAGTAATTTCCAACCAATGAAAGCTAATTTTGGAATTCTACCAGATTTACCTGTACGCGTTAAAAAGAAACTAAGAAAAGAAGCTTATGCTAACAGAGCAATAGAAGTAATGGATCAATTTATCAATGAGTTATAATCAAGATAAAGAAGAATTTATAAAATATCTTCAATTTCAAAAACATTACTCAATCAATACAGTTGAATCTTATCAACGAAGTTTAAATGAATTTATTGATTTTTTAAAAAGTGAAAGTATTTCTCACTTTAACGATGTCAAGTATACAAATATAAGAGGATATTTAACTTATTTAAATGAAAAAAAATTGTCAAAGAGTTCAATTAATAATCGAATCAGTTGTTTAAGATCATTTTATAAATATCTAGTAAAAGAAGAATTGGCTGAAGATAATCCAATGATTCTTGTTGAAAATATTAAAACCGCAAAGCGTAATCCTGATTTTTTGTTTCCTGAAGAAATGATGGATTTATTGGATGGTATTGATACACAAGATGATTTAGGAATTCGTAATAAAGCGATGCTAGAAATCATGTATGCTTCTGGGTTAAGATGTTCTGAAGTAGTAAATTTAACCTTGGATTGTATAGATTTTCACAATCGAGTTTTATTGATTCATGGTAAAGGGAACAAAGACCGTTATGTTCCTTTCCATGAATTTGCTAGTGAATGGTTATTAAAATATATAGAAGAAGTAAGGGGAAAACTTGTAAATTCAGAAGATCATCCATATGTTTTTGTTAATAAAAGAGGAGAACAAATGACCAATAGAGGAATACAGGATATTGTAAAGCGTATTGGCAGAGAATATGATGCAACCAAGAAAATACATCCACATACTTTCAGACATTCCTTTGCCACGCATTTATTGAATGCGGGAGCAGATATAAGAACTGTACAGGAATTATTGGGTCATGAAAACCTTTCGACAACACAAATTTATACTCATGTTACAAAAGAACATTTGAAAAATGTTTATTTAAAGGCACATCCTCGAAATAAAGCATAAAAAAGGGTTGTTTTGTTTTAAATCTTATGCTATTATGTTTCAGGTATTAAAAAATACACACATTATGAATTCATTTATCTAGTGCCTGATGGTGGTAAATGTTTGAAATAATGGAGGAAAAAAACGAAAAGGAGGAAATTACACATGTCAGTAATTTCAATGAAAAAATTATTAGAAGTAGGTGTTCATTTCGGACATCAAACAAAAAGATGGAATCCTAAAATGGCTCCATACATTTTTACATCAAGAAACGGAATTTACATTATTGATTTACAAAAATCATCTAAAAAAATCGATGAAGCTTATAAAGCAATGAATGAAATTGCCGAAAAAGGTGGAAAAGTTTTATTTGTAGGAACTAAAAAACAAGCTCAAGAAGCTGTTAAAGAAGAAGCAATCCGTTCTGGAAGTTTCTATGTTAACTCACGTTGGTTAGGTGGAACTTTAACTAACTTCAAAACAATCCAAAAAAGAATTAGAAGATTAGTTGAATTAGAAAAAATGGAAAAAGATGGTACTTTCGATTTATTACCTAAAAAAGAAGTTATCTTACTAAAAAAAGAAGCTGCTAAGTTAGAAAAGAACTTAGGTGGTATTAAAGAAATGAGAAGATTACCAAGTGCTTTATTCGTTGTAGATCCTAAAGCTGAACACAACGCTGTTGCTGAAGCAAGAATCTTAGGAATCCCTGTATTTGGTATTGTTGATACTAACTGTGATCCTGATGAAGTTGATTATGTAATCCCAGCAAATGATGATGCTATTAGAGCTGTTAAATTAATTGTTGCTGCTATGGCAGATGCAATTTGTGAAGCTAAAAGTGAACCATTAACTGTTGCTTATGTTAAAGATGAAGATGAAAAAGAAGTTACTATGAATGATGCTGTATCTTCTGTAGAAAACAACAACAGAAGAGGGCCAAGAAATAAAGCTGGTAGACCAGCTCAAAGAAGAGAATCTAGACCAACTCAAGAATAATCTCAAGGCTGGAAATCATAAATATGTTGTGATGGGAAAGCAAAGCTTTCCCTTTTTAATAAAATAAAATTCATGGAGGAAAAGAAAATGGCAATTAGTGCAAAATTAGTAAAAGAATTACGTGAAAAAACTGGTGCTGGAATGATGGATTGTAAAAAAGCATTAGAAGCATGTGATGGTGACATCGAAGCATCATTCGACTGGTTAAGAGAAAAAGGAATCGCAAAATCTGCTAAAAAAGCTGATAGAATCGCTGCTGAAGGGTTATCTGCTTTCGCTATTAACGGAAATGTAGCTGCTATGGTTGAAGTTAACTCTGAAACTGACTTCGTAGCAAAAAATGCTGAATTCGTTGCATTAGTAAATAATGTATGTGAAGCAGTTGCTGCAAATAACCCTGCTGATTTAGAAGCTGCAAAAGCAATTGAAGTTGATGGAAAAACTATAGAAACTACAATTGCAGAAGCATCTGGAAAAATTGGTGAAAAATTATCTTTAAGAAGAATTAAAACTTTCACTAAAAATGATGATGAAGTATTTGGTGCTTATTCACATATGGGTGGAAAAATGGTATCAATCGTTAAATTAGCTGACGGTGATGAAGAAAAAGCAAGAGACATTGCTATGCATGTTGCTGCTATCAATCCAAAATATATCTCACAAAATGAAATTCCACAAGTTGAAAAAGATAGAGAAGATGCAGTTCAAACAGAAATTATGGCTAATGATCCTAAATTAGCTAACAAACCTGAAAAAGTATTAGAAGGTATTAAACGTGGAAAATTAAATAAAGTATTCTCTGAATGGTGTTTATTAGATCAAGAATTCATTAAAACACCAAAAGAATCAGTTGCTAAATACTTAGGAAAAGCTAAAGTGTTAGAAATGGCTCGTTTCCAAGTTGGTGAAGGTATCGAAAAGAAAGAAGAAAACTTTGCTGAAGAAGTAGCTGCACAAATGAAACAATAATTTTTAAGGACACTACAAGTGTGTCCTTTTTTTAAAAAAGGAGAACATTTTATGAAATATAAAAGAGTTTTATTAAAATTAAGTGGTGAAGCATTAGCCGGTGATGATCATTTTGGTATAAACGCTAATACTGTAGCCGATATTGCAAGACAAATCAAAGAAGCTAAAGATTTAGGTGTTGAAATTGCCATCGTTTGTGGTGGTGGTAATATTTGGCGTGGTGTTACTGGTGCACAAATGGGTATGGAACGTTCTTCTGCTGATTATATGGGAATGTTAGCAACAGTAATGAATGGTTTAGCTGTTCAAAATGCTTTAGAGCAACTAGGAGTTCAAACACGTTTACTTTCAGCAATTGAAATGAGACAAATTGCAGAACCATACATTAGAAGACGTGCGGTTAGACATTTAGAAAAAGGTAGAATCGTTATTTTTGGTGCTGGAACTGGAAGCCCATATTTTACAACTGATACTACAGCTGCATTAAGAGCCGCTGAAATCAATGCTGATGTTATTTTAATGGCTAAAAATGGGGTCGATGGTGTTTATTCTGCTGATCCTAAATTAGATGAATCTGCAGTAAAATTTGATCAGATTTCATATAGTGATGTTTTAGCAAAAGATTTAAAAGTAATGGATCAAACAGCTATTACATTATGTAAAGATAACGATATTGATTTATGTGTATTTAATATGCAAGAAGATGGTAATATTGCCAAAGCTTGTGATGGACAAAAAATAGGAACAACTATCTCTGGAGGAAAATAATATGATAAATATGATTTTAGATGATGCAAGTGATAGAATGCAAAAAGCAATCGAAGCTTACCAAAGAGATTTAGCGACAGTTAGAACTGGAAGAGCTACTCCTGCAATGTTAGACCGTGTAATGGTCAACTATTACGGATCACCAACACCAATTAATCAAATGGCTGGTGTTTCTGTTGTAGAAGGTAGACAATTAGTAATTAAACCTTATGATAAATCTGCTTTAAAAGATATCGAACATGGAATTTATGAAGCTGATTTAGGTTTAACTCCTCAAAATGATGGAGAAATTATTCGTATTACTGTACCAGCATTAACAGAAGAAAGACGTAAAGAATATGCAAAAAATGTTTGGAAATTCGCTGAACATGCTAAAGTTGCTATAAGAAATATTCGTCGTGATGCTAATGATGAAATTAAAAAATGCGATGGTAGTGAAGATGAAATTAAAGACGGTCAAAATCGTGTTCAAAAATTAACTGATAAATTTGTTAAAGAAGTTGATGAAATTGGTAAAGTAAAAGAAAAAGATATTATGACTGTATAATTATTGAAGCGTCTTATTAGGCGCTTTTTTATTTTATGGTTTTATGTTATAATCAATCATGACTTTAAGGAGGATTATTCTATGAATGATCAAATTGAAAACTATGAATTAGACATGAATAATATACCAGCACATATTGCTTTTATTATGGATGGCAATGGACGCTGGGCTAAAAAGAGAATGATGCCAAGAACTTATGGCCATAACGAAGGGACAAAGACAATTCGTAAGATTGCTTTAGAGGCTAATAGACTTGGTGTTAAAGCAATGACAGTTTATGCTTTTTCTACAGAAAATTTTTCTCGTCCTGAAGAAGAAGTACAATTTATATTTAAATTACCCAAAAAATTTTTTGAACTTTATTTAAAAGAATTAATTGAAAATAATGTTCAAATTTGTATGATTGGGCATTTAGAAAAAGCTCCAAAGGCAACAAGAGATATTATCAATACTGCTATAGAAAGAACAAAGGGTAATACTGGACTAAAACTTTGCTTTGCTTTTATTTATGGTAGTAGAGATGAAATCGTTTGTTCAACTAAAAAAATAGCACAAGATGTAAAAGATGGGAAACTTGATATTGAGGATATTGATGAAAATTATTTTGGTTCAACATTAATGTCTGCGAATTTACCTGATGTTGATTTAATGGTAAGAACAAGTGGAGAACAAAGATTATCTAATTTTATGTTATGGCAACTTGCTTATGCAGAGTTTATTTTTACTCCTGTTTGTTGGCCAGATTTTGATGAAAAAGAATTACATAAAGCAATTTGGCTTTATCAAAATAGGGATCGTAGATATGGAGGTTTAAAATAGTGAAAGAAAGAATTATTACTGCACTGTGCTTGATTGCAATTGTAGTTCCAGCAGTCATTTTTGGGGGTATTTTTTATAAAATTGTTATAGGGGTTGCAATGGGTCTTAGTGTTTATGAAATGTTACATATTTGTTCTAGACCACGTATTGGAATGTATATGTATATCATTGTTGGTTTATTTTTTGTTACAGGATTTTTATTTAACAGCAATCAATTACTTATTTCTAACTATTCTATTTTGGTTTATTTAGCGGTTATTTTAGCATGTATGATTTTTGATGATAAATGTAATATTGAAAGAAGTGCTTATGTTTTTACGATGGGTGTTCTTGTTTGTTCTGGATTACATGCGTTACTTGTTTTAAGAGTTGACTATGGTTGGGAATATTTATTGTTATTAGCAATTGCAACTTTTGGTAGTGATACAGGAGCTTATTTTGCTGGTATGGCTTTTGGTAAACATAAGTTGATTCCAAGATTATCTCCTAAAAAAACAATTGAAGGGTCAATTGGTGGAATTGTTCTAGGAAGTGTTTTAGGATTGGTTTTTGCATATTTTACAGGAATATTGGCACATCATTGGATTATTGTACCAGCAATTATTGTAATGACAATGACAAGTCAAATAGGAGATTTGATTTTTAGTGCCATTAAAAGATATTTTGAAGTTAAAGATTATTCAAAATTATTACCAGGACATGGCGGAATTTTAGATCGTATTGATAGTTTAACTTTTAATGTATTGATTTTTAGTTTCTTTTTAATGATTGTGGGGTTATAGATAATGAAAAATATTACGATTTTAGGTGTTACAGGTTCTATTGGTCAACAAACTGTTGATGTTTGCTTGCATCATCAAGATGAATTTAATGTTGTTGCAATGTCTGCGGGCAAAAATATTGTATTACTTGAAACAACAATTCAAAAAATCAATCCACAAGTTGTTTGTGTTATCGATGAAAAGGATTGTAACTATCTTCAAGAAAAATATCCACATATTCGTTTTGTATTTGGTAGTGCTGGTTTAGATGAAATTGCAACAATTGATCAAGTTGATATTGTATTAAATGCAATTGTAGGGTTTGCAGGTTTGTTACCAACAATTCATGCTATTGAATCTAAAAAAGATATTGCTTTAGCTAATAAAGAAACACTTGTGGTTGCAGGACATATTATTACAAAATTAGTTAAAGAACATGGTGTAAAATTATTACCAGTAGATAGTGAACATTCAGCAATTTTCCAATCGCTTCAAGGGAATGAGATGAATAAAATCAAACGTATTTTATTAACAGCAAGTGGCGGAAGTTTTAGAGATAAAACAAGAGAAGAACTTGTAGGTGTTTCTGTTAAAGAAGCGTTGAATCATCCTAACTGGTCAATGGGGGCTAAAATTACGATTGATAGTGCTACTTTATTTAATAAGGGATTAGAGGTCATGGAAGCAAAATGGTTGTTTGATGTAGATTATGATCAAATTGAAGTCTTGATTCATCCAGAAAGTATTTTACATTCTGCTGTAGAGTTTGAAGATACTTCTGTCATTGGGCAAATGGGAACACCTGATATGCGTTTAGCTATTCAGTATGCGTTAACTTATCCACAAAGAAAAAAATTAGTTAATGGTAAATCATTAGATTTAACACAACTTGGTTCGCTTACTTTTAAAAAGCCAAATTTCAATAGATTTCATGCGCTTTCTTTAGCATATCGCGCTGGAAAAACAGGTGGAAGCTTACCATGTGTTTTAAATGGTGCAAATGAAATGGCTAATCTTTTGTTTAGAGAAGGAAAAATTGAATTTTTACAAATAGAGGAATTAGTTGAAAAAGCTATGAATGCTCATGAGTTGATTGAAGATCCAACTATTGATCAATTATTAGATATTGATCAATGGGCGAGAGATTTTGTTTTAAAGGAGATAAATGAAACATGCAGACGATTATAAATATTCTTGTCTTTTTTGTAATACTAGGAGCTATTGTATTAATCCATGAATTAGGACATTTTCTAACTGCTAAATTATTTGGTGTTTATTGTGCTGAATTTTCTATTGGAATGGGTCCTAAACTTTTTTCTAAGAAAAAAGGAGAAACAGATTATCAAATTCGTGCACTTCCTATTGGTGGTTATGTTGCAATGGCAGGTGAAGCTGATCAAGAAGACAGCGAATTAATGAAAGATGTTCCTTATGAAAGAACTCTAAAAGGAATTAAAACATGGAAAAAATGCATTATTATGTTAGCTGGTGTTTTTATGAATTTTGTACTTGCCCTTGTTTTATTAATTGGTATTTATTCGTTTGTTGAAGTACAAACAAATACTTCTGAAATTGGAAGTGTTGTTAAAAACAATGGTGCTTATAATGCTGGAGTTCAAGCTGGAGACACCATTAATAAAATCACAATTAATGGTGAAGAACATATCATTGCGTCATTTTCAGATATTCAATCTGTCTTATCTAATGAAAATTTACAATTAGATACAGATACAGTTACAATGCAAATTTCCCTTAAAAGAGGAAATCAAAATATTGAAAAAACAGTTGAAGGAAAGTACAATAGTGAATCCAAGTCTTATGTCATTGGAATAACAGCGACTACTAAAAAATTGACTTTTATTGAGGCTATAAGACAAGGAATTAATCAATTTATAGAATATGCATTATTGATTTTTACAACATTAGGAAAACTTATTACAGATTTAACACATACTGTTTCACAACTTTCTGGCCCAGTAGGAATTTATACAGTGACTGCACAAGTTACACAATCTGGTTCAATTAGTACATTGTTGTCATTGACTGCTTTACTATCAACAAATATTGGAATGTTTAATTTACTTCCTATTCCAGGACTAGATGGTAGTCAAGTATTATTTGCATTAGTTGAAAAAATTATTCGTCGAGAAATTCCAACAAAAATGAAATATGCTTTACAAATGGCAGGACTAATTCTTGTTTTTGGCCTAATGATTTTTGTAACTATAAATGATATTGGAAAATTTTTCTAAAAAAAGGGCGTAAGCCTTTTTTTGTGTTATAATAGGTAAGATTTTTGAGGTGTAATATGAATAAATTAATAATACTATTAAAACAATTGAATGTAATCGAAGATGTTAATGTTTTATTACATGCTTCATTGAAAAAAGTTATTGTACGTCATGATAACCATTATACATTTTATATATTGAGTAAGGATTTGATTCCATTTACAGAGTATCAACTCTTACTTGATCATGGTCTTGATTTTCCTTACCCGGCTGAATTTGTAATTTGTTATGATGATTTTAATTTTGAGTCAAAAGATGTTTCACTTTATTTAGGGTATATTATTGAAAAACTAAAACAAATTTCACCATTATTTTCTTCGTTGAAAATCGAAGATATTGAAATTAAACAAACTATATCGATTGGTTTGTTAAATGAAATACAATTGGAACAATTCCAACAATTAAAATCAACAATTAAAAAGTATTTTGTGGAAATTGGAATAGAGAAAGATTTTAGTTTTTATGTTAAACAAGATAATGATGAATTAAATCATTTATTACAAGAAATGGATAGCTATGAACCAATGAAAATAGATATGTCCGAAATAAAAAAATCGGAACCAGTAAAACCAACTGTAGATTATAAAAATAATTATCGAAAAGCAAAGGGTGATGCAACTTTTTTAAAGTTATCTGAAATTAACAGTCAAACGATGGAAAATAATTGTACGATTCAAGGGTATGTCTTTAAAACTGAATTAATCAAAACACGTGCAGGAAAACATATTCAAACATTATGGATCACTGACTATACGGATTCAATTATGGTAAAACGCTTTGAAAACAATACAACTAATACTTTAGAGGATATTAAAGTACTAGATAAAGGTAAAGTGTGGATCAAAGCAACAGGAGAAATTCGTTTAGATAATTATGCGAGAGAAACAGTTATGATGGCTCGTCAAATAGAAGTTATTAAAGAACCAGCAAGAAGGCAAGACACTGCGAAAGTTAAAAGAGTTGAACTTCATACACATTCTAAGATGTCAGCAATGGATGGAATAGGCAATGTTTCGGATTATATTAATCAAGTGGCCAAATGGGGACACAAAGCAATTGCAGTTACTGATCATGGAAACGTTCAATCATTTCCTGAAGCTCAAGCAGCTAGTTTAAAAGCGGGCATTAAGATGATCTATGGTGTTGAATTAAATATGATAGAACCTTATTTTAATATTGTTTTTAATGAAAAAGATATGTCTATTGAAGATGCCACATATGTATCATTTGACTTGGAAACAACTGGTTTTTCTGTTATCCATGATGGGATTACAGAATTTGGTGCAGTTAAAATTAAAAATGGTGAAGTGATTGATCGCTTACAAAGTTTTGTAAATCCTGGTAAAAAGATTGGAACACGTGTTTCTCAACTAACAAATATTACAAATGAAATGGTTGCTGATGCACCAACAATTAAAGAGTTTTTACCACAAATATTAGAATTCTTTGGTGATGCTATTTTAGTGGCTCACAATGCTAAATTTGACATTGGTTTTTTAAATGAAAGTTTAAAGAGGTTAAACCAAAAACCTATAACTAATCCGGTTATTGATTCTTTGGCATTAGCAAGAGCTATTATGAAACCAATGAAATCTTATCGTTTAGGAAATGTATGTCGTGTTTATCGTGTAAATTATGACGATGATGTAGCACATAGAGCTGATTATGATGCTGAAGTTTTAGGTGCTGTATTTACAACGATGTTACATTCTATTATGCAAAGTGGAAATTATAATTTACTTGATTTAAATAAATTACAAAAAGATGATGCTTATAAAATCGTTTTCCCATATCATATGACAGCACTTGCTTTGAACAAAGAAGGTTTAAAAAATATGTTTAAAATTGTTTCTGAAGCAAATACAACTTATTTCCATGATGGTTCTCGTATTCCAAAAGAAAGATTGGAATATTATCGTAAAGGATTGCTATATGGGACTAGCTGTTATCGTTCAGATGTTTTTGAAGCAGCTTTGAATTCTTCGGATGAAAAGTTGGAACAATTGTTAGAATTTTATGATTATGTGGAAATACAACCTTTTCAAGATTACTATCATTTAATTGATCGTGGACAAATTGAATCTGAAGAAAATTTAATTATTTCAATAAAACGTCTTATTACAGCAGCAAAAAAATTAAATAAACTTATTGTAGCTACTGGAGATGTCCATTTTTTAGATGAAAAGGATAAAATTTATCGAGATGTTTTTATATCACAACCCAAAATTGGAATTGGACATCGTGCTCATCCTTTATGTGACCGAAAAAATCCACGTGCATTTACACCATCTCAATATTTAAGAACAACAGATGAAATGTTAAAATGTTATGATTATCTACCAGCGGATGAAGTATATGAATATGTTGTAACAAATACAAACAAAATCGCAGATATGGTTGAAGAAATTCGACCAATTCATGATAAATTATTTACACCAACAATTGATAATGCAGATGAAAATTTAACAAAGATTTGTTATGATACAGCACATCGACTTTATGGTGAAAAACTACCTGAAATTGTGGAAAAAAGATTAGAAAAAGAATTAAGTAATATCATTAAACATGGGTTTGGGGTTATTTATTATATTTCCCACTTACTAGTAAAAAAATCAAATGATGATGGTTATCTAGTAGGTTCCAGAGGTTCGGTAGGATCTTCATTCGTTGCAACAATGTCAGGAATTACAGAAGTAAATCCGTTACCACCACATTATCTATGTCTTCATTGTAGTCATAGTGAATTTTTAGAAGAAGGTGTTGCTGCTGATGGTTATGATTTACCTGATAAGATTTGCCCTGTATGTGGTAAACCAATGAAAGGTGAAGGACATAATATCCCGTTCGAAACTTTCTTAGGTTTCAATGCGGATAAAGTACCTGATATCGACTTAAATTTCTCGGGAGCGTATCAAGCAAATGCTCATGCATTTACTAAAACTATTTTTGGAGAAGATCATGTCTTTAGAGCGGGAACAATTTCTACAGTTGCTGAAAAAACAGCTTATGGTTATGCAAAAGGATATGCTGAAACATTAGGAATTGATAATGAAGTACGTAGTGCTGAACTTGAAAGAATTGCTCGAGGGTGTGGTGGCGTTAAACGTACGACTGGCCAACATCCAGGGGGAATTATTGTTATTCCTAGAGATTATGATGTTTTTGATTTCACGCCTTACCAATATCCAGCAGATGATTTATCTGCTGAATGGCGTACGACTCACTTTGATTTCCATGCTATTCATGATAACGTTTTGAAATTCGATATTTTAGGACATGTTGATCCAACCGTTATTCGTATGTTACAAGATTTAACAGGTGTTGATCCTAAAACAATTCCAACAAACGATACAAAAGTTATGTCACTTTTTACAACGAGTGATGCTTTAGGTGTTGATTTATCCTATATCAATTGCAAGAGCGGTGCTTTAGGATTACCTGAATTTGGTACAACCTTTGTACGTAGTATGTTAGATCAGACAAAACCACAAACTTTTAATGATTTAGTAATCATTTCGGGGCTTTCACATGGAACAGATGTTTATTTAGGTAATGCAGAGACGTTGATTAAAAATGGAACATGTACCTTAAAAGAAGTTATTGGATGTCGTGATGATATTATGGTTTATTTGATTGAAAAAGGCCTTCCTAATAAAGATGCTTTTGACATCATGGAATGTGTTCGTAAAGGAAAATCACCTGCAGTTTTCCCAGAAAAGAAATACGAAGAATTAATGAAAGAATACAATGTTCCTCAATGGTATATTGATTCATGTAAGAAAATTAAATACATGTTCCCTAAAGCCCATGCGGTAGCCTATGTTTTATCAGCTATTCGTGTAGCTTGGTGGAAATTATATTATCCAAGAGAATATTATGCAGTATATTTTTCCACAAGATGTGATTTTTTTGATATTGAAACATTAGTTGCTGGTAAAGATGCTATTCTTTCAAGAAGAAAAGAAATTGAAATGTTAAGGGAAAACAGACAATCTTCAAATAAGGATGAAGGATTGTGGGATGTGTTTGAAATTGCCTTAGAAATGATTGATCGAGGATTCCATTTTAGTCCTTTAAACTTAGAAAAGTCTGATGCCAATAAATTCATTTTAGATCCAGATGATCCAAGTGGCTTACTTCCACCGTTTAGTTCAGTTGATTCATTAGGTGAATCGGTAGCTAATACTGTTATTGAGGCACGGAAACATGGTTCTTTCTTATCTAAAGAAGACGTGATTAAAAGGACTAAATTGAACAATTCGCATATTAAACAACTAACAAAAATGGGTGTTTTTGATGGTATGCAAGAAGAAAATCAATTATCACTTTTCTAGTGACTTGATTATAAATGAAAAATGTGCTATATTACTTATAGTTTCATAAAGAGAAACGAGTGGGGGAACCCACTCTTTATTATTGAATGGGGTGAAAAAATGGAGTTATTGGAAAGTATTAAAGAAATGGTCTTACCTTTGATCGAACAAAATGATTGTTATTTAGATGATATTGAATATGTAAAAGATAATAATGAAATGTATTTACGTATTTATATCGAAAAAAATGAAGGGTATCTAGATATGGATACATGTGTTGCGGTAAGTGAGTTAATTAGTGATAAACTTGACGAAACTGATCCAATTAAAGATGAATACATTTTAGAAGTCTCTTCACCTGGAATTGAAAAACCATTAAAAACTTTTGAACAAGTTCAAAAATCTGTTGGTGAATATGTTTATGCAAAATTTAAAAATCCTAAAGCCGGATTATATGAAGTTGAAGGATATTTAAAATCTGTTGATAATCAAGAATTAGAATTTGAATATCTTGTAAAAAATATAAAGAAAAAAATTGTTGTCAATTATGAGAACATTCAATTTATACGATTAGCTGTAAAATTTTAGGAGGAAATAAAAGTGGCTAGTAACAGAAAATTTATGAACGCCTTAAATGCTTTATGTGAAGAAAAAGGTATTGAAAAAGACGTGTTTTTAGAAATGTTAAAGGAATCAATTGCAAAAGCTTATAAAAAAAATTATATGGTTCCAGAAGCAAATGTACGTGTAGAAATTAATGAAAAAACTGGAAAAATTAGATTATTTGAAATTAGAACAGTTGTTGATGATTTAGAAGATGAAGATTTAGAAGTATCTTTAGATGAAGCACATGATATCAACCCAAATTATCAAGTGGGTGATATTGTAGAAACTGAAGCAGATGTAGATCATATTGGTCGTTTAGCAGCAATTCAAACAAAACAACTTTTCAGACAAAAAATACGCGAAACTGAAAAAGAAACATTATATAATGAATTTGCTGATAAAAAAGATGATATCATTACAGGTATTGTTGATCGTGTTGAACCTAAATTTGCTATTATCAATATTGGAAAAACTGGAGCATTTTTAGGACTAAATCAACAAATCCCTGGAGAAACATTACATGAAGGACAACATGTCAAAGTATATGTAAGTGACGTTGATCGTGGAACTAAAGGAACACATATCGTTGTAAGCAGAACAGAACCACAATTTGTAAGAAGATTATTTGAATTAGAAGTTCCTGAAGTTTATGATGGTACAGTTGAAATTAAATCTGTTTCTCGTGAACCTGGTGAAAGAAGTAAAATTGCTGTATACACTGCAGTTGAAGGATTAGATCCTATTGGTTCTTGCGTTGGACCTAAGGGTTCAAGAGTTAAAAACGTTGTTGATGAATTACATGGTGAAATGATTGATATCGTTGAATGGTCAAGTGACCCAGTTGTTTATATTTCACATGCATTATCACCTTCAGATGTGTTAACTGTTTCTGTTGATGAAGAAAAACACAGTGCGTTAGTTATTGTACCTGATGATCAATTATCATTAGCTATTGGTAAACGTGGTCAAAATGCTCGTTTAGCAGTAAGACTTACTGGATGGAAAATTGATATTAAATCATTATCTGAAGCAACTGAATTAGGGTTAATGGAACAAATTCAACAAAAAGAAGAATTACCTGTTGATGAAACATTCCAAGATGAATTTGCTCAAGAAATGCTAGATAACCAAGAAGAAAAAGAAACTATTGTTGAAGAAAAAGAAAATATCGAAAATGAAGTTGAAGAAGTCACTTCAGAATCTGATGTAGAAGATTATGAAGATTTTGATGATTATGAAGATGATGAATACAGTAAATATGATGAAGATATCGACTATGACGAATATGACAAATATTATGATGAAGATTAGGATGAGATAGAATGAGAAAAATTCCACTTAGAAAATGTCTTGCAACAAATGAACAATTACCTAAAAAAGAGTTAATTCGTGTTGTAAGAAATAAAGAAGGTCAAGTATTTGTAGATGCTACTGGTAAAATGAATGGACGAGGTGCTTATTTAAAAAGAAGCTTAGAAGCAATCGAAATTGCTAAAAAGAAAAAAGTTTTATCTCGTTCTTTACAAGTAGAAATTCCTGATGAAATTTTTGAGGAGTTAAAAAAATATTGTGATGAATAAAAAATATTTAAATTTATTAGGGCTTGCTAATGTTGCAAAGGGAATTGTTTCAGGAGAAACTTTGATAAAAAGTATCGCTGCAAATGAAACAAAACTTGTTGTTATTGCAAATGATGCTAGTGTTAATACTAAGAAAAAAATTACTGATAAATGTCATTTTTATCATGTTGATTATTTCATTGTTGATGAAAATATTGAAACCATTTCAAAAGCAGTTGGAAAAAATAATCGCGTTGCATTAGGTATTATAAATCAAGGGTTTGCGAAAAAAATAAAAGAATTGATAGGAGGTTGATTTTATGGCAAAACAATTTAAAAAGAAAAAAGGTTCTCAAAAGAAGAAACAATTACAATCAAACTTTCCTGCAAAGAAAGAAACATCAGTAATAAAAGATGGTGTGATTTCCTATGAAGAAGGAATTACAGTTGGTGAACTAGCTGAAAAGCTAGGACAAACACCTGCTAATGTTATAAAAGTATTATTTTTATTAGGAACTATGGTAACAATCAATTCATCATTAAATGATGAACAAGTTGAATTAATTTGTTTAGAATATGGTTGTGAATGTGAAAAACATGTTCCAGTAGATGAAGTTAATTTTGAAAATATTGAAGTTGTGGATGATGAAGCTGATTTACAACCAAGATGTCCAGTTGTAACAATTATGGGACATGTTGATCATGGAAAAACAACATTACTAGATACTATTAGAAAATCTGCAGTTGTTGATGGTGAATTTGGTGGTATTACTCAACATATTGGTGCTTATCAAGTAGAAGTAAACGGTAAAAAAGTTACATTTTTAGATACACCAGGTCATGAAGCTTTTACAGCAATGAGAGCACGTGGAGCACAAGTGACTGATATTGTTATTATCGTTGTTGCTGCTGATGACGGTGTGATGCCTCAAACAAAAGAAGCCATTGACCATGCAAAAGCTGCAGGAGTTCCTATCGTTGTTGCAATTAATAAGATTGATAAAGAAGGTGCTGATCCTGAAAGAATTAAAGCTGAAATGGCTGAAGAAGGATTATTACCTGAAGAATGGGGTGGAGATACTGTTTATTGTGAAATCTCTGCTAAAAAGAAAATTGGTATTGAAGAATTATTGGAAACATTAACTGTTGTTGCAGAATTAGCTGATTTAAAAGCTAACCCAAATAGATATGCATATGGTAGTGTTGTTGAGGGTAAACTTGATAAAGGTAGAGGAGCTGTTGCTACATTATTAGTAGAAAATGGTACTTTACGTGCAAGTGATCCAATCGTTGTTGGTGCTGCTTATGGTAGAGTAAGACAAATGTTAGACGATAAAGGACGTGTTATTAAAGAAGCATTACCAGGTACACCAGTAGAAATTACAGGTTTAAATGAAGTTCCTGTTGCCGGTGATAAATTTATGGTTTTCGAAACTGAAAAACAAGCACGTAGTGTTGGTGAAACACGTATGAAAGCTAAAATTGAAAAAGATCGTAATTCTGGAGCTGCTTTATCTCTTGATGATTTGTATTCTCAAATTAAAGAAGGTCAAATTATTGATTTAAATATTATTGTTAAAGCGGATGTACAAGGAACTGCAGAAGCTGTAAAAGCTTCATTAGAAAAAATCGATGTAGATGGTGTGCGTGTTAACGTTATTCGTTCAACTGTTGGTGCAATTTCTGAATCTGATGTTATTTTAGCAAGTGCCTCTCAAGCAATTATTTATGGTTTTAATGTAAGACCAGATGCAAAAGTTAGAAATAAGGCAGAAGAAGAAAATGTTGAAATTCGTCTTCATAATGTTATTTATAAAATGGTTGAAGAAATTGAAACTGCAATGAAAGGTATGTTAGCACCAGAATACCATGAAGTAATTACTGGTCAAGCAGAAATTAGACAAGTTATTAAAGCAAGTAAAATAGGAAATATCGCAGGATGTTATGTTACCGATGGTTCAATTAAAAGAAACTGTGGTATTCGTTTGATTCGTGATGGTATTGTTGTATACGAAGGAAAACTTGCTTCACTTAGACGTTTTAAAGATGATGTTAAAGAAGTCAATGCTGGTTTTGAATGTGGTTTAAACATTGAAAACTATAATGATATTAAAGAAGGCGATATCATTGAAGGTTATGTTATGGAAGAAGTAGAAAAGAAATAGGAGTTGAGTCTTATGTCATTAAAAACAGATAGAATAAATACTCAAATTTTAAGAGAAGTTTCTTTGATTTTACAAAATGAAGTACGTGATAGAGATTTACGTATGTGTACAATTACCGCTGTTGAAACAACAAATGATTTATCTATTTCTAAAGTGTATGTTACTTTTTTAGGAAAAAATTATAATCAAGAAAAAGGAATGGAAGCATTAGAAAGATCTAAAGGATTCATTCGTAATTTACTTGCTAAAAAATTAAAAGTAAGAAAGTGCCCTGAATTACATTTTGTTTTAGATACTTCTTTAGAATATGGAAATAAAATTGAAAGTATTATTAATTCATTACATGAAAAAGATTAGAAATAATCTTTTTCTTTTTTTTAGAATTTATTTTATGATATAATGAAAATACTGATAGGAGGATTATTATGGTAGAATTATCTAATGATTTATTAACTGTTTCTTTACATCCAAAAGGAGCAGAAATTATTTCAATTAAAGGAAAAAAAGATCAATTGAATTATATGTGGAGAAGAGATGCATCTCAATGGGCAAACAGTGCACCTATTTTATTTCCAATTGTTGGAGCATTAAAAAATGATACATGTGTGATTAATGGTAAAGAGTATCATATGACACAACATGGTTTTGCAAGACACAATGAATTTGAAACAAACCAAGTTAGTGATACTGAAGTAATATTCTCATTAAAATCTAATGATGAAATTATAAAACAATATCCTTTCTTATTTGAATTAAATGTCACATATAGACTTGTTGAAAATAAATTAACATGTCATATTAAAGTAAAAAATACGGATCATCAACCTATTTATTTCCAAGTTGGAGGACATCCTGCTTTTGCTTGTCCATTTATGGAAAACGAATCAAGCAATGATTATTATTTAGAATTTTCAGAAAACGAAACATGCAATCGAAAAATAATTGATGTTGAAAAAAGAGGTATGTCAAGAGTTGAAAAACCTTTCTTTGATAATGAAAAAAGATTTTTTGTTAGACAAGAGCTTTTTAATACAGATGCAATTGTTATTAAAAAGTTTAAATCAGAAAATATTGCGCTTAAATCATTAAATCATGATAAATCAATTGTTTTTCATATGAATGGTTTTGATCATGTTGGACTTTGGGCCGCAAAACATGTTGGTGGATTAATTGCTATTGAACCATGGGTTGGACATGCTGACTATACTGATTTTAATGGTGAATTTAAAGAAAAAGAAAGTTGTGTTGAATTACCTGTTGGTAAAAATTTTGAAGTTGAATTTGCTGTAGAAATTAACCAATAATGACAATTTTTTTAACTTTTGTAGATTATACTTTGTTTATGAAAGTTAAACTTATAGAATGTACTCATGAATTAGACTTACAAGATGAAATTAATGATTTTCTTAAACTGGGATATCATATAATACGGATGCATTATTGTGTTGCAATGTGTTTTTCATCTGAATTAGAATACTCTTTTAGTTGTTTAATTGAATATGATGATAAAGGTCCTAAATAAAAGGACTTTTATTTTTGCATAGATTTTATATTATTGGTCAAAATAATTAACGGAGGTGAAACATATGGCAAAAGATGTAAGATGTTCAGTTACGACATGTGCATATCATGATTCTAATAATAAATGTTTAGCCAAAGAGATTAAAGTTTCAAAATGTAATTGTAGTTCACCATGTGATGAGCAAGAAACAGAGTGCGGAACTTTTAAATTAAAATAGGATTATTTCCTATTTTAATTTTTTTTTATTGTCTCTATGTTATAATATAAAAGGTGATTATATGAAAAATAGATTAATTATTTTTTTATCTTTATTTATTTTATTAGGTTGTTCAAGTCAAAAAAATACAACATCTTATTCAAAAAAACAATATAATGAATATGTTAGTTATTATAATCGTTTAAAGATGTCTACTTCATTTGATGAAAGCTGTGATGATTGTTCAATTCAATTAATTACTAATAAAATATCAAATAAAAAAATACGGTATGATATTATCATTAATAATCCTGTTATTGAAATGAAAAATATTAAAGCAATCGCATTTATTGATAAAAAGGATAAAAATATTCCGAGTATTGGTTTATTAGAAAAGGATACTTTTTCATTAAAGCCTAATTATATTGATAAGAAGAATGGTTATTATAAAGGCATCAATTTATCAGGAACAACATCAAAAAATAAATTTGATGTTAAGCTCTATTTAACATATAACACAGAGGATAAACAAATAGAAAGGTATATTATTTTACATGGTAATGCGACTTGATAAATTATTAGCTCATTATGGTATTGGAACTAGAAAAGAAGTAAAAAATTATATTAGAAAAGGTTTTGTTACTGTTAATGGAAGTATTATAAAAAAGGATGATTTTAAAGTAGATTATGAAACAGATAAAATTATCTTTGATGGTGAGCTTATTACATATAAACCATATGTCTATATTATGCTTAATAAACCTGCTGGTTATGTTTCTGCTACAAAAGATAATGTTCATCCTACAGTTGTTGATTTGATTTATGGGTATGAACAGTATGATTTATTTCCAGTAGGAAGGTTAGATTTGGATACGGAGGGTTTATTATTACTAACAAATGATGGAGATTTTGCACATAAGTTATTAGCACCTAGTCGACATCATTCTAAATTGTACTATGCATGTGTCGAAGGAATAATGGATGAAAATGATATTTTAAAGTTTAAAGAAGGAATTACTATTGATCATTATAGATGTCAAAATTCAAATTTATCCATTATAAAAACTGAAGATAATACATCTGAAGTATTAATTGAAATTTTTGAAGGAAAGTTTCATCAAGTGAAAAAAATGGTAGAAAGTGTCGGTAAAAAAGTAACTTATTTAAAAAGGTTACAGATGAAGAATTTAAAATTAGATACTTCTTTACAAATTGGAAAATTTAGAGAATTATCCGAAGATGAATTAGTCGACTTAATGAATGATTTGTGATACTATTTGTATAAAAAATAAGGAGGATTTTTTGTGAGATTAAGAAACAACCCAAAAGCTTATGAAATTATGGAAGAGAATGCTGATTTAGTTATCTTAAAACCTGAAGAACATAAAGGTCATTATCATGATATATTTGAAATAAATCAGCCGTTATATATAGAAATTGGAATGGGGAAAGGCGATTTTATTTATCAAAATGCTTTAAAACATCCAGAAAACAATTACATAGGGATTGAAAAATTTCCAAGTGTCTTAGCAGCAGCAATTAATAAAATTAATAAAAATCAATCATTGCCTAATTTAAAATTGATGCATTTTGATGCAATTGAATTAGAAACTGTTTTTGAAAATGGTGAAATTGATCATTTATTTTTAAACTTTAGTGATCCTTGGCCAAAAAAAAGACATGCAAAAAGACGTTTAACGTCTTCAGCGTTTTTAGATGTTTATCGTCGATTATTGAAAAAAGATGGTGTTATTGAATTTAAAACAGATAATCGAGGTTTATTTGAATATTCATTACAGTCAGTAACAGAAAACTATTATCATTTAGATTATGTTTCTTTAGATTTACATAATTCTCCAGAAGCAAATGATAATATTATGACAGAATATGAAAGAAAATTTTCAGTAAATGGACCTATTTATAAAATGATAATTAGTGATTGTAAGGAGTAAAAAAATGGATCAATTAATTGAAATAAACTCATTAGAAGAATATGAAAAGGCTATTCAAACAAAATCAATCATCTTATTTACAGCTTCTTGGTGTCCTGATTGTATGTTTATCAAACCTTTTATAGGTAATGTTGTAAAAAAATATCCAAATTTTACATTTTATAGTATTAATAGAGATCATTTTATTGATTTATGTCAAGATTTAGATATTTTAGGAATACCTTCTTTTGTCAGCTATGAAAATGGACAAGAGACAGGTCGCTTTGTAAGTAAATTAAGAAAAACGCAAGAAGAAATAGAAACATTTATACAATCAATAAAATAAAGTGTATTGAAGGAAGGAGTTATTATGTTTAAACATTTTTTTAAAAAATCAAACGATGATGATATTTTTGAAACTGTAGACCCAATTGTTGAACAAAGAAGAAATGAAAAGTTTTCTAAACCACTTATTTATGACGAAGAATTTAAAAAAGAAGAAGTTACTAAAAAAAGTGAAGGTCAACAAATACCAAAAGAAACTACTTCCAAAAATGTTAAAAAGGTTGAAAAAAAAGTAGCAAAGAAAGAAGAACCCGAAGTTAAGAAAAATTATGAAATGATGGATATCATTTCTCCAATGTTTGGAATGCATGAAGAAAAAAAAGAAACAGTTAGAATAGTTAAGAAAAATTCAGTAAAAAAACCAAAGAAAAAAGATAATTCACTTGTTCAAGTAATATCTCCGTATTATGGTAATTTTGAAGAAAAAGAAGAAACAGATAGTGAAGCTGTTCTTACTTCTGTTGAAGATTCAAAAGATTTTCAAGATGAAACAAATACTGATGCTGAAAAAACAATAGAACCCGAAATCGTTGAAGAAGAAAAGCTTCCAACAGTTGAAGATAATTTAAGAAATATTGCTAAAATTGTTGAAGAAGAACAAGATCAACTTAAAATTATTGAGGAACGAACAGGGGAGTTTAAACTTGATTTTGGTCAAAAAAAATCAGAGGAACAAAATTCTTTAATTGATGAAATTGATGACAATATGTCTTTAGATGAATTGATGAGTCTGTATGAAAAGAAATTTAAGGATTAGTGATGATTAAAGGAATTGGTGTAGATATTTGTGATTTAAGAAGATTAAATCATTTGGATCAACTTGCAAAGAAAATTTTACATGTAGATGAATTTTCTTTGTATTTATCAAAAGGTAACGATAAAGCAAAAAGAGAATTTGTGGGTGGTAGATTTGCAGTCAAAGAGGCATTTGTAAAAGCAGCAGGTTATAAATCATTTAAGGAGATATGCTGTTTAAATGATAAAAATGGTAAACCCTATATTAAAGATGAGCCTTGTCATGTTTCTATTTCTCATGAAAATCATTATGCAGTTGCCTTTGTTGTTATTGAAAATAATGACCCTAATCAATAAAGTATAGAGTAATAAAACATTAATAAATATATCTTAGGATATAAATATTAATGTTTTTTATTTGTTTTTTAGTCGTTTAAATAGACCTTTTAGTCGATTTAGCATGATTATTTTTTTATAAGAACTATGATAATACTAAGGAGGACTGTTTATGTTAAATTCAATTTCTTTAGTAGGAAAAATAGTAAAAAATGTATATCATGTTGAAAATATGGCTTTTATTGACATTGAGGTTAAAAGACCATTTCCTGAGGAGATAGGAAAAGAAAAATTTGATGTTTTTTCTATTGCTTTGTGGAAGGGACTAGAAGACATGATGTCTGATGTTGCTCAAATTGGAATGATCATTGCTGTTAGAGGGCGTTTAATAGCTAATAAATTTACAATGGCTAATTATGATTTTAAAGAAGTGATTATATATGGAGAACTCATTGAAATTTTAAACAAATATTTTTAAATAAATAAATTGTCATTTATATTGTTTTTTGATAAAATCTATTATTGAAAGTCGGTGAAAATAAATGACAATTAATCAAGATAAAATAAGAAATTTTTCAATCATAGCGCATATTGATCATGGGAAAAGTACTTTGGCGGATCGTATTTTAGAAATGACCGGTGCGGTTTCAAATAGAGAGATGAAGGCTCAACTATTAGACAGCATGGAGTTAGAACGTGAAAGAGGCATTACAATCAAATTAAATGCTGTTCAACTTCAATACAAAGCAAAAGATGGAAATACCTATCTTTTACACCTTATTGATACTCCTGGCCATGTCGATTTTACTTATGAAGTATCTCGTTCATTAGCTGCATGTGAAGGAGCAGTGTTAGTTGTAGATGCAGCACAAGGTGTGGAAGCACAAACATTGGCAAATGTCTATTTGGCTTTAGATAATGATTTGGAAATTTTACCAGTTATAAATAAGGTAGATTTACCTAGTGCAAACCCTGAACATGTTATTCAAGAAATCGAAGATGTTATTGGATTACCTGCAGACCATGCACCTCGTATCTCGGCTAAAAGTGGCTTAAACGTTGAAGATGTGTTAGAGATGATTGTTAAAGAGGTTCCTGCACCAAGTGGGAATATTAACCATCCTACTCAAGCACTTATTTTTGATTCATTTTATGATAGCTATAGAGGTGTTGTTGTATTCGTTAGAATTAAAGAAGGATCTATAAAGGTTGGAGATACAATTAAATTTATGGCTACAGGAGCTACTTACGAAGTAACTGAATTAGGTGTAAGAACTCCTGCGGAAGTTAAAAAAGATAAATTAGTTTGTGGGGAAGTTGGATGGATATCAGCTTCTATTAAATCTATTCAAAATGTTCATGTAGGGGATACAATAACAACTTTAGAAAATGAAAGTCATGAGCAATTGCCAGGGTATAGAAAGTTAAATCCTATGGTTTATTGTGGATTATATCCAGTTGATAATTCTAAGTATAAAAATTTACGAGAAGCATTGGAAAAAATACAACTTAGTGATTCGTCTCTTGTCTTTGAACCAGAAACATCGCAAGCATTAGGATTTGGTTTTAGATGCGGTTTTTTAGGATTATTACACATGGATGTTATTCAAGAGAGATTAGAAAGAGAGTTTGATTTAGAACTTATTGCTACTGCACCATCTGTTATTTATAAAGTATTTTTAACAGATAAAACAATGGTTGAAATTGACAATCCTGCAATGATGCCATCTCCACAAGTAATAAATTATATTGAAGAACCTTATGTAAAAGCTTCAATTATGACTCCAAATGAGTATATTGGATCTATCATGGAACTATGTCAATCAAAACGAGGAGAATATGTTGATATAGATTATATTGATGAAACACGTCGTAATATTATTTATAATATTCCTTTATCAGAAATTGTTTATGATTTCTTTGATAAATTGAAATCTAGTACAAAGGGATACGCCTCATTTGATTATGAATTAATAGGATATCGAGAAAGTAAATTACAAAAAATGGATATTTTATTAAATGGTGATGTTGTAGATGCTTTATCATCTATTGTTCATAAAGATTTTGCTTATTCAAGAGGAAAAGTAATTTGTGAAAAATTAAAAGAAATTATTCCAAAACAAATGTTTGAAGTTCCTGTACAAGCAGCATTACAAGGTAAGATCATTGCAAGAACTACAATTAAGGCAATGCGTAAAAACGTCCTTGCTAAATGTTATGGTGGAGATATTTCGCGTAAAAAGAAACTTCTAGAAAAACAAAAGGAAGGTAAAAAGAGAATGAAGGCAGTTGGAAGTGTTGAAATTCCACAAGAAGCTTTCATGGCAATATTATCAGTTGATGATGAGTAAATAGCAGCAATCGCTGCTATTTTAAATATGTTAAATATGTTAAATAAATTTATATTATCGATTAATTCAAATTTACTAATAATCTAAAGTATAATATAATTGTTCAAGGAAGGAGGAAAAATATGCCAAAGTTTTTTAACAAAAAAACTGCTACTGTAAGATTTCATGGATTTAATGAAGAAAAGAAATATCAAAATAGTAAATCTGATATAATTGTATCTAAAAGATTAATTGAACTAATTGCTGTGACACTTGTTTTAATTTTTATTTTAATTATTAGATTGGCTTATGTACAATTAACTCAAGCTGATACATTAGAAGTTAAACTGGAAACTTATGGAAGTACAACATATACAAATGATGCACCGCGTGGAGAAATCTATGATCGTAATTATACAAAAATCATGGGTAATCAAAATGTTATTTGTGTTGATTATTATGCACCTAAGAAAATTACAGATAAAGAAATTACGTATATTGCAAAATTTTTAAGTGAAAAAATTACAATTGACTTTTCTAAAAATAACGTTAATAACATTACTGAAAGAAATATAAAAGATTATTTTATTATTGCTCATGAAAAATTAGCAGAATCTTTGTTAAGTGACAAAGAGTTAAAAAAATTAAAAATAGAAAATCCTGATGATGCTGATTATTCTAAGGCAAAAACCAATTTGATTGTTTCTAAATTATCTATGGAATATATATATCAAAATATGACACAGGATGAAATAGAACAAACACGTTTTGAATATTTAATGAAACGATGTAAAACAGGTTCTGTAACTTTAGTAGAAGGGGTTACAGTCGAAGAAGCTAGTGTTATAGGAGAAAATACAAATATTTTAAAAGGTATTCAAATAAGTAGTGGGTGGTCTCGTCAATCAATGGTGGATGGTCAACTTGGCGCGTTGGTTGGAAAATTAACAACTAAAAGACAAGGATTGCCTACGGAATTAAAAACAGAATTACTTGCAAAGGGGTATACTGGTAATTCACGAGTCGGTACAAGTGGTTTAGAAAAACAATATGAAGATATTTTAAAAGCATCAAATTCATCATATTCTGTTAAATATAATAGTAATGGTGATCCTATTATCACAAATAATGTTAATGGTGAAAAAGGAGATAACATTCGCTTATCTATTGATTTAGAGTTACAATCTTTTGCTGATGAACTTATTACTAATGAATTAACGACATGTAATAGCTTTAATACTTATTTCAATAAAATGTATTTTGTAATGATGAATCCTAATAATGGAGAAATTTTAGTTATGTCAGCTAAAGAAATTAACAAAGAAACTGGTGAGGTCAAAGATATTTCTACAGGTAACTTTTTAGAAGCGGTAGAAATTGGTTCTACTTCAAAAGCGGGTACATTATATACAGGATTTAAAGAAAATATCATTGTTCCTAATACTTATTTTGTAGATGAGCCGCTTTGGTTTAAAGGTTCTACAAAAGCTAAAAAATCATGGAAAACAATGGGAAATATTAATGAAATAGATGCGCTTGCTTGGTCATCAAATGTTTATATGTTTAGAATTGCTATGAAGTTAGCTGGTGTTGAATATGTACCTCATGGCGCTTTAAATGTTGATCTCAATCGTTTTGTCAAAACTCTCTCTACTATCAGAAGGGATTTTGGTGAATTAGGTTTAGGTGTTAAAACTGGATTGGATGTTCCAAATGAAAGTGACGGATATAAAGGAAGAGATACTGCCCCTGGGCATTTATTAGATGCATGTATCGGACAATATGACACATATACTCCAATTCAATTGGCACAATATACATGTACCCTTGCTAATATGGGTAAAAAAGTTCAACCTCATTTCCTTATTGAATCATTTAAAAGTGATGGAGAAGGAAATAGATACACAACTTATAAATTTAAAACAAATGTTCAAGATGATGTTTCTTCACAGGCAGATGCATTTAAACAAATAAAAGCTGGGATGCGCGCATGTGTTACAAGAACAGATGGAACATCACATACGTATTGGTCAGAAAAGCCATATGCTGTTTATTGTAAGACAGGAACAGCTGAAAAATATGATGGTAATTCAAATGTTGACCACCCAAACCATCTACAAATTGGTTATATTTCAGCAACAGAAGATAGTAAACCATTAGTTTCATTTGCTAGTATTGCATTTAGAGAAGATCGTTCTTCATCGGGTGCTGATTCATCTGCACCAATTATTGCACATCAAGTTGTTGATAAATATGTAGAAAAATATGGTTTAAATTAAAAAAATGCTAGTATTTCATTAATTAATATGTTATTATATCTAAGAAAGTTTTAGTGATGCGGAGGTGTAATCATGAGAGATAATATCATTTTAAAATGTACAGAATGTGGAGAAGAAAATTATATCAACACTAAAAATAAAAGAAATCATCCAGATAGAATGGAAGTAAATAAATATTGCCCTAGATGCAATAAAAAAACTGTACACAAAGAAAAAAAATAAGCTTAGGCTTATTTTTTTATTGGAGAATATTTTATGGAAAGATTAATTATTAAAAAATTTGTACTTGGAATAATGTCAACAAATTGTTATTTGATAGAAAATAATAATCATTCGATTCTAATTGATCCAGGGGATAAGGCTGAGCTACTTATAAATTATTTAACACAAAATAATTTACAATTAACTGCTATCTTATTAACACATGGTCACTTTGATCATATTGGAGCTATAGATGAATTAGTAGAAAAATATAATTGCCCTGTTTATATTCATCAAGATGATTATGAAATGATTTACAATGATCAATTAAATTTATCTAACTATTACGGTGAATTAAAAATTAAATCTAAAGTAACAGCTGTTGATAAGAATATAGATATTGGTGACTTTCATTTTGAATTTTTACATTTGCCAGGACATACAATTGGTTCATGCTTTATCATCTTAAAAAATTACCATGTTATTTTTTCAGGAGATGTTTTGTTTAAAAATGGAATTGGTAGATTTGATTTTCCAACATCATCTTCAACAGACACAAGAAATAGTATAAAAAAAATTAAAGAAATAAAAGATGATTATGAAATATATCCTGGACACGGTGAATTGACAACTTTAATACAAGAGAAATTAAATAATCCATATCTTCAGTAGAATAACAATTTATTCTACTTTTTTTATAACATTTTTTTCTTTATCCAATTCAAGATAAAACGTGATATTGAGTTTATATCGATTATTTTTTAATCTTGTTTCTATTAAAAAATAATCTCCCATATCATCAACAGTATACGAAATTGTGTAATTTTCAAGTTCTAAATAATTACTTAATAAAATACTATTTTGATTTTCATATTTATAATTTGCAATAAGTATATTTTTAAGTAGTCTTATATCATTCGTTTGTTTCATAGATTGAAAACCTTGACTATTTAGAATTGTCAAATGACATAATGAAAATATATTAAGAGAAAGCATGAGCAATAAAATAAGGGTGATTTGTAGAACATTTCCGTTATTCTTCTTTTTTTTCATAATCACTACCTACAATAAATTGATATTCTTTATTATTACTCATTAAATTTATTTTGATAAATCCATTCGTATTTTCAAAATATACAGAATCAATGTCATGATATAAAATATGATGTCCAGGTGTAATAACGAGTCGTTTGTTTTGTAGTATTATTTTATGAGAATCGTCATTTTCATCGAGAAAACTTAAACTATCACCATATTCTATATTTTTAGCCGTTATAAGTTCATTACTAAGTGAAAATATTGCATTTTCTAGCGATGTATCGATATATTTTGATTGATTAGAAATTTTTAAAACTTTCACTAGTAATGAACAGTTTAAAACAATAAGTAATGTGATAGATAAACTCAATAATACTTCTACTAATGTAAAGCCTTTTTTAGACATGTCTCTATTCCTTCATCTAAATTAAGTGTATATTCTATTTGTTGTTTCTTTGACTGATAAGTTTCGTATTCTTGATTGACTTTGATGTTTGTTTTTGAATTTGTTACATATAAAGACACTAATAGAATAATAACAGTAGTAAAGATACTAAAAGCAAAAAGACTTTCAACCAAAGTAAAACCTTTTTTATTTAAATTCATAATCACCAGCTCCAAGATGAAAAATAAGGGTATATTTCTTTTTGGGTGCAATGAGATCAATATGATTTGCTTGATTTATATTGCCATCTTTATTGAAATATATTTCTTTAATATTATTGAAAAAATAATTATTAGGTAAAACTACTCTGTATTTTTTTTGATGATCAATAAAAGATATTTCTTGTTCTGATACAATTAAACTAACTTTTTCATGATAAATTATTGCCTTACTTTTAGCCTGATTAATAATCATTCCTATTTGTTTTTTTACACATTCATCCGTTATATGAATTGTTTTTGTATTCATAAAAGGGAACGAAAGTACTGACAATGTTAATATAATAGATATTACTAACAACATTTCAATCAAAGTAAATCCTTTATTTTGAAACATAGGCTTCACCATCACTTATTCTTATGGCAAGTCCTGAAGGACAAACAGCTTGTTTTTCCTTTAAATAAGGATGGCTGCCAGAAGTTAATTGAGACATACTAGTTGGTAATTCTCCATGCTCGATTTCATACAAAATGATTTGTGAGTTAACAACTTCAATTTGCGCATCACAACTTTTTTCTTTTACTATACGATTTTTACTTGTAACATTTGGAATAACAAGCAGTAAAATAACTAGTATTACAGAAATACAAAAAATCATTTCAATGAGTGTAAAACCTTTTTTATTAGAATTCATAATCCTTATAATCCTCCTTTTTATAAATTTGAGACAACATTCATCATAGGAATTATTATTGAAACATACACAACAATTACAAATGTAGCAACAAAACCATAAATCAATGGAACTATGATTTTTATAAATTTAGAAACAAATTGGTTTAATTGCATAAATGTAAGTTGGATATAATTTTCTAAGCTTTGGTTTTCATGGCTATTTTGAATAATAGATATAAATTTTTTAAAATCATCTGAAAAATAAGGAAAATCATTAACTGCTAAATTAAAATCATGACCATTTACAATTAAACGATAAAGTTCATAAACAATCATTTTAATATCACTATCTGTTATTTTATCATATAAAGTTTCAATAATGGATGTTGTATCATAGTGCTGTATGAGTAATTCATTATAATAAATTGCAAACTTTAACGAATAATACTTACAAATCAATTTTTTAATAAAATGTGTGTGATTAATCAAAAAATCTATCTGATTGAATTTTTGTTTTGCAATGCTTTGATAGATAAATATCATTAAAATAATATTTATTATAGTAATTAGTGTTAAAAAAATAGGAATTGCATGTAATAATACAAATAGACATTGAATAATAAATGATTTTTGAATATCAAAATCGTTAAATAAAATTTCAACCTGTGGTAATAAGTAAAAAACAGTAAAAATAGAAAAAACAAATAAGAAAATAAGCAATATAATTGGATATGCCAATTTTTTAAAAAAAATATTTTTATACTCATCTCTTTTTTTGCAAATTTCAATTGACTTTTTTAATGCAGTTTCTAATGTGAATTCATTTTTAAAAAATGAATAATATTCTTTAAATAGAGTAGGAAAGGGAAGCATTATAAAAATTTCGTCAAGAGAAAGACCTTGATTTAAATAGTTCTTTATTTCCTTTACTTCTTTTTCATAATTAAGCAAACTGCAAAAATCAAGCGTTTCTTGTAATGAATATCCTTGATTAAAGAAAAAAATAAGTAGATCAATAAAATTAAGTAATTTATTTTTCATTTAAAACACCTACATTTTTTAATGTGCTTGCAGCTTTCGAAAAATCATAGTAATCTATTTTCTTTCGATCAAAATATTTTAATAAGTTTTTTTGATCAATGTATTCACTTAAAATGAATACTTCTTTTTTATCGTTAAAACGCATTTTTTGTGTCATGATACCAAGAAGAACATCTTCTAAATCAAGAGATGAAATGTTTAAGTTTTCTAATCTTTTAATCGTATTTATACAATTACTTGCATGAATAGTTGTTAGTACAAGATGTCCAGTTAAAGCACATGTAAGTGCTAATTGAGCTGTCTTTTCATCACGTACTTCACCGACCATTATGACATCTGGGTCATGTCTTAATATTTGTTTTAACGATTCATGATAGCTGATACCTTTTCTGTCATCAATTTCAATTTGCAAACAATAATCTTTATTGATTTCAATAGGATCCTCTAGTGTAATAATATTTTTTTTATACATCTTATTAATTGCATCTAAAATAGCATATAATGTTGTAGATTTCCCAGAGCCAGTTGCACCACTTATTACAAATAATCCGCTATCCTTTTGGACAATCTGTTTTAAAAATTGATAAACATGAATATCTTTACTAATATTTTCTAATGATAATTTTTGATGATTATTTAGGATACGAATAACAATGGAATCCATATCTTTTCCAATAAGTGAGGAAATTCTTAAGTTATATTTTTTATTATTTAAAACATACACATAATGTCCTGTTTGAGGTTTACGGTAATAATTTAAATCAATTTTAGAAATGAAACGAATATAATTCATTAATTGAATAATATTTGTTTTTTCATAGGTTTCATAAGTAAGTAGTTCCCCACAAATCCTAAATTTAATCACTCCTTTCTCTGTACATTGTAAATGAATATCACTTACATTTTTTTTAATAGCTTGATAAATAATCTGTTCAAATAGTTCCTCCATAAAAATCCTCCTATTATTATATAGACAATTTATTCTTAAATTTCTTTTTTTTAAGTTGATTTTTTTCAAAAAATATAAATAGTAAGAATATCGATTGTAAAAATAAAAAAACTATTCCATTCATAATAATTTTTTGTTACAATCAACAAGGATATTATTAAAAAGGAGATTATTATGATTAACGTTAGTGATTTAAAACCAGGTGTTACTTTTCAAATGGATGGAAATTTATTTGTAGTATTAGATTATTCTCATAATAAAACTGCCAGAGCAGCAGCAAATATTAAAGTTAAAATGAAAAACTTACGTACTGGATCTACTACTGAAATGACATTCGGTGGAAATGATAAAGTAAAAAGAGCACAAATCGATAAAAAAGAAATGCAATACTTGTATAATACAGGGGATGCATTTGTATTTATGGATGGAGAAACATATGAACAAATTGAAATTCCAGCTGAAAATTTAGAATGGGAAAAGAATTTCTTAAAAGAAAGTGATACAGCAACGATTAGAAGTTTTGAAGGTGAAGTATTAGGTGTACAATTACCTGATAAAGTTACTTTACAAATTACTGAAGCAGAACAAGCGGTTAAAGGAGATACAGCAACTGGAGCAACAAAAAATGCTGTTTTAGAAACTGGATTCCAAATCAAAGTCCCTTTATTTATTAATGAAGGAGAAATGGTCGTTATTTCAACTGCTGAAGGAAAATATTCAGGCAGAGCTTAGCACTAGGACAAAACCTAGTGTTTTTTCATATTCTAAAACGTGATTGCATACAGTAGGTAATGAGGGGATGTTCATGAATAAACAAGCTATAACATTTTTATCATTATTTACATTGATTCTTGTTTTATCAATTTATTATTTATTAGTACCACCAATTGATCAAGATGACACGGTCTCAAAAAAATCATTAAGTAGAATAGAAATTTTGCAAAGTGAACTCAATAAAAATCATGAAAATAAAATTAATGACAATAATACGGTAATTGCCTCTTCAAAAGCATCTGAAAAAGAAATTTCAACAGCACTTACTTCTAATGAAAAAACAAAAGCAATTATAAAAAATGAAAAAGATATCTGTCAGTTATTAACTGATAAAGGGTATAAAGAATGTTTTTGTGAGATTGATGGTGGACACATGAAAGTAGTTGTAAAATTAAAAGATGCAACTTCGAAAGATGCTAATAAAATCATCAAGCATATTCATAATAAATATAATGGATATATCATTGAAGTTAAATTTGTAGAAGACTAATGATACTTCTAACTTGAATAATCAATGATTTTTAGATAAAATAAGGTATAGAGATATAAAGGAGTAATTTTATGGAATACTATACAGTAGAAAAGAAAAATAATTTAGGTGAACAATATATTGAATTATCTGTTTTTCAAGCAATTACTAATCATGAAGTGAGTAAAATAAACGGGATTGATTTTGATGGTGGGAAAAATTCTGTAAATATTGAAATCAATGATCATAATCAAGTAATCATCGGTATTGACATTGTCATTGATTATGGGCTTAATGTTGGAAAAGTTGTTAGTGAAATTCAAAATGAAGTTGTAAATGCTATTGATAGATATATTGGCTTTAGAAATGTTAAAGTGAATGTTAATGTCAATAAAATTAAATTCTAGGGATTGTCTAGCAATTCCTTTTTTATTGTGTTTATTTATTTAATTTCGTAAGAAACTATGATAGAATATGAATATATTTTGGAAGGAAATGTGTATGGAAAAAGTAAGAAAAAAATTAATTAGAGAAAAAGCTGTTATTGCAGTTTACCAATATCTTTTAACAAATTCAACAGAAGAAGAAATTATGAATTATTTAAACGAATGTTATAAACCAAGAATGGATGAAAGAGAAATTGAACTTTGTAAAGAAATTGTTTTCAATACGATTGAACGCATTGATGAATATGTGCCTCTTATTGAAAAGAATTTGAAAAAATCATGGTCAATTAATCGTCTTTCTATGATGGAAAAAGCAATTCTTTATGTAGCTATTTATGAACGAAATGAAGTTTCTAAAGAAATTTCAATTAATCAAGCAGTTGAATTAGCAAAAAAATACTGTGATGAAGATGCTTATAAATTTATTAATGGAGTTTTAGGTGCCATTGGATAAAAAATATATAACAGTTTCTGCTTTAAATAACTATTTAAAGCGAAAAATAGATGTTGATATGCAATTACAGCATGTCTTCATCAAGGGTGAAATATCTAATTTTAAAAGAAATATAAGTTCTGGTCATTTGTATTTTACACTAAAAGATGGTAAATCACATATTAGTGCGATTATGTATAAAGTATTTGCTGAACAATTAAATTTTGATGTAAAAAATGGTGATTCAGTTTTAATAGAAGCAACTGTTTCTGTTTATGCAGTTACAGGATATAATCAATTAATAGTTAAAAATATTGAACCTGATGGACTAGGTTCATTATTTTTAAAATTTGAGAATTTGAAAAAATCATTACTACAAGAAGGTTTGTTTGATGAAAAATATAAAAAAAATATTCCTTCTTACCCTAGCAAAATTGCTGTTTTATCAGCATATCCTAGTGCTGCATTAATGGATGTAATGCGTACTTTAAAAAAACGTTTTCCTGTGTGTAGAGTTATCATTTTTCCTATACCTGTACAGGGGAAAGACGCATATTTTAAAATTATTTCAACTTTGAAATTCGTAGATGAACTTCACTTTAATACCATTATTTTGGCACGAGGTGGTGGCTCGTTAGAGAATTTATGGAATTTTAATGAAGAAGCATTAGCAAGAACAATTTTTGAATTAAAAACACCTATTATTTGTGGAATAGGGCATGAAACAGATTTTACAATATGTGATTATGTATGTGATTTAAGAGCGTTAACACCTACCTATGCAGCTATTGAAGCCACACCTAATATAGAAGATATGTATAAGCATTTATCAATGTTAGATGGTCTTTTAAAATCAAATATGAAGTATAAAATTGAAACATTGAATACAAGAATAAATCGCTTAACACACTTTTATTTATTTAAAAATCCTGAAAAACTATATGGTGATCACTTACAATATGTTTCTTATTTACAAGATAAAATTTCTAATTTCATGGAAAAACGTTTAAATAATAATATGGTTATTTATACAAAACTTAATTTACAATTACAATCTCAAAATAAAGTATTTGTAAGTCATTATCAACAAAAGATTCAAACATATGAAAATTTATTAAAAATAAATTTTCATAATAAACTTAAAGCCAATCGAAATAACTTAAGTATGTTGATTTCTAAATTAAATGCATTAAGTCCTTTACAAACGTTAGAAAGGGGCTATGCTTTAGTAAAAAAAGAAAATCAATATGTTTCAAGTATAGATGATTTAAATAATGAAGATAATGTTTCTATCTATTTAAAAGACGGTTACGTTAAAGCAACGATTTATAAGGAGTAATGTATATGGAAAAAATGACATTCGAACAGGCAATAAAACGATTAGAAGAAATTGTCGATTTATTAGAAAATAACGAAACATCTTTAGATGATAGTGTTGAGCTTTTTCAAGAAGGCGTACAGCTTTCTCAATATTGTTCAAAAAAATTAGGAAATGTAGAAAATAAAGTTTCTAAAATACTTATTGATGGTCAATTAGAAGATTTTGATATAGAGGTAGAAAATAATGAATAATGTTATAAATGAAATTAATCAAAGACTTGAAAATATTTTATCTCAATATCCTGATAGTAAGGTTAAGGAAGCTATGTATTATTCTTTAAAAGCAGGGGGAAAGCGAATTAGACCATTAATTGTTTTACAAGTGATTAGAGCATATGGTCATGATTATAGAAAGTATATTGATATTGCTTGTGCATTAGAAATGATACACACTTATTCATTGATCCATGATGATTTACCTGGAATGGACAATGATGATTTAAGACGTGGAAAACCAACATGTCATAAACAATTTGGTGAAGCAACAGCAATTTTAGCAGGAGATGGTCTTCTTAATGAAGCAGTAAACATCATTTTACAAACCGATCTAAATGATTCATTAAAACTTTCAATTGTTTCTTGTTTATATACATCAAGTGGCATAAACGGGATGATTTTAGGACAAGAATATGATATTGAAAATGAAGAAAAAAAGCTTTCAAAAGAAACATTAGATAAAATTCACCATTATAAAACAGGAAAATTATTATCTTGTGCCTTTCAAATGGGGGCTTTAATTGCCTCACCAAACGATTTAGAAATTTTAAAACAAATAGGTTATAAAATTGGCTTAGCATTTCAAATTCAAGACGATATTTTAGATGTGACATCTGATGCCAAAACATTGGGTAAAAATACAGGAAGTGACGAAGCAAATCATAAAGAAACTTATGTTACACTTTTAGGAATTGAAAATTCTCAAAAAGAAGTTGATTTACTATTTAATGAAGCTCAGCAACTTGTGTATTCTTTAACACTAAATCATGGATTGATTTTGGAAATTATTGAAAAATTATGGAAAAGAGTGAGATAAATGGATTTAACAAAAATTAAAGGTCCTTCTTTTTTAAAAGAATTAACAGAAAAGGAATTGAATGACTTAGCAAAGGATATTCGCCAATTTATTATTGAATCTGTTTCTCAAACAGGTGGACATTTATCAAGTAATTTAGGAATTGTTGAATTAACTATTGCTTTGCATTATGTGTTTAACTCACCTGAAGATAAAATATTTTTTGATGTAGGACATCAATGTTATGTTCATAAAATTTTAACAGGACGTGCAAAAGATTTTACACATTTAAGAAAATTCAATGGTTTATCAGGCTTTCAAAAACGTTGTGAAAGTAAACATGATGTTTGGGAGGCTGGTCATTCTTCTACAGCTCTTTCGGCAGCTGTAGCAATGGCAATTGCAAGAGACTTAAATAAAGAAAGTTTTAACGTTGTTCCTGTAGTAGGCGATGGAGCTATTGTAGGCGGCGAATCTTTAGAAGCTTTAAATCATCTTGGTTCAATTAATAATAAAGTAATTTTAATTTTAAATGATAATCAAATGTCAATCTCTAAAAGCATTGGTGGTATGAACAACTTTCTAAATAATGTGCGTATGTCTAATACATATAATAAAATGAAAGATGACTATCGTTCGATTTTACAACATGGGAAATTAGGAGAAGGTGTTTATAAAGCTACAAAATATATTAAAGACTTTGTAAAAAGAGGTTTTATAAATGATACTATTTTTGAAGACTTTGGTATTGATTATTTAGGTCCGGTGGATGGACATAATATTGTTGAATTGATAAGAGTATTGCAACTTGCACAAAAGAATAAAAAGAGTGTCGTTGTACATGTTGTTACTGAAAAAGGAAAAGGTTATTCATTTGCTGAAAATGATCAAGAAGGTAAATGGCATGGAACTCCACCATTTAATGTAAAAAATGGCCGTGTGCTTTCTTCTGGAAATCCTTCAAAAAAATCATGGTCGGAAATTATATCTGATCAGGTTTTACAATGGATGAAAATTGATAAGGATATTGTTTCAATTACTCCTGCAATGATTAAAGGATCTGCAATGAATAATTTATTTAAAGTATTCCCAGAAAGATGTTTTGATGTAGGAATTGCTGAAGAGCATGCTCTTACTTTTACAGCAGGTTTATCTATTTCTCAAAAAAAACCTTTTATTTCTGTCTACTCTTCTTTTTTACAAAGAGCTTATGATCAAATTAATCATGATATTGCTAGAATGGATTTACCATGTCTTTGCAGTATTGATCGTGCAGGTATTGTAGGAGAAGATGGCCCAACGCATCATGGGGTATTTGATGTAAGTATTTTATCACCTATTCCTAACATCGTTCTTTTTGCTCCTAAAGATGCTAGAGAACTTCGTCAATTTGTAAATACAGCATTTCATAATTTTAATAAACCTTATTTTATTAGAATACCTAGAGGAAGTATTGATGATATAAAAGTTGATTATAATAATCAATTAGAATTAGGTACCTGGACTATTGAATCTTGCAAAGATGACTATAAAATGACTTTAATTTGTTATGGTGATAATGTTGAAAAGATAAAAACAATAATCAAAAGTAAACATTTAAATATTAGAATTATAAATGCGAGATTTATTAAGCCTATAGATGAAGATATGGTACATAAAATATTTACTGAAAATGATAAACCGATTCTTGTATATGAAACTATTTTAAAAACAGGATCATTAGGTTCGATATTATTGACTTATTGTAATGAAAAACATATTTTAAGAACTTTTGAACATATTGCACTTGCAGATCATTATTCAAAGCAAGGATCTGTACAAGAAATATATGATGATGAAAAAATTGATTTAGATACTGTTATAAATAAATGTGAGGAATTAATGAATGGAAAAAAAGAGAATTGATGTATTACTAGTAGAACAAGGATTCTTTGACTCGCGTGAAAAAGCAAAACGTGCTATTATGGCTGGAATAGTTCATAATGATCATGAAATTATTGATAAACCTGGTACAAAAGTCCCTGTAGATATGGAGCTTTTTGTAAAGGGAACGGTTATGCCCTATGTTTCTAGAGGCGGTTTAAAATTAGAAAAAGCACTAAAAATATTTGATATTTCAATGCAAAATCGTGTTATGGTTGATATTGGTTCTTCAACAGGAGGATTTACAGATTGTGCTCTTCAAAATGGTGCACAACGTGTTTATGCTGTAGATGTAGGTACGAATCAACTTGTTTGGAAATTAAGAAATGATCCACGAGTTATTGTTAAAGAAAAAACGAATTTTAGATATGCTACCTGTGATTTGTTTGAAAATGGGATACCTAATATTGCAACGATTGATGTTTCTTTTATTTCTTTGAAACATATTTTTATCCCTCTTAAAGATATATTAAATGAAAATGATGATATTGTAGCGTTGATCAAGCCTCAATTTGAAGCAGGAAAAGATGAAGTTGGGAAAAAGGGAATTGTAAAAGATCCTAAAACACATTTAAAGGTTATCGAAAATGTCATTGCGTATGCAAATGAATGTCATTTGAGCTTACAAGCATTGTCTTTTTCTCCAATTACCGGTGGAGAAGGTAATATTGAGTTTTTAGCTCATTTTAAAGTTGGTGGAGTAAATAATCCTATTGATATTGAAAATGTTGTAAATGAAGCACATATTTGTTTTAAAGGGTAAAGGATGGGTGATACTATGATAGAAAGTTTATATATAGAAAATTTTGCAATCATTGATCAAGTTCAAATAGACTTTCAATCAGGAATGACAGTTTTAACTGGAGAAACAGGGGCAGGGAAATCAATTATCATTGATGCTATTGGTCAATTGATAGGTCAACGTAGTCAACCATCATTTGTAAAAAATGGGGCTGATTGTGCATTTATTGAAGGTGTTTTTTCTTCCAATAAAGAAATAGATAAAATTTTATTGGATAATAATTTTCCCATTGATGAGCATCTTGTTATTTCAAAAAAAATTAATCACGATGGTAAATCAGCAATCAAAATTAATTATCGTAATTCTAGTCAATTATTATTGAAAAAAATAATGTCACAAATTGTAGACATACATTCTCAATTTGAAACACATCAATTATTTAATGAATCCTATCATTTAAAGCTATTAGATAATTTTATTGGAAATGAATTAATTGATTTTAAAAAAGAATATCTTACTCTTTATCAAACGTATAAAAATCTAAATCAAAAATACCTTTCTTTAACAAAAGAAGAATTAACTGATGAACAATTAGATTTTTATTTAGCTCAATTAGAAGAAATAGAAGAATTAGATTTAGAAAATTTTGATGAAGAAGAGTTTTTAAAAGAGAGAAATAATCTATTAAATTATGAAAAAAATTCTCAACATATTAAAAACTATAAAGCATTAATGGATTCTTCAAAAGGAATAATGGATCTCTTCAAGCAAAGTTTAAACGAACTTTCATATCTCGAAATTGATGATATTAAGCACAATTATGATCAACTATATGATCTTTATTATACAGTAGATGGTATAAATCAAGATATTTATGATCAATTTTCTCAATCATACTTTAGTGAAGAACGTTATAATGAAGTGCAAGATACCTTTTTCAAATTAAACAAACTTAAACGTAAATATGGCCAAACAATTGATGCTATTATTGATTTTAAAAATAGTTTAATAGAAAAAATAGAATTATTCAAAAATAGAGATCAAATGATTGAAAATATCAATTTAAAACTTAAAGAAACAGAGAATCAATTAATTTACTATGCTAAAAAAATTTCTATTTTAAGAAAAAATAAAGCATTAGAATTAGAAAAAGAAGTAAAATATATTTTAAATCAAATGTATCTTCAACAAGTTCAATTTAAATTTGATTTTCAAATTAATGATTTTAATGATAACGGAATAGATAATGTTAAAATTGTTGTTTCAACAAATAGTGGTCAACCACTTCAACCACTTCAAAAAATTGCTTCGGGTGGAGAATTATCACGTATTATGCTAGCAATTAAAGCTGTTTCACAAAATTCAAAAGATGGCGGTACAATCATCTTTGATGAAGCAGATACAGGAGTCAGTGGTAAAGTTGCTGAAAGCATTGGGCACGTTATGAAAAAAATCTCAAAAAAACAACAAGTTATTTGTATTACACATTTAGCTCAAGTCGCATGTTTTGCTAATAACCATTTATTTATTGAAAAAGAGCAAATGGATAACACAAGTAAAGTACATGTAAGATTGCTTAATGAAAAAGAAAGTGTTTATGAATTAGCCAAAATGATTTCTGGTAAAGAAATTACACAACAATCTATAGATCATGCAAAAAAATTGAAAGAAATAAGTGTATAAAATTAAAGCATAGATACCAAAATATGTTGTAGCAAAAAAAAGCTACAGGAGGTATCTATGCTTTTTAAAAAGCTTAAAATATCCTTCTATACCTGTTGTCTATCTATTATATTAATGATAGTACCTATTAATGCAATTGATGTTTTAATTGGAGGAGAATCTGTTGGAATAATATTAAATTATGATGGTGTTTGCATTACTGGTTTCTATAAAATAAAAGTTGACAATGAAATTATTGATCCATCTAATTATTTTGAAATTAATGATATTATTACCAGTGTTGACAAGAAAAATGTTAAAACAATTGATGATTTAACAAATATTATAAAAAATTGCAATACAAGTAATTTAGAATTCACAATAAAAAGGTCATCGAATATTTATCATAAAACTATGAAAATTTATAAAAATAATGCTGAATTTAGTACAGGGTTATATGTAAAAGATTGTGCTAAAGGAATAGGAACTGTTACCTATTATCAATTAAATACAGGCAAATTTGCTTGTTTGGGACACAATATGGTTGATGATGATCTTGATATAAGTGATGGTTCACTGTATTCTGCTTCCATAAAAGGTATAAAGAAAACCGAGTCATACAATATAGGTCAAAAAATTGGTAATATTGATAATCAATCTATAGGTGAGATAGAAAAAAATAATAATTTTGGCGTTTATGGGAAAATTAATAATCTTCCAAATAAAAATGTTTATAAAACTGCTACCATAGATGAAGTTAAATTAGGAGATGCCTATTTTCTTACGGTTTTAAATGAAAATAATGTAGAAAAATGTAAGATAAAAATTACTGATCTATTAAAACAAGATAAACCTATGGAAAAAGGAATAAAATTTATTGTTACAGATCAAAAAATCATAGAACAATGTCATGGTATTATTCAAGGTATGAGTGGTTCTCCGATCATTCAAAATAACAAATTAATAGGTTGTGTTACACATGCAAGTAAATCAGAGATATTGGAAGGGTATGGCATGTATATACAATGGATGATAGATAACGAATAAAAGCCATGTTTTTGACATGGCTTTTATAAAAAAATAATACTAATTTTATCTTATTTTTAACAAAACATGTAATAATTTTTATTTCTTATTTTTCTAAAATTCGACAAATAATAAAAAATATTCAAGAAAAATGTAGATATATTTTTAAAAACACTAAATATTAGTTATTAAATTTATAAATTTATGTTATTTTTTATCTAAAATCTAAACATAAATTAGAATACTTTATATAATATGGTTGTTGGTAGTGGATGGGAGGTAATTATGGAAAAAAAGAAAATCTTTATTATTGTGGAAAATCATGAACTGTTAGAAGGTATAGCACAACAATTTGAAAAATTTTCCAATTATCAAATTGTAGGTACTGCTAATAGTGCAGGCGATGCAATTACTTTTTTTAAAACAAACAATTGTGATTTATTAGTTATTGATCTGATGCTCACTGATATTGATGGTGTCGGAGTATTAGAGAAAGTGAATGAAGTCAATAAAAATGCTTATCAAAAAGTTGTATGTATTACAAGTTTTACTAGTCCATTGATAAGTAATGCACTAGAAAAATTAAATGTAAGCTATTGTTTTAAAATTCCTTTTGATTTTAATTATTTTATGGATGTTATTAAACGTGTTTTTTCAGATGAGACAAAAATCAATGAGACTCATGTTAATGAAACTGAAAAAATTCAAAAAGTTAAAATCGAAAATGAAATCACAGAAATTTTACATGAAGTGGGTATTCCTGCTCATATAAAAGGATATATGTATTTAAGAACAGCCATTATGAAAACATATGATAATATTGATATTTTAGGTCAAGTAACGAAAGTACTATATCCAGAAATTGCAAGAAATTATAATACCACTTCTTCAAGAGTAGAAAGAGCTATCCGACATGCAATCGAAGTTGCATGGAATAGAGGAAATACTGAGGCCATTGATGATATCTTTGGATACACAGTATCTGCTTCCAAATCTAAACCAACAAATTCTGAATTTATTGCAATGATTGCCGATAAATTGAGATTAGCACATAAAACAGCATTAGTAAATAAAGGGCACTATTTATAATTAAAATATGTTACAATGTTGCTAAGGGAGTGAGCTGCTATATGCAAATTATATTTCATATAGATTTAAATGCATTTTATGCAAGTGCTGAAATGGCAAATGATTCTTCTTTGGAAGGAAAACCTTTAGTAATATCTGGAAATACTAGGCGTGCGATTGTTTCTACTGCTTCATATGAAGCAAGAAAATATGGAATCCATTCTGCAATGCCATTATTTCAAGCTAAACAATTATGTAAAAATTTAATCATAAAACCCGTAAATTTTGATTTATATAGACGTTTATCAAGTCAATTTTTTGAATTGATTTCAACATATAGTCCTTTGTTAGAAATAGCAAGTATTGATGAATGTTATGTTGATTTTTCTAATTACATTATCGAACATAATATTCATCCTTACAAACTTGCAAAAATCATTCAAAATGATGTTTTAAATACATTAAAATTAAAATGTTCTATTGGAATTGCTCCTAATAAATTTATGGCTAAAATGGCTAGTGATATGAAAAAACCAATGGGTATTACCATTTTAAATAAATCTAATTATAAACAATTACTTTGGCCCCTTGATGTTTCTGAAATGTTTGGAATCGGTAAAAAAACTGCACCTAAACTCAAAGAAATGGGTATTTTAACTATTGGAGATGTAGCTAATTATGATAACTATAATAAATTACGTCAAATTATTGGGAAAAATGCACTTCTATTATATAGAAAAGCCAATGGAATAGATATTTCTAAAGTTAATACTGAAAAAAACGAATTAAAATCTGTAGGTAATTCAACAACCTTACAATACGATACAAATGATATAGAGACTATTTATGAAACTTTACGTATATTATGTTCTAGAGTTTCATTTAGAGCAAAAAAAAGAAATTTGATTGGCAATTCGATCAGTATTACGATTAAGTATTCTCGATTTGAGTCAGTTACTCGACAAACTCCTTTAATTGATTATATCAATGAATATGAGATAATACTTTCTACTGCAAAATACTTATTTGATAAAAATTATAGCGGAAAACCTCTTAGACTTATTGGAGTTTCGTTAAATAATGTTATCAATCGAAGCAGTTATAAAAAACAAGTAAGTCTATTTGACAAAAATATTGAGAAAAATAAAATAAAAACAACAGAGGCTGTAATCAATAAAATTAATAGTGAGAATAAATATCATTTGACAACGGCTTCTGCTTTATTAAATAAATCAAAAAACAAGTACAGAAAAGAATAATCATAAAAAAAAGAAGACATCATATCCTATGCTATAGGAGGAGATATGATGTCTTTTTTTATTCAAAAGAAAAATATGTATTTACATCAATATTTATTCTTAAATTTTCTTTATTCAACAATTATTTCAATTATATTTTTTTCATTAAATAAATATTCTCTTTATAAAATTTCGGTTGATCTCATATTCTTTAAAACACATCAACTAAATTCGTATCTATTATGTACGTTTTTGTACATAATAATCATCATGGTTTCAGCAACAAGTTTTATTGGTGCTCCCGTTATATCAATTGGAATCATTTATAGAATTTTATGTATTATTTCTTTTATTTTTAAATATTATCAATCGCTTCTTTCGTTTCATAATATTTTTATTATTGTATTACCTCAAATGATTATTGAAATTTTAATTACGTATGTGATGTCTTTTATGTCAACTTATCTTTCTATCCAAAGTTTCAAATTAACTTTCATACAAAAAGATAACTTCAGTTTAAAATATTTATTTAATTATATTTTAAATTACTTAATTATTATATGTTTTTTAATATTCATATCTGCACTGTTAAAAATTTACCTTATATAAAATTGTTCTACAATAATCATTCGTGATATAATAAATATGGTGGTAATATGAACATATATGATGCACTTAACGAATATAAACAATATTTATTAATAGAAAAAAAGGTATCAGATAATACATTAAAAAATTATATGCGAGATCTTAAACATTTTATAAACTATATTCAAAAACAAAATCAAGTTGTTTTAATCAATCAAATTGATAAAGATATGATCAGAAAATATTTACAACAATTTACATCTTTAGCAGCATCTTCTTTATCACGAAAAATGGTTTCACTACGCTCATTTTATAAATTTTTGATGAAAGAAGAAATTGTTGAAAAAAATCTTATGGAGACTTTTGATTTACCAAAAAATACGAAAAGACTTCCACAGGTTTTAAATGTGGAAGAAATAAAAACATTACTTGATAGTATTGAAATGGATAATTTTAAAAATGCTAGAACGAGAGCTATGCTAGAACTATTATATGCAACAGGTATGAGAGTTTCTGAATTGTGTAATTTAAAATTATCACAACTTAATTTAAAAATGAAATATTTAAACGTAATTGGAAAAGGGGATAAAGAAAGGCTTTTGCCTTTAAATGACTATGTATGTGAAATTTTATCATGTTATATTTATGATTTTAGATACCCTAAATTAGATTTTAAAGATAATGATTACTTGTTTTTTAATAATCATTTAAATAAAATATCTAGTGAGTATTTTTATAAAATCCTAAAAGAAGCATGTATAAATGCAAATATCAAAAAGAAAGTGTCGCCTCATACTATTCGACATACATTTGCAACTCACTTGTATGAAAATGGTGCTGATTTACGTTCTATTCAAGAATTACTTGGGCATAGTGATATTTCAACAACCACTATTTATACTCATGTTTCAAATAATAAAATTATTGATGATTATAATAAATATCATTTAAGAGCAAAAATAAAAAAAGGAGATAGTATTCATGAAATTTAATAGAATTTTTCTCATTGTTTGTGATTCAATGGGAATTGGAAATGCAAAAGACGCAAAAAAATATAATGATTTTGGAGCAAATACCGTTGGTCATATTTGTTCAATATGTGATGGTTTAAATATACCAACATTGCAAAATTTAGGATTTGGTAATTTAGGTGATTTTAAAGGTGTTGCCAAAACACAAAATCCACAAGCTTATATTTTAAAATTAAATGAAGCATCGAATGGTAAGGATACAATGACTGGACATTGGGAAATGATGGGGCTTAAAACAGAAAAACCTTTTATTACATTTACAGATACCGGTTTTCCTAAAGAATTTATTGACCTATTTGAGAAAAAAACTGGTAGAAAATGTGTAGGAAATATTGCATGTAGTGGTACTAAAATTCTAGATATGTATGGAGAACATCAAATCAAAACGGGGGATTGGATAGTCTATACTTCTGCCGATTCTGTTTTTCAAATTGCTGCAAATGAAAATATTATCCCATTAGAAGAATTATATCATGCATGTCAAATTGCTAGAGAAATAGCTATGGATGATAAATGGAAGGTTGGTAGAGTTATCGCTAGACCATATATAGGAACAAAAGAAGGACATTTTACTCGTACATCTAATAGACATGATTATGCATTAGCACCATTTTCTAAAACTGCGCTTGATTCTTTAAAAGATGCGGGATTAGATGTTATAGGGGTAGGTAAAATACCAGATATATTTGTTGATCAAGGGATTACAAGAAAAATTAAAACAGTAAGTAATGAAGATGGTATGAATAAAACTATTGAATTAGCAAGTGACAATTTTAATGGTTTAGCCTTTATTAACTTAGTTGATTTCGATGCGGTCTATGGGCATAGAAGAAATGCTGCTGGTTATGGAAAAGCAATTGAAGAATTCGATGTACAATTAGGAGAATTAATAAACGAATTAAAAAATGATGATTTATTAATGGTTACTGCTGATCATGGAAATGATCCAACATATAGAGGAACAGATCATACACGTGAACAAGTATCACTTATAATTTATTCAAAACAATTTAATGAAATGAAAGTATTAAATGATGGTGATTCTTTTGGAATTATCGGTTCTACAATTTGCGATAACTTCAATGTTAAATATAACGGTATAGGTTCATCTATATTAGAATTATTAAAATAGGGATAGAAAAATGGAAAATAGAAAAATCATTCTTTATTCATTATTTGCGGATTTATTAGGAGTTTTATTATTTATATTTGCAATTCAAATGCACAGTAATGTTATTTTATATTCATTTTATCTTATATCTATATTATTATTTATCGTTTCATTTCTAGCTTTATATAAAAATCTTAAAAGTAATAATAAACCTATATTCATATTTGTTATGTTTATTTCCGTAATACTTGTCATGTTATGCACATATTTTATTATTATATAATACAAATATATAAATAGTTAAAATAATAAAAAACTATTTATATATTATAAAAGTTATATAATATACATTATGCGAAGTACTAAGTACATAAAAATAACTCCTTAGGTGGCTAAATGCCACCTTATTTTATAGCTTATTTTTACATTAATTACAGCCTTAATTCTTCCCATACCAAATTGACTAATATTTTTTTGACTATTCATAACTTCTGTTTCGACGCCTCCTGGGAAAATAGTTAAAATTTAAAAGGAAAATAAATGCAAGATGCAAATTATTTTCCTTCTATAAATAATAGATCTTAAAAATTATAATAGTCTTTTTATTAAAATTTATTCATCCATTAGTTTTTTAGCATAATTGTATACCTTTTCACCATTCATCATTCCATAATCTTTCATATCAATAACATCTACTGGAAGTCCTGGATTGACTTTGGCAGCTTCTTCTTTAATTTTTCCTAAATTGAATCTAACTTGTGGTCCAAGTAAAACACAATCCACAGTTGAAAGTCTGTTAATTCCATCAGACATTGGAAGAGCAAAGATTTCTACTTCATCTCCTACTTTTTCTGCTGCTTGTTCCATTTTTGTTACTAATAAACTTGTCGACATTCCAGCCGAACAAACTAACATGATTTTTTTCATTTGAAATTCTCCTTTATCTTTTATCTACTATAATAAGTTTATATTTTTTAAGCAATTTAATCTACTTGAATTCAAATTTTGTAATTTGATTTCAAATATTATCATTTATAACAAAAACTATTAAATTTATTTTCATAAATAACTTACCCTGTTCGATTTCATACAAAATAATTTGTAAATTAACAACTTAAATTCGTGCATTTTAATCTTATACTAAATGATTTCTATTTTTAACATCTAGAATGCTAAGCAGTAAAACAACAAGTATTATAGTAATATAAAAAGTCATTTCAACGATTGTAAATATATTTTATTTATTTGTATATAATGTTGTTAAAATAAAAAGCAATATTAAAAATAAATATTGCTCTTTTAGGATATCTCTAATTTTAAGATGATCCTACTACCAACATCTAAAGAATACAGTAAAAATTGAAATATTTCAATAAATATGTCAATAATTGTTGAATTGTTGAATAATATCAAAATAAATTATTTTTCAAATTTATTTGCTTTATCAAATGAATCATATAGATTAGTTACATAATTTCCATTAAAGCAAGACATACATAACCCACATGTATGTTCTTTTGAAAAATGAATAGATTTTTTTAATCCTTCTTCACTAATAAACGCAAGGCTATCCGCTTCAATATATTTACATAATTCTTCAACATTCATTTTATTAGAAATTAATTCTTCTAATGTAGATGTATCTACACCATAAAAACATGGAAATTTAATAGCTGGAGAAGCAATTCTAACATGTACTTCTGTTGCACCAGCATCTTTTAAATGTCTTACGATTCTTTTCGAAGTTGTTCCTCGTACAATTGAATCATCAATCATAACTACTTTTTTTCCACTGACAATTGCCGATACTGCAGACAGCTTCATTCGTACACCTTGTTCTCTCATTTCTTGAGTTGGTTGTATAAATGTTCTACCCACATATTTATTTTTTACCAATCCCATTTCATAAGGAATTCCTGATGCTTCTGAATATCCAATTGCTGCTGAAATCGATGAATCTGGAACACCAATAACAACGTCTGCATCGATAGGATTTTCATAATATAATTGCTTACCTGCTAATTTTCTTGTTGTATGAACGTTTATACCATCTAAATTACTATCAGGTCTTGAAAAATAAATATACTCCATAGCACATATTTTATCTTGTAATGGATCTTTTGTATAAATCTTACTTAATAATTTTCCATCTTTTACCCTAACAATTTCACCTGGTTCAACATCTCTTACAAATTTTGCTCCAACGACATCTAATGCGCATGTTTCTGATGCAAACACATAAGCACCATTTGGTAAAATTCCAATTGATAAAGGTCGTAATCCATATTTGTCCCTTGCAGCATAAATTCTATTATCAACCATGATTAAAAATGCAAATGCACCATCTAATTTATCTAAAGAAGTACATATTCTATCAATCATATGTCCACTTTGTCTTTTAATAAGATGCCCTAATACTTCAGTATCAGAAGTTGAGGAGAAAATGCTTCCTTGTTCTTCTAATTCTTGTTTTAGAATATTTGCATTAACTAAGTTTCCATTGTGACATATACTCATAGATCCTTGCATAGTTCTAAATACAAATGGTTGAACATTAGCAATTCCACCTCCACCAGCAGTAGAATATCTAACATGTCCAATAGCTGAATTACCTTGTAACTCTTTTAATTTATCTTGGTTAAATACTTCTGTAACAAGTCCTTCGCCTTTATGAAAAATCATTTTACCATTGTTTTCACAACAGATACCAGCAGCTTCTTGACCTCTATGTTGTAAGCTATGTAATCCATAATAACATATTTGTGATGCATCTTGATGACCAATTATCCCAAAAACACCACATTCTTCGTGTAATTCTCTATCCATATAATCCATATAATACCCCCGTGACGTAAATATTGTATAATGCAAATTTATTATCGTCAATATTTTTTATATATTAAAAAATTAGAGTTTCCTCTAATTTTTAAAACTATGAATTGGTGCTGGTATTCTTCCACCACGATTTATAAATTCTGAACAATCAAATTCATTAACAGGCATAATAGGAGCATAACCTAATAATCCTCCAAATTCAACCGTTTCACCTACATCTTTTCCAGTTACTGGAATGATTCTTACAGCTGTTGTTTTTTGATTGATCATACCAATAGCCATTTCATCAGCAATAATACCAGAAATAGTAGCTGATGATGTTTTACCAGGAATAGCAATCATATCTAATCCGACACTACATACACATGTCATTGCTTCTAATTTTTCAAGTGTTAATGCTCCATTTTCTACAGCATTAATCATTCCTTGATCTTCACTTACAGGAATAAATGCACCACTTAGTCCCCCAACATAAGATGATGCCATTACGCCTCCTTTTTTTACTTGATCATTAAGTATTGCTAATGCTGCAGTAGTTCCAGGTGCCCCGACACTCTTTAATCCCATACCTTCTAAGCAATCTGCAATACTATCACCAACAGCTGGTGTAGGTGCAAGAGATAAGTCAATAATTCCAAATGGGATATTTAACATTTTTGAAGCTTCTTGAGCAACAAGTTGACCCACACGAGTAATTTTAAAAGCAGTTTTTTTGATTGTTTCGCATAATTTACCAAAATCTTCACCTTTACATTTTTCTATTGCATTTTTCACAACTCCTGGACCACTTACACCAACATTAATAATACAATCAGCTTCACTTACACCATGAAATGCTCCAGCCATAAATGGGTTATCATCAGGTGCATTACATAAAACAACAAGTTTAGCACATCCAATTGAGTCATTTTCTTTTGTTAAATCAGCAGTTTCTTTAATAATTTCACCCATTAATTTAACAGCATCCATATTAATTCCAGTTTTAGTAGAACCAACATTTACTGAACTACAAACATTGTTTGTTACTTTCATTGCTTCTGGAATAGATTCTATTAAAAGTCTTTCAGCAGGTGTCATTCCTTTAGAAACAACAGCGCTATATCCCCCAATAAAATTAACTTTAAGTTCGGCAGCACATCGATCTAAAGTCTTAGCAATTTTAACAAAATCCTTTGTTGATTTACATGCATTAGAACCTACAAAACCAATAGGTGTGACAGAAATGCGTTTATTAACAATTGGAATACCATATTTCTTTTCAATTTCTTCACCCGTTTTAACTAAATCTTTTGCTACAGTTGTTATTTTGTTATATATATTTTTGCATAAAACATCAATATCATGATCCATACAATCTAATAAACTAATCCCTATAGTAATTGTACGTACATCTAAATTTTCTTGTTCAATCATTTTATTTGTTTCTGCAACTTCAAATAAATTAATCATTCTAATCTCCTTTAAATTCGATGCATTTTATTAAAAATATTTTCATGTTGTAACTTGATATTAACACCTATTTCATTTCCTAATTCATTAAGTTCATCACAAATAGCACCAAAATCTTTTGTTGCATTTTGTAATTCAATAATCATCATCATATTGAAATATCCTTGAATAATAGTTTGAGAAATATCTAAAATATTAAGTTTGTTATCAGCTAAATATGTACAAACTTTAGCAATAATTCCAACTTGATCCTTCCCAACAACAGTAATAATACCCTTTTCCATAATTATCCTCCTTATACTTTTGGAATATTATAGCATATGAAAAAAAATTAAAAAAGACTAAAATAAAAAACGACTGTTTAACAGTCGTCTCTAGTGAATTATTCACCCATCATAGCTTTAGCTTTTTTATAAACAGCTTCACCATTCATCATTCCATAATCTTTCATATCGATTACGTCACATGGTTTGCTTACACCAGCAGCTTCCATAGCTTTTTCAATAGTATTTTTTTGGAATCTAACTTGTGGGCCAAGTAAAATACAATCTACATCACCAACACGTTTTTCTCCTTCAGAAATTGGTAAAGCGAAGATTTCAACTTCATCACCCATTGCTGCAGCTGCTTTTTCCATTTTAGTTACTAATAAACTAGTAGACATACCAGCAGCACAAACTAACATAATTTTTTTCATAATAATAAATACCTTCCTTAACTAATTTTTTAAAGGGTTAACCCCAATTTTTACTATTTTATGTGATTAATCACCAATTAATTTTTTAGCCATTTCAAAAACAGCTTTACCATTCATTGTTCCATAATCTCTCATATCAATTACTTCAACAGGAATTGGTCCTTTTTTACGTCCAGCAGCTAATTTTTCAATAGCAGATTTTTGGAATCTAACTTGTGGGCCAAGTAAGATAACATCAACGTCTTCTAAAACTCTTGGTGCATCAGAAAATGGTAATGCGAAAATTTTTGCATCATATCCAGCATCTTTAGCAGCACCTTCCATTTTAGTTACTAATAAACTAGTAGACATACCAGCTGAACAAACTAATAAAATTTGTTTCATTTTTAACACTCCTTCTCATTTATAACCTATATATATTTTATCAATTATCCCTTTAAATGTAAACCCTTTCCGCTCTTTTTTTTCCATTTCAGAAAATAGATTTGAAATAGATTTTTTATTAAAATTAGACTATAATAATTTATATTGATATAATGGAGGTTTTTTATGAAGATACTTTTGGTAAGCGATAGCCATGGCTATGATGATGAATTAAAAAAAGTTTTAGAAAATGTAAAATGTGATCTAAAAATACATTGTGGAGATAGTTGTTTTGATGAAAATTCTCCATTTATAAAAGAATTTGCTGCTATTGTAGATGGAAATCATGACCAAGGTTTTTTCCCTTTAACTACAACATTGCCAACAGCATTAGGCAATATATTAATTACACATGGCCATAGATTTAATGTTTATGCAGGATATGATTATTTAGTTGACTACATGAACAAAGCGGATATTCATATTTGTTTTCATGGACATACACATGTCCCACATTATGAAATATATAAGAATAAAATATTTATTAATCCTGGTAGTATTATGTTTAATAGAGGGCAATCTCAATGTGGAAGCTATGCTATTGTATCTGTTGATGATAAACTTCATGTTGATTTTTTTGACTCAAGAACACAAAAAAAAATACCCCAATCTTTAATTGATAAAGATCAAGATATTTTGAATGAATTTAAACGTTTTGCTTGTCAAAAATAATATTATTTCAAATGACGTTCTTCATTTCTTTTTCTTTTATATTCAATAATAAACATGATTTCTTTTAAATCATCATCAGGAAGTTCAGTAAGTAAACGAGCGATATTGGCAATATTATAATAATCATATTTTTTCCCGCTCATAATTTCTTCTACACTTCTACCATATAAATTTGAAAACACTTTTAACTCGCTAACAGTAATGTCTCTTTTACCATTTTCTATATCGGAAATTGCAGAATGAGGAACATTTAAATGCGCAGCAACATCTTTTTGTGTTAAATGTTTAAAATTACGATATGAACGTAATCTTTTTGCTAATTCAGTATCAATCGCCATACAATAATCCTCCCATATAAAAATTTTAGCATTTTCATTAAAGACATTCAATTATATTTTTTTTAATTATTATTTTTAAAAAAAACATTTAATAAAAATTATTTTTATTTTGTAAAATATCCTTGAAAAATATCATAATTATTCTTATTTTTAGATAATAAATGTTTTGTAATATTAAGATAATCATTAACAATTGTTTGAATTTCTTGAGATGTTTCATCTAAAAAATTCAATAAAATATAATCCACATTTAGATCACTGATTTTATCAAAGTAAAAACGATGTGTATGTAAAACATAATTATTACAGTATTGATCTGTTACTATTTTAAAATTCATTTCTTTTCTATCTTTTAAACAATATTGATGTTGTTTGCACAAATGACAGCCTTTTTGTTTTCTAGAAAAATAATGATTTGAAATAATACAATGTTTTAAATTCATATTAATAATTTGTGAGTAAGCTGTAAAATAAATGTCCTGATTTGTTTTAAAAGATTGTATATCATTTTTCGATGCTTCATAAGAAACAACAAATGGTAAATTGAATTCTTGAATTGCTTTATTATTTGTAATATTCATATGATATCCTAAGACTATATTTTTATCACTAACAAGATTCAATGCACCAAAATCATTCACTTGAATTGATTGACACTTTTGATAATAAATACTATTTAAAAATTCAATAAAATCTTGTTCATCATATAAAAATGGCACATAAGGTATATATTTATCGCATTGCGCTTGATATTGGTAAAAAGGAACAAATACTTGCTCAACACCATGCAAATCAAGCTGTTCAAGTTGAGAAATATCAGATACTTGAATTGCTATTTTTTTATGATCTTCTCTTTTTTTAGAAAGGCAATTAAATTGTTCTAAATCATTCATCTTTCTAAAAGACATATCTAACATTTCTTTTTCAAGTTCATCAATAGCCACTCTTCTTAAATTATTTAATTCTTTAATAGAAATAATTCCATCATTTGGAAAACGTATTGAACATTTTTCTAAATAAAAAGTTGTATTTCCTAATTTAGATAATTGTTCTTTTATTCTTTCATTTGTTAAAGGTACGTTTTGTGCTTTTTCAATGCATTGATCGCTTTTAACACTAATTTTTTTATTTTTATAAATCACTGTTAATTGTAATGGTAAACCAATTAACCCAAAAACTTTCATTTGAATTGGTAATTTAATATGTTCATTTTTTATATATTTACTATTTTCTTCAACAATTTTTGCATCAACAACCTTATAAATATCTTGAAAATCCAATAACTGATCCATTTCAATAGAAACAAGATCACCTTGATATGCAGTATTAACTAATCGATTATTTTTATATAATTTAGTAATTGTACGTGTAAAATCATTTTTAGGAAAATAAATACGATCATTTTGATAAAGGGTATCTGATAACTTAATATCCAGCATTTTTCTTTTTTTAGAATAATTAATCATTTTACCAATTTTGATGCCTTGGTTTCCAGGTATATCTTGTGCTAGATTAAGATAATCTTGAAATAGAAATCCCTGTGTAAATCCCCTATTAAATACTTTTTTCATCTGTAAAATATCAGGCGTGTAATTTTTTTGGTCAAAATAATAATCTATAGCTTGACGATATGCTTTTACGACTTCACCAACATATTCAGGTCTTTTCATACGTCCTTCTATTTTAAATGATTTAATACCCGCATCAATAAGTTTAGGTACTTTTTCAATTGTACATAGATCCATTGGTGATAATAAGTATTTTTGTTTTTTGATTATTTTATTATCTTCTAATAAAGAATACGGCAATCTACATGGTTGACCACATTCGCCTTTATTTCCACTTCTTTTGGCAATCATTGATGACATTAAACATTGACCAGAATATGACATGCATAATGCACCATGAACAAACACTTCAATATCAATTGAACAATTATGACATATTTCTTCAATTTCACGAATGTTCATTTCTCTTGCAAGTACAACACGATCTATATTTTGTTTAGCAAAATATTTGACTCCTTCAATATTTCTAACACTTGCTTGTGTTGACATATGTATCTCTATATCAGGAAAATGATTTTTAATAAGAGAAAAAAGCCCCATATCTTGAATAATAAGAGCATCTACACCAATATGGTAAAGATATTTTAAATAATCAAAAATTTCATCAATTTCTGCATTATTATAAAGAGTATTTACAGTAACATATAATTTAACATTTCTTAAATGACAATAATCTACAGCCTCTTTTAATGCAGCATAATCAAAATTATGAGCAAACGCTCGTGCCCCAAATTTTTGGCCACCTAAATAAATAGCATTAGCGCCATTTTGAACAGCAGCGACTAATGCTTCAAAGCTCCCTGCAGGAGCTAATAATTCTATATCTTCTCTTTTTTTCATGAAAAACCTCCTTAGGCTTTTACTAATTCAACACATAATTTAGCCGAATTTTCACTAGCAATTTTTAAATATTCATCAAATTGCATAGAAGATTCACCATGACCATAAACATCCGATAAAGATCTTGTTATAATAAAAGGAACTCCAAATTTATAACAAGTATGCCCTATTGCAGAAGCTTCCATTTCTGAACATAATGCATTTGGAAAATCTTTTTTTATTTTAGAAACTTGTCCTTCTTGAGCAATAAATTGATCTCCAGAAACAATTAATCCAACATTTTCATGAATATTCATTTTATGAAGAATATCTTTTGCTTTATTAACCAAATTTTCATCTGCAGGAATGAATACAGGAAGTTCTGGTAATTCACCCATAGGACGCCCAAAAGCTGTTAAATCAACATCATGATATGATACATGACTAGAAATTACAACATCACCAACATTTTGATAATCCTTTAAACCACCAGCAGAACCAATATTAATAACATATTCAATGTCATAATTTGTAAGTAATAATGTTACACAAATAGCAGAATTTACTTTTCCTATTCCACCTTGTAAGATAACGACTTGTTTATTATCTATTTTTCCTTCGTAAAAAACACAATCTAAAATTTTATTTTCATGAATAGCTTCTGTTTTATCTAACAAAGCCTTTACTTCTTCTTCCATTGCTCCAATAATACCTATCATAAAATCACCCCTTTTGACATACAAATATAACTCTTTCACATTCAGTACCATATTTAGAAAAATCACTATATAACTTAATATTTTTAAAACCAATTTTTTCTAATAATTCAATATAGGTCTCAACATCATACGTTTTTTGATAATGTTCTTCATAAACTCGATCGTTTTCTACTTTATCAATAATTTCTACACTATGTTTTACATATCCTTTACTGATACGATCAACATGCCAATGAAAATAAAAATCATCTTCATCATTTTCTTCATCATAATCTTTTAAAATTGTTTCCATTTTATACATAGAATCAATATCAAAAATAAATGATCCACCTTTTTTTAAAGCATTATACGTATTTTCAAATGCTTGTTTTACATCTTTTAAATCAATAACATAATTTAAAGAATCACATAAACAAAGAATAAGATCTAATTGACTATCAACTGCAAAATCACACATATCAATACGTGATAACATAACATCCGCTTTAAAATCAATACATTTGTATTTAGCAACCTCTAACATATCTTTTGAAATATCTGTAGCACAAACTTGTTTTCCTAAATGAGCCAAACGTATTGCAATTTCTCCTGTACCACATCCAAGCTCTAATACAGTTTGATAATCTTTTACATGCTCATTAATAAATTGAATATAATCATTATAAAAATCTTGATCCATTAAACTATCATAATAATAGGCAAATGCTTCGTACGACATTATAAAATATCCTCTACTTGAACAAATGGCTTATCAGACCATAGTTTTTCAATTCCATAATTTTTTCTTTCTTCTGGATCAAATAAATGAACAACAATATCACCGTAATCCATTAAAATCCATTTACAATTTTTTCTACCTTCAATATTTTTTACATAGTATCTTTCTTTATCACAAGCATCTTCAATATGATCTTTTAATGCAAGAAGTAATCTTTCGTTACTTGCACTTGCAATTACAAAATAATCACAAATAGGACTGTCAATTGACATATCAATAACAACAATATCCTCTGCTAATTTTTCATCTAATACTTTTACAATTGTTTTTAATTTATCCATTTAAATCTCCTTTACAATATACTTGATAAACATCAAAAAAACATTCATCAATAGGTCTATTTTTCTTCTTCGAAAATTTATAAAAATTCTTTAGTTCTCCTTTAAAACCTTCTATGATATCTTCCTTACATAATGCAATTTGTTTTGAAGAATCATATCCTCTTAAAGGATCAAGTTTATCTGCACAATATACGCACATATCTAACAAGGACATGTTTGTTGAAGCTGTTGTGTGATGACGAATTGCTTGTAATATTTCAGCATCTTCAATCATAAAATCTTTTTGTGCTAAATATGTTGATAACCATTGATGATAAATTGCTCTTGGTTTATCAACATATTTACTAAAATACTTTTCCATCAAATCATCTTCTTGTTTTTTATCCATTTCTTTGGCAATATCATGCAACATTCCTGCAATATATGCTTTTTTACCATCAATTCCATTTGCAACAGCAAATTCTCTAGCAAGTTTTGCAACAGAACATGTATGCTTAAATCTTTTTTCGCTCATATATCCTGAAACAAAATTTTCTAAATATAAGCCATTTTGAAATGCATATGTATAAACATTTCGATCAACGATTTCTTTATTTCCCGCTTTAAATTGAGTGCTTGATTCAGCCGTTGAATCAGCTTGAATAAATTCAAAATGATAATCATTTAAAACATCATTTTTTTGATATCCTTTTCGATTAAAAGCTACTAATTGAACAAGTTCACTAATTTCTTTAGCAGATTTCCATTTATCAAATTGGCTTGCCTGATCCATTCCCATCATAAAATAGAGCTGATCATTTTTATATATTTTTTTTAATTCTTTAATTGTATCTATCGTATAATTTTTTTCATTATCTTGTCGATCAATTTCTAATGTACAAACTTCACATTTTGAATTATCTTTAAGTGCAATTTGAATCATTTCTATACGTTGTTGATTATTTGCAACACTGTCTTCTTTCCAAGGATTGTGTTTGGTAGGTACAATTAACATCTTATCAAGTTGAAGAGATATAATTGCTTCATTAATGATTCTTGTATGACCTAAATGAATAGGATCAAAAGAGCCTCCAAAAATTCCTATTTTCATGGTAAACGATAAATTTCCTTTTCGCTTTCACGGTATAAAATGATTGTACGCCCTAATATTTGAACAACTTCAGCATCAGTTTTTAAAGATAATTCTTGTGCGATTTCATTTTTATCTTGTTGACAACTTTCTAAAATTTTTACTTTAATAAGTTCTCTTGATTCTAAAGCTTCATCAATTCCAATAATTTGATTTTCATGTAAACCATCTTTTCCAATTTGAAAAATAGCGTTTAAATGATGCGCTTCATGTCTTAAAAATCTTTTTTGTTTTCCAGTTAACATAATATATCCTCCTTTAAATTAACGCTTCTCTTATAAAGACTCCAACTTGTTCGGGAGCTTTCACTTCTATTAATGCATTTGGACAATGAATTGTCACAAATCCTAATCCTGAAATAACAACATCGACTTTATTTTCAGGTAATCTAAATTGATATGTTTTAAATGATTGAATATCTTTTAATTCTTCAACTTCAGGTTTTAATGTTTTATGTCGATTATAAAGAGCATCCGCATTTTCTAATTTTGTACGGTGAATTTGCAATCTTCTATGAAAATAACATGTCATCGATGTTTTTGAGCCATTTAAAAAATCTAAACGTGCTAATCCACCAAAATATAAAGTTTGTTTACAATTCAACTGATAATTAACAGGTCGTAATTCACTTTGTGGTAAAATATCTTTTAATGTATTTTCATCAACAAGATGTGCTATTTGATGTCTATTGACAATACCTGGACTATCATAAATGGATGAATTTTCATCTAATGGAATTTCAATAAGATCCAATGTTGTACCAGGAAATTCACTAGTTGTAATTAAATTATCTTGAACATCACTATAGGCTTTCAATAAAGAATTGATTAAAGATGATTTACCAACATTAGTAACGCCTACAACATAAACATCTCTACCTTTTCTATATTGATCGATCATTTGCATTAATTCATCTAAATGATAATTCTTTTTTCCACTTGTAAGTAACACATCTATCGGTTTAATTCCCTCTAATTTAAGTTGTCTTCTCAACCAATGAATAATTTTCGTATCTTTGATTGAACGAGGTAAAATATCCCTCTTATTACCAACAACAATGACATCATTATAATTAATATGACGAACCAATCCTTGAATTAAACTTCCATTGAAATCAAATAAATCAACAAGATAAACAACTAAACAATCCTTTTCTCCAATTTTATTCAAAATTTCAAGAAAATCATCATCTGATAAATTTGTTGCTTGTAATTGATGATAGTTTTTTAAACGAAAACATCTTTTACATAATACTTGACTTCGATCTAGTGCATTTTTAGGAACAAAACCAATCTTTTTTTCATCTTCACTTTGAATAATAGCTCCACAGCCATAACATCTTAACTCTTCCATAAATTACCTCTCTTTATCACATAACAATTGTACCCTATTATACTTGATTTTTAAAGAAATGTTAAGCAAAAGAAATATTAATTTTATTTATCATTTTTTGTCAAAAATAGCATTAATTATAATGAGGTGATCAACATATTTTCTTTATTACTTTCATTATTGAATAATGCTTACTTTATATCTTATATCAAGTCTAAAACTTTTGATTTACCACTCACTTTCAAAGAAGAACAATTTTACTTACAAAAAAAATGTAATGGCGATAAAGCCGCCAGAGATCTACTTATTGAAAAGAATCTTAGGCTTGTTGCCCATATTGCCAAAAAATATAATAACAATAGAGATTTGCAAGAAGATCTCATTTCAATTGGCACTATTGGACTTATTAAAGCCATCGATAGTTACAGTATTGATAAAAAAACCAAATTAGCAACTTATGCTTCAAAATGTATAGAAAATGAAATTCTAATGCATTTAAGATCAGCAAAAAAAATAAATCAAGAAGTTTCTTTAAATGAAGTAATTGGAGTTGATAAAGATGGCAGTGAAGTTGTTTTAGAAGATTTAATTGATAATAAGGAAAAACCTATTTTAGATCAAATATATGATGCTGATAATCTTCAAAAGCTTATTCAATGTTTTGATGTATTAACTTCAAAAGAAAAAGATATTTTAATAAAACGCTATGGTCTAAATTCATCTAAAAAAATGACCCAAAAAGAAATTGCTAAAGAGTATCACATTTCACGTTCTTATATTTCTCGAATAGAAAAAAGAGCATTAATTAAATTATTAAAATGTTATTTACAAGAAAAAGAAGGATAATCAATCATCCTTCTTTTAAAATTCATCATCATTTAAAATATCTTCTAACGTAATCTTTTCATATTTAATTGTATTTTTCTTTTTTGAATTAGATGTTTCTTTTTTAATAGGGACTTCTTGAATATCAAAATCATCTAACAAAGTTTTTTCTTTACTTTCTTTTAATTCAATAACACCACTTTGTAAATTTTGATTTTCTTGTTTTACATCGTAATCATTTGTTGTGATTACTCGATTTATTTGACTCCATAAAATAGTTTCGTCTTTTTCTAACTTAATAAACGATGAAAATCTTGATTCTAATGAAGCGTTATTGAAATCTGTTGGCTTAAATGTATACTCTTTAGATTTTGAAGTATAGACAGAAGCACTTTCTTTAGATGAAAGTACAAATGCATTCTTTACATAAATTGTTTTCGTTTTTAAATTTTTATACAATGTTGTTCCTTTAGTTGTACGTTTACATGCTGGTATATCATTCAATTTTAAACGTTTCATTTGACCGTCTTCACTAAGAATCAATACTGAATAATTTTCTAAAGGATCAAACACATCAACCGCTGCTATTGAATCATTTTTTAAATTAAGAGCTTTTATACCTGCAGCTTTTAATCCAACAATCGATACTTCTTGTTCACTATATAATCCACCATAGCCAGCTTTAGAAACAATAAATATTCCTTGTTGGTTATCAGTAAGTAAAGCACAAATCATAGTATCTTGTTCTTTTACTTTCATGCATGTGATTGCTTTTGAATATCTAGAAACTTCAAAATCTTTTAAAAGCGTCCTTTTGATTTGACCATTTTTTGTTGCCATTAAAATATAAAGAGGTAAATTAAAATCTTGAACAAGAATTGAAGAAATAATTTTTTCATCTGCACCTACTTTTACAAGATAACTTACATGTTTACCTAAATCTTTCCATTTAAATTCTTCTATTTTATGAACTGGTACAAATAAATAATTTCCTTTATTAGTAAATAATAATACATGATTTAAAGTATTTGCATGATGTAAAGAAATAAGAATATCATCTTCTTTTTTACCAAATGGAATATTCGTACTTGCTTTCATTGATCTTTGTGAAATACGTTTAATATAACCATCTCTAGTAACAGATACATAAATATCTTCAGAAATAATCATAGCTTTTTCATCAATTTTAATTTCACTAACTTCTTCTTTAATTTGTGTTAAACGAGGCATAGGATATTTTTGTTTGATTTCTTTAAGACGTTTAATGATGACTTGTCGTAAAACATCATCACTTTCTAATATTTCATTCAATCTTTGAACACGTTTTTCAAGTTCTGCTTTTTCTTCTTGTAAAGAAACAATATCAGTATTAGTCAATCGATAAAGTTGTAGCATCACAATTGCTTCTGCTTGCTTTTCAGAAAATGTATATTGTTTTATTAAATTGTTTTTTGCATCGCTTTTATCTTTTGATGCACGAATTGTTTTAACAACATCATCTAAAATAGAAATTGCTTTAATTAACCCATCAACAATATGCAAACGTTCATTTGCTTTATTTAAATCATATAAACTTGCTCGTGTTACAACATCAATTTGGTGATCAATATAACCATCTAGAATTTCTTCAATTCCCATTAAAACAGGTCTTTTATCCTTAATGGCTACCATATTATAGTTATAGTTTTTTTGTAAATCGGTATTTTTATAAAAATAATTGAGAGTATTTTGAACATTTACAGTCTTTTTCAAATCAATAACAATTCTCAAACCTTCTCTGTCTGATTCATCTCTTACTTCTAAAATACCATCAATATTCTTATTAAAACGAATCTCATCAATTTTTCTTACTAATTCAGCTTTATTGACTTCATAAGGAATTTCAGTAACCACAATTTGATTCATGTTTTTTTCTTCAATAATTTCAGTTTTTGCTCGAACAATAACTTTTCCTTTTCCTTTTTCAAATGCCTTTTTAATACCATCTAATCCTTCAACAATAGCGCCTGTAGGAAAATCAGGTCCTTTGATAAATTCCATTAATTTGTCTAAATGACAATGAGGATATTTAATTCGATGAATTGTTGCATCAATAACTTCTTGTAAATTATGTGGTGGAATATCTGTTGCATATCCAGCTGATATTCCAGTAGATCCATTGACTAAAAGATTAGGATATGCAGCTGGTAAAACCGTTGGTTCATACTCTGTATCATCAAAGTTTAAAGACATTAATACAGTATCTTTATCTAAATCTCTTAATAATTCACTTGCAATTGGTGAAAGTCTAGCCTCTGTATAACGCATAGCTGCAGCAGGATCATTATCAATTGATCCATTATTTCCTTGCATATCAATTAATGGTGCTCTGATTTTCCATTCTTGCGAAAGACGAACCATTGCATCATAAACTGACATATCACCATGAGGATGATAATTACCAATAACATTCCCTACCGTTTTTGCCGACTTACGATAAGGTTTACTAGCCGTATTTCCTTCTTTATTCATTGAATAAAGAATTCTACGTTGAACAGGTTTTAATCCATCACGTACATCAGGAAGTGCACGTTCTTGAATAATATATTTTGAATATTTTCCAAAGCGATCACCCATGATTGCTTCTAAATTCATTACAATTTTTTTATCAGACATAAAAACCTCCTAAATTTGATAATTATCTTCTAATGTAAATTGTACATTTTGTTCAATCCATTCACGTCTTGGCTCAACTTTATCACCCATTAAAACAGTCACATTACGTTCAACCACAGCAGCATCATCAATTGAAACTTGAATCAAGGTTCTTGTTTCGGGATCCATGGTCGTTTCCCATAATTGAGAAGCATTCATTTCCCCCAGACCTTTATAACGTTGAACATTGTATCCTCTGCCAATTTTCTTTTTAGCATCTTCAAGTTCATAATCTTCCCAACAATAAATAACCTCTTCTTTTTTTCCACTTTTTTTAGATACTTTATAAAGAGGTGGAAGAGCAATATAAACTTTCCCTGCTGTAATCAAATCTTTCATATAGCGATAGAAGAAAGTTAATAATAATATTTGGATATGGGCCCCATCCGTATCTGCATCAGTCATAATAATAACTTTATCGTAATGACTATCTTCAACTTTAAAATCTGCACCAAATCCAGCACCAATAGTATTGATTAATGTCGCAAGTTCTTCATTTTTCAAAATATCTTGTAAGGATACTTTTTCACTATTTAAAACTTTTCCTCTTAAAGGTAAAATTGCTTGATATTTTCTATCTCGTCCTTGTTTAGCACTACCTCCGGCAGAATCCCCTTCGACTAAATAAAGTTCATTTTTCTTTTTATTTTTAGTTTGAGCAGGAGCTAATTTCCCACTTAATATTCTTTCTTGTCTTGCACCTTTTCCTTTTCTTGCTGCTTCTCTTGCTTTTCTTGCTGCATCCCTTACTTGAGCAGCTTTAATCATTTTTTTAACAAGATTATCTGCAATTTCTTTATTTTCTTCTAAGAAATAAGATAATTTTTCATATACGATACTATCTACAATATTTCTAGCTTCTGGTGTTCCTAATTTTGATTTTGTTTGCCCTTCAAATTGTAAATAATGTTCAGGAACTTTAATGGAAATAATCGCTGAAAGTCCTTCTCGTACATCATTTCCTTCTAAATTTTTATCTTTTTCTTTTAATAGACCATATTTTCTCGCATAATCATTGAATGTTTTTGTAAGTCCAGATTTAAAACCTGTTTCATGTGTTCCACCATCACCCGTTCTTACAAGGTTAACAAATGATAATGTCGTTTCTTGATATCCAGAAGTAAATTGTAAAGCAATATCTACTTCCATCCCATTTTGTTCACCTTCAATAGAAATTGTTGGATGAAGTACATCTTTATTAGTATTTAAATAATCAATAAATGCTTCTAATCCATTTTCAAAATGGAATTCATCCATTTTTCCAGTTCTTTCATCTTTTAAAACAATTTTGATGCCTTTTAATAAAAAAGCACTTTCCATTAGTCTTTCACTAATTGTTTTATAATTAAATTCTATTGTTGAAAAAATTTGATCATTTGGTAAAAAATGAATCAATGTTCCCGTTTCTTTTGTTTTTCCAATAACTGTTAATTTTCCTATTGTTTCTCCGCCATCTTCAAAACGTTGCTTAAAAATCTTTCCATCTCTACAAACAGTCACTTCTAACCAATGAGAAAGTGCATTAACAACAGAAGCACCTACTCCATGAAGTCCTCCCGAAGTCTTATAACCACCATCTTCAGAGAATTTACCCCCTGCGTGAAGAATTGTCAAAATAACTTCTGTTGTTGGCCTTCCTGAAGCATGCATACCTGTTGGCATTCCACGTCCATGATCTTGTACCATAATACTATTATCTTTACAAATAGTGACTTCTATTAAATTACCATATCCAGAAAGAGCTTCATCTATTGCATTATCAACAATTTCCCAAACTAAATGATGTAATCCTCTACTATCTGTAGATCCAATATACATACCAGGTCTTTTTCTAACTGCTTCTAATCCTTCTAGAATCTGTATATTTGACTCATCATATGTATTCTTTTTTGCCATATAATCACTCCTTTTGTTATACTTGAACTATTATATCAATACTCTTGTTTTTTTTCAAAGTTTAATTGCATTTTTATAGGATAACTGTATAATTTAGCTTGGTGATAAAAATGTATGAAATATTATTGATTCTATTAGGTTATTTATACGGTTCTATCCCCTTTGCCCTTGTTATTGGAAAAGTATTTTATAATACGGATGTTAGAGAAAGTGGCTCGGGCAATTTAGGAGGAACAAATGCTGGCAGAGTCTTAGGAAAAAAAGCAGGTATTTCTGTAATTGTTCTAGATGCTCTTAAAGCAGTTATTATATTTTATTTAAGTAGTTATTTATCTTTAAAATTCAATTTAAATCCTGATATTAAATATATCGCTGGATTAGCATGTATTTTTGGACATTGTTATCCTATCTTTGCTGAATTTCGAGGAGGGAAAGCTGTTTCAACAAGTCTAGGTTATTTTTTATGTATTGAACCATTATATGCAGTTGTTGCTATTGTTGTATTTTTACTTGTTTTAAAAATTTCAAAATATGTATCTTTATCTTCAATTTCTACTGCTTTGATTGTTTTATGTATTACACCGTTTCTAGCGGTGTCCATAACAGCAAAATTATGCATGCTTGTAGCTGTTATCTTATTAGTTTATAGACATAAAGATAATATCAAACGCATTAAAAACCATACTGAATCAAAAATTCAATGGATGTAAAAAAGATTAGTTTATGATAGTTAAACTAATCTTTTTTATTTATAACTAATTTTTGCTTTTAAAGGTGTTAAAAAACAATCTTTCCCAATAAAATCTATTTTATGTTTTTTTCCATCAAATTCAAACAACGAAAGCGAACATCCTCTTACAATTTCTTGATTAACTTCATTTAATCGTTCAACAGGTAAATCTAAAAAAATTCCGTGTAATATTGTAAATAACATACCATGAATTGTTATAAAAATTGTTTGTTGAGGATCTTCGTTATATTTTTCTAAAATAAAATCATTCAAACGAAAAACAACTTCTTCATATGTTTCTCCATTTGGCAAAGAAAATGACAATTGCGGTTGATGCCACAAACAAAAATAATCATGTTTCTTTTTTAAATCTTGAATATATTCTCCTTCATAATCACCGAAGTTCATTTCCTTTAAACGACTATCTTCAATAATATTTTCATTTTTAAAAATAAGTCTCGCTGTAGATTTTGCTCTTAATAAAGGCGAAGAATATACTTGATCAATATGTATTGTTTTCATATATTCACCTAATTTTAAAGCATCTTCTTTCCCTTGCTTAGTAAGCGGTGAGTCTTTCCATCCTTGTAGTCTTTTTTCTTCGTTCCATGCAGTTAAGGAATGCCTAGTAATATATATTTTCATATAAACAAAAATAAGGGTATCCCCTTATTTATATTGTGATTTAACTGAAGCCATGATTCTTTTAATTTGAGCCTCACTTGGTTTTCTTCCCATTTCCATATACATAGCACGAATCATTTTTTCATTGATAGGTGGATTTTTTTGTAATTGTTTTTTAAAGAAATAACGAGACGCAAAGAATCCAGCAATTAATCCAACGATTAATCCAAGAATTGCATATAACATTGATAATACCTCCCTTACAAATTCTCATCTATTATAACATAACTTTTTAAATTATGATAGAGAATATCAAAGAATATGTTTGTTTTATCTTTCGATTCAATAATAATTTTATAATTTTCAACATATAAACGACTTATTTCATGTGTAAGTTCATTTTCAAATATATGCATTTTCCCAACTCGATGATATTCTTTTCTATTGTGCAATTCTTTATAAATAAGTTCATTCATATAATCAACACTGTTATAGACGCAATTTATAAATTTATTCATAAAATCATTATCTAATGTAAGATTATCAAAATATTGTTTTAAATTTGGATACTTTTCAAATAATTGTTTTATACCTTCTTCGTATTCATATATAACATATTTCATCTCAATCACCTATTACTAAGGTATCATAACAATCAAGGGAAGAATGTAAAAAAAGGGAGGAACTCCCTTTATTTTAATAATTTTTCAATATTTTCTACGACTCCATCAACAGTAAATCCATAAGATTGGATAACATCTTGTGCTGGAGCACTTTTACCAAATTCATCAATAGACATTGTTATACCATCTAAACCAACATATTTATGCCATCCAAATGAACTAGCCATTTCTACTGATAAACGTTTACGCATTGCATTTGGTAAAACAGCTTCTTTGTATTGTTCATCTTGTTGATCAAAGATTTCTTGGCATGGCATAGATACAACACGTACATCAATACCTTTTTCAAGAAGTACTTTTTTAGCTTTCATAGCTAAGTTAACTTCTGATCCGGATGCAATAATGATAGCATCTAAATGATTTTCTTCTTTACCAATAACATAAGCACCCTTGCTTACACCTTCAACAGAACTATTTTCCATTGTTTCTACATTTTGTCTTGTAAGAATAAGTGCTGTAGGGTTTTCAGTTGATTCAATCGCTAATTTCCATGCTGCTGCCATTTCTACGGCATCTCCTGGACGAATAACATGCATATTTGGAATTGATCTTAACATAGCAAACTGTTCAATTGGTTGATGAGTTGGTCCATCTTCACCAACTGCAATAGAATCATGAGATAATGGTAAAATAATTGGTAATTTCATTAAACAAGCCATTCTTACTGCTGCTTTGAAATAATCAGAGAATACTAAGAAACCACCAGCTGAAACTTTTACACCTTTATGCAATGTCATACCATTCATAATAGCAACCATTGCAAACTCACGAATTCCAAATACTAAATTACGTCCATTATAATTTTCAACACTAAAGTCATCTTCATCTTTAATTTTTGTTTTTGTTGAACTAGCTAAGTCTGCAGTTCCCGATAAGAAAGTTGGATTTTGTTTAGCAACTTCTTGAATAACTTCTAATGAAGTATTTCTTGTAGCGTCATTATGTCCTACAGGATAATTCTTTAAAAGTTCATCAATGTTTAAAGAATATTTACCAGCAATAGCATCTTCTAATTGTTTTGCTTCTGTTGGATATTGTTCTTTATACTCATTGAATAATTTATTCCATTTATTAAATTTAGATTTTCCTCTTTTAATTGTTTTCTTTTTAAAATCTTCATATACTTCTTCAGGTACATAGAATTCATCATGATCAAAACCATAAGATAATTTAGCGTTTTTACCATCTTCTTTACCTAATGGTGCACCATGAACTTTATTTGTTCCTTGATTTGCTGAACCAAATCCAATAACTGTATTTACAATAATTAAAGTTGGCTTGAATTGTTCTTTTTTACCTTTTTTAATAGCTTTATGAATTTCATTAATGTCATTTCCATCTTTAACTTCTAAAACTTGCCAATTACAAGCTTCATAACGTTTTTTTACATTTTCACTAAATGACATTGATAAAGGTCCATCCAAAGTAACCTTATTTGCATCGTATAAAACAATTAATTTACCTAATGATAAATGACCTGCAAGAGATGCCGCTTCATAAGTAACCCCTTCTTGCATATCGCCATCACCACATAAAACATATGTATAATGATCAATAATATCAAAGTTTTCTTTGTTATATTGACTTGCTAAAAATTTTTCAGCCATTGCCATTCCAGCTGCCATTGGAATACCTTGTCCTAATGGTCCACTTGAAGCATCAACACCATGTGTCATTTCAATTTCTGGATGCCCAGGTGTACGAGAATTCAATTGTCTAAAATTCTTTAGATCATCGATTGTAACATCAAACCCTGTCAAATGTAACATGCTATATAAAAGTGCAGAAGCATGTCCACTTGCTAAAACGAAACGATCTCTATTAATCCATTCAGCTTCTTTGTTATAAATGTTTAGTTCTTTATTAAACAATGTATATAAAGCAGGTGCTGATCCAAGAACCATTCCTGGATGTCCAGAATTTGCTTTATTGATTGTGTCGATTCCTAAACTTCTAATTGTTGCGATTGATAAATTTGAAATATCCATTTACATTTTCTCCCATTTTTAAATAAGTCAAGACATATTATACACATTTTCTATAAAAATTAAATATCTTCTACTAGAATTCCTTAATTTTTTAATTTTTCTTGTTTTAATTTAAGCGGTGTTATATCATTTCCTTTTTCATCTACAACTTTAATTGCTTTTAATTGAGATTTAAATCCTTCTCTAAAAAGCTTAATATATTCTTTTCTCAATTTATCCTGTTCTTTTAATTCTTCAGGAGTAATTGTACCTTCTTTTTTCTTTTTAGCTAAAACATTTATTCTATCTATAAGTTTTTGATCTATTGCTGCCATTTTGATTTCTCCTTTTAAATAAAAAACTAGAGAGCTTTTAGATTATCCCTGTTACGTACAGGTGGGCACCTTTAAATAATTTTAGGATTCCTATTCAAAGATAGGCTTTCAACACCATTATTTAGATCAGGTTCCCGTATCTAATGTGTAGGAAATTTATTTACACTCTCTAGTCGCATTACATTATACCATAAATTATTTTTAAATATACCCCTTTATTTATCTTTTTTAACAATATAGCTTGAAGCATATTCCTTACTAAAGTATCTTTTTACTTCATTTATATCTGCCAATGTCATTTTACTTACATAATCTACTAAATCAAATGAACAAATTCCTTCAAAATAATAACGGCTAAAAGTATTTGCAATACTTTCTGGACTATTGTAACTATTGATGAAGTTTCCAATTGTTTTTCTTTTAATTCTTTCAAAGTCATCTTCTGCTATTTCTAAATCTTGAACATGATCTATAAAATTAAAAATTGTCTTTTGCAATAATTCATAATCATCTTGATCTCCACCCATTAAAATAAAAGCATAATCTCTTTCTTGCGTAAAACTTGCACTAAATGTTTCATTAATATACCCTTTTTCTAACCATTCGTTATATAACGAAGAACTTTTAGAAAAACATAAATCAAATAATAAATTTAAAGCTAATTCTCTTTTAATTTTATCTTGAGGATCATCAAGAATTTCATTAATTTTAATAGAAACAATCAATTTATTCATTTCAACTTGCATTGTATCAATTTGTTCTTTAACAGCTACTGATGTTGGTTCTTCTATTTTTAATCTTTGAATTACATTTTCAGATAAGAAATGCTTTTTATTTTGATTTTCTTTAATGACACCTATTAATTCTTCAGGATTAATATTACCTACAACAAAAAGCATCATATTATGTGGATGATAAAAAGTTTGATAACAAAGTTCCAACATATCTTTATACGTATTATTAACAGTTTCACAAGTTCCAGCAATATCAATCTTAACAGGATGTTTATGATACAAGTTGGCAATAGCTCCAAAATAAACACGCCAATCTGGGTCATCATCATACATTTTTATTTCTTGACAAATAATTCCTTTTTCTTTTTCTACGCTTTCGTCTGTAATATTTAGACTTTGCACAAAATCTAGTAAAAGTTCAACACAATCATTTTCATTTGTTGTCGTTGAAAATAAATAGGCCGTACGACTTGATGATGTAAATGCATTTGAACTTGCCCCAAGTTTAGCAAACTCATCAGCAGCATCCCCATTTTCCATATCAAACATTTTATGTTCTAAAAAATGAGCAATTCCGTCTTCGACTTTTATCATTTCTTTTTGTCCTAAGGGTACAAAAGTTGTATCAATCGATCCAAATCTTGTTGAAAATAAACCATATGTTTTTTCAAAACCAATTTTAGGTAACAAATATACTTCTAAACCATTTTCCAATTTTTCATGGAATAACGTTTCTTTTAAAGTTTGATAATATATTTTTTCCATTACTCATTTCTCCCTTTCAACAAAAATATTGTATCAAGTTCAATATTTTGACAAACATCTACAATATCTTGATAAGTAACATTTTCAATTTTTTCTAAATATTGTTCATTTGTTTCTTTTTTTCCCGTAATATCTCTATTGTATTGAACGGCAACTTGACTTAATGGCTCATCGTTTGTTTTTTTCATAGAATTTTTAATCATTAATTTTGCAGTATCAATATCATCTTGATCAAAGCAACCATCTTGCATTTCTTTTAATTGTTCTTTAATTAATTGAACGGTTTGATGATAATCTTTTCCTTCTATGCCAGCTGTAATGACCATCACTCCATTAAAAGCATCATAACTTGAAGAAATATAATAACATAATGAATTTTTCTCTCTAACAACTTTAAATAATTTAGATTGACTCATTCCACCAAAAATCGCATTAAATACTACAAAAGCATAATGATTTTGGTGAGTGTAATTTACTGATATACGATATCCCATATTAAGCTTAGCTTGTGTAACATCTTGCTTTTCGATGATTTCTAATAAATCTTTTCTATTTTTTTCAAATGAATACACACTTTCAAAAATTAAATTATTCTTTTCAAAAGATAAACAATTTTCAAAGACATGAACAATAGATTCATCTACATTTCCAACTACATAAATATGTTTTTGGTCATTTTTTATACATTCCTTAAAATACGAAAATAATTCTTCATTTTCAATTTTTTTTATATCTTCAATATTTCCATGAGAAGAAATCCCTAAACATGTCCCCTTTCCCATATATTCAAACATTTTTTCTAAACTATAATAAAATTTATCATCTTGATTATTAATAAGACGTTCAACCAATTCTTTTTTCTTTCTTTCAAACATTGTTTGATCAAAAGCTGTTTTTGAGGCATTAGGTTTAAAGAAAATATCATTTAACAATTGGATTTGCTGTTGAATAAGATCTTCTTTGTAAGGTAAATATTCTTGATTAATACAGATTGAATTAATATTAATAATATGACTCTTACCTTTAGTAACAACATTAGCTCCTAATTTCATGCCATACATGCTTTCTAAATATTTAGAAAGTTCTTGTGTTGAGGGATATTTTTCTGTACCCGTAGTCAACATAAAAGATAGTAATGTTCTTTTAGCAACCGTTTTTTCATCTAGTGTATTTTGTAATTTTAATGAAATTGTAATATTTTTAAATTTATTTGTAGGGAGCAAATGTAAATCATACCCTGGCATTTTATAAACTTTTTCCATAATCATTTCCTTTCATTCTCATCTATTATACACAAATAATCAAAAAAATAAAAAAGTATTATTTCTTAAGAAACAATACTTTCAAATATTTTAACGTTTTGATTTATCATAAGGAATCCCCGAAGCCTTAGGAGCAGCAGAATTTTTAGAAGTAAACGCTAATAAAATCAATGTTGCTACATAAGGAATAAGTTTATAAACAACACTTGGGAAACCTAATGCTGATAAAAATGGAATAGCTGTATAAGTATATGCTAATGTCTTCATAATTCCAAAGAATAATGATGCAGCAGCAATACGATATGGTTGCCAGTTACCAAAAATCAAGATTGCAAGAGCTAAGAATCCATAACCACCAACATCACTATTAAATACAGTTGAAATTGGGATGATATAAATAAGTCCACCTATACCACCTAGAAAACCAGATAATAGAACACCCATATAACGATATTTATAAACACTTACACCTGCAGCATCAGCAGCTTGAGGATTTTCACCACAAGCACGTAATCTTAATCCTGCTTTTGTTTTATTTAAGAAAATAACCGATAAAATCAAAATAACAATTCCAAGATAAGTTGTAATATAAGCACCTTTAAATAAGATAGGTCCTAAAATTGGAATTTGTGATAAGACAGGAATTTCATGAATTCTAAATGTATTTGAAAAAGGTACACTTGAATTTCCATTGAAAATCAATTTAGCTAAGAATAAACCCAATCCAGGAGCTAACATATTAATTGCAGTTCCTGAAATTGTTTGATCTGCTTTTAAGTTAATTGCTGCAAAAGCATGAAGTAAACTTAATAAAGCCCCAAAAATACCAGCTACAATTAATGCTAAAATCAATAATAATTGCGGATTCATTGTTGTGTTTGCTGATTGCATTAAATAAATGAAATAAACCCCCACGAATGCTCCACCAATCATGATTCCTTCTAACGCGATATTAACAACACCACTTCGTTCACTAAACATCCCACCTAAAGCAACTACTAAAAGAGGAACTGTAAAGACTAATGTTTGATTTAAGACATTTAAAATAATATCCATTATTCTTGACCCCCTTCAACAGCAACTTCTTTTTTATGTTTTTTCTTTTCATGATTTTGTAAATATAAACGGATCATTAAAGCAAATGAACTAAAGTAGATAATAACCGCTGAAATGACATCAATAATTTCAACTGGAATATTACATGCTTGCATATAGTTTCCACCAACATTAATATATGAAACAAATAATGCCGCTAAAATACATCCAAGTGGACTGTTCATTCCTAACAATGCAACTGGAATTCCATTAAATCCTTCTGGAAGTGTGACTTCAGCAGTTGTAAAGGCTCTACCTGTTCCTCCGATATAAACAAGTCCACCACCAATACCTGAGAAAAATCCTGCAATAACCATTGATAAAATAACAATTTTCTTTTCAGACATTCCAGCATAACGACTTGCTTCTGGATTATAACCACATGCTTTTAATTCATAACCAAATGTTGTTTTATTTAAAATAATATAAGCAACGATACATAATACAATAGCAATAATAATACCACCATTAACATCTGAGCCTGGGAAAATATGATTTAATCCCATTTTAGGAACAGCAATCTTAGATGTTTGAGAACGAGCACCAGCTGAATCATAAATAAAAGCTTTAACACCCTCAATAACAAGATACATACCAATATAGTTAAACATGATACCCGAAATAACAATATTAACATTTCTATACGCTTTTAAAATTCCGGGAATCAATGCCCAAATTGCTCCAGCAAGTCCAGCAGCAATTAAACAAATAATCCATAATAATGAATCAGGTACAGTTTGATAAAGCGTATTGGCTAAAAATAATGCCACAAAGCCACCAACTGTATATTGACCAGTTGTCCCGATATTAAAGTTACCGCATTTAAATGCAAATGCAACAGATAACCCAGTCATCATAATTGGAATTGCAGAATAAAGAACTTGTCCTGTACTTCTTAATCCTTTATAAAATCCCCCAGACATCATAATACCCATTGCTCTAAAAGCTTGAGATGGATTTGCTATTAAAATAACGATAAATCCTATAAGCAATCCAATTAATATAGCAAGTAAAGAAGCTATCAGATTTTGTTTTGACTCACTATTTTTCATATCCTTCACCTCGTTTACTTCCTGACATATAAAGTCCTAATTCTTTTTCATCAATTTGTTTTGGATCTAAATTAGCAACGATTTCACCTTCATACATTACTAAAATACGATCTGAAACATTCATAACTTCATCTAATTCTAATGAAACAAGTAAGACAGCTTTATTTTCATCTCTTTGTTTAACAAGTTGTTTATGAATAAATTCAATAGCACCAACGTCTAATCCACGTGTTGGTTGTACCGCAATTAATAAGTCCGAATTAGATTCAACCTCTCTAGCAATGATTGCTTTTTGTTGATTTCCTCCTGACATTCCTCTCGTAATAGATTTTGCACCTTCACCAGAACGAACATCATATTGTTCAATTAACTTATTAGCTGTTTCATACATCTTATCAAATTTAATAAAACCTTTATTTTGATATTTTGGATCAAAATAACTTTTTAAGATAAAGTTTTCGGCTAGATTATAATCTAATACTAAACCATGTTTATGACGATCTTCTGGAATATGAGCCATTCCTTTTAAAGAACGTGAACGAATACTTTCATGAGATAAATCTTCTCCATTTAATAGAATTTGCCCACTGTTATGTTTAATAAGACCTGATAATGCATAAACAAGTTCTGTTTGTCCATTTCCATCAACGGTAAATACCGTTTTTAAATTTCTTCTTCATTATATCCACGTACATATACTTCACGTGGTTTAGATCCAATTTGTGGACCTATAATACCATCCGCTTCTAATTGATCAATAATTCTGGCTGCTTTGTTATAGCCTATTCTAAATTGTCTTTGTAAAAGTGATGTGCTCGCTTTTTGTGCTTGAATAACAAATGCTCTGCACATTTCATACTCTTCATCTTCTTGTTCTTCTTTAGAAGCAGCTACTGCAGAAATTGGTTTTACATTTGTGTATCTTTCATCATATGAGGCTTCTTGTTGTTTCGTTGTATAATAAGTGATTGCTTCCACTTCACTATCATCAACATAAGCTCCTTGCACACGAATCGGCGAATTCAATCCCATTGGTAAAAAAAGCATATCTCCTTTTCCTAAAAGTTTCTCTGCGCCTGTACAATCAAGAATCGTTCTAGAATCAATACTTGAAGAAACAGCAAAAGCAATTCTTGATGGAATATTAGCCTTAATAACACCTGTAATAATATCTGTTGATGGTCTTTGTGTAGCTACAATTAAATGAATCCCAGCCGCACGTGCTAATTGAGCTATACGCATAATACAATCTTCAACATCTTTACTAGCTACCATCATTAAATCTGCAACTTCATCAAGGATTACTACAATATATGGAAGTTTTTCTAATTGATGTTCCGCATCATTTTCTTGATTTTTCTTTTCAACATATTGATTATACGTTTCAATTTTTCTAACATTTGCCCCTGCAAATAAATCATAGCGTCTTTCCATTTCCGAAACAGTTTCTCTTAAAGTGGCGGCTGCTTTTTTAGGATCAGTAACGACCGGTGCTAATAAATGAGGAACCCCATTATAATTGGATAACTCAACCTTTTTAGGATCAACTAAAATAAGTTTGACCTCATCCGGTTTCGCACGCATTAATATGCTGCTAATAATCGTATTAACACATACAGATTTACCTGAACCTGTTGCCCCAGCAATAAGTAAATGAGGCATTTTATTAAGCTCTGCATAAATGACTTGACCATTAACATCCTTTCCTAAAGGAACAACAAGTTTATTGTCTTTATATTTATCAGGAATGTTTTTAAATACCTCTTTAAAAGAAACCATTGATGATACTAAATTAGGTATTTCAACACCAACCGCTGGTTTTCCAGGGATAGGCGCTTCAATACGAATATCTTTAGCTGCTAAAGCTAATTTAATATCATCTTGTAAAGACATTATTTTATTAACTCTTGTCCCCGTTTCTAATTTTAATTCATATTTTGTAATTGAAGGGCCAATAGAAATATTATTAATAGAAGCATGAACTCCAAATTCATTTAAAACAGCTGTTAATCTTTCAGCACTTTCTACAGCATGATTTTTATTTTCACCTTGTTTTTTATTAACCACATTATGTAAAAGAGATAACGGTGGTAAATGATAATTTTTATTTGTATGCTCTATGACTGGTTCTTCAATTTGTGATTGATCATTTTGAACTAATTCTTCATCCACCGATGGAATAGGTGGCTCTTTATCAACAATTTCTATTTCTTGATGTTCATCATTAAAAGTAAAAGCTTGTGGCAAAGTCACATCTTCTTTCGCTATTTCTTCAAATATAGTCGTTGGGGTTTCATCATCTTCGAAAATAGCATCATCAAAAAAAGTTGTCTTGTTTTGTTTTTTCTTAAAGAAATTTCCAAAATAATTTGAATGCTGTTTTAAAGAATCTTTTGTTTTATTAAAATTATTTTTTGCTCTTTTTTGAATTTCTTTTTTGTGTTCAAAATAAAACTTACTTCCTAATAAAATAATTCCTGTTACAACAATAAAAACCGCTGCAATGATTGCTCCCATATAATCAAACAATGCACTTAAAAAGCCATATAAAACCGCCCCCAATAATCCTCCTCTATTTAAAGGAGCTTGATTAAAATAAGACTGTATGACTTTTATCCCTGTAAGTGATGGCGTAGCAGAAATAAATAAAGTTAAACCTATAAAGAGCAAATAAAGACCTACCGCCTTAGGACCATTAAATTTAGGAAAATCCGCCTTAATAACAATATATCCTAATAAAAGAATACAAGTAAGATAAATAATCCCATTTAAATTCCCAAATACATACATAAAAACATAATTCAAGTGGTCTCCAATCACTCCTAATTGCATAGCAGCAATAATTACTAAAAAAATGAAAAATAAACAAATAATTCTTAATTTTAATTCTTCACTCACTTGCTCTTGCTTACTTTTTCTTTTTCTTGCGGTCTTAGCCATCATATCACCTCTTTACATATCATATTTAAAAAACAAAACAAAAGCAAGATATTCCTTGCTTTTATAATTCTATAATTACTGGTAAAATGACAGGTCTTTTACCAGTCTCTTTGATAATATATTTGTTCACTTTATCTTTAATATTTTGACGTACATCTCTAATATCTTCTTCCGTCTTATTTTTATAAGACTCTAACTCAGTTTCAGCGATATTCATAATTCCTTTTACAACATTTTCTGAATCCTTTAAGTAAATAAAACCTCTTGTTTGTACATCTGTATTGGCAACAATTTCTCTTGTTTTACCATCAATTGTCATACCAATAATAACAACACCATCATTTTGTAATTGATTTCGGTCATCAATAACTTTAACACCAACATCACCAATTCCAAGACCATCAATCATCACATCTTCAATTGTAATAGAATCTCGATAACTTTGTAATTTTCCATCTTTAAAAGTAATCATTTCTCCATTATCAACAATAGCAATATGATCATCATTTATATTCATTTTTTTAGCAACATCACTTGCAGCAATAAAATGTTGATATTCTCCTTTGATTGGTACGAAATATTTTGGATTTAAAATTTGAATCAATACTTTAATATCCTCTTCACTTGCATGCATGGATTGCAATTCTTTGTTTTTCAAAACATGAATATGTGTATCAGTTTTATAAAGTTCATTGATTGCTCTATTAGCTATTTTTTCAGTCCCTGGTAAAACAGGTGAAGCTACAATAAATGTATCACTATCTTGTAATTTAAGCTTATCATCTCCTCCATCGATAATATCTAAAATATCATGATAGATACGACGAGGACCACCACTTAATAAAACAACCAATTTATCATTATCTTTATTTTTTTGAATATCATTATTATCACCAATACAAGCTGGATGAATATCCAAGATTGGTTTTTTCTTATTTTTAGCAATTCTCATTAAAGAATTGGTATTATCATATTTATCTCTTCCATAGAAACAAATCTTACGATTATATTTTTTAGCTAGTTGAGCAATTTCTTGAGTTCTAAAAGCATTTTGTGCATAACTTGAAATAATAATACGTCCTGAAGCATCTTCAAAAATACTTTCTATTTTAGCAGTTAACTTATGATTAGGAGAAGTATAGCCATCATTTTTTGAATATGATGATTCACAAAGTAAAGCTAAAACTCCTTTTTTACCAATTTCCATCATCTTTTGAATATTACATCTAAATCTTTCAGGCGCTCCAAAATCAATAATAAATTCACTACTATAGACAATATAACCATAATCTGTTAAAAATGCTAACCCTACACTTCCAGGAATAGAATGCGTAATTGGGAAAAAGTCCACTTCAACTCCAGCAACTTTAATTGTTGCATTCATATTTACTCTTTTGATTTTATATTTATATGAAACATGAGAATGTCTCATATATCTTTGTAATAATTGGTCAATTAAATCAGCTGTAAGATCTGTTGTATAAACAGGAACATTCACTTCTTGTAATAAATAAGGAAGTGCTCCCATTACATCATCATGACCATGCGTAATAAATATAGCTTTAATTTTATCTTTATTATCTTTTAAATAATCAAAATTAGGAATAATAACATCCACTCCTAATTTATCTACTTCTGGAAAACGATAACCTGCATCAATAATAAACCAATTATCATCTATTTCTAAGCAGTACATGCTTTTACCGTTTTCAGCTTGACCACCAATTGGCATCAATTTTATAATACTTTTTTTCATTATTTCCTCCTTAATTATATCTTCTTACACTCACTTTGCTATTATTCTAACAAATTATTAACAAAAGAAAAAGTATCATTTACTCTTTCTTCATTAAAAATAAAGGCTGAATTTGTTTATCAACCAATGCATTGATCATCGTTTGAATAATTAAATCTCGCCGTGCAATCAAACTATTTGGTTTCTTGATTACATCATCTTGATACATTGGCACCAAATAAAAATGCTTTGTATTAAAAATCTTCATCATATTCATTCCGCTTGTTGAAAGTAAGTCATTACTACATAAACCAAGAACGATATTGTGTTGATTTCTAAGTGTTGATTTAACAGCCATTGTCACCGCATTATCATTGATTCCATGTGCCATTTTAGCTAATGTATTGGCACTGCATGGATAAACTACCATTAAATCCAAGGGTATTTGTGGCCCAAAAATTTCTGCTTCAACAACTGAACAAATAACCTTCTTTTCAATAATTTTTTCAACTTCTATAATTAACTGATTCACCTTAAAAAACCGTGTATCACAAGAATTCACTTGATCACTTATAAAAACATAAATATCTACAGGATATTTTTTTAGTTCCTTTAAAAATCTCAAACAATTACTTAACGAACAAAAAGAGCCTGTAATCCCAACCCCTATTTTCATTCCATTAAACATGTCTCATCACTCCGTGAATATATTGAAACATCAATAATGCCGATTCATATGGAAAATACATATTAGGTATATTTCTTAGTGATTGATAATCTTTTCCCTCAACTGTTTGTGCCAAATCATAAATTTGTTTATATTTTAATTTTTTATAATTGATTTTACAAACAGGAATCGTATTAATAATTAAATCATACTTTCCTGATAAAGCATTTAAATCCAAATGATGATAGATTTGTTTTATTTCATCTAAATCCTTGTTATTTCGATTACAAATTGTAATATCATAATTACTTTTTAAAATATTTGCAAGCTGTTTTGCTAAATCTCCATAGCCTAAAATAAGTATATTATTATAATGTGCTTTATCTTGTATTATTTTTAAATAGAATCCCATTGCTGTTAAAGTATTATTTAAATGTTTAAAAACTTTATCTTTATTAATAATATATTTTGTATTTATATTATTAATAGAAAACGTATTGTCATGATCTATCTTTTGATTTTTAACAACATAAAAATCAAGGTTTTGTGATTGTTTATCATTTATTTGATAACCATGACTTAAAAAAATATCTTTTAAAAATTGTGTTCTTTGATCATATACTTCAATAAACCCTTTCATATGCCACCTCATTATACTATATGAAAGGGTTTGATAAATGTGAAATTAGCTCGCTTTATTTTTAATTTGTGATGTCATCAAAGCTATAATTTCTTCTACTTTTGGACTAATAACACTTACAGCTGACATGATCATCTCTTTTTCATTTTGATAATCATGACATAAAAACGCATACTCACATTTTAGATGAAATAAACATTGTTCCTTTTCATTAACAGTCGTTAGAAACATTAAATTGATTGCATTACTATCGCAAATTTTGTAAGAAACAGACATGACTGCCCGAATATCTTCTAAATTACGAATAACACTGTCTTTTTCAGCATTTAAGTGTACACTTAATAAATGAATTTGTGATATACTGTTTTCCATATTTATTTTACCTCCTTCACTATATATATTGTTATTTTTTTAGATTTTTTCTTTTTATTTTTTAGAAATGAGGAATTTTATGCAAATTATTACACTTATTTATTCAATCATCTTATTATTTTTTTATCATCCACTTTATCAAAACTACACAAGTTTAATGAATACATCATTTTCTTTTTTTTATTACATTTGGTGTGTTTTATTAACTCTTTCTTTATGCTTAACTTTTTTTAAAGTAACTTCTTTAAAAAAATTCATTATTTTTCTTTCTCTGTTCTTTTTTATTGGATTAATTTTACCCTATCATAAAAATTATCCAATCTTTTCAACTTTACATGTTTTTATTCCTTTATCTTGCATTATCATTGCACTTTTATTCTTAGCATATCTTATTAAAAATAAACAAAAAAGTGAGCCAATTTTAGCTCACAAAATTTATTTATGGTTTTCCTACGGTCTTTCAATCATTGCCATGTTCATTATTTTCTTTTCTCAAATCAATGGTCTTATCGAAATTAGCGTTTTACTATTTATCAATTTTATTCTTTATGTGCTTCAACGTTCATGAGATATTCATATTGCATACCTTGTCTTAAGTTTGATGAATCGTACCCTAAACTTTCTAAAATAGTATATCCAAATTCTAAGGCAGCCGCTGGTCCTTTACCTGTAATAATATGATCATCTTTTTGAACAATAGCTTCTTGATAATTAGCTCCGGTAAGTTGTGTTTCAAAACCTGGAGAACAAGTACAGATTTTATCTTTTAAAATACCTGCTTTAGCTAAAACAATTGGTCCTGCACAAATAGCAGCAATCAATTTATGTTCCTGATTGAATTGTTGAACAATTTCAATAACACGTGCATCATCTCTTAAATTTGTTGCTCCAGGTAAACCACCAGGAATAACAATTCCATCATATTCTTTGATTTGATCATTAAAGACGCAATCCATTTGAATTGTAATTTGATGAGAACTTGTCACCTTTAAATCATCCATCCCTACTAAATCAACATGAACATTTGCTCTTCTTAAAACATCAACCGGTGTCAATGCTTCGATTTCTTCAAATCCATCTTTACATAATACAGCTATTTTCTTCATAAACACTCCTCTTTTCTTTTAAAGATATTTTATCATGAAAACCAAAAAATAAAAGAATGAAATACATTGTATGGGATTTCAAAATATATTATAATGTTGCATAGATGTAAAAATCACCCTTGGAGGTTTTATGAAAAAAATTGTTATTGGTATAACAGGAAGTATTGCAGCATATAAAACATGTGAACTTATTTCCCGTTTAAAAAAGAAAAATTATAATATTGAAGTTATTATGACAAAAAATGCAGCTCAATTTGTAACACCACTTACCTTTGGAGCACTTATTCATAAACCTGTTTTAATTGATGATTTTGATGAAACAGGTTATCAAATTAAACACATTAACATTGTTAAGGATGCTGATTGTTTTATTGTTGTTCCAGCAACTGCAAATATTATTGCCAAAGTTGCTCATGGTTTAGCAGACGATGTTTTATCTTCCGCCTTTTTAGCAGCAACATGTCCAAAAATCATTGCTCCTGCAATGAATGTACACATGTATGAAAATACTGCAACACAAAAAAATCTTGATATTTGTAAATCTTATCATATTAAGATTGTGGAACCTGAAATTGGTGAACTCGCATGTGGTTATCAAGGAAGAGGACATTTAAGTGATATTGAAGATTTACTTGATGCTATTGAATATGCGACATCTCCTCATCCATTAGCTGGAAAGCATGTTCTTATTACCGCTGGTCCTACTCAAGAGCCACTTGATCCAGTGAGATTTATTTCAAATCATTCAAGTGGAAAGATGGGCTATGCACTAGCAAAAGTTGCTCGTCAATTAGGAGCTCATGTCACATTGATTAGTGGTCCAACATCTCAAAGAGCTCCTTACGAAGTAGATGTAATCAAAATTCAAAGTGCACAAGGTATGTTTAAACAAGTATTAAGTTATTTTGATTTTCAAGATTATGTTATCATGTCTGCTGCTGTTGGTGACTATCGTCCTTTAGAATATAGCAATCAAAAAATAAAGAAAAAAGCTGACGAATTTTATTTAAAATTAGGAAAAAACGAAGATATTTTATCTTATATTGGAAAACATAAAACAAAACAAACTATTTGTGGGTTTGCTATGGAAACAGAAAACGTTATTGAAAATGCTCAAAATAAGTTTTTTAAGAAGAATTGTGATTTATTAGTTGTTAATGATTTATTTGAAGATGGTGCTGGGTTTAAAACTGATACAAATAAAGTTGCTTTAATTACAAAAAACTTTGTTGATTATTTAGATTTAATGAGCAAAGAAGATCTAGCACATATTATTTTAGAAAAATTAATGAAAGTTAAAGGAGAATAACAATGCTAGTAGTTGTAGATATGGGAAACACAAATATTACAATGGGACTTTTTAAAGATGATCAGCTTATTGGCAATTATCGTTTAACGACTAAATTGCAAAGGACATCAGACGAATATGGTTTTATGATTCTTGCTTTTTTAAGTGCCTATAATGTAACCGTTGAAGATATAAAAGATGTTATTATTTCTAGTGTCGTTCCTAAAATTATGTATTCTTTTACAAATTCTATTCGTAAATATTTCCACAAAGAACCTATTATTGTTGGTCCAGGAATTAAAACAGGCATTTCTGTAAAATATGATAGTCCTAAATCTTTAGGAAGTGATCGTATTGTTGATGCTGTTGGTGCCTACTATAGTCACCATTGTGCATGTTTAGTAATTGATTTTGGCACTGCTACGACATTCGATGTTATTTCTTCAAAAGGTGAATTTATGGGTGGTGCAATTGCTCCTGGTATTGGTATTTCTGCAGAAATGTTATCTAATCGTGCTGCTCAACTACCTGAAGTAGCAATAAAAAAACCACAACATATTATTGGTAAAAATACTGTTGAAGGTATGCAATCAGGGGTTGTTTATGGTTATATTGGTTTAACAGAGAAACTGATTGAAGAAATTAAAAGCCAATATCCTGAACCATTAAAAGTCGTTTCTACAGGTGGTCTAGGTAGAATGATCTATCAAGAAACAAATTTGATTGATGCCTATGATAAAGATCTTACATTCAAAGGTTTAAAAATTATATATGATATGCAAAAAAGGGATTAAATAAAATCCCTTTTTAATTCGTTTTTTAAATAAAAATGTATTGTTTGTTGTCCATCTACATACAAAATAACAATTTCTTGAAGATTAATTCCATGAACTTTCATAATTTGTTCTAACCACTTTTGGTTATGATGAATCAATTCTAAATTTTCATAAATAATCGTTCCTTGTAAAATAAGAATTGTTGGTATAAATTCTTTTTGAACTTCTTGATGTAGATCACCTAATTTTAAAGGCCTTGACGATGTCTTGGGATAAAAAGTAAATTTCCCATTTGTTTCTAAAATAATTTTATCTAACTCATTAAGCTCAAAATAACCATTCATTCTGCAATTCATCAACAATTCATTCAAATCAATTTTTGCTTTATCCAAACTTTTTAAATATATCTTATCATTTTCAAATAAAACAACAGGTTTTCCTTCAACAAAAAAACGAAAATTTAAATACCTTTTTGTTAAAACAGAAACACCCCAAGTAAAAACACCATAAACAATCATTCCAATCAACGGCTTTAAAATATCATTAAAACTTCCCATAACCATTTCTGCAGCAATAGAACCAATTGTAATTCCAATTATATAATCATATAAAGATAACTCTGTTACTTGCCTATAGCCCATTAATTTCGTTAGTAAAAACAAAACAATCAAAGAAATTAAGGGCAAAACAAAATATTCAAGCAAATTCATTTTAATCACCCTTTTAAGTATGGACAAAATAAAAAAAAGAAGTCAAAATTATGACTTCTTATACAAAATTCTCATTGAGTTACAAATAGCAATTAAAGTAACACCTACATCAGCAAAAACACCCATCCACATATTTGTAAGTCCAAACAAAGTAAGAACTAAAACTCCAATTTTAATTAATAACGTAAAAGTAACATTTTCTTTTAAAATAAAGTTTGTATAATGAGAAACTTGAATGGCTTTAGCAATTGACGTAATATCGTCACTCATTAAAACAACATCTGCAGCTTCAATAGCTACATCACTACCAACGCCACCCATCGCAATACCAATATCACTTCTAGCAAGAACAGGCGCATCATTAATACCATCACCAACAAAAGCTACGACATGATCATTACCCATTAATTTTTCTAATTGTGTAACTTTATCTTGTGGTAATAAATCACTATATACTTGATCAATTCCTATTTTAGAAGCAATATCACGAGCAACAGTTGAATGATCTCCTGTAAGCATAACCGTATTTGAAACATGTGCCTTCTTTAAGTCTTGAATACCTGGCATTGTAGATTCTTTAATAACATCTGCAACAACGATATGTCCTAAATATTGTTTTTGACATGCTATATGAACAATTGTTCCAATAGATTGAGGGTGACTCACTTCAATACCTAATTCATGAAAATATTTTTCATTTCCTAATTCATATTGTTTTTGATCAATAACAACAGAAAGACCTTTTCCAGCGATTTCTTTAAAATCTTCTATTCTTGTACTATCGATTCCTTTATTATAAGCTTTAACAATACTTCTAGCAATTGGATGATTTGACATATATTCACCATATGCACCAATTTCTAATAAATAATCATCTGAAATTTCAACAACTTCAAATTCACCTTTAGTAAGTGTTCCTGTTTTATCAAAAACAACAGTATCAATATCTTTTAATAATTCTAAATAGTTTCCACCCTTAACTAAAACACCTAAAGCACTCGCTTTACCAATACCAGCATATAAACCTAAAGGTACTGAAATAACAAGTGCACATGGACAAGAAACAACTAAGAATGTACATGCACGATAAAGCCAATCATAGAAATTTTGATTTGGTAAAATAATCATCGGAACAATTAATAATAAAACAGCAAGTCCCACAACAGTTGGTGTATAAACTTTTGCAAAACGGGTAATAAATTTTTCAATTTTAGCTTTTTTACTTGCAGAATTTTCGACAAGATCAATAATACGACTTACAGTACTATCCGCATAAGGTTTTGTTACTTCAATATAAATAACATCATTTAAATTGACAACTCCTGATAAAACCTCATCTCCTACTTCAACACTTCTAGGGACTGATTCACCTGTTAAACTTGCAGTATCTAACATACTGTTTCCTTTAATAACTTTACCATCCAACGGTACTTTTTCTCCAACTTTAACAACAATTGTATCTCCTACTTGTACTTCTTCAGGAGTTACTTGAATCATTTGATCATCTTTTACAATTGTAGCATATTCACTTTTAATATCCATTAAAGAAGAAATAGATGATCTTGTCTTATTAACAGCATATCCTTGGAAAATTTCACCAATAGCATAAAATAGCATAACCGCAATTGCTTCACTGTAATCACCTAAAGCAATCGCTCCAAAAGTTGCTAAACACATCAAGAAATTTTCATCCAAAAAGTCTTTTCTACCAATATTTTTAATTGCTTTTAAAATGACTTTATAACCAATTAATAAATAAGCAAACAAATATAAGAAAGTAGCAAAACCACCTGCAAAGAAATGTGCCCCTATAAAAATAATAACACCTTCAACCAATTCCATATTTTCTTTTAAATCAAATAATTTTGGTTTACTATATATTTTTTGATTATCTTCCTTTGATAAAACAACTCCTTCTTCAACAGAGTCAATAATAGCTTGTAACTTTTCCATTAAAGAATCATCGTTTTTTACTTTAACCATTAACTTTTGAGTAGAAAAATTAACAACCGCATCTTCAATGTAAGATTGTTTTTTTATCTCATCTTCTACTTTACTTGCACAGTTTGCACAATCCAAACCAACTATATTAAATTTGATTGAATTAGCCAATTCACGATGATCTTCCACATGTTCATGATGGTGTCCACAACTACATTCATCGTGATGATGTTCATGTTCATGATGGTGTCCACAACTACATTCATCGTGATGATGTGTTTTGTTTGTAGAAAGGTTATCTATTGTTACTTCATCTTCAATAGATTGCATAAAATAAAGAAGCTCATTATCATTAATTTCTTGATTACTTTCAAAAGTCATCATACCTGTTGCAAAAGAAATTACACAATCATTAATCTCTTCTTTTTTATTTAAAGCATCTTCTAATTTTTGTGTGCAATTAGCACAATCAAGGCCATTAACCTTATATTTATATTTCATATTATTTATCCTCCATGATATGACTATAACCAGCCTCAAAAATTAGTTTTACATGCTCATCATCTAACGAATAATACATCATTTTACCATCTCTTCTATTTTTAACTAATTTATTGGCTTTTAAAATTCTAAGTTGATGAGAAATAGCTGACTGCGTCATATCTAAACAAGCAGCTAAATCATAAACACACATCTCATGATCAAATAATGCACAAATAATGCGTATTCTTGTTGAATCACCAAACACTTTGAATAATTCAGCAACATCATATAAAGATTCTTCTTCGGGCATTGCTTTCTTTACTTGTTCAACAATTTCATTATTAACGATTTTATCCATTTTTTCTCCTTTCATATGAATATATGTTCATATGAATATTATATGATATTTATTTACAAAGTCAATATATATGATAAGATTAAATAAAAATGATTGGAGAAATTTTATGAAAAAATTACTGATTGTAGTAGACTATCAAAAAGATTTTGTAAATGGTAGTTTGGGATTTAAAGAAGCTGAATATTTGGATGAGTATCTTGCTTCTTTAATTGATCAATATCATCAAAATAAAGATGATGTTATTTTTACTTTCGATACACATCAAAATAATTATTTAGAAACTCAAGAAGGGAAGAATTTGCCAATTGAACATTGCATTAAAAATAGTGATGGTTGGAAACTATATGGCAAGGTAAATACTGCTAAAAAAGAACATGATATTTGTATTGAAAAAACAACTTTTGGTTCTCTTGAATTAGGAAATTACTTAAAGGATAAAAACTACCAAAATGTTACTCTAGTAGGTGTTGTTTCTAATATTTGTGTTTTATCTAATGCTGTAATTGTTAAAAGCGCTCTGCCTGAAACACCTATCTTTATTGATGTAAAAGGTGTTTCTAGCAATGATTTAACAATGCAGGTAAAAGCAATTTCAATTTTAGAAAATTTACAATTCAATATTATTAATAAATAAAATACAATTAATAATTTCTTATTAAAATAAGTTATAAATTATTATTGACACTTCATCTAATGAGGCGTAGAATTTGCCTAAAGATATATATATAGGAAAGGAAGTATTAAAAAATGTCAAAAAAAGATATTGATTGGTCAAATATCGGTTTTGGATATATGCCAACAGAAGCAAGATTCGTATCAAATTATAAAGATGGAGCTTGGGATGAAGGCGTGCTTACTGCTGATGACAAAGTTGTTATTAGCGAATGTGCAGGTGTTTTACAATATGCACAAACATGTTTTGAAGGGTTAAAAGCTTATAGAACAAAAGATGGGAAAGTTGTTTGCTTTAGACCTGATTTAAATGCAAGTCGTATGGCTGACTCTTGCAAACGATTAGAAATGCCAGTTTATCCTGAAGATAAATGGGTAGAAGCCATTGAAAAAGTTGTTAAAGCTAATATTGATTATGTACCACCTTATGGTTCAGGAGCTACTTTATATATTCGTCCATATATGTTCGGTAGTAACCCAGTTATTGGTGTTAAACCAGCTAACGAATATCAATTTAGAGTATTCGTAACTCCTGTAGGGCCTTACTTCAAAGGAGGAGTTAAACCTATTACAATTCGTGTATCAGACTTCGATCGTGCTGCACCTCATGGTACAGGACATATCAAAGCTGGTTTAAACTACGCAATGAGTTTACATGCAATCGTTGATGCACATAATCAAGGATTCGATGAAAACATGTACTTAGATGCAGCTACTAGAACTAAAGTAGAAGAAACTGGTGGAGCAAACTTTATTTTCGTAACAAAAGATAATAAAATCGTTACTCCAAAATCAAACAGTATCTTACCTTCTATCACTCGCCGTTCTTTAATGTATGTTGCTAAAGAATACTTAGGATTAGAAGTTGAAGAAAGAGAAGTTTATTTTGATGAAGTAAAAGATTTCACTGAATGTGGTCTTTGCGGTACTGCTGCTGTTATCTCACCAGTAGGTAAAATCAATGATCATGGTAAAGAAATTTGTTTCCCAAGTGGAATGGATGAAATCGGCCCTGTTCTTAAAAAACTTTATGAAACTTTAACAGGTATTCAAATGGGTACAATTGAAGCACCTGAAGGTTGGATCAAAGTTATTGAAGAATAACAATTTTAAAGCTTGTCATTAACTGACAAGCTTTTTCTTTGCTTAAAGGCAAAAAAGCATTGATAATACAATGCTTTTAACGATTTTCCATTTTAATATATTCTTTTTTTTCACCAACGTATTTTCCTGCTGGACGAATAATTTTTCCTGAATAAAGTTTGTTTTCAATATTATGTGCAACCCATCCAACAGAACGTCCAATAACAAACATCAAAGTATAAAGATCTTTAGAAAGCCCTAGCATGTCATAAACGAGACCACTATAAAAATCAATATTGGCACATACGTTTATTCCCTTTCTTGCTTTAATTTCAGCAACCGCAAGTTCTTCAAAACGATGGTATAGTTCATATTCTTTCAAACGATTTTTTTCGATAGCTAATTGTTTACATTGTTTAGAAAGAATTTGACAACGTGGATCGCTCAATGTATAGACTGCATGCCCAATTCCATAAATAAGACCTGATTGATCATTAAACTTCTTATCTAAAATATCCTTAATGACCTGTTTTAATTGTTCATCCGTTGCATTAAGTCCTACTTTATCAATAACAAGTTCCATTTGTTTAGCAACCGCTAAGTTAGCACCTCCATGCTTAGGACCTTTTAATGAACCAATAGCTCCTGCAAAACAAGAATATATGTCTGTTCCTGTTGAAGACATAACAACATTTGTAAAAGTCGAGTTGTTCCCTCCACCATGATCAGCATGTAAAACTAAACACATATCTAGAACACTCGCTTCTGTTTTTGTAAAAGAACGATCTATTCTTAACATTTGGAGGATATTTTCAGCAATTGAATATTCAGTATTTACTGGATGAATAAACAAACTATCACTATCAAAATAATGTACTTTACAACGATAAGCATAACAAACGATTTCTGGAATCTTAGCAATTAAATCCAAGCCTTTATTTAGCGTTGCTTCTGGTGAAATATCATCAGGTGTTTCATCATATGTGTAAAGCATTAAAACTTCTTGTTGAAGTTTATTCATCATATTTTGCATTGGAAATCCTAGTATACGTGCTTGTAAATAATTCAAAGGTAAATCATATCTTGAAGCTAATTCTTTTTTAAATGCATCTAATTCATCTTTATTAGGTAAATATCCAAAAAGAATTAAAAAACAAGCTTCTTCAAAAAGAAAACGATTTTTTGGATCATGTCCCTTTATAAAATCAGAAACTTTAACACCCCTATAATAAAGTTCCCCTTCTGTATCAATTTTTTTACCATTTTCTTTTTTATATCCCACAACATCTGATATTCTTGTAAGTCCAACAAGAACACCTGTTCCATCTTCATTTCTTAAACCATTTTTTACGTTGTATTTAGAATATAAAGAATTGTCAATTTTATTTAATGATGTACTTCTTTGAAATACATAATCAATAAATTCACTCATATTTAAGCCCCCTTATCATAGTGTTAGGAATATCATACCACAAATTTGTATAATTGTATACAATTATTTACTTGTCTTATTTTGTTAAAGATTGTCAAATAACAAAAAGTATTCTAAAATAGAATACAAGGTGATAGTTATGAAAATATTTGATAGAGAATTCTCAGGTCTATCTCAAGAAGACGTTTTAAAAAGGCAACAACTTGGGAAAACTCATTTTGTGGAAAGTAAAACAACAAAAACATATAAAGAAATTATTTTTAATAATATTTTTACATTTTTCAATTTAATTAATATTCTACTATTTGCATGTCTTGTTTTTGTTGGATCTTATCGTAATACCCTTTTTATCTCTGTTATCTTTTTTAATACTTTAACAGGAAGTTATCAAGAAATAAAAGCAAAAAGGACATTAGATCAGTTAAGTATTTTAACAAAACAACAAATTGATGTTTTAAGAGATAATCAATTATCTAAAATCAATGTTGATGAAATTGTTCAAGATGATCTCATCATTTTAAATACAGGAATGCAAATACCTGTTGATTGTGAACTTTTAGAAGGTCATATAGAAGCAAATGAATCACTTCTTACAGGTGAAAGCGATGCTATTTTAAAAGTCAATGGTGATTCACTTCTTTCAGGAAGTTTTGTTACATCAGGACGTGCAATTTGTAAAGTAATTCATGTAGGAAAAGAAAGTTATATTCATAAGCTTACCGCTCAAGCAAAAGAATTTGAAAGCAAAAAATCAGAGCTATCAAAATCGATTGACCAAATTTTAAAAATTATCTCAGTTATTATCATTCCTTTATCAATTTTACTCTTTTTTAAAGAATATTTTATTGGTCATTATCCATTTAGTGATGTAGTTGTTTCAGTTGTAGCTGCTGTTTTAGGAATGATTCCATCTGGACTTGTATTACTTACAACAATCGCCCTATCTTTAAGTGTTCTAAGACTTGCTAAAAAAAATACTCTTGTCCAAAATCTATTTTGCATTGAAACTCTTGCTCGTGTGGATACTATTTGTTTAGATAAAACAGGAACGCTTACTGAAGGTAAGCTTAAAGTTGATGATGTTATTTGTTTTGATGATCATTTTAGTATTGATCAAATTATCAAAAATATGAATTATTGTTTAGAAGATGGCAATATGACATCTATAGCACTTCATCAATACTTCTCTAAAGAAAAAAATTATCAGCCTTTCTTTGTTATTCCTTTTTCATCGCAAAGAAAATATAGTGCTGTTTCTTTTAATGAATTTGGAACCGTTTATTTAGGAGCAAGTCAATTTATTTTTGAAAATCTAGATTCTAAGATTGAAAAGAAAATTAAAACTTATGCCTCTCAAGGTTTTCGTGTTTTGTGTATTGGATATACTCCAATAATTATTAATGATAATACTTTAATAAAAGATTTAAAATGTATTGGAATTTTAATTTTATCTGATGTTATTCGTCAAGACGCTAAAACAACATTAGATTATTTTAAAAGACAAGATGTTGATATTAAAATTATTTCTGGAGATGATCCTGTTACTGTTTCAGCAATTGCTAGACGTTGTCATCTTTTAAATTATGAACATTACATAGATGTTTCTTCTTTATCGGATGAACAAATAAAAGAGGCCATTGAAAAATATACTATTTTTGGACGTGTTTCTCCAAAACAAAAACAATTGATGGTCAATGCTCTTCAAGAAAATAACCATACGGTTGCAATGACAGGTGATGGTGTTAATGATGTATTAGCTTTAAAAGCAGCAGATTGTTCAATTGCTATGGCCTCAGGAAGTGATGCAGCTAAAAGCGCTTCACATATTGTTTTATTAAAAAATAACTTTAATGCCATGCCACATATCGTTAATGAAGGAAGACGTGTCATTAATAATATTACTGCTTCTGCATCAATGTATTTAATTAAAACAATCTTTTCAGTTGTTTTATCAATTGGAATGATCCTATTTGGACATGGTTATCCATTTAAACCTATCCAACTAACTGTTATTTCTGCTTGTTGTGTAGGCATCCCGACTTTCTTTTTGACCTATGAACCAAATTTCAAAAGAGTGTCTGGTGATTTTTTAAAAACAGTCTTTAAAAACGCCTTCCCTTTTGCCTTTATGATTGCTATTTGCTCAACAATTATCGTTAATGGTGGTCGTGTCTTAGGTTTAGAAAAAGAAATGCTTTCAACAATTTGTGTTTTACTTACAAGTTGGTGTTATTATAATGGTTTAAGACATATTTATTCACCCTTAAGTCATTATCGTATTTTTGTAATCTATATAATGCAAATTGTTTTATATATTTCTTTAATTGTTGGTCATCAATTTTTAGGATTAGGAAATATTGATTATATTGGTGCCATTACTTTAATGTTTTTAGTTACTTTTTCAAAAGTCATTTATTTATTGAATTTTGAATTATTTGATTATACTTATTTATTCTTACAAAGAAAACGAAATAAACACAAATAAAAAGGACAAATGTCCTTTTTATTTACATACATTTTTCTTCAATATAACTTTGACATGTTTTTTCAACAAATAACATATCTTCTTTTAAATCTCCTGTAAAATGTAAACGTTCCATATTTCTATGTATATAATCATTTTCTCTGATAAACAAATAACTTGATTTAAAATTTAAGTCAAATACGAAAGCCATATAAGAAACCCACATATCTACTTCATTGTGCCTATTTTCTTTTAAAATCAAAGAATGATTTTCAATATCTTTCAAAATATTTTGAGAAACTCTTTGACTATAAAAGTCAGCATCTGAAATACTAAACAAAGTTTGTATTGATTCTATATTTTTTACTCGAAAATTATCTAATTTATCACTATCTCTAATAAGAAGAACTTGTTTTAATAAAGAGGGTTCTAAATTATTTGGTATTTTGTATAAAGAATGATAAGCAATCGCCTTTTCGATAATTTCATCATATTGATCATCATCAATAAAATTTCTAATCATCCCCTCTTTAAATAAAACCTGCACCCCTAATTTAGCATGATCAATATTTCGATCATCAAAGCTATTAAAACGTTTTATTTGTTCAAAACGTCCTATATCATGCAATAAAGCAATTAAATAGGCTAAGTCTCTTTCAACACCTGTAATATTTTCATAGAGGCATAGATATTCAGTTGTACGTACGACTTCCAATGTATGAACGAGTTTTAAATGAATTTTATCATTCATTAAATCAAATTGACGCACATAATTCATAAAATTCTCTTTTGCTTTTAAAATATCAAACACCTTGACCTTACTCCTTTCTTTATTTTATACTATACCATAAAGTGAGGTAAAAATATGAATGACTTATTATTAAAACAATACATTTGTTTAATTGAATGTAACAATGAAGAAATTTCAATTCTAGCCAATACATCTGCTTTTATTATGCAAAATTTTCAAGATATCTCTTGGGCTGGATTTTATTTATTTAAAAACAATGAACTTATTTTAGGACCATTCCAAGGTAAAATTGCTTGTACTAACATTCCTCTAGATAAAGGAGTTTGTGGTAAAGCAGCATCTACTCGAAAAACTGTTATTGTAGAAGATGTTCATCAATTTGCAGGACATATTGCCTGCGATAGCGAAAGCAACAGTGAAATTGTAATTCCACTTATAAAAGGAAATCAATTATATGGTGTATTAGATTTAGATTCTACATCATTTAGTAGATTTTCTAAAGAAGATCAAATTATTTTTGAAGAAATTTCAAAAATTTTAGTTCAACATTTATAATTATTTACATATCTTTGATATGAGGGGAAGCCATGAAAAGACATCTTTTATTATGTTGTTTAATAGGAATAATGAGTATACTGGGTTACTTTTATTTTCAAAGAAAGATTATATTTATTGATCATCCAACAATTGAAATCAATAGTCCATTTTATTATAAAAAATATATTAAAAAAGTTAAAAATGGTTCTATTAATGACGTCACTTATAATGCAAATGATTTAAACAATCAAACTTTAGGACATTATACAGTGACTTATTTTTTTAAAGGAAAAACATATCATTTGAAAATAGAAGTGATTGATACAAAAAAACCAACTATTAAAGAATCTGAATCTTTAAAAATTGAAAAAGGGAAATCTTATGATTTAAAAAAAGGAATTATTATTAAGGATAATTCTAATCAATACAATTTAACAATTGATACCAATGATTTTAATCCCAATCAAATTGGAAACTACACAATTTATTATAAAGCAAATGATCTTTCCAATAACCAAACGACTTTCAAAAGAAAAGTAACTGTCGTTAAAAAAATAGAAATTGGCACACATATAGAATCTAATAAAAAAATAGTGTATCTTACGTTTGATGATGGTCCTAGTCAAAATACTGATCGCATTTTAAAAATATTAAAAAAATACAACGCTAAAGCAACTTTTTTTGTTACAGGATGTCATCAAGAATATAATCAATATATTATTGAAGCTTATAAACAAGGACATACTATTGGTTTGCATAGTTATTTGCATGAATATCAAGATATTTATTCCTCTAAGGACGCTTATTTCAAGGACCTTAAAAAAATAAAACAAATGGTTAAACAACTTATTGGTATTCAAGTCCACTATATTCGTTTTCCAGGAGGAAGTTCTAATCGTATTTCTAAAAACTATTGTCATGGTATCATGTCTCAATTAACACGTGAAGTCATTAAACAAGGTTATCAATATTATGACTGGAATGGTGATACAACAGATGCAAGTGGCAATCATATCCCAACTGCAACAATCATTAAACAAGCTACAAGTGAAACACATCAAAATATTGTCCTTTTAGCACATGATACAGATGCTAAAGATACAACTGTAGCTGCTCTTCCATCTATCATCCAATATTATAAAGAAAAAGGTTATCAATTTTTAGGCATTGATGATGAAAGTTACTATGTACATCATGATATACAAAATTAGCAGTCATTTGACTGCTAATTCTTTTTTAAATCCTCTAATAAATAATTTTTCATTTGTTTATTTTTTCTTTGAAATTCTTCAATTTCATGAAGATGTGTTTCTTTAACCAATAATTCGAATTCTCTTGCAGAAATACGCATAGCCCCTCTAGAAGAAACAATAATTTGTTCTAAAGCATCTGAAGTAGCTACATAAACACGATATTTTTGTGATAAATCATGTGTTACTTTCTCTATGTAGTTATCTGCAGTTTGCGCTTCTTTTGTATAAACAACATAAATATTATCATTTTTTTCAATTGAGCCAATATTCTTTTTAATTTTATAAGCATCAAAAACAACAATCAGCAAACATTTTCGATAACCTTGATAATTATTCAAAATATCTATTAAACGATGTCTAGCATGGTCTAAATTTGTTTTAGCAAGTTCATTTAATTCATCCCATGAAAAAATAATATTATATCCATCTACTAATAAACATTCTGGTAAAATTGTCTTTTTTTCTTCAACCTGTTTTTCTATTTTACGATTCATTTCTTTAGAAAGTCGTCTTTTAATTGGTCCATATGTTCTAATAAATATTTCCTCTAACTCTTTATCATCGACTTTATAATTTTTTGTAACTGGACGTGGTTTATTTTTTTGATATACATAAGGTAAATGCATATAATCTTCTACTTCATCATAAGGGACATAAAATCCTGCACCCTGTTTACAAAAGATAGAACCTGTAGGAAATAAAGCATCTTCTTCACTATTATAGCCAATTTCTTGAATAATTTTTTCTTGATCATGACATTCAAAGTAACCAGCCATTTGATAGAATAGCTTCCCATTACCTTTTGTAAGCGAAAGAAAATCCTTTTGATAAGTCATTAAATAACGAACAGGTGCTTTTCCTTTAATGATTGTTAAATCCTGTTCATAACTTATTTGATAATCGCTATGAAATGTATCTAAATCATAAATAATCTTACTTGAAATACGATTTTCTACAATCATCTCAAATTCATAATAAGGTTCTAATAAAAGAGATTTTGCCTTTTTTAAGCCTTGTCGAATTGCTCGATAGGTTGCTTCTCTAAAATCTCCGCCTTCAGTATGTTTTAAATGAGATTTTCCTGTAACAAGCGTCAATTTCATATCTGTAATAGGCGATCCTGTAAGAACACCAAGATGTTGAATTTCTTGCATATGTGTTAAAACAAGATTTTGAAAATTAAGCGGTAAAGTATTTCTTTGACATTGATTTTCAAACACAAGTCCTTTGCCCCTTTCTAAAGGTTCTAATAAGATATGCACTTCAGCATAGTGACGTAAGGGTTCAAAATGACCTACTCCTTCAACTTTATCCAAAATCGTTTCTAAATAAGTAATTCTTCCTTCATCATAATGAATTAAAAATCCATAGCGTTCCAAAATAAGATTTTGTAAAGTATCTAATTGAATTTCTCCCATAATTTTAACTGAAAGAATTCCTAATTGTTGATTATATTCAAATTGTAAACTTGGATCTTCTTTACCAATACTTAGTATTTGTTCAATAGCTTTACTTTTTTCAATATCATCAGGAAGTAAAATTTGATAAGACATAAAAGGCTTTAAAATATTTTGTTGTGTCTGTTTTTGATTTCCAAATGTAAAACCAATAGGTAACTCATCTAACCCCAAACAAGCTACTATATCACCTGTTGAAGCACTCTGAACACTTTGATAGCCTTGTCCTGTATAAATTCTTAATTCATCTACTTTACTTTCACTAATAACATCTTTAACATGCAAAGTCCCGCCTGTTACTTTTAAATGCGTTAAATGTTTTTGTTTATGAAATGTCTTTTTAAAAACAATCCCACTTAAAATATCTAAAGCTTCTTTTTGACAAGTATATAAATCTAAAGCCTCCATAAATTCTTCTACACCTTCATCTTTTAACGCTGAGCCAAAGAATATAGGAAACATTTGTCTTAAAGAAATAACTTTTTGAATATCTTCTTGTTTCATTTGTTGATTAAGATACTTTTCTAATAATTCATCATTTAATAAAGAAATGTTTTCATAAAAGTTTTCATCAATTGCAAAACAATTTTCATTTAATTCTTTTTGAATATTTCGTAATAATTGCTCTTTGGTTGAGTACGTACTATCCATCTTATTAACAAAAATAAAAGTAGGAATTTGATAAGTTTGCAATAATTTCCAAATTGTTTTTGTGTGCGCTTGTATACCATCCTTAGCCGAAATAACAAGAATAGCATAATCTAACACTTGTAACGTTCTTTCCATTTCACAACTAAAATCATTATGCCCAGGTGTATCTAAAAAAGTCATTTGACTTTCTCGATACATAAATGAGATCTCTTTTGAAAAAATAGTAATACCTCTTTTTCTTTCTTGTATATCATAATCTAAAAAAGAATCTTCTTTATCAACTCTTCCCATTTTTTTAATAACACCTGCATGAAAAAGCATTGCTTCAGATAATGTTGTTTTTCCAGCATCAACATGTGCTAAAATCGCAAAAGTTACTTTTTTCATAAATTTCACCTTCTTTCTACTTTATATGTAGTAAGTCTCTTACAACAACACTTGCAATGATCAAACCTGCACAACTTGGTACAAAAGAAATACTCCCAGGTATTTTTTTATGTGTCTCAGGATCTACAGGTGCATCTGTTTCAATGGGCTTTTCTGTAGAATAAACAACTTTTAAAGCAGGTATTTTTCTTTTCTTAAGTTCCCTTCTCATAACTCTAGCAAGTGGACAAATAGAAGTTTTATAAATATCTGTTACTTCTAATTTTATAGGGTCTAATTTATTTCCTGTTCCCATTGAAGAAATAATAGGAATCTTTTTTTCTTGAGATATTTCCACAAGTTTGATTTTAGCAGTAACAGTATCTACAGCATCTACAATATAATCAAATTCATCAAATGGAAAATGGTTTGCTGTTTCTGGTAAAAAGAAATCATCATAGATTTTAACATTGCAATAAGGGTTAATAGATAAAATACGTTCTTTCATAACTTCTACTTTTTTTCGATCAATCGTTTGATGTGTTGCTATGATTTGTCTATTTAAGTTGGAAATAGAAACAGTATCATGATCAACAATATGTATTGTTCCAATACCTGCTCTTACAAGTGCCTCAATAACAAATCCACCAACACCACCAACACCAAAAACAGCAACCGAACTGTTTTGTAATTTCTCTAAGCCTTCTTTTTTTATTAATAATTCTGTTCTTGAAAATTCTTCCATAATATCACCTGTTACATCATAACATAAAATAAAAAAGGCTTCCGCCTTTTTTATAAACCTTTTTCAGTTAATTCACGTGCAACATCATCTTTGATTGTAACACCTGCTGCTTTTAACTCAGCAATCTTATCTGCAAATTGTGGTAAATATTTTTCATGAGCAATCAATAATTCATTTAAAACATTCACCATTTTTTGTCCTGATACTGTTTGTGGATTTAAAATGAATGCTTGCATTAATAATCCATAATCACCAGTTACAGCTGCTTCTTCAACACATAATTCCATGTTTTTCATGCATTGTAACCATCCTCTTTGAGCTGGTTGTAATGACCCAAAGGCAATAGCTCTTGCTCCTGTTGAACCAATATAAGATGAAACTTCTACTGCACAGTCAGCTGGTAAATCTGGGACAGATCCATTATTTTTAGTTGTTACTACGATATGTGATAATTTATTTCCATAGATTGAAGCAATTGTTTCACAAGCCGCATCTGAATAATGTGCTCCTCCACGTTTTGCTAATTGTTCTGGTTTATGATCTAAATCTGGATTTTTATATAATTCAAATAACTCATGTTCTGTTTGTTGTACTTGTTGTCCACGAGTTCCTACCTTAGGATCATTATATTCTTCTAAACCATGAGCCAACATTTCTTCTTCACGATAATAATATCTATGATATCCGCATGGGATCATATTCATTTGAAGTAATTGTTCTTTAAAGAATGGAATATCATGAATGTTTGCAGGAATTCCCATATCTTTTCCTTCATACATTGCTTCAATGATATCTTTAGTCACTTCTTTACCATTTTCATCATATACTTTATGCCAATGGAAATGGTTTAATCCGGCAAATTTATAAGTTAATTGATCTAAAGTTTTACCAATTGTTTTTGGTTCATCTAACATTGCTCCAACAGGAACATTACATAAACCAATGACTTTATCCCATTTACCAAATCTCATGACAGCTTCTGTAACCATTCCTGATGGATTTGTAAAGTTAACAAGCCAAGCATCTGGGCATAATTCTTTCATATCTTCAACGATTGATAAAATAACTGGAATCGTTCTTAAAGCTTTAAACATACCTCCAGCACCATTTGTTTCTTGACCTAACATACCATAGCTAAATGGAATTCTTTCGTCTTTAATACGAGCATTTAATAAACCAACTCTAAATTGAGTTGTAACGAAATCAGCATCTTTTAATGCTTCTCTACGATCTAATGTTAAATGAACTTTAACATCATAAGGAGAAGCATCCCACATACGTTGTGCCATTTTACCAACGATTTCTAATTTTTCTTTCCCATCTTCAATATCAACAAGCCAAATTTCTTTGATTGGAAGTTCATCATATCTTTTGATAAATCCTTCCATTAATTCTGGTGTATAACTACTTCCTCCACCAATTGTTACAATTTTTACAGGTTTTTTACTCATTTTTATATCCTCCATTTTTTGACATATTCATTATAACATAGAGGTCTATACAAGAAAGCTTATTTCATTTTATGAAAAAAAATAGAAGCGTGAGCTTCTATTTTAAATTATCTAATACTTTATAGATTTCTTCAGCAACTTCATCCATTGATTGATTTCCATCAACGTTAGTAAGTTCACCTAACATTGTATAGTAATCAATTAAAGGTTTTGTTTGTTTATTGTAAGTATCAATACGTACTTGAACTGCTTCTTCACTTTCGTCAGAACGTTGTATTAATTCTCCACCGCATACGTCACAAACACCTTCTTTTTTAGGTGGGTTATAAACGATATGATATGATTTACCACAATCAGCACAAGTTCTTCTTCCTGATAAACGTTTAACTAATACATCTTCAGGAATATCTAAGTTGATTACAGCATCAATTTTAAAATTGAACATTGAACAAATATCAGCTAATTTTCTAGCTTGAATGATTGTTCTTGGGAAACCATCTAAGATGAAACCATTTTTAAATTCTTCAGTGTTAATATTTTCTTCTAAATATTCTTGAATCATTTGAATTGTAAAATCATCTGGTACTAAATAACCAAAAGAAATAAAGTATTTAGCAATAACACCAAATTTTGTTTCTTCTTTAATTGCTTTTCTAAATAAATCCCCTGTAGAAATTTGTTTTAAACCATATTTTTCCACCAATTTAGCAGCTTGAGTTCCTTTACCAGCACCTGGTGGACCCATTAAAATTATATTCATTACTATCTCTCCTTTAAGCAATGACTATTATATGCTTTTTTTTCATTAAATGGAACTAATTTATGAAAAAAAGAAGACTTTTTTAACGATTCTATAACTCTTTTTAAAAGAAAGGGTTTTCATTTATTTTTTCCATCTAAAATAAAACTCTACACCGCCTTGTAAATTATAAACTCCATAACTCATTTCATGAAGTTCTAAAATATTTCTAACGATTGCAAGACCCAAGCCTGTACCTTTTTGATCATCACTGACAAAAGATTCCCAAATAGTATCCATACGTTTTTCATCAATTTGTTTTCCCTTATTTTCAATCGAAAATTCATTTTCTTTGATTTTAATTTTAATCGTACTATTAATAAATGCATGTTTGATTGCATTTGATAAATAATTTTGAATAACCATTTCTATTCGTTTTCTATCACCTACAATTAAAACATCTTCTCCTTGTATTTCTATCTTTAATTTTTTATCCATTAATAATTGTTCATAATCATCAATAATATCTTCACTTAGCTCTCTTAAATCAATTTCTTTTTTATCTAAAGTAATCGCCTTTGCTTCAAGTTTTGATAAATCTAACATTTGTAATACTAGATCATTAATAACACTAATTTCTTTATTGATCACCTCTATATACTTAGCTTTTTTATCTTCATCATCTACATTTTCTAACAAATCAATATTTCCATTAATAATGGCAAGAGGTGTTTTAATCTCATGGGTAAATTGAGCAATAAATTCTTTCCTTAATTGTTCCATCTTCTTCACTTGATCTATTTCTAAATTCAATGCATCTATATTTCTTTTCAAGTTAGAAGACATCGTATTAATATGACTTGAAAGACTTGATAACTCATCATGTCCTTTTGTATCTAATACACCTTCAAAATTATTATTTGTGATTTCCATTGCAACACGATCAATTTCTTTAATACGTCTTGTTGTCATATAAGAAATCAAATATGAAAATAAAACGATAAATAAGAAACCACCTAAAAGTAATGGAAAGTTATCTTTAAACAAATCATTTTTTAATTGATTTCTCCCTCCACTTTGAAAATCATAGAAAACTGCAATTAAGGCATTGGGGGCTGGTTCTTGTCCTTCAACGTAACCATGATGCTCATCTAAAGGAAGAAGTAATACAGAATATGAATAATTATCTAGTATCTTTGTAAAAGAAGCATACGTTAATGTTCCTTTTTTAAGAGAGGTTGCAATTTCATTTGTCTTTTTTATAGCAGTTTGCGAATTAGAGTCAATTGAAACATCATCTAAAAAAGTAGAAAGCCCTGCATAGACATTTGAAAAATGTTCATTTACAGCCTTTTTAGATAATTCATTTATTTTTGATGTAGAAACTCTTGTATCCCCATAAGCTTCCTCTTCATTTTTCTTTAAATGTACTTCGCCATTTTCTACATAGGCTTCATAAAATGCTTCAACGGTATTTCCTTTTTTTTGACCAAAGATATCTGTATTATAATGTATAAAAGTCGGTTTAACCTTATAATACCGATTTTTTGCATTATATGTTGATTGTGACGTATCTTTAAAGTTCTTTAATTCTTCAATTTGTCCTTCAAAGTATAAATGAATATCATCATATTCATTTTTTTCAACATCTTTAATTGTTTCTATTAATAACTGATATTGTTCACTTGATAAAGATGACAAATCAATATAATAACGTGCATCATAGAAATCATCAGAATAATCTGTATCTACATCACTCTCATTAATTTCTACAAAAGGATCATGTACAATAAGTAAATGATCATCTTTTTCATATCCGTATTGTTCGATTGGATTTCCATAAGTATCTAAAAGATATATTTTAGTTGAATCATCTTTAGGTAATTCACTTAACCCTTGTTTTATCTTATCTAAATCAAACTCTCTATACTCTCCATTTTTATTAGAAATAGCTGTACAATAATTTATATAGTCATCTGAAGTACTACTTTGACTGTAATAAAGGAGTTCATTAAAACTTTGATCATATTTAGTCTTTACAATATATCCAAAAACAACCATAAAAGAAATAAACAAACAAATAAACACCTTAAACTGAATGCTTCTTATTCTTTTCATAATTCTTCTCCTTTCCACACATATCCAGTTTTAACAATAGTTTGAATATAATAAGAATATTTTCCCAATCGTTTCCTTAAACGTTTGATATACGTATCTACTGCTCGTCCATCACCATAATAATCATAGCCCCATAAAGCATCTAAAATTTTTTCTCTTGATAAAACAATTCCCTGATTTTCCATTAAGTATCGAAGAAGTTTAAATTCTTTATCTGTTAAAGCAATATTATTTTCTTCAATCACTAAAATATGTTTATCTAAATCCAAAATCACTTTTCCTGATTGAAGTTGATTCGTTTTAATCTTTTTATTTCTTTTTAAAAGCGCTAAACATTTTGCATACAATAAAGAAGGTTTAAATGGTTTAGTAATATAATCATCTGCCCCATATTCATAAGCCCTTAATTGGTTTTCATCTTCTGATAAAGCACTTATAAAAATAATAAGCGTATTATATTGACTTCTAATTTGTTTACAAACTTCATAGCCATCGATTCCAGGCATCATGATGTCAAGTAAAATGATATCGATTGTATCATCTAATATTGCTAATCCTTCATAACCATTTTGAGCTTCTGTAACTTCTATTTCTTTATGATCAAAATACTCTTTAACAAAGTCTCTTACTTCTTTATGATCTTCAATCATCAACGCTTTATACATTACTACCACCTCTTTAACTTTATTGTAGCATGACTATGTGTAAAAGATGTGAAAAAAAGATGACGGTTAGTCATCTAGTGCTTTCGTATAATTATAATGTAATTTTTCATAGCCTTGTCTTTCATAAAAGCGATGCGCATCTTTACGATAAGTAGAAGTAGAAAGTTCAATTTGTTCAAGTTGTTTTTCTTTAGCAATCTCTTCAATTTTTTCAATCAATTGTTTACCAATTTTCAAATTTCTTTTTTCTGGCAAAACAACCAACTCTACAATTTCACCTGTATCACGATCATGATGTAAATAATGATGTATTTTAAAACTTAAAAAACCTTCTGTTTTTTCATCACGATAAACTAAATAAATAATATCTTCATCTTTTAATGAATTTTCAAAAACACAATCAAAGTGTTCTTTATTGATTTCTTTATTTTCTAAAATACAAATTAAATTATAAATTTCTTCTTTATCTTCTAACTTAGCATATTCAATCATATTTTTCTTCCTTTATAAGTTTTTGTAAATCACTTTGATAATCAATATCATAAAGCTCTTTTTCATTTTCAATTATAAAATAAAAACATTCTTGAGGATATTTATTAACAATCGTTCGTCCTCCTTGATCTTCTTTTAAAGAATATAATTCATTAAAATATTCTTTAGAAAAAATTACCGGATTTCCAACTCTATCTTTAAACATTAAAGAACATATAGAATAAGATGATTGATTAAATGTATCAATCATCTTATTAAGTGTTTGATAAGAAAGATACGGTTGATCTGCAACCATAAACATCATTTGATAGTCATCCTGTTGGTTGATATGATCTAAAGCAGCTTTAATAGAATAGGAAATTCCTTTTTCACTTAAAGGGCTTTTATAGCTATAGATACATTCTTCTTGTATATCAATTGTATTAGAGACAATAATAATTTCTATATCATTACGATATTTTAATAATTGTTTCAAAGTATCGATGCCGTAAAGATAAAGTTCTCTTCCTTTAAAAAGCACATGTAACTTATCTTCCTTAAAACGCCGACTATTTCCAGCCGCCAAATAAATAATATATGTTTTCATTATTCATCAATTGCCATTAAGATTTTTTCAGGAGTCATTGGAAGATCCTTTAGATATTTACCCGTTGCTCGATAGATAGCATTGGCAATTGCAGGAGATGGTGTATTAATAACAATTTCACCAATCGATTTTGCACCAAATGGACCAGTTGGTTCATAGCTACTTTCAAATTCAACTCTAATTTTTCCCATATCCAAACGTGTAGGAATTTTATATTGCATAAAAGAGTTTTCAGGAATAGCTCCACGTTTTGTATATTGAACGTCTTCATAAAGAGCCATACCAATCCCTTGAACTAAGCCACCTTCTGTTTGAACACGTGCTAAATTTGTATTAATGACAGTGCCACAATCGACAACAGCAACATAATCAAGAATATCTACTTGTCCTGTTTCTTTATCAAGTTCAATTTCAACCATTCCTACCATATAAGGTGGTGGTGAAACTGGAGATGAATGTGTAACTGTAACTTGTGTTTCAATATTATTTCCGCACATTGCTTTTAAAGCAAGCTCCTTTAAAGTTAAAAGTTCGTTTGTCTTTAAATTTTTAACACCTTGTGAGGTAAATTCAACATCTTCTTTTTCGCAATGAAATGTTTGTAAAGCAAGGCTACATAAATTATTTTTTAATTTTTCACAAGCTTGTTCTACTGCTTTCCCTGTTACATAAGTTGTTGAAGAAGCATAAGAACCTGAATCATAAGGTGAAATATCTGTATCTGCTCCAAAGACAACAATTTGATCAACATCACAATCTAAACACTCAGCTGCCATTTGTGCAAGAATGGTGTCACAACCTGTTCCCATATCGGCTGCGCCTATATGAAGTGTATAATAACCATCATCTTCAAGTTTTAATGTGGCAGATCCCACATCAACCCCTGAAATACCAGATCCTTGCATAGCCATGGCTACTCCAGCACTTCTAATCTTACCGTTTTCTAAGACGCGCACCTTTGATTTATTTTCCCAATCAAAAAGCTTTTTAGCATGATCCATACATTTGTCTAATGTACATGCTTGAGCAACTTCATTATAATAAGCTCCCATTATTTGACCTTGTCTAACCATATTCTTTTCTCGAATAACTACTGGGTCAATACCTAAAATTCCTGCCATTTCACTAACAATCGATTCTACCGCAAAAAGTCCTTGCGTAGCGCCATAGCCACGATAGGCACCAGCTGCTTGACAATTGGTATAAACAACATCATAAGAAAATTTAAAGGCTTCAAGATTATTTGTATAAAGCGGAATCGATTTATGTCCCGATAAACCTACTGTTGTTGGTCCATGTTCACCAAAAGCACCACTATTTGAAAGAGTATAAACGTCCATTGCTCGAATTGTTCCATCATTCATTGCTCCTAATTTAACAGTCACTTGCATTTCATGACGTGGTGTAGAGGCAATTTGTGATTCTTTTCGACTATAAATCATTTTAGAAGGTTTCTTGGTCATCCATGTTACAAAAGCAGGATAAACTTCAGCTACAACAGTTTGTTTAGCCCCAAATCCTCCTCCAATTCTTGGTTTTTCAACACGAATTTTCGATTGAGGAATATCTAATGCGTTAGCAAGAATTCTTCGACAATGGAAAACAATTTGAGTGGAAGAAATAACATGAAGTCTTCCATAAGGATCGATTTCACAATACGTTCTAAAAGTTTCCATCATTGCTTGTTGGTTTGCTCTTGTATGATAGGTTCTTTCAATGACTTGATCACAAGAAGCAAACACTTTTTCTAAATCACCTTGACTTGAAGAATCTGTTGCTACAAGATTTCTATGATTATCAGCACCTACTGGACATAAAGCTTTCCAATTTTCTTCAGGATGAACTAAGATGTTATTATCTTTTGCTTTCGTAAAATCAAGAACTGGTGTTAAAACTTGATATTTTACTTTAATAATTTTTAAAGCGCGATCAACAACCTTTTCATTAATACCAGCAACAATAGCAACAGCATCTCCTACAAAACGAACTCTTTGATCTAAAATTAAACGATCATAAGGACTTGGTTCTGGAGACGTTTGACCTGCCATGGTAAAACGTTTTTGAGGAACATCTTTATACGTATAAACAGCTTCAATACCTGGGATTTTTTGAGCTTTAGAAACATCAATTTCTTCAATCAAAGCATGAGCATGTGGTGATCTTAACACTTTAACAACTAAACAATCTTGACTTGTTATGTCATCTACATAAACAGGTTTACCAAGTAAAAGATTCATAGCATCTTTTTTCATGACCGGTTTTTCAATATGTTTATAAGCCATTATTCATTCCCCTTTTCTTCAAGATAGTTTAGGTAATTTTTTATTCCTCTAAGTTGTCCTTCATAACCTGAACAACGACATAAATTTCCAGCTAAAAATTCTTTAATTTCATCATCACTTGGATGAGGATTTTCTTTTAATAAAGCAAGTGTATTCATCATAAATCCAGGATTACAAAAACCACATTGTTCAGCTCCTTGACTAGCAATAAATGTTGCAAGTGGCTTTGCTTCTTCTTGCAATCCTTCTAAAGTAACTACTTTTGCACCATTTGCACGCATTGCAAGAACGCTGCATGAAAGCACTGGTTTATCATTTAATAAAACTGTACATAGTCCACAGTTACTTGTATCACAACCGCGTTTAACACTATAACAACCATTTTTTCTCACAAAATCAATAAGTAATAAATCAGGTTCTATATCTTGTACAATTCTTTCTCCATTTAAAGTTAATTTAATTTCCATATACATCCTCCTTTAATTGAAGAAAAGCTCTTTTTATTAAAACTTTTGCAATCTTTTGACGATATTCTTTAGATGCTCTTGAATTGCTTCCTAATTTTAATTCTGATAAAACATATTTTGTAAAACTTTGAATACTTTCTTCAGTAATACCTGTTTCAAAATAGCTATCTCCATTAAACGCTACAGCATGTAAAGGTCTAGCTCCAATGATACATGTATAATGTTGATCAATACAACTTACAGCACAGGTTAAAACTGGAAAATCCGTTGAAATGTTTCTTTGTGATAAATAAACTACGTTTGTTGGTACTTTTTTAATAATAACTTTTGTAAGAATATCTTTTGTAAATTTCATATTTGCAAATTTTTTGATAGAAACACGCCCAGTTGGATAAAGTTCTACCTCACAATCAAGTGCCATAAAAAGTGTTAAAACATCAGAAAAACCAAACCTTCCATAAATAGATCCGCCAATTGTCGCTAAGTTTCTAAATTGGACACCGACAATATGACGCACACTTTCTTTAATAGCTCCTTGTGTAAAATGGTTTAATTGTTCATTTGTTTCAAGTTCTCTTAAAGTAACCATAGCACCAATATGTATTTCATCATCTATTTCTTCAATTTGATCTAAATGCAAATCAGATAAATCAATAGCAAAATTAACATTTCTATTTTGCATTTTAAGCCATAACATACCACCTAAAACAACACTCAGCGGTTTTTTTGCATATTCATAAGCTTCCTCAATTGTTTGAGGTCGCACATAATTTCTAATCGATAACAAAGAAAGCCCTCCTTTATTGTTTTTCTTTTGGTAATAAAATATTTAAAATAATTGCTACAAAAGCAGCAGGTACAATTCCTGATTCTCCACAAATCATTTGAAGCGCTTGTGGAAGTTGAATTAAAATTGCACTATTTGCACCTATACCATAACCTAATCCTAAAGCAACTGAGACAATTGTCATTGAACGAGCAGTAAGAGGTTCTTTGGTAATCAATTGAACACCAGACATAACAATTGATGAAAACATGATGACTGCTGCTCCACCTAATACTGATTGAGGCATAATTGAAACAAGTGCCGCCAATTTAGGAAATAACCCACAAATAATTAGGAAAATCGCACCACACGCTAAAGCAAAACGATTGACAATTTTAGTCATTGTTACTAACCCAACATTTTGTGAAAAAGATGTATTTGGTAAAACACCAAATAAAGCAGCAATAGATGAACCAATACCATCACAGATAACACCACCTGATAATTCTTGGTCTGTAGCTTCTCTTGACATTCCACCTTCCATAACACCAGAAATATCACCAACAGTTTCAACAGCTGTAACAACAAACATAATTAAAACTGGTAGGATTGCTCTTAAATCAAAAACCGGTTTTACTGGCATGAGTTTTGGTAAAGCAAACCATTTTGCTTGAGCCACCTTATCCCAATTTAAAACCCATGATTTAACAAACTCTGTTCCATCACTGGCAACACCTGTTGTTGAAATAAACAATGGTAAAATCATACATAAAACATAACCACAAACAATTCCAATTAAAACAGCCGAATTACTTAGCATTCCTTTTGTACCATGCTTAAAAGCTAAAATAACTACTAAAACAAATAAACCAATCAAAAGATTTTCTACAGATCCATAATCTTTAGCACTACTTCCTCCCCCGAAAGAAGCAACACCAACACCAATTAAAGATAAACCAATCGATAAAACAACTGTTCCTGTAACAACAGATGGAAAGAAACGACGCAATGGTTTTAAAAGAAAACCTAAAACCGTTTCAAATAAACCACCAATAATACTTGCTCCCATGATGGCACCATATCCTAAAACGCCACCACCCATTACATGAGCAACACTTTGGAAAACACCAATAAACCCTGAACTTGTTCCCATGATAATTGGGACTTTCCCACCAATAGGACCTATTGAAAATAATTGTACTAAAGTAACCACACCGGCAATAAGCATTGCATTTTGTAAAAGTGAAACTTGAATTGCAGCAAATACATCTGCATCATGCGTTGCAGCACAAGCTCCCGTAATAATAAGTACGGGTGTTAAGTTACCAACGAACATTGCTAGAACGTGTTGTAAACCTAAAATAATTGCCTGTTTTAAAGGAATTTTCCCTTCAAAATCATAAGGACTTGTATACTCTTTTTTCTCCATATTCTCTCCCTCATATTTAAATTAACCTTCTAAAAACAAGAAAATTGTAGCATAACTCTATTTTTTCATCAAGATAATACAAAAAAATAGATTTATAGACATAAAAAAAGCAGCTAATGCTGCTTTATAGGAAGAAATAAAACATCATTACTTCCTCCACAAATCATTCCTAAATTGGCACTTTCGCTATTATTTAATTCATAATGTTTCATCATTACCTGATGACAATTATTAGCATCTAAAATAGCTTGATATTCTTCTCTTCCCCCACCAATAGAACCAATAATTCCTTTTTCATTGACAAACATCATACTACCAACTGTACGTGGTGTTGATCCTTTTTTATCAATAATAATACATAAAACACCATCACCTTGTACTTCTAATAAGTCACTTGTTATACTTGAATATTGATGTTCATTTTTAATAGCTATAATTTCAGACATGATACTGACGGCAATCTCTGCAGGGGTTACCGCTTTTATTGGAAGTCCAATAGGCGCATGTACCTTATCAAGTTCAACTTGTTGATATCCTTCTTCTAGTAAAGCATCATAGGTTTGTCTAACTTTCTTCTTGCTTCCAATCATTCCTACATAAAGACTTTGTCGAAAAAGTGTCTTTTTTAAACACAAACGATCATCTTTATGTCCTCTTGTCACAATGACATAACATGTATTTGCTTCCTTAGGAAAATAGGAATCAGCTTTATCAAAAGAAACACAATGAATTTCATTTGCTTCTGGAAATAATTCTTTACATGCAAATTCTTTTCTTTCATCAATAACAATCGTATAGAAATCCAACATAGAAGCAAGTTTACTTACATATTGGCTCACATGTCCTGCACCCAAAATAACAAGTTTCGGTTGTGGTAAGAACCATTCTTCATTAATAAGTGTTACTTCCTTTTGATTTTCTAATAACGAAGCTAGTGCTTTTTCATAAAGCGAACTTACTTCATTCACTTGAATTTCTATGGGAACATTATATTTTTTAATTTTTTCTAAATAGATGTTGATAAGTTGTTGAATAAAAAGACTATCTACTTTTTGATTTCCATCAATTTTCATTTCTTGATAACCATGAACAACATCTTGAACAGGTTTTCCAAGTCCCTTTAAAGAAGTAATTAAAATAATTTCATTACTATCTTTGTCTACAACAGGTTCATTATTTCTTGGATATTTTAAAGGTAATCCATGAGAACCATCAGCTTCAATTAAAATTACATCTATTTCTTTTTTTAATCTTTCTAACACTTCATCATCTAAAGCTTTAATTTTTTGATTTTTGGCTTTGCTACCTGCATGTACGTAGCCACGCTTTTTAATTTCATTTATAATTTCTTCATAACTCGGATCGACTAGTGTATTTTCTTCAATTTTCATATGAGTAGAAGTTGTCATTAAAACAGTCTTACCTTCTTTTAAGTATTGATCTTTTAACTGTTTTATTTTTGTTGTCTTTCCACCTGAACCAATAACACTAATTATCATAATTACCCTCACTAATTTCTTTAATTGCTTTGATGAAAAATTGTATTTCTTCTTTTGTATTCATAAATGAAAGTGATACTCTTACGATTCCACTTTTCACTGTATTGAGATGTTGATGCATCAAAGGTGCACAATGAGTACCGCAACGAATCGCAATATCATACTTATTATTTAAAAGATCGGCCACTTGAAAACTATCCATTCCTTGTATATTAAATGCAAGAATTGGTGTTCTTTCTTTGAAATCACCATATAAAACAACTTGTGGAATATTTTTTAAACCATCATATAAAAATTCAACTAATTCATTTGTGTATTTTGATTTTTCATCTTGATATTTCATTAAATAACAAACCCCTGCCTTTAAAGAAACAATTCCTGTCATATTACGTGTTCCTGCTTCAACATGTTCAGGGTAGTAATCACTTTGAAAATGATTAAAAGAATCCATTCCTGTTCCACCACTTATTAAAGGTTCCATTTCTATAGATTGAGCTAAACAAAAACCACCAACTCCACTATTTCCAAGCAATCCTTTATGACCACTAAAACATAAAATATCTAAATTCATCTTTTCCATATCAATGAGAAGATGTCCCGCACTTTGGGCAATATCACTCATCATTAAAATACCATGTTCGTGTGCTAACTTTCCAATTTCAGCAATTGGATAAATTTCACCCGTCACATTGGAACTATGTGTTACAATAATCATTTTTGTATTTTTTTGAAGATTTTTTTTAATACCCTCTACTGTAGGTGAGGTAATAGATAAGGTAATAATATTTGCTTTTTCTAATTGATAAAGCGGTCTTAAAACACTGTTATGTTCAGCGTAGGTCGTAATCACGTGATCACCTTTTTTGAGAATACCTTTAATACATGTATTGAGACTTTCTGTATTTCCACTATTTAAGACCACGCATCCATCTTGAGGTACATGAAAATATTCTTTAATAAGTTTGCGTGTTTGATAAATCAAACGACTCGCATTTAAACTTGTCGTACTGGTAGAACGATTCGCATTGGTACAATGATTCATACAATCAATTACTGCATCTTGAACTTCTTTAATTTTAGGAAAACTGGTTGCTGCTTGATCAAGATAAATCATTTCTATGTCCTTTTAAATAAAAGATTGCCTCAATGACTCCACCAGCAATGCAGCGTGCTTTATCGGAAATAGTAAAACAATTTTCATATTCATCTTCACGTGGATCAATATCTGCCATTTTAAAACCTTGAGTGACTACAAAACCTTCTTTAATTAAGCCACGAAGTAATCCATCCATTGTCGCATAAATCGGTGTTTGATCAACGTAAGCAATCACTTCACCTTTTTTAACAATATCTGTTAAATGACTTACATGTTTTACAGTTCCTGCGCCAGGGGAATGAATAACACGTTCTTTTCCATAACCTTTAATGACACCTGGTACACCTGTATTTTTTAAAGCAGCTCCTTGATAAATCGTTCTTCCAAGTTTATGCCCTCGCATCGTTTCAATAACAACATCAACATCTTTACCTGCCATAAATCCCGGACCTAAAGCAATGGTAATTGGAGCCATTTCTTTTGTTGTTCCTAAATTCTTTTTAGCAAGAATGGCATCAACAACAACCTCTGGCTTGAAATAATCAATGGCTTTAGCCTCTGGATCAATCAATAACGTCACTTTATTTTCCATTAAAAATTGTTTTGCTTCATTATAGTCATGTGCTAGATAACAAGTAACGTCTTCTACTTGTTTTTGCGTATCGTAAATAGCTTCACAAAAAGCAACATTTCTTCGAATGGCACTAGGTTTTTCAATTTCTAAAATCAAGACTTTAAATCCACATTTAAAAAGTTTATAAATGGTCCCTGTAGCGATATCGCCACCACCTCTTACAATAACTAAATCTTTCATTTATCTTTTATGGCTTAATAATTTTTTCAGCCTTCTCCATTCTTTCAACAATATCATACATGTTTGTGACAGCTCCTACTTGTAATAACTCTTTACGGTTAAAGAAATCGAGACATGTTCCACAACTTACAATATCAACACCTTGACTTTCAAGATATTTTAAATCATTTAAAATATCTCCCTCATTTGTAGTAAGGAAAATACCTTCATTATAAAAAATCATTTCTTTAGGTAATTGATCTTGTTTTGTAAGTGCAAAGATAAATGATTTCATTAAAACAACACCAAGTTCTTCATTGCTTCCCATTGTTTTACTTGAAATAACAACAACATCTCCACTTTTTTCATTAAAATCTAATTCTTCATCAATACCTTCTTTAGCAATAATTGCATAAAAACCATCTCCATCATCACCTGTAACAATTTGATAATGTCTTACTCCTGCAAATTTTGTTAAATTTTCAATCGCAATCTCATTATCAACGAGTACTTTTACTTCATCAATTTCTTTTAATAATTCCTTTGTTTTTACAACTGGTAATGGACATTCAAGTCCTCGAGCATCTAAAATTTCCATAATAATCTCCTAACGTACATAAATATTAAATTGATCTTTTTCAACGATTTTACCAATCACATAACAAGCAAGTCCTGCTTGGTTAAAATCATTTAAAATATTTTCTATATCATCACTTGCAACACTGGCGAGAAGTCCTCCACTTGTTTGTGGATCATAAAGAATTTCTTCTAAAATAAAGTTTTCCTTGTCAAAACAAACTTTATTTTTCATTGCATTACGATTATGCTGAGCGCCTCCACTTAAATAAAATTCATCAACATAATAAGGACAATCCTTAAAATAAGGAATACTTTCTTTATCTAAAAATGCACTTGCCTTTTCATTGAGCATTTCATCTAAATGAACAAGGAGCCCAAAACCTGTCACGTCCGTTAAAGCATGAAGTGTATATTTATTTAAAACATCGAATGCATATTTATTAAGTGTTGTCATACTCTTAAAAACCTCATCAAGTATTTCTTGACGTGCATCATTTAAACGATAAGCATTTAATGCCAAACCTACTCCTAGTTTTTTAGTAAGAATTAATGTATCACCCACTTGTACGCCATTATTTTGAATCATTTTATTTGGATCTACTATTCCGGTAACACTTAAGCCATATTTTGTTGATTCATCCTTGATGGAATGTCCTCCTGATAAAACAACTTTTGCTTCTTTTAGTTTATCATTTCCACCTTCAATGATTTTTCCTAAAATATTTAAATCATCTTGATCGTTAAAACAAACAATATTTAACGCTGTCAAAGGAGTTCCACCCATAGCATAAACATCACTTAAAGCATTCGTTGCTGCAATTTGTCCAAATAAATAAGGATCTTCTACCATTGGTGGAAAGAAATCAAGTGTTGAAACAATGGCTTGATGTTCATTGATTTGATAAACAGAGGCATCATCATGACTATCAAAGCCAACAAGTAAATTAGAATTGGGATATTTATCGATTTTTTCTAAAATATGAGTTAATTTTTTAGCTCCTAATTTAGCACTACATCCTCCACTTTTACAATAAATCTTTTCTTTCATTTAAAACACAACCTTTACTATTTTTTCATAATGAATTTGATTTTCTTCAAGAAAAATCTTCCACTTTTCCACTTCTTTATTCTGACAAGAAAAACACATACCACATCCTGCATCAATAACAGATGGTTTAGGAATAAGACGTCCTTTCATAGAAGCTGTTTGTTTAGCGTCTAAATCCATTGCATCATCTAATGAATGAAAAGTAATAATTAAATATTCCTGTTTATTCATCTTCAAAAATCTCCTTAAACCGAATCTTCGCATATTCATTCATTTCTTGAATAAATTTTTCATACTTGTCTAACAATTCTTCGCCTTCTTGAGTAAGTTTACTACCACCACCATCTTTACCACCACTAATACGTTCAACAAGAGGCATGTCTAAATCCTCTTCCGCTCTTTTTAAAATTTTCCATGCCTTTGAATTTGACATTTTCATATCTTTGTAAGCTCCTGATAAGGAACCAAAACTTTGCGCTTTTTCATCAGTTCATAAACACCTTTACCAAAGCTTTTTTCTTGGTTATAAAGACGAATCTTTAAATCAAATTTTTGTGGATTTTTATAAGTCATTTTTATCCTTTCGAAAGTCCACAATTTGGAAAAGTACAAACAGGACAATTTAAACAAAGTCCTCCTTCACCAATCAAAGCAAGTTCGTCACTGGTAATTAAATCTTTAGCAAGAAGTCTTGGTAAAACAACATCAAAAATTGTTCGACGTGAATACATGACACATCCTGGTAATCCAACAATCGGAACATCATCTTTATAACTTAATAAAAACATTGCTCCAGGAAGAACAGGTGCTCCATAGCTTATAATTTTTGCACCTGTATTTTTTATCGCCAGTGGCGTTTTATCATCAGGATCAACAGACATTCCTCCTGTACATAAAACAAGATCCACTCCTTGTTTTAAGGCTTCATTGATTTTACTAGTTGTCATTTCATGATCATCTAGTGATAAACTATGGTAAGTAACTTCTACCCCGTATTCTTTTAATTTTTCTACGATGACTGGCGTAAATGTGTCTTTAATTCTCCCTTTATAAACCTCTGAACCTGTGGTAATAATTCCTGCTGTTTTTATTTGATAAGGCATGATTTTTAAAATAGGTTTTTGAACTATTTCTTGGATTTGTTGCATCTTTTCTTTTTCAATAACAAGTGGAATAATACGCATGCCTGCAAGTTTATCCCCTTTTTTTACAGGTACATTACCTTGTCTTGTCGCAATCATCATTTGTCCAAAAGAATTGACCTTAAAAAGTTCTTCTCGATTTACTTTAAACAATCCATCAATTGTACTTGTAAGTTCAATCTTTCCTTCACTAATAGCGCTTTTTTTCATATATTCATTGAAACAAAGATTACATAATATTTCTGCTGCATCATTTTCATGCATCATTGTTTCATCTTTTTCAAAAACATAAAGATGTTCTTTCCCTAAATTCAATAATACTTCAATATCTTCTTCTTTAATAATATGGCCCTTCTTAAAACGAGGACCTTTTCTTTGGTCTTTTACAATTTCTGTGATGTCATGGCAGAGAACACTGCCAATGGCATCTTCTGTTTTAATTTCTTTCATATTATTTATTAACAGTAAACCCGTAATTTTCAAATTGTTTTAAAGAAGATTTCTTTTGAATGAATTTTATGAATTTTTCAGTTTCATCACTATGTTTTGTTTGAGCAAGTTTTGCAACTGGGTAAATAACAGGTTCATCTAATAAACTATTTTCATATGTTGCAAGAACTTTTACATCTTTACTGCTTTTAGCATCCGTTGAATAAACAATACCTACTTCACTTGAAGAAGAAGCAACCCAGTTTAACACTTCAGTAACGTTTCCCCCTAAACTATATTTTGAAGTTAAAGCATCATATAATCCTAAATGAGTTAATGCCATTTTTGCATATTGACCAGCAGGTACAACTTCAGGATCACCAATAGCAATTGTTTCTGCTTTTGCAATATCAGCAAAACCTTTTACTTCCGTTGTTGTTTGTTTACCAGTAATTAAAACAAGTTTATTTTCTAATAAATCAACAACATCCTTTTTATTGATGTATTTTTCATCAACTAGAGCATCCATTTGTTTTGTTGCTGCAGAAAAGAAAACATCTGACTTTAATCCTTGTTCAATTTGAATTTGTAATTTACCACTTGAATCATAAACTCCTTGCACTTTGATACTTGGATTTTCTTTTTCAAATTCAGGAATAAGTTTATCTTCAAACACATTTTCCAAACTTGCAGCAGCAGCAAGTGTCAATGTTACTTCTTCTTGTTGATCTTGAGTTGAGGAACAGCCACATAAAGTAACAATCATTAATAAACCACACGTTAAACTTAATAACTTTTTCATTTTTCCAATCTCCCCCTTTTTATTTTTAATTTATTACCACACATCATTTCCATTTCCTTTGGACTATGTGTTACAAACAGACATTTCTTTTGATACTCAACAAGTTTTTTCTTTGTTTCATTAAGTAACTGTTCTTTCAGTGTTTCGTCTAAAGCACTAAAAGGTTCATCTAACAAAACAATCTTTGTATTATAAACAAGTAAACGTGCTAAAGCAACACGTTGTTTCTGTCCTCCTGAAAGCTGACGAGGATATCTTTTTTGTAAATCATCTATTTGAAAGTCTTCCATGATTTGTTGAACTTTTTCTTTAATCACTTGTTTATCTTCGTGACGTGCTTTTAAAGGAGCAGCAATGTTTTGATAAACATTCATATGGTCAAATAATGCGTAATTTTGAAACATATATCCTATTTTTCTTTTTTGTGGGGAAATATTAATTTTTAAATTGCTGTCAAATAAAACTTCATCATCTAAAACAATACGTCCTGCATCGGGTGTTATAATTCCAGCAATACATTTTAAAACCATACTCTTACCGCTTCCACTTGGTCCCATTAAGACAAGTCGGTCTTCATGACTTTCAAAACAGACATCTAAATCGTATTCTGCCAATTTTTTAAAAATTACAACTTCTAATTTCATCTAAAAACTCCTTTTTTTCTTAAGAGAGTATTGATAAATATTGACACCAATAACAGCTATTAAGCAAATAACAGCGATAATAAAAACATAAACACCTGCATTATCGTAATTTCCTGACATAACTTCACTATAGACCGCTAAAGGTAAAGTTCTTGTTTTTCCAACTATATTTCCTGCAAGCATAGCCGTTGCTCCAAATTCCCCTAAACCTCTCGCAAAAGATAAAACACCCCCACTAATAATACCTGGCATAGCTTCAGGTAAAATGACTGTAAAGAAAATACGTTTTTCTGACATTCCCAGTGTTCTTCCTGCATCAATCAAATCATGATTTACTTGTTCCATGGCCGCTTTGGCACTACGATACATTAGAGGAAAAGAAATCACGACAGCAGCAATAACTGTTGCTGAAAAACTAAAAGCAATTTTATAATGAAAAACATGAAAGAACAGTTTTCCAATCGGTTGATTAACCCCAAAGATCATTAGCAAGAAAAATCCCATAACGGTTGGTGGTAAAACAAGAGGCATGGTAAAAATACCATCTAAAATAATTTTCGTTAAATCATGTTTTCGATTCAATGTCCATTTTGCAAGAAATAAACCGAAAAAGAAAGTAATGATAATTGTAATAATTGCTGTTTTTAAAGAAACATAAAGAGGTGATAAATCAACCATCATTTCGAGCACAATCATGTGCCTCTCCTTTTAAAATTTCTAACCCATGTTTTAAAGGATCAATAATAATATCTAAACTTTCTTTAACAGCTTTTAAACTTCCTGGCAAATTAATAATCAATGTTTGGTTTCTTAAAATAGATACGCCTCTTGAAAGCATAGCACGATTAGTATATTTCATTGATTCATAGCGAATTGCTTCACTGATACCCGGTACATTTCGTGTTGCTACTTTTAGTGTGGCTTCTGGTGTAACATCTCGCATACTTAATCCTGTTCCACCAGTGGTAATAATCAAATCATTATGACAACGATCTGATAAGTTAATCAATGCTTGTTCAATTAAAGCTTGTTCGTCAGGAAGAATTTCATAAGAAGTGACATAATATCCTCTTTCTTTAAAATAATCTTGGATGTAAGGGCCACTTAAATCTTCTCTTAAGCCCTGACTACCTTTATCAGAAAGTGTTAAAATTGCCACACGCAAACGTTTATCTTTTTCTTTTAAAACTTCAACTGAGTCATTCAATTGAATCGTTCCTCCTTTTAAAACACGTGAAAATAAGCCATTTGTGGGCATAATACATTTTCCTACTTGATGATAAATGGCACAGTGATTATGACAGCTTTTTCCAAGTTGAGTAATTTCAAGGATAACATCACCTATTTTAAGACAGGTTCCTACTTCAATTACATTAAAATCAATTCCTGAAATAAGTAAATTTTCACCAAAAGAACCATCTTCAACAGTAGAACCCATTTGTTTAAACGCTTCCCTTGTTTCATAAGATAACAAGGAAACCTGACGATGCCAAGAACCCGCATGTGCATCATTTTTAAAACCATAATTTTCAATAACTTCGATTTTTTCAACAGGTATTTTTGCTGTACCTTTTTTTTCACTTAAACAGATTGCTTTTACTTTTCCTGCCACTTAAAATCACCACTCTTTCCACCACTTTTACTAACTAAATGAATATTTTTAATTTCCATTTCTTTACTAACAGCCTTTGACATATCATAAACCGTAAGTAAGGTTGCACTCACCCCATGAAGTGCTTCCATTTCAACCCCAGTCTTTCCTAGACATGTAACTTTACAATAAGTTTCAATCACTTCTTTTTCATGATTAATATTAAAGTCCACTGTAATCTTACTTAAAAGTAAAGGATGACATAAAGGAATAATCTCACTCGTTTTCTTTACTGCCATAATTCCAGCAATTCTTGCCACTGAAAGAACATCACCTTTTTTCATTTGATGATTTACAATTTTCTCAAGTATTTCTTTACCAACATAAATTTCACCATAAGCAATAGCACTTCTTTGAGTAGTGTCTTTGGAAGACACATCCACCATAATAGCATTTCCATTTTCATCAAAGTGTGTAAAATCCATATTATCCTCCTATTTCATTCATTCTTGTATAAGAAATATTTTCTTCGAAATGATGTTCTTTTGGTTTTAATTTAATTGCTTTTTCAAGATGTAAACGCAATTGTTTTTCATTATTAAGATATGGCTTCAAATCATACATTTCTTCATAGAACAAACATGGCTTGATCTTTCCTGTGCTTGTTAAACGAAGACGATTACATTGGTGACAAAACTTATAATGTAATGCTTCAATAAAACCAATATAACCAGCATAACCTTCTATCGTATAATAATGTGCTGGGCCATTTCCTAATTTATCTAGATATTCTTGAATTGGATATTTCTTTAAATACTTTATAACATCTCTTATTTTTTGATTTCGTTGTTCTCTATTTAAAGGCATGAGTTCAATAAAACGCACTGCAATTTTTTTATCTTTAATCAAATCCATTAGATCATTCAAACGCTTTAAATGAAAAGTATCATCCATCACACAATTAATTTTTACAGGAATTTTAAGTTGATAAGCATAAAACAAATTATCTAAAACTGTTTCCAAACAATCCTGTTGCGTCAATAAAAAATATTCTCTTAAATCTAGTGTATCTATTGAAAAATTAATACCATCTATTCCTATTTCTTTCAAACAATCTAAATCTTTTTTAGTAAATAAAGAACCATTCGTCGTTAAAGTTACTTCTACCTCTCTTTTCTTTAATTCTTTAATAAAGAAAAGATAATCTTTTCTAATTGTTGGTTCCCCACCTGTAATTTTAAATTTATTAATTCCTAATTGGATAGCTTGGTCAACAATGAGTAATAATTGTTCATAAGATAAAATATCTTGATGTTTTAATTTTCGTGGGTGATCACTTTTACAATAAGCACATTGAAAATGACAACGATCTGTAATGGAAATACGCATATAATCTATTTTTCTTTGATATGAATCTAACATAAGCCCTCCGTTATTTTCAAATGAGAATAACCCTATAAATAATTTAATAGATTATCTTGCAAATTTCAACAAAATATTTTAGACAAAATAAAAAAACTAGAATTATTTCTAACCCTAGTTTTTGATAACTAATGTGTATGCCCTTCAACAGCAACAATATCTTCTGAATTTTCAGCAATGGCTTTACATGCAGCTTCAATTCCCTTAACAATTGTATCAAGTGATAAACTTGGTGTATTCGTTGGACGATTAACAACTTGGCTTGTAATAAATGGTACATGCATAAATCCACCACACATTGATGGATATTTTTTAGCAATTGTATAAAGAACGCCATACATTAGATGATTACATACAAAAGTTCCTGCCGAATTGGAAACACTTGCAGGAATATCTGCTTTTCTAATTTCAGCAACCATCGCTTTGATTGGTAAAGATGAAAAATAAGCATTTTCTCCATCTTCAAAGATTGGTCCACTTAATGGTTGATTTCCTTCATTATCAGGAATTCGTGCATCATTAATATTGATAGCAACTCTTTCAGGTGTTATGTCAAATCTTCCACCTGCTTGTCCAATACATAAAACGACATCAGGATGTTCTTTTTCAATCGCATTTGTAACTGTATCAATTGATTTATAGAAAACAGTTGGTACTTCTAATTTAACGATTTCAAGATCACCAATTTTGTCTTGAACACGTTTGACAGCTTCTAAAGCTGGATTGATTTTTTCTCCTCCAAAAGGATCAAATGCTGTTAATAATAATTTCATTTCATTTCCTCCTAGAAAGCTAATACATACATTAAAATAATATGTATTGCTAACATAATTAACGCAACTGGTAATTGTGAAATGATTATAGCATATTTACTCTTGGTTTCCAATAAAGCCGCAGGCATAATATTGAAGTTTGCTGCCATTGGTGTCATTAAAGTACCACAATATCCTGCAGTTAAACCTAAAGCACCAACAACAACCGGATTAGCACCTTGAGCAATTAAGAATGGATAACCAATACCCACAGTAATTACAGCAAAGGCAGCAAAACCATTCCCCATAATCATTGTAAATAAAGCCATCCCAATACAATAAACAGCAACGGCAATAAAATGATTTCCTTCAGGAATAATTGCTCCAACACCTGCAGCAATAACAGCACCTACTCCTGCAGCTGTAAATAATGAACCTAATGCAGCTAAAACTTGAGGTAAAATACCTGTAGTTCCTACATTATCAGTTAAACGAATACCATCTTTAAATGGTAAAGAAAATTTAGGTTTGAAAATAAAGTAAGCAACAATTAAACCAATAGCAGCACTAATACCAATGGCATTGTTTGCTCCTAAATCTGTAAAGAATGTAGCCACAACTACTGCTGATAAAGCTAAAACAACAGGTGGAATAAATGATTTATATCCATATTTATCTGCGTTTTCCCTTGTTTCTTTAGCAGTAGGAATATGCATTGCTGCTGGTTGTACTAAACCAGTAGCAGTTAAGATAGCTAAAACAATAATACATGCTCCTGTAATCCATGTAGGAATATAAGGCCCAGCAATGAAAGTAATAGCTAAAATAAACCAAAAGATTGCTGTTGTTGTTCGTTTTTCAACTTCTTTATTTTTTAAAGCATTGACTCCAGTAAAAGCAAAAATAAGTCCAATAATACAATAGAAAACTTCTGCTAAAATTGTACTTGTATTCCAATCTATTTCTAACATACTATTTTTCTCCTCCTTGCTTTTTACCAAAACGTTTTTTTAATTTACGATCATACCATAAAGCATAACCAATCCCCACGATAACTGAAATAACAGCAATTGGAATTGAGTTTAAAGCAATTTGATTAGCAGTTACTTCTTGAGCAATATTGTTTGATTTGAAGATTTCATTTAAAGTTGAAACAATTAATAAAGTTCCTGATGACCCCATAAAACAGTTTTGAGCAAAGAAGTTCCCATAGTTTTCTGTTCCAGCAGCCATTCCTTTAATTTCGTCTTCAGTTTTTTCATCAACTTCTCCATATTTAGCAATTGCACATGCTTGTGCCATTGGATTAATTAAAGGACGAATGAATTGTGGATGTCCTCCAATACGTAATGAAAATGCAGAAGCAATAGTACGAATAACTTGCCAAATAGATAATAATCTACCTGTAGTCGCACTTTTAATGCCACTGATAAAATCAACGGCCTTATCACGTAGACCCATACGTTCACATAATCCAATAACTGGCAATGTTAAAATAAATAATGTTGCTGTTCTATTTGTTAAAAAGGCAGATCCAAGTGTTGATAAAATATCCATAATAGACATTCCACCAACTAAACCTGTAACAATACCAGCAACAACTACGGTAGCTAATGTATCAAATTTTAAAGCAAAACCAATGATAACAATAACTATCCCGATTAATTTGATAGCGTCTCCCATTATATTTTTCCTCCTTAGTGACTTGCAAATTATATACTGAATTATATTTTTTTGCAAATAATCACAAAATAAGAAAAAAATGACATATTCTGCCATTTTCAACTCTTATTTAATTGGATATTTCTTTTCATTCATTGCCATTTTCATACCAACAATTTCATCAACATCTAGATTGAATCAATCTAATAAATCTTGACAATAAATAATCACATCTGCTAATTCTTCTTTTATATGCTGTAAATCGTAATTATTATCATTCCATTGGTAGCATTCTTAAAGTTTGCTTGTCTCTATAGATATAGATAGCCAAATTAGCTAGTGAATGAAAGACAATCTTCTGTAAACTTTCTAAACGTATTAGTGTTTCATCTTTCACTAAAGCTATCTCCTACTATTTCTTGTTCTAATTTAACATTATTTTTTAACATATAAGTAATAACTTCATTATTTTTCATAGATTTTAATCTTTTTCTATCATTTTTAGTTAATTTCTTTGTATATATATCATATTTTTTTAACGTATCTACATCCATATGATACGTTTGAAAAGGAATCTGTGTCTTTTTACACAAATCGTTATATATATGAAAACCACCAGCATCAATATCACCAAAATGAAGATAATTCACTTCATCACCTAAAAAATCAGAAAGCTTTATTAAAAATTGTTGAATCGCATGATTATGAAAACCATTTGTATAAATGTAAAAATTATCATTTAAAGAAAGATCATGAAAAGATGTTAAATTCTCAATTGTCATTACTTGTTTTGCATCAATATTTTGAATTGTTAAATCTTTAATACATAAACTTGGTAAAACAAAATATTGCTTCATTTGTTTTGAATCAATCAGTTGATTATTAATTTTAAAAATAGCATTTCCTCTAATGTAAACATAAGCTGGATTCTTTCTAATGTAAAAAGTTTCAAAGACCTCATCTTCATTTTCTAAAGAATCATCATAAAAATCATGTACAATATGTAATATTCTTTTTTTATACTTTATTAATTTCTTAGTATCATTTAATATTTTCTCAGAAAATTTTCTAAATGAAATTTCTTCATCTTGATAATACATTCCATTAAGTATTTTTATAACAGAATCTAAATCTTCTAAATCATAACTTTTTAAATAAGGAGAAAGACTTTGATCATACATGATTTTCTTTTTCATTTCATCAATAAAGTCTTTCACAAATCCTTCTACATGATATTCATCAAGCTGATGTAGATAATTCATTATTTTTTCTTTAATTGAGACTCTTTTAAGTTCCTGATATATTTTTTTAATACTGCTTTCTTCTTGATTTAAAATTATTTCTCTATTTCCTGGAATACTTTTCTTAGAAAAAGTAACTATTCCTTCTTCTTTTAATTGAAAAGATATATTTTCTAGTTCTTCAGTAATTTCATAAAAGAAGCTTTGTCCATATTCTGGAAATCTTTTATGCAATACAATAGATATTTTCCTTGGACCATCTCTTTTACCTTTATAGTAGCTACTATTTTCATAACGATCAATAAACTCAGTTAAGATCAATTGACGATAATCATTCATCTCTAAATCCTTCGACAAACGATTGTTGACCTTGCTTAATAACCAATAAGCGTGTATTTACATAAGGAATAATTGTACTTGCTCTTGATGGTGGTACAGCAATAAATGTTTGTATTTCACGTTCATTATAGAACTTAATCATTTCTTGTATTCTTTGTTCATCCATATTATTAAATGCTTCGTCAAAAATAACAACACAACCAAAATCCTCATTTTGATTTCTATTGCGAATAACTTGTTCAAAACTTGCTGCCATAATAACATAGAATGGTGTTTGTGTTTCCCCACCAGATTTTTCTTTATTGACTTTTGAAAAATAAGCAAAGTCTCCACTTGCATATTTGATTTTAATATCATAATCTAAATAATTACGATAGTCTGTATATTCCATGAGCATTTGTTCCGTTTCTTGATCATTTTCTACAGATGATAATTTTACAAATAAATCATCCATAATTCTTCTTTGACTTTCACTTAATGTTTCAGATAAAAGATTATTCACCATATATTCTTTTCCTGATTGGATGATCTTATAGTATTCTTTAAAATCATCTCTTGAAGTTGGTGAAACACAAAATTCATAGGTTTCACCATTAAAATCTCTTTGTGCTAATCCTTTATTTAATTCAGCAATATCTTTTTTAGCATTTTCAATTTTTTCATTTAATCCAGAAATAAAAGATGTTTTAAATGATTCTTCACATTTTAGTTTTGCTTGTCTTGTTTTTTCTTCTTTAGAAACAATATCCATCTCCTTTAATTGATGGTATCTTTGTTTATAACTTTCAATATCTATTAAAGCATTTTCAAAACCAATATTATATGCATCATTATAGTCTTTCATTTTCATGACTATTTGATTTTCAATTTGGTTTGCCTTTCGTTGATAACCATTTCCTTGTTGTTCAATATCATTTTTCATACCATTAAAATCTTTAGAAAAACGTTTTAAATAAATAACGACTTGTTGATCAGCTACTTGAGTAACATCAACATGCTCCATTTCAAATTGAACTATTTTTTCATGTAATAATTGATATTCTTCTTGAGTTTGTTCAAGTTGTTCTTTAAATGTTTCTAGATTATTTTCAAGACTTCCTTTTTTCATAAGTGAGTCTTCTTTTTCTCTTTTTGTTTTTTCAAGTTGTTTTTTTACCACATCACATTCTTCTTGTAAAGAAATAAGTGAATCATCTAAAATTAATTTTTCATAGCGATCATTAATTTCTTGATATTCTTTTAGTAAATTATGATATTCATCAATTAAATCTAAGCGATAGAAGATATGATCTGCTTTGGATTGATTTAATAATGCTTGACCATTTTTTAAATCTTCATAATTTGCTTTTTGTAATTTGATTTCTTGTTTTAGGTTTTCCAATTCTTGTTCAATTGTCGCTAATTGAATTTTAATAGCACCTAATCCAATGTATGGTTTATTGTAAATACGTGGATTGAGTGCACGTGCTGTATAATTTTTATAAAGCATACATGTTGGAGTAATGGCTGTTGGATAATTTCTAAGTTGTGTCACATCATCGACACATTGTACTTTAGAAAGCAACATGTTGACATACCATCTAGCATATGTATTTTTACAATCTAATTGACTTGCAAGTGTGTCTTTAACATCCACATCTTCATATCTTGACATTTTCGCAACATCAACAATTCCTACACCATATATACCTCTTTTATTTTTATATTCTTCATAAACAAGTAATGCATATTCAAAATATTCTGGTTCAATAATTAAATCAAATCTTTGACTATTAAGATATCCTTCTAATGCATTTCGCCATTTTTCATCTTTAACTTCAATATATTCACATAATGGTTTAACTTCAATGGTTTTTCCATAATGACTTGTAAGTTTTTCATTTAATAATTGAATTAATTCTTGAATTTCTTTTCTATAATAAAGTTGATTTTCTTTAAGAGAATCATATTCTTTACAATATTCATTAAAACGATCAACTGTTTGTGTCATTTCAATTTTTAAATGTGATATTTTTTCAGTAACATCCTTTGTTCTTTTAGAAACTTCTTCTACAATATTTCTAAATGCATGTGTCAATGTTTCTGTTTGATAATCTTGATTTTGAAGAATTTGGATATAACTATTTGGTATTTTTACTTTCTTTAATAATTGTATTTCTTGTTTAATTTCTGTTATAAGAGTTTGATAACTGTTTTCTTTTTTTTCTTTTTCTTTTTTGAGTTGTTCACTTTCTTTTTGTAATTCATTTTTTAAGTTATAGGTTTCGTTTTCTCTTAATGATTCATCTAAACGATGATATCTTTCTTGATAAGTTTCTTCATCTTGATTTAATTGTGTAAGTTTTTGTTGTACAAAATTTAGCTGATCATTTATTTTTTGATATTTCTTTTGACTATTATCAATAATAGCTTGTAATTGCTTTTCTTGTAATTTCTCTTTTAAACATTCTAAAACATCCATTTGAAAGTGCGTATCTAAATAAGTGTCATATTGACTTACAACACCTTCTAATGATTCACATTCTTTTTTAGATATTTTTAATTTTTCTTCAAGAACTTTATAGTGTTTGATACTGTCTCTTAAATTTTGAATATCAACAAAGTCTTCTTTTAATAAAAAGTCAACAATGAATTGATAAACATTATCAATCGCTTTAAAAGCAAGTGCTCTCGTTACTAAATCAAAATATTTACTTTTAACACCTAAAGCATTTCCAAATAAACTTTCTCCTTCTTTAATTGTATCTTTAAAAATACCTGTTTGTTGATGATCAATTAAAGCTTTTTTAAATTCTTTTCTCGTCAAAACTCTTCTTTCTTCAATAAATGCTACATCGCTGATTTTACAATCAATAATTTGAAAAAAATCTCTATTTAATCTTCCGCCAGCTGGTAAATCAATAACAGTTCCAATAATTTGATATTTTTCTGTTTTTTCATCATAAAACTCTAATGCAATATAGGTTGTCACATCACCATTTCTAGCATATTCATGCCCTTCAATTCCTGTTTTACAACGAATATAAGACTCTAATGTACGATTTCCAATATCACTTGCTGCTTTATTAAATTTACATTTACCAGCAGTTAAAACATATTGAATCGCATCTAAAATTGTAGATTTCCCTGTTCCATTTTCTCCAGTAATTAAGGCATTTTTATAGATTTCAAATTCTTCATTAGAAAAAGTATGCCAATTAATCAGTTTCACTTTCGTTAATGTTTTCATCGTGATCTCCTTTTTTATATTGTTGAATACGTTGATTGATTTCATCTATTTTTTGAATTGGTAAAATATAATTAATTGTTGGATAAATAATTAAACGTGTATCATCTTCGTTTAAATCACCAATACGTTCACATATATTATACCTTGACAAGAAATGATAGATATTTTTTAAATCTGTCTTTTTTAGACGTTCGTTATAAATACCAGTTGCTTCTATTTCACTATGAAGTTCCCCAAGGGAAATATGAATAAATTCAGTATCTTGTAACTCTTGTGATTTTTGAAAATAAAGTTTTCTAAGTAACAATAAAACAATTGTTTGCATTTGATTAAGATTTAAATGATTGTAATTATTTAAATTATGGATATAGATTACACGGTCTGCTTTATATAAATGAAAATCATAATCAAGCATCATTAAAAAATCTTTAAATAGTTGTTCATTTTCACTAATAAAATAATAATCTTCGCGATCTCTTTTTCTTCCACCACAAATAAAATTAACCGCTAATAATCGATTTAAAATACGTGAAAATTCTTCTTTTCTTTTTTCGGATAATAACAAATATGCCTGTGACATATTTTTCATCAGTTCATTTTTATTCATCTTCAACTCTCCTTATTATAAATTCTCTAAATTGATAATGATCTTTCTTTATAATATTTTCTTGTGGTTCTATTTTATATCGAGCATTTTGACTATAACCATAAAGCCATGTCAAAATAAATAAAGATAAATCTTTATTTTGATCATAATAGTTTGAACCCAATATTGTTTCTTGTTGATCCAAACATTGTAAAACATTTTTTTCAATGGCTGTTTTTGTATATTTTTCATTTTGTTTTAGTTTTTCAATCGCCATTAAACGTGTTTGTTCATCTAATTGTGTATCTAAAATCAAATCCGTATTTTTAACTTTTTTTATTTGTCGTGGCAAATATAAAGAATTTTGATCTAAGTATTTATTAATTGAAATCGTTGCTACTTGATCAAACACTTCTGGACATTCTTGCCCTTCTTTAATGATGTCATTGATTTTTCCACCAATATCTTCTTTTACATTCATTAAAAACATAATACGATTTGTTGCTGAAGCAACAAACTTTTCATTTTTACGATTGATTTCATTAATTAAATCTAAAATACTTTCAAAGGCATCAATAATATAAGATGTTTGTTTATAAAACAAATCCATTGCCTCTTGATAAGTTAAATCTTTAGAAAGCATGATATTTCCTATAATCGTTTCAGATGTTGCTTGATCATCTTGTATTCTTTGAATTTGAGAAATGATACTATTACGATATTTTAAAGGATGATCTTTAGTTGTTAGATTATAAAAAGCACGATCTACTATCTTTAATTGATAATCACTTAATAAAGAATCTAAAATTTGATTTAAATCATTTTTCATATTATCTTGAACAAGACGTTTGATATAACGCTTAATATTTGTATTCAAATTTTTTAATTTTGTCATTAAGCTTTTTGTCATACTATATTGTGCATCAAGAATCTTATGTCCATTTTCAATATCAAAATTTTTAAACTGCGAATAAATACTATAAACCATACTTGAGTATTCTATATCTCTGTCTTCTTCTAAATTCATTAAAGTTTCAATAATACTAATAGCATAATCTTCAAAACTAGCATACACATGATAGTTTTCCCCTACTTCTTCACTTAACCATCCACATTCTTTTAATCTTCGATAAACATAAAAAGCACGTTCTCTTGGCGATTGACTTTGAAGTTCTTCAAGTTCAATTAAGTGACTACTAAAATATTTTGTTAACTCATAAATCAAGTTTTCTTTTAAAGATGCAAAGGATGCATCATCCTTAATATACTCATAAAGAACACAAATACATTCACTGATAACAACACGATCAGCTGTATTAAATATATTAAAAAAGTTTCTTGGTAATGTATCAAATATATTAACCATGGTTACCTCCAATCATTAAAAACTCTTTTTTATTTATAAATAGCTTCGCAATTATAACATTTTTTAAGTTATTAAAAAAGATGCTTTCGCATCTTTATCCTTTTAATCCTCTTGATTGTCGATCCATATCTTCAATAAGAATATCATAGATTTCACCAAGTGTTGAACAATATTCTAAAACCTTCTATAGTTCATTTGTATGAAAATGAATTTTAATCAATTAATCATCTTCAACAGCTAACAAGTAATTTCCCTAAAAATGTGTTGTAAAATATTCACTAATTTCATCTTCATTTAAATTTTTTCCTTCAATTAATAATTGTGTATCAGATTTAAATTCTAAAATAGTTATCTTCTTTATTTTAATAATGTATAAGCAATAGACGCCATGATTCGTGGTCCTTTATTAAGTACTTCTTCATTGAAATTAAATGATGTGTTATGAGGTGAAGCTGTAATATCTGTCAATAATTTCATATAAGTAGCTTTACCCCCATGAACTTGGACATATTCCATCATATAAGAAAAATCATCACTTCCTCCTAATGGATTTAAATTTTCTGGAGGTAATTTTAAATCGGGCATTTCTTTAACACAAATATTTCGTATTTGATTCATAAAATCTTCATCACAATTGAGCGCAAAAGCTTTTCCCATTTGTTTAATTTCAACAACAGTATCATGCATCAATGCACAAGCATTAATAATATCTCTTGCATAAATTTCCATATAACGATTTAATTCTGTCGTTACACCACGTACTTCTATTTCAAGTTTTGCTGTATCAGGAACAACATTTCTACCTGTTCCTGCATGAACCGTTCCTACATTGACACGTGTTTGTCCATCACTGTTTCGAGGAATCGAATGCAAATTAATAATACAGTTAGCTGCTGAAAGCAATGCATTCTTACCGAATTGTGGAGATTCTGCCGCATGTGTTGAAACTCCATGATAAATGACATCTAATTTCGTTGTTGCAAATGATTCATTCATTCCAAAATAAAGATCGTAATCTTTAACACGAGGCATAATATGCGCTGCAAAAATATAATCGACATCATCTAAAAAACCACTTTCACAAATGGATTTTGCTCCTCTTACACCTTCTTCAGCCGGTTGAAAAATAATTTTCAAAGTCCCATGTAAGTGTTCTTTAAGCTCCATCAATATTTTAGCAGTTGTTAAACCAATAGATGCATGACCATCATGTCCACAAGCATGCATCGCTCCTAAATGACAAGAAGAAAAACCTTCTTGTTTTGGATAATGCCCATCTGTTGAATCTTCAACAAGCCCTAAAGCATCAATATCAAAACGAATAGCTACAACAGGCCCTACACCGTTTTTTAAGATACCTGCAACAGCTGTCATTCCATTTTTAACTTGTTCTAAATATTTAGGATTTGCCCCTTCTTTTTTAGCACGTAAATAATTAATATTAAAAATCGCTTCTGGCGGTAATCCCATACGCGCATCTTTATCCATAATTTCTTTTCCTACTAAAACCTCATAACCTAAGTTTTCTAAAGTAGTTGCAATTTGACATGCTGTACGTATTTCTAACCAGCCTCTTTCAGCAAAGTGGTGAAAATCTCGGCGCTGATTAATTGTTTCTTGATGGTATTTTTTTGCAAGTTGTTTGATTGCCTCATACATTTTTATCACTTCCTTGTTGATTTTATTATATCTCAAAATAAAAAATGATGATAGCTTTTTACACTATCATCAATAAGTAATACGATGTTTTCCATCTCTTTTTGAAATATACATTCTTTGATCACATTTATTTAATAAATCTTGTATTGTTTCTTCATCACGAATACCAGCAACACCAATACTTAATCTTACGATATCATGATAAGCACCAGCATGTAAAATAACATGATCAAAGGCATCTTTAATATCTCTGGCAATTGAAACTGCCCCATCTTTTTGATAAGCTGGTAGAATAACTAAAAATTCGTCTCCGCCATAACGACATGGCTCCATAGTTGGATATTTTTGATGTTTAATATTATTTAAAACAGTTCCAACATGTTTAATAACTTCATCTCCAATATGATGTCCATAATTATCATTAACACTTTTAAAGTTATCTAAATCTAATAACAAAATAGAAAATGGTGTATTATTTTCTAAATATTCTTTATGCAACGTATCTAATTCTGCATGAATAAAACGTCGATTATAAAGTTGTGTTAAAGCATCTATAGCGTTTTCTTGTGAAAGTTCAACATTAAGCTTTGTTAAAATTTTGGCTTTTTCTTGATTTTCTCTAAGTGCCTTTACATCACTTGTCATATCTTCTGTAATAACAAAAACACCGATTGTTTCTCCTTGACTATCATATAACGGATATTTTCTTGTATGTGCAATAAGCGTATAGCCATCATGATTTTTTCCTTCAGTTTCTACAACATTAATTGCTTGTCCTGTTTCCATGACACGTTGTTCATCTTCAAAAGCTTGTTTAGCGTGTTCTTGTGAATCCGGAAACAAATCAAAATCAGTTTTACCAATAACGGCTTCCTTATTATTTTTAAATTGTGGATGTTTTTGATAAAACTGATCATTAACATATAAGATTTCACTTTTTCTATTTTTAAACAAAATAACTGATGATCCATCAGCATGAACAATTGACTCAATGAGTTTTAATGGATTCACCTTTAATTTTGTAAATAATTCATCAAATTTCATTTTCCATCACCATTACTATTTTATCTTTGAAATAGCAAAATGTAAAGCCTTTCATCATGTAATGTTTGTTAAAAATTTTTGATTTGGGCAGTATATATAGATTTATTTCCATTAACTAAATAAGCAAAAATACATATAATAAGAAATGCTATCATTTGATGCCCACCAAAGACTTCTAAACCTATCATCATTGGTGCTAAAAGTGTATTTGTTGCTGAAGCAAAAACTCCCGTATATCCTAAAGCTACACATAATTCAATAGGCAAATGAAAAATTGGGGCAAGTATAAATCCTAGAGTTGCTCCTATTGAAAATAAGGGTGTTACTTCTCCACCTTGAAACCCAATTGCAAGAGTTACAACAGTAAAAATAAGTTTTAAAAACCAATCATAATAAGTCACATTTCCATAAAATGATAAATCAATTAAATTTGTGCCTAAGCCACTGTATCTTCCTTTAAAAATCATTAGCCCTATCACTAATAAAATAGAAATATAACCTATTCTTTTATAGGGATTTTCTATTTTATTTTTAAAAAATGTTTTTAAAGCAATCAACGACGTTGAAAATATTCTTCCAACAATTCCCAAAATAATTCCTACTAAAATCATTAACATCATATTTTTTAAATCATTCATATTAATACTTTGTTGAATATTTACACTAAATTTTTCCAATCCTAAAAAATGCGACGTATAAGAAGCAGTAAAAGATGCTATAACCCCTGGAAGTAAAGCTTCATACTCTATTTTACCTATAACCATAACTTCCATAGCAAAAAACAAAGCAGTAAGTGGTGTTTGAAATAATCCAGCAAATCCAGCTGCCATTCCGGTAATCAACAAAACTTTTCCATTCTTAGGAAAATGAAAATATTTTGTAAAATAATGAGAGAGCGTCGCTCCAATTTGTACAGCCACTCCTTCTCTACCTGCACTTCCTCCAAATAAATGAGTTAACCATGTTCCAATCATAACTAAAGGAATAAGTGCTAAAGGAATCCCTTTTCTTTTTTGTTGACCTGTTTCAAAGACAAGTGTCATTCCTTTTAAACTCAGTTCATTAAAGTGATAGTAAAGCCAAGTAATCACTATTCCTGCAATTGGTAAAAAAGGAATTAAATACCAAAAATATTTATTTCGTATCTCACCTATTAAAATAAGTCCTTTACCAAAAACAATTTCAATACCTCCTACAACGATTCCCATAACACCTGCAAATATCATATACTTTAATAATTCTTTTTTATTTTCCATGTTTCCTCCTACAAAAAAAGCTAATCACCCTGTGTATTACACAGAAGTCATTAGCCAAATAGCGGTTTCGATATAAATCGAGGGAAAACCTCATTCCCATGGATTAAACATATCATATTTTTTAAGATAAAACAATAATTATAATAAATTTTTATCTCTTAAAATATGTCCATTTGTATAATCAATATCATCAACATGATTGATCATTCCTTGATGATATCTCTTTTGATTAATATTATGATAACTTACAATATTAAAATGAACTTCTTGATCTACTGCAACAACAATTAAGTTTTGTCTTTTTTGATGCTCATTCTTTTCTTGTGCTTTAAAGACATAAATATATTTAAAACATTGTTTGAGTGTTTTTACAACATTCTTTATATTTTGACTATATTTACCACTTAATGACCCAATGATATTTGTTATATAAATTCCTTGTGGGTTTAAAGATTCTTTTATTCTTTTGATTGCTTCCAATGAATGAAGTTCTAATACTAAATTTTCACCAATAAAGACATCACTTAAAATAGCATCATATTTCTTTTTGTTCCTATTTATATAATCTCTTCCATTTTCAAAATAACAATGAAATCTATTTTTATTCTTATCAAATTTATTAATAGTTTCTTCTAAATAGAAGTGTTTATTAGAAATATCATAAAGAACTTTGTTAATTTCAACAACATCAATATTTCCTTGATGATGTGCTAAAAAATATTTGGGATAATGAAAAGCACCACCACCAATTAATAAAACATCATTAATTTGTCTATCTTCTAAATAATTTTCATCAAACATTAAATCAAATAAATACATATATTCAAAAAGTAATTCATTTTGTAATTCTTCTTCTATATAAGTTGCTGATTCCATACCACCATCTATATCAAGAACTCTTACTCGATGCTTATCATGTCGACCATAGCTAATGGTAATGTGTCCGTAAGGACTTTCTATTTCAATCTTATCGTTATACAATTTTTATTACCCTACCTTTAAAATTTAAACGGATCCCAATTTTGTTTTCCACTATCATAGTAATCACATGATTCTTGCCAAGATTTCATTTCATCTTTAATGGTATCGCATAAACATTCATAGTCATCTTTTTTAAATTTATCATGATTCATCATTGATTTATAAAACTTTTTAAAACTAGCTGCTGTTTCTTTTATAGAATTTGGTGAAGACCACATACATTTTCTAATAAAGAAATCTCTAAAGAACAAATCAACTTCATTATTAACTTCTTCATAATTTGCATTATTACGATTTAATAAATATTCATTGATAAAGAAATCAACATTTTGTATATGTTTCTTAATTGTTTTATCAGATAGATTTGAAAGATCTTCTTTAAAAATATTTAATAATTCTTCATGTTGTTTTTCAATTTTTTCTTTGTCAAACGGTTCTTTAAAATACATAGACATATCTCCTTTGGTTTTAAATTATTATAATCAATTTTCTTTTATCTAATTTTATCATATTTAATAATTGTTCTATACTAATTCTAAAAATAATTTAAAAACAGGAATATTACAACACAATTGTTGTTCATCCTGTTTTATTATTATTTATTAATATCTAATACTGCATAATATGCATCTCTAAACGCATCAAAGCAACATTTGTTTTTTTACAATCAGCAATAATATGAGTTGATATGTCAAGTTTTTCATAATCACTTGTGTCATTTGATTTAAAACAACTACCATAATAACACCATCTTATAAATATTCTTTTCCACTTGCAATAACAACTTTTTTAGGATGTGAAGTCATAGAGAGACTATCTGTTGCTTCTTCTAATAATCCTGGATTTCTTATTCACGTAATATGTTTGATACTTGGATCATACAAAGAATTACAAAAGTAATCATAACAGCCTTGATTACATCCAATACAATAACGAATTTGATTCACTTGACCATTTTTAGCTTTATTACAAAAATTAGCATCAGCAAGTTGCGCACGCGCCATTACAATTAAGTCTGCTTTATCATCCTCTAATACCTTTTCCGCAAATTCAGGAGTATTGATATGTCCACAAGGCATTGTAAGCATTTCTGTTTCTTTACGAATACGTGCGCATCCTCAACATTGAATCCATTTTCAATATCTACAGGAGCCACTTCATAAAGAGTTTCAGCTGTTATAATATTTCCACGTGATATATTTAGAACATCGACACCATATTCTTTGGCATCTTTACAAAAGTCAATCACCTCGATGATTGATTTCACTAGAAAGCATTGAGTGTGGTAAATAATTATGAGCGCAATGAAATTCTAAACAACCATATCCAGCTTCAACTGAACATTTAGCTACCTCACCAAACTTATTAATGATATCTAATAATCTTTCAAAAGTAATTTCTTGCACAGTATATTCTGCATTTAATGGTATATCATTTAGAACTAGAATTTTTGCTTTTTAATCTAAAACAACAGCTAAACCTCCTTGCCAAAGTTGAATACATGTTTTATCACTAACATCATGTACTACATCATTTGATTTTTTTAAGCCATTAGTATACTTATTTTTAGCTATAAATAAAAATCCAAAAGTACACTTGTTTTATCAACAGCAGCAACCTCAACAGCATTTAAACCATTGCCACCCTTAGCACGTTCTACATGATAAGCAATCAACTTATCTGTAACACTTTTTCCTCCTAAGTGTTTGCTTTTTCTCTCTTAATCATAGCATTATGCAAAAGTACTATTAAACAAAATATAGAGAAATTAATTTTTAAATCTATTTTCTTTATGTTAAAATTTATAAAGAAATAATATTAAATATTTGGAGAAATAAAATGAACAGCTATATCAAACAGTGGTTAGAAATTATAGAAAATATGAATAATGATAATACATATAAACTTGCATGGGGAAGAGCTATTATTGAACTATGTTTTGAAACAAATCAATTAGATGAACAAGTAACTTTTACATTTCAGCATATTGCAAAAAAGATGATTAAATATTATTGGAATCAAACCTATTTCTTTCATCTTGATCAAAGTCCAAACAAAAAGAAAATTCCCGTTTTAGTTCAAAATGTCAATTTTCTAATTGATCTATATGAATCTATTCAACGTACTCATGTTCCTGTTTGGTTTGATAAAGCTGAGACTATTTTAAAACATGAAAAACAATATTGTAAAATTATCAACGACAGTGCTAAAACATTAAAAAATGATGTTTCCTGGAGATTTAAATTAGCAAATAAAAAAGAATATGATCTTTACTATTTAGATAAAAATTGCATGTTTATTTCTTTTACTAAACAACAAGCACTATCGCTTAAAGAGTATAGTTTTGTTTTATCTCAACTTATTAATTTTAAATGGTCTCAACTTCTTGAAAAATTTAATCATTCTCCAAGAATTGCTTCTAAAGTAAAAGGCATTTCTGATAATACTATTAAAAGAAGCAGTTTAACAAAATATAAAAATATTCTTTTAAAAAGCAATAACTATCAGGCAATTGATTTTTATACTGGAAAAGTATTACAAGAAAATGATATTTCTGTTGATCATGTCATTCCGTGGTCTTTCATGTACAGTGATGATATTTGGAACTTAGTTTTAACAAGCAAATCAAATAATTCATCAAAATCAAATATCATTCCTTCTCAAGATGTAATAGAGAGTTTAAAAGAAAGGAATGCTCGACTAGTTAAATTAATTAATGATAGCAAGTATAAAGATGAATTACTTTTAGCTATAGAAAATGATTATGTTGATAAGTTTTATTTAGCTATGAAAATCTAGTAACATCAATTTGTCTTCTTTTTTGAATATCACTTTTTTTAAAATAAAAAGTACACCTTGTTATTTTAAATCACCTATATTTAAGATTTTATTTAGCATATTAATAATTTTTTCTCTTTCCCCACTACCTGTTGTAGAAAATCTTAATAAAGGAATATAATAAAGTTCAAAAATATGATTTTTTAGCAAATCTCTCTTTGCTTGTGCTGTTTCCTTCTGATGAAAAGCATAGCCATCTACTTCAATGGCGAGAATTGCTCTTTTGCTTATCCTATTATAAACAAGAAAATCAACATGCGTTGCTGGATTCATAGCATATAAGCACTCATCATCATTTAATAAATAAGGATTTTTTATAAGCATATTGACAGGAAAATGGCACACAAAATCTAACATTTTATAATCATCATTTTTTAATATTTCTTCTAACAAAGTATACATTAGGTTTTCTGAATCGTATTCTAATTTTCTATTATTTTTGTTCAAAAATAACTTTCTTTCTTTTGTGTATTGTTTATATAAATAATCAAAAATAGAATAAACATTACTCTCTACAACTTCAAAATTATTATATTGAATGTAATCTATTAAATCCATTATATTTCTTTCTTTATTTTGTTCATTTCCAGTAACAACCAATATCAATTTTTTCTTTGCTCTTGAAACAGCAACATTGAGCAAATACGGATCATCAACAAAATCAGTTATTTCATCTTCGACAGTAGAAATAATAATAGTATCCTTTTCTTTTCCTTGAAATTTATGTACTGTTGCTTGTTCAATGCCATCTATTTGTTCTTTCAAAGACTGAACTTGGTTATTATAAGGTGAAATGATACCCGTTTCTTTCTTATTTGTAATATCATTTGGTATGATTTCATTTTTTATAATATCAATTTGTCTTTGACTAAAATGATTTCGAGAATGATTTCCTTTTACTGTTTTAATTACTTTTAAAACGTCTTTTTCGCCATGATCTTCTGTCATAATAATCAAATTGCCTCGATAAAACTTTTGATTACAGAACTCAATTATTTTAGGATGGCAACGATAGTGTTCTCTTAACATCGTTTGTGTCACATTTGGCGTAACTTCTAAAACAGATTGTAAAAAACTGTTTGTAAATCGATATCCTTTGCTTAAATTGTATTGATTAAATATCACATCTGCTCGTATTTCAGTATGTTTATCTACAACATTTGGTAATTGATTTGTATCCCCAACAATGACCATATTTTTAGCACAGGACATAGCAAGTGCTCCAGTCGCAATATCAACTTGTGAAGATTCATCCATAATTACATAATCATAAACGACATTATCATTCAAACTATCTCTTGAGGAAAATGTTGTACTTAATATTACCGGATATTCATTTAATATATCATAAGGATTTTTCAAGAAATCTTCTGATGTAAATAACTGCCTGTAAGTATTTTTTTCGTACTTGTTTGCCAGATAATTTTTTAAGAATTTCATCGAATCATTTGTTAAATTATCTAATAAATGATTACTTGTATTATTTAAATATGCTGTAATGTCATCCAATTCTTTTAAGATTTCATTTTCTCTTGTTTCATAATAAAAAGCTTGGAAAGTTGTTATAATTTGAGATATTTCTAATGAATAAATACTAAAATTGTATAAACCATATTTAAAAAAGAATTTAAGTTTTAAAAAGAAATTAATATCCTTATTTACTTCTGAAATACTTTGACATTCTTGCCATAACTTCATCCATTTATTCGACTTCATACTTCTTTTATATTTTGTATAATCCACAGTTACATTTGTTTCATTTAAATATTCATTAAAATACTTTCGTTCTATTTTAAGACGATTCAGTTCTTGATTTAATTGTGCCAATCTTTCTTGTTTATCAAATACTGTTTTTAATTTCTTTGATTTTTCTTGAACCTGTTGCATAAAATCATCTTGAATGTCATCACTTTTCCATGACGTAAAATCTGGGTAATTTGTTTTTTGATTATTAATAAAATTTGTTTTATTATCACTTTTCCCTAACGTTGCGACAATAAATCCCAAATTATATTTTGACGATGAGAGTTTTTCAAAAACATTTTCAGTTGCGGAATTATTGTTAGAAACAACTTGAACAGTTTTTCCTTGAATTAATATATTAGCAATAATATTTAAAATTGTTTGCGTTTTTCCAGTGCCAGGTGGACCTTGTATCACGCTTATTTGATTTTCCATAGCCCGCTTAACTGCAACATATTGACTATTATTACAGCCAAATGGGAAAATAGGCATGTATTCTCCATCAATACTTTTTTTTAATGATTTTGGATTAAGATATTTGGTAAGTGCAACATCACTTCTAAGAAATGAAATTTTTTTAAACTTTTTAGGTAACAATTGTTCCCCATTACTTTCATTTTTTAAATTACTTAATTTTGATATTTCTTTAATATAATCAAATACATTTGCTGCATCTTTTTTATTTAAGTAGGATTCTTGAATATCTAATTGACTTTTATAATAATCTCTTTCCACATTATTTTTGAAACAAACATGAATATAAGTTGCATCTTTTCCTACAAATTCATAAATTGCTTCTACACTAAAAAAATTTTTTCCATCCTTACTTAAATGATATTTCCTTGGATCAAGAAACTTAGGATTCTCTAGAAATTCAACATTATCCAAAGTATAAGAATATGTTTTTCTATTATTAAACGTAACATTCATTTTGTGACTTGCATCATCTTGTTCCAAAAATTTGACATCTCTTGTTTTTATTTCACCTTTTATAATGATCATGTATTTTGTTGTATTCATCTTTATCACCGCTTTAACTATTATTAAATACATCATACCTTATTAAAAGAAATTTTTAAATGCATTTTCTTTATTAAGTAATTGTCTCATATTGCTAGATTAAATCTTTGCATTTTATTTCTTATACATTCCACACAATGACATCAACAAACACCAAATTGCTCTTAATGGCAAAATAATGATATAAAAAAATAATTTAAATATTGTCCATATAACCTATCACCTCTTTATTCTATATTCCAAATAACTGTTACTGTGTCTGTAACATCTATATCATCTATTTCTACATCTATTACATAATCAGATTCATCATTATCTTCTTCAAAGAACCATTTCTTGTTTTCAAATGGTGATGACGATATTCTAAGTTCACTCCATGAATAATCTATTGATAGAATATTTCCTAATTTAACACCTGAAGCATTTGCTAGAACAATTGCTTTTTCCTTAGAATTATTAATGGCGTTTTCTAATAATTTATTTTTATATTTTTCTGGATTTGATACTGTATATGATATAGAAAATGATGGATAAAACGTACTTTTAGATAATGTATATAAAACACGGCCTAGCATTTTATTATTTGCTTCAAATTCTATTTTCATCTTATGAATAAAACTATACCCTTTAAATTCTTCAACCCATTTATCATTTTTATCTCTATAACTATCATATTCTATATTGATATCAAAACTTTTTGTTTTGATATTTTTTCGTTCAAAGCCAATTTTTTCAAGTAATTCTTTTACTTCATTTGTCGCACTTGACGATCTTTTTAGTAGCTCATCGTATTCTTTTTTTATATCTTTTATTGATAAAGTTAACTCTATTAAATCTGGTTTGACTGCAAGTTTTCCTTTACCTGTTACTCTTATTGTTCTTTCCATAATATTTTTTCCTAACTAACATATTCTTTATAAACAGAATGTCCTTGTTCCTTTCCTAAATGATTAATTAAACATTCTTCTAATGGTAGATTTTGTATTGATGCTTCTTCAATATAATGTCTAATATGAAGATGTCTTGATTTTAGAAATCTTTCATGAGATTCATATTTATCATAAATATGATGAAGTTTTTCAATACATTGGTGATATTCATAGAAAACATCCTCTTTATTTTCAAAAGAGCCAACATGTGTTCCAAAATAATAAAGTTCATAACTCATTTGATAAATATCAAATTCAATAAATGTTTTAACCATACCAATTGTATTAATATATTCTTCTACAACAAATAATTTCTTTTCATTTTTACTTAAAGCATTTTTCAAAGAATCCATACATGTATAACTTAATACTTTCTTTCTTAAAGAATCATTTATCTTTGACATAATAGAAAGGTAATCCTCATTTCCTTCATTATAATAATAACAAAATGATCCTGGATGTCTTGAAACTAATTGTTTTGGATATTTTTCTTTTAAATATAAGATACTTGCATCATAACCTCTATCTTTTGAACAAATGACAATTCTTGTTTTCTTTGAAACATAAGAAAGTAAATTTGTAAGCTCTGCAACAATACAAAAATCCATAATATTTTTTGTTACACATTCTTTTCTGATATTTGAAATATTGATAAGTTTTATATGTTTATTATTTTTATAGTCTTTTATCTTTTCATCAATATACGGATCACTAATAAAAAGATAAACTAATGTATGCTTGGGTATTTCTTCTGGTATTTGATAACCAATATTTTCACTATCCACTAAAACAATTTCTTTAATCAAATGATATTTGATTTTATTTATGATTCTTTTTAACATGCAAATCCCCCTTTTCTTTGAATCTATTATATAATGATAAAAAAGCTAATACCGTCTTATATAAGCAGGTATTAGTACATGTTTTCGTTTATGATATTGATACGAGGTGATTTAAATGAATAGAAACAAGGATAGTGATTCTTATATTAAATACATATCTGTGATTGATTTAATTATTAAAAATAGTGATGAAAAAAATCCAATCACGATTAATCAAATTCAAGATTTGATTTATGATAAAGGCTATGATTTTAAAATAGACTTTAGAATCGTTAAAAAATTTGTAGAAAACTATAATAATTATTATGAAGATACAATCATTAAAACTTATAAAGAAGGAAGAAATAATTACTTTTATTATGAAAATCCAAATCTAGACTTAATGGAAGCCAAAGCGATTATTGATCTTGTTTATAGTTCTCATTTCTTTACTTTAAAAACAAAAGAAAACTATAAAAAAAGAATGCAAGATCTATTTAGTATTCATAACCAAGCTTATTTTCAAAAAAGACTAAATCTGCATGTTGTTAAAAATGAAAATGAACAAGTTTTCTATCAAGAATTAGAAGTCATTACCAAAGCTATCAAAGAAAAGAAAAAAATTCGCTTTGAATATCAAAAACCTTCTTTAACATTTAATGAAAAACATAAATTAACCGAATTAGCTCCTATCGATACTGTCTTTTCTAACAATGAATATTATCTTTTATGCCAAGGTGCAAAAGATCAAAATACATGCATTCAATATCGTTTAGACTATGTAAAAAATGTTGAGATTGTTAAAGATAGTGATGTAAAGTTTGATGATTATCAATTAAACTCATTTGAAAAGAAGCTCAATAATATGACGTACATGTATGGTGAAGGAAAAATCGAAGTTATTGAACTTGAATTTACACCAAATGTCTATTCCAATATGATTGATAAATTTGGTAAAGATATTCATCCAAAAAAAATAAATGAAAATCTTTATTGTGTCCAAGTAAGACACATTATAAATAGTACATTTTATTCATGGATCATCGGTTTTGGTGGACGTATTCAAATTGCAGATAATGATGTACATAAAAAACAATTTAAAGATTTTTTAATGGAAAATTTTATAAATAAAAATAATGCTGATTAAAACGTATTCAGCATTTTTTCATCTAATATACTTATAACAGGTGTTTTACAATTACACTGAAAATCCATTAATTTTCAGTGTAATTGTAAAGATAGAGCAATAAAATATTCATCAATATTTACAGCTTCTTCAATTGCAACAGCAATGACAATAGTAGCTCTAACACAAGAAATTCTTCTTATTAAAAAAAGAAGTGTTTTTCACACTTCCTAAGCATTTTCTTTTTTCATTTTTTTACTTAAATAAATATAGAAACATACATTTAGTATAATACCAACAATTGTCGCAATTGGTGCAGCTAAACCAATATTTGTTAAATTTGCATGTGGTTGAATTGACATATAGTAAGAAAGTGGTAAACGTACAAGAAGTGTTTGAATAAGTCCTTGTACCATGACCCATACCGTTTGATAATGGCCATTAAAATAACCAACCATACTAAATAATACTGCTGTTACAATTGTTTCTAAAGCAAATCCTTTTAAATAAGCATAACCTTGTAAAATAACGGCTTTTTCTGTTGTAAAAATACTTGTAAGTAAATCTCCTTTAAATAAAACTGAGATAAAGACAACAACACCAATTATTAAGCCAATACCCATTCCTGTAAACATTGCATGTTTTGCTCTTTTTTCATCACCAGCACCCACATTTTGGGCAACAAAAGAAGCCATTGATTGCATTAATGAACTTGGTACTAACATGGCAAAGTTAACGATTTTACAAGCAACACCATAACCGGATGATGCTTCTAATCCTAAACGGTTAATAAAAGCACATAAAGCTAAAAATGAAATTTGTGTTAAACATTCTTGAAGCGCTAACGGTAACCCAATTTTTAAAGCTCGAACACAATGTGGATTGATTTTAAAATCATGCTTTGTAATTTTAAATGGCAGTTTTCTTTTAAATAATAACATTAAAGCAAAAACAACACTGATTGCTTGTGCAAAAACAGTTGCCATGGCAGCTCCTGCTGCATCTAAGTGTAATCCTGCAACAAGAACTAAATCACCAATAATATTAATAACACAGGCAACTGCCACAAATAAAAGAGGTGATTTACTATCGCCTAAACCTCTAAAGATCGCTGATAATAGATTATAAGCAACAATAAAGAAAATACCTGCCCCACAAATTCTTACATAAGTAGCAGTTAAACCAAGTGCTTCTTTAGGTGCTTGCATCAAAGTTGAAATTGGTGATGCTAACATAATCATAACTACAAATATAATTGCAGAAATAATTGCAAAAACTACCGTTGCTCCTCCTATTAAAGCACCAATCGAATTCATTTTCTTTTCACCAATATATCTTGCAATTAAAACTGTAATTCCCATCGCAAATTGTGTTACCACAAATGTTATCAAGTTTAAAACTTGACTTCCTGTAGAAACTGCTGAAAGTCCTGCTGTTGTTCCAAATCTTCCAACAACAAGTAAATCAACCGCTCCATAGGCCGCTTGTAAAATAAGCGCTCCTAAAACGGGAATCATAAATAATGATAATTTTTTTAAAATACTTCCCTGCGTAAAATCTGATTTAGAGTGATCCATTATTTTTCTCTCCCTTCACACATAACTTCATAAAACTTTTCAATAGTTTGAATCATACAATCTGCTTCATCATTAGAAACATGATTCAAACACAAGGCTAATTTTTGAAAATAATCTTTATTGTATTTTTCAAAAATCATTTTTCCTTCTTTTGTAACGGTCACATAAGTGACACGTCCATCATGTTTAGCTGTTTCTTTTTTTAAATATCCTTTTTCTTCCATTGCATTAATTGTACGTGTAACTCCCGGACGAGGAAGATTTAAAACTTCACTCACATCTGAAACCTTCACTTTTTGATTTTTTTCTTCAAGTTCGATAATCGTTTCTAAATAACGTACATAGGATGGTAAAACTCCTTCAGGAAGTTTAGGCAACATATCTAAAATCCTTTTAGCCATGTAACAGCTATCTAACATTTCTTTTACTTTTTCGCTTTTCATTAATTTCTCCTATTAATTACCGATGTTAATTATCATTGGTAATTATATAATTATAAAAAAGATTGTCAAGAAAAAAGATACTAACAAATTGTCAATATCTTTTAATCGTTATGCTCTATAGCAAACCCAAATAATATCGCTTTTAAATCTTCATCTAAAATAGAATTATTAGTAGCTGGACTATCAATAAAATCCATGTGTTCTGCACAAATTCTTCATATAAAATTTCACAAATTGCTTTTAACTTACCTTCCTTATAAACATCTTCTAAAACTTTACAAGCAATTTTATTTCCTTCTAGATAACGATCATCACTTTGATTGACTTTCTTCTAAGGTTAAGCTCTATGAATAATCATCCTATCTAAATAATCAAGTCCCGTTGTTTCAATGGTTTGGACAATACTTTCTTTGGTTACTTGACATGTTTACGGATATCTTTGCCTATACCTTTTTCATTACTATACGGTTGTCCTATATCAAAATGATGATAACCTAACTTTATATTTTAATTTCAATGTGAATAAAATGTGCATAATGTGCACAACTTGTGAAAATCTATTTTATTGTATGTGCCGTAATAATGGTATAGCTTGTTGCATTAATTGTTATTTTTATAGCACCATTTTCAATATACCAGTTTTTTCCTTTACGATATATTAAACTCTTTTTATCTAAAACTTTATTCTTACAAAATTCTACAACATCTTCTTCAATTCCTAAATTTCTTTTAATTCTTGATATGCCTAAATATGTTGTGTGAATTTTATAAATATTCATTAATAATTCATTCTTACCCATCTTGATGACTCGTCCTTTTTAAAATAGGCCATTAACATTCCTAAACTTAAATAATGATCTTTTGATATTTGTTTCTTTGTATTCATTAAAATAACAATGACAACAATTAATAGAAATTCTTTCATACACTCACCCGATCTTTTGTTTTCTTTTAGTAATCATTAAAGTAATCAAAACAAAGCTTAAGGTAAATCCTAAAACAATAATACCATTAATAATTATTGGTTGTAATGTTTCTAATTTAAAATATTCTAATGTTTTAATAAGTTCATTATTTTGTACAAAATAATACGTTGGTAAAATATGAGCAATCTTTAAAACATAACTTGGCATAAATGACATTGGCACAAAACATCCACAAAGAAACGATGTTCCTAAAGCAACAACATTGACAATACCTCCAATAGCTTGCTTATTATGGGTAATCGTTCCAATTAAGAATCCTACGGCCAAACTACATATTGAAAAAACAAATGAATTTGAAATATAAGCAATCCCATTCCCACTTAACATAATTTCTTTAAATAAGATAAAACTAATAATCATATAGGCTAACCATACAATAAAAGAAGCAAGACCTAATGAAGCAAAAATGATCCAATTATATTTACGATATGAAAAACTGCTCATAATTGTTCTTTTACGTACACCCTCTTGATTTAAACTTGCAAGAATCATTGTCATACAATAAACTCCCCCGGCCAGTAAGGCATAGTTTAAGAAATTAAAATAAACATTCACTTGATTCAATTTAGAACTATCTAAGGATGTGTTGAGGTTTACTTTTGTTTTTTGGTTAATCACTTGTTTGACTTTTTGATTTAAAGCTTTACCTTGATAATGCTCTTTATAAAGATTTACTGTCTTTATATATTTTTCAATTAACATTTGGGTAAAAGATGCATTTTCATTACCATTTGATTTATATTCAATCGTTGGATTTTTATCATTTACAAGATCATCACCAAAGTTTTCAGAAATATACACAACATAACTTATATCACGATAAAACAATGCATCGTCTACTTTTTCTTGATCATTGATGTCGATATCTTTTAATGTCGCTTGTTCTTTTAAATACGAAACAAATCCTTTGGTTATTTCATTGTTTCGATCCTTATTTACAATCAAAATATCTGGTTTTGTTGCCTCATAATGATTCATATTACCAGAAGTTGTATTAAATAATGTAATTGCAAGTAAGATCACTGTATAAAGAATTAAGTTTCCTTTTAATTTATTTAAGATTTTAAAAACGGTACTAAATATAATCATATTGTTCCCTCCTTAAAGTCCTAAAAGAAATAAATAAACATACAATAATAAATACTCCTAAACAACAAATATCTCTGATATATCGATTAAATGTATTGTAATAATATAAAGCATAAAAACCATCAGTAATCAAATTATTAGGATTGATAAGATTAATAATAGGTATATTTTTATCAATAACATATTTTAAAGTAACACCCATCATTCCAGATAGAACCGAGAAAAACATAGAAATTGCAATATTAATTCCTGTTTTTGCTTGTTCAGAAACTCTAAAAACAGAAGCAATAAATATTCCCATCGAAATACCTGCTAAATCACCAACTAAAGAAAGAATGATTATATAAAGCCATTGACTACCAAATTCAACATTTAAACCAAATTTTAAAAAGATTAAAAGAATCGCTAAACCAACAAGGCTTACTAAATAAGAACCTAGTGCTGAAGATAAGACAAGTATTCCTTTTTTATTTGGTGAAACAGAAACTCTTTTCCCTTTAGCGGACATATTCGCCAATTGATTATTAATAGCTGTTAAACCTAACATCCCACCATACATACAAGCCATGGCAATTAAGGTATAATATTCAATTTGCATATAACTTAAATGTCTACTTGATGTGTCTTTTAAAGATACTTCTTGGTTATTGAGCTTTTGAAGAATATCATGTACAATTTGTTGAACATTAAAATTGTAGTTTCCTTGTTGTATTTCATTTTCAATTTGTTTCTTTGTTAGATCTTCTATCATCCTCTTATTTTGTTTAATTTCATCCATAACAAATTGCAAGATTGTTTGTTCCATACCATTTTCTTTAATCACAATTTGTGGTTCTTGTTTATTAAAGAGAACATATCCTTCTATTTCATTATCTTCTAAAAGCTGAATCGCCTCTTTTTTATTTACATAATGAATATGAAATAACTGATCCTTATTTTTTTTATCAGAAAGCTCTTTAAAGGTTTCTTGATAAATTGTTTGGTTTTGATATTCCTTATTGTCAATAACTGCAATATCAAAAACTTGTAAAGCTTCGTCTTTTTCAATATTTTCAAAAGCCATGTGAAAGAAAATACCTAAAATAATAGGAAAAGCAAACATCCAAAAAATAAGAACTTTATTTTTAAAAAGTATTTTAACTGTATACTTTAGATTATGAATAAACTTCAATCCCTCAATTCCTTTCCTGTTAATTTTAGGAAAACGTCATTAAGAGTTGGACCTACACGTTCAATCTTTTCCTCAATATTTGCTTCTTTTTTTAATTCATCACTTGTTCCTTGAGCAATGATCTTTCCTTTATCTAAAATAATAATACGATCGCAAAGTATTTCTACTTCTTCCATATAATGTGTTGTATAAACAATTGTAGCCCCTTGATCTCTTAATTTTTTTATACCATCTAAAATATGATTACGACTTTGTGGATCAACTGCAACAGTTGGTTCATCTAAAAAGATCAGTTTAGGCTTATGAGCAATCCCACATGCAATATTTAATCTACGTAGCAATCCTCCGGAAAGTTGTTTAGGTAAAAACTTTTTAAAATCATTTAATCCTACTAAGTTAATTGCATCGTCAACATATTGTTTTCTTTGTTTTTTATCTCGAATATATAAACCACAAAAATAATTGATATTATCATAAACATTTAATTCATCAAAAACAGCTACTTCTTGAAAAATAACTCCTATCTTTGCTTTTAAATCATAAGAATCAGGTTTCATTTCTTTACCAAAAACCTTAATAAATCCTTCTTGATATTTAAGTAATGATAAAATAGAGTTAATAGTTGTACTTTTTCCACAACCATTAGGTCCTAATAATCCTAAAATTTCTCCTTGATAAACATTAAAGGATAAATCATCAATTGCCTTTAAATTTTTATACTCTTTTGTAAGATGTGAAACCTCTATTACTTTTTCCATCATTCTTTTCCTTCCCTATTCTTTTTAATAAGTTGTGCCAAAATTTCTTCTTTTACATTTCCCTTTTTTACTTCATAAAGAAGCATTGAAACATATTGATCCTTTAACAGTTCTGCAATTTCTTCATCATTAAATTCAACGGTCTGATTGGCTGCTAAACTAGCAATCCCATTGACATATAACCACATTCTTAAATGAAACTGTTTAGCATCTTCATTTGACATTCCTGTTTGTTTTGAAATTGTTTCAAGGATTGTCTTTGCTGATCCTGTTAAATCAATAAAATCAAATGCTCCTTCATTTATTTTTCGGTTAAACATAATTTTAAATAATTCAGGTTCTTCTTTAGCAAAACGAATATAATTGATTCCAATATCCTTGTATTCTAATTGACCTGTTTCACTTTTTAAAACTTCTCGATCAAAAATCTTTACAATTTCATCTATCACATCTTTTTTTAAAACATCCATATTCTCATAAATATAAAAAAGTGGTTGTGTTGAACAGCCTAATTTCTTTGCAATCTTTCTAGCATTTAAAGCATTGAGTCCTTCGTTGCTAATAATAGAAATACTTGCTTTTAAAATATCTTCTTTTTGTATTTTTCTTTTTGCCGGCATAAAATTCCCTTTCTATAACTCACGTTATATATAACTCTTGTTATAATTATAACAATATCTTCTTATCATTGTAAAGAAAAAGGATATTTCAAAATATCCTAACTATTTAAGTAAGCTGCTTTTAATAAATTTTGTACAACTTCATTTTCACTTTTATATAATTGTTGTATTGTTCCTTTTTCTATGATTTTTCCATCATTTAAAACAAGAACCTGATGACAAAACTCATGAACCAATGAGAGATCATGACTAACGAAAAGAATAGCCATATGATATTTATAAACACATTGTTTTAATAATTCGATAATATCTCTTTGAATCACTTGATCGAGACTGCTGGTAATTTCATCACAAATAAGTAATTGGGGTTGTATAATCAATGCTCTAGCAATTGATATTCTTTGTAACTGTCCTCCACTTAATTCATGAGGATATTTTTCCAAACAAGCCTCATCCATACCTACTTGTTCTAATATCTTTTTAATAGCAGTCATCACTTCTTTTTTATTTAAATGATAAAAATAATGATAAGGTTCATAAAGAAACTGTTTGATTTTCATTCGTGGCGAAAAGCTTTCAATTGGATTTTGAAGAATAAGTTGTATATCTTTACGACTCTTTTTAAAATCAACTGTTTTTCCTTGATATAACAAAGAACCTGAAGAAGGTTTTTCAATACCTGAAACAAGTCTTGCAAGGGTACTTTTTCCACATCCACTAACACCAATAATACCAACAACTTCACCTTCATCAATGCTAAAATCAAGATGATTTAAAACAGTCTTATCGTATTTTTTTATAAGATATTTAGCTTCAAATAAACGCATTATTCTTTTCCTTTCATAATAGTGACTTTGTATAGGGATGCTGAGGAGCATTAAAAAGAGTCTCTACATTTCCTTTTTCTACAATTATTCCATCTTTCATAACAACTATTTGATCTGCAATATAACGTGCTACTTGAATATTATGTGTTACAAACACAAAAGTTGTTTGTTTTTTTAGATTTAAAAGATAATCTAAAATTTGTTTTTGAATAACGACATCTAAACTGCTTGTCGGTTCATCAGCCAAAACAAGTGAAGGTTGTAAACATAATACTAAAGCAATCATCACTCTTTGAGCCATTCCTCCTGATAATTCAAAAGGATACTTGTTTAAAATAGTTTCTTCTAGCCCCATTTGTTTTAAATAATGAATAGCTATTTCTCTTGACTGTTTTTTAGAATATTTAAAATGAGTATGTAAACTTTCATAGAAATGTTCTTCAATATTTTGATAATCATCAAAATAAGTTAAAGGATTTTGAAAAATCATGCCTATTTTTTTTCCTCTATAACAATCTAAACCCTTTTCTAATAAATTATCTTCTTCAAATAAAATTTTACCCTCTATAATTTTTGCATCATCACTTAACAATCCCATTGTTGCTTTAAGTAATGTTGATTTCCCACTACCACTTTGACCGACAATAACTGTAATTTGATTTTTAGGAATCATTAAATCTATATGATGTAAAATTTCTTGTTCATTATAAGTCAATGTTAAATTTTGATAATTTAATATACTCATTTAAGATCAATATCCTTTGTAATCATATAATAATCAACCGGATGGCAAATAGCTCCTTTGACCTTAGAAGAAGTTACCGTATTTAAAGGAACATAAGAAACATAAATATTGGCAGCATCGTCTAAAATCATTTCACTTGCTTGAATAGCAAGTTGTTGTCTTTGTTTTAAATCATAGGTTGTTGAAAATTGTTGGATCAAATTATCAAGATTTGGATTTTTATAACGTCCAGTATTACTTGAACCTATTGATAAATAACGTTGTTGAATAAAGATTTCTGGATCACCTGTAGGTGCACTTGAATCATTAGCCGAACATAAATCAAAAGTTCCTGCTGCTTTAATATCATTCACATTTTCAACTTGATTAAGTTTAATTTTAATACCAATCTTTTTTGCTTCACTTTGCATAGATTGCGCAATAATATTTGCATCTGCTGAACCATGATCCGCGCTTTCATAATAATTTAAAATGATTTCTTGTCCATCTTTTTCTCTGATACCATCATTATTCGTATCAACATAGCCCGCTTCATCTAAAAGACGATTGGCTTCTTTTAAATTAAGACTATAGCCATTAGAAACATCTCCATAAGGTAATGCACTTGAATAAAGACCAGTTGCTTCTTTTCCACCAATTAATTTAACAATACTTTTACGATTTACACTATAAGATAAAGCTTTTCTAATCGTTAAATCACTTAAAAATGTTGTTTCATTATTCATATAAATAACATTTGTACGTGGCCCTAAAACTTCTAAAACCTGATAATCTTTATTATTTCTAAATAATTTTAAACTTGAATAATCAATCGTATTCGCAAGATCAACTTCACCCGATTGTAACGCTAAAACACGTGCATCAGAATCTGCCACTTGACTAAAATGAACATGGTCAAGTTTTGCTTTACCATCGTAATATTTTTTATTTTTGCTTGTATCGATTGTTTTTTCTGAAACAAAATCATCCACCACAAAAGGGCCGGTACAAAGAGGATGATTGGCAATATCTTCTTCACTTTGACTTGCATCATAAATAGTAAAGAGTGGTTCACAAAGATTATTTAAGATTGCCCCACTTGATTTATTTAAATAAAGATAAATATCTTGCCCCTTTGCTTCAACATGATTTAAATCAAAATAATCAATCGCTCTTGTATTTTTTTCAAAAGCTCTTTCTAAACATGCTTTGACATTTTCTCCTGTTACTTTTTTACCATTTGAAAAAGTAATAGAATCTTTTAAAGTCAATTTCCAGGTTGTATCATCAATTTGTTCATAGGATTTTGCCAGACATGGTTCCACTTCATATTTTTCATTAAGTTTTAACAATGTTTCTCCTACCCCAATACGACTTAAAACCCAACCATCATAATTATTTGTCGGATCTAAAGATGTTGAAATCCAAAACATAGCTGCATTAAGTGTCTTACTTGATTCATTTTTGTTTGAATTAGAACATCCACATAAAGTTGTTAACATAAATAAACAAAGCAATAATTTTATTTTCTTCATAACTTCTCCTCATAATGTTTAGGATCTAAATAATCCCTTATATCTTCTGATAATAAATTAAAAATTAGCACACAAATAAATAAAACAAGTCCTGGAAAAAACATCATCCAAGGAGCCACCTGCATAAATTGTTTACTTTCATAAAGCATCGCTCCCCATTCAGGTTGTGGTGGCTGACTAGCAAGTCCTAAAAAACTTAAACCTGCAAGTGAAATCATCATATTTCCAATATCTAAAAAGGCTGTTACAAGTATTTGTGATAAAATATTAGGTAATAAATAACGAATGATTCTTTGCAGTGTTGGTACGCCCGACATTTTAGCCATCACTAAATAATTCTTTTTCTTTTCCTGTTTAACAAGGGCAAGTGTCAATCTTGCATATTTTGTCCACCAAATAAGTGCTAAAGCAAATACTGTATTAAAGAGACCTGCCCCGACGATTCCTACTATTGCAATGGCAAAAATCGTATCAGGAAAAGCAAGTAATCCATTAATTATATTATTAAAAAAAGATTCAACTTTATCATTAGACAAGCCTGCAATTAAGCCAACAATCATTCCAATAAAAACAATTAAAAACAACATCAAAAAAGTCAAACCAAAAGAAGTTTTTGCACCACAAAGAATACGACTAAAAACATCTCTTCCTAATTTATCTGTACCAAAAATATGTAAGAAACTTGGTGGTTGTAAAGAGAAATCATAATTAACTTTTAAAGGATCATAAGGCGCTAAAAAAGAACCAAATAGAGCAATAAGTAATAATAAAACAGCAAGACCAATCTCAATTTTTAACTTTCTTTTCATTGAAACGCCTCCTTAATCGTGGATTTAATACTTGTTGAAAAATATCAACAAATAGATTAACAAAAACATAGATCAATGCCATATAAATTGCATAAGCTTGAATAATTGGATAATCACGATAACGAATAGCTTCTACAACCATGTTACCTAAACCTTGATATGAAAAAATCGTTTCAATAATTGCTGTTCCACCAAGTAAATGTCCAATAGAAAGACCTAATAAAGAAGAAAGTGTCGTAAAAACATGAGGTAAAACATGTTTTAATAAAATTTCTGATTGTTTCATTCCTCTTGCTTTGAGTCCAATAATATAATCTTGATTTAATTGTTCTAAAATAGCATTTTGAATCATTCTTGTATAAGAACAAATCAGCGGAAAACTTAAACAACAAACAGGTAAAACAAGACCTTTTAAACTACTTCCACTAATAACAGGAAACAATTGAATCTTTACTGAAAAAAGCAGAATTAAAAGAAGCGCTAACCAAAAATTAGGTAAAGATAAACCTAAAAAAGAGATATTTTTTAAAATAGAATTAATCAAACTATGACGATGAGTAGCACTATAAATTCCTAAAGGAATCGAAAAAGCTAAAACAACAACAAATGAAAACATCGCTAATTTTAAAGTATTTGGTAACTTTGATAACATTTGTTGATTCACATCTTGTCCATAATGATAAGAATAACCTAAATCACCATGAACAAAATCATTCAACCAGTCAACATAGCGAACAACAATATTTTTATCGAGACCCATTTCATGTCGTGTTTCATTTAAAACTTCCTCGCTAGGTGTAATTCCTTTAGATAAATAATACATTTCAGCACTATCACTTGGTGCCAAATCTGTCATAATAAAGGTAACAAGTGTCACCAAGAAAAGAACTGAAAATAATGATAAAATTCTTTTCATTATTTAATCGCATGTATTAAGAATTGACGAATCAATTCTTTTCCTTCCTTTGTTTTTTCTTTTGAAAGTATTTCACTTTCAATTTGTTGAAAACCGATTTCTTTTAGAATTTCTATATCATATTGAGGTCGTAAAACATAAGATAACTTTAATTCTTTAGCAATATTATCAATAATAGAAACATCAATTCCTTCCATATGTTGATGATCACTATGCCCTGACCTATTATAATCTCGATCTTGATAGTGATAATAATGATTACCATCAACATTTAAAAGATGCCCTTTATTTTTCAAGACTCTCAATATTTCCTTATAAGCTTGTACTGGCTTTTCTAAATTCCATGTCACATTACGTGTGATAACCAAATCAAAAGTTTCATCCTGAAAAGCTAAATTTTGAACATCCATTTTTTGAAATTCGACATTCGCTTTAAATTTACCTGCATTATTTCTTGCTTCCTCCAACATTTTGTCACTGTAATCAATACCGATAACTTGACATCCATAATTTGTAAGCATAACAGAAAAAAATCCTGGGCCACACCCTAAATCTAACACTTTCATTCCTTTATTTATTTTTAGATAACGATTTATTAATTCTATCCATTTTTCTTGATCATGTAAAAGTTCTTCTTGGTTATCCAAAGAATAACCAAAAGAACGTTGATTCCAATAATCTGCAATTTTATTTAACTGACTTGTCATAAATTCTCCTTTATTTAACAAGATGATATATTTCCTGTAAAGAACATTGATGTTTTAACGCTAATTTTTTAGCACTTTCATATTCTGGATAACATCTTTTTTCACCATCAATTTCTACTTCTTTTACTTGAAGTTTTCCAAGAGGTGTTTCGATTTCTTTAATTTGTCTTTTTAAAACAGTTCTTTGTTCCTTACGATAACGAATACCAATAGTCGTTGTTTGTGTAAAAATCACTTTTTGTAAGAGACCCATCTTTTCTTCATTACAAACGACCGTCAAGCGATAAGCTGGTCTATTTTTTTTCATAAAGATAGAAGTAAAGAAAACATCTAAAGCTCCTTGATCTAAAAGCTGTTCCATTACAAAACCAAGCATTTCTCCACTACAATCATCAATGTTGGTTTCCATGACTATAATTTCGTTTTTTTTTTAATTTCTCCAAGGGATACTTTTAAAACATTTGGAATTACCAAATCTTTTGTACCCGTTCCCCAACCTACTTTTTGAACATTCATAGCAGGCATTGTAGTAAATTCACTCGCAATTTCTGCGATGATTGCAGCACCTGTTGGTGTAACAAGTTCTGTATCTACATCAATTTGTCGAGTGATAGCATTACTTGCTGCAAAGATTTCAGATGTTGCAGGTACAGGGACAGAAATCATCCCATGTGCACATTCAATAAATCCATAACCATCATTAACGACACTACTATAAATAACATCCGGATTGATTTTACATAATAAAATCGCTGTTCCAATAATATCAACAATAGAGTCAATGGCTCCTACTTCATGAAAATGAACATTTTCTAAAGTTTCATTATGGACTTTGCTTTCAGCTTTGGCAACTCTTAAAAAGATACGTTTAGCCAAATCTTTTGCTTTTTCGTCAATTTCACTTTCATCAATAATTTTATTAACATCGAATAAATTACGATGTTCATGATGATGGTGATGAGCGTGTTCATGATGTAAGTGTTCATGCTCATGCTCATGTTCATGTTCATGTTCATGATGATGTTCGTGTTCTAAATGAACATCAACATAAGTTCCTGTAATCCCATTTTTCTTTTCTTTAGAAATATGAATATGATACCCATCCACATTTAATTTTTTTAATTCATTAACTAAATAATGAGGATCATCAATCAATTCAGATAACGCTCCTAAAGTCATATTTCCACTGATTCCACTACTACAATCAAAATATAATACTTTCACTATTTCTTTCCTCCTAAACAATTAATGGTATGGGCCATAAATCCTGCCCCAAATCCATTATCAATATTGACAACACTAACCCCACTCGCACAGCTATTAAGCATGGCAAGAAGAGCTGATAATCCATCAAAGTTAGCGCCATACCCAATAGATGTTGGTACAGCAATAACTGGTTTATCCACAAGTCCTCCAACAACGGAAGCGAGGGCCCCTTCCATTCCTGCACAAACAACTAAAACATTTGCCCTTTGAATAGTATCTAAACGATGAAACAAACGATGAATACCGGCAACACCCACATCACTGACAAGTTCAACTTCGTTACCTAAAAATTGAGCTGTAAGCATAGCTTCACGAGCAACCGGCAAGTCTGATGTTCCAGCACAAACAACAACAATTTTTCCTTTATTAATTTCTTTTTGTTCCTCATCAATATAACAAATGTGCGATAAAGAATCATAAATCATTTGTGGAAATTCTTTTAAGATAGCTTCACTTTTTTCTTGGTCGACACGTGTAATTAAAATAGAATGGATATCATGGTCTAACATATTTTTTACAATCCCAATAATTTGTTCTTTGGTTTTACCAGCACCATAGATTACTTCATTATTTCCTGTTCTTTTTTTTCGATTATAATCAATCGTTGCATAATCTAAGGGTTGTTCAATCAGTTTTTGAGCTTGTTCAATTGTTAGTTCATTATTTTTAACCTTTTGTAGAATTTCTAGTGTTTTCAATATCATAACCTCCACTTCTAATTCCTTCTAAATCAAGTGTTACAAATCTAAATCCAAGATTTTTAATATTTTGAATCAATTCTTTATTTTCAATGATTTTCATAAAATCTTGTGGTTCAACTTCAAGACGTGCCACATCTCCATGTACTCTTAAACGTACATGAAGCATTCCTAAATCATGTAAATATTTTTCACCTGTTTCAACAAGTTTTAATTTTTCTAAAGTAAGCTCTGTATTGTAGTCAAAACGAGAAGCCAGACAGGCATTGGATGGTTTATTATAAGTAGCAATACCAAGCTGTTTAGAATAATCTCTAATTTCTTGTTTTGCTAAATTATTGTTCGCTAAAGGCGAAATAATACCTAATTCTTCACAAGCTTTTAATCCTGGTCGATACACTTTTTCATCATCTTTATTTTTCCCATCTAAAACATAAGCAAAGTCATGTTCTTTAGCAACGGCAATAACTTTTGACATAATGCTTCTTTTACAATGATAACAACGATCTTTATGATTAAAATGAAAAGCTTCTACGTCTAATGGATTGACTGATAAAACCACATGATTTGAATCTTTTAATTGTTCAAGAGCACCTTCAATGTCTTCTTTTGACATCATTGCTCCTCGACATAAAACAGGTAAAACATTTTCTTTTCCTAATGTTTCAAGAGCTACATGGAATAAAAAGTTGGAATCAACACCCCCACTATAAGCAATCGCAACTTTTCCATAATTTCTTAATTCTTCTTGTAATAATTCTAATTTATTCATATAAATCTCCCTAAACTCCTCTATGACTTCTACTTAAAGGCTTCATTTAACATTGAAAAAAGTTATATTTATTATTTTACTCAAAAAAATATCGTATACATAAGTAGTTTATAGTTTCAACTATAATCGATACTTCATGTATACGATATCCTCTATTTTTCTAATTTTTCAATCATAACAACAAGGTCATCAATATATTCAGATATTGATTTTGATGCAACACCTACGACTTGAGCACTGCATTTAGAAACAGGAATAAAATATTTATGCGCTTCACTTTCTCCAATAGCTTTTGCCATAGCTGGTGTAATTTCACCATACATTGAATTTGCAAAAGCAACTCCAATCGGACCAACAACAATAGAGGCATGTTTAACATTATAAACAACAGCATTTTCCCCCGTTGCAATAATATCAGCACCACCCTTTTTTAGCTGTGTTGTTGCCATACTATTGGTTCCAACACCAATGATGGTATATTCTGGATGCTTTTCTTTTAAAACTTGTATAATATTTTTTCCAATTCCGCCACCTTGTCCATCAATAACAACAATTTCCATTTTCCCTCCTGATATATAATAAACTTCTTGTTTATTTTCGATTTCGTATCTCTATATCTTATTTATGAAAATAATCAGTAATTTCTTGCATATGTTTACTCTGTTGAACATGAAATGGACATCGTTTATCACAATGGTGACAAACAATACAATCACTTGCTTTTAAAGCTAAATGATGATAATGATCTGTAGCAAGTTCATCTTTTAAACGAGCAAGATCATAATATTATTAATCAAGGTAGTGTCTAACCCTTTTGAACAAGGATGACAATGTTTATAATAAACAAATTAATTACAATTTTCTAATATTGGAAATATTTTTAAAATTGAATAATCTTTTTCTACATCAGATACTTCTAAATAATGAAGAATACGTGTTAAATCATCATTTCTAATTCCTGACAAAACTGTTAAAATAGACAGTTTATCTAAAGCATACTGCATATATTGAGTTTCTGTCAAGGCTTAATGAAATGGTGACTCATCTTCTTCTCAAAGTTTTCCTCCACAAAAGGCTTTCATTACAGTAATACCTACGCCTTCTTTTTTAAGACAACGATATAAATCCATACGTTCATCAATGGCGAAGTCTTCAAACTTCAAATCATAAGTTGAATCAATACTAAACATGTCAATATCTAAAACTTGATGAACAAGTTTTAGCGAATGTGATGATAAATCAATATGATAAATAATTGCTTTTTTTAATCTAATATATAATCTAAAGCACCATAATAGGTTTTAAATTCGTTGTCCAACCGTACTCTTCTGATGAATATTCAACACCAAAATGAATTTGTAAGTAAATTTGATTACTTCTTGACTTACTTATTCTAAAGAACCTACCCCTAAACTAATAATATTTATTTCTTCATTTCTATGTAGCAATTTTCTATATTCCGTTATTTTTCAAAATGACCTGCAACATCTTTTAAATATTGAATAATTGATAAATGTTGTGGACATACGCCTTCGCATTGACCACATTCAACACAGTCACTGGCTTTACCAAATGTTTTTGTTAAGTTGTTGTAGTATTCTCCTTGTGGTGTCCATCCTTTTTCTTCTACTTCTTGTAAATCTGCATTATATAATGAGAAGTATTTTGGAATGGCAATATTCATAGGACAACCATCAACACAATAAGCACATCCTGTACATGGGACAGTAATTGTTGAATTAATGGCAGTAACCGCTTTTTTAATTAAAGCATATTCTTCTTCATTTAATGGTTTAAAATTTTCCATATAACCTAAGTTATCTTCTAATTGTTCCATATTAGACATACCACTTAAAACCATCATAACGTTTTCTTGACTTGCTGCAAAACGAATAGCCCAAGAAGGAATTGACATTTCTGGATGATATTCTTTAAACATCTTTTCAACTTCTTCTGGTACTTTCGCAAGTGTTCCACCTTTTACAGGTTCCATAACAATCACTGGTTTATGATGTTTTGTAGCGACTTCATAACATTTTCTTGATTGTACACCAACACTGTCCCAATCTAAATAATTGATTTGTAATTGTACAAATTCAAATTCTGGGTGTTCAGTTAAAACTTTATCTAATAATTCAGGTCCGTCATGATATGAAAAACCAATTGTTTTTACTAAACCTTGTTTCTTCTTTTCTTGAATCCAATTAAAACAATCTAATTCATTATAAACTTCAATACTATGGGTATTGATATCATGTAATAAATAGTAATCAAAATAATCAACACCTGTTTTTGCACATTGTTCATTAAAAATACGATCACGATCTTCTTTTGTTTTAATAAACCCTGAATGTAATTTTGTAGCAAGTGTATAAGCATCTCTTGGATAACGTGAAACTAATGCCTCTTTAGCCGCATTTTCGCTATTAAATCCACAATACATCCATGCTGTATCAAAATATGTAAAACCTCTTTCAATGAATGTATCAACCATCTTTTTGGTTTGTTCAATATCGATTTTTGATGGATCATTTGGATCCAAAGATGGTAAACGCATTAACCCAAAACCTAGTTTCTTTTTACTCATTTCCTTTTTCCTCCTATTACTTAAATTAGCCTTTAAGTAAGTGCTTTCCTTACTTCTTTACTATTGTATCATTCTAACAATAGAGGCGCAAATACCTCTTTTCAATAAATGATTATGTTTAAAAAGCATAGAAACTAATCAATTTCAATAAGTTCATATTCTCTTGAACCATAACCAAGTTTTGCTGCTGCTTCAATGGTATGAACACCATTACGTGATTCAATTCTTTCAATCAAATGATCTCTTCCTTTATCATTTGAAGCATAAACAAGATCAATACATGCTTGATCGATTGCTATTGGATCAGTAGAAATTAAAATACCAATATCATCCATACATGGATCTTCTGCCACTGCACAACAATCACAGTCAACAGACATATTTTTCATAACATTGATATAAACAATATTATCTTTAAAATATTTATGAACTGATTTAGCCGCATCGGCCATCGATTCTAAAAATAAATCATGCTCTGCTGTCCAAATTTTTTCAGGTTCACCAGCTCCATGGATATACGCTTTTCCATAAGATGATGCACAACCAATTGAAAGTTGTTTTAAAGCACCACCATAACCACCCATAGGATGTCCTTTAAAATGAGATAAAACAATCATTCCATCATATTTAACCATATCTTTTCCCACATAGTTTTTTTGAATCACTTTTCCTTCAGGAATATCTAAAACCATATCAGGGCCTTCAGCATCCATTAAATCAACATTAAAATATTTAGACCATCCATGTTTTTCAATAGTCTTTAAATGTTTTTCTGTTGTATTTCTAGACCCTTCATAAGCCGTATTACATTCAACAACTGTTCCATTTAACTTATCAATAATTGGTCTCCAAAAATCAGGTTTTAAAAAGTTTTGATTTCCTTCTTCCCCTGAATGAAGTTTTACTGCAATATTACCTTTTAATTCTTTACCTAAAACTTCATACATTTCTAAAACTTTTTCCGGTGTTATTGTTTTTGTAAAATATACTTTTGATTTCATAAAAATCCTCCTATCTCTATTTCACTATAAACCTAAAGTCCACTTTAGGAGCAAGAAATATTTTCATATTTTTAAATATTCCTTTAATAAGTTTTACTTATAACATCTATTAAGAAAAGATTGTTTCTTCAGTTATCTTTCTTTTTAATAGTTGTTAAAGGAGAAAGGAAAAATGAATACATATTTTAATGAAATAAAGAAAAATTTTGGTTTTGGCTGCATGCGACTTCCAATGAATAGTGAAGAAGTCGATTATGAATTAACTTCAAAAATGGTTGATTATTTCATTCAACAAGGATTTAATTATTTTGATACAGCCCATGGTTATTTAGGAGGAAAAAGTGAAATTGCCTTAAAAGAATGTTTAACTTCACGTTATCCTAGAAATCAGTATATTCTTACAAACAAACTTTCAACACATCATTTCAATAAACAAGAAGAAATTTTTCCTTTATTTGAAAGTCAATTAGAAGCTTGTGGTGTTGATTATTTTGATTTTTATTTAATGTATGCTCAAAGCGATGAAATCTATGCAAAATAAAAAAATTACACGCTTATGATGAAGCAAGTAAATTAAAAGAAGAAGGAAAAATTAAACACTTTGGAATTTCCTTTCATGATAACGCTGATGTTTTAGACATGATTCTAACTGAAAATCCTGATATTGAAGTAGTTCAAATTCAATTTAATTATGTTGATTATGAAGATCCTGCCATCCAAAGAAAGGCATGTTATGAAGTATGTCGTAAACACAATAAACCTGTTATTGTAATGGAACCTGTTAAAGGTGGTAACCTTGTAAATCTTCCAAAAGAAGCAAAAGTTGTTTATGATAAATGAGGAACAATGTCTTATGCAAGTTATGCTTTACGCTTTGCGGTTGGATTTGATGGTATGATGATGGTTTTATCGGGAATGAGTGATATGAATCAAATGAAAGATAACTTAAGTTTTATGAAAGATTTTCAACCATTATCTTTAAAAGAACAAGAAGCTGTTAAACAAGTAACAGATTTCTCTATACGCTCTACGTTCAGATTTCATATTAAATTTTTGCGTCTTGTGAATCATTTACCAGTCCTTCTAGCTCTTTTTCATTTTTTTCATCTTCAACAGGTTTCTTTCCGGTAATATCCTTATATGCTTCTTTCACACCATTCTTCACAGCCCACTTAATGACAAAATATAGTGCTATCAAAATAACAATTGCGGTTCCTCCGCTTATGCCTAATTCATTCCACATAATTCAATCCTCCAAATTCAAATTCCTCAGTTTCAAAAACTGGAATTTCTATTTGTGTTGCCATGTCATTACATAATCTTTTTCTCCGGTAGCCTCATCTAAGCCACTATGCTGAATCTCAAATCCTTCTCTCTTATAAAAAGATATTGCCCGTGCGTTCTTTTGGTATACGTTCAAGTACAACTTATTCCTTTTATCCTTTGCATAATTCAGCAGAATTTTACCTATACCCTGCGATTGCATTTCACCAGAAACAAAAATGCCCTCAACATATTCATCATTTAACCCTAGGGTTAAACTTAACTACTATTTTTTCTTTGCGATATAAAATACATAACTGTAATAATCTACTACTAATCTAAAATAAAGCGATTATAAGCTATCCTTTTTCCTGTGTTTGTTTTAAAGTTTTCATCTATACACTTTTTTATCTTTTCCTGTTCTTTTTCTTTATCCATAACCGTTAAATTTTCAAGCAAATCAGCTTCCCATTGTATTTGAAAATCAAGTCCATCAATTTTAGATGGAGTATGATGGTTGCCTATTATAAAGCATATTCTATCAATATTTTTGTTATAGCCTACCTTTTTTAATATTTCTTTCGCTACTGCTGGTCCTTCCTTTTCTTGATAGACACCATCAATAGAACCGTATTTTTTTTGTGCTTCAACCGCACCAATATCATGTAGTATAGCAGTAATACTGATGAATTCTTTTTCTTCCTCTCCGATATTTTCTCCGTTCATTATATCTTCTGCATTTTTCAAAACTTTAAGAGTATGCTCTATGCCAAAAGGTATTTCTTTGAATACTTCTTTCATCTCTATAATAATTTTTTCTTTAAACATAAATTGCCTCTATTTATTCTTTATAGGTGTTTTAGTTCTATCTATCCATTTTTTTATTGGCCGATACAATCAGCATCATGGGACGGCGCATTTCATCCTGCATCCCCGGAATATCCATCATGTATTCCGGCGGCTGCGGCTCCACAATATGATTTATTATAAAACCATTTGAAAGCAGTGTATTTAGATATGTGGTCAGTGTTCTATGATATTTTGTAACCTTTTCTCCCAAAAACACAGCTGTCCGTTTGCCCTCATAATAATAATTATCCACCGGAAAATGCAGTATTTCTCCTTTTTCGTTATAATGCCAGTCTTGTGTTCCATAGGCAGTAAAAACAGGATGTTCAACCGTAAAAACTAGCTTACCACCAGACTTCAGTATTCTATATATCTTTTTTACTAAAATCTCATAATCTGCTACATAGTGAAACGCAAGTGAACTTAATATTACATCAAAACTCTCCTCTGGGAATTCCACATCTTCTATAGCACAGCATTTATATTCAACCTGTGGAAAATGTGTTTTTTCTTTGGCTACCTCGAGCATTTTATGAGAAATATCAACACCTACAACAGAAGAAGCACCGTGTTCCATCGCATAAATACAGTGCCATCCATAGCCGCATCCTAAATCAAGCACACGCTTATCTTTAAAATCCGGCAGCAGCTTTCTCAATGTTTCCCATTCTCCTGCACCGGCTAGTCCCTGCTGTGAGCGACTCATTTGACTGTATTTTTGAAAAAATATATCATCATCATATTTGTTTTCTTTTCCATATTCTACATAATTCAACATCTTTCACCTCGCTGTAAACTTCCGATTCGTCTCTCCGTTAAACACACCGGCTTATTGGGATTTATCAGTTAATAAGTTTACTCGCCAGTTTGTATACTTGATTTATTTCTTTGCTTTCTAACTTCCAGTTATTGAGTTCATCTTTAATCAGCTCCGGAAATTTTTTACTAATATCTCTTAAAGCATTACCTACTGATTTCCTAACATATTCACTCGGATCTTCTTTTAAGGCTACAATCCGCCTAATTGCTTCATTCGGATTATCTTTGAAATATGGTCTACTTGTCCATATTCTTAATCCTTCCGTAACTGCTCTCCTCGTATTTGGATTATCATTTTCTAACCAGTCATCAATGATCGGAAGTGCTTTTTCATATCCTGTATTTTTGCAAAATTCATCAAATGCCTTTGCTAATACTTCCTGAACTCTCCAATTATCATCTTTAGAAACTTCATCTCTCATAAATGTCAAAATATCATTTTGTTCTGATAAGTATCCAAAAAGAAATACACCGTACATTCTTACTTGATAGGTATTTGAGTTATAAGCTAAAAACGCCAACTTCTTGACAAATTCTTTATCATTAGATCTATAATCGGATAAGGCTCTTTTTTCTTCCTCTTTAAAACCATTTTCTATCAAAGAAAATTCTTTTTCTAAACTCGCAATATAATTTTCCAAACAAAATCACCTTGCTTTCAAATTCAAATTCATGCGCGCTTTCAATCTCACCGGAAGACTGAAATTTTAAAGTGTGCGTGTTTACAATAACAATCTTTCTGCTTCACATATATTTTCGACAGTTAAACCAATACTTGCATCTGTAAGTATTTGATGTTTTCTAATTTCTTCATTATGCAAATCAAGGTCATCAATCACTATCCACTTTTCAATATTGTCGTACTGTGATACCCATGCAAGTATTTCACTCGCTTTGACAAGACTAAATTTTTTGCTTTTTCTTATCTCCTCCGTTGTATGGTCTGGAGTTACACCATTGACTTTTATACCTTCCTTTTCAAGCATACTTATCAAGCGTTCTGCTTCTCTACGCAATGGCTTTACTTCACTATCAAACCAAAACTTCCAACCGGAATGTAATATAACCTTTGCACTTGTGTTTCTTATAAGTTGCCCCAATAACATTACTTTTTCTTCATCAATAAGTGTTCCATCACTTATTTCTCTTTGATGTGTATCATTCCAGAAATTAGAGTTAAGAACACCATCAATATCTAAAAATATTACTTTCATAATATATAATTCCTCGCTAAATTCACAGTTTTTATCTTGTAGTAATCATATTGCATCTTCCCCAAAATTCATCCTTAAAACTAAACGCATTCTCTGTTAACGTTCTTTCCTTAAATCCCACTTTTTCATAACATTTCTTCGCACCAGGATTTTCCGGAAAAACATTCAAATGTACTGCATCTGCTTTCGCTATTTCAAATGCATATTTAATAAAAAGATTACTAGAATTAAAAGAGAATTTACCACTAAGAAAAAAAGAACCTCGCTACTGATAGAAATACCGGTAGTGAGGTTCTTTTTATTATATTCATTCCTGCTATTGAATTAAGTTATTAATTCTCACAGAAATATATCCATATTCAGCAATACCTTCTCAAAGTTTTGCTTCTTAATTTAGTGATAAATCACTCGCCTACTTCTGAGAGATAGCCGCCTGAGCTGCTGCTAAACGAGCGATTGGTACACGGAATGGTGAGCAGGAAACATAGTCTAAACCAATCTTGTGGCAGAATTCTACGGAAGAAGGATCTCCACCGTGCTCTCCACAGATACCAACATGAAGTTTTGGATTTACTGGTTTACCAAGTTTGATTGCCATATCCATTAACTTACCAACACCGTTCTGGTCAAGTTTTGCAAATGGATCGTTCTCGAAGATCTTTGTATCATAGTAAGCATTTAAGAACTTACCAGCATCATCACGAGAGAATCCAAATGTCATCTGAGTTAAATCGTTCGTACCGAAGCAGAAGAAATCAGCTTCTGTAGCGATCTCATCAGCTGTAAGAGCAGCTCTTGGGATCTCGATCATAGTACCAACTTCATACTCTAATTTAACGCCTGCTGCTGTGATCTCAGCATCTGCTGTCTCAACAACAACTTTCTTAACGTATTTTAACTCTTTAACTTCACATACAAGTGGAATCATGATTTCTGGTTTTACTGTCCAGTCTGAATGTTTCTTCTGTACGTTGATAGCTGCACGGATAACAGCTTTTGTCTGCATCTTAGCAATTTCTGGATAAGTAACTGCAAGACGGCATCCTCTGTGTCCCATCATTGGGTTGAACTCATGTAAAGAAGCGATGATGTTCTTGATTGTCTCAACAGATTTACCCTGAGCTTTTGCAAGTTTCTCGATATCTGCTTCTTCAGTTGGAACGAACTCATGAAGAGGTGGATCAAGGAAACGAATTGTAACTGGGTTACCTTCCAATGCTTCGTAAAGTGCTTCGAAGTCTCCCTGCTGATATGGAAGAATCTTCTCAAGAGCAGCTTCTCTTTCTTCTACTGTATCAGAGCAGATCATCTCACGGAATGCAGCAATTCTGTCTTCCTCGAAGAACATATGCTCTGTACGGCAAAGTCCGATACCTTCTGCACCAAGCTCACGAGCTTTCTTAGCATCTGCTGGAGTATCTGCATTTGTACGAACTTTTAATGTTCTGTATTTGTCAGCCCATGCCATAACACGACCGAACTCACCAGCGATTGTAGCATCAACTGTCTTGATAGCTCCATCATAGATGTTACCTGTTGTACCATCGATAGAGATGTAATCTCCTTCATGGAACTCTTTTCCAGCTAATGTGAATTTCTTATTTTCTTCGTCCATAGCGATATCGCCACATCCGGATACACAGCATGTACCCATACCACGTGCAACTACGGCTGCGTGGGATGTCATACCACCACGTACTGTTAAGATACCCTGGGAAGCCTTCATACCAGTGATATCTTCTGGAGAAGTCTCAAGACGTACTAATACGACTTTCTCTCCTCTTGCATTCCACTCTTCAGCATCTTCTGCTGTAAATACAACTTTACCACAAGCAGCTCCTGGAGATGCTCCAAGACCTTTTCCAAGTGGAGTTGCAGCTTTTAATGCAGCAGCATCAAACTGTGGATGTAATAATGTATCTAAGTTACGAGGATCGATCATTAATACTGCTTCTTCCTCTGTCTTATGTCCTTCATCAACAAGGTCGCAAGCGATCTTTAATGCAGCTGGAGCTGTTCTCTTACCGTTACGGCACTGTAACATGTAAAGTTTCTTGTTCTCTACAGTGAACTCCATATCCTGCATATCATGGTAGTGATTCTCAAGAGTCTCACATACTTTTAAGAATTCAGCGTAAGCTTCTGGGAATTCCTGCTCCATCTGTGCGATTGGCATTGGAGTACGAACACCGGCAACTACGTCTTCACCCTGTGCATTGATCAAGAACTCACCCATAAGTTTGTTCTCACCTGTAGCTGGATCACGTGTAAATGCAACGCCTGTACCGGACTCGTTATTTAAGTTACCGAATACCATTGGCATTACGTTAACAGCAGTTCCCCAGGAATATGGGATATCGTTGTCACGACGGTAAACGTTTGCACGTGGGTTGTCCCAAGAACGGAATACAGCTTCAATAGCAAGTTTTAACTGCTCTACAGGATCTGAAGGGAAGTCTGTTCCTAACTGGTTCTTGTACTCAGCTTTGAACTGCTCTGCTAATTCTTTTAAGTCTGCTGCTGTGAGGTCGATATCGAATTTAACGCCTCTTTCTTCTTTCATCTTGTCGATAAGCTGTTCGAAATATTTCTTACCAACTTCCATAACTACGTCAGAGAACATCTGAATGAAACGTCTATAGGAATCGTAAACGAAACGCTCGAATGCTGGATCTGGGTTACCAGCGATCATAGCTGCTACTACTTCGTCATTTAAACCAAGGTTTAAGATAGTATCCATCATACCTGGCATAGAAGCTCTTGCACCTGAACGAACAGATACTAATAATGGATTCTTAAGATCGCCGAATTTCTTTCCGTTGATCTCTTCCATTTTCTTAACGCCTTCCATAGCCTGAGCCATGATCTCGTCGTTGATCTTGCGACCATCTTCATAGTACTGTGTACAAGCCTCTGTTGTGATTGTGAATCCCTGTGGTACAGGAAGTCCGATGCTTGTCATCTCTGCAAGGTTGGCACCTTTACCACCAAGCAGGTTACGCATGGTCATGTCGCCTTCGCTAAACATATAAACCCATTTGTTTGCCATTTTATAATTCCTCCTAATATAAAATACTGTAACTTTTATTCAAACAGAGAGCATTAACCCCTGTTCTTGTCACAAGTATGCACGTTTTTCCAAAACGCACATACTTATAATACCACACATTAACCAAAAGGCAACAACTTTTTTGCTTCTTTTCGCCTATTTTTTATGCACATTTCACAATTTGAAATTCTATTCCATATTATGGAACTCTTACCATTCAAATTTCTTTGCAAAATATGCATCCAGATCTTCGATCTTGATACGCTCCTGCTCCATCGTATCACGGTCACGGACAGTCACTGCTCCGTCTGTCTCAGACTCGAAATCGTAAGTAACACAGAATGGGGTTCCGATCTCATCCTGTCTTCTGTAACGTTTTCCGATATTTCCTCTGTCGTCAAACTCACAGTTATATTTCTTTGCAAGCTGTGCATATACTTTCTCAGCGCCCTCATTTAACTTCTTGGATAATGGAAGTACACCGATCTTAACAGGCGCAAGTGCCGGATGGAAATGAAGCACGGTTCTCATGTCCGGTTTTTCCTCTGTACCAATGTTCTCCTCATCATAAGCAGCACATAAGAATGCAAGTACCACACGGTCAGCTCCAAGAGATGGCTCGATCGCATATGGGATATATCTCTCACCTTTTTCATCATCAAAGTAAGTGAGATCCTGTCCTGATACGTTCTGATGCCGTGTGAGGTCATAGTCTGTTCTGTCAGCGATACCCCATAACTCGCCCCATCCAAATGGGAATAAGAACTCAATATCGGTTGTTCCCTTGCTGTAGAAGCTAAGTTCTTCCTGTGAATGGTCACGAAGACGCATCTCATCCTCTTTGATACCAAGTGTCTGTAACCAGTCACGGCAGAATCCTCTCCAATACTGGAACCACTCAAGATCAGTACCCGGCTCACAGAAGAACTCTAATTCCATCTGTTCGAACTCACGGGTACGGAATGTAAAGTTACCCGGTGTGATCTCGTTACGGAAAGATTTACCGATCTGACCGATTCCAAATGGGATTTTCTTTCTGGAAGTTCTCTGTACATTTTTAAAGTTTACGAAAATTCCCTGTGCTGTTTCAGGTCTTAAATAAACTGTGTTCTTTGCATCTTCAGTAACACCCTGGAATGTTTTAAACATTAAGTTAAACTGACGGATGTCTGTGAAGTTATGTTTGCCACATGTAGGACATGGGATCTGATGTTCCTCGATGAAATCTCTCATTTCTTCCTGTGTCCATCCATCCACAGAGCCCTTTAATTCAATGTTCTTCTCAGCAGCAAAATCCTCAATGATCTTATCTGCACGGAAACGCTCATGGCACTCTTTGCAATCCATTAACGGATCAGAGAATCCTCCGAGATGTCCGGATGCAACCCATGTCTGTGGATTCATAAGGATGGCACAGTCAACACCTACGTTGTAAGGGTTTTCCTGAATGAATTTCTGCCACCATGCTCTTTTTACGTTGTTCTTCAACTCTACACCAAGATTTCCGTAATCCCATGTATTTGCAAGACCTCCGTAAATCTCAGAACCCGGATATACAAATCCTCTTGATTTTGCAAGTGCTACGATTTTGTCCATCGTCTTTTCCATAATAAATTCCTCACATTCTATTATATTATTGCTGTATTATGCAATTATTTATAACTCGTACTTATGATTTATTGTATCATCGCGAGCCTATTTGTAAATGATATAAGTATAGACATCTGTACCGGATGAACCGCCGGAAAGATTTGTGACTACATCATTGCCGGAAGCTTCCTCTGTTCCTATGATCACTTCTCCCTCAATGACATCCCCTGCGTCTTCCGTACTTTCTGTCTCCAAGACGGCCTCTGTGGATGGTACTTCTTCTGCTTCCGTGATCCAGGTTTTCTCGATTCCGGTTCCCTCTTTAATGGAAACAGAATCTTTTCCTGTCACCGTCACGTTATCGCAGGAAACATATAAAATTTTGCCGTCAATCTTCACATCGGTATTTGCCTTAATAATGACAACTTTCAGATCTTCCTGTGCGAGAATATCCCCTCTCGTCACTCCCGTGACACTGCCGTCTTTATCCACGCCCGCAAAATCTGTGTCAAAATCATACCCGGCAGCCAATGCCTGCACGATTTTACCCTCATACAATTCCACACCATTAAACGCTGTATAATCATCCACCGTTTCATAGTCCATCCGGAGTTTTGCTGTGCCATCTTCCACGGTCAGATCATCCACTTTTACAGAATTTTTTCCATTCTCTGTATTGTACTCATCCACTGCGGAATCCACAAACTCTTTCAGCTCCGTCTCATCATAATAAGACTGGTCAAGCTGTTCCACATCCATTGAAACTACTTTGCCATGTTTTGAAACATAAACGGTATTTGTGTCTGCCTCCAGACTGGAACCACACCCGGCGAGCATACCTGCGCAGATCATGATTGTCAGTCCAATACACCCTAATCTCTTCATGTTACAGACTCCATCCTCTTTCTATTTCATTCAATGTTAATCTTGGATATTATACAATTTTTATATCATGTTTTCAACCTCTTCCAAAATTTTTAATGATTTAAAAGAATGGTTGATATAATATTTCATGTATTCCCTGATACACTGCTGTAATTCCCACAATACCTGATCGGATACAGAAAACGTGTAAAGTTTTGCAAGCTTTGCTGTCATAATATACTGCATGGTATAGACTGTGGATTCCTGCACTTTCTGATAGGTCGGCAACGCCGCCATATTTTCAGGTTTCCGCCTTAACTCATTCACGCAGTGATCGCAAAGCATGCGCGCCGTCTTTCCCGAAAACCAGTGCAGTGCCTCTTTTTTTCCGCATTTTGTGCACCCGAACACATTCGGTGCTTCCCCGTTGATTGTGAGTGTCCGGAGTTCATAGATACATCTCACAAGCCGGTTGGAAAAAGCAGGGCTTTCGAGCGCCCGGAGTGTCTGGTAAAGCAGTTTTAACATTTCTGTCTCATCGTTATTTTCCTGACAATAATAATCTGCAAATTCCAGAAAATAAAATCCATAATAGGCAGCGTTGAAATCTGCTGCAAGCTCCCGGAAATAATTCTGGATGGACACTTTGGCAACTGTATATGTAGAACGTCCCTCGAAAAGTTCAAATTCCCCGAAGGAGAAAGGATTTGTCGCAGCTAAAAACTGACTGTTTGGTTTTCTTGCCCCTCTGGCAAATGCTGTGATTTTTCCTCTCTCCCTCGTGAGCAGTGTTATTCTTTTGTCATAATCGCCAATCGGCATCGCATTTAAAACCATTCCGGTCATTACAAGGTTCTGCCCCATTCTGCCTTACTTCCTGCTCTCTGTCACTCTCTTTTTCTCTGCATATCTCCAGATAATCGTCAATCCGTCCTGTTTCCCAAAAAGTGTTCCAGGTTTTCTCCATCGTTTTTCCCTCCTGCCATCTGTATACAGATAGGATTTGCGTTGTGAAAAACCTTATACACGTTAAATATTGGCAACGGTTTAAATTTCGTCCTTATTGTATCCAAAATTTTTGATCAGAAAATCGCTGTCACGCCAGTCTTTCTTCACTTTCACCCAAAGTTTCAGATTTACTTTTGTATCCAATAACCGCTCGATCTCGTAACGCGCATTGCTTCCGATTTTTTTGAGCATTGCACCGCCTTTTCCGATGATAATTCCCTTGTGGGAATCACGCTCGCAGACGATCGTTGCGTCAATGTCAATGATATTCTGTCCCTTTCTACCCTTCATCCGGTCGATATAAACGGCAATTCCATGCGGAATCTCATCATCGAGCGCATGCAGTGCCTTCTCACGGATGATTTCTGCAACAATAGCGCGCTCCGGCTGGTCGGTGATCGTATCCTCATCATAGAACTGCGGTCCATACGGCAGATATTTGAAAATCATGTCAATGACCGTGTCCAGATTCTTTGCACGCAGTGCAGACGCCGGAATAATCTCCGCAAAATCGTACACTTTGCGGTATGTGTCAATATATTCCACGATTTTTTCACGGTCTACGGTATCCACTTTATTGATGATCAGAATGACCGGTGTTTTTACTTTTTTCAACTGCTCGATAATGTGCTGCTCGCCGGCTCCGATAAAATTAGACGGTTCCACAAGCCATAAGATCACATCCACCTCATTTAAGGTATGCTCTGCCACATTTACCATGTATTCCCCAAGTTTATTTTTGGCCTTGTGGATCCCCGGTGTATCCAGAAATACGATCTGCCCACGTTCCATATCCGTATAGACCGTCTGGATGCGGTTTCTGGTCGTCTGCGGTTTGTTCGATGTGATTGCGATCTTCTGTCCGATCAGATGGTTCATTAATGTGGATTTTCCCACGTTTGGTCTTCCGATGATCGTCACAAATCCGGATTTAAATTTTTCGTTCATAAACTTCCTCTCTTTGTATTTATTTACTCAGATAATTGTAAATTTCACAATCATCGTTCTGATTCATTCAAGTGTTTTACTTCCCCAAACATTCCTTCACTTGCCTGCAAGGTTTCCTCATTTCCGACTACACAGAGATTATTCTCTGCGAGAACAGATGCGATCATATCCCGGAGTCCCCGGATATCCTCCTGCGTCGCACCGATCACCTGATCACGCTCTTTCTGGATCTCTTCGTACGAAATATTCTGTAAATAAGCTGCCATGGACCGATCGCCCTTCGTGCTTGGATTCATTGGCACATCCATATCACTGATCGTCCCGATGATATATTTTGTCATGTCACGTTCATCCGCAGTAAACTGCTCAATATATGCAGGGATTCCGTCATAAATCTCATTTGTTTTTTCCAGATTTGGATCACGGTAAGAGACAAAATAAGTGTCTCCATTCTTCATATAACCGTTCATGCAGCCGTATGCTCCGCCTTTCACACGGATATTGATCCAGAGGTAATCATACTCCATGATCACTTTTAAAATGCGCAGTGCACCGTGATAGTCAAAGCCATGTGCACGGAAATTTCCGGCTCTCGCCACATACAGCACCTGGGAGGCATCCATAAATCCCTCATTCTTCCGGACCGGGACGATCTCTGCCTGTTTTTCCTCCCCGGAAGTTTCATATAACATTGGAATAAATTTTTCCAGCTCTGTTTCTACGATAGAAAGCCCGTCTTTTTCGCAGGTGACGCTGACCAGAAGATGTTCTTTTGTAAAAATTGAGGAAACCATCTCTTTTAGTTTTGCGGTCAGTGCTTCTTTTCTCTCATCAAAATGTGCTTCCAGATCACACAGCGTCTCATAGAATGTGATCGTATCTTTGTAAGCAGCCGCCCTGGAAAAATAAGTCATGGCTCTTGTCGAAGCCACGGAATGTCCGGCGGAACTGATGCTTACCTGAAGTCTTGATTTCAACTCGGCAATAATCTCATACAGACGCTTTTCATCATCAATGTTTGAGGTGAAAAGCATTTCTTTCATCAATGTAGCTGCTTCCGGCAATTTGTCATATAATGCCTTGGTGCGCACCTCAAATTTCACCTGATAATCATCTTTATCCTTCACGCTCGGATACACACCGATCGTACTGCTGATTCCTCCAGTATGGATGTTCACCTCATTTGCAAAATCCGCATAGGAATAATTTTTTGTATCCACATAGCCAAGTACCGCCTTCAATACGCCAAGATACGGAATGTCCTCTGCCGGAACGTGCGCAATATCGAACAACATGGTCAGATAGATGATCCCATTCGAATAAATATCATGGTGTACCACCGGGATACCTTTCACTGAAAGTTCTGTATTATAAAAAGGTGCTGCCTCTTTTTTCATATCAGAGCGCGCAAGCATCGGAATTTTTTCCAGATCTTCTTTTGGAGAAGGTGTCTCCTGATATTCCTTCAGGTGTTTTGTATCTGCGATCAGCTTTCGGATCTCATCTTCTGATAACCCCGCTTTATATTCCGCAAGTTTTTTCTCTAAGGCAGCCTCATTTTTTGCATTTAAGCCTTTCTCAGGTTCAATGATCACAACAGATGCATGCCTGTTATTTAATAAATACTTCTGGATCAGCTGCTCAAAATAATCTGTCTCCACCTGCTCTTTTAAGAAACGGTAAGTATCTAATGCCTCCAGATGAAGGAATGGACGCATATCATCATAAAGCCAGCTGTCCAGACACTGGATCCCATATAAAAGTCCTTTTGGGAAATGTCCGAAATCAGCCTCACGGTAACGGAATTCAGAACTATTGATCCCTGCCAGCAGCGATTTTTTATTTAATCCATTTTTTACAAGCCCTTCTAATGTCTCACGGATGACAGCCAGAAAATGCTCTTTTTCCTGCGGATTGGTATTTTTTGCGATCACAGAAAATGTCGGCTGCAGCGTTCCACTGTCATATCCGCCTGTGATCTCTGAACCGATCCCGGCATCGATCAATGCCTGTTTTAACGGTGCTCCCGGCGCACTGACCAGCGCATAATCCAAAATATCAAATGCGAGATACAATTTCTCGTCCAGTGCTGTTTCTATCACCGTGTTATAAGAAAGATAGGTATTGTTTTCTTCAGATTCCGTGGAAGAAATGGAATACTTATGTGTCACTTCGATTGGTTTTTCAAATGGTTTCTGAAGCTTTATCTCTGAATCAAGCCCGATTGCCTCATATTTCCCCAGATATGCTTCATCCATCCACGCAAGCTTCTCTGCCACATCCATATCTCCATAGAGATAAATGTAGGAATTACAAGGATGATAATATCTGCGGTGGAAATCCAGATATTCCTCGTAAGTCAGTTCCGGAATATGCAGAGGATCTCCGCCGGAAACGTTTGCATAAGTCGTGTCCGGAAAAAGGGATGTCATGATCTGACGGCTTAAGACATCATCCGGTGAGGAAAAAGCGCCTTTCATCTCATTGTATACAACACCGTTGATGGTCACCGGAGCATCCTCGCTCTCTAATTCATAGTGCCATCCCTCCTGCTGGAAGATCTCCTGATATTTATAAATATTCGGATGAAAAACCGCATCCATATAGACACTCATCAGATTCTGGAAATCTTTATCATTGCAGCTTGCGATCGGATAGATTGTCTTCTCCGGATAAGTCATTGCATTCAAAAAGGTGTTCAAGGAACCCTTCACCAGTTCCACAAAAGGATCTTTGACCGGATATTTGTCAGAACCACACAAAACAGTGTGCTCAATGATATGTGCCACCCCCGTGGAATCCTCCGGCGGTGTGCGAAAACCGATATAAAAGACCTTATTGTCATCATCGTTGGAAATCACTGCGATCCGCGCTCCGCTTTTTTTGTGGCGGAGAATGATTCCTTCGGAATTGAGATCTTTGATCGGGCGTTTTTCTAAAATTTCATATGCCTGTAAATCTTTTAACTGCATCTGTCTGTCCTCTCTCTAATACATACTGTTCTATAGTATACCACACTTCGCGGCATTATCCTATTTTTATCTTCGAAAATTTCTGAAACAAAAAAAGACTGTAACAACCATTCCCTATTCTTAAGGAATACCGTGTTACAGTCCCCCGCTTTTCAGATTCTCATCTATGAATTAGCCGATGCGTCTTACATTTGCTGCCTGAGGTCCTTTTGCTCCCTCTGTCACTTCAAATTCAACTTTTTCACCGTCTTTTAACTCTTTGAATCCATCCATGTCTAATGCAGAAAAATGAACAAATACATCGTTACCATCTGCGTCGGAAATAAATCCGTAGCCTTTTTTTGCATTAAACCATTTTACAGTTCCCTGCTGCATAACAAAATCCTCCTAATACCTCTAAAACCTTTTTGTAAATTTGACATGTTTTTGTGCATGTCACACAAATTGAAGTTAGCATACATCGGATTTTTTGTCAACAACTATTAATAAATTTTACTGCTTGATCTGCACATCAATCTGCTGATACGGAATCGAAATATGATTTTCATCCAGTGCATATTTGATATTTTCCATCAACCGCCACTTCGTATCCCAGTAATCTGCTGTTTTGACCCAGATCCGGATACCAAGGTCCACCGAAGATGCACCAAGATTATCTACGAACACCACAACGTCCTCTTCCGGCAGTCTTGCCGGATCATTTCTGCCGATCTCATATAAAATATTTTTTGCAGTACGGATATCTGCTTCATAACCAATACCTACCACAATGTCCACCCGCCGTTTATCCATATGCGATACATTGACCAGGCTGCTGTTGGACAGATTACCGTTTGGAATCACGATCATTTTATTGTCTACGGTCTTTAACTTGGTATAGAAAACAGAAATCTCGTATACCGTTCCTTCATTTGAGCCCTCAATGATATAATCTCCTACCACAAAAGGTTTTAGCAAAAGGATCAGCACTCCGCCTGCAAAGTTGGAGAGACTTCCCTGCAGTGCAAGACCAACCGCCACACCACAGGAACCGAGCACTGCCACCGCTGAGGTAGTTGCTATCCCAAACAGGCTTAAGATTGTCAGGATCAGGATAAAATACAATGCATATTTCACGACTGCAGACAGGAACTGTATCACTCCGACATCTGCATTTCTGCGCTCCATCGTTTTTCTTACGATCTTAACGATCAGACCGATCAGTTTAGCTCCCACTGCATATACGATGACCGCAATGACAACCTGCAGTGCAAAATTCAAAAGATCCGGAACAAGGTTTTGAAAATAAGTGCGGAGAATCCCGGGATTTTTTGCAACCTCCTGAAGATTTTCCTGCGCTTCGGCAATGGCTTCCACTGCCTCTGTTGTACCAACTGTCAGCAACATTTTTCTGCCCTCATTTTTTATTTTACTTTACGGACTTTTAAGACGCCCTCAATGTTCTCTAACTTCTGAATGACTTCATCTGTTACAGGTGAATCCACATCGATCAATACATATGCATAATCACCTTTGGATTTGTTTGTCATTCCTGCAATGTTCATTCCGGCATCTCCCAATGTTGTGGAGTACTGACTGATCATACCACTTACATTCCGATGCAGGATACCGATTCTTCCTGCGGTAGTACATGCGCCCATAGAACAATCCGGGAAGTTCACGGAATGGACAATGTTACCATTCTCCATATAATCACGGATCTCTCTGACTGCCATGATCGCACAGTTATCCTCTGACTCTGCGGTAGATGCTCCAAGATGTGGTGTTACAATACATCCCTTTGCTCCGACTGTGGTTGGATTTGGGAAATCAGATACATATTTTTTGATTTTTCCGGCAGCTAAAGCTTCCACCATAGCTTCTTCATCCACAAGAAGGTCTCTGGCAAAATTTAAAACAATTGCATTTGGTTTCATCATGGCAATTGCTTCTGCATTGACCATCTTCTTTGTAGAATCCAAAAGTGGAACATGAATCGTAATGTAATCACACTCTCGGTAAATATCTTCCACATTGCTGATATGTTTGACACTTCTGGAAAGATTCCATGCTGCACTGACGGAAATGTATGGATCATATCCATATACATCCATACCCATATGGATGGCTGCGTTGGCAACTAACACACCGATAGCACCAAGTCCGATGACGCCGAGTTTCTTACCTGAAATCTCAGTTCCTGCAAAGTTCTTTTTCTGTTTTTCTGCTGTTTTTGCAATGTTCTCATCATTCTGATTTGCAAGGCACCAGTCGATACCACCTACAATATCACGGGATGCATAAAGCATTCCTGCAAAAACAAGTTCTTTTACACCGTTTGCATTTGCCCCCGGAGTATTGAATACAACGATTCCTTTTTCTGCACATTTATCAAGAGGAATGTTGTTGACACCAGCTCCTGCCCTTGCTACTGCAAGCAGGCAATCCGGAAGTTCAAGATCATGCATGGCAGCACTTCTTACGAGTGCTGCGTCTGCCTGACCTAAGTCCTCTACTTTTTCATAGTCGTTTGAGAAAAGATCTAATCCTACGGATGCAATTGGATTTAAGCAATTATATTTGAACATTATGCATTTTCCTCCTCAAACTTCTTCATGAATTCTACTAATTTTTCAACGCCCTCTTTCGGCATTGCATTGTAAATGGATGCTCTCATACCACCTACGGTACGATGTCCTTTTAAGTTTACAAATCCGGCTGCTGCTGCCTCTTTTACAAACTTGGCATCTAATTCTTCATTGCCGGTCACAAATGGAACATTCATAAGGGAACGGTCTTCTTTTCTTACGGTTCCCTTGAACAGTCTGCTCTGGTCTAAAAAATCATATAAGATTTTTGCTTTCTCTTCATTGCGCTCTTTCATCACAGAAAGCCCGCCCATCTTCTTTAACCATTTGAACACTTTGCCGCAGATATAAATATTGTAGCAAGGTGGTGTATTGTAAAGGGAATCATTATCTGCCTGTGTTTTCCACTTTAACATGGTTGGGGTTCCCGGAAGGACATCATCGGTAATTAAATCCTCACGGATGATTGCGATCACAACTCCGGCAGGACCGATATTCTTCTGAACGCCGCCATATACAACTCCGTAATTTGTGACATCCATCGGTTCAGACAAAAAGCAGGAGGATACATCGGATACTAAAATCCTGCCTTTTGTGTTTGGAAGTTTTTTGTATTTTGTTCCATAAATTGTATTGTTTTCACAGATGTATACATAATCCATATCATCTGTGATCGGAAGATCCGAACAATCCGGGATATAAGAGAATGTCTCATCTGCAGAAGAAGCAAGTTCAACTGCCTCTCCGTAGATTTTTGCTTCCTGGAATGCTTTCTTTGCCCACTGACCAGTTAAGATATATCCGGCCTTGCGGTTTTTCATCAGGTTCATAGGAACCTCTGCAAAGAACTGTGAAGCTCCGCCCTGTAAAAACAGTACCTTGTAATTGTCCGGGATATTTAACAGATCTCTTAAATCCTGCTCTGCCTCTTTGATGATGTTATCATACACTTTGGAACGATGGCTCATCTCCATAACAGACATTCCACTGCCCTGATAGTCCAACATCTCATCTGCTGCTTCCTTCAATACTTCCTCTGGCAGAACGGCTGGTCCTGCGGAAAAATTGTAAACTCTGCTCATAATCATTACTCCTCCTGTTTCTTTTTCAAGTCATCCCCGGTAAAAGCAGAACTGATTGCTTCACCCGGAGCAACCATCGGCCATACCTTGTCATCACTATTTATGATACAGTCTATTACAACCGGGGTATCAGATGCAAGTGCTTTCTTCAGAGCTTTGTTAAACTCTTCACGATTCGTTGCCCGATAGCCCGTTGCACCCATGGCTTCCGCCAATTTCACATAATCTACACCGTCATCTAAAACGGTTGCAGAATAACGTTTCTCATAAAACAAATCCTGCCACTGTCTGACCATTCCAAGTACATGGTTATTAATGATCACTTCGATGAGTGGTAATTTTTGTCTCACTGCAGTTGCAATTTCATTCATATTCATACGGAAACATCCGTCTCCGGCAATATTAATGACCTGTTTATCCGGGCATCCGATCTGTGCACCGATCGCAGCACCAAGACCATACCCCATTGTTCCAAGACCACCGGATGTCAGAAGTGTTCTCGGTTTTTTGTATTTGTAATACTGTGCCGCCCACATCTGATGCTGTCCTACTTCCGTCACAATGATGGCATCCCCGTTTGTCTCTTTATAGATATCCTCAATGACATAAGGACCTGATAATCCGGTTTTTGGATAAGTCAGTGGATACTTTACTTTGTAATCCATGATATGTGTGATCCATTCCGTATGGTTCATCTGTGTCAGCCGCTCATTCACACGAAGCAGGATCTCTTTGATATCACCGATCACAGATGCATCTGTCTGGATATTTTTATTAATTTCCGCAGGATCCACATCAAACTGTAAAATATCTGCCTGACTTGCAAATTTCTTTGCATTGCCGAGTACACGGTCTGAAAATCTTACGCCGACAGCAATTAAAAGATCACACTCACTGACACCGAGATTGGATGCTTTTGTTCCATGCATTCCAAGCATTCCGGTATAAAGATCATCCTCTCCGTCAAAAGCTCCTTTTCCCATGAGGGAATCACAGACAGGCGCATCTACCATTTTGACAAATTTCTTTAATTCCTCACTGGCGCCGGAGATCACGGCTCCACCACCGACAAATATGTATGGTTTCTTTGCCTTCTGGATCATCTTGACCGCTTTGTTTAAGTCTTCCTCTGTGATCGTCTGTGAAATTCCTGAGATCACTTCCGGCTCTTTTGCCTTGTATTCCGTCTTCGCTGCCGTGATATCTTTTGGGATATCCACAAGAACCGGGCCCGGTCTTCCGGTCTGCGCAATTTTAAACGCACGGCGGATCGTGTCTGCCAGTTTATGAATATCCTTTACAATAAAGTTATGTTTTGTGATCGGCATTGTGATTCCCGCAATGTCGATCTCCTGAAAACTGTCTTTTCCAAGTAATGGAACATTTACATTGCAGGTGATCGCCACCACTGGAACAGAATCCATATATGCGGTTGCGATTCCGGTGACAAGGTTCGTTGCCCCCGGTCCGCTTGTTGCAAAACAGACACCTACTTTTCCCGTACTTCTCGCATAACCGTCCGCTGCATGGGACGCACCCTGCTCATGGGAAGTTAAAACATGTCTGATCTCATTCTGATGTTTGTATAATTCATCATATACATTTAAGATAGCGCCGCCCGGATATCCGAATACAGTATCAACCTTCTGTTCTTTCAGACATTCGATCACGATCTGCGCACCTGTTAACTGCATTCTCTAAATCCCCTTTCGTGTTTCCATATCTAATTGCTTCACCAATGCTTCCAAAATCCGGAAAGCACACATGAACCTCTTTTCTTTAATCATTCTTTCCCGGAATCTGTAAGATTGCTCCTCGGTTGCCGGATGTTACCATAGATGCGTAACGCGCAAGGTAGCCGGTGGTAACTTTTGGTTCTCTTGGCTGCCATTTTGCCTTACGTGCCGCCATCTCTTCATCGGACACTGCAATATCCAGGGTCATCTCAGGGATATTGATTTTGATGATATCTCCCTCTTCCACAAGAGCGATCGGTCCGCCAACTGCTGCCTCCGGTGACACATGACCGATGGAAGCTCCACGGCTCGCACCGGAAAAACGTCCGTCCGTGATGAGTGCCACGGAGGAACCTAATCCCATTCCTGCAATTGCGGAGGTTGGATTTAACATTTCTCTCATGCCCGGTCCGCCTTTTGGTCCCTCGTAACGGATCACGACAACGTCACCTGCCACGATCTTTCCACCTTTGATCGCAGCAATCGCATCTTCCTCACAGTCAAACACTCTTGCCGGACCTTCATGCACCATCATCTCATCTACCACTGCGGAACGCTTTACAACGCCTCCATCCGGGGCAAGATTTCCTTTTAATACTGCAAGACCACCTGTCTTACTGTATGGATTGTCAACCGGACGAATTACCTCCGGGTTCTTATTCACTGCATTTTTAATATTTTCTCCGACTGTTTTTCCGGTAACGGTCATACAGTCTGTGTTGATCAGTCCAATGTCTGCTAACTCTTTCATAACGGCATAGACACCGCCTGCCTCATTTAAGTCCTCCATATAAGTCGGTCCTGCCGGTGCTAGATGACAGAGGTTCGGTGTTTTTTCGCTGATCGGGTTAGCAAAAGATATATCAAAATCAAAACCTACTTCGTGGGCAATCGCAGGAAGATGTAACATACTGTTTGTAGAACATCCCAATGCCATATCTACGGTCAGGGCATTTAAGATTGCTTCTTTTGTCATAATATCTCTTGGTCGGATATTCTTATTGTACATATCCATGACTGCCATTCCTGCATGTTTTGCAAGTTTGATACGCTCTGAATAAACTGCAGGGATGGTTCCATTTCCGCCTAATCCCATACCGAGTGCTTCTGTCAGACAGTTCATCGAGTTTGCGGTGTACATTCCTGAACAGGAACCGCAGGTTGGACAAACTTTCTCTTCATACTCTTTTACTTCCTCCTCCGTCATCGTTCCTGCTGCGTAGGAACCGACTGCCTCAAACATAGAGGAAAGACTTCTCTTTTTGCCGTGCACATGACCTGCAAGCATTGGTCCACCGGATACGAATACAGTCGGAACATTGATTCTTGCTGCTGCCATCAAAAGTCCCGGAACGTTTTTATCACAGTTTGGAACCATGACAAGTGCATCGAACTGATGTGCGAGTGCCATACACTCGGTGGAATCTGCGATCAGATCTCTTGTGACAAGAGAATATTTCATCCCGATATGTCCCATTGCAATTCCATCGCACACTGCGATCGCCGGGAATACAACCGGCACACCGCCTGCCTCTGCAACGCCTAATTTCACTGCATTTACGATTTTATCCAGATTCATATGACCCGGTACGATCTCGTTGTAGGAGCTTACGATACCTACCATTGGTTTTTTCATTTCTTCTTCTGTAAAGCCCAGTGCGTTAAAAAGACTTCTGTGTGGAGCCTGCTGCATCCCTGATTTTACATTATCACTCTTCATATTCTATCATTCCTTTCCCTCACCTGAAATTATCATTCAGCCCGGATATTCCTCCTCAGGTGATACCATTCCATCTTTCTGTATTAAATACGCTCACAGATCAGATCGCCCATCTGTGATGTGCCAACCTGTGTTACATATGCTTTCTTTGCATCTTCCTGCGGCATAATGTCGATCGTGCGGTAACCGTCTTTTAACACCTGTTTGACGGCTGCTTCTATCGCATCTGCCTCTTTATCAAGATCAAACGTATAGCGGAGCATCATCGCTGCGCTTAAAATCGTTGCGATCGGATTGGCAATTCCTTTTCCTGCAATGTCCGGTGCAGAACCGCCGCTTGGCTCATACAGACCAAATTTGGTATCGTTCAGACTTGCGGAGGATAACATTCCGATAGAGCCTGTCACCATACTTGCCTCGTCTGATAAAATATCTCCAAACATATTCTCTGTTAAAATGACATCAAACTGTTTTGGATCTTTGACAAGCTGCATTGCGCAGTTGTCTACGAGCATATGCTCATAAGTAACTTCCGGATAATCCTTTGCGACTTCTTCCACTACTTTTCTCCATAATCTGGAGGAATCTAAAACATTTGCCTTATCTACGCTTGTCACTTTTTTTCTGCGCTTCATGGCGATATCAAATCCGCGCTTTGCGATTCTTCTGATCTCGTTTTCATTGTAAGTAAGTGTATCGGTTGCAGTTATCACACCATCAACCATCTCCGTCTTTCTCGCCCCAAAGTAAAGACCTCCGGTCAGTTCGCGCATGATCATCATATCAAATCCATCTCCGATAATATCGTCACGGAGCGGACAAGCTTCTTTCAATTCTTCATATAAATAAGCAGGTCTTAAATTTGCAAATAAATTCAAAGACTTTCTCAATTTTAACAGTCCTGCTTCCGGTCTTAATTCCGGAGCCAGTTTGTACCATGGGGAAGTCTGTGTGTTTCCACCGATCGATCCCATCAGAACTGCATCCGATGCCTTTGCAGCTGCAATTGCCTCATCGGTAAGCGGCACGCCTGTCGCATCGATCGAACATCCTCCCATCAGAATATCCTGATACGTAAACGAATGTCCGTATTTCTCCCCTGCTTTATCTAAAACTTTTTTCGCCTCTGCCACGATCTCCGGTCCGATTCCATCGCCTGAGATCACACCAATATGACACTCCATATCCAATCCCTCTTTTCTTTCAATTCACAGCCTGTCTGTGCACCTCTGTGAATCCGTATCTTTTTCACTTTAGCACAGTAATTGCCGACAGTATTTATAAAGACTATAATATAGTATCTTTGGAAACATTTCAACTATCATTGCTATTTTTCTTTTTCATAATAGTCATAACTGTTACCTATAGAAAATACAGCTTATCATTCCTCACATACATAATGATAAACACTTTCGTATAATTCTGTGCGCACGCTCTGAAACTCATCCTCTGAAAGCGGTTCCGGTGCTGACATGATCCGCAGGGGGATTTCATGCCGGTCTTCTCCCATCGGCGGCTGGATATATGGATATTCGTTAAAAGTGAACCCATGCCGCTCATAAAATCCTATTCTTCTTTTTTTCAGGGAATCCTCCGGCAATTCCACCTCCAGAACAACTTTTCCTGCTTTCTGCCTTGCCAGTTCCTCTAACATTTTTCCGCCGATCCCACTGTTTCTTGCTTTCTCACTGACTGCAAAATGCTCGATAAAGACAAATTCCGCAAACTCCCAGACTGCTAAAAATGCCAGAAGCCCTCCCTCATTTCTTACACCGAGCAGCTCATATTTTTCTTCATCCAGAAGTTTTTGCTGTCCTTCCTTTTTTCTTCTCTCATCTGCCGGAAAACTCTGTTCCATAATACGATAAACTTCTTCAAAATCACTTCTATCCAGCTTTTCAAGACAAACCATTTTCTTTCCCTTTCATCATCATATTTTGATCCGGATCATGCGTGAAACAGCAGCTCCATAAGCAGCCCGCTTCCCTGATGCTCTTTCAGATACAGATAAGACGCCGGCAACTGCCGACGTCTTATGATAAAGCACTCTATTTACATTATGCTTCTTCCGGTTTTTCAACTGCTGCAATTGCAGATTTCTGCATTGGGATACGGCAGTTCTTGTTGCTTCCAAACTCAACAATGACTGTATCGTCTGTGATATCAATAACTGTACCGTAGAAGCCACTTGTTGTCAAAACAGTATCTCCTGTTGCAAGTTCCGATAACATTGCATTTTTCTTCTGAGTCTCTTTCTTCTGTGGACGGATCATGAAGAAATACATAAATGCAAATAAAATAACTAACCAAAGGATCATTCCACCCATTCCTGCTGCGGATGATGCTCCTGATGATGCCAAGATTGATAACATCTTTCTTCCTCCTAAAAACTTATTGCTCTCTAATATCGTATTTTGATATTTTTAGAAACTATAAAACATTGTACACAAAACCTTGCGTTTCGGCAAGCTTTTCCAATTAATTTTATAAAATATTTAGTCTTAGACAATATCTGTCCTTTTAATAGAACTTCTTCTGTCCGCTCATTTCTTTTTCACGGTCGATCTGTCCCATGTTATAAAGTTTTTCTTCCTTATACGATCTGAAGTTTCCGGCATCAAGCGCATCCCGGATCTCTTCCATCATCGTATTGTAGAAATAAAGATTATGCAGTACACACAGACGCATTCCAAGCATTTCTTTTGCTTTCAGCAGATGGCGGATGTATGCCCTGCTGTATCTGCGGCACGCCGGACACTGGCAGCCTTCCTCGATCGGACGCATATCTTTTTCATATTTCTGGTTAAACAGATTGATCTTTCCCTGATTGGTGTATACATGTCCATGACGACCATTCCGTGACGGATAAACACAGTCAAAGAAATCAATACCGCGGTCAACGCCTTCTAAAATATTTGCCGGAGTTCCCACTCCCATCAGATAAGTTGGTTTCTTTCTCGGCAGATAAGGAACTGTCTCATCCAAAATATAGTACATTTCCTCATGTGTTTCCCCGACTGCGAGACCTCCGACTGCATAGCCGTCGAGATCGAGCTCCGAGATTCTCTTGGCATGATCGATACGGATATCCGCATAAATCGCACCCTGGTTAATACCGAAGAGCATCTGGTTTTTATTTACGGTATCCTCTAACGAATTGAGGCGGTTCATTTCTTTTTTACAACGCTCCAGCCATCGTGTCGTTCTCGCTACGGATGCCTCCACATAAGGGCGTTCCGCAAGAGCCGGCGCACACTCGTCAAAACCCATGGCGATCGTTGAGCCGAGATTTGACTGGATCTGCATACTCTCTTCCGGTCCCATGAAAATTTTGGCTCCGTCAATATGAGAATGGAAATAAACGCCTTCCTCTTTGATTTTTCTTAAACCGGCAAGGGAAAACACCTGAAATCCACCGGAATCTGTAAGGATCGGGCGGTTCCATGACATGAATTTATGTAATCCGCCCATCTCCTTGATGAGTTTATCTCCTGTTCTCACATGCAGATGGTAAGTGTTCGATAATTCCACCTGACATTTGATCTGTTCTAAATCCTCAGTGGAGACAGCTCCCTTGATTGCTGCCACCGTTCCGACATTCATAAACACTGGTGTCTGGATGTCTCCGTGCACCGTGTGAAATACTCCACGTTTGGCTCTTCCCTCTTCTTTTAATAACTCGTACAATTTTTGTACTCCTTTCCTGTTTCCATTATATTTAGGCGTTTGCGAAACTCATCCTACTCTTCTTTCAATTGTTCAAGATCAACGAAAACACTCTTCCGCTACGTGTCACTCGCAATGGTACTAAAATTCTTTTTTTCATTGTATATGATCACTCTTGAGTCAATATTGTAAACAGTTCGAAATAATTTTCAAATGTTTTTTTGCAGCATAGCGGATCGTCTATTATGATCCCGTCAGTCCGTAAACCAAGCAGCGAAAATGCCATTGCCATGCGGTGGTCTTCATATGTTTTTATCACAGCTGCATGCGGCACTCCCGGATAAATGGTCAAAGCGTCTTCTTCTTCCTCGCACCGGATACCGGCACGCCGCAGTTCTGTCACGATCGCATGGATCCTGTCAGATTCCTGAAGTCTGATGTGGTCAATGTGCGAAATGTGCACCGGTGCATCTGCGTATGGCGCCATCGCCGCAAGCGTCATCGTCTGGTCAGAAAAATCGTTCATATCAATATCGATTCCATGGATATTTCCATGTTCCGGACCTTCCACACAGATCCCTTTTGCGGTATCTGTCACTTTACAGCCGAGCTGCTCCAACACATTTAAGAATTTTTTATCTCCCTGCGTGTTGTCCATATGCACATTTTTGACTATAGCTTTTCCTCCGGTAATCGCTGCCGCACCATAAAAATAGCATGCCGCCGACATATCCGGTTCTACGGCATAAGTAGTTTTATGATAAGCCGCCCCCGGCATCACCTCATAATTTTTTCCATCAAACTGTGTCTGCACACCCCAGTTTTCCATCATATTGCGTGTGATCCGGATATAAGAACCATCCGTCTTCTCACTTGTGATCTGAATATGCAGCCCCTGCGGAAGCATCGGAGAAATCAAAAGCATGGCACTTAAAAACTGTGTACTCCTGCTGATGTCAAGCCGGACTGTAAGCTTCTGGTCTTTTCTCTGCCCATTAATTTTCACAGGAAGAAAACCTTCCTGTTCCAGATATGTAATCTCTGCCCCCGTATGCTCCAATAAGACAAACAGATCTTTCATCGGTCTTTTTTTCATCTGCCCGGATGCCTGGATCACATAACTGCCATCTGACATTCCAAGCATTGCTGTCAGAAATCTGGCGGCTGTTCCTGCACTTCCAACATCAATCTCTGCTTCTTTTTTCGGAATTGTTCCGCCTTCTCCTTTTACCGTCACACGCCTTTTTTCCTCTTCCACGAGAACATCAAAGCCCAACGCAGTCAGTGAGCTGATAAAATGTCTGGAATCATCTGAAAAAAGCACGCCGTCTAATGTCACTGTCCCATCCGAGAGTGCTGCCATTAAAAGCGCCCGGTTTGTCATGCTCTTAGACCCCGGCACTGTCACGCACCAGTCGATCGGTTTTTCTATTTTTCTCACAGGGTATTGTTCCATTCTTGGAACCTCCTCACAAATTTTTTTACAACTTTTTATATTTTACCATATTCTTATTGTCGCGCAAAGCGAAATCTTTTATAATCATTTTATATTTGGTGATAAAGGAGTACATACCTATGGCAGGATCAACATTTGGAAATATATTTAAAATAACAACCTGGGGGGAATCCCACGGAAAAGGAGTCGGTGTCGTTGTAGATGGATGTCCGGCAGGACTTTCTCTCTGTGAGGAAGATATCCAGAAATTTTTAAATCGCAGAAAACCGGGACAGTCCAAATTCACTACCCCGCGTAAGGAGGATGACTCCGTTGAGATTTTATCCGGTGTATTTGAGGGAAAAACAACCGGAACTCCAATCTCACTTGTTGTATATAATAAAAACCAGCAGTCCAAGGATTACAGTGAAATTGCATCCTATTATCGTCCGGGACATGCTGATTACACCTTTGATATGAAATATGGTTTCAGAGATTACCGCGGTGGTGGCCGTTCCTCCGGCCGTGAAACAATCGGACGTGTGGCAGCCGGTGCGATCGCAGTCAAAATTTTGGATCAGCTTGGCATCAGACTTATAACCTATTCTAAATCCATTGGTCCAATCGCATGCGATCCGCGTCATTTCGATGCCGAAGAGATTCTGAAAAATCCGGTGTACATGCCGGATGCCGATGCCGCAGAAAATGCAATGGCTTATCTGGAAGCCTGCATCGCTGAACAAAATTCTTCCGGCGGTGTCGTGGAGTGTATCATTTCCGGTGTTCCGGCAGGTATCGGCGATCCGGTCTTTGAAAAGCTGAACGCAAACCTCGCCAAAGCCGTCATGTCCATCGGTGCTGTAAAAGGTTTCGAGATTGGAGATGGTTTTGACGTTGCCAAAGCAACCGGCAAGAACAATAACGATGCTTTCCGCATCGGAGCGGATGGTTCTGTTTCCAAAGAAACAAATCACGCCGGTGGTATCTTGGGCGGCATGAGTGATGGTTCCGATATCATTCTCCGCGCCACGATCAAACCGACGCCTTCCATTTCTGCCACCCAGCACACGGTCAATAAATCCGGTGAAGAGATTGACATCAATATCAAAGGTCGCCACGATCCGATCATCGTACCGCGTGCCGTTGTTGTCGTGGAGTCTATGGCAGCTATCACGATCGTTGATGCGATGTTTGCAAATATGAGTGCACGCATGGATTCGTTGGAGCGGTTTTACAAATAAACCGGAGTTTAATTGGCGTAGTGTCGCAGATTCTGTGGTGCAGTTCCTAGGTTGTGAAGGGCAGATATACGTGTCCTCTCGCAAGTCGTGATTTTATAGGTTTATGAAAAGAAAAACGGTGCAGACGAAATATGATGTTCCTGTTCGCCGGGCATTCCGATAAGCCTCTAAAGAGTCTTATCTCCATGGCTCACAAAGGAAATCATATTTGTCTGTACCGTTTTTCTTTCATTTACATTATGGATGACTTGTGAGAGAACGCTTATACATGCCTAATTTACGCTGTGAAGCGCACCACAGAATCTGCCAATTTACGTTACGGAACTCCCGGTTATGGGATGAGTGCCTATAAAAAAGGTAGAATAAGCTGCTTTGACTTCTTGAATATTGTTTCTACAATAATCACAATCACATAAATCTTCACTTCTTATTTGATTGTAATATGATTTAGCTTTCTCAACATCCAAAGTGTTTACCTCCTCAAACTTGAATTGAGATTTCACATATTCTAAGGGATTTAATAATTGTTATATTATGTTATCAAATTCCTTACAAGCCCTTGAAAACACTAAGTTTATCGCAGGAAAGCTTTCCCTTAGGCTTTCCCTTATGTTATATCTTCCCATACGAGTTTACGATCTCTGATAAGGGAAAAAATAAGGGAAAGAAAATTATATAAAACAATATAACACAAAATAAAACTGACATGGTGAACTGATTGAAATGTTTTCGATATTTAACTCTATAACTGATTATTAAAAGAAAATGGAGATAAGATACGATGAGAACAATTTATGCAGAATACAACATAAATCACGATAGTATTGATGTTTACACAAGTGCCGGATATATGCTTCGCATTGATTGCTGGAAAGCTGAAAAAAATCTAAAAACCACATACGGATCAGAATGTGCGCTTACTTCATTGGCTGTGGATGAGCCTTTGGAATATGCAAGATTATATCTTGAGGGTAATTTACAGATGTGGGTAGATGCAGAAGATTCATTAGAACTATGGTGATTTTCGACGGTGTGGAGACCGTTTCAAGTTTTGTGTAAACGTTAAAAACTGATATAAGATTTATGAATAGTTACAAATGGGCAGAGCCGATTTTTCAGGTTCTGCCCATATCTGCATTATACAGGAGTTTTTGGGCATGTCAATAAAACCTGCCTAAAACAAGCTGTTTTTACAGGTTGTGTCCAATCAGACGCTCTTCAAAATAGATTTCAAGCTGGGAATGGATCTGTCCCCAATCCTGTCGGTGTCCTGTCCATTTCTTGGTAATGTCCATAGTCGCAAGATACAGCATTTTCAAAAGGCTGTCATCCGACGGAAAAACCGTCTTGCTTTTGGTCACTTTCCGGAGCTGGCGGTTGAATCCTTCAATGGCATTTGTGGTATAAATCAGCCGTCTTACTGCCTCCGGATATTTGAAATAAGTGGACAGGGTTGCCCAGTTATCATGCCAGGATTTATAGATTTTTGGGTACTTGGAATCCCATTTATCCTTGAACAATTCTAACTCATTTAAAGCTGTTTCTTCCGTTGGAGCTGCATATACAAGCTTCAGATCAGCCATCAGTTTTTTGATGTCTTTGTATGAAACAAACTTCGTTGAATTACGGATCTGATGGATGATACACTGCTGAATCTCTGTTTTTGGATAAACAGCCTCGATTGCCTGTGGAAATCCATTTAAACCATCAACGCATGCAATCAGGATATCCTCAACGCCTCTGTTTTTTAATCCATTCATGATAGAAAGCCAGAACTTGGCACTTTCGTTTTCTCCAACATACATTCCAAGAACATCTTTTTTCCCATTCATATCGATACCAAGGGCAATGTAAACCGCACGTTTTACAATACGTCCTTCACTGCGGACGTGATAGTGGATTGCATCCATAAATACTACAGCATACACTTCTTCCAAAGGGCGTTCCTGCCATTCTTTTACAATCGGCAGGATTTTGTCTGTGATCCGGCTGATTGTGCTGTCAGAAATATCAATATCGTATAATTCACGCATATGGGATTCAATGTCTCCAGTTGTCATTCCCTTGGCATACATGGAAAGTATTTTTTCTTCCATGTCCTGAGTTACGGAATTCTGATATTTTTTAATCAGCTGAGGTTCATAATCCCCATTACGATCCCTTGGGATTGCCACATCCATATCTCCATAACTGGTGTGCATGGTTTTGCTGGAATGTCCATTTCTACTATTGTCTGTTTCTTTGTTTCGATAGTCATACTTGGAATACCCTAATTCTTCATCCAGTTCTTCATCCAAAGCACCTTCCAAAATGACAGACATCATGTCACGCATGATGCTGTTAACATCGGTGCCATCTTTGATGCTGATATCATTATTTTTCAGATAGTCACGCATCATTTCTCTCATTGCTGCTTTTTGTGGGCTGTCTTTTCTTCTTGCCATAAAAATAACCTCCAAACTGAGTAATTTTATCTTACATCAGTTTGGAGGTTTACACAAACTTTAGGATACTCCCACGGTGTGAAATTTTTTCTGTAAATTCAGATCTTCTATGATAATTGATGCGGCTTAACAGCAGTTTTCTGTTGTTAAGCCGTTGTTTATTTAATAGCAAAAATAAGCCGGTATGTCAAGAGCACCCAGAAAATCTGAACGTACATTTACTCTTGATCATCCGGCTTATTTTCAACAGCACTACGATTACCTTTTTTAATATTGTTTGGGATACTCCCTCCATAACCGTCACAGCAATTTTATACTTTACTTCGATTTCAATCTTTTCTGGTGGATTGGCTAAAAGCCTGTCAATATCATTTTCCTCAACACCAGCCATTTTTGCTATCGTTAGCTTGGATATGCCATGATAGGAAACAAGCACTTCCAAAAAACCGCTTAATTGCCTATCCTTCCCTTCCAACTGTTCCTATATTTGAAAAAGAGATTCCCATAAATCCACCTCACGGTTCATAAATAAATCTATCTATAACTTTATATCTACTGACTTTCTGCCACTCTACTCTCTGGTGATGCCATCCTATGCACCAATTAGATATTTTTCTTTTATCAAATCCTCTTATGCCTTAACATTACAACTTCCTCCGATAGATGGAGCTGTACCTACTGCCTGTGCTACAACATTCTCTGTAATGCTTTTCATATCCGTACCAATTGCAAATATTGTGCGTCTTTCTTCCTGAATTTTCTTCATCTGCTCTTTTCTTTCAGCTCTCCGTTCTGCAAGTTTTTGTTCATTTTCTTTCTTTTTCTCGATTTTTCTATCTTCATCAGCCTTTTTTTGTTCTTCGCTTGGTCCTGTAATAACCATGGAGCCCATATTACCATCCTTATCTATCCATACCTGACGATACTTAACTTCACTACCAGTCATTGATTTAATCATTGAGTCAGCCCATCTATCTAATGCTGGAATTTTTGACAACATATTTTCATATTTTGTGGCAACCTCTGGATTACTCATCATCCTATTTAAAATCTCAGGAGCAATCCTCACATCTGTTTTTCCTGTACGATTAGCTGTTTTTACATTTTTATCCGAACTTCCTGCCACAATATCTATTTGAGGATTTTTTTCCTGCAATTTTTTTACATAATCTTCCTGACTCTCTTCTGTTTTGCTCACCTGTGAATTTTCCTTTGTTTTTTGAATATCACAAGCTGCCTTTTTAACCGTGTTCTTGTAACCTGATGCATAATACGATGTGTAACTGCTGTTATTGATACCTGTAATTGCCATAATCCTACCTCCCTGTTATTGAAACTTAAAATAATTTCTATTATATTGAACGACTTGGATATTTAATTTCCGTTGATGTAAATTCATCTTCTGCCGAAACATTGATATGCCCACTGCTGTCAATAGCATACTCTTTACCATAAACGGAAAACGTATCTCCTTCTTTATATCCGATTTCTATCCAGTTTATATCATTTAACTGTTTTATCTTTGCGTCAACATTTATGGTCTTTCCTGATTCCTGCAATAAATAAGTGTGTTTTCCTGCTCCCGCATCTATAGAAAAGAATCCCGGAGAAATCCTGACTTTCTCACAGACGGACAATACCTCCTCATTGCTGTAGAGATACCCACACACACTCTTTCCCTGTGCCAGTTCCGACAGGATATTGCCTGCCTTACACATTTCCCACTTATAATTTGTTCCTTTTTGATTTGTATTCTCTACAAGCAACGATTCCGAGGCTGCCCAGCCTATCCTTCCATTATTGACCGTCCATGTATATTTACTGCCACTTGATGTTGTCCATGAATAATAATTTTTATTACTTAATACCAAAGAATTATTTGCAGCACAAATACCTGACATGGTGCTTGTATTCATTTTCGGTACTGCATAATTAGGTACTACCTGTCTGCTCCCATTAAGGTCAAAGGAAATAACCCCATACTCCTTAAAATCAGAATTATATCCACAGGAAACATTCTCCCCAAAATTGATTGCATCCAAAATAGCACTTGAATTATTATAGTTTGCAAAATAATAAGCCAATTCACTATTAGAAATATTCACATTTTTATCTATCAGTGCAGCTATGGATTGCTTTGAAAAGCCTCGTGCAGCATCAGAAATACTTAAACTGTCCTGTTTTTTATTATTTCCTGCTCCAAGCAACATCTGTATTGCTTTTTGGTGTATTCCTGCCTCTGCCTGTTTTGAATATGTCAATAGCTGGTTTACTGTGTTTACATCTGTCACTGTCCTCATAATTATTCCAAACCCTTTTTCAACATTAAACGCCAAACATATGCTGCAATTTGTCCAGCATATCATTTGATTTTTCTCTAACACTTCCCGGCTGATTTCTTAATTCATATCTGTTTTCATAGTAATGATTCAAGTAACCTTTCAGCCCATCATAAAACGAATCCTTATCTATTTCATCACTTAAAAATTTGTCGCACAAACCAGTCATTTCCGTTTTCTCATTCGTATAGAAATTCTTCTCATCGGAGATGATTTCTGACTTGTACTTATAAGTTTCTGTTTTGCTCCTTATTCCGATAACCATATAATCCGGTGTCATTCTCTCCATGATAGAATTGCGTGCTGACTCATTAAAATGAACATATTCGTCAATCATATTTTGAAAACTAGTCTGTAATTGTTCTGGGATATACATTTTATTTATTTTGTTTAATCCAGCTTCACTTGCACTTAATAAAAATACCGATTCAAATGAAGTACCACGATACCCTTCCCTCGCATTCAAGTCATCTACCGCTGCCACCATTTTGTCAATCTGTTCTTTTAGTGTATTTCTTTCATCTTCTGATAAATATTCTGCTGCATTTTCATCTACCCACTTCTCAAAAACCGAAACCTCATTCTCAGAATGTCCTTCAAATACACTTTTATCTCCTGAAATAGAAGATGTCTTTAGTTCCAATTTAAACAAATTCTCACATTTGTATTCTGCTGGTATTTCTTTTATCTCTCCATTGATTGATGAAAAATGCATTGCCTGAAAATCTGAGACTTTATCACGAGCAGTCTCAACTAACTTTCTTGCTGAATCACTGATTTTCACATCATCCTCCGAAATAATATTCTGAGGAACAGTTGTTTTCTTCTCGACCTTATTTTTTATCATCTCAGGATTATTAATATACCTATTTCCTTGAACTTTCATCGCAACCTCCCTAAGTTAGTCCACACTTTCTATACTTCTTTATCTATCTTGCTCGATGTCAAAGAAGAATCCGTCTTAGAGTATGTACCATTATTTGTATAGGTTGCACTCGCCCGGTTTGCAGCATTCGATATACCAGTTGCTTTCTGCGATATTTTGCTTACAAAAGAATTATATCCTGTAAAGATCGTTTTCAGCGAACTGATATCTGCCTGCTTTAAAGCACCCTCATCTAATTCCAACTTGTTTCCTTTTCCTATGGTAATACCTATTTTGGCAAGCATATTACTGTTTTTGTCTGTCATTCCAGTCATCCATGAAGCATTTCGCAATACATCCTTTGTATTCGATTCTCCTGCTTCCCTAACTACATCATTATAATCTTCAACAAAAGATTTTACTGCCTTGGTGATTTTATCCCAGTCATAATCCTCTACCGCAATCTCTTCCCCCGTTTTTTCATCTTTCTTTTTTATTTTCTTTTTTTCCCAAAGAGAAGAGTCATTCAAAGCATCTGCTGATTTTTTCAGGGAATCCGCACTTGTTTTCATCAGTGTAAGCTTCTGTGAAGTATCGCCTTTCCCCGATAATTTTTCTGCATCCTGCTTTGCATAATATGCTTTCATAAGTTTTCCATAGCTTCCGTTTTTAATCGCAGCATAATCAGAAAGCATATTGGTGTTTCCTACGGATGAACTGTCGGAAGTTCCTCCAAATAATGCGGAATAATCTACATTGCTGTTATATTTACTTGTGTAATCACTAAAACTCTTAATCTCTGACATAATACCATTCTCCTTTACCAACTATAAACGAATATCAATCGGTGTATATGTCACCTGTGTTTCCCCTTTGATATCCGTATTCTTTACGCTGTCTGTCTCCTCTGCCGCAGCCCCCGCAGATTCCTGTGTTTTCTCGGATTTATCAGTATTGTTCTTTGTTGCAGTGTCTTCTGTATTGCTGTTCTCCGCTTTTGTAGCTTCTTCTACTGATTTATTTGCATCTGCAAGTGTAGACATCTGTGCTGCTGTCGCAGACTGTGCCTTTGCCTGCAGCTCTGCCAGTTCTTCTTCCTTCTTCTCAGTATTTCCTTTTCCGGCATCCTGTTTGATTTCAGATTCAAGCACACTGGCACGTCCCTGCATCTGTGTTGCCATACTTCCCTGCACCTTTGCCTGTTTCATGGAAGAATCTGCGGAGATCATCGCCTGCATACTTGCCTGTGACAATCCGGTGTCTTTCTTTTTAGAAGTGTTACTTGTTCCAGCCACCATATCATCCATAGATGACGAATTTTTACTCTGCTGTTCCTTTCTCTGCTCGATCTGGTGCTGTCTTAACTGCTGATTGAGATTGTTAATCTCCTGCTGTATCTCCTGACGCTTTTTCATCTTATCCTCTAATGACATTTCTTCATTCGATGATAAATCCTGTAGCTTCTGCTGTGCATTTGCAATCTGATTCTGAATATTTTTACTTACAGAATCATTCCCCTGTGTCATTCCCATTGTTCCTGTCTGCGTATTTGTCCCACTAAATCCATTGATTCTCATTTTAATCCTCCTTGTTTTGCGAAGCAAAATCCGAACCCTTTGGTGAGGAGAGGATTTGGCCTCCTTGAGCTTAAATTCTGAAATCCGTTTCCTTAAAAATCTGTACAACATGATTTCTCTTTACTGATTCTTTCGGCATATCTTTCTTTACAATAAACAGCGATGTTGTGAACCGCCCTTTTTTTGTTGTGAAGCAAATAAAAAACACCTCGAAGGTGCTTTTTGTCCTTATTCTACCTGTAACATAATACTTAGAACCACTTCCTGATTCTCCTGTTCTAAAGATATATCTCCCATATACATCCTTGCAACCCTCCGGATATTATGCAGTCCAATTCCATGCTCCTTCCCTGATTTCGTTGTTTCCGGCAGGTCACTGTCCTTATAATTTAACTCTCCCTCATATCTGTTCTTTATGGTTATCATAAAAATACTGTTTTTCCGAAAAGAAGAGAGACTGATATAAGGATTTTCTCCACTTACATTTTCCATGCAATTATCCAGTGCATTGTTTAAGATCACGCTTAAATCAAATGCATTTAATTTCGTATCCCCCGGATAATGAAAATCTGATATAAAACGAATCTGCTTTTCCTTTGCTTCTCTTAACTTTTCCATCAGAATCACATCAATGACAGGACTCCCCGTTTTTATCTCGGGAGATATTTCATTCCACTCCTTTTTCAAATGCTCCATATATTCTGCTGCATCATCCATATGATTCTCTGCCACAAGATGTTCCAGCATCTGTATATGATTCCCCATGTCATGACGCAGGCTGCGGATATCCTGATACAGCTTTTCCACTTCCCCGATATGCTTTTTCATATCACTGACCTGATTTAATACCAGCTCCTGCCCTGTCTGTTCTTCCTGTGCCACCTTCCAGTTTTGAAACATCGTAGTCATAACAAGAATTGCTATGATAGAGATAAAATAATGCACGAAGCTTAAAGCTCCATAAAATCCATAGGTATCTGTCAGGCTCTTTCCTGTATCTTTTTCATAAATATTCAGATAATATTGCAGAATGCCATATCCTGTAACTCCCACAAGAGAAGGTATGATGAGCATTACCAGCTCTTTAACGTTCATTTCATCATTTTTGTATACATATGCTTTATTGATCAGACCGATTGCAACTGCAAGGAAAACGATACAAAGCACAATATCCAGAATTCTCGTTCCAGCATAAAGTCCATATTGCAGCCATTGTCTTCCTGCAATCGTATTCCCAAAAACCAAAGCTTTTGTGATAAAATCATCCAGTCTGTCTGCCATTGCAACCGCAAGCCAACGGATAGAAAAAAATGTCACTGCAAGAAATATTTTCTGATAAATGTTTCTTCTGTCCTGTACATACATCACAAGAAATGCAGCCACAACTCCCAGCATATATGCAGAAAAATTGCCAATCTGCTGCGGTATCAGATACAGCACAGACATAATTCCAATATAAACAATACTGACCAGAGAAGCTTCCCTTTTCTTTTTCATATATGGATATACAAAAACACCAAAACAGATTCCTGTAATAATCAAAATTGCAATAACAGAAAACTTCGATGTGATCATCCAACATTTTTCCACTAAACTCATCTGACTTCATTTCCTTTCCTCTGGTTATACTTCAGATATTGCTTCACAAACTCCGGATAATTCTTTTTTGCAATCAATGCAGTTCCATTTTTCATAGTTACACAAGTTGCATCATATTTTTCTACATATTTAAAATGTACAAGATAGGCTCTGTGTGTTCGGAAAAAATCTGTTCCTGCCATATCACTTAATTCCTGTAATTTACCATAGTATTCAATATCCGTACTTCGTGTATGGATAATAACTTTCCGGTTATACACCTCGGCATACACAATATCACGCAGAAAAATTTTTATATGACTTCCGGCTGTCTGTACCATGATATATTTTTCGTCTTTTTCAAGTCTGGAACTCCTTTTTATGTTATGAACTGCCTTTGTCACAACCTCTTTAAATTTCTCATCGGAAAATGGCTTAACCAGATAATGAAATGCTCCGACATCAAATGCCTGAAAAACATATTCCTCTGCTGCTGTCACAAAAATGAGTATCATATTCTCATTGTCCTGACGAAGCACCTTTGCCGTTTCCATACCATCCATTCCCGGCATCTGAATATCCAGAAAAAGAATATCCGGCTTACTGCCACTTGCGATCAGTTCATCACCCGATAAATATTTATCTATAACCGCATCCGGCAATAACTTTTTTATTTTTTCTTCCAGTATCTGAACCATAGATACTTCATCATCGCAGATAGCAATTCGCATATTGTCACTTCCTTGCTTACATATATTTATAGCTATTATATCGGATAAGTTCATGCAATATCTATCTGGAATGTTGTGAATTGACCTTTTTTTGTTGTGAAAAGGTCATCAATTTATGCTAACAAATTTGTAAACATGAATAGAAGAACATAGTAATCCATATAATCTGTCTTTTCATCAATCTTTCTCTGCAACTCTGCTTTCCTTGTGAGCTTTGCCAAACCTTTTAAATCTGACAATTCAATCTCAAAATTACCTCTTTGCTGTTCTGCCTCAAAGATAAGTTTATTCTGATTATCAAGCTCTTCCTTTATCTTCTTTAAATTGGTATAATCGGCTACCACTGGTGTCATTACAGGCTTACAATTATCTCATAAGGGCAAAAATAAGGGAAAATACATATCATTTCACTAATGAACAGGCTGGAATGCCTGTAAAATTGGGAAAGTTAGCCAGATATTTCGGCAAACTGTTAAGGAAACAATCGGAGTTGGTGTAAACGAAAAAGCAGCCTTGAGTTCTGATAAAAGCTGCCCTTTCGTTTACATCAATTTCGATTTTACCTTGGTGAACAAAGTCGCGTCCCTTTAGCCGATAGCTATGGGGATTCAATCGTTGCTCTTTTCCTTAAGTTTATCATACCGGATGTTTTGGTAAAAGTTTTTTTATTCAAGAAATCAATTTCAGGCATGACAAACAAACCTCCTATGAGGAAGTCATTTATTCTATGCAATTGTAGATCTTAACATCTCATATGTGCACGAAAAGAAGAACTGTATTTATCTTTGCGGGGTGATACCATATTCCCTCCACAAGAAGAACATTTGCATACATCGATGTGATATAAAACCCTTATCATTTCTACTGCATTTAGATTTTTTAATGTAGAAATGTATTTCTTACATCCAAGCAGGTTTCTGCAGTGAGTTATCTTTTTTCTCTTGTTTCTACATGATAGCAGACCATAGTGCCGGATTCTGACAAATCGTTTGGGAGGAACATGCATCATGAATCGACGGATGAATTCTTCTCCTGAAATTGTTTTCTCTTTCCAGCAGCCTTCGTTTTTATAGTCTTTTACTACATATGTAACTGTCGTATCTGTCATGGATTTGATTCGATGATTACTGATTGCTATCCTGTGGGTATATTTTCCAAGATAATTGATAACCGACTGTGCACCATTGAAAGTTTCTTTACAGTAAGTGACCCAGTTCTTTTCATAACACTTATCAAGAAGTTCTTTAAAACGATAGCTGTTCTGATATTTCTCTGCTGTACCATGAAATTTAAGCTTAGAATCATTCCACAGGCTTTTTAACTCATCCAGATATTTTCCACGGAACACTTTCGAGATAACACCATATGGGAGAAAAATTTTCCACCTGTTTCTTTCCATTTATTTTCATCATCAAGCCCACCTCCAAGAACAATGGTATGAATATGAGGATGATAATTCATTGCAGAACCCCAGGTATGAAGAATGCAGATATACCCTATATTAGCTCCCAGGTACTTTGCGTCTTTTGCCAATTCATTCAAGGTTGCTGAGGCAGCATGATACAGTGCATCATACAACAGCTTCTGGTTGCTGTAAATGATGGAATTCAATTCCTCAGGAACTGTGAATACTACATGATAATAGGGTGCATCAAGTACGTTCTCTTTTTGTGCATCAATCCATTTCTCTTTCGGAAACTCCTGGCACATGGGACAGCATCTGCTTCTGCAGGAGTTATTATGAATGCTGATACATCCGCAGTCCTCACAATCACTGATGTTTACACCAAAAGCGCCTGTTTTACAGTTCATGATATGATAAGCTGTTTTTCTATGATGAGCAGGAGGGCTATTCCTCTTTTCATAAGAAGGATAAAACCGTTCAAATACATCTTGTATCGTACATGATTTCTCCATAATCATTCACCGCCCATCTCATCAAATGGACTCCTAATTCCAAGCAGAGTTTTATTGCTTACATGCAGATAAACCTCTGTTGATTTTGGATCACGATGTCCCAGAAGCGCTTGAATATATTTTACATCACAGCCGGATTCAAACAGATGACTTGCAAAGCTGTGACGTAAACAATGCGTGGAGACGTGTTTCTGAATGCCTGCTCTTTTGGCACTTTCACGAAAAAACTGAATGACACTATCTTTTGTAAGATAATCCCCTGTCCATGAACTTGGGAACAAAATCCCTCTTGGTCTGCCACATTGAAACCAGTATTCTGTCAATATCTCGAGCGTCCGGTCTGCAAGCAAAGTATAACGATCAGAGCGACTTTTCCCATCACGGATGTGTATAGTTTTGTTCGTGCGTGAAATATCATCATAATGAAGATGTGTGACTTCTGAAACACGAAGTCCGCCTGAATACATAGTGGCAATCATAGCTTTGTGCTTCAGATTTGGCGTAGCATCAAGAATAGCTGATATTTCTGTTTTTGTAAGCACCGTTGGTAACTTCCTGTCCCTTTTCATACGAGGTATGTCATCATCATCCCAATTCTTCTTCAATATTTTTTTGTAAAAGAAGCGGATTCCTGAATGGTAGTGATTGTATGTTTCTGGTGAAATCCCGGAAAGTTTCTTTTCAGTTAGGAATATATCAACATCGTCAGTTGTTAATGCATCTATATCCTTGGCTGTGTGGTTCAAAAAATGAGCAACACTGGTACAGTATGCATGAATCGTGGAATCCTTGAGATTCCGTTTATTCGCAGCAGATTGAATCTGATTAAAAATTTCTTCGTACATAATAAAATCCTCCATGTAAAATCAGTAGTTAATGAAAAACCCTGCTTACATGGAGGTGCATTAGCATAATAAAACCGCTTGTCAGAAAAGCGGTCAAATGGTATTCTTTTCATAGGCAGTGGTGTCTTTCTTTATTGAATTGTTTTGTGTGGTAACTTTACAATATCAAATACTGGTAAGAATTGCCATTGCCTATTTTATTATTGAGAAAAAGAAAGCTGCGCCACAGCCTTGGCAGGCCATCGCGCAGCGATTTTGTTCAACTTGAATTGTTCGAGCTTTTCAAATACTAACATCCTTAATTCTGTTCAATAATTGATTTATAGTAGTTACCAAAGTCAGCAAGTGAATTAACAATTGGAAGCATTTTTGTTCCGAGTTCCGTTAAGCCGTATTCAACTCTCGGTGGCTGCTCATGGTAATCGTGGCGATATGCCAGCCCATCACTCATCATTTGTCTTAAACTATCTGTCAAAACCTTTTGTGAAATACCATCTATACTTCGTTGTAGCTCATTGAATCTCCATGGACGCTCTTTCAAGTTACGCAAAATCAGCAGTTTCCATTTTCCTCCGATAAGAGATACTGCTGTTGCAACTGGGCATTCCGGTAATTCTTCTTTTGCTCGCATAATTCTCACCTCCGAGTCTATTGTAACACATTCATTTTTGAGTGTACAGTTACAAAAAGGTGCGTACTTGTTTTTGTATGTGTCTCACACTATACTAATACCAAGCAACCAGAAACTACAAATTAACTATGGAGGTACTATTATGGCAAATTACACAAAAACAACTATTGGAAAGGAAAACCGAATTGAGCTACATGAAAAGTTGTCTTTAACAGGTGCAGAAATCAGTTTAAACGAACTACCTGCAGGAGCAAATGTCCCATTTGTTCATTCTCATAAAGAAAATGAAGAAATCTATGGAATTCTTTCAGGTAACGGCAAAGCCCTAATTGATGGAGAAGAAATTAGCCTTTCAACTGGAGACTGGCTAAAAATCGCACCTGCTGCAAAGCGTCAGTTTTTTGCATCCGATATTTCTGGAATTACTTATATCTGCATTCAGGTAAAAGAAAATTCTATGGAACATTTTACAGCAGAGGATGCCGTAATCGGCTAATTAAAAGTATTTATTTACAAAAATGCACAGTTCACGATAAGCTAAGAACTGTGCATTTTTTGTTCAATATTACGTTTTCTCAAATTTTTAAACAAGAAGTTATCAGTGATTACCTTTTAGAAAACAGCCAAATCCAAGAACACCTAGGACATATCCCCAAAAATTATTTGTTGTCACAGCAATTCCTAAAAGTATTATTGCAATCCCCAATAACTCAATCTTAATTCCTTTCATCGCAAATATCTTCGTTACAAACTTGAATTTTCAAATTAGTCTTTGCAAATAACCTTTGAACCTTCACCATCAATTACAATTCCCTGATGGTTGTTAATTGGGCATAGATTCAAATCCGAAAATTCAGTCATTATTTTCTCAGTAACTTTCTTAAATGGTGCTGTAAGATAATGCGGAAGAACATAGAAATCAATCAAATCAAGCCCTGCATCATCTTCTTGTGAGTAGTCCTCCGGCTTTTCATCCATTTGTTCAATATATTGGATAGTTGGAGCGCATATAATCGCACCCGCCGATTCACCGATCATCAGTTTTCCCTTTGCCAATTCTTTCTTCAATAGCTCGTCCGTTCCCGTTTTACGGAGCTGGTCCATAAGGAAGAAAGAATTTCCACCAGTAAAATATATCACATCCGCATCTTCAAAAACGGACTGTATCGTTAAATAAGCCTCCGTTGAAATATCAATTTCCGTTACGGCTGCTCCCAGTTTATTGAATAGCTTTCGAGCCGAGCCGACATAACCAGTATAGCCTTCACGCAGCGAAGCTGTGGGAATAAATGCGACTTTCTTGTTATCAATTTCTTCTTTTATCAAACTTCCTACACTTGAAAAGTGCGAACATAAAAACAGTTTCATCCATATCCTCCTTAATAAATCCCGATTCCTCAACTTCATTAATATTATCAGTCTACCATAATTACACTTACAATTCTACATCACATTCTATTAAAATTGATTTACAGAAGTTATAATTAATTTACTTTGAGAATGCAGATTAATTTTTGCCATTCCCTCATAGGCGTCCATCCCCTAACCGTGAGTTCCATAACGTAAATTGCAGATTTTGTGGTGCAATCCATAACGTTGATTGGGCATGTATAAGCGTCCCCTCACAAGTCATTCACAGTGTAAATGAAAGAAAAACGGTGCAGACAAATATGATTTCCTTCGTGAGCCATGGAGCTGGGATTCTAAAAATTTCGTGAAGCTCTGCTTCACAAAATTTTTGCTCAGAAGCCCAGCGGAATGCCTGGCGAACAGGAACATCATATTTCGTCTGTACCGTTTTTCTTTTTCATTAACTTATAAAATTCTGACTTGTGAGAGGACGCTTATATCTGCCCTTCACAACCTATAAAAGCATCACGGAATCTGCGACACTACGCCAATCAAACTCCGGTTATGCTTCCAGTTTCAAAATATAAATGCAGTTCGGTTTGTCAACCTTGATCGGTTTTCCTTCCCAGATAGAGTATTTCTTCTCGTAGTCCACTGCATAAAATGCAATATCATTGGATGCATTATTCAGAGTCAGATAATGTTTTTCATCCGGGAAGATTGCAAGCATCTTAGGGAAATCGCTGCAGACTCTTGTCTGGAATGTGACGGTAAGAGTTCCCTCTTTTTGGTCGATCGCATAGCAGATAACAGAGTTTACACCGGAATTACTTACATATAAATACTTTCCGCTCTTGGAAACCTCCATACCGGATGCTGCGCAGACATCATCATCTTTTGGTCCCATTGTGGTGATCGTCTGGATTTTTTCAAATACAGGCATGTCATCCACAATCTTATAACTGTACACTTCTACCTGATTCAGCAACTCGTACAGAATATATGCAAATCTGCCGTCTCTGGAGAAACGGATCATACGAGGAGCTGACTCCAGCGGTCCACGGATAATATCGACCAGCTCTAATTTTCCGTTTTCATAATCGACACGGTAAATTTTAACCTGATCCAGGCCATTATCAACTGCACAGAGGAACTTCTGATCCGGTGTCAATTTTACACAGTCTACATGTGGGATAAAATTACGCTGTGCAATACTTCTTCCCATTCCTTTATGGAAAATACCATCTGCGATATCACCAATACTTCCATCTTCATTCAGACGCATCATGGTAACACGTCCATCATGGTGTCCGCCTACAAAAAGATAACGGTTCTCATCATCTACTTCGACATAACAGCCTCTCATACCACCAATCCACTGTTCATTGATCGGTTCGAGATCCCCGTCTTTTAAAACTTTGAAAGCTTCCACACCTTCATCTGCAATAGAATAAAGGAATTTTCTGTTCTTGGATACAACAAGATCAGACGGATTATTAATTGGAACAACTTTGCGTTCCTTCATATAACCTTTCGTTACATCAACATCATAAATATGAATTCCTACACTGTTCTCATGGGTATAGGTGCCCACATATGCAACATATTTTTCCTGTGCCATACTCGTAACCATTCCTTTCCAGTCCGTTTATTGTGATTCAGCTCCATGTAAACTGCTGAACTGTCACTCCTGCCTACTCTTTTCTGCGTAAAATATCATACATTTCCAATGGATGTCCCAGATCGATATATAATACCTGTTTTGGATGCGGCGCAGATTCCATATCATTGCCCTCTTCATCCACAATGCGTTTTACCGTAACTTCAATATTCTCTCCATCCGGCTTCATCACTTCTATCTGCTCACCAACGGAAAACTTATTACGCTGTTCAATACGATATAGCCCTTCTTCATTTGTCCCGCCCACGATACCGAGGTATGTGTATTCTTTCAAATAAGTATTGTTATCGTAAATCTGCGCTTCATCCGATGGCTTTCCGTAAAAGAAACCAGTGGTAAACTGACGATAAGTGCAGTTTGAGATCTGATCTAAATACCATGGCATATTTTGCTGATAAAGCTCTGGTGATTTCTTATAATCATCAATTGCCTTACGATATGTTCTTGCCACAGTCGCAACATAGAGTGCTGTCTTCATTCTACCCTCTATTTTAAAACTGTCAATACCTGCATCGAAAAGATCTGGAATATGTTCGATCATGCAGAGATCTTTTGAGTTAAAAATATAGGTTCCACGCTCATTTTCATATACCGGCATATATTCATTTGGTCTGGTCTCTTCCACGATGGAATACTTCCATCTGCACGGATGTGTACATGCTCCCTGATTTGCATCTCTCCCGGTAAAATAATTGGAAAGCAGGCAGCGTCCGGAATAGGAAATACACATTGCGCCATGGATAAATGTCTCGATCTCAAGATCATCCGGGATATGTTCCCGGATCTCTTTGATCTCTGTGATCGATAACTCTCTTGCAGAGACGACACGCTTTGCCCCAAGTCCATACCAGAACAGATAAGTCGCATAGTTTGTGTTATTCGCCTGTGTGCTGACATGGCGCTCAATCTCAGGACAGACCTCTTTTGCAATCTGGAATACGCCCGGATCCGCAATGATCAGCGCATCCGGTTTTATTTCCCTTAACTCTTTGAAATATTCCCGCACACCCTCAAGATCGCCGTTGTGCGCCAGAATATTTGCAGTGACATAAACCTTTACATCATGCGCATGTGCAAATTCAATTCCCTCTTTCATTTCTTCCATAGAAAAATTTTTTGCTTTCGCACGCAGTCCAAATGCCTCGCCACCAATATATACTGCATCTGCGCCGTAAATAACAGCTGTTTTTAATACTTCAAGGCTGCTTGCCGGTATTAAAAGTTCCGGTCTTCTCATTCCTTTTGTATCCTTCCTTTCCTATTTCTTCACACTCACGGTAATTCCATCTCCGATCGGTAACACCGAAGTTACCAGCTCATCGGAATGTGTCAGTTCGTACAGATATTCCCTCATTCTCTTATAAATCGTGCGGTTTCTTCTCGTCACAATAAAATGGGATTCGATAATATCTCCATCCTGCAAAACATTGTCTGATACCAGAATCCCTTCCGGTTTTAACAATCTTAAGATTTCCGGCATAAAATGGATATACTGCCCTTTTGCGGCATCCATAAAAATAAAATCAAACGGTTCCCGCAATTCTTTTAAGATATCTGCTGCATCCCCCTCTAAGAGGGTGATCTGTTTTTCTTTTCCTGCCCGCACAAAATTTTGTTTTGCAATGGGAATTCTTTTTTCATAATTCTCAATTGTGGTGATTTCACATGGGATTGGATTGTATTCAGCCATTAAAATTGCTGAAAATCCAACTGCTGTTCCAACTTCAAGGATTCTTGCGGGTCTTTTTATCGATAAGATCAGTTTCAGAAAACTCTGCATTTCCTTGCGCACGATCGGCACATAGGTTTCTAATGCCTCGCGTTCTATCTCATCTAAAATCTCTGTATTCCCGGTATCCAGGGAATTGATATATGTTACCAGTCTCTCGTCAACGATCACTTCTATTCCTCTCCTGTGACTGTATCTGCATCTGTCTGTGTATCGGTTGTCTCTTCAGTTGTCTCTTCGGTAGTGCCTGTGACCGTCTCCGTGTCATCTGTAGAACTCTGCTCCGGTTCTGCTGCCATAAGCACCATCATGTCCCTTGCTGTCATGGACGTATTTAACGTGTAAACACCAGAATGAAGCTTGCCGGAATAGGCAGAAACTTTCAACTGCACAAAAAAGAGCTTTGCATCCTCCACAAGACCTTTTTCTTTCAGTTCCTTTGCGATGTCCATGTCTGACATGTCGTCTGAGATCTGGACGATAACATCCCTGCCCGGCTCTGCATCGACAGGTGCCTCTGTAAATACACGATAGCCAAAATCATAGCAATATGTTCCAATTTTCACAAATCCGATCAATACCAGCAAAATGACAAGTATTGAAAAACTAATGCTGACAAAACGAAAAACTACTTTGTTCAAATTCATCTCTTCCCTCATGATTCCTCAAAGCCAACTTCAAATTCCAGTCCCTCGATCAAAGTCCAGTTGATCTGCTGCACAATTTTGCAGAGTGCATTTTCTGCTGCAAGATACTCTGACGCCATAGGATTCTTCCGAAACTCCCGGTACTCATTCTCCATGCGGTCTGTCTCTTCATACAGATCCACAGTTCCCTGACTGTTCTGCAGCAGATAATTTTTCTTACGAAATTCTGTGATCTGGCTTTCCAGTTTTGGAAAGCCATGTACCTTTTCCTTAATTGCCTGATATCGGATGAATTCCTCACTGTTTCTGATTGCAGTCATTAATCCATCCATAGCATCTTCTATCTGACTCATATCTGCTCCCAAGCTGCTTTTTTCAAGTGCTTTATACTTCCATAATAATTGGCATGATCATCGGACGTCTCTTTGTCTCTTTCCATACAAAATCACTGAGAGAATCTTTGATCTCTGTCTTGATCTTGCCCCAGTCTGTGATGCCTTTATCCATGCAGTACTGCATTCTCTCATCCAGTACCTGCTTTGCTTCCTCCATGAGTGTCTCTGCACCGCGGACATAAACAAATCCACGGGATACGATATCAGGTCCTGCAAGCACCTGTCCGGAGCCGCCTTCCAATGTCAATACAACAATGATAATACCATCTTCTGCAAGATGCTGTCTGTCTCTCAATACGATATTGCCGACATCTCCGACGCCAAGTCCGTCTACCATGATCGCTCCGGTATGGACTTTTCCGGTCACTGCCGCGCTCTCCTCGTCGAGTTCTAATACGTCGCCGGAAGATAAGATAAAGATATTGTCCTTGTCAATTCCAAGTTCCTCTGCCACTCTCGCCTGTGCGATCAGATGACGGTATTCTCCATGCACCGGAATCGCATATTTCGGTCTCACCAGAGAGTAGATCAACTTAATCTCCTCCTGACACGCATGACCGGATACATGTACATCCTGGAAAATAACCTTTGCACCTTTCATGGACAGTTCATTGATAATATTGGAAACTGCCTTCTCATTTCCAGGGATTGGGTTGGAACTTAACACGATCGTATCGTTTGGCTTGATCGTCACTTTGCGGTGAATGCCGGATGCCATTCTTGACAGTGCCGCCATGGACTCACCCTGACTTCCGGTTGTAATAATGACAGTCTGTTCATCCGGATAATTTTTTAACTGTTCAATATCGATCAGTGTGTTATCCGGGATATTAATATATCCAAGTTCGCTTGCAGTGCCGATAATATTTACCATACTACGGCCTTCCACGATCACTTTTCTTCCATTCTTATACGCTGCATTGATGATCTGCTGTACACGGTCTACATTCGATGCAAAAGTTGCAATAATGATCCTTGAATTCTTATTATCATCAAAAATGGCATCGATCGTTCTGCCAACAGTCTTCTCTGACATGGTAAATCCCGGTCTCTCTGCATTTGTACTGTCGCACATTAATGCAAGAACTCCTTTTTTACCGATCTCACCAAATCTCTGAAGATCGATCGCATCTCCAAATACCGGTGTGTAATCTACTTTAAAGTCTCCGGTATGCACAACAATTCCTGCCGGTGAATAAATAGCAAGTGCTGCAGCATCCTGAATACTGTGGTTTGTCTTGATAAATTCCACACGGAAACATCCAAGGTTGATATGCTGTCCGTATTTTACAACTTTACGTTTTACTTTTGTGAGCATATTGTGCTCTTTTAATTTGTGTTCGATAATACCATTGGTAAGTTTTGTTGCATAAATCGGTGCATTTACCTCTTTTAATACATAAGGGATCGCACCGATATGATCCTCATGACCATGTGTGATAAAAAATCCCTTTACTTTATCAATGTTGTCTTTCAAATAGGTAATATCCGGGATCACAAGATCAATTCCATACATGTCGTCTTCCGGGAATGACAATCCGCAATCCACAACAATAATACTGTCCTCATACTCAAAAGCTGTAATATTCATTCCAATCTGCTCTAATCCGCCAAGTGGAATGATCTTAAGTTTTGAGGAATGTTCATTCTGTTTCAAGTCTTTTCCTCCATCTTTATTTTTTCCGCTCTTTTTCACTTTTACAGTCTCTGCAGACGCACTTTTTGTTTTCTTCTCTGCTCTGGCTTTCTTTTCAGCCTTTCCGCCTTTTTCTTCTTTCCCTGCTGCCTCGTCTGTTTTCTTCTTTGTGGCTGTTGCATTCTTTCGTGCCGGTCTGCGTGCAGGTTTCTTCTCTGCCGCAGCATTTTCTATTGTCTCTGTGATCTCTTTACGATTCTCTTCCGCAGTAAGATTTTCTGTTATATTTTCCTGTTTCTTCAAAATTCCAATTCCATTTCTTAATTTACTAATATTCAATATCTGCATCGTCAATTAATTCCGCAAACACTTTACCAAGAGCTGCAAGTTCGTTGTCATCTTCCACCATCTCGTAGACAACATCATCATTTTCATCTGCAATCTCTTTTAAAATATATGCTTCACTGTCTCCATCCTCTTCTTCTGTTACAAAAAGAAATTTTTTTCCATTGATCTGTGTCTCTTCCAACACATAAAATTCAATTTTCTCTTTTGTGTCCGGATCTGTAAAAATAACTTTTTCCATCTTTCTTCCTTTCTTATATTTTTCTGGTCTGCTGTCGTCATTGGGATTACTTTCTATGGACCTTATTTTTCTTCCGGATGCATTGCAAGATAGTCAAGATAGCCCTGCAGGATAAAAACAGCCGCAATCTCGTCCACAAACTTTTTGCGGTCTTCCCTGCGGATTCCTGATTCCATCATATGCTTATCTGCTGATACGGTCGTCAGCCTCTCATCCCACAGAATCACATTAAGTCCGGTACGACGCTCCAGCATTTCTTTGAATTCTTTTGTTTTTTCGCAGCGCTCACCCTCTGTATTATTCATGTTCTTAGGATAACCCAAAACGATGCGCTCTACGTTATATTCTTTGATAATTTCCTCAATTCTTGCCAGAGACTGGCGCAGTTTATTAGGGGACTGTCTTCTGACGATCTCCAGTCCCTGCGCAGTAAATAAAAGCTCATCGCTGACTGCCACACCGACAGTCTTTGAGCCATAGTCTAAACCTAATATTCTCATTCAAAATCTCCATGCCTCTGCCCTTCACCCGGACAGACTTTTCCTGTAAGGCATATATTAATCTGTACTTATCCAATTCTTCTTAAGTACCTTAATTCCAATGATTATTCTTAATATATGCTTTCAATACTTCTTCTACTAATTCGTCACGCTCTACTTTCATGATCAGACTTCTTGCATTATTATGACTGGTGATATAAGTAGGATCACCTGACATAATATATCCAACAATCTGATTCAGTGGATTGTATCCCTTCTCGCTCAGTGCACGATACACAATTGCAAGTACATCCTTTACCTGCAGTTCCGGCTCCTTCTCCACTCTGAAATATTGCGTATTATTGATGTTCTGCATATTTGTCACGCCCTTATACTCTTCTTTACTCTATGGTAAGAAAGTAATCCGTAATTATTCAGTGCCTTCATAATTACAGTAATCCTCTAGCTTATTCTAATATAGTTTGTCCTAAAATTCAACCATAAGATAGATATCATCTGTCAATCTGCCCCGGATCGTTCCTTTCACAAACTGATTCGAAAGGTCAGCTGCCGACTTCACAGCGATCTTTACATACTCTTTTGTGTATCCGGTAAAATATGTTTCACCTTCAAATTCATAAGCCTCTTCCATCAGAGCTGTCACCTGTTTTCCGACATAGTATTCCCGGAATTCTTCAGACATTTTCTTCTCTAACGCCAGAAGGATATTGCTCCGCTCTTTTTTCACCGGTTCCGGAACCTGATGTTCCATCACAGCTGCCTTTGTTCCTTCTCTCTTAGAATATTGGAAGATATGCATTTCATAAAAATGGATACGTTTTAAATATTCTTTTGTAACCGCAAATTCTTCCTCTGTCTCTCCCGGAAAACCTACGATCACATCTGTCGTGATGGCAGGATGGTCAAAATATTTTCTCAGGATCTGACATCCCTCTTCATATTCCCTTGTATCATATCTGCGGTTCATGCGCTGCAGTGTGGCATCGCATCCGCTCTGTAAGGAAAGATGGAAATGCGGACAGATCTTTGGCAGCCCTGCAAGTGCCGCCGCAAATCCATCCGTCACAATTCTCGGTTCTAAGCTTCCAAGCCTTATCCGCTCAATCCCATCGACATTATGCACTTCCCGGATCAGATGGAGCAGATTGTCACCGGTATCCACACCGTAGGAACTCAAGTGGATTCCCGTGAGGACGATCTCCCTGAAGCCATGTTCCGCAAGGCGTTTCACTTCCCGGATCACATCTTCAGAATTTCTGCTCCGCACCCTTCCTCTTGCAAAAGGAATGATACAGTAGCTGCAGAACTGGTTGCATCCGTCCTGCACCTTGATAAAAGCTCTGGTGTGCTCTGCGGTGCGCTCTAAGAACATTTCCTCATATTCCTGCTTCTCATGATTGATATCGATCACATTCCCACACTTTCCGTGGTCATTTTCATATGCTTCGATCATGGCAAGCAATTCATGTTTTTTGTTATTTCCGATCACGATATCCACCGTATCATCAAGCAGTGCCTCTGCCTCTTTTGTCTGCACATAACATCCGGCACCTACAACGATTGCATCCGGATTCATCTTTTTTGCTTTATGCAGCATCTGTCTTGACTTGCGGTCTGCCATATTGGTAACGGAACAGGTATTGACCACATAGACATCCGCATATTCTGTGAATGGGACAATCTCATAACCTGCATTTTCTAATATCTGCTGCATTGCCTCTGTTTCATATGCATTTACCTTGCATCCTAAATTGTGCAGTGCGGCTTTCTTATTTATTTTCATTTGATACTCCTATTTTGTGTTGACTTTTCCATAAAAAACCATTACTATAAAGTTAACTTTGATAGTTAATTAAGGAGGTTTTTTATCATGAAAACAGTACAGATTTCTTTAAACTCCATTGACAAAGTAAAATCTTTTGTTAATGCAATCACCCAGTTCGAATTTGATTTCGATTTAATCTCCGGAAGATATGTGATCGATGCAAAATCCATTATGGGTATTTTCAGTTTAGATTTATCCAAACCAATTGATTTAGCAATTCATGCTGAAAGCAATATGGATGAAATCATGGAAGTATTAAAACCATATTTAGTTTAATCATTTCCGAAGATTTGAGCCACAGAAGATACGTTCTGTGGCTTTTTCTTTTTGCAGCAGACAGTTCCTTTTTCCGATACTGCCTGCTTTTTTTGTTTTATCCCTCAATGTGGATCACTTCTACCGTATCAATGGCTTCCTGCATTAATGCATCAATCTTTTCGCTTAACTTTCTCTCATCATTATGGATCACATTTAAGTTCGGTTTTGTCACCGGATGTTTTGCCACAAAAATGGTACAGCAGTCTTCGTATGGAAGAATGGATGTCTCATATGCATCGATTTTTTCAGAGATTGTGACGATCTCCTGCTTGTCAAATCCAATGAGCGGACGATAGACCGGCATCGTACATACCTCATTCGTTGCTGCAAGGGACTGCATCGTCTGGCTTGCCACCTGTCCGATACTCTCTCCGGTGATAAGACCGAGACATTTATTCTCTTTTGCAAAATGCTCTGCAAGTTTCATCATGTAACGGCGCATGATGATCGTCAATTCCTCATGCGGACACTGCTCGTAGATATAAAGCTGGATATCCGTAAAGTTCACAACGTGCAGATTGATCGATCCTGAATATTTTGCAACAATTTTTGCAAGGTCAACGACTTTTTGTTTTGCACGCTCTGAAGTATATGGCGGCGCATGGAAATAAGTAGCATCGATCGTAACACCGCGTTTTGCGATCATATATCCAGCCACCGGACTGTCGATCCCGCCGGATAAAAGCAGCATTGCTTTGCCGTTCGTTCCGACCGGCATTCCACCCGGTCCCGGAATAATCGTTGAGTATACGTTAATTTTTGCACGGATCTCAATATTAAATACCACCTGTGGATGATGCACATCTACTTTTGTCTCCGGGTAAGCATCTAAAATCTTCTCGCCCATGGCTGCATTGATCTCCATGGACTCCATCGGATAATTCTTTCTTGCGCGGCGGGCATTTACTTTAAATGTAAAATGTTTGTCCGGGTACACCTTATCAATGTATGCAATGACTTCCTCTGCAAGTTTGTCAAATCCTTCGTCTTCCAACAATACAACCGGGCAGATCCCGACGATACCAAACACACATTTTAATGCTTCCACAACCTCATCATAATCATAGTCGCTCAACGTATCGACATAAATTCTTCCCTGCTCTTTCCGGACAAGAAATTCTCCTTCTGCCTTTTTCAATGCATGGTTGATCTGGCTTACCAATGCATCTTCAAATAAATATCTGTTTTTTCCTTTGATCGCGATCTCCGCATATTTGATCAAAAATGATTTATACATATTTTCTCCTTTTTCATGTCTTTTGTTACTTTTCCACAATTCATTTTACACTTTCATGAGTTTCGCAATTGCCGGACTACTTTCTCGTATAACGGCGGAGCTTTGGCACAACCTCGTTCATGACTTCCAATGCATAATCGATCTCTTCCTCTGTGGTATGCACAGAAAAGCTGAACCGGATCGTTGAATCCAGCAGACTGCCCTTAAGTCCGATGTTTGTCAATGTATGGCTCACGGACGGTTTGTTCGAGGAACATGCGCTTCCCGCTGACACATAAATCTTTCTGTCCTCTAATGTGTGGAGCATAACCTCACTGCGCACGCCGTCAATACTCACACTGACGATCTGTGGTGCGGAATCACGTCCTGTCTTTCCATTGACAGACACACCTTCTATTTTTAAAACGCCTTCCACAAAACGCTGTTTGATCTGATAAAGGTGGTCAATTTTTTCCTCAAAGTTTTCATAAATCTCTTCGGCAGACTCACCTAACGCAGCAACACCCGGTACGTTCTCGGTTCCGGAGCGCATGCCCTTCTGCTGCCCGCCACCGTAAATCAGCGGTTTTACCTTCGTCTTATCTTTGATGAACAGAAATCCTGTTCCTTTCGGCGCATGGATTTTATGTCCGCTGACAGAAAGCATATCAATCCCCAGTTTTTTCGGAAAAATACGGTACTTTCCATATGCCTGGATCGCATCCACATGTACCAATGTATTCGGATTTTTTTCTTTGATCACCTTGATTGCTTCTTCGATTGGTTCCACTGCTCCGATCTCATTGTTGACCATCATCATAGAGACAAGGATCGTGTCCTCACATACCGCCTCCCGCAGTTCGTCGAGTGAAATGATACCATCTGCATCCACTTTCAGATATGTCACTCGAAAGCCAAGTTCCTCTAAATATCCTGTAACTGCTGAAACAGACGCATGCTCTATTGATGTCGTGATAATATGATTTCCGGCTCTTTTATTTGCCAGTGCTGCTCCGATCAGTGCAGTATTGTTTGATTCCGTTCCTCCGGATGTGAAAAGGATTTCTTTCTCATCCACCTTTAACGTCTTTGCGATCTTTTTCTTAGCCTCTTTGATATAGTTCTCTGCTTCCACACCTTTCATATGAAGTGAGGATGGATTTCCGTAATCTTCCATCAGAACTTTCACCATCAAATCTTTTGCACGTTCACTGCAACGGGTCGTTGCAGAATTATCCAAATAAACTTCTGTCAAATTTGTTTCCATAATTATCCTTCTTTATCTATGCAGCATCACTCTTCTACTCATCCCTGCCATCGGTCTGACTCTCTAACTGATATCCCAAAATCGCAAGGGCTGCGATTCCTGCCGTCTCTGTTCTAAGGATCCGTCTGCCAAGTGAGATCAGCTGCATTTCATCTCTGACCATTTCAATCTCTTCCGGCGCAAATCCGCCCTCCGGTCCGATAAACACTGCGATACTTTCGCCTTTTTTTATCTGTTCCATTGCAGCCTTCGTCCCTGCCATTCCATGCTCGTTTTCATAGGGAACCAGTTTCACATCCAGTCCCTTGGCATATGCCACAGCTTCTTTGTACGACATCGGCATCTTCACTTCCGGGATCAGACTTCTCTTTGACTGTTTTGCTGCGCTCTCTGCGATTGCCTGCCAGCGCGTCACCTTTGATTTTGCCTTTTTGTCATCTAACTTTACCACACAGTTTTTCATGGCGACCGGAATGACCTCATAAACGCCAAGTTCCACGGTTTTCTGAATGATCCATTCCATCTTGTCATTCTTCGGAAGTCCCTGAAACAGATAAATCCTGCATGGCAGTTCTGTGCTTTCCGCCTCTTTTTCCAGAATATCCGCACGCACAAAGCTTTCTGTAATATCAGATATACTACAAAAATAGTTTTGTCCGTTTCTGGTGCACACGCGGATTTTCTCTCCCGGTTTCATCCGCAGCACATTTTTAATATGGTTGACATCGCTGCCTTCAATTGTCACAAAATCTTCTGCTGCATTTTCATCTTCTATAAAAAACTGATACATGTCTTTTCCTAATTCTTTCTTGCTGTGATGTTCACCCACTCGCCCTGGTGATTGATCTCTACAACTTCCAGACCCGCTTTCTCAATTGCCTCTTTTACTGCATTCTCTTTAAAGTCGATGATTCCTGATGTGATAAAATATCCACCTTTTTTCAAACGCGCCGGAATCACCGGTGCCATTGGAATGATCACGTCTGCCAGAATGTTGGCAACGACGATATCAAATTCTTCTGTTCCAACTTTTTCCTGAAGTTCTGTATCATCGATCAGATTTCCAACATAAAATGTTCCCAGTTTCTGATCGAGATGATTTACTTCCATATTGTCGTGTGTGGAAGTCATGCAGTCCGGGTCAAGGTCTGTTCCGACTACCTCTGATGCCCCTAATTTCAGTGCCACGATCGATAAAATACCGCTTCCGCAGCCAACATCAAGAACCTTTGGTGTCTTTACCTGCGGCGTATATGTTTCATTTCCACGAATATATTTCAGTAACTGCCGGATGCAGAGCTGTGTCGTCTCATGCTTGCCTGTTCCAAAAGAGACACCCGGATCGATCTCGATCAAAAACTTGTCCCTGTCTTCTTCCTTCAGTTCTTCCCATGTTGGTTTGATCAGGATATCTTCAATATAGAAAGAGCTGAAAAACTTCTTCCAGTTGTTGATCCAGTCAAGATCCTCTGTCTGGTCGGATGTGATCTTTCCGGTTCCCATATCTACCACATTCCGCATCTCCTCGATGGTTGTCTTGACCTGTTTTAACAGTTCAGTGTCATCCTGTCCGTTGTCTTCCAGATAAAAACTGACATAGCTGATCCCCTCATCCGGTGGAAGTTCCGGCAGAAAATCAATGAACATCTCTGCCTGATCTTCTTTTGTCAGCGGCACATTATCCTCAATCTGCACACCTTCAATGCCAAGATCCATAAGTGCAGAGCTTAAGTAATCTTCTGCCGCAGTCGTTGTCTCAATGGTATATTTATTCCATTTCATGTTTTATATATGCTCCTTTTTGCTTATTTTCCGTTCAGATCATAAAAAGCCATTAGATATACTACCACAAAGCCATTCAGGTTGCAAACAATTCCTTTTACTGCTGTTTTTTTGCAAGCTTGTCCAAAACTTCATATAAGATCTGCGCATCGATCGGTTTTGCAATATGTCCGTTCATTCCCGCATTTAAGGCTGCACTGACATCCTCCTCAAAAGAATTTGCAGTCATGGCATAAATTGCGATCGTTCCGGCATCCTCTCTCTCTGACTTCCGGATTGTGCGTGCCGCTTCATAACCATTCATCACCGGCATGTGAATATCCATAAGAATTGCCATGTAAGTACCTGGCTTTGCCTTCTCAAACAACTCGACGGCTTCCTTGCCGTTATGTGCACAATCCACATCCATATGTACCATTGCAAGCAGTTCTGTTGCCACCTCTTCATTAAATGCGGTGTCTTCCGCAAGCAATACTTTTTTCCCGGCAAAATCATATACCGCCTGTTCTTCCTGTACCACGGACAAATCGTTTTCCACCGGCCGCTCCGTTATTTCCGGTTCTGCAGCCTGTTCGAATTCAAATGGAATAGACACAACAAATGTCGTTCCCTCTCCTTTTTTCGATTTCACGGAAATGGAGCCTGACATCAGTTCCACGAAATTTTTTGCAATGGACAGCCCCAGTCCGCTTCCTCCGTGTTTCTGCGCAGTTGTCGCACTCTCCTGCTCGAACGGCTGGAACAGCCGCGTCTGCATCTCCTCCGACATGCCCTCCCCGGTATCTTCCACAAGGAAATTAAAGTATGCTTTCTCCTCCTTCACATAGAGTTCCTTCACTTTGATCGTGATTTTCCCACCGGACGACGTGAATTTGTAAGCATTGGAAACCAGATTCAGCAAAATCTGGTTCACACGAAGTCCATCCCCGATCAGATATGTATGCGTCACCTCTTCGTCCTGTACCTCAAACACTATCCCTTTCTGTCTACACTGCGGTTCATAAATCGTGCAGACAGACATTAAGATCTCATGAAGATCAAACGGTTCCTTTGCAATTTTCATCTTTTTATTCTCGATAGACGACATGTCTAAAATATCATTGATAATATTTAACAGCACCTTGGACGACACATCGATTTTATCGAGATAGTCCTCTATCTTCTTCGGATCATCCTCATAGTGTTTTGCGATCTCCGTCAGTCCTACGATTGCATTCATCGGTGTCCGTATCTCGTGGCTCATTCTTGCAAGAAAATCACTCTTTGCCTGATTTGCCCGGTTTGCCTGATCGACTGCCTCTAAAAGCTGTTCATTCTTCTCCGCAATCTTTAAATAGCTTTTTCGTCTCGCCTCCTGCCAGAAAATCATAAACAGAATACTCGCCACCAGCAAAATAAAGATGACAATAAGCGGATAGCGGAACTTATACAGCACATCCGTCCAGGTAAGCTGATACCCATTCGCCACTGTATGGCTGATCGTGATCTGGGATACTTCCTGAGAGGAAATCTGCGTAATGCATTTATTGATAATGCTCATCAGAATTTTATTTTCATCACTGTTTTTTCCAACAATCCCCATCGGTTCTTCCTTAGACAGGTTAGGCAGTACCGTCAATCCCTCATACCGCGGTTTCTGCAGCAGCGGTGTCACCACGTTGACATTCTGTGCCATAAAGTCGCACTCTCCGCTGTTCAGAAGTTCCATACATTCCTCTGTCGTAGTGCATTTTACAATCTCAAACTCCGGATAATTTGCCTGGATATAATTTTCCAGTGCCGCATAACTCTTCGTGATTGCAAGAATATACTTATTCTCTGCATCTCCGGGTGTATAGTTCATCCCCTGCCTGCAGACAAGCGCCACTTCCCCTGTGTATATGACATCTGATACCAGATAATCAGATTTTGTGAATGCAGGATTTTCGACTACGACACCAGCCACCAGATCTGCCGGATGTTTTTCAAGATAATCTATCACACGCTGACCACTTTCCAGCATCGTGTACTGCAGATTCAGGCCGCTGCTCTCCCGGATCCGACTCACAAGATCAACAATGATCCCTTCGATTTCTCCGTCGTCATTTTCCATTGAAAACGGTGGTCTGTTATTGATAAACGCTATATTCACCTGTTTTTGTGCCCTAATATATTCAATTTCTTCTCTTGTAAATGCAAGCCCCATGGCAGAAGTATCTCCATAATACTTCTGGTACAGTTCACTTAAAAATGTCGGATAATCCGCTGTGATCTCTCCAAGCGCATAATCGGCATCCTCCATTACCTTTTGCTTCTGCTTTCCTGCCATCAGATAAAATGGCTGTGCTCCAAACCGGCAGATAATCTTATAATCGTCCATCCCGACAAGCGATCCCTGTACGACTGCATCCACAGCACCTTCCTCCAATGCCTGAAAACATTCTTCTGTCGTCATGTATTCTTTCAACTCAAGCGAAAAATCATTCTTTTCCGCATATTCTTTCAGATCATCATTCTGAAAACTTTCCTTCAGTCCAGCCACCCGGATGCCGTTAAAAGCCTCAAAATCATTGTAATAATACCTGTCATCATCCATTCTTGCATAAAGAACACAGGCTTCTGTTCCCGCCCAGTACTTCGAAAGCAGGAATCTCTCCTCACGTTCCGGTGTTCTCTGCGCCTGACAGATCATATCAATCTCACCTGACTCCAGTTTTTTCAGGACATTGTCCCATGTGTCATACACATATTCGTACTTCCATCCGGTATACTCAGCGATCTTATCCAGCAATTCCACGCCATATCCTGTATACTCCCCATTTTCGTCCAGATCGATAAACCCGCCATAATCAATATATCCAATACGGATTGTTTCTTTGGAATCAATATTTTTTCCATATACCACAAATGGTATTGCACTGAAAAATGCCATCACAAAAATGATGATCCCATGTCTGATCTTCTTCCATTCCTTTTTCCCCATCGTTTTCTCCCTGTCTGATGTTCCATCGTTTTTTATCGTTTCCGTACCTGTGTCTCAGATTCTATATCGATTATAGCGAATTATACACCAGAAATAAAGCAAAAGAAAAAAGGCTGCCGCACAGCCTTTTTCTTTCAAGATCATAATACTTTTGATAAAAATTCCTGCAATCTTGGACTCTGTGGATGTTCAAAGATCTCCTGCGGTGTGTTTTCTTCCTGAATGACACCGTCATTGATGAACATGACACGGTTTGCAACCTCTCTTGCAAATCCCATTTCATGTGTTACAACCACCATGGTCATACCGTCCTCTGCAAGTTCTTTCATAACGCTTAAAACCTCGCCGACCATCTCAGGGTCCAATGCCGAAGTCGGCTCATCAAACAAAATAATATCCGGGTTCATGGCAAGCGAACGGACAATGGCAATTCTCTGTTTCTGTCCACCTGAAAGCTGGCTTGGATAGGCATCCGCCTTATCAGACAGACCGATTCTTTTCAAAAGTTCCATCGCTTTTTTCTCTGCCTCTTCCTTGGTCATTTTGTTGAGTTTTACCGGGGCAAGCATAATGTTTTCCTTAATAGTCATGTTTGGAAACAGATTAAACTGCTGGAACACCATTCCGATTTTTTCCCGTACATGGTTAATATCCACCGACTTATCCGTCATATCCGTCCCCTCAAACAGAACGTGTCCGCTCGTTGGGATCTCCAACAGGTTTAAGGATCGCAGAAATGTCGATTTTCCACAGCCGGAAGGTCCGATCAATGCAAGGACATCCCCTTTTCTGATGGTCGTGGAGATTCCTTTTAATACTTCATGATCCCCAAAAGATTTGCAGAGATCCTGAATCTCTAAGATCACCTCTGCAGAATTGGTTGTATTTGTATTATCGCTCATTGTTTCTCAACTTCCTTTCTAAGACACCGACAGCTTTGCTAAGTCCGACTACCATCAGAAGATAAATGACAGCAACTGCGATCAACGGCATAAATGCCTCATACGTAACGCTTCGGATAATGTCTCCACCTTTTGTCAGATCCATCAGACCGATGTAACCACTGATGGACGTCTCTTTCAATAAACTGATAAACTCGTTACACAGTGCAGGGAGAATATTCTTTACTGCCTGTGGCAGGATGATGGTGGTCATCGTCTGTCTGTAATTAAGGCCTAAGCTTCGTCCTGCTTCAAACTGTCCGATATCCACTGCCATAATTCCGGAACGCACGATCTCTGCCACATAAGCAGCTGAGTTCAAACCAAATGCGATCACTGCTACCACGATTTTTCCCGTGTTAATACTCTGGAAAATAACATAATAGATAATCAATAACTGGATCATGACCGGTGTGCCGCGGATGATCGTCAAATATGCTTTACAGACTGCATTCAGAATGCCAAGCCCGCCATTTCTGTCATGGCTGGTTCTGACAATGGCAATTAAAAATCCTAAGACAATACCGATCATCACCGCAAAAATTGTAATGATCAATGTATTGCCAAGACCTTTTAACATATATGCATAGCGGTTATCCTGAATAAAGTTCTGGTAAAATTTTTCGCCAAACGAACTCTTTGCTGTCACTGCATTCCCATCACGCACAATGATCACCTGCTTGGAAGTTGCATATGTATCTGTAAAGTTGACATTCTTCTTTCGTTCTTCTGTCACGGTAAATCCGGCAGCGCCCACATCTATCTTTCCCGTAGACACAGCCGGAATAATAGAATCAAATGCCATATCTTCAATCTTCAATTCCATACCGAGCTTATCAGCGATCGCCTGCATGATATCCACATCTATACCGACGATTTCATTATTCTCATAATACTCATATGGCGGGAACTCAGCATTTGTTCCCATCGTCAGTGTTCCATTCCCACGGGACGCATCCTGTGGTTCGTATGGATAATTTCCTTTTTCCGCATCTGTTCCAATATAATTTTTTGTAATCCGGTCAAGCGTTCCCTCGCTTCTTAATTCCTCTAATGCCGTATTGACCTTTTCCAGCAGATCATCGTTTCCCTTTGCGATAACGATCGCATATTCTTCCAGCGTAAATTCTTCATCGAGAATTTTAAGTCCCGGATTCTCCTCCACAAATGCGAGCGCCGGCTGTTCATCGATCACAACACAGTCAATCTTTCCCTGTTTTAATGCCTGGACTGCATCTGCGCCTTTGTTGTAACGCTCCACCGTTGTTCCTGATCCGTCATTTTCATAATCGGAAACATAAATATCACCGGTTGTTCCAAGCTGGACACCAATCTTTTTTCCAACGATATCATCCACACCGCTGATCGCACCGGCTGTTTCCGTGGATGCTGCTTCCTGATCATCCTTCTGCTTTGTGCCGCATCCAGCAATTCCTGTCAGCACAAATGTCAGAACGAAAAGCCAAAGCAGCAGTTTTTTACTTTTTTTCTTCATCATAAATATCCGCTCCTCTTTTTTTCTGATTGTCTGCATAAATATACATTATTTTTCATTGAAATACAAGTATTTTGGACTCAATTGTTAAGATTCCCTTTCCGATTTATCAGGGAACTGATTTTTTTCTTATATTATTATGTAACATTGTGGCTTTTTTCCTTGACTGTCCCGCAAAATTACATTAAAGTTTGTTTTAGAAAAAACAAAGGAGATTTTATTTATGGAAAAAATTGCAAGCTTTACAATAGACCATATCAAATTAGAACCCGGCGTTTATGTATCCCGCAAAGATACCGTCGGTGCAGAAGTGATCACCACATTTGATCTGCGCATGACTTCCCCAAACGATGAGCCTGTCATGAATACCGCCGAGATGCATACGATCGAACACCTTGCAGCAACATTTTTAAGAAACCATGCTGTTTACGGTTCCAAAACTATTTATTTTGGTCCGATGGGATGCCGCACCGGATTTTATCTGCTTCTCGCAGGTGATTATGAATCAAAGGACATTGTTGGTCTGATGATCGAAATGTTTGAGTTTATCCGCGATTTTAAGGGCGATGTTCCTGGCGCAAGTCCAAAAGACTGTGGCAATTATCTGGATATGAACCTTGGTATGGCAAATTATCTTGCCAACCGCTATCTTGAAAACACGCTCTACCATATTGATGAAAAACATCTGGTGTATCCGGAATAGAGTTTTCAAAACAGACATTGTATTTTCTATTGTCATAATAACAAACCCGGTGTAATCTCTCAGCAAAGATCTTACACCGGGTTTCTATTATCTGTTTATTTTACTAAAATGATCCTTTTAATCTTTAGAATCTGTTTTAGATATCATCAAAGGATTCTTTTAATTTATCCATGAATCCCTTTTTCTTCTTACCCTTTTCCTGGGTGCCGTTACCACCGGCGTTGCTTCGGTTTAAGGACGCACCTGTCAGTTCATCAAAATGACGTAACGCTTCTTTCGCCTCATTATTAAGACCTGTCGGTGTCTGGACAACCAGAGTTACATACTGGTCACCACGAACCCCTTTATTTCTCAGGGATGGAACTCCCTTTCCTTTCAGACGGATCTTGGTGTCGGTCTGTGTACCTGGTTTTACTTCGTAAAGCACATCTCCGTCAACGGTATTGATACGGATCTCGCCGCCCAATGCAGCCTGCGCAAACGTAACCGGAGCTGTGGAATAAATATTCATATCCTGACGCTGGAAGATTGGATGTCTGGATACAACTACTTCTACTAATAAATCTCCTCTTGGACCACCATTGACACCCGGCTCTCCTTTTTCACGGATACGGACACTCTGTCCATTGTCGATACCGGCCGGGATCGTCACCTGGATTTTTCTCTTTCTTGCAATATATCCGGTACCACGGCAATCCGGACATTTGTCTTTGACTACCTTACCGGTACCATTACAATCCGGACAGGTCTGGACATTCTGCACCGTTCCAAAGAAGGACTGCTGTGTAAACACAACTTTTCCTTTGCCGCCGCACTTGGTACATGTTTCCGGGCTTGTTCCCGGTTTTGCACCTGTACCATGGCAGGTTGCACACTCATCCTTCAGAACCATTTCAATTTCTTTCTCACATCCGAAAACAGCCTCTTCAAATGTGATCCTTACACTGGTACGGAGATTCGCACCTTTCATCGGTCCATCATTGCCTCTTCTTCTGGCGCCACCGCCACCGAAGAAGTCGCCGAAAATATCTCCAAAGATATCTCCCATATCCATGCCTGAAAAATCAAATCCGCCAGCACCGCCGCCTGTACCATCGAATGCTGCATGACCAAACTGATCATACTGTTTACGCTTTTCTGCATCACTCAATACTGCATAAGCTTCCTGTGCTTCCTTGAACTTTTCTTCACATTCTTTATCACCCGGATGCATATCCGGATGGTACTTCTTGGCAAGAGTACGGAATGCCTTTTTTATATCAGCGTCACTCGCATTCTTCGGAACGCCAAGGACTTCATAATAATCTCTTTTCTCTGCCATAACGCTTAACTCCTTGTTATCATGTACAAATTTATCATACCGGCTATCTGTCTAAAGCATGATTCAATTTCCGGTTTTCAAAAATTTTAAAATATTTTCCTCTTCTACCGCATATAGGGTTTCCGGAAAACCGGAAACCCCTTTTTATATGCTGATTATATTTTAGACCTCTTTGAAATCAGCGTCTACAACATCATCATCTGCTGCGCCGGCATTGTTCGTCTGTGCGCCGCCCATGTTTCCCATATCAGGACCTGCTCCCTGGGCACCCTGTGCTGCCTGTGTCTGCTCATACATCTTAGCAAATACTTTCTGTGCACTCTGTGTCAGTTTCTCCTGAGCTGCTTTTAATTCAGCAACATCTGCGTCTGTCATCTCTTCTGCATTCTGATGTGCGTCCAAGAAAGATTTTACTGCATTTAAGTCAGCTTCTACTTCAGCTTTATCATTTGCATCAAGGTTTGCTCCAACCTGATCCAATGCCTGCTGTGTCTGGAATACGAAGGAATCTGCATCGTTTCTTGCATCGATCGCTTCTTTTCTCTTCTTATCCTGTGCTTCGAACTCAGCTGCTTCTTTTACAGCCTTATCGATCTCATCATCGGACATGTTAGATCCTGATGTAATTGTGATGTGCTGCTCTTTTCCTGTTCCTAAATCTTTTGCAGAAACATTTACAATACCGTTGGCATCGATATCAAATGTAACCTCGATCTGTGGAACACCACGACGTGCTGGTGGGATACCATCCAGACGGAACTGTCCAAGGGATTTGTTATCTCTTGCGAACTGTCTCTCACCCTGTACAACGTTGATATCAACGGCTGTCTGGTTATCTGCTGCTGTAGAGAAGATCTGGCTCTTCTTGGTAGGGATCGTTGTATTTCTCTCGATCAGTCTTGTAGCGATACCACCCATTGTCTCAATAGATAATGATAATGGTGTTACATCAAGAAGTAAGATTTCACCGGCACCGGCATCTCCGGCTAATTTACCACCCTGGATAGAAGCACCGATTGCCACACACTCATCCGGGTTTAAGGATTTGCTTGGCTCTTTGCCTGTCAACTGTCTTACTTTGTCCTGAACAGCCGGGATACGTGTAGAACCACCAACTAATAATACCTGACCAAGATCTGCGTTTGTAAGTCCTGCATCTTTCATGGCATTCTGAACCGGGATTGCAGTTCTCTCAACTAAGTCATGTGTTAATTCATCAAATTTTGCTCTTGTAAGGTTCATATCGAAATGTTTTGGACCTTCTGCTGTAGCTGTGATGAATGGTAAGTTGATATTTGTAGTTGTAGCAGAAGATAACTCTTTCTTAGCTTTCTCTGCTGCTTCTTTTAATCTCTGAAGTGCCATCTTATCTGTAGATAAATCAACACCCTCTGCTTTCTTGAATTCATCGATCATCCACTGTGTGATCTTGTTATCAAAATCATCACCACCAAGGTGTGTATCACCATTTGTAGCTAATACTTCAATAACTCCGTCACCGATCTCGATAATGGAAACATCGAATGTACCACCACCTAAATCGTATACCATGATCTTCTGTTCTTTCTCATTGTCAAGACCATAAGCTAAAGCTGCTGCTGTTGGCTCGTTGATGATACGTTTTACATCAAGTCCTGCGATCTTACCGGCATCTTTTGTTGCCTGACGCTGGGCATCATTGAAGTATGCAGGTACTGTGATAACAGCTTCTGAAACTTTCTCTCCTAAATATCCCTCTGCATCTGCTTTTAATTTCTGAAGGATCATTGCGGAGATCTGCTGTGGAGAATACTGTTTATCATCAATTGCTACTTTGTAATCAGATCCCATATGTCTCTTAATGGAAGAGATTGTTTTCTCTGCGTTTGTAACAGCCTGACGTTTTGCAGGTTCACCGACTAATCTCTCTCCTGTTTTTGTAAATGCTACGATAGATGGTGTTGTTCTTGCACCTTCCTGATTTGCGATAACGGTAGGTTTTCCACCTTCCATAACTGCTACACAGCTGTTTGTTGTTCCTAAGTCAATACCAATAATTTTACTCATAATAATTTCCTCCTTTAATTAGCTACCTTTACCATGCTGTGTCTTACCACAGCGTCTCTGTACATATAACCTTTCTGAAGTTCTTCCGCTACTATATTTTCGCCAAGCTCTTCATCTTCCACATGCATGACTGCATTATGGAAATTTGGATCAAATTCCTGTCCAACTGCCTCGATTGGTTTTACACCAACCTCCTCTAATGTTGTAAGGAATTGTTTGTAAATCTTATCCATACCAACGACAAATGCATCTTCCTTTTTGTCTTCCGGTACAGCCGCAAGTCCGCGCTCGAAATTATCGATCACCGGAAGCACTTTCTCAACAATTGTTTTTGCTCCCATATCAAACATCTGTGATTTTTCTTTCTCAGTACGTTTGCGGAAATTCTCAAATTCTGCCATCTGGCGTCTCAGACGATCGGTAAGATCTTCAATCTGTTCATCTTTCTTATCTTTTTTCTTCTTGAAGAATCCCTTTTTATTGTCATCAGAATCCTCTTTGGAAGATCCTTCTGTCTCTTCCGCCGTTTCCTCTGTGTCTTTCTCTTCTGTCTCAGAAGCTGTATCCTCAGTCGTTTCAGCTTCTTTTACGGAATCTTCTGTCTGATCTGCCTGGGACTCTTTTTCTAAATCCTCTAAAACCTCTTCTAATACTTCTTCTTTCTTCGCTTCCTGCATTTCCCAGCCACCTTTCTATACTTCTCCTTTTGGCTTATCTAAGATGCCATCCAGAGATTTTTTCAATGTGTTCAGATTCGCCATTACTTTCTCATAATCCATCCGCTTCGGTCCGACAATTCCTATCGTTCCCCGAACACCTTCGCCCAATTCATAAGTTGCAGTCACAACACTGCAGTCCTTCATCGTCTGGATCGGGCTTTCATTTCCTATATAAACCTGAATTCCTGTATTCTCTTCATCCAACAGGTTTTCAGTTACAAGGCTTGCCAACTGCTGTTTCTCCTCAAATGTGGAGATCAGTTCACTTGCTTTCTCCGCTGAATCAGATAACTCCGGATATTTGAAAAGATTCGTCGTACCACTCGTATAAATCTTAATATCCTCATCCTGACCCATTGTCTCACCAAGTGTATCAAGCACGTTGCTTACGATATCACTGTGGATACCTGCCTGCCCTTTCAGCTTGGCGATGGTCGCAAGATTGATCTCTTCTAATGCCAGACCATTCAGATTCGAATTCAGCAGGATATTCAACTTCAACATTGTCTCATTATCAAGCGGTTCTGATACCGGAATGATCTTATTCTTGACCATGTTGCCCTCTGTGACGATCACTGCAAGAATCTGTTCCTCATCCACATTAGAGAGCTGAATGAACTTCACTTTGTTCCGATGATAACTCGGCGCTGATACCATTGTTGCATAGTTGGTATTGGCTGCCAGAACTTTTGCAACCTTCTGCAGTACCTGTTCCATCTTCTCGGTGTGTTCGATGACAAACTGTTTCATGTCATCCACTTCCCGGTTCTTCTCTTCCATCAGATGATCTACATAGAAGCGGTAACCTTTATCGGAAGGAATCCGTCCTGCCGAAGTATGCGGCTGTAAAATGTATCCTAATTCCTCAAGGTCTGCCATCTCATTTCGGATCGTTGCTGAACTTAAATTCAGGTCTGTATACTTTGAAATGGTTCTTGAACCAACCGGTTCACCTGTTTCCAGATAGTTGCGGATGATAGCATTTAAAATTTTCGTTTTACGTTCGTCTAATTCTAATTCTTCCATTCACTCACTCCTGCTTCTGGAAATATCATAATTGCCCAACAACGCTTGTCACTGAACAATTATCTGTGTGTTTTTAGATTTGTTAGCACTCATTTGATTGGAGTGCTAATATCTATGTACCTAACATAGCACCATCCTATTTTTTTGTCAACAGTATTTCTGATGTTTTTTGAAGATTTTTTGTGAAAAAATTGTGTCCTGCCAGAGTTTAACGGAGCAATATTTGTTTCCATCCAATGCTTAATAAATCCCATGCTTCTTTTTTTACAAAAAAACAAGGTAGAACACTCTTTGAGTTTCGAGAGCGTCCTACCCTGTTTCATATTTTATTTTGCAAGCTTATCGATCCATGCAAATAATTCTTCGAGATCGTAGTCTCCGCTGTGCGGTAATCCCCACGGCAGTGCAAAATCCACGTCATAACCTTTGTTCTTTAACATTGTTGTCAATATTACCGGAATCGCGATCGAGGTGTCTCTGTCAAAAGCCCCATGGCGGATTCGCCAGTTTTTCGTTGTGTCACATTCTCCGATGAATTTTGTTGGATTCAAAAGCTTTATCATCTGATCGTCTGCTTTTGTTCCATTTACCTTAGAATGTTTTTCTGCAAATTCTGTAAAATGTCTTGCCATCACTTCATCATCACCGAATTCTTCATTTTCCGGACTTTCTAAGGAAAGTGCATCAAAAGCCGGTGTTGGTTTCATTCGTGTGATTTTCTTTACATACGCATCTGCATCAATCTTTTTGACCTGATTTTCTTCGAATGTGATGTATCCCTGTTTCTCTATATCGCTTCCAGGAACAGCCAGATCTGACAATCTAACCTTGGAATCATGCGTTTCTTTTTCTTTTTGGGCAGATGCCGCTACGAAGCTCATGACATAGTCCTTAAATGTTCCTTCGCCATTTTCCTCAAGTGTCAGCTCTTCTCCATTCTCATCTTTGAGTCCGAGAGCATTCACATATGCCGGAAATTCTGCTTTTAATTCTGCAGATAATTTCTTTTGTTCCTCGCTAAGTTCTCCAACAACAGGAATCATTTTCGGTCCTTCCGGACTCATTTCAAACTTCATCATGTGAAAAATCGGTTCTTTCTTGAAAAGCCATTCATATGCAGCATCCGCATGCTCCAGATTATGGATCGGGCAATAACAGCTTGCCGCAAAAATATCATCTTTTTCCTCTGCCGCGCCGATTGCTTTCAGATAAGGCTCATATTCTTTTGCATTTCCGGTTGCACCGGCTAACGCTGATAATGCACCTCCTGCCGAAGTTCCGTTTGTAATGATCTTCTCTACGTCTCCCGGTACTGTTTTTGCATTATGTCTCATATAGCGGATCGCCGCCTTCATATCTACAATTAACGCCGGTGCACGTCCACTTCGTTTTTCCTGATTTTCTTTATTCTCTTTTCCTGTGCCACCTACAAAAAATTCTTTGGACTGCATACCTGTATTGCGGCCTCTGATTCCTGCACACATGACTACATATCCATGTAATAAAGCTTCGAATGCAGAATTTGGTTTGTGATTAAACTGGTCGATCCCCACTTCCATTGCAGGTCCTTCCATATAGCCGCCTACTGTATTCGGTGTAAAAATTGGAGCTGTCTTTAGTGAATATCCATTTATTGTTTTTCCACTATAATATTCCTCCGGTACGTAGATGTTCAATGTCTGAACTTTACTGGCAGGATTCGCACAATAAACAATATGTTCAAATGCCCTATATGTGATGCTCCAGTTTCCCAGCTCACAAGTTTTTACTTCATATCTTTCCGGATCAAATGTTAAATCGTACATAAATAACCTCATTTTCTAATCTCTGTTATATTGATCTGCATATTTTTCAACATCAAGTAATAATACAATTACAAGAATAATAATTCCAAGGATCACACCCATCCATGTGTAATCAAATTTCACTGCATTAATGACAGCCTGTGTTGGTTCTGCTACCGGATTGTATCCGACTGCTGCAAGAATCCATCCTGTAAGTGCACTGCCTACGCCAATTCCGATTTTAGATTCGATAGACTGTGCCGAAGAGATTAATCCTTCAGAACGGATGCCGAATTTCCAGTTTCCATACTCTACTACATCCGGAACAAGTGCGAATACTGCTGAAAGGATTGGTCCAACCCCCAATGAACGGATCACAGTTCCAACTACGATCATTGTCGTGTTTTCCCCTGCAAGACCTGTAATCGCAAATCCTGCAATAATTAAAACTGCTCCCATAAGAAGGAATGTTTTCTTGTTCCATTTTTTTGAAATCGCAGGCATAAGGAATAAAATTAAAATTCCCGGAAGCTGACCTGCTGTCATAAGTACGGACATAAACATTGGATTTTTAAGTACCATGTTACAGTAGAAAATCTGTGCACCGATAGCATTTGCATTCATAATAAGTGAAAATGCACCGAGTAATAACAGTAACCAGAAGTATTTGTTCTTCAAAGTTGCTGGAAGCTGTTCGCTCATAGGCACACTTGCTCTTTGTCTTCCTTCTTCCATACTTTCCATTTCCTTATTCAGTAAACCGGAAATAAGAATCAGGACACATGCTGCACCTCCTAAGATCACACTGGATGTTTTCCATCCAAAATTGAGGACAAGAGGTGTGATCAGTGAACCGGCTAACAATCCGATAATGTTATTTCCCAACGCCGAAAATGTTGCGAGCATGGTAGACTCATTCTTATCATGTGTCATCAATGGTAACAGTGCTGTATTAGAAATACCATAAATAGTATATACAATACAGTTCATAAAAATATATGTTATGTAAGCATACGCCAGTTTTCCTGTTTCTCCCAACCCTGCCGGAACATTCATAAGGAGAACAATTCCAAGAAGCGTAAGTGGTGCAGATGCGATCAGCCATGGTCTGGCCTTTCCCAATCTGCTGGATGTCTTGTCTACAATTCCTCCCATAACAAGATCTGTAACGCCATCAAAAATACGGCACACCAAGAACATGGTAGCAATTGCTCCTGCTCCGATCAGTACTGTGTCCGTATAATAATTCAAAAGAAACGCTGCTGCGATCTGATTGAATATACATCCACCACCAGTTCCGATTCCATACGCCACTTTATTCAAAGTAGGCACTTTCTTTTTTGATTCCATATCAAAACCTCCCTGAGTTTTATGGTAGTGTCAAAAACTACCCATTTTATTGTTCTAAAATTCTTTTAAAACCTTGATTTATTGGAGGTTTGCAAATAAAAAGAGCATTGACCTCCCAAAAGAAGTATAATGAGTTCACCACAAACACCATTATCAACAAGGAGACAATGCTCATGGACATTATACTTTATTTACTTCTATTTATTCAATACCAACATAAACAAATCTGCTGGCTTTTTAATTTTATCTGCAGATATATTCCCCTTAAGCAGTGGGTCTTCGATGATTCCCATTCTCCCAAATATCAAAAATTCAAGATTGATAAGCTCCCAAAAATAATCTATTACGAAAAATGGGATTACAAAGACTACATTCCTTACCTCGAATGGAAGTATGGCAAGAAAATCAAACCTGTCAGCCGCCGTTCTGAATGTGATATTGATGACAACTGTAGCTGTCCACGTTGCAATGCTCCAAAGCCTTATCTCTACAAGAATAATGGTTCAAAAGGACAGATTCTGTGCAAAGTATGCTCCACCGCATTCTCTCCGGAAGAAAACCGTTTTTCAAAGTCCTACTCCCTCAAATGCCCGCACTGCAATCACTCGCTGGCTCATAAGAAAGACCGCAAACACTTTGTTGTCCACAAATGCGTAAATCCAAAATGTCCTTACTACCTCCACAATCTAAACAAGGTTGATAAAAAAGACCTTAAGGAGGGCTATGGCAAGAACAAATATAAACTCCATTACATCTACCGGGAATTCCAGATAGATTTCTTTCGCATGGATTTAAACACTCTTCCCAAGAATGCTTCTTCCCTAAAATTCAGTAAACATGACCAGCATGTCATGTCACTTTGTCTTACCTACAAAGTGAATCTTGGGTTATCGCTTCGTAAAACCGCTCAGGCGTTGAAGGACATACACGGCATCAGCATCTCACACCAGCAAGTTGCCAACTATTGCAAAACCGCCTCTGTCTGCATAAAACCTTTCGTAGACAACTACGATTACAAAACTGGCAATGTATTTACTGCTGATGAGACATACATCAAAATCCGTGGTATCAAAACCTATATCTGGTTTATCATGGATGCTGCCAAACGCTCTGTTATCGGCTATCAGGTATCTGATAATCGTGGTGTTGGCCCATGCATTCTGGCAATGCGGATGGCCTTCCGGCATCTAAAAGAACTGCCTAAGAACTTTAAGTTCATTGCAGATGGCTACAGTGCATATCCCCTTGCCGCCCAGCAGTTCTTCCATGAATTCGGTGATAAGTTTAAGTTTGAAATCACACAGGTAATCGGACTCACCAATGACGATGAGGTTTCTAAAGAATTCAGACCTTACAAGCAGATGATTGAACGCTTAAACCGTACATACAAAGCTTCCTATCGTAAAACCAACGGCTTTGATAACATCGATGGAGCCAACTATGATCTCGCCCTCTGGGTTGCTTATTACAACTTCCTAAGACCACACAAACACAACAACTATAAAGTCTTAAATGAAGTCGAAATGCTGTCTCAGGCTGACACGATGCTGGGCAAATGGCAGCTTCTCATCTTCCTTGGTCAACAGACGATTCTGAACCTGCAACACGGCGAAGCCGCTAACTGTTCTTAGATTCAGAGCCAGAGGTAATTATCCCAGCTACCGCAAAGCGGTGTGCCCTTGATGGCACGAAAAAGAACTGCTACACTGCTGTAATCGACGGAAAAACTCTAACTGTTCTTGAGTTCTTCGCCGTCGGTGATTAACCTACAGCAGTTCTTTTTCGTACCGTCAAGGGTGGCGGTGGGCTACCACAACCTAAAAGATCTACAGTTTTCAAGGTTCATCTGAGCCTTTTTCTTTTGCTCAGTTTTTTCATAGGTCATTTGACACTATCAGTTTTATTTATTTGATACATTTATTATATTGTGTGCTTCGTTGACAAACAATTCTGCTTCCTTTAAAATTAAGTCAGAATCTGACTTAAAAGAAATGGGGGATTAGCATGAATACAGAATATTTGAAAGAATTTGTCGTTCTTGCAGAAACAAAAAATTTCTGGGAAGCTTCTGATCGTCTGTATATGAACCAGTCGACCTTATCCAAACATATTAAAAGTCTGGAAAACGAGCTTGGTGTCGATCTGTTTTTACGCACTACCAGAAGGGTAGAACTTACGAATTACGGTCAGACCTTTTTACCTTATGCAAAATCAATTACCCATTTTGAGTTTGAAGGAATATCTGCCATCCGAAGATTGCAGAATATTGAAAACGGTCTGCTGACGATCGGAACATTTCCATCTATGCCGCAGTATCACATTACGCAGCTGCTCTCACAGTTTCAGACAAGCCATCCCGATGCAACGATACGTATCACGGAAGACGATCCTGTCAATCTTTTACATTACCTTGAAAACGAAAGCTGCGAAATTGTATTTCAGAGGGAAGATAAGGCGACTTTCGAGAAAAACTTTTTAAGCGATACAAGAATTACAAGAATCCCCTATCAGAAAGACCGGCTGGTTGTCCTGATGCCGAATCATCATCCGTTGGCACATTCCGATTCTCTTACGTTACAGCAGCTTAAGAATGAACGCTTCTGCTTTATCAAAGAAGGATCCCTTATGTACCAGATTGCCATGAATGCCTGCCAGAATGCCAATTTCGTGCCAAACATTGTATTTACAAGTCATCGTATTGATTCCATTCTGGACATGGTTACCAATCAGAACTGCATTGCTCTTCTTATGGATGCTCATCTGAAGTTACCTGAAAACGGTCCAAGACAAACCGGCGAACCGTGGCATATTGTTCCTGTTACTCCGATTATTTCCTCCCAGATTTCTATCTGTTACCGGAATGATAAGCTACTTTCCAAAAACGCACAGCTTTTCATAAAGCTCTGCAATGATAACCTTTTTTCGTAAATCAGTAATTATATTTTTCCATAAAAATGCCGGTTTCCAAAAGTCAGACTTAAAAAGCTGACGATTGGAAGCCGGCACATTGTTCTGATCATACCAGTCTTTTATTTTTCCGGAACAGTTACATACCATCCCATGCTTTCACATTATTCTGAATTTCCAGTTTTTCCAAAAGACGCTCAACGAAATTATTGGTCCATTCCTCTATCGTCTTATATCCCTGATAATAGCTTACCATAGGTGGAATGATCCGGACTCCTATCATACCAAGCTCCTGCAGATTCCGTAAATGTATCGGACTAAGCGGCGACTCTCTTGCAACAAGAAACAGTGGACGCCCTTCCTTTAACATCACATCTGCCGCCCGCAGAAGCAGATTGTCACTATACCCACCAGCGATTCCTGCTGCTGTTTTCATGGAGCATGGCACAATGATCATCTCGTCTATCTGAAAACTTCCGGATGCCGGTCCTGCTCCGATTTCTCTGATATCATAAACAATATCTGCCAGTGATTTCACCTGCTGTACCGAATACTCTGTTTCCTGCTCTATTGTAAGGCACGCACTGTCTGACATGATAAGATGTGTCTCAACATCATAGCTTTCCTTTAACCGCTGTAACAAACGGATTGCGATCGGTGCTCCGGATGCACCGCTTATTCCAACTAAGATTCTTTTCATATGATATTAAATGAACTCCTTCCATTTTTCCTTGTCGACATCCGTAAATTTGGCCCTGACAAATTTATTTTTCAACTCAAATGGAACTGTACAGTCAAAAATCGTTTTGCAGCTGATTCCTCTGTCTAAAATACTTGTGCTGTACTCCGGATCCGAGCTTGGATCCAGCGGATGGCAACGCACACCCGGAATTGTAATAATATCTTTATCTCCCTGGAATCTCGTATTCATTGCCCATAACACATCCCTGGTATCAAAAATATCCACATCTTCATCTACAAGAATCACATGTTTTAACTCCGGAAATGCACTAAATGCTAACAGTGCCGCCTGTCTTTGTTTTCCTTCATCTGTGTGGACCATCTTTTTGCACTGGAGAACTGCCATGTATTTTCCGCCACCTGATGGGTGTGCGTATACGTTTGTTACTTTTCCCGGTAACGCTTTATCGATCATGTTAAAAATGCTTGCTTCTGTCGGAATCCCTGCGAGATTCACATGCTCTTCACTTGGTCCGATCACGGTCTGCATGATCGGGTTTTCCCGGTGTGTAACTGCCTTAACTTTGATCAGCCAGCATTCATGGCTTGCCGCACCGTTATATCCCGGAAATTCAGGCATTGCATATCCGGTATGGGTGTTCTGATCTTCGATCACTTTCACTCCCGGCTGTATCTCTCCTTCAATAACATACTCTGCATTTGCGACCGCATTTTCTTTTATTGAAATACACGGTGTTAACTCTACCGGTGTTTTGCGGATCGCACCTGCAATGGAAAGTTCGTTATATCCAAGCGGAGTTGTCGGCGGTTCAAAACAGGATCCGACTTCTATTGCCGGATCTACTCCTATGGAAATAGAAATCGGCAATGGTCTGTTCAATTCAGTTGCCCGCTCTGCCATTGCACCGATATGTCTGCTTCCCGGCTGTAAAAAAATAGAAATTTCATCTTTCGACTGAATGCACATTCTGTGTATCGTCACATCAGAAAGACCTGTATCCGGATGTGTTGCGTAGCACATTCCCATTGTTATATAAGGTCCTGCGTCAACCGGAGTATTCGTTGGTGCCGGGATCAATTTGAACAGATCAAAATCCTCATCCGTCACACGGTGGATCACTTCCTGGCAGGGTGCTTTCCTATCGGATACAACCGGTTCGATCGGATGCAGGGCAGCATCACATAACAGCTTACCAAGCTCTTCCTTTTTGCATCCCAAAAGTGCCGCAACTCTTTCCCTGCTTGCAAGCAGGCCGATCAACACCTTTGCATCTTTATGACCCTTAATATTATGGAACAGCATTGCCGGACCATCTATCTTCGTCGGACGCATAACGGTTCCGCCTGCTCCTACATGCCGGTAAACCCCCGCAAGCTCAGCTGCCGGATCTACCTCTATGTCTGTTTCTACCAGCTGCCCTTCCATCTTCTTCAGAAGTTCTAATGAAGTTCTTAAATCTTTTACTTCCATATTTGAATTTTCTCCTTATTCCCATTTTTATTCGAATCAATCGCAGTCTCTATACCTGATGCCTGTTATAAATCTTTTGTTTCCCATAAACTTTGCGATTTCTTTCAAATTTATTATAAAAAAAGAGAATGAATTTAAAAATTCAAATTCATATCGCTATTAATTCACATTATGACTTAATCAAAAATAGCAAGACTTCGGCTAAAGCTTTTTTCATTTCAGAAATTATCTTTTCTATCCCGTTGGAATTAATGTTGTCATAGTGAATTCCAACTGACACGACCACCGGAACCTGAAACTTTTCATACAGTTTTTCTGCCCACTCTTCACTTATAAAATTATCTTTGTGTCCCTCAAATGTCTTTGTGCAAATCTCACCTTTTGGGTCAACAATACTGATTGCTCCGATATGAGCAAAATCACCGCCAGTGATCAGTACTTCAATTCCACATTCCGTCTTTGTAAATAAAATTTTAACGGGTTTATTTAAAATAATAATTTCTTTTTCCATCTAATTAATCCTCATTTTCAAAAAAGTGGTCTTTCGTCATTTATCTTTACCGATAAATCGGCCACTGCTTCCAAATCCTCTGCTGATTGTAATAATTCTCTTTGTCATAACCGCTTCTGACAAAAATTGAGAAACTGCATGATATGCTACACACTTTTAACTGCATGAAGTATTTTTAATAATTTACGACAGCAGGTACACAAAAAACGAGTAACAAAACTGGATTTATGCCAATCTGCTACTCGTTTAATATTTATTATATTTTTTTAAATGTCAAACAAAAATTTTTCTAGTTTTAAGATTCCTACTCCAAAAGAGTGCTTTCCAAATCCTGAAGCATAATATCTAATGCAGTGATTCCACCTTCAGCTGTATACCATACTGCCGGATGTTCCAAATAAACAATATTTCCATTTTTATATGCATCTGTACTCATGACTAGTTCATTTTCCATAATTTCCTGTGCCAGCTGCGCACCCTCTGTTCCAATTGCGCTGTCACGGTCCATCACAAAAATATAATCTGGATTTTCTGCCACAATTGTTTCAAAGGAGGATTCATTTCCATGTGGCGAACTCGCATTATCAGATTTCCCATATCCTTTTTTCTCTTGTGAATTCTGTTCCTCCGTATTTTTTTCTATCTGGGCATCCCCGGTACCAGAAGCTGTAAGGTTGTTAAATCCAATTTCCCCACCGATAATAGAGCATCTGCCGTCATTTCCAAGCAGATTAAAGCTTCCACTTGTTGTCATTCCAATCAATGCAGTTTTTCCGTCTGCAACAGCTTGTAATGCTGTAATACGTTCTGCAAAATCAGAAGTTTTTTCTTCGATTTCTGATTCAAGCCCAAATAGAGAAGCAATCGTTGTCGCATTTTTTATAACACTTTCCACAAGACCAATTTCTGCATCTGTGGAAAGATAGATAACCGGTGCGATTTCACTTAAGGTATCATACGACGCAGACAATCGTCCACCGATAAAAATTACATCCGGTTCACATTCCATTACCGCCTCCATATCAGCTTCCTTAATTGTGCCAAGATTTTTTATTTCTGAATTTCCCACATAATCAGAAAGGTAGTCAATTGATGTGTTAGCGGTTCCCACTACTCTGTCCCCAAGCCCCAGATTGTCTATGATGTCAAGAACTGCCAAATCCAGAATGGCAATCCTCTGTGGATTATACGGAACTGTAATTTCTACTTCTTCTTTGTTAGCATTTAGTGTGGTAATCTGTAAAAATTCAGGTGTTCCTGCTTCTGTACCCTCGCTTACTTCTGTATTTTCGCTCACCTCTGTCGTTTGAATGGCGGGATTATTTGCTGCCTCCGTTTTTCCTTCCTTTGCCTGTCCACATGCAACAAGTCCTACTGCCATTACAGATACTAATAAAAGTGCAAATTTTTTCTTCATTGTTTCATCTCCTTGTTTTGATTAATAGTAAATAGATAATGGTTTCCCTTGGATATTTAATATTTCAAAGTCTACCTGATAAATTTCCGACAGAACCTCTTTCGTAATCACCTCCTCAACTGTTCCATATTTTGCAATCCTGCCTTCCTTAAAAGCACAGATATAATCCGAATAGAAAGCTGCATAATTAATTTCATGGAGTACCATGATAACTGTTTTATCCAGTTCATCACATAGTCTCCGCACAATTTTCATCAGATTTGTTGCATGATAAATATCAAGATTATTGGTAGGTTCATCCAACAGAACAAACTCTGTATCCTGTGCGATAACCATTGCGATATACGCACGTTGTCTCTGTCCTCCGGATAATTCATCAATAAATCTATTTCGAAACTCATCCAGTTCCATATAGGTAATAGCCTGATTAATTTTTTCTTCATCTTCTTTTGCCATCCGCCCACCAGAATGTGGAAACCGCCCAAACGCAACCAGTTCTTCTACAGTAAGTTTCATCTGTATCTGGTTGCTCTGTGTTAAAATTGCCAGATGTTTTGATAATTCTTTACTGTTCCATTTCTCCAAATCTTTTCCATAAAAAGAAATCAGTCCTTGGTCTTTCGCAACCAGTCTTGATATCATTCCCATTACTGTAGATTTTCCAGCCCCATTCGGACCGATAAACGATGTGACCGTTCCTTTGTGAATTTCAAAAGACACATTATCTACAACCGTATTCCTGTCATAGCTCTTTGTTAATTCCTGTATTCTCATCAGGTTCTCCTTCTAAGTAATAAATATAGAAAATACATTCCGCCAAATAATGTGATAAACACACTGACTGGAATTGCATATACAAATATTTTTTCTACAATCAACTGTCCACCAATTAAAATAATCATTCCAAACAATACAGAACCGCTAATCAGTTGTGTATGCCGGTATGTCCGAAGCAGCTGCCTTGACAGGTTCGCAATAATCAGTCCTAAAAAAGCCAACGGTCCAACCATTGCCGTAGCCACGGCAATATATAGCGTTACACCAAGCAGAAGCTTTCGAATACTTGCATCATAATCAACTCCAAGATTGATTGCCTGTTCCTTTCCCAACGTCAGAACATCCAGAATATAAAGCTCTTTTCTTAATGCAATTGCAACAATAAGCAATACTGTAATTGATAAAATCATGATTTCCGAATTTACATTACTAAAACTTGCCACCAGAGTTGTTAAAAGCGTATCGTATTCATTTGGATCCATAATTCTTGTCATAGTACTTTGTATACTAGAAAACAGGCTTGTTAAAACTGTTCCAATCAGAAGCACATATAAGACATTGTGTTTTGTTTTTTTGAAAAGGTAACTGTAAATTATCGTAGCCGTTACTCCCATAATCACTAAATCAATCAGAAAAGAACAGTTAGCATTAACTACCAGTGCACTTCCCGAACCAAGAATAAATACCAAAATTGTATGTATCATGGTATATAACGCATCCATTCCCAACAGACACGGAGTAACAATTGTATTGTTAATAATAGATTGAAAAACAATTGCTGCACTCCCAATCGCATATGCTGTTATCATCATCGCAATCAGCTTTGGCGTTCTTATTTTCATTGAATATTCAAATAGCTTTTGATTTTCGAATTTCACTCCGACTGTCATGTATAAAGCAGCAGCCAGAATAAAAAGAACAAACATAACAATCATTTTTTTACGATTGCGCTTTGCAGAATTCTGATTCACTCCGGCCCCTCCTTTTCTTCATTTCAATCGCTTTATTCCCATATTTCAACCGGTACAAAAGCATGACAATAAAAATAATGCTTCCTATAATTCCCACAATAAGCTCAATCGGCAGTTCATATGGTCGAATTACACTTCTTCCAATCATGTCACACAGTAATACAAAAATTGCCCCAAATAATGCAGTATCTATCAATGTTCCACGAATACGGTCTCCTTTAAACATTGCAACGATATTTGGAACAATTAATCCTATATAGGAAATTGACCCAACGACCACAACAACAGATGCCGTTATCATCGCTGCAATCGTAAGACCCATAAAAAGAATCAGATTGTAATGTACACCCAGATTTTTCGAAAAATCTTTTCCCATTCCGACGATATTAAAGTGATTTGCATAGACAAATGCAAGTATTACAAGCGGAACTACCATGTAAACAATCTCATATCTGCCACGAAGAACCATCGAAAAATGTCCCACCAGCCATGTCGACAATGCCTGTGTCATCTCATACTTATACGCAAGAAAATTCGTAAGTCCTGTGACTACATTTCCAAACATAATTCCTACAAGCGGCACCATAACCACATCTTTAAACTGAATTCTCTGGATAAATGCCACAAAAATCCACGTCACTAATATTGCAGAAAAAAATGCAAATATCGCACGGCTCCACAAGGTAGACCCCGGCATAAAGATAAGTGCAATCAAAATTCCAAACTGGGCAGATGAAATCGTTGCACCCGTTGACGGTGAAACAAATTTATTCATACAAAGCTGTTGCATAATCAACCCTGCAACACTCATTCCTATTCCGGTACAAAGAATTGCCAGTAGTCTTGGCAGTCTCGAAATAAAAAATATTTTTATTGTCTCTGTATCTCCGCTTAGTAATCCATGAGGGCTGACATCTAAAACCCCTATAAACAAAGATACCACTGACAGTAACAGTAGAATGAAAATAAGAACCATTGTACTTTTGTGATTTTTCAAATATAGACTCCTTTCATTGGTTAGTTGTACCTAACTCCCGATAGAATATACTATATGAAATTTGTTTTTTCAATAACGCACTTTTAGGTAAGTATAAAAATAAAAAAAGAATCTTTTCACTTCGCAATCAAAAGTGAAAAGATTCTTCGCATTTTTATCGCCTAATCGGCAACTTCAATTGATTTCTTTTTTGCATATTCTTTTGTGTAATCACATAATTTTTCTACAATTTCTATTAAATCCGACTGTTCCTCTGCAATATCATATATTATGGTTTTCGGTGGATTATCATTAATAATGGTTCGTTCGATAATGCCGTCCTGCTCTAATTCTTTCAACTGCGTTGTAAGCACTTTTTGTGAAATATCTGGTATTGCCTTTGTCAACAATGAAAACCGGTTATCTCCATGGCTAATGTGCCATAAAATTCTCAGTTTCCATTTTCCACCAATCAAATCATTTGCTAATAATAACGCACATGAATACTCTTTTTTTATTTTTGACATAATGCATCTCTCTTTCTTTCATGTTTTTCTATAATTAACACCACAAAATAAAAAAGTCAACCAAAAAACAAACTTCTGATGATTGCTGTCGGAGTCGGAACTGCTGTAGGTTTAAATGCCTTACTCTCCCGTAAAATTGGACAGCACAAAGCAGAGGAAGCCTGTCAGGCTGCCACAACCGGATTACTTTTAATGCTTATTACAGCGGATACACTATGTTTTGTAAAAATATAAAACCATGTGTAGATCCTGCTGCCTTTTTTTGCTCATGGCTGAAAGAATTATTCTGCATACACCTATACCTTCACTGTATATGACTCCATTCTTGCCATACATCCTATATCACTCCATACTATTTTTTCTTGTTAAAACTTGAACTACTGTATGTAAATCGATGTTCCATTGCTCTCTGTGCCGCCTTTAGCCTCTTTTCTTCTGCTGCCAGTCTTCTTGCTTCTATACTCCGCATGTTTTTCTCATACTGCTTCCTTAATTTTTCTTTCTGTATCACACCTCTATCTTGTTTCCAGTCCTCTACAACAGCCTCTATTTCCAACTGTAAACCGCTATCTTCAATAGTTAAAAATCCATAAAAGCAATCCGGATATAGAAATCTACTTACTTTTCCTTTTTCAATAAATTCTACTTCCAGATACTTTTTATCCACACTGCGGATGATACCCTTTCCAAAAGATTTATGTATTACTGTCTGATTTACTAATTTCTCTAAATCCACAACTTTTTACCTCTCTTTTTACACCTAAAAACGTGCAATTACCTTTTGGAGATAACTGCACGCTTTTGTTTCAAACATATGACTAATCCAAGTAATGTCCTATCGGAGATGTGTTATATTGCTTTTTAATCTCAATAATAACCGAACCATCAGCCAGTGTTTCCTCTGAAAGAATCTTATACTGTGTCTTATTCTTATTAAGCGAATCCTTGTACTTCTTTACTTCCTCGGTAACAAGTTTTTTCGCATAATCACTAGATACATCCTCCTTTAGTAAGAAATGCAATGTTTGTGTAATGCACGCTGCCTTTATTCTTTTCATTATTTTTCCTCCTGCCCTTATTTGTTAGTTAAAAAAGTTTACATAGATTATTATAATTTAAAAAAAATTTTTGTGTAAGCAGAATTCAAATATTTTTGTGCATTTCATCGTTTTTGCTCATATTATTCCATGCTTGTTTTGGCATTTTTGCACATATTTTATTCTTATATAGTGTCTGCTGATTAAGCAGCTATTTGTAGCTTCCGACTCTTATATCAATTCCAATCATGCAGGAGACTCCCTGTCCTGCGATCTCTCAATGCACAGCCCACAAAAAATTTATACAATATCCATTCTTATTTCATCAATAATACTTTTATCTCTTAACTTATGAATTTCAGTTCGTGTGATAGAAAACACAATTCCTATCAAAACAAATATACCACCAAATAATGCCGCCCACGGAAAATGATACAATACCGGGAAAGCCTTCCGAATGGATAAATTAATTAAAAATGGAATTGCAATTCCAAGTATCACTCCCGGAACAAGTGCATTTAGAACGCAAAAAATACTTTCACTATATAACATCCTGCAAAGTGATTTATTTGTCATTCCAACACTCTTTAACACTGCAAACTCACGGCTTCTGATTCTGATATTTGTCGTCAGCGTACTAATTACACTTGTAAATCCCATGAGAATGAGCAGGATAACAAAGCCATACATCACAATTTCAGCAAGAACTATAGCTATATTGAGCATTTTAATCATAGCATCTGTGCGGGCAATTCTCACGGTATATCCCTGCTCTACATAAGAATCCTCTGCCACAATCGGAAAATATTCATCCATAACACTTCTGGCATACTCTGTATAATCATCTTCATCTGATGGCATACTAAACCAGTCAAAACTCCTCGCATCCGCATCAGGTACGACTATTCTGACTGGATATGGTGTCATTTCCCCAAAACCATATTCCTTTAAATCGGACTGTTCTAAAATACCTCCAATTGTAAGTGTGTTCTTCTCATTGGCTGCGTTTATCAGGGAAATCTGTGTCACATCATCTTTAAAAGGTTTTATCGACACATACTCTCCATTGTCATTATATTGGTAAGTGTTCAGCAGAAGGATACTTCCATATTCTGCGCCTGCCCTGTCACACAGTTTTTTATAGAGTTCATCATCAACGGACACGATTTCTGTCCTTGTTTCCCCACTATCATCAGAAAATTTCGGAACCTGCAGCATATCCTCTGTTAATGTATTTATATCTAATAGCGCATTGTAGGTAAAAGTATCTGCTCCAACACCATATACGTCTATCCCGTACTTTTCCAGCTTTTGTGTGATTTCATTATATTGGTCTGATGTAACAGGCCGGCTGATTTTTCTCTCTTCTTTCCCTGTTTTCGCATTTACCCAGGTATCGTAATTGGAAGAATAATCCACCATCATTTCTTTTGATTTTGGTGTCATCCATTCCTGGAATTCCTTTGCCTGACCGGATAATCCTCCGGTTAACAGAAAAAGTAAAATTCCAAGTGACAATGCACGTATCGTTGCCTTATAGCCGTATTTGTTTCTTTTCATGTTTTTATAGGCAATTGCAGACTCACATCCAAATATTTTTTGGATAAAGCTGTCTTTTACCTGGATCTCTTTCAAAGCTGTACCTGCTCCAATCCCTTTTACACACTGGATAGCAGTAAATTTACCAACCTTTTTAGCTGGTCTGTATGCAGAGAATAACACAATACAAAACGAAAATACACCTGCAAACAAATATGTCCACACAGATATATGAAAGGGCAGGGAAAAGGTAAAAGGTCTCATAATAATTTCTTTTGCAGCATCATTGATATCGGAAATAAAATGTCCTGTAAATTTCACACTCATATAACCAAGTATCGTTCCTGCAATGAGTCCAAGCGGGATGGCTGTCAGACTAAGCCATAAACTCTCATAGATAACACTTGCCCTTATCTGCCTGCCTGTTGCACCAACACATTTTAAAATACCAAACTCCTGAATCCGCTTATTGGCACTGGCAGAAAATATATTGGATATTACAGTAATCGACATTGCCGCAATAAGAAGACCTAAAAGCAGTGCCGGTATTGCAAGCATGAGAGAGTATGCTCCTCCATATTCTCCATAATCCGAACCAAGGAAATCAGTAAGCATCTTATTTGCACTTGTCACAAAGCACATTACAGTTGTAATAAGTGATGTTGCAAGTGCGATCGCAAAAATTCCTGCAATCGTTCTTTTTTTATTCACTTTCATCTGGCTTAAGGCGAGTTGTGCTGTTATTTTCATTACTTCATCACCTCGTCTTTTATGATTTTTCCATCTCCGATCGTGATGATCCGGTTCGCCTTCAGTGCTATTTTTTCGTCATGTGTGACAAGAAGAATCGTCTGCTTATATTTCTGATTGGTGAACTTCAAAATATCCAGAATCTCTCTGCTTGTTTTACTGTCAAGATTTCCCGTCGGCTCATCTGCAAGAATAAATGCCGGCTCGTTTATAAGTGCCCTTCCTATGGATACTCTTTGCTGCTGACCTCCTGACATTTGACCTGGCAGATGTTTTGCCCGTTTCTCAAGACCCAGCATATTCACAATCTCAGAAAGCCGTTCCTTATTCTCTTTTCTTCCATCTAATTTCCATGGCAGCGCAATATTTTCCTCCGCAGTAAGAGTGGGGATCAGATTATAAAACTGATAAACAATTCCCAGATTTCTTCTGCGGAAAATTGCAAGTTCATCCTCACTCATTACTTGTATCTCATTTCCATCAATGATAATAGAACCGCTTGTCGGATGATCAATTCCGCCAATCATATTCATAAGTGTCGATTTCCCGGAACCGGATGCTCCGATGATTGCGACAAATTCTCCTCTTTCTACCGAAAAAGACACATGATCAAGCGCAATCACTTCTGATTCACCTTCACCATATTTCTTTGTTAATTCCTTCACTTCTAAAACAGCCATTGCATTTCTCCTTGTTTTAAATACCATCTTATAGACAATTGCGAAACTCCTCATAATCTTCTTTAAATTGTTCAAAATTAACAAAAACATTCAAGACACGCTCTCGCTACGTGTCGCTCGCAGCGGTACTAAGAAGCCTGACACAACCTACCGTTGTATCAGTCTTCTAAGTGCCGGCGGCTCCCCAGTGTCTTTCATGTCTTTTGTCAATTTCTCACAATTCAATTTAGGTTTTAATAAGTTTCGCAAACGCCTAAATACCATCCTAGCAATGCAAAATGACTGTACCGTGACAAAAGAAATTATTATTGTGACAATTTTGTCACTTAGAAACAATTCCGGGTCTTCCAGCATAAGTGATATTACTTGAAAAATTTTAAAATAAAAATCGTTCCCTCTCCCTTGCTACCAAAATCAACATCAATATCTCCACCCTGTCCTTTCAGAATAGAGAGTGCAAGCGGCATTCCGATTCCAAATCCATTTTCATTGGTAGAGTTTTCAAACCTTTTAAAAAGAGCAGCATACTCTGTTTTGTCCATTCCCATACCGCTGTCCCTGACCGAAATCCAGCTATACATGGGATTTTCTCCGCTGTCAATCTCAATCACACTTCCATCCGGTGAATATTCGATCGCATTTTTGACAATGTTTGTGAGTGCTTCTGTGGTCCAGCGTTTATCACAATGTATGATGCAATCCTGTTTCAGCTCTATGGTCAGATTGTGGATATCCAAAAGGATTGCCACCGATGGTTTTACCGCCTCTAAGAGTTCTGACATGTGGATGTCATTTTTGATAAAGTCAATTGCATGGGCATCAAGCTTTGCCATCTTAAGAAGTGCCCCTACAAGCCACTCCATTTTGTTTAACGAAACCTGAATGTTATGAATGAACTCTGTCTGTTTTTCCGGCTCTGCCTCCTCCAATAAATCCGCCATAATCATCATGGAAGTAATCGGTGTTTTTAACTGATGGGAAATATCTGCCATATAGTCAGAGAGACTGTCTCTTTCTGTCTCAACTGCCTTTATCTGTTCATTTTTCGTGTTCACAAGAGCATAAATATCATTTTTTAATATGTTAAAAGAGCCTTCCTTATTCACTCGAATATCCAGTTCCTCGCCGGAACTATAGCCTTTCACAAACTCCGACAACTGTTCTATCTCTTTTTTCTTAATCCACACGATATCCCATTCCTCTCACAGTCTCAATGTGTATTGCCTCTCCAAGTTTCTCCCGCAGCCGTTTCACATAAACGGTAAGTGTATTATCCTCAACAAAGTTGCCGTCTGCGTCCCATATTTTGTCAAGAATCTGCTGCCTTGTCAAAAGTGAGCCTTTATTACTCGCAAAAATAAGCAGCAACCGATATTCCAATGCTGTAAGTTCTATGATTTTATCATTCACATAAACCTTTGCCTCATCTGTATGGATGGCTGCACGACCCATATAGATTATGTTGTCCTTCTCTCCATTTTTGATATTGGCAGATAAAATGCGCCGGACTCTCGCCAAAAGTTCCCTGATTCTGAAAGGCTTTACAATATAATCCTCTGCTCCTTCATCAAATGCCCTCACAATTGTATTTTCATCATCCACAACTGTCAGGAAAATCACAGATGTAGCAGTATTTTGGAATATCTCACTTACATCAAATCCAGTTCCATCCGGGAGCTGCATATCTATAATTGCCAGGTCAAAATTATAATGTTCGATTAAACTTCTGGCATCTTTTATACCTGTGGCATGATTTGTTTCATAACCTTCTGTCTCAAGTGCATAAAGAATCCCCGAAGCAATCATTGTGTCATCTTCCAACAAAAGTATTCTACTCATGAATTATTTCTCCATATTCATTCAGCAATAAATCTAATTGTTCAAATTGGGTCATATTGTATTCTCCCTCTTGCTAATATAATAATTCATATTATTATGAAAGTAAATTGATTACTTGGGAAGGATTGCCTTTACATAACACCCACTTTCGAAAAATAAATTTTTTGTTGTTTTTGAAAGCAGCATCTTGCATATACTATTTATAGGCAGTATCATAAAAATATCAACGCAGTTTCAAGAACTGAAATTTTTTCAACTTTTGAAAGTGGGTAACTATATGAAAACAATCACAAGAACAAAATATCTCGACAGGATCATTGAGTTGAACGGTACTCCCGACATCAAGATTATCACAGGTATTCGTCGATCTGGCAAATCCAAGCTGATGCAGGCATATATTGAGTACCTGAAAATCCATTTTGAAAATATCAATATCATCTTCATTGACTTCATGGATTTGGCGTATGAAGAAATCAGGGAATACCATGCCTTACACGCCTATGTGGAAGAACATTATCAGACAGGAAAAACAAACTATCTGTTTGTAGATGAGGTTCAGATGTGTCCCAAGTTTGAGTTGGCAATCAATAGCCTGTATTCTAAAGGAAAATACGACATCTATGTAACCGGCTCCAACGCATTTCTGTTGAGTGCGGATTTGGCAACGTTGTTTACCGGACGATATATTGAAATTCATGTGTTTCCTTTCAGCTTCCAGGAGTATTGCCAATATTACGATGATGTCAGTGATAAAGATAAACTCTTTGATGATTACTCCATCAAAGGCGGTTTAGCAGGTTCCTATGCTTATAGAACTGAAAAAGACAGAACAAACTATATAAAGGAAGTCTACGAAACCATTGTTACAAGGGACTTAGTACAGAAATATGCTCTGCCGGACACTTTGGTTTTGCAGCGTCTGAGCGAGTTCTTGATGGACAATATCAGCAATCTGACTTCGCCTAATAAGGTCAGTCAGCTGCTGACAGCAAATGAGAGCCCAACCAATCATGTGACCGTAGGCAGGTACATCAAGTATTTGTGTAATGCCTTTGTGTTTTATGATATTAAGAGATACGATATTCGTGGCAGGAAATATCTCGAAAGTTCTGAGAAATTTTATCTGTGTGACAGCGGTATTCGATACGCAATTCTGGGAAGCAGAAATATGGACTATGGCAGAGTTTATGAGAATATCGTTTGCATCGAACTTCTTCGCCGTGGATACGATGTCTATGTCGGCAAGCTCTATAAAAAGGAAATTGACTTTGTTGCTCAGAGGGGCAGCGAAAAAATTTATATTCAAGTAAGTGATAACATTTCCGGGCAGGAGACATTTGAGAGCGAATGTTCCCCTCTGCTTCAGATCCGAGATGCCTATCCGAAAATGATCATTGCCAGAACCAGGCATCCGAAATATAGCTATGAAGGAATTGAAGTTCACGATATAGCTGATTGGCTGTTACAGGAGTAAAAAAGCCTATGATATGGGATATTCTATTTAAAGTATGGAAAAAAGGTAGTTCATTTAGCGGAGAAAATGAATATATTTCTGTGTCGAATAGTGTAATTATTTTAGATGGCAAAAATGAAATTTGCTATGGTGGCGATTTGAAAACAACCAATTTGAGCGGAGAAGAAAACACTTATCAGGTACAGTTAAAGACAACCGAAATCACGAAGGAAGTCAAAAAGTAACTTCTAACTTCAAGTTTAACAAAAGAGAGGAATTATGATACAAGAAATCGAGAATAGAAGAAGCATAAGAAAATATAAGCCGGATAAAATTGAAAGAAAGTTAATTGAAGAGATTATATACAGTGCTTCTCTCGCACCATCCGCAAAAAACAGGCAGCCTTGGAAATTTATTGTATATCAGGGTGAAGAAAAAGATAAATTGGTTGATGTCATGCGCCATGGTATAAATTCAGAAAAAACAACCCATGAACTAATGCCTGAATGGGCATTTGCCATACCGGATGCTGAGAATACAGTCAGAATCATGCAGGAAGTTCCCTGTCTCATAGCAGTTCTTAATACCAATCAGTACACGCCATTTGCAAGCATTGAAAATGAAAAACGAATCGTTGAAATTAGTGATTCACTGTCCATAGGTG